>WBZS01000006.1_pt1 | contig 1042710 bp, 920 predicted proteins | sample 5204201 | NCBI WGS metagenome assembly WBZS01 (sample SAMN12344357, study PRJNA552823) | activated sludge metagenome | biome: Activated sludge suspended growth; feature: Nitrification reactor; material: Wastewater; isolation source: activated sludge from nitrification reactor of wastewater... | reverse complement strand
ATGAGTGAAACTGGTAAAATCGTAGTTATTATGCAGGTCTATATTTTCTCCCTCATAGTTAAGACTTATTAAATCAGTATCTATCGAGAAATTAAGCGCTTTCATGAAAAATTACAGCTAACGTTCAAGCATTGGCGCAGTGGGAGTGAAGCTTTGTACGTCTGCCCGGCTGCGAATGCTTTTAGGATTTGTGAATTTGAAATTACCAGATTTTGCTAAAGGACCAGGTCGACCCCCGACCGCTGCCTGGCTTTGATTTAAAGTTGAAATTTGCTTGTCCAGCCCCCATTGCGGCCAATGCCTATGTTAGGCGCTGCGTCATATTGCCTTAACCTTAAAAACCTTTCAATGACAAGTGTTGTTACTGAAACGTTACACATCCTTGAGATAAGCTTTGGCATGTTCTATAGAAATTGGCTCCTCTTGTTCAAGTATTTCAACTTTATTGGCACCCGCTATTTCGGCCAGATCCCTTAATGCTCGTTTTTCAATGTCGGAAAGACCTCCTTCAAGTCCCTCTAGTTGATGCATTATTATTTTTAATCTGGCGTGAAAGAATGATCTGCGTATTCCAAGATCAGATAAAATCGCTTCAATTGTTTCGTTAGCATTATTAAAATTGGAAACAATATTTCTCGTACTTGAAAATGGTTTAAGTGCACGTTTTGAAACTGTCTGTCCGCTTTCTAATTCTGTAGCTTCGACATGATCCCGTCTAATTTTGATGTAGATGTTTTTAGTTTTAAACATTGTACTGAATTTAATGAGCTTTGGACTGTAGCGCCTAACGTTCGAGGCTTGCCGCAGGGCTGGTATTTTATAACTGTCTGCCCGGCAACTGAAGCCGATTGAAAAACAGATGTTGAAGTTAACAACTAAAAGCTAAATAGAATTCGGTCTAGCCTGATATTAGCTGATAGTAGTACAACTGATGATTGTTATTCCGTCCGCCAGCCTTGCGGCAAACCTTTTGTTGTACGTTCGTGCTTCTCGTCTGTCGTTATTTGTCCACCTACGAATAGCAGAGTGTGTCCTTGTGTGGTGGGAAAGCAAGCTCTTTTGCAAGGTTGGCTTTGTGTCAGGGTTTGTGTGCCTTGCAAATGTGCTTGCTTTAGCGTGGGTTATTAATCTTTTACTACCGTTTGCTTTTTTGGAATATTGAAAAGTAAACAAGTTAAAACTGGAATAAAGAAAATTGAAACAGTTAATATAGAGGTTACCCAATCTGCCGAAGGGCTTGCTAAGAATTTACTAAAAGTGTCATTAGGAATAAAATGTTCATATATTGAAAGTAACAGTTTTATACCTAAAATTCCAATAACCACAAATGCAGAGGTTTCAAGAAATGTATATTTCTCCATTAATTTTACGAACCCTTGTGCAACAAATCTCATTGCTAATATGCCGATAAATACACCCACCCAAATTAAAATAATGTTTTTACTAAAAGCTACCGCTGCAAATACATTATCAATTGAAAACGCCATATCCATTAATTCTACTAAAGCAACAGTCGCCCAAAAATTCCCCATCCATCCAACAGTTGCTTTGTAAAGCCAATTCCCTTGTTTGTTAATAAAGTCGTCTTCTTTAGTTTCAGTTTGTTTTCCCTTATACCAATCATAAACTAAATAAAGCAAGTATAAACCACCTAATGGTTTTAAATACCAAAATTTTATGAGAAAGGCTGCAAATATTAAAGCTAGACCACGAAAAACATAGGCCCCGATTATTCCATAACGTAACGCTTTATAGCGCTGCTCTTTAGGTAAATCCATAACCATTGTTGCAAGAACTGCAGCATTATCCACAGAAAGAAGGCTTTCAATAATAATAAGATTTCCTACTATAGCAAGTGAGGACCAAGGATTGTCTATAATTTGTTGAATAAGTTCATTCATGGGTTTTATTTATTTAATTGGTTACTAATTGAACTATTATTAATCGCCCGCCTTCTTCTTTTGAAAGCAAGATTTTTTTGCCGTCTGTGAGTTCCACACTAGAACCGATTGGAATTTCTTTATCCTCGGTTACATCTTTCAGTTGTGGGAGTTTTCTGTTTATCAAGATCCATTTTCCATTGTGCAAATGAAAATCTGCAACTGGCTTTACTTGTTCTGCGCTTAATCTTTCATTCGGAAATACATTGCGGTTTACATGCCACTGATAAATATTTTGTCCAGTGAAAACCATTAGCCGCTGATTTTCGGGAATGAAACTACCTGCCTTTCTTGACCAGTATAAATTCAATACTGGCAACTGACCTTTGTATTGAGTTCCGCAAAATGGACAACAAGGTTTTGTGCTGTTGTCAAACACAAACCATTTTTGTTCGCAACTCGGATTTTGACAAGGTTGCATTAAGTCAACCGTTTTTATCAATGCTTGTTCCCATTCATCTGCTGTTGGTCTCACTGTTGGGTTTTGCAATCCGTCAATAAATGCTTTGTCAAAAAGCACTTTCAAATAAGGGCCAGTAATCGAATAAGGAATTTTGTTTACATCAGCCCAAGGCAAATGGGTTGGCTTTACTTGACTAAGTTTTGGTCTATTAGATTTGTCTGTTGGGTGCTCAATAAATAACGCTTTTGAACCCATTGAAAGTTCTTCATCCTTATCTGTATCCAAGTCATTTACTTTGCCTCCTATCAAAGGATGCCTATAAAGTAGATATACATATATCATAACTGCTAAGGCATGACGATCAGTGGTTATGCTGGGCAGTTTTCTATTCTTATCTGTTTTTCCCAAATGCTTAGTTGCAATAACTTCGGGTGCAATAAAACCTGGTGTCCCGATAACATCGGGTGGAAATTTGCCTGGTACAACCAAGCCATCAATATCAATGATTGCAGCCTTACCTGTAACAGGGTCAATCAAGACATTATTATAAGACAAATCTGAATGTGCTAAACCTGCTGCATGCATTCGTCTTACAGCTCTGCTGATTTTGATACATACTAAAAAATATTTGAACCAATCACCTAATTCCGCCTTGTCAAGATGTAATTTAAATTGTTTGCTTCTGAACTGTGGTGATGCAAACCATTTTCCTATTTTTTCTTTTCCCTTAATTGATACAATTGCATTTCCTTGAGGGTTGTACCCTGTCTGAAAAAAGAAATGTTTTTGATAAGCTGGAACAACAATTCCAACTTGCCCGTTGTGTTCAAGCATATCATAAGGCCAACAAAATAAATCCTTCCAATATTCGCCGCCTGCTTGATTGAAAATTCTCTCCCGGAAATTTTTGACAATATTGTTTAATCGTTCTTTAGAATTGAAATCTTGTTTATCACGAAAGAAGGCTACTACATAAGATTTATCAGGGGCAAAATAAACATCTTTCATACCTCCCTGCATAGGTGAGCCATCATCAACAAATTGATATGTTTTGCCTTCGGCTGTTTTTACTGTGATGGTTTTGCTCATAAATTTTAATATAAGATCGCTATGGTTCTATCATCATGGTTTCCGGGACTCCAGAAATCTAACCAAGTCATTAGATCGGCTTCAACTTCTTCACTCGGTTTTGTAAAATCTACTTTGCAGTTGTCTTGATTTGCTCCTTCAAGATCTGCCCACAACTCATTCCATTTCTCAATTCTACTTAGGTTGTTATCTGTTTGAAATTTCGGATCTGTAATTCCATCAGTCATTAAAACTAAGGCTGTAAAATCTTCTACAACTTTGAACTTAACACGATTAGCATAAGCACCATCAGCAAAAATATCACTCATAGTAAGGAACCTTGTTTGCCCCGCAAACTCACCGCTATCGGGAGTTCCCAAAACAAACACTTCGTTTTTTTCTTTGTTGTAAATTCCTATACCTCCATCGCCTACCCAAAAAGAAGCAATAACATATTTCGTGTCATATTTTTTTATCAAAGCAAAAATGAGTGTGGTTGAATAATCTCTCATTTCTGCACTCTTTGCTGTTGCCTCTAATCTAATATTGTTTTGTGCTGAAAGTGCTGCTGAACCTAAATGAGTAATAAACTGACTGCTTATTGCTTTTAGGGTTTCCTCATTCTGTTCTGTAAGATATGCTCTTATTGCAGATTCAATTTCAGCAATTTTTTCGTCTGTTACACCTGCAAAATAATCTAATACAGAAACGCAAGCTATTTCGGAACCTTTACGGCTAAACTTTGCCGAACCTGCACCGTCCGCAACGGCAATAATTCCCCAACCGGTTTGTTCGTGAAAACTAAATTCAAAAGCATCATCACGAAATTTTGCTTCGTGTGCATGGCTTCTGCCTCTCTTAGAACCCACCACAAAATTTTTAGAATCAAAACGTAAATGACCTGCAACGTTGTCCTCTTTCCAATAAGGGTCTGCCTTATCTGACTCAAGATTTTTCCAAAGTGATTTCGGGTCGGGATTTACAATTAGTTTAATTTCTTTTTTCTGAAAATGCGTTTCTTCTTTTGCTTTTTTTAGTTTGAAATTGAAAGTCAAAATATGTTCACCTGCTTCTTTCAAAACTCCTGAAATTTTGTTTTCCGCTTTGTTGAATGATAACCCAATTTTTTCATCAAACTCAATATTGTAATCTCCTATGTCAGAAAAATTGAGTTGGGCAAAGTCAAAAGTAAATTCGTAGGGCTTGCCTACTGTACCATTAGACAAAGGAATTTGCTTTGCCTTAATGTCTTCTACCTGCGTTTTTTCTTTCCATTTGTCTATCATGGCTAGTTGTGTATTTCTTATTAGGTTGAATGATTCAACTATTGATTCTTCATGGATAAAAGCATCAAATAAAGATAGATGATGTTTTGAAACACTTATTCGGTGCTTCTGTAAAAGCTGCTCAAAGTATGGTTTAAATTCACTCATGTTATCCCTGTGTTCTATTTATGTCTAAAGCATCTCCACCGCTTCCATATTCGCCTTGATTGCCACACCAAGGACAAATACTTACTTTTTCATTACCTACACAATGAAGTTTTCCGCAAGCACAAACACTAAAGCCATATTGATTGCCACAACATGGGCAGGTTGGGAAACCTTCTAATTCATCGGTGCTTATTTTCTGATTCAAACTTGTTTCGTTTGAAAGTTCAAAGTAGGAAGCATCAACAGGGTATGCTCCGTTCAATCTGTAATAAAGTGTTTCTAAATTTATTTCGTTGCTCAAATCTGTTTGAGTTGTGCTTCGTTTGTATTTTATTAAGTAAGGTCGTTTTGTGTTTTGGCATTTTGCCACAAACACGGCAAAGTTTGTATCAATCAGGGCTGGCTTAGTAAGATTTTTTGACAAATCAATTTTTCCTAACACTTCCTCATTCAATTTTGCTAATTCAAAACCTGACCCGTTGCTGTCAACACTTATGCTACTTGTTTTAATTGAAGCAGTAACCCACTTGAAAAATTCCTTGTAGGACTGTGCTGTCGTGTTTTTAAAAAGCAAAACATTGTCGGTAAGTTCTTTGAGCAAATGCAAATCGGTTGCTTCACCAAAAGAAACTGCAACCAGGTTTGTTTGCCTTTGCCAATTCTGTTTCCATTCTTGAAATGCTCCTCTTGTGTCGTCTGTTGGTACTCCGTCAGTAAATAAAAATATGATTGGTTTCCAATCTCCTTTTTGGTCAGCTGTATTTTTTACTATATTCTTTCTCATGTCGAACATTAACTGCCCCAATCCATTTCCTAATGAAGTGCCTCCACCAATCGGAAATTTTGGTGGGTAAAAATTTATAATATCAGTTAATGGTACTAAAGTCATTGATTGACCTGCAAATGCAATTATTGAAATATGAACAGTTTCCAAAGCATATGGATCTGTCTTCAGCTCCTTAATAATTGTTGCTAGCCCTTCTTCTACGAGTTGAATTTGTTCTCCAACCATAGATTCGGAAACATCAATGAGAAAATAAATTGGTAGTCGTCTGCTCATGGTAAGTGATTTATTAGCTTATTCCAGCGTATTGCTTCTGAGACATTGTTGTCGTTTGTTTTACTTCTCAAAAGAGGTTTGAAATTTATTCTGTAAGCGTTGTTGGTTGTAACCACATAGAGAAAAATTTTCTTGATATAAACTTCCTGTGCTCCAAATAAATTTGGTGAAGTGGCTGCACCGATTGCAGCACCTGTTAAGATTGCAGTTGCGTTTTTACCTCCAATCAATCTTCCTGTCAATGCTCCAATCATAGTATTGGGTAACGAAATTGTTCTGTTTGTTTTTCCTTCAAAAATTTCTACTTCGCATTTTTTTATATGGGTGATGTGGTACAAGTCAACTTTTCTTTTGAAGATACGGAAGAACGCAAATTTCTTTTGAGAGGCATCAAAGCATAATGCCCAAATAAGGTCGCCACTTATGTAGGTATCGGTAGCGTAAAATTTTACTTTCAATAATTTATTGCAAATCCAGCTGGCAATCAGTTTTTTACCGAAGAAGTAAAAAAAGATTAAACCGAAAGTGAGTGTCCATATAATTATTGAACCTGCCAATGTCTTAATGAATTAGGTTAAGAATAATGAGTAAGAAAACTAGTAAAACCATTTGTGTCATATCTACTCCAACACCACCGCCAACAGGATAAGGAGTAAAAATCTTTTTAAGCAAATTGAATATCGGATTAAATATGCTATTAAAAAAGCCGAATACTTTTTTGTAGTTCGGACTAAGTTTGTCTTTGTAGGGCAAAAGTTTTGAGTAGAGAAATAACCCGACTATCAAAATGTTTATGAGTATGTAAAAAATGTAGTGCATATTAAATAACCATGTGAACTTCTTGAGGTGGTGGCGGTAAAATTATTTCTTCTGTTGTGCCAACACTTCTGTTGCCCGTTCCAATGGATGCAGAAACCCATTTGAAAAAAGACATCAGCGTTGAACTGTCTGCAGTGTCAAGGTGAACTACATTATCTGTTAGCTCTTTTAAGAAACTGTCCTTTGCTTCTGCACCTGCTGCACATGCTATGACTGCTGCAAAATTTTTTGCTTTCACTTTTGGAACTGCTTCTCTAAAATCTGCTAAGTCAGACGGCTTGCCGTCTGTCATTAAAATGAGTAAGGGTCTCCAATCGCCTTTTTGTTCACCTGTGCCTTTCAAAATTTCTGTGTCCATCTTGCTGCAAAGCATAAGCAAGGCAGCACCCATGTTTGTAGGACCCGATTCGGGTGTAACAATTTCGGGAAGTTGCAGAGTTTCCAACTCTGTCAAAGGCATAACCTGTCTCACCTCTCTGTCAAAAGTGATAATACTAATAGAAACAGATTCTAAAGCAAAAGGGTCTTGTCTGAGTTTTGAAACTAAAACCTGCAAGCCGTTATTAACGGCTTGTATTGGTGTTCCACTCATAGACCCTGATGTATCTAATAAAAGATAAACAGGTAATCTCCTCATGGTTTCTTAGTTAAGCAATGAAGCAAGATTGGCAGGGAAATTTTTTGATTTGTTTTTCAAGTTCAACAAAAGATTTTTTTCGACGGAATCAATTTGTCCGTCACCTTTTACTTTGTTATAAAGCCATTCTGCTTCTTGTGCATCAATTTCGCCTGCTGAATTTTCATCTTCCAACAAGTAACTTGAAATTGCTTTGATGAACAAGGTTTCCCAACTGCCATGATTTGCTTTACCAGAAACTGCATTGTTCAATTCAAAAAGAAACTCTGCTTCTTCGGTGTCAATTTTGCCATCTGCAAATAATACTAACTCGAGTTCTTTTACTTCTGAAGCATCAATTATTCCATCAGCAAGTAATTCCTTTTTTAATTGTTCCAAACTTTTCATGTTGTTTTGATTTAGTTGTAAATAATTATTTTTTTCCAAATAGTCCTTTTAAAAGAATGCTAAGTAAAGATGCCCCAACTTTTCTTTCAATCCCTTGTTTTGTGGTTGGTACGCACATTTTTCGTGATATACGTTGTTTGGCAGCAGTTATTCCTAATGCTCTTTTCCATGAAAATGAAAAACCAAATTTACTCATTGGTAACTAGTTTTGAGTTCCGCAAGTCGGGCACTTATTAGTACTTCTAGGAAAAGAATCATCCCATTCATAATTGTTTCTACATTTTTTGCAACAAACTTGAAGTACTGTAAATAATGCTGTATTTAATAGTTTGAGAATCATAGTTGTAAACTTTTATTTTGTTAATCTGAAATAGCATAACCGCAAGAAGTACACTTATAAAGTTTTTTTCCTTTTACTCCCTGATAGTCAATTTCAGTTAATTTGTAAACAGGGTTGTCAATACGACAACCAGGACATTTTTTTGGTGGAGTAAAAAATAAGACATGCTTCAAAAGCTTAATAAATCTGCTCATATGTTTGAGTTTTTGGGTTTATTAATTATTTGAGGATTGATTAAAATTGAAATTTATTTATTAAACGACAATATTAACTTCCGGTGGAGGCGGGGGTAATTCATTTAATCCCCCAACTTCTTTTCCTCCACTTTCAATTTTTTGGCTTCCTGTGCTGATAGATGCAGAAACCCATTTGAAAAATGCTTTGATAGTTGCTGAATCTGCTGTGTCAAGCTGCACAACTACTTCGGTAATTTGTTTTAAAACATTTGTGTCGGCTGCTGAACCTGCCGCACATGCTACTGTAATTCCAACTTTTCTTTTTTGAAATTCAGCAAGTCCGGTTTGCCATTGGTCAGTAGGGCCTCCGTCTGTCATAATAAACACAAGCGGTTTCCAATCACCTTTTATTTCGGGTGTTGACTTTGCAACCTCTCTGTCTATACACTCTGCCAAAAGTTTTAGGCCTGCACCTAATGAAGTTCCACCACCAGCTGAAAGCGAAGGTTGTTGAAAAGATGAGAGGTCGGTTAATGGCACAAGTTGTTGTGCGTTGCTTTCAAAAGTAATTACACTGATGCAAGCGGTTTCAAGAGCATAAGGATCTTGTCGCAAAGTGGAAACCAAGACCTGAACACCGTTTTTCACGGCTTCAATTGGCTCACCACTCATTGAGCCAGAAGTGTCAAGTAATAGATATACTGGTAATCTTCTCATGTCAGTTTAATTAGCTGGTTATTAATTAAGGTATTTTTTTAGAATCTCTACAAAGCTGTCGAATTGATATGGATCACCAATAGCTCTAAATTTCCATGTTTCATCTTTCCGATAAACTTCTGCGAAAACCATTGAACACATCCCATTGTAAGTAGCATCACCTGACAAACTATATTTTGCAATTTCCTTTCCATTTTTGTCAACCGCTCTAATAAATGCATTTTCTACCATTCCGAAATGTTGATTATTTTCTCTCCCTTTGTAAATTGCAACTACAAAAACAATTTTTTGATACTTTTTATCAAGTGAATCTAGTTTTACGATAATTTGCTCGTCATCCCCATCACCTGCTCCTGTTCGATTATCGCCAGTGAGCCATATATGCCCTGATGAATGTTTTTGAGAGTTAAAAAATATTATGTCGCCTCCTATCAATTTTTCACCTATGTTCGCCACTTTCCCATTTGCGTCAAGTAAGAATGCAATTGCATCTAAGTCGTATTCCTCTTCTTTTCCACCACCTAATAAACCACCGAGGAAGCCACCACTTTTCTTTTGACGAACATCCCAACCTAATCCCATTGTAACGGAAGAAAGGTCAAAACTTTCACCTTTGTCATTTTTACGAAGGTCAATTGTCTGACCTTTTGCTAAATTAATTGCCATGTTAGTTTGGTTTTAATTTGATTAACTATATTTTGATAAAAAATCTTGTAATCCACCTTTCATTCCTATACCTACAGCTTCAAACTTCCATTCTCCGTTTTTTTTGTAAATTCTTCCAAATTCAACAGCGGTTTCAATTGAGAAGTCTTCTTCTAATTCATAGTTTAATATATCAAGATTAGTATTTGGGTCAAAAATTCTGACAAAAGAATTTCTAACCTGTCCAAAATTTTGTTTCCTGTTTTCTGCATCATGAATTGTTACAACAATGCATATTTCTGTTGCAGTCGAGTCAATTTTGGATAAATCCACTTTTACTTGTTCATCATCACCATCACCTTGACCTGTTAGATTATCTCCTGTATGTTCAATTGAACCATCTGGCGTTTTAAGATTATTATAAAAGACAAAATGCTGGTCTGAGATTAATTTTTTGTTTTCGCCAAGTACAAAGACAGATGCATCTAAATCGAAATCAACACCTGTTGATGAACTGTTAGTGTCCCAACCTAAACCAATAATGAATTTTGGTGCGCTAATTACTTCTCGTTGTCCTTTTTGCAAGTTTATCGCCATAATATTTATTTTAGGGATTATTTAATTATTTGTCCTTTGTAATATTTTGATACAAAAAATGCTAAATCTTCTTTATAACCTATACCAGATGCTTCAAACTTCCATTTTCCCTCCTTTTTATATAGGCGACCAAATTCAACAGCTGTTTCAATTGAAAAATCTTCCCCTAATTCATATTTCGCAATTTCTTTCCCTGTAGAATCATCAACAATTCGAATATAAGAATCCCTTACTTGGCCATAATTTTGCTTTCTAGAAGTCGCTTCATGTATTGTAACAACAAAAAGAATTTCTTGAATTTTCGAGTCTACTTTTGATAAATCTACTTGAATTGTTTCATCATCACCTTCTTCACTATTGCCGCCAGTTGGATCGTCGCCTGTGTGGTGTAATGCGGAGTCTGGGGAGTCTTGATTTCCGTAAAAAACAAAAAAAGATTCTAAGGGGATTAGTCTTTTTTCATCAATCATAAATGCTGATGCATCTAAGTCAAAGTCGAAACCTGTTCCTTCGTTTGGTTTCCATCCTAACCCAACACTCATTTTGCTGAAGCCAATATCAATTTTTTGGCCTTTTTGTAAGTTGATTGCCATGCGTTTAACTGATTTAAATTAGAGTTTTTGTAAGATATAATATATTTTTTAATTAGTGAAGTTTTAAAGCTGGGCTATGTGTGTCGGGGCAAAAACAAATGTGCTGCAATTGTGTGTCGTTTTGTGCGGTGGCTTTGCAGCTCTTTTGTTTTTGCGAAGCGTTGGCTTGTATTGTCATGTCGGTTGTTTTGGTTTTAGTTGAAGTTATGAACTGTCGCCATAGCATGACGTACAACGTTCGAGTATTTGCGAAGGCAGGGAAATAGTATTCCGTCTGCCCGGTACAAATGCCCATTTGAAAATATGAAGTTGAAGTTATGAACTAAAGCTGAACATTGAACGTCGAGCCCGAACCACTGCTGATGCTTGCACATAGCTGATGTTAAAATGTCCAGCCCTGCTTTTGCAAATACTTTTGTTGGCAGCATACCCTTTCCATTTTGATGTTACCAAAATCTCCACCAAGGTTTGTCATTTTTAAAGTTAATTATTTCGGGCTTTGTCAAGGCTGATTTAAAAAAGTAAAGCGATGTTGATGGACTTGCTTCTGGATTTAAGATTATCCCTTGCTCTATCAGTCTATTGAAATCTTCTTCAAGCTTTTTCTTGTTAAGGTACTTTTTGTATTTGTTAGGATGGCTTGAAACAAATTTGCCAAGCCGCCACAAATCAAAACCGTCATGTCGTTGCTCTGGCAAGAAAGCAAAATCAAAATCAACGGAAGTGTTATCGTCAAAGTCAACTGCCAAACCAATACCATGAAAAGCATAGCGTTTGATACGATGCCTTTGTAGCTTGCCTACTTGAGGATACATTTTGTCGTGTCTGTAAGCAGTCAGCAAATCAGTCCTTTCAAACTCTTGCTTAAATGCTTTCATTACTCTTTCAACATTCTCTTGGTAGTCGGTTATCAAGTCAACAATGTTATGAACGTTTAACGACTTTTTCAATTCCGTCAGCAGAGGAAATAACTCGTTGGCTATTTCTTGTCCGTCTTGATGAATGAAATCGTCACAGTCACTGGTAGGAGCAAACCACAACCACAAGTTATTTAGCTGGTCTGTGTCGCCTGATTTAAGTTTTCCGATACTGTCGTTAAGTGCTGAATGGAACTCCTCTGCTGAAAGAAAATGATTTGAATAGCCGCCTGAAAACTGTCTCGCCAATTCTTCTGCTTTGCCAAGAAGCAAATAAAGTCGTTCAAGTTTGGGATTGTCTGTCATTGCAGTTTTAGTCTGTTTCTTGATGATAGCACTGTCGCAATAGGGTTGCAGCCAACGTTCAGGGCTTGGGGCTGTGGGGAAAATAGTATTCCGTCAGCCCGGCCCAAAGACTTATTTAAAGGAACGAAATTATTCAATTACCGCCAATGCAGCCTGCAGCACAGGGAGCGTAGCCAAAGGCTGCAGGCGGGTGATTAAATGGTCTGGCTGGGGATGAAGCTGACAGAAGCTGTACAGCTGGGAATCTTTGAGTCCGCCCCCATAGCGCCAAACCCATGTTATATGCCGTGCTTCATCGTTTATCCCCAAAAGAACAGCCGGATTTAAAAAGAACCAGGAACCGAAGGCTTGTTGTCCCAATGGGCTTACGAAGCCAGGGAAGCCAAAAAGAGCTGGCCAGCCCAAAACTGAGACCTAACCCGAAAGTAAAAGCTGAATAGCGATCTGTTGATGAATAACCGAGTTACAGTTGGCTACAAAAGAACCGCGAAGCGAGCATGGCATATAACGTTCAGGGCTTGGGGCTGTGGGGAAAATAGAATTCCGTCAGCCCGGTCCAAAGACTTATTTAAAGGAACGAAATTATTCAATTACTGCCAATGCAGCCTGCAGCACTGGGAGCGTAGCCAAAGGCTGCAGGCGGGTGATTAAATGGTCTGGCTGGGGATGAAGCTGACAGAAGCTGTACAGCTGGGAATCTTTGAGTCCGCCCCCATAGCGCCAAACCCATGTTATATGCCGTGCTTCACCGTTTAAACCCAAAAGAACAGCCGGCTTTAAATAGAGCCATGACCTGAAGGCTTGTTGTCCCAATGGGCTTACGAAGCCAGGGAGACCAAAAAGAGCTGGCCAACCCAAAACTGAGACCTAACCCGAAAGTAAAAGCTGAATAGTGATCTGTTGATGAATAACCGAGTTACAGCTGGCTACAAAAGAACCGCGAAGCGAGCATGGCATATAACGTTCAGGGCTTGGGGCTGTGGGGAAAATAGAATTCCGCCGGCCCGGCCCAAAGACTTATTTAAAGGAACGAAATTATTCAATTACCGCCAATGCAGCCTGCAGCACAGGGAGCGTAGCCAAAGGCTGCAGGCGGGTGATTAAATGGTCTGGCTGGGGATGAAGCTGACAGAAGCTGTACAGCTGGGAATCTTTGAGTCCGCCCCCATAGCGCCAAACCCATGTTATATGCCGTGCTTCATCGTTTATCCCCAAAAGAACAGCCGGATTTAAAAAGAACCAGGAACCGAAGGCTTGTTGTCCCAATGGGCTTACGAAGCCAGGGAAGCCAAAAAGAGCTGGCCAGCCCAAAACTGAGACCTAACCCGAAAGTAAAAGCTGAATAGCGATCTGTTGATGAATAACCGAGTTACAGTTGGCTACAAAAGAACCGCGAAGCGAGCATGGCATATAACGTTCAGGGCTTGGCGTAGTTGGGGAATTGTCCAACTGTCTGCCCGGGTTATGATTTTTATAAAGAAACGAAATTGTTTCCAACCAACGTAAACCAGCCAGCGGCACTGGGAGCGTAGCCAAAACCCGCTGGCGGATCAGTTAACGGTCAAGCCCAAAGCCGATGCTTGGATATGTACTGAAGCTGAGAGTTTTTCCGTCCGCCCCAATTACGCCAAACCAATGTTAGCGGTATACCCTAGGTAGTGTATCGAATTTTGCTATTGCGTTGTTAATTTCAATTTGACTTTTCTGTAAGGCCCTAGCATCTAAAGTATATTGGTGTCTAAAAAACCTTTTTGATTCATCTATATTATGAAATGCATAAATGGCTGCCATAGTATATTTTATTAAAACAGGCGTCCTAGGATCTCTCATATTTTGTTTGCATAAGTCTCTTAGGGGCTCAAGATATAATTCCTTTGCTACATACATATCCATATAATTGACGCCTTTATCTTTAACAGAAATCCATTTCATCCTAATTTGATCTATTCCTGACACTAACCAATCTTCGTTTATGGAATTGCTATTACTCCTGGAGACCATTTCAGTAAATAGTTCATCGGTAATCTCAATGTTTCGTTTATACTCATTTTGATTTTTATTATAACTCTCCCAAAACATTGTGAATTTGTCTCTCATGGTTTTTCTAACATTGTCGATAAAATCAATGCCAGCTCGAAGTTTGGAATATAACTCTGTCTTTTCTGAGATGCTGGCCTTTCTGTTTTTAATGAAGATTGAGTATAAATCTTTGTTGCTTATTTCTTTTATCTGTTCAACATGAAAATTGGTTATATCCTTTAGGACCAGATGTTGTTCTTTTTTCTCTTTTAAGAGATGAGCCATATTTACAAACTCACTTATTTGCCTATTAAGAGGTTTTTGCAACAATCGAACGGATTGTTTAAAATATTCCTCTAACTCAACTAATCTCTTTTTTTCCTTTTGGTTTTCAATTAGCTTGTTAATAATATACCCAAGAATAAATATCAAAACCGGAACAAGGCCTGTAAACCATCCGTCTGCCGAAATTCCCCAAAAAGTGATTTTATCATCTTTCTGTTGAAGCACTTGATGACTATTACAGATTGTCTGAAGTAAAATATTTAAAGTTGTCATTTCTTATTGAATGGTCTGCTGGGTTACCGCTAACGTTCCGGGCTTGGCGTTAGTTGGGGAATTAGTCTTCCGTCCGCCCGGCCTGTGATTTTTATAAAGGAACGAAATTGTTTCCAAGTAATGTAAACCAGCCAGCGGCACTGTGAGCGTAGCCAAAACCCGCTGGCGGATCAGTTAGAGATCCAGCCCATAGCCGATGCCTGGAGTTGTACTGAAGCTGAGGGTATTTCCGTCCGCCCCAATTACGCCAAACCAATGTAAGCTGCTGGGCGACTCCGCTATGAAATGAGCAACGACGGGTTCTTTTCATTCCATTTCTCAATAAGGTGAGTTTTTACTTTTTCCTTTGACAAGAAATAAACTAGTTCTTTTACAATCTTTTCAGGTAAGTTATCATTTCCAGTTGATTCCAATATATTTCCTGAAAAATCGATTTTGCAGAAAATACCCTTTTCGGCATTGTCCAAGTGAAAATGGGGTTTGCCATCTATGAAATGGTCATTCCCATAAATATTGAACTTATACCCATATCGTAATTTCCATTCTTTGACCTGCTCAAATTGTTCATACCTAATTCCCCTTTCTAATTGTTCGTGAGAAACTCCGCCACGTTGCGTTTGAAATAATAAACCGTCAAAGTAATTGTCGAGAAATTCAAAATCCAGCATTAGTTTTCAAGTTTTGAGGTACTAGAGCCTTGCAGCTTACGCCCCCAGCATTTACGCTGTTGGAGGGAGGATCTGTTAGGTCCGCCCGGTTGGGGATGATTTTAGGATTTGTGTGTTTGAAATTACTGTGTTTTGTCTGAGGATCTGGTCAGCCCAGAACTGATGCCTGGCTTTGGGTTATTGCTGAAGTTCGCTTGTCAGGCCCCAATAGCGTAAATGCCTGTGTTGCCTGCAGCCCTTCATTTAGATTCTGTCAAAGAATAACTATGTTAGTATTGAGTTCTCGATTGCTTTTTCTTGTTTCCTCGATATAGGAAACAATGTCGCTTACTTTACTTACGTCTGCCCAACAATAACCAGTCCACAGGTCAAGAATATTTTTGTGGTCAAACCTTATTAATAATAGATGTGTCGAAACGCCCCAACCACCAGTTTTATAAGTCATTACTAAAACGTTCTCGCTCTTCGCGAGAAAATTTAACTGTCGCTCAGGTAAATGCCTTGGCGATGTACAACAGCATTGCCAATCTTGGTTTGGGTTTCCTATTGAAAAACCTTTTGCCAGTTTGTCGAGCTGTTTTTTTATGTGCCTTGGAATTGCATCTTTATCTGATGAGATTTGAAAAGTGTCAGTTTTTAAATTTTGGACAAAGTTGTTTAAATTTTCGTTGGTCAAAATCCGAACAGTGTCAATAGTATAATTATTTTGTCCTAATGAACAAATTGGAAAAAGTAAAAGTCCAAGGATAATAAGTTTTATCGTCTTTGTCATAAGCAACATCAAAGTTAGAAGTTGTTAACGGGTTGCAGGCAACGTTAGTATTTATGTTATTACACGCTGTTTCATAAATGGAAACAGCGCTGATATCCAACGTAATGGGAATGTGTATTTGTATTGTTAAGGTACGTAAATGAAGTTTACTTGTAGCGCTAATCTGTGGGGGAAAAAAGAGGTGGGAGCAGGGCTTCGCCGGGCTGACTCACATCAGCAAACAATCAATCGGCCGGCACAGCTTAGTTAATAAATTTATTTCCTTTTTCTTTAACATGAAAGGGCTAAATCATATTTTTTTACAAAGTTTTCCGCCTCACCAGTCAATCTGGGTATTTCCCCACAAGTCGTCGAACGGACTGATGATATTTACCAGCTGCTGCTTGCTCACATGCAGGTACCGCTCCGTGGTTTTTATACTGAAATGGCCCAGCAAATCCTTGATATACCGTATATCTGTTCCCTTCTCCAGCAGGTGGGTGGCAAAACTGTGCCGCAAGCTGTGTATACCCACTTCCTTACGTATACCCGCCCGGCGCCTGGCATTACCGAATATCTCCTGCACCGTACGAACAGGGTAAGCCGTACCCGTGGTTTCCGACTCAAACAGGTAGGTCTTGGGCCGGGGACGCCAGTTTTTCATATAGCTCCTTAAAATATCAAGCAGCACAGGGCTCAGGTTCACATAACGGTCCTTTTTCCCCTTCGCCCGTTCAATGAATACCTGCATCCGGTCGCTGTCAATATCGGCAATGCGCAGCCGTACAATCTCACTTACCCGCAGACCGGCACTGTAAACGGTAAACAACAGCGCCTTGTGTTTCTTATTACTGAGTGCATTGAACAACCGGCCAATCTCCGCTTCACTCAGCAGTTTGGGCATCACAAACCGCTTTTTGGGCCGGGGAATGTCCCAAAAGAATTTTTCCTTGCCCAGCACCTGCTCAAAATAAAACTTAAGCGCATTCAGGCGGCTGTGTGCGGTGTTCTCTTTAATGCCTTCTCTTTCCATGGCATATACCATGTACCGTTTCAGGTCGTCGGGGGTAAGATCATAGACCGGCTTCCGCTTTATGACCTTCAGCAACTGAATGAATTCATTTCGGTAGGTGTTGATGGTGGACGGGCTGTAGGCTTTCAGCTGCAGCCTCTGCACAAACTGCTCCAGCGCTTCCAGGTTTTCACCACTCAGCTTCCAGGCCACGGCTTTGGGCAGAACGGGAGGCGGTTGCTTAACGGCATTAATGGCTGTTGGCTTCTTTTCGGGCAGCGATGCCTGTATTTTTTTCTTTTTTTCGAGGTAGACCTTTAAGGCCGTCTTGTCGATGAGGGCCTTGCCCTTCAGTTCATCTATAAGAAGCCGGTAACCCGGTTCGCTGAGCGGGATGTACCAGCATTTATTTACATGACTCCAGCGGGCGCCTGGCGCAAGGCGGATGATGCGTTCAATAAGCTTGTTTTTGGAAAAATGAATGCCGATGCATTCCCTGTTGCGGTGGAAGAGGGGCTTGAGTATGAGCGTTGGCTGATCCATGCAGCCATAAAACTACCTGCCGGTCATTTCATTTCTGCGGGTTTCATCACAGTCAAATCTGGGTTTTTTAATCAAATTCGTTGCGGTAGCCCAGGTTCTTCACATTTTTCACGCTCTCCATCACAATGTCGTCCTGGTACTCTTTAAAGGCTTCCAGTTTACCGGCAATGGAAGTATCATGCAGGGCCAGTATCTGTGCGGCCAGGATGCCGGCATTTTTAGCGCCGTTTACGGCTACCGTGGCTACGGGTACACCATAAGGCATCTGCAAAATGGAGAGCATCGAATCCCATCCGTCAATGCTGTTGGAAGATTTAACCGGCACGCCAATCACGGGTAGTATGGTATTGGCGGCAATCATTCCCGGCAGGTGTGCAGCGCCCCCCGCCCCGGCAATAATCACTTTAACCCCCCGCTCTTTTGCTTTTTGTGCATACTCACGGAGGCGCTCGGGCGTACGATGGGCAGATACAATGGTGAGCTCGGGTTCCACTTCAAACTGCCGCAACATCTCCGCCGCGCCGTTCATTATTTCCAGGTCGCTCTCGCTGCCCATTACAATGCCCACGAGGGGGCCATGTTGGGTTTGGGGTTTAAGGTTTGGGGTTTGAGGTTTGAGGTTTGAAGTTTTTTTGGCCATTGTTCGCTTTTTTGGAATGTTGCCTTGTTGTTTGAAGCGTTAAGGTAAGAAATATATGGGGTTTGAGGTTTGGGGTTTGAAGTTTGGGATGCCTTAAGTTATTGTTGCCTGTTTTTGAATTTTTGCCCCTTGATTTTTGAATTGTTAAGGTAGACAATGAATGTGTGGATTTTCCTGGAAAGAGTAGCTGCCTGTTCATAGAGCATAGTAAAGGCTTCCTCGTTTATATACTGGTTGTCAAAGCACCTGTATAATTGCGATTTAAGCTCACCAATTTCTCCTTTGGAATAACTCAGGGAGTTAATGAATTCCAGTTTGCTTGCTCTTTCAAACCCTTCGGCAATATTGTCCATCACCGAACCGGAACTGCCCCGTATTTGATCCTTCAGGCGGTAATCACTTTTTAGTGGTTCAATAAAAGTTAAGGAATAGATCTCCCTGGATAATGATCTTGCCAGCTGCCAGACTTCCAGGTCCTCAAATTTTGTAATGGTTGCCATGAGGAATAATAAGTTTGAAGTTTGAGGTTTGAAGTTTAACGTTAGACAGAGTCTTCGTGTAGTGAGGTCTTTCAAACCTCAAACCACAAACTTCAAACCTCAAACTACAAACCATAAACCATTATTCTCCGGGTAAAAAAACATTATTACCTGACCAAATCTCCTTTCAGTCGTAAAAGTTCCGTTTCAGCCAGCTTGGTGTTGTACCGGGCGGCAATGAGGCGGTCGTAGGCAAGCTCCAGGCTTTTTTGGGTTTCCCTTAATTCCAGGTAGGTGGAAATGCCGAGGCGTAATCTTTCGAGGGCAATGAATACATTTTCTTTTGCCAGCACAATGTTTTCTTCTTCCAGTGCCAGCGTTTTTTTCTGCAGTTCATAATCCTTGAAAGCATTGGTGATGCTGAGGTCGATCTGCGCTTTCTGATTTTTATAGGCGATGTTGAGGTAATCAATGTCCAGCTGGGCCTGTTGTATCTGGCGGCGGTTATTAAAACCGTTCAGGATGGGAATGGAAACGCCGATGCCGTAATTAAAACCATTGTTGCGGTTGTACAGGGGTGTAAAACTGTTGATCACGGTTTTGTTATCGGTCTTTGAATAGTTGTAGGCGGAGTTAAAACTGAGCACCGGCCAGCGCTCTGCCTTTCTTTCCCGGAGGGTGAGTTTGCTGATGTCGATATTTTTTTTGGTAACCAGCAGTTGGGGGTTTGTTTTCTCCACGGCACCCAGCAGGTCGCCAAGGATAATGTCGTTTTCAAATACGATGGAGTCAGAAACCTCGTAGCGGGTATTCAGCTCCACGTTCATCAGTTGATTGAGTTGTTCTTTTAACTGCTCAATCAGTGTTTGCTGTTTCAGGCGGGCGGCTTTTTGTGCATTCAGGTCTACCTTTCCCTGCAGCAGCTCGGGTTTGGCGCCCAGCCCCACACTTAATTTCTTTTCGGCCACTTTCACCCGCTCTTCATTAATACCCATCTGCTCTTCAATGGCTTTCAGCTGCTGTTTCTGCCGTACAATATTGTAATAGTTGTTGATTACATTCGATACGGTTGTCACCATCTGGTTCTTGATGTTCAGTTCACCCAGCCGTACAAACTCGGCCAGCTTGTCTTTGGTGGCAAACATTTTCAGCCCGTCGAACAGTGTCCAGTTCAATTGCAGCGAACCGGAGAGGGTGTTGGAGCGGATGGATTTACTTTCCCGTTTGGAGCCGTCGGCCAGTTTCTGTTTCTGGCTGTTGTTGTTAAAAACCAGTCCGCCCGTGGCATTCAGCCTGGGTAAAAAGGCAGCCCGTGCATAGGAATTATCCAGTGCGTAGGAACTGGAGTCGTTGCGCAACAGTTGTATGTCGAAATTATTTTCCAGCGCCGCCATCACGGCCTGCTCCACGGTGAGTTTATTCTGTGCCGCTGCCTGCCGGCTACCCGCCAGCATACAAAGACACAATATTGCTATGTTCAGTTGATTCTTCATTAAAAATTAATTGTCATCCTTGTTGGGGAGTTGATTCAGGAATTTCATCGAGCTTGCTCTTTCTTTTTTTGGTAGAAAGATAAGAGTACATGGCCGGTATTACAAACAGGGTAAGCACCAGGGCGAACATTACGCCACCCACAATTACAATACCCAGCGGAATGCGGCTGGTGGAGGCATCGCCGAGCGACAGGGCCAGCGGCAGGGCACCCAGGCTCATGGCCAGGCTGGTCATGATGATGGGGCGGAACCTGGCCACCGAAGCTTCAGTAACAGCCAGGATCTTTTTATCACCCGCCAGTTGTTTCTGGTTGGCAAATTCCACAATGAGGATACCATTTTTGGTTACCAGGCCAATGAGCATGATCATACCGATCTGCGAGAAGATGTTGAGTGTTTGATCAAACAGCCATAATGAAAGTACGGCACCGGCCAATGCCAGCGGTACGGTGAACATGATGGTGAACGGGTCGATGAAACTTTCGAACTGCGCCGCCAGCACCAGGTAGATGAGCACGAGGGCCAGCAGGAATGCAAAGAGGGTATTGCCGGAACTTTCTGCAAAATCCCGGGAAGTACCCGTGAGGGCTGTAGAGAACGATTCGTCCAGTAATTTTTTGGAGATGGCCTGCATTTCCTTGATGCCATCACCCACTGTTTTGCCCGGCTGTAAACCGGAAGAAATGGTAGCCGACCGGTACCGGTTAAAATGGTAGATGGTGGGAGGTGTTACTTCTTCTGAATACGTGATCAGGTTCTCCAGTGGAATGGCATCCCCCCTTGTATTGCGTACATAAATTGTTTTAAGATCCGTAGGGTCGTCGCGGTCCGAACGCACCACCTGCCCGAGTACCTGGTATTGTTTTCCTTCCTTGGTGAAATAACCCATGCGGCGGTTACTGAGGGCAAGCTGTAATGTTTCGGAGATGTCATCCACGCTCACACCCAGGGCGCTTGCCTTCAACCGGTCGATATTGATGCGTAGTTCAGGCTTGTTGAATTTAAGATCGGCATCCACGCCCTGCAACACATCGCTTTTATTGGCTTCCTCCAGGAACTTCGGCAATACTTTCTTGATCTTTTCCGGGTCTACATTCTGTAACACAAACTGAACAGGCTGGCCGGAACGGCGGTTAACGGAGATGGTTTGTTCCTGTATGGCAAAGGCCCTTCCTTCATTGAAGCGGGGTAATACCTTGTTTACCCAGTTCACCACATCCTGCTGGCTGCGGTTTCTTTCGGAAGGATTTACCAGCACCACTCGTACAAAGCCGGAGTTGGAAGAGCCCGATCCCGTAAAGCCGGGTGCGGTCATGCTCACCATGTATTTTTTTTCCGGGATGGAGTCGAGCAGGAAACTGGATAGTTTATCCATGAATTTATCCATCGCATCGTACGATGTTCCTTCGGGAGCCGTTACCTGCAGGCGGAATGCATTTTTGTCTTCCATGGGCGCCAGTTCGCTCTGGAGCCTGCTTCCAAACCAGAAGATAAGTCCCACGCACACCAGCAGCAACACCAGGGCCATCCACCTTACCTTCATGAATCCGTTGAGCATATGGCGGTACCCGTTCTCGAGGCTGCGGAAGAAAGGTTCGGTAACGGTATAGAACCAGGAATGTTTGTGCGACTTACCGGCCAGGTAAACGTTGAGTACCGGCGTCAGTGTCAGGGATACAAATGCGGAAATCAGTACCGCACCGGCGACGACAATACCAAACTCACGGAACAGTCTTCCCACAAATCCCTGTAAAAAGATGATGGGTAAGAATACAATGGCCAGTGTGATGGAAGTGGCGATCACCGCAAAATAAATTTCTTTGGAGCCATCCCGGGCCGCCTGCCACTTGGGCATACCTCCTTCTATCTTTTTATAAATGTTTTCCGTTACCACGATGCCGTCATCCACCACTAGCCCTGTTGCCAGCACGATGGCCAGCAGGGTAAGCACGTTGATGGTGAATCCGGATATGTACATGATGAAGAAGGCGCCGATCAATGAAACCGGGATATCGATCAGCGGCCGGATGGCAATAAGCCATTCGCGGAAGAAGAGATAGATGATCAATACCACGAGGATGAATGCCACCATGAGTGTTTCACCCACTTCGTTGATGGATTTGCGGATGTATTGGGTCTGGTCCCACGACATTTCAAAGCGGATATCGGCGGGCAGGTCTTTCTTTATCTGCCCGATGCGTTTGGTGATCTCATCGGCAATGGCAATATAGTTGGTGCCGGGCTGTGGTATCACCGCAATGGCGATCATGGGCACACCGCTTTCTTTCAATACGCTTTCTTCATTTTCCGGCCCCAGCACGGCTTCGCCGATATCTTTCAGCCTGATATCGGAGCCGTTCACATTCTTTACGATCAGGTTATTGAATTCCTCTTCGGTATTCAGCCTCCCGAAAGTGCGGATGGATAATTCGGTGGCATCACCGGATATCTTTCCCGAAGGCAGCTCCACATTTTCTTTGAGCAATGCGGCCTGCACATCGGAAGGAGTGAGGGAGAAGGCGCTGAGCTTGGTGGGCGAAAACCAGATGCGCATGGCGTATTTTTTTTCGCCCCATATCAAAACATTACTTACACCCGGAACGGTTTGCAGCCGCTCCACGATGTTGTTGTTGGCAAATTCGGTTATCTGTAAGGAGTTGCGGATATTGCTCTGCAGCAGCATGATGATCACAGGATCGTTGCTGTTATCGGCTTTGGATACCACGGGTGGTGCATCCAGGTCGCTGGGCAGGGAACGGGTGGCCTGCGATACTTTATCACGTACGTCATTGGCTGCTTCTTCGAGGTTGGAGCCCAGCACAAATTCCACGGTGATGTTGCTGCTGCCCTGGGAACTTTGCGAGGAGATGTTTTTGATACCGGCAATACCGTTGATGGCTTTTTCGAGCGGCTCGGTGATCTGCGTTTCAATGATCTCGGCATTGGCGCCGGGATAGCTGGTACGAACGCTGATATTGGGCGGATCAAGCGCCGGAAAATCCCGAATACCCAGGAAGTAGAAACCAATGGCGCCAAACACCACAATGAGGATATTGAGCACAATGGCAAATACCGGTCTTCGTAAACTGAATTCTGAAATGTTCATCCCGGGTTACTTATTTATTTTGGTTATCGAAACTTTTGCCTGCGGCTTAAGACTCATCAGTCCGGTTGTGATCACGGTGTCGCCTTCCTTTACACCGCTTATTACCTGAACAAGGGCCGAATCACGCAGTCCGGTCTGCACATCCACAAAGCTGGCAAGGCCGTTCTGGAAGAGAACCACTTTCTTTCCACGGGCCTGCGGCAGGATGGCCTGGCTGGGAACCATCAGTCCGTTTGGATCGGTGTTGAAATCGGTAGCCACTTTGGCAAACACGCCTGGCAACAGTTTTCCGTCGTTATTGGTAACCACGGCACGCACGTTAAGGCTGCGGGTTGCTTCTGCCACTCCCGATTCAGCTGCCATGACTTTGGCCGTATATGTTTTTGGATTTCCTTCAATGGTGAAATTCACAGATTGACCGATCTTAAAACTTCCGGTATATTTTTCAGGCAGGGTGAAATCGAGTTTCAGCTGGTTGTTCTGCCGGATGGTGGTGAGGGTGGTGGCCGGACTGATATATGCCCCGGTACTGATATTTTTTAAGCCGAGTGTTCCGCTGAAGGGCGCCCGTATTTCGGTGCGGCTGATGTTGGTGCGAACGATCTCCATATCGGCCTTGATGGTATTCACCTGCAGCGCACTCAGGTCGTATTCCTGCTGGCTCACGCCATTTATCTTCAGCAGTTCGCCCATGCGGCCAACGGTTTGTTCGGCCACCGCAAGCTGCACCTGCAGTTTTTTCAATTGTGCCTGCAGGTCACCATCAAATATCTTGGCGATGAGGGTGCCTTTACCCACGTTTCTTCCTTCATTGATATTGAGGTATACCAGCCGCCCGGATATTTCGGGATGGATCTCGGTTTCTTCATTGGCAATGATGGAGCCGGGCAGTTCGGCTTTATCGCTCACCGTCATCGTTTTTACAATATAGCCTTCCACTTTCATAACGGGATTTTTGGGAGCGGCCGGGCCGGCTGCTTTTTTATCATCTCCCTTGCAGGAGGAGAGAAAAAAAACAGCGAGGAAAAAAAGGCTGGGTAAATAAATGCTGCGAAGGGATCGTTTCACCTGGTTTTGATTTGATTCAGGCGATAAAAATAAGCCATAATCGCCAGCCAAAACCATTTTTTTACATGGCCGGCGGGTGGTTCTAATACACTTCTAATTAGACTTTACAACGAGGGAATGTTTGATGCGGTTGGCCTGGTGAATGAGTTCCTGTTTTTCTTTGCTCAGTACGGTTACGTGTCCCATTTTGCGCCCGGGTCTGGTTTCTTTTTTTCCGTAGATATGTACGAACACATTTTCTATCTGCAGGATCTCGTTCAGTCCTTCATACACGGCTTCGCCGCTGTATCCTTCGGCGCCGATGAGGTTTACGATAGCGGCAGGCAGGATATGGTCGGTACAGCCCAGCGGGTAGCCCAGCATGATGCGCCAGAGCATATCGAACTGGCTGCTGTAATTGGCTTCGATGGTATGGTGGCCGCTGTTGTGCACCCGGGGGGCGGTTTCGTTCACCAGCACATTGTCGTCGATGTCTACAAACAATTCTACGGCAAAGATGCCGGGGCTTTTCAGGTCTTTCACTACTTTCAATGCCACGGCTTCCACTTTCCACAGCACTTTTTCGGGCAGCTGGGCCGGACTGATCTGGTAATCGAGCAGGTTAAGCTGGTTATCAAATACCATGTCTACCGGTGGGTACAGGGCTGTATCTCCTTTGTCACTCACCGCCACGATCATGGATATTTCTTTTTTGATGCGGACCAGTTTTTCCAGTACGGCGGGTGCGTCAAACCCTTTTTCCAGGTCGGCATTTGTTCTCAGCAGCTGAACGCCCTTGCCGTCGTAACCACCCATGCCGAGTTTATGGGCAGCGGGTAAAAAATGCAGCTGTTCATTCAGTTCGGCGAGGCTGTTGGTGATAACAAAATCGCTGGTGGGTATCTGGTTGTTTTTATAAAACTGTTTCTGAACTACTTTGTCTTTGATGGTTCGCAGTGCCGATGGTTTGGGATAGATCTTTACGCCCTCCGCCTCCAGTTTTTCCAGCGCTTCTGCATTCACCGATTCAATTTCGATGGTAAGTGCGTCCAGTCCTTTTCCGAAATGGTATACATCATTAAATGCCCGGATATCACCTTTTGTGAAGTGATGGCAAAGGTGTGCAGCCGGACATTGTTCATCGTTTTCCAGTACAAATGTTTCAACGGGGTAGTTGGCAGCGGCCTGCAGGAGCATGCGGCCGAGTTGTCCGCCACCGAGAATACCGATTTTCTTCATGGGACAAATATAGAGTCTGAAACTTGAACCGGAATAAAGAATTGTTATCTTTGAATAAGTAAATGACACCCGACTATCCACATAAACTCTTTTCCGACAAGCGTAACAAGTACTCCCTGTTGATGCTTACGCTGGCCATGGATTCGGCCGATTAATTTGATGCAGCCCCGGGTAATGCTATTATTTATTTCAAATTAATGATCATGGAAACAACAACCGTTCAATCTCCGGTAACCAATAACAGCCAGACAGATTTTCTTCCCCTGCAGGGAACCGATTACGTGGAATTTTATGTTGGTAACGCCAAACAGGCGGCCCATTTTTATAAAACTGCTTTCGGCTTTCAGTCGCTGGCTTATGCCGGTCCCGAAACAGGAATGAAGGATAAAGTGAGCTATGTGATCCGCCAGAACAAGCTCACGTTTGTTCTCACTACGCCGCTGCGTGGCGATAATCCTATTGCAGACCATATCTATAAACATGGCGACGGGGTAAAAGTGCTTGCCCTGAAAGTGGATGATGCCGGCAGCGCTTTTGAAGAAACAACCAAAAGAGGAGCCAGGCCTTACCTGGAACCTACAACGTTAAAAGACAATGACGGTGAAGTGGTATTAAGCGGTATTCATACCTATGGCGATACCGTTCACCTGTTTGTGGAAAGGAAGAACTACACCGGCCCGTTTATGCCGGGCTTTCGTAAGTGGGAGTCATCGTACAATCCTACTGAAACCGGTCTGCTGTACGTGGATCACTGCGTGGGCAATGTGGGATGGAACCAGATGAATCCCTGGGTGAAGTTTTATGAAGACGTGATGGGCTTCCGCAACATCCTCAGTTTTGATGACAATGATATTTCCACCGAATACTCGGCACTTATGAGTAAGGTGATGAGCAATGGCAATGGGTATGTAAAGTTCCCGATCAACGAACCGGCCGAAGGAAAAAAGAAAAGCCAGGTGGAGGAGTACCTGGAATTTTACAACGGCGAAGGAGTTCAGCATGTAGCCGTTGCCACCGCTGATATTGTAAAGACCGTTACACAGCTGCGTGACCGCGGGGTGGAATTTTTACGGGTTCCCAATACGTATTATGACGACCTGCTTGACCGGGTAGGACATATTGATGAAGACCTGGAGCCGTTGAAAGAACTGGGTATCCTGGTTGACCGCGATGATGAAGGATACCTGCTTCAGCTGTTTTCCAAACCGGTGGAAGACCGGCCCACTTTATTCTTCGAAATCATTCAGCGCAAAGGAGCCAAAAGCTTTGGTAAGGGAAATTTTAAAGCCCTGTTTGAGGCCCTCGAAAGAGAGCAGGATGCCCGGGGTAATCTATAAATGAAATTCAGATGAATAAAGCAACTGTATGATAACCATGCAGTTGTTTTTATTTTTCAAATCAATATCCAAAAGAGAAATACCCGGCCTGATACTTTTATTTTCAATTATTTTTTCTATTTTTAAAGTCCTAAAAAAATCCCCTCGTATTCATGAGCCGCTTACTTTTCAAATCATGCTGGCTGGCATTCATTGCAATTTTTGCAGGGGTTTCTTCATTTTCACAAACGGCATTTAACGACAACGCAAAAAACAATTACCGGGTAGGCGGTACGTTGAGCAAACTGGAAGACTCATTACGGAAACAGTTTGAAGACAGGAACCTGGCCTGGCCACCACAATCATTGTATATCCGCTCTTTTAAGTACGACCGCCAGCTGGAAGTTTGGGTAAAGAACGACAACAAAGAACCCTACCGGCTTTTTAAAACATACAAAGTGTGTATGCAAAGCGGCACCACCGGTCCCAAGCGGATGGAAGGCGATTACCAGATACCGGAAGGATTTTATTATATCAATGAATTTAACCCGAACAGCAAATACCACTTATCACTCGGGCTCAATTATCCCAATGCATCCGACCGCATACTGAGCGATTCGCTCCGCCCCGGCGGTTCTATTTATATACACGGTAATTGCGTGTCTACCGGTTGCATCGCCATCAGCGATCTGCCCATTGAAGAACTGTTTGTGATCGCCAGCCGGGCAAGGGCCAACGGGCAGGATTTTATTCCCGTGCATGTGTTTCCCGTGAAATACGATGTAAAGAAATCGCTTCAGTACCTGGCCGAAGCCACCATCCGCAACGTAGCTGTTCAGAAATTCGCCATCAAGCTCAAGGAAGCCTTCGATTATTTTGAAGAAAGAAAACAGCTTCCCGTGATCATGGTAAGCAAGTCGGGTGAGTATGTAATCAATTAACGCATCAGCACCTGTACCGTTTCGGGCGTACGCTGCATCAGCAACACGTTTTTTCCTTTGGTAAGTTCCTCGTATTTCTCTCTTGAATAATGACGGATCGTTAACAGCGTCAGGTTCTTTTCCACCTGTACATTAAAGATGGCAGCGGCTGACAGGGCCAGTTTTTCAATTTTATCCGGTTTATCATCCAGGCAGCATAATAAACTTACGGCCCCGTTCTGGGAGAGGTTGGGGCGTATCTTGATGGTCTCAAATATTTCATGCAGCTGCGCAATGGGCTTTTCTTCCACAAACGAAAAATCCTTTGAGCTCAGTTCCATCAGTACCTGGTTTGTCTTGCGCACAATAATGGGCGGCAGGTTGTGCACGGGCTTATGACTGATAATGGTTCCGGGTAATTCCGGTTTTAAAAAGCAGCGCACGTGCAGCGGAATGTTTTTGTTCTCCAGCGGTTTGATCGTTTTGGGATGGATCACCTGGGCGCCGTAGTAAGCCATCTCCACCACTTCGCGGTAGCTGAGGGCATCAATGAAAACGGCATCGGGAAATTCTTTCGGATCGGCATTCATTACGCCTTCCACATCTTTCCAGATGGTCTGGCTTTCGGCATCCAGCAGGTTGGCAAAGATGGCGGCACTGAAATCACTGCCTTCCCGGCCCAGCGTGGTACTTTCATTTTCATCGGTGGCGCCGATAAAACCCTGGGTAATGATAATGTCTTGTTCTTTAAACAGGGGTTCCACTTCCTCTTTCACTTTTTGCCGGGTAAAATTCCAGTCAATGGCGGCATCACGGAAGTTATCATCGGTACGTACAATATCCCGTACATCCAGCCATTTGTTTTTAATACCGGCTTCATTGAGGTACTGGCTTACCAGCGATGTGCTCAGCAATTCACCGCAGCAAACCACCTGGTCGTAATAATAATCGTATTCCTTCACCGGCTTGTCGTGCAGCAGCCATTCCACTTCGGTAAAAAAATCCTTGAGTTGATCTTCTGCCTGTTTCCAGTTGCGGGTGATGAGGTATTTCAGCAGGGTAAGGTGGGAATCCTTTACCTGTTCAAACAGCTTCAGCGAATCTTCTTTTCTTCCTTCAAAAAAAGCATCCACCACCTTCTCCAGTGCATTGGTGGTTTTGCCCATGGCCGAAATAATCACGAGTATTTTTTCACCGCTGAACGAGCGCAGGATATGGCCGGCATTCTGTATCCGTTCTGCCGTGTTGATGCTGGCGCCGCCAAACTTAAAAACCTTCATAGGTTGTGGGTTGATTGGTCAATTTGGGTTAATTTAGCCCCGGTTTAATGATTGCAAACATCGTTAATCTTACCCAATTAACTAACAATTGCTATAATCAAAAATGTCATCATGAGCATTAACCGAAGGATACAAACCCTCGATGAATTCACTATTCAGCAGATGAGGGATTTTCCGCACGCCACCGGCGAACTGGCCGGTCTGTTAAGAGACATTGGCCTGGCCGCCAAACGGGTGAATACCGAAGTGAATAAGGCCGGACTGGTTGACATTTTAGGCGACGCCGGCAGCATCAACGTGCAGGGAGAAGAAGTGAAGAAGCTGGACGTGTATGCCAATAACCAGTTTGTAGGCGTGCTGCGTCATGGCATCAGCTGTGCCGGCATCGGCAGCGAAGAACTGGACGACATCGTGGTGTTTGATGATCCCGTGAGCAACAACAGCAAATATGTTTGCCTGTTCGATCCGCTCGACGGCAGCAGCAATATCGATGTGAATGTTTCCATCGGCACCATCTTCAGTGTGTTCCGCCGCGTAAGCGAACTGGGCAAGCCCGCCACGCAGGAAGATTTTCTGCAGCAGGGAAATAAACAGGTGGCCGCCGGCTATGTGATCTATGGATCTTCCACCATGCTGGTGTACGCCACCCGCAGGGGTGTGAATGGGTTTACGCTGGATCCGTCCATCGGCGAATACACGCTCAGTCATCCCAACATCAGCTGCCCCGAAAAAGGAAAGATCTATTCGGTGAACCACGGTAATTTTTTCCAGTACGAAGAACAGGTAAAGAGCTACATCACCGCCTGCCAGAAAAAAGACAAATCGAACGGTGGTCCGTATACACAGCGCTATATCGGCAGCATGGTGGCCGATGTGCACCGCAATCTCATCAAAGGCGGTATATTCATGTATCCCGGCACCACCGATAAACCAAAGGGCAAACTGCGCTTATTATACGAATGCAACCCCTTTGCCTTTATCATTGAACGGGCCGGGGGCATTGCCACCAATGGTAAGATTCGCATCCTGGATGTTCAGCCAACAGAACTGCACCAGCGAACGCCTATGTTTATCGGCAGCAAGCTGATGATGGAAGAACTGGAAACGCATTTGAAAGGATAACCGTTGGGTATTAATGGTGAATATTGTTACATACGAGGATCAATATCAGCCCGACTTTAAACGGCTGAACATGGAATGGCTGGAGAAGTACGGGTTAACCGAAGAATACGACCTGGCCATCTTAAACGATCCCCGGGGAAAAATAATTAATGAAGGGGGAGCCATCTTCCTGGCCGTGGAAAATGAAACCGTGATCGGAACAGCCGGTATTGCAAAGCAGGATGAAGCCCATTACGAACTGGTTAAAATGGCGGTGGATCCGTTGGCCCGGGGCAAGGGAGTTGGCAAACTGCTTTTGCAGCATTGTCTTGAGCATGCAAAAAGCCTGGGCGCCGGAAAGGTCTCTCTTTTTTCAAGTACGCATCTCAAAACGGCCCTGAAAATGTATGAAGAGGCGGGGTTCAGGTATGTGGACGTAACCGACAGCCCCATGCTCACTGCCGATATTAAAATGGAAATATCTTTGTCTTCAATAACAGCATAATGTCATCAGCCATCATTTCAGTAAAGAACCTGGTTAAGAATTACGGAACTTTTGAAGCCGTAAAAGGAATTTCATTCGACGTGTATGAAGGCGAGATATTCGGGTTGCTGGGCCCCAACGGCGCCGGCAAATCCACCACGCTGGAGATCATTGAAACCCTGCGTGCCAAAACCAGCGGTGAAGTAACGGTGTGCGGACTGGATCTTGATAAAGAACCGGACAATATCAAAAAAATGATCGGTGTTCAGCTGCAGACCTCGGGCTTTTACCCCGGGCTCACGCTTATCGAACTGATTGAATTGTTCGGTGGATTGTACAACCAGCCGGTGAAGCCGGCCGAACTGCTGAAGCTGGTGAACCTGACCGACAAAGCAAAGAATAAATACAAGGAGATGAGTGGCGGACAAAAGCAACGCTTTTCCATTGCCACTACACTCATTAATAAACCAAAGATCATCTTCCTGGATGAACCAACTACAGGCCTCGATCCGCAGGCCCGCCGTAACCTGTGGGACCTGATCCGTGACATCCGTTCGCAGGGCGCCACGGTAATCATCACCACGCATTACATGGATGAAGCGGAGCAGTTATGCGACCGCATTGCCATCATGGATGAAGGAAGAATCATTTCACTCAACAGCCCCGATAAAATGATCGACGACCTCATCCACAGCGGCTTTACACGACCCAAAGAGGTGAAGGCCGCCAGCCTCGAGGACGTTTTCATACATTTAACAGGAAAGGAAATGCGGGAAGAATAAAATGCCGTTTATTTGCATTCCGTAAATCACGGGAATGAATTTTCAACCAAAAGAATATAAATGAAAAAAGTTCTGTTCAGTACGATCGTGTTGTGTATTGCTGCCTTGTCCGTATCAGCACAAAAAACAGGGGTAAAACCCAAACCCGCCACCAAGCCGGTTACCAAATCCAGTTCTGCTCTTATGAAAAACCTCCTCGACAGCTTCAGCTATGCAGCGGGGGTGAACGTAGCCATGAACATGAAAGCACAGGGCATCAGCAACCTGAACCCGGCCATCATGCAGAAAGGAATTGAAGACGTTTTCAAAAACAACAAACAATTGCTAAGCCAGGAAGCCAACAGCGCCTGCATGCAAAAGCAGCTCGATATTTTTTCGGCCGCCAAAGACGCAGCGGCCCGTGAAAAAGGAATCGCTTACCTGGAAAATAATAAGAAAAAGCCCGGTGTGATCACCCTGCCCAATGGGTTGCAGTACGAAGTAATCAAGAGCGGTGATGCCAATGGCGTTAGCCCGAAGATGGTGGATACTGTTGAAGTGAATTATATCGCTGCACTCATTGACGGAACCGAAGTGGACAATTCTTTCAAAAGAGGGCAGGCAGCTGCCTTCCCGCTGGGAGGTGTAATCAAGGGCTGGATCGAAATCCTGCAGCTGATGAAGCCCGGCGATCACTGGAAAGTGGCTGTACCCAGCGACCTCGCATATGGAGCTGCGGGTAACGGGGAAGCCATTCCGCCAAATTCAGTCCTGGTATTTGAGATACAGCTCGAAAAAATACGGGCTGCTGCAGAAGCACCTAAAAACAATTAAGCACATGGAAGACCTGAGATTTCCCGTTGGCAAATACGTGTTTCAGCCTTTCTCCGACCGGCAATGGCAGGAATGGCTGATTGACATCCGCAACCTGCCCCAGCACCTGGAAAACGCCGTGCTTAATTTAGATGAAGCGCAGCTGAACACACCCTACCGCGAGGGCGGCTGGACGGTGAAACAGGTGGTGCATCATGTGGCCGACAGTCATATGAATGCATACATCCGGTTCAAACTTGGGTTAACCGAAGAGAATCCCACGATTAAACCTTATGAAGAAGCGGCCTGGGCAGAAATGGCCGATACCAAAAATCTTCCCATCAATATTTCCCTCACCCTGCTGCATGCCCTGCACGCCCGCTGGGATGAAGTGCTGAAGAGTATGAGCCGGCAAGACCTTGACCGCACAGTTTTTCACCCGGAGCACCAAAAGAAATTCACCCTTTGGGAGTTCCTGGGTTTATATGCCTGGCACAGCCGTCACCATACCGCTCATATCACATCGCTCCGTGAACGGATGGGGTGGTAATGTTTCATAGTTTATGGTTGATGGTTCAATAGTCTGTTCGGCATCGGCAATGAACCACAAACTATAAACCGCAAACCCAAAACAATACCTGCATGAATTGGAAAATACTTTCTTCCGAATACCTCAGCAAACACGTTTATTTTACAGCCCGCCGCGACCGTTGTGCAATGCCCGACGGAACAATTGTGGATCCGTATTTTGTGGTGGAGATGCCCACCTCGGTATGCGCCATGGCGGTTACAAAAAACAACGAAGTCATCCTGGTGCAGCAATACCGGCACCCTGTGCAGCAGGTGCTGCTGGAAGTACCGGGTGGTTTTGTAGATGAAGGCGAAAGCTCCGATACCGCCATTGCCCGTGAGTTGCTGGAAGAAACGGGATATGTTTTTTCTGATTTTCATTTTGTAGGCAGGGTTGCCGCCAATCCCGGTGTGCTGGAGAATTTCACTGACCTGTACCTCGCTACCGGCGGCAAAAAGACGGCTTCGCAGCAACTGGATTATAATGAAGAGATCGAAATAAAATTAGTACCGCTGGAAGAAGCGAGGCAACTGCTGATGAACAATGAGATCAAACAGGCGCTGCATGCCACCTGCATGTTTTATGCTTTCCATAAGCTCGACTCACTGAAATAATTCCGCATTCACTTCCGCCACGAGGAACACGCTGCCGCATACAACGATCAGATCTTTACCGGCTGAACTTCTTATGGCCGCCTGTATGGCGTTGTTCACATCGTCATAACTGTTTCCGCATAACCCGTAGCCTGCTGCATTGTTTTTTAGCTCTTCGTGCGGCATGGCTCTTGGAATATGCGCATGGCTGAAATAATACTCTCCGTCTTTCGGTAAAAGCGACAATACCTTGTGAATGTCTTTATCTTTTACCATTCCCATGACCCAATGGATTTTTGAAGCCTCATCTTTCGCTATTGCAACCTGTTTCAGCAACTGCCTGACGCCGTCCTCGTTATGGGCAACATCTAATATGATCATCGGATCTCTGCTGATCACCTCCCAGCGCCCATGCAGGCCGGTAAGTTCTTTTACCCGGGAAAGGGCTTCCTGCTCATCAGCATCAATCTCAAGGATACCTTGCTCTTCCAATACGCCGATAGCCGTTAAAACCGTGCACAAATTTTTAACCTGGTATAATCCATTCAGGTCGAGCGTGAATGCGCAGGGCATTTTAAGTCTTGTATCAATCAGCTCACATTCAAGAAAGAGGGGATTGTATTTCACCTTGCTGATGATGAATTCGTCTTCCGCAAAACGGATATCTGCCTTCATGGCTTTTGCCTTGTTCAGGAAAATATTCTTTGTTTCCGGCCTTGATTCGCCGATTACCACCGGCACACCGGCTTTGATGATGCCTGCTTTTTCGGCAGCTATCTCGGGCAGCGTATTGCCGAGAATGTTCATGTGATCGTAGCCGATGTTGGTAATAATGGAAAGAAGGGGTGTGATTACGTTGGTGCTGTCGAGCCTGCCGCCCAGGCCCGTTTCAATAACAGCGATATCCACTTTTTCTTTTTCAAAATAATCAAAGGCCATGGCTACGGTGAGTTCAAAGAAAGAAGGTTGTATTTCATCAGAGATCGTTTTTGTTCTCTCCACAAAATCCACCACAAATTCCTGGCTGATCATTTCCCCGTTTATCCTGATCCGTTCCCGGAAGTCTTTCAGGTGGGGGGAAGTGTATAGACCCGTTTTATATCCTGCCTGCTGCAGGATGGCAGCCAGCATATGGCTGGTGCTGCCTTTGCCGTTGGTGCCGGCAATGTGAATGCTTTTGAATTTTGTATGCGGATCGTTCAGCGCCCGGCAGAGTGCAATGGTATTGTGCAGGTCTTTTTTATACGCAGCGGCGCCTATTCGGCTGAACATGGGAAGCTGTGCATATAAGTAGTCGATGGTTTGCTGATAGGTCATCAGCACAAATATAGGCATGCAAAAGGCTGATCGGGAAATTTCGTGGTCAACCTTTTGAAAGAAATATTTATTGGCTTTCGTTGAAGTTGAAAATTATCGTGATGACTTCTTCATCACCTTTATCGAATGCTACGTTTCTTAAGTAGCGTGTTATATCGGTTGCATAGCGGGGATCTCTTGTTGTAGAACCTTTCCCGAAGCCAACAAAGCTTCCTTGCCCATCGGGTGAAACTTTTACTTGTGCATATATGATGGCCTTTGGCAATTCTCCTGCAAAAGAATAATATTTAATGATCTTCCTAGTACTACCGATAATCTTTGGGCCGCCACCGGATTTTCCACCCGGGTTGTTACCATAACTATCCGGTTTTCCATCCGGGCTTCCGGCGTCCCCTTTACCTCCCGGCTTATTGCCCTGGTATTTGTATCCATTGTCTTCCGTAGCGCCATTACCGGTTCCGTTTTTGGGTCCGTTATAACCGGAGATCTTTGGTTTCTGTGGTTTGGGTTCGGGCTTGGGAACAACGGGAGCCGGTTCTTTTACCTTCACTGTTGTTTTTTCCGGTGCTTTTACTTTTGCAGATTCATTATCGGCCAGGTCATCCGTTTTTACATCTTCCGCAGCCGGGGTTTTTACCGCGGCCGTTTTGGGTTGCTCGGCATTTTCTTCGCCGGGTGATTTTTCTCCTTTTACCAATGGCTGTGTTTCGCCGTAACCTTCCGAATTATTACCCAGGTTTATTTCGATGAGCTCCGTCACCGGCGGAGAATGAACAGGCTGGTGTGTCCAGGAAACCAGGAATGCGATCAGCAGCAATGCACCACATATGGCCACGGTATAAAGAAATGCTTTGCGGTTCTTTTCTGTTTCAAATGCTGCTGACATGGTGCTAATATACATTCAAAGGTATTTAATTAGCGGCAAACGATACAATACCATGCCGTATTTGCCGGTGAATGTTAAGGTTTTAACAAATCTGAAACGGGCACTCCCGGACATAAAAAAGAATCTGCTTGACATTGGCCCGGATTCGCTGTAATTTTCTTGAGGCTTTATCCCTGCCGGGCTTTTGGTTCCTGTTGCCAGGAATACCCATCCTTCTTTACTCAGCTCACTGCTTAAAATCTTTTTATGAAACGTTTTTATTTACTCCACACTGTTTTTTTTCTTTTCTCTTTCTTTACCGGCTACACCCAAACTGTTTCAACCCAAAAAGGCCTGACCACGGCTGTTTTCAATCTCCCGGAAGGAATTATCAGGGTCTGGTTGCCCAACGACATCCGCCCGGGAGAAACAATCTCGGGAACCATTGCCGCAGAACCTTTTGGCCGAAACACAAAACAAAGTGCCCGTAACCTGGATGAATTGAAAAAATACCAGGTGAATTTCGACGGGCAGAAATTTTCAGTAACGGGCACCGGCATTCCGGTTCAATATAGAATGAGTGATACTAAAATGCTGCAGCGCTTTCTGTCGGTGATCAATAAAGAAGGGGTGAATGCCGGGGAGGTAAGTATTCCTGTGCCGTACAATTCTTCAGCCACCCAAGAAACAGGGTGCCGCATTCCCACACATGCATTGACTGCTGCACCGATGCGTATCCCGGGCTCCTTTGATGGCAACAGCAGCAATACCCGTTGCCGCATAGGCAATGCAGAAGCAATGGTGCTGGCCGAATCGCCCAGGCAGTGCATTGTGCAGTTTCCGGCAGACAGGGCCGGAACACAACAAACGGAACTAAAAGAAAACGAAAAAACCTTGTGCAATGCCCCGGTATCGCCGGTTGACATGCAGGTAACAACCGGTCGCCTGAACCTGCGCCGGGGGGAGCGCAGTTTCATCCGGGTACAGATTACCGGTCTGCAACAACTGCCGGATACTGCAAGGCTTATATTGAATAACATAAGTACGGATGTGGTGCAGATGCAGCCATCCGATAAATACACGGTGCAACTGGTACCCGATAGCATGACAAAGGGCAGTTACGAAGAAACATTCGACGTGCAGAGCATTAAACCCGGAAGTTTTACGGTGCTGGTTGACCTGGATCTGCCGGAACCACCTGTGTATGGCACTGTAAAAACGGGTGTTGAACAACCTCCTGTATATGCTGATAATAACGGGGTGGATGTGGGCGGCATTAAACTGCATCCGCTTAAAGTGGATGGACTGAAGAACGGCATGTCGGATGCGTTTAAAAAAGCGGTAACAGAAATTACCGGCAACCGGGCAAATAAATACCCCGAACTGGATGGCTGCGGCAGTTGCCTTACCTGTATACAAAGTATGCTGGACGAAGGAAAAGTTGCCCTGGTGGGAGAGATCGGTAAAATTTTAATGGAGCATTATGTTGACCTGCTGGTAGGAAAAGCAGGGGGTGCACTGGCCTGGATCAAGGATAAGTTTGATAAACTGGAGAAAGCCGAAGACATTGCCGGCGCCATTTCAGATGCGGTGAAGAAAGGCGAGATACAGGTTGTTGAATTCCCGGAAAAGATGTGCGGCTATTGCCTGGTATCGGCCATCGGCTTTTACGATGCAAAAACGCAGTGCATGGATGCTTTCTTTTACTGCAAAGGTTCAAAAATGTGCTGCACGCATGCACTCACGATCATTCACCTGAAGTACTGTGTGAACAACGACGGGTTTATGAAACCCGGTACCGGCCTGGATATTGATGTGATCAGCCGCTGATCAGCGGGCGCCGAAGAGCATGCTTCCTATGCGAACCATGTTGCTGCCGGCATTGAGTGCAAATTGAAAGTCGGCACTCATGCCCATGGAAAGGGTTTGAAGTTTGAGGTTTGAGGTTTGTTGCCCGGCGTATTTATCAAAAAGAGTTTTGAGGTACGTAAACTCTTTTATGATGAGATCATTGTCTTCTGTAAAGGAAGCCATGCCCATCAGGCCGGTGATCTGTATGTTTTTTAATTCGTTTAATTCGTGTAATTGGAACAATCCATGTAATTCTTTCTCATCTAACCCGAATTTGCTTTCTTCCCTGGCGATGTAGACCTGCAGCAGGCAATTGATGATGCGGTTATTTTTTAAAGCCTGCTTGTTTATTTCTTTCAGCAAATTAAAACTGTCCACTCCGTGAATAAGGTGAACAAAGGGAGCGATGTATTTTACCTTATTGCTTTGCAGGTGGCCGATGAAATGCCAGCGGATGTCTTTAGGCAGTTGTTCATATTTATCTTTCAGTTCCTGAACATAATTTTCTCCAAAATCTCTTTGGCCTAAATCGTAGAGGGCTTTAATGTCTTCGGCAGGCTTGGTTTTGGAAACAGCAACCAATGTGGCGTTGCCTTCCAGCTTATTTATTATCCACTCGTATTTTTCTTTGTTGATGCTCATTGTTCTTTGTAAGCCGCAAAGTTACCGGAAAGCGGTAAGGAAAAAATCTAAACATTGCATATTATTCTTTCAGCGACTTCCTGGTCAACACCGAGTGCTTTGTGCCTGTACCAAAGGGTATCCATACCGCATCAGGGTTGCTGCATGCAACTTTGCGAGTAATGCTGTAGCCAGGTGTGTAATACGTGGAGGTTACCTGTTGTGTTCCCTGCCAGTAACCAACAACAGCACTCCTGTTCACCTGCTCCGTTCTTGACCAGGTATTGGTGTAGCCGGCTATTTCTGCTGTAATGGTTGATTTCCCATCGCCACCGCAGCCACAAGTCATATAAAAGTCAGTTACATGATATCTGTTGCTGGGTTTATAACCGCTCTTATTTTGTTCGTTGATAGTGCGGCCATCGGCTAATGATCCTGTACGTGTGTACGGATCGTAGGATACGATGATACTTGCCTGCCCGTCTTTTACATATACCTGCCCATTCATGATATTATTGATTGAAGCGGACGATGAAATCGCTTTTCCGTTATCATACCAGGTTTCCACTTCTTTATATACGTTGAGGGTTTTAACAAGTCCATGCCAGCCTATGCCTTCAATCTTGTATCCTTCAATGCTGAAAACCGGCTTTCTTCCATCCAGGTAGTCGAACATATTTTCATAGGTGTCGCTTTTTACAATGCCCTGCCTGAAATGATCACTGCGACCCTCTTCGATCACCAAACGGGAACCCCAGTAGGATATCCATTTTCCCCTGTCAAATGACCCGCTGCTGAACATGCCGTATTTTTCACAGCCGATGGTATCCATCAGGCCATAACCATTCGGCAGATTATCTTTGATATATCCTTCGTATTGATTGTTCGTGTTAAATCCTAAGCGATAATCTTTGATGTGGCCTTTGAACGTAATGGTGCCAAAACCATTCACTTTTCCATTTACTACGGGCCCGCTTATAATTTCATCATTTGGGGTGGTAATGGTTTGCGGGTTGTCGATATCAAATGGGTAAGCACCTCCATCATCTTCATGTATCAGTTGTCCATAGCACCACAGCTGGCGGTAGAATTTACCTTCTTTTTTTCCGGCACTTTTCCTGTGCACCAGGCCCCAGCCATGTTGTTTACGATTAAGAAAGGTACCACGGATCAGTTCATTCCCCAGGCCACCACTCCGCCTGAAATCTATCACCATTTCCGCTTTATAAAATCCCTCATAGTTTGATCTGCCGCTTTGCTGAACGAGGTTGTCAGAAGCACAGATCAATGTATCAGACGGGTAATAACAGGTAACTACTCCTGATTCAGAAGGTGCCGACTGGCTGAAATTCCCCTCGTATTTTACATACCGGAGAGGGCCTCGTCCCTGCCATTTTTCGGTGATCCAGCTTATGGAAGGAAAATAATTAAGCTGAGACATGATCATTACTCCCTGTCCTTCGAGCAGCCCATTCACAAAATTCCCTTTTTTGATAAATGTGGGTTTATAGTCCCATAACTTTTCAATGAGCGGAATACCCTGGGAAAGTGCAAACAGGAAATCAGCCTCATTGCTGATGTTGCTATTATTCCATGATATTACAACAGCCTGGCCTTCTAATTTTCCTTTTTTATTGAAATTGCCTATTTGGTACATAAATGAATTTCCACTGCCGGCACGCATCACCCCAGAACCATTTTTGCAATCGCCTTTGATGCAGGTTTGTGCCGCAGCAGGCTGCTGCAGGTACAGCAGCAGTAAAAGCAACAGGGTTTTACAGAGGCTTTTCTTTTTCATAATTTTTGTTTATAGTAAAATACCTGTTTGGCATTGTTTTTCAGGTCGGTTACTTCAAGCCCGTGCTGCCATCCCATTGAAAAATATTCAAAGTTGCAATACAGCAAATTTTTATGCAGGTATAATGTGGTCTTGTATTTAATATCGGGGGTGCTATAACGGATATTGGATTCCACCTTTTGCGTTTCATAATTGAAGAGAAGGGTTCGCTGATGAAAATCTTTAGGATCGTTACTGTTGCCGTAAAAAATCACATAAGGCGAAGTTCGTGAGATCATGCATTTTATATCGCTCATCTCATCCAGGCCGGGTATATTGTTGAAGGCACCGGTTTGCATATCAAATACTTTATAAAATCGTTTGTCGGTACCTAATGTAAACTCCAGTATAAAGGCATTGGGGTTAAAGAATTTTGCAGATGCCAGGCCCTGGAAACGGAACCCGGGATATTCAACGGCAGTTCTGGCAGGCATTTGCAACGAATCCCGCTGGACAGAATAAATGCCGTAAGTGCTGAACAGGAAATAGCGTTGGGTAGCTTCATTTAAAATCACCAGTTCGGAGGGATCATAGCGCTGGCCGGTGATGTTGTTCTTTTTATCTTCTTTTTTCTTTTTTTTCAGCAGGTCTTTGTCACGATCCAGTATTTCATCAAATGCTTTTACATCCCGGTATTTTAGTTCTTTGGAGGGCTGGCTGTTTTTAGGGTTGCCGGTAATATAATCCTTCAGGGGCAGGTTGCCATTGATCTCAAACCTGTATAATTTCCGGGCAAAAACGGTATCGGGTAATTGCCTGGCCGTTTCCATATCTAATGCAAAATAGCCGGAGTTCCGGCTCCCGAAATCTTCTGCAGCCAGGTAATATTTTCCTTCATAACAGCGGGGTATTACCTTAAAACTTTGCGACTGCAAACAGAAGGGTAGCAGGTGCAGTACGCACAACCAGTTCAGTATAATCTTTCTTTTCAAAATGTACGTTGAGGTGAAGATCCGTAAGAGACCGGTTCAAATGTATCAAACAGTTTACATACTGCCATACCCTGGATTGGGTATTCCATGTATAAAAAAACCACCAGTAAGCACTGGTGGCGGATAAAAATTTACCGGTGCTTATTTCAAAATACTCCGGCTGATAACTATGCGCTGCACTTCACTGGTTCCTTCATATATCTGGGTGATCTTGGCGTCACGCATCAGCCGCTCTACGTGGTATTCTTTTACAAAACCATAGCCGCCGTGTATCTGTACGGCTTCGGTGGCGGTCCACATCGCAGTTTCACTGCTGAATACTTTGGCCATGCTGCTGCTTAGCGTGTAATCAATTTTATTGTCTTTTTCCCAGGCGGCTTTCAAACAAAGAAGTCTTGATGCTTCGATCCGTGTTGCCATATCTGCCAGTTTGAATTGGATGATCTGGTGATTCATAATCTCGGTGCCGAAAGCCTTCCGTTGTTTGCTGTAGGCCAGCGCCAGTTCATAAGCGCCGCTGGCGATGCCAAGTGCCTGTGAGGCGATGCCGATGCGGCCGCCGGCCAGTGTTTTCATGGCGAATTTGAATCCGAAACCGTCTTCACCGATCCGGTTCTCTTTCGGCACTTTCACGTCGTTGAACAAAATACTGTGTGTGTCGCTTCCCCGGATGCCGAGTTTGTTCTCCTTAGCACCTACCACCACGCCGGGCCAGTTCTTTTCCACAATGAATGCATTGATGCCGCGGCTTCCTTTTGCAGGATCGGTTTGTGCAATGACAAGGTATACGCTGGCGCTGTTGCCGTTGGTGATCCAGTTTTTGGTGCCGTTCAGCAAATAATAGTCGCCTTTGTCTTCGGCTGTTGTTCGTTGAGAGGTGGCATCACTTCCTGCTTCTGGTTCGCTCAGTAAGAATGCGCCGATGTATAACTGCCCGTCCTTCTTTCCCTGCGCAAGGGGTGTGAGGTATTTTTTCTTTTGTTCTTCGTTGCAATATTCCTGCAATCCGTAACAGACGAGGCTGTTGTTCACACTCATGCAAACACTCACGCTGGCGTCCACTTTACTGATCTCTTCCATGGCCAGTACATAACTCACGGTATCCATGCCGCTGCCGCCGTATTCCTGTTTCACCATCATGCCCATAAAGCCAAGGTCGGCCAGTTTTTCGATCTGTTCTTTGGGAAATTTCTGTTGTTCGTCACGTTCAATCACACCGGGCAGGCATTCGTTCTGGGCAAAATCCCGGGCGGCCTGCCTGATCATCTGTTGTTCTTCTGATAATTGAAAAAGCATAAGCAATGTTTTGAATAGAGTGCAAAAATAAGGGTTTATTGTGCTGCATTTTCAGCAATTATCCGGGTAAATAATTCGCGGCTGATCATGCGGGCACCAAGGCTTTCGAGGTGTTCGGTGTATACCTGGCAATCGATCAGCTGAATCTTTTCCTGCTGCAGCAGTTCGCTGTACCGGATAAAGGCAAACTTGCTGGCATTGGCTTCGAGGCTGAACATGCTTTCACCAAAAAAGATATTGCCCAGCTTCACGCCATACAATCCACCCACCAGTTGCCCGTTCATCCACGCTTCGGCACTGTGGGCATGTCCTTTTTTATGAAGCAGGGTATAGGCTTTTTTCACATCAGCTGTTATCCAGGTACCCTCCTGTCCTTTGCGGGGGATGGTTTTGCAGTGGTTAATCACCTGTTCAAATGCTTCATTCACCGAAAAGTGGAATTTGTCGCTGCGCAGCACGCCCTGCATGCTCCTGCTGATTTTTAATTCGGATGGGAATAAAACAAACCGGGGATCGGGACTCCACCAGCAGATCGGATCTTCTTCATTATACCAGGGGAAAATGCCTTTGCTGTAAGCCAGCAGCAGGCGTTCAATGCAGAGATCGCCGCCAATAGCCAGCAGCCCGTCTTCATTAGCCATGGTTACCGGGGGAAATGCCAATGCGTCGCCGAGGATAAACATGCTTAAAGATAATGGACAATCGATAATTAATGATCAATAACAGGAATGAAAAATTGGCCCGAAGTAAGTAAAAGGGGATCAGTGGGCAATCACTTCAATGGTGGCATTGATGCCGCGGTCGGTGATGGCATCACATTGTGGCTTCAGGATATCATAGATGCCTTCCTTTACCGCATATTTGCCTTTGGAGTCGATGATGATGGCGCATTGCTCGGCCTGTTCGGGACTGTGGCTGCATACTTTTACCAGGGTTTCAATCACCCATTCAAACGTATTTACGTCATCATTCCATACGATGAGTGAACAGGGGTCTTCCGCCGCGGTAAGCAGATCTGTTTCTTCGCTGAGCTTTGTATGTGGATTGTATGCCATTTTGCCTTGGGACAAAAATAGCATAAAAATTCAATCCCGTAGTGTAAGCCTTCTAAAACCTATAAGTCCGGGCTTGCCGAAGGCGGTATAAAATGAATGGCTACCAATGGCTTCGACAGGCTCAGCCTGAACTTCTTTTGGTCAGGCTATTCGTTTCTCGGTGATTACCATGGCCCATTTTTCCAGCATATTCACCAGTTCGGCCAGTTGTACAGGTTTACTGATGTAGTCGTCCATCCCCGCCTGCATACAGGCTACCCGGTCGCCGTGCATTACGTTGGCAGTCATGGCAATAATAATGGGCTGCTTATTAAGACAGACCCGTATCATTTTAGTGGCTTCCAGTCCATCCATGCCAGGCATCTGCACATCCATCAGGATAAGGTCGTAGGTGGTTTTGTCTACCATGTCGAGTACCTGATGCCCGTTATCGGCAATATCGGGTTGGTAACCGAGCTTATCCAGGATCTTGATGGCCCATTTCTGGTTAACGAGATTGTCTTCCGCCACCAGTATACGCAGTGGGTATTTTTCAGAGAAACGGCTGCTGAGTTTTTTGAACGACATGTCGGGCCGGCCGGTTGTATTGTGCCGGAGGCTGCTGAGGATATTGTCAAATAAAACATGCTGCTTCACCGGCTTTGTGAGTACCGTTATTTCCCGGGCAATTTCTTCCTGTTCCCGGTAATGCTCATCATTGAGTGAATTCAATAAGATCACGGGCAGCTGGGGCAACTGGTCCTTGATGCACCCGGCCAGCTGGTATCCGTTCATACCCGGAAGCTGCATTTCCAGGATGACGAGGTCGAAGGTTTGTTCAGATACCAGTTGCAGTGCAGTTGTGGAGTTGTTTGTGATCATGGGTTTTAATTTCCATTGCTGCAGCTGGTTTTTCAGGATGGCAGCAGCGGTTTCGTTGTGCTGTATCAGCAGTACCTGTTTTCCTTCGAAGTCTTTCAGGCTGTACCCGGCTTTATGATCGTGTGTGCGAACCCGGTTTAATGGAATGCTGAAAACAAACCCGTTATTTTCAGTCGCTACCGACCGGATTTCGCCGTTCATTTCTTCCACGAGTTTTTTGCTGATGGAAAGTCCGAGCAGTTCATCGGCCTGTTCTTCTTCGGCTTCCGGTAGTGAAATTCCGGTATTCAGAAGTACTGCCACTTCGGAGGCATTACCCAACGGAGCCCCGGCAGCTGTAAAGCCAAGGGTGGGCGGCAGTCCGGTTTGACCGGGTTTAAGAACATGCACACCGATGTATACCTGTTTTGGTCCCTGCTGCATGATTCTTTCCACCAGGTTCGTCAGTACCTGTTTCAGGCGGTTATTATCTGTAAGTACCTGCATGGGTACTTCTTCTCCTATTTCGTAAAGCAATTCCACCATTCCGTTCGATGCTTTTACTGCAAATGTTTCCATCACTTCTTCCACACAGTTGCGCAGGTCGGTGTTCTTCTGCTGCACGGCATGAATGGCCCGATCGATCTTGGACTGATCGAGGGTGTCATTGGCCATTACTTCATCCACTTTATTCAGCAGTATTCTACCGGAGCTGATGATGGTATCCACATAGTCTCTTTGTTCGGGATTCAGTTCCGTTTCTTCCAGCAGGATGGTCATGCCCAGGATGCCGTTCATGGGCGTACGTATTTCATGGCTGAGGGAGGTAAGCAGTTTATCCCGTGCAGCGGCCGAGCGTTTTGCATCGGCCCTCGCCTTTGTTTCTTCCTGGCTGGCATATTCCAGGTGCAGCTGCATGGCTTCTATCTGTTCGGCCATGGCCCGCATCTTATTGTGATAGCCGGCGGTTTTGGAACGGTAAAAACCAACCATCACCATCACCATGGACAATAGCACCAGTGACAGGATGATGCTGTTAAAGGTGGAGAGTACCAGTAGCGCCGGTAAATGGTTTATTATTCCCATACAATCATTTTTATCGGGCCTGTAAGCCCGGCATTAATTACTGCTGCAGCTCATCCGTGTAAATAACGGGTGCTTCGGTCAGTTTTTTTATCGTGTTTATTTCTTTCAGGTGACTGTTCCAGTGAAACAGCAGGTTATCGATCGGCTGCCACATCATTACCCAGCTGAAGATGTCGATGCCTGTGAGGATGGCTGATTCGATGCCGCCCTGGTCTTTGATGAGTATCGGTATCAGGATGTGGGAAAGGAGGATAATGGCCAGTCCGACGAAGAGAACAATGTAGTTGCGCCGCTTGAACCGTTCAAATTCACCCTGCCGGGCCAGCATCACGTTGGCAAAGTGCCGGCGGATGGCATACATCAGTGGCTCGGTGTATTGTTTATCACTCTCCGTTTTACAGGTAACCTTGTATTCAATGCTGGTATGCCGGCGGGCCGGTGCCTTGATGCGGTTGATGTATTCTTCAAATTCGTGACTGAGTTGCCGTTTGTAAAAAGGAGAGGGGTCGTTTTTATTGAAGTGCTCTTCAATGGCCTGCGAATTCACCACAAGAAAAATATCGATCTTTTCGGGTAAGACGTTTTTCATTGAATCGTCGTATTGGAACTGCTGTGTAAATCTTTTAATACGGTAGTACAACTGAAAATCCCCGGCGCTATTGTACGCAACAGCAGTAAATCCGGGCAAAGAAACCATTAATAGAAATCATTCTACAGCATTTTGATGGTTTGTTCGCATAATAAAAAAACGGCACAGCAGTTTCTTAATTGAACCCGTTTTATGCGTTATCAAAAACCGGCATGTGCCTGATCGAAAAGATCCGATGCAGGTATTGACACCATCCATGAGAAAAAAATTACCCTTCCTCATCCTGTTGCTCACCTTTGCCGCCATTGCCGGGTTATTCTGGTACAGTGAGTGGCGGTACAGCCTGCCTACACCGGTGCCGGCACAGTATCAGCCGGTGGCAACAGGCCAACGCATTGTTCTTCCGGCCGGACTGGGTATTCAGAAAAATAAACCGGTGCTGCTTCATTTTTTTAATCCAGCTTGTCCATGTTCCCGCTTTAACATGCCGTATTTCAGGGAGCTTACCTTGCTGTATGGTGATAAGATTGATTTTGCCGTGGTAGTACTTTCAGCGGATAAAGATTATACCGCATCCTGGATCCGCAACAAATACGGACTGGATGTGCCGGTGCTGTTCGACAGTTCACTCGCCCGGATCTGTGGAGTATATTCCACACCCCAGGCTGTGCTGCTGGGGGAAGACAGCCGCCTGTATTACCGCGGTAATTACAACCGCAGCCGCTACTGCACCGACAAGAAAACCAATTATGCCCAGGCTGCCATTGACTCGTTGCTGGCCAGCCGGGCCATTCCCGTGTTTAATAAATATGCACTTACCGCCTATGGTTGTTCATTACCGGGCTGTAAAAAATAAATACAATAAAACCAACAGGCGATCATGAAAACACCCGCTTCAGAAAGGCTGCCCGGAACCATCTCTTTTGCACAGCAGATAAAAGAGCGGTCGGATAAGCTGATGAATTATTTCCTCATCTGTTTTTTTATTTCCGGTTTGATACTGGCTCCCGTGTACGATACCTGGCTCATCGCCATCGGCGTGGGAGGCTTCTCCCTTTTTGCTTATTATTATACCAAGGCGGCCTTCCCCGATTCGAACCTGTACCAGTATGTACTGAGTACCGTACTGGGTGTGTTTATGGCGCAGGGCATTTACCAGATGCACGGGCTTTTTGAAATGCACTTTGCGGCATTCATTGCCAGCGCCATTCTTATTACCTACCAAAACTGGAAACTGCAGATACCCCTGGTGCTGTTTGTGCTGATCCATCACGCCGGGCTCAGTTACCTGCAGAATGCCGGTGTGCCGGGCGTTTATTTTACCGAACTGGGTAAAGTGGAGCTGCGTACGTTCATCATTCACGTGGTGCTGGCGGGTATTATTTTCTTTACCTGCGGGCTGTGGGCTTACCTGCTGAAGAAATACAGTAAGATACAGATCACACAAACCCGTGAAATGGAACGGCTGGAACGGGAAACACAACTGCATAAAGAACGGGTGCTGAACGAAGAGGCGTTGAAAGTGGCTTACCAGAAAGCCGAACAGGCAAGAGAAGATGCCGATGCAGCCAACAAAGCCAAAAGCGTTTTCCTGGCCACCATGAGTCATGAAATACGTACCCCTATGAACGGGGTTATTGGTATGGCGTCGCTGCTCAATGAAACCAAACTTACACCCGAACAACAGGAATATGCAAAAACCATCAGCACCTGTGCCGAAGCATTGCTGACGGTCATCAACGACATTCTCGATTTCTCTAAAATAGAATCGGGCAATATGGAACTGGAAGAACGGGACTTCGACCTGCGTACCTGTATTGAAGAAGTGCTGGATGTGTTTGCCGGAAAAGCAGGTAAGCTGGGTGTTGACCTGGTGTACCAGATCGATCATAATGTGCCGGCACAGATCATCGGCGATAACCTGCGCCTCCGCCAGGTATTGATGAACCTTGTGAGCAATGCCATCAAGTTCACCGACCGCGGAGAGATATTTGTGGGCGTTCACCTGGGTAAAACAACCGGTAACGGTGAGATTGAACTTCTGTTTGAAGTACGGGATACCGGCATTGGTATACCGGCTGATAAAATGGAACGCCTGTTCAAGGCATTTTCCCAGGTCGACTCATCCACCAGCCGTAAATACGGCGGCACCGGTTTAGGATTGGTGATCTGCGAAAAACTGATCGGGCTGATGGGTGGACAGATTGCCGTGCAGAGCCGCGAAAATGAAGGAACCACGTTCCGTTTCGCCATCCGCTCTGCGGTAAGTTCACAGTCGCTGCGTACCTATGTTACCAATCACATTGCCGGTATTGAAGGAAAGCAGGTGCTGGTGGTGGATGATAATCTCACCAACCGCTGCATCCTGAAGAACCAGCTGGAAATGTGGAAACTGATTCCTACCCTGGCCAGCAGCGGCGATGAAGCACTGGCTATCCTTGCAAAGGGAACCCCGTTCGACCTGCTGCTTACCGATATGCAGATGCCCGATATGGATGGCTGCGAACTGGCACTGAATGTACAAAAACGTTATCCCGAACTGCCCATCATCCTGCTGAGTTCAGTTGGCGACGAACGCAACAAACAATACGAAGGATTATTCCGTTCAGTGCTTACCAAGCCGATCAAGCAGGAGATGCTGTGCAAGGTAATCATCCATGAACTGAGAGGAAAATCAAAGCCGGTGCACGAGGCACTGGAGGTGAAGCAAAAATTATCAACCGATTTTGCCAAAGAACATCCGTTGAAAATACTGGTGGCCGAAGACAACCTGGTAAACCAGAAACTGGCGCTCAAGATATTAAGCAAACTCGGCTTTGAAGCTGACCTGGCCGAGAATGGGAAAGTGGCTGTTGAAAAAACGGGCCAGCAGTCATACGATGTCATTCTTATGGATGTACAGATGCCCGAGATTGACGGGCTGGAAGCCACCGGCATCATCAAGCAGGGCATGGAAACCCCGCCGGTGATCATTGCCATGACAGCCAATGCCATGAAAGAAGACCGGGATGAATGCCTGAAAGCAGGCATGGACGACTTTCTGAGTAAGCCCGTAAAACTGGAAGAGCTGGTAAATATGCTTGCGAAGTGGTCAAACATTTCAAAGGAAAAATCCATTGACCGTAAACGGGCCTGATCAAAAATATAACCTCAAAAAAACGCTATGAAAAATCCTGAAAAATACAGCCTGGCTGAAACGCCCGAAGGTTTGTACGACCTGTCTATGCTGGAAGACATGGACGACAATGAGTACCTGCTGGAAGTGCTTACCATCTGGCTGATGGAATCACCCAAAGACATCGCCGACATGAAGGAGGCCCTGGAAGCGGGCAAGACTGATGTGGTTTGTAAAAAGGCACACAAATTTAAAAGCAGCGCCGGCGTGATACAGGCCGAGCACCTGCGTGCCATGCTGGAGAATATTGAAAAACTCGGAAAAAGCGGGGCGCCTGCCGGTGAGATTTCCTGCCTGGTGGAAAATGTAAACCGGGAATACACGATCATTGAAAAATCATTGAAGAAGTATATGGAAGGCCTGACATGATCAAAGCAGTAACGTGATGGTTGCTTTAACCCAGAGGGCTTCATGAAAATGGAGCCCTTGCCTATTAGCGGCAACCGGCCGTTGTTAAAGCGGCAGGATAATAAAAAAGCCTCACATTTCTGTGAAGCTTGGTGGGAGTTGACGGGGTCGAACCGCCGACCACTCCCGATTATAAATCGGGATGTTCTAAACCAATAAGCCGTTCGATCATTTTTCTGCTTTTCCAGCTTTTAATTTGTTTTTCTCTTTCTGAAGCATCCCTCTTATTAGTCAGCGTTTGATGATAGACTAACTTCCAATCACCAGCCCTCCCGGTAAACCCTTTATGGTTTGTATTGTGCTTCCTTATTCTTTCCTCCAGGGTATCTCCAGTATGGCCAATGTAATAGCGGTTCTTTAAGCGGGAAAACAATATATAAACATGGAATTGCATAAAAATAAAAAAGCCTCACATTTCTGTGAGGCTTGGTGGGAGTTGACGGGGTCGAACCGCCGACCCTCTGCTTGTAAGGCAGATGCTCTAAACCAACTGAGCTAAACTCCCTTTTTTTAAATCGGATGGCAAAGATAAGGGTTAAATCCTTTTGGCAAAATTTTTTACAGAAAATCAGTTCAATTGCACGGCCGGTAAGCGATACGACTGCCCATCATACACAAATAATTCATCGATCTCCACGGTCCAGTATTTATATAAGGGGGATTTGCTGAGGTAATGCTCCACTTCGGCCTTATCCGGAGCGTTGAACACCATCCAGCTGCGCTGTGATTCCATGCTCACCGTGTAATAATCGATTATATTTTTTTCAATGAGGCTGTTTATGTAAACACGGTGCGGCGGTACAAAACTCATGAATTCATCGTCCATTTCAAATTCGATGGTCACCTGGTATTTATTCAGTTGTATGTTGTTCATATTTTCCATTCCACTATTTTATTTTCCAGCGCTGCCTGGTACGGGGTTGTTATTTTAATGTAGTTGTCGGTATATCCTTCCATCATACCGTTTTTGCTGTTTGCCTCAAACAGCACTTTTCTAGTTTCACCGATGTGCCGGCTGGTGAACTGCTGCATTTTTCGGTAGCTCAGGTTCCGCAGCACCTTGTTCCGTTCGTGCCTTATGTGCATCGGAACAACCGGCTCCATGTCCGCTGCCAGGGTATTGGCCCTTTCTGAATAGGTAAACACATGCAAATAAGATATGTCAAGCTGTTGCAGGAAATCCACCGTCTCTTTGAAGTCTTCATCTGTTTCTCCCGGGAAACCCACAATCACATCCACGCCGATGCAGCAATGCGGCATGATGGTTTTAATCAGTCCCACCCGGTCGGCATACAATTCTTTTTTATACCGGCGCCGCATCAGCCCAAGTATCTTGTCACTCCCGCTTTGCAGCGGAATATGAAAATGCGGCATGAAGCGTTTGCTGTTACTTACAAATTCAATGATGTCGTTACTCAGCAGGTTGGGTTCGATGGAGGAGATGCGGAAGCGTTCAATCCCTTCCACCTCATCCAGTTCTTTCACCAGGCCGAAGAAATTTTCTTCTTTCTTTTTCCCGCCGGTGAATCCCTTTCCAAAATCGCCGAGGTTGATACCGGTTAGCACAATTTCTCTGGCTCCCTGTTCAGCAATGCGTTTAACATTGGCTGCCACATTTTGGATGCTGTCACTCCGGCTTTTCCCCCTTGCCATTGGTATGGTGCAGAAGGAACAATTATAATCACATCCGTCCTGTACTTTTAAGAAAATCCGGGTGCGGTCGTTGATGGAGTGGGAGGCAGTGAATTCATTCACGTCTTCAATATCACAACTGCAGATCTTTGCCGGGTCGCCTTTGGTGATTTCCTTCAGGTGTTCGGTGATGTTGAATTTTTCAGCAGCCCCCAGCACCAGGTCAACGCCCGGTATGGATGCAATCTCCTGAGGTTTCAGCTGGGCATAACAGCCTGTTACCACCACCATGGCTTCGGGTGCTTTGCGCTGGATACGGCGTACCAGCATGCGGCATTCTTTGTCGGCGTTTTCCGTAACCGAACAGGTGTTGATTACATATACGTCGGCCACCTCATCAAAGCTTTTCTTTTCAAAGCCATCATTCTCCAGTAACCTGCCGATGGTGGAGGTTTCGGAGAAATTAAGCTTGCAGCCCAATGTATGCAGCGCCACGGTTTTGCTCATGACGCAAAATTAGCGAAAATGAGATAGAAACACGGATGACGCAGATTAGAAACGGATCTGAACCGAATGATCGGTATAAATCCGTCATTTCCGCGTCATCCGCGTTTCTGTCAATTAAAGTAACTTGCAACATGCTTAAAAAATATCTCCCATATATATTCCTTGTGGCAGCCGCCCTGTTGCTGTTTCTTATTAAGAAAAATCAGCGGGGGCCAGCCCCGGTAAAGCCGTCAAGCGAGCAAACGGATACTCATATCACCGTTCCGGCTGTATTGCCCGCAGAGGATAAAACAGACAGGGAGGAAGGACTTAACCGGAACATCAGCAACCTGGTATTCAGCAAGCATGCCAGGTGCCGGATGGATTGCCGCAAAATTGACGAAAGTGAAGTGCGGGAGATTTTATTAAAAGGAACGGTTAATCAAAAGAAAATACAACGGGATAAGCGGGGCATTACCTGGCCGGTGGAAGGTGTAACGCACGACAACCAGCGGGTAAGGATCGTGTTTGCACCCCGGGGCGATGAAGCGCTGGTGGTGGTAACAGTAATAGACCTGGATACCGATTGGTCATGCGATTGTAAATAAACACCTGTTCATAAATCTTCACATTTTGTAACCGTAAAATCCTGTAAGTTTGTTACTGAACGGTTGAGTAATGACTATTAAATCCATCCTGGCAAAGCCATTTGCCGGATATATATATAAGCAGATCAAAAAAGGAATGGAAACGGCCGAAGCCGATCAGCAATCCATTTTCAATCATCTCATTAAAGTCGGTTCAAAAACAATCTTTGGTAAAGACCACGACTTTACGAACATAAAATCGTACGAAGACTTTGTGCAGAAAGTACCGCTCCGGGATTACGAAGCCTTCAGGCCTTATATCGATAAAATAAAACAGGGCACTCACAATGTGCTGTGGAAAGGTCAGCCGATCTATTTCTCCAAAACAAGCGGAACCACCAGTGGTGTTAAGTACATCCCGATTACGAAAGAATCGATTCCCAATCACATCAACACGGCCAGGAATGCCCTGTTATGTTACATGGCTGAGACAGGCAATGTGAAATTTGCCGATGGCAAACTCATCTTCCTGAGCGGATCTCCGGAACTGGAACGGGTGGGCGGCATACCTACCGGAAGGCTGAGTGGTATCGTAAATCATCATGTTCCGAAATACCTGCGCTCCAACCAGCTTCCTTCCTTTACCACCAATTGCATTGAGGAGTGGGAAGAAAAGCTGGATAAGATAGTGGATGAAACCATCAGCCAGAACATGACACTCATTAGCGGCATACCTCCATGGATGCAGATGTACTTCGACCGGCTGATTGAAAAAAGCGGGAAGAAAGTGGGAGAGTTATTTCCCAACTTCAGCGTGATGGTGCAGGGTGGTGTAAACTTTGAACCGTATAAAGCAAAATTGTTCGAAAGCATCGGCCGGTCAATCGACTGCATCGAACTGTTCCCGGCCAGCGAAGGCTTTTTTGCCTTCCAGGATTCACAAAAAGAACCGGGCCTGTTATTAAATACCAACAGCGGTATTTTTTTTGAATTTGTTCCGGCCGGAGAAATTTTTAATGAGAACCCGGCAAGGCTTACCCTGAAGGATGTTAAAGTGGGCGAAAACTATGCGCTCATTGTAAGCAGCAATGCGGGATTGTGGGGGTATAATATCGGCGATACCGTAAAATTTGTTTCTACTAATCCATACCGGCTGGTGGTGACCGGGCGTACCAAACATTTCATTTCTGCATTTGGTGAGCATGTGATCGGGGAAGAAGTGGAAGCAGCGTTGCTGAAGGCGGCTGAAGAAGAGCATGTTCACATCACCGAGTTTACGGTGGCACCTAAAATATCCACCGATGCCGGTAAAAGTTACCACGAATGGTTTATCGAGTTTGAAAACACGCCGGCCGACCTGGATACGTTTGCACAAAAAGTGGATGATAACCTCCGTCATAAAAATGTGTACTACGATGACCTCATCGGTGGTAATATCCTGCAGCGGCTCCGCATATCCCCGGTATTGAAAAACGGCTTCATCGATTACATGAAGAGCATCGGTAAACTGGGCGGACAAAACAAGGTTCCCCGCCTGAGCAATGACCGTAAAATTGCCGATGAACTTGCCCGGTTTGTTAATTCTTCGCAAACAACCGGGTCATTCTCTCCCGTAGAATAATTTTTTGGCCGTTTTTTTTCAAAATAACATATTTTTGTGCGGCAATAAATACGCAAGCACGTGAACCCGATTCAAACATATAGTCCTGCTGCTGAAAGGGTGCCCGCCATGGGTAATCCCACCAGGTTCATGTTGCGATACCGACGTGGATGCTGATAGGACGAGCAGTTAAAAGCTGCCCCTGTCAGTGAAAAAATCCCCCAGACTTTTCCTACATCATTATTACCAATCACCGCTTTCAATTTTTTAAATTGGAAAACAGCAACATTATCATCCGGGTTGCTATACCCGCCGATAAAAAATACGCCGGCCTCATCACCGAGGAGATGGCCGCTTCTGCCAAAGCCCGGGGTACCGGCATTGCCAAACGCAGCCCGGATTACATCGAGCAGAAGATGGAAGAAGGCAAGGCCGTTATTGCCCTTACGGATTCAAATGAATGGGTGGGCTTTTGTTATATCGAAGCCTGGGAGCATAACAAGTTTGTGGCCAACAGCGGCCTCATTGTTGCCCCGGCGTTCCGCAAAACCGGCGTAGCCAAATCCATCAAAAAAAGAATTTTTGAACTGAGCCGCGAAAAATATCCCGACGCAAAAATATTCGGGCTCACCACCGGCCTGGCCGTGATGAAGATCAACTCCGACCTGGGTTATGAACCCGTGACCTATTCTGAACTTACCAATGACGACCAGTTCTGGGCCGGCTGTAAAAGCTGTGTGAACTATGATATATTGATGAGCAAAGAAAGAAAAAACTGCATGTGCACGGCTATGCTGTTTGACCCGGCTGATCATTACGAACCCGAAGAAACAAAAGAGGAGTTTAAAAAACATTCAAAGCTTTACGAGCGGTTCATGCGCCTGAAGCAGGGCCGGTTGCTCCGGTTCCTGCAGAAAAAACAGGCAGGCAGTTCATCCAAAACATTTCTCAGTCAAATTTTTAATTTTTAAAACAGGCATACATGAGTAAAAAGGTTGTATTGGGTTTCAGCGGCGGATTGGATACTTCTTATTGTGTGAAATACCTCACCGGGGAAAAAGGGTATGAAGTGCACTCAGTGATTGTAAACACCGGCGGCTTTTCGGCTGAAGAACTGAAGAAAGTGGAAGAGCATGCGTATAAACTGGGTGTTAAAACACATACCACGGTGGATGCTGTAAAAAGTTATTATGACAAGATCATCAAATACCTGGTGTTCGGTAACGTGCTGAAGAATAATACCTACCCCCTCAGCGTGAGTGCCGAGCGGTTAACCCAGGCGGTGTTCATTGCCGGGCACGTGAAAAAACTGGATGCATCGATCGTTGCACACGGAAGCACCGGCGCAGGCAACGACCAGGTACGGTTCGATATGATCTTTAATATCATGATCCCCGGTGTGGAAATATGCACGCCTATCCGGGATATGAAACTTAGCCGGGAAGCCGAGATTGAATACCTCAAGAGCAAAGGAGTGGAGATGAATTTTGAAAAATCCGCGTACTCCATCAATAAAGGATTATGGGGTACCAGCGTGGGAGGTAAAGAAACTCTCAGCAGCAACGGTATGCTGCCGGAAGAAGCATGGCCCACTCAATTAACAAAAAACGGAAAGGAGAATGTTGAATTGGGATTTGAAAAAGGGGAGCTGAGATCGGTGAACGGGAAATCGTTCTCACATCCTTCAGAAGCGATACAGGAACTACAGCAGATTGCCAGCCCCTATGCGATCGGCCGGGATATCCACGTGGGCGATACCATCATCGGCATTAAAGGGCGTGTGGGTTTTGAGGCAGCCGCCCCGATGGTTATCCTTAAAGCACATCATGCACTGGAAAAACACGTGCTCACTAAATGGCAACTCAACTGGAAAGACCAACTGGCCCTGTTTTATGGAAACTGGCTTCACGAAGGACAGATACTGGACCCGGTGATGAGAGATATTGAAGCCTTTTTTGAAAATACACAGCAGCACGTGACCGGTAATGTGTTTGTTGAACTGGCTCCTTACCGCTTCCAGGTTACCGGTATTGAATCGGCTTACGACCTCATGAGCAGTAAGTTTGGTAAATATGGAGAGATGAACAATGGCTGGACGGGTGAAGACGTACGTGGCTTTTCAAAAATATTCGGCAATCAAACAATGATATACCAGGCAGTAAAAGAAACAGCAAATGGCAAATAAGATCAAAGTCGGAATTGTTGGCGGTGCCGGGTATACCGGTGGCGAACTCATCAGAGTATTACTGAATCACCCCGCAGCAGTGCTATCTTTTGTGCGCAGCAAGAGCAATGCAGGTAATTACCTGTATGCTGTTCACCAAGACCTGGTGGGTGAGACCTGCATGAAGTTTTCGGCAGAGATGGATGGCGATATGGACGTGCTGTTCCTTTGCGTGGGGCATGGTGAGGCAAAAAAGTTCCTCGAGAAGAATTCAATAGCTGATCAGGTAAAGATCATTGACCTCAGCCAGGATTTCCGCCTGGGTGAAACGGCCGGCGGAAGAAAATTTGTATATGGCTTGCCGGAACTGAATAAAGAGAAGATCATCGCTTCAAATAATATTGCTAATCCCGGCTGTTTTGCCACGGCTGTCCAGCTCGGATTGTTGCCATTGGTCAAAGAAGGACTGCTGGATGATATATATACAACCGGCATCACCGGTTCAACCGGCGCCGGCCAGGGATTGAATGCCACTTCTCATTTCAGCTGGAGGGCAAATAATATACAGGCGTATAAAACACTTACTCACCAGCACCTGGCAGAGATCGGGCAATCCTTCATGCAACTCAACCCTTCCAGGGATGTTGACCTGAGCTTTGTTCCCTGGAGGGGCGATTTCACCAGAGGCATTTTCATCAGCTCACAGGTGAAATGTGACTGGGACATTGAAAACCTCACTAAACTGTATCAGGAATATTATGACAGTCATCCTTTTGTAGTGATCAGTAATGATTCTATTTTCCTGAAGCAGGTGGTGAATACCAATAAGTGTGTGATACAGCTGGAAAAAGTAGGAACAAAACTGGTGGTTCATTCCATCATCGATAATTTATTGAAAGGTGCCAGCGGACAGGCGGTGCAGAATATGAATTTAATGTTTGGGCTGGAGGAAACAGCGGGATTAAAACTTAAAGCAAATTATTTTTAGTCTCTGAATATCCTGAAAGGGACTTTAGAGTCTATAAGAGTAAACAGCATCTTGCAAATAAGAATATGTTATTGCCAAAAACGGAATTGGAAACAATCAGAAATTAATTATTCACGAATAAATTAAGTTCCCTTTAGGGGACAGGAGCATGAAACTATTCGACGTATATCCACTTAACGACATTACCATTGTAAAAGGCAAAGGGTCCTATGTATGGGATGATAAAGGAGAAAAATACCTCGACCTGTACGGCGGGCATGCCGTGATCTCCATCGGTCATACGCATCCCCATTATGTAAAGCGGATAGAAGATCAGCTGCACAAAGTGGGGTTCTATTCAAATTCCATCAAAATTCCGTTACAGGCGGAGCTGGCAGCAAAATTGGGAAAGGTTTCCGGTAAAGAAGAGTACCAGCTGTTTCTTTGTAATTCAGGGGCAGAGGCAAATGAAAATGCATTGAAGCTGGCTTCGTTTTACAATGGCCGTAAAAAAGTAATTGCGTTTAAAAAATCCTTTCACGGACGAACTTCTCTGGCTGTTGCCGCTACGGATAACCCCACTATTGTGGCGCCGGTGAATGAAACGGATAATATCATTTTTCTTCCTTTTAATAATGAAACAGCTTTGGAAGAAGCGTTCGCACAGCATGAAATTTCATCCGTAATCATCGAAGGCATACAGGGAGTGGGAGGTATCAACCTGGCTTCGGAATCATTCCTTAAAAAAACCAGGAGTCTTTGCGACCAGTACAATGCCGTATTTATCGCAGACAGTGTACAGTGCGGTTATGGCCGCAGCGGTAAATTTTATTCACATGACTTTGCCGGTGTGCATGCTGACATATATACCATGGCAAAGGGGATGGGCAACGGTTTCCCGGTGGCCGCTATTTCCATCTCGCCAAAAATTCAACCCAAATACTTCATGCTGGGTACCACGTTTGGCGGCAATCACCTGGCCTGTGCAGCCGCCATGGCCGTGCTGGAAGTGATGGAAGAAGAAAAGCTCATGGATAGTGCAGCAACAGTCGGCACATACCTTATCACTGAATTAAAGAAGCTGCCAATGATAAAAGAAGTACGGGGCCGGGGATTGATGATTGGCATTGACCTGCCGGATGAGCTGAGTGGGGTGAAGAAGAACCTGCTTTTCAAACACCGGATATTCACCGGAGAGGCAAAGCCCAATGTGATCCGGTTATTGCCGGCATTGAACCTGGGCAAAGCAGAAGCCGATATTTTTTTACAAGCCTTAAAAACTGAATTAAACCTGGTCTGACGTTCCCGCCTGACCAATCACCATCAAGAAATGCAAAACTTTATCTCAGTAAACGATGTGGATGATGTAAACATGCTGGTTGAAAAAGCCATGATGTATAAAGCCAACCCCTTTATGCACCGCAACCTGGGCGCCAACAAACGCATCGGACTTCTCTTCCTTAACCCCAGCCTGCGTACCCGCCTGAGCACCCGCATTGCGGCCAATAACCTGGGGATGGAAGCGGTGGTATTTAATATCGACAAAGAGGGCTGGGCCATAGAGTTTGAGGAAGGTGCCGTAATGAACGGAACCACCGTGGAGCACATCAAAGACGCAGCGCCAACACTGGGAATGTATTTTGATATCCTCTGCATCCGTAGTTTTCCTTCGCTGAAGAACCGGGAAGAGGATTATGCAGAAACAGTGATCAACCAGTTTATTAAATACGCCGGTGTTCCCATTGTAAGCCTGGAGAGTGCCACGCTGCATCCCCTGCAAAGTCTCACAGACCTTATGACTGTGAAAGAAACGTTTGCGGAAAAACGGAAGCCGAAGATTGTACTGACCTGGGCGCCGCATGTAAAGGCTTTGCCCCAGTGCGTGGCCAATTCCTTTGCACAATGGATCAATGCATGGGGAGAAGCGGACTTTGTGATCACCCATCCGGCAGGCTATGAACTTGATCCTTCTTTTACTAACGGAGGAACCATCCTCACCAGCCAGGAGCAGGCATTGAAGGAAGCGGATTTTGTTTATGTAAAAAACTGGAGCAGTTATACCGATTATGGTAACGTAAGCGGTGATGATGCTTCCTGGATGCTGACCAATAAAAAAATGGCGGCTACCAATAATGCCAAAGTGATGCATTGCCTGCCGGTGAGAAGAAATGTGGAACTGAGCGATGAAATACTCGATGGGGTAAACAGCCTTGTTACCAAACAGGCGGGAAACCGGGTGTGGGCTGCACAGGCAGTGCTTAGTGAAATACTTAAACCGATGTAATGAACAAACTATTCGTGATAAAGATCGGCGGGAATGTAATCGATGACGAAGCTTCCTTGCAGTTGTTCCTGCAGCGCTTTGCAGGCATCGGGGGGAAGAAGATACTGGTGCATGGGGGAGGTAAGATCGCTACGAAGATCGGAACACAGCTGGGCATAGAACCGAATTATGTAAATGGCCGCCGCATTACCGATGCGGCCACCATCGACCTGGTGACCATGGTGTACGGCGGTCTGCTGAATAAAAAAGTGGTGGCAGCACTGCAGTCACTCCATTGTAATGCAATTGGTTTAACGGGAGCAGATGCCAATATCATTCCCGCAGTAAAAAGACCGGTTAACGAAATTGACTATGGATTTGTGGGCGATATTGTAAATGCAGGATTGAAGATTGAAAACGTGGAATTGTTTCTCGCCAACGGGCTTACTCCGGTAGTGGCACCTCTTACACACGATGGCAACGGGCAGCTGCTGAACACCAATGCAGATACCATTGCTTCTGTACTGGCGGTTGCATTGTCGCCTGTTTATCATGTGCGGTTGATCTACTGTTTTGAAAAGAAAGGTGTGCTGGAAGATATTTCGGATGAAAGTTCGGTGATCCATTTTATCAATAAAGAAAAATACCGGCAATTGCTGGCTGAAAAAAAGCTGGCTGATGGTATTCTCCCGAAAATTGATAATGCCTTTGCGGCGATTGATGCCGGCGTAAAAGAAGTGCTGATTGGCTATGCAAATGACCTGCAGCAGAATGCAGGGGATGATGTAAAAGGAACTTTATTCAGTTAATGGAGCATACAACATTATACCATGATGCCGTTACGCTGCTGAAGCAACTGGTATCTACGCCCTCTTTTTCAAAAGAAGAAGATAAAACGGCGGATATCATTACCCAGTTTTTTTCCGGCAGGAATATTCCCGTCAACCGCTCGTTGAATAACGTGTGGTGTGTGAACAAGCACTTTGATGCATCAAAACCAACCATGCTGCTCAATTCACATCACGACACAGTAAGGCCCAACCCGCAGTACAGCAAGGATCCATTCAGTCCGCTTGAAGAAGACGGAAAACTGTACGGACTGGGAAGCAACGATGCGGGCGGTTGCCTGGTGAGTCTGATGGCAGCATTCCTGTTTTTTTATGAAAGAACGGATCTTAAATACAATATTATTCTCGCAGCAACAGCCGAAGAAGAGATCAGCGGCAAAAACGGAATTGAGAGTATCCTGCCTGCTTTACCTGCGATTGATTTTGCAATCGTAGGGGAGCCAACGCTGACAAACCTGGCCATAGCAGAAAAGGGCTTGCTGGTGCTCGATTGTTTAGCTACGGGCAAAGCCGGTCACGCAGCAAGGGAGGAGGGAGAGAATGCTCTTTACAAAGCGATGAAGGATATCGAATGGTTCAGGACCTGGCGGTTTCCAAAAATATCTGATAGCCTGGGGCCGGTAAAGATGTCCGTCACATCAATCAATACCGAGAATAAAGCACATAATATCGTTCCCGCCGTTTGCAGTTTTATCGTGGATGTGCGTGTTACAGATGAATACACACATGAAGAGATACTCGAAACGATCAAGCAGCACGTAAGCTGTGATGTTCAGCCGAGAAGCATGCGGCTTCGTTCTTCCAGCATCCGCCTCGATCACCCGCTGGTGCAGGCAGGGATCAGGCTTGGAAAGAAAACCTACGGCTCACCCACCACCTCAGACGCAGCATTGATCAATGCGGCGGTTTTAAAATGCGGCCCCGGCGACAGTGCCCGCAGCCATACCGCTGATGAATTCATTTTCCTGGATGAGATCAAAGAGGGGATTTCAACATATGTAGCATTGATAAAACAAGTAAGCAGTAATTCTTAATTTTTTATTTTTAATTCTTAATTAAAATGAAGCTCTGGCAAAAAAATAAGGTATCACTAAAAGAAGTGGAGCAGTTCACCGTTGGCAACGACCGGGAACTTGATCTTCAACTTGCTCCCTTTGACGTTCTGGGCTCATTGGCTCATATTAAAATGCTGGAATCGGCAGGGTTGCTCACAAAGGATGAACTTGCTTTACTGGAAAAAGAACTGAAAGAAATATACAGGCAGATTGCCGAGGGAAAGTTTTCACTGGACGAAGGAGTGGAAGACGTTCATTCGCAGGTGGAGCTGATGCTTACACAGAAACTGGGGGATATTGGAAAGAAAATACACAGCGCCCGCAGCCGCAACGACCAGGTGCTCGTAGACCTGAAACTGTTTATGCGCAGTGAAATTGAAAAAACCGTAGAAGCCACAAAGGATCTTTTCGAACTGCTGCTTGAGCAAAGTGAAAAGCATACCGATGTACTGCTGCCCGGTTATACACACCTTCAGCTGGCCATGCCTTCGTCCTTCGGCCTGTGGTTTGGTGCCTATGCCGAAAGCCTGGTGGATGATATGATCACACTGGAAGCGGCTTACCAGGTGGTCAATAAAAACCCCCTGGGCTCTGCCGCCGGGTATGGTTCTTCCTTTCCCATCAACCGGAAAATGACTACCAGCCTGCTCGGTTTCGGCAACCTGAATTATAATGTGGTATATGCACAGATGAGCCGGGGAAAATCAGAACGCATCGTGGCATCGGCCCTGGCAAATATTGCGGCCACACTTTCCAAACTGAGCATGGATTGCTGTCTTTACCTGAACCAGAACTTCGGCTTTATTTCGTTTCCTGATGAACTCACCACCGGCAGCAGCATCATGCCGCATAAAAAGAACCCGGATGTATTTGAACTCATCCGCTCGCATGGCAACCGCCTGCAGGCTTTGCCCAACGAAATCATGCTGATGACCACCAATCTTCCATCCGGTTATCACCGCGATCTGCAGCTGATCAAGGAACACTTCATCCCTGCCTTTAAGAACCTGCAGGCCTGCATCGGTATGACCGGACTGATGCTGAGTAATATCGAGGTAAAGAAAAATATCCTGGCGGATGAAAAGTACCGCTTCCTCTTCAGCGTGGAAGAAGTGAACAAACTGGTGTTACAGGGAATGCCTTTCCGGGATGCGTATAAAAAAGTGGGCCTGGATATTGAACAGGGAAAATTCAGTCATACCCCCTCTGTTCAGCACACGCATGAAGGCTCCATGGGCAACCCTGGTAATGACGCCATACGGCGCATGATGAGTGATATTATCCAAAAATTCAATTTTAATCAGGTCAAAATTGCGTTGCAACAATTATTAAGCTAGATTTGTCGTTACAACCGTTTTCTGGTAATGACTGATCAGGCTCCTAAAAAACGCATTGCAATCTTTGGCTCCACAGGCTCTATCGGCACCCAGGCACTGGATGTGATACGTGCCAATCCCGGCATGTTCGAGGTGGAAATTCTCACCGCACAAACCAACGACGAGCTGCTGATCACCCAGGCCATGGAATTCAGGCCCAATGCGGTAGTGATTGGTGATCATGCCCGCTATGAAAAAGTAAAATCTGCCCTGGCCTCCACCGACATCAAGGTATTTGCAGGCGAATCGGCCCTGGAAGAAGTAGCCGACTTTGATACCTACGACATGATGCTGGCCGGTATTGTGGGTTTTGCCGGGCTGAAGCCTACTTTGCGTGCCGTTGAAAAAGGCAGGGCCGTTGGATTGGCCAATAAAGAAACCCTGGTGGTGGCTGGGGATATTGTGATGCAAACGGCCATTGAAAAAAGGGCACCCATCATCCCGGTAGACAGCGAGCACTCCGCTATCTTTCAATGCCTGGTGGGTGAAGTAAGAAACCCGATAGAGAAGATTATCCTGACTGCCAGTGGCGGCCCTTTTTTAGGGAAGAAACCCAATTACCTGGTAAACGTAAAAAGAGAACATGCCCTGCAGCATCCCAACTGGAGCATGGGCGCTAAAATATCCATCGACTCAGCCACGCTGATGAACAAAGGGCTGGAGATGATTGAAGCCAAATGGCTGTTCAACCTGCGGCCCGACCAGATACAGGTGGTCATTCACCCGCAAAGCATCATTCACAGTATGGTGCAGTTTGAAGACGGCAGCATCAAAGCACAGATGGGATTACCCGATATGAAATTGCCCATTCAATATGCGATGGCATTTCCTGCCCGGGTGAAGAATGATTTCCCCCGTTTCAGTTTCCGGCGGTATCCCTCACTTACTTTTGAAGAGCCCGATGTTAAAACTTTCCGAAATCTGCAACTGGCCACGGAGGCTCTTAATATGGGAGGCAATATGCCCTGTATCCTCAATGCGGCGAACGAAATTGCCGTGTGGGCCTTTCTCCGCAACCGCATTGGCTTTCTCGACATGACCGCCATGGTGGAAAAAACCATGCAGAAACTGCCCTTCATTGAAAAACCCGATCTTCAACAATATTTTGACAGCGATGGTGAAGCCCGTAATTTTGCGGCTTCGCTGATCAACCTGTAAAAAGAGCATTCCTCCTTGATTTTTCAGCAACTATAATATTAAACTGATACCTCTACATGGAATTATTAGCAATAAACTGGGGAAGCGTGGGACTAAAAGTGGCGCAATTGATCCTGTCCCTTTCGATCCTGGTTATCCTGCACGAATTCGGTCACTATATCACCGCCCGCTGGTTCAAATGCCGGGTGGAGAAATTCTATCTCTTCTTTGATCCCTGGTTTTCCCTGGTAAAAAAGAAGATCGGAGAAACCGTTTACGGCATCGGCTGGCTCCCGCTGGGGGGCTATGTGAAGATTGCCGGCATGATCGACGAAAGCATGGACAAAGAAACCATGAAACTGCCTCCCCAACCCTGGGAGTTCCGCAGCAAGCCCGCCTGGCAGCGTCTGATTATCATGTTGAGTGGCGTAACCGTGAACATCCTGCTGGCATTTGTGATCTATGCCGCCATCCTGATGGTGTGGGGAGAAAAAAAGATCTACAACAATTCATTAAAGTACGGCATTGCCGTGGAAGACAGCCTCATCAAAAGCTTTGGTTTTAAAGACGGTGATAAGATCATTTCGATGGACGGCCAGCCCGTTGAAAATTTCAACAACGTGATTGCCGAACTGATCGTAAGCGACAGCGTAACCCTGGAGCGGGAGGGTAAAACCGCTACTATCCAGTTACCCAAAAGTCTGATCGGTAAACTGGTTGAAAAGAAACGCAGCGATGTGCCGCTGATCGGCATCCGTTACCCGTTCTGGATCGGTGGCGCCGACAAGGGAAGTCCGGCTTCCAAACTGGGCCTGCAGCGCTGGGATAAAGTGGTGATGATTGACTCAACACCTGTTGAATTTGTGAACGATGTGGCCCGGGTGATTGAAAAGAAAAAGAACAGCAGCATCACCGTAACATTGCAACGCGGTACTGAACAATTTACCAGTGTATGGACAGTGGACAGCGCCGGAGCATTACCCAAAGGCATGAAGATGATCGGTAAACCGGAATCGCTCGACACGGCCGGTATCTTTAAATACACCGTTATCCGGTACGGATTCTTTGAAGCATTCCCGGCAGGCGTGGTGCTGGCCGGTGAAAAACTGGGATGGTACATCGACCAGTTCAAAAAAATTCTTACTCCTTCCACCGGCGCCTACAAGGGCGTGGGTGGTTTTAAAGCCATGGGTTCTGTTTTTTCCGGCGATGAATGGGACTGGGAACATTTCTGGAACATCACCGCTTTCTTCTCCATCGTTCTTGCGTTTATGAACTTACTGCCGATACCGGCACTGGATGGCGGGCATGTATTATTCACCCTCATCGAGATGATCACGAAACGCAAACCCAGTGAAAAATTCCTGGAGTATGCACAGATCGCCGGGATGGTTATTCTGCTGGCGCTGATGCTGTATGCCAACGGAAACGACTGGTTCGGGTGGGGAAGAGGGAAATAACCGTTCTTAATCTTATTTCTATAAAAAAAATCTCCCGGTATACCGGGAGATTTTTTTTATGACGACGGATTGTTTATTGAACAACCACCCTGCACATACTCAGGCGTTTGCCATCTTTGTCACTGATCTCAACCCAGTATAAACCTTTGGATTGTGCCCGCAGGTCAACATCCATCGGCGCATAAGGTGTAGCTACATTGAAATTTTTAATCAGTACCCGTGTACCTTTTGCATCAAATACCGTAACCGTTCTTGGTACCGTATTATTCACGGAGCTGTGGTAACGTACCTGGAACTGCCCGCCGGTAGGATTCGGAGACAGGTAGCACTTCGTGCTCACGGAATCGGAAATGGAGATGATGTTTGAAGTGCCGGTGCATCCGTTTACGGTGGCACGCAGACTGTAATCGGCAAATCCCGATGCCAGTGACACACTCAACGAAGATTGCGTGGCGCCGGGAACAGGAACTCCATTTCTTAACCAGGCATAGGTTGTTGTTCCGGTTGGAACAACTGTTGAATTAAGCGTTGTGGTTAAACCAGGGAATAATCTTGTATATGGGGAAGCAGTGATGGTAACCACGGGAACCGGAGTTACAGTAAGTATAGCAGCATTGGTGGTCAGGGGTACGGAACAGTCAGTAACAATAACTGCCCTGTACAAATAACCGTTCATACCTGCAGTAACAGCGGGTATATTAAACACAGTACCGGTGGCGCCGGCAATATCTGTGTAACTGGTTCCACCATTGGTGCTTACCTGCCATTGATAAGAAGATATTACACCGGATGTATTAACAGAGAAGCTAACGGCAGTGCCTGGGCAGGCAGCCGCATTGCCCGGGTGGCTGGTAATAGCGCCGGCCGAACAGGGCGGTATTTTGGCTGTCCATACACCACGCCCGTGTGTTCCCGCCACAATCGTGCTGTCGCTTGCTCTTATCTTCAGCATATAAGTACTCACCGTGGGGAAATTTATTTCAGGCGACCATTGTGTGGCGGCGCCGTTTGCATTGATGGTATAATAAATACCCGCTTCGGTGGCCAGGTATATTTTCTGATCGGTACCTGGCTGGAACATTGCCCATCGTACCGGCATATCCGGAAGATTGCCGTCAATAGCCGTCCATGAAGTACCGCCATTGCGGGTGAGCCATACATTGTTTACCCCGTAGTTGGAATACGTGGCAACAATGTTGTTATCATCCATGCCGGTGTTTACACAAATAATGGTGCCTGCGGGGAATGTTGCCCCGCTGATATCCGTAAGGTTTGCATTGGCATCGGCTGTTGTAACGGTATTCGCATTTTCCAATCTGAATACTTTACCGGTATTGGTGCCGAAAAACAAGCGGTTGGCCGTATAGGGCGAAAGCTTCAGGGAAGTTAATGAAGTAGTGGCGCCGATATTACTGATCGAGATCACTGTATTGGTGTTGGTTGTATTGGTCCCTGTCCAGCGGCGCAGCTGCCCGAGCGGACCATTACTGCAATACATGATGTTCTGGCCATCATCGTGATCGAACGGGTTAACAAATAAACCCTGTGAAGAAGAAAGGTTTACTGAACTCCAGGTAGCGCCTCCGTTGGTGGTTCGGCGGTATTGGTTGTATACATAACTGCCGAATTGTATCTGCGGGTTTAGCTGGTTGATGTGAACGATGCATCCGTCGCCACCGGTTACTTCAATGGAATAACTCAAACCCGGGTTTCGTAACTGGTGAGTGCCATTGTCCTGTGCACCGGCCAGCAATACAGGCGATCCGGCAGCAGGGTGGATGGCCGCAGAATAAAATTGTTTGATGCCCAGGTTCCTGTTTTTGGAAGTGAAGGTGGCGCCGTTATCTGCCGAATAGAATACACCTCCATCGGTTGCCATGATCAATCTTGTCTGACCCCCACTGATCCAGTATTGTGCATAGTGATGATCGGCATGCACATACGGCATGGTCGACACCCAGTAAGTTAATCTTGTCCAGGTGGCGCCACCATTGCTGGAACGGTACGCATCCAGGCCGCCGGATATCAGTTCATCTGTATTCAGTGGATTGATGGCAACACTCAGGTTGTACCATCCCTGCCCGCTTCCTAAACCAGCCGGTAATATAGTGGTGTTTTGTTTGGTCCATGTTACGCCGCCATCAACGGATTTATAACAACTGTCCGTATTATAAGCCGGGTTAATCGTAATGGCGTAGAGTACATTTCCGGATACGGCCATCTCCGTGCGGATGGCTGCCGCATTGGAAACACGGAAACCGGTGCTTGTTGACCAGGTACCGGAAGTTACTGTTGCCGGAGTAGATGTATAGCGGTGGTTCACCACGTTACCAGTCGGACGATACCCGAACATTGCATTCAGGTTGCCAGAAGCAGAGAATTCAAAATCGGTGCAGGAAAGATTTGAATTTGCATCCAGGTTATTCGGCGTAATGTTTGTCCAGCTGGTACCCCCGTCAGTGGACCGGAATAAACCATTGGGTTGGCTCACCGGGACAGTTGTGGTGCGGCATGCCAGGTAAACATTGCCAGCAGCATCACAAGCGATCTTGAAGCAGCGCATATAACTGGCTGTTGACGGAAGGAAGGTAAACGACGCTCCTTTGTTTACCGATTTCCATACACCGGCACCGGTAACACGGTCTGCATTATCTGTTGGCTCGCCCGTGGAGAAATAAATAACGGAGGGATTGTTTTTATCCTGGCAGATGGAAGAGATGGCCAGGTTATCGAACCGGTCATTAACCGGTGTCCAGTTATTCACTGCAGAAAGGAAGTTGGTGCATTTCCAAAGTCCGCCGGCCACACCGCCGCAAAAAGCCGTATTGCCCGTAGGGTCATTCAGGGTGTCCAGTAAAAATGCACGGATACGGCCAGCGGTATGTCCGCCTGCCGTACTTCCCGTACCACCGCCACGGCCATTGCCATTGGAAGGGCCTACGCTGTCGTAAATGGGCCCCCGCTCTTCCCAGACCAGGGGATCTCCCAATAAATTTCCGGTAGTACCTGTCGGGGCAATGATGGAACTCAGGGAGCTTTTCATTTCGATGGTTTTATCGATCGCTTTAAGCAGCCGGTCATACGGTACATAACCCAATGCCGGGTCCTTAATCATGTCGGCAGCCTGTTGATCCCTTACCATCGGGTTGTCGTACTCATCTTTGCCTTCTTTTTCCCGTTCCCGCGGCGATCGGGTACTGAAGCAGGAATACAATGTGAATGCTGTAAAAAGAAATAAGAATAATTTTCTCATCGGTTTTATTTTTGGTTTAGGTATTAATCAGGCTGATAGGAGTAATGGTGGTTATTGACTTCAGAACCGTTTCATCAAGGATTGGGATTGGGCAACAAAAACCCTGATACGCCCGTTGGAAGGGAATAAGCAGTTTCTGTTTGTGTGCTCCTAATTTAGCTTAGTTTTCCTACACGGGCAAAAGAAAGCCCGTAAATTATTTGAACGGCTTTCCGGCCTTAACAGCTCTTTACAACCAGGTAGGAAATTGTTTCGTAAATTTGCAGATAATGAGGTTGTCTTGATCAACCACCCGGGGCTGACCGGTTTTGACAGCATAGTTCTTTGTAAGTGTAAGCATGTAGTGCGTTGCGTAATTAGCACTTTAATATGAATACGAAACTTTAATTGGCAATACTTCGTATGCCATGGCTGCTTAATCGATAGATTAACATCCATTTGGGCCGCCGAACAGGTCAGTCCTGTTACCATGTTCCGCCGCCGACTCAAAAACAAAACGGGATGCTGCCCGGGAATGATGTGACCCTGGCTTAAGACCATTCATCTAAGGATACAGTTGGTTGGTTAGGTTCCTGCTGTATCCCGACAAACAATAACTAAATAAACATGTAGAAAGCTTACGGCGGATATGTTTGGACCAGGGTTCGATTCCCTGCAGCTCCACACCACCACCGGTGCATCTGCGCCGGTGGTTTTTTATTTTAAGCACCTCCGGGTTCTTTCTTCAACCGTAAAAAAATCATGCTAAATAATATACTTCATGGCGGTTAGCGGGTATCCATACCTTAGCCGCAAATAATAGTGTATGAATTTTAAACAATCATTTCCAGGGGTACTTCTTCTGAGCTGTATGTTTATCACCGGCTGCCCTAAAGTTCCGTTTGCGGGATGTAACGGAAAAAACAGTGAGCTATTGACTTCCCGGTAATTTCAGTACGATTGCTGTACGGAAGCTGTAAGCATGTAAATTTGCAGCATGCAGATACAGATATTAAAATCAAAAATCCACCGGGCGGTAATTACCGAAGCCAATCTGAATTATGTAGGCAGTCTTACCCTGGATGAAGACCTGATGGATGCCGCCAATCTTATTGAAAATGAGAAAATCCAGGTGGTGAACGTAAACAATGGCGAACGCCTGGAAACCTATATCATCAAAGGCAAAAGAGGAAGCGGCATTGTCTGCCTGAACGGTCCTGCCGCCCGTAAAGGCGCTGAGGGAGATATTGTAATTGTTATCTCCTATGCATTGATGGATTTTGAGGAAGCAAAGAAATTCAAACCCGTGATCGTTTTCCCGAAAGAAGGAAATAAACTTTAGCGGTTGTATAATAACACGTACCCGTTTGCAATACATGACAAACCCGGCTACTCAATATTTCGTTAAAGAAAACTCCGTCGTACGGAAGATATGGGGTAAGTCGGATACCATCCTTTTTATCTTCGCCGGCTCGGCGGCAGAATTTGCGTTGAACAAGGCGGTGGACTGGCTTTACTTTACCGGCAAACTGCCGGCCGATCCTTTGGGCAGGTTGTTCTCTACGGTCAGCTATGCCAGGGAGATTGTTTTTTCTGAAACTAACAAAGCCCAAGCAGCCATTGACCGGATAACGGCTATTCATGGCGCTGTGGAAAAAAACCGGAATGCAAAAATCCCCGATTGGGCATACCGGGATGTATTGTTCATGCTCATCCATTATTCGGTTGCATCGTATGAACTGCTGGAAAGAAAACTGAGTGATCAAGAAAAGGAAGATGTATACGATGTATTCTTCCGCCTGGGATCCAGGATGCAGTTGAAAGACCTGCCTCTCAATTATAAAGACTGGCTTGCCAGCCGTGCTGCACACCTTACACTCGACCTGGCTAAAAGTGAATACACGAAAGACCTGTACCGGCAATACAAAAAACACCTCGGCGCTTTCCGGTATGCCGTTTTACTGGAGTCGCAAAAACTGGTTGTGCCTGAGCGGGCAAAGGCCATGCTGGGGTTCAATAAAGCAAGCTGGCTCAAACCGGTTATCCCGTTCTACAAATTCAGCCGGCTGATAAAATTAGATGGATTGATCAAAGCCATTCTTCTTCCGCCGGCATACAAGGCGCAGATCAGGGCGCTGGATGTTTCCTGATACTGTTCATCCGCCAGGTGGTATTAGAACCCATGGGTCAAAAATTTTCAACTCTCCCGGGTAAACAGTTTCTTTCTTTGATCAGTGATGAATGGTTGCTGTGAATGACTGTATTAAAGTTTTTCAAACCTCGCCTGGAAAAACCGGAGGTACTTTGGTTCATACACCATCTTCATCCCCTTAATTTTATTTCTTCGTTCATGCACCCGTGCCGCCGATTCGGCAATTACGTCCATATGCGCCTGGGTATACACCCGGCGGGGGATGGTGAAACGTACCAGCTCCAGTTTGGGATAATAATTTTCTCCGTTTGATTTTCTTCCGGCCGATACGATGCCCCGTTCCATGGTGCGTACACCCGAGTCGAGATAAATTTCAGCTGCCAGGGTTTGAGCCGGGTATTGATCCTGTGGCAGGTGCGGAAGAAATTTTTTTGCATCCACAAAAATGCCATGCCCGCCGATGGGTTTTACAATGGGTACACCGTATTCCATCATTTTGTTGCCGAGGTAGATCACTTGTCCAACCCTTGCCCGTATGTGATCATCGGATACACTTTCTCCGATACCGATGGCCATGGCTTCCATGTCGCGGCCGGCCAGGCCTCCATAGGTATGCAATCCTTCATACACCACCACCATGTTGCGGGCTTCTTCAAAAACATCCCAGTCGTTTACGGCCAGGAAACCGCCGATGTTTACCAATGCATCTTTTTTGGCGCTCATGGTGGCGCCGTCGGTATACGAACAGATCTCTTTCACGATTGCGTTCACGGGCCTGTTGGCGTATCCTTTTTCTTTTTGCTGGATGAAGTGGGCATTCTCTGCCACCCGGGTCATGTCGTGCATGATGCGGATGCCGTGTTTTTTTGTGAAGACGCGTAGTTCTTTTAAATTTTTCATGCTGATGGGCTGGCCGCCGGCCATGTTCACACTGGTGGCAATGCTGATGTAGGGTATCTTCTTTGCCCCGTATTTTTTTACCAGTCTTTCCAGTTTGCCGAGGTCCACATTCCCTTTAAAAGGAAATTCATTTTCCGGGTCATGTGCTTCGTCGATGATGATGTCTTCAAAACGCCCGCCCGCCAGTTCCTGGTGCAGGCGGGTGGTGGTAAAGTACATGTTGCCCGGAATGATATCCCCTTTTTTGATGAGAATCTTCGAGAGGATGTTTTCAGCGCCACGTCCCTGGTGGGTAGGTACCAGGTATTTATATCCGTATACTTCCTTCACCACTTCTTCCAGGTGATAAAAATTTCGGCTGCCTGCATAGGCTTCATCGCCCATCATCATCCCGGCCCACTGGCGGTCGCTCATGGCGCTGGTGCCGCTGTCGGTGAGCAGGTCGATGTACACGTCTTCCGACTTTAAAAGAAATGTATTGTAACCGGCTTCCTGCAATGCTTTCCTGCGTTGCGCCGGCGTGGTCATTTTCAGCAGCTCCACCATTTTGATTTTATACGGTTCGGCCCAGCTATGTTTAATATTTTTCATGTTGATTGATTTAATGAACGGGTTCCAGTTTGGCGGTAAAATGCCGGAGTGCCGGTGCCTCTTCGGTGATTGATAATCCTTTTATCCGCTCCCGGTTGTTGTATACATTGATCACCACTTCGGCCACATAGTCGATATGACTTTGTGTATACACCCTCCGGGGAATGGCCAGCCGCACCAGCTCCATCGGAGCCGGGATGAGTTGTTTGTTTGCATCGTATTTACCAAACATCAGTGAACCTATTTCCACCGACCGGATGCCGCCTTCGGTGTACAATGCGCAAGCCAATGCCTGGCCGGGATATTGACGCGGTGGAATGTGTGGCAGCATTTCTTTTGCATCGATGTATACGGCATGCCCGCCGGCGGGCTGCATCACCGGTACGCCGGCTTCCAGCAGTTTGTTGCTGAGGTATTCAATGCTGCGGATGCGGTACTGCAGGTAATTTTCCTCCATCACTTCTTTTAAACCGATGGCAATGGCTTCCAGGTCCCTGCCTGCCAGTCCGCCATAGGTAGGAAATCCTTCTGTAATGATGAGCAGGTTCCGGCATTGCCTTGCCAGTTCTTCGTTGTGCATGGCCAGGAAACCACCGATGTTGGCAAAGGCATCTTTTTTGGCACTCATGGTGCAGCCATCGGCATAGGAAAAAAGCTCACGGGCTATTCCAGGAATCGTTTTGTTTTCGTAACCCGGTTCCCGCTGTTTGATGAAGTATGCGTTTTCGGCAAAACGGCAGGCATCAATAAATAGCGGAATATGATGGGCAGCACAGATCTTCTTTACCGCTTTAATGTTTTCCATGCTCACCGGTTGTCCGCCGCCGGAGTTGTTGGTGATGGTGATGATGCAGAGGGGAATGTTGTGTGCACCTTTCTCTGCAATAAAATTTTCAAACGCAACAGGATCCATATTGCCCTTGAATGGTGCAGGCTTCAGCGGGTGTTTGCCTTCTTCGCAAAGCAGGTCAACTCCTTCGGCACCGGTGAATTCAATGTTGGCACGGGTGGTGTCAAACAAGGTATTGCTTACGATGTATTTTCCTTTTCCTCCGATACTACTGAAGAGAATTTTCTCCGCGGCTCTTCCCTGGTGCGTGGGGATCACCAGCGGCATGCCGGTGATCTGCTGAATGGTTTCTTCAAAATGAAAGAAGCTGGGACTGCCGGCATATGACTCATCGCCCTGCATGATGCCCGCCCACTGGTTGCTGCTCATAGCGCTGGTACCGCTGTCGGTAAGCAGGTCGATCAGCACGTCGTGGGAATGAATGAGGAACAGGTTGTAAAAAGCTTTTTCAAGAATTGTTTCCCGTTCGATGCGGGTATTAAAATAAATGGGTTCTACAGATTTTATGCGGAAGGGTTCTATGATGGTTTGCATGCCGGTTGGTAATTTGGAAATGAAAAGAGGGATTGATCAGTGAGGGTATTCGATTACGAAGGGCGGCTGATGATGTTTTTCCAAAGTTGCATGACGCAAAAATAAAGGCCCGGCATCCGCTGCCACATGACTTTGGTCATGATGAAAAAAAATAATGATCAGGCGGCATAAAAAAAGCCCGGGAGGTTTTACCGGGCAAACCGAAAATGGACGGAGGTTTTAAAGCGGGATAAGAATGGAGTATCAGTTCAGCGTTGCCTGCTGGGTCATTATCTTTTCTGCCAGCGGGAACAGCATGTTATTCTCCAGGTGTACATGCCGGTGGAGGTCTTCTTCAAACTCTTTTAATTCGGCCAGACTTACCCGGAACGTGGTGCAGGCATCATCGGGGGCAGTGTAGTTATTCGTGAGCTCACGTACCCGGTACATCAATTCACCGGCATGGTCATGTTCCATTTCCATTGCCTGAACGGGACCGGATATGTACACCGGCTCGTGGTTGCGTTTTTGATGAATGGCTACCAGTGATTCGATCTCTTTGATGCGGGGGAACAGCACCATTTCTTCCTTGTGCATATGCATCAGCATGTCTTCACCGATTTCCCGGAACAGGTGAAACACATCTACCATCCAGGGGAAACGGTCTCCGTGTTTATAGGCAACTTTCTCCAGGTGTGCGAGGATGGTGGGGATGGATTGTTTTACATAAAAATGATGGTGAATGAGAATATAGCTGATCAGCTGTTCGGCCGTCATGGAGTCAAAAGGCAGCTGCTTTTTCTGTTCATCCTGTATGGTTATTTCCAGTTCGCCGGCAATGCTGTCGATGGACAACCCCTTTTCGGTGCAGGCTTCGGCCAGCGTGCGCTTTCCTTTGCAGCAGAAATCGAGATGGTATTTTTCCAGTACGGGTACGGTTTGATGATGGCTGCTTACAATAGCCGCTAATGTTTGGTTGGCAATGGTTGACATAAAATAAATTTTGTCAAAATTGCATGTCCAAAAAATGGCAAACTGTGATTGAGATCAGGTTTTGAAAAATTTTGCCGATGTGGTAAACAGCAAAAATGCACCACTGAATAAAAGGAAGGCCGTGCCCAGCAATAGTTCATTGATATACGGTACGCTGGTATAGCTCATGGCCGATACGCCCTGTATCATCAGCAGCAGTTCATTTACAATTACCCCGGCGGCAAAAAGAAAAACAGCAAACGATGTTTTTTTATTGGCATGAATGTATTCGCCTGCAAAAAAATAGCCCAGCAAAAACAACGTGATCACGCCCAGCAGCACCAGGTGAAGGTACCCGATTACAATGGGGCGAAAACCGAAGGCAAGGTCGCTGAGCGACGGCACGGTAGAACCAAGCTGCAGGAGCAGTTTGGCCACCAGGGCAATCACCGAAAATCCCATGATCCATTTGGCGGTGAGTGACAGGGTGTTTTTAAGCAGGGTCCATCTGTGCTTTAACTGCAGCAGTAATTTCACCAGCCCGATCACCTGTGCCACGGACGATGCCACCACCAGCAGGTATACCCATAGCGGCAGGTTCATCCACAGGGCCGACAGGAAATAGCCGGGAACGGCGGCAAAAGCAAACAGCCAGAATATGCGGGTGAGGCTGCCGGTATTCACTTCCACCTTCCGGAGCACTTCACTCACCAGGGCCATGCATCCAAAAAAGAACCAGCCGTTGTATTGAAAGTGCAGGTAAAAATATTCAGCGGCTAAATAGGCATTTTGAAAAACGATGCGCTTCACCATCATAATAGCCAGTGCAAAAGCGCCCAGCGATGACAGCGCATTGAAAAGAACAGCTGCCTTGATCCATAAATGCGTGGGCGTTTTCTGCGTGAGCCGGTTCAGGTCTCTCCATATGTAAATGGCAAAAGCATAGGAAACAAAAATGGAAGCCGTGGAAAACAGGATTGAATACAATCCATATCCTTCAATGGGAAAAGCGATCAGCATGGCATAGGCAGTAAGGAGGTTCCCATACAGCAGCCAGCGGTATTTTTTCAATACGCTTTCGCCGCTCTGCCTGGATAAATACGTAACCAGCAGGGTCATGATTGCCTGAGATACCCAGCCCGCAAATGCAAAATGCGAATGCCCGTGAAGCAGATGTTTCTGGTCTACAAAAGGAAGCGGAAACAGGATTTTATAACGGAGAACCACGCCCAGGCTGGCAACAATGAGCAGGTTGAACAGGGAAACTCTTACCCAACGGTGAACCGGAGATACCATAATTTCTATTTATCACAAAGTAACGAAGGCTCGAAAGAAACCGGTATGACTTCAATCACAATCAACAGTACACTTTCCCTTTATCGATGCGGAGCAGTCCGTGCGAATGCATGGTACGCATGGTGCGGATAACGGTTTCCACCCGCAGTCCGGTCATGTCGGCAATCTGCTGCCGGGTAAGTTTTAAGCGGTTGCACTTGGTGCAGATGTTCTTTTTGTGCTCTTTGAAATAGCTGAGCAGGGTAGAAATGCTGTTCTCGGGGTTATGGGTGGCAAGTTCTTTCAGGATAAGAAACTTAAAGCGGAGACGTTGGGTCAGGAGACGGGTGAATGCAAAATGGATTTCGGGATTTTCCTTGATGAGCTGGTGGAAGGTGGTGTGGTGCAGGCGGATGATCACCGAATCCTCGTCGGCAATGGCCGAAGCGGCAAAGGGTTCGTCATCAAACAAGGGAAATTCGCCAAAACATTCACCGGGTTCAATGATGGTTTGAATAAACTCCCTTCCTTCGTCATTGATGTTCACCCATCGTACCTTACCACTTACCAGCTGGTAATAAAACGATGAATGAGTGCCTTCCTGGAAGATCATTTCCCCGGCACTTACTTTTTTGTAGGCTGCTCCCCAGGCCAGCAGCATATCAACATCAATCATCATGGTATAGTAGTTTGTTGTTGCAGGCAAATGTATGGGCCACCCCTGGCGGGCAGAATGACTGCAGGCAGTCATCGTTATGATTAAAATCATAGCAACTTCTTCATCTTCAGGCACCTGCCCGGATCCCTTGTAGTTACAGGGTTTTAGCGACAGGAAGAATTTTTCTATCCCGGATTTGCAGGGATATGACTGCACGCATAAAAATTTGTTCAATATCCCGGTAATCTTGTACCATAAATTTAAACAAATAAAAATTCCTGTTATGAAAAAAATCGCAGCCATTTTCGTTTTGAGCGCCTTTTTCGCAGCCTGCGGGGGCGGTTCAGATACTAATTCGGCCCAAACAGAAACTCCTGCACCTGGAACTGCCAAAACAGCCAATGGAAATCCTTCGTACGATCCTGAAAGGGGGGAAGGAAAATTCACTTCGGTGGAAGTGGGTGCCTCTCTTGATGCTGCCATGGCGACCAATGGGGAAAAAGTGTATGGCGTAAAGTGCAGCAGCTGCCACAAACTTACCAGCGAAAAACTGGTGGGCCCGGGCTGGCTGGGAGTTACCGACCGGCACGCCGCTCCCTGGATCATGAACTTTGTAACCAATACCGATGCCATGCTGGATAAAGATCCCAAGGCACAGGCACAGCTTGAAATATGCCTGGTGCGTATGCCCAACCAAAACCTGTCTGATACGGATGCAAGAGCCCTGTATGAATTCATGCGTAAGAACGACGGCGTAAAATAATAGATGAACCAAATGACTAAATAAATATCAACATGAAAAAGTATCAACTGATAACAGCAGCTGTTTTTGCATTCAGTCTGCTGCTGGGCTTCACGGCCTGTAAACCAAAAAATGCCGGTTCTGCAGTCAGTTCCGATGCGGCTGCCAAAGCCTATGTAGCCCCTGGCAAATACGATGAATTCTACAATTTCGTGTCGGGTGGTTTCAGCGGTCAGTTAAGCACTTATGGCCTGCCATCAGGCCGCCTGCTGCGGGTGATCCCCGTATTCTCTGTAGATCCAGAAAAAGGATACGGCTACAGCGAAGAAACCAAACCCATGCTCAACACCTCTCATGGTTTTGTTCCCTGGGACGATCTTCACCACGTGCAGATGTCGAAAACAAACGGAGATTACGACGGCCGCTGGGCATTTGGTAATGCCAACAACACCCCCCGGGTGGCACGCATTGATTTGCAGACATTCCGCACAGCCGAGATCATTGAGCTTCCGAACAGCGGCGGTAACCACTCTTCGCCCTTCATTACCGAAAACACTGAGTATGTAGTGGCGGGTACCCGTTTCAGCGTACCGCCGGATGATAAGAACGGCGACGTTCCCATCAACACATACAAACAGAATTTCAAAGGAACCATCAGCTTCATCAGCGTGGCAAAAGAAAATGGTAAGATGGACATTGCGTTCCAGATCCAGTGCCCCGGTGTTAACTTCGACCTGAGCCGGGCCGGCAAAGGCGTATCACACGGATGGTTCTTCTTCTCCTGCTACAATACCGAACAGGCCAATACCCTGCTGGAAGTAAATGCCTCTCAGAAGGACAAAGACTTTATCATGGCCGTTAACTGGAAGAAGGCAGAAGAGTACCTGAAAGCAGGTAAAGGAAGAAAACAGTCTGTACGCTATGCACACAATACCTATAGTGATGCAACACATTCCGCCACTTCAGAAATAAAAACCGAAGTGACCGTGCTGGATGCCAAAGACCTGAAGGACATCTGCTATTTCTTTCCTTGCCCCAAATCACCACATGGTTGTGATGTTAGTCCAACCGGTGAATACATTGTAGGCAGTGGTAAACTGGCTGCATTAATACCCGTATTCAGTTTTGAAAAAATGCAGAAAGCCATTGCTGCCAAAGATTTCATTGGTGACTACGACGGCATTCCTGTACTGAAATACGAATCTGTTCTGTACGGCGAAGTAAAGAAACCCGGGCTGGGCCCTTTGCATACCGAGTTTGACAACAAGGGTAATGCCTATACTTCTTTCTTTGTGTCATCCGAAGTGGTGAAATGGAATATCAAAGACCTGAAAGTGGTGGACAGGGCGCCTACCTACTATTCCGTAGGGCACCTTTGTGTTGCCGGCGGCGATACCAAAACCCCCAACGCCAAATACCTGGTTGCTTATAACAAAATCACCAAAGACAGGTACCTGCCAACAGGGCCCGAATTATCACAAAGCGCCCAGTTGTACGACATCAGTGGTGATAAGATGCAGTTGATACTCGACTTCCCCACCATTGGTGAACCGCACTATGCGCAGATCATTCCTGCCGACCTCGTGAAAAACAATTCGAAGAAGTTCTTCAAGATCGAAGAAAATAAAAATCCATACGCCGCTAACGGAGAAGCCGCCACTAAAGTGGTGCGTGAAGGAAACAAGGTACATGTGTACATGACCGCCATCCGTTCTCACCTTACACCGGATAATATTGAAGGAATTAAAATGGGTGATGAAGTATATTTCCACGTTACCAACCTGGAGCAGGACTGGGATGTACCGCATGGCTTTGCCATTAAGGGCGCTTCCAATGCCGAGCTGCTGATCATGCCGGGCGAAACACAAACCCTGAAATGGAATCCCGATAAAACAGGCATATTCCCGATGTATTGCACCGACTTCTGCAGTGCCCTGCACCAGGAAATGACTGGTTATATCCGGGTATCTCCTGCAGGAAGCAATGTACCCCTGCTGTTCAGCACCGGTAAAAATTTACCGGCAGCCGACACCGCCGTGAAGAAATAAGAATGAAGAAAAGAACAGGCTGTACGCAGCCTGTTCTTCTTCCTGACGTTTGAAAACCTGATACAATGAAAAATGACAGAATGAAAACCTGGGTGCGGCTATTGCTGGTTTGTTGCGGGCTGGCGCTCATCCCGGTGATCTTTGTTCCCCTGTGGCGGATCGACCTTGCCGCCCCGCAATACCCGGAAGGACTGATGCTGCTGATCTACCCGTCGAAACTGGGTGGTAACGTGGATATCATTAATGGACTGAACCACTATATCGGTATGAAGACATTGCATACCGAAGACTTTATCGAATTCACCCTGCTGCCTTACATCATCGGTTTCTTCTCTTTACTTTTTATAATAACCGCCATTGCCGGAAAACGGAAATGGCTGAACATACTCTTTGTACTTTTTGTGTCCTTCGGTATCCTCGCCATGTACGATTTCTGGCGCTGGGAATACAACTATGGCCACAACCTCAATCCCGATGCGGCCATCATTGTTCCCGGGATGGCTTACCAGCCGCCATTGATCGGGTTTAAACAGCTGCTCAACTTCGGAGCTTACTCCATACCCGACACCGGGGGCTGGATCTTTGTAGGGGTGGGCGCCGTGGTGCTGTTTTGTTTCCTGGCTGAATGGAGGTATTCCATACGCCTGAAAAAAGGATTGGTGATGCTGTTCATTGCTTCCTTTTTTCTTTCTTCCTGCAGCACCGGTCCGCAGCCCATTAAGCCGGGCATGGATAATTGTTACTTCTGCAAGATGACCATCAGCGATGTACGGTTTGGCGCAGAAGTGGTAACGAAGAAAGGCAAGGTCTATAAATTCGACGATGCACATTGCCTGCTCAGCTTTCTCCGTTCAGACATGGCGGGAAAGGGAGAAACGGGTGATATATATATAACGAACTATAGCGGCAGCCACCAGCTCATTAATGTAAAGGAAGTCATGCTGCTGAAAGCCGATGACCTGCGCAGCCCGATGGGTGGCAATATAGCCGGCTTTGATAACCGCGACAGCATGTCGGTGGTAATGAAAAAATATCCCGGCAATACCTACCGCTGGGTAGAACTGTACAAAGAATGAAACAACTGGCACTGATATCGGTCCTGCTGATCTTTTCCTGTGCTTCATGGAGCAAAACCATCCGGGCAGGAAAGGGATTGCCTGTTTCCACCATCAGGCAGGCCCTTGCCCTGGCAACTCACGGCGATACGATACTGGTGAACAGCGGACATTATCACGAAGGGAACCTGCTTATTGAAAAAAGAATATTCCTGGTTGGAATGGATTACCCCGTGCTGGACGGAGATCATAAATACGAGATCATCTCCATCAAGGCAGACGGGGTGCTGATCAAAGGATTCAAACTGGTGCATTCCGGTGTATCAAGCATGGAAGACTTTGCCGGCATCAAGATCTATAACCGGCGCAATGTGTCTGTTCTGGATAACATCCTGGAAGATACTTTCTTCGGGATTTATTCACAATATGGTACTTCCTGCATCATCCGCAACAACCGGCTTACCGCCTATGGTATTGAAGAGCAGCAGAGCGGCAACGGCATCCATTGCTGGAAGAGCGACAGCATGCAGATCATCGCCAATACCATCACCGGTCACCGCGACGGGATCTACTTTGAATTTGTAACCCACTCAGTGATCTGGCGTAATATTTCCCGCAATAACCTGCGGTACGGACTGCATTTTATGTTTTCCAACAACGATGCCTACTACAGCAACGTGTTTGAGAACAATGGTGCCGGTGTGGCGGTCATGTTCTCCAAAGAAGTGACGATGGAGAACAATTATTTTGAAGAGAACTGGGGCGATGGTTCATATGGATTGCTGCTGAAAGAAATCAGCAACAGCGCCATCAGCAACAACCGTTTTGTAAAGAATACCACCGGCATTTTTATGGAAGGCGTAAGCCGGCTGCAGCTGGAGAAAAATGTATTCAGCAGCAACGGGTGGGCCATGAAGATCCAGGCAAGCTGCATGGAAGTGAATGTGTACGGGAATAATTTTTTGTCGAACAGTTTTGATGTCGGAACAAACGGCAGCCTGGTGCTGAACAAATTCAACAGCAATTTCTGGGATAAATACGAAGGGTACGACCTGAACAAAGACAAATACGGCGACGTGCCTTACCGGCCGGTGAGCATGTACGCCATGATCATCGAACAAAACCCGCCGGCCATGATCCTGTTCCGCAGCTTTATGTCGTCGCTGCTGGATAAAACAGAAAAAGTAATACCATCCTTAACCCCGGAAGACCTGAAAGACGATCGTCCGTGTATGCAACCCATCCGGTTATGATTATTGCAAGCAACGTATCCAAACGGTTCGGTAAACTGAAGGTGCTCGATGATGTATCGGTTACCTGCGGCAAGGGCGAATGCATTGCCCTCATCGGGCCCAATGGCTGCGGCAAAACCACCCTCATCAAATGCATCCTGGGCATGGTGATTCCCAACAGCGGTTTCATCACCTTCAATGGAAAGAACATAGCCCACGACTGGCAATACCGGGCACAGATCGGGTACATGCCGCAAATCGGGCGTTACCCGGATAACATGACGATTGGCCAGGTGCTTTCCATGATGAAAGACATCCGCGGCAGACGGAATGAATTGCCGGATGAAGAACTCATCCACCGCTTTGAACTGAATGCGCTCCTGCATAAACGCATGCGTACTTTATCGGGCGGAACCCGGCAGAAGGTGAGCGCCTCGCTGGCCTTCCTGTTCAACCCCGATGTATTGATACTGGATGAACCCACCGCCGGGCTGGACCCGGTTTCTTCCGAGATACTGAAAGAAAAAATAGTAGCCGAAAAGCAGAAAGGAAAACTGGTACTCATCACGTCACACATATTAAGTGAACTGGATGACCTCGTTACCCAGGTCATCTTTATGCAGGAAGGAAAACTCTGCTTCCATAAAAACATTGCATCGCTGCGGGAAGAAACCGGTGAGGAAAAATTATCCAAAGCCATCGCCCGCGTAATGACCGGAAAATAAACAGGCATGAAAAAAATCATTAAATACGTGCTCATTGATATCCTGCGTAACAAGATCATGCTTGCCTACACGCTGTTCCTGTTCGTGATATCCTTCAGCATATTCAACCTCGAAGACAATTCGTCGAAGGGATTGCTGAGCCTGCTCAATATCATTCTCATTATTGTGCCGCTGGTAAGCCTGCTGTTTTCTGCCATCTACGTGTACAACAGTGCCGAGTTCCTGGAACTGCTGGTAAGCCAGCCCCTCAAAAGGAAAACCATCTGGCTCAGTCTCTTTGCCGGGCTTGCGGCCAGTATGGCCCTGGCTTTCTTTGCTGGTGTGGGCATTCCTATTTTATTATTCGAGTCAAGCGCCACCGGCTTGATGATGCTGGGAGCCGGCATTTTTCTTTCGGTGATCTTCGTTGCCATCGCCATGCTGGCGGCCGTAAAAACAAGAGACAAGGCAAAAGGTATTGGCGTATCCATTTTACTCTGGCTTTATTTTTCCATCATTTTCGATGGACTGGTATTGTTTCTCTTATTTCAGTTTGCCGACTACCCGCTGGAAAAACCAATGATCGGACTTACGGCATTAAACCCGATCGACCTGTCGAGGATACTGATCCTGCTTAAGATGGATGTATCGGTGATGATGGGATATACCGGGGCCATCTTCAAGGATTTTTTCGGCACACAGGCAGGACTGATGGCTTCTTTTGCCGTGTTGCTGCTGTGGATACTGATACCGGCCTGGTTCTCACTCCGTAAATTCAACCGTAAAGACCTCTAATATGAAACGGTTAGAAGCATTAGCACCTTTGTCAAGAGATCATCATCAAACCCTGATCCTGGCGCAGCTGCTGAAAAAAGGAGCGCCGGCTTATAAAGGCCTGCCTGTTTCTGCCAAAGGAAAGATTACCTATGCGCAGGAACAATTTGAAAAAGAGATACGAAATCATTTTATAAAAGAAGAAGAAGTGCTGGCCATGGCAACCGGCTGTCACGAATCCATTCACAAACTGGCAACCGGTATAAAAAACGAACACCGGGAACTGGCTGAATTGTTTCATTCACTCGGCAGTGCCGGCGATGAAACAGCCATGCATGAACTGGGCAGTAAACTGGAAGCACATGTCCGCAAGGAAGAACGGGAGCTGTTTCCGTTGCTGCAGCAGCATTGTTCCGGACCGATGCTGGAAAGCATTTACCGGTTATTACATTAAACGAACAGGTATGAAAAAAGACATTACCTCACGAGAGGACATAGAATTACTGGTAAACAGCTTTTATGAAAAGGTGAAAAGGGATGAAGTCATCGGTTACATCTTTTCAGACATTGCAGAGGTGAACTGGGAAAAACACCTGCCTGTGATGTATGATTTTTTTGAGAACATGCTGTTCTATACCGGCAGCTATACCGGTAACCCGATGGAGTTGCACCGGCATGTAAACCGGCTGCTGCCGCTTACCCGCGAGCATTTCCGGCAATGGGAACAGCTTTTCTGCAGCACGGTGGATGAATTGTTTGCAGGCGATACGGCCGCACTGGTAAAACAGCGGGCACTGAGCATCTCGGCAGTAATGAAACTGAAAATTCTTGATTCATCTTCGGTAGACAGGATTTTCTGATTGCGTAAACAGGAAAAGAGAAAAGCGCGGGCGAATGGCCTGCGCTTTTTCATGTAATAGCCTGAGCACATCATTTAGCGGGTGGAGGAAGCAGCACGGCATCAATCACATGAATGATCCCGTTGGAAGCAGGAATAGAAGCAATTATTTTTGCGTTTCCGTTCACATATAATCCATCTGCTTTTTTACTGATGGTAATGTTGCCGCCGTTAACCTGTCCCAGTACCTGTCCATCCTGCAGCATATCTGCTTTGAACACACCCACCGAAACATGGTATTGCAGAATGTCGGTAAGCGCTTCTTTCTTTTCGGGTTTTAATAAACCTTCCACGGTGCCGGCCGGCAGTTTGTCGAAGGCGGCATTGGTGGGTGCAAACACGGTGAAGGGGCCGGCATTGCTCAGTGCATCTACCAGCTCGGCCGTTTTAACCGCGGTTACCAGTGTGGTATGGTCTTTACTTCCCATGGCCACCTGCACCACATCTTTTGCCGACAGATCATCTTTTACTCCTGATTGGCCGGTGGCAGGCGGATTGTCGGTGGACGCTGCCGCGGCAGTATTGGATGTTGTTTCGCCCGAATTGCAGGCAGTAAACAGCATGAAGGTTATGGAAGCAGCGGTGATCAATTTACTTTTCATACAAAATGATTTTTCTTTTAAGAAAGTTTTGTGTAAACCTAACCGATCAGTAACGGATTATTTATGACCTCAATCACAAATCAAAAATCAGGCAGAAAAAAATAACCCGGCAGGCTGAATGCCATGCCGGAATTGCCTGCCGGCTTATATGACAAGGATCATTTTTGCGGCCCCCGGGCATCAGTAATTTTGGTACAGATCACCAATAGATTTGTTAAGGAATAAAACCATTCACGATGAAAAAGATAATAATAGCGCTGGATGGAAAGCATTTTCCCGAAGGCGCATTCAATTTTGTGAAGAGCATCAATGAACGCAACAGGGTATTGCTGGCGGGCATCTTTCTCAGTCCCGTGGATTATTCAAAAGTACTGGCTTTTACAGGCATGGAAGGGGTGGCCCTGATGCCCGAATGGATGATGAAGGGGGAGGATGATGCCATCGTAAACACCAACATACAGGTGTTTGAAGAAGCCTGTGCCGCCGAAGGGATCGAATACCGGGTGCACAAGGATACCGACATGATGGCCATTTCATCCCTGATTGAAGAAACCCGTTTTGCCGACCTGTTGCTCGTAAGCAGCGAGCTCTTTTATGAAAATGTTCAGAAAGAACAACCCAATTTTTACCTGGAAGAAGTGCTGAAGAAAGCAGAATGCCCGGTGATGCTGGTGCCGGAAAACTACCGCGAACCCGTGCAGAACATCCTGATGTACGATGGAAGTGAATCTTCCGTATTTGCCATCAAGCAGTTTGCATATGTGTTTCCCGAACTTGCGGTTAATGAAACCATTCTGCTGTCTGCCATCGGCGACCGGGAAGATCTGCCCGAGTACAGCATGATTGCCGAACTGGTGGCGAGGCATTACCCGAATCTGAAAATTCTTTCCCTGCCACTGGTAAACCGCACCGATTTTTCCAACTGGGTCAGGAAACAGCAGCCGGGTTACGTGGTGATGGGCGCTTATGCCCGTTCCCTGTTTTCACAGCTGTTTAAGAAAAGCCTGGCCAACCCGGTGATTCACGATATCCGGATGCCCATTTTTATATCACATAAATAAATCTACGGCCATGATCTCTAAAACGGATGAACATCAATATTACTTTGAAGTACAGCTGAATCATAAAGAAGGAAGGATCGGCACACTTTCGGCTAAAGACGTTACCGGCACCATTGAAGTGGCCACCCCCCCGGAATTTGCCGGCGGTGTTCCCGACAAATGGAGCCCCGAACACCTTTTCTTAAGTTCGTTGTGCAGCTGCCTGATGACCACCTTCCTGGCCATTGCTGAAAAAAAGCGCCTGCAGGTATGCAACTTTGAATGCAGCAGTATTGGGCAGGTAAAACTGTACGAGGGTCATTTGGAATTCACCACCATCGACCTGTTCCCCAAAATATTTGTGGAAACAGAAGCTGATTTTACATTGGCAAATGAAACCTTGTTGAAAACTTACAAGCATTGTATCATTGCCAATTCCATCAAGTCCTTGCTGGTTCATCATGGCGAAGTACTGGTTTGTAAGAAGCAGGTGGCATAAACTTTAACCGTTCGTTTCTTTGTAAATTGGCTAAGTTTGACTTGTCATAAAACTTACCTATGTCTAAAACAGAGATCCGGTTTTTGGAAGGGCCGCAGAGCCGTTGGAAAGAGTTGAAATTTGTGGTAACCGTACTGTCTGAATTTATAAAGGGATTGCGTGCCCTGCATTTTGTGGGTCCTTGTGTAACGGTATTCGGATCGGCCCGTTTTGGTGAAGGTCATCCCGATTATGAAACCGCCCGGGAACTTTCTGCAAAAATAGCCCGGCTCGGGTTTACGATCATGACCGGCGGCGGCCCGGGGATCATGGAAGCTGCCAACCGAGGCGCCCGGGAAGCCGGTGGAAGGAGCGTAGGCTGCAATATTGAACTGCCCCACGAACAGAAACCCAATCCCTATATGGACAAATGGGTAAGCATCCGTTACTTTTTCATCCGCAAAACATTACTGTCAAAATATTCCTACGCCTTTGTTGTTTTCCCCGGCGGGTTCGGAACACTCGATGAGTACTTTGAAGCCATCACCCTCATACAAACACGCAAGATCAGCGAATTTCCTGTGGTGATCATGGACAAGGAATTTTATAAACACATCATCGCCCACATCGACCTGATGAAACAGGAAGGAACCATTTCTCCGGAAGACATGAAGCTGTTCTTTTTCACCGACAGTGTGGACGAGGCGGTAAGCTATATCCAGGCCAATACCATTAAAAAATTCAACCTGCGCCCCGAAAAACCGGTGAAACCCTTTAAATGGTTATTCGAAAGGGGCTGATCCATCCTTCTTTTTCATGACGAACGTCATGATTCATTTTGATGCCTGTCATTTTATGAATCCTTGCGGAGCTGCACTTTTGTACTGTAATCATTGGCTAATACAGTTATCAAGAAATTGCGGGCAGGACAAGGGGTATAACACAGCGCTTCAGCTGATGGTCCTGCCGATAAATTTTCGGGGCTGAACCTCAGTTCAACCAAAAGTGTACAGTAGTTTCTGTTTATTTTACCCGCTGCATATTCTTATGCGGCGGCTTTTTTTAACACAAAACAAAAACCATCAGTAAAGCAGCTCACATACCGGTTCCCTGTTATCACTGCGGTGATGAATGCGGCCAAACGGCGGTGGTGGAAGCGGATAAACATTTCTGCTGCACCGGTTGTAAGCAGGTGTACCTGCTGCTGAACGAGAACGGCCTGTGCGGTTATTACAACCTCGATAAAACCCCCGGCCTGAAAGCAAAAGGAAAATTTGTTTCCGGCCGCTTTGCATACCTCGACGACGAAACGGTGCTTCAGAAACTGGCGCAGTTCCGCAGTGAACAGCAGGTGAACATCAGTTTCAGCATTCCGCAGATGCACTGCTCTTCATGCATTTACCTGCTTGAGAACCTGCACCGCATTGAACCGGGCATCAAACAATCGCAGGCCAATTTTCAGCAAAAGGAAGTGTTTGTAATGTACGATCCCCAGCAGGTATCGCTCCGCAAAGTGGTGGAACTGCTGGCCTTCATCGGGTACGAACCCTATATCAGCCTGCAGGATACTGGTGAAAAGAAGAAAAATACGTTCAGCAAAAACCAGCTCTACCGCATCGGCGTGGCGGGTTTTTGTTTTGCCAATATCATGATGCTTAGTTTTCCCGAATATTTTTCATCGGGAAACATTGAAGAAGCCGGACTGAAAGAAACCTTTACCTGGATCAACCTCGGCTTGTCGTTGCCGGTCCTGTTCTTCAGTTCTTCGTCCATTTTTGTGTCGGCATGGAAAGGACTGCAGCAAAAATTCCTGAACATAGATGCACCCATTGCCCTGGCCATCATCGTTACCTTCGCCCGGAGTTATTACGAAATCATCAGCGGTACTGGCGCCGGTTACCTCGATTCGGGTACCGGCATTGTGTTTTTTATGCTGGTGGGCAGGTGGTTCCAGAATAAAACATACGATTCATTCTCTTTCGACCGGGATTACCGTTCTTATTTTCCATTGGGTGTTTCGGTAATCGGGAACGGGGAGGAAAAAAATATCCCGGTTACCCGGTTGAAAACATCCGACCGCATCCTTATCCGGCACGATGAAATGATACCGGCCGATGCCATCCTGGTTAAAGGGATTGCCAGCATCGATTACAGTTTTGTAAGCGGCGAAAACACACCCGTGGAAAAAAAACCGGGCGAGCTGATCTATGCCGGCGGTAAACAAACCGGCAGTGCCATTGAACTGGAAGTGATCAAAGAAGCGTCGCAGAGTTACATCACCAAACTATGGAACAACGAGGTGTTCAGCAACCGTAAAAATGAACAAAAATCCTTTATCCATCCCTGGAGCCGCTATTTTACGATGGCGCTGTTTTCCGTGGCCATTGCCGCCTGCATCTGGTGGTGGATCCATGATGCGGCTAAGATATTACCGGCTGTGACGGCGGTGCTCATCGTGGCATGCCCCTGTTCGTTATTGCTGTCGGCCACATTCACGTATGGAAATATGCTGCGCATTTTCGGCCGCAATAAATTATATATGAAGAATGCATCGGTGATTGAGTCGCTGGCGAAGGTGAACAGCATTGTGTTCGACAAAACGGGCACCATCACCCAAAACCATTCTTCGGTACTGCAGTACGAAGGAACCCCGCTTACCGAAACAGAACGGTCGGCCATACGCACCATTACCCGCCAGTCATCACATCCGCTCAGCAAGATCATTGCCGCCGAATTGAAAACGAACGTGCTGAAAGAACCGGTTGTTGAACATTTTAAAGAATATACCGGCAAGGGGCTTGAAGCCACGGTGAATAATATGGATGTGAAGATCGGTTCTGCCGGGTTCATCAACCAGTTCAGCAACGGACCGGTATCGTACGATACGGGCACGCACGTACACCTGATGCTTAACCGGGTGCACCTTGGACGCTTCACCGTACGCACCCAGTACCGGGAGGGTATTGCCCATATGATTGGCGAACTGCGGAAGCAGCACGTGCAGATGGCAGTATTGTCCGGCGACAACCAGGCTGAGCAGCAAAATCTTCAAAAAATATTCGGACGGGAAACCCCGCTTTATTTCAACCAATCTCCGCAGCAGAAACTTGATTTTGTAAAACAGCTTCAGCAGGGCCCGGTTGGACGTAATGTGCTGATGCTGGGCGACGGCCTCAACGACGCTGGTGCACTGATGCAAAGCAATGTGGGTATTGCCGTAAGTGAAAATTCATCCCGGTTCTCACCGGCCAGCGACGCCATCCTGGATGGCAATCACGTGGGGCAGCTGGATAAATTTATTGCCTATGCCAGGGCCGGACGAAAAATTGTGCTGGCCAGTTTTATCCTTTCCATCCTGTACAATTTTGTGGGACTTTCCTTTGCCGTGCAGGGAACCCTGTCGCCCGTGATTGCAGCGATCCTCATGCCTGCCAGCAGCATCAGTATTGTGCTGTTTGTTACCATCCTGTCTTCTTTTGTGGCCCGCAGGAAGGGCCTCGGAATTACGACATGACCAGAATCATATCCGGCTTTGATAGCTGTCAGCGTACAAAAAAGTACTCCCTTCTACTTTTGAGCCAGTTAAAATCAATTCATTGAGTGCTTTATTTATTTTAATCGGTATCAGCATACTGGTGGCAGGCAGTTTTCTTGCTGCCTTTTTATGGAGTGTAAAGAACGGCCAGTACGACGATGATTATACCCCTTCGGTACGCATTCTCTTTGAGGAAAAAAATGAGTCCCCTTCTTCATCCAATACAAGTTTAACTCAAACCAAATAACAACATGCAGGTAGAAAAATTTTATTACGACAACCGGATTGTGAAGAACTTTGCCTACGCCACCATTTTATGGGGTGCCGTGGGCATGCTGGCAGGTCTGTGGGTAGCGCTGCAGCTGGTGTTTCCGCAGCTTAACATCACCCAGTACGGATCCTTTGGCCGGCTTCGCCCGCTGCACACCAATGCGGTGATTTTTGCCTTTGTGGGTAACGGTATTTTTATGGGCGTGTATTATTCGCTGCAACGTCTTTGCAAGGCTAGAATGTTCAGCGACACACTCAGCAATATCCATTTCTGGGGATGGCAGCTCATCATTGTTGCCGCCGCCATTACGCTCCCGGTGGGTTTAACACAGGGTGCCGAGTATGCAGAGCTCATCTGGCCCATCGACATCGCCATCACCATCATCTGGGTGGTGTTTGGATGGAACATGTTTGGTACCATTATTAAAAGACGGGAAAAGCACCTGTATGTTGCCATCTGGTTTTACATCGCCACATTTGTAACAGTGGCCGTGCTGCACATCGTGCGTTCGGGCCAGTTGCCCTACAGCTGGCTGAGAAGTTACAGCTGGTATTCCGGCGTGCAGGATGCATTGGTGCAGTGGTGGTACGGGCATAATGCCGTGGCATTCTTCCTTACCACGCCTTACCTGGGCCTGATGTATTACTTTATGCCTAAGGCAGCCAACCGGCCCGTGTATTCATACCGTCTTTCCATCATTCACTTCTGGGCGCTCATCTTCCTGTATATCTGGGCGGGCCCGCATCACCTGTTGTATACCGCACTGCCCAACTGGGCACAGTCGCTCGGTATTGTTTTTTCTTTCATGCTCATCTTCCCCAGCTGGGGAGGTATGATCAATGGCCTGCTCACCTTACGGGGTGCCTGGGACCGGGTGAGGGATGATGTAATCCTGAAATTTTTTGTGGTGGCCGTTACCGCTTATGGTATGGCAACCTTTGAAGGCCCCATGCTTTCGCTGAAGAACGTGAATGCCGTTGCTCACTTTACCGACTGGATCATTGCACACGTACACGTGGGCGCCCTGGGCTGGAACGGTATGCTTACGTTTGGTGTACTGTACTGGCTGATACCAAGAATATTTAAAACCGACCTGTATTCAAAAAAACTGGCCAATAATCATTTTTGGCTGGGAACCCTGGGTATCCTTTTCTATGCCATTCCGATGTACTGGGCCGGGTTTACCCAAAGCGCCATGTGGAAACAGTTTACCGATGCAGGTCAGCTGAAGTACGTAAACTTTGTGGAAACCGTAACCTACCTGAAACCGTTTTATGCCATGCGTTCTTTGGGTGGTGCGCTGTACCTCATAGGCGTGTTCATCATGTTCTATAATATTTATAAAACCGTGAAGAAGGGAAGCCTGGTGGCCAATGAAGAAGCAGAAGCCGCCCCGCTGGTGAAAGAATACGTGAAGCATGAAGGCGAACACTGGCACCGGGTGATTGAACGCAAACCGGTTCAGTTTATGATCCTGAGCCTGGTGGTGATATTGATCGGCGGCATCATCGAACTGGTTCCCACCTTCCTCATCAAATCGAATGTGCCTACCATTTCCAGTGTAAAACCGTATACGCCTCTGGAGCTGCAGGGAAGAGATGTGTATGTGCGGGAAGGATGTTATGTATGTCACTCGCAGATGATCCGCCCGTTCCGCAGCGAAACCGAACGCTATGGTGAATATTCAAAAGCCGGTGAGTTTGTGTACGACCGTCCCTTCCTCTGGGGAAGTAAGCGTACCGGTCCCGACCTGGCCCGGGAGGGTACAGGCAACCTGAAGAAAACGGATGGCTGGCATTTCCGTCATTTCCGTGAACCGTCTTCCATGACCGAAGGATCTATCATGCCTTCGTATCCATTCCTGATGGATCAGCGCATTGATACCGCATCCACTGCGGCCAAGATCAATGCCCTGCGCAAGCTGGGTGTGCCGTATGATAAGGGATATGAAAATTATGCCAATGCCGACCTGATGACCCAGGCCAACAGCATCCGCATCAACCTGAAGATAGAAGGCATACAGATACCGGCCGACCGGGAAGTGATTGCATTGATCGCATACCTGCAGCGCCTGGGTACCGACATCAGTAAAAACAAAACAGCCACCTATAATAAATAAGTCATGTTCAAATTCATAAAACAATATGCCGAGCGGATTCAAAACATCGATATCTATCCCATCATATCCCTGTTTATTTTCTTCCTGTTTTTTGTGTTGCTGCTGGTGCTGGTGAAGAAAATGAAGAAAGAGCGGGTGGAACTGCTGTCGAACATCCCCTTCGAGAACGATGAATTGACCAACTCAAACCTAAAAAATGCTTAGTATGAATTTCAGCCGATCAATAAAAAACAAATCATTGCTTATGGCAGCGGCGTTGCTGTCTGCCGCCGCCGGTATGGCGCAGGACAAAGCCGCTGCGGCTGCCACCCAACCCGCCACATCCGGTTATAACCAGCTGGCCACGCTGCTGGTGGTGATGATCGTGGTGCTTGCATTTGTAATATGGGGCATGGGCCAGGTATTAGCAGCGCTGGGGCGTCAGCTGCTGGAAAAGAACAAACAAAAATCACAGGTACTTCCGGTGATCCTGCTGCTGGGATTTTCCCTGTTGTCGCAAACGCTGATGGCACAGGATGCCGGTACGGCCGTGGCACAGCAATTGCCTAACTACGGCGGTCTTTCCGAAACCACGTTTTACTTCTTTGTAACCGTGCTGGCCACCGAGGTGCTGGTGATCCTGTTCCTCGGTTTTTCCATCCGCCGCATGTATACCGAACTGCTGCCCGAAAAAATTAAAGCAGCCGGCGAAAAATCAAAACTGGTGAACTGGTGGTCGGGGCTGGATAAAAAAATATTCACCAAAGCGGTACCGGTGGAACAGGAAGCCGATGTGCTGCTGGATCATGATTACGACGGCATCAAAGAACTGGACAATGCCTTGCCACCTTGGTGGAAATATGGTTTTTATATAACCGTGGTGGTGGGGATCATTTACCTGTTCAATTTCCATGTGATGCATGTTGGAAAAAACCCCACCGAAGAATACAATGCTGAAATGGAACAGGCACGCATTGACAAGGAACGCTATGAAGCCAGCAACAAGGATAAAATTGATGAGAAAAATGTGCCGTTGGCCGATGCCGCAGGTATCAGCGCCGGGCAGCAGTTGTTTGAAGCCAACTGTGCAGCCTGTCACTTAAAAGACGGTGGCGGTAACGTGGGCCCTAATCTTACTGATGATTACTGGCTGCACAAAGGATCATTGAACGATATTTTCCATACCATCAAATACGGTTATCCCGATAAAGGAATGCAGTCGTGGAGCAGCCAGTTCAGTCCCAAGCAGATCAGCTACTTGGCCAGTTTTGTAAAATCACTGCATGGAACCAAACCGGCAACACCCAAACCGCAGCAAGGGGAGTTTTGGGTGGAAAACCCGGCCGGTGCTGTGAAGGATTCAGCTGCCGCAAAACCCGATTCGGGAGCTGTGGCAAAGCCAGATACAGCCGGCATAAAAAAATAAACAATGACAGAAACTACCGACATACTGAAGCAGGAAGCATTCAGGGATTCCGTGGCCACCATCAGCAAGGAAGGGCGCCGCAATTACATCAATCCCAAAAAGCCGAAGGGCCGCCTGTATAACCGGCGTACCTGGTTCAGTATTGTTTATCTTATCATATTCTTTACGCTGCCGTTCATTAAGGTGAATGATGCGCCCCTGTTCATGTTCAATGTGCTGGAGCGTAAGTTCATCTTTTTCGGCATGATCTTCTGGCCGCAGGATTTTTTCATCTTCGGCATCGGCATGCTCGCCTTCATTGTATTTGTAATTCTGTTTACCGTGGTGTTTGGCCGTATTTTCTGCGGCTGGGCATGCCCGCAAACCATTTTCATGGAAATGGTATTCCGGAAAATCGAGTACTGGATCGACGGCGATTCCACCAAACAGAAGCAGCTGCGTTCCATGCCCTGGAATGCAGAAAAGATACGCAAGCGCACCATCAAGTTCATTGCCTTCTTTGCCATCTCGTTCCTCATCGCCAATTTTTTTCTTGCCTATCTCATCAGCATGGATACGTTGCTGGGATATATGAAAGATCCCGGCGGGCATACGGGCACACTCATTTCCCTGCTGATCTTCACGTCGGTTTTCTTTTTTGTATACTGGTGGTTCCGGGAACAGGCCTGCATTGTGGTTTGTCCGTATGGAAGGCTGCAGGGTGTTTTGCTGGATAAAAATTCCATCGTGGTGGCCTACGATCACAAACGGGGAGAACCCAGGGGAAAGCTCAAAAAGAATGAAGACCACGATTGCAAGTGTGTGGATTGTAAAAACGACGGTGCCTGCAAAAGCATCAATGAAAAAATGGAAGCGATTGTGAGGCAGGGTGACTGCATCGACTGCTTTGCCTGCGTACGGGTTTGTCCAACCGGCATCGACATCCGCAACGGCACCCAGCTGGAATGTGTAAACTGCACCGCCTGCATTGATGCCTGCGATGCCATCATGACCAGTATTCAAAAACCAACCGGGCTTATCCGGTATGCGTCGGAAAACAGCATTGTAAAAGGAGAGAAGCTGAAGATCAATACCCGCATAAAGGCATACAGCGCCGTGCTGATGCTGCTGCTTTCCCTGCTGGTGTTCCTGATTGCCAGCCGCACCGATCTCGATGTACGGCTGATGCGTACGGCGGGCATGACGTACAATACACTTCCCGACGGGCGCATTGCGAACCTGTACAACCTGAAGCTGGCCAATAAAACACATAAGGACATCGACTTCAGCATCCGGCTGGAGAATATGCCCGGCGAAATTGAACTGGTGGGAAGCGGCAGGCTGCTGGTGAAAAAAGAAGACTACACCAACCTGCAGTTCTTTGTAAAACTGAAAAAAGAAAACCTGTCGGGATGGAAAACCATGCTGAACCTGGGTTTGTATGAAAAAGGGAAAAAAATAAAAAACATCCAGGCCCGGTTTATCGGTCCGGAAGTATATAATTAAAATCATGAACTATGAGCTGGGGATATAAAATACTGTTTGTGTACCTCGCCTTTGTGGCGGGTATCTTATTGATGGTGTTCCGGGCATCATCGCAGAAGTTCGACCTGGTAACCAACGATTATTATGCCCGTGAACTGAAGTACCAGGATAAGATTGAAGAGATGGGCCGGGTGGCTGCTCTTTCATCGCCGGTACAGTACGAGCTGAAAGGGCATGAAATGCTGATCGGGTTTCCGAAAGAGTTTGCCGGAAAAAAAATAACCGGTGAAGCAGTGCTGTATCGTCCGTCGGATGAAGGAAAGGACATTAAAAAGAATTTTTCCATACAGGATGAAACACTGGTCATTCCCGTTCCGGCCGGTGCAAAGGGATTGTACGAGCTGCACCTGAGCTGGGAAGAAGGGGGCGTTGCGTATTATTTTGAAAAAAAGATTATTATTTAAAACCACAGTTTATTATGACCGGCCTGGTACTGGCAGCATTAACGATGGGCGCTTTGGGCAGCTTTCACTGTGTGGGCATGTGTGGCCCGCTGGCCTTGTCGTTGCCACTAAGCAGCAACAGTGCCTGGGCTAAATTTTCCGGTGCGTTGCTGTACAATACTGGTCGTATTGTTACTTATTCCGTTTTTGGATTGCTGTTTGGTGCCATCGGAAAATCGGTGGCCCTGTTTGGTTTTCAGCAATGGCTGTCGGTAGTGCTGGGTGCTGTAATCCTGGTACTGGTGATCATTCCCAAACGGTTTATCAACCGGTACCAATCCCATGGCCGGTGGTGGTTGTTTGAAAAACTCCGTTCGGCGCTGGGGAAACTCTTCCTGCAGCGGAACCAGGCTTCTTTATTCATGGTGGGATTGCTGAATGGGTTGTTGCCATGCGGACTCGTGTACATGGCGGCTGCAGGTGCAGTGGCTGCCGGTACTGTAAGCGGGAGTGTATTGTTCATGGCCTTCTTTGGTTTGGGTACCCTGCCGGTGATGTGGAGCGTGGCTTTCTTTGGTAATTATGTAAGCCTCGGAATCCGGCAACGTATCCGAAAGGCCTACCCGTACATGATGATGCTGATGGCCTGCCTGCTGATATTACGCGGCATGGGCCTGGGTATTCCGTATGTAAGCCCGCAGGTAAAAACAGAAAAGACGGAGACGGTTGACTGTTGTGCCAAACCTGATGAATCTCAGGAAACGAGGTGATGGTAATCCTATATTCCAGGGGGCTTAAAAAATAGATTTGTAACAGCCCTTACTGTATAAACGAAGGAGAATACGTTAAATGAAAGATATGGCTACTGTTGAAATACTGAAACCCGGACAATTTGTACATGAGAACAAGACCTGGTTGCGCCTGCTGGAATTTTTCAAACAGGAAAATACGGTTTTAAAAAACCGGCTGGCAGAAGTATTGGATCATAAGAACAACAAGGAGTTCCTGGCACTGGCGGAACATTTCCAGAACCTGTTTATCATTAAAGACGAGTTCATTGATGAACTGCGGCATGATGTGAATGGGCAGGTGCAGGCACTGAGCAATAAAGAGCGGATGACATTGGATCAGAAAATCATCAAGAAGCAGGAAAAACTCCGCAATGAGCTGGAATACCTGGAAAAAGATTTCTCCAAGCTGAAGAATGATTTCAACCGCTACCTGTCAACCCACCTGTAATCTTAATTGAGCATGGCCGCCAGTTTCTTCTGGTTGGTAATGATGATGTTTCCTTCGGCGATTTCGATGAGTTTTTCACTTTTAAAATCACTGAGTGTGCGGATGAGTGATTCCGTGGCGGTGCCGGCTATATTGGCCAGGTCTTCCCGGGAAATGTGCATCGAGAATTTATCCTGGCTCTCTTTCTGGTATTTGTTCTGCAGGGTGAGCAGGGCATCGGCCACCCGTTTGCGCAGGGAATTGTAGGCCAGGCCCAGCAGCTGGTTCTCTTTCTCTGAAATGTTTTTGGCCAGCAGCTTTATGAATTTATGTGTTACTTCCCGGTTGGTGAGCAGCAGGCTTTCAAATTCTTCTTTGGGAACAATGGCAACATCGCTGTCTTCAATGGCTTCGGCGGTTTCCTTGTATACCGTTTCTTCCAGCAGGGCGGTGTAGCCGAAGAAATCCCCTTCGTTAAAAAGGCCTACGGTGAGTTCCTTGCCGGCGTCATTGGTCTTGAATGTTTTTACTTTTCCCTTCTGGATATAATATAACCGGTTGGGGTGATTGCCTTCGGAATAGATCAGTTGTTTTTTCTTGTAATGGTTGATGTGCCGGTCGGCCGCCAGTTCCTTCAGGGCATTGTCGCCCCGGAAATCGTTCAGCATCTGCTGCATGCCGGCTGCATCGTTTGTATAATTTTTGGCCACCACTTCGGTCTTGCGCAACCTGCTTTCGATGGCGTTCATCAGTTCCACGTCGCTGAAGGGCTTGGTGATGTAATCATCGGCGCCCATTTCCATGCCCTTGCGGAAATCGCCCCGCTCGGCCTTGGCCGTTAAGAAAATAAAGGGGATGCCTGTGAGTTCGGGATTCTTGTTCAGCAGATGCAGCACACCGTAGCCGTCCAGCACGGGCATCATGATATCGCAGATGATAAGATCGGGTTTTTCCTGCAGGGCTTTTTCCACACCCACTTTACCGTTCTCGGCGGTGCTTACTTTGTAACCGGCCAGTTCCAGGATCTCGGCGGTATTTTCCCTGATCTCGTTATTGTCTTCAATCAGCAGTAAATGTTTCATAAACCAATGGTGGGGGAGTGAATAATTTTATTGCTTAAATGTAATGATAAATCGGGTGCCTTTTTCCAATTCGCTTTCAAATTCAATTTTCCCATCCATGATTTCGATATATCGGCCCACAATATGGAGCCCCAGTCCGGTGCCCTGGATATTGGTTACGTTGGCGCCGCGGAAGAAACGTTCAAAGAGGTGCTCCTGGTCTTCTTTGGAAATGCCCAGTCCGTGGTCCTGTACGGTGATCAGGATCTCGCCGGCACCTACCTTACTGTCTACTTCGATTATGCCGTTCTCGGAAGAGAATTTGATGGCGTTCGACAGGAGGTTGGTGATCACGTTGCGCAGCAGGGATGGGTCCAGCAGCACCCTTTCTTCTCCGGTGTGCCGGTAGATAATCTGCTGGTCTTTTTTGGCAATGCCTTCCAGCTCGGTACACAGGGCGGCTATGAGTTCCCGGATGTTAAAGGAAATGTTGTTGGCCACGATCTTGCCGTCCTCGATCTTACCGATGGAAAGGAATTCGTTGAGGAGGCTGGTGAGGTTGTTTACTGATGATTTGATGCGGTGAATGTGTTTGTCACGCTTGTCCTGTTCTTCGCCTTCGGTGTATTTGGCCACCAGCGAGGCGGACGAAAGGATGGTGCTGAGCGGGGTGCGGAACTCGTGTGAAGCCATCGACACAAAGCGGCTTTTCAGGTCGCTCAGTTCTTTTTCCTTACTCAGGGCCTTGGCGAGCTCGTCCCGGGATATTTCAAGCTGCTCCAGGGTATCTTTCAGCTGTTTGGTACGCAGTTCCACTTTTTCTTCCAGTTCGTCATTCATCTCTTCAATCTTCTTAAAGGTTTCAGCCAGTTGTTCCTTTTGCAGTATCACGGCATTTTCGTATTCCTTGCGCCGGGTGATATCGCTGATGAAGGCAATGGTATAGCTTTCGCCGTCCATGACATAGTTACTCAGGCTGATCTCCACCGGAAATTCGGTGCCGTCTTTTTTTACTGCAAAAAGGTCTTTTCCCACCCCCATGGGCCGTGGCTGGGGGTGCTTGTTATACTGGTCCCGGTACCGGGTGTGGTGCTGGTGATACCGGGAGGGGATGAGCTGCTCGATTTTTTTTCCCACTAATTCCTGTTGTTTTTCGTATCCGAATTGTGCCAGAAGGAAGTTATTTGCAAGTAATATTTCGCCGGTTTTGCCTGCCACGAGTATACCCATGGACGCATGCTGGAAAAGGGCTTCAAATTTTTCCTTTTCCTGGTGCAGGTTTTCGGTGGAAAGCGGGGGGGATGCGGGCATAAAGAATATGTTGGTATAAAATTACAACAAACGGTATAATATATAAAGGTTCCGGCCTTGTGATTTTTTGTAACTGATGAATATCAATCCTGTAATCAGGTTCAATTATATTAACTTTAATCGATTCACCCCAATACCCAACGAATGACACATACCAATCGCAACACACAGGGGCTTAGCCAGCAGGAAGTGCTTGCTGCCCGGGCAGTACATGGTTTCAATCGCCAGCATTATAAAAAGGAGGCCACGGTGCTTAGGCTGCTCCGCGAAACCGTAACAGAGCCCATGTTTATTTTACTGGCCATTGCGGCACTGATTTATTTCATCACCGGCAACCGCAACGATGGCTTATTCATGACAGGGGCCATTGTATTTGTTTCAGCCATTTCTGTTTTCCAGGATTACCGCAGCCGCAGCGCCATTGCCGCCCTGCGCCAGCTCACCCGTCCAAGAAGTAAGGTGATACGGGACGGCATTACCCAGGAGATCAGCAGTGAGGAGATTGTACCCGGGGATATAATGATTATTGAAGAAGGAAGTTCGGTACCCGCAGATGGGGTTATTATTCAATCCAATGATTTTTCGGTGAATGAATCCATACTCACCGGCGAATCCTTGAGTGTATTCAAATCCGAATCGGATGCCAATAACCAGGTATACCAGGGTACACTGGTGGCTGGCGGACTGGCTATTTGCCAGGTTACTGCCATTGGCAATGAAACCAGCCTGGGAAAAATCGGCGGCGCCCTGCTGGCTATTGAAGAAGAAAAAACACCCCTGCAGCGGCAAATCAACAATTTTGTAAAGAAGATGGCCGTGGTTGGTATTATTGTATTCCTCATTGTATGGGGCATCAACTATTTCCAGTCGAGGGATGTGTTCGATAGTTTATTAAAAGCACTTACCCTGGCTATGAGTATCCTGCCCGAAGAGATACCGGTGGCCTTTACCACTTTTATGGCATTGGGCGCCTGGCGGCTGATGAAGATGGGTATCATTGTAAAGCAAACCAAAACCGTAGAAACCCTGGGCAGCGCTTCGGTGATCTGCGTTGATAAAACAGGCACGATCACCGAAAACCGGATGAGGCTCATCAGCCTGTTTGTATGGGGGGAGGAAAAATTTGCCAACCCCCACAATGTAATATCCGACGATGCAAAGCGGCTGATACGCATAGGCATGTGGGCAAGCGAACCCATTCCTTTTGACCCGATGGAACTGGAACTGCACGACAGCTACCGCCTGCTTTTCGTAAACGACGAGCGCCCGCATTATAAAATGATTCATGAATACCCGCTGGGCGGCAGGCCGCCCATGATGACCCATATTTTTGAAGAGAAAGATGGCGGCCGCCGGGTAATTGCTGCCAAGGGAGCGCCCGAAGCCATCATGGAAGTGTCTGGTCTTACAGCGGATGAAAAAGCAGCCATCGCGGCCCGTGTAAATGAGCTGGCAAAAAAAGGATACCGGGTACTGGGTGCAGCCGAAGCTGTTCATGCGGGGAATGAATTTCCGAAACAACAGCAGCAGTTCAATTTTACATTTAAGGGACTGCTGGCATTTTACGATCCTCCAAAGCCAAACATCAATGCCCTGTTCAATGCATTCAACGATGCCGGGATCGATGTGAAGATCATTACCGGTGATAACATGGCTACTACCCAAACCATTGCCATGCAAACGGAATTCAGAAACGCTGATAAAATTATTGATGGCGAAGCGCTGCATGTATTGTCTGATGAAGAACTCGTGAAAAAAGTAAACGACATTGCAGTATTCACCCGCATGTATCCCGAAGCAAAGCTGCGGGTGATCAATGCATTGAAGGCAACTGGAAAGATCGTGGCCATGACCGGCGACGGGGTGAATGACGGACCCGCACTTAAATCCGCACACATCGGCATTGCCATGGGAAAGAAGGGAAGCGAGATTGCCAAACAGGCATCCTCACTGATACTGGTGGATGATGACCTGTCGAAGATGGTGGATGCGGTGGCCATGGGGCGGAAGATATACAGCAACCTTAAAAAAGCGATCCAGTATATCATCTCCATTCATATACCCATCATCCTTACGGTGTTTATCCCCCTGGCCCTGGGGTGGGTGTATCCCAACATTTTCACGCCGGTTCACGTGATCTTCCTGGAGCTGATCATGGGACCCACCTGTTCCATCATTTATGAAAATGAGCCCATTGAAAAGAACATGATGCTGCAGAAACCCCGGGAGTTCACCAATACTTTCTTCAACTGGCAGGAGCTTACGACCAGCATCACGCAGGGACTGATGATCACTGCCGGTATACTATTCATTTACCAGTATGCCGTATGGCTGGGATGTACAGAAAACAGTACCCGTACGCTGGTATTCCTGACACTGATATCTGCCAATGTTTTTTTAACACTCGTAAACCGTTCTTTTTATTATTCCATACTGGAAACAAGCCGGTACCCAAACAACCTGGTCATGCTTATCATCTTTCTTACCTTGCTGCTCACCGGATTGTTTATCCTTGTGCAGCCATTGGCAATGCTTTTCCGTTTTGAATTACCTGGCATTGCCAGCCTGCTGATGGCGATATGCACCGGTTTTATTTCGGTAATCTGGTTTGAAGTAGTAAAGTATGCGAAGCGGAAAAAGGTTAGTTCAGGGCAAGCTGTTCAATAATGGCATTCATGCTGATGGCGCCGTGGCTTTCTTCATAAATGCATTCCGCATCTTTGATCAGTAATACCTGGGGCGATTCATGATAAACGGCAAAATCTTCTGCTACCTGATCGGAAAGGGAACGGAATTTCAACAGGTCGAGAAAATAAAAGTCGGCCGAGTCCGGTTGGCCGGTCCTTTCCAGGCGGTCTTTTGCAACGGAGCTGAGGGAGCAGCGGGTACTGTGTTTAAAAATAACCTGGGGCCGGGAACGGGATAATTCACGGATGTGCGAAAGCTGCTGGGGGTGGTTCAGTTCTATCCAGTTCATGAAAATGCCGGCTTAGTGGATGATGCCTTCACTCATGGGGCAGCCCGACTTACGGCTTGGTGCGCAACTGCTTACGATGGCAGAAACGGTAATCAGAAGCAGCAGGGCAAAAAATAATTTTTTCATCATTTCTCTTTTGAGCTTAAAAAACTTATAATTGCGGTGTCCGGAGTTTCCGCAAAGATAATTTATCAACGGTAAACGACGAAAAACAATTAATATTACCTTCGGCCCCTGTTTTATACCTAATTAGGGCAAACTGTCCTGTGAAAACTGAACGTTAATCCTTACTAAAATAAAATCCAACATGTTGCAACTTAAACGCCCCATTGTCTTTATTGATCTTGAAACAACCGGAGTAAGTCTTTCTGCCGACCGTATTGTGGAGATTGCTATGGTAAAGATCATGCCGGAAGAAAGCCGCCAGGTAAAGCGCAAGTTGCTGAATCCGGAAATGCCGATTCCGAAGGAGGCCAGTGATATACACGGCATCACCGACGATATGGTGAAGGATGCGCCCACTTTTAAGCAGGCTGCCAATGAAATAAAAATGTTCATCGAGAACTGCGACCTGGGTGGATACAACAGCAACCGGTTTGATATTCCCATCCTGATGGAAGAATTTTTACGTTCCGGCATCAATGTTGATCTGAGTACCCGTAAAATGATCGATGTACAGCATATATTTTATACCATGGAGCCACGTACATTGTCGGCTGCCTATAAGTTCTTCTGCGAAAAGGAACTGGTGGGTGCCCACAGCGCTGAAACCGATGTGAATGCCACCATTGATGTGCTGATGGCCCAGCTGAAACGCTACGATAAACTGGGCAACACGGTTGAATCGATACTGGAACTGATCGGGGAAGATAAGATTGTGGACTATGCCCGCCGATTCAGCTACAACGATTCGGGACGTGAGATCTTCAATTTCGGCAAGCACAAGGGAAGAGTAGTAGCTGATGTGCTACGGGCTGAACCTCAGTACTATGACTGGATGATGCGGGGCGACTTTCCACTGCATACCAAACAGAAGCTGACGGAGATCCTGAACCGCACCTTGTTAAAGAATAATTAAGACACCGGTTTGTAGACAAGAAGTTAATAAGCCGATTTGTAATTTGTTGTAAATTTGAAACAACCATTGTTCGGGCATCATTGGAAAAAATCGTTATCATACCAACCTACAACGAAAAAGAAAACATCGAAAAGATCATCGATGCTGTAACCGGTTTATCCTCCGGTTACCATGTTCTTATTATTGACGACAATTCACCCGATGGCACTGCATCTATTATTGAATCACTCATACCTAAATATCCCGGCCGCTTATTCCTGGAAAAGCGGGTAGGGAAACTTGGACTGGGCACTGCATATATTTATGGTTTCCGCTGGGCACTGGCCAAGGGATATAAGTTCATTTTTGAGATGGATGCCGATTTTTCGCACAATCCCAAAGACCTGGATGGTTTGCACCAGGCATGTGTAAACGGAGCCGGTGTTGCTGTGGGCTCCCGCTATACCAGGGGCGGAGCTGTGGCCAATTGGCCTGCCGACCGGATACTACTTTCCAAAGGCGCTTCTTTATATACCAGGATGATCACCTGGATGCCGGTAAAAGATCCCACAGCAGGTTTTGTATGCTACCGTTCGGAAGTGCTGGAGTCCATCAACCTCGACCAGATCAGTTTTGTGGGTTATGCCTTCCAGATTGAAATGAAGTTTGCCGCCTGGAAACTGGGCTTTAAAATAACCGAAGTGCCCATCACCTTCATCGATCGTGAATTCGGGGCCAGCAAGATGAACAAAGGAATCATCAAAGAAGGCGTACTGGGTGTGTTGAAACTCCGCTGGCAAAGCATCTTCAAGAACTACCGCAAAAAAGTAACGAACCCCGTGTATACCGAACGGGTGAGCTTTCAGCAGGCCGCCGATGTGGCGCTGGAAAGCAAATAGCCAATCCTCTTCCCGGAATATTTACTGTTGATTATGTAATTGGTTTCCCTGCAGCATCTGTATAGCAAAACCGGCTGTTATGCAGAAACTCCAGCTTTCTATTCCCGAACCATGCCACGAGAACTGGCACGGGATGACCCCCACCGACAAGGGCCGCTTCTGCCAGTCATGTTCCAAGGAGGTGATCGACTTCAGCATGATGACCGATACTGAAGTACTCAATTATTTTTCACAGCTCTCTCATGAAAAAGTTTGCGGAAGGACAATGCCTTCGCAGCTGGACCGGGAAATTGTTTACCCGAAAGAACCAAAGAAGCGCTTGTTCTGGCACTGGAATTATATTGCCATGTTCTTTATGTTCTTTGTAAAAAGCAATGAAACAAAAGCCCAGGGGCAACTTAAAACCCATACAGAACAAAGTCCGGTGAAGCCTGGAGGTACTGCTGATGAAATTCAGGTAACCGGACAAGCCTATGCAGCAGGCAGGGTAATTACCGGGAGAGTAGTGGATGAGGATGGTAACCCGGTATCGTTTGCAACCATAAAAGTAAAAGGAGCGGCAACCGCATTCTCTGCTGATGCAGCCGGTAAGTATTCTGTAAGGGTGCAATCAGTAGATGTTCTGCTTATCTCAGCTGCCGGGTTTAAGCTGGCAGAGGTGCCGGTTGGGTATCAAAACGTAATAAACACGATGCTGGATAAAATGGTTTCCGGACTGCTGGGTGAAACTGTTGTAGTAGTGGGCGGAATGGGCTGGAATGATGCCGGGTATCCTGGCCCGTATAAAAAACATACGGCCTTCATCCAGGTTAGAGAGGATGGGTCACATTCCCCGGTTGCCAATGCCAGACTGATCATTACAGAGAAAAATAAAAGCGATAGTGTTTATACAGATAAAAAAGGCAATTACAAATTAAAGGCTGCTCAATCAAATGGAGAATACTACCTGAAGGTGGAAGCCGCCGGTTATGAACCAACCGAGTTCAGTATCAGCAGCACTGATTTCGCTGAGCGTAAAAAAGTGTGGGAAGTATTATTGATCCGGCAAAAAGATGAAAAGCCGGTGACGAGCGTCCCCGGAAGAAAGTTTTGCGCAGGTGCAACTGCCTGGCCTGTTCAGGAAGACACACTTTTTGTGGTTGATGGCACTGTTATGGCAGGCCGGGTGGACATAAAAGAAGAAGAAGTGGATGAATACAACGTGTTATCGGCGGCCGAAGCCATGGCCATATTCGGTATCCGGGGAACGAATGGCGCTGTGCTGATCACTACCCGTAAATCAAAAGTGAAAGAACTGAAAGAAGTGGTCGTTGCATCTGAGTTTGGAATAAAAAGAAGGGCCGGCGGAATGGGCGTTGTATGTTTCGTGGAAAAGCAAAGTGTTCTGGCGGAACTGAGAGCCGGTGTACAGACGATGCTGACCGATTCGCTTAAGATCTACCCGAATCCTGTTGAGCGGGGTAATGGACTAAATGTTTCATTGAAATTGAAACGGGCCGGAGAACATTATATCCAGCTGTCGGATGCATCAGGAAGGGTGGTGCTGCAAAAACAGGTGAATGCAGCTTCCGGAACACATACAGAAATGCTGGTGACCCGACATCAATGGAGCGCTGGTGTTTATTATATCCGCGTATTTGACGCCCGGAACCGGTTAGTCAGTAAAAGTAGTTTCATAGTTCGATAGTGATGGTTGTTTACACCGGTCATGCTTGCTGCCTAAAGGTGATTAATAAATGAAGGAGCAACTGACCGGTTTTTTATGCTCCGGAGTCTCTGTCTGATCATGAAAACGGTTACCGGCCAGACGGGGACGCCAGGCCGGGTTTGAATGCCGGGTGAAACTGGTGCAATGTTTCTCTCAGGTATTCCCTGTCAAGGTGTGTATAGATCTCCGTAGTGGTGATGCTTTCGTGCCCCAGCATTTCCTGTACCGCTCTTAAATCGGCGCCGCCTTCCACCAGGTGGGTTGCGAATGAATGCCGGAATGTATGCGGCGAAATGTTTTTGCTGATGCCGGCTTTGGCGGCCAGCTCTTTCAGCATTAAAAAGATCATCACCCGGGTGAGTTTGCTTCCCCGGCGGTTCAGGAACAGGAAATCTTCCTGGCCGGGTTTTATGGGAATGTGCACCCGTATCTCATGCCGGTAGATGTTGATGTATTTGATGGCTTCGCTGCCGATAGGCACCAAACGTTCCTTATCGCCCTTGCCGGTAACACGAACAAATCCCACGTCCAGGAACAGGCAGCTGATCCGCAGGTTCACCAGCTCGCTCACCCGCAGCCCACAACTGTACAATGTTTCCAGGATGGCTTTGTTACGGCCGCCTTCGGGTTTACTCAGGTCGATCTCTGCAATGATACTTTCAATTTCACTGAAACTGAGGGTATCGGGCAACAACCGTTTTTGTTTGGGCGTTTCCAGTAAAACTGTCGGATTTCCGGTAACGATCTGCTCGATGGAACAGTACTGGTAAAAACTGCGCAGGCCCGAAATAATCCTTGCCTGCGACGTAACGGTCATTCCCAGTTCCGCAATCCACTGCACAAATTTCTCGAGGTCTTTTAATGTAAGCTCCCCGGGTTTAACCATATTGCCCTTTGCCTGCAGGTAATCCGTCAGTTTATCAATATCACGCAGGTAGGCTTCCACCGAATTACCGGCTAATGATTTTTCAAGCTGAAGCCAGGCTTTGAATCCTTTTTTATAGGGTTCCCACATACGATTGTGAAAGTTTATTCATCAGGATTGTTCTGTCAGGTCAATATACACTATTTTCGCTGCCTGAAATTCGTTAATAGTTAGCATATGCAGGCAATCAACCTCCGTTCGTTCAGGCAAAAAGTACGATTCAATAAAAAAAGACTCAGGAGTTTTCTTTCCCGTATTGAAAAAAATACACCCAAGGGACTGGATACACTTACCCGTTCGCTGGAACCTGAAGTATGGAAAGAAGTGGATTGTCTTACCTGTGCCAACTGCTGCAAAACGATGAGCCCGACCTTCACCAAAACCGACATCAAGCGCATCGCAAAGCATTTCGGTCAAACACCCGAAGCCTTCACAAAAAAATGGCTGCGTAAAGACCGTTCGGGCGACCTGCTCAATAAAGTGGAGCCCTGCCAGTTTCTGAACCTGGAAGACAATAAATGTTCCATTTATGAAATCCGCCCGGCAGACTGCTCCGGGTTTCCTCATTTGCCCAAAAGAAGGATGGTGGACTATATGCACGTGCACAAACAGAATATTGAATATTGTCCCGCTACGTATAAACTGGTGGAGAAAATGGAAGAACGGCTGAAGGGTTTGTAGTTTGTTCTTCGGCTGCACTCAGGATAAGCTTGAGGTTGGTGTATTGTGATTGATCACTCTTATCTGTCCGTGTTATATTTTACCGACTTCATGCCCATTATCCAGCATCTCACAAATAAACATCTTCTATCAAAAAATATTCTGCCGGCCTATTCTTTAAGATAGTGATGGCCAGAATATCAAACTGTATCCGTTTCCACTTCGGGTGCTTGTACAGGTATTCTTCTGATGCATTGATCAGGTTACGGATCTTTTGCCGGGAAACGGATTCCTCGGGGTAGCCGAATTTCCGGGTGCGGCGGGTCTTCACTTCAATAAAATGCAGCACACCGTCTTTCGCAGCAATCATATCCACTTCCCAATGTGAATGCCGCCAGTTCTGGTGCAGTATATCAAATCCGCTGCTTGCAAGATGCATGGCTGCCATGGTTTCTCCACGGCTGCCTGTATCATTGTGATGCGCCATAGTCAAAGCTATTAACAGGCTGAGGAAAATTGCCTGTATAAAATCCCCGGAACGGAAGGGATTATTACCTATTTTTGCTTCAAAGAAAAAGGTAATGAAACAGAACAGAATCAACCTCCTGCTTGCGGCCCTGCTGATCTTTGCGGCGGCTATTGCAAAAGTGCTTACACATCCCCACAGCCTTGATCCTATCATCGGAATGGCCCTCTTTGGCGGCGCAGTGATAAAAGACAGGCGCTTTGCCTTTGCCCTGCCCTTGCTGGCCATGTTCCTTTCCGACATCATTCTTGAATTATCTAAAATCGACGCCGGCTTCTATGGTTGGAGCCAGTTGCTGAACTATGGGGTGCTGATCCTGATTACGCTGGTGGGTTCGCAGATGAAGAAGATAAACGTGTTGAACGTGGTGGGTTTTTCCCTGGCTTCATCCGTGTTGTTCTTTGTTCTTTCCAACCTGGGCTTCTTCCTGATCGACAATCCCAGGTACAACCTGTACCCGAATAATTTAAGCGGATTTATTGATTGCTACGTAAAAGCGATTCCGTTTTTCAAATGGTATATCGACCTGGCTTTCAGTGTGATCCTGTTCGGATCTTACTATTTAATGACCAGTTACGTGGTTAATTCCAAAAAGGCAACCGCCTGATCCCATAAATGAATTTGTATGAGGCCATCCGCCAGGCGGGTGGCTTTTTTTATGCCTGGTCATGCGGTCATTTCATAGCCTTCGTCAATGGCAAGCAGTTTGCCATCGGCCGCTGCTGTAGCCAGTTCATCACAGCGGTTATTGAACGGGTTATCGGCATGGCCTTTCACCCATTTTAGCTTTACATTCATTTTTTGGGTCAGCCGGTGATACCTTGTCCATAAGTCTTTGTTCTTTTTGCCACCTTTGAAATCCGTTTTAATCCAGTTCTTCAGCCATCCTTCTTCAACGGCTTTCACTACGTACTGGCTGTCGGAATACACCAGTACCGGTAATTCTTTTTTGGTGATTGCTTCCAGGCCTGTGATCACGGCTAAAAGTTCCATGCGGTTGTTGGTGGTGAGGCGGAAGCCTTTGGATATTTCCTTTCGGTGATGATTCCACATCAGTAGTACGCCGAATCCGCCGGGGCCGGGATTGCCGCGGGAGGAGCCATCGGTGTAAATTTTTATTTCGGACATTATGTTGAATCGTTTAAAACGTTTAAGCCATTTGAAGCCGGGGTCTCATAACCTCAAGCCTCAAACCTGGAACACCCCCGTTTTAAACTCCGGTATATCCGGGTTATGATCGGCTGCTGCAATGCCCTCCGATATCAGTTTCCTGGTTTCGCCCGGGTCAATGATGGCATCCACCCACAACCTGGCGGCCGCATAGTAGGGAGTGGTTTGTGAATCATACCGGTCGATCAGTTGTTTCAAGAGTTCTTTTTCTTCGTCCGGGGTTATTTCTTTTCCCTTTGCTTTTAAGGTGGCCACCTGGATCTGCAGCATGGTTTTGGCTGCCTGCTCACCACCCATTACCGCAATTTTAGCCGTGGGCCATGCATAAATGAACCGGGGATCATAGGCTTTGCCGCACATGGCATAATTGCCGGCACCGTAGGAGTTGCCGGTAATGATGGTGATCTTGGGAACCACTGAATTAGAAACGGCATTCACCAGTTTGGCCCCGTCTTTAATAATGCCGCTGTGTTCACTGCGGCTGCCCACCATAAACCCGGTAACGTCCTGCAGGAAAACAAGCGGTATTTTTTTCTGGTTGCAGTTCATGATGAAACGGGCGGCTTTATCGGCGCTGTCGTTATAAATCACCCCGCCCAGCTGCATTTCGCCTTTCTTGCTTTTTAAAACAAGCCGTTGATTGGCTACGATACCCACGGCCCAGCCGTCTACCCGGGCATAACCACACACGATTGTTTTACCATATTCATCTTTGAATGGCTCAAAGCTTCCTGCATCCACAATGCAGTGGATGATATGGGTTACATCATAGGGTTTGCTGTTGCCTTCGCCCATGATGCCGTAGATCTCTCCGTTGTTTTTTGAAGGTTCTTTTGCCTTAACGCGGTTGAATCCGGCTTTGCGGGGATGGCCCAGTTTACCGACGATCTTTTTCACTTTATCCAGGCATTCTTCTTCTGTGCTGAATTTATAATCGGCAATACCGCTGATGGCATTATGTGTTTCGGCGCCGCCCAGGGTTTCAATATCTATGTCTTCCCCGATGGCTGCTTTCACCAGGTAAGGCCCGGCCAGGAAGATGGAGCCATTGCCTTCCACCATCAGGGTTTCGTCGCTCATGATGGGCAGGTAGGCCCCGCCGGCCACACAGGCACCCATCACCGCAGCAATCTGCGTGATGCCCATGGCACTCATCTTTGCATTGTTTCTGAAGATGCGGCCAAAGTGTTCTTTGTCGGGAAATATTTCATCCTGCATGGGGAGGAATACGCCGGCACTGTCCACGAGGTAAATGATGGGCAGGTTGTTTTCCATGGCAATCTCCTGCATACGCAGGTTCTTTTTACCGGTAATAGGGAACCAGGCCCCGGCTTTTACTGTCTGGTCATTAGCAACGATTACACATTGGCGTCCGCTTACATACCCGATGCCACTTACTGTTCCGCCGGCCGGGCACCCGCCTTCATCAGGATACATGCCATAGCCGGCAAAAGCACCTATCTCCACAAACGGAGCACCTTCATCACAGAGCCAGGCAATCCGCTCCCGTGCGGTCAGTTTATTCCGTTCTTTCTGTTTGGCTGCGGCTTTCTTTCCACCGCCTTCGTAGATTTTTTCAAGGCGTTGCTTTACCTGGCTCCAGGCCAGTTTCATGCTGTCTTCGTTCCTGTTGAATTCTATGTTCATGGTCAATCGTTAGCGGTTAATAATTCGTGGTTCATGGTTAATGGTTCATAAGGCCTGTTAGAGGGCCCGGTTCCCGATTTCTTTCAGAATCGAAAATTTGTTAAGTTGCACTGCTATTAACAATTAACCATAACGGTAAACTCTTCTCGCAAAAATATGGCGAATGAAATTAACCGCATACTAAAACTATTTGCCGATCTGCAGCACGGCGATTGCTGGATCGGGCTCAATTTCAAGGAAGTGCTGCATGGAGTGGATGCAATCAAGGCAGGTAAAGTGATCGGGCAGGAGGGAAACAGCATCTGGATGCTGGTGTCGCACCTTATTTACTGGCGCACCACCGTGGTGAACCGGCTGACTGGCAGCGATAACCCACCCCCATTCAAGGATTTCTCCTTACCAGCAGAACTGAATGAGGCAAACTGGCGGCAGGCACTCCATGATTTTGAAGCGGCCTATCATTTACTGCGCAATGCCATTCATCATTTTAACGAAGAGCACCTCTATAAAGATTCTCCACGGCAGGGACAAACCTACTACGAACTCATCATGGGATGCCTCCAGCACGATGCCTATCACATGGGGCAGATGATGGTGCTGAAGAAAAGTTTAGCATAATAATTGCCTGCTTCAGTAAACACATTACCGTAATGAAACGTAAACCGGCTTTTATACCCGTTTGTATCCTCTTTCTACTCATTATCAGCTGCCGGCAGCAACCTGTATTTTCCCAGAAAACCGGCGTATATGACCTGGTGAAGGATTTCAAAGCCAGGCCCGACAATAAAACCGACAATTATCCTGCATTTGTAAAAGCAGCTGAAGTGATTTCCCGTGCAGGCGGCGGGGTACTGAATATTCCAAAAGGCAACTATTATATTGCCGGGTATAAGATCATTGGCGGAGACAAAAAAAATGGTATTGATGATATTATTTTCAAAAACTGCAACAACCTTACCATCATCGGCAACAACAGTACTATCCGGGTAAATGGAAGTTTTTCCCGGAATAAAGATACACGCATCAAAGGACTGCCTTACGAGTATGCCTATACCCATACCGTGTGCCCGTTTAAACTGGTGGGATGTAAGAATGTTTTGTTAAAAGACATTTCCCTGTATGGTGAAGTAGACAGGATGCGCAAACAGGAGGGAGTGGTGGAGGGCATTTCATATGGCGTATTCATTGCCGATGAAGAACCTGCGGAAATCAGCAGCAACATTGTACTGCAGAATATTACGGCACACCATTTTGCTGCCGATGGGTTTATTATTAAGAGCAACGGGTCGGGTATAACCATCAGCAACTGCCGCTCTTACTGCAATGCCCGGCAGGGTCTTAGTATTGTAAAGGGAAGTGATATCAAGGTGCTGAATTCTTCCTTTGATTCCACCGGTAAGACGGGGGCTTATGGCTGGCATGCACCCGGCGCCGGAATCGATGTGGAGAACGAGTTTGGACCGGGGCTGCTGAAAAATGTATTAATCCGGAATTGCAACCTGCGGGGTAACAGCGGATTCCAGGTGGTTACCACACTGTCTTCTGAAAATGTGACTATTGACTCTTGCTTCATCTCAGATCCAACGGGTGGTTATTCTGATGCATTGAAAGGAGTGGGCATGTATAGCCTGAATTCAACTTTGTCGAATTCTGTACTCTTTGCCGGTATCCAGGTAGACCTCGCCGACCAGATATACAAGGGCCCTGTTACGCAACAGATCAGTAAGAATATTATCTATTCAGGCGACCGCTTAATAGTAAGTTCTGATTTTTCACGGCCGGTGGATATTACAGACAATATCCTGGTTATGCTTCCCAAGCCCAGAACCGACGCATATTCACCCTATATTCAAAATACCAATTGTGTATTTAACCGGAATATTGTGGTGGTGCATGCTGACCGGTTCAAAAAAGAACCTCATAAAATAACCGCATTGGTTCAGTTTGTAAAAGAGGCAGCAGATGATTTCTGGCTGGTGAACTGGAGCGATGTACCATTGGAAAAACAAAACGGTTTTTCTTTTTTTACAGCTATGAATGACTCCCGCAATACCCGGAACCAGTTTTGTGCTCCCGGAGCAAGGGTTTCCCGTACTGAATTCTTTAAAACAGGCATCCTGAGTGCCACGCAGGTGAATGAAATATTATCCAAAGAATTTATTACGGCTTACCGGCAAAACGGCCTGAATAAAAAATTCCTTATGCAGGCAAACGAAGTAAGGAACTATGCAAAGGCCATTATAGCAACCCCAAAATAAAACGACACCAGGCATTTACTGTTCCGGGTAAACAAACGGTTCCTGGATCAGCCAGTTGTGCGCCCGCTCAAAAGATGTAAAAGCGAAATACTGCAACCCCCGGTTGGTGCAAACTGTTTCCCAAAACTTCGCCATTTTCTCGTATTCTTCGGCAATAACAATGGCAATCCGGTTCATGCGGATATCACCCGGGAAATTGTCTAAATAAAACTTTACCAGTTCATAATAAGGAAACAGATCCAAGGGAAACCGGGTTTCTGGTTCATGTACCAGCACCTTTCTTGCTTTGTGCTTAACAATCTCGATGTGAATGAGCTGGCTTTGTCTAATCAGGTCTTCCCGGGTATGCAATTCTCCCCTGGATTCAACCAGCAGGTAGCCGGGCTGGGGATGTGAAGTCACTTCGATTTTCATGCACTAGTGGTAACGGTATATCTAAGAAACAAAATATTATTTGAATTAAGTAATCCATTCATCATTTTCTTATACCTCATTGCCGGGATAATGGGTAGCTTCAAGAAAGTTTTCTGCCATGAAAAAGATATTCTTCTTCCTTTGCTGCATCTGCAGCCACTCCATCTTCGCCTGTACCACTTTCTGTATACAGAAAGACGGGCAGATTGTATTCGGAAGAAACTACGACTGGATTACCGGCGCCGGTATTGTAAACACCAACCAGAGGGGCCTCTTCAAAACATCCATGCAAACCGGTAATGGGAATACCGCCAGCTGGATATCGAAATACGGAAGCATCACATTTAATCAATACGGCAAGGAATTTCCAACGGGCGGTATGAATGAGAAGGGCCTGGTAGTGGAACTGATGTGGCTGGATGGAACGGTTTACCCGGGCAACGATGCCCGGGCAGCATTGGGAGTACTTCAATGGATACAATACCAGCTTGATAACGCAGCCACAGTTGCCGAAGTGATTGCGTCCGATGGATCGGTGCGTATCAGTGAAAAAGGAACACCCCTTCATTATCTTATTGCTGATGCTGCGGGTAATGTGGCAACGATCGAATTTCTTAATGGGCGGCTGACCGTTCACCAGGGTAAGGAACTTCCTTTCCCTGTGCTCACCAACAACACATACGCTTCTTCGGTTAAGACGGCCATGCCGCTGGTTGACCGGGAAAACATCTCACTGCCGGATAATTCGCTGGAACGTTTTACAAAGGCATGCCGGATGGTGAAACGGTACCAGGAGAATAAAGTGAGTTTGCCCCTTACCGATTATGCTTTTTCCATTCTCGATGAGGTATCACAGGGAAGTTTTACCAAATGGAGCATTGTGTACGATATCAGCAATAAAAAGATACTGTTCAAAACAGAAGCGAACAGGTCCGTGAAGTCGGTAGACTTCAGCGCTTTTGATTTTACATGCAGTCTGCCTTCAAAGATGTTCAACATGAACCAGGGGGGCAAGGGAAACATAAGCACACTCTTCATCCTGCCGGATAAACGAATAAGGCAGCAGGTCATGCAGCAGGCGGTAACTGAAAGTGCCGGCCGGGTGCATATCACAACTAAGGAGCAGGAAGAACTGCTGAATTTTGAATATGGGGTGAAATGCAAACTGTGATCAGATCATCTTCCGGTTGCAATAGGTTGCTTTATCAAAATCAGATACGTTCATCGATATCACCGGTACAGCAGGAAACATGTCTTTCAGTTTACTGACGATCCTGCGGGATAGTTCCGCCTTCTGTTCTGTTGTTCTTCCTCCCATGATATGACCGAATACATGAATGAAATCATCTTTTGTATTGGCAACACGGTACAAAGTAAACGGGTTGATCCGCACTTTAATGTCGCCTTTTGCAAATAGCCCTGTTGATTCAGCGGTATCATGCACTTCACGCAGGATTTCTTCCGGGTCCTTCACGCTTATTACATGGGCCGAACAGTCGATCACAAAATGCGGCATGGCTTATTTAAAAAGGTCTTTTAAAAATACTTTCAGTTCATTCCACGAAGCAGTATCCGCTGCTGCATTATAGGCAATGGGCAGGTTGAATTTCTTTCCCATTTCCGTAGCCGCCGGGTTGCTGAACGCATGAAGGGCATTGGGGTAATTCTTAAAACTATAAACGGCGCCGATGGAATCCATTTGTTTTTTAAATGCCTCTATGGCTTTGAGCGGAACAAAAGCCGTATCCAGTTCGCCGTTGCAAACCAATGTTTTTGCTGTGAGCAGTTTTTTATCTGCAGGAATGAATGGCATGGTGCCATGGAAACTGCCAATGCCTTTCAGGGGTTCGCCCATACGGGTAAGGTTGAGGAGTACACCGCCACCAAAGCAATAGCCGATGCCGGCAATATTTGCAGAATCCACCATTGCATTCTCCCTGAATGTTGCCAGGGCGGCATCAAAATGTTTTTTGGCCATCGGCAGATCCTTGTAAAAGGGCATAGCCAGTGCTTCGGCATCTTTGGGGTTATCGGCCCGGCGCCCGTTGCCATACATGTCAACGGCCATGGCAATATAACCGAGTTCTGCCAACTGCCTGGCCCTGGATTTTGCATAATCATTCAGTCCCCACCATTCATGCACCACCAGCACGGCGGGGCGTTTACCCTGTATGCTGCTGTCGTACACGATATAACCATCCATAGTAAGCTTGCCGATCTTATAGCTGATGTTCTCTTCCTTCAGTGCAGCCGGCTTGGGTACTTCCGCTTTCTTTTCTTCTGCTTTGGATTCAGTTTTGCGTTCGCTGCTGTTGTTGCAGGAGAATAATACCGCTGCTGAACACAGAACGGTGAATATAAATGCTATGCGCTTCATAGTTGTAAGTTTTGTTTATTAAGACAAGTATTAGAAAAGGTTGACCAAGTTACAAAAAATGTGGCGGTACAAGAATGGTTTTATTGACTGGTTTTCCACTTTGAAGGACATAAGCTATGATCGAGTTCTCCTTCATTGTATTAATCTTGCCCCTTTCTTGCTAGCTTAAATTACTGATAGCACTTCTTGTGCTGATTATACAAGCTTCGCCAAATACTCTTGTGGCATCTGTTTTATGTGTTAAAGCGTTTGCTAAGTCAACACTGGATTTATAATGGCAGCTTCTGCAAAATGCCTAAGGGATTCTGCGCTTTTATAAAGTTGATTGAATAATGTTAGTTGATCATTAATGATTTCTTTCCTTTCTGTGTTTACAGGGTGTATCTGAGAGCCGTCTACTTATAATTTGCAATAATCAGGTGCAACAATTGCCTTGTCAACTATCAACTCGGAGGATTTGTTGATGTCTTCTTTTTTTCGTTGATTTCTATGCTTGAGTAAAACTCTAAAAATACTTCATGGTCAACCAGGATTGTGATATGGAAGCGGTTGAAAATGCTTTTTGGTTCCAATGGTTCCCGAATCGAAATGTAGAAAAATTAACTACCGGCAACAACCACAAGCAATTCGGCTTCTTCTCATACAGCCTCCGTATTTAAATGATTAATTTCCCAAAACCGATTTCTGGTATGGTCTTAAAATCTTCCTACTATCTTAAAATTCACCAGCCGGGGGGTTAAGCGGTTGGGAATACTGTACACATTGTTCGCAAAGTCTTTCACCAGCTGGAAAGAAATGGTATTGCGGCGGTCAATCAGGTTAAACACTTCAAAGCTGGCCCAGATGTTCTGGAAGCTCCGGAAGGGGCTATGGCTGCGGCGTTTGCTCTTTTCGCTCAGCAGTTGTGCGCTGAAGCCCACATCCACCCGGATATAGGGTTCAATAATAAGGGCATTGCGGTACTTTACGCTGTTGGGGATATTGTAACTCATGTTGCTGCCGTACAGCATGTTCAGGTGAAACTTGAAATTCTTATTGGTGGGCAGGTAATCTTCCAGGTACAGGCCCAGGGTAAGCAACCGGTCGGTGGGGCGGCGAACGTACCCTACTTCATTACGGATGCTGTCTACCGGCACCTGGTCGGCGCTGTGCGAATTGATGATCTCACCGGCCGCATTCAGGTATTGAAAATAATGATCGCCATCAAGATTCTCTTTTGTTTGCATGATGCCGAAGCTTAGCCAGCTCTCGGCATCTTTCACCAGTTCACCAAACAGCCTCGCTTCAAATCCCACCGCGTAGGCTTTGGCATTGTTGTTACCGGCATAGCGGATCTTTACATTGTCGATGTCGTATACATCCACACTGCTCATGCTTTTGTAGTACGCTTCGGTCGACAGGCGGAAAGGCCGGCTTCCCAGCGCTTTAAAATTGTAATCGGCGCCGGCTACAAACTGGTAGCTCTTCTGCGCTTTCACCTGTGTGTTCAGCGTTCCGTCGTATCGTCTCAGTTCCCGGTAAAAAGGAGGTTGGTGATAAGCGCCTGCCGCCAGCTTAAACACAATGTCTTTTTTCCAGTTGGGTTTAATGCTGAACTGCATGCGTGGGCTTACCAATAATTCTTTATTGAGCGAATTGTAATTGTAACGAACACCTGCCTGCAGGGTGATCTCCCGCCGGGCGCTTCCCAACCGGATATTGTCCTGCACATAGCCGCTGAACTTTTGTATGGAAAGGTCGGCGGTGGAATTGAATGATTTAAACAGGTTCAGGTTAGGCGGGTTATGCGGTAACGAATAACCGGCACTGTCCTGGTATTCCCATTCCTTCAGTTTGTCTTCAATGTTTGTCTGCTCAATGCTGTTGCCGAACTGGATAAAATGTTTGCCGGCGGCATAACTTCCTTTCAGCGTGGCGTTGTATACATTTATGTTGAGCTGGTTTCTTCCGTAATTCTGGTAGTAGCCGGCGCCCAGCGGGTTTACAATTTGTCCGTAGGTGCTGCTGGTATTGTCAAAATCGCGGTCGCCGAACAAATAACTGCCGGCAATATCGAAATTCTCATTCTCTTTGTTCTGGAAACGGCTCAGCATCCATTTCAGTTTTAGTTTCTTGTTGGGTGTATGCAGGATGCTCAGGCCGATGAGATTTGTTTTGTAGCTGTCTCTTTCCTGTCCTTCAAAAACAATATCCAGCCCCAGGTTGGCGGTAAACAGGGGAGAGAAGACCGAGGTGGTTTTCTGTGCCGATTCGGGAAACAAGGTAAACCGGGTAACGGAATAGGTTCCGAGGAATTCAACCAGGATCTTTTCATTCAGCTTGTACGAAAACGAAGCCTGCACATCGGTGGAAGAGGGAATATATGCACCCAGCGTTTCCTGGCTCTTCAGTAAATTTTTATTGCTGCGGTTGCGGATGCCCACCAGGTAGCTGACCCTTCCTTTTTTTGCAGCGCCTTCCAGGTGCAGCCCTTGTTCCAGCAAACTTACATAGGCCGAGCCGCCGAAACTGCTTGGCTTTTTGTATTGGATATCAAGTACGCTGCTCATCTTATCGCCGTACTTAGCCTGGAAACCCCCGGTATAAAAGTTCACGTTCCTCGCCAGTTCGGGGTTGATGAAGCTGAGGCCTTCCTGCTGGCCACTACGGACGAGGTAGGGGCGGAAGATCTCGAAGTCGTTAATATAAATGAGGTTCTCGTCGTAGTTACCTCCCCGCACGCTGTATTGCGAGGTGAGTTCGTTGTTGCTGCCCACGAGTATTTTGATCAGCGATTCAATGCCGCCGGTGGTGCTGGGCAGGGTGAGGGCGTTTTTGGGATTTACTTTTACCAGGCCTGTCTCGGTTCTTTCTTTGTTCTCACTGATCACCACGGTTTCCAGTGTTTGGCCGCCTTTTTCCATAATGATGGTTACTTTTTCCTCTTCATCATCACTCAGGTAAAAATTCTTTTGTACATCGGCATAACCCGTGTGGGAGAATACAAGGGCAAAGGCTTTGCCCGACGGAACTTTAATACGGAACCGGCCACTGTCGTTGGTGCTGAGGCCGCTTGTTTTGCCCAGGATCACCACCGATGCGCCGGAAATAATTTTCTCATTGTCATCAATCACCCGGCCGCTTACCCAGGCTTGTTTTTTTTGGGCAGATACAAAAAGAGTGCACAGCAGCAACAGAATGGTAACAACAGTTCTCATGCTATGAAGGTATATAATTTTAACGGGCCGCCCAACCACTGCAGGCGCAATGCCAGCCATGATTTTAACGCCGGTTTTCATGAAGCCCGGCCATCCGTATTTCAATTATTATTATTTTACAGTTTAAAATAAATCAGATGATGCGAATGAAATGGATGGTTGCCCTTGTTCCGGTGCTGCTTTTTTCCTGTAACGGCAACGGAAAAAAAGACGATGACAAGGCAGGTGCCGATGGAAAAGAAGCGGCAGCAAAAAACAGCACCAAGCTGGTTTACCTGGATACTGCGGAAAGCATGTTCAATACCCTCTGCCAGGGATGGGCGATTGAAGACGATGAAATGGCACTGGAAGGCATGCAGGAAGATTCCAAAATAGACATTGCCCACCGCAGTTATTATTTTGCCACCAATGGAAGTTTTGTAAAGAACCCCCGCAACGCCATGGAGTATGGCACCTGGGTATTTGATGAAGCAAAGAAGACCATTACCTTAACCTATACTATTGAAAAGGGCAGCGATGTATACAAAATTGCATCCCTGGCACCTGATGAACTGAAGCTGGTGAATGCCGGGCTCAATACCAGCACCATCCTGAAATTTGTTTCTGCCGCCCGGCGATTCAAAAACGAAGCCGATGACCCTTTTTTCCTGGAGAACAACCGCTGGCGTATCCGGCCTTCAAAAAAAGAAACGGACGATGAGATCCGGCAGCGGCTGAAAGCCAATATTCATTTTTTTATCTTGTTTTACCAGGCCGCCATTGAACGGGATGATAAGACGGTTTCTTTCTGGGGCCTTCCTTCCTGCTTTAAATGGTATGGCGGTGGTATTTACCTGAAAAAGGAAGACGAACTGAAAGACAACTGGAAGCGGTGTTTCTACAACGAAGAGCAGGCGATGAAAGCCTATGCGCTGGCGGATAAACTGCTCGGTTTTAAATACGAGTGGCCGAAAAAAGAACACAACTGGCTTAAGCTGAACCTGGCAGTGCTGGAGCAGATGTATAAAAAGATTGATGACGTGAGGTAAGGGTTGTTCTTTGGCCGGGCACAGGATGGGTTTGATATTTAATGGTTGAGTTTGGAAAGCATCTGGTAATGCCCGGCTGCACAGATTGCAACGGGGTTGTGATAATTTTGTGGTATGTTTTATTTCTGTCCTTGGTTACTATTTATCTTTGCCGGGTGAAACTACTTATGCTGATATTAGGCCTGTACATGCTTTTGTTGCCCTGCATGCCCTGTATGGATAATGACGAGTGCAGCGAACCATCCGCTTCTTCCGTATCCGCAGAAGCCGGCCGGCATAATCACCAGGATGAAGAAGAGTCCTGTGCCCCTTTCTGTAATTGTGCATGCTGCGGACATATTGTTACGTCAAATTTCAATTCATTAAAAATTACGGCTGTAAAACCGGCGGTTTCAAAAAGGCAGGCGTGTTTTTATAATAGCATCACCCTTCCTTCTGATCATTTCGGTAATATCTGGCAACCGCCCCGGGTGACTTCATAATTATCCTGCCTGCAGGAGTTGAACCATTTCCTTAATCAAACAGAACATTCATGCAAAAAATGATCCTGTTGCTGATGGCAACATTATATATACATGCAGCAAATGCACAGAACAAACTGACGGTACTCATCCGGGACGGTAAAACACAACAGCCCCTGCCCGGAGCCAGCATTTCGATACACGGTGCTGCCACCGGGGCCGGCGCTGATGCCGATGGTAAAGCCATTCTTACTAATATACCCGCCGGAAAACAAATTATTTTATTCAGCTTTACTGGTTATGAGACCCTCCGGAAACAATTTGAATTTCCATTGGCTGATACCAATCTCATCGAGATATCATTAACAGCCGGAGAGGAGGAACTGGATGAGGTGATTGTGCAATCCACCCGGACCAGCCGTACCATTGCCAACACGCCCACCCGGGTGGAGACAATTGACGGGGAAGAGCTGGATGAGAAGAACAACATGCGCCCGGCCAATGTATCCATGCTGCTGCATGAGAGCACGGGCCTGCAGGTGCAGCAAACATCGGCCACTAATGGCAATGCCAGCATACGTGTACAGGGGCTGGATGGGAGGTATACCCAACTGCTGAAAGACGGCTATCCCAATTTTGGAAACTTTGCCGGTGGACTGAGCATACTGGAGATACCGCCACTGGACCTGAAGCAGGTAGAAGTGATTAAAGGACCGGCATCCACCCTGTATGGCGGCGGGGCCATTGCCGGCGTGGTGAATTTTGTTTCCAAAACGCCGCAGGAAAGAGCGGAGTACGATATTATGCTCAATCAATCGCATGTGGGGCAGACGAATATCGGCGGCTATGCGTCGCAACGGTTTGGGAAGTTTGGTTATTCATTTCTTGGTTTGCTGAACTATCAAAAAGCCTATGATGTGGACGATGACGAATTCTCGGAACTGCCGGAGAGCAATAATTTCACCATCAACCCCCGGCTGTTCTTTTATCCCGATTCAACCATGTATATCATGGTCGGTAACAGCTATACCCGGGGCCGCAATACCGGCGGCGATATGAAAGTGATTGATGGGAAACCGGATATCAATCATACCTATTTTGAAAAAAACCGCACGGAAAGAAATACCACAACACTGGAATTTGAAAAAACATTCCGGCCGGGCAGTAAACTCAAACTGAAACAGGCTATTGGCATATTTAACCGCACCATCAGCATCCCCAATAATATTTTCTCAGGGAAAAACACAAATAGTTTTACAGACCTGTCGCTGATGTTCAGCAAATCAAAACATACACTCATCGGCGGGCTGAATCTGGTGTATGATAAGTTCAGGCAGGATGACACCGGTTTGCTGAATGCACAAACACTCACGGGCGGGATCTATGTGCAGGATACCTGGGATATCTCGGAAAGACTGAAACTGGAAAGTGGTTTGCGGGCCGACCAGGCAAATACGAAGAACAGTATTTATACAAAGAACCAGGTATTTGTGTTGCCAAGAATATCTGCCCTGTTTAAAATAACTGATAAAATCAGCTCCCGTATCAGCGGCGGCCTGGGGTATAAAACCCCCACGGTATTTAACGAGCGAACAGAAGGAATGCAATACCGGGATATACTGCCACTGGATAAGGTGGTGGCCGAACGAAGCGTAGGTGGGACGGCTGACATCAATTTCAAAACAAGACTTGGCGGCGCCCTTTCTTTCAGCATCAACCAGATGTTTTTTTATACAAGCATCAGTAAGCCACTGGTGTTGTCGGCAGACGGGTTTGGCAAATATTATTTCTACAACGAAACAAAACCGGTGGTGAGCAGCGGTTTTGAAACGAATGTCAAATTTATCTTTAAAGAAGACCTGAAATTATTTGTCGGGTACACATTGGTGGAAGCAAAAGCGAAGTACGTAAATGGGAATCAGTTCCTGCCCCTGGTACCGAAGAATAAACTGAATCTTACGCTGATGTATGAGAAGGAAGACAATTTTAAACTGGGACTGGAAAGTTATCTTACCGGGCAACAGCACCTGTACAACGGTTCAAAAGTGCCGTCTTTCTGGGAGTTCGGTTTCATGGCGCAGAAAACATTCGGCAAATTCTCCTTCTTCATCAATTTCGAGAATTTTACGGATCAGCGGCAGAGCAAATACAAAACGGTGGTAAACCCGCCGCATACCGATCCCGGCTTTGATGATATCTGGAACCATACGGAAGGATTTGTAGTAAACGGGGGGGTGAAGATCAAATTTTAAAAGGTCAAAAGTCAAAACTTAAAAGCAAAATGGATTCCCTGCTTTGGGTTTTGACTTTTTCTTTTGAATTCAGTGAAGGCCGTATTGCTCTTTCAATGGTTTCAGTGCAAAATCTTTTGGCACTGTGTATGCTTTGTCGGGCAGTTTATTTCCTTCCATGAATTGTTTTAACTCAATCGACGCCCTTACTTTAGGAGTTAAAGCGATGTCTACTTTCACCGGGAGTCCGGGTACCCTGTTCAAAATACTGAGTCTTGCTTTGTAGTCTGTATTGTCGGTGAAGAAGATAAAATCCTTTGGCAGCCAGATGTCTGGGTCATACCACACAATTGTAGTGTCCTGCACTGCATTGACTGTTTCAGATACGATGATAGTTTTAAGGCAGTGATGACCGTTGATTATTTTAATTTCTTCGCTGTTGGCCGTCCTTTTTACAAACCATGACTCTCTCTTCCTTCCATGTAATGAATCCAGGTAATTGTCAACTTCTTCCTGTTCCTTATCCGATGCGGTGGTTCCTGTTTTTTTGCCGTCGATCTCTGTTAATATACTGGTGGACTGCTTGCTGGTATTGAAGAGGAAAGTTATTCTTCCGTAACGTTCGTTAACTGCTTTTTCATAGCCGGGTTTGAACCAAATCATTACCTTGGTGCCTTCCTCACCAATAAATACTTTATCCTCTGATCCCATACCTGGTACAGGGGGCGGTGGGGGTGGTGGAGGTAACAGGTCATCAAAGGATTTTGAGCTGTAGATCACGTAGTATTCTACGTATCCCTCGGTGACTTTTTTTGGTTGGGCTGATATTGTGGAACAGCAGAATAACAGCAGCAGAGTGATGGGAATCCTGGTCATGATAAAACTCAGATGCAGCCCCGGGCAGATTTACATATTCTTCAAGGTTGCGATCGTTGCTTTGGGATCTTTCGATTTGAAAACGGTGTTACCCGCCACCAATACGTCAGCCCCGGCATCTATGATGGATTTTGCATTTTCAACCGTAACGCCTCCGTCGATTTCAATCTTTACATTCAATGCCCGCTCGTCAATCATTTCGCGGAGCTGTTTTATTTTATGTAAGGTATGGGGGATGAATGACTGTCCGCCGAAACCCGGGTTCACACTCATCATGCACACCAGGTCTATATCGGCCAGGACGTCTTTCAGCGATTCCACGGGTGTATGCGGATTGAGGGCAACGCCGGCCTGCATGCCCAGGCTTTTTATCTGCTGGATATTGCGGTGGAGGTGGGGGCATGCTTCAATATGTACAGAAAGAATATCGGCGCCGGCTTTTTTGAACATTTCGGCATAATTGGCCGGATTCTCAATCATCAGGTGCACATCGCAGACTTTGGTGGTGGCTTTGCGGAAGAACTCAATAAGCATCGGCCCAAAACTGATGTTGGGAACAAAGTGCCCATCCATTACGTCGAGGTGATACCAGTCGGCCACACTTTCATTCAGCATCTTGCATTCAGATTCCAGTTTCAGAAAGTCGGCAGCGAGGAGGGAGGGGGCGATGATAGCCATATTGAATTGTAAATTAAGAATTATGAATTATGCGTTAAAGGTAGCCATAGTGCTGAAGTTGAACAACCATTAAAAGAATAAACCACTAAATCCATCAACTTCCTCCCAACCTGGTTAATGCCGCTTTTGCTTCTACAAAATCAGGCGAATACAACAGGGCTGTGCGGTATTCTTCGATGGCTTCTGCATTTTTATTTAGCTTTTCCAGGCAGCGTCCCTTCCAGTAATATCCTTCATCAAAATTATTCTGCAGCGTTACTGCTTTGTCCAGCACACGCAAAGCCTCTTCGTATTTCCCCAGGTCGTATAGGGCAATGGCTTTTTCCCGGTAAGCAAACATAAAGCTGTACTCCATGGCCAGGCACCGGTCAAAAAAAGAAATGGCTTTTATCTTATCGCCGCTGTAACTGTAATAAAGTCCTTCAATGAACAGGGCTTCCTTGGCCGTATTGCCCGTTTGTGGTTTGGCCAGCACATTGGCTACCAGCAATGCCTTGCTGTTTTTTGTTTGAGCATACAGGGAGCCCAGCGACATCAGGTATTCCGGCGCCGGAACAATGGCCACTGCATGTTCAAAAGCACTGATGGCATTGGCCGTGTCTTCATTTTCAAAATGAAGGGTTGCTTTTATATCCCACAGCCGGGCATTGTTGCTGTCTTTCCGGAGGGCTTCACTGATTACGGCAATGGCTTTGTCGTACACGCCGCTGTCGCGGTAATACTGGCTGAGGTTTTCTCTTAATAAAAGCGAGTCGGGATACCGGGCGATGGCTTCCTGCATTTCTTTTTCCCGGGAAACGGCTCCGGCGGGTTCGGTATTTTTTTGTTCGCCGCTGTTACAGGAGCTGATAACGGTCAGCAGCATCAATAAGAAAAACGGATATCGCATGATGAGGATCATGGCTGCAAATGTACGCCGATGATTCATATCAGCCTGACAATTTTCTGACAATTCACCGGGTATCAGAACTTATCTTTGGCCCTTCAAATTTCTGACCATGAAAAGAATCCCTGTTTTTGCATTGCTGCTGATGATTGTTGCGATCATAGTGAGTTCATTTAAGCCCGCTGATTCCATTCGCTCTTCAGCATCCCTGCTCAATGATACGATACAGTTTCCCGGCGAAAAACATTTTGCCAACGTACAGCAGCTTACGTTCGGTGGTGATAATGCCGAAGCCTATTTCAGTTTCGACGGTAAGTGGATCATTTTCCAGCGAACCAACCCGAAAGACGGTATTATGTGCGATGAAATGTTCATCGGTAAAGTGCCAAAGGCCGGTGAAAAATTCGAATACAAACGGATCAGCAGCGGCAAGGGAAGAACCACCTGCGGCGCTTTTACCAAAGACGGCAGGCACGTGATTTATGCAAGCACCCACCTGGGCGCCGATACCTGTCCGCCGGTGCCCGACAGAAAGAAATACGGTAATAAATATATATGGCCGCTGTACGACAGCTACGATATTTTTATGGCCGATCTCAACGGAAAGATTGTTAAGCAGCTCACCCACAGCAAAGGGTATGATGCGGAAGCGACGATCTCTCCCGACGGAAAAAAAATGATTTACACCAGCGATAAAGACGGCGATATTGACCTTTACATCATGGACCTGAAAACAGGGAAAGAAAAACGCATCACCAATACTTTGGGATATGATGGCGGTGCCTGGTTCAGCCCGGATGGTAAGAAGATCATCTGGCGTGCCAGCCGGCCAACAACCGAAGCGGAAGTAAAAGAATACAAAGACCTGCTCGCCGAAAACCTGGTGGCTCCCACCAATATGGAAGTGTTTATTGCCGATGCGGATGGAAAGAATGTGAAGCAGGTTACTTCATTCGGTAATGCCAACTGGGCGCCGGCTTATATGCCCGACAGCAAGCGTATCATCTTTGCCAGCAACCACCAGAGCAAAAGAGGTTTCCCGTTCAACCTGTTTACCATCAACGAAGACGGTACCGGGCTGGAAAAGATATCGGCCGAAAAATCATTCGACGCTTTCCCGATGTTCAGCCCCGACGGTAAGAAGATCATCTTCTGCAGCAACCGAAATAATGGAGGCACCCGGGATACCAATATTTTCCTGGCGGATTGGGTGGAGTAGTGGTTTATTTGATTATTGGGTTATAGTTTATTTGGTAGTTAGTTAATTATTAGGCTCTCACCACTAAACCACAAAACGATTAAACCAACAAACCAATTACCTTGGTCCCAGTTCAATCACTTCGCAATCCTTTATGTCTTTTCCATCGATGGTGAAACGGATGAGCGTTCTTACTTTCTGCCAACCGTGTTTACCGGCAGCGCCGGGGTTCATGTGGAGGCAATGCAGTTTGTCGTCGTACATTATTTTAAGTATGTGCGAATGACCACTGATGAACAGTTGTGGTTTGTGAATGAGTAATTCTTTTCTTGTTTCTGGATTGTATTTGGGCGGGTAGCCGCCGATATGCCGCATCAGCACTTTTACCTCTTCACACATAAATACGAGTTGCTCCGGGAATTCCGACCGTATATCCTGTCCGTCAATATTGCCATATACTCCTTTTACACTCTTTTTCTCTTTCAATTTCTTGGCCAGCCCGCCTGTTCCGAAATCCCCTGCATGCCAAACCTCGTCACATTCCTTGAAATATCCGGATACGGCATCGTCGAGGTAGCCATGTGTGTCTGAAATTAACCCGATCCTTGTCACGCTTTTTAAAGATTAGCTGTAAATTTACAATATCAACTGCAGACATGCTTTTTCACCGCAACTTTACATACTGGATCGATAAACGGAAATGGAAGTACATCTTTCTGCTGGCAACGCTGGAACTTTCAAGAGATTAGTCATTAAGTCGATAGTCATTGGGGCATTTACCATCTCTATGAATCTATGAACTCTTTTCAATGACAAATGCCGAATGACCAGCGGCCCATACTCATTTTTATTTTTTAATTTTTAATTCTTAATTATTCCATGCCTCATTATTATACACTGGGAAAAATTCCCCACAAGCGCCATACACAGTTCCGTAAGCCCGACGGCGGACTGTACAGCGAACAGTTATTTTCCACCGAAGGCTTTAGCGATGATTATTCGCTGCTGTACCATTGTCATCCGCCCACACAGATCATTAAAACCGAGCCGCAGGTGGATGTGAGTCCCCAGGTGGCTGAGGAAAAAATGCTGAAGCACCGCTGCTTTGAGGGGTTTCATGTAAAGCCCGGAGGTGAGTACCTGCAGAGCCGGGTGCCTGTGCTGGTAAACAGCGATTGCCATATTGTACTGGCCGCCCCGCATAGCGGAACAAAGGATTATTTTTACAAAAACACCGATGCCGATGAGATGATCTTTGTGCATGAGGGTACGGGCACCGTTCATACGCAGTATGGGGATCTTTCTTTCGGCTATGGCGATTATATCGTACTGCCAAGAGGAACGATTTACCAAATTGAATTCAATGATGATAAGAACCGGTTGTTTATTGTGGAATCATTCACGCCCCTCCGGTATCCGAAACGGTATATGAGTAAATACGGGCAGCTGATGGAGCATTCGCCGTATTGCGAACGGGATATCCGCCCACCGAAAGACCTGAAGACCTATGATGAGAAAGGTGATTTCCTGATTAAGGCAAAGAAAAAGGGAATGCTCTACGGCCTGCATTACGGAACGCATCCCTTTGATGTGGTGGGGTGGGACGGATGCTGTTACCCCTACATATTTTCCATTCACGATTTTGAACCCATCACCGGCCGGGTACACCAGCCACCACCGGTACACCAAACATTTGAGACCAGTGCCTTTGTGGTTTGTTCCTTTGTGCCGCGGTTATACGACTATCATCCCGATGCCATCCCGGCGCCCTATAATCATAGTAATATCGACAGTGATGAAGTGCTGTATTATGTAGATGGTGATTTCATGAGCCGTAAGAATGTTACCCGGGGTATGATCACGCTGCATCCGGCAGGCATACCGCATGGGCCACATCCCGGGGCCGTTGAGAAAAGCATCGGTGCTAAAGAAACGAAGGAACTTGCGGTGATGGTAGATACCTTTCGCCCGCTGATGCTCACCAAACAGGCGCTGGAGATCGAGAATACGAGTTATGTCATGAGCTGGGCCGAATGATGAGCAAGTTTAGCAAGATTGGATATTGGTCAGTGACTTATTAATTGATTACGTTTTCAAAATCATTTTGCATGGAATTAGGCATCGGCATGTTCGGCGACCTGCACATCAATGAAAAGGGGCAGGTGCAGCCAGCAGGTGAACGGATGAAAGAACTGATAGAAGAAATAAAGCTGATGGATGAACTGGAGCTTGATTTTTACGGCATCGGCGAACATCATCGTCCTGATTATGCCGTGAGTGCCCCCGAAATTATCCTGGCGGCGGCATCAACGGTTACTAAAAAGATAAAGCTTGGCAGCGCTGTTTCAGTATTAAGTTCATCGGATCCTGTTAAATTATACCAGAGCTTTGCCACGATCGATCTCCTCTCAGGCGGCCGTGCCGAGCTGATGGCGGGCAGGGGCAGCTTTACCGAATCTTTTCCACTGTTTGGGTACAGTCTGAATGATTACGATGAACTGTTTGAAGAAAAACTGGAACTGCTTCTTAGAATAAATAAAGAAAGGAAGATTACCTGGAAGGGACAATTCAGGGCACCATTGAGTAACCAGGAAGTGCTGCCCCGGGCGATGAATGATCATCTGAATATCTGGATCGCTGTGGGCGGTACACCCGAATCGGTGCTTCGGGCTGGCAAACACGGCTTGCCGGTGATCTTTGCCATCATTGGCGGTAATCCTGCTCAGTTCAAACCGCTGTTTGATTATTACAAAGAAGTGTACCAGCATTACGGGCATGATATGCAGCAATTCCAGGTAGGAGTGCATATGCATGCTTTCTTTGGGGATAACAGTCAGCAGGTTGCGGATGAATATTACCCGTTATATTCAGCACAGATGAACAGGGTGGGACGCACCCGTGGCTGGCCTCCTTACCAGCGTCAGCAATATGATTTGGGAAGAACGAAAAACGGTCATCTCATCATTGGTGATGCGGGTGAGGCCATTGATAAAATACTGCAGATGCAGGAATTGTTCGGGCTAACCCGGTTTTCGGCACATATGGATGTGGGCGGGCCGTCGCATCAATCGCTGATGAAGTCGATTGAGATATTTGGAGATAAGATTGCTCCTAAAGTGAGGAAAGCCCTGGGCAAATAATCAATATTCAATAGCCAGGCTATAAGCCTCCTGCAGAATATTGAACATTTTTTATTCCGCCTCATCCGGCAACGTTTCTCTTCTTTATTACGATTATCTTTGAAAAGGGAATACAAACCGGGCTGGTATGCAAAAAATCTACTCCTGCATTTTCCTGTTTACAATACTATTTTTATCCTGTACCAGGCAGTCGGGGCCCGATTATCAATTGCCTCCTCCACCGTTCCTGCATCTGCCCTCAGTAAGTACGGGTGCTCTTTCAGGCATCACCAACAACTCAGCTTCCTGTACCAGTGAAATAACAGATGATGGCGGTATGGCGGTGACGGCCCGCGGTATTTGCTGGAGTTCCGGTCACAACCCAACGGTTGCTCTTGCTACTAAAACCATGGATGGAACAGGTACCGGAATTTTCAACAGTTCCATCACAGGGCTGACAACAGGGGTTACCTATTATGTACGGGCCTATGCAACCAATGGCATAGGCACTGCATATGGAAACGAAGTGGGTTTTGTAGCCACCACGCAACCCACGCTGGCCACACTTACCACGTTGAATGCAGTGGGTATAACCAACAGTTCGGCGTTATGCGGAGGTGATATCACCAGCGAGGGTAATGTACCGGTTACCACCCGGGGAGTCTGCTGGAGTACTGCTGTCAACCCCACCATCACAGATAATAATTTGAATATTGGCAGCGGACCGGGAATTTTTTCAGCCAGCATCACAGGCCTGTCTTCATCCACCACCTACCACGTAAGAGCTTATGCCATCAACAGTGTGGGAACAGCCTACGGTAATGATGTTCAGTTTACCACCTACAGCACGGCGCCTCCTCCTCCGGGTACGGTAACCATCTGCAGCCAGGTATGGATGACCCGGAACCTTGATGTGGTGACTTACCGCAACGGTGATCCAATCCCATACGTAAACGATCCTGTGCAGTGGAAAAATCTAACTACCGGAGCCTGGTGTTATGTCAATAACGATCCTGCCACCAATAATACTTATGGCAAAATCTATAATTGGTATGCGGTAAACGACCCCCGTGGTTTGGCACCCGCAGGATGGCATGTTCCCACCAAAACAGAATTCACCACGCTGGCCAATTGCCTGGGCGGCGAATACATAGCCGGCGGACCTTTAAAAACCATTGGCACTGCCGACTGGATGTCTCCTAATACAGGCGCCACCAATTCATCCGGCTTTTCTGCCCTGCCCGGCGGACGGCGTTTAGTAACCGGTTCCTGGGGTAATTTTGCTTACCAGGGATTATTATGGACCGGGACCAGCCTTTCGGCCAGCAATGCATGGCAGTTCGGACTCTCTTATTCCTCTGCCGGTTCAAGCTTTGTTAGCGCCGACATGATTGAAGGCGCCACAGTAAGGTGTGTCAAAGACTAGTTTCCCGGTTGCTGGTTTATTGGATAGAAGCCTCACAGGGTACAAGTTCTCATTTAACCAGTTACTTATTGACCAATCCTTTTCTCCTGCATTTCGTTTTCCAAAAATCATTATATTGGCATAACAAAAATTGCTTCTTATGATAAAATTCAGCGAAATTAAAGTTGGCGATTACCTGATCGCCGATAATGACGGAGATAAAAAACAGGGCGAAGTAACCAACCTCAACCACGACGAAAAGCAGGTATGTGTTAATACGGGAGCCCAGGATTTCTGGTATGAAACCGAGCAACTCAGCGCCATTCCGCTCGACGAAGATCAATTGATGAAACTGAAATTTCACAAGCAGGATAACGCAGATGGTACGGTTAAGTACATGAAGGGCGCTTTCCGGATGATGCTGCCGGCCAAAAATGATTTTTCACATTTTGAACTCTGGTACCGCGATGAACACCGGCATATCATGCACCCGATTAATGTTCACCAGCTGCAGAACCATTTTTATGAAATGACCAAGGTTCATCTGAATGATGAGTCTTTCGACTGATACTATTTTACTACATAGCGCTGACCGGCAGGTACAATCCTGCCGGTCCTTTTTTGGGATCTACCCGCCCCCGCCCGGGGCAGCCCTTCCGGGGGGCTTGGCAGGCAGTTGGGCCTTAATTTTGAGCGATTCTGGCCTCCTTGATGGGCGGATTTGCCTTTTTTTGTGGAAAAACCGGGTATTTGTTGGTAAATTGATCCCTTTTTTGCTGAATATTAAATATTTCCACCTATCTTTGCGCTCCCAAAATTATGGCTAAACAGGCACTCATTAAACAGGACGGAACGATAGTTGAGGCACTCAGCAACGCTATGTTCAAGGTAAAACTGGAAAATGACCATGAAATTTTGGCCACCATTTCCGGTAAAATGCGCATGCATTACATCCGTATTTTGCCCGGTGATAAAGTGGGGGTGGAAATGAGTCCATATGACCTTACCAGGGGCAGGATCATTTTCCGGTATAAATAGGACATTAAATAACTAGTATTAAGTAATAAGTAAAACAAAGAACAATGAAGGTAAGAGCTTCAATAAAAAAACGCAGCGCTGATTGCAAGATTGTAAGAAGGAAGGGAAGGCTGTATGTGATTAACAAAAAGAATCCCCGCTTTAAGCAAAAGCAAGGGTAACTCTTTGGCAAGCCAAAGGTGGCAATTCTCAATTTTTAATTTTTAATTTTTAATTTTTAATTCATATTATGGCTCGTATTGCCGGTATAGATTTACCAAAGAACAAGAGGGGCGAAGTTGGCCTCACCTACATTTACGGAATCGGACGTTCTACTGCACGTTACATTTTGGAGAAATCAGGTATTGATTTCAGCAAAAAAGTAAACCAGTGGACAGATGATGAGCAGACCGCCATCCGTAATGTAATCAGTAACGAGTTCAAAACCGAAGGTGCGTTGCGCAGTGAAACCCAGATGAACATCAAACGTTTGCTGGATATCGCCTGTTACCGGGGCCTGCGTCACCGTAAAGGGTTGCCGGTTCGTGGTCAGCGTACCCGTACCAACAGCCGTACACGCAAAGGAAAGCGTAAGACAGTTGCCGGTAAGAAAAAAGTAGCTAAGAAATAATTGAGTTCTGCCCCCGGACAGACCTCTTTATTTATATGACTTCAATTTTTGGATCAGCGCCGGATAGCGGGAAGTCGGCAGGAGGGTTGGTCCAGACGGGTAAAACCGGATAACATTTTTAAAAGATTACCTACCAGATCAGATTATGGCAAAAGCACAGGCAGGCGGCGCAAAAGCAGCCTCAAAAAAAAGAATTGTAAAAGTTGACAGCTACGGCGATGCACACATCACAGCAAGTTTCAACAACATCATCATCAGTTTAACCAATAAGCAAGGCCAGGTTATTTCATGGTCTTCTGCCGGTAAGATGGGTTTCCGCGGTTCCAAGAAGAACACACCGTATGCAGCCCAGATGGCCGCAGCCGACGCAGCAAAGACTGCATTGGATGCCGGTTTAAAACGGGTTGATGTATATGTAAAAGGACCCGGCTCAGGCCGTGAAGGTGCCATTCGCTCCCTTTCTCAAAGCGGTATTGAAGTGGCAATGATCAAAGATGTGACGCCTTTACCGCACAATGGCTGCCGTCCTCCTAAGAAAAGAAGAGTTTAATCTGGATACTGGTCACAGAATAACCGGATCCTGGATTTCCAGGAACTAGTATCAGGGATCCAGCATCAGTTTTTAATAAGGGTGTATTATCGATTTTAAAAGGTCTTTATGATAATACATCGTCACTAAAAGACCTCATACAAATTATGGCACGTTACACAGGCCCCAAAACAAAAATCTCCCGCATTTTCGGGGAACCCATTACCGGTAATGGTAAATGGTTAACCAAGAACAGCAACCCTCCGGGTATGCACGGTGCAAACCGCAAACGCAAAACCCTCGGAGAATACGCCCTCCAGTTAAGGGAAAAGCAAAAAGCTAAGTATACCTATGGTTTGCTGGAAAAGCAATTCCGTAAAACATTTGATGAAGCCGCCCGCCGCAAAGGTGTAACCGGTGAAAACCTGATCAAATTACTGGAAGCCCGCCTCGACAACACTGTTTTCCGCATGGGTATTGCTCCCAGCCGCCAGGCTGCACGCCAGCTGGTATCTCACAAACACATTGCTGTAAACGGAGAGATCATGAACATTCCTTCTTACAGCTGCAAACCGGGTGACGTAATCAGCCTGAAAGCAAAGAGTGCGGCCAATGATACCATCGCAGCCAACCTGCGTGGAAAGAACGCCAAATTCAACTGGCTGGAATGGAATGAAGGTGAAGTAAAAGGCACTTTCATCACCTATCCTGAAAGAGAAAGTGTTCCGGAGAACATCAAGGAACAGCTGATCGTGGAATTGTACAGCAAGTAATCAGGTACGTGTACTGACTGACAAGTTCCGGATAATTGGTATCATCATTCATTAAAACAAAACAACAAAATACAAATGGCCATTTTAAATTTTGTTAAACCAGATAAGATCGTTCTTCAGAAAGCAACAGAGTTTGAAGCCCAATTCGAATTCCGTCCGCTGGAACCAGGGTATGGTGTAACCATCGGTAACTCCCTCCGCAGGGTATTGCTGAACTCACTGGAAGGCTACGCCATCATCGGTATCAACATCGCCGGAGCCGACCACGAGTTTGCTACGCTGAAAGGCATTACCGAAGACGTAACCGAAATCATCCTGAACCTGAAACAGGTGCGCCTGAAAAAGAAAGTGGAACATGATGCAAGCCTGGAAAAGGTTACCCTGTCTATCAAAAATAAAACAGAATTCACCGCCGGCATGATCGGGGAAGCATCTCCTTCTTTTGAAGTGATGAATCCGGAACTGCTCATCTGCACCATGGACACCAGCGCCAAACTGGATATCGAAATCACCATCGGCAAGGGCCGTGGGTATGTACCGGCGGAAGAAAATAAAGAAAAGAACTCTCACTTCGGATATATTCCCGTGGATGCGATTTACACGCCGATTAAAAACGTGAAGTACGCCATCGAAAATACCCGTGTGGAGCAGCGTACCGACTTCGAAAAACTGATCATGGAAGTGGTTACCGATGGTACCATTCACCCGGAAGATGCGGTTAAGCAGGCAAGCCGTATCCTGATCCAGCACCTGATGATCATCACCGATGAAAACATCACCTTCGATACCAAAGAAGATAAAAAAGAAGACCTGGTGGATGAACAGACCCTGCAGTTGCGTAAAGTGCTGAAAACACCACTGGAAGACCTGGATCTTTCTGTACGTGCGTTCAACTGTTTAAAAGCAGCTAAAATCAACTCCCTGAGCGAACTGGTGCAATACGAGCAGGAAGACCTGATGAAGTTCCGCAACTTCGGTCAAAAATCACTCAGCGAGATCGAACAGGTGCTCCATGAAAGAGGCCTGAGCTTTGGGATGGACCTGAGCAAACTGAAATTGGACGACGAGTAAACAATTTGATGATGTGCTGATTTGGTGATTAGCTGATTTTGTGTCACCAAATTATCTAATCACCAAATTATCAAATCAATCAATAATAAGTAGTCTGTAATTCCTGACACGGTACAGACGAAATTAAAACAACAATTGTCATGCGTCACGGAAACAAAAACAACAACCTGAGCAGAACCGCTTCACACAGGAAAGCCCTGTTGATGAACCTCGGCTGCCAGCTGATTACCAACAAACGGATCACCACCACACTGGCCAAAGCAAAGGCTTTGCGTACGTATATTGAGCCGCTGATCACGAAAACCAAAAAGGCCGACAGCAAAGAAGCTATCATGCACAATCACCGTATTGTGTTCAGCTACCTGAATGATAAAGCTGCCGTTAAAGAATTATTCACCGTGGTTGGACCGAAAATTTCCGGCCGCCCCGGCGGATATACCCGCATCATTAAACTGGGAGCCAGAACCGGTGATAACGCTGAACTGGCCATGATCGAACTGGTTGACTTCAACGAGATCTACGGTAAAGGAACAACCAAAGCTGCAGAACCCGCTAAAAAAACACGCCGTTCAAGCGGAACTAAGAAGAAAGCGACCAAAGCAGAAGCAACAACAGAAGAAAAAACCGAAGAATAGTCCGGCTCCGCTGACTATTCAGCTTCGGTATTCATATTTCGAGCGTTCACTTGTGGTGAGCGTGACCGAACCAACCAACTGTTTATACTGGCCCCGATATTTTTATCGGGGCTTTTTATTTTAAAACATAGGAAGATAGTGCACATTGGATTCTCTGAATACCAAAAAAGCTGTGTTTCCTATGTGGTTCTCCTGTTCAAAATTTCATTTCCACATTCCCCATTATATCCTTTTCTTTGCAAAACCCTTTTTCATACATGCCAAGTACAAATCTCCCCGCTGTTTTGATCTTAGAAGACGGAACCATTTTCAAAGGCACTGCCTTTGGTAAAAAAGGTACCGCCACCGGTGAAATATGCTTCAATACCGGCATGACCGGCTACCAGGAGGTATTTACTGATCCAAGTTATTTCGGGCAGATACTGATCATGAACAACGTTCATATCGGTAATTATGGCGTAAAGGCCGTGGATGTGGAAAGTGACAGTGTAAAAGTAAGGGGTGTGATCGGCCGAAACCTGGAAGAAAAGTACAGCCGCTTTATGGCCGATACATCCCTGCAGGATTATTTTGAAGCGCAGGGAGTGGTGGCCATCGATGGAGTAGATACCCGGGCACTGGTAGCCCATATCCGTACCCAAGGAGCCATGAACTGCATCATCTCTTCCGACATCACCGACGTGGAAGCATTACAGGCCGAACTGAAGAAAGTGCCTTCCATGGACGGGTTAGAGCTGGCTTCGTCAGTAAGCACCACCGAACCCTATTTCCTGGGTGATGAAAAAAGCAAATGGAGGGTTGCCGTGCTTGATTTTGGTATCAAAAAGAATATATTAAACTGCCTGGTGGAAAGAGGCGCCTATGTGAAAGTACATAATGCCAAAGCAGGCTTTGACGAACTGGAAAAATTTCAGCCGCATGGCTATTTCATCAGCAATGGCCCCGGCGATCCGGCACCCATGGACTATGCCATCAAAACAGTAAAGCAGATCATCGCCTCCGGCAAACCGTTGTTTGGTATTTGCCTGGGCCACCAGCTGCTGGCGCTGGCCAATGATATTCCAACGTTTAAAATGCATCATGGTCACCGTGGGCTCAATCACCCCGTGAAAAACATCATCAGCGGCAAATGTGAGATTACCACGCAGAACCATGGGTTTGGTGTAGACCCAAAAGCTGTTAGGGCAAATGCCAATATCGAGATCACCCATGTGAACCTGAACGATGAAAGCATCGAAGGTATCCGGATGAAAAATAAGCCGGCATTCTCCGTTCAGTACCATCCAGAAGCCACACCAGGTCCGCACGACAGCCGCTACCTGTTTGACGAATTCATCGGGATGCTGAACAATTAGTGCCCTTTGAGAATTGTTCATTGAATATTGTATATTGAGAATTATCCCGGGTCATAAAATAATGCTCAGCCATCAACGCTCAATATTCAATACTCAATTCAAATACGCTGGTAATGAAAATAGCCATCATCAACGGTCCCAATCTTAATCTTCTTGGTAAAAGGGAAGTGGATATTTATGGCTCAGCCTCATTTGAAGATTTCCTGGAGCCCTTGCGTAAAAAATACGCCGGTATTGAAATTTCTTATTTCCAAAGCAATGTGGAAGGCGAACTGATCAATGAGATACAGCGTGTGGGATTTGATAGCGACGGTATCATCTTCAATCCCGGGGGTTATACGCACACCTCCGTTGCCATCGGTGATGCCATTGCCGCCATCAAAGCATCCGTTATTGAAGTACATATTTCCAACATCTTTGCCCGGGAAGAGTTCCGGAAAATATCCCACGTATCGGGGAAAGCCAAAGGCGTGATCAGCGGGCTTGGACTGAAAGGGTATGAGCTGGCCCTGCAATGCTTTGCCCAATAACAATATGTTAAATAAATTCTGCGTTTAATACAGGATAAAAGCTTTGTATAGCTTTGCGCAGATCATGAAGAAACTCTTCGCTGTCATACTCCTTATCTGTCACATGAATACCTCCATGTTCCTCCCACAGGTGCAGGAGCAGGATGTGTACAACAACCAGGGCAAGCAGGTAGACGACATCAACAGCATCGTGGAATTGATCAACGTAGAGCTGGGCTATGATACCACCGCCGATGACGAAGACAGCGACAATGGCCAGAACTTTCACCTGGTAAAGAATACCGAATATAATTTTCAGCAACAGTCCATCCTTATTGTGCGGGACGATTACATTCCCGTAAAGAAACACGAGTTTTCGGAGTACCGGGTTCCCGCCATCAAGCCTGTTTGTACCGACATTCTCACTCCTCCACCTGAAACAGCCTGATTCACTTTCTCATCAAATGACCGGGTAAGAAATTACCCGGTGATCACATTGCCGTGCACGGGTGTGACTGGCCGGTAGTGCCATCAACAATCGTAAACACTTTTAACTCTTATCAATGAAATATCATACTAAGAAGCTTCCGGGCTTCCTGGTAGTAATGATGTTCCTGGTACCTGTCTGCCTGCGGGCGCAGGATACCATACACATTACTTTACCGGAAGCCGAGAAACAGTTTTTGCAAAACAACCTGTCGCTCCTTGCAGAACGGTACAATATCGATATGGCCCGGGCGCAGGTGATACAGGCACGCCTGTACAACAATCCCACGCTTATCCTCAACGGCAACCTGTACAATCCACAGCGAAATAAAATCCTGGATGTAAGTAATAAAACCGGCCAGTACGATATCGGCCTTCAGCAACTGATTCGCCTGGCCGGTAAAAGAAACAAGGAAATAAAACTGGCCGAAACCTCGGTGTCGCTCAGCGAAAACCAGTTCTTCGACCTGGTGCGTACACTACGGTATTCGCTGCGCAGTGAATTTTATAACCTGTTCTATTTACAGCAGTCGGTGAACACCTATGAGCAACAGATCCGTTCACTGGAAATCATGAGTGCTGCATACAACGAGCTGCAGGCTAAAGGGGTGGTACCGCTGAAAGATGCCGTACGGATCCGTTCGCTGCTGTATTCGTTACAGACGGAGCTGGCGGGAATGGTGAACCAGCTGAACGAATCTGAATCCAACCTGCAGCTGTTGCTACAGAATAATAAAACATATTTCATTGCCGACAGCAACACAACTGCAATGCAGGCGTCTTCGTACCGGCAACTGAATGTGTTGTCGCTGATTGATACGGCCTATGCAAACCGGTACGACCTGAAAGCGGCCGAAACCAATCTCCTTCTCAGCAAACAAAACTATTCACTGCAGAAAGCACTCGCTAAAACCGACCTCACCCTTGGCGCCGAATTCGACAAGCGGGGCAGCTTCGTTGACAATGCCTCCTTCCTTACTGTAACCATCGATCTGCCCTTCTTCAAACGCAACCAGGGCAATATACGGGCGGCAAGGTGGAGCATCAAACAAAGCGAAGCTGGTGTGGAACTGGCCAAACAAACCGTGGAGAATGAGGTACGCAAAGATTATGTACGGCTGCTGAACAGCGAAAAAATGCTCCGGTCCATCGACCCCGATTTTCAATTGCAGTTTGAAAAACTAATGCAGGGTGTTACCGACAACTTCCGGAAAAAGAACATCAGCCTTATTGAGTTTATCGATTTCCAGGAATCGTACAGGAACAATACGGTTCAGTTCAACCAGCTGCAAAACGAAATGCAGCAGGCGGCCGAGGCACTGAATTTTGCTGTAGGTAAAACCATTTTAAACAACTAATAAAACCATCATGAAATACATCATACCATTCCTGCTGATCATCACTGCCGCCTCATCACCCGGATGCAGCGGTAAAAAAAATGAAATCATCACTGAAACAGGCTTTTGTTTACCCGATACCATGCTGAAACGGATTCAGCTGGACGAGGTGAAAACGGAACCCGTTCGAAACAGCATTTCACTTTCCGGTAAAATTGAAGCCGATGAAGACAAATGGGTGAAAGTATACCCCGTGGTTGGAGGCGTGGTGGAAGAAATGAAAGTGAACCTGGGCGATTATGTAACCAGGGGTCAAACGCTTGCGGTGGTTCGCAGCAGTGAGATTGCCGATTATCAAAGCCAGCTCACTACCGCTCAGGCAACGGTAAAAACCGCTGAAAAAAGCCTGGCATCGGCAAAGGAAATGCTGGCCGGCGGACTGGCAACCGATAAAGACGTGGTGGCTGCAGAATCGGACCTGGAGAAGGCAAAGGCCGACCTGAAACGGATGCAGCAAACCACCGGGATATTCGGTGTGCAGGCCAACTCTGTTCAAACACTCAAAGCTCCCATCAGTGGCTATGTAATTGAGAAGAATGTAACCGATAAAATGCAATATAAGGTAGATGGAAACCAGCCCTTCTTTGTGATTGCTAACCTGGAAGAAGTGTGGGTAATGGCCAATGTGTTTGAAAGCGATATCGCAAAAATAAAAACCGGATACGATGCCGATATCCGCCTGATTGCCTATCCCGATAAAGTGTTTACCGGCAAGGTCGATCGCATCTTTTCCATTCTTGATCCCCAGAGCCGGGTGATGAAAGTACGCATCACTATTCCAAACAAAGAACACCTCGTAAAACCGGAGATGTTTGCACGCATCAACATTAAGTATGATGACGGGTTGAGCCGCATGACCGCCATCCCGGCCAGGGCCATCATCTTCGACAAGGACAAAAACTTTGTAATGGTATACAAAGACAAATGTCACATCGAAACCCGGGAAGTGGATATCTATGAAACCTCCGGCGACACGGCCTACATCAGGTCCGGGTTGAAGGAGGGAGAGAAGATCATTACCCAATACCAGCTGCTGGTATATGATGCCATCAACGACTGACCCATCATACTTACTAAAATAATTTTATGAATAAATTTATTTCGGGAATCGTCACCTTTTCCCTGAAGAACCGATTCTTCATATTCTTCATGACCCTGCTCATCATCATCGGCGGTATATGGAGTTATGTTAAAACACCCCTGGAAGCCTTTCCGGATGTAACCAATACACAGATTATCATCGTTACGCAATGGAACGGGCGCAGTGCCGAAGAAGTGGAACGCTTTGTAACCGTTCCGATCGAAGTGGCGATGAACTCCGTGCAAAAAAAGGCCAACCTGCGTTCCATTTCCATGTTCGGATTGTCGGTAACCAAAATAATCTTTGAAGACGACGTGGATGATTTCTTTGCCCGGCAACAAGTGAATAACCTGCTGCGGAATGTGAACCTGCCCGAAGGCGTGGAGCCGGATGTGCAGCCACCCTTTGGCCCCACCGGCGAAATATTCCGCTATACCCTGAAATCGGATACTAAGAATTCCATTGAACTCAATACGATCCAGAACTGGGTCATCGACCGGCAGCTGCGAAGCATACCCGGTGTGGCCGACCTTACCGTTTTTGGCGGAGCTGAACGTACTTATGAAATCACGGTAGACCCGGTGATGCTGGCCAAGTACGACATTACGCCGTTGGAAGTATATTCCGCCGTATCAAAAAGCAATATCAATGTGGGCGGCGATGTGATTGAAAAGAACGGGCAGGCTTACGTGGTCAGGGGAATTGGCCTGCTGGATAAGATCAGGGATATTGAAAACATTATTGTTGACAACATCAACGGAACGCCGATACTGGTAAGAAACGTGGCTACCGTATCGCCCAGCCATTTTCCAAGGGTTGGACAGGCAGGGCTCGATAACAATGATGATGTGGTGGAAGGCATCGTGGTAATGCGTAAGGGCGAAAACCCCCGGGAGGTACTGGCAAAAGTGAAAGCCAAGGTACAGGAGCTGAATGAAAAGATATTGCCTGCTGATGTGAAGATGGTTACATTTTACGACCGCGACAAACTGATGGATTTCTGTACCGAAACCATCAGTCATAATCTCGTGGAAGGCATCCTGCTGGTAACAGTGATTGTTTTCATTTTCATGTTCGACTGGCGGACCACGGTTATCGTTTCCATCATCATCCCGCTGGCCTTGCTGTTTGCTTTCATCTGCCTGAAGATAAAGGGCATGAGTGCCAACCTGCTTTCGATGGGTTCCATCGACTTCGGCATCATCATCGACGGGGCCGTGGTAATGGTGGAAGGATTGTTTGTGGTGCTGGCCCACCAGGCTCACCAGGTTGGAATGTACAAGTATGAGAAAATGGCCAAGCTCAGCATCATCCGAAAAACTGGGTCCTCGCTGGCCAAGGCAATCTTTTTTGCAAAGATCATTATCATCACCAGCCTCATTCCCATTTTTGCTTTTGAAAAAGTGGAGGGCAAAATGTTTTCACCCCTTGCGTGGACACTGAGCTTTGCCTTGCTGGGCGCCCTGCTCTTCACCCTTACCCTGGTACCCGTATTGGCCAGCATACTGCTGAAGAAGAATGCCCGGGAACGGAATAACCCGATCGTGAATTTCTTTCATCGCATTGTTACCGGCGGACTCAATTTCACCATGGCTCATAAAAAGCTGAGCCTGCTGGTGGCCTTTTCGGTGATGACGGTGAGTCTTTTCTCCTTTAAATTCCTTGGCAGTGAATTTTTGCCTGAGCTCAATGAAGGTGCTTTGTGGGTGGAAGCAAAACTTCCGATGAGCAGTTCACTTACCCAAACAGTGGGCTTTGTGGGTGAGTTCAGGAAAATACTCAATAGCTTTGATGAAGTAAATGGTGTACTGTCGCAAACCGGCCGCAGCAATGATGGCACCGACCCCTCCGGTTTTTATTACATCCAGTGCCAGGTAAACCTGAAACCTCAAAAAGAGTGGAAGCGGAATATCAGCAAGGAAGAGCTGATTGAAGAGATGGATAAAAAGCTGAAACAGTTTCCGGGGGTGGTGTACAATTATTCGCAGCCCATCATCGACAACGTGGCCGAGGCGGTAGCTGGTATCAATGCCGACCTGGCCGTGAAGATATTCGGCAACGACCTGGAGAAACTGGATAAGATGGCCGACAGCGTTTATACTATCCTGGGCACGGTGAGGGGTATCAAAGACCTGGGCATTATGCGCAACATCGGCCAGCCCGAACTAAGCATCTTGCTGGATGAACAGAAAATGGGCTTGTACGGTGTTACCACGGCCGATGCCAACTCGGTGATCGAAATGGCCATCGGCGGTAAATCGGCTTCCACTTTTTATCAGCAGGAGCGGAAGTTCGACATACGCATCCGCTACCCGGAAGATTACCGAAATACCGAAGCGGCCATCAGCGAACTGCGGGTGCCCACCATCCACGGATCAAAGGTTCCCCTGAAACTCATTGCCGATATAAAAACGATCACAGGCCCGGCATTCATTTACCGGGATAAGAATACCCGGTTCATTGCTATTAAATTCTCGATCCGTGAACGGGATATGGGAAGCACCATTGCCGAAGCACAGGCAAAGGTGAACAAACAGGTAATACCGGGAAAAGGCTTTCACATTGAATGGGCGGGTGAGTTTGAGAACCAGGTGAGGGCACAGGCAAAACTGGCACAGGTGGTACCGGTGGTGTTGGTAATGATCTTCATCCTGCTCTTCATCAGTTTCGGCAATGCACTGGATGCCGGGCTGGTATTGATCAACGTGCCCTTTGCACTGATCGGTGGCATCCTGGCACTCCACCTCACGGGCACCATCTTCAGTATTTCAGCCGGCATCGGGTTTATTGCACTCTTTGGCATCTGCATACAGAATGGCGTGATCCTGATATCGGTGTTCAAACAAAACCTTCACCAGAAAATACCATTGGTAACGGCAGTAAAGGAAGGAGTGAAAACGAGGATCCGGCCCGTGGTGATGACTGCTTTGATGGCGGCCATTGGTTTATTCCCGGCAGCTATCTCAACCGGCATCGGCAGTGAAACACAAAAACCGCTTGCTATTGTGGTGATCGGGGGATTGGTGAGTTCCACCATTCTTACCCTGCTCATCTTTCCATTGATCGTGGAATTGCTGTACAGGCGTTCGCACCGGAAAAAGAACAAACAGGCCATATCGCTTACCTGATGGGTGGATAAGAAAAGGGAGTGCACCTGCACTCCCTTTTCTTTTATGTTGAATCTATGGTTATAGAATTACCCGCAGCAGCAGGGCAAAGCCGGTATCTTCTTTGGGGTTGTCGGCAATACGTACAATATGAAGGCCCGATTCGGACCAAACCTTGAACATTTCTCCTTTTTTCCGTTTGTTGAGCTCTTTGTCCAGTTGCGGAAGCATCACCCCCTTGATGAACCATCCCAGGTCGCCGCCTTTGGCAGCCGAAACATGATCGGCGCTGTACACGCCCGCCTGTGCCGCAAACGTAGTAGTGCCCGCTTTTATTTTCGCCATAATGGTGTCTGCCAGCGATTCGGCAAAGGCGCTGTCGAACACAGCCGTATCAATCAGGATATGATTCACGTGGTAAAAAGTATTGGGCGCTTTGGTGAGCACTTTCACCAGTATCTTCTCTTTTTTAAAAGGCCCGTATGTTTTGCCGGTCTTTCCGTGATAAGCCAGGCTGTCGGCCTTACCCAGGAATTGGGCCGTGCTTACCACGGTAACGGTGTCGATATAGTATTTTTTCTTTAGTACATATTTCACAAAACCGATCGGGTTGCTGGTAGTGTCCAGTACGGCTTTCATCTGGGCAATGGTCTGGCTTTTGGCAGTAAATGCAAAGCCGCATAAAACAAAAAATAAAACAAGTTTTCTCACTGTAAAAAATTGAGGAGCAAAGATAGGGAACCACATAGACACACCCGGAACTGAGTATCCAAATTGATTTGTTTTCTCTGTCATACTATGTGCTAAGTGGTTCAGGCGATTGCAATCACTTTAATGCATACAGTACTTTTACTTCAAAACGGAGTTTGATCTTCCGGTAATCCACTCCTTCGTCTGTAACGCCATAGTAGGCATTCTTCGACTGGTCGAGCCTAACGGTGTTTTCGCTGATGGCTTTGTAGCGGTCGCGGTAGGCACCGGTAGCCACGTCCGAGCTCACGAACTCTTCGGGTTCATTTATTTCAATAGCCTGCCCGAGTTGTTCGTTTACCGCTTCGGTCAGGTAAACGGCTTTTTCCCGGGCGGCTTTCACGGCCTGCACTTTCAGTTGCCTGCGGTATTCCACTATTTTGCTGTGCGATGTTCGGGTGATACGGAAATTATTGGTGGCCTGGTCGTCGAGTTTATTCACCAGATCATCGATCAGTTTGGTGTTGCTGAATTTTACCTGGTAAGAGATGGACGCCAGGAGTTCCGGGTCTTTTTTTCTCCGCTGCCAGATATTGGCCAGGTTATATCCATCGTAAGATGCTACGGAGATGTCGTTGTCGGCAATGCCGGCGGCCCGGCAGCTGTTCAGAAAATCAGCTTTGATCTTTTCAAGCTCGGTCTTTTCTTCTCCTCTCTTTTTGTATTCCCGCAGGTCTACCTGCACATAAATCTCGTCCGGGATCACTTCCATGGAAGCGCTGCCGGTTACCGATATCGTTTTTGGAAAAGGGTAACAGCCCGGTTGTGTGTTGGTTTGGGCCTGTGCCGAGAAGACTAAGAAAAAAATGCATGCTGTTAGTGTAATCGTTTTCATACGTTAAATTTTTGGTGAAATGAATTTAACGTACCGGCTACAAAACAAGCGTTATTTGATTTTTTTTAACATCGATTTCACCAGTGTCTTCATGGCATCCAGTTCGGCTACCTGCTGCTGGATAAAGCTGTTGTCTTCCAGGCGGCCGATTACTTTTTCCATTTCTTTATTGGTATCATATACCATTTTACGGAAGGGGTTGTTGTAATCCTTGGCCCGGGAGTCGAAGATGCCCTTGCACATCCATTCTTTAGTATCCAGCGCCAGCTGCAGTTGCTGTTTGAACAGGGCAGGGGTGAATTGTTTGGGGGTGATGTTCAGTATTTCCAGTAAAGAGGTGTAGGCATGGTTGAGCCGGTCGGCATCATAGGCCTGGCCTTCTTTGCGGTAAAACTGGTGCAGTTCATCCCAGCTTTTTATTTTATCCGCCTTGATGTCCCGTTTCAGTTGTTCCACCTCGTTTTTTTGAATAAGCTGCCCGCCGATATTCAGCCATTCGCTGCGCTGTACTTTGGCAGAAAGTGATTTCTTAAATGAATCAAAGTCGGCAAATTTATTTTTGTTGAAGTGGTTCATCAATTCCACGGCTCCGTAGAATTGCACCAGTTCCCTGAATATTTTAATGGACTGAGGTACTTTCTGTATTTCGGTTTTGCGCCCGGTGTTTTCCCAGCCGGTTACTTCGGCCGTGCCGGAAGCGGTGGGTTTCAGTTGCTGCAGCAGGTGCAGCGCATCAAACATTTCATTGATGGTATCGGGTGCCAGGAAATCATATTCTATTCGCTGGATTTTCTCCGTCCGGCGATCACGGTCAACATATTTCCAGGCATTGCGTGCCAGGGCGTACATGTTGTACATGAACCAGTATCCCGGCATCACCATCAGTTTATCATGCGCCACATCATTGCTTACCAGGCTGAAAGGAACGGGAATGTTCAGTTCGGCCGGGAAATCGCCTTTGGCAATAATGGTAAACGAAGCAAACCTGGAATTGTGCTTGAGGCTTACGCACAGACCCGGCCAGAACCCACGCCCGGCCACTATTTCGCCATCTGCAGCCCGGCTGTTGTGATTGCTGCCGATGGTGGCGCCGGCAGCCATATTGCTTTGTCCCATCACCACAGCCGCACATAAAAATGAATTGTTATGGTGCTGCTCATGCGCCGGGAAGATCAGGGAGTTTAAAACTTCGCAGCAGGAAATGGTGGAGTTATTGCCGAGGTAGGAGTTGATCAGCCGGGCGCCGTATTTCAACTGCGAATGCGATGCCATTACGAAGCGAACGGCTTTCACGCCATAGAAGATACGGCAGCCATAACCAACGATGCCATTTACCAGTTCGCAACCCTCACCGATCTGTGACCTTCTTTTCTCATCACTGTTCACAGTAAGGTTTTTTAATTTATTGGCTCCTTTAAAGTAGGCATCGGTTCCCACCCATACGTCTTTGATGATCTTGCAATTCTTGATCACGGTGCGGTCGCCGATCTGGCCATAATATCCCTGCTGCCTGTCGAAGCGTTTTTCGGTAAGCTCCTTGAATTTTTTAAGAAGTGTTTCATCGTCGCGGTACTTGCTCCAGAGCCAGGCATCACCGGCCAGCATCCCGTTGAAGGGGATCACGCTTCGGCCGCCGGCTTCATTGCACAGTTCGATCCATACCCGGGTGCGCTCTTCTTCACCATCTTTAAGAATGCCGTTGCCGAATTTGGCCCGGTCGGTGGTGGCCAGTTCGTTTACATTCACCAGCATTACATCGTTGCCGATAATATAGTGACTGAGGTAATTCACATTGTCGATGCAGATATTGTTACCCAGGTCGCAGCTGATGATGGTGCTGTTGTACAGGCCCACCGGCATGCGCAGGTTATGAAATTCCAGGTAAAAGGGCTCCAGTTTGCCGATGCGGATCAGCCCGTGAAATTTGCAGTTGCGTACCAGCTCGGGATTGAACTCGCGGGAAACAAAGATCTTGTTCCAGTCGTCGGATGTATTGCGGTTGCGGATGAGAGCCTCTATTTCACCGGCGTTGAGCTTGCGGTATTTGATGCCGCTCTTGTTTTGTGTATTGCGGAGGTGGTATTCGTCTTTTCCTTTGGGGATGTATTTCTTCTCAACGAAATTATAGCCGAGGTTGTTTACCGGGTGTTTTTGAATGATGTTCATACCGAGTTTTGGGTTTGTAGTTTGCGGGTTGCAGTTATCCTTCCGGCCGGGGCTGCTTTTGCAGCGGCAAACCTTAAACTACAAACTGCAAACCTCCCTAAACTACAAAAAATTATGACAGGTTATTCAACCGTAACCGATTTAGCAAGATTACGGGGCTTATCTACATCCACGCCCTTGGCAATGCCCACATAGTAGCTCAGCAGCTGCAGCGGGATGGTGCTCAGCATGGGGGCGATGATCTCATCGGCCGGTGGTACATACAGCACTTCATCGGCCATGCCTGGAATCACTTCATCGCCTTCGGTAATGATGGCAATTACTTTTCCTTTCCGGGCTTTGATTTCCTGTATGTTGCTTACTATTTTTTCGTGGTATGAATCTTTGGTGGCGATAAAGATCACCGGCAGGTTCTCATCCACCAGGGCAATGGGTCCGTGTTTCATTTCGGCAGCCGGGTATCCTTCTGCATGTATGTAAGAGATCTCTTTTAATTTCAACGCACCTTCCAGTGCAATAGGGAAATTATACCCACGGCCCAGGAACAGGGCATCGCCGGCTCCTTTGTATTTTTCTGCAATCTTCTTTACCGCATCGGCTCCTTTAAGGGTGGCACTTACTTTTTCGGGCACCGATTCCAGCTCAATTAACAAGCGGCGGTAGCGTTCTTCGCTGATGGTCTTTTTTTCTTTTGCCACTTTTAATGCCATCATGGTTAACACCGCCAGCTGGCCGGTGAATGCCTTGGTGGATGCCACACCGATCTCGGGCCCGGCGTGGGTATAGGCGCCGCCGTCGCTGATGCGGGCAATGGATGAGCCCACCACGTTCACAATACCGAAGATAATGGCACCGTCTTTCTTGGCCTGTTCGATGGCTACAAGGGTATCTGCTGTTTCGCCGCTTTGTGAAATAGCCACGATGATATCGCCCTTGTTGATGATGGGATTGCGGTACCGGAATTCCGAAGCATATTCCACTTCCACGGGTATGCGGCAGAGTTCTTCAATGATGTATTCGGCCAGCAATGCCGCATGCCAGCTGGTGCCGCAGGCCACCATAATGATGCGGTTGGCTTTTTTGAAGTGTTCAATATTGTTCTGGATACCGCTCATGGTGATGGTTCCGGCGGTAGCATCCAGTCTTCCCCGTAAACAGTCGTGAATGGTGCTGGGTTGTTCAAAGATCTCTTTCAGCATGAAGTGGTCATACCCGCCTTTTTCAATGGCGGCCAGCTCAATATCCAGCTTGGTAACAAAGGGGGTGATCTTTTCGTTGCCCAGGTTTTTCAGGATGAGTTCATTGGGCGTAACGATGGCGAGTTCGTAATCGTTTACATACACCACATCTTTGGTGTATTCCAGCATCGGGGATGCGTCCGAACCCAGGAAGTGCTCGCCATTTCCCACGCCAATCACCAGGGGGCTGCCTTTTCGTGCTGCCACAATGGTGTCGGGATGATCCGAATCGAGCAGCAGGATCACATACGCCCCGGTTACCCTTTTGAGGGCCACCCGAACGGCTTCTTCCAGGTCGCACTGGTTATTCTCCCTGATGTCTTCAATGAAATTGAGCAATACCTCTGTGTCGGTATCGCTGGTGAATTTGTATCCTTTGTTGGTGAGTTCCTGTTTTAACTGGGCATAGTTTTCAATGATGCCGTTGTGGATCATGGCCAGTTTGCCGCTGGCAGAAACATGGGGGTGAGCATTGCGGTCGCTAGGTTCGCCATGGGTGGCCCAGCGGGTATGCCCGATGCCGCAATGGGAATGCAGGTCTTTGCCAAAAATAGTTTGCTCCAGTTCCGAAACCCGGCCTTTCTTTTTATACACTTTCAGGCCATTGTCGAGCAGGGCAACGCCGGTACTGTCGTACCCCCGGTATTCAAGCCTTTTCAGGCCGGTGATTACGATGGGGTATGCTTCTTTGGGTCCTGTGTATCCTACTATTCCACACATATGTTATAGTTTTCGCTTTTTAGGGTCTGGAAATATGATAACTGTCTTATTAATTAAGTGTTTATGCCGGCCCCGGGCCGGGAAATCGGCAACGCAATTTAGGGAAAATGTTCTCATTTGGCTAAACCGGTATATTTTCGGGCGATTGGCTTAATTTGGGCTTAAAATACCGGTATGAAATACGCATGTTGTCTCCTTTTCCTTTTCTCATTAGCAAATAAAATAAATGCCCAGCAGGAAAACGCCGTAACCAAAGTGTTCATTGTACGGCATGCAGAAAAAGAGTCGGGCAAAGACCCGGTACTTACGCCGGCGGGGATCCTGCGGGCCGGCGACCTCATGCGGGCGCTGAAGGACGAAGGCGTACAGAAGATTTACGTAAGCCAGTACAAACGCACCCAAATGACGGCCGACAGCATGCGCATCCAGCTTGGTATTGATACAGTTCATTATATGGCCGATACGGCTTGCGATAACCTGGTGAATGCCATCATGGAGCACCGGGATTTTGGCAAAACAATTCTCATCGTTGCACACAGCAATACCATTCCGCATATCATCCGCAAACTGGGTGTAAGCGATTTTCCCCGTGGTGATCTGCCCGATGGCGAGTTCGACAATCTTTTTATGATCACGTATAAAAAAGAGAAGGCAAAAATCAAACTGGCGAAGTACGGAGCAAAACCATCCGCTTCAGCACCCATGCAGTAATAATTACAGGAGGATCCCCTTTAAGAACATATAGGCAACAGAAAAATAGATCACCAGCCCGGTCACGTCTACCAGTGTGGCAACGAAAGGTGCAGAGGAAACAGCGGGGTCGCCTTTAAAACGTTTAATTAAAATCGGAAGCATAGAGCCGCTTAGAGTTCCCCACAAAACCACGCCCAATAAAGCGAAGCCCACGGTAAATGCCACCCTTACTTCATGTGAACCGTAAACACCCGGCACCACCTGGGCCCATGCAATTACACGTATAAATCCGATGATGCCGAGAACCGAACCCAGCATCACACCCTGTATCAATTCTCTTCGTATCACCCGCCACCAGCTGGATACGGTGATCTCACCCACCGCCATGGCCTGGATGATGAGGGTGCTGGCCTGTGAACCCGTATTACCTCCCGATGAGATGATGAGTGGAATGAAGAGGGCCAGCACTACAAATTTCTGTATCTCTCCTTCAAAATAACCCATGGCCGTGGCGGTAAGCATTTCGCCCAGGAACAGTATTATAAGCCAGCCCACCCGTTTGCGGAATAATTTAAAGAGGGGCATTTCCAGGTAGGGTTCATCCAGGGCCTGTGTACCACCGATCTTCTGAATGTCTTCGCTGAACTCTTCTTCGGCTACCCACAGCACGTCATCAATGGTAACGATGCCGAGCAGGATGTTGTTATCGCCTGTTACGGGTAATGCCACCCGGTTGTTCATCTTGAATATTTCGCTGGCCGTTTCCTGGTCATCGTTCACGTGCAGGGCAATAAAGCGGCCATCCATGATGTCTTTTACTTTCGTATTCGGCTGTGCCAGGATGAAGTCGCGGATCCGGATATCATCGAGCAGTTCATCCCTTTCATTGATTACATAGATCACATCCACCGTTTCGCTGCTTTTGGCATGCTTGCGGATGGTGTCGAACACTTCGGCTACGGTATTCTCTTCATACACGTACACAAAATCGGGGGTCATCAGCCGGCCCACACTGTTCTCGGGGTATCCCAGTAATTCCAGGGTTACTTTCCGTTCATCGGGATCCAGTGTTTTAATAAGATCACGAACAATACTCGTTGGCAGTTCCTCCAGGAAGGCGACCCGGTCATCCGCCGGTAATTCATTCAGCAGCTCGGTGGTCTTTAATGCCTGCAGGTTTTTGATGATCCTTTTTTGCGTGGGCAGTTCCAGGATCTTAAATACGCTGGCGGCACGGTGTATTGAAAGATGAGAGATGATCTGGCCTTCGTATTCTTCATTTTCGTAGATAAGGGTGGCCACATCACTGATGTTCTGGTGATTCAGGAATTCCTGGATTACCAGTTTGTCTTCGGAAGCAATTACTTCCTCGAACCGCTGTTGTAATGATATTTCTTCGAGTTCCAGCGACATCGGCCTTTGTTATTAAATTGCATTGAAATGGTGACGCAATTTAGCCCATTATTTCTGAACCCGATGTTATGCAGAAGCCTTATTTATTCGTAGATACCAGTGCTGAAAAGGGCAGGGGTGTGTTTACCCGAGAACGCATCCCGGCCAATACCGTGATAGAAGTGGCACCGGTGATCGTAATGAATGCGATGGACCGGGAGCACCTCGACAAAACCCTGCTGCATGATTATATCTTTGAATGGGGAAAGCTAAAGGACAAATGCTGCATGGCATTGGGCCTGGTGCCTATCTACAACCACAGTTACAAGAGCAACTGCGAATACTTCATGGATTTTGAGGACGACAACATCATGATCAAAACCGTACGGGTTATTGAAAAAGGGGAGGAACTCACCATTAATTACAACGGCGACTGGAATGATGAGACCGGGGTTTGGTTTTCGGTACGTTAAACAAAACTTTTCCAAACCTGAACTTCTCTTAATTTTACCAAAAATTGCAATGAAAATACATTTTTCAAAAACAGTCTTGTTATCCTGCCTCGCGGTTCTTGCTTATAGTACTTCCTTCTCCCAGTTCTTCGACCGCAGCCGGGGCAAAAATGTAATGAAGATTATTGAGTCGAAAGTGATCGTTCATGCCGATCAATCACCGGCTTTCAATGAACGCATGAAAAAAGCCTTTGCTGATTACTGGAAGGTGAGTCCCTATGAATGGTACAACCCTGCTAAAACCTATGAACGGGGCAGCAACGAAAGCCTGGCAGCCTTCATGCCCGGTATTGTTGGGTTAACGGTTCGCGGGCACGAGACCAGCATGAATCACCCTTTTTTCATTTATGGTGAGGCACGGAAGGATGGAACGGTTGCCGATGATGCATTCATTGGTGTTTTTCCCGTAAATGGATTTCACTATGAATTTGATCCCAAAGCCAGGTATTATTATGACAGGGCATTACTGCGGATTCCCTACATCGTATATAACCTGAACGACATGCTTGCCTACCTGAAAAGCAAGGAAAGCGAAAAGGGATACGACGATTATGTAGCTGCAAAAACAAACCGGCTTGGTAAGAAAACTCTGATCATCCCGAAGGACCTTGTTGCTGAATGGGATGTAAATCCCGCCACTACGGCCCTCATGAAAGGAAGAATAGAAGCAGGCCAGAAAGACATGAAAGAGATCAAGGCAGCTGTACTGGACGAGGGAGATATCAGTTACGGCGGAAAATTCAAATTGCTGAGCAATGACGAAATATTGAAACTGGAACAGGGCCCGGATGCCGGGAACTATGCGTTATTTCTCCCGGCGATCAATCATCATAAATACATCATGGTGTTTGATATGGGAACGAAGGAATTGCTCTATTTCGAGACAGTAACCATGGGAATGCGAATCAAGGGAAAGGATTTTGATAAGCTGAATAAAGCCGCCGGGCTGTAAATACAAAAGCTGTCTTTGAGAAGACAGCTTTTGTATTTACAAAGAAATTTTATGGTTGCTTAACCAGCTGTATCTCTGCCAATATTTTCACTTCTTCACTTACCAGCATACCACCGGCTTCGGTAACGGCGTTCCAGTTGAGTCCAAAGTCTTTCCTGTTTATTTTACCGGATAGGGTGAAACCTGCTTTGGTGTTTCCCCAGGGATCTTTGGCCACCCCGCCGAATTCCACATTCAGGGTTACCGGTTTGGTTACGTCTTTAATGGTAAGATTTCCGTTCAATACATAGTCATCGCCTTTTTTTGAATAACTGGTAGAAGTGAATTCCATGGCAGGAAATTTCTCTGCATCAAAAAAGTCAGCGCTCTTCAGGTGCGTATCCCGTTGTTCATTGCTGGTATCCACGGAAGCGGTTTCGGCACTGAAACGGATGGTTGCATTGCTGAAGTCGTCAGCATCGGTTTCGGCGGAAGCGGTAAAGCTGTTAAAGCTGCCGGTTACGGTGGTGATCATCAGGTGTTTTACTTTGAAGTGTATCTCACTGTGGGTGGGGTCTAATGCCCATTTTGTTGTTGCCATGATTGTAAATTTCATGCAAGGTACCTAATTAATGTTTAAACATCAAATATTTCTTTATAAGGCTTTGTTAATAAAAAAGCCCGCCGGGGGGCGGGCTTCAGGAAAGACATTCGGCTTTATTTATTTCTTTTCAAATTCACGGCGGATAATGTTCAACGCACCACCTGCCTTGAACCATTCGATCTGTTGTTCATTATAGGTATGGTTCACCTGGATGGTTTCCGTGCTACCGTCTGCATGGTTCAGCACCAGTTGCAAAGGTTTGTTGGGTGCAAAGGCCAGTAATCCTTCAATGTCGATGGTGTCGTCTTCGAGGATCTTGTTATAATCTTCTTTGTTGGCAAAAGTGAGTGCCAGCATTCCCTGTTTTTTCAGGTTGGTTTCGTGAATGCGGGCAAAGGATTTTACCAGTACTGCACGTACGCCCAGGTGCCGGGGCTCCATGGCAGCATGTTCCCGGCTGGACCCTTCTCCATAGTTTTCGTCGCCCACCACGATGGTACCGATGCCGGCCGCTTTGTAAAAACGCTGCGTGGCAGGAACCGGTCCGTATTCGCCATTGAGCTGACTTTTTACATTATCCGTTTTATCGTTGAAGAAGTTAGTGGCACCGATCAGCAGGTTGTTGCTGATGTTATCCAGGTGGCCACGGTACTTCAACCATTTTCCGGCCATGCTGATGTGGTCAGTTGTGCATTTGCCTTTTGCCTTAATGAGGAGTTTTAAGCCGGTCAGGTCTTTTCCTTCCCAGGCTGCAAATGGCTCCAGCAATTGTAAACGATCGCTGGTGGGAGATACCTTTACCTGCACGGCGCTTCCGTCTGCGGCAGGTGCCTGGTAACCGGCGTCTTTTACGGCAAAACCTTTGGGAGGTAGTTCGTACCCGGTGGGTGGGTCCAGTTTTATTTTTTCTCCTTTATCATTGGTCAATGTATCGGTCAGCGGATTAAAGGTAAGATCACCCGCAATGGCCATGGCAGTTACCATTTCCGGGCTGCCCACAAATGCATACGTGTTCGGATTGCCATCGGCACGCTTTGCAAAGTTTCTGTTGAATGAATGAACGATGGTGTTCTTTTCTGCTTTTTCAGCACCCACTCTTGCCCACATCCCGATGCAGGGGCCACAGGCATTGGCAAACACGGTGGCACCGATCTTATCAAATACATCCAGGAAGCCATCCCGCTCAATCGTATACCTAACCTGTTCGCTTCCGGGTGTGATGGTGAATTCGGATTTTAATTTCAGGCCCTTATCGCTCACCTGTTGTGCCAGGCTTACGGCACGGCTGATATCTTCATACGAAGAGTTGGTGCAGCTTCCGATCAAACCCACTTCGATCTTAGTGGGCCAGCCGTTTTTCACGGCCTCTTCTTTCATTTTAGAAATGGGGGTAGCCAGGTCGGGGGTGAAGGGGCCGTTGAGGTGTGGCTCCAGTTCCGATAAATTGATCTCTATTACCTGGTCGAAATATTTTTCCGGATTGGCATATACTTCGGCATCGGCGGTTAAATGCTCTTTAATGGCATCGGCAGCAGCGGCAATTTCTTCCCGCCCGGTTGCTTTCAGGTAGCGGCTCATGCTTTCGTCGTATCCGAAAGTGGAAGTGGTGGCGCCAATTTCGGCACCCATATTACAGATGGTTCCTTTACCGGTGCAGCTCATGGCTACAGCTCCTTCGCCAAAATATTCCACCACGGCACCGGTACCGCCTTTTACGGTAAGGATGCCGGCTACTTTCAGGATTACATCTTTTGGAGCAGTCCAGCCATTTAATTTGCCGGTCAGTTTTACGCCGATCAGTTTTGGCATTTTCAATTCCCAGGGCAATCCGGCCATCACATCACAGGCATCGGCACCGCCCACACCAATGGCGATCATACCCAGGCCGCCTGCATTTACGGTATGACTGTCGGTTCCGATCATCATGCCGCCGGGAAATGCATAGTTTTCCAACACCACCTGGTGAATGATGCCGGCGCCGGGTTTCCAGAACCCAATGCCGTATTTATTGCTTACGGATGCCAGGAAATCATATACTTCACTGCTTTCATGAACAGCACGGTCGAGGTCTGTTTTGCTGTTCACTTTCGCTTCAATCAGGTGATCGCAGTGAACCGTGGAAGGAACCGCCACTTTATTACGTCCGCTCTGCATAAACTGGAGCAGGGCCATTTGTGCGGTGGCATCCTGCATGGCCACCCGGTCGGGTGCAAAATCCACATAGCTTTTTCCACGCTCAAATGCCTGGGTTGCGTCTCCCTGCCAGAGGTGGGCATATAATATTTTTTCGGTAAGGGTGAGAGGTTTGCCTGTTGCTTTGCGGGCTGCTTCAATCCGGGTTGCAAAATTGGCGTACACTTTTTTGATCATTTCAATGTCGAAGGCCATAAACTCAATTTGAGGATTTGAAAATGAACCGATTTGAAGATTGGGCTGTTATCTGGATTAATGTACCGGTTGGCAAATTTTCAAATTTCCAAACCTTCAAATTGGGAATGCAAATTTACTGAAACCGGGCCATTTTAGAAAGGCTTTGTTTTGCCTTAAAATCTTTTTATTTTTACAGTATGAACCGGTTGAAGCATTTTATTGAGTGGCATGTATTCGGCGTGTGTACCGCCATTGGCGAACGTATGGGTATTGCCACCTCCACCATCCGGAAATATTTCATTTACATGTCGTTCATGACCCTCGGTTCTCCCGTGATCATTTATTTCTTTGTGGCTTTCTGGATGAATATTAAGCGGTATATCCTGAATGCAAGAAGGAACCCGTTGCGGTACCTGTAATTCAAAAATCAAACCGCAACATTCAAAACAGGTTCTTTTGAATCAACAATCTTTTTATTGTTGATTTTTTTGCTTCTGACTCAGATAGCTGCTCTCAATCTCACGAGTTTTTCCAATAACGGTTCCAGCAAATCCAACTTCAGCATATTGGCTCCGTCGCTTTTGGCAACGGCCGGGTTGGGATGTGTTTCAATAAACAAGCCATCGGCGCCGGTGGCAATAGCTGCTTTGGCAATGGTCTCGATCAGCTCCGGGTTACCGCCTGTTACCCCGGCGGTTTGATTGGGCTGCTGCAAGGCATGTGTGCAATCCATGATCACCGGAACTTTTATTTCCTTCATCCAGGTAATGTTGCGGTAATCCACCACGAGGTCCTGGTAGCCGAATGTATTTCCCCTTTCAATCAGGCCTACTTTATCATTGCCGGCATTGTTGATTTTTTCAACGGCAAATTTCATTGAGGGACCACTTACGAACTGCCCCTTTTTCACATTCACAATCTTTCCGGTTTTGGCGGCAGCAATCAACAGGTCGGTCTGGCGGCAAAGAAATGCGGGTATCTGCAATACATCTACATACCGGGCAGCCATGGAAGCTTCCTCTGCTGTATGAATATCCGTGGTGGTGGGGATGGAAAATTTTTCTGCTACTTTTTTGATCAGCTCCAGCGCTTTTTCATCACCAATGCCGGTAAACGAACCTGCTGATGTACGGTTGGCTTTGCGGTAAGACGCTTTGAAGATATAAGGGATCTGCAGTTTTTTGCAGGTGGCAGCAACTTTCTCTGCAATCTCCATTACAATTTCCTCGCCTTCCACCACGCAGGGGCCGGCAATCAGGAAGAAATTATTCTTGTTGTGTTGCTGGTTGCTGAAAAGTTCGCTTAGGTATTTTTCCATGCGGCAAAGGTACAATTCCGTACCCAATTCGCTGGCCCGGACTATTTCTTTATCGCAGCACTTAGTTCCTGGATCTGTTTTTTTAATTCAGCGATCTCTTGCTGCTGTTCCTGCATGCCTTTGATGAGCAGGGGCACAAATCCGCTGTAGTTCACACTCATCATACCGGCGTTGTCTTTTTTCACCAGTTGAGGATATACTTCATTTACTTCCTGTGCCAGTAAGCCGATCTGCTGGCCCGGGTCTCTTTCTTTGTCTTTCCAGTAATAACTGTATGCATGTACTTTTCCCAGTTTATCGAGTGTGTTGTCAATGGGAGCGATCCTTTCTTTTAATCTCTCATCGCTCAGTTGTGTCAGAATTCCCAGCAGGGTGGCATTGCCGGTGCCGAATAAATTAAAGATGTTGGAAGTGCCGGCATAGAAGGCATGGATATTTCCGCTGCCGGGTATCTGGTAACGCAATAACCCGGAATTGATCCCGAACCCATAGAAATCAAAAGCGGTATTTGCAGTTTCCCACAACACAACCTTTCGGTTATCCAGCGTATTTTGAAACTGTAACTGACCTGTACCACTCGGAATAACGCCTAACCCTACAGAACCGGTGCTTGAAATGGTAAGCCTGTTCGTTTCTGCACCCGTAGCAGCATTAACAGATCCCGAGGGTATTGAATTCCAGTACATATTGCCGGTTACCTGGTCCATATAGTTTACCCAGGCATATCCATTACCCATGTACCTGCTTGTATAGCCGGTACTGATGTCACGATACTGGTTATAACCGATGGTGGGATTATTCTGCTGTAATGATATGCCGCTTTGATTCTGCCCGAAAATACCCAGTGTGAACCCACTGGCGGAAGAGTTGGCAGATACCGTTAACCTCGACTGGTAAGGTTTGGTCATACCGATGCCCACATTAACACCAACACTTCCAAGCACCATCGCATTACTGGTGTCCACCCTTGAAAAGGCGCCGATGGCCGAAGCATTTGAGTATCCTTCGTTCAATACCGAGCTGCTGTAGCCCAGCAGCAGCGAATAATTGGCTCTTTTAAAGAAACCAGCCCATGAACCTACGTAAGTACTGCCCGACATGGTTCCCAGGTTGTTGTGTTTGCCGGCATCGTGCCCAACGAAAACATTTTCATCGCCATTCCCCCCGGCAAAACTACCCACAGCTACGTTCAGATCGGCCGTATCACCAACAGAAGCCTGGAAGCCCACCACGGTATTCTCATTCCCGATCTTCAGGCTGTTTACCGTATTGTAACCCATGAAAACATTTTTCTCGCCTTTACTGAAAAAGGCAGCAGCATAGGTGCCGAAGGCTGCATTGTAGGCGGCCGTATCACAACTGAAGCCCATCGCACCTGTGCCGAAAAGGGTATTGCTGTTGGATAAACGAATGGATGCGCCGGCATTGTCGCCATACATGCTGTTGTAAGACCCTGTGATGTTATTATTACCTGCATTTAAACCGGTGAATGTGTTGTTGGTTCCGGTGGTATTATCCTCCATGGCTTTATATCCAATAGCAGTATTACTGTTGCCGCTGTTATTGGAAAGCCCGGCCTGTGATCCAACGAATACATTGTTATAGCCTGTTGTATTTGCCACACCGGCCGATTTGCCAAAGAAGCTGTTATCGGCCCCGGTACTGTTCAGGTTACCGGCATTGGATCCCATGAAGGTATTGCCGGCACCGGTGCTGTTTGAATAACCGGCTGCTCTTCCAAAGAAACTGTTGTCGGCGCCCAATGTGTTGAAGTATCCGCTGAAGGAACCCATAAACGTGTTATTGGCGGCGCTGGTATTGTTGTAGCCGGCATAACTTCCCAGGAAACTGTTGAAGCTGCCGCTGCTGTTCAGCTGGCCGGCATAAGTTCCAACAAAGGAATTGTTGGAACTGGTGGTTACCTCCCTTCCTGCATTGTCTCCCACGAATGTGTTACCACTGCCGGATGTATTTTTCATTCCTGCTGCCGAACCGATGAATACGCTTCCGTTGGAGGTATTCTTTTGCCCGGCGTCAATGCCGATGAGGGTTGTCCATGATCCCAGGTTATCCCTGCCTGCATTTTTACCGATGAGTACATTATAGCTTGCGCCTGTTGAAAGATACCCGGATGAATCACCCACGACTGTATTAGCAGTTCCGGTACTGTTTTGCCTGGCGGCATTGGCTCCCACGGCGGTATTATTTTTGGCGGCCACCGACGCAGACTGGTTCAACGCTTCATATCCAACCGCGGTATTGTCATTGGCATTATTAAAATACAGGGCCGATGTACCAATGGCCGTGTTGCGGATACCGGTGGTATTCACAGAAAAACTGAATGCACCGATCGAGGTATTGTAATTGCCGGAGGTATTGCTCATCATGGATTGAAAGCCGATGGCCGTATTATGTGTGCCGGTTGTATTACTGGCAAACCCCGAATAACCCAGGGCAGAGTTATAGGACGTATTGTCGATCAATCCCGATTTAATATTGTTCACCCGGAAATTGAGCACCTTGTTATCGGTGGTGCCGATGAAATGGCTGGCCGGGTTAGTGGCTGCATTGCCATTCCGTTTCCAGGCCAGGGTGTCGGCATTGCCGTTTATGGTGGCCATCCAGCCCCACTGGCTTCCGTCGTAGTAATAAAAGCCGGCGCTGTCGGGCGCATTCTGAAATACCAGCAGTCCGGTGGCGGGCGAGGCAATCGACATCCGTTCCGCCTTCGACATCCGGGGTACCAATACTCCTTTGATGTTGCTCTTCACATCCAGTATGGCGCTGGCGCTGGCGGTGCTGCCGTCGGTATTGATGGCGAAAGACTGCGCCATGGCAATGTGCACCGGGAGCAGGAAGCAAAGCGATAACAGGCAGTTCTTGTTCATTTTCTTGTTTTTTAGCATGATTACCTGGTTGAACATTTCTTGCCGGCCAGCGGGATGGAGCCTGCAGGGCAGGGGCCCGGCTGCTTTTTTCAGGGAAGCTTATTAAATATAAAAGCAACAACCCGAAAATTTCCCGGCAATTTCCCACCGGCGGTCCCGGTTTGCCCAACGGTTACCGATAAAGAAAAGATATTAGCCCTTACATTTGCAGGGCATAAAAAAGTTGCTATAATGAAAGAAAGAATTTTGGTTATTGGCGCTTCGGGACAGATAGGCGTGGAATTAACGCTGGCCCTTCGTAAAATATACGGCAATGCCAATGTGGTGGCCTCCGACCTTCGGGAAGAGAATGAACTGCTGAAAGGCACGGGTCCGTACGTAAGCCTGGATGTGATGAACAAGGAAATGCTGCACGTGCAGGTGATCCGGCAGAACATCACCCAGATCTACCTGCTGGCCGCCATCCTTTCGGCCACGGGCGAAAAGAACCCAAACCTGGCCTGGAGCCTGAACATGCAAAGCCTGCTGAACGTGCTGGATATTGCCCGGGAAGAAAACCTGCACAAAGTGTACTGGCCAAGCAGCATTGCGGTGTTTGGTCCCACTTCTCCCAAGCAGCATTGCCCGCAGCAAACAATCATCGAACCCACCACGGTATACGGCATCAGTAAGTATGCCGGCGAGTTCTGGTGTCATTATTTTAATAACCGCTATGGGGTGGATGTGCGGAGCCTCCGCTATCCCGGCCTGATCAGTTATAAAAGTGAACCCGGCGGCGGCACCACCGATTATGCCGTGGATATTTTTTACAAAGCCAAAAAGGAGAAAACGTACGAGTGTTTCCTCAAAGAAGATACTTACCTGCCCATGATGTACATGCCCGATGCCATCCGGGCGACGATTGAACTGATGGAAGCGCCGGCCAGTAAAATATCGGTGCGCACATCCTATAATTTATCGGGTATGAGTTTTTCGCCCAAAGAGATTTTCACCGAGATCAGTAAACATGTACCTGGTTTTACCATCAGTTATAAACCCGATTACCGGCAACCCATTGCCGACAGCTGGCCGCAAAGTATTGATGATTCGGTGGCAAGAAGAGACTGGGGCTGGAAAGAAGAGTATAACCTGGAGCAGATGACGAAGGACATGCTGGAGAACCTGCTGGCGTAACGAATATTGAACAAGGTATGCTGAATTATGGTCGGAGTGTTATACTTCAGCATTCAAAATTCCTTGTTCCTTGTTCAACATTCAGATGAGCTTATGCTCATACGCATACTTCACCAGCCCGATTACGCTGGCGGTATTTGTTTTCCGGAAAATATTTTTGCGATGGGTTTCCACGGTGCGTTCGCTTAAAAACAGTTGTTCGGCGATCTGTTTATTGCTCAGTTCCTTTTCAATGAGGCGGATGATCTCAATTTCCCGGGCCGTAAGGTTTACTTCTTCGTTTTCTTTTTTCCGGTCGCTGGCCCTGGTCATTTCTTCCAGGACCTCCTCGCTGAAGTAGATGCCGCCGCCGGATATTTTTTCCAGCGCTTTCAATAATTCTTTCTTACCGATATTCTTCAGTACATACCCCGAGATATCTGCATCCTCGATCATCTGGTTTACGAGGTCGCCCTGCCCGCTCATAGACAGTGCCAGTATTTTTATTCCGGGAAATTGTTTGTGGACTACCTTTGCCAGTTCGGCGCCGTTCATGCCGGGCATCATCACGTCGGTAAGCAGGATGTCAATATTTTTTTTGCTGATAAGGGTGGTCATCTCCAGGGGCTGGGTGCATTCGATCACCACTTCAAACCGGTCGTGCCCCTGAAGCAGTGATTTCAATCCATCGATCACAATCTGGTGATCATCTACAATTCCTAATTTAACCTTCGAGTTTTTCATATGCTTGGCTCAACTCCTTTTGCGTGTGCTAAATGTAGCGAAATCTTTTTAATGGCCGGCTGGTATATGAATAGCCACCAGGGTTCCTTTGCCGGGTGAACTGTCGAAGTCAACGGTCCCTTTCAGGAATTCCACCCGGGAACGTATGTTCTTTAGCCCGATGCCTTCCGGTTGTTCCCTGCCGGCCGTATCAAATCCACGCCCGTTGTCTTCCACGGTTGCCGAAATGCCATCTGTATCCCGGATAAGGGAAATGTCGAGGTTGCTGGCGCCGGAATGTTTGATCACGTTGTTCACGCATTCCTGTATCACCCGGTACAGCACGGTTTCGGTATTGCTGTCGAGCCGTTCATTCAATCCCTCGGTGTGCAGGTTGATCTTGATGATGCGGTTGTCGATGCGGTCAATAAATTCCCGTACGGCACTGGCGAGCCCGCTCTTGAGCAGTGCATTGGGCATCATCTGGTGGCTTACGCTGCGGATCTCTTTGCAGCTTTCATCCACCAGGGCAATCAGTTTATCAAAATAATTTTTTTGTGTTTCGTCCCTGAAGCTGATTTCATTTTCAAAAGCAGATAAATTCATTTTGGCGGCGCTCATCATTTGTCCAACACCGTCGTGCAGGTCGGCGGCAATGCGGCGGCGTTCATTTTCTTCGGCATTGATTACGGCCTTGGCGGCAATGTCCTGTTGTTTCATTACTTCATCCTGCAGAACCATTTTATTCTGCAGCTGCCGCTTGCGGTAGAAGGTGTACCCGAATAACACCAGCAGGGCAGAGGCCAGGGAAATGCCAGCCAGAAGGTAGTTCTTCCGGCTGATCTCTGTTTGCTGCAGCCGGAGTTGCTGTTCTCTTTTTTCAGCCTGGTATTTGGCATTCAGCTGTTCAATCTGTTTCATTTTTTCGCCGGTGTAGATCGAGTCTTTTAGCCCGGTCTGCTTTTTATAATATTCCAGCGAGAGGGCATAGTCTCCTTTTTTCTCTGCAATGGCGGCCAGTTCCTTGTAATTACTCAGCATCAGGTCCATGAATTTCATGTCGGTAGCAATCGCATTGCTGAGGTTGTATTGTTCAATGGCTTTATCCAGGTTGTTTTGTTCCTTGTACATGAAGCCAAGGTCGCCATGGCTTAATGCGATCGAGAAACTGTCCTTCAGCAGTTTCCGGAGTTCCAGCGAGCGGAGCAGGTTATCCTCGGCTTCTGTAAAATTTTTCTGCAACGTGGCGGCTCCGCCGATGAAATTCAGGCTGTAGGCAATGCCAACGGTGTCGTTCATCTTTTGCCGGATAGCAAGCGAACGTTTGTAGCGGCTGATGGCTTCATCATACTCCTGCTTGTATTCAAACACCACGCCCGATTCGTTGAGAATGGTGGCCATCCCGTTCTCATCATTCAGTTTTTTGTAGATGTCAAATGCTTCATCGTACATCTGTAAAGCCCGGCTCAGGTCTTTGGTCTTCCGGTACAGTTTACCCAGGTCATTCAGTACCAGGGCCAGTTTGGGCCGGTCGCCGCTACGGCGCAAAATGCCAAGTGCCTTGTAATAATATATAGCGGCGCTGTCGTAATCACCCTTGAAATAATACGCCCGCCCAATGGCATTCTGAAACCCGCCGTAGGAGCTGCTGTCGTTCATCTTAATGGCAAGACCGGCGCCATTCTGCGAGGCGGTAAGACAGGCATCAAAGTCTTTGAACAGCAGTTTTTCCTCCAGTAAAAAATAGGCTTTGATCTTTTCAGCATCGCTGCTGTTGGCGATCACAAAATTCAGGCTGTCGAACACATACTGCTGGGCATGCGGGTAGTAATAAGATGCGGAAAAAACAAGCAGGAAAAAAAATGTCCGGAGGCGTTGCATGTGATGAAAGTTAATGGATGCCCAGTACCTGCTGCATGGTAAAGATTCCTTTCTTATCCCGGACAAATTCAGCGGCCAGTACGGCACCCAGTGCAAAACCCTGGCGGCTGTGGGCGGTGTGAATGATCTCGATGTCATCCACGGCTGAATGGTATTTCACGGAATGTGTTCCCGGGGCGGGGTCTTCCCGTTTGCTGGTGATCACCAGGTCTTCCGGTTTCGTGGAAGCATCATTCACCCATTGTTTCTTCCGGGTGAGTTCCTGCATCACCTGTTCGGCCAGGGTGATGGCGGTTCCGCTGGGCGCATCTTTTTTTTGTGTATGGTGTATCTCTTCCATGTGTACATCATATTCTTTGTGCGGCTTCATCAGCTGCGCCAGTTTTTTATTGAGTTCAAAAAAGATGTTTACGCCCACACTGAAATTGCTGGCGTATAAAAAACTGCCGTTCAGCTGCCGGCACAAACCGTCCACTTCATCCCGCTGTTCAAGCCAGCCAGTGCTGCCGCTTACCACGGGGATACCGGCGCTGAGGCATTTCAATATATTTTCCCGGGCGCTGTGCGGACCGGTGAATTCGATGGCCACATCGCATTGCTGAAGATTTTCTTTTGTAAAGGAAGAAACGGTGTCGATGTCTATTTTGAGGGGAATGGTATGGCCTCTTTGCAGGGCCACTTCTTCAATGGCTTTTCCCATTTTGCCATAGCCTACCAATGCAATTTTCATGATTGTGATGCGGCGGTTAAAAAATGAATGCCGGTAAAGTGAAGGTAATTATTTTGCCCGATTTCTGCCGATGTTCAATACAAGGCTTACGCCGTTTGTTTGTGCTATCGGACTGTAGCCGGCTTTGATCTGCAGGCTCAGGTCATCGCTTACATCAAATGTTTTCAGGTGGGCATCCACGGTGGCATCCACCACGTTCAGCCCCCAGAACAGGATAAAGAACAGAACTGTGTAGTCAACATTCTGTCTTACCTGGTTGCGGAAGTTCTTGATGCGTTCGGGCTGGTCCTTTACCGAATAATAGGGTTGGGGTATTTCGAAATCATTTCCCGGGTTACCATCTATTGCATTCACATATGCATCCCGTGCTTCCCGGTATTGTTTTACGTTGCGGAAGAAGATGACAGTGGTGGTGCCCAGGGCGGCATATACAACGGGAATTTTCCAGTATTTTTTATTGGTGGCCTGCCCCCATCCGGGCAGGATGGCTGACCGGTACGTAGCAATGCGGGGATTATATGCTTTGGCCGGGTCGGGTTTGGAAAAAAGATTGGTGTTCTTTTTCTTTTTTGTACTGTCGGCAGTGGTTTGGGCACCCGCCTGGCCGCAGCTAAGAACAACGAGTGCAAGAAAAAAACAGGAAATAACTTTCAACATCAGCTTACTTTAATGTTCAGTTTGTCCAGCAGCGCATTCAGCTCTTCGGTGGAATAGTATTCAAACAGGATGCTGCCGCTGCCTTTTTTACCGTGGGTTAATTTAACACGGGTATTGAATTGCGATGCTAAATTATCTTCTATCCTTTTCAGATCGGGCGACAGGCTTTGTTTTACCGCAACTTTAACAGCGGGGCTGTATTGTTTTCTCACCAGCTCTTCTGTCTGGCGTACCGACAATCCACGTTTGCGGATCTCGTTGAAAATATACAGCTGTTTGTCCACCAGGTCAACATTGATCAGTGCCCGGGCATGTCCCATGCTGATATCGCCGTTGCGGACTGCCACCTGTATATCGGGCGGTAATTTCAGCAACCGGATGAAATTGGCTACGGTACTCCGCTCTTTCCCCATGCGTTCGGCCACCTGCTCCTGTGTATATTCCAGTTCATCCATCAGGCGTTTGTAACTCAGTGCCACCTCAATGGCATTAAGGTCTTTCCGCTGCAGGTTTTCCAGCAGGGAGAGTTCCAGCAGTTCGGTATCATTGGCCTGCCTGATGTACACGGGCACGTCTTTAAGCCCGGCCAGTTTTGAAGCCCGGAACCGGCGTTCCCCGGCAATGAGCCTGTATTTGCCGCTGGGTAACTGGGTTACGGTAAGCGGTTGAATGATGTTGTGTATTTTAATGGAAGCCGCCAGTTCGTTTAATGCCGTTTCATCAAAATCGCGGCGTGGCTGTTTGGGATTTACTTCAATCTGGTCGAGCCCGATGCGCAGGGAAGTAGATACCTGTTCCACCACTTCAGGTTTTAAACTGCCGGCAGTGTTCTTCAGGTCGGCATCAATGTTCTGCAACAGGCTGCGGATGCCTTTTCCGAGTGCGTCTTTTTTATTGGGAAGGCTCATGGTATTGATTTAATGATGTGCTGACTTGGTGATGTGCCGATTGTTAATACTATCATACCAGGCAATCATCAAATCACCAAATTGGGTCATTCAAGTATTCTGTCTTCTTCTTTTATCCGGGTAAGATTATTTTTTTGGAGGATCTCTTTGGCCAGGTTCAGGTAATTCACGGCGCCCTTGCTGTCGGAGTCGTACAGGATCACCGGTTTGCCGAAACTGGGTGCCTCACTCAGCCGGGTATTGCGGTGAATGATGCTGCTGAAAACGATGTCGTCGAAATGCCGGCGCACCTCGCTTACCACCTGGTTGCACAGACGGAGGCGTCCGTCGTACATGGTCATCAGGATGCCTTCGATTTTTAAAGAGGGGTTGAGGCGGTTCTGAACGATTTTGATGGTGTTGAGCAGTTTGCCCAGGCCTTCAAGGGCAAAAAATTCCGTTTGCACCGGCACCACCACGCTGTCGGCCGCCGTGAGTGCATTTACGGTGATCAGTCCCAGGGAAGGAGAACAGTCAATTACGATAAAATCATATTCATCCCGGATGGGTTCCAGGATCTTTTTCAGCACGCTTTCCCGGTTGGGATAATTGATCATCTCAATTTCGGCGCCCACCAGGTCGATGTGCGAAGGTACAAGGTCCAGGAAGGGGATATCTGTTTTCAGGATCACGTCTTTGGCCTGGGCCTCGTTCACCATACAGTCGTACAGGCTTTGAGTGATGTTGTGGAGGTCGAACCCGGTACCCGTGGTGCTGTTGGCCTGCGGGTCGGCATCCACCAGCAGGGTTTTGTATTCCAGTACGGCAAAACTGGCCGCCAGGTTGATGGCGGTGGTGGTTTTGCCCACGCCTCCTTTTTGATTTGCTACTCCAATTATTCTCGCCATAATTCGTTGTTCGTTGTAGTTGATCGCATAAAGTCCGCTCTTCGGCCAACGGCCAACGATCAACGGCCCATTTTCCGATGTTCAAAGGTATCGTAATGTGGGGCAATTACCCTTTTTCGTTTTCACCATTTTATCGACGTTACAGGCCCTTTGCGCCTGTTAAGCCAGTCCCCGGATTATAAAATATTTTACATTCCCGATCGTCTGGTTTCAATAAACAGTGCCAACTTTGCTTCCGGGCCGGCAAATTTAACCATTCGGCACAAAACGGAACAAAGAATAGCCTTAAATGTAATATTTGCTGTAATGCCGGAGCTAACAAAAAAGCATATGAACACCGAATACCGGAGACCCCGGCCACAAACTTCAAACCCTAAACCCTAAACTACCATGCGTACACCGCTCGGCGTTTTTCTCACCCTCGCTGTCATGCTCCTGCTGGATACGTATATCTTCCAGGCGGTAAAAGCAGTCAGCAATTCGGTATCTCCCAAGGCCCGTGCCATCATCTATTCATTGTACTGGGGGCTTACAGTACTGGCTGTAATCAGCTTCCTGCTTTTTGTATATACCGATCAGCAATTTCTGGGCAGGAAAGTGAGGACCTATCTTTTTGCAACTTTTATCGGCCTCTTCCTGGCCAAAATGGTGGCGGTGATCTTTTTCCTGGTAGATGATGTGCGCCGGGGAATACAATGGATTGCCGGGAAATTGTTTTTCAATAATACCGAAGTGGAAGGCATGAGCGGCGACGGCATCAGCCGGTCGGCGTTCTTAAGCTGGCTGGGGCTGGCTGCCGGTGGAACCCTGTTCGGAAGCCTGCTGTATGGTTTCGGCAATAAGTACAATTACAACTTAAAAAGGGTGCCTCTGGCATTCGAAAACCTGCCACCCGCTTTTAAGGGACTAAAAATTATTCACATCAGCGATATTCACAGCGGAAGCTTTACAGATAAAAAAGCCGTTCATCACGGCGTGGATAAGATACTGAAGGAAAATGCCGACCTCATCCTGTTTACCGGCGACCTGGTGAATGACCGGGCCACCGAGATGGAGGAATACATGGAAGTGTTTAGCCGGCTGAAGGCCCCCATGGGTGTATTCAGTACGTTTGGAAACCACGATTACGGCGATTATGTAAACTGGCCGCACAAAGGGGTTTCCCGGGAACAGAACCTGGAAAACCTGAAACAGGTTCATGCCGGGTTGGGCTGGCGGCTGCTGATGAACGAACACGTGGTGCTGGAAAAAGACGGGCAGCAGATTGCCCTGCTGGGCATCGAGAACTGGAGCAATAAGGCACGGTTTCCCAAGCACGGACGTATGGACCTGGCGCACCCGGGTTCAGAAAAATATCCCTTTAAAATATTGATGAGCCACGACCCCAGCCATTGGGATGCCGAGGTAAAAGTGAAATATCCCGATGTTGACCTGATGCTGAGTGGCCATACCCACGGCATGCAGTTCGGCGTGGAGATACCCGGTTTTAAGTGGAGCCCCGTGCAATATATGTACAGACAATGGGCCGGCTTATATGAAGATGGCAAACAAAAACTTTACGTAAATCCCGGTTTCGGTTTTATCGGCTACCCGGGGAGGGTAGGGATATTGCCGGAGATTACGGTGATAGAGTTGGTTTAGTCAATAGTCATAAGTCATAGTCATTGGTCATTGAGTAGCCTTGACTGATATTTTAATCTTTTTTATAGTATTTGATTTCTATCTTTCTTGGAAATCAAATGCCATGCGATTAAGTCTTCTTCTTATCGTCTTCTCATTTTTTCTTTCTTCCTGTAGCAATCACCGGGATAACAGTATGATCGTATATAAGGTTGTTGATGAAGGATTGAAGCAATCGATTGTAACCATCAGCGAGGTAAATCAACTCATTTACCGGGCTCTTGAACAGGCTACTGAAGACCAGGATACAAGAGAGTCTGCATTAAGGTGGCAGCAGATGGCAATGAAGGTAAAGGCGCTTACAGACAGTACCGCCGGGTATCTTGCAGGATTGAAAGAAGAACTGAAAGGAGAAGCAGCCAAAGACGACAAAGGGGCTTATAAAGAAGATGACATTAAAGCGGTGAATCATGTTTTCAATGATCATGAAAAGGGGAAGGAGTTATTCAGCAGGCTGGTGACATTCAGGAAAGAGTTGTTGGCCGTAGATCCGGAATTCAAAAAAGAATTTGAGAATACTGCGTATGTTTTTGCTGTAAAATTCGATCCTGTTAAAAGCGGAGCAGAGAGGTTCACAAAAACATTTGTCAATGACATTCCTGTTACGGCTGCATTCGCGGTGTTAAGCAAATTCGAAAATAATATACGCAGTGTTGAACATTCGGTTATCAGTTTCTGTCTGAATAAATCCAAGCCAGCTATGATCGTGGATGATTTTGTAATGCCAGTGGTCTCACTGAACTATAATACCGTAAAGCCCGGAGATAAACTGGAGCTTACAGCCGGGATAGGAGCATTCTCCAGCAGGGTCAAACAAAAGATAACCATTGATGAAAAAGAGGTACCGGTTGATAACGGAGTTGCCACCTACAATTTCCGGGCGTCTAAAGAGCCCGGAAATTATCGTATGCGTGTGGTGGTTGAGTTTCTGGGACCTTACGGCCAGTTGATAACACTGGAGAAGAGCATCGCCTATAAAGTGACCGAATAATAATTATATTCTTTGTTTTAATTGGGCCTCTTGCTGTAATCATACATTCTCACAATCGTTTCATCGGCTGCCGCATTTTGCGGGGCCACTTTGGCGATCTGTGCCTGTATGCACTTCCATTCGCCGTTTTCCTTGATATAGGTATCGGTATACATCCAGTAGCTCACCTGTTCTTTTCCATCTTTAATGCTGATGCATTTGTTCTGAGAATGGATGAGGGCGGTGCTGCCGAAGATGCGGATGTCTTCATCGCGGTAGTCCCAGTATACGATGCCGTCAAATCCATGGGCCCAGTTCTCCAGGTATTCCTTACGGGCCGTATACTTTCCTTCACTGCTCACGTGAATGAAATCGCGGTGGATGATGCGGCTGTGTGAAGCAGTATCACTCATCACAAAATTGTGAATGAACCTGGCATTGAGTTTTTTCAGGACATCAAGGTCTGTTTGCTGGGCTTCTGCCCGCATTACCCCCAGGCCCAGCAGGCTGCTGTAAAAGATCTTTTTCATGGCTGTGCTATTTATTGTACGGTTAATAATTGTTCGAAGAAAGCCCCGATATTATTTTTTCTGTCTGTAAAATGAATTTCCAGTATCCAGTATCTCTTATTTCCCAGTTTGTCGGGTAATAAGATACTGCTGTGATTATCCGGGTGAATATCCAGGCACAGATCGGATGGATCATCGGGCTGTTCATGCGGGAAACGGCCTACAATATGGCCGCCTATTTCACCTCCCCATTCCCAGCCATACTTTTTGGCCAGGTTGCTTAGGTATTGAAAGCAGGCAACTCCGGTAAGTGCCTGCTGACCGGAATACCAGCGGTCGGCCTCATGCCAGGCATCTTCCACATCTTTTTTCAGTTTTAGTTTAAGCGGATCATTGCCGATCACATAGGTTCTGCCCAGGTCGGCTTCCCACCCATTGAAAACAGGACCAAAGTCCAGGATTACGATATCCTCCTCCTCAATGGTCCGGTCAGCCGGGTTTCCGCTATAAGGCTGAAGTGTATTGATACCCGCCCGTACAATTTTTTTATGCCAGAAGTTTTCAATGCCAAAGGATTGTTTGGCAAGGCTGACTATTTCTGCAGATAATTCGCTTTCTGATTTGCCTGCAATGATTAATCCTTGCTGATGCACGGCGTTGAACAGTTCTTTTGCTTTTTGTTCAGCAACGAACAGGTTTTGTTTTGCTTCAGTCATAGCATGTGCTTTTGGGAGCACAAAACTACAGGGGGAGTAAAACGATCACTTGTGAAATCTTGCTGTTTTTTTATGTGAACCGCGATAACCGGTAGGGGAGAGTTTGTATTGCTTTTTAAAAGCGGCAGAAAAATAATCGAGGCTGTTGAAGCCAGACTGGAAGGCGATATCGGCAATTGGTAATGGAGTGGATAACAGCATTTCCGCATGTTTCAGCCGCATCAATTGAAGGTACTGGTATACCGGGTAGCCCGTGAACAATTTGAACACCCGGCTGAAATGAAAGGGGCTGATGTGGCAATGGGTAGCCAGCTCTTCCAGTGAAATGTTCCTGGAAATATGTTCACTAAGGTATTGCTTGGCCTTTTCAATAGTAGAGAGATGGTGTTTCTTCAATCTTGCCGGAAGCACCTGCGGCATTTCATAATTGGAGAAACGGGCAAGCACTTCTTCCAGGATATCCATGACAATATTATCCATTTCCAGTTTGTGCGGTATTGGCTGCCTGGCAGCATTCAGTAAAGCAAAGTGCAATTGCTCCACCTGCGGGTTTGTTTTCAGCAGCAGGGACTGCATGTCTTTATTCGTAAAGAACCAATGGGCTTTCAGGTGCAGCTGTTCTTCAATATCCTCATAAAAAGCTTTTTTAAATATGATGATGGTGCACTCATCGGGCATTTCGCCGGGGTGTTTTACGGAATAGTCATAGCCGGGTTTGCTTACCAGTACTGATCCGGTATAGGTGTCGAGTGTGTTGCGGAAGGCATTGTAATAAAAATTACCTGAGCGGGTAATGCACAGCGAGAGGTGTTCATTGTACTCGGTTTTCGACCGGGTGCATTCATTACAGAGGCACCTGAAATCGCAGACCTCGTAATAGTCAGAAGAGAATAGTATGTGTACTTCTGCTTCCATGATATTGAAAACTGAATATTGAAAATTGGGTATTGAATATTAACCTGCATGGGATCAAAATAAAATGTTCAATACCCAACTCTCCATGTTTAAATCGTATTACCTGAAGCTTCTTTTTTCCTTACCGGCATACTGCCTGCTCCTTCCTTCGTCACTTGGTCTTTTGAATCCGCCGTCGGCCTCATTCATGCGGATGGTGCGGTTGTTATACCGTTTGCCGTCAATGGCTTTGATCATCCGTCCGGCGGCATCTTTATCAATCTCCACCCAACTGTTCATATCCCGCAGGTCAATCTTACCGAGTACTTCTTTCTTCAGGTTGCTTTCATCTAAAATAAATTGCAGGAAGCTGGCTTTGTAAAAACCATCTTTGGTTCCCAGGTTCACGAATAAACGGGTGTAGCCACTGTCACGCCTGCTGAAATTGCCACGGTCTCTGCGGCCACCCTGCATATCCTGGTTGACCGGCCTTCTGTCGCCACGTGATTCAATGCGGTTCAGGTCTTCGGCATTCTCATAATATTTCAGGAAATGACTGAACTCAAGTGCCGCCACCCGTTGCAATACTTCTTCTTTACTTACCTCGGCAAACTTGGTCATCAGGTCGGGCAGAAATGTTTCATAATCGCCATGGCTTACATCGGCCTGCATCAATTTATCCATGAAGTGGAAGAACTGTTTGCGGCAGACTTCCTTTCCGGAAGGCACATCCACTTTATGAAATTTTGAATTGATCAGTTTCTCCAGGGATTTGATCTTATATACTTCGCGGCTGTGGCAGATGGAAAGGCAAACACCCGTTTTACCGGCACGACCGGTTCGGCCACTGCGGTGGGTATATACTTCCATATCGTCTGGCAGCTCGTAGTTGATCACGTGGGTGATTCCATCCACATCAATACCACGGGCGGCCACGTCGGTGGCGATCAGCAGTTGCAAATTCTTTGTGCGGAAACGCCCCATTACTTTGTCACGCTGTTGCTGCGACAGATCGCCGTGCAATGCTTCGATCTCGTAGCCCGATTTGGCCAGGCGTTCAGAAATATCCTGGGCATCGGCCTTGGTACGGGTGAAGATGATGCCGTACATGCCGGGATTGAAATCAATCAGGCGTTTTAATGCCTCATATCGGTACTGGGCACCCACCACAAAATACTGGTGATCGATGTTTACGTTGCCACTGTTCTTTTTACCAACGGTTACTTCTTTCGGGTTCTCCATGTAGTTCTTGGAGATGGCCCTTACTTCCGGTGGCATGGTGGCGCTGAAAAGCCAGGTGCTTTCGCGGTTGACAGTATTCTTCAATACAAAGTCGATATCATCGCGGAACCCCATGTTCAGCATTTCATCGGCTTCATCAAGCACCACGTATTTTACTTTCTGCAGGTCGATGGCTTTCCGCTCGATGAGGTCAATCAAACGGCCGGGTGTGGCCACCACGATGTGTACGCCTTTTTTCAGGTTGCGTATCTGCATCATGATGGAGGCGCCGCCATAAACGGCTTCGGTGAAGATATTGCGGCTGTGTTTTTTAAACGATTCAATGTCGTTGGTGATCTGGAGGCACAATTCCCTGGTAGGGCAAACAATCAGCGCCTGCGGGTGGCGCTGGCCGGGCTCAATCAGTTGCAGCAGCGGAAGGCCAAATGCCGCTGTTTTACCGGTACCGGTCTGGGCCAGGCCCATAAAATCGGTGGTGCCGGATAATAAAACAGGGATGGCTTTTTCCTGTATGGAAGTTGGTGTTTCAAATCCTAATTCGGTAACGGAGCGTACCAATTGCTCGTTCAAGCCTAAGGCTTCAAATGCATTCATAAATTTGTTTTGCGATAGCCACATGTAATTTCCCGTATCCGGCAGGTTCGGTACCTGGTCAGCTTATTGCTTACGGGATGTCATGCTTCTGGCCGTTGGGTAAGCCCGGTTTAACCGGGTTCAGGGGATCAAATTATCCCATAGAAGGGTCTATTTTCAACAGCAACTGAGCATGTCATGTAATTCTCAGTTATTAATAATGGGCGCAAAGGTAAGGTATTCCGGCTCCAAAACAATGCGATGAGCAAAGTTTACGTTTAAAAGAGCTTTTTTGCAGTACCGTTAAACTATTTTTGGTTTTTATAATCTATAGCACACCACACTCAACCTGTATGCACCGGATTCTAAGCCTGCTGCTTGCCATATTCTGTACGTCCGCCGTATATGCACAAACCGATTCTCTTACCCGGGAAGAGAGGGCTGCATTGGATTCGATGTTTAAGAACGATGAGTTCATCCGGTTGATGATGGGGGTAAAAAAGAAAAAAAGCTATGCAGACATTAACGTAGGGGTTGGCAACGGCATGTTCAGTCTCAAGAACAATTCACTCAATGCCGGGCAGGCGGTTACCAATAAAATCTTCTACACTTCCACGCTGGGGTATTATCATAAAAGCGGTTTTGCGGTGACGGCAACAGCTTTTGTCGCCAATGATGAATCCAAACTGAAAGCGTACCAGTATGCCATCAGCCCGGCCTATGTGTATAATAGTAAAAAAATTAATGCGGGGATATCTTATACCCGTTTCATCGAAGGCTCAGTCGCCAGTTTTGATGTAAGCCCTTTCAAGAATGATTTCTATGGAAGTTTCACCTATAAGAAAACATGGATACAACCGGGTGTTGCCCTTGGATTTTCTTTCGGCAAACTGAAAGAATATTTTGATACCGCATTCTGGTTCTTCAACCGGGTGGTGCATATCACCGATACAATTACCACACGACTCTCCGGTCTTTCTGCCATTGTATCTGCTACCCACGAATGGGATTATTACAAACTGCTTGGAAAAAAAGATGCCATTCAGCTGCAGCCAACCATAATGCTGAATGCCGGTTCGCAGCGATGGAACATTAAGCATTCAAGCAGCCTCAACAAGCGCCGGCCACGGGTACAGAACTACCTGAAGACAAGATATGGTGACGGAACCGATTCCGATAAATTCAAACTGCAATCACTTGGCTTTTTGGCAGCGATCACTTATTACAATGGAAAATTTTACCTGCAACCACAGGTATATTTCGACTATTACCTTCCATCCACTACCGAGAAACGATTGACTTCACTGTATTCGGTAACTGCCGGTTTCTCTTTGTAATGCAATGGTTCTCTTAACAAAAGTTTGTAAAAAAATGAATCCCGGTGGCATATTCCTTGCGCCTTGTGCAGGAATCAAATCATTTAATATGAAAACGAAAATCCTTTCACTGGCAATTGTATTATTCATCGTCAGCATCTCTGCATCCGCTCAAAAAGTTCATATCGGGTTTAAAGGTGGCGCTGCCATCAATAAACTTACCGGTAAGTCATTCAAAGATGAGTTCTCCTTCGGATATCACCTGGGTGGTTTCGTAGAGATCGGGCTCGGTAAAAAATTCGCTATTCAGCCGGAAATATTATTCAGCCAAACCAATGTAGATACATCCAGCACCTTCAGCAACGTATACCAGTTTAAGCAACTGGACAAGGTACAGTTGAAATACCTGAGTTTCCCCATCCTGTTAAACATTAAACCCGTAAAGGCACTCACGCTGCAGGTAGGCCCGCAGTTCGGAATTCTTACCAATAAAAGCAATACGCTGTTGCAAAACGGGAAAGAGGCATTCAAAAGCGGCGACTTCAGTATGCTGGCAGGTGTACAGGTAAATGTGGGTCACCTGGGTATTTATGGCCGGTACAACGTAGGCCTCAGCAATATCAACGATATCGATAACCAGGAAAAGTGGAAAAACCAGAGCATCCAGCTTGGTTTGTCGTTCCGGTTATAAAATAAATGCAATTTGCTTTGCCGGTATGGGGATTCCGGCAAAGTTATTCAGGGACGGATGATGCTGAGAGAGCCATCGGCGTTCCACTTCACCACGGCAGAAGGTAAAGCCGGGGTGGAATCATCCTGGCGGTGTTGCACTATATAGTCAACACCGCTTTTTATTGCCACATCAATATCGGTAAACACGGCAGGAGCCGGGTAGCCCGATATATTGGCCGAGGTGGAAACGATGGGTTTCCGGAATCGTTTGATCAGGTCTTTGCAGAAACGGTCTTTGATGATGCGGATAGCGATGGTATTGTTTTGCGGGGTTAGGTTTTGTGCCAGTCCCACCGCCCCTTCATAAATAATGGTGGTGGGTTTGTGAATGCCTTTGATGTAATCAAATACCTTGGGATCAGGCTGGGTAACATATTGAACGATGTCTTTTTCTTCTGCCAGCAGGATAATCATGCTCTTTTCATCGGATCGTTTCTTCAGCGCATAGATCTTTGCCACGGCGTCTTCATTGGTGGCGTCGCATCCGATGCCCCATACCGTATCCGTGGGGTAGAGGATGAGCCCGCCTTCTTTTAACACCCGCAGGCTTTGCTCTATATCGTTCTCGTAACTGTACATGCAAATTTATTTTTCAAGTGTTTCAATAAGCCTCGCTGTTTCTATGGTAAGGGCGCATTTAAAATGTTTTTCGGGACAGGCTTTGTGCCCATGCAGTCCGCAGGGCCGGCAGGATAGTTTCTCCGGCGTTTCAATAATGAACGATTTGTCTGATAAAGGAGTAAAGCCAAATGCCGGAACGGTGGAACAGAAAATGGCCGTTACCGGTGCATTTACTGCCGAAGCAAAATGAAGCGGTGCTGAATCGTTTACATAATTCATCCGGGCCGATCGCATCAGGGCAGCCGACTGCAAAAAAGAGAGCCTGCCGGCCAGTACCTGTACTTGTGAATTACCAGCACTGTTCATGATGTGTTCGCTTTCAGCCACATTCTCTTTTCCGCCCAATAAGTAAATAGAGACATCTTTTGGAAAACGGCCGATCAGCTCAATCCATTTTTCAACAGGGTATTGCTTAGTGAACCATACACTACCGGTAGTCATAGTCACATAAGGCTGATGTGTATATTGATCGATGGCTGCAACGTCTGCACCGGAGGGATACATGGCTGGCCTGGTGAAATGATCATCGGTGAAAGAACGGATGAGGTCGTTATTCCGGTCCACTTCATGCTTGGTGCTGTTCTCATTGCTGATGATGTGTTTGATCCTGGTGCTGAACAGGAAACTCAATGGGTTCTTATCGAACCCAATGCTTTCTTTGGCACCGGAAAAAGCTGTGAGCAGGCCTGTGGAAAAAAAGCGCTGCAGGTTGATCACTTTATCGTAATGGTTCCTTCTGATCTGCCCGAGCATGGCAAAAAGGTTCCGGATCTTTTTTTCTTTCTTGTTCCACACCAGCACTTCATGCAGGTGTGGGTTGTTCTGCAGCAGGCTTTCATTTCCTTTCCGTACCAGGAAATCGATCTGTGCGTCCGGGTAGTGTTGTGCCAGTTTCTCCACCAGGGCGGTGGCCAGCACCACATCGCCGATGAAAGCTGTTTGTATAACCAGGAACTTCTGCATATAAGGAGCGAAGTTATTGATTAAAAACCTTTTTAAGTCTTGGTTCAACAATGTAAGTTTGCAAAAAACAATCAGATGGAATTGAAAGAAATGATACTGGCCGCCTGGGCCAACCGGGAATTACTGAAAGAAAAAACCTATGCCGATGCTGTACGGAACGTAATTGAAGAGGTGGATAAGGGCCGGCTGCGTACCGCCGCCCCTTCGGCTGAGGCCCCTGGTGGCTGGCAGGTGAATGAATGGGTGAAACAGGCCATCCTGATGTATTTTGCCATTCAGCAGATGGAAACCTATACCTTACCGCCTTTTGAGTTTTATGATAAAATGAAACTGAAGTCCGATTATGCATCCCTGGGTGTGCGTGCCGTGCCGCATGCGGTGGCAAGGTATGGCGCTTACCTCGCAAAGAACGTGGTGCTGATGCCCAGTTATGTGAACATCGGAGCCTACGTGGATGAAGGCTCTATGGTGGACACCTGGGCTACGGTAGGCAGTTGCGCCCAGGTCGGTAAGGGGGTGCACCTCAGTGGTGGCGTGGGCATCGGGGGCGTACTGGAGCCCCTGCAGGCAAGCCCGGTGATTATTGAAGATGGATGCTTTATCGGTAGCCGCTGCATTGTAGTGGAAGGTGTACGGGTGGAAAAAGAAGCGGTGCTCGGCGCCAATGTGGTGCTTACCCAATCCACCAAAATCATTGATGTAAGCGGATCCGAGCCGAAAGAAATGAAAGGGGTAGTGCCCGCCCGCAGCGTGGTGATACCCGGCAGCTATACCAAAAAATTCCCTGCTGGGGAGTACGGGGTGGGTTGTGCGCTCATCATTGGACAGCGTAAGCCATCCACCGATTTAAAGACAAGTTTAAATGATGCACTCAGAGATTTTAATGTTTCGGTTTAGTCCCTTATATTTGCACCCCTGAATGTAAAATGCCCAGATGGCGAAATTGGTAGACGCACTGTGTTCAGGTCGCAGCGTCCGCAAGGATGTGCTGGTTCGAATCCAGTTCTGGGCACCAGAAAAGACTCAACGGTAGTTGGGTCTTTTATTTTTTAAGGATTTGCCGGTATAATTTGCAAGACATTTCTATTAAATTAGTCCACCACCTCATATAACAGTACCGGCGCCGTTTTATTCTTCAGCGGGGCTTCGCCCACTTTGCGGCAATTGAATGATTCTTTTACTTTTTCATAAGCCTGTTCAGTGATGACGATCTGGTTTTCGCCGGCAGCAGTTTGTAAGCGTTGTGCTGTATTTACCGTATCACCAATCACGGTATAATCCAGCCGCCGGAGGTTGGCCGAGCCAATATTGCCGGAGATCATCTCGCCGCTGTTGATGCCAATGGAAACCCTGGGAGAGAAGGAAATGCCGCCTGCATCCCCGGGCAATTCTTCAATCCGCTTGCGAACGGCCAGGGCAGCGTCGATCGCCCGGTCGAGGTGGTAATCACCACGGAATACGGCCATGATGCAATCGCCGATGAATTTATCAATGTAACCATTCTGGGCAATGATCTCTTTCACCATCACATCAAAATACCTGTTCAGCAGTTTTACCACGGTATCCGGCGATTCGGTTTCGCTGATGGAAGTAAAGCTGCAGATATCGATGAAGGCCACAGTGGCTTCTATATTTTCGTTGGCGGTCAAGGCCGATTCGTATTCGCGGCTGCCCATGAAGTTCAGCACGGTTTCATCCACGTACATCTTCAGGATATTGTTTTCCTTGATGGCCTGCATGGTTTCCCGCAACTGGGTTACATGCTTGATCGTTTTTTCCATGGTAATCTCCAGGTCCTCAAAGTTCACCGGCTTGGTGATGAAGTCGAAGGCGCCCCGGTTCATGGCGGTGCGGATGTTCTCCATATCGCCATAGGCGGAAACGATCACCGATTTCAGCAGGTTGTTCTGTTCATTGATCCTGCTCAGCAGCGTAAGGCCATCCATCTCCGGCATGTTGATGTCGCTGAGTACAATATCCACATCGGCATGCTGCTCCAGCTGTTCCAGCGCATGTTTGCCGTTGATGGCAAACACAAACTCATACTGGTGATCACGTATCTTCTGCCGGAACTTTTGCTTGATGAGTACTTCCAGGTCTGTTTCGTCGTCAACTACAAGTATTTTGGACATTATGGTATCGCTTTTAATTTTTCTTTAAGCAGGTTGAATTCTACGGGTTTCGTGAGGAAGTCATCTGCACCAAGCCGCATGGCGGTATCGTAATTATCCGTATCGCCGTACGCAGTGATCATCATCACTACGGGAGGAGGTTTGTGGTATTTCTGTTTGATATGACCCAACAGTTCCAACCCGCTCATGCCGGGCATATTGATGTCGGATAAGATCAAAACGGCTTCATGCTCATGCCCGTTAAGGTATACCAGGGCTTCTTCACCGGAAAAGGCAAATACAAATTCCATTTCCCTGTCCCTGATCTCTTTTCTGAAGCGTTGTTCAAAAAGGGTTTGTACATCTTTTTCGTCGTCAACTACCAGGATTTTCATTTGCTGTATTTAAGGTTTAATTGGTAAGATAATAATAAATTCAGCACCCTCGCCCTCCCTGGTCTCCACTTTTAATTCGCCGTCATGCCCCTTGGTGATGATGTCGTAACTTATCGAGAGGCCCAGGCCCGTTCCCTTTCCGGTTGGTTTGGTGGTAAAGAAGGGCTGGAATATTTTATCCAGTACTTTTTGAGGAATTCCATTCCCGTTATCGGCAACTTTTATTTCAACCTTTCCGGTTGTATTTTTAGTACTTACAAAAACAGTAGGTTCATAACCGCCGCCAACCTGTTTTTTCTTTTCATCCACCGCATAAAATGCATTGGTGATTAAATTTAAAATAACCCGGCCGATGTCCTGCGGGATGACGTTAATGTTGCCGATGCTTTCATCAAAATCCGTTTTCATGGTGGCGTTAAAGGATTTGTCCTTTGCACGCAGACCATGATAGGAGAGGCGTAAATATTCATCTGCCAGGGCATTGATATCCGTAGGTTCTTTTATTCCGCTGCTGCTGCGGCTGTGCTGCAGCATCCCTTTTACAATGGCATCCGCCCGTTTGCCGTGATGGTTTATTTTTTCTTCATTCTCCATAACATCCTTGGCAAGTGTTTTTACTTCCTCATAATTTCCTTTACTGATCTCATCGTTCATTTCGGTCAATAATTCTTTATTGACTTCCGAAAAATTATTGACGAAGTTCAGCGGGTTCTGGATCTCGTGTGCGATGCCGGCGGTGAGTTCACCGAGGGAGGCCATTTTCTCGGATTGCACCAGTTGCGCCTGGGTGGACCTTAAATTGGCAACCGTTGTTTCCAACACCTGGTTCGCCTTATGTTTCTGGCGGTTATTGCGAAACAGGATTATGGTGACCAGCAGAATACCTCCCAGCACGGCAAGCAAACCCAGCATGTTCATTTTATTGGCATAGGCCGTTTTTTCTTCATCCCTTTTTTTTAAGCGCAGCTGTTCATCAAAGGCGAATTTTTGGTATTTGGTCAGGCTGGTGATCCTGGCATTTTTAAGGCTGTCATTTATTTTATTCCATAATTTCTCGTACTTCAGGGCGCTGTCTGTTCTATTGTTTAATTGATATGCATTGGAAAGACGCTGATAAGCCAATTGCAAAGAACCGGGTAAGCCGGTAACCCGTGCAGCCTCAAATGTCTTAATAGCATAAAACAGGGTTGAATCCTTATTCCCTAACCTTTCCTGTAAACCGGCCATGCCCCAGTAAGAGGTTACCAATGACCTTATATAATTATCTGACAGATTTATGTCGATTGACTTATGTATATAAAACAAAGACGAATCATACATGCCTTTTTGCGCATAAGCTTTTGCCAGGTTTAATAAGGAAGCCCCGATCCTCCTGTAACCTGTCGCAGCAGCATAGCTCAGCGCTTTGATTGATAACCTGATTGCGGAATCGGTTGACAAGCGAGCAGAGAGGTTTGTCAACCCGCTGTATATTAATTTGCCATTATTGATTGATTCCCCCAGTTTTACTGCTTCCTCGTAATAGGACTTCTGTTTTTCCGGTTCACCTAAATTGCCCCATACGTGTCCCATCATTTGATAGTTCATACCTAAAATGGATATACGGGCAATATGGCCGTTCTCTGAATTTGAAAAGGTCCAGGGCCTCCAGTTATCAGCTTCATTCTTTTTATCCTCCGCCAGCTTCATGGCCTCTGAATGATAGTCGTATGATTTCATATAATCGCCCAACAGGTTCAGGCAATAACCAGCCTGGCTGTAGGCGTCAGCCTCCCACAGTTTCATGTTCAATTTTTTGGAAAGCGCCAACTGCAGATCATGAAAATATAACCCGCTGTCTGCAATGAAGTCCTGGTAGTAAAAACCGAGATTGCGATAGGCGATCAACTTTAGTGTGTCGTTTGTTTCAGTTTTTAGTGAACGTTTAAGGCTGTCTGCCTGCTGGGCGGTCACATAGCCCCAGGTCGGGTCTTTTTGTGCCAGGCTGAATACAGGCAGCAGACAGAGCAGGCTTATTGTTAAAACTGTTTTCATTCGTTAGTTGGTTGGCAATTGTATAATAAAGACCGATCCCTCATTTTCTTTTGTTTCTACCTTAAGTTCTCCGCCGTGCGCTTTCACGATATCATAGCTTAATGATAATCCCAACCCCGTTCCCTGCCCGGTGGGTTTGGTGGTGAAGAAGGGCTGGAAGATCTTGTCAATAATATTTTGAGGAATGCCTTTTCCATTGTCGGCGACCCTGATCTCAATCCGATCCTTAACCTTTTTTGTACTTACATTAACGGAGGGTTCATACGCTTCAGGCTGTTCTTTCTTTTTTTCCATTACCGCATAAAATGCATTCGTAATCAGGTTGAGAATAACTCTTCCCATATCCTGTGGAATGATATTGATGTTTCCAATTGTTTCATCAAAATCGGTTTTCATTGTTGCATTGAAGGATTTGTTTTTTGCACGAAGACCATGATAAGCTAATCTTAAATACTCATCACATAAAGCATTAATGTCGGTGGGCTCTTTTTGTCCGCTACTGCTTCGGGAGTGTTGCAGCATACCTTTTACAATTGCATCTGCCCTTTTACCGTGATGGTTTATTTTTTCTGAATTTTCTTTTATATCGTCTGCGATCTCATTTGCCGATTGCATATTGCCCGTTGCTAATTCCGATTTCAGTTCATCGATCAGTTCTGTATTCACTTCCGAAAAATTATTTACAAAGTTCAGCGGGTTTTGTATCTCATGTGCAATGCCTGCGGTGAGTTCCCCCAGTGAAGCCATTTTTTCTGATTGGATGAGCTGGGCCTGCGTAGATTTTAATTTTTCATGTGCCTCTTCCAGCGCCCTGTAAGCCTCCTTTAATTCCGCAGCTTTTTTTAATTCAGCTTCTTTACGGGTATTTTCTGCTTCAAGTTGAAACGATTTTTTCATTTCCAGCTCCAGGTCTTTATGCGTTCCGGATATCTTCCGTGAAAGAAACACGGACATGGATAACAGCAACGGCAACACACCCGTAACATAAATCAGGATATAGAACAGGGAGAGGCTAAAGCGGTCTGTTGCCATTAGAAAAAATAGAACCAGCAGGCTGATACAAAATGCCACAAACCCTGCCCCGATTATCCATGCCCCGGAAATTTTTTTCCGTATGGCCACTATCGGGATTCTCAACATTTCGGCGAAGCTAATAATGAAAAGAAGGGAGGAAAATAATTGCAAAACAGTAAACCATGACAGGGCAGCTATTATTAAAGCAACGATTATAAAGAACCAGAATCGCCGTGGGATATTTTCATAAAATAAAGAATACAAAAACAACAAACCTGTTACAGGCATCAGCGCAATATAGGGTAACCAGAGCCTTTTTAATAACAGTACCAGCGACGAGTTGGTATTACCTATTGATTCATGTTCAAGGAACCCCCATAATGAAATGGCAAATGCAAACAAAGCAAAATAGAAATTGCTTTTTTCACGACGGTAAAAAAGAAAAAGCATTAAATGTATTAAAGCAAATACCAATGGTATGGCGACAACCCCCGCTTCAAGCCGCCTGAAAAACATCGCATTCAAACGGTTCTGTTGATTCACTTTAACAGCGTCGCCAATACCAAAACTAAAACCGGCCTCATTTAAAGTGGGAGGCCTGTTCTTCATTATCGCAAAGCCTGAATAACGGATGGCTATTAGATGCTGAAGGGTAGTAAAAACAACCTGGCAGGGAACGACGGTCAATGTATTAAGTCCCTGTTCATCCCTGACGGAGGTTCCCACTTTTCCATATTGGCAAAAGCGTTTTCCGTCAATATATATTTCCGAGGCACCTAAATGAGACAACAGGTGAACTGCAAGTGGTTTGTTTAGCAATGATGAATCAATGCTTAACCGCAACCTGAACCACCCGGCACCACTCCATCCGCTGCGGGGTAAGCTATCCAGTTTTAACAACGTACTGGCATCCTCCCAGGCGCTGTCATTGAATTCAGGCAGAGCCCATGCGGCATTGTCACCCGGATGATATTTCCAGTTTTCCTGAATAGTGTAATATCCCCTTTCCTGAAACGAAGTTGTAATTTTTTGCAGCATGGTATCTGCCAAAAAAACTTCATTTCTTTTTTCCTGGGCATTTAGTTGCAATACTAAAAACAGGAAGACCAGCTTAATAAATAATCGTTTTGGGCTCATTATTTAAAATTATTAATCAATTCTGATACGTAACGGGGAGTATAACTCTAAATATACTTCCTTCACCTTCCATCGTTTCTACTTTCAACTCACCACCGTGCGCTTTCACAATATCATAGCTCAAACTCAGCCCCAGTCCCGTTCCCTGCCCGGTGGGCTTGGTGGTGAAGAAGGGCTGGAAGATCTTGTCCAGTACTTTTTGAGGGATGCCTGAGCCGTTGTCTTTGACACTGATTTCAACCTTGCCCCCATCCCCTGAAGGGGAGGAAAGCCGCTTCGTAGAAACCGTCACGGTGGGTTCGTAATTTTCAATTCCTGATTTCTTTTTCTCATCCACCACATAAAACGCATTCGTGATTAGGTTCAGGATTACCCGGCCGATGTCCTGGGGGATGATGTTGATGTTTCCGATACTCTCATCAAAATCCGTTTTCATGGTGGCGTTGAAGGATTTGTCCTTTGCCCGAAGTCCATGATAGGCGAGACGGAGGTACTCGTCGCACAGGGCATTGATGTCGGTGGGTTCTTTCACTCCGCTGCTGCTGCGGCTGTGCTGCAGCATGCCTTTTACGATGGCATCGGCACGTTTGCCGTGATAGTTGATCTTTTCTTCATTATCCGTCACATCTTTGGCCAGGCCCTTAGCTTCTTCATAGTTTCCTTTTTCAATTTCTTCATTCATTTCGGTCAGCAATTCTTTATTCAGGTCCGAAAAATTATTTACAAAATTTAAAGGGTTCTGGATCTCATGCGCAATGCCGGCCGTCAATTCGCCCAGCGAAGCCATTTTTTCTGCATGCACCAATTGTGACTGAGTGGCTTTCAGACTTTCCAACGATTCTTTTAATTCTGCTGTACGGGTTGTTACTTTTTCTTCCAATTGTACTTTTTCTTTTTGCAATGCTTTTGTTCTCCAACGAATGAATACATATATACCAGTAATGAATAACAATACATACAATGTATAAGCCCACCAGGTACGGTACCAGGGTGGCAATACGGTAAAGCTGTATGAAAGTGTACTCGTAGTGCCGAATGATGTAATGGCTTCGAGAAGAAAAGTGTATTTTCCTTCATTCATGTTACCAAAGAAAGCTTCATTCTTTGTGCTATAAGGACTCCAGTTTTCCTGATATCCTTTGAGTTTGTAACGGTACTGGGTGTATTTGCCAAATGAAGGAGAAACAGTAGCAAATTCAAAAGTGATGTTATTGTTGGAATAAGGCAGTTTGAGATTTTTGGGAATAAAACCACCTTTGTCCAGGCTATCAAATTCTATTTCTCCAAAGGCCCTGAAAAGCTCATTGATCTTTTCGGATCCAACAACCTTTCCAAACTTCAAGGCAGATTCGTTTATGAATATCAAACTATCCGCCTTATCATCCCCGGTCTGCGCAAGCTGGCTCCAAAGTAAATTGGCATTATTGATCCTGATATTTTTTAGTTCCAGTGATGGAGAATCAATTTCAAGTATTTGTTTATAATTGAAACGCCGTGGCACTGTGCCCGAGCCAACACCATCCAGCCAGATCCCTGCAGAGTCCAGCTTTGCTCTTCCCGTAGTTCCATAACCGCGGAGTATTTCATAGCCATTTTGGGGAGTATAGTGGGTAAGCACGGGGGAAGTAGAATTGATCTCAGAAAAGGGAAGTCTGCTGAGACCCTTAACGGAAGCAAACCATATCAGGCTGTCGGCAGTGTCGATGATGATATCATTAATTATAGTGGCCAGGCCATCGGCCATTCCTATTTGGGTCAGCTTTTTTCCATCAAATCTGGAAACCCCGCCGGATGTTCCCAGCCAGATATTTCCAAAAGGATCTTCCGCAATAGCAGTAACAGCATTATGGTTCAGTCCATTATTGGAATTGAATTGAAGAACGCTGTCACCGGCAAAAACCCATGCGCCGGAAGTAGCAGTGCCTGCCCATTTTCGTTGTTTGCTATCAACGAAGTATCTCATGACTTCGTCTGGAAAACCCTGTTCCATCCCATAACGGATAAACTTTTTGCCATCAAAAAGGGCTACCGCCTGACCGCCTGTAAAGACAACTTTACCGGCATTGTCGCCAGCAACATTATTTACGAAATTGAGTTTTGTAACATTTACCCAGTTGTATACTAAAAACTTTTCACCATCAAAATGAATCAATTTTCGCTTTTTATTGTCTGAAGAGGAAGTTGAAGAAGAAATCCAGACATTCCCTTTTTTATCAGCATAAAGACAATAAATGTATTCCTCTCCAAAGATGATTTTCAGGTCATAAATGCTGGCTGAGTCTTGGTCATAGCGTACCAGGTTGTGCCGGAAGGAAGCCCATCTCACCCCATCCTTTCCCAATACCAGGTTTTGCCGGAATAAGCTATCTTGAGTACTTACCGGAACTTCTAATTTATCCACCAGGTTCGCACTTACTTTTACAAGCCCATCAAAGGATGCCATCCAAAGGTTACCGTCTTTATCTTCTGTTATAGATGTTACGTTAGGGATACCCAATTCCTTGAAGTGATAGCTTGTAAATTTTTCATTGTTCAGGATATTTAATTTTCCCGGGCTGCATAACCAGGTCCTTCCTTTCCGGTCTTCATATACGGCGGCAAAGTTGTAGTTAGCCGACCCTGACATTTCATTATAATAAGTAGTGTTGTTACCGTCATATTTTGCCATTTGATATTTTCCATTGGCTCCTGTCCAGAACCAAATATTGCCGCTGCGGTCCTGGTGCACAGGCCTGAAGCCTTCTAATGCGGGTATTTCAGTAAATGGTTCAAGCCGGTCTCCATGAATCAAAAAATTACCTTGGGTGGTAAAAATCAGGGCACCTTTACCCGGCAAAGAGGCGATGCCATTGGTATAGTCCGCCGGCAATCCATCCTTTGTTCCATAATTCGAAATGGAGTCTCCCTTTATGAAATAAAAACCTTTTTCACCTGCTGCCCAAATGGAACCGTCCGGCCCTTGTTTTAAATGATAGATTGCATTTCGCGACGTCTCTGTTTGGTTCTTTTTAGATCCCAGTACAGATAAGAAATGCTTACCATCATACTTGTATAATCCATCCCATGTACCTACCCAGACTGTTCCCCCGGAATCCACCAACAGGCGGCTAACCCGCAGGCTACCTAACCCATTGGCTTTTGAATAATTGGTAAACGAGGTGCCATCATATTTGCTCAGGATACCAAGCCCTCCGATCCAAAGGTTACCGGAATGATCCACAGCCAAAGCATGTATAACATTGCTGGAAAGCCCGTCGCCGACATCATATCTTTTAAAAGAAAAACTTTCAACCCCGTTGAGATTCTTCAGTGGAACCGTTGTTGGTTTGATAATAAAAGATCGAGGTGCGTTTGAATCGACAGGTTCAATTATTTCAGGAGGCGATAGGGTATCGGGCAAAGGGTTGAAGCTATAGGTATAGGCATTGGAGCCGGAACCTGAAAAAACTTTTTTCTGTTTTTCCTTACAGGAAAATAAAACGGTGATGAAACAAACAAATCCAACTATATAATTTCTCATCATCAGCAGTTTAACTTATGGGTAATTGAATGATGAACTCCGTTGCCTCATTTTCTTTCGTGGTTACTTTTATTTCACCACCATGTGCCTTTACGATATCATAGCTCAGGCTCAGTCCCAACCCCGTTCCCTGGCCGGTGGGTTTGGTGGTGAAGAAGGGTTGAAATATTTTGTCCAATACTTTTTGAGGAATACCGCTGCCATTGTCAACTACTTTTATCTCCACTTTACCATTTATTTTTTTTGTGCTTACTGAAATAGTTGGTTCGAATCCTTCACCCATTTTTTTCTTCTTATCGTCAACCGCATAAAACGCGTTCGAGATCAGGTTCAGGATCACCCGGCCGATGTCCTGGGGGATGATGTTGATGTTTCCGATACTCTCATCAAAATCCGTTTTCATGGTGGCGTTGAAGGATTTGTCCTTTGCCCGAAGTCCATGATAGGCGAGACGGAGGTACTCGTCGCACAGGGCATTGATGTCGGTGGGTTCTTTCACTCCGCTGCTGCTGCGGCTGTGCTGAAGCATTCCTTTTACAATGGCATCGGCACGTTTGCCATGATGATTGATTTTTTCTTCATTGGCTATTACATCATTTGCAATAGCATTTGCATCTGTTAAATTACCTTTGGCTATCTCGTCTTTCATTTCCACTAACAATTCTTTATTTACTTCACTGAAATTATTGACAAAGTTCAAGGGGTTTTGAATCTCGTGTGCAATGCCTGCAGTGAGTTCTCCCAGCGATGCCATTTTTTCTGACTGGATGAGTTGAGATTGAGTCGACTTTAATTCCTGTAAAGCAGTATCTGCCTTTTCTTTTTGCAGATCTGTTTCAGCTTTTTGTTGTTGTAACAGGTTATATGCTTTCTGTTTTTGCCTGTTGTTGCGATAGATAAGAAGCATGATGATAATCACTACTGCAATACCAGCAATTAAGATATATATCTTTCTCCTGTTTTCCAGGGCGATGCGCTCTTTTTCTTCGTTTTGTGATCGCAGCTGTTCATCCAGAGTCAACCTCTGAAAGTCGGCCAGCCTTTTTAGTCTTGATGTCGTTAAACTGTCTTTAGTATCCAATGCCAGCTGAAGATATTTAGTAGTACTGTCTTTATTGCCTTGTAACGTATAGGCTCTTGCAAGGTTTTTATAGGCGTTACCCAAATTGATTTCGGTGGAAGCAAAAGTGGTAACGGCACCCAGCGATTTTACTACTGAAATTGTTTTGATGGCATAAGCGAGTGCCGAATCGGCATTATTTTTTGACTGGTAATACGTAAAAAGATTTACATAGATACCACCTACTACCGTCAGGTTGCCTTCGTTTATGGCATAATCTAATGACCGTTTATAGTAAGAAAGTGCCAGCGAATCTAACCCTTTCTTAATATAAATACCACCCATCGCATACCATATATTGGCTAAGTATTTTGTGATGCCGCCCTCAATCCCATAACGTTCCCCTTCTTTTGCATAAAGCAAAGCAGAGTCAGGTTGGTTCAATTGTAAATAGGTTGTAGCTAAAACCATATCAGCCACGGTAATCCGAAAGTGATTGCCAACCTCCAGTCCGATCCTTCTCCCTTCTTTAAAATAATGAATGCTTTCTGTACTACCGGTTTGTAATTTCAGGTGGCCATACATATGGTTAAGCATCGATAAAGTAACTTCCTTCATCTTTCCAATTGTAGGGAAAGGGGTAAGCTCCCAGGTGTTGCTATTATTACTTTGTTCCGTGATTTGGATGGCTTCGGTAAGATTACTCAAAGCCTCGCTGAAGCGGCCAAGATAAATTTGCTGATAAGCTATTTGTCCCTGCGTATAAGCGATTTCAAGTTTACGGTTATTTTTTTTTGCTAGCGCATAGCGGAATTCAGCGTAGTGCAATGCAGAGTCCCGGTTGGTTTCTTCATAAAATGTGTAAATGGGTCGGGAAACTTTAAATTTTATTGAATCATCAGAAGCTTCATCATAAGGTCTTTTCAGACTGTCAGGAAGTGATTGCTGGGCCTTTAATACAAAAGAAGTCAGCATCCAAAATGATATGGTAAAGATGTATTTCATTAAATGGCAGAAACTGGTAATAGCATGATAAATGTTGTTCCTTCATTTTCTTTTGTGATGACCTTTATTTCTCCCCCATGAGCCTTTACAATATCATAGCTCAGGCTCAATCCCAACCCCGTTCCCTGGCCGGTGGGTTTGGTGGTAAAGAAGGGTTGAAATATTTTATCCAATACTTTTTGAGGGATACCATTACCATTATCTGCAACTTTTATTTCTACGTTACCGTTTATCTTCTTTGTGCTTACTGAAATAGTCGGTTCATATCCTTCGATTCCTGATTTCTTTTTTTCGTCCACCGTATAAAACGCATTCGTGATCAAATTAAGGATCACCCGGCCGATGTCTTGCGGAATGACGTTGATGTTGCCGATGCTTTTATCAAAATCCGTTTTCATCGTTGCATTGAAAGATTTGTCTTTTGCACGCAGGCCATGATAGGCAAGCCTCAGGTATTCATCTGCCAATACATTGATATCGGTTGGCTCTTTTTGCCCGCTGCTGCTGCGGCTGTGTTGCAACATGCCTTTTACGATGGCATCGGCACGCTTGCCATGATGATTGATCTTCTCCAGATTTTGTTTGATGTCATTGGCAATGGCTTTGGCTTCATCCAGATTACCTTCCTTTATTTCTGCATTCATCTCATCAATGAGTTCATTGCTGACTTCCGAAAAGTTGTTGACGAAGTTCAGCGGGTTTTGAATTTCATGGGCAATGCCGGCTGTCAGTTCACCGAGGGAAGCCATCTTTTCAGACTGGATGAGTTGTTTTTGTGTAGCCTGCAGTTCAGTGAGGGCTTCTTCGGCTTTTTGTTTGGCCTCTTTAATGGCGATGAGATCCTGCTCAGCCTGCAGGGCATGCGCTTCGGCAACCTGCAGGTCGTTGAAACGGGTGTATGTAAGGTTGAATACAGCGGCAAAACGTTCGAGCAATTGCAGTGTTTCTTCCGGCTGCTCTTCCGGCGAGGCCATGCCGATGAATCCTTTGCTGAAATAAGCGATCTCCTGCAATCTCCTTGTTTGCGAAAGCCCGCCTTTGAAGGGCACGTTTATACTGGTGAGGTATTTAAAATAGTCCTGCAGTTCTTCTCCTTCCATATCAATGACCAGCGATTTTTTTTCCGCTTTCCACCCGTCCAGCATCTTTTTGAATGTGGGATTATTATTCAGGTCCGTTTCAAATGCCGAGCTCACTTTTGCTCCGTCCTCATCGGTTATCCAGAATTCGGAGCTGCCCGCTTCGTCCTTAATGATGGCGATGTACAAGCGGTTTGGGGCAATGCCCAGGTGAATGAGCTGCCTGAAGAGAACAGCAGCTGTTTCGGCCAGTTCATCTGACCGTTGCATGGCGAGGGTACGGCTTCTCACTCTTTCCAGCGATGCTTCTACCTGTGCTTCCCTGGCCTGTGCTTCTGCTTTCTGCAAGTCGAGGAAACGGGTATACGTGCCGTCAAACACCGCAGCAAAACGTTCGAGTATTTTCACTGCGTCATCAGATATGGGCAATGGCGAAGACATGGAAAGATGTCCTTTTGAAAAGAAGGCAATACTCACGATCCTTCTGCCACCATCGAATTTGGTTGCGATCTCGGTTCCCGTCATCTTATTGCGGTAATCGGACCATTGTTGCAACGCTTCTCCTGTAAGTTCAATAACCACCGACCTTGCCTGTGCCCGCCATGCTGTAACAGCAGGTTTTAATAAAGTGGGTTCGTCCATGCTTCCATATGCCGGCCGGTTCACCTGCTCCCCGCTGCCTACCCAATCCGTTGCACGGAATTCTATTTCATTCTTTTCTTCATTATAAATACCGATCGTTGTTTGTATGAGTTCCTGCTGTGCTAATTTTTTAAATTCCTGGAAAAGCAGCGCCGCTGTACCTGCCAGTTCATCACTTCGTTGCATGGCCATGGTACGGCTTCTTACTTTTTCGAGAGCCATTTCTGTCTGTGCTTCCTTTGCCTGTGCTTCGGCTTTTTGCAGGTCAAGGAAACGGGTATAGGTAAGATCAAAAACTTTTGCAAAACGGAGCAGGATGTCGAAATGCTCATCGGATAATGGTTCAAGACTTGCAACGTTGATACCTCCAAAATTGTTGAATGATGCCGACAGCAACACCCTTTCCGGCGACCGCATGCCATCCTGTACAACAGCCGGCAGGTTTTTTAATTCTGTTTCATTGAATAAAATATCATCCCAGTTTATTTTGTCCTGCCCTTTCAGGTCGTATACAAATTTTACATTTTGATTTTTCCATTCGTTCAAAAATTTCAGGTAAGCGGGATGTTCATGATACTTTAAAAAGAAGCTCATGGGGTTTAACGGATCTTCGCCGTTTGCCATCCACCACCTTGCTGCATGAGTATGCTGTTCAAACACCCAGATGATGCAGCGGGTCAATGCCAGGTCAAGCTTTGTTAATTCAGTAAACACCGTTCCGATCAGCGCTTTTAGTTCGTCAGAAGAATGCATGGCCATTGCACGGCTCCGCACCCTTTCCAGTGCTATTTCTATCTGCGCTTCCCTTGCCTGTGCTTCTGCTTTTTGTAAATCCAGAAATCTTGTGTAGGTCTGTTGAAACACTTTTCCAAACCGCATCAATATCTTATTCTCCTCATCAGTATATGGAATGGCTGAGAAATTTTCAATGTACAAGCCGACATTATCCAGTAACACCGTGGACACAGCAAGTCCTTTACATTGCATATAGAACTTTTTCGCTTCCTCTGGCACGATAAATAATTTAAAAAGGGACTGATAGAATTTGTTTTTTTCTTCAAAATCCAGCAGGTCGGTATGAAAGGTTGTTCCCTTTGTTTTGGCTTCCAGAAAACTGTTCCAGGTAGGGGTATCAAAATAGGGAATGATGGCAAAGAATGGCTCAATGTTGGGGTCGGCCAGCCAGATGTGCATGTCATCCTGCGTTTTGTAATCAATATAAAAACCGGCATGCTCCGCATTTATTTTCAACTGAATAAATTGCTCCAGCACCAGGCGTATTACTTCTTTCAATTCATCGCTTTTATGCATGGCCATGCTACGGCTCCTTACCCTTTCCAATGCGGCTTCTATCTGTGCCTCCCGGGCCTGTGCTGCTGCTTTTTCAATATCCAGGAAACGCCGGTACGCCAGTTCAAACACATTGCGGAAACGCCCGAACAATACAATTTCTGATTCCTTCAAAGGCGCATAGGTTGAAATTCCCAGGGCAACCGGGCCAAGGGAGAACCAATAATAGTTGAGTGATGACGCCACTTCCAGATGCGTATCCACAAACTGGTTGGTGGTTTGCTGAAAAGCATACCAGTCTTTCAGTTCCTTTCCTTCCAGGCTGTGCGTAAAGAACTTGCCGGGGCCGCTCAGCATTTCCCCGGCAAAGGCGGCGGACATGGGATGGTTCTTATATTCCACTTCTGTCACCAGGGATTTGTCGTGGAAAGCATAGTATTCAAAATTGGAGTACGTGCCTTTTTCTTCATAGAAAATGGCGGTCTGTACATTGCGGATCTCTGTTACATTCAGCAGTTCCAGTTGACCCGCGATCATCCGGCATACCGACACCATGTCATCCCGCTTGTTCATGCTCAGGGCAACCGTTCTCACTCTTTCCAGGGATGATTCAATTTCCAGTTCTTTATTCTGCGCTTCAACGGCTTTCCGCTTCTGCTCCAGCTCTTCAATGGTTTCCTCTAAAAGAATGGCGGTGGTATGTTTTACCTTTTCGGTGCGGTCGAGTTTGAACGTGGTTATCTCCAATTCCTTATCCGCATCTTCTGCCGCTTTTGACAAAGCCGTTTTTTCATCAGCACTCAACTGCGCTGACTGTTGAATAAGGTCCAATATCTTTTGTATGTGCGGGTTCATTATTTTTCTTTAAGTGCCACTACGCAGGTGGTGAGGTTATGCATTTCTAAATTTCCCCCGGTGGCCCTGCCCAGTTCGGCGTTGGAGAACATGCCCGCCATGGGTACATTCCATACATTCTTTACGCCTTCCAGTTCTTTGCTCATTAATGGCCCGAGCGACAATATCCTTCCGGCGCAACTGAATACCACCAGCGCATCGGCTTCGGGCATTTCGGTGGCCTTTAAATTCTCGACGCCTTTAACCACTTTTTCCATTACATCCCAATCAGGCGGCAAGGAAAACCGCACTTTTGAACCCTGTGGTACAGACCCACTGGTAAAAAATGAACGGTCTGTCCAGTCTACCTGCAGGCCCGGCCGCATGATGGGGTCACCTTTTTCCCTTTGCAACTGTAGAGGAAAATTGGCAGCTATTTCAATGAGCAGGTTATTGTTTTCCGGTGTTATATTTTCAAGCCCGCCGTATTTAGCAGTAATGTCAAGCACCGGAATATTATCAACCGTATATACATGATTGCCCTCACTTTTGGTCACAATTTTTTCGGTGCCTACCGCCTTCCAGCCACAGGTGGCTATGCCTTTGATCTCCACTTTTGTTTCATCCAGGGCGATACATACCATGCCATTACCGCTTTCCTTGCCGTTGCTAAATACAACTGTTCCTGAAAATGAGTAATCATCACCCGCCGCCCCTCCATAGGCATTTACCTGTTTGCCGGTAATATCTTCAATGCCATGTAATATCTCTTCGCCATCTGCTGCCTGATGACTGGTACCGATTAAAAAAGCCGGAGTTGAAAATTTTTCGCTTGCTTTCAGAGCTATGGCCCTTGCAACTTCCCGGTATTTTTTTTCAGGGTACTCTTCAAAATAAACCTGGAAATATTCCTTGTTCATGTCTAGTAAAAGGATGGCGCCTGATGCTTTCTCAGGTATTTCATCAATGAATTCGCCATTGGTGGTACAGCCAAAGATGGCTATATCCGCTTCGTCGAACAATTCGCTGATGGCTTTTCTATCCAGGCTTTTTGAAATAAAACTGATGGCCAAGGTTGGTTTGAAGCCATCTGACATGCTCTGCTCAAACGCGGTTTTAATTTCTTCTGTTGATTTTCCTTTGATTGATTTTGCTTTCATTATTTCCGCGATAGTTTATTGATGATCGAATCTTCCTGCTGTGCTTTCATCGGTATTACTGAATCCAGTTTGTCATTCGGCACCATGGCGGACAGGATGTATTGTTTTATTTTCCAGTCATTGCCCTGCTTCACCAGCACGCCCGACCCCCGGCATATTTTCATTTGTGTGTTCAGCAGTTCATCGAACCAGGCCACCCGGCCGGTGGAATCGAAATAGATGTGTCGTTCCATGCTGCTGAATGACCACGCACGCCCCCGGTCAAAGATGGGTTTGGCCCAGGCCATGAATGCTTTTTTATCCCAGCGTTCGGTGGCATCGGTGCCGGTGAAGACGCCGTCTTCGGTATAAAAATCAAAATAGGTTTTGTAATCGGCCCTGGCGGCAGCCAGGTTGAATGAATCCAGCAGGGCGCCGACCTGTTTCTTTCCGGCAGCAGTATCAACGCTGGCCGGCTTGTTTTGCGGCGAAGAACAGGCGCTGTACAGCAGCGATAATACGGCGAAAAGGGCTACTGCTAACCGGTGGTAATGTTTCATGATCGGGTGTTTATTATTACTAAATCTGTTAATGCTCTTTAATCAGTGTAGCCAGGTAGGCCTGCTTCAGCGGCTCTTTATATTGCCTGCAGTAGGCAGTGAAGTACCGGTGCTTTTGCAAAAAGGCAACCTGCATCCGGTCCCATTCGGATTTTGTTACCGACGGGGTCAGGTGCTGCAGTTCAAGAAAAAAAAGTTCTGCCAGCGGGCCTGCATTTTCTGTACCCAGGTATTCCAGGTCGGCATCGGCAATGATCTCTTCCAGTTTGTTTTTGGGTGACTGCGGCACGCGGGTGGCCATAATCATGCCGCAGATGGTATTGATTTCACCCGGCGAATAATTGTATTCCGGCAAATGCCTGCGGGCAAGCATACATCCTTCTTCTTCATGGTTGCGGTAGGTGCTGATGTAGCCGGTGTCGTGCCAGAGGGCAGCGGCGTACAGTAATTCTGTTTCTGTTTCGGAGCAATCTTCGTGACGGGCTATTTCCAGTACTTTATCGGCCACATACAATGTATGTTCGTAATTGTGGTAAGAATAGAACAAAGGCAGGTTGTCGTTGAGCAGGTTCACAACAAACGCCTTCATGGCCGCATTACTTTGCATGTGGTTTTGCTTTTAGTATTCCGCCGCTGGCTTCCTTGATACTTTGAACAAACACAAAGGCTTTGGGATCAATCTGGGCCAGCGCATCCTGTATCTGTTTTATCTCCAGCCGGGTTACAATGGTTACAATGATCTCGCAGTCTGTTTTTATGTCGAAACTGCCGGGCAGGTAGCCCCGTTCGCCTTTATACACGGTGATGCCCTTGCCCAGTTCATTCACAATAAAACTTTTAATTTCTTCCTGCCGCGAAGACACGATATTCATGGCGGTAAATTCCTCGATGCCGTCCACCACGTAATTGGTGGCCCGGGTGGCCGTGAAATAGGTGATGACAGAATACATGGCGGTTTCAATACCGAACTCAAGGGCGGCGATGGCAAAAATGACGCAGTTGATGAGCATGATGATCTCGCTGTTGGAGAAGCCTACTTTACGCCGGGTGAATACGGCGATCACTTCGGCGCCGTCGATCACCCCGCCGCCGCGGATCACCAGTCCAACTCCCGACCCGATGAGGATACCGCCAAAGATGGCGATGAGGAGTTTATCGGAAGTGATAGGTTTGATGTCGATGAAGAGCAGTCCGAGCGACAGGATAATAACGGCAATCGTTGTCTGAACCGCAAAAGTCTTCCCGATATTCCGGTAGCCCAGGTAAATAAATAAGAGGTTGAGTGCGATGACAAGGATGCTGATGTTGATGTGGAACAGTTCGTGCAGCAGGATGGAGATGCCGGTTACGCCGCCGTCCATGAAGCGGTTGGGGATCATGAATCCCTTCATGGCAAGTACGGCCAGGCCCGTGCCCGCCAGGATATGAAGAAAGTTTTTGAGGCTCCAAACATGCTTCCAGTCTACCCGGTCGCTTTTATACTTTTTGGCCATTGATCAGCAGTTGTTTTAGGTTACTAATATACCGATTCCTTTTTTGATTTGGCGACAGGCAGTTTCCGTCTTTCGGGCGCTACCGGATAAAAGTCACCCGGCTGATTTTACCGTTCATTACTTCATAGATCACCACGGCATGGATGGTGCCGGTCCCGGCCCGTACGTGCTCCTGGTCGATCACTTTATTGCCCAGTACGATCCGCTTTTTTATTTCGCAATACAGGTTGGGCGTATTGGCTAAAAAACTTTCATACCGTTTCAGGGCATCTATTCCTTTACCGATAAGCTGGTTTGGATAATTGTATAATTCAACGTCCTCGCTGTAGGCGCTGATAAAGGCCTGGTAATTTCTTGCATTGTATGCATTGAGCTGCCGTTGTACGACGGCTTCGGGAGATTCTTTCAGCAGGCTGTCGGGGTGAATGCCTTTACCGGATTTGAACAGGTATTCGATGCTGTTGAGGTGTTGCAGCGATTCCAGGGGATTTTTCTGCAGCAACAGCATATCTGCCTGCTTTCCTTTTTCAATACTGCCCCATTGTGTGTCTTTACCAAAACCAATGGCGGGGTTAATGGTGGATGCTTTGATTATTTCCGGGATGCTTAATCCTGCCTTCTGCATGGCTTCCAGTTCCTGTAAAAAAGAAGAAGCATGAAAGGTGCCGATATTGCCGGCATCAGTACCACTGGCGATGTTTACCCCGGCCCGGTAAAGTTTCAGCAGGTTCACATTTTCGAACGAATCGGACCTGGCCGCCGCTGCAGGGATACCTGTTTTGCGCATCGATTTAATGCCGGGAGGTAATTCCGTTTCGGGCATGGCTTCGGGATCGGTGATGCTTCCGTAAGCAAATGCATTGGCCCAGGCAATATCCTGCGGATGATTATTCAGCCTGCCCGAAAATACCTGGTAATAATCACCCAGTACGATCAGCGTGGGGATATACGTAACTTTTTTCTGCACCAGGATCTTTACAAAATCATCCGGAACCACGTCATCGTCGATGCTGTGCACCAGGATATCGGCGCCGGCATCTACAGCCAGCCGGGCTGTTTTAAGCTGGGTGGCATGAACGGCCAGTTTCAATCCTTGGGCGTGCGTTTTCTCCGCAATGTATTTTACCAGCGGGAAATTCTTTTCTGCCGGCATGGCGGGACTGGCGATGTACCAGATCTTAATGAAATCGGGTTTCTGAGGAAGCATTTTATCAAACAGGGCATCCGCTTCTGCATTAGTGGTGATCTTGATGATGGGCCTGTCGCTTCCAAACTGGTCCCGTTCAACCATGGAAAACAAAGGCCCGGTAACGAGTATGTTGGGCGCCAGCATTGTTTTGCCGATGGAATCCCGGATGGTGAAATTGGACATCGGTCCGCCCACATCAATGATGCTGGTGATACCCAGCCTGAGGTAGCGGTTCATGTAATCGGCGGCATTGTTTAGTCCGAATGCTTTTTCTTTTTCATAAGGAACTTTGCTGCGCAGGTCAACCACATCGGGCCTGGTGTATAACCCGCCTGACTGGAAGAAATGGATATGAGCATCCGTCATCCCCGGCATCAGGTATTTGCCGCTGCCATCAATGGTTTGTATGCCGGCAGCCGTTTTGATCTTATCCGCAGCGCCCGTTTGTTCAATTTTATCACTGTTGATAAGCACCGACTGGCCCGGAATTATTTTGCCGGTCTTTACATCCACCAGGTTTACATTACTGATGAGGGTTTGCTGAGCATACAGGCATGCCGATATGATGATGAAGGCGGGGAGTAGTATGTTTTTTTTCATAATAATTATCCGGGTTGGTTGTTTTCCAATTGTTCGATGGTTTTCTTTGCCGCAGCCAGCCGTATCTTTTTATTCTTCTCCACGAGTTTTGCCGTTGCCCATTTTTCGATACGGTGATGCAGCGGTACCAACAAGGCGGCAATGCAAACCAATGCCAGCAGCATTAAAACAGGGGAGTGGTGTGTCACCCTTTCTAAAAAAGGGTGCAGCAATAAGTTTAAAAATTCAAATACAATCAATAATGCCACCACGCCAAAGAACTCAATAAGTTTTGTATTGGTGATAAAACTGCGGCTGAGCAGTAAATAAAGGGTCAGCAAAACGATGATGCCCAGGGCAATTAACGCATACTGGATATTTTCTTTGCGTTGCTGATCTGCTTCTGCTTTCCTGGCTTCTTCTTCGATGATCCGTATCTGGTCATTAAAGGCCAGGGCCTGCATCTTGTTGATATTATTCTGGCTGAAGATCTGGGCATTGATCCTGGCTTCCATTCTTGAATAATAATAGGCACTGTCGGTATGGTGCAACGAATCAAATACCTGCTGCATATAACCGGCGCCTGCAAGCTTCAGGTTATTGTTGTTGAACTTTCTCCCAAGTTCTAATAATTCCACTGCCTGGTCTTTGGCTTCTTTTACCCGGTTGCCTTTTAATAAAAACGGCACATAATCAAAACTGAAACGCAATATTTCGGCATTGCTTCTTACCAGTTTCTTCAGTTCGAGGGCTTTGTTGTAAAAGATCTCCGCCAGTTGTTTTTCCCCGGCCAGTGAATAGGCGGCGCCGGTAAGCCGGTGGGCAGCAAACTCAAACACCAGGCTGTTTGCTTTGGGGCCATTTTCTTCGGCTTCCAGGGCATAGTGTAACGCAGAATCAGGTTGGTTGTTCCGGATGAAATAAGTAGTCATGCCCCGCAGGTATTGTGCCCGCATAAAATAATACAGGGGATGAGATGCCGGGGGCAAATTTTCTCCTCCTTTACGGGTGTATTTCAGGAGTTCGTCGTTGTTCTGGAGATTTATGTATACCAGCGACAGGTCGAAGTACAAAGAACTGATGCGGCGTTTATCATTTGCTTTCTCAGCAAACGGGATGCCCTTAAAAAAATATTCCATCGCCGTGGTATTGTCTCCCTTGTTCAACGAAAAATAAGTGCCGATCCAGTTATATGCAGTGCCAAGCAGGGAATCGCTTTGCAGTTGTTCGGCAATCTGCAATTGCCGGATACACAAGGCAGAATCAACCCCGCCCGAAAAACCATTGATGTTCAACAGGAGTTTATTGATGATATTGAAACGCTCAAGCGGGCTGGTTGTAACGGCTAATATTTTATTGAGGCTGTCTGTGGTCTTTGCTGCCTGTTCAGGAGAAACATGTTGGGCATGCGCAGTGGTTATGACTAAAAGTAAAAAAAATGCAATGCTGGTTTTTTTCATACTTTGGTTAATGGGTGATTGGTTGTTTGATTTCCACACTAATGACGTGCAGTTCATTTTCGCCGGTATTTTTTAGCGCATGCGGCAACAACGGTCCGCTCCATAATGCAGTGCCGGGCTCCGGACTGTCAGCCATCGTTTTTGAATCTGCCAGTACCTGGCCATCAGGATCATAGCGAATAAAATCACTCCAGCTGATGATGTACAAGGATGCCGGGTACTGATGCGTATGCACCCTGGTTTGTTCGCCTGGCAGGATCAGTGTATCAAGCACTCGAACCGCTTCGTTTTCGAAAAGAAGTTTGTGGTGCTGAGGCGCTGCAACCAGTGCATCCAGCTCGGGTAGCCATTTCCCGGTTTCTTTTTCTTTGTTCATATTGCTTATTGCTGAGCGGTGTTAAAGTGAAGGGCAGCATTTGTGCTGCCCTTCACACTTTAAACTTATTTGGCATCCTGGTTATAGATTTCCCGGATGCAGAGATATTTACCGTCCTTATTCTGGAAGATGGCAAAATATTTACCGCCGCCCACAGCTTTACCGGCTGCGTCTTTATAAATTGTTTTTCCCACTTCAGTCACCACGTCGCCCTGTGCATATACATCCTGGGTTTCAAAAGCCACGCTGGCATACTTGGATGGTTTTGCAAAATCGGCTTCCATCTTTTTCTGAATGGCTGCTTTGCCGGCGAGTGCCGGCTCGCCATCGGGCATACTTACTGCATCATCGGCATACATGGCGATGAGCGTTTTTACGTCTTTGGTATTTTGGGCAGCCGCCCAGGCGTTTTCAACAGCCTGAATATCGGCTTTGATTTTTGCCAGGTCGGGCTTTGCCGGTTCTGTTACAGCTGCCACGGGAGCTGCTGCCGGGGTTTCCTTTTTGTCGCCATCCTGGCAGGAAGCAAATAACAACACACAGGCTGTGAATGCCGGGAAAAGAATCTTTTTGTTCATGTTGATTGTTTTATGATGAATAATAAAAAACGGATGCTGACCTACAGGTAACTGAGCCACCATTTTTCCTTGTGATTCATCTTATACCGGTCGTACCATTTGCAAAGCGGGTAGAGGGCAAGCACAATCCCGATCCACACCATATACACCACACCTAATGAAAAGCCGTATCCCTTCAATGTTTTGGTGAACCATAGCGGCTCCTGTAACAGCCAGAGTTTCCAGCTGTAACTGGTAAACAGGGCGGCAGCCATCATCGTGAGCACGTGAATCAGGTAAATATGCAGCAGGTAATAGAACATGGGTACCCGGCCATACACCGAAATGAACCTGGACACAGGGCCTTTTGCATTTTCTGTAAAAGCAAGGAAAAGAATAGCCGGCCCGAGTGTCATCAAAATATATAAAAGTGATGGTGGGTACTTGGTGGCTTTAATGAAGGAAAGGAAGCTGAAAAAAGGATCCCGCTGGCTGCTCCAGGGGGAGGGATCGCCATAGATGTTGATGAAACGGATCAGGATGAATAAAGCAATGGCTCCAAACCCGATACCGAGCAGCCATTTCTTTCTTTTTTCAGCGGGAAAAGATGCGGCATATAATAAGCCAAAGCAATACCCCCATGCAATGATACCGATCCACGGTAAAAGCGGGTAGCCCACCAGCACATTTTTACCCTGCCAGGAAAAGAAAGCCTGCTCGTGCAGCAATGCCCACCCAAATGCAGGAAATGAATTCCCCTGAACATGAATTGTGTCGAGCAGGTTGTGGCCGAAGATCAGTATAAAACCAAGGGCGAATATAAGCGGGATGGGGAAGAAGATAAGACCAGCCAGCGCAATCATGCTTACCCCCAGGGCCCAGATGGTGACAAAGTAAATATTGGTGAACAGGATGTCGAAGTTCCAGCCGAAGTTCACCACAACCAGTTCAAGAAAGATGAGCCATATACCACGGGTAAACAGGAACCTGGCTAATTGTTTTTTTGTTTTCCTTTTTTCCATGAAGGAAGCAGAGGTTCCCGCCAGGAACATGAACACGGGCGCACAGAAATGTGTGATCCACCGGGTGAAGAAGATGGCGCCGTTTGTTTTGCCAAGATCCAGCGGATCGAACAGGAATGAGTCGGCGTGAAAATAATCCCGTACATGGTCCAGCGCCATGATGATCATTACCAGGCCCCGCAGCAGGTCGATTGATTCAATGCGCCGGTGATTCAGGTTAAATGCTTTTTGCATGGGTTGTTTGTTTTTTATTGTCCATGGTTACAGGTAACTCAGCCACCATTTTTCTTTATGATTTGTTTTGTACCGGTCGTACCGTCTGCACAAAGGATACAGCGCTATTATGAGTGCCAGCCATATCCCGTAAACACCCAACAGCGTCAGTCCTTCGCCCGGAAATACAAACAGGAAGGGGAGTTTCCGCATCGATTCAATGGCTTCGGCCATGGTATGCTTTCCGTTGATGAAAAACAGGATGGCGGCGGTTATGTGGATGAAATAAAAATGCAGGATGTAATAAAAGAAAGCCGTACGCCCGTACACCAGCATGATATTGGTGAACCGGTTCTTAATGTCTTCCAGAAATGCCAGCAGCACCAGGGCCGGGCCGATGGTGATACAGATATACAACAGCGAAGGCGGGTACTTATGCACTTTCATAAAAGAAAGGAAGGTGTACAACCCGTTCTTCTGTTGACTCCACGGAAAGGGATCGCCGTAGCTGTTGATGAAACGAACCACGATGAAGAGGGCGATGAGACCGAAGCCGGTGTAATACAATATTTTTCTGCGCTGTGCAGAAGAAAATTTTCCGGTAAATAATATGCCGGCGCAGTAACCCAGCAGCATCAACCCCGTCCAGGCAACAAAAGGATAGATCATCAGGAGGAAATGGTTGGGGCTAATGGTATACACTTTAAAGAAGCCGGTATGAAAGAGGTCCCACCAGAAATTTGGTTTAAATCCCGGCGCCGATTCGGGAATGTCGAGCAGGTTATGCCCGAATACTATAATTATTCCAAGCACCAGGATAAAACGGTAGGGCAGGTGAATGAGTAGTCCGAGCAATACCATGCTGATGCCGATGGCCCAGATCACCTGCATCACGATCACGTGCAGGAGGGGATCAAATGTCCACGCAAAGGAGATGATGACGAACTCGGCGAATATCAGCCACAGTCCCCGTTTGATGAGGAAGGCGCTCAGTTCTTTTTTTGTTTTGCGGAGGCTTTGCAGGTAGATGGATGCCCCGGAAAGAAAAACAAAGATGGGGGCACAGAAATGCGTGATCCAGCGGGTGGCATATAAAACCGGCGTGGTGCTGGCAAGGTCGAGCGGATCACCGGTATTGGCGCTGATGTGGAAGAAGTCACGTACATGATCCAATGCCATGATCACCATGGCCAGTCCGCGGACGATATCGATGGATTCAATCCTTTTTGAGGTGTTCAGTGTTTCCTGCATGGTTGTTTTTTATTATTCCAGTTGATATTCTTTTTTAAAGTCACGTATGAGCTCATTTGCCAATTCTTTAGCCCGAATATACCGGGTATCAATTCCGTACCGCAGGTTTCTTTGCTGCACAAAAGTCATATTCAGCATCTCCCTTATTTCCTTTCTCTTATTTTCCAGGGATTCTGTTTTGGCAGCGAAATAATATTCTTTGGTCTCCCTCGACATGGTATCCAATGCCATAAGCCTTAACTTTGATATATCATGATGATATTGGGGGTCAATGATTTCATTTATCAACTTCAGTAACATATTCCCTCTTATCTGATGATTACTGAATTCTCCTTCAATTTCATTTACAAGAGCATTGTACTTCATCAGTTTTTCCAGCAATTGATAATTTTTGAAATACCGGAGGCTGCCTGAGTTTTTAATTTGTTCAAAAGTGGCCCTGTTCCAGGAAATCGGAACTGTCCAATACATAAAGCGGGTATAAAATGAAAATTGGGTAGCATCCCGGCCTTCCAGCTTTCTCTTGCTCAGATTCAGCAGCGTATCCGTGATAGCAATAAAGAGTTCAGACGATTTTTTTTGAATATCAATGGCCGCGGTATCACTTTGTAAATCATGCACTAAAGATTTCGCGAATTCTTTTGCCCGCTGGTGTTCAAGAGTATGTTCTAACTGGTACTCTGCCAAAAAACCGCAGAACACGGCCAGGAACAGCATCAGAAATTCCCAGAAATAATCTTTCCAGGTTTTTTTTCCGTGGCCGGAGTGGGTGTGATGGTGTACTTCCATGTTATCGTTTGAATCGTTTAAAGCATTTAATTCGTTTGAAGGTTGTTCAGCCGCAGGCATTTCCTTGAATGATGAACCATCATCCATGAACGACTCTTTGTCCTGCGCCGGTTGTTCGGATTCTGTATTTTTATTTTCTTCGCTCATATCAGTTTTTAAAATACCTGTATAAAATTGCTGCGGCAAAGCCAATGATTAAGTAAATGATAAACCTTAATAACCGTTGTTTCATACAGATGCTGTTTTCCTGAATGGTTGCCACTGCTTATAGGTAGCGCTCCTCCATATCCATTCCACGGGACCATAGTTGAAATAACGCAACCAAACAGTGCTAATAATAATCTGAATAATGAATACCGCGATTCCGAACAGGGTGTAATAAAACGGCCCCATGGTGCCCGAATATCCAAGCCCGGCCCCCAGGAAAACAAAATTGCCGATGAGCGACTGCATCATGTAATTGCTGAATGCCATCTTGCCAACCGGGGCCAGCACCGATAATATTTTTTTACCGGCGGCCGCCTGGAAGCTCAGCATAAAAATTCCCACATAGGCCATGGCCAGCGGCGCCACACCCAGCGCATAGGCAATGGTTTGGTACAGGCCCTTTGTTTTCAGGTTAAAGTAATCATCCATAAAATAGGTCATGTAGCGGGCAAGGTAAAAATTGGCGGGCAGGCCGATAAGCAATCCAACACCGATCACCCAGTAGATGATCTTTTTATTCTGAGCAATGTTTTTATAAAAATCAGAACGGCCCAGTGCGTAACCTACCAGGAACATGCCCAGCACCTTGGGTATGCGGCTTACAAAAAACAAATATCCATACCGGTAAAAGAAACCCGCCACGTTTCCTTTTAACATGTCCCACCAATTGGCATTCTTTGCAAATTCGCGGTAACTCTCTTCGCTGTTTACCCCGGTTAAAAGCGTATCAATTTTTTGCCCGGTTTCAAATAATAAACCAGCGGGTGCATTCAGCCATTGCCACTGCGATTTGGCGGCGTATAAAGCAACGGGTAACAGGGTAAGACTGATGCCCGTGATCAGCAGTGTTTTGTTGGAGAACTTCCGCAGGGGCAATAATAAAAAACCCAGCATGGCATAAAAGAGAACGATATCTCCCGGCCATATCATCATATGAACAAAGCCCAGCAACAGCATAAACAACAAACGTCTTTTTATGGTGGGCAGGGCATTGATGCCTTTTTCGGCGGCTCTTTTAAATTGCAGGGCAATGCCCCAGCCGAATAATAAACTGAAGATGGAATAGAATTTTCCTTCGATGAACATATGATGGAGGAACCCCATCTTGTGGTCCCATTCGGGAAGCAGCATGGCGCCTTGCTGACCGCTTCCGGGATTGTACCCGCTGAAGCCGGCCCCGAGGTTGGCTATAAAAATGCCGAGTATGGCAAATCCACGAAGCACATCCATGAAGATTTCCCGTTCGTTGGTTTGAACCGGGGTAAGGGTTTGCATAACAGTAGTTGTTAAAGGGTGATATTCCTTTGGCGACGAGGTGAGTATGTTTGTATTACATGGGGAGGGGATCGGGGGTGGCAAACAGCCGGAACTATCTTTAAAGAAACAAATTTTACGGCACACGGCAAAGGATAAATAGCGGAGCAGCGGTAACAGAAATAAAACCCGGTTTGCTACCTTAGCCGGCCATTCAATCACCCACTCAAATTACATTGTATGAAACGCACATTCCGATTATTGTTATTTGCCAGCCTGCTGCTGCCTCTTACTGCATTCCCGCAGGGAAAGGATTCGCTGATGGTGGCGGCCATCATCAAGGAAGCCACCGAAAATTCACAACTCGAAAACCTGGCCAATGAACTGCTCAATGGCATTGGCCCAAGGCTGGTGGGCACCCCCAAGATGCAGAAGGCGCACGACTGGGCCGTGGCCAATTATTCCGCCTGGGGCATTACCGCCCGTAATGAAAAATGGGGCGAATGGCGTGGATGGGAGCGTGGCATTACACATATTGATATGATTGAACCCTGGGTGAAAACGCTGGAAGGAACACAACTGGCCTGGAGCCCGAATACCGCTGGTAAATCCATTACGGCCGGGCTCGTCATTATTCCCGACCTGGCCGATTCGATGGCCTTTCAAAACTGGTTGCCGGCTGTGAAAGGGAAATTCGTGATGATATCGATGAAGCAGCCTACGGGGCGGCCCGATTATAACTGGGATGAATTTGGCACCAAGGAATCGGTGGAGAAGATGAAGAAAGAACGTACGGCCCAGCAGGATGCCTGGCGCAAACGGATCAGTAAAACGGGGCTGACAAACAGCACGCTGGCCCTCGCACTGGAAAAAGCAGGGGCGGTTGGTATCGTTGGTTCCAACTGGTCGGCCGGTTTTGGGGTGAACAAGATTTTTGATGCAAAGACTAAGAAGATCCCCACCATCGACATCGGGCTGGAAGATTACGGGTTGCTGTACCGCCTGGTGGAATCAGGTAAAAATCCAACGATCAGCGTTCGGGCCGATTCAAAAGAACTGGGCATGATGCCCACTTACAATACCATAGCCGAAATAAAAGGATCTGAATTGCCCGACGAATACGTGATGCTGTCGGCCCATTTTGATTCATGGGATGGCGGCACGGGAGCAACCGACAATGGAACCGGTACGCTGGTTATGATGGAAACCATGCGGATACTTAAAAAGATCTATCCTAACCCAAAGCGTACCATACTCGTTGGTCATTGGGGAAGTGAGGAACAGGGGTTGAATGGTTCCCGTGCATTTGTGGAAGATCATCCGGATATCATTAAAAACATGCAGGCTCTTTTTAACCAGGATAACGGAACAGGCCGGGTGGTTACCATTGGTGGGGCCGGTTTCCTGCATTCTTATGATTACATCGGTCGTTGGCTGGCGAGGGTGCCGGCCGGTTATAAGCAGGCGCTGGAAACCAGGTTCCCGGGATCGCCGGCAGGAGGCGGATCCGATAACGCATCTTTTGTGGCGGCGGGAGTACCGGCATTCAGCCTCAGTTCCAACAGCTGGTTGTATGGAAGCTATACCTGGCATACCAACCGGGATACTTATGATAAGATTGTGTTTGACGATGTACGCAACAATGCAATCCTTACAGCCATTCTTGTTTACATGGCCTGCGAAGACCCGAACAGAACACAGCGTGATAAGATTGTATTGCCAGCCAACCCACGTACGGGTGAGCCGGGTAAGTGGCCGGAGCAACGGTCGCCGACAAGAAAAGGAGGGGTTGATTAAATAATATCTGAACCACATAGGCCATTGGTCTATGTGGTTCATAATTTTCAATTATTCAGTTAAGCCCTGTTGCTTAAGGAAAGAGAGTTTATCCCAGTAACCACGCTGGAATACAATTTTATCATTCACGATGTGGAAGAAGCCGCAGCCTCTTAATCCCAGCGGGTCTTTCCATTCCAGCATGCCCCATTCCCCGTCCTGGAAAATATTTTCAATGATGCAAACCATGGTAGCCCGGCTGAATTCCGTGGTAAACATCTGCTTGATGGCTTCTTTGCCAACGAGGGGATCTGCCACCACCTGGTGATTGATGGCATCATCGGCATAAAATTCAGCCAGGGCATCAGCATTGGCGGTGTTGAAGGTGTCCACCCATTTTCGTATAAGTTCTCTTGGTTCCATATCATATCAGAATCTGTATTTGGTTTAATGCGCCTGGTGCCCGATGTATTTTCTCCATTTTTCAATCACGGCATCCATGTCCTGCGGCAGCGGTGCTTCAAAATGAACCGGTTTTTGTGTGGCCGGGTGAATAAAACCCAGTTCCCGGGCATGCAGGGCGTGGCGTGGGCACAGGGCAAAGCAATTGTCGACAAACTGTTTGTATTTAGTAAATACGGTTCCCTTCACAATTTTATCACCGCCATAAAACTCATCGTTGAATAACGGGTGGCCGATCAGCTGCATGTGTACCCGTATCTGGTGGGTGCGGCCCGTTTCGAGGCGGCATTCAACCAGGGTGACATAGTTCAGGCGTTCCAGTACTTTATAATGAGTAATGGCATCCTTTCCGTGATCGCCATCGGGGTAGGCGGTAAACAGTTTGCGGAAGCGCTGGTGCCTGCCCACGTGAGCGATGATGGTGCCTTCATTTTTCTCCACATCGCCCCATACCAATGCAATATAGCGGCGGTGTACCGTGTGGTTGAAAAATTGCTTGGCCAGGCTGGTCATGGCTTTTTGTGTTTTGGCCAGTACCAGCAACCCGCTGGTGTTTTTATCAATGCGGTGAACCAGGCCGAACCGGGGAAGCGTGTCTTCGTCCAATTCGGGGTTCTGCTGCTTCAGATGATAGGCCACGCCGTTGATGAGGGTTCCGTTGGGATTGCCGCTGCCGGGATGCACCACCATGCCGGCAGCTTTATTAATGATGAGTACTGAATCATCTTCGTACACGATGTTGAGCCGAATATTTTCTGCAATAATATCGCTGCTTTCGGGTGAGCGGCTGTCGAACAGCACAATCTTATCCTTCGGCTTCACTTTGTAGTTGGTCTTCACCGGCTTCTCATTCACCAGCACCATTTCGTTGTCGATGGCCTGCTGGATCTTATTGCGGGTGGCGCCTTCAATCCTTGTCATCAGGAATTTATCAATACGGAGGGGCTCCTGGCCCTTATCAATGGTAAGCACCAGGCGTTCGTAGAGTTCTTCGGAGTCAGTAATTTCTATTTCTTCTTCAGGCATGTTGGGTATTTAGTCGTTGGTCTTTCAGAAATTGGTCATTAATAAGAGGCCAAAAGTTGCCGGGACTAAAAATGACTTATTGACTTTATGACTTTTGATCAATGACCATTGACTTGTTTTATCTTTGCAAATTAAAACATTGCAGTGGATAAGCAGCCGGTGATATTTAAAGACCTTGGGATCGTGGAATACAAAACCGCCTGGGACTACCAGGAGCAGTTGCTGCAGGAGAACGTGCAGATCAAATCTGCCATGCGCCACGAACCTCAAACTTCAAACTTCAAAGCTCAAACCTCCAACTATTTCCTTCTCTGCGAACACCCGCCCGTATATACCCTGGGAAAAAGCGGCAAAAAAGAACACGTGCTGATGAGTGATGAGGAACTGGCTGAAAACGACATCGCCTTTTTTCATACCAACCGGGGAGGAGATATAACTTTCCACGGCCTGCAACAGATTGTGGGATATCCCATTCTTGACCTGGAGAAATACAGCACCGACATTGGCAAATACCTGCGCAACCTGGAGGAAGTGGTAATACAAACCATCGGGGAATACGGAATAAAAGGAGAGCGGAGCAAAGGTGAAACCGGTGTGTGGATTGATGCAGACGTACCCGGGCGGGAACGCAAGATATGCGCCATCGGTGTTCGATGCAGCCGCTGGATCACCATGCATGGCTTTGCGCTGAATGTGAATACCGACCTCGGGTACTTTAATAACATCATTCCATGCGGCATACAGAACAAGCAGGTTACTTCCATTGAACGGGAACTGGGCCATGCGGTGGATTATGCCGAAGCCAAAGAGAAAGTACAACGGAACTTTGAAAAGATATTTGACTCGGTATTAACCTGAACTATGAATTCCTGCCTTCTTTCGGAATGAAGAATTTGTTCTTCTCAATCATCCTGCCGTTTTCGAATATTTCAAAGAAGAACCAGCCGGCGTGCAGGAAATTCACTTTTTCAATAATCAGGTAAGTGTCTTTTACCCGGTTAAGCTCAAAAAGGAATTTATTATTCTCGTCAAAGAATTTTACGCTGTATTTGCGGTTGTCGGCATTGGGCAGACTGATCACCACGTTATTGTCGCGGCTGGTATAAATACGCCTGCTCGGATAGCCGGATGCGTCTTCTTTTTCACTGTCTGCCGGGTCTTCGGCAATGATCAGCGGTTCTTTTTTTGTCTTGCTGTTTTTTGCAACGGGTTCTTTCCCCTTTTTCGTTTTTTTGCCTGCAACGGTTTTCTTTTCTTTTTCTCCCGGGGTTGTTTCAGGCAATGTTTTTAATTCGGGTTCTTTTTTTGTTTCCTTCAGCCCCTGCCGGCTCATGTCTGCTTTTTTAAACGGATCTACCACGGTTTCCTGGGTGAACAGGGGCAGCGGTGGCGGAACGTCTTTCACCGGCCTGGCCGATTCGGTGAAAATATAATCGCCTTTTTCAAAAGAAATGAAAAGACGGTAATACATTTTATTATAAGGCGGCAGCTCATCTACAAACCCGTTTTCGGCGTTCTGGGGTGCCAGCACGGTGCCAATGGTGGAAAAATTCTTCAGGCTGTCGAACGAACGCTGGATATTGATGGTTTTTACTTCCAGCGGGTACTGGTTGCGCCAGCTGATGATGATCTTGCCGCTGAAATTCTTTACAGTGATACCCGGCAGTATCTCCTGGGCAGAGAGATTGCCGGCAGCAAACACAAGGGTAAGTAAACAAAGGATTTTACGCATAGCAGGTAACAACAGGCAATTATATTTTTCTGAACAAATATAAGCACTGTTGATCAGAAGGCTAACGTATTTGGCGGAAGTGATCCGTTACCCTGCAATCCGCCGGTGTGCAGGCAAAGAATCCTGCTGCCCGGTGGAAAATGGTTCTTCTTAGCCTGGTCCGTCACCGCATAAAACATCTTGGCTGTATACACGAAATCAAGTGGGAGGCGGTATTGCTGCCAGCATTGATTGATGAAGTGAATGAGTGCTTCGTTTTTTTTAGCGTAGCCGCCGAAATGGTAGCCGGTCCAGCATTCAACAGCCGCCGGCATGGTGGTAAGCCCGGTGAGTTCTTTGATCCGTTCATCGAGGTCGTTCATTCCTTTTACTACCGGAATGCCGATGAGTTGCTGATGGGGCTTTGCGTGTAATGCGAGTCCGGCCAGGGTGGTGGCCGTGCCCAGTGCCGTGCATATATGTGTGTGTGAAGTATCCACCAGGTTCATGATCAGGGCGGCTCCCCGTGCACCCATCGGATGGTACCCGCCTTCCGGGATCACCAGGCATTCACCATGCTCACCCGGAAGTGAAGGAGAAGTGGCGGCAGCTGCATAGGCTGTCCTGGAAATAAATTTCAATTGCATCCCATCTTTTATGCATTGCAGCAGGGTGTGCGAAAGCGTGGCGGATTCTTCACCCCGAACAATGCCGATGCTTTTTAAACCAAGCGCTCCACAGGCATAAGCTGTGGCGGCCAGGTGATTGGAATAAGCGCCGCCGAATGTAACGATGGTACGGTGCGCTGAACGGATTGCTTCTTCCAGGAAATAATGCAGCTTGAATAATTTGTTGCCTGATATAACGGGATGAATACGGTCGAGCCGCAGTACGGATACGCTGATTCCTTTTTCAATGAACAATTCATCATGAAGTTGTTCCGTTACTGCGGTGGAAACATCAAAAAGCATTTTTGCTGATAACTTGTTATTTTCGCACTTTAAAATCAGCAGTCAATTTAAACCATTTAATTTTCTTTATACATGCAGCCCACTCTTTTGATCTTAGCCGCAGGAATGGCCAGCCGCTATGGAAGTATGAAACAGGTGCAGGGATTCGGTCCTTCCGGGGAAACGATTATGGACTATTCCATTTACGATGCCATCCGGGCAGGATTCGGGAAGGTGGTTTTCATCATCCGGAAAGATTTTGCCGATGATTTCAAGGCAAAGTTTGAACCCAAGCTGAAAGGAAAGATCAAAACCGGTTATGTGTACCAGGAGATGGACTCTTATCTCGGTGAATTGAAAGCGCCGGCCGACCGCACCAAGCCCTGGGGCACGGGGCATGCCGTGCTGTGTGCCAAAGAAGTGATCAGCGAACCTTTTGCGGTGATCAATGCGGATGATTACTATGGAAGAGATGCCTTTGTAAAAGCGGCTGATTTCCTGAATAACAAATGCAGTGACAAGCAATATGCCATCATCGGTTACGAACTGGCCAAAACGCTGAGCGAACATGGAACGGTGAGCCGCGGTGTTTGCCAGGTAGATGATAAAAATAATTTAGTGAGTATTAAAGAACGCACTAAAATTTACCGGGAAGGAACCGATATTGTATATGAAGATGAAGCGGGCAAACATACCGTACCGTCGGGTTCCAGTGTGTCGATGAATTTCTGGTGTTTTCACCCGGCTTTGTTCGGGCCAACGGAAAAACAATTTCTGGAGTTTGTGAAAGAGAACAATGCCAACATCAAGGCGGAATTCTTTATCCCGCTGATGGCGGAAGACTTCATGGATCACCAGGGTGGGCATATCAGTGTGATCCCTACTTCATCGAAGTGGTTTGGGGTTACCTATAAAGAGGATGCGCCGGTGGTAAAAGCCAGTGTTGATAAACTGGTGGCCGATGGAGAATACCCGGCTTCCCTGTGGGGCTGATCACAATTGAAAAATTAACCTCAATAAAAATGTCCCGCCAAGAGCGGGACATTTCAGTTCAGTTTCCATGAAGGGTTATTAATTTCCCACCACCATAAATACATATTCCTCCATCTTCTTCACCTGGTGTTCTCGTTCCAGTCCTTTCAGTCCTGTATTATTGGGCAGTTTAATGCTTACGGTGTCTCCTGATCTTTTTACTTCGTCGAGGAGTTTATAAATATTTTTCGATTTGGCGGCAAACACCACGCCATCGGCTGTTGAGTTCTTGGAGGTGATGATGCCGATGATCTCGCCGTTCTTGTTCAGTACGGGTCCGCCGCTGTTACCGGGGTTTACGGCTACCGATACCTGGTAGGCAGTGGAATCGCCCTCGTTGCCCGATTTGGCACTTACATATCCCTGGCTGTATACGATCTCGTTGCGGGGATAGCCGAGTGTGAATATCTGCTCACCCAGGTACGAGTTTGTTTTGTTGATGCTGTAAGGCAGGTTGATCACCGGTTTAAAGGCAGTATCGCTGATCTTCAGGATGGCAAGGTCGGTATTGGGATCGGTACTCAGGGTGGTGGCCTTAAAATATTCTCCTTTGCTGTTTTGAACGTAGATGTTCTTCATCCGGTTCACCACGTGGGCATTGGTAACAATAAAGCCCTTGCCATCGATCAGGAAACCGGTAGCCCGGTAATCAGGAGATGTAGGCATAACGGGTCTTTGTGAAACCTGTCCCGATTCAACCTGCTGCTTGATGTTCTCCAGCTTGTTGTCGGTGTTCTTAGCATTATTCTTGATGATGGCAACGAGGTCTTCTTTGTTGGAGTCGCTTACTTTTTTGGTATAGGCAATGATGAGCCCGGCGGAAGCTACTGACATGAGGCCGGCAATGCTGGCAGCCACGGCAATATTGCGCTTGTATTTTTTCCAGAGGAAGGCCACTTTGGCTTTCCCGTTCAGCTGTGCTTTAGTGATGATTCCTTCTTCAGCCAGCATGCCTTCCACTTCGTATAAGGTATGTTTATAAGCCTTGATGTTTGCCTGCTTATCCAGTTCGTGGAATAAGAAGGTATGTTCCACCACTGCCTGGTCAACGGAAGGGTCGTTTTTGCGGATTTCCTCAAAAAAAGCTCTTTCCTGGGCAGACATTTCGCCTTTCAGGTAACGTTCAACCGCCTCTAAAAGTAATAATTCATCCATTTCACTGTCCGTTTTTATATTGAGCAAAAAATAATTTTTTCAATCGCAGCAGGCACTTATACTTCTGTGTTTTTGCGTTATCGGCATTGGTATATCCAAACTCGGCGGCAATCTCCTGCATATTCTTCTTCTGTATATAGTAGGCATCCAGCAGACTTTTGCAGGGTTCGCCTATCTTACTTATGGCCATTTCCATCATCCCGAAGCTGGCATTGTGCTTTTCATGCTGCTCCATATCTTCGTCCACCGGAACCGAATCCTCCACGTTTTCCACCAGGTTGCTGTAGCGCTGCAGTTGCTGCAGCCTTTTCAGCCAAAGACGCCGGCAAACAGAGTATATAAAGGTTCTCAGCTGGCAATTCAGTTCAAATCCTTCCGTAGTGGCCTTCTCGTAAAGAACAATCATGGCTTCCTGGAAAATATCCCTGGCCTCGTCGCTGTTACCGCTGTTATTCAGTATAAATGCCTGAATCATAGGGTAGTTATCACGGTAAATGGCTTCAATTACGCCCCGGTCGTTAGCCGCTAGTCCCCTCAAAAGCTCATTTTCCTGTTGATAATTGCTCACCCGGTAGTATTAATACGGTTATTGATTATTTGTAACCCAAAGCAACGAAAAAAAAATCTAAAAAAAGGTGGGTTACCTTTTTGCAGCAGCGGTATTAATTTGAAAATTATAATTTTTAAAAATTAAACAAAACCGAAAATGAAAAAAGTAATCTTAGCGTTAGCTATCGTTTCTGTGGCTTTTGTAGCCTGCAACAACAGCGGAGAATCTAAAGAAGCAAAAACCGACAGCCCTGCTGCAACTACAGAAGTAGCTCCAGCTCCTGCTGCTCCTGCTGCTGATTCTACTAAAGCTCCTGCTGCTGACTCTACCAAAGCTCCAGTTGCTGACTCTACTAAGAAGTAATTGAGCCCGGTTAGCAGATCGCTTGTTGTTTTAACCGGAACTATATAAGATTTTCTTAGGACAAGCAATCATTGATGCCCCTCCTTTCAAGGAGGGGTGTTTTTTTGCGGTTATATCAATGTGATTTCCTATTTTTGAGAAACAATGAACAGCAACAAGGCAAATACCTGGTTTTACTATTACAACTATTATTTTACAAATAGGCCGGGATGCTATTGTTAACAAGGAATGTAACAGCTTAACATAACAGGATCCCGGCACCAGCCGGGATCTTTTTTTATAACCAGATGAACAAACGGATCTGCATACAGGGTTTTGAAGGCAGTTTTCACCAAATGGCGGCCTGGGAGTTCTTTGGCAAAGCCACCGGGGTGATCTGCTGCGCCAGTTTTAAAGACGTGGTTAAACTGGCTTCCGACCGTAAACAAAGTGAAGGCGGAATCATGGCCATCGAAAACTCCATTGCCGGTAGCATCCTGCCCAATTACAGCCTGCTGATGAAAAGCAATCTCCGCATCGTGGGTGAAGTTTACCTGCAGATTAAACAAAACCTGCTGGTAAACCCGGGTGTAACCCTGACAGATATCAAAGAAGTGCATTCCCATCATATGGCTATTCAGCAATGTTTCGGGTTCCTGGATAAATACAACTGGCGGCTGGTGGAAACCGAAGACACTGCCCTCAGTGCAAAACACATTCACCAGCACCGCAGCAAACACATCGCCGCGATTGCCAGCAAGCTGGCCGCCGAATTATACCAGCTGGATATCCTTGCACCCAACATCCATACGCAAAAAAATAATTACACCCGGTTTTTGGTGCTGGAGCGGAGTGATGCGGCAGCCCCGGTTGACAATGCCGATAAAGCATCCATTAATTTTTCCACTGATCATTCCAAAGGGAGCCTCGCGAGGGTACTTACAAAGATCGCTGAGGCGGGCATCAACCTTTCTAAACTACAGAGCATGCCCATACCGGGTACCGATTTTAAATATTCTTTTCATGCCGATATGGAATTTGAGGAGCCTGGCCAGTTTTATGCTGTTTTGGAAAAAATCAACGGCATTACGGAAGGCCTTTCGGTGCTGGGTGTGTATAAAAACGGACGCAGTTCATCAACCAACCAATGAAATAAGAACGATACATGGAAACAGCAAAGCGACTGAACGGGGTGGGCGAATATTATTTCTCTCAAAAGCTGAGGGAAATAGATGCCATGAACGCTGCCGGCAAACCCGTGATTAACCTGGGCATTGGAAGTCCCGACCTGCCCCCGCACCCCGACGTGATAAACGTGTTACACACCGAAAGTATCAAAGCAGGTACTCATGCTTACCAGAGCTATAAAGGGAGCCCGGTATTACGCAAAGCCGTGTCAGACTGGTATAAAAAATGGTATCAGGTGACACTTCATCCCGATACAGAAATATTACCCCTTATTGGCAGCAAGGAAGGCATCATGCATGTATGTATGACTTATCTGAATGAAGGCGATTTGGTTTTAATTCCCAACCCGGGCTATCCCACTTACCGCAGTGCTGCCACCATTGCCGGGGCCACCTGTATGGAGTATATACTTTCCAAAGAAAACAACTGGTTTCCCAACCTGGCAGCCATTGAACAGCAGGTACCCCTTCCGAAAGTGAAACTGATGTTTGTGAATTATCCGCACATGCCCACCGGGCAATTGCCCACCACGGAACTTTTTTCATCACTCGTGGCCTTTGCTAAAAAGCATGAGATCTTACTGGTGCATGATAACCCGTACAGCTTTATTCTGAATGAACAGCCGCAGAGCTTATTGGCGATTCAAGGAGCTAAAGATTGTGTGATCGAACTGAATTCACTCAGCAAAAGTCATAATATGGCCGGCTGGCGGGTAGGGGTGTTGTGCGGAGCCAAAGAACGCATGGATGAAATACTGCGTTTTAAAAGCAATATGGACAGCGGCATGTTTTTACCCGTGCAGCTGGCGGCGGCCAAAGCACTGGAGTTGGGACCCGACTGGCATCAATCCGTAAATGCGGTGTATCGCAAAAGAAGAGAACGGGTAGTTGAATTATTAAAACTGCTCGGTTGTCCGGTTGATGAAACGCAGGCCGGTTTATTTGTGTGGGCCCCTGTTCCCGGCAGCTATAAAGACGGATATGAACTAAGTGACCGGATACTCAATGAGGCCCGGGTGTTTCTTACTCCGGGCGGCATCTTCGGCGATGCCGGTAATAAATATATACGGGTGAGTCTTTGTGCCACCGAAGAAAAAATTGAGGAATCCATTAACCGGGTAAAACAAAGTATATGAAAGTAACCATCATCGGTATGGGATTGATTGGCGGCTCCATGGCGCTGGCGCTGAAAGAAAAAGGCATGGCGACATCGGTTATCGGAGTGGATGAAAATCCCCTGCACCGGCAGCAGGCACTGGAACTGGGACTGGCCGATGAAATGAAAGAACTGGATGAAGCGGTATGTGCTGCTGACCTGGTGATACTGGCCGTACCGGTGAATGCTGTGGGAAAATTATTGCAGCAGGTGCTGGCAAACATTACCACGCAGGTGGTGATGGATACCGGCAGTACCAAGGACCAGGTTTGTGCCATGGCCGCAACCTGTAAAAACCGAAACCGTTTTGTAGCTACCCATCCGATGTGGGGAACAGAACACAGCGGACCCGGCGCGGCGGTTAAACATGCGTTCATCAATAAAGCAGCCGTTATCTGCAATAAAGAACAAAGCGATGCCGATGCCGTTGCCCTGGTGGAAGAAATTTATTCGTCGCTGGGTATGCACCTGCTGTACATGGATGCAGCGGCACACGACCTGCATGCGGCCTATGTAAGCCATATCTCACACATTACTTCCTTTGCACTTGCCAATACGGTGCTGGAAAAGGAAAAAGAAGAAGATGCTATTTTTGAACTGGCCAGCGGTGGTTTTGAAAGCACCGTGCGGCTGGCAAAAAGCAACCCGGATATGTGGGTGCCCATCTTTAAACAGAACCGGGACAATGTGCTGGATGTACTGAATGAACACATCACGCAGCTGCGGAAGATCAAGAGCTGCCTGGAAAAAGAAAACTATGAGTACCTGAAAGAACTCATTGAAAACGCCAATAAGATCAAACGGATATTAAAATGATATACCGCGAAGCACAGGTAAGTGACATACCACAGATACAGCTGGTACGCAATTCGGTAAAGGAAAACCAATTGTCAGATCCAGCCCTGGTGCCCGACAGTGACGTGGAAGAATACATTACCAACCGTGGCCGGGGATGGGTTTGTGAGATCAACAGCCGGGTGGTGGGCTTTGCCATCGCCGACCTGATCGACAACAATATCTGGGCCCTGTTTATTCATCCCGATTTTGAAGCAAAGGGCATCGGCAAAAAACTGCACCGGATGATGCTGGACTGGTATTTCCTGCATACCCGGGAAACAGTATGGCTGGGAACAGCTCCCAACAGCCGGGCCGAAACATTCTACCGCATGCAGGGATGGAAGGAAGCAGGAACTCATGGCAAAGACGAAATAAAATTTGAGATGGACCACCAGACATGGTCTGAGGTTCCCGTTTGACCAGGGAATGAAAGACTGATAAGGACCATGGCTGAATAATGATCTGTTGTACAAGTGAGTGACACAACTGACGCTGAATTAAGTTCATAAAGCTGGTAACATAAAACTAATTTTACAATGCAAACAGATGTACAGAATATGAAAGAGCTGACACAGGAAAAATGGAACAGGCGACCGCTTATCATCAGCGGCCCCTGCAGCGCCGAAACCGAAGAGCAGGTGATGGAAACTGCCACAAGGCTTGCCAAAACCGGGAAGGTGGACATGCTGCGTGCCGGAATCTGGAAACCACGGACCAAACCGGGCATGTTTGAAGGCAATGGCGTGCGGGGATTACCCTGGCTGCTGCAGGCAAAGAAAATAACCGGTCTGCCCACCACCGTGGAGGTGGCCACGGCCAAACACGTGGAAGATGCTCTGCAGTTTGAAGTGGATATGCTGTGGATCGGCGCCCGCACAACCGTTAATCCGTTCAGTGTGCAGGAAGTGGCGGAAGCATTACGTGGCGTGGATATTCCCGTGCTGATAAAAAATCCCATCAACCCCGACCTGGAATTGTGGAGCGGGGGCATCGAACGTTTGCATAAAGTAGGTGTGAAGCAGGTGGGCATGATCCACCGCGGATTTTCCAGTTATGGCAATACCGAATTCCGCAATGCACCCATGTGGCACCTGCCCATCGAAATGAAAAGAAGGTTCCCGGGGATGATGCTGATCTGTGATCCTTCGCATATCTGCGGTAACCGAACCATGTTGCAGTCGGTGGCACAAAAAAGCATCGACCTGGACTTTGACGGGCTGATGATTGAAGCACATATTGATCCCGACAATGCCTGGAGTGATGCCAAACAGCAGGTAACACCCGAACGGCTGCTGGAAATACTTACTGAACTCGTGTGGAGAAATGAGAACAGCACCGAACAGGAGTTCATCAATGCACTTACCACGCTGCGGGAACAGATTAACCAGGTGGATGATGAGTTGCTGATGCTGCTGGGACAGCGGATGAAACTGTCGGACCAGATCGGGCAATACAAGAAAGACAACAACATCACCATCCTGCAAACCAACCGCTGGAATGAGATACTGGAGCGGGCATTTAAAAAGGGAGAGACCCTGGGACTGACAAAAGAATTCATCACACGCTATTTTGATGCGGTGCACATGGAAAGTATCCAGCACCAGAATAAAATAATGAACTCATAAGCATTGTTCACACCCATGCGTAAAGCCGAATATACCTTTGCGGAAAAAAAAGTCGCCTGCTGTTTCGATGCAGATCTTTCTTTGTTGCCGGAACTGGCGGGCCGTAAAAACATCGTCATCATCACGGATGAAAATGTGTACCGGCACCATGCGGCCAGGCTGGATGCCTATCCTGTTATCCGGTTCCCGGCAGGAGAAGAACATAAAAACCAGTCTACAGCCGATGGCATCATCCGGCAGTTGATACAACTGGGGGTTAATAAAGATCACCTGCTGGTGGGAGTTGGCGGAGGCGTGGTAACCGACATAACCGGTTATGTTGCCTCGGTGTACATGCGGGGCATCCCGTTCGGCTTTGTGCCATCTACCATCCTGGCGATGGTGGATGCAGCCATTGGCGGCAAGAACGGAATCGATGTGGGCATGTATAAGAACATGGTGGGCACCATCCGCCAGCCGGATTTTTTGCTGTATGATTATTCCCTGCTGCAATCATTGCCCGTGAAGGAATGGGTGAATGGTTTTGCCGAAGTCATCAAACATGCCTGCATAAAAGATGCCCGGCTGTTTGCCATCCTGGAAAAATATTCCTTGCACGAATATCAAACCGACCGTACACTGGTTGCAGAACTGGTGGAGAAAAACGTGGAGATAAAAATGGCTGTTGTTACGGCCGATGAATTTGAAAAAGGAGACCGTAAACTGCTCAACTTCGGTCATACCATCGGCCATGCCATTGAAAACCTGCACCATATTCCGCACGGGCATGCCGTGAGCATCGGTATGGTGGCAGCCTGTAATCTTTCGGAAGAACTGAGTGGTTTTCATTTTGACGAAGCCACGCGGATTGTTAAACTGCTGGCCCACTATCATTTGCCGGTGGATGTGGAAACAGATCATGCCAAAGTATTTGACGTACTGAAAATGGATAAGAAACGCAAAGATGAAGGCATTCATTTCATCCTGCTGAAACATATTGGCCGGGCAGAGATCGTGTTTGTATCCCTGGCCGACCTGGAAAAACATTTTAAAGAGATCCTATAGTGTTAGTTACGGTTTATCCTTCAGTCATCAGCGGAACATTGCAGGCGCCGGCTTCCAAAAGCAGCATGCAGCGGGCCTGTGCCCTCGCTCTTCTGCACAGTGGAGAGACAATCATTCAAAATCCCGGGAAGAGCAATGATGACCTGGCGGCTATTGATATCATCCGCAGGCTGGGTGCATCGGTTGTCATGAATACGCCGGCAGGCTCAGAAGAATTAAAGGTTAAAAATGAAAACATCAATCACTTTTCCGGCGAGATCAACTGCGGCGAGAGTGGGTTAGGCATCCGCATGTTTACACCCATTGCAGCGCTTTCTTCTGAAGAAATTATTATACATGGAGCGGGAAGTCTGTTGAAGCGCCCCATGCACTTCTTTGATGAGGTATTGCCAACGCTGGGTGTTTCCGTCCAGTCAAACCACGGATATCTGCCTGTTAAAATAAAAGGCCCCCTGCAGCCTGCAGACATAACCATTGATGGCTCGTTGAGTTCACAGTTCTTAACCGGGCTTTTGATTGCTTATGGCAAAGCAGCCACCAGGCCGGTCACCATAACTGTTACTGACCTTAAAAGCAGGCCTTACATCGATCTTACGTTGCAGATGATGAATGATTTTGGATATCATGTTGACAACAACAATTATAAAAGCTTCCTCATCAAACCACAAACCTCAAATTCATCATCCGAAGCGTTGGTAAAGAAAGACCTCAAACCTCAAACCATTATCATTGAGGGCGACTGGAGCGGCGCTGCTTTTTTGCTGGTGGCAGCCGCCATTACCGGCAGTGCCGAAGTAAAAGGCTTGAACCCCGATTCACCCCAGGGCGATAAGGAAATACTGCAGGCCCTGAAAGACAGCGGAGCCGTTGTTTCCATCTCCGCAAACGCAATAGCTGTAAAAAAAAATGCAGACAAGGGGCGGCCTTTTTGCTTTGACGCCACCGATTGCCCCGATCTTTTTCCGCCGCTGGTGGCACTGGCTGCTTATTGTAACGGCACTTCGGTTATTAAAGGCGTGAACCGGCTGCAACATAAAGAAAGCAACCGCTCATTGAGCCTGCAGCAGGAGTTTGGCAAGATGGGGGTGGAGATACAACTGGATGGCGATGAGATGAAGGTAACAGGCGGCCGGGTATTAAAAGGATCCACCGTTCACTCTCACCACGATCACCGCATTGCCATGGCCTGTGCCGTGGCGGCATTGAAAGCAAATGGAGAAACAGTTATTGAAGATGCAGAAGCGGTCAGTAAATCCTACCCCGGCTTTTATAGCGATTTGAAAATGCTCGGCGCAGCCGTATCTTTACCCCTAAACTCCTGAACATCTAAACAACTAAACCAACCAACCTTGAACAGTTCCGGCCGCATATTTCGCATACACATTTTTGGAGAATCACATGGCGAATGTGTGGGGCTAATACTTGATGGTTGTCCTGCAGGGATCTCTTTATCGGCCGCTGATTTTACGGCGGATATCGAAAGAAGAAAACCCGGAGCCCTGGGAACCACGCCCCGCAGGGAAGACGATATTCCTTTACTGAAGACCGGTGTATTTAATGGTAAAACAACCGGGGCGCCACTCACCATCTTATTCGAAAATAACAATACCCGCAGCACCGATTATGAAAAGCAGCGGGCAGTGCCCAGGCCCGGCCATGCTGATTTTGTAGCCTCCAAAAAATTCGGTGGCTTTGAAGATTACCGGGGAAGCGGTCATTTCAGCGGGCGGATTACCGTTTGTCTTGTGGCGGCTGCTGTGGTGGCAAAAAAAATACTGGCGGGCATAAACATTCAGGCTTCCATCACAGAGATAGGCGGAGAAGCAGATACAGAAAAAGGATTGCAAAAAGCATTTGATGCAAAAGATTCAGTGGGAGGGATTGTTGAATGCCGGGTATCGGGATTGCCGGCAGGTCTTGGAGAACCGTTCTTTGATTCCGCCGAATCGCTGATCAGTCATGCCGTATTTGCCATACCGGCTGTACGGGGCATTGAGTTCGGGACCGGCTTTGCCGCAGCAAAAATGTTTGGCAGCGAACACAACGACGCCATCGAAGACAAAACGGGTAAAACGGTTACCAATCATGCCGGTGGTATCGTTGGTGGCTTAACCAATGGCAATGAACTGGTATTCCGCATTGCCATCAAACCTACTTCCTCCACCCCCAAAGAGCAGCAGACGTTCAATGCTGAAACAGGTGCTGTAGAGGCATTTTCGGTGAAAGGCCGCCACGACCTGTGCATCGCCCTGCGGGTACCTGTGGTGCTGGAAGCCGTAACCGCCCTGGTACTGGCCGACCTGCTGATGCTGGAACAAAAAATTCCAAGAGTGTATCAATGATCCAGCAACCGGCGGTGGTAATTGATCTGCCCGAGGTGATAGCTCAGGTGTGTTGCCAGGTGAACGAGGATGAATTCCGTACTGTCTTTCCTGCCAAATAATTCCAGTGGAAATTCTTTCTGCAGATCTGCATCGGTTAACCCCGACAGTGTTTCTTTCACAATCAGTTTACAGTTTTCCAGGTTGGTGTTGAGGTCCTGCCGCGGAATGTTTTTTAAACTGAACTCATCATCGCGGTGGCGCACATAACCGGTATGGCCCAGCGTGGCACCGATAAAATGATTGAGGTTGCCCAGCAGGTGCAGGCAAAGATTGCCGGCGCTGTTGCTGATCCCTTCTTTTACCAGCCATATTTTATCTTCATCCCGGTACAGGTTGATCTCGGCAGCCAGTTTTTGCAGGTCTCTTTCAAAAAGCTGCATCAGTGTTTCTTTAAGCATTTATTTCTGTTTTAGTTTTTTCAGTTGTGTAAAAGAAATATCCAGCAGTTCAAATTCCTTTGTGTTGGGTAAATAATAGTGCCACCATTCGGTATCCAGTGCCTTGAACCCGTGTTTTTCCATGATGCTTTTCAGCATCAGCCTGTTTTGCAGCACTTCTTCCGGCAGCTGCGTGAATGCATGATGCGCTGTATCGCTGAAATTATCGAAACCGGTTCCCATGTTCAGTTCTTCTTTATTATTCAGTTTAATAATGGTAAGATCAACGGCAATGCCGCGGTTGTGGCCGCTTCCTTTTTTCGGGTCAGCGGCATAGCGGTCGTCTTTTACAGGTTCCCACATCCGTTCCGTTACGGAATAAGGCCGGTATGCATCAAATATTTTAAGACCCCACCCGTTTTTATTCAGCTCTTCCTGCACCATGCGCAATGAATCTGCCGCAGCCCGGCGGAGGTAGGTACCGGTAACGGGCGGGTACAATGGCAGCTGCATAAAATTATTTGTTCCGGCATAGCGGAGATCGAGCACCAGGCCCGGAATATTTTTTTTAAGATCAATCATTGCTTTCTGCGGTGCGTTACGCATTGTTTTCTTCAGGTCTGTGGAAGAATGAATGACCCACAGGCCGTATTTATTAAGCACCGTATCCTGCGCAACAGCATCACCGGGTATTAATAGAAAAACAATTCCGGAAATTAGGATGGATTGAAAACGAAGTATTATCTTGTTCGGGAGAACTATCCTCATATTGATCCGTCTTGAAAATTTGTATTCAAGTTACAAATATTTAACCCGAGTTATGCAACAGCCCAAACTTCATTGCCCGTATACAACCCTGCTGATCATAACCCTGTTTCTTTTATCATGCGGGGGCGGCCATACCAAAAAGGAAGACGTGGTGGCTGATCCGCAGGCAATGGACAAAAGCATTGCAGAGAATATTTCTTCTTTCCTGGAAGCGGCAACCGGTAGCAAAGGAAAAATTGAAGACAGTGTTTATCTCTCCATGCCGGAGCGGGTGGATGCGTTTTACAGGCAGCGGGATCACCGGCCGGTATGGAGTTCGGTTGAAAAGTGGCAGCCCCTCGCCGATACACTGTACCGCTTTATTGAAGAGGCAGAACTGCAGGGATTGTTCCCGGAAGATTATCACTTCAGCCGCTTACGGGCACTGAAAACGAAACTCGATATGGATTCCATCAGCCGGATGGATGCCGTGCTGTGGACCAAGGCCGATCTGTTGTTTACCGACGGGCTGATGCAGGTGATCAAAGACCTGAAACTTGGCCGGCTGAAAAAAGACAGTGTGTCGCTGAATAAGGATTCAGTACTCCAGGATGCCTTTTACAGCAACGCCATCAAAAACATCATCGAAAAAAAACAGTTCAGCCAGGTACTGGATGCCCTGCAGCCTGATAACCCCGGCTACTGGGAGCTGAAAAAGGGTATCCGTTCTTTCCTGGACAGCATGGACCGGCGCAGCTTCACCCATGTTCCTTATCCTTTCAAACGGGGCGATGCCAAAGATTCTGTTTTCTTCATTAAACTGTTACAGAAACGGCTGGCCGAAAGCAACTGCATCGGCTTTACGGATAAGATGCCCGATTCATTGCAATTGGCAACCGCCATCCGCAGGTACCAGGAACAGAAAGGGTTGACCGCCGATGGAAAGTACGGCCGGATATTAATCAGTACACTCAATAATAATGATGTGGAACGTTTCAAACGCATCGCCATCACCCTCGACCGGTATAAACAACTTCCGCGTAACATGCCCGACAAATATATCTGGGTGAACCTGCCCGGTTATTACCTGTGGTTGATGCAAGGTGATACCGTTGTTTTTGAATCGAAAGTGATCTGCGGCAAACCCGAAACCCGAACACCGCTGCTCAATGCCGAGATATCGGATATGGTTACGTATCCCACGTGGACGGTGCCCACCAGCATCATCGTAAAGCAATACCTGCCGCGGTTGAAAAAAAATCCAAACTACCTCACTAAAATCGGGCTTCACCTGTTGGATAAAAACGGCGATGTGGTGGATCCCAATACCGTGGAGTGGGCAAAATATTCCAAGGGCATCCCTTATAAAGTAATGCAGGGCAGCGGAGACGACAATTCGCTCGGCGTAATCAAATTCAACTTCAATAACAAATACGCCGTTTACCTGCACGATACCAACCAGCGTTACCTGTTCAAAAATCCTTCCCGTGCCTACAGCCACGGTTGTGTGCGGGTGCAGGAATGGCAGAAGCTGGCCTATTACATTGCAGGGAACGACAGCCTGCAAACCGTCGCCAAAAGAGAACCGGTGAAATACACGGCGGACTCTATCAAAAACTGGATTGCCAACAAGGAACGCCGGAAGGTGGATGTGAAGAATCATATTCCGCTCTTCATCCGGTATTTCACCTGCGAAGGAAAGGGTGGAAAGATAAAATTCTATGAGGATATCTACGGGGAAGACAAGCTGCTGATGGAAAAGTACTTTGCAAAAAAATGAACCGGTGCCAACCGTTAATTGCATTATCTTTAAATCATATTCATGAAAGCCCTTTTCATCATTAACAACCGATTGCTGCGCACAGGCGTTTTTGTCCTGCTGCTGTTGGGTGCATATCCCTTATTTTCTGTTGCACAAAAAACGAATCCGGCTTCCCAGGCGGTGCCTAAAAAAACATCCCGGGTGTTTTATGGCCAGGCCAGCTTCTATGCCAATAAATTCCAGGGAAGAAAAACGGCCAGCGGCGAACTTTTTGATCAGAAAAAATTAACCTGTGCCTGTAATGTACTTCCGCTGGGTACCTGGGTAAAAGTTACCAACCTGCGTAATGGCCGCTCGGTGGTTGTAAAAATTAATGACCGCATTCACCCCAGGATGAGGAGGGTGGTGGACCTCTCCAAAGCAGCGGCCGTTAAACTCGGTTATGTATCCAGGGGACTTACCCGGGTAAAAGTGGAGGTGGTGAACAAAAACGAGGCGCCATAAGCAGCACTTTATTTCCATAAAACCCTGATTCAGCCAAAATTATCGCCGAAAGAAGGGATAATTATGTGCGTAAAATATTTCACGTTTTGCGCTGAACGGACTATTTTTGTTGCGTTTAAGAAAACTAACATTTATGAAGAAAATCCTATTCATGTTTTTGGCCCTCGGCCTGTTTGCCAACTCGTTTGGCCAGTCAGGGTATAAAAAACGTCCTTCTCTGGGAATTCATTTCCTGTTGAACGATTTCAGTACAGCGGCAAGCCTTCGCACAGCCGGACTGACCAGTGTGTTAAAGACCAAAGAATGGCATAAAACCGAAAGAATGACTGCCGGGTTTGCCATCAGTTATATGGAAGGGCTGAACGAATACCTCGACTTTACGGGTACTTTATCGGGTTCTTTCATCAGGTACCCGGTTCCCAACAAACCTCTTCAGCAGAATCCAAGCCTGTTGCTGGAAGCTGCCGCCACCGCAAACCTCAAATTATTATCAGATAAATATTTCTTCGTTCCTTTTCTCACCGCAGGTGTGGGTGGTTCAAAGTACCGGGGTTATTACGGCGCTTACCTTCCCGTGGGTGTGGGCGTACAGGTACGCCTGATGGATGAAACCTACCTGATGCTGAACAACCAGTACCGTATTGCCATTTCTGAAAATGCGGCCTATCACTTATACCACAGCTTCGGCATAGTAACCAACCTCACCAAACGTAAAGAACCTGCTCCCGTTGTTGTTCCGGCCCCGGTAGTAGAACCGCCCAAAGACAGGGATGGTGATGGCGTACTGGATTCGCTCGATAAATGCCCCGATACCAAAGGCCTGGCTTCTTTACAGGGATGCCCCGACCGGGATGGTGATGGCATTGCTGATGGCGATGATAAATGTCCCGATACTAAGGGCCTCGCCCGCTACCAGGGTTGCCCGATTCCGGATACCGATAAAGATGGCATCAACGATGAAGAAGATAAATGCCCAACCGTATTCGGCGTAGCCCGTTACCAGGGTTGCCCGGTACCCGATACCGATGGCGATGGCGTGAACGACGAAGAAGATAAGTGTAAAAACGAAAAAGGCCCTGCCAGCAACTTTGGTTGCCCGGTAATTGACGCCAAGATCGTTGAGCGGGTGAACAAAGCGGCACAGAATGTTTTCTTTGCAACAGGAAGCGCTAAACTGCTTGCTAAATCATTCCCTAAACTGAATGATGTGGTTACCATCCTGAAGGAAAACCCAACATATAATGTAAACATCGACGGACATACCGACAACACCGGTAAGGCCGATAAAAACCAAACATTGTCTGAGTCAAGGGCTGCTTCTGTGAAAGCATACCTGGTAAGCAAAGGCATCGATGAAAGCCGCCTTACTTCTACCGGTTATGGCCAGGACAAACCGGTTGCTGATAATAAAACAGCTGCCGGACGTGCCAAGAACAGGAGAGTTGAAATGTCGGTTAGAAATTATTAATTGAATAATTAGATAAATGAAGCGCCCCCTTTTAAAAGGGGGCGCTTCATTTATGGCTGGTGAAAGAGGACATAAAATTTTGTTATTATCCCCCGGGGAGTTTATCTGGTAAAAAAAATATATACTTTTAAGTGCCAAACACGAACTCCCTATGCGAAAAAAAGTATACGCTCACCCAGTTCTTCTCTTACTCACATTCATCAGCCCGAAACTGGAGGCGCAAACCATCGAAAGCAGCATTAACCTCTACGGCGCCAATTTCCCGCAGGAAAAGATTTATATTCATTTTGATAAAGAAGCCTACCTGCCCGGTGAAACCATCTGGTTCAAAGCCTACCTGTTTGAAGAGAACCTGCCATCAGACCGCAGCACCAACTTTTACGCAGCCCTGTACGATGAGCAGGGCCGCATGCTGAAACAGCTGGTAAGCCCGGTATTTGGCTCCACCAGCAGCGGTCAGTTTGATATACCGGACAGCATTAAAAGCAGCCAGCTCATTTGCCGGGCGTATACCACCTGGATGATGAATTTCGATACCAGCCTGCTTTTCAGCAAGCCGATCCGGTTGCTCGGCAATGACCGGGCAAGCCAGGCAGGGAATGTAAGAACCGCTGCCCTTCATTTTTTCCCGGAAGGAGGCAGCGTCATTGAAGGCGTACGCAACACCATTGCCTTTAAAGCGAATTTTGATAATGGCCTTCCGTTTGAAGTAAATGGCGTGATTAAAAAGCAGGAAACAGGCGAAGTGCTGGTGCCGCTGACCAGCACACACGACGGCATGGGCCGGTTCGACCTGGACATTGAGCCCGGCAGTAAATACTATGCCGAGTGGACCGATCAGAAAGGCAATACCATGCAAACATGGATTCCGGAAGCACAAAAAACGGGCATATCACTCAAGCTCACCGTTCAGAAAGACAAACTTTTTTATAACCTCATTAATAAAACCGGTTCCGATTCGCTGCATGTGCTCATGTATATGTACCAGAAAATATTTTACCGGAATAACCTCGTGGTACTGCCGGGTGAACCCTTCACAGCGGCGGTACCGTTAAGCACCCTGCCATCGGGCGTGGCACAACTCACCGTATTTGATGCCAACTGGCAACCGGTTGCCGAACGGATTGCTTTTGTAGATAACAAAAATTACCGCATTACCAGCCAGGTAAATACTAAGTCGGTCAATATGCAGAAAAGAGGCCGCAATGAACTGGAGATTGAAGTGATGGATACCATACCGGCCAACATGTCGCTCAGTATTACGGATGCAGACATGAATGCTGCGGAAACTGCAAACAGCATTATCAGCGGGTTGCTGCTGCAGGGAGATATCCGGGGATACATTCACAATCCGGCCTATTATTTTACCGATACCGCCGGTGCTGCCCAGAAAGCAGCACTCGACCTGGTAATGATGACCCATGGATGGCGCCGCTACAACTGGAACATTATGGCGGCACAAAAAATGCCGGAAATAAAGTCCGCCGTAGATGAATACCTCGGCGTGTACGGACAGATCGGTAAAGAAATGCTTGAGAAAATGGATCCGAATGAACAGGTAAACCTGATTGTGAAAACAATTGACAGTACCAATACCTTTTATTCCCTCAAACCCGATAAGGCAGGGCTTCTCAAACAAACCAACCTCGTGTTTTATGATTCCGCCCGGGTTTATTTTTCGTTCAATAAAAATAAAGAGAACAACAAACAGATCGCATTCAGCAAATTCAATTTCACGTACCCGGCTATGTATTCCATACAAAATGCGGGCAGCCTGCTGGCGCCGGATACTGCCGGAACACTGCTTACTGCGGCACAAGCTGTCTTTAAATATCATAACAGCAACAACGGGATAAAAACATTCAACGAAGAAAAAACGCTGGAAGGAGTTACCGTGAAAAGCGGGGGATGGCGAAACTGGAAGAACGACCCCCTGCTGAAGATGGATGAGAAATATGCCAGCGGTATGTTTATAGGAGGATCATTGGGTTATTCCCTCGATGTGGTGCATGATGAAAAATCATGGACTAAAATAGATATATACAATTATATACGGGGTACCATACCCGGGCTCATTATCGGGAATTTCAATCTTACATCCGGCCGGTCATTGGCATACCGGGATAAATCGGTACTGGTATATATTGATGAACATGAAATGACCACCAGCGATCTCGAAAGTCTGAGCCTTTCCCAGGTGGCCTATATAAAGTTTATTCCAAATTTCATGGGTAAGGGTGCCGATGCCGGTGGAGGGTCGATGAATCCCGCTTTATCGGTATATACCCGTAAAGGCGATGACCTGATTGACCGCAGACCTACGGATAAAGACCTGGGCTCGGTAAAGATTGCGGGTTATACTCCCGTGAAGGAATTTTATTCGCCCGATTATTCACAAACCAATGCCAATGCCGGAACCGATGCCCGCAGCACCCTGCTGTGGATGCCTTATGTGTTAACCGATGCAAAGACAAGGAGGATACCGGTGGTGTTTTACAACAACGATTTCACCCGCCGTTTCCGGGTGGTACTGGAAGGCATTAATGAAGAAGGAAAAATGCTGCATATCGAAAAGATCATTCAATAAGGATCTCCTGCATTAATAATCATTACCGGTTTTTGGTTTTGTCACCGGCTTCTTTGATTTATCGTCGGCGGCCGCCGGGGCAGGGACATTGTTCCCTTTTTTATCATCCGGCTTTTTTGATTTGCCCGTATCGGTCCTGGGTATTTCACTTTCGATGCCGATATTGGTGGTTGCCTGTGAAGGATTAAACTGGTAATCACTTTCAGTACCGTTTCCTACATCATCTTTGGCACTGTCGTTGGCGATCATTACTTCCCATTCATTATCGGCTGACAGTATATCATTTTTAAGGTTGGCAGGTACGGGGAACTCTTTTATTTTACCATAGCCCAGTTTACCATCGGCATATACCTTACTCATGAACAAACCCCATTTTGGAAGCGCCAGTTCATTACCACCGGAGGTACCTGCATAGATACGGATGAAGGGATCTTCGCAACCCACCCAGGTACCGGCGAGCAGTTCGGGGGTGTAACCGATGAACCAGCCATCGGCGTTGTCGTTGGTGGTACCGGTTTTTCCGGCTTTCTGAACGGGTATATTGTAATTGTTGAGTGAATGGGCGGTACCAAACTGCACCACGCCCTGCATCATTTTCACCATGGTATAAGCCGATGCTTCACTCATTACCTGTTTTGTTTCGGCGGTGAACTGAGCCAGTACATTCCCGTTTTTGTCTTCGATCCGGGTAAGCAGGATGGGCTCAATATTATAACTGTTGTTGGGGAACATGCTGTACGACTGCAGCATTTCCAGCATGGGAACTTCGGCAGAGCCCAGGGCAAGCGATATGTATGGCGGCAACTGCGATTTGATGCCGCATTCCTTGGCAAATTCAATCACCCGCTTTACGCCCACCAGGTTGGTAAGGCGCACCGAAGCGGTGTTCCTTGATTTGGCCAGGCAAATACCCATGGGACCCCCGCCGCCGCTGAACGTACGCATTTCTTTTCCGTATTGCACCAGTCCGCCCGGTATCTCGGTATTGGCATTATACCCTGCGTCTTCAACAGCCAGTGAATATATGAGCGGTTTGATGGTGGAACCCACCTGCCTTTTGGTGGTGATGTGATCAAATTTGAACCATTTGAAATCAATACCGCCCACCCAGCATTTTACTTCTCCTGTTTTTGGGTCCATGGCAGCAAAAGATGTCTGCAATATGTTCTTATGATACTTGATGGAATCGAAAGGAGTCATCACGGTATCTTTCTCCCGTTTTGCATTCCACGCAAATACTTTCATCTTCACCGGCACGTAAAACGATTTTTTGATGTCTTCTTCTTTTATATCCTCTTCTTTCATATTCTTCCAGCGTTCGGTGTACCGGAAGGCCGCTTCGATGGTGTTCTCATGGCCTTTCCACATTTTGTCGCCGTTCGCTTTCATGATCTGGTCGAGCTTTTTTTGTATTACGGGCATGTGCTGCACCACGGCTTCTTCGGCATACTGCTGCATGCGTGAGTTGATGGTGGTGTAAATGCGCAGTCCATCGCGGTACAGGTTATAAGGCTCACCGGTTTTTGGGTTCTCGTGTGTTTTGCACCACTCTTTCAGTTTATCGGCCAGTACGGCCCGGAAATAAGGGGCAATACCCACGTTCTCGTCTATTTTTTTGAAATAGGTAATCAGGGGTTTTGCCTTCAGCTTTTCGCCCTGCTCCGGGGTTAAAAAATGCTGTTTGCAAACCACCATCTGGTTGATCACGATATTGCGGCGGTTGATGGAAGCAGCCTGCCGGGTAATGGGGTTGTATATAAATCCTTTCAGCATGCCTACCAGTACGGCGGCTTCTTCTATTTTAAGATCTTTCGGTTCTTTCTGGAAATACGTACGGGAAGCATTGCGGATGCCGTACACATTGCCCCAGGGCGCCCGGTTCAGGTAAAGGGTGATGATCTCTTCTTTGGTGAAGTTCCGTTCCAGCTTTACGGCCACTATCCATTCTTTCATCTTGTCCAGTACCCGCTTGATGATATTTCCTTTTCCCTGCTTCAGCATCATTTTGGCCACCTGCTGGGTGATGGTGCTGCCACCTCCACCAGAACCCAGCGTGAACAAGGCACGGGCCACCGCTTCGGCATCAATGCCGGAGTGTTCATAAAAACGTTCGTCTTCGGTGGCAATAAGGGCGTTTATCACGTTGGGGGAGATCTCGCTGTACTTTACTTCACTGCGGTTTTCGGAATAATACTTACCCATCAGTTCGCCATCGCCGGAATAGATCTCACTGGCCAGGTCGGCTTCGGGATTCTGCAATTGTGTTACGGAAGGCATTTTGCCAAACAACCCGAAGTTGGCGCAGAGGAACATCAGCAGCACGAATAAAAAACCGCTGAAGAAAACACGCCATAAAATCTGAATAGAACGTTTCATAGAAAAGCTGAATTATTTTGATGGATCATGAATGGGGCCCGGAAAAGCAGGCATCATTTCATAAAACTAGTGAATGCATTTTTTTGTGTACCGGCTGCTGCGTTAAAACTTGTTCGGGAACTGCGTATTTAACAGCATTTTGTAACCGCTGATGTCTTTATTTGTTTTCAGTTTCTGCAGGTTGTCTTCCGTGATGATCACAAAGGAATATTTGGCCGCAGGCAACCAGGATACTTCCGAAGGAGCATCCCGCCTGATCTTATCGTAATACTGCATGGCCGTATTGGCATCGGGGAACGAAGAGATCACCAGCAGGCTGCGGTCGGCATCCAGTGCATCTTTGTTGATGCTGATGGTTTGTCCGTAATAATTTTCCCGGTTATAGCGGGTGAAGGCATTCTTTGCTTCGTTCACGTATACCTGGTCCACTTTATCCAGTATCATCAGCACATGATGCGGTGAGGTGAGCGCCATTACAAATGCCCCGCTGCTCAATGGCGGTGCCGGTGTATTGATGCTGTCTTTCTTTGCAGGGGCCGCTGGTTTGGCTGGTGTATTGGTTACCACCGGTACCGGCTTGTCTTTTGCGGCAACGGGCTTATCGTCTTCGGCACGGGTTACCTGCAGTTCGGTCAGGTACTTTTCAATCTCCGCCCTTCGTTTAAGCACGTCAATCATGGTGGCTGCTTTTTCGCGGAGCGGTGAATTGGGATTGTTGGAAATGATCGACTGCAGTCCCTGTATGGCCAGGCTGTCTTCATGATTTTTTACATGCTGCAATGCTTCAATGTAAAGCAGCTGAGGCGTCCAGTAATTTACGCCGTACAGGCTGTCGGCTTTTTTCTTCTCTGCCATTGCCTGTTCATACTTTCCTTCAATGAATAAGGTATAAATATCATCATACAGCTTTGTTACCTGCGGGTTCTTACCCGAAGGGTTTGCAGCGGCCGGGTTGTTCAGTGTCTGGTTCGATTTGCTGTTTGGGAATTTTCCATTCAGCAGGTTCTTGTAATAGTCAGCCTTTGCCTTGTTGTTTAATTTGGTATAACAGAAGTACAGGCCCAGGTAAACCTGGCCATCCAGCAGCCGGTCGGGGAAGCGTTTGAGATAAGCTTCATAGGTATCTGCCGCCAGCTGGTATTCTTCCAGGTCGTCCTGGTACGCACGGGCAAGGGCTACCATATTGTCGGCAACGGTTTCATTGCTGGCTGCCATCTTCTCATCGGTCAACGGAATATCTTTCATCAGGGCATCGTAGCTGATCTCCGTTGGCTGGTTGTTTTTGTTGGCGCTGTCTTTCGGATTGATTGTTGTACCCGGTTGATTTCCGGTACCGGCTGGAACATTGCCACCGGTTTTATCACTCACTGCTTTCCGGCGCCAGTTATCTGCATTGGTGCGGTTGCCCCACTTGCTTTTAAATTCATTGAAGCCTCTTGATTTAAGCGAACTGTTGGCAAAATACCATTCGCCCTTGCTGTTGTTGCCCGCGAAAAGGTCAACAGAAGGTTGATTCTGGTTTGTGCCGGTATAAAATGTGCCGCCTGAACTGCCGTCGTCTTTCAATCCTTTTTCCTTACGCAGTCTTTTCACCAGCTTTTTTACAAAGTCGTCCCGTTCGGCCGGTTGCAGAGCAGCGAGGCGCTGGAGACTGTCTTCCCGTTCTATATTGCTGATGGCTTCTGCAATTTTGGTAAGGGCATTCTTTCTGTCCTGGATTTTGGCAATCAGTTTATCCATTACCGAGTCGGAGCCGGTCCGCAGGCTGTCGTACATCGAAGCGGCCAGCCGGTATTGCTTACGGCTGTAGGCAATATCCCCCAGTTGTAAATAAGCTTTGTTTCGGTAGTTGGTATTGCTTTCGTTGTATTTAAGGCTTTTATTGAAATAAGTGATGGCTGCATTGGTATCCGGCTTCTGCAGGGCCAGTTGCCCGGCAGAATAATATACGATGTCGCGGTAGGCTTCAAACTTATCCCGGCGGCCCATTTTCAGCAGGTTGCTGATGCTTTTGTCCAGCTCTTTGGGATTGGAGGCGCCCTTCATCATTTTGGCGTCATTCAGTTGGGCATAAATGTCCAGCAGCGGATCCACCGTATGCTTGGATGCTTTGGCATAATAGTCCGACGCTTTGTCGTACGAACCGCTCAGTTCATACAGTTGTGCCAGCAGGAATTCCCAGCGGGCCCTGTCTTGTTTGGTATCGGCAGCACTCAGTGCTTTTTCCAGGTGGGAGGCTGAACTGTCGTAGATGTTTTGTTTGTAAAACCAGTAAGATGTTACTTCATGCAGATCGTTCTGGAGGCGTTTGGGAAGGTTGGGATCATTCTGCAGCGTGTTGATCATACCACCTGCTTCTGCAAATTCTTCCCGTTCGATCATGGTACGGGTAAGCCATATCAGCGCATCGTTGCGGCTGGGGGGCAGGGCGGTTACTTTCTGCAGGATGTTTCTTTTTTCCTTATTGGCAATAGATATTTTATAATTACTGGCTGCGGCATTGGTACCCACGATGCGGTCGTCGTCATCGTTCTTCCGTTTACGGGGAAACAGGTTGTAGTTGATGAACTGGAAGGTGAGCAGCGCAGAGTCAAGATCATTACGCAGGTAATAGGCTTTGCCGATCAGCATGTACATGTTGTCGATCCAGTCATTACGCAGGTCGTGCAGCAGGATGCCTGCGGTGCTGGTGTATATCACCGAATCAAGTTCTGTTTTTTGGGAAGCGGTGCTTTCGAGCGTGAAGGGATAAAAACGGAGCAGTTCGGAATAATCTTCTTTCTGCGACATCTTGGCCCGTTCAATCACGGCGTTCACCCGGTTGTTGGCATTGAAATAATAATTGTAGTGGGTGATGTTGTTCTGGTAGAAATTACGCATTGCCGTAAATTTCTTGTCGGCGGTTTTCTCTGATCCCAGTTTCCGGTTCTCGTATTTCTCGGCTTTTTTCTCTTTGCCCAGGATGTCCAATGTCCAGGTGGGTTGAGAAAAAGCAAGTGCCGGGAATAAAATAAATAATATACTAATGAGAAAAGTATCGGTCGTTTTCTTCAGCATGAATCAAAAGGTTGAATAACAAGGCTAAATATCGGTCTTTTTTGGTAAATAAAACAGGCAGCTGACCCTGTTTGCCGTACTTTAATGATTTTTTATAATGAGTGGTGGAAACCCAGGGGAAAGAACCTGCATAAATAACTCAAATGCAGGTTTTAAATTGCTTTTTCGGCTTCATTTATTAATTTTAAGCCTCAAAGGAAATTATGGCAAAACTCCAGGCCGACAGCACTCTGAAACGTCTCCGAAACAGGTACCGGCTGGTGGTTATGAACGAGGATACTTATGAAGAAGTGGTGAAATTTAAGCTGAGCCGGCTGAGTGTATATATGTTTTTAAGCACGGTTTTCGTTGTATTGGTGGGACTGATCATTGCACTCTTGGTGTTTACCCCGCTGAAGTACTACCTGCCCGGGGCAGGATACGGGGATGCCAAACAGATACGGGAGTACAAATTGCTGAAGATGAGGACCGATTCGATGGAAACCCAGCTGAAGTACAAGGACCAGTATTATAACGACCTGAAAAAAGTGCTGCAGGGGAACATGCCGGTTCCGGACACCCACAAACTGGCATTGCCCAAGGTGGAAAAAAGTATAGAGTAATCCGCAATAATTCAAATATCAACTAAAAACCAATTTTATGTTCAATTCCAAATCAAGGTCGGAAGAAATGGCCTCACATGCCAGTACGCTGGTAGGCGCAGGCACCACCATCAACGGCAGTATTGAAAGCAATGGCGATATCCGCATTGATGGTACGTTAAAAGGGAATCTCAAAGCAAAAGCGAAGGTCATCATCGGTACAGATGGCGTGGTGGAAGGAGATATTGAGGGGCAACAGGCCGATATCATGGGCCGGGTAACCGGTAAGATAAAAGTACAGGACCTGCTTTATCTGCATGGTACCACGGTACTGAACGGCGACATCTATGCCGGCAAACTGCAGATAGAGCCAACCGCCGTATTCAACGGCAAATGCAACATGAGCGGGGCCAGTGTGGTTGAATTACCCAGCAGCACCAGCATGGCCAACGCCGTTAATCAATAAAAACAATTCATGAACCCGGGTATTAAGAATGTATTTCCGCTGATCAGCACGTTTCTTATTTTAACAGCGGCAAGTGTGGTATCAAAATTTGTACTGGCCGGCAAAGGCGGTATCGATTATTCGGTATTGATTGCGGCCAGTTGTCTTTTCTTCCTGGTGAGCCTGCTGGTATTCCGCATGCAGTACCGGGCCATGCAGCACAGCAATCCCAATGTATTTGTCCGTAGTGTGATGTCGGGTATGATCATTAAAGTGGTGGTATGCATCGGTGCAGTGGTGGCGTATTATTTCCTCGCCGGGAAGGCATTCAACAAGCCGGCGGTTTACCTCGCCATGATCATCTATATTATTTTTCTCACGGTGGAAGTCCGCACCATCATGAAGCTGAACAAAAGTAAAAATGCCTAAGCAGGAAGCACCGTTATTGCAATTGCAATCTTATCTGCCCCCCGGAACCTTCGACGATGTGCTGTATTACCTGCAGCATTATAAAGTTCACCTTACCATTACCCGCCAGCGCCAGAGTATCCTCGGCGATTACCGGCATGCCTTTGACGGCAGGGCTCACCGCATCAGTGTAAACGGTAACCTAAACCCGTATGCATTCCTGATCACCTTGTTGCACGAGCTGGCTCACCTGTTCACATACGAACAGTACGGGCACCGGGTGCAGGCGCATGGAAAAGAATGGAAGAACGAATTCAGTAAAGTGCTGGCGAAATTTCTGCTGAAAAAAGTTTTTCCAGCCGATATTGAAAAAGCGCTGATGAACACACTGCAGAATCCCGCTGCCAGCAGCTGCGGCGATGAAAGATTATTACGGGTGCTTCATCACTATGATGTAAAGAAGGAGGGAACCCACCTGGTGGAACAGGTTCCCGAAGGCGCTCACTTTATCATTAAGGGCGGACGGGTGTTTCAACGGGGAGAGAAGATACGCAAACGGTATAAATGCACGGAAGTAAAAACGGGCAAAGTGTACCTGTTCAGCGCTGTTTACGAGATCAGCCTGGTGCCGGCCTAGTTGATCCAGCGCTGTAAAACCCTTTCATCAGCACTTATTTTTCCCAATACTTTGTAATGGCTCTGTCTCAGTATCCGGTTCACAGAAGCGTTGTCATTTTGTACATTCCGTGTTCCCACAAACGTAGAATGAATGAAATGAATGTCTGATCCGTCGTTGAATATAAAACCGGTGTGATTGTCCAGTCCAACGATGTACAAACCATATCCCTGTTGGCCGACAGCTGCAATGAATTGCTCCAGCGTAACATTGCTGAACCGTGAAATGTATTTCGGCTGAACAAGCATGGTGATCATATTTTCCGAGGCGCACTGTGCCAGTTTGATGCGTTGCAGCTTCAACCCGGCATCACGCAGCACGGTGGTAACAAAATAGCCACAGGCAATGCTCCCTTCCTGCGGCTTTTCACTGGTACCATTAAAACTCCACGGCGTACCGATCCAGCCGGGGATGATGGTTCCGGTAACGGTGGACACAAATAGCTTTTCTTTTTCCTGTTTGGATAAGTGTTGCCAGGCTTCCCTGCATCTTTGTTTCAGCAGCCCCACTTCCTTTTTACAGGAGTCGTAGTTGATGACGGGAAAGGAAACAGCCGCCACAGGAATTGCATTGGCTTTCTGTTGCGGTGAAGTACCTCCACAGCCGGAAATGAGCAGGAATACAATGACAGGTAACAGGTGGTTCATCTTCTGAATGAGTCATCAGATGCCGTCGGGAGAAAAATCCATAAACCTACCGGGTAAGATCTTTGATCATCCATACATCACAGCCGGTATGCCCGCTGTTGCCCAAGGCACCCGGCAGGTAAATGAAGCCGTGTTTTTCATACAAGGGAATGGCGATGGTGAGTTCGGGCATTGTTTCCAGGTACATTTGTTTGTACCCCATATCCCGGGCCGCCTGCATGCAGCGCTGCAGCAGTTCTTTGCCCGTGCCTTTGCCACGGGCTGCCGGCGACAGGTAGAACTTCACCAGCTCACAGGTATCCGGCGGAAGCGCTTCAGTTGGATAAACACCGCTGCCACCCACGATTACGCCATCCTGTTCGGCAACAAAATAAATGCTCCGTTCTTTTTTAAATACATCAGACAAATGATCGGTGGTTTTATCAAAATAAACGGTGCCTGGTTTATGCGCATTAAATTCTTCCAGGGTGTTGCGGATGATACCGGCCAGTGCCGCATTATCGCTTTGTTGAATGGTCCGGATAGTGATCTGATCTGTCATAATTATAATAGAATTCAAACCTACACAAATAATATGCAGGATTGCAGCAAACCACGGTTTAAAAAAAAACGTTTATTTTGGCAGTCAATTAACCCTTCAACATTTGTCTGACCTGAAAAAATACAGTGAAGAAGAACTGGTGGTTTTGCTGCAGCGCAAAGACCAGCAGGCATTTGCATACCTGTATGATAATTATGCGGCGGCTCTCAACGGGGTTATTTACCGGATGGTGGAAGACAGGGAACTGTCGGAAGACATCCTGCAGGAGGCCTTTGTGAAGATCTGGAATAATTTTTCCAGTTACGACCGTGCCAAGGGCCGGCTTTTTACGTGGATGCTGAACATCAGCCGGAACCTTACCATTGATACGCTGCGGAGCAAGGGGTATAAAAAACAGTCGAAAATCTCAGGCGATGAAAATTCCGTAAGTAATTTTACGAGCGACAGCCGTTCGGCTGAGCGTTTTGACGCCATGGGTTTACGTAAACAACTGGCCAACCTGAAACCGGAACAACGCAGTATCATCGACCTTGCCTATTTTAACGGCTATACCCAGGATGAGATATCAAAGGAAATGGGAATCCCATTGGGTACTGTTAAAACGAGGATGAGAGCGGCTATTATTGAACTAAGAAAAATGATGGAATACAGTTGAACGCACAAGAAATCATATCATCGGGAATACTGGAGCTGTATTGCTCAGGACTGACTTCGCCGGCCGAAACGGAGCAAGTGCAGCAATGGGCAGTACAATACCCAGACGTGGCTGCCGAAATTGAATCAATACAGGCGGCCCTGGAAGGGTATGCCATGGCACATGCCGTGCAACCGGCTGCTTCGGTGAAGGATAAATTGTTTGCAGAAATTCAGAATACGGCGGCGCCGGTGGTGAATATCGCATCACGCAATACTGATGCAGCGCCGGTTCGCTCTATCTCTTCTGTATGGAAATATGTGGCGGCTGCCAGTGTGTTATTGTTGCTGGGCAGCATCTACTTCAATTATTCACTTTATAATAAATACCAGGAAACAAATAAAACGCTGGGTATCGCACAAGCCGAATTGAAGGAGCAAAAAGACATGATGACCAATATGGGCGATGCCATGAAGATCATGGGTGACATGCATGCCACTCCCATGGCGGTTAAGAGCGTCGATACCACTTCTGATATGGGTGCCCGGATGTACTGGATGAAAAATACCGATGAAGTGTATATCGATCCCACTCATCTTCCGGAAGCGCCCAATGGTAAGCAATATGAATTCTGGGCCATTGTTGACGGGGCGCCGGTAAATGCCGGGGTGATAACCGGTGTGGTCAACGGCAAAAAAGTATACCTGCAGAAAATGAAAAGTTTCGGCAAAGTGGAGGCGTTTGCCATCTCCATGGAAAATGCCGGTTCAGCAAAAGTAAAACCGGATAAAGTGATGGCTTATGTCAAGATCTGATGCCTGCTATTTGTTACGTCATTAAGCCCGGAGTTCTCCGGGTTTTTTATTGCCTGTTGTTTTCAGGGTAAAAAATTTCTTTACAAAACCAATCCACTTTATTTCACATCCCGTATCTGTAATACAATCATTAATCAAAACAGATAAACTCAAAATTTTACAAAGATGAAAAGATTATTTTTTGCTGCCGCTGCCCTGTTCTTTGCCAGCGCCACATTTGCCCAGAAAGAAAATACCGTATTGGTTGGCGGTGCCGCCATGTACCCTACCAAAAACATTGTTCAGAATGCCGTGAACAGTAAGGATCATACCACGCTGGTGGCGGCTGTTAAAGCTGCCGGATTGGTGGAAACCCTGCAAAGTGAAGGACCGTTTACTGTATTCGCCCCCACCAACGATGCGTTCAGTATGCTGCCCGCCGGCACAGTGGATAACCTGCTGAAACCGGAGAACAAAACCGCACTCACCGGGGTACTTACTTATCATGTAGTGGCTGGCCGCTGGAATGCTGCCGACATCGCCAAACTGATCAAGGCCGGTAATGGAAAAGCAGAAGTGAAAACCGTGGCAGGAGGTAAATTATGGATCATGATGGAAGGAAAGAAGATCGCCATTAAAGACGAAAGCGGTTCGGTGGCCTATGTTACCATTCAGGATGTTAACCAGAGCAATGGGGTGATTCACGTAATCGATCACGTGCTGCTTCCGAAAATGTAAGAGCGTTGGTTTTAAGTTTTAAGTTGAGTATGAGCCCTGTTCTGCATGAAGAACGGGGCTTTATTTATTCAGTAACGAATAGATGGCCGTATCCCTGAATACACCGTGGAAATAACAGTTCTCTTTGAAATAGGCTTCCCGAACAAATCCTGTATTCTCCAGCACTTTCCCCGAAGCAATATTCTCCGGGTTGATGTGTGCTTCAATGCTGTGCAGGTTCATCCCTTCGAACCCATATTTGATAACAGCCAGCAGTGATTCTTTCATAATACCCCGGTTCCAGTAACCAGGATGAAGCACATAGCCCACTTCGGCCCGGAAATTCTCCGGCTGCAAGCGCCAGAAACAGATGGTGCCGATCAGCATGGCGGGATCACTGTTCAGTGCAATGGCCCACATGATGGACTCGTTGGTTTCTATGAATACGTTTATTTTACGGATAAAATCTTCGGCCTCTTCCACTGATTTTGTTTTTTCCCGGCCGATGTATTTCATCACCCGGTCATCAGAGCGGAGGAAGAACATCTGTCCGGCATCCGCGGTTGTCATCCGGCGGAGTACGAGCCGTTCTGTTTTCAATTCAGGAAAGGGGGTGAAGTTGAATTCGAGCATGGGGAAGTTTTATCCATCTAAGATAAAAAATCCCGCCGGTTGGCGGGATCCAAATATACTTCAGTTGTATGGTCTTAAGCAACGGCTTTGTTCACCAGTTCGGCGGCTTCGCTCAGCAGGATGGCGCTTTGCACTTTCAGCCCACTGTCGTCAATCAGCTTTTTGGCTACATCGGCATTGGTGCCCTGTAACCGTACGATAATGGGGATGTTGATGTTGCCGATGGACTGGTAGGCATCAATTACGCCCTGTGCCACCCGGTCGCAACGTACAATACCGCCGAAGATATTGATGAGGATGGCTTTTACTTTCGGATCTTTTAAAATGATGCGGAAGCCGGCTTCCACGGTTTGTGCATTGGCCGTACCGCCCACGTCGAGGAAGTTGGCCGGTTCACCGCCGCTCAGTTTGATCATGTCCATGGTTGCCATGGCCAGCCCGGCACCGTTTACCATGCATCCCACATTGCCATCCAGTTTTACAAAGTTGAGGTTGTATTGCCCCGCTTCCACTTCGGTGGGATCTTCTTCACTCAGGTCTCTCAGCGAAGCAATGTCGGGGTGACGCATCAGGGCATTGTCGTCGATGTTCATCTTGCAATCTACTGCAATGATCTTATCGTCGCTGGTTTTAAAAAGCGGGTTGATCTCCAGCATGCCGCAATCGGAACCCACATACGCATTGTACAGGTTGGTAACAAACTTCACGCAGTTTTTAAAGGCAGCACCGCTGAGCCCGAGGTTAAACGCAATCTTTCTTGCCTGGAAGGCTTCGAGCATACCGCCCGGGTATACCCATTCCTTAAATATTTTTTCAGGGGTATCATGCGCCACGTCTTCAATGTTCATCCCGCCCTCTGTGCTGTACATGATCACGTTCTGACCGGTGGAGCGGTCTAATAATATAGAGAGGTAAAATTCTTTTACCGGATTGGGGCCTTCATAATATACATCCTGTGCCACCAGCACTTTGCTTACCAGTTTCCCGGCCGGGCCTGTTTGCAGGGTAACCAGGGTGCCGCCCAGGATATTCTTGGCGATCTGCATTACGTCTTCGGCTGTTTTTCCAACGGCCACACCACGCTGTTCGGTACCGGCTATCTTTCCCTTACCACGGCCACCCGCATGGATCTGCGCTTTTACCACGGCAAACTTGCTTCCGAATTGGGTATGAATTTGTTTATACGCCTGTTCCGCTTCACCGGGTGTGCTGCAGGGAATGCCTTCCTGTACGGGTACATTGTATTTTTTAAGTATTTCCTTGGCCTGGTATTCGTGAAGATTCATAAATGGAAAATTTCGGCGAAGATATATAAAACCGTTTGAAGTTTGAGGTTTATGGATTGAAGTTCAAAAGACGCTCCAGGCGGCAGAAACCCAACCTCAAACTTCAAACCATAAACCTCAAACCTGAAACATTCCTTTAACGTTTTTGCCCTTACCTTTGGCGCTGAACAGAACTAAACCAAGATGAGCATGATTGCGGAGATTAACGAAGCCGTTGATTTTATTAAACAAAAGTATAGCCAGAAGCCAGCCGTGGGGATCGTACTCGGCAGCGGCATGGGCAGTTTCACCGATGAGATAAAGATCGAAGCGGAGATCGCTTATAACGACATTCCTCATTTTCCCGTTAGCACGGTGGAGGGGCATAAGGGCAAGCTGGTATTTGGCGAGCTGGCCGGTAAAAAAGTAGTGTGTATGGCCGGTCGCTTTCATTATTATGAAGGGTATACGGCCGAGCAGGTGGTATTTCCCATCCGGGTGATGAAATTCCTGGGCATCGGGGCCCTGCTGCTGAGCAATGCGGCCGGCGGGGTAAACCCCTCGTTTAAAGTAGGAGATATGATGATCATCACCGATCACATCAGCCAGCTTACACCCAACCCGCTGATCGGGAAGAACTACAAAGAACTCGGGCCACGTTTCCCGGATATGAGTGAGCCGTATAAAAAAAACCTTATTGAAAAGGCCAGGAAGATTGCAGCCGAAAAAAATATTGCCCTTAAAGAAGGCGTATACGTGGCCGTAACTGGTCCCACGTTTGAAACATTGGCCGAATACAAAATGATACTGGCCATGGGCGGCGATGTGGTGGGTATGAGTACGGTGCAGGAAGTGATTGCCGCCGTTCACATGGGATTGCCCGTATTTGCCATGAGCGTGGTAACCGATGTGGGCATCCGCGAAGAAGGCGAACCACCGGTGAGTCATGATGAAGTGCTGCAGGCAGCAAAAAAAGCAGAGCCCAGGTTCAAGGCATTGTTCTGTGAACTGGTGGCACAACTATAAGCAAAACCGATGAAGCGAATTGTTGCCTTACTGGCGCTCACATTCTTTTTCCAGTTTACATACGCTCAGGAGCCGGAATTACTGAATAAGATCGGCAACCGGGTACGGAGTTTTGGCGGCGGGGGAAAGGGTAGTGCCGATACCATCGGGTTTGTACACCGCGATGATAAAAAGGATTCTGTCTCCATCACGTATAAATTCCTCGATTCCATCCGCACCAATTATTTCGATTCGAGCATCAATGATTTCGATAAATACTTTTCGGTTCCTTCTTCTTACCAATATACCGGCAATAACGGGGCGGCAGCCTACTCATTGATCTATTCGCCCTTTGCAAAGCCCGGATGGGATGCCGGATTTCATGCATTCGATATCTACCGGTTTACATTGGAAGAATCAAAATTTTATAAAAGCAACCGCCCCTTTACACAGCTCAGCTACCAGCTGGCATCGGGTAAGGAACAGATGATAAAAGCCTTTCACACCCAGAGCCCCCGGCCCAACTGGAGCTTTGGCTTTGATTACCGGCTGGTGAGTGCCCCCGGATTTTTTGTTACCCAGAACAGCAATCACAAAAGTTACCGCCTGTTCAGCAATTACCAGGGCAAGCGGAAGCGGTATGCTGCTTTCCTTATCCTGGTGGGTAATACCATTAAAAAATCGGAAAACGGCGGCATCACCCAAGATTCGCTGCTGCTGGATCCCAATCATAAAAAACGCTATTCCATCCCCGTAAACCTGGGCAATGCCAACCTGTTTGAGCCCAACCCGTTCCTCTCTTCAGTAACCACCGGTAATATTTACAAAGACTTTACTTTCTTTTTCCGGCAGACCTACGACATTGGCAAACGGGATTCAGTTGCCATCAACGACTCCACCACCGAGTACCTGTTTTATCCCAAGCTGCGGATTCAGCATAGTTTTACCTACAGTTCTTATAATTTCTTTTATAAGGATGAGAAGGCCGATTCCATCATCTATAAAAACTGGTACGATACCACGCTGAAACTGCCCATTGATACTTTTTATGCCAAAGAACGGTGGTCGGTGGTAAAGAATGATTTTTCCCTGCTGCAGTTTCCCGATACTAAAAACTCCGCACAATTCCTGCTGCTGGGGGTTACCCTGGAGAATATCAAGGGCGTACTGAAATACCGGACCAGCAATTACCACAACATCATCCTGCATGGTGAATACCGCAACAAAACCCGCAATAAACTCTGGGACATCCTGGCCAAGGGTGAGTTTTATGCCAGCGGCCTCAATGCCGGCGATTACAATGCCTACATTACCATTGCCCGCCACCTGAATAAAAAGCTGGGTGACATCCGGCTTTTCTTCCGGAATGTGAACCGTACACCTTCTTTTATTTTTGACAATGCTTCTTCTTTTAATTTCAATAATGCCAGCATCAGCAAAAAAGAAAACATCATTTCGTTTGGTGCAGAGCTCAACAACCCGCTGTTCAACCTTTCTTTCCGGAATCACATCATTGCGAATTTTGCTTATTTTGAAGACTACTATCATACGGCGCAAAGCAGCAAAGTGATTAACCTGATGCAGGTGGCCGCATCTAAAAAAATAAACCTTACCCGCCGCTGGAAATGGTATACCGATGCCACCGTGCAGGTAATCGACGGAAGCGCCCCTGTTAAACTGCCGCTCCTGTATACCCGTAACCGGCTTGCCTATGAAGGTGTTTTTTATAAAAATCTGAACCTGAGTACCGGCCTTGAAATAAGGTATTATACACCATTCAAACTGTATAACTATTCGCCGGTGGTGGGTCAGTTTACCCCGCAGGATTCGGTAACGGTGAAGAATCTTCCCGATGTGGCGGCCTTTTTCCATTTCCGCATTAAATCCTTTACCGCCTTTATCCGGGCCGAAAACCTGAATACTGTGCGGTTTACCAACGGGTTTGGTTTCACCAACAATAACTTTGCAGCGCTTCATTACCCAACCCAGGGATTTATGTTCCGTTTCGGCATCCGCTGGGGATTTGTGAACTAAGCTGATCAAAATCACCCGTACATTAACGAATCGTTTCTTGCATTCTCCGGAATCCCTTGTACTTTTGTACTGCAGATGAAAAAAGTCTTCACTGGCATATTAACCATATTGTACCTCGCTGTTTCTTCGGGAATAGCCATGGAAATACATTACTGTATGGGTAAGAGGGCCGGTGTGGAATTTTATGGTGCTTCCAGTGATAAATGCGGAAAGTGTGGCATGGAAGATAAAACCACCGGCTGCTGTCATGACGAATTCCGGTTTTATAAATTAAGCGACTCTCATTATTCTGCATACAACCACATCCAGTTCCACCCGGTTGATCCATTCATTGCCCATGAATACAACCCGTTTCAATGGCAGGTTCCGGAAGAACGGCCGCTGGCAGCAGTCAATGACCATTCCCCTCCTGATGATACCGGTCCTTCTGCCTGTATCAGAAACTGTGTTTTCCGGCTATAGTATTGAATAAGGTGCAGCCATCGGCGGCGATAGCCGGCGGTGTATCATGCCTGAGGCATGAACTATTTATTCATCTGAAAAATTTTATACAATGAAAACTCTATCATTATTTGCTGTAATGGCATTCGGTTTATTTTCCTTCAACTCATCCCTTGCACAGTCTGTAAAAAAAGAAACCATCAAAGTATGGGGTAACTGCGGCATGTGCAAAACAACCATTGAAAAAGCAGCTAAAAAAGGCGGCGCCACCAGTGCTGTATGGAATGAGGACAGCAAGGAACTGAAAGTGACCTACGCCGTAAACAAAACATCTTCTGCAAAAATTCAGCAGGCCATTGCCCAATCGGGTTACGACACGCAGGATTTTACCGCTGATACAAAAGCCTACCAGGGTTTACACGCCTGCTGCCAGTACGACCGAAAAGAGGCAGCAGCTCCTGATGCAGCGGCTGCAAAAACCTATGCATGCCCGATGCACCCTGATGTTACCAGCGACAAGCCGGGCAAATGTTCTAAATGCGGTATGGATCTGAAAGCTAAACAATAAACCATACGCCAATGAAACAGCTAACCTGTTTAGCGGGAATGCTATGTCTGTTCCTGGCTGGTAATGTATCCTATTCCCAGAATCAGAAACCTGTACGTGATACCAGCGTTGTATTTAAAGTATCGGGTGCCTGCGAAATGTGTAAGGAACGCATTGAAACAACTGCCAGGGGCAGGGGGGTGAAGAAGGCGTCGTGGAATGTGGACAGTAAACTGCTTTCGGTACAGTATGATCCAAGGTTGGCGTCGCTGGAAAAAATCCAGAACCGCATTGTGGCAGCAGGCCATGATATCGGCGATAAAAAAGCAAAGGACATCGTTTACAACGCCCTGCCCAAATGCTGTCATTACCGGGAAATGGAAACGATGATGGAAGAGATTAAGAAAGATACGCTTGTCTCATCCGTCCTGCCGGGTAATACAAATACCGATTCAGCAATAACCATCAATCCTCCTGCACACCTGGTGAAGGGTATTGTACTGGAAGATGATCACAAGGGAAAATTCAAACCCCTGGCCGGAGCCAGTATTTTCTGGCTGGGAACCAACGACGGCGTGCTCGCCGACAACATGGGGCTTTTCAGCATTCAGCATAATGGAACGGCAAGCCGGCTGACGGTTAGTTATGCCGGTTACCAGCCGGATACCATCACGGTCTCCGACATGCATGAACTGAAGATCATCCTGGCTTCGGATAAGCAACTGAAAGAAGTAACAGTTACTTCCCGCCAGCGTGCCACCTACATCAGCAATTTCAGTCCTATACGCACACAAACCATGACCGGCGCCGAACTGCTGAAAGCGGCCTGCTGCAACCTCAGCGAAAGTTTCGAAACCAATCCATCGGTGGATGTTTCGTACAATGATGCGGTAACCGGTTCCAAACAGATCCAGTTGCTGGGATTGAGCGGCAATTACACACAGCTTACCGTGGAGAATCTGCCGGGACCACGTGGTGTTGCCACGCCGCTTGGATTGAATTCCATTGCCGGCCCCTGGATCGAATCCATCCAGCTTACAAAAGGGGTGGGGTCTGTTGCCAATGGATACGAAAGTATTGCCGGGCAGATCAACGTGGAACTGAAAAAACCGGAAAACAGTGAAAAGCTCCTGGCGAATATATACGTGAACGATTATGGCAAAACCGATCTGAACCTGAACCTCGCTACCCGGCTCAGCAAAAACTGGTGGACGGGCCTGCTGCTGCATGATGATTTTTTCAGCAACAAAAAACTCGACTTTAACAATGATGGATTCCGCGACCTGCCCACCGGCAATGCCTTCAGCCTCGTGAACCGGTATAAATTTGACAACAGCCGGGGTACGCTCATCCAGTTCGGGTTCAAAATACTGAATGATAAGCGTACCGGTGGTGAAGTGAATTTTGACCCGGATAAAGACAAGAACACATTCAACCGCTATGGTCTTGGTATCAATACCGAACGCTATGAGGGTTTTGCCAAGATCGGCTATGTTTTCCCGGAGAAAAAATACAAGAGCTTCGGGTTGCAGGTAACCGGTATTCATCATGAACAGGATTCTTATTTCGGGTTCACCAATTACCGTGCAAAACAGCAAACGATTTACAGCAACTTTATTTACCAGTCCATCATCCGGTCAACCATTCATAAATTCAGAACCGGACTCAGTTTTGTGTACGACCGGTATGATGAACAGTTCAACTACATCCGCTATGGGCGGGTGGAGGTGGTGCCTGGTATTTTTGGAGAGTACACCTATACACCCAATACAAAATTCAGTGCGGTGCTTGGATTGCGTGCCGACCACAATAGTCTCTTCGGCTTCTTTGTAACACCCCGTTTGAATATACGGTATGAACCGGTAAGCGGCACTACCATCCGGGCAAGTGTTGGCCGCGGGCAACGGACCGCCAATATTTTTGCAGAGAACAGCAGTGTGTTTGTCAGCGCCAGACAAAAGACAATACTGGGAGCTGTTGCGGGTAAAGCCTATGGGCTGGATCCTGAAGTGGCTTGGAATAAAGGCTTAAGCATTGATCAGAAGTTCAGGTTATTCGGCAACGATGCCTTGTTTGCTGTGGATTATTTCCGCAATGATTTTACCAACCAGGTGGTCGTGGATATGGAAGATCCCCGGCTGGTGAAGTTTTATAACCTGCAGGGAAAGTCTTTCTCCAACAGCTTCCAGGCCGAGCTGAATTTAGAACCGGTAAAGCGGTTTGAAGTGAGAATGGCTTACCGGTATTTTGATGTAAAAACAACGTATAGCGGAGAACTGAAAGAAAGGCCGCTGATTGCCCGTAACCGGGCTTTCGTGAACCTCGCTTATGCCGTCACCGGCTTTAAGTTCGATTATACCATTACCTTCAATGGAAAGAAACGGTTACCCGATACGCAGGCCAATATACCAGCTTACCGGTTGCCGGATTATTCGCCTTCGTATGTGCTGATGAATGCACAGGTATCGAAATCATTTGGAAAGAAATACCCGATCGATCTGTATGTGGGTGTGGAAAACCTGACCAATTATTTCCAGGACAATGTGGTGCTGTCGGCCGATCAGCCATTCAGCCAGTTCTTTGATGCGTCGATGATCTGGGGACCGGTGAACGGCCGGATGTTTTATGGCGGCATACGTTTTAAGATCAAATAGCTGGTCCGATGAAAAAAATATTATTATACCTCTTATCGTTATTTCAAAAAAAGAAATGTTGTCAATGAAAAGATATGTATTGATTGCTCTTTTGGCAGGGATATCCCTGTGTGGAAAAGCGCAGCTGAAAATAGGAGATATGGTTCCCGAAATTTCGCTGCCCGATACAAAAGACAGTATGCGGACCTTATCATCCCTGCAGGGAAAAGTGGTCCTCATTGATTTCTGGGCAAGCTGGTGCGGCCCCTGCCGCATGGCCAACCCCTATGTGCAGAAGCTGTACAGCAAATACAAGGATAAAGGCTTTGAAGTATTTGCTGTTTCGCTGGATACCAAAAAGAATGACTGGCTGAAAGCAATCCGGCAGGATAAAATAAAATACATGCAGGTGATTGATAACAGCGGCTGGCGTTCCAAAGTGGCTGAACGGTATTTTGTGGAGCTGCTGCCCACCAGTTTCCTGGTAGACCGCACGGGCAGGATCGTTGCCATCGACCTTGAGGGAAAGGAACTATTTGATAAGGTGAAGGAATTGGTGCAATGATCATTTGCCGGTATTGAAGCGAACTGACCATCCGAAAGCCACATACCAGTCGGGGGCGGCTGCACTGATGCCAAAACCCGAAGAAAGGTCCAGTTTGAAATCGGGCGTTACATAAAAGGCAATGCCCCCGTCGAGGCTGTGTTCAGGCTGTTGCAGCGTGGAGATGAAACCGAATGCTTCAATATAGCCGTACCATTTTTTCCCCATGCTGAATCCAGGCGCAAAAGTATAGATCCAGGTGGCTTCATCATGAAACCCATCCCATTCGGCGCCGAGGTTGTAACCAATGGCGATATTGTTGGTGATGCTGTTTTGCATGGTAAAACGGAAATTAGGCGCCAGTTTATCGGCCCTGAATTTTTTACCTGCCAGCTTCGGAATGGCAAAATGAAAAATGAGTGAAGTTTTTGGAAGCAGCTTTTTTTCTTCCCACAAAGCGATCTTGGCGCCAACCTCTACCGGTTCAAGCCCGGTTTCGTGCTGCTTCACCTGGCTTTGGTCATAAAACCGGTTGGTGGTGAGCGTGGTGATCAGCCTGAACTCAATTCGTTTATTCAGCCCGTATTTACTGAGCAGGGTAGGGTGCTGGAATTCATTTTCCCCGGGTTTGTTCTGCTGTTTACTGATCCCGAATTCAAACTGCATCCATTTCTTCGGAACGAGGACAGCGCTTTCCGTCTGGTCGGGCCGGTCGGTATCTATCTTTTCCACCTGCGGGTATGCAATGAGCGAGCAAAAGCAGCAACAGATGAGGGGTAGTATTATTTTATTCATAACTCTAAAATAATATTTAGTCTTGGCTAAATATTGGTAAAGATAGGGGAGAATAAATAAAAACCAACAGCTGTTGAAAAAGAAGAGTGTACCGGTTTGAAACCCAGCCTGACAGCTTTGTAAGCGGGTGCACTAATGAAAAAAAAATTATTTTTTTACGGAAGCGGTTCCGGCAATCAGCGATTCGAGGTTTTTTTCCCGGCAAAACGTTCTGACAAGGTCTTCCGCTTTGTCGAGCACCTGCTGAATACTGAGCTGTTTGGGGCCGGCCAGCTGCCGGGCTTTGGCAAGGGCAGCTGTTTCTTTCAGGGAGGACGCCTGCATCAGTGCTTCCTTGATCACTTCCACCCGCAGCCCATTGTCTTTTAGTTTGCCCAGTTCGGCTATCATCCAGCTGAGGGCGTAAAAGCGGTTCTTGTCCAGCAGCAGGAAACACCGGTTATTGCCGGCATCGGGCATCACGTTATATGGTGAACCGGTGATGTCTTTGGTCAGGTATTTTTGCAGGGCTTTAGCCGGCTTCTTTGACTGGCTTAGCTGCACGCATCCTTTCAGTGCCTGCGGGTAAATGCTCAGCCAGCGTATCATGCGGCGCAGCTCGTGCAGGTCTTTCTCCACGTTATCGAAATGAAAATTTTTCTGGTTCACAAATTCCAGGATGCTGTGAATGGAGACTGCATAAAAATCGTGAATACCCTTTACTTCTTCCTGCTCATCCAGCCAGTCGGCCTTGCGCAGTTTCTTTCTTATTTTACCGGTACGGCTTTTCGCTGTGTTCATCCAGTCGTTTTCCACCAGCATTTCGTTAAGGCTTTGAATCTTCTCCCGGGTTTGCGCCTGCAGGTAGGTTACAATTTCCTTTGGTATCTTTTTAGCCGCAGTAAATTCTTTTGCAAACGCATCATAGTAATCAATCTGCCCGATGGCGTCTTCCAGTGATTTAAAGTGCGCTTTTATTTTGGTGAACTTCTTTTTGTTGTGAATGCCGGCATACAGCTTTGCCAGTCCCTCCAGCATGAACAGCGGCGTTCGGGCATTGTTCTGGTAAAGCCAGAGCGCCGGGTTCTTTTGTTTCGAAGATTTTGAGAGGAGGGTATCCAATTGGTTGAGGTAGTACTCAAACCTGGGCTCACCGTTTTTCATATTGGCTTAATTAATTATTCACTGATCAATGTTTAATTCACCGGGAACTTATTTTTCAAAAAACGCCACATTGCCGCCCACCCATTCCTTGTCTTTATTATACCGGGTGCCGATCATCTTTCCCTTGCTTAGCCGGGCAAGGTTGTGCACCGCTTTTGGCCGGGGCCAGCCTTTCTTCCAGAAATAGAACAACCGGATCTCCGCCTTGGCAGGGATGTCGGGCGTTTTGATCACATCGGCGTATTTTACTTTACGCTGCAGGATCCAGTTCTCCGGGTCGGTAACCTTATCAATATCTTCCTGTATAACATCGATCACCACGCCCATGCCGGCAAAAGAGAACAACGGTTTCAGCACATAATTCTCCAGGTCGGCCGGCGCTTGTTTCAGCTCACTTAAGAAATACGTGTGCGGCACATAGGGGTTGCGTATGAAGGGGAGAGTGAATTTACTGATGCGGTAAAACCAGTTGGGATGCGGCACCCATTCCACGTCGTATGGTTTGGTAAGGTCCACTACCTCACCCAGGCCTTCCTGTTTCTGGAGGTCATCGAAGATAAGGCGGTTGTAAATACGTTTGACGCGTGTTTTCACCCCGTTGTTCATGTAATACAGTTTATCTCCTTCTGCAATCAGTTTGGTAAGGCAAACAATGGGAATGCCGAGGAGTTGCTGTGTGCAGTAAAAGTCGATCCTTGTTTTCTGCTGTTCGGGAAATATCTCCAGGAGGATCACATTTTCGGGGTTAAGATCGCCTACGATGATTTCTTTCAGCAGGGCCGTATATGTTTCTTTTGTATAGCCATTCAGGTAAGGCGAATAGGTATCGGGCAATTCCGCATAGTCGGCGGTAAGTTCCGAATGAAATGCCTGGAATCCATACAGGGTGGGGAAGCCCTGCATTTCTATGAGCTGCGGTTCCAGTTCGCCCTTGTCGTTTTCACAAATACCAAAGTCGAATACGATGAACTCAGAATGGCTGTTTTCGTTCGGCACTTTCACATTAGCCGGAATGCCCCGGTCGGTAAGCGATAGAAATTTCGGATCAGTAATCACGTCAATAATGTCTTCACAGGCACCCAGCATTTTCTCCTTAAAATCCTTTGGAATGAAGACCGGCGTTTCGGCATTGCGGAAATCAAGGGCCCCCGGGTGCAGGGCTTCAATTTTTGCTTCGTAGGCATCGTATTTCTCTTTAGTGAAAGCTGCGTTGAATTTGTCTCTGAGTTCTTTTACCATGACAGGGGTGGGTTTATTTATTGACTCCAATAAAAATAAACATAAAAAATCATTTCACACCCCTTTGTTGTTGTCATGGATGAAACAAAAGGAGGCAGGATTTAAACTTCCACCGGCTGCAGGCTTTCCACGGCACTGAATAAGAAATTGGGGAGGATGTGAGCGTAGGTCCACATGATCTTTTCAGGATCGTTGAGGTGATCGATCATGGATTGCCATTTTTCAAACCCGTAGTTGTCAATAACGGTTTTCTTTTTTTCGTCGGTCTGCAGGTGCAGGCTCATACCAATGGCATCGGCTTCGGGATGAAACTGGGTGCCGATCATGTACTCATTGAAACGGATGGCCATTACGGCACGTTCAAGCGGAACATGCGGTCGTTCCTTTTCAATAGCCAGGATGGAAGCGCCCATCAGGCGGAGTTTATTATGATTGGGTTCAATCACCTGGTAGTCGCGGCTGTCTACCGAATAAAACGGATCCTTCAGCCCGTTAAAGATCATCTCGGTTTTTCCATCGCTAAGCAGGTGCATGGGAAAAATACCGAATGCCGTACTCCTGCGTTTGGTAACCCGGGCAATGTTATAATGACGGCAGATCAGCTGGAAGGAATGGCAGATAAAGAAGACCTGTTTTTTCTGCACATGGGCCGGGTTGTTGTTCCAGGCTTCCACCTTGTTTAGCCAGCCGAAATACACTTTTTCCCATTCGCTGCCTTCGCTTTCGAGCGGACTGCCGGGGCCGCCGCTGGAGATATAAATATCATAGCTGAGATCGGGTGCCTGCTTTTCGAGCCGCACATCAAATTCATCCCAGGAAAGATCGAGATTATTGGCTTCACCAAACTGGTTGAGTATTTCACGGATACAGCGCATCCCCTGATTGGCATGACCCTCGTAGAGATCCAGAATTGCAACACGGATGGCCTTCTTGTCGGTCAAGTTCATATACAAACATAACAATTTTTTAAATCAGCTTATTTTATGCAACCGGTACATTTTATTAACGCCTTGTGAATTAATCGGCCTATAAAACAGCATTTATTTTAATAACATGACGGGCTTCCTGTTTTTACCTGACCAACCTCAGAAAAAACCCGCAGGTTTTTTTATCTATTTGTGAACAGCACGATAAACATGCCTGCTCATACTGATCAACCCACCATGCCCGGTCGCATTCTGTTCGACCATTGCCATTCCTGCCTGCCTGCCCCGGGCTCTGCAGAAGAGATGCTTGCGTTTAAAAAAATACAGGAAGGATTTGCCAGCCAGTTTGAATTATTTTTTCCCGATAACCATGCAAACAAGTGTATAGTGGTGATTCCGAGTCTTACACTCGACCAGGAGGTGCTGGCCAAAGTGCAGGGAGCCCTGCATTATGAAGAGCGGCTGCTTTGTTTGCTGATGCTGTTGCGGATGCCAAGGGCCCGGGTGATTTATGTAAGCAGCATGCCCATCGACGAGGTGATTATCGACTACTACCTGCACCTGTTGCCGGGCATCACCGGCTATCATGCCCGGGAGCGCCTGACATTATTGAGTTGCTATGATTCTTCCCAATTACCGCTTACACAAAAAATACTGCAGCGGCCGCGGCTGATTGAACGGATTAAAAACAGCATTCCCGCCGGGCACGTGGCTCATATTGCCTGCTTCAATACCACGGCTTATGAACGAACGCTGGCCGTGCGGCTCTCCCTTCCCATTTATGGGTGCGATCCATCGCTTGTGTACCTGGGAACCAAGAGCGGGAGCCGCCGCGTTTTTATGAAAGCAGGTGTTCACATGCCGCCGGGCGCTGAGAACCTGCAGCACTATGACGACATTGTGCATGCCGTGGCGGCATTGAAAGACATGTACCCGGAGCTGAAAAAGGCAGTGATCAAACTCAATGATGGTTTTTCCGGTGATGGCAATGCCATACTGGAATACCCCGATCACATTTCGGCAAAAGAAATGTACAACTGGATTCACCATAACCTGGATAAGAAAATACGGCCCGTTGCCGGTGATCTCAGCATTGAAACATTCCTCGAAAAATTCCGGCTGATGGAAGGCATCGTGGAAGCCTTCATGGAAGGAAAAGAAAAAACCTCTCCATCGGTTCAGTGCCGCATCAACCCCCTGGGTGAAGTGGATATCATTTCCACCCACGACCAGGTGCTGACAGGAGATACCGGCCAGGTTTTCGTCGGTGCTCATTTCCCGGCAGATGAAGCTTATCGTTCTGAAATTGCCGTACTGGCAAGACGCATTGCAGAAGAACTGAAAAAAGAAGGTGTGCTCGGCCGCTTCAGCATTGATTTTGTTTCGGTGAAAGAACCGGAAGGGTGGAAGCATTACGCCATCGAGATCAACCTGCGCAAGGGAGGAACCACCCACCCGTTTTTGATGCTCCAGTTTCTGACCGACGGGCATTATGATGAAACCACCGGCGTTTTTGAAACACCTGGCAAACAGGTTCGCTACTACTATGCTTCCGACAACCTGCAGCGGGACAGCTATAAAGGGTTATCGCCGCAGGACCTCATAGACATTGCCATGTTTCATGAACTGCATTTTGACGGGGCCGCACAGAAAGGAGTAATGTTTCATATGATCGGCGCTTTATCGCAGTACGGGAAGATGGGCGTGGTGTGCATCGGCGAATCGCCGGAAGAAGCGTATTCGTTTTATACCCGCACTTTTGAAGTGCTGGATGCTGAAACTGTAATAAAATAAAAGGCCGGATGTTATTCCGGCCTGAAAATCAGTGCTAATAGTTTAAATTAAACACGGCATTTGAACTAATCGGCGATTGTTTTGTCGTTCCTCCTGCAATGGCGCTCCGAAACTTCAAACCGCAAACCTCAAACTTCTTCTATCTCACCAGTATCACCGTTCCTTTCATTTCAATCACTCGTCCGTTTTTATCCATGCCTTTGATCGTCCACACATAGGTTCCTTCCAGCGCCTGTTTGCCTTTGAACATACCGTCCCATCCTTCCAGCCACTTATTGGTTTGGAATACGAGCTTGCCATAGCGGTCGAATACACGGAAGAATTCGGTGCTCTTTATGCCAACGGGGATCGGGCGGAAGACATCGTTCAGTCCATCACCGTTTGGCGAGAAGGCATTGGGTACATAATAGTTCGGGCCTTCGTATACTTTAATGAACACACCGTCGGAGGCTGTACAGCCGATGGCATCGGTAACCACCACGGTGAAATAGGTATCGTTATACAAGGTGGCCAGCGGGTTTGCGATGAACGGATTATTCAGCGGGCCAGCCGGGCTCCATACATAATTGCTTCCGCCGCTGCCGAGCAGCTGGTGCGGCCTGCCAAGGATGGCATTGGTATCGTTACCGGCAAATACCACCAGCGGCGGCATCATGGTTACCCACACACTGTCGAGTACGGTGAAATTACATCCGTAGTTATCGGTTACGGTTAAGATGAACTTACGGGTGGTATCGATTCTCGCAATGGTGGTGGGTGCATTGGGTGTGTTCAGTGAATCGGGTGGCGACCATTGGTAGTTCACTGTTCCGGATAAATTGGTTGCATTGCCGATGAGCAGTGCATTTGTTTTGTAACAAACGGTGGTATCCCTTCCGGCATCGGCTACAGGTTTGTGCAGCACTTTGATGGTGATGGAATCCCTGCGCTGGCAGATGCCCCATTTAGCCAGCAGGTAATATTTGATGGTATCGGTGGGTGATGCAATGGGATTCTTTGCTGTGTCGTAATCCAGTCCGGCCCGTGGTGTCCAGCGGAAGGTGTCTGTTTGCGGGTTGGTTTGCGGCAGCAACGTGATCCGGCTTCCGAAGCAGATGGTGCTGTCGGCGCCCAGTTCCAGCCGCATGGTATCGTTCAGCACCACTACCGCACTTGCAGTTGCAATACAGCCGTTGGCATCTTTCACCCGGATATTACTGTAATTACCTACCGGAACATTGGTGAATATGTTTGAAGACTGGTAACTGACTCCATTGTTGATGGAATATTGATAGGCAGGAGTTCCTCCATTGGCAGTAACTGTGATGGTGCCATCGTTATTGGCACAGGAAGCAACGCCGTTCACGGCCAATGCAGTCACTACGGTAGGTTGTGCCAGGGTGAAAGTAAAATTGAAAATACAGCCTGCCGCATCTTTGATGAGGAAGTTATAAGTTCCTGCAGCCAGTCCGCCAAACAGCGGCGATGCCTGGTAACTGGCGCCGGCATTGATGGAATACTGGTAAGGTACCACACCACCCGATGCATTCAGCGTAATGCTTCCGTTACTTACACCGTTGCACAATGGCTGAACGGGTGTGGAAGTTGCCGTGATGGCCAGGTTGGTGGTAAGCGTTACCGAATTGGTACCGGTACATCCGCCTGCATCGGTAAAGGTTACCGTGTAAGGCCCCGGCGCCAGGTTGGTAAATATGTTTGAAGGCTGCGAAGGGCCTCCATTTAATGAATACTGGTAAGGACCGGTACCACTGGTGGGTGTTACCGTAATGGTTCCGTTGTTGATGTTTGAACAAGGCGGATTCACTCCGTTGATGGTGGAAGTAAGTCCCGGACCCTGTATGATGGTAACCGGAAAAGTTCCTGCACATAAGAATACATCAGTGATTGATATCGTATGCGTGCCTGCTGCTACATTGGTGAATACATTGGATGTCTGTGGCGGTCCGGCATCAATCCTGTACAGATAAGGAGCAGTTCCGCTGGTGGGAGTAACTGTTATCGTACCATCATTCACCGTTGGACAGCTGGTGGGTGTTAAATTTATGTTTGCAGTAATTGGAGTGAATCCGGCAACAACCGTAATGTTCAGTGTGCCTGTGCATCCCATGGCATCCGTAAATACAACGGTGTGCGGACCGGCCGCCACGTTGGTAAATATATTGCTGGACTGTGATGTTCCGCCATCCAGTGAATAAGTATAGGGAGCGGTACCACCGGTTGGTGTTACAGTGATGGTGCCGTCTGCTGAAAGCGGGCAGGAAGTGGCCGAGGAACCGATGGTTCCCGGAATATTTGCCGTGGTGGTAACCGTAGCCGTAAATGTATTGGTGCAGCCGGTAACATCAGTAGCAACAACGGTGTAGGTTCCTGCCGGCAGGTTGGTAAAGGTATAAGGGCCCGGAGCCGTTTGTGTGCTGCCGGGAGGAGTTAATGTATATGTATACGGACCCGTACCTGCGGTGGGTGTAACGGTGATGGAGCCGGCGCTCATACCACAGGTGGTTGGGTTGGTGGTAATGTTAGCCGGTAAAGTATTAACCCGGTTAACGGTTATAGTATCTGAACTGGTTAATGGTGCACCAGTACAGGAGTTGAAAGTTGTTTTGATCACATACTGGGTAGACGGAGTGGGAGGAGCGCAGATAGAAGGAAATGTAATGTCGAGAACTCCCGGGATCGTGGTGGCAGTATCTGCATTGGCAACAAATACACCAGCCATGGTGAATATCTGTGCACTAACGAAATTTGAAGTACCACCATTGGGAGTAAAGCGATAACCGGTATTTGATTCGCTCCATTGGGTACAATTTTTACCTGGTGCAGCTTGCCATTTTGTTCTTGTTTCATCCTGTATGCCCAGGATGGCAAGTCCGGCCCCGGCGCCGGAAGGCCATGAGGTACACAAGGGTTTGTTCAGTAAAAAGATGTCGATCAGTCCTGTGCTTTCGTATAAAACGATCTGTGATGTATGGATCAGGTTGGCGCAGGCGCTCCCGAACATGCGTACATCCACAAAACTCACAACGAATTTTCTGCAGGGGGCCGTTCCGAATACATTGTATTCCACTCTTCGCGTAGGAAGAGGGTTGGCACTGGGATCAATATCCTGGTATGCCGCCATGATGGCTGTACGGGGATAATATGTGGTGCCGATGCCAGTTGGTCCGGCACCACCGGCGTATGGAAGGGGCTGAGGTGCGCCACCCACAGTAAGGGTGTATGCATTTGACTGGTTTGCGCACAATGCTTCAAACGTTACAAGGCTGTTAGACCCCACGATGATGTTATTATAGGTCTGCCCGTAAAAGCAAAAAGGAAACGCCATCGGTAGCTGGGGAGAATATACATCATCAATATAGATAGAAGGAACCGGAGTGCCTACTGTATTGGGATACGAAGTAAACGGAATGGAGGTTACCGCATAGTCCGATGTAGATTTCAGGTGCGGAACCTGGTACGTAAAACTACCACATGCCTGCCCACAAGCCAATGTCATGGTGGCGCCGTTAATGGTGGTCGGAATACAACTTTGTGAATAGGTAGCTGCAATGCCAAGGGTAAGGGCAAGCAGCAAGGATGCAACTTTTCTCATTCAGTGTAAGGTATTATGCAGTTAAGCTGTGAAAGTTACTTAATTAGCTGCAAAAGAACACATATTAAAATTTCCACCTTACAAAGGCTTCCATAGCAGCATATTGGGTAAGACCCAGGCGGGCATAGAGTTTGGCGGTATTGGCATTGCGTTCTTCGGCCCGCTGCCAGAACTCCCGGTCATCAGCTCCCTGGAAGGGAACACTGTCTTTTTGTGACTGGTGGATGAAGATGCCGTGGCGTTTCTTCATGACCTGGTCGGGACTCATGGGTATGGCCATTTCAATTTCAGTAATGTCCCATTCCTGCCAGGCGCCTTTGTACAACCAGAGCCAGCAATCGTTCACCCATTTAACCTTGTCAGCCTTCAGCCGCTTCAGTGCTTCCATCACCACATCAAAACAAACTTTGTGGGTGCCGTGCGGATCGGCAAAATCGCCAGCGCAATAAATTTGCTGCGGCTGCAATTTATTCAGCAGGTCGATGGTGATCTGTATATCGGCTTCGCCCATCGGGTTCTTTTCGATGGTGCCCGTTTCATAAAAGGGAAGGTTCATAAAGTGAGCCCGGTCTTCCGTTAAGCCCACGTATTTGCAGGTGGCCTTGGCTTCACACCTTCTGATCAATCCTTTTATTGCCCTGATTTCATCGGTGTCTTTCTCGGTCGACTTTTTTGTTTTTAAAAACCGGGTGGCGTCTTCCAGTATTTTATTGCTCTTTGTTTCGTCAATGTCGAACATGTTTTCAAAGCCCACGGCAAAGTCGATGAACCGGGTAACAAACTCATCCGTTACCGCTATATTGCCGCTGGTCTGATAAGCCACGTGTACTTCATGTCCCTGGTCGTGCAGGCGCATGAACGTACCACCCATGCTGATGATGTCATCGTCGGGGTGGGGGGAGAAGATGACGGCTTTTTTCGGAAAGGGTTCATGCCGTTCGGGGTGTGATTCTCTTTTTTCGGAAGGTTTGCCGCCGGGCCAGCCGGTGATGCTGTCTCTCAATAAATAAAATACCTGCAGGTTGATCTCGTAGGCATCACCTTTTTCCACCAGCAGGTCACTCAGGCCATTGTCGTTGTAATCGTTGTTGGTTAAACTCAACACGGGTTTGTTCAGTTTCAGTGCCAGGTTCACCACGGCCCGTTTCATCATGGCGTCGCTCCATTCACATTCGCCGGTGAGCCAGGGGCTCTTGAAGCGGGTGAGCTCCGATGCGCCTGTTTCGTCGATCACAAACGTGCAGTCATCGTGATTCTGTAAAAGGGATGCAGGCACGTCTTCGGTATCATCGTCTTCAACGGCTTTTTTTATCACGGCGGCTTTGGCCTGTCCCCAGGCCATCAGTATGATCTTCTTCGATTTTAAAATGGTGTTGATGCCCATGGTGATGGCCATGCGGGGAACCTGGCTCATGTTACCGAATTCGTAGCTGTTGGCAATGCGGGTGCTGTTGTCTAAGGTGATCAGCCTGGTTTTGGTGTAGATGCCGCTGCCTGGTTCGTTAAAACCGATGTGGCCGTTTACGCCGATGCCGAGGATCTGTATGTCGAGCCCGCCGGCCTCTTCAATCTGCTTTTCATAACTCAGGCAATGCTCTTTCACTTTATCCTTCGGGATCATACCGTCGGGGAGGTGGTAGTTGCTTGGATCGATATCGGTTTGCTCAAACAGGTTCTTCCGCATGAAGTAGTGATAGCTTTGCAGTGCATCCTTGTCCATGGGATAGTACTGGTCGAGGTTGAAGGCAATTACATTTTTAAAACTCAGCCCTTCTTCCTTGTGCATGCGCACCAGTTCGGCATACAATGTTTTGGGAGAAGAACCGGTGGCCAAACCCACCACGGCTTTTTTTCCTTCTTTTTCTTTCTGTTTGATTATTGAAGCAATCTCTTTGGCTACGAATACCGAACCTTCCCTGGAGCTGGGGAATATCTTAACGGGAATTTTTTCCAACGAATCGGTAAGGTCGATCTTGTTCATATGTGCGGCAGGTTCGTATAAAGTTACAACAATCAGGTTTATGGTTTGAAGTTTATGCTTTGAGGTTTGAGTGGTAAGCTGACAGGAGCAGCGTTATCGATCCTGGGGTTTTAACTTCAAACCATAAACTTCAAACTTTAATTCACTTCAATCTCATCCACAAACAGCCACGCCGCATTGCCTGCACCCGGGTTGCCGGAGGGGATGATGCCGTAATTTTTTGCAACCACTTTAATATACCTTGCCTTATACGTATCGCCTGTTAAGCTTCGCATCCTTGTCTTTCGTCCCATATATGGTTCCACATCCACGGCCTCATTTTTGGGTTCGGTAAAATGGATGCCGTCATTGCTGATGTCAAAGCCGCAGGTCTTGGGAGAATAGATCCAGCTGCCGGTTTGCGAAAATGAATTGACTGTTACGGAGCTAAATTCGGTTTCCTTACCCAGGTCAATGATGGCTTCCATATCGGTTCCCAAAAAGCCAAGGAACTCCGTGGATCGGTTCAGTCCTGTTTCATTCTGCACGCCGTTCACGAGTGTAAAAGCGCCATCGCCGGGATATTTTTTATCGGGTTCCGTTGTGAGTGTTATTTTTTTGCCGGTGGCTTTATTAAAGCGGAAGGATTGCTTTATTTCTGAAAGCCGGTTGTTTTTTTCGTCCAGTAATATCAGCGACATGCCATCAACACTCTCCTTTACGGGAATGGGTTGCTTGTAATCTCCCATGAACGAACTGAACGCGGAAGGGATCCAGGCAATCCGGCCTTTTTTTGTATTGCTCTCGGCTTTCCATAAAACACCGTCGTAATTTTCTGCCGGTATCACTGTTGCTTTCAGGTCGTAATAGGCCCTGCTGTAATTGATCTGCTGGTCATCCAGCCGTTGATAGATCCAGGGAAGTCGTCTTTCAAAATCCTTCCAGTTCCTTTTTTCTTTCGGGCTCCACAGCACTTCGCTCAATGCGGTAATGCGGGGAAAGAGCATGTACTCCACTTTGCTGGGGTATTCGATGTATTCGGCCCAGAGGTTGGCCTGTGCACCCATGATGTATTTGCCCTGTTCTGCATTCAGTTCCTTTGGAATGGGTTCATAGGCATACACGTTTTCGATGGGATTGTACCCGCCAATGGTTACACTGTCTTCATTCCTGCTTTGCGTATGATCAAAGTAAACCGGGTTGCCGGGTGTCATGATCACGTGGTGTTTTTGTTTGGCCGCTTCAATGCCGCCTTTCTCTCCCCGCCAACTCATCACCACGGCATTGGGTGCCAGTCCGCCTTCCAGAATTTCATCCCAGCCAATCAGGGTTTTGCCTTTGCTGTTCAGGTATTTTTCGATGCGTTGTACAAAATAACTCTGCAGTTCATGCTCATCCTTTAATTTTTCATTCTTAATTCTCAGTTGACAGGCAGGGCATTTTATCCAATGTGTCTTTGGTGATTCGTCTCCGCCGATATGAAAGTACCTGGAAGGGAAAAGGGGTAGTACCTCATCAATTACATTCTGCAGGAACTGGAAGGTGGAATCTTTTCCTGCGCAGAATACGTCGTCGAATACACCCCATGTTTCCTGCACCAGTTTTACCCGGCCGTTCTTCTGTTCCTGGATGCTTTTTTGTGAAATCATCTTTGCGGGAATATCGGTGGGCTTATTCGGGAAACAGCTCAGCCAGGGATAAGCAGCAATGGCAGCGCTGCTGTGGCCGGGCATTTCTATTTCGGGGATGACTTCAATATATTTTGATGCGGCATAAGCCACCACTTCTTTGATCTCCTGCTGCGTGTAGAAGCCGTCGTAAGGCCTGTTATCGTTTCCTTTGCCCGGGTAACGGCCGATGATGGTGCCGTTTCGTTTGGCCCCGGTTTTTGTTAACTCCGGGTATTTTTTTATTTCGATGCGCCAGCCCTGGTCGTCGGTTAAATGCCAGTGAAAGCGGTTGAATTTATACGCTGCCAGGTAATCGATGTATTTTTTTACAAAAGAAACCGGGAAGAAATGACGGCATACATCGAGGTGCATGCCGCGGTATCCGAAACGGGGATAGTCGGTGATGGACAGGCAGGGGATATCAAATTTGAGGTTTGAGGTCTGATGTTTATGGTTTGATGTTCCCACCAATTGAATCAGCGTTTGTATTCCGTAAAAAACACCGTTCTCGTTATCGCCGGCAATGTATATGCCTTTGTGATCAATGCTCATGTTATACGCACCGGGATACTCATTGTCCAGCCGCTCGTAGTTCAGCCGGATGGTATTATTGCCTGCGTGATCTTTTGCTGTGTGTAATTTGTAGCCCGCATATTGCTGCAGGTGTTCATTGAGCAACGCCGCAATCTTATCAAGGCCGGAGCCTTCGAGTACGATGATGGTGTTCTTGTCAATGCTGAATGTGCCATTGCCCATCTTCACTTCAGCCGGCATGGGTACCAGGTTCAGGTTATTCTGTGCGGTTACAAAGAGGCTGTTCAGCAATAAAGCGATCGATAGGATCTTTTTCATAGTGTTTATTTACGGGCTGAAGCCCAATCAGTTTTTTTTTGCATTGCCCCGGGCTTAAGCCCAATCAGTTTTTTTTGCATTGCCCCGGGCTTAAGCCCGGGGCAATGCATGGTATACATTACCGGGCTTTAACCCAACATCCTTATTTCAATACAGGTAAAAGGATCTTACTATTCTCATAGATGCGGATGCTGGATTTTTGGAAATCGCTGTCGTCGCATTTATAGATGTCAACAAATTTCTGCGGGTTTCTGTCCATAATGGGGAACCAGCTGCTCTGCACCTGTATCATCAGTTTGTGCCCTTTCTTGAACGTATGTGCCACATCAGGCATTGTGTATTTCACTTCCGTGATCTTGCCGGGAACGAATGGCTCGGGTTTTTCAAAACTGTTCCTGAACTTGCCCCGCATGATCTCGCCACGCACCAGCATCTGGTAACCGCCCATCGGGTAGTTAAGGCCATTTCCTTTACCCATTTCTTTCTCATCGTATTTGAATTCGTCGGGGAAAACATCAATGAGCTTCACCACAAAGTCGGCATCGGTGGTGGAAAGGCTCACCATCAGGTCGGCCACCAGGGGGCCGCCTACGGTGAGGTCTTCGGTAAGCACATCCGTACTGTAGGTGAGCACATCGGTACGGCGGCTGGCAAAGCGCTGGTCATCGGTCATGTATTCCCTGGTTCTGCCGAAGTGAACATCTTCGGTATAGGGAACAGGATGCGCCGGGTCGCTTACATATTCTTTAAATTCCAGTTTTGCTTTATCCGTCAACGGGGCAAAAGACAGAGATTCGCCGGCAGAAAGATAAAGGGCAGTTGATGTCATATCCTTCGGCGGCCATACCTCATATCTTCTCCATTCGTTTTCACCGGTGAAGAAAATGCTTGCTTCGGCGATCTCGCTCACCGTGCCCCTCAGTTTTAAATAAAAGTTGAAGAAAGGGATCTCAATATTACGTTGATAGTATTCAGCTGTTTTCTTTCCAAAACGAACGTTGCCTAAATAACTTCCATCGCCACGGCCACCCCAGCCACCATGGAACCACGGACCCATCACCAGCCGGTTATCGGTGTTCCTGCTTTTTGCTTCAATGGCCTTGTATAGGTTCCAGGCGCCATAACAGTCTTCGGCATCAAATAACCCGCCTACTACAAGCATAGCAGGCTTAACATTGCTTACAAAGTTCATCGGGTTGCGGGCTTTCCACCAGTCGTCGTAATTCGGATGATCATACAGGTCTTTCCAGAAAGCGATGCTGTCGCCCATGAGTCTGGCAAAATTTTTCAGGGCGCCGTTTTTAAGATAGAAATCATAATTGTCCTGCGACTTAAAATCGAAACCCGGACTTACCTGTGTGGTGGGTTTGGGTCTTGGTTTACCAAAGCCGCTGTAAAAGCTGAATCCATCCATCAGGGCAAAGGCGCCGTTGTGGTGAAAGTCGTCACCGAGGAACCATTCGGTAACCGGTGCCTGCGGACTTACGGCCTTTAATGCCGGGTGGCCGCTTAGTGCCGCCATGGTGGAGTAGAAGCCGGGATACGAGATACCAAACACACCCACCCGTTTATTATTGCCGGGAATGTTGTTGATCATCCAGTCAATGGCATCATAGGTATCACTTGCTTCATCAAAGTCTTTTCCTTTTTTACCGGGGTTGAATGGACGGATATCGATGAAATCGCCTTCGCTCATCCATTTGCCGCGTACATCCTGTATGGCGATGATATACCCTTCCTTGAGGTAATTCATCCAATAGGTCATGTAGAGGCGCGGGCTGAATTTGTCTTCCCCGTATGGCTGACAGGTATATGGGGTGCGGTTGAACAGGATGGGATGCTTCTCCGATGAATCCTTCGGGATATAAAATGCCGTGAACAGGCTGATGCCGTCACGCATGGGGATCATCCGTTCGATCTTGTAATAATTTTCACGTACCCAGGCAGAGTCTGCATTTTGTGCTTGTATGCCAGAAACAAGAAAGAGAAAAAGAGCGAAGGAGATGAAATATTTTTTCATTTGCTAAGAATTAGAGTGTTAAATTTAATGAAACTAACCGTTCAATCATGCCAAACCGCGACGAACTCATCAATAATTTCTATTCTTCTTTTCAAAAGCTTGATTCCCGGGGTATGACGGACTGCTACAGCGATGATGTTATTTTTTTTGACCCGGCATTCGGACTGTTAAGAGGAGCGGAGGCGAAGAGTATGTGGGAGATGCTTTGTAAAAATGCTAAAGACTTTTCACTTACCTATGGCAACATACAGCACCTGGATGAAGAATACAGCACCTGCGACTGGACAGCCACCTATACCTTTTCTAAAACGGGCCGCAAAGTGGTGAATAAAATCAGGGCCAATATGCGCTTTTCCGATGGAAAGATCATTGAGCACAGCGACGCTTTCAGCCTGCACAAATGGGCCAGCCAGGCACTTGGATTCATGGGCTGGTTACTCGGTTGGAACCGTTTTTTCCAGCGGAAGATACAGAACGGGGCGAGGAAGAATTTGATGCGGTTTATGGAGGGGAGGTAGTTTGTAGTTTGTGGCACATGGTTTATAGTTTGTAGTTAGCCTGCTTTTTTTTCAGCATCATCATCGTGGTTTTGCAGATACCTTCTTATACCTGCATTTAATAAACCTGCCCGGGCAGATACTCATTGCCCGTATACCATTGATTAATACCATAGTAGTTTTAGAAAGAAGATCAGCTGGTCTTTCCCCCATTTTCTAACTTAAAATTTTATTTATGAAAGCAAAACAATTGCTGCTGGCACCCTTGCTTGTTTCGTTGCTTGTGCTGGGTATGCATGCATGCAAAAAACAATCCGTATTCGATCCGGCGGCAGTGGTAACAGCAGGACAAGCAGCCGCCGGTTTAACCGCACAGCAACTTGCGGTAAGGTACACAAGTCCTATTGGCAACGATTACCCGGCGCTGGTGGAAAAGTACCGGCAGCTTGGCCTGGATGACCTGAAGCAATTCTGGGTTGAGATCAGCCGCATTAACAGCCAGGGCGCCGGTATCACAATGGCGCAGACAAAGGAGATCACCGACAGGGTGGAGATGTACAACAACATTGGTCTCCGCAAATTCGCAACGCCGTACAACAAATTAAACTCCTCGCAGGTACAGGATATCTTCTTTAAGGAAGTGGCTGCTAAGAATCCCAACATCGATAACTGGAAGCCGCCGATTGACCCGCCACCACCACCCGCCTGTATCCAGTATTCGTACCCCTACCAGTTCTTCAGTTCCACACAATCGGGTATGATCAGTCCCGCTGCTGCCTTTTACACCGATGTGAATGATCCCATCCCGGATCCAAACTATTCATGCCCCGCTGTTGAGTATTCATTCTCCGGTCTGTACTGGGGTGCTATGTATGCATTAACACCGATTGGCGCCAGTGCACTGGCAGCAAATAATACATCTGGCTGGAAAGTAAGGCAGGCGGATGGATATACAAAAGTGTTTGCTCCCAAGCAGTTTTTAGTGGCCTGGGGACTTGCCACGCCTACCAATTTCAACACATTCAGCAATCATATAAGGCTTATAATTCCGGCTGAGGAATAAAATAAATCTTATGCAGACAGGCAGGCTGCTCCGCAAGGAGCAGCTTTTTATTTACCCGGCTTTTTTTTCACTAACTGCTCCAGGAAGCTATCTTTTTTCCGTTGTGATACCTGCAGGTTGGTGCCATCCTTCATGATTACTGTACCACCGGCCCCTTCCCTGGTATAGCGTTCGATGAAATCCACATTCACCAGGTGCGAATGGTGTATCCGGCAGAATTTATCTGCAGGCAGCAGGGCTTCATAATAGCCGAGGGTATGCGAGGCAACCAGTTTTTTGGCTTCCCGGAAATAAAAATGGGTGTAATTGCTGTGTGATTCGAGGCGCACAATGTCGCTGATCTCCACAAAAAAATACCCGTCGGAACTGGCAATGGCCAGTTTTTTCTGATATGGATTCCTTTGCCCGAGATTGTGTGCAAGGGTGGTCCAGTGCCGGGTAAAATGTTTTTCCTGTATCCGCTGCGCCACTTTCTGCAGGGCATTCTGCAGATCGGGATAAGCAACCGGCTTCAGCAGGTAGTCGATGGCTGAGCATTTAAATGCTTCGATGGCATACTGATCGTGGGCGGTGATGAAGATCACTTCAAATGATTTGTCGGTAACCTGTTTCAGCAGGTCGAACCCCGTGCCGTCGGGTAAAGAGATATCAAGCAGCAACAGGTCGGGTTTAGTTTGTCGTACCAGCCCGACGCTTTCCTGCAGGGTGGCTCCTTCTCCGGCAACCAGGATGTTTGGGAAATGATTTCGGATGTAGCTACCCAGGATAAACCGGCTGTCGGCATCATCATCAATGATCAGGGCTGCAATTTTCATTGGCTTTGTTTTACAGGGGAAATTTAATGATCACCCGGGTGCCTGGTCCGGCGCCGGACTGACCTTCTTTATCCAGTATCTCCAGTTCAATTTTTTCTTCGTGCAGGCTGTTATAGATTTCAATCCGTTTTGCGGTGATCGAACTTCCCATGGGGGTGTGGGATGATTCCGGTGCCGGTTGTATTTCCTTCATCCGGCGAAGGCCGGGGCCATCGTCATCCACGGTGCATACCAGCTTTTCAGCTTTCTCAAAACCGAGCCGGATGCTGCCATGTGCCCCCGTTATTCCGTGAACAATACTGTTTTCAATAAACGGCTGAATGATCATATTCGGAACATAGGTATCTGATGTGTCGATGCCGGGATCAACCGTTATCCCGTACTGAAACCGCTGGTTGCTTCTCATCTGTTCAATCTGCATATAGGTTTGCAGGTATTGTATCTCGTCTTTCAGCAGGATGGCTTCCTTGCCCGAATTCTCCAGCGTTTGGCGTACCAGGCTGGCAAAGGTGGAAAGATAGTGGTTTACGCCATTTACGTCATTGGCAATTACGTATTACTGGATTGAATTAAGGCAATTGAAAATAAAATGCGGGTTCATCTGTGCCCGCAGGGCCGTTTGTTCCAGGCTGAACATTTTTTGTTCCAGTTCTTTGCGCTGCAGTTCTTTTTCTTTGGCAAATATTTTCTTCTGCAGCTTTTTTGAGCGGATCATAAAGACGAGCAGGCCCAAAGCAATCAGCAGGCTTCCGATGCTGAGTCCTGTGATGATTCGTTGGGCTCTTTTTTGTTTATTAAGGGTATTGATCTCTTCCTGTTTCCTTTCCACCTGGTATTTGGCCTCCACTTCATTCACGGCTTCCACCTGCGATAATTTAAACGCCGAATCGGCATTCTGCCTGTGCAGGATAAGATAGCCGTATGCTTTTTCATATTGTTTAAGCGCTGCAGATGAACGTCCGGCAATCCAGTAAATGTCCATGAGCGATGTATATTCATTGTCGGCTACTTTCAGGTTCAGTGCTTCCTCGCTGTACCGTTGTGCTTTTTCATACAGTTTCAGCCGCAGGCTCAGGTCGGCCATATTATAGGCTATATAGAACAACTGGTATTTATTATTTCCTGCCAATGCTTCAGTCTTATAGCCTTCCATACGGGTGAGTGCATCCTGCAGGTCATGTTCTTTCCGCAAAAAGTTCACCATGTTATAGGTGTAGGCAAGTTTAAACCGGAGTGTAACGGCTTTTTCAAGAGGGTGGCTCTTGTCATAGCCTTCTGCCACGGCAAAACCCTTTCTGAAAGAGATCATGGCGTTGACGGTGTCGCCCAGTACGGCCTGGCATACCGGAAGGTTGGCGTACAGGGCAAAAAGTCCCATGGTATCCCGGAGTTGTGTAAGTTCAGTTTCCGATTCCTGCAGGTAATGCAGCGCTTCTTTTTCTTTTTTCTGGTAAATGTAGATGGCGCCGATTTCTTTTTTTGATCTTGAGATGAACATGTTCTTCTCCTCTTTTCCAAACATTTTCAGAACGGCAAACAGGTCGCTGAGTGCTTCATCGTACCTGGACAGTTTGCTTTTTGATTCACCCAAACCCCAGCGCATTTGTGCCACCTGTTCTTTGGATCCATGCTCCCGGGCATATTCCAGTCCTTTATTAAAGTAAACCAGGGCGCTGTCCTGCAGCCCGTTTTTATTATAAGCCCTTGCAATGGAATAGAGGGTGGAGAGCCGGGACGTATCCTGCTGCGTATGCAATACGTTCTGCAACGAATCGATGTTTGCAGGAGGTTGTGCAGTGGATACATGAACCAGCAGGATTAATACAAAGGGCAGGCATGTCCTTTTCATGGGGCGTATTTTGTACCGGTAAATTACAAAATAAACAGCCTGTTTTTTGCGCAGTTTGGAGAACGCTTGCTCTTGCAAGAGAAAGAAACCCTTCGTATATTACTTCATCATTAACCAAAACTGTTCAATCATGATGCAGAATTTTGATTACCTGAACTGGATTGCCATTGCTGTGGCTGCCCTTGCTTATTTTGCCCTGGGTGCTTTATGGTATTCCAAAGCCCTGTTTGCTCCACGCTGGATCGCCGACCTGAAAATTGACGTTAACAATCCCGATGCCAAGAAGGGAATGGGAACCATGTTCGGAGGTTCCTTTGTACTGATGTTTGTTCAATGCCTCGCCATCGCTGTGATTGCCGAACGGCTTGGCATCCGCGGAGCCGGCTGGATGAGTGGCGTAAAACTGGGAGCCTTCACCGGTTGCTGTTTCAGTTCGGCCACCATCGGGGTCAATTATTTATACGAGAAAAAACCACTGAGCCTGTTCCTGATCAATGCCGGATATGCAGTAGTGGGACAGGTGATTGCGGGAATTATTATCTGCAGCTGGGAGTAAAATGCCGTTTGTAGTTTGTGGTTTTTAGTTTGGTACTTTATGTTCGCGGGCTTTAACCACAAACTACAAACCATAAACTATTCAACCTTAGATACCTTCACCACATTGGTGGGCAGGTGCAGCTCCACCGGAGTGCTCCCGGTGTTCACCACCACGTCGCCGGTATGGATGAAACCCCTTTCTTTCAGGATATTCACCTGGTCAAATAAAATATCATCGAGGCTTTCTTCTTCGGCATAATAAAAGGCACGTACACCCCAGCTAAGGCTCAACTGGCCAATGAGCGATTTCTCTTTACTGAAAATATACAGCGGCGCTTTTGGCCGGTAGCTGCTCAGCATGAAAGCGGTATAACCACTCTGAGTCATCCCAATCAATGCATTGGCGTTGGTATCGTGTGCCAGCTTACAGGCGCTGTAGCAGATGGCGTCGCTTAAGAAAGAAGGAGAGTGGGGCTGGGGCGAAAGAATATCGTCGCGGTTATAATCGTACACATTGTTTTCCACTTCCATGATGATCTTGCTCATGGTTTCCACCACCAGCGTGGGGTATTCGCCCATGGCAGTTTCGCCGCTCAGCATCACGGCATCGGCACCTTCCAGCACGGCATTGGCCACGTCGGTCACCTCGCTGCGGTTCGGTTTGGTGCGGTCCATCATGCTTTCCATCATCTGCGTGGCTACAATTACCGGCTTGGCCCGGTGCATGCTTTTGCGGATGAGCTCTTTCTGGATAATGGGTACCTGTTCAACGGGCAGTTCCACTCCCAGGTCGCCGCGGGCCACCATCACCCCATCGCTTTCCACAATGATGTCGCGGATGTTTTTCAATGCCTCGGGCATTTCAATCTTGGCAATTACTTTTATTTTACTCTTGCGTTCCTTGATGAGTTTCTTCAGCTCAATGATGTCTTTTGCCCTGCGAACAAAGGACAGGGCAACCCAGTCGAGGTTGTGTTCAATAATGAATTCCAGGTCGGTAAAATCTTTTTCCGTCATCGACGGCATCGTTAATTCTGAGTCGGGCAGGTTTACGCCTTTTTTCTGCAGCAGCAGTCCGCCGATGGTGATGTTTACGAGTATTTCTTTTTCATTCAGCACTTTTTTCACTTTCACTTCCATCTTTCCATCATCAAGGAAGATGCGTTCGTCTACTTTCACGTCGTTGGTGAGGTGCGGGTAGGAGACGTATACTTTCTTTTGATTGCCCGTCATTTTTTCGGTGGTGATGATGAGGTCTTGTCCTTCCACCAGTTCAATCTGCCCGTTCTCCAGTTCACCCACCCGCAGTTTAGGACCCTGCAGGTCGGCCAGGATGGCAATATTATACGGCTGGTATTTGTTGATGTTGCGGATGCGGTCGATGATCTCTTTCTTGTTGTCGTGAGAGCCGTGCGAAAAATTAAGGCGGAATACATTGGCGCCGGCCCGGGCCAGTTCAAGCAGTTTTTCTTCGGTTTCGCAGGCCGGACCCACGGTGGCCACGATCTTGGTTTTTTTCTGGGAATGCAGAATACCGGCTTCTTTGTCCATCTGCTGGTGCAGGTATTTACTGATGTGTTTGCTCATTTATTCAATTTGGTAATTTGAGGATTTGCGTATTTGAAAATGGCGGAGTTCAATAATTTGCAGTGACTGGTCGTCGTCAAATCATCAATTCTCCCAATTTCAAATCAGGTAGCCAGTATCTTCACAATCTTCAGCCACTCTTCGCTGATGCGTTGCTTTTTCTTCACAGCTTCATCCAGCGGGATATAGCTCATCTTATTGTTCACAATACCGATGAACACATTGTGCCGTCCTTCCACCAGGGATTCCACGGCATGGTAGCCCATGCGGCTGGCGATGAGCCGGTCCATGCAGCTGGGAGAGCCGCCGCGTTGTATATGACCCAGGATACATACCCGTACTTCCAGCAGGGGTAATCGTTCTTTGATTACTTTGGCTACTTCATTGCCGCCGCCGAATTCGTCTCCTTCGGCCACCACGATCAGGTTTACCAGTTTATGGCGGCGTTCTTTTTCGGCCAGCTGTTTGATGATGAGTTCAATTTCGGTTTTGCGTTCGGGAATAAGAATGTTTTCGGCGCCGGTGGCAATGCCGCTGTGCAGGGCAATATAACCGGCATCCCGGCCCATCACTTCAATCACAAACAGCCGATCGTGTGCATCGGCGGTATCCCGGATTTTATCAATGGCTTCTACGGCGGTGTTTACGGCCGTATCAAAACCAATGGTGAAATCGGTGCCGGCAATATCCTTATCGATGGTACCGGGCAGGCCGATACAGGGTATGTCAAACTCGTTGCTGAAGACCTGGGCACCGCGGAAACTGCCGTCGCCACCTACAATCACCAGTCCATTGATGCCTCTTTTCTTTAAATTCTGGTAAGCCTTCTTTCTGCCCTCATGCTCAAAGAATTCCTTGCAGCGGGAGGTCTTTAAAATGGTGCCGCCCCGCTGGATGATATTGGCCACGCTGCGGCTTTCCATGTGAACGATGTCGTCTTCCACCATGCCGGTATAACCCCGCATGATGCCGTATACTTCCATGCCATGATAAATGCCGGTACGCACCACGGCACGGATGCAGGCATTCATGCCCGGGCTGTCGCCGCCGGAAGTGAGTATCCCGATCTTACTTACTTTCTTGTTCATGCTCCAAAAATAAGCTAAAGCACCGACTTTACGTGTTTCAAATACACATTAGCGATTTGATAACCCGGGAAGGAATTGATCCACCCGGAAACCATGGAATGGATGAAGATATTGTTCTGCGTAATTCAATTCTGCCGGGATCAAACGGGGGCGTCAGAGCGCCATTACATTCTTTCAGGTACTTTAATTCCCAGTAACTGCATGCCGCTTTTGATGATGCCGGCGGTGAAGGTGGCCAGCTGCAAACGAAGCTGTTTCTTTCCGTCACTTTCTGCATTGGCAATGGAATGTTCTGTATAGAAGGAGTTGAACGTTTTGGCGAGGTGAAAAATATAGTTGGCAATTACGGAAGGGTTGTGTTCTGTGCAGGCCTGTTCAAGCACCGTGGGATATTGTTCGGCGGCGATGATGAGTTCTTTCTCCAGGGGAAGCAGGGATATTGCGGATGGCTGATGGTTTACGGCCGAAGCGCCATCAGCTTCTTCCACTTTTCTTAAGATACTCTTTATCCTTGCATACGTATACTGAATGAACGGCCCGGTGAACCCGTGGAAATCGATGCTTTCTTTGGGATCAAAGACCATGGTTTTTTTCGGATCTACCCGTAACAAATAAAACTTCATGGCGCCCAGGCCAATGGTATCGTACAGTTCTTTCAGTTCTGCTTCCTTGAAGTCTTTTACCTTGCCCAGTTCTTCGGTATGCTGTTTGGACGTGGCCACCATTTCCTCCACCAGGTCATCGGCATCCACCACGGTGCCTTCCCGGCTTTTCATTTTGCCGGTGGTGAGTTCCACCATGCCGTAACTCAGGTGAAAGATGTTATCGGCGTTGGGCATTCCCAGTTTCTGGCAGATGAGCTGCAGCACTTTCATGTGGTAGTTCTGTTCGTTGCCGATCACGTAAATGCTCTGGTCGATCCCGTATTGTTCGTATTTCTGTAATGCCAATCCAATGTCCTGAGTGATGTAAACAGAAGTGCCGTCCTTGCGCTGAACAATTTTTTCATCCAGCCCGTCGGCGGTCAGGTCGATCCAGATGCTGCTGTCTTCTTTCTGGTAAAAAACTTTTTTATCCATGCCCTGCTGCACAATATCTTTTCCCAGCAGGTAGGTATTGCTTTCGTAGTAGATTTTATCAAAGTCGCTGCCGATTCGTTTGTAGGTAACATCAAAACCTTCGTACACCCAGCCGTTCATTGTTTTCCAGAGATCGATCACTTCCGGTTTGCCGGCTTCCCAGTCCAGCAGCATCTGCTGCGTGGCTTTCATGATGGGCGCTTCTTTCTCGGCTATTTCCTTTGTCTTTCCGGCAGCAATAAGTTCATCCACTTCCTGCTTGTATGCATCATTGAACTTCACATAGTATTCTCCCACGAAATGATCTCCCTTGATGCCGGTGCTCTGCGGGGTGGCGCCGTTGGCGAACTTCTGCCAGGCGATCATACTCTTGCAGATGTGGATGCCCCGGTCGTTCACAATGCAGCTCTTGATCACTTCATAACCGTTGGCTTTCAGTATCTCGGCCACACTCCATCCTAAAAAATTATTCCGCAGGTGACCCAGGTGAAGGGGTTTGTTGGTATTGGGCGATGAATATTCCACCATCACCTTCTTGCCGTTCATTTCCTTTTTGCCGTAGCAGGTGTCGTTATAATTCTTATTCAGCACACCGGTCCAGTATGCATCGGATATGGACAGGTTCAGAAAGCCTTTGATGATATTGTATTTGCTGAAAAGCTGCGGGTAGTTGGCCACCAGGTGATTGCCCAGCTGGTTGCCGATGGCATCCGGGGATAATTTCAATGCTTTTACCAGGGAAAACATCACCACGGTGTAATCGCCCTCAAATTCGGGCTTGGTCTGGTTTACCTGGAAATCCTTTTCGGTAAAGGGCTGGCTGAATAAAGCCGATAAACTTTCGATGCTGCTTTGCTGTATGCTGCTTACTACTGACATGGGGCAAAGATAATTCAGTTTAAGGTTTACGGTTTGAAGTTTATGGTCGGGTTGTCTCTAAAAGTTACAATCTGCTGCTGCCGGGGGCAAACCTCAAACTTCAAACCAAAAACTACAAACTGTTCCCTATCTTTGCGCCCACTTTTTAAAGACTATGATAAGTGCTAATAATGTAACGCTGGCTTATGGTAAACGGGTTCTGTTTGATGAAGTGAACATCAACTTCACCAAGGGGAACTGCTATGGCATCATTGGCGCCAACGGGGCCGGCAAATCCACCTTTCTGAAGATCATCAGTGGCGAGATAGAGCCCAATAAGGGAACCGTTGACATCACCCCTGGTGAACGCATGGCCGTACTGAACCAGAACCAGTTTGCCTTTGACGAAAGCACCGTGCTGAACACCGTGCTGATGGGCCACAAAAAAATGTGGGCCGTGATGCATGAGCGGGATGCCATTTATGCCAAGGACGATTTTACCGAAGCCGACGGCATCAAGGCCGGTGAACTGGAACACGATTTTGGAGAGATGGGCGGCTATACCGCCGAAAGCGATGCCGCCACGCTGCTGAGCGAACTGGGTGTGAAAGACGAACTGCACCAGCTGCTGATGAAAGACATCGCCGCCAACCTGAAAGTACGGGTGCTGCTGGCGCAGGCCCTGTTTGGCAACCCGGATATATTATTACTGGACGAGCCCACCAATAACCTCGACGTGGAAACCATCAGCTGGCTGGAAAACTTTCTGGCCGACTATGAAAATATCGTGCTGGTGGTGAGCCACGACCGTCACTTTTTGGATGCCGTATGTACACACGTAGCCGACGTTGACCGAAGCAAGATCAAGATCTACACCGGTAACTATACCTTCTGGTACGAAAGCTCGCAACTGGCCGCCCGCCAGATGAGCGATAAGAACAAGAAGATGGAAGAAAAGCGGAAAGACCTGCTGGAATTCATTGCCCGGTTCAGCGCCAATGCTTCCAAAAGCAAGCAGGCTACATCCCGTAAAAAGGCGTTGGAGAAACTGGTTATTGAAGAAATCCAGCCAAGCAACCGCAAATACCCCGGTATCATCTTCAAGCAGGAGCGGGAAGTGGGCAATGAAATACTGAAAGTGGAAAACCTTTCCAAAACCATAGAGGGAAAGACGATCTTCAGCAAACTTAACTTTGATATACAGAAAGGACAGAAGATCGCCTTCATCAGTCGCGACCCCATTGCCCTCACCAGTTTTTTTGAGGTGATCAACGGGAAGATGAAAGCCGACAGCGGCACCTACGAATGGGGCACCACCGTTACCACCGCCTACCTGCCCAATGACAACAGTGAATTTTTTGCCGGCAGCAACCTCAACTTAATGGACTGGCTGCGTCAATACGTGCCGCCCACCGCCAAGGATGTGGACGAGGATTTTCTCCGGGGATTCCTCGGCAAGATGCTCTTTAGCGGCGACGAGATCATGAAGAAGACAAGCGTATTGAGCGGGGGAGAAAAAGTACGCTGTATGATCAGCAAGATGATCATGCAGAACCCCAATGTGCTGATGCTGGACGAACCCACCAACCACCTGGATATGGAAAGCATCATTGCCTTCAACGATGGTATGATTACGTTCCCGGGCATTGTACTGCTTACTACGCATGACCACCAGTTTATGCAAACCGTGGCCAACCGCATCATTGAGATCACGCCCAAAGGGATGATCGACCGCCTGATGACTTATGATGAGTACCTGGAGGATGAGCGGGTGAAGGCGATGCGGGAGGAATTATATAATTAATGTGCTGATATGCCGATGTGATGATGTGCTGATTTTTTAAACTTGTGAAGTTCAAATTTTCAGGTAAGCTATTTCAGCCAGAATAAATTGGCACATCGTGTATTATGCCTCAAAATAAAATCATAGCGCTGATCGATCTCTTCTATCCTCCGTTCAAAAGATGGATGCCGGAACAGACTTTCCGTTATGCTGCCTGCGGCGGGGCCAATACCGTACTGGGACTGGCGCTGTTCAAGATACTGCTGGTATTAGTTTTTAAGTTCGAAAACGTGGAGCTGGGATTTTATACCCTCAAGCCGCACAACGCCGCCCTCTTCATTTCCTTTATTGTGAATTTTATCGTGGGCTTTATCCTGATGAAATACGTGGTGTTTGTTGATTCCAACCTCAAAGGACGGATACAACTCTTCCGCTATGGGCTTTCATTTCTCTTCAACCTTACGCTTAACTATTTTATCCTGAAAGTATTTGTGGAAGTGTTCGGCTGGTGGCCTTTCTTAAGTCAGTGTATCACCACCTGCATCATCGTTTCGATCAGCTTTCTCAGCCAGAAATATTTTTCATTCCGTACAAAGCAATAGATGGTATCATCCCATTGCCTGGTAGTCCTCACGTACCGGTACAAACACATCAATCACTTTACAGGCCGTAACGGCAAAAGCTCCGTGTAGTGTATCGGAAGGAATATAAGCCCCCATGCCCGGCAGCAGCATCTGCTTTTCTCCATCCAGCGTAAATTCCATCTGTCCCTCCAGCACATAGGTCCATTGTTCGTGGGGGTGGCTGTGAATGGGAGCCAGGGTCCCTTCTTCCAGGCTGACACATCCAAAAGTAACCTGGTTGCTGTGCTCCATGGCACTGGTGATACCGGGGAATATCTGGGACCTGTTCTTTGTATTGTAATTGATGAAGGCCATAAGCTGAATTTAGGGATCAAATATAGCTTATAGATCATGGTTTGTGGTTCATCGTTCATGGTTGTGAGTGTTTATTATGAGCCATTTACTTTGGGCCACGGCTATGAACCGGCCCCATCCCTGCCATTTTTTCACTTTTCCCCGCATGGCACAATGATTGACAATTAGATGTAAACCTTTAAATTTTATATCATGGGAAAGATTATAGGAATTGACTTAGGAACCACAAACAGCTGCGTTTCCGTAATGGAGGGCAACGAGCCGGTGGTTATAGCAAATGAAGAAGGACGCCGCACAACCCCGTCTGTCGTGGCTTTCCTCAAAAATGGCGAACGCAAGGTAGGTGATCCTGCCAAGCGCCAGGCCATCACCAACAGCCACAACACCATCAGCAGTGTGAAGCGTTTTATGGGCCGCCGGTTCGACGAAGTAACAGAAGAAATCAGCCACTGGAGCTATAAAGTGGTGAAAGGTGACAATAATACGGTGCGTATTGACATAGATGGCAGACTGTATACGCCCCAGGAGATCAGCGCCATGGTACTTCAGAAAATGAAGAAAACCGCCGAAGATTACCTGGGCCAGGAAGTAACCGATGCGGTAATCACCGTGCCGGCCTACTTTAACGACAGCCAGCGCCAGGCCACCAAGGAGGCCGGTGAAATTGCCGGTCTTAATGTGCGCCGTATCGTGAACGAACCTACCGCAGCTGCCCTGGCCTATGGCCTCGACAAAGGCGGTAAGGACCACAAAATTGCCGTGTTCGACCTCGGTGGCGGTACCTTCGACATTTCGGTACTGGAACTGGGCGACGGCGTGTTTGAAGTAAAATCAACCAACGGCGATACCCACCTGGGTGGCGACGATTTTGATAAAGTGATCATGGACTGGCTGGCCGATGAATTCAAAAACGACGAAGCCATCGACCTGCGCAAAGACCCCATGGCCCTGCAGCGCCTGAAAGAAGCCGCCGAAAAAGCAAAAGTGGAACTGTCTTCTTCCAGCGAAACAGAAATCAACCTGCCCTATGTAACGGCGGTGGATGGAGTACCCAAACACCTGGTGAAGAAATTAACCCGTGCCAAATTTGAATCACTGGCCGATAAATTATTCGACCGCTGTCTGAAACCCTGCGAGCAGGCATTGAAAGACGCCGGCATGAACACTTCCGAAATCGACGAAGTGATACTGGTGGGCGGATCAACCCGTATTCCGAAAGTGCAGGAGATCGTAGAGAAATTCTTCGGCAAAAAACCACACAAGGGCGTTAACCCCGATGAAGTGGTGGCCGTAGGTGCCGCCATACAGGGTGCTGTACTGAGCGGTGATATCAAAGACGTGTTGTTGCTCGACGTAACGCCGCTTTCTTTGGGTATTGAAACCATGGGCGGTGTAATGACCAGGCTGATCGACAGCAACACCACCATCCCTACCAAAAAATCAGAAGTATTTTCTACCGCCAGCGATAACCAGCCCGGCGTACAGATACATGTTTTGCAGGGCGAGCGCCCGATGGCTACGCAGAACAAAAGCCTCGGCATGTTCAACCTAGATGGCATTCCGCCGGCGCCCCGTGGCGTACCGCAGATTGAAGTGATCTTCGACATTGATGCCAACGGCATCCTGCACGTTACCGCCAAAGACAAAGGAACCGGCAAAGAACAGAAGATACGTATTGAAGCAGGCAGCGGCTTAAGCAAGGAAGAAATTGAAAAGATGAAGGCTGATGCCAAAGCCAATGAAGCCACCGATAAGGCCGAACGGGAGAAAGTGGAAAAGATCAACCAGGCCGACAGCATGGTGTTCCAGACAGAAAAGCAACTGAAGGAATACGGCGAAAAGATACCGGCCGATAAGAAGAGCGCCATTGAAAATGCATTGACTCAACTGAAAGATGCACACAAGGCGCAGGACCTTACCGCCATCGATACCGCCATGGCTGCCATCAATGCCGCCTGGACCGCCGCCAGCGAAGACATGTACAAGGCAACGCAGGGTGAACAACCCGGTGCACAGCAGCCCGGACCTGATGCCGGCCATGAACAACCGCAGGGCAGCGAAAGCAAAGTGGAGGATGTGCCTTTTGAGGAAGTGAAGTAATTAACGAAATGGCACTCTGAGCTTGTCGAAGAGTGAACTAAATAACCTCTATTAATGAAGCCAGGCTTACCGAAAGGTGAGGCTGGCTTTTTTTCCCAACAACATCTTCAGCATTTTCGAAGGATATTGCAGGGCTTGGTTATAATAGTTACCTTGGGAAAAAAATTAACGAATGATCCGGCAGGGACTTTTAAGGATTTTTAGTGCTGTTGTTCTGGTTCCTATAATCTGTTTTGGTTGCAAAAAAATAGGGGATACAGGCAAGTCGGTGGTAAAGATCGCCGGTGGAGGCACCCCGGCAACGGTGAACACCATCCGGATCAGCCATACGGCAAACTCGGTAACCATTGCAATTGCAGAAATCCGAAGGGAGACGGGCAATGCTTCGCAACTGAATCAGGAGCTAACGGTGAGGGTTAAAGATAACAGCGTTGCTGTTACAACTGCTGATCCTTCTTTTACTGTTTTCCCCGATTCGTTATACACGGTAAGTACAGAAACGCCCAAGACGGGAGGTTTTTATACGGTAATTCTGAAACCGGGTGAATTCTCAAAGTCTATCCGCATCATTATTCCCAACCCAACTTTGTTGAGTCCTCTCAAAAAATATGCGCTGGGCTTTACTATTGAATCGGCAGAGCCCAATGTGGATGTTTCCGATCAGAATTCGGTTGTAGCTCGCATCACCACTAATAATCAATGGGATGGTGTTTATCTTAATATCGGTAACACTGCTGCCCCGGGTAATGGATTCAGAGATATTATTGATCCAACCCTTAGTTGGTACGGTAACCAGCAATATTCTCTTATTACCCTTAGCGATACCAGTTGCATCGTGGTGAATGACGATCTGAGTATTGTGTCAGGTGGGATTTATTTATGGCCTGGATACATGATCCGAAATAACGGGATTGGGATTACTTCCTCTTATGGTTCTTATGGTATAATCGTATGTTTTGATACACTAACCAATAAAATAAGCAGCATTCATAACAGTTATGCGGATACCTCTTTCATGCAGTCATGGGCATGGCCCGGCAATTTTGACTGGGCATTGGGTGCGTACTGTATTACAGGTGCCCCGGTATATGCAACCTGCAATACCCGTCGGGCTATCCTGGATCCATCCGGTATAAACGCTAAATTGCCTAACAAGGATATTGTCATCAAGCATTTCATGCTTCAGCCAAATGCTGTCCCTGCGACACCAAATATTCGTTGTTATTTCGATGAAACCTGGCAATACTTAAGGCCGAGGTAAGTTAATTCCACGTAGCACAATGACGCAAGTATCTTCGCCGTTGTTGGTATGCAGGGCCGATAATGTGACTGGGCCTCCACCACTGCTGGTATCCCAAATCCAAACGCAATGCCGTTGTTGGTATGGAGGGTAGGGTAATGTGGGCAAGTATACCAACAACAGGTTTGAAATAAAGCCTTTCGTTACCCGATATTGTTGGTACGCCATATCACTCAGCTTAGCTGCATACCAACAATGGCGAGCATGTTAGCTACCATTTTGTGCAGTTCAAAAGCCGGAAGGATTTATTGGGTAGTTAACTTTACTGGTTTTTTCTGTAGTCACCGGGCGTCAACGTAAAATGTGCCGAAATTTAAAACGTAAAATGTGCCGGTACAAAAATGAAATTTAAAAAAAGGCACAAAAAAATTAGTTTTCAAACCGGCACAGATCCTACGCCTTGGTTCGTGTCCTCAGGAACCATTCTCTCTGGCGCAAGTGATCTTCCGCCTTCGCCGGGCATTCCGGCCCGATTAGGTTATTGGCTTCCCGTATTGTACTTTTATTCTTTGCCGATGTTGGTCGGCTCCGATCCATATAAATAGTAACATCGGCTTTGGTCCGGATCAATGAAAGCGTAAACGATCTGCATTCACATAAAAAACGAATGATATGAAGAATTTTACAGCTTCGCCCAAAGAGCATATTTTTTTCAGTTCCATGGCGGTTATTATTGTGGCGTTGATCATAATTGGTTTTGCCAATACCTACCTGCCGAAAATAACAACTGATTCGCATCAGGTGCCGGGTATTATTCACCTGCACGCTCTTGTTTTTGCCTTGTGGCTGGCTTTCTTTCTGTTCCAGGTTACGTTTATCTCCCGCAACAAAGTGGATCTTCATACCAGGCTTGGTAAGTGGGGAGTGGTATTCTCACTGCTGATGCTTGCAGTGGGCTGTGCTGCTGCGATCGCAGCAGCAAAAGCCGGGCATAAAGGGATCCCGGGGGTGGAATTTCCTGATGAAAAAGGATTCCTGCTTCTGAACTTCAGCTCTATTATTGTTTTTATACTGTTAACCATGCTTGGCTGGTTGAACCGTAACAACCCAACTGCCCATAAGCGGTTTATGCTGATGGCAACGGCCGGGGGACTCGCCCCACCCGGTTTGGCCCGCCTTCCGTTCATAGCCGGTTCAACCCAAGCCATAGCCATCGCTGCATTGGTTTTGATCTTAGCCGGGCCGGTTTATGATGTTGTCCGGTACCGGAAGATCCATTGGGCCTATTTAGTGAGTATTTTAATTATTCCGTTTTCCTTACCTCCCGTGGTGCTTGCACTCTCCGGCACGGATATCTGGAAGAGTATTGCAGACATGCTTACCAGTTCGTAATAAGACGTCGCCGTTGTTGGTTTGCAGGGCCGATGATGTGACAAGGCATACCAACGACATTCCTTGAGTTTACACAAGCTTAGTTCTTACCTCAAAATCAATCTGTAAATCCAAAGTTGTGAACAAAGTTTTTGTGAACATTTTGTTTGTTCACAACTAAAGTGTTCACAAGATCGGCCCAATATCAAACCACATATCTGAAACCTCAAGTCAGTTTCCGCATGGTCGGTGCGACACCGACCACGGGTACCCGGAGTACGCCAAGCTCCTTCGACTACCGCTCAGGATTAGCGCAAAGAATGCAAAGTAAAAACCACAAAACTATAACCCACCTAACGGGTTTACCTGCTGTAGGCATGCATGCCTCAAATTAATTTCCTACCTTAACAAGTAAAACCGGGCTGTATGCATCCCCTTAAAAGGTTATTCTTCCTTTTTACTTTGGTATTATTTTCATCAGCAGCGTATACACAGAACAAAGACGAAAAGCTGGCCGAGCAAAAAAAGCTGGAACAGAAAGTAACTGACTCGAAAGAAGTTGGAGAAAGGATAGAAAACACCGCCAGGCTTGCGGCGTTTTATAACAGGCTTAAAAATACCAAAGCGGTGGATAGCCTCGTAAAACTGATCTTTGATATGGGCGCTGCATCAGGAAAAAAGCAGGATATGTTTGCTGCATATCGCTGGGCCGCATTGCCCTATAATTACCTGGACGTTCCAAAATGGAAGAATTACATTGAGCAGGGGCTTGCATTTGCCGTTAAAGAAAGACTGCCTAATGAAGAAATACTGATGTTGGCCTTTTTGGGAAGAAAGTATGCCCAGCAAAGGGATTTTAATAAGGCAAATGAATATTACAGCCGTATCGACCTTAATAAAGATGGCATCGAAGACACCACAAGGTATCATTACTTTTTTCGTAAGTGGGAGATGTTCTTGATCCAGCAAAAAATGCTTGAAGCTATCAAAAGTTTATTCGTTGCTAGAAAGTATGCCGAACGTTCAAAAGTTACGCGGTATATCGCTGAGGCAAATCACTTCCTGGGTGAAGGTTTTGAGCAGGTAAAAGATTACGATAAAGCAATAGCGTATTACCAGGTATCAAAAAATGAGTATGAGAAAATTGCAGACATCAACAGTGCATTAAGGCAACAAGGCTATATTGCGGGAGTGTACAAAGAAATGAGGAATTATTCTGTTGCAGAAAGGTTGTTGGAAGAGAATATCCGTATTGCAGACTCGATTGATTATTATGAAGCCAAATATATTGCCGTTGTGGGGCTTTGGGGCATCTATTCCAGCCAGGGACAATTTGCTAAAGGAGCTGAGACAGGGAGAAAATATAAGCTGCTTGATTATTATAACCGGTTAGGGGATTCTGCAAGTGTTTATAATACAAATGCTGTTTATGGAGAAATAGATGCACGTTATGATTCAGCTGATTGGTATTACCGCAGAGCGATAATATATTCACAAAAAAAAGCATTGTTCCCTACCAGTACAGCTTACTGTGTTTATTATTATGCCGACTATTTAAAAAGGTACAGGCGTTATTCGGAAGCCTTGCCGCAAATGCAGCTTGCATTAAGTATGTTCGATTCATTGCATGAAGTTGCAACCCTTCCTGATGTTTACAGGAATTTAGATTCTATCTACACAGCCCTGGGTGATTATAAAAATGCATGGCAGGCCCGGGGCAATTATTATATGTACAGGGACAGTATAGAAGAGCAAAGCAAAAAGGAAGACATACTGAAAGAAGAAATAGCGGCAGAAGAAGAAAGTATGAAAAAGGCAGCTGATGAAGAAGCGAAAGCCACAGAACGAAAACATACTCTTCAGTATACCGCAATTATGATAGGCGGGATGGTCTTACTGGTCAGTTTATTGCTGCTTGGTTTTTTTAATACACCCGATTGGCTGATCCGGTTATTGGGATTTGTCTCGTTTATCTTTTTGTTTGAGTTTATTATCATTTTGCTGGACTCGAAACTGCATCATTGGTTTCACGGAGAACCATTGCCGATACTTGGCATAAAAGTATTGATCGCCTGTATGCTGGTGCCTTTACACCACGCTATTGAACATAGGGTCATTCATTTCCTTCAATCAAAAAAATTACATCGGCTAAAAACAGTATTTAAGGATGAAAAGATTCCTCCGCCATCGCTGGTGAATGATAAAGTAACTGACGCTTAGCACAAAAACTACAAATCGCAAACTATCAACTAATTCCCGCCCACCCGGTCGATCTCATCCTTGGCACCGCCCTCTGAGCGGCTTACTGCTTTCATTGCTTTACCAAAGCGCCAGGTAAAGCTCAGCCGCACCACCCTCGTATCCCATTTTATCTTGAAAGGTTCATAGGAATTCTCGAAAGTGGAATAGCCCGAGTAGTTCTGGAACCAGGTGATATCCCGGATGTTCAGCCGCAATGTTCCTTTCTTCTTCAATACCTGTTTGCCAACGCCGAAATTCAGTTCACCCTGCGGCTCAAGCCATTCCTGCATGTCTATCTGGCTTTTGGTCTGGTAATAACCGCTGAGCTCAAAGCTCCATCCTTTTTTAAGCTGAACCTGGTTATTGAGGCTGATGTTCAGTTGGTTCACCGTGGCCGTAAAGGGAGCCCATACCACGCCCTTGATCACTTTGTGGTTGTACATGGCTACTGCCGTGATGTTCCACCATTTGGTAAGCGGCACCTGGAAGGTTTCGGTAATGCCGAAGTTTTTAAAAGAACCAACGTTGCCCCGCGTGTAAATGATGATATTGCCGTTCACATTATTGCTGCTGGAGTCGATGATGAATATCTGCGAAAAATAATCCTTGAGGTAACTATAGGAAACTTCTGTAGTAAGCATCTGCTTATAAGTATGGGCAACAGAGAAATTCCAGGTATACTGCGGCTTTATGTACGGGTTACCTGCTTCGTACGTGTATTTGTTCAGGATCGTGGTGAAGGGATTCAGGTTCTGGAACGCCGGCCGGTCGATCCGTCGCCCTGCCCGGATGGTGATCGTGTTATTTTTGTTCAGCTCGTACGAGACAAAAGCCGTAGGGAAGAGGCTTCCATATTGTCTTTTGAAAGCCGAATCCTTTACCACCGCATTGCCCAGCTGGTGTGCTTTATAGTACGTGAATTCATACCTAAGGCCGGCCTGCCAGTGCCATTTGCCTTTCTCTGCATCCACACTTGCATAGGCGGCGCTGATGGCCTCATTGTATTTGAAATTATTGCTTCGGTTCAGGTCGGTTTGCCAGGGGTTGCTGTTGACGGCCAGGTAATACTCGGCCAGGTTATCTGTATTGTTGATGGCTGTTTTCAGTCCGGCTTCGAGCAGGAATTTTTTGAAGCGCCTGCTGTAATCGGCTTTTGCTGAAAATATCCGGAGCCTGGCCGGAATATTCCCTTTTGTTTTTTCAATATCACTGCCGGGAACCATTAACTGGGTTTGGTATTGCTGATCGCCCTTGATGGTGAAATTCACATAGTCGAGGTCAACGGCCAGTTCGCTGCCCTGGCTCATCTTGAACTTGCCATAGATATTGAGGCCGCTTCTTCTGAATCTCCGGTTGTTCGCACCCCAGGTGTTGATGGAAGAATCGACGTGGTGATAAGGATCCATCCAGTTGATCTCGCTGTAACTGGTTGCATCCCTGTTGAACATACCCCCGGTAAATACCAGGCCCAGTGTTGTATTCTTATCCAGGAAAAAATCGAAGCCTGTTTTAATATTCTGCCCAAACTGTTTGCTCTTATTCGAATTTGGCTGTTCCAGCAGCACCGAATCTTCGTTCTTGGTATTTACATATTTCCGCAGCGTCCACATCTCCATTTTCTCTGTGCTGGCACGCATGCCATAGTTCATGAACCAGTTTACTTTTCCATTGCGGTAATTGAGGTTGAGCGAATTGCCCGTTTTGGTATAGATGCCCTGTCCAAGGCTTAAGTTCATAGAGCCGTTAAAACCCTTCACCTTGTTCGCTTTCATTTTAATGTTGATGATACCGGCGTTGCCGGCTGCATCGTATTTAGCTCCCGGGTTTTCGATCAGCTCGATCACATCGATCTGTGAAGCAGGGATGCCTTGGAGGTATGCCTGCAGGTCGGTGCCGCTCAGCTGTGTTGGCTTGCCATCGATCAATACCGTAACGGAAGGTTTCCCTTTCATGATGATGGAGCCATCCTTGTTCACGGTGATGCCGGGCGATTTTTCCAATACATCCATAACCGAAGCGCCTGCATTTGAAATAGAGGCTTCGGGGTTTACAACTGTTTTATCCGGAAGGAACTGGATGGCCGGCTTTTTCGAAGTAACCGTTACTTCATTCAGTGACCTGGTTTTTGGCCTGAGTGTGATGATATCAGCAAAGGATGTTTTAACCGTGAGATCGATCGCCGGGCTGTATGCATCACTATATCCTGCCTGGCTTACACGAACAAGGTATTTACCGGAATTGAGGTCCGTAAATTCAGCGACACCGGTTGTGCCGGCAATGCCTGAACGCAGTACTGCAGAGTCCTGGTTCAGTAAATAGACCGTAGAACCTGGCAGGGTAGTTTTCTGTTCATTGGCGACCGTGATACGGATGTTCCGCTTATCCTGCCCCTGGGCAAAAACATGACTACATAATGATATTATTAGGAGACCTAAAATAGGTATACGCATAAGTATGGCTATTCAACGAAAGTATTTGAGACAGCTAAAATAAGAGCGCATTATTATTTCAGTGGTAATTAACTTATTTGAACCAACTTGGGTACGGCGAAAACTTACATATCGCCTGAAAAATGAAGGGTCGGGTAAGTACCAGGTGTTCTATTTATTATTGAGATCGTACCCCGTTTCCACAAATACCCCGTTCTTAACAACGAACGTGTTCTTGCCCACTTTTAAAACCTCGCCTTCCTTTAACCCGGAAAGATTGTACAGGTCGCTTTCCATTAAATGAACCGAGCCGTTGGTTTTCCTTGCCAGGTTGAGGTAATCGATATTTACATTGAACTCCGTGGCGCCGCACACCACCACCCGTACCGGTTTGGTAAGCTGGCCCCACAGTACTTTGTCTTTGATGGCCGCCCAGTTATCGGCAATCATCACCTGGAATTCACTGGAGGGGAAGGCTTTTTCTGCGGTTATCAGCGCTTCGATATTATTTTCCGGGAAATCGCCACCTCCGCCTTTCAGCATGGTGCCTCTCATCAATGCCTCCACTTCTGCATAGGTGTTGCAGGTTTTGTAATAAATGCCGCCGGTGCGGCCGAGCTTTTTATCCTTGTCGGGCATGTTATCGCCGTCGTTAAAAAATACAAAGTTCTTTGCTGAACTGCCGATGGGATTTGTTTTCACCCACAGCAAAAGCTGGGCGGTGTATTTATACATGCTGCCGGTAACGTCGCCAACAATCGTGGCTTTTTCCCATTTCGTACGGTCGAGTATCTTTAAAATGGTCGTATCCGGGATGCCGCTGATATTGATGGCAACGGCCGGTTTTTCGGTGACCTTAATGGGTTTTTTGGGCATCAGTTTTTCTTCACTCACCCAGTGAGGGTAATAGATGCGGATGGCTGAAGAACCTTTAAATTCTTTATATTCCGATTTGTTGATCAGTCCTTCTTCCAGGGCATCTTTGGGGTCACGGGTGATAAAGGAGTCGAGCGGATTTTTTTTGGGTGTATCCCGGTCCATGGATGCAATACCGCCCCGGCCCACCAGTATATACCATTTGCCGTTTTGAAATTTGCGGGGTTTGCTTGCATAATATCTTTCCAGGTCGGTGGTTGCGCTGTCTTTCTTATTTGCCGTGGCAGGTTTTTCAATTGAAACGGGCGTGCCTGTCTTTACAATATCCTCCAGCTTCACCACTTCTTTTTTGGCGTTTTCCACTGTTTGCCTCGGCCTGAAAGTAACCACCAGGCCATGAAACATCGTGATCGCCTTTTCCCGCAATGCCCCATCGGTTTGCTGAAAGAAATTGACCTGTGCCAGCTGGCCTTCTTCAATAAAAGGGAAGCGTTTTAAAAAAGAGGCTACCCTGCTTTTATTCAGCGATACCAGCGATGCGTTGATGGGGTAGTCGGTGCAGGCCACGTCAACAAATATGTCGCCGGCGGTTTTTAATCCTGCCGTATCGCCGGAAATTTTGAGGATATTGGAATAGCCAAAAGGCATTTCGGCAATAACCTGTCCTGCTTTTATTTCTGCCGGCAATTTATACCGGTCGATAAAAACCGTTTTCTGGCAAATACCCTGGGTAGATATGTGGAGAATAAGAAGGAGGAGGAGTTGTTTTCGCACAGGTGATAGATTGTACAGCAAGTTACTATTTTTATAACAACAGGCTTCGTTCCGCCACTTTTGCTGCAACGTCATCCATGGAGGCATTGCTGAAATAAAATTTGTACCTTACTGATCTGAAACACAACATCCCATAATCCCCTGGTTTATGCTGCACCTGGTCCGCCAATTTCTGACAAGTATTTCCCTGGTATTCTTTCTTTTTTTAGTAACCGGCTGTAATAACGGGGAGAAAGCCGTTAAGGAAGAATATAATAACTATCAATTCGACCCGCAGGTAATCAATCATCTCCCGCTTTACGACAGCCTGGTATTTGCTATTAAAGAGAACTTTTCTGCATTTGAAAAATTTATTAAGGACGGAGATTCTTACCGTTCTTTCCGGTATATGCCTGCGGCAACAGACCCCGACGCTTTTATAAAATTACCCCCGGCCGCTGAGCCAAAGATCACGCCTTATTACACCCGTATCGGGAAGGATCTTATTTACGGGTTTGATCTGTTTAAAGACAGCAGCGTTAAGATCTATGTAAAGAAAAGGTACGCATCAGCATCCCAGGTGGACATTGTGGAATATTTATCCTATTATTCCAGTGGGAATATCCGGGACAGGGTATTTCCTGAAAAAGACAGTACGCTGAATAAAAGCTGGCAATACTGGGTCCGGTTTGACAGGCGGGGTTTATTCTGATACATCTGATACCCCTTGCCTTGTTCCTGTTTTCATGAACCATTAATGATTCCTGCGGCGGGCAGAAAGAAAAGGATGCTGTACATTTAGGTACTGAAATGATTGCAAATAACACAAAACAACAAGTATGAAGATTGCGGTAATCGGCGGCACCGGGCTTATCGGTAAAAAACTGGTGAACAAATTAACCGGTATGGGTCATGAAGTGGTGGCAGGTTCACCGGCCACGGGCATTAATACCATCACGGGCGAAGGGATTGATGCAGCATTGAGCGGCGCCTCTGTGGTGGTTGATGTTACCAACCCGCCGCTCTTTAAAGGCGAATCCGCATTGGAATTTTTTGAAACATCGGGGAATAACCTGCTGGCGGCCGCCGCCAGGGCAGGAGTGAAACACCATGTAGTGCTGTCGGTGGTTGGCACCGAAGGCCTGCAGGACAGTGCGTATTTCCGGGCTAAGCTGGCGCAGGAAAACCTGGTGCGGCAGTCGGGCATTCCGTTTACCATCATTCATTCCACGCAGTTCTTCGAATTTGTGGGCGCCATTGCCCGGTCGGGTTTGCAGGGAGAAGTGATCCGTATGTCGCCCGCCTTTATCCAGCCTATTGCATCCGATGATGTGGTGGCTGCCATGGCAGATATCATTGCGGGCAATCCTGTAAACGGGATGGTTGACATAGCGGGCCCCGAAAAATTCCGCCTGGATGAACTGGTACGCAAATACCTGTTGGTGATGAAAGATGAACACGAAGTGATTACCGATGAGCAGGCGCTTTATTTCGGAACAACACTCAATGACGGATCGCTGGTTCCCGGGGAGGGTACAAGAACAGGAGCTGTGTATTATGAAGACTGGATCGGCCGGCCGGAAAACCAGCGTTTGTTTAAATAGAAAGTGATCATAAGCCAGCCTGGTGCAGAAGCGCCGGGCATCCCACCCGTATATAAAGATGCAGCAGTAGTTTGCCCGTACCGGGCAATACCATAATTTCAGGCAAACAATGCAATCATGGCCAAGGCAGTAAAACTTTCGGATACCGAACAGGTAACGCAGCACATCAGCAAACTGGATCCTGCCATCCGTAAAACAGTTGAAACCATCCGGCAGATCATTTTAAAAACCGATCAACAGATCGGCGAACACATTAAGTGGAACAATCCCTGCTTTTATTATTCCGGCGAAATGAAGCCTTTCGATCCAAAGGAATATAAGCGGGAGATTGTGGTGATGAACCTGTACAAGGGGAGGATCATGCTGGTGTTTCCCAGCGGGGCGAAAGTAAATGATACATCGGGCCTGCTCACCGGCGACTATAAGGATGGAAGAAGGATCACGGTATTTGCCGATATGAACGATGTGAAAGCAAAAGAAAAAACACTGCAGAAAGTGATCAGGGAATGGCTGAAACTGGTGGACAAATAAACAATAGTAATGCCTGCACGGTACACAAAACTGGACAACCCCGCCTGGCACGCACTTACTGAACGGCATGCCGGGTTTGCATCAGGTACGGATCGGTTTAAACGATACGATCCCTGTATTGTTTTGTTTGCCGGGTATGAGAAAGCTGCCGCAGAGAGTTTCCGGCAACTTGATGAAGTGTTTCAGCCGGGCGACTCGTTTTTTCTTTTTGATGATATACCGCTATTACCCGCTAATTATAAAATTGAAACCGTGGTGGAATGCGTACAGATGGTTTGTGAAACACCGGAACCGGTTCCCATTACCGAGAATATCCACCTCCTTGATAAAAGCCATTGGGAAGAAATGTATGCATTGGTAAGTAATGTGTTTCCCGGCTATTACCTGCCCGGTACTGCCGTAATGGGAGATTATTTCGGAATTTTTAAAGACGATCAGCTTGTAGCCATGGCCGGTGAACGATTGTGTATGGATGGATTAACCGAAATAAGCGCCGTGGTTACCCACCCGGATTATACCGGCCGCAAATATGCACAGCAGCTCGTTACTCATTTAAACGACAAAAACCTTCAGCAGGGATTCATCCCATTCCTCCACACGGGCTCAGCTAATGAACGGGCCATCCGGGTGTATGAATTGCTGGGATATACCAGGCGGAGAATTATTCCGGTAACTAAAATAAAAAGAGTGCTGCCGCTATGATTTTTTTTAAACTGTGTTTTCACTTTTTCCCCTGTTGTGTAGATCGTATTAAAAGAGCCGGCTATGCCGGCTCTTTTAATACCTGTTAAAGCAGTTCCAGCAATACTTTGACGAGCCCGATAAAATCAGTGGTCACTTCCGGGCTGATGGGTTTGCGGTTGGGGCGGAAATAACATTGTTTTTCATTCAGTTCAAATTCTGCATCCGGGTGAGCAGCAAGCCGGTTGAGGTCTTTATTAAACAGCAGGGTTTGCAGCGCCTCCCTGTCTTTGCAGATCACATGAAACCGGCGGGAAAATTTTTTAGCATGACTGAAATCAACGTCTGTTTTCAGCACCAGGTTCTCCAGTTTAAGTGCCAGTGTTTCTGGCTGGCCGATGGTATGCGGGTATGTTTTACCCAGGTTGATGAGTCCGGCAAAGTAATGATCGGTTCCGGAATTATAGAGCCGGCCGGCGTGCACGGAACTGCTGTATTGAAAAATGCAGAAGTAGAACGTATGCTGCTTCCACCGGCCTTCATACGATTCACGCACAAAGGGTGTGTGAACGGATTTGTGCAGCAGGAAATGTTTCAGGTTCCGGTGCGATGCAGGACTGGCTCCGAAGGCATGGGTAACCATACTGATGCAGTCGTTCATCATCTTGTTAAACGCCGCTTCCTCTTTTCGTATTTTCTGTATTTCCTTATCCCCGGCAAAATCATCACCCGAAAAATCATAAAAATCCGGATCCAGGGGTGCGTCATCAATGTCCATGCAGTATTGTTTTCAATAAAGGTAAATAATATGGACTATGTATATTTGAGTGACCGGCAGTATGACAATCCCTTATTTTATCATTGATACATTCACCACGGAGAAATTCCGGGGAAACCCCACGGCCGTATGCGTAACAGGTAAACCGCTCCCCGCTGCCATCATGCACGCTGTTGCCAAAGAACTCCGGTTCCCTGTTACTGCTTTTGTAGAAGAAGTTACAGCGGGCGATGAGTACCCCATCCGTTATTTTACCGTTACCGGGGAAATAGCCGCCTGTGGCCACGCCACACTGGCTGCTGCCAAAGTGCTTACCGATTCATTGCTGAAAGAACGGATCCGTTTCAGCACTATTGAAAACATCCAGATCGACATACGCATTGAAGAGGACATCGTTTATATGTTTTATCCCCGGTACAGCATGGAACTCCTGGATGTGTCACCCGGACTGTTACAAAGCCTGGGTATCGAAAAATTCAGGGAGGCCGGATTCTGCAGAGAACTGGAAACCGTATTCATTGAACTTGAAGATGCGGCGTTGCTGAAATCGATACAACCCGATTACCGGTGGATGGTGAAAAGCAACCCTTTTATCAAGGAAGTGGTGATTACCTGCCGGGCGGACAACAATCAATATGATTTCCTGCTGCGTTCGTTCTGTCCATGGATCGGCATTGACGAAGACCCGGTTACCGGTTCCGTACATTCGGTGCTGGCACATTACTGGAAAGAACGCACCGGTAAATACGACTTAACGGCCTACCAGGCATCGGAGAGGGGTGGAGAGGTTTATGTAAAAGCACTGGATGATAAAGTGCTGCTCGGCGGAAGGACTGTTACCATGGGTCGTGGCGATCTGTCTGTTTGAGCAACCCTGTAGGGTGATCATATACCAAGTTCCCGCAACTCTGTGTTTTCATATGTGTCCTGTTTTCGCGGTTCTTTAATAAGTTTCAGGATTGCCCTGGCCAAGGGTACCGAACCAATGATCTTACTGGGTGTAAACCGTTCCACCAGCGGAAAAAAGGGGAAGGCGAGTTTATAAGCAAAAGGAGCCCGCTTGTTTTTATGTTTGGGCCATATGGCATCAGGCCTTACAATGGTCAGTCGTTTTAAATTCATCTGCAGCAATGCATTTTCTGCTTTTCCTTTCAGCCGGGCAAACAGTACCCTGCTTTTCTCAGAACGGTCGGCCTTGTTGCCGCTTAAAAAAAGAAAATGAATTGAAGGGTTTGCATCCCTCATTGCTTTGGCTGCAGCCACAGTATAGTCATAGGTAATCACTTCATATTCTTTTCTGCTTACCTGCAGTTGCGAAATTCCGAGACACCAGATGCAGGCATCACATTCTTTAAACAGATACTTCACCGCATCATAATCAAGGAAATGAGGGTGCAGCACCGTACGGATCTTTGGATGTGACATTTCCAACGGCCTTCGTACGAGGGCAATCACCTGCCGGATACTGCTGTCCGCAATGCATTGCCGCAACACTTCGGCACCCACCATGCCGGTAGCGCCGGTTACAAGGATCGTCATTTTTTTAAGAAAGGTACTCATTTTAGCTCTGTGGTGTTATGTGAGTTTTTAATTCCTTTGCAGATAAAGGGCTATTTTTTATTTTTAGAAAAAAAACGAAATGGAAACCAAACCGGCAAAGCAATCATCGGGAAACTCCATGCTGAAAAATATCCTGATGGGAGTGGTTACGCCCGTGCTGGCCGCCACCATTATTTATTTTTTGGGATTCAATAATAAAGACGAGAGCAAGGTGGAGTTTTTACGAAAAAAAGAAGCCACTGAAAAAACATGGATTGCTTACATCCAGGCCCGTGGAATTTTTTCGGCCGTGATGAAAAAACTGGGCGAGTCGGGTGATATTGAGATTACCCGGAACAATATCAACCATGAAATTGAAACTTCAATTGGCAACCTGGAGAACATCAAAAAAGAACCCAATGCCGACCAGCGGGTATATTCTTCGGTGGATATTATGATCCAGCAGATGAAAGACCTGAAGCCGCTGATGAATAAATTCCTGGATGATATGTCGGCTTATGCCGCCACCAATCCTCCCGAAGAGGAAGGATTCAAATTTGTGCAGGAGCGGGGCCTCGAACTGAAATCGCAGGTAACCCACCTGCGGCAGCGTGATTCCCTGCGCCTGGCCGTTTATTACGACGGAATGAATAAGGACTATAAGATCAAACTACCTACCAGCACCGACCTGGTAAAAGAAGAATAACCCCCTATTCCTTTTCCCGGTTAACCTGCTTTACAGCCTGTTCGGCGGTTAAAAATTCCTGCCGGGTACTTTTCATTCTTTGATGCGCTGCCGCAGCTGTTATCTTCATCCTGAAATCAAACATTCACCCAAAAAAAATCAGGCATGAAAAAGATATTATTTTTCCTGGCGCTCACCACCATCACTATGAGCAGCACCTGCTCCAAGCATGACGATATGGTTTCCGGAAGCACCACTGTCAGTTCATCAAGTGTTCCATCGGCTGTAACCGGCAGTTTCAATACCCGCTATCCAACAGCCAGCGGACAAATAGAATGGGAAAAGGAAAACGGCAATACCTACAAGGTGAAGTTTTTCCTGGGTGCCCAGCGCTGGCAAGCCATATTTGGTTCGGATGGTTCTTTCATCTCCGAAAAAATGATTTAGGCATACGCCGCTTCAGTCCCCCGTGTTCCAGTATCCCCTTACAACGCTTACGGCAAATCCGTAAGCGTTGTATTTTATGCCAGCCTGTAATACAGGGCAGTATACATATTCACCGTATTCTCCGCAGGTGAATTTACCGGCCTGTGCAAGCAGTTTTACGAATGAAAAAAGAAGTGATGGGCCTGGTTTTTGTACCAGTTAAGGTGCTTAAAAATAATTCCTATGAAAAATTTTACACTCTTCGTTATCATCGTTGTGCTTCTTGCTTCCTGCGCCCAGTCGGTAACCACCCAGCAGGCGGCCAACCGTAATTTCAGAAGCACCCGTTCCATCAGGTAATTCAGCCATTGCTTGAGGCCTGTATTTTGTTCTGCTGCAGGCGGGCTGGGATATTCTTGCCAACCCGTTAACATTCTATTACGGCTGTTTCAATATCTTTAGCCTTTAACAGGATTACCTGCTGCATGATGAAAAGGGAATTTTATACCGGTTTGTGCGTGGTTTTGTTATTGGCAGGCGGCACTGCAGCCATGGGCCAGCAATCTCCCGTAAAGAACGATACTTTCTTTCTCGCCAAAAAAAAGGGTGTGCTGGGTATGATCGGCCGCAGCATATCCACCAATCCACCCGGCGAGTCGCCGGTAAAAGTGGAAAATCCTTTTTTAAAATACCGCGGTAAAACGATCCGCTCCATACAAACCATCCGCCTTGGATTTGAATACGACATTGATGATACCAGCCGTGTAAAAGATAATTTCGGCGCCCGGGTGGGTAAAACCTTTCATAAGAACACCAGTGATAAAGTAATCCGCAATAACCTTTTTTTTAAAGAAGGGCAGCGCCTGTACCCGTACCTGCTTGCCGATAACGAACGCTACCTGCGTGAGCTGGTATACATACGGGATGCCCGTATCCTGGTGGAATATGCCGAAGGAAGCACCGACTCGGTGGATGTGGTGATACTTACCAAGGACGTTTTTTCTATCGGCGCCAAAGTTCTCATCAGCAGTAAAGAAAGAGGCCGGGGAGAGATCACCGAAGAAAATTTCCTGGGCAGCGGCACCCGCCTGCTCTTCAGCAGTTATTACGAACAGCCCCGCTACCCCCGCATGGGCGTGGGTGGAGAATTGATCCGCAGGAATATCGGCGGTTCCTTCATCGACTGGGTATCCGGCTACCAGGATTACCGCTATTCATTCACCAGCGGCCGCAACCAGGAAACCGTGGTATATACCCGGATTGAAAAACCACTGGTTACTCCTTACATCCCCACCACCGGTGCACTCGAATGGTCGTACCAGCGTACCCGTAATGTATACGATACTGATTCCCTCTACCATTATGATATCCGCTATGCGTCTTACAACATCGACGCCTGGCTTGGCTACAGCCTCGACAGCAAACGGGCATTGTACGATAACAAAGAGATCCGCATTCACCGCTTTGCCGCTATCCGGGCTTTTAAGCAGCATTTCATCACCGAGCCGGAGAAATACAAAACTGTGTACGATTACCGCTTTGCAGATTTCACCGCGTTGCTGGGATCGCTGAACATTTTTAAACAGGTATTTTATAAAACCAATTTCATTTATGGATTCGGGCGGAGTGAGGACGTGCCGGAAGGATTCAGCCTTGCGCTCACCGGGGGCTATATCAATAAGCAAAGCATCCGCCGGCCTTATGCCGGGCTCGACCTGAGTGTGATTAATATCCGCGACAAAGGTTTTTACAGCAACTATACATTCCGCCTGGGCGGTTATTTCTACCGCAAACGTTTTGAAGATGTAGACCTGCTGGTTTCAGCAGATTATTTCACCAAACTCAAAAAACTGGGTCCCACCTGGTATCACCGTATGTTTCTTTCCACAGGTATTACAGCACAGGCAAACCCGGTATTGAATACGCCGCTTTTTCTGCGCAGCGATTTTGGGCTTCCATATTTCAACAATGGAACCATCAGTTCGGATCTGCGGGCCACCGTACGGGGTGAAACCGTTTTTTATAATACCACCCGGGTACTAGGTTTCCGGTTTGCCCCTTTTGCCTTTGCCGATGCCTGCCTGGTGAAGCCCACCAAGATGAACCTCGATAAAAGCGACCTTTTTACCGCAGTGGGCGGCGGGGTGCGGACAAGAAATGAGAACCTGGTGATTGGAACGGTGGAACTGAAAGCCTATTACTACCCGAGGGTGAACGGAGATATGAAAAACTGGAAGGTGGAACTGAACAGCAATATCCGGTTCAGATACCGGAGCAGCTTCATCAACCGGCCGGCCTTCATCATTGCCAATTAATCTGCCAGCAGATATATAATAAAAAGCCACCCGCCGCAGGGCAGGTGGCATATAAAAAGTTCAGGCGGACAATTACATCAGGTCGAGCGCCTTTGCCAGGAAGGTTGTATTGAAGGGCAGCACCATAGAGCAGTAGGAGCCAATGGGCGACCAAAGCACGGCAAAGAAAGCAGCTACAGAAAGTAAAAATAATACCCAGTACAGGCCGGTTCTCTTTTTGGTTGTTTCCATGTTGTCTGTTTTCTGCAAATATAAGGCAGAACGCTTTTCGGTACACATTTTTATAGGCTTTCAAGTCAAATTTTTTCTTCAAACTGATGTATATTGCCGCTTCTTAACCCTTGCGGATGATTGTACATTTTTATTTGCGTTATTCCACCCAATTCGGGCAATCCCTTTTGGTGAGTGGAAATACGGCTGCGTTGGGGAACAACGATTTGTCCGGGGCCTTTCTTCTTGAATACCTCAATGAACAGCTCTGGCATGGCAGCGTGGAGATAGATCCTGAAAAACAGGATGAACCGCTGATCTATAAATACATTCTTCATAATGAAAAAGGCGAAGAAGTGCTCGAGTTCGGCGACGACCGCATCATCGACCTGTCGAAAATAAAATCAGGCAAACTCATTCTCCAGGATACCTGGAACCATGCCGGCCAGTTTGAAAACGTATTTTTTACCGCCCCCTTTCAAAACGTACTGCTGAAGCAGCCTAAAACAAAGGGCGCTGCCGCAAAGGATCCCAAATCATTCACCCACGAATTCAGGGTAAAAGCCCCGGTGCTGCAGGAACACGAAGTGCTTTGCATGAGTGGCTCCGGAAAAGCTCTGCACGACTGGGATAAGGAGCAGGTGATCCTGCTTTCACGCAAAGACAACTGGTGGACGGCGAAACTCAGCCTCGCCGGCGAACACTTTCCGCTTACCTACAAATACGGGGTGTACAATACCGAACAGAAAAAATTCACCCGTTTTGAAGAAGGCAATAACCGTATGTTGCTGGCCGAAGAAACCGGTAATACCCTTACCATCATTCACGACGGGTTTGCCAAAGTGATCACCGCCAACTGGAAGGGAAGCGGCGTGGCCATTCCTGTATTCAGCCTGCGCAGTAAAAAAGGATTTGGTACCGGCGAATTCACCGACCTGGAGCTGCTGGTTGACTGGGCCAAAAAAACCGGGCTGAAGATGATCCAGCTGCTGCCCGTAAACGATACCATTGCCAGCAATACCTGGAAGGATTCATACCCGTATTCAGCCATTTCTGCCTTTGCCCTGCATCCCATGCTGCTGAACCTGGAACAGGTGGCAGGAAAGGAACATGAAGCATTGATTAAACCGCTGGCCGCCGAACAAAAGAAACTGAATAAACTCACCCAGGTGGATTACGAGGAAGTGGTGCGGCTGAAAACCATCACCATCCGGAAATTATATGCCGCCATGAAGAACAGTTTTAAAGATGATGTGGAATACATCAGCTTTTATGAACTGAACCGGTACTGGCTGGAACCTTATGCCGCTTTTTCTTACCTGCGGGATAAATACGGCACTGCTGATTTTAATAAATGGGAAACCCATGCCGTGTATGATGAGCAATCCATCCAGCAGCTCATCAGCAGTACACAAAGCCATTACGACGAAATTGCTGTTCATTACTTTGCCCAGTATCACCTGCACCTGCAGCTGAAAGCAGCCACAGGGTACGCACATAAAAACGGCATCATCATCAAGGGCGATATTCCCATCGGCATCAGCCGCATCAGTGTGGATGCCTGGGTGGAACCCGAACTGTATCACATGGATGAACAGGCCGGTGCGCCGCCCGATGCATTCACCGCCAAAGGACAGAACTGGGGGTTCCCCACTTACAACTGGGAAGTGATGCAGCAGGACGGGTTTACCTGGTGGCGCAAGCGCTTTGAACAGATGAGTACCTACTTCGATGCTTTCCGCATCGATCACATCCTCGGCTTCTTCCGCATCTGGAGCATCCCGGCCCATGCCGTGGAAGGCATCATGGCACGCTTTATTCCTGCCATCCCGGTTTCCATCAACGAACTGTTTGAACGGAAGATTGTTTTTGAACGCCACCGGTATACGCAGCCTTATGTTACCGATGCCATCCTGTATGATCTTTTCGGTGAACAGAAAGATGCTGTGAAGAAAACTTTCTTCAATGGAAACAAACTCAAAGACAGTTTCAACACGCAGCGGAAAGTGGAAGAATATTTTTCAAAGAACAGCACATTCAGTAAGGACGTGAAGCTGGGATTGTACGACGTGATCAGCAATGTCATTTTCTTTGAAGTGCCCGGCTCCAACGGGCAGCAGTTTCACTTCCGCATTTCAATGGAAGACACGTACTCATTCAAATACCTCGATCCGCAGTCGCAGGAAGCGCTGAAAAAATTATACGTCGATTATTTCTATCACCGCCAGGATGAAATGTGGCGCCAGGAAGCGCTGAAAAAATTACCCGGGCTGAAGCGCAATACCAACATGCTGGTATGCGGTGAAGACCTGGGCATGGTGCCGCACTGCGTTCCCGATGTGATGGAACAGCTGGGCATATTAAGCCTCGAGATCCAGCGCATGCCAAAGAAAACCGGTATCGAATTCTTTCATCCGAAAGACGCTCCTTATTTAAGTGTAGTTACGCCTTCGTCCCATGATATGAGCACCATACGCGGCTGGTGGGAAGAAGACAGTTTCAAAACCAGGCGTTTTTACAACATGATGCTGAATCATGAAGGCGAGGCCCCGGAATACTGCGAGCCATGGATCAATAAAGAGATCATCGTGCAGCACCTGTATTCGCCCGCCATGTGGTGTGTATTCCAGCTGCAGGACCTCATGGGCATGAATGCCGACATACGCCGGGAAGACCCAAGGGAGGAACGCATCAACAATCCATCCGAACCGGAGCATTACTGGAACTACCGCATGCACATCAACCTGGAAGACCTGCTGAAAAAAACAGCCTTCAATGAAGAGCTGAAAGGATATGTTCAGGCCAGCGGCCGCTGATCAATCTGGTATCATGAAAGTCAGGTATAAAACATTCAACCTCCCGTTCCGCCACCCGTTCCGCATTTCCAAAGGAACCAAAACACACCAGCCCACTTTTGTTGCCGAACTTGAATTCATGGGCGTCTGCGGTTATGGTGAAGCGCCGGCCATCAGTTATTACAACATACCCGTTGAACAAATGGCGGCCGACCTGGAAGCCAAAAAAATATACGTTGAAAAATTCGCTTTCTCCGATCCCGAACGATACTGGCATTACCTGCATCATCTTTTCCCGGCCAACCCCTTCCTGGTTTGTGCGCTTGACATGGCCGGGTGGGACCTGTATGGCAAACTGAAGAAGAAACAACTGCACGAACTCTGGCAGCTCAATACATCGAAGTCGCCGGTTACGGATTATACCATCGGCATCGACAGCATCGGCAACATGGTGAACAAACTGAAAGAGAAGCCATGGCCCATTTATAAAATTAAAGTAGGCGTGGAGAACGACATCGACATGGTGGCCGAACTCCGCAAACATACCAATGCCGTTCTCCGGGTGGATGCCAATGCCGGCTGGACCCTGGAGCAGGCACTGGAGAAGATACCCTTACTGAAGGACCTGGGAGTGGAACTGGTGGAACAGCCGCTGGCAAAAGACGATTGGGAAGGGATGAAACTGCTGTATGAAAAATCACCCCTGCCTTTATTTGCCGATGAAGCCTGCGTGTTTGAAACCGACGTGGAAAAATGCCACCAGCATTTTCACGGCATCAACATCAAACTCACCAAGTGCAGCGGCATTACCCCGGCACGCAGAATGATTGCCCGGGCAAGAGAACTGGGTATGCAGGTGATGATCGGTTGTATGAACGAAAGCTCGGTGGGCACAGCGGCCATTGCGCAGCTGGCGCCCCTGCTCGACCACGTAGACATGGACGGACCATTACTGCTGGCAGAAGACATTGCAGAAGGGGTGGGGTTCGATAACGGGAAGATCATCTATACATCCGGTGCCGGACTGGGCATCCGCATCCCGGCTTTTGGAAAATAAAAAACCTATAAGCCGGTAAGGACTTATAGGTTCGTGTAGCAGTCAGTTGATTTCAGAACGTATCAATTAAGACCCTGCACCTGCATGAACACATAGGGATTCAGCGAGTGCTCTTTATCTTTCCGTATCCGGCCTTCACAAAATTCAAGATCAATATAGGTATTGCCGTCGAGTATCTCCCACAGGTCGGCTTTGCTGTCTTTCGTAAAGCATTCGGGCAGCATTTCCGTTGCCAGGCCATCCCAGCAGGCTTCAATGAGTTGTTCTTTTTTTGAATGCCAGTCTCTTGCGTTTCCACGGTTCACTTTCTGCAGTTGCTTCGAAAAGAACTTTGTGTTTACCATGAGCAAAAGCTCTGTCTGGTTATAATTGCCATTCATAAAATAGATTTTGTTGTTTTATTACAGAATATGGATTGAACTGGAAACCCTTTAACGTTCGGGATGTGAAGTTAAGTATGGCAGATATGGAAAAATGTAGATATAAAGGCTTTTGCCACGTAGTATTTGTCCTATACAGGGGTAAATGCCCCTCTTAGCAGTTGATAACCATGGCCCCGGGGATAAACCCTTACTTTAATAAGGATAGCGGTAAAAGTCACAAAACTCCTCATCGCAAAGCAGGTACTTGTATACCGGGTGATTCAGCACATCGATGTAGTCCATTATTTTCCCATCTACTTTTATATTCCGGTACACCAGCCGGACACCATGGCTGTAATCCACATACCAGTTGATGTGACCGGTATACAATGGCTGTATTGGTTTGCCTGTTTGGTAATGCCATCCATAAATGGCTACCCGGTTTGGTTTGGGATCACGGGATATTTTTCCGGAGATCACCACGTCTTTTTTAATGCCGGCAATCAGTCCTTTTTTTTTCCTGCGCTGCTCTTCAATAAGCTGGTGATGCCGGTACATGGTAATACTGCTGTCGCGGTATTCATACATGGGGATGGGTTCCGGTTTCACCGCCGACTGCTGCCAGGTGAGATCCACCATCTTCCGGGTGGGAAGAAAGCAATGAAAGCTGTCGGCTATCCTTTGTGCTGCCATCGGGGTAAGGGGTATTCTTGCCCAATCTTCATCGGTTCCGATGCACAGGTAATCAGGCGATACATAAAAAACAGCCCGATGGGTGATTCCGGTACTGTCTTTTATTTCAGAAACAACCGCAATAAATTTGTGCAGGAAGGAGGGAATATTGCCAGAAAGTATTTCTTTCACAGCCAGCGAATCCCTTTCTTTCCACTTCCAGGAAGACGTCATTTGAAAAAATGAACGGCCGCTTATGCGGTTGCTGCCCGCTGGCGGAACAGGAATGGTGAATCGTTTACTGCTGCTGCAGGCGGCAGCAAAGGCAATGAAGATCATTGCGGTCAGCCACTGTTTAATCGTTGATGAATTTTTCATAAACCCGATTGCCAAAATAGGTAAAGTACTTTTTTCTGTCAAACCGGGTGGCTGAAAGGAGCGACAGGATAAATCCATTCCTGGCCACCTGTTCCGTGTGATAAATAAGTCCGCCCGGGTTTTGCTTCAGTATGATCTGTATCCGCCCGTTCAATGCGGTATAGCGGATCAGTGAGCTATCGGGTGATTCTGTAAACGCAAAGTGGCCGGCCAGGTTGCGTTGCATCAGCCGGCTCCGGTACCAGGTGCCGCCGGTGGAACTCACCAATGGTTTTCCGTTGTAGATCACAAGGCTGTCGTTGTATGCCAGCACCAGTAATTTATGTTCCCGGTTTTGCTGCAGCCAGCGGGTGAGTTTGTTTTGGTGCTTTTCTTCTTCATATCCATAATCGCTGTCGAGAAAGCAGATGCGTTCGATGGTTGACGGGATTGTTTCCACTGCATCAAGATAACCAAAGATGAAACTGCCCCCGCCGCTGTGGCTGTTCAATACAAGCTTCGGGTGATAGTTTCCGAACAGGCCGGCGATGCTGTCAACGATTTTTTTAATGATATAAATAGAGTCGGGCGTACTTCGTTTCCACGCCGGCCAGCTTTTTTGCCCGGCCATTACATAGGCCACAATATAATTGTTCTTTTTGTCGATGGCCCGTACATACCTCGTTTGCGCAGCGATGTGCTGTATATCCAGGTGCCAGTCATCGCCGGCTTTCATTTTTCTTCCTTTTGTCCATTCAATGCTGTTGCCGTTGGGGAGGGCATAAATAACCAGGTATGTGGTGCCGGCTTTATGGAATTGCACAGGGGCAATAATGCTGATCATCACGTTGGCAGATTGATCCTGTCTGCTGCACTCCTGTTCATCAATGGAGCCGTTGGCTGTAAATCCCGGCAGAAGCTGGGCTGCTGCGGCAAGTGGGAAAAGTGCGACCAGAAAAGAAACGGTTCTTTTTATAATCGGGGTGACATTCATGTTTATTTACCCCACTGCTTTAAGCGGCTCCGGGCTTCTTCGTATTTGGGATTCAGCGCCAGTACTTTTTGATACCAGGCAATGGCGTCTTCTTTACGGCCAAGCAGTTCATAAATATTTGCCACGCTGAAAAGAGCAAGATCCCTGTTGGGGAATTCGGCTGCATTGTTTTCAAATACCACCCGGGCATCTTCGTACCGTTTGAGCGTAACCAGCTGATCGCCGAGCTGGTTCATTGCCAGCCAGTCGATGTAGTAATTGGCCGTATCTTTTTTCATGCGGGTATATTCTTCCACCGCTTTTTTTCCGTCGGCGGTTGCCAGCAATGTTTCCAGTACTTTATGAACCGGCTGTTTTAATACCACCGGCTTGTTGTACAATACCTTCATCAGGTTTCCGGCAATGCCGAAAAAATGCGTGGGTGAACTGTTGCATAAAAAAACAACGAGGCTGTTGCTGGAGGGAATGCGTACCATAAACGAAAGGAATCCTTCCGTCATTCCCAGGTGGTAATTGGCAGCCACGCTGTCGGTGGGTGTGTATTTGAACTGCTGGTTGAACCAGCCAAAACCATATTGCCAGGGCCGGATGCCCGGCGTAAACATTTCGTCTGTTAGTTGTTTATTCAGCAGGGTGTAATGGCTGAGTGCAAGATGAAGTTTAAAAAGATCCTCCACGGTGGAATAAAGATCTCCTGTTCCCATGGTATTGGATTGATCCCGGAAATCGGCGCTGGTATAACCACCCAGGCTGTAGTCGTAACCAGAAGCCCGTTTCTCAATCACCTGGGTATGAAAATAAGACCCGGTTCCCGTCATGCCCAGTTTATCCAGCATGTCTTCCTTCATCAGCTGGCTGTAGGATTTGCCGGTTACCCGTTCCAGGATATAACCGAGTGTGAAGAAACCCCAGCTGCTGTAATAATAACTGCTGCCCGGTGTAAACACGAGGGCCGAGTCCATGTATATTTTAATATACTCTTCCCGTGAAAAATGTTGCCGGCTGATCCTCGGAAAAAAATCCTTGATGATGTCGTAATTCGGCATGCCCGATGAATGACTCATCAGTTGCCGGATGGTTACCGCGGCGGCAGGCTTGCCGCTGAACTCGGGCAAATAGTCGGCTATGGTTTTGTCAAGACTGATCAATCCTTTCTGCACCTGTATCAGTGCCAGGATACAGGTGAGTGGTTTTGAAACCGAGCCGATCATGAATTTTGTGTCGGTGGTATTGGGGATATTCCATTCCCGGTTGGCCAGCCCAAATGCTCCCTTGTATATTACTTTTCCGTTTTCTGCCACCAGCACGGCACCGTCAAACATGTTGTAATCATGATAGGTTTTCATGATCTCCCCCAGTTTTTCTTTCTTGCTTTGGGCAAAAGCCGACAGGACCGGTAGTAACAATGCAAGAAGGAAATATCTTTTCATGAGATGCTGTTCGGAATGAGAAGAATGAGCCGTTGCTGTATAAAAGTAACAAAATTTTGGCCGGGGCCGGGCGGCGGCATATTTGAATATTATGCAGGAGACATGGGCAGTGAACGCATCCAGTAACAAAATGCAGCTACCAGCAGGAACCAGATAAAGGTGACGATCAGCATCAGTCCTGTTTTTTTGCCGAACTCCAGGCTGAAACGGGTGGGATCATCATCAAGGTACATGGCGGGAAGTACGTCTCCCGGTTGCTGTTTCCGGTAAACAACCCGCTTCACCTGGTATACCTCATTGCTGTTCACCTTCCGGTATTCCAGGGAAAGAAGGTAATAGGTACTTCCCCGGAAACCCATCTTCTTTTCAGCCTTGAGCACCGTAGCTGTGGTGACCACCGCTTTTGCTTTAAAGGCTTCAATCCGTTTCTTTTTAATCAATACAATCACAAAGGGCAAGGCGCCCAGCACAGGAAGTAAGATGCAGAACAGGGTGACGATGTGCATTGGCCGATTTACATTTTCTTTTTCTCCAGTTTCTCATGTTCCTTTAAATAGAGCGGCAAAGCGGCCGAGCCATACCATTGATATACTTCTGCATCCAGCAGTTTTCCGTTGATGGCGGGGTCGGTTTGCAACAGGGCATTTGCTTCTTCCACTGTTTTTACATTCAGGATGAAAATGCCGCGGTACGTTTTATCATTTTTCTTCAGCGGACCGGCCACGATCAGTTTTCCATCGGCCACCATCCGTCCCATATTCGACATATGGCCTTTAAACAGACTGTCTGAAAGTTCTTTGGAGGCGGTGGTGTTGCTTCCTGTTTTCAGCATCACCAGTACATACATCTTCATGCCATAGTCATCGCCGCCCATTGAATCGGCCAGGGCCTTGTTGTATTTCGGGTTGGCAGATTGGGCGAAGCAGGCCATTCCGAAGGCGAGCATGAAAACAAACAGCCATATTTTTTTCATATCCTTTATTGATTTTTGTTGAGTGAATACTCCGTATTCAGGTCAAGCAGGTAATGACCGAACACAGAGGTATTATTAATATCCACGAGAACCACAATAAAAACATTCCTGCTTCCGGCAGGAAGCAAAACATGGTCATAGGTGCCATGGGCATTCCGGTACACTTTTTCAACCATCGACCTGTTGAGCACATCGCCGGGCAACAACCCGTTTTCGGCAAGCCCGGCTGCGTACTGCCATATATGAACAGCCGGAATGGCGGTGGCCGTTACATCCTGCATGGGGATGGCAATGGTGCTTTCAAACTCTTCTTTGGTTAATGACCTCAGCATGGTTGGTTTTAATGGTACCCGCAATTACTTTACATACGGTGTTTTATAATACTTCACGTATTTGTTCAGCCATTGATCCTGCTCCCACAGCATGTGTAAAATATTTTCCTTGGCCGCATACCCATGACTTTCAAAAGGCAGCTGCACAAAGCGAACCGTGCCTCCATGCCCCTTGATGGCATTGTACAGCCGTTCGCTCTGGATGGGGAAGGTACCGGGGTTGTTATCCGCTTCGCCGTGTATCATCAGCAGGGGTGTTTTGATCTGGTTGGCATAACTGAAAGGGCTCATGGCATAATATACTTCGGGTGACTGCCAGTAGGTGCGTTCTTCATTCTGGAATCCAAAGGGTGTGAGCGTGCGGTTGTAGGCGCCGCTCCTGGCAATACCCGCTTTGAATAATTTGGTATGTGCTAGAAGATTGGCGGTCATAAAGGCGCCATAACTGTGTCCGCCCACAGCCACCCGGGTGCTGTCGCCCACGCCCATTTCGGCCACTTTGTTGATGGCGGCTTCTGCGCTCCAGGTAAGCTGGTCCACGAAATTATCATTGGGTTGTTTATCGCCTTCACCCACAATGGGCATTTCGGCATTGTCCATGATGGCATAGCCTTGTGTGGCCCAGAAAACTACAGAACCATAACCAACCCTTGTGAATGTATATTTACTTCCTCTTACCTGCGCCGCATCTGATGCACTTTTAAATTCACGGGGGTAAGCCCACATGATCACGGGTAATGGCCCGTCTTTTTTTGCATCATAGCCTTTGGGTAAATACAGATCGGCAGTAAGGTCAACGCCGTCTTTTCTTTTGTAGGTGATTTTTTGTTTGGTGATGCCACGCAGTCCCGGCTGCGGATCGGGGAAACGGGTAATGGCTTTGGCCGTGTTGTTTTTCAGGTCACGCAGGTAGTAATTCGGTTGTTCGGTCTGGCTTTGCCTGTTGGTTACGATGATCATCTTATCGTAATCCAGCACATCCGTCACCGTTTCGTAATAGGGTTCTTCACAACGCCAGAGCTGTTTGGTTTCTTTGCTGTTGATGTCGAAGGTATTCAGGAAGGGGAGGTCGCCCTTAACCGAAGCTCCGGCTCCCCGCATAACTATTTTAGAACCGCTGATTACTTTGATGTTACTGCGGCCGTATATATTCTTTTCAGTGAGTGGCGTTCCGGGGTCGTTGTAGGCATCATCCGTACTGATGTCAATCAGTAAATTCAGTGAGCGATCCGGGTTCAGGCTGCTGGTCTTGCGGCGGTGCTGAGCCCTTGAACCTTCCGTTACAAAATAGGTGTTATTCGACAGCATTGCTATGCTGTACATACGCATGGCTGTTTTACAAAGTAATCTTGGTTCGGTGGTAAAGGGTGAAGCCAGGGTATAAGCAGCGTCATGATAATCCATTTTATTTTTTATCATTCCACTGTCTAGGGGTTCTATCCATTGTACGGTTGAAGGAAAATTGCTCAACCAGTTATATCCACGAGGGGCATTCAGCACATTGTCGTTTCCCCTGGGCGCCAGTTCACTGCTGGGCAGTTTGGCCAGTACTTTAACGGTGGCTGCATTCATGTCGGTGATCAGCATGGTGGAGTTGAAGCCACCCGCCGGAACCAGGTAGGAGAAGGGCTTGTCGATCCGTTCCACCAGCAGGTATTTTTTATCGGGCGAAACCGAAACACTGCTATAGATGGCAGGTGAACCGATTTTTGTTTCCACGCCATTGCTGTTTGTTGTTAGTTGGGCCGTAGCATAAAATTCAAACTGTGTTTCATCAAATGGCGATTTAATCAGGTCCTGAAAGGTAACACTGGCAGCCACCTTTCCTAAATTCTGCTGCACCGTAGGGCCTTTTGGCGCCAGCGGTTTTTTAGGTGCCATGCTCAGGGGCTTATTCACGGTTGCGTATAACAGGGTATTGTTGTCAACCCAGCTGTATGCCGGCGTTAATACCTGGTTGAGTGCGGATTTATTTATTTTAATTGCTGTACGGCTTTTTATATCAATCACGTACATGTCAATGGTTGTATTGGTAAAGTGGGTGAAGGCTGCTTTGTCTTCATTCGGACTCCATTGCAGGTTGCCGGCTTTTAAATTGGCAGGCAAACCTTTAACTGGAAATTCGGCGCCGCTCTTAACCTCTTTGATGAGGATGGAAGTAAAATAAGTTGCACGGCTGGGCCCGAAATTGTTTGGATTGATCCGCAGCCCGGCAATCCGCAGTTCAGGCTGTGCCAGGTCTTCCACCGAAGGCATGCTGCTCCGTTCCATCACCAGCATGTATTGCCCTTTGCCATCAAAAGTTACACCGGGTGTTGGCTTCGCCATCACCAGGTCGTAAATCTCTTTGGGAGGAGTTTGGTATTCAATTGCATCCTGGGCAAAGAGGTAGCCGCTGGTGAACATCAGTACGAGGAGGAAAAACTTTTTCATTTTGTTGTTTAGTATTTGTATTAATGTGAATGCATTTTCAGTAAACGGAATCAATCTTTCAGCAGGTGACCGATCTCTGCTTCAAAAGAAAGATGTTGGGCAAAGAACCGTTCCAGCTCCTGTTTATCACCGGCCAGTGATAGCGACCGCTTGGGTAATACAATGGCCTGCTGACTGTTGATGAATAAATAATAGTGCTGGTCATTCTCTTCTTTTTTTACGATGCTGCCCCATTGAAACTTTGATTCGGTCAATCCTCCTTTCATGCTGATCCCGGTATCGGAAATGCCGACTTCATAGTCTGTGAAAAAATTGTGACTGAGCGGATCGTCAATAAAAGCCCGTGCATTCTTCCGGTGAATGGCGGGCAGTTCAAACAGGGGAATGATGTAAATGGCAAAGAGGATGAAAAGGCTGAAGAAAAAATAAAGGTCAAGTGTGACTTCACGGCCTGAGAATTTTATCAGCAGCAGCATGGCGGTGAAAAAGGCAAAGCGTTTCAGCCAGGCCATGATAATGGCTTTTCTTTTGCCCGGCGAATAAAGGGTTACCTGCTGGTAATATCTCGTGTAATCTTCTTTTGAAAACGTGTAGTTAAGTGTAACCATGATTTATTTAATTACTAATGCCAACCCGGCGGTTGATGAATTCATTCTTCGTGACTTCATTCAGCATAAACAGGGCAAGGTCACCGGCATTGATTGTTCCGCTACCGGATGCCGGCGGGTGACCGGCAACAGTAACGTAGTGGCCGGTTGGCCCTTCGTTGCGGATATCTGCCGGGCAAACGATCGTCCACCTGAGTCCGCTTTCATTCAGTAGTTCATATGCCTTTTTATGTTCCAGTCCAACCGCCAGGTATTCGGGTGGATAGTCATCCTGTTCCATCAGCATGGCTCCGTTTTCTGCATCCAGTATCCCCACAGCCCCAATGGCGAGGATGCGGTTTACCCCGGCTTTTTTCATCTGGGTAATGATGTTCTTCATGCCGAGTGTACGGGTTTTGTCGGTTCCGTCGGTGCCGCCACCAATGGCGGAGAGAACGGCATCGCAGCCCTTGATGGCGTTGTATACTTCAGTGGCATCAAAGAGGGCGCCCTGTACCAGTTCCAGTCCATCTGTTTGCAGAAAATCGGTGGTAAATACATTCCGGCCGAATGCCCGTACATGATGACCGTTGAACAGGGCCTGCTGAACCAGTTGTTTACCCACCAGCCCGGTGGCACCGAATACAATAAGATTCACGTTGATTGTTTTGATGAAGGTAATTTATTTCGGCCTCAGCACATCGGCAAACTCCGCTGCTTTCTTTTTGAATACGGCGTTTGCAAAAGGACAAAGCGGCAATATTTTCATGGGGTTGGCCCGGGCATATTCCACGGCAGCCTGCACCAGCTGGTATCCCACATTCCTGCCCCTTAGTTCATCCGATACTTCTGTATGGTCAATAATCATCAGGTCGGTGCCCGTCATAGAGTAGGTCATTTCCGCCAGTCGTTTTCCGTTTTCCTCCACGTAAAAAGAACCCTTGTTCCCGTTCTGTTCCTGTTGTATCAGCATTGTGTAAAATTTATTCAATTTACTAAAAAAGTTTTTTTGGTAACTGAATTGTCTACATATTTGCAATACAAATGAAACTGATCAATACAAATAACAACGGCTGGTGGTGGCAGACAAAAGTCTGACGTGTCGCCGTGCTGTTATTACAGGTATCCAACTTATATAAGGCCCCGACACGAAAGTGCGGGGCTTTTTACATGGTCTGAACGGGGATTTAAGGAAATACTTTATAACGGTATTGTTACCAGCGGAAGCCGGAAAATTTATTAAGTAACCGGGTTTTATTAATCAACCATCTAAGTTCACCTTTAGGGGAAAGAGGCATGAAAAAAATAGAAATACATACAACTTTTAAAAAACTTCTTGCCGATGTGTACACACCGGTAGGTATTTACCTGCGGTTGCGTGACCGGTTCCGGGATACCATCCTGCTTGAAAGCACCGATTTCCATGCCGGGGAGAACAGTTATTCCTTTATTGGTATCAATGCCATTGAAGGTATTGAGATCAGCAACCCTATTGTAATGGAATTTAAACTGCCCGGGGAAGAGGCCGAAAGGATCAGCATCCCCAGGCCAGGAGAGGTACCCACACTGCTTTGGGAATTTATGCAACGCTTCCAGGTAAAAGAAGCGGCGCCCAAACCAGTCAACGTGGCGCAGGGATTGTTTGGATACAGCAGTTATGATGCCATACAGTTTTTTGAAGACCTCCGTTTATCTCCTTTGGATAAACAGGAAAACGAAATTCCTTTGATGCGGTACCGGCTCTATCAATACGTGATCGCCATCAATCATTATAAAGATGAGTTGTTCATTTGTGAAAATCATACCCGGGGTACAGTCAGTGAACTTGCCGTTATAGAAAGCCTGATCCGCAACCGGGATGTGCCCGTGTTTCCGTTCCGGGCCCGTGGACAGGAAACAGCTGGCATCAGCGATGCGCAATACGTTGACATGGTGAAGAAGGGAATGGCAGCCTGTTACCGCGGTGATGTATTCCAGGTGGTGCTCAGCCGGCGCTTTCAGCAACTCTTTTCCGGTGATGAATTCAATGTGTACCGGGCGCTGCGCAGTATCAACCCCAGTCCCTACCTGTTTTATTTTGATTATGGAGATTATAAACTAATGGGTTCTTCTCCAGAAAGCCAGTTGATCGTAGATAAGGGCCTGGCCATCATGCATCCCATTGCCGGAACTTTCCGGAGAACCGGCGATGATGAGAAAGATGAGATGCTGGCCAACCAGTTGAAGCAGGATGAAAAAGAAAATGCCGAACACGTGATGCTGGTAGACCTGGCAAGAAATGATCTCAGCCGCATGTGCAGCCATGTGGAGGTATCGCAATTCAAAAAAATAAATTATTATAGCCATGTTATTCACCTGGTAAGTGAAGTAACGGGCAGGGTGGATGCCGGTGTAAATCCTTTCAGGCTGCTGGCTGCAACATTTCCCGCCGGAACCCTCAGTGGTGCTCCTAAAATCAGGGCCATGCAGCTGATCAATGAGTATGAAACGGCTGCCCGGGGATATTATGGCGGTGCCATCGGTTTTATCGGGTTCGATCAGCGCATCAACCACGCCATTATGATCCGTACTTTCCTGAGCCGGAATAATACGCTCATATACCAGGCTGGTGCCGGGGTAGTGGCGGCAAGCGTGCCCGAAAATGAACTGCAGGAAGTGAATAATAAATTGAATGCATTAAAACAGGCAATTGAACTGGCGCAAACGATAGGATGATGGTTAATAGTTAATAGTTCATGGTTGATGGTTAAGAAAGAGCATGCGGTGCGAATCATCTTCTATGAACCCTAAACTCTAAACCACTAAACCAAAAAAAATGAAAATACTTGTTTTCGATAACTACGATTCATTCACCTATAACCTGGTGCACCTTGTTGAAAAGATCACCGAGGAGAAGGCAGATGTATTCCGCAATGACCAGATCAGTTTGAATGAAATCGGTACCTACGATAAGATTATTTTATCACCCGGTCCCGGTATACCTGAAGAAGCAGGATTGTTGCTGCCGCTGATAAAAAAATACGCCGCTTCCAAACCGATACTGGGGGTATGTCTTGGCCACCAGGCCATTGCAGAAGCATTTGGTGGAAAGCTTATCAACCTCAGCACCGTGTATCACGGAGTGGCTACACCGGTAACCATATTGAATAAGGAGTCGGAAATATTACGCGGACTACCGGAAACGATTGAAGCGGGGCGCTACCATAGCTGGATTGTTAGTGACGAAGGATTTCCGGACGTACTTGAAGTAACGGCAAGAGACGAACATGGATACATCATGGCGCTGCAGCACAAAGAATACGACGTGCAGGGGGTGCAGTTCCATCCGGAGAGTGTGCTTACCCCCGATGGCGAAACTATTATACGAAACTGGTTAACGGCATGAAGGAGATACTGAACTATTTATTCGGGCATAAAAGCCTTTCACGGGAACAGGCAAAAGAGGTATTGCTGAATATCTCCCGCCAGCTGTACGGGGAAGCTGAGATCACGGCATTTATTACCGTGTACCTCATGCGCAGCATTACCATCGATGAACTGCAGGGATTCCGGGATGCATTGCTGGAACTTTGTGTGCCGGTTAACCTGGATGAATATGAAGTGATGGACATTGTGGGAACGGGAGGCGATGGAAAAAACACATTCAATATCTCCACACTCAGTTGTTTTATTGTAGCGGGCACAGGTAATAAAGTGGCCAAGCATGGCAATTACGGAGCTTCTTCCATCAGTGGTTCCAGTAACGTAATGGAACAACTGGGATATCAATTCAAAGCAGATGTACCGGCGCTGAAGAAAGAGCTGGAAGAAGCGAATATCTGTTTCCTGCATGCGCCCTTGTTTCACCCGGCGCTAAAGGCGGTGGCGCCTGTACGGAAAAGCCTGGGCATCCGTACGTTTTTTAACATGCTGGGCCCCCTGGTAAACCCGGCATCGCCAACGTACCAGCTGGTGGGTGTGTACAACATGGAAATGGCGCGGATATACAATTACCTGCTGCAGCAGGGCAACAGCGCCTTCACCATCATTCATGCACTGGATGGATACGATGAAATATCATTAACCGGCGATACCCGGGTGATCACCCAGTCGGGAGAAAGAACTTTCAGTGCCGTGGAGCTGGGCAAACGGATGGTGTATCCATCAGATATACACGGAGGCAACTCGGTGGAGGAGGCAGCTGCCATCTTTTTGAAAATAATAAAAGGCGAAGGAAGCTGGGCACAGAATGCGGTGGTGCTGGCCAATGCGGCAATGGCGCTGCAGTGTACCGGACAATACCGGGATTATGAAGAATGTTACCAGCGGGCAGTGGAAAGCCTGGAGGGTGGCAAAGCCTATGAATCTTTACAAAAACTGACCGGCAGTAATTGATGAATATCCTCGATAAAATAATTGAACATAAACAAAAGGAAGTGGAAGCGCTGAAGCGGAATTCGCCTCTTTCCGCTGTATTCAGCAGAACGGTTCTTTCGCTGAAGCATTTCCTGCTGGATGACACAAAAACAGGTATTATTGCCGAGTTTAAACGGAAGTCGCCATCGAAGGGAATCATCAACAACCGGGCAGATGTGGTTGAAGTAACAGGCGCATATACCGGTTATGGAGCTTCCTGCTTGTCCATTTTAACGGATTCGTTTTTTTTTGGCGGCTCAGCAGATGACCTTCGCAGGGCTAGGGCGAATGAAATTCCCATCCTGCGGAAAGATTTTATCATCGATGAATACCAGGTGGCGGAATCGAGGGCCATGGGGGCCGATGTTATTTTATTGATAGCCACCTGTCTTTCGCCGCACCGTGTTAAAGAATTGGCTTCCTTTGCAAAGTCATTGCAACTGGAGGTATTGCTGGAGATACATTCGGAAGAAGAATTGGGGCATATCTGTGATGAGGTTGACCTGGTGGGGGTTAACAACCGCGATCTGAAGACCTTTAGGGTAGACATCAACCGCTCCATTGAATTAAGCAGAAAGATCCCGGCCGATAAGATCCGGGTGGCAGAAAGCGGCATTGATAACATGGAAACCATTGAACGCTTCCTGCAGGAAGGGTTTCAGGGCTTTTTGATCGGGGAAAAATTTATGCGGGAAGAAAATCCGGGAGAGGCATTCCGGGTGTTTGCAGAGAAAATGAAGAAGTGATCCTGGCTGGTCGCGGATTTTTGAATTGCTCCGGCCTTTGAATTGCTCCGGCCTTTGAATTGCTCCGGCCTTCAGGCCGGAGATAAATAACAAAACATAAAACAACAAAAAATATGAACATCAAGGTATGCGGCATCACCCAGTTAAAACAGCTGCAGCAACTAGACGGACTGAATATTGATTTTGCCGGAATGATATTTTACAAAGAATCACCCAGGTATATCGGCGATAAGATATCGGCCAAAGAAATAAAAGATGCGGATTTCGACCTGAAGAAAGTGGGTGTGTTTGTAAACCCGGAAATGATCGATGTGCTGGATGCCATTGATGATTATGGGCTCGACGTGGTTCAGTTGCATGGCGATGAAAGTCCGGAGATGTGCGAAGACCTCAGCAGTGAAGTGGAAGTGATCAAGGCCTTCCGCATTACCGGGGAGGAAAACATTGATGAACTGGTGGCTCCCTACGATGCTGTTTGTGATTATTATTTATTTGATACCGGCGGATTGAAAGAAAGCTTGGGCGGAACCGGTAAGCAATTCGACTGGAATATCCTTACAAAGGCAAAGATTGAAAAGCCTTTTTTCCTGAGCGGGGGCATTCAACCGGAAGATGCAGCGAGGATCAGGGGATTCAGGCATCCCGATTTTTATGCTGTGGACATCAACAGCCGTTTTGAAAAGGAACCGGGCGTGAAAGACATGGCCATGGTTCTGCAGTTTAAACAGGCGTTAAAAAAATAAGCGCATGATAACAATCCGCCCGGCAACAGAAAATGATCTGCCACAGATACTGGATATCTACAACGAGATCATTGCCCATACCACGGCGGTGTATTATTATGAACCGCATACGCTCGATATGCGCCGGCAGTGGTTCCGGGAGCGCAGGGAGCAGGGTTTTCCCGTATTTGTAGCGGAAGAAGACGGGCAGATCCTGGGCATGAGCACCATTGGCCCGTTCCGGGTACCCACGGCTTATAAGTTTTCAGTGGAGAACACCGTGCATGTGGCGGCACGGGCCAGGGGAAAGGGAGTAGGTAAATTACTGATGCCACCGATCATCGAAGCAGCCAGGCAGCTGGGTATGCACACCATCGTGGCGGGTATTGATGCAACCAATGAGGTGAGCATCCGCCTGCACAAAAATTTTGGTTTTGAAGAAGTGGCACATTTCAAAGAAGTGGGGTATAAATTTAACCGCTGGCTGGATCTGAAATTTTTGCAATTGATATTGCTTCCTGCAAAACCGGAAGTTGTGTAACGGTTACGTACGGAAATGGCTGCAAAATGTTGTGTGGTACAGCGTACGACGCCATTGAAGTTTAATAGAATGACAAATGCCTGAAACAAAAACATACCAACAACCCGATGAACATGGTTACTACGGAAACTTTGGCGGCGCCTTTGTACCCGAGATGCTGTACCTCAATGTGAAAGAACTGCAGGATAATTACCTTCAGATAATCCAGGCTGAAGATTTTCAGAAAGAGTTTCTTTACCTCCTGCATGATTATGCCGGAAGGCCAACGCCTTTATTTCATGCCGAACGGCTGAGTGCACGCTACAAAGCAACTATTTTTTTAAAGCGGGAAGACCTTTGCCATACCGGCGCACATAAAATAAATAATACCATCGGGCAGATCTTGCTGGCGCAGCGCCTCGGTAAAAAACGAATCATCGCCGAAACAGGCGCCGGTCAGCATGGGGTAGCCACTGCCACCGTTTGCGCACTGAAAGGGCTCGAGTGTATCGTGTACATGGGCGAAAAAGACATGGAGCGACAGGCGCCCAATGTAGCCAGGATGAAAATGCTGGGTGCCACCGTGGTGCCGGCCACCAGTGGCAGTAAAACATTAAAGGATGCCACTAATGAAGCCATCCGTGACTGGATCAATAACCCAGCCGATACCCATTACATCATTGGCTCGGTGGTGGGGCCGCATCCGTATCCCGATATGGTGGCCCGGTTCCAGAGCATCATCAGCGAAGAGATAAAAATGCAATTGATGGAACGCAGCGGAAAGGAGAACCCGGATTATGTGCTGGCCTGCGTAGGCGGGGGCAGCAACGCAGCCGGTGCTTTTTATCACTTTTTAGACAACGATGCGGTGAAACTGGTTGCAGTGGAAGCTGCCGGTTGCGGCATCAACAGCGGGATGAGCGCTGCTACCACGCAACTGGGCAAGCCCGGCATCCTGCATGGAAGCAAGAGCCTGCTGATGCAAACGGAAGACGGACAGGTGGTGGAACCGCACAGCATTTCGGCCGGACTGGATTACCCGGGCATTGGTCCCCTGCACGCACACCTGTATGAAACCGGCCGTGCCATATTCATGAGCGCCACCGATACCAAGGCATTGAATGCCGCTTTTGAACTCAGCAAACTGGAAGGCATCATTCCTGCATTGGAATCGGCCCATGCCCTGCATGCACTTAAGATGATCAATTTTAATAAAAATGATGTGGTGGTGGTATGCCTGAGCGGCCGGGGCGACAAGGACCTGGAAACCTACATGAAACATTTATGATGATGCGATACACAATCCTGGTTATGACCTGCTGCCTGCTTTTTTCCTGCAGTGATTCATTCATTAAACACAAACTAGCATTTGAAAAAAATGGCGACTGCGCCGGCGAAGTAAAGCCCGTTAAAATGATCTCCAACATTAATGGCGAGCGGTATGAATTCAATGCCTGCATGAATGACGACTTCAATGGTAAGGATTACACTGTGGAACGTACAGGCGACAGCCTCATCGTTCGCTTTCCCAAAACACCGCAAAAGAAACAGTCCAACTTTAACCTGGTGCTTGATATTGATGCCAAGCCCCGCTATGGTCATATTATTTTAGACGGAAAAGAAATTACGGTGGTGCCGTATCAATAATTCTCAATGAGCCGCTTACAGGATTTATTTGCAAAAAAGAAAGAGGGTATACTGAATGTGTACTGCACAGCGGGATATCCCCGGTTGCATTCCACCCGGGAAGTGATGAAGGCCCTGCAGGAAAACGGCGTTGACATTATTGAACTTGGAATACCCTACAGTGATCCGCTGGCAGATGGGCCCGTGATTCAGCAGAGCAGCCAGGCAGCCCTGGTCAACGGGATGACCATGGCCGCATTGTTTTCACAACTGGATGGCTTCCGAAAAGAAATTTCGGTACCCGTAGTGCTGATGGGGTACATGAACCCGGTACTTCAATACGGCTTTGAACGATTTTGTGCCGATGCGGCGGCGGCCGGGATCGATGGACTGATATTGCCCGACCTGCCGGTCTATGAATTTGAAACAACTTACGGCGCCATCATAAAGCAATATGGACTTGATTTTATTTTCCTGGTAACTCCCGAAACAGCCACAGAGCGCATCCGCAAACTCGACAGCCTGGCCAGTGGATTTATCTATGCCGTTTCTTCATCTGCCACCACGGGTAATAATAAATCCATTGACGGGCAGGAAGGATACTTTAAAAAAATAAAGGAGATGAATCTTGCCAACCCGGTGCTTGTGGGCTTTGGTATCAACAACAAGTCAACCTATGCTGCTGCCTGCCGTTACAGCAACGGCGCCATCATCGGCTCAGCCTATATCAAGGCCCTGGAAAACAGTGCAGATGTGGCCCTGGCTACTAAAGAATTCATAAATAGCATCCGGCTCTAAAACCCAAATGGCCAAAACTCAGTAACTTGCATCATTAAATGAAAACGATGCAAAGAATTTTCCTCTTTCTTTTCCTGCTACCCCTTTTTTCGATTGCACAGGTAAAGCCGAAACCCAAAACAAAACCTGCTGCCAAACCCGCCGTAACGGCTAAAGCCAAAGCAGCTGATGGATTTTCAATCTCAGGAACCGTAACCGGTTTTCCGGATGGAACAAAAGTGGAACTGCTGAACGGGCAAACCGGTGAAACGGAAATCACGTCGGCGGTGATGCAGAATAAATTTTCTTTTAAAGGCAAACTGAACAAACCGGATTTTAAGATCATCCTTTTCAACAGGCAGGCTCCCTATGTTACACTTTTCCTCGATAACAGCCCGGTAACCGTTACCGGTGACCGGCTCACGATGGATAAGGCAAAAGTGGCAGGTTCAAAATCGCATGCCGATTTTGAACAATTTAATGCCACACTGGAACCTTACCAGAAACTTTTTGGTGAAAACGCGGTGTATGATTCGGCCTCCACCGGCACCGCCCTGAAACTGATCGAAGAATTTGTAACCGCTCACAATAGTTCCTTTATCACCCCGCTTGCCATATTGCGGTATCACCAGCTTGCCGATGATATTGTGAAAATGGAATCAATGTACAACGCCCTTGCCCCCGACGTGCAGTCATCTGCTTTGGGTGTGTACATCTCCAGGCAGGTATCCGAAGGGAAGATGAACGGAGTAGGTACACTGCTGCCTGATTTTTCACAGGCCGACACTGCGGGAGTAATGGTAAGCCTTTCTTCGCTGCGTGGTAAATATGTATTGGTGGATTTCTGGGCCAGTTGGTGCGGACCCTGCCGCATGGAAAACCCCAACCTGGTGGCCGCATTCAATAAATACAAAGACCGGAACTTCACCGTGCTGGGTGTTTCACTCGATAATGCAAAAGAGCGCTGGCTGGATGCCATTAAAATGGACAGCCTGAACTGGACGCAGCTGAGCGACCTGCAGGGGTGGGGGAATGCCGTAGCCAAACAGTTCCAGATTTACCAGATTCCTCAAAATTTTTTGGTTGATCCCGAAGGAAAAGTGGTGGGCAAGAATTTACGGGGCGCCGCCCTCGAAAGAAAACTGGCAAGAATGCTGCGATAAAAGAACCACCTCTTTATTTATTCATCAGCGAGTCGGCCTTTTCAATCGCTTTGTCAAATCGGTTGTTTACTTTTTCCAGCGGCTTTGCCGAAGGAAGATTTTCTTTCTGGAATTTTTCAATCAGCGGAATTGTTTTTACAATCTTCAGTGCCGTGCGCAGGTCATCCAGTTTTAGATTTTTCGCGGTAAGGGTTTCAATAAGATTTTTGTGGTATTGGGAACTGCTGCGGTAGGCCGCCAGGCTGTTATCCAGTATCGCCCTGATCCGTTGGCCCAGCACAGAATCCTGGATGCGCTGCAGGTGCTGATCGCCCGCCCGGTAATACTGGCTGTTCTTGTTATCAAACGCATTAAATTCCATCGCCGAGTCAATACGCTGGTTATCGAGGTCTATGGCCGTTTTTTCCAGTTGTTTCAGCTGCGGATCTTTTTCCATCAGTTCGCCATAGAGGGTTTCCACCAGGTCGTCTTCATACCTTTTTTTGGTGAGAATACCTGAGCTGCTGCTTTCTTCTTTCAGCGCTTTGGGAGTGTCGGGCGTAAAATCATGGTTCTTTTCACGATGGGTACAGGAAAGAACGATTAATGAAATGCAGAAAGCGATGCATGGTACTTGTTTCATAACAGGGAATTATGATGTGCGATTAAATTAGCTGCCGTTTGTACAACTGCACGGTATTCTCCAGCCCGAGGTATATGGCATCACAAATCAATGCATGGCCGATGGATACTTCCAGCAGCCCGGGTATGTTTGCTGCAAAATATTTCAGGTTGTGCAGGTCAAGGTCATGACCGGCATTGATACCGAGTCCGAGTTCATTGGCTTTATGTGCAGCTGCTGTATAGGCTGCAATGGCCGTTGCCTGGTTTCCTGCGGCGTATTCTTTGGCATATCCTTCGGTGTACAGTTCAATGCGGTCGGTGCCGGTAGCTTTGGCGCCTTCCACCATTTCCGGCACGGGGTCTACAAAAATTGAAACACGGATACCGGCGTTTTTAAAAATGCCGATCATCTCTTTGAGGTAGGAGGCATGCTCTATGGTATTCCATCCATGGTTGCTGGTAAGTTGTCCAACGGCATCGGGAACCAGGGTTACCTGGGTGGGCCGGTTAGCCAGCACCAGGTTTACAAAACTTTGTTCGGTGCAATTACCTTCAATATTGAATTCGGTGGTCACCACCTTCTTCAGCTCATACACATCGGCGTACCGGATATGCCGTTCATCGGGGCGGGGGTGTACGGTGATGCCATCGGCGCCAAAGCGTTCAATGTCTTTGGCCGAACGGATAAGGTCGGGATTATTTCCGCCACGGCTGTTGCGCAGGGTGGCAAGTTTGTTGATGTTAACGGATAATTTCGTCATGGCTTATTAAATGTTCTGATCAATGTAACACCATGCGAAGGTACTTTGGATGCAAACATACTGGAAAAATTACCAAGGTCTTTTTGCCGCCACAGGTCACGTACCTGCCGGTTATTGCCAAGCTGCAGCTCATTCCAGTAAAAACGGATCACATCGTCTTTGCCCGACAGGTTGAAAATACCGATGGCATTGGAGCCGTCTTTCATTTCTTTGATCCACACTTGGTAATTTTCTGTGCGGATCATCAATCTTGCCTGCCTGCCCAGCGGGTCCTGGTCAACAGCCAGCACCTCGTCGTTGCTAAGCAGGTTCAGTGTAAAATCATCCAGCTTACCCAGGTCGCATCCAATCAGCAAGGGAGCACTGAGCAGGCACCATAAACTTACATGGGTATATTGCTCATCAGGTGATAACCGGGTAGGATGCAGGTTGTCGCCCCAGCCCACCTGTCCAACGATCATCATGTCCGGGTCATTCCATCGCCCGGGGTTTGCGTGCATATACTGGGTTACCTGGCTGAACCCGATGGTGCTGAGGCTTTCCCAGGTATCTTCAATATCGCCGGTGGTGCGCCAGCAGTTGCCGTTTACTTCGGCGCCCCATTTCCAAACGTCTTTCATTCCATACTGGCAAAGGCTGTACACAATATCCCGGTTCTGATTTTGTAGCGCAGCCTGCATAAGGGCATAGGGTTTTTTAAAAGCAGCGAGGCTGGTATCTTTTTCTTCCCGGTATACTTCTTCATAACTGCACCAGTCGTATTTTAGGTAATCGATGCCCCAGGCAGCATAGGAAGCGGCATCCTGTATTTCATGCTGGTAACTTCCGAGGTATCCTCCGCATGTTCTTGTTCCGGGAGAAGAGTAGATGCCGAATTTTAGTCCGTGGCCATGCAGCCAGTCGCCCGTTTTTTTAAGATCAGGAAATTTCTTGTTGGGCACCATTTCGCCGTTGGCATTCCGTTCGGCGGCTTCCCATCCATCGTCGATATTCATGTAGGTCCATCCGTGATCAATCAACCCTTTATCGATCATGGCCTGTGCCGAAATCTTCAGACGTTCATCGCTTACGCTGAGGCCCCAGCAGTTCCAGCTGTTCCAGCCCATGGGTGGTGTAAGTGCCAGCAGCTCACCACAGGTTACGGTGAATGCCCGCTTCTCTGTTCCCAGTGAATTGCGTACAACAAAGGTCATGTTGTAATCGCCGCGGTTTTTCAGGCTGCCGGTAATGATGCCGGTTTTTTCATCCACATTCAGCCCGGCCGGTAAATTTTCTACGGCATACCGCAATGGCTTTTTCCCGGTTGCCGGAATCTTGAAAAGAAAAGGCGAATTGGGCCGGACTCCAAAAACCATTGCGCCGTTTATTTGCGGAGTTGCTTTGGGCGCCGGTGTTAAAACGTAAGGCAATGTTTCGTTGAGACGTACTGTCTTTTGTGTATGCTCCTCTATAAATTCATAATCAATGGTGGTTCTTCCGCCAGCAGATATGGGAATAGAAAGATTGAACTTTCCGTTGGGAGAGAGGGCTACTGCCGTGCTGTTTTTTTCACTTTTATCTGATTCGGTATAGTTCACTGTGTAATTCAGTTTGCCGGTAATTGGCTGGTTGAATTTGTTGACAAGTGAAATATTTTTTACCGCTTTTCCATTGCGTTGAAATGCAGCGGGTACGCTGTTGTTTATTTCCAGGCCATCCACCAGGTCGAGCATGCAGATAAAGGGAATGCTGCTGTACATGCCGCCGGGGCCCCCGCCGTCATATACCCTCACGGCCACCAGGTTCTCCGCGTCCCAGTGAATAAGCGGGTTGCTGAGCGGCACCCGGAACTCCTGTTTGCGGTTCCAGGTGGTATGGTATCCTTCCTTATCGCCGGGAAACGATCCCGACTGCCCGATCTTCATGCCATTAAAAAACACCTCACACACATCATCCACCTTCGCCAGGTTGATGCGCAGGGAATCTTTCCAGAAAGAATTTTCTTTAAGTGATGAAGGCAGCAGTATATGAAACCGGTACCAGGCATAGCCATCGTATTTGTCGTATCCCTGTCCTTCCCATGGTTTGTTGACGAGAATGGTGCCCCAGTTCCGGTCATCAACCGAAGGCTGGCTGAACAATGAATCGTCGCCTGTTTTGAACCTGGCCAGGGGCATATCTACCCGCTGCGCATTTATGGCAGAGGATAGGAAAAGGCAGCATGCGGTAAAATACTTTTTCATGCGGAGGGTTTTGACAAATGTACAGATTCCGGCCAATCAGTGCTGTATACGAAAAAGCCCATCCGCAACTTGCAGATGGGCTTTATTATTTTAATCCAATGAAGGATGGAATTAATACCTGTAGTGTTCCGGTTTGAACGGACCTGCAACCGGTACAGCAAGATAATCAGACTGTGCAGGTGTCAGTTCATCCAGTACCACACCAATTTTAGCCAGGTGCAGGCGGGCCACTTTTTCATCAAGCACTTTCGGAAGTACGTACACTTCGTTCTTATAATTCTTGTGATTGGTCCACAGTTCAATCTGTGCCAGGGTTTGGTTGGTAAAGGAGTTACTCATCACGAAGGATGGGTGACCGGTAGCGCAACCCAGGTTAACCAGTCGGCCTTCAGCCAATATGATCACGTCTTTACCATCGATGGTATACATGTCCACCTGCGGTTTGATGGTATTCTTGGTTCCGCCATAGCTGGCATTCAGCCAGGCCATGTCGATTTCGATGTCGAAGTGACCGATGTTACAAACGATGGCTTTGTCCTTCATCAGGCGGAAGTGTTTTTCCGTGATCAGGTCGCGGCAACCGCTGGCGGTAACGATGATGTCGGCTTCTTTTACGGCGTCGATCATTTTCTTCACTTCAAAACCATCCATTGCAGCCTGTAAAGCGCAGATCGGATCGATTTCGGTAACGATCACGCGGCAACCGGCGCCTTTAAGTGAAGCGGCAGAGCCTTTACCCACGTCGCCATATCCACCCACCACAGCTACTTTACCAGCCATCATCACGTCTGTTGCACGGCGGATAGAATCCACGAGTGATTCTTTGCAACCATACTTATTATCGAATTTTGATTTGGTAACAGAGTCGTTCACGTTGATGGCAGGAACAGGCAGGGTGCCTTTCTGCATCCTTTCGTATAAGCGGTGAACACCGGTGGTGGTTTCTTCGCTCAGCCCTTTTATGTGCTGTATCAGTTCGGGGTAGGTGTCGAATACCATGTTGGTGAGGTCGCCGCCATCATCCAGGATCATGTTCAGCGGGCGGTCGGCGCCACCAAAGAACAAGGTTTGTTCAATGCACCAGTCGGCTTCGGCCTGTGTTTGACCTTTCCAGGCAAACACACCAATACCGGCAGCGGCAATGGCTGCAGCAGCCTGGTCCTGTGTAGAGAAAATATTGCATGAGCTCCATTTTACTTCTGCGCCCAGTGCCACCAGGGTCTCGATGAGCACGGCGGTCTGGATGGTCATGTGCAGGCACCCGGCAATCCGTGCACCTTTCAAAGGCTGTTTCGGACCGAATTCTTCCCGGATGGCCATTAAGCCCGGCATTTCTGCTTCGGCAAGTTTAATTTCTTTACGGCCCCAATCTGCGAGGCTCATATCGGCAACCTTGTATTTAAGGTTGAAATCAATGGAGGTTTTTGTTACTGTAGACATGAATTATTGTTTAGAATGCAAAAATAACTCCATAGAATAATATTCTTCGGATTTATATAAATTTGGGGAAATATCACGTTAATCTGTTAATAACAGGACAAAATCCTTTTTTACCATGGCAAAAGCGGCTCAAACAGAAAAAACGGCTACGGGTACCATCGCTCTGGACGCCAAGGACCTTTCCATCCTGCAGCTGCTGCAGCAGAATGCACGCATGACGGTGAAAGAAATTGCTGATAAGATTCACCTGAGCACTACGCCGGTGCATGAGCGCATCAAGCGGCTGGAAGCAAACGGGGTGATTAAACAATATGCAACGCTGCTGGATCATACCAAGGTGAACAAGAGCCTGATCGCCATCTGTTATGTTTCATTGAAAGAACATAATAAGGCGGCGGGCACCAAGTTTGTGAAAGCTATCCAACAGATGCCGGAAGTGGTGGAGTGTTATACCATCAGCGGTGAGTTTGATTTTATGCTGAAGGTGATGACGGCCGATATGAATGCCTATCATGACTTTCACGTGAACAAACTAAGCAACATCGAAAATATGGGTCACGTGCAGAGCATCTTTGTGATGGGGGTGATCAAGCAGACGCACCAGCTGGTATATGGATAGCGCTAGCCGGCGATCAGTTTTAAAAATTCCTCTTTTTTCCTTCGGGAAACATCCAGCACCGTTCCGTTGGTGAGCCTTACCTGGCCGCCCTCTCCCTTGATGTATTTTTCAATATACTGCAGGTTGATGAGGTGCGAATTGTGGATGCGGTAAAAACGGTAGGGCAGCAGCATGTCTTCAAAATCCTTCAGGAGTTTTGTTACCAGCAGTGATTTCCCGTTTTGCAGGTACAGCTTGGAATAGTTGCTGCTTGATTCAATGTGCAGGATCGTATGGATGGGAATGAATTCCAGCCCGTCGGTGGTGGGGATGGCAATTTTTTCTTCCTGGCTCCTGGAACTGCCCAGCGATTGCTTCAATACATCCAGCTTGTCTTTGGTGTTCAGCTGGCGGTGTTTTGCCAGCCGCTCCACGGCATGCTGGAGGTCTTTGATGGCGATGGGTTTCATCAGGTAATCAAATGCACTGATGCGGATGGCATCCACCGCATAATGATTGTAGGCGGTGGTGAAGATGATGTCAAAATCAAATTCTCCCAGCTCATCCAGCATCCGGAAACCGTTCATGCGGGGCATTTCAATATCCAGGAAAATCACATCGGGCCTGTGCTGCCGGATCAGCAGGATGGCCTCTTCCGGTTTCTGGGTGGTGGCAATCACTTCTACATCCGGGCAAAATTCCCGCAGTTTTTGCTGCAGGTTCTGCAGGCTGCTCAGTTCGTCATCAATCAGTATCGCTTTTAATGGTTGCATCGTTACACCGCTTTCAAAATGATTTCCACCCGGGTGCCGCCCGGATTTTTTTGTTCATCGTAAAGGTCTGTAATATTCACCGACCGGTCATTTACTTTTTGCCGGTTAAATATGTTAATCCGTTCTTCCGTGATCTTCAAACCCACGCTTTTGTGATACGGCTTGTTCTGCATGTTATATATTTTGGCCTTTTCCCGTCCCACGCCATTGTCCTGGATGGTATATTTTATTTTATCTCCATCCAGGGTGGCCATGATGCTGATGCTGAGATCTTTTTCTTCGCTGTGCGCCATCCCGTGTACAATGGCGTTCTCCACAAAGGGCTGCACGAGCAGGGAAGGAACCAGGTAATCGCCATCGGATAAAGCCGGGTCCACATAAACAGTGTAGGCGAATTTATTGTTGAACCGCAGCTGCTCCAGTTCCACATACAGTTTCAGCGCTTCCATGTCTTTGCCGATGGGAACCACTTCATTGCGGCTGCTGTCAAGTATCTTCCTGATGAGCAATGAAAATTTATTGAGGTAATCGGATGCCTGCCTTTTGTCGTTTTGCATAATGAAGTTTTCGATGCTGTTGAGACAGTTAAAAATAAAATGCGGGTTCATCTGCGAACGGAGCACCTGGGTCTGCAGCTCGGCTTTTATTTTATCCGTCTCAATCTTATTCCGCCGGTTGCGCTGGTAAAAAATGATCACGCCGATGGAAAGCAGGGCGAGGAATACAATCAAGTAAGTGAAAATGGATTGCCTGCTTTTCTGCAGCTGCAGTGTTTTAATGTCGTTCTCTTTTTTCAACAATTGTATTTCCTGTTCTTTCTGGATGGTCTGGTAGCTGATTTCAAGGTCGTTGAGGTCTGACCTGGAACGGCTGTTGGAAAGTGAATCCTTCAGCCGCATGTGATCAAACTGGTATTGAAAAGCGGGCCTGTAATCCCCGGTAAGGGAATACACCGACGCCATTTTTTGCAGAGCCAGTACGGCAAAGGGAGCGAATTCATTTTTTCGGGCAATACCCAGTGCCTCTTTCAGGTGTTCTTTGGCTTTGTCGAACCGGTGCATGGCGGTATCAATATCTGCATAGGCAAGCAGGGCACGGCAGGTGGTCCAGCTGTTGTCTGTTTTTGATAAAGCCGCGATGGTGCTGTCGAGCAGTTTTGCAGCGGATGCATGGTTACCCCGGGCCATCTGTATCCTTGCCAGTATGCTGTTGTTGGCAAGCCCGGTTTCGGTATCCCCGGTTGCTGCCACTACTTCATTCGATATCTTTAAATAGTGCAGGGCCGAGTCGAACTGCTTCAGTGTAATGTAATAGTCGGCAATATTGGCTGCTGTTTGCATGTAGGGCATGTTGATGCCGCTGAGATATGCCAGTGCTTCTTTGGAAGCGGCAATGGCCTTTTCATATTCTTCCAGCTGGTTATACAGTTCTCCCAGGTTGGCCATGGCCAACCCAAGCCCCCGGTTGTTTTTGATGAGTTTATTGCCGTTGATGGCCGACTGGAAATAACGGATGGCCGTCCGGTACATCCCAAAACTCTGGTAAACCACGGCAATGTTCTGAGACAGTGAAATTTTTTTAGGTGAGTTCTCCGGCATGGTGTCAATAAGTGATTTCAGCCTGTTCATATAGGCAAAGGATGAATCCTTATTACCGAGGTCGGCATACCGGTCCATGATCTCTCTCAGTGAAAAAACATGGTACTTTCTCATGGGGTCGGGAAAATAGGGCAGCACCTTTTTGTAATAGTAAACAGCGCTGTCATATTTATTATACCGGTATGTAAACGCCTTGCCGATGTCGAAATAAAAAATGCCTGTCATGCTGTCTTGCTTATTTTTTTCGGCCAAAGCCAGTCCTGTTCTTGCCCAGGCGAGTACATTGTTGAGCCGGGCTTCATCCAGTGAATCCTGCAGGGCATAAACCAGGAATCGCATCCTGGCGGTATCGGTTTTTAATAAATGATAAGCCGGTGGCAGATTTCCTTCGCCAGAACCGGAGGCTTTTTCCTGTGCAAGGCCCCGTGTCAGCAGCACAAGGAACAATGGTATAAAAAGTAAATGTTTGTACATGGGTGTGAAAAATAGAATGAAGAGTAAACTGGTTGCGTCCTAAGAGAAGCCGTCCGCCCTTGTTAAATGTACAAAATATTCCAGGTTGATCCGGGCGGCGGCCAACCCAGCAGCTGAATCCATTTTGGCGGCAGTTATTTCTGTGGGGCAACCATTTTTTTTAGTTCAGTCACCTCTTTTCTTAATTCCAGTATCAGCTGCTGCTGTTCCTGAACGGCCTTGGTAAGAATGGGGATGAAGCTGCTGTAGCCGATCATTTTAATGCCCTGGTTGTTCACCACAATGTCCGGGAACACGGGCTCTACTTCCTGCGAAATAAAGCCATAGGTGTATCCGGAACCGGATGGTTCAAAAGCCAACTGGTAATGCACGGGGTTCAGCCGCATCAGGTTTTCGAGGCACCGGAACCGGTCGAGGTTGCTGATGTTTTTTTTCAGCGAGCGATCAGAAACCTGGATGTATTGACCTGTGGACCCGGACACGTATCCCATAATGTTGAAGCCATTGATTCCGGGATTCCATTTTTCAAAAACATAATTGTTGCTGATGTCTACCTGGGTAAGCCATTTCCGGCTGTTGTCGTATTCCGTCATGATGCCGTCGGCGCTGTTTGGAAAACGTTCTTTTACGTGAAGGGTATATTGAGGTGAGCTGGTGCCGATGCCTACATTCACGCTGCTGGTTGCACCATTAACACCATTCACACTTCCCAGTACCAGGCTGTTACTGGCGCCCACCATGGAGTTGGCACCAACGGCGGTGGCATTGGTAAAGTTGCCGGCAAGCACATCGGCGCCACTTCCTACGGCGGTGTTGTAATCGCCGGAGATGTTTGTCTGCAGGGAGATGGAGCCAAGCGCCGTATTGCCACTGCCGGTGCTGTTGCTGTACATGGCACTGGCCCCGATGGCGGCATTATATGCACCCGATGTATTGGAATAAGAGGCATGATCACCAAATGAACTGTTGCTGCTGGCCGTGTTGTTGTAGGATGAAAATGCACCGAAGGCTGCATTGCTGCCGCCGGTTGAATTGAAGTACAGGGCCTGATAACCAAAACTGCTGTTGTTAACCCCGGTTGAATTAAAGTAGGAGGCTGAATAGCCAAACCCGCAGTTGTTGCTTCCTGTGCTGTTACCGGTGAGGGACTGGAAACCAAAACTGCTGTTGTTGGACCCGGTGGTATTGAAGTTAGCAGAAGACGTACCATAGGCAGAATTGCCTGACCCTGTATTGTAAAAAAGCGCATTGGTTCCCGTTGCTGTATTGTTGCTTGCTGTTGTATTTGACCGTAAGGCAGAAGATCCGATTGCCACATTATTAATGCCACTACTGTTCACAAGCAATGCTTCATCGCCGATGGCTGTGTTTTCGTTGCCGCTGGTATTGTTCTGCAATGCGGATCTTCCGGTTGCTGTATTATACTGGCCGCTTGCCGAAATGTTGAAGGCATTCAGTCCAAACGACGTATTGCCCTGGGTTACCATGCCGGCATTGATATTATTCACCCGGAAACGGAGAGGTTGATTGTCGGTGGTGCCGATGAAGTTGACAGCTGGGTTTATGCCGGCATTACCTGTTAAGCCCCATCCGCTTGTTCCCGAAACCGTTTGCCAGCTGGGCAAAGATGCCGATCCGTTGTTCACCATCAGTAAATTCAATACGGTATCCAGCACAAGCAGCCCTTTGCCCGGGTTAGAGATGGCATTCAGTTGTGCGGTTGTCATCCGCGGAATCAGTAGTCCCTTATTGCTGCTGGTAATGTCCAGTTGGGCAGAAACATCGGGGGTGGTGGTGCCGATGCCGACATTTTGAGCGATATTGATTTTTACAGATCCCAGGATAAAGATGAGCCAGCATATTTTTTTCATAACCGTAGGTTTCATTGAATGATGAAATAGTTTACCCGTGCATATAATTCTCCATAAAACTACCGGGCAGGAATGGAGAAAATAACCTGTATTAAAAAGGTGGTGGCGGTTATTGAGCAGGTGGCAGGTCCGGGCAAAAGAACGGTCAGGCGGGGATGGCCAGTTCCATGATATAATCCCTCATGAAATAGCCATTGCCGATATCGAAGTCGGCTGTTTCAATAACGGTGAAGCCCAGTTTTTTGTAAAACTCCTGTGCCGGGTTATCTCGTTTCACCTGTAACTGAAGCGATTTTGCATGTTGTTGTTTAATTTCTTCAACAATATAATTGATGATGAACTTACCCGTACCTTTTCCCTGCTGCGAACCCAGCACATAAATCTTGTGGAGCTTCCATAGCTGTGGTTTGATCTCGTTGTAAGAAGCGAACGCAACGGGTTCGCTATTGTCGCGGATGATGATAAAGCTGCAGCCTTCTTCTTGCATTTGTTTTTTAAGAGAGGCTTCGCTGTAGATAAGTTCCAGCATGTAGTTGATCTGGTCCTGGCTTAATAAGGCCGCATAGGTTTGCGGCCATACGGCAAACGTGAGTTCACGGATGAGGGGAATATCGGCAATGGAAGCTTTTTGAACAGACCACATTATCTTACCCGGATATTTAATTCGGGGGCAAACATAAGTCTTCCCTGTGCATCTTTGACAATGATGTCGAAGAAAAACAATTCATCGCCGGGTTTGAGTTGTTCAGCCAGTGATTTTTTCCAGGTGCCGGTAATGGGTGTTTCCCGGAAGAGTTGTGCATGTGTGGTAAAAGAGGGAACCACTTCAATCTTGTCGGGTTTTTCCACTTCAGTAACGCCGGCTTTTTTATACAGGAGCTGGTAGGAGGAGATGGTATACAGGTTTTTTTTATCGTCGGTGATCTTCAGCGGAAGGTTCACCAGCTGCCGGACTTCTTCCATCGGCACTGTTGCTGAATCGGAATGCAGGCCGAGGGAACTGGTGAGCTTGGGCGGCTTGTATTTCTGCATCGGCTGACCGGCGGGAACGGGCTTTGGCTTTTGTGCCCATCCGGCCGCAGAAGCGGCTGAAAAGAGTGCGGCAAGTAAAAAACGTACAGCTGGTCGCATGTGTGGTGTTTATGTAAGATTACAACGAATTTGCCGCATAAATAGTGTGCCTGTGTACATTTAACTAATTGTTGACAGGCTCTCCTCAATGGTTTTTATCCTTGCTTCTGCATCCGCTTTTTTCTTTTGTTCCAGGGCAATCACTTCGGGTTTTGCATTCTGTACAAATTTTTCATTGCTGAGTTTTTTCTCCACCGAAGCCAGGAAATTTTTCTGGTGTTCGAGGTCTTTCAGCAGGTCGCCTTTCAACGCGGAGGCATCCAGCTCCTTACCGGTTTCAATATAGAACTTGTCTTTCTCTACGGCCACTACAATGCTGTTGGCTACAGGTTCTTCGCTGAATGAAATATGAGCGGCATTCACCTGCTTGCCCAGGATGCCTGTTATGGAACGATAACTTTCTGCAGATGGAGTTTCAATGAACAGGTTGATGGTATCCTTTGGTTTCAGCTGGTTTTTATTCCGGGCGTCGCGTATAGCGCTGATCACCTGCTTGAGCAATTCTCCCTGCTGCAATATTGTTTTTTCAACCGGTACAGCTGCCGTCATTTGTTTTACACAAAGGTCATCCTGCCTTTCTTCCAGCAAATGATAAATCTCTTCAGTAACAAACGGCATGTACGGATGCAGTAACTGCACCAGCTCGGTAAAGAACCCAATGGTTTTTGTATATACACCGGCGCCGATGGGCTGTTCAAATCCCGGTTTCACCCATTCCAGGTACCAGCTGCAGAAATCATCCCATATCAATGAGTAGATCACTTTCAATGCTTCACTCAGCCGGAACTGGTTCATCAGCTCATTCACTTCGGCTTTTGTTTCGTTCAGCCGGTTTTGAAACCAGTCAACGGCAAAATCGTTTTTTGTTTCCTGCCCGTCAGTGCTTCCCTGCTGACGCTGCTCCCACATCTTCACCAGTTTCAGTGCATTCCACAATTTGTTATTAAAGTTGCGTCCCTGTTCCAGTGTGGCTTCATCAAACATCAGGTCGTTGCCGGCGGGGGAGGAAACCATGATGCCGAAACGGATGGCATCAGCGCCGTAGGTATCGATCAGGGCAAGCAGGTCGGGCGAATTGCCGAGGCTCTTGCTCATCTTCCTGCCGATCTTATCCCGTACAATGCCCGTGAAGTAAACATCACTGAACGGTTTTTCACCCATGTATTCATAGCCGGCAATGATCATCCTGGCCACCCAGAAGAAAATGATCTCCGGCGCTGTTACCAATGTGCTGGTCGGGTAGTAATATTTTACTTCTGCGTTACCCGGGTTGCTGTAACCTTTAAAAACTTCAAAAGGCCAAAGCCAGGATGAGAACCAGGTATCCAGACAGTCTTCATCCTGTTTCAGCTCAACGGTATCGCTGCCGTATTGCTCGTAAAACTTATCATAGGCTTCCGCTTCATTAGAGGCCACCACAAACCGTCCTTCCGCATCATACCAGGCAGGAATGCGGTGCCCCCACCAGAGCTGGCGGCTGATGCACCAGTCTTTCACGTTCTCCATCCAGTGGCGGTACAGGTTCTTGAACTTTGCCGGGTGGAATTGTATGTCATCATCCATCACTGCCTTCAAGGCAGGCTCACTGATTTTTTTCATGCTTACCCACCATTGCAGGCTCAATCTCGGTTCCACCACGGTATCGGTGCGTTCGCTGTAACCCACTTCGCTGGTATAGTCTTCTGTTTTCACCAGGTAACCGGCGGCTTCCAGTTCGGGTACAATTTTTTTGCGGGCTACAAACCGGTCTTCACCAACAAATAGCTGAGCCTCGTTACTTAGCGTGCCGTCGTCGTTCAGGATGTCCACCACTTCCAGGTTATGCTTTTGCCCGAGTTGGTAATCGTTCATGTCGTGCGCCGGTGTCACTTTCAAAGCACCGGTACCAAACTCCTTCGTTACGTACTCGTCGGTGATGATGGGAATGCGGCGGTTGATCAGCGGGATCAGGGCAAATTTTCCATGCAGGTGTTTGTAGCGTTCGTCATCGGGATGAACACAGATGGCCGTATCGCCCATGATGGTTTCAGGGCGAACGGTGGCGATGGTGACATCATCTCCGGATCCTTCAATGCTGTACCGGATGTAATATAATTTCTGGTTGGTTTCTTTTCGTATCACTTCCTCATCACTCAATGCGGTTTTTGCCCTGGTGTCCCAATTGATCATCCGCTTGCCACGGTAAATGAGTCCCTTGCTGTACAGGTCGATAAAAACGCTGATCACGCTTTTATAGTAATCATCGTCCATGGTGAATGAAGTGCGGTTCCAGTCGAGGCTGCAGCCCAGTTTTTTCAATTGCTGCAAAATAATGCCCCCGTATTTTTCTTTCCATTCCCAGGCATAATCCAGGAACTCTTCCCGGGAAAGCGATGACTTGGCAATACCTCTTTCCCGAAGCATACCCACCACTTTGGCTTCGGTGGCAATGCTGGCATGATCGGTACCCGGAACCCAGCAGGCGTTCTTTCCCTGCATGCGTGCCCGGCGTATCAGTACATCCTGTATGGTATTATTCAGGCAGTGCCCCATGTGCAGCACGCCGGTTACATTGGGTGGTGGTATCACCACGGTATATGCCTCCCGGTCGTCGGGGGTGCTGTTGAAATATCCCTTGTCCAGGCAATGCTGGTACCATTTTGCGTCGATGGCTGCGGGTTCAAAATTTTTACTGAGTTCCATTATTGCGATTCCTGTTATAAAGGGGGCAAAACTACGAAAAAGCAGGCAGTTATGGCCGTTGCCGACTTGTTGTGCCGGTTAAAATACCCAGCACACGGTATAAGACAACTGGCAGATAACCTATAATTTTATGCCTGTTATTATTAACCTTAATACCCGATGCAATGAAAAAAATAAATTTCTTCAGCTGCCTGCTCGTTATCCTGTCCATCTGTATGTTCCCGGTAAGCAGCCAGGCTCAAACCTGCGAAGCCCTTGATGCCCGTAAATTAAAAGAGATGTTGATTGGGATGGGCCTTACCGTAAAAGATCTGAATACAGAAGCAGGTAAGGAAAAATATGAAGTATCCCTTTCTGCCGGCGGATTTAATATACCGGTGGGTTATGAGATCAGCCCTAGTGGAAATTTTGTGTGGTTAACCGCCAACCTGGGTAAGCCGAAGGACGCCACTTCCACCATGAATGCCGAACTGCTGAAACAGAATGCCAACATTCAGCCCTGCCAGTTTTATATCAGTGGCAAGGGAAACCTGATGATGGGACTGGCCATTGAAAACCGCGGATTAACACCCGCTATCATGCGCCGGCATACGGATAAATTCTCCGGGGATGTTTCTAAAACTTCTTCTTACTGGCAGTAACAGCGGTTGATCTTTTTCCTTTCCAGCTTTTATCGAGGGCGGCGGCTTCTTTCAGCAGCTTCTGCACAGCTTTTATGTCGATTTCATCCACGTGCTGGTAAATTTTATAGAAGATCTGTTTATTGGTGCCGTGAATAAGGTACTGGTCTGTGTCCTTCAGAAGATGCCCATACCAGAACGCCAGCATCACCCCTTTTTTGATTCCTCCCCGGGGAACCGAGGATGGCCATACCAGGCAGATGCTTTTGTTGCCATAAAAGAAAGGAACGTTGTAGGATATTTTTTCCCGGCCGTATGCCGGCAATTGCTCCTTGATAATTTCCCGCAATACATCCACGATCATCCGTTCGTTATCGGGCAGCAGTTCGTAGAGTTGTAACAGTGATGTGATCTTCATGGTCCGGTTAATCTATACTTCGATGCGGAAATGGTGGGCAATGATCTTCATTTTTTTGTTCAGGTAAAAACGATGGGCATCATAGCGGTGATGGGCCGAATTGAGGTGGATGGTTTTGATTCCCCGTTCCCGGGCAATATCCGCCAGCTTATCAAACAGAACCGAAGCATATCCTTTTTTGCGTGCGGAAGCCGAGGTGACAAAATCGTCAAAGTCGATGATGAGCCCGTCATACAACGTAGTGGTAAAGCGGAACCCGGCTGCACAAACAGCTTTGCCTTCGTCTTCAATATACCAGAGCTGGTATCCTTCTTTGATCATTTGTTCAAGCGTGGCTAAATAGGTTTCGTGGCTGTGGTGGGGCCTGAGCTCTTTCATCACGTCGTAGGTCCTGGTCAGATCATCATGGGTTGTTGCCTGGTGTACCTGCATATGTTTACGGGTTGTTTTGTAATTTGACGTTCACAAATCAAAGTAAATATATGCGGATTAACTGGGTTTCTTTTATCACCGGTTTTTTATTGCTGTTTGCGGTTTACCATTTCCCCGAGTTCTTCAATGCATTCTGGATCACCGCTGTTTGCAAGATCGGTTTCCTGGCGGTGGCTTTCGGCATTGCCCGTTACCAGGGCTTTACAGGGCTGGGAGGGTATGGCCTCAACATGCATCCCGGCTGGAGCGGAAATTTAGTAAAGGGGTTGCTGACTGGCTTGTTTTTCTTCGGCCTGTCGGTCTTCATTTCCGTTTTACTCGGGTACGAGCGTTTTCAATCGGTAGAAATACTTTCTGTTTTTGCCCGGCAACTTCCTGTGATCCTGCTGATGACAGTATTCCCCTCCGTGGCAGAAGATATTTTAACAAGGGGCTATCTCTATGGCCATCTGAAAGGAGTTGTTTCAGAGAACTTTTTTGTGATTGTGTCAGCAACGGTTTTTGTGTTAAATCATATCTGGCGCCTGGCAGATGATCCCTCCGTGCACAGCTATCTTTTCCTGATGGGAATGGCCACGGCTTTTGCCCTCTGGCGTTCAGGTTCCTTGTGGATGGCATTCGGCATCCACTGGGGATCCAATATTGCGTACGAAACCAATGCGGCACTTATTAAAACGGTGCCGGTAAGCAACGATCATTCATCTACCTGGATACTGGCAGCCTGCTTTGCCGCAATGATGTTGTTCCTGGGGCTGATATTGGTAAAGCGTAAACAAACACCGTAATAAAAAAATCCCGGCTATGGCCGGGATTTTTTTGGTTGTTTCTTTTCTTCATACCTGAACCTCTTCGTGTTTGTTGTGTGCTTCGGTGAGCTTGCGCTGCACTTCATATGAAACCGGTGAATACGAATCGAAGCGCATGTTAAATCGTGCCCGTCCGCCGGTGAGGCTTCTCAACGAAGAAGAATACTGGTGCATCTGCGCCAGCGGAACTTTGGCGGTGATCTTCTGGAAATGCCCTTCGGCTTCCATGCCTTCCACCACGCCCATCCGGGTCTGCAGGTCGCCCATCACGGCGCCCACCATTTCATCGGCACAAAGCACTTCCACGGTATAAATAGGTTCCAGCAGTTGCGGATCGGCTTCCATAAATGCCTGGCGGAATGCCTGCAGCCCGGCGATCTTGAAAGAGATATCGTTGCTGTCCACGTCGTGCATCTTTCCATCATACACACTTACCCGTACGTCACGTACATAAGAACCGGTAAGCGGACCGTTCTGCATTTTTTCCATCACGCCTTTTAAGATGGAAGGAAGGAATCGGGTATCGATGGCGCCACCCACAATGCAGTTGCAGAACACCAGGCGCCCGCCCCAGTCAAGATCCACTTCTTCTTTACTGCGCAGGTTCAGCCCTTCGGGGTTGGGCATGCCTTCGTACCAGGGCTCAATGCGCATGTACACTTCGGCAAACTGCCCGGCGCCGCCGCTTTGTTTTTTGTGGCGGTAATTGCTTTCGGCCCGGCGGCTGATGGTTTCCCGGTAAGGGATCTTCGGCTTATCAAATTTTACATCCAGTTTGTGTATGTGTTCAATCTTCCATTGCAGCACTTTCAGATGCAGTTCACCCTGGCAGTGGAGGAGGGTTTGTTTTGTTTCTTTTGATACTTCAAATCGAACGGTGGCGTCTTCCTCCTGCAGCGTATGCAGTGCCTGCGATAATTTTTCTTCATCGCCCTTGTTCACCACGCTGATGGCAATGGTAACATTCGGATGCGGGAATTCAATGGGCACCAGTTCAATATTGGCGCCTTTATCGTGCAGGGTATTGTTGACGTGCGTGCTGCGCAGTTTGATGGTGGCGCCGATATCGCCGGCCACCAGTTCCTGCACAGGTACCCGGTTATGTCCCTCCAGCAGAAAGAGCTGGTTGAATTTTTCCGTAGCACCCGTGTTCTCATTCACCAGTTCGCAGCCGCTTTTGATGGTGCCGCTGTATACTTTAAATAAACTGAGTTCACCAATATGCGGTTCGATGATGGTTTTGAAGATAAAAATGCAGGTAGGGCCTTTTACGTCGCAGGGAACTTCCTTGCCTGTTTTTGTTTTTTGTGCCGGCATTTCATTCGGTGCCGGGCAAACATAATCGATGAAGCTCATGATGCGGCCCACACCCATGTTTTTTTCCCCGGAGGCACAGAATAGGGGGAAGATATCGTGTTTGATCATGGAACTGTGCAAACCCGCTTTCATTTCTTCTTCGGTCAGTTCACCCTGGTCGAAATATTTTTCCATCAGGCCTTCATCATTGGACGCAATGGCTTCAATGAGTTCCTTGTGCATCTGGTCGGCCCGTTCTTTTTCATTGTCTGGTATCGGCATCTTTTGTGGTTTGCCTCCTTCGGCGGGGAACTGGTACATGATCATGTTCAGCACATCCACAATGGCGTTGAAACCGGCGCCTGTCTGAACAGGATACTGCACCGCCACCACGTTTGTGCCGAAGTGGGTTTTGGCTTCCCGCAGGGTGCGGTCGAAATCAGCCTCTTCCTTATCCAACTGGTTTACTAAAAAAATGGTGGGTGTTCTGAATGTGTCGGTGTATTCCCAGATCACATCGGTGCCAACTTCCACACCGGCCGCGGCATTCAATACCATTACGCCGGTATCGGCCACCCGCAGGGCGCTGATTACTTCGCCCACGAAGTCGTCGTAACCGGGGGTATCAATGATGTTGATTTTATAATCTTTCCACGGGGTATGCATCAGCGAGGAAAAAACAGAACTCTGCCGTTCTGTTTCCAGTTCATGATAGTCACTGACGGTATTTTTTGTGGCGATGCTGCCGCGGCGTTTGATGATGCCTGCTTCGTACAGCATGCACTCGGCAATGGTGGTTTTACCACAGCCGGCATGCCCGAGCAGGGCGATGTTTTTTACGTGGTTGGAATCGTACGTAGCCATAACACATGATTTAATAGTTTGCAATCGCCCATTAACCAACCAGTCCCGGTAAGGCCGGGACTGGTTGTTAACAGGTGTTATTGTTTGATGAAAGTATGGAACTCATCCTCCAGTTTGTTGATGTCGTTCTCGAGGGTTTCCAGTTTTTCATGCATGTGGTGATGCGGGATGCGGTGCCCGAATGTGGGATGCCGTTCTGCTTCTTTTAAATGTTGTTTGATTTCGTGTTTGAGGTCGTGAATGTTGATGAGCTGGATGTGAAACTGGTTGTGGAAGTGCTCAATGCCCAGTAATACATCCTGGCCGGTTTTTCCGGGTGCGAAATAATAGAGTTCGCTTTTGAGCCTGTTGATCTTTTCACGATAAGCTACCAACTCATCGTGCCATTTGTGACATTCGTCAACAAGCGTCTGTTGCTGTGCTTCTGTATACATCTGGATAGAATTTATAGTGTTAAGAAATAAGTATTCACGGTTGTAAAAGAACTGCTGTTTCTTCACTAAAGGTTGGATACCGGACTAAAATAAAACCTGACATACATCATACCCGGCAATAAGTCTGATCATTTTCAGCGGATATGGACAGTGGGTTAGCGTGGGTGGTGCGGTGAGGGAGTTCTGTTTATTATTCGCCGCTTTTTTAAAGTAACGAAATATTATTTAAAAATGAAAGCATTTTGTTGGCACAATTTATCCCTACCCGGGCGGGAGCGGGGTACGGCATCAGTAGGCTCTTCCCACCGTATCACATACCGCTTTCAGAAGCGAATTATTGTCGTGTGCATCCTGCCCCTTTTCCCACAACATGATGCCATTGCCCATCTGTTTGGATAGCATGGCCTTCTTTTTTACCGTAGCCAGGCCATTGTAATAAATGGTGTAATTGGAAAAACCGCCGTTGGTAACGATGGCCGAATCAGACTGGGGGTTGCCGCCCCGGGAAAGAATATCGCTGTAACTTAAGACCGTATTTGTTTGCGTAATTCCGCTGGGCCGCCCATACCCGGCAATTCCAAGTACCGCTTTTCCTGCCGGCATGCCGCGGGTGCCTGTCCAGTAGTTGAGGCTGGTGGTGGCCAGTGCATAATCGCAATGATGTTTGTAAGGCACGGTGGTACTGTAATCATCATAACTCATGATATTGAACCAATCCACATAATTTCCCTGCCATAGCTCGCTGCTGATGGCATCCCTGACTGCACCGGCATATTTCCCTGCTGTAATGGCTGCCGTTAAATAATATTTACTTCCGAGGTGGCAACTGTCGCTCAGCTGTTTCATCAAGGCAGTATAGGTTGTATTGGTTCCGTCATCAGTACGGGGAAACTCCCAATCAATATCCACTCCATCGAGGCCAAAATTTCTTACCAGGTTCATGGCCTGGGTGGTAAAAAAAGTTCTCGCTGCAGGTGAAGAGGCCATGGTTTTAAAATCGGCAGCGGCACCCGAAATACTGATGAATATACGGGCGCCATTTACTTTGGCTTTGTTCCTGACGTCGGTAAGATGGGCTGGATTTGCCAGGACAAGACTGCCATTGCTGCTTACTGTAGCAAACGCATAATTGATTACATTACACATCCGGAATTTTACATCGGGTACCGTGGCAACGGTTCTGTACGAAGGGAAATATCCGACCACGTAAAATCCGAACGGGGCTGGTGGTGCGATCACTTCCGGCGTATTTGGCGCTGCGGGCAGGTCATCTTTTTTACAGGAAGCAGCAATAAGAATTGTAAGTAAAGCAAACAAAAATAATCTCAGCTGGTTCATGCAGTTTTTTTAGTTGGTTATGTAAATAAATCCGGTACCGGTTATTTTATGGCCGACCGGTTATGATCTACCCAATACGCCAGGATCACAAAAAGCCATTGCAGGTTACCGGCCCAGGCCACCGCATTCATGGCGGGTGGGGGCGGACCGAAGATATTGGCAGCATGTACGGCCACCAGCAGGAGTACCAGTATCAATAACCCGATGATGCCTTGTTTGTTTTTGGACTTGGTGCAGCGTATATATAAAACAAGCCCGGTAATGAATATTCCTCCTTCCACAATCAGGGTTCCCCAAAACGAATCCCATAGTTTAAATCCCAGAAGAGGTGAGCCGGCTCCCGGGTAAAGCGGCAGGTCGGGAAGATGAACAACCAGGTCGAGCACCCAATGGCTGATTACACAAATTGCAAGTATTACAGCATTCCGGCTGTTCCTTTTAAACAGCCAGTAAATAAATCCAAACAGCAAACCCCATCCCGCCACCATCAGCAGGCTGTGTGATATGGGATAATCGGTGAACGCAATGGGTTGCGAATGCCCGGTGCCGGGTTTTAGTTCGGCATGTTCGATATCCAGTAATAACAATACCGGCCATAACAGGTCTAGAAACTGTGCTGCAATAAATAAAGTGCCTAAGGAAAGGGAGGGAGCTGCTTTTTTAACGCCGAAGCCGAGCCCGAAATGTCCGATGAACATATTTTATGCAGTTGGTTTTTTAAACAGATTCGTACCGTAAAATAAAAAAAAAGCCTGAATAAGCGATTAACGGATCAGCAGAACTGTTCCTTTGAGAAAAATTTCTCCTTTGGCATCGTATCCTTTGATGATGTAGGTGTATGTTCCGTTGGGCGAAGAGGAACCTTTATAGGTTCCGTCCCATCCCCTGGATATGTCTGATGTGCTGAAGACGAGGTTGCCGTAAGTATTATACACGAGGAACCGTTGTAAAGTAAAAGATGTACCCGGTGGAATTCTGAAAAGGTCATTCAGGCCATCGCCGTTCGGCGTGAAACTATTCGGAATAAACACTTCTCTTGTAACCTTAACAGTTACGGTGGCTTCTGCGTTGCACTGGTTGGCGGCACTAACAGATAATTTATAGGTGGTGGTGGTAAGGGGAGCGGCTACGGGGTTTAACACAGCTGTATTGTTTAAGCCAGCCGGTGGTGTCCACATGATGCTGTTGTAAAGACCCGATACGGTTGCATTCAGTTGCACCGAAGCCCCGGCAGCAATGGTGGGGTTAGCCGGACTGATGGTAATAACCGGCACCGGCTTTACCTGTACCAGGATGGTGTCGGAATTAAATGTGCTATTGGCCGAGCAACTGGTTGTGGTGTTCATGATGCAATAAACCTGGTCGCTGTTTCCGGCATTGTTGAGTGTAAACACCGGGTTATTGGTGCCGGCATTGGCTCCATTGAGCTTCCACTGGTATGAAACAGATGGGCCTGCATTTATAGGATTGGCAGTAAACGTTACCGGAACACCCGGGCATACGGAATTTGCTGAAACAGATAATCTGATGGATGGGATGGCGCCGCTGCCTACCTGCATCGTTATGCTGTTTGATGTGGCTGTATTGGGCGAAGCGCAGGCCGAACTGTTCGTTAGTAAAACCCTCACCACATCATTATTCGCCAGGGTACTGGTTGTAAAGGAAGGAGCGTTTGTCCCTGCATTGATTCCATTTACCTGCCACTGATAAACAGGCGTGTTGCCCGGGTTCACCGGGGCAGCGTTGAAGGTAACGGGCATTCCGGTACATACCGTGGTGGTGGCTGTTGATATGGTTACAGACGGTGAGCCAGACGGTTCTACAGTTATGGTTATTGCATTGCTGGTATCGGTCACTGGTGGTGTACAACTTGGGTTGGTAATGAGTACACAGGTTACCTGGTCGTTGTTGTTTAAAGAAGTGGTTGTAAAGGTGCTACCGGTACCGGCATTCACACCATTTACTTTCCATTGCAATACCGGAGAAAGTCCCTGGTTGGTAACCACGGCTGTAAAAGTTACCGGGTTACCCGAACAGATGGAGGTGGTGCTGGCAGAAATGGTAACAACAGGCGATGCAAACTTTGCGATAAAAAAATCATAACCGCCGCCGGATACAAGTGTATAGTTTCCGGGGCAGGGGTCAAAATCGGCGCTGCTGGTGAACGGGCCGGTAACATAAATGGCACCGCCCGGTGCAACGGTTACTTCTAATGCATTGTCAATGCCGGGGCCTCCCATTTGTTTGGCCGTAACAAAATTACCTGCGCTGTTGAGCACAGAAATAAAAATATCCCATTCCCCGAGTGAAGTAAGGTTATAGGTGCCGGAGCCTGGATCAAAGTCAACCCCGTCGACAAATCCGCCGGCGGTATATACGTTCTGGTTGGCATCAACTGCGATGGACTGCCCGCTGGTAACACGGTTATTCGTAGCGGTGCCGCTGAACTGGCGTGCCCAGACAAAATTGCCCGCCCCGTCGAGCTTGGAAACAAACACACCCGAGCTTGCCGACAAAGGAAGTGTGTATACACCAGGTCCCGGGTCGTAATCACCTGCTGCCAGATACCAGCCGGTTGTATAAACATTACCTGCATTATCCACGGCCACTGCATTCCCGTGATCATCGCCGGAGCCACCCATTTGTTTGGCCCAGGCAAAATTGCCGGCTGCATCCAGCTTTAGTACAAAAATATCTGCGCTGCCAAATGAAGAAAGATTGAATACGCCTGCACCCGGGTCAAAATCGGCATTGCTGCTGTAGAAGTGACCGGTCAGGAAAATATTCCCAGCTGCATCCAGTGTAATAAAACCAACACGGTCGATGCTGTTGCCACCAACCTGTTTAGCCCAAACAAAATTTCCTGCAGCATCAAGCTTGGAAATATAAACATCCACGCTGCCGAAAGATGTTAAATTGAACACACCCGGCCCCGGGTCAAAGTCGGCCACGGTACTCACGAATTCTCCGGTTGAGTACACATTACCAGCTGCATCCACTGCAATGGAGTATGCCTGTTCATAGTCGGCGCCTCCCATTCTTTTTGCCCACAAAAAGTTTCCTGCAGCATCCAGCTTAGCCACAAACACATCCCATTGCCCGGTTGAAACCAGGTTAAATACACCCGGGCCCGGATCAAAATCGCCCGTTGTTGAAAAGAACCCGGTCACATACACATTGCCGCTTCCATCCAATGCCAGGCAGACCGCCTGGTCGTAATCAGGGCCACCCATATTTTTTGCCCAGATAAAATTGCCGTTGGAATCGTATTTCGCAACAAATACATCGAAATTGCCCGCCGAAGTAAGATTAAATACGGCAGGGCCGGGATCAAAGTCACCCGTACCGGAAAAAGGGCCGCAAACATATATATTGCCGGCCGCGTCGGTAACGAGGGAGTGAGTGATCTGGTCGCCCGTTCCTGCTCCTTGTTTTACCCAGGCCAGGTCAATATCCTGGGCCATTGCTTTGTAGCCGGTAACTATATTCATACATACAAACATTCCAACCAATAACCATGGCTGCTTTCTGTTTATAATTGTATGAATGATACGGGTGATCATGTTGGTAACCGGAAGAAGATCCGTGCAGACCAAAAAGCGCAGGGATCCTGAACAAATGTACTGACAAAACCCTTATTCAGGTTTTAAATATCTTAACGGCCGTAGTAACTCTGCTGTACTAAAAACAGCCCGGAATTGAAAAGTAATTGGTATCGTCCGGAAGTTTTATTTTTTCATTCTTTGCCGGTAAAGCTTCCATGCTTTAGCCAGGAATTTTTCAATTACAGGTTTATTCAGGGGCAGCCCGGGTTTTATCTCCAGGTAGCGGGTGATTTTTCCCTTTCCCTGCAGTAAGGCATCCGGGTCATCAAGATCAACTCCTTTGTAAAAACTGAGTTTAAGTCCTTTTTTGGAAGGGATCATCATGCATATCATTTCTGTGTATTTCTGCCCGTAACAATAAGCCACCATCTTTGCCGGCATGTCTACCTGCTCTATTATCTCCGGGAGTTTTGCCAGCAGGAGGGTACGTAGCTGCAGGGCAGTGCGGAATACCGGCTCATCGTAAGTGCCCATGAAATCGTCAAAGCGTTTATCGGCAATCATGTTTATTGCTCCAGTAGTTTTTTCTTCTGTTTTTCGTATTCTTCTTTGGTAAGTGCACCGGCTTTATACAGGTCGAACAGTTTTTTGATCTCATCGGCCACCAGCCTTTTTTTCAGGTCTTCGGGCACCGGCTGTTTATTTAGTTCTTCCGGTGCTGCCGTTTTTTTCACCTCTTCTTTGGCAGGTTGTTTCACGGGCTCCTCGTTCACCGGGGCAGCAGGACTTTTCCGGTATTCATCGGGCACAACCAATTCGGGTGCCAGCCCGAATTCACCATAGATTGCTTTGTCGAAGGTCATAATGACGTCTGCCTCCAGCGTGCTTTTGTCTTTCCGGGTGGCGGTGCCGGTAATGCGGATGGTATGATTACCGGAGCTGGATAATTTGAACTGGCGAAGGTCTTTCACCAGGATGCTGCTGCCCTGCAGTGTGTAGGTGTCATTGCGGGCCATGTTGGTATGAAACTTTACAAACCGGAAATAACCGGCATCGGATGATCCGTTGCCCAGCTGTAATACCTGTCCTTTGTAAATTTTATAACCACCCGAAGTAAACAGGGTGTCGTGTTCAAAACGGGGTGATGCATACTGAGCCGCGGTTATCAGGGGCAATAACTGAAGCAATACAAACAGTTTTTTCATGATTTCATTTTCTTATAGTGATGCATGGTGAAACGGTTCCATCCTTTTTTTGTTTTTGATTCCACGGCCCAGTTAAAACCGCCGTCTTCATTGGGCCAGTAAACCATGCGTGCCAGTCCCGCCGGCATCTGTGCTTCAAAACAAACGGCTTCGGGATGTACGTCGGTTCCATCGGCAAGTGTTCCCTGCGAATGTTTGCCATCGGAAGTAAATGACCAGAACGAAAGCCGTCCGTCACGAACACCGATCATGGCCAGTTCCCGGTAGGCTTTTTTCCCAAAGTCCCAGGTAACAGACAACTGAAGATAAGTTCCATTCAGCACCGGCTCAAGAATACGGGTGCAGGTGAGTTTTCCCATCGGCGAATCGGCCTGTGCCACCCAGGTGCCAAGCAGTGGATCCATCGGTCCCAGTTTGCCCCGGCCTTTTTTCCAGATTGGTTTTTGTTTTGCCATATAAGGTTTTTATTGATTTGCGAGGTTTTCAAAGCGGGAATGCCGTGTGGTTGCATAAGAACCTGCGGTCGGCAATGCCGCATGTATCTTTTGCCGGTTGGTTGCTCCGGCTTTCTCGCTGCAGTGACCCTTTAAGGCCGGCCAATATCTTTAAGCCTGGCTCATTTCCTCCACCCATTTATCCCGGTCATCCGGGCTGAATTTCCAGGGAGCGAAGTTGTTTTCGATATTCCCAAACATTACATTCCACTCCTGAGGTGCATTGCTGTCTTCCATGATGAGTGAACGGCGTAATTGCAGAATGATATCCAGCGGGGAAATGGATACGGGGCATTCCTGTACGCAGGCATTGCAGGTGGTGCAGGCACGGAGCTCTTCCACCGATATGTGAGCGAACAGGTTTTTTCCGTCGTCTTTGAATGATTTATTGGCATGGATGTTTTTGCCTACGGTTTCCAGCCGGTCGCGGGTGTCCATCATAATTTTACGTGGACTTAATAATTTCCCCGTTTGATTGGCCGGGCAAGCGGCGCTGCACCTGCCGCATTCGGTGCAGCTGTAAGCATCCAGCAGGTTTTTCCAGCTCAGGTCAAATACATCTTTGGCGCCGAATTTCTGAGGAGCTGCTTCTTCGCCAGCTGGCGGAGCCAACTCAGGCTGCATCATATACTTCACTTCATTCTGTACATTCTCCATGTTCTCCATCTTACCCACCACATCCAGTCTTGCGTAATAGGCATTGGGGAAGGCCAGCAGGATATGCAGGTGTTTACTGTATGGTAAATAATTCAGGAAGGCGAGGATGCCGATGATGTGCAGCCACCAGCAACTCCTTTCCAGCATAATCAGCGTGGAAGATGAAACACTGCTCAGCGAAGGAGCGATGATGCCGGAGATGATAAAATTTCCTGTTTCATGATAATGTGCTGCTCCCTGCAGCTGCAGTGCCCGGTCGGCGCTGTTCATGGTAAGGAAGAGCGTCATCAGAATGATCTCGGTCAACAGGATGTAATTGGCATCACTGCGTGGCCATCCATCCAGGTCCTTACTGACAAAACGTTTCAGTTTGATGATATTTCTTCTTACCAAAAAGATAATACATACCGTAAGCACACCTGTGGCCAGTAGCTCAAAGAAATTGATAAGGAAGGTGTAGAAGCCGCCGAGATAAGGTAAAAAGAGGCGGTGAGTACCGAGTATTCCATCCAGTATAATTTCCAGTACTTCTACATTGATGATGATGAAGCCGGCATAGATCACAAAATGCATAAGGGCCACCAGGGGATTGCGGAACATCTTTTTTTGCCCGAACGCCAGCAGCAGCAGGTTCTTCCAGCGCAGGGAGGGGTTGTCTGTAAGGTCTTCGTCTTTACCCAGGAGGATATTGCGGCGGATGGCGCCGATGTTTTTTGCAAAAAGCCAGGTGGCGAAGCCCGCAAGCGCTACAAAAAGGATCTGCTGAACAATAGCCATAAGCAATGTTTGTGTTGCTAAGGTAAATATTTTATTACCACTGATAACACAGATTTAATTTCACAGGTAAACACAGCGTGTCTGTGTAAATCTGTGCGTATATCCGGGCGAATCTGTCTTTAATTCGTTAAATTCGTGCTATCATGGCGGAAAAAAAATACATACTCAGCGCTGAAGTGGCGGAAAAAAAACTGCAGCGCATGGCATTGGAAGTGGCCGAACAGAACTACGATGCAACACAACTCATTCTTATAGGCATCAAAGCAAACGGGATTTTTATTGCGCAAAAGATAAGCAGCTGTCTCAAAGAAGTTTTCAAAGGTGAGATACAGGTGCTGGAACTGGGGATGGATAAAAAGAAACCGGCGGCCATTCACCTGGATAAAGAAATTGACTTTAATGATAAGACAATCCTGCTCATCGATGACGTAGCCAACAGCGGCCGCACCATGTTGTATGCATTAAAACCATTGCTGGAACAGCATCCCCGAAAAATACAAACCCTTGCCCTTGTGGAACGCACCCACAAAACATTCCCGATTGATGTGGATTATACCGGACTCTCTGTTTCCACCACCACCGATGAACACATTTGCGTGGAGGTAAAAAATGGACAGGTAACCGGCGCTTGGATGGAATGATTTTGCCACCCGTACCATTGCCCCGTTTCCTTTTTGTGTAATTGCAGAAGTTTATACATCAAAGCTCTGCTATGCGTTACCTGATTATTCTGCCTGCTGCTGTTTGCATTGCCGCCAACAGTTACTGCCAAACCGGAACCGGTATGTTCCGCGACAACCCAACTCACAAAACTGAAGCCGTTACCACACAGAACCTCGTGTTTGACACGAAGGCATGGCGATTTGATGCCGCAGCGCCCGTACGCTCAACAGCGCTTGTTAGTGGTGATGCTGTTTTCTTCGGCAATACCCGGGGTGATTTTTTTTCGATCGACAAAGTTTCGGGCAGGGAAAAATGGCGTTACCATACCGGCCATGCCATCAATTCATCGGCAGCCTGCCGGAACGGGCTGTTGTTTTTTTCGGATAATGAACAGGCAGTATATGCAGTGGACCAGCGCAACGGGAAACTGAAATGGAAATTCAGGATGGAAGACAAGATTGCCTATCCCTGGCGCTTCGATTATTATTATTCTTCTCCCACGCTTTATGAAGATAAACTGCTTATCGGCAGTGATGACGGTAATATGTATATGCTCACACAAAAAGAAGGTAAGGAAGTGTGGAAATTCAAAAGCAGGGGTTTGGTGAGGAGTACAGCCTCTATATATAAGAACGATTTGTTGTTCGGTGATACGGAGGGTAATTTTTATTCACTTGATTTAAAAACGGGTAAAGAGAAATGGAAATATAAGATCATCGGTGAGGCATTAAAACTGGATACCCTGGGCTTCGACCGGAAAGCCATACTGGCAGCACCCGTTATCAGCGATGATAAAGTGCTGTTTGGTGCCAGGGATGGCTATCTCTATTGCCTGGATGCAGGCACCGGTAAATTGAACTGGACAGTAGATCACGAGGTTTCCTGGATCATTTCCACCGTGGCCATCAAAGATTCATTGGTAATCACCGGTACTTCCGACGGACGGTTTGTGCAGGCGATAAACCTGAACACCGGCAAAGAGGTATGGAAATACAACACGCCGCTGGCCACCTGGTCTTCTCCGCTCATTGACCGCGGCAGGGTGTATGAAGGCTGTTATGACGGGCAGTTGTTCTGCCTTGATCTGAAAACAGGTAAACGGATTTCCCAGTTTACCACCGGCGGTATTATTTATTCTTCCCCGGTGATCAGCGACAGCTTATTATACATTGGGTCGGATGATGGGAGCATGTACGCACTGCGGGGCCATGCCCCGGTAACGCAGAACAGCCGGGTACAATTTGTTTATTATGATGCCGACCAGCCCAAACTCTATTTCCGCAACGGTGCCGATGTACGCATTAAAAATTACCTGCAGGCCAATAAATTTAAAACGATCGGTACGGATACACTGGCCGCCATACTGTCGGATAACAATCCAAACAAAGTGATTGTGTTTGCCACAAACTATTTTCCCGGAAAGACAACCAATGGCAATGGTAATTCCCTGCTTCGTAAATTTCTGGACGCAGGCGGAAGGGTGATCATTGTTGGCAATAATCCGTTGTTCTTTACTGTGGATGAAACAAAGAAGCAGGTAACCGGACTTGCCAACCGCCGGATCGATTCGGTGCTGAGCCTCGATTATGGTCCCACGGATACCCGTGCCTTCGGCGGGCTGTTCAGCGGCTTTGCCAATGATAAAGGGAAGTGGTTCGGACTTGCCGATCATTGGGTATCCAATTTCGGGATCGATAAAAAGCAGGTGGATATTGTTCTGGGTGAGAATGAGAACGGGCAGGCTTCTGCTTTTGTAAAGAAGTATAAGAATGGGGGAGCGCTGGTGCAGGTATGGTTACATCCCGAATTGCCCGTGAACCTTGATGCACTGATCAAATTGAGTGAACGGGAATTAGAATAGATTTTTGAACCACATAGAAAGATAGAACACATAGAAAGTCATAAAATCTATGTTACCTATGTTCCTATGTGGTTCAAACTTTAAAAGCTGATCGCATTGAACCGGAACCTGCCGTTTGAATATTCCAGTGCCGGCATGGGGAATTTAACGATGTTCAGGATCCGGAAAGCAAGCTTCAATCCTTTTTTATTCGTTTTTATTTTGGTAAGGTCAATATCCGGCGCCAGGTACCATTGGCGGTAGCGTTTGATGTCGGGCCGGTAGAAGTTGATATTGCCATTGTCGTCTTTGCCGGTATTTTCATTGGCTCCAAACATTCCTTCGGCACCTGTACCCACTGCCACGTTCAGCCAGGCGGGTATTTTACTTTTTGGAAAGAATGATTTAAGGTTCACACTCAGCCAGTAGGTCTGACCATTGTAATCTTTTAAAAAACGTTCGGCTGTGCTGCTGCCGAATATCTTATCACTCCGCCTGTTCAGCGAGGCATCGCTGTATGATTTCCGGTGAAAAGAAAATTTGAACTGGATGCGTTGTTCATCCCAGGCCAGTTCCTGCGCCACCAGCATGCCGCTGCCGATGATGTTGGCGCCAAAATCGCCCCAGCTCCATCCCCATTCAGCGCTGTAAGCATCCAGTACTTCGATGACGGTTTGATAAAAAGCGCCGCTCATGCCGCCGATCCAGATACGTTTCTTCCGGTCAATGCCCGTCCACCGCCATAGCTCCATGCTTGCCAGGCTTTCGGCGTAGGCGCTGTAGGCATGACCGATCTTATCGATCTGCTTCCATTCCGGAAAATCATTGAAAGAATGAAAATTGCTTTGCGGGTAATTTTTATACCAGGCAGAATATAACCCCACCATGGCGCCGCTATACCCCACGATGTTGGTGGCGGCGATGATCTTTACGCGGCGGTTGATTTGTTTAGTGGTTAATTGGTTTGGTGATTGGTTGATTTGGTGATTTGGTAATTTGGTGATGGTGGAGTCCTGGGCGGATGAAGGAATGGTTAACAGAACGGAAATTAAAAAGCCCAGTAAGGATTTGCCTGCACAAGAGTGCGACGCCAATGAAGCTGAAGTATGATCTGAAGCCTGGGTCATAAAAAACAAAAATACGGGTATGTGTTGTTAAGATATACGAAACATTTATTTTTGAAGATGTAAACAGCTCCTATATGAACGAGAACACACAATCGAAAATTGCAGCCTGGCTGAACGGAAATTATGAACAAGCAGTAAAGGATGAGATCACTAAACTTCAAAAAGAGAACCCATCCGAACTGGAAGATGCATTTTATAAAAACCTCGAATTTGGTACCGGCGGCCTGCGTGGCATAATGGGTGTTGGCACCAACCGCATGAATAAATATACCGTGGGCATGGCCACGCAGGGATATGCCAATTACCTGAAACAGTGTTTCGGCAATGAGGTGAGTGTGGTGGTGGGTCATGACAGCCGCAACAACAGCCGCTTCTTTGCCGAAACCACCGCCCATGTATTTGCGGCCAACGGCATCAAAGTATACCTGTTTGAAGCATTGCGTCCCACGCCGGAGATCAGCTATGCAATCCGGAAAACGGGGAGCAAGGGTGGGGTTGTTTGTACTGCTTCTCACAACCCGAAAGAATACAATGGTTATAAAGCCTACTGGGATGATGGCGCCCAGCTGATACCGCCGCACGACAAGAACGTGATCAAAGAAGTGGAAAAAATATTATCGGTGGATGATGTGAAATGGAGCGGGGGAGAGAAGAACATCGTCATCATCGGTAAGGAAATGGACGACGCCTACCTGGATATGGTAAAAGACTTATCGGTTTATCCCGAGGTATGCGCCGCACAAAAAGACCTGAAAATTGTGTACACACCCATACACGGAACCGGCATCATGCTGGTGCCGCAGGCATTGGCCAAATTCGGGTTCACCAATGTGCACATTGTAAAAGAACAGAGCACCCCCGATGGGAATTTTCCAACGGTGGTTTATCCCAATCCCGAAGAAACAGAAACCATGAGCATCGGCCTGAAGAATGCAAAGGAACTGGATGCGGATATTCTGCTGGGCACCGACCCGGATGCTGACAGGGTGGGTATTGGAGTAAAGAACCACCAGGGAGAGTGGGTGCTGATGAACGGTAACCAGACCGCCTTGCTGGCATTCAACTACATGATTGAAGCAAGAAAGACGAAGGGATTGCAGCAACCGGAAGACATGGTGGTGAAAACCATTGTTACTACCGACATGATCGACGTGATTGCCAAAGCAAGCGGCGTGAATTGTTATAATGTACTCACCGGTTTCAAATGGATCAGCAAGCTGATCCGGGAACGGGAGGGAAAAGAAAAATACATCATCGGTGGTGAAGAAAGTTTCGGGTTGATGATCGGCGATGAGATCCGCGATAAAGATTCCGTTAGCGCCGTTTGCCTGCTCTGCGAAATGGCTGCCTATGAAAAGAACAAAGGCCGCAGCCTGTTTGATAAACTGATCGACCTGTACGTACAATATGGTTTGTATAAAGAAAGCCTGGTAAGCATCACCAAAAAAGGAATGAACGGCGCCAAAGAAATTGCCGCCATGATGGAAGGATACCGCAGCAACCCGCCGCAAACGATCGATGGGGCGGCCGTGGCGGAACTGCTGGATTATGAACTGCAGGTGGGCAAAAACCTGCAAACCGGTGAAAGCTGGAAAATTGATCTTCCAAAAAGCAATGTGCTGCAGTTTGTGCTGGCCGACGGCACCAAGATATCGGCCCGGCCCAGCGGTACCGAACCCAAGATCAAATTTTATTTCAGCGTGAACGGGAAGCTGACCCATGCGGCTGCCTTTGATGCCGCCGAAAAAGAGCTGGATGATAAGATTGCCCGTATTGAGAAAGAGATGGGCTTGAAATAATTTTTCCGGTTGCGGTAAAGCGGCTAAATTGCCGGTACCGTTACCAAAATTCATATATGAAAAGGATCTGCCAGTTACTGCTGTTGGTTTCTTCCCTGTATGTTCACGCCCAGCAAACCGACCCGGGAGCCCTGAAGCAAAAGGCATTCACCCTCTGCCGTTTCCTGGAAAAAAATCATTACCAGCCCCTTACCTGGAACGACAGTTCCTCGGCCATGCTGTTTACCAAATGGATGGATGAACTGGACGAGGAAAAGATATTTTTAACCCAGGCCGATATGGCCATACTCACTCCCTTTAAAACAAAACTGGATGAAGAACTGGCCGGCAAGGGCTGGGAATTCTTTAACCGGTCCACGGCCCTTTATAAAACTGGATTGCTGCGGGCCGACAGCCTGGTGCAGGCATTGCTTGCCAACCCATTCGACTTTTCAAAACCCGACGACATTGCCTGGCCCTGTACTTCGTATGCATTGAACAATGCCGACTTTGCCCTGCGCTGGCAAAAAATGATGAAGTGGCGGGTGCTGGAAAATATCGCATCGGCGGTTAAGGTGGATGCCAAACCGCTAAAAGAAATAATACCGGCCGAATTCAGCAAGCTGGAAAAAGAAGCCAGGGAAAAAGTGCTGAAAAAAGAACGGTATTACATCAGCAACCGGCTGAAAACACCACAGCGTTTTGCAGAAGACATGTCGGAAGAATACCTCAACAGCATTGCCTGGTGTTACGATCCACATACCAATTACATGAATACCGGCCGCAAAAAAGAATTCGATGCCCTGGTAAGCGCATCGGAATACAGCGCCGGCTTTGAGCTGGAAAAAAATGAAAAGGGTGATAAGGCCATCAGCTACCTGCAACCGGGCGGAAGCGCCTGGCGCAGCGGTCAGCTCCATACCGGCGACCTGCTGCTGAAAGTGAAAAGCAACGGGGTGGAGAAAATTGTGGCCGATATAGATGACGACGATGAACTGGAAGACATGCTCGGCGGTACCAGCCAGGCAGAGCTGGAAGTAACCGTTCGTACGGCAGCCGGCGAAGAAAAAACAGTAAAGCTCAGCAAAGAAAAAATAACGGCCGAAGAAAGCGTGGTGAAAAGTTATGTGTTACGGGGAGCGAAGAACATCGGGTATATCAACCTGCCCGGTTTTTACAGCCGTGAAGATGAATCTGCCACCGATGAAAGTCAGCTGAAGTACGATGGATGCGCCAATGATGTCAGCAAAGAAATCGTGAAGCTTAAAAGAGACACGATCACCGGCCTTATCCTCGACCTGCGTAACAACGGCGGCGGCAGCATGTGGGAAGCGATGCAGCTGGCCGGCATCTTCATTGATATCGGTCCGGTGGCTTCATCCAAAGACAAAGAAGGGAAGGTTCATTTTTTAAAAGACCCTAACCGGGGAACCATTTACGATGGTCCGCTCTTGGTATTGATCAATGGTGCCAGTGCCAGTGCCAGCGAATTTGTGAGTGCCGTGCTGCAGGATTATCACCGGGCCATTGTGGTGGGAGGCACCAGCTACGGCAAGGGAACAGCACAGGTGGTGCTTCCCATGGATACGCTGGCGCCTTCGGCTTCAAAAGCCTATACCGATTTTGTAAAAGTTACACAGGATAAATTCTACCGGGTGGATGGAAGCACCACGCAATGGAAAGGAGTGATCCCCGACATCGAACTGCCCGACCTGTATGCCGATGAATCGTATAAAGAACGTTTCAATGCAAGCGCCCTGCGTCCCGATAACAGTAAAACGGGTATTTACCAGGCCCTGGCTCCTTTACCCATTGAGGCGCTGAAGATAAAAAGTGAACAGCGCATTGCCGGCGATGCCTACTTTAAAAATATCAATGACCTGGCCAGGTGGATGAAAGAATACCGGACCGGCCGGGTGATACCACTGCAGTGGAACAGCTATGCCGTGCATTATGCCCGTATCATGGAAATGTTTAAAAAACTGAACCGGGAAGAGCAGCCGGGCGATGGTCCTTTTGCCGCTGTGAATAACGGGTTTGATAAAAAGAAATTCGAAGTTTCCACTTCCCATAGCCGCGACATCAACAACAGTTACCTGCAGCAGGTGACAAAAGACCGGGTGCTGCGGGAAGCATACCTGGTCATGCTCGACTGGCCGGGCCAATAAAGACCCTGCATTATTTACAATCATTTATCTTTAATTTCAATAACCAAATCTCCCTGTATGAAACGCTTCATTTTACTTTTCGCATTTTTCTTTGCCGGTTATGCAGCTTCTGTTGCGCAGGATTATAACAGCCCGGTTGAATACATGAGTGTGATCAGCAGGCAAAGTGAAAACATTTCCAAAAAATTCCTGAGTTATGTAAGTGCCTCCGCCCACGGCAAACGGGCAAAAAAAGTAGAGAGCCTGCGTTCCAGACTGCTCGATGAAGTGCAGGAAGCCCGGATGAATATTGCCGGGTTGCCTTCGTATAAAGGAGACAAAGCTTACCGGGATACCACCGTGAATTTCATGAAGCTGTATTACAATGTGCTCAACGAAGACTACAGCAAGATCATCAACATGGAAGAAGTGGCCGAACAGAGTTACGACCTGATGGAGGCCTACCTGCTGGCGCAGGAACTGGTGGATAAAAAACTGGACGAGGCCAACGATAGGGTGAAACAGGCACAGAAGGATTTTGCGGCCCGCAACAACGTTACCCTTACCCAGCAAAAGGGTGAACTGGATGACATGCTGAAACAGGTAACGGAACTCAATAAATATTACCACGAAGTATACCTCATCTTCTTCCGCCCCTACAAGCAGGAAGCCTACCTGATGGAAGCAATAGAAAAGGGAAACATCACCGGCATTGAGCAGAATAAAAGCGCCCTGCTGAAATATGCCCAGGAAGGCTTGCAGAAGCTGAATGGCATAAAGGCCTTCCAGGGCGATAATGCACTGACCAGTTCCTGCCGGGCCATGCTTGATTTTTACGTGATGGAAGTGAACGACAAGATGGGTTCCATCAGCGAGTTCTTTCTTACCAAGGAGCGTTTTGATGCCATTAAAAAGGAATTTGACAAGAAAGGCAACCGCACCAAAGAAGACGTGGATGCTTATAATAAAAGCGTAAATGAAGTAAACAGTGCTTCACAGGCTTACAACAACACCAACCAGCAGCTCAATAAAAAAAGAAACGATGCACTGAATGACTGGAACAAAGCCGTGAATGATTTCTTTAATGAACACACACCGCATTACAAATAACCGGTATACAGGATGGGAACAAAGTACGCCTGTTTAGTTATCTTGCATACCGTATGAGAAAATTTGAAGACAGTTACCAGCACAAAGGCCTGCGGAAAAAACTGGTTGACCAGCTGCGCAGCAAGGGAATCAGTGACGAACAGGTGCTGCAGGCCATGAACAATATTCCCCGGCATTATTTCCTCGACAGTGCCTTCGACAAGATTGCGTACGAAGACCGGGCATTTCCCATCAGTGAAGGACAAACCATTTCACAACCCTATACCGTGGCGTATCAAACACAATTGCTGCAGGTAAAGCCCAACGAAAAAGTGCTGGAGATCGGAACGGGCAGCGTGTACCAGGCTACGGTGCTGGCCGAAATGGGAGCAAGGGTATACACCATCGAGCGGCAGAAAAAACTCTTTGATCTCACCAAACAATTCGTGTTGAGAAACCAGTATCCCAACATCAAGTTTTTTTACGGCGACGGGTATGAAGGACTGCCCACTTTTGCGCCCTTCGATAAAGTGATCATCACCGCAGCAGCCCCGTTCATTCCCCCCAAACTGGTGGAACAGCTGAAGCCCGGCGGAAAGATGGTGATACCGGTGGATGAAGACCATCACCAGCGGATGCTGCGCATTACTAAAAACGAAGATGGCAGCATCAGTGAAGAGGCGTTTGATAATTTTTCCTTTGTACCGATGCTGAGCGGGAGGAATGGGTGAGTGGTTTGTGGTTTATGGTTGTGTAGTTTCCGATGAAATTTAACCGCAAACAATTTTCAGCAACGTTCAACATTTTAAACTGCGTTCCGCAATTTTCAACCCTTAAATGATCTGCCGCCCATGCGCTTTTTCTCAAAAATAACAGTGCTGTGCAATGTCTGCTTCATGGTGTACGTAACGCTGTGGTATGTTGAGGTACGTAACCGTTTGCCCGGCACCACCAACCAGGTGATACCGCTTTCCTGGCTCGAGAATGTATTTGTAATACTGGGTTTTGGTTCCATCCTCGTGAATACGTTGTTCCTGCTGCTGGTGTTTATTTTCACTGCTTTTAAAGTGAGTGTGAAAATCCCCCGGTGGATCATTATCTTTAACCTGGCGGTTTTCTGCGCCCAGGTGTTATTTCACTTTTTTATTAAACAGGTACGATGATACACAACATTCTTAAAGACAAAAGCACCAAGCTGTTCCTGCTGCTTGGCGGTATCTTCATCACCAGCGCCCTGATGGCAGAAGTGATCGGCGTAAAAATATTTTCACTCGAAGATACCCTGGGGTTGCAGCGGGCCAATATCAACCTCTTCGGCAGCCCGTTCAGTTTTCATTTAACGGCCGGGGTGTTGCTGTGGCCGGTGGTGTTTATCATGACGGATATCATCAATGAATACTACGGCACAAGGGGTGTAAAATTCCTTTCCTATCTAACCATCGGCCTCATCGCATATGCCTTCCTTATTTTTAATGGCGCCATTCACCTGTCGCCCTCAGAATATTTTTCCATCGGCAACGGTATTGATAAACCGGATAATGCCTTCCGGGGTATTTTTGGGCAGGGCTTGTGGATCATCATCGGCTCCATGGTTGCCTTCCTGGTGGGGCAGGTGCTCGACGTACTCATCTTTCACCGCATCAAAAAAATAACGGGCGAAAAAAGCATCTGGCTTCGGGCAACCGGTTCTACGCTTGTTTCCCAGCTGGTAGACAGTTTCGTGGTACTCTTCATTGCCTTTTACGTGGGCAAGCGTATTCAGACCGGGCAAGGCGAACCCTGGAGTATGCACCAGGTGCTGGTAACCGGTACGGGGAATTATATTTATAAGTTTGCCGTGGCCATTTTACTCACACCGGTCATCTATCTTGTTCATGGCTGGATTGAAAGATACCTGGGCAAGGGCCTGGCTACCGAAATGAAGGAGGCGGCCATGAATGACCCCCGCTGATCGTTTTCGCCTGCTGGCCGGCTTGTATCAGTTCTGTACAATTCATCATCACTTATACATTTCTCTCGTATTCTCTTTTAAATAGAGTTATATTGATTTATAAAGACAATAACTGCGGGATGAAACATCTGTATCAGCGCCTGCAACAGTTTCGCCAATATGGTTTCCGGGTGGCTCCTGTTGTGTGGTGCTTTGTATTCGTTTCTTTTACTGCCTCATCACAATGTCCTTCCAATATTGATTTTGAAACAGGCACCTTTACCGGCTGGCAATGTTATACAGGATCTTTTTCGTCGGGTAATCTTGTATTAAATCCTTCTCCGCCGGTTACAGACAGGCATACCATGCTTTCTTTCCTGCCTGGCGACGGGGCCGATTTCTACGGTGGGTTTCCCAAAAACTGTCCCAACGGCAGCGGTCATTCCATTCAGCTTGGCAATGCTTCTCCCGGCGGCCAGGCCGAAAGCATTTCCTATACGTTCACCATTCCTGCCGGCCAGAATGAATTTACACTGATCTATAATTATGCTATTGTTCTGCAGGATTTCAATCATGTGTCTCACCTGCAGCCCAGGCTGCGCATTGATGTAACGAATGTAACAGATGACATACTGGAAGGCTGCTCCACCATGTCATTTATCGTAGACAGTATCCTGCCCGGTTTCCAGGTATCTCCCAATAGTCCGCCGGGTGCACCTGTACGGTATAAGGATTGGTCTGCCATGTCGGTGAACCTGAGTGGGTATGCCGGAAAAACGTTTCGCATACAGTTTACCACCACCGATTGCGGGGCAACCGATCATTTTGGCTATGCATATATCGATATCAATTCACAATGCAGCGGTTCGTTTATCGGCGCCACTTTTTGCCCGGGAGATACGGCTGTACTGGTAACAGCTCCGTTTGGCTTTCAGAATTATACCTGGTGGAATAACAATTTTACACAGGTGCTGGGAACTACACAAACGCTTCATTACAATCCGCCACCAACGGCAGGCACCATTGTAAACGTTGAATTGATTCCTTATAACGGCTATGGTTGTAAAGACACCTTAACCGCTCACCTGCTGGACACACTGAGGCTTCAGCCTGATGCGGGTCCCGACAGGGCTGTTTGTCCGAATACACCGGTGCAACTCGGCAAACCACCTGAGATGGGCATGCGATACAGCTGGAACCCGGCGACGGGGCTCAGCAATCCGAATATTTCGAACCCGGTTGCTACAGTATCATCGCCGGTATCTTATGTGTTAACGGTAACAAATTACGGGGGTGGATGTGTGGGAACCGATACCGTGAATATCACCCTGGCAAACCTGGATACTGCATTACAGGTTAGGGGGAATATCAGCCGTTGTTCGGCCGGCGACAGTACCATTTTGAAAGTAATGCCTGCCGACAGCATTCAATGGTATAGAAATAATATAGCCATACCCGGCGCTAATCAAACCAGTTACCGGCCAATACAAACAGGATTATACCATGCCGTTCTTTTTGGCTTTGGCGGCTGCCATGTGCAAACCCGTTACCAGCAGGTGGATATTTATGAAAGTCCGGTGCCGGGCTTTACAATTAACAATGCGGCACAATGTTTCAATGATAACCAGTTCATCTTTACCAATACCAGCAGCATTACTTCCGGGAGTTTGCAATACAACTGGAACATGGGGGATGGGTACACCGATACCACAAAAGATATTACGCACCATTATTTAAGCCCGGGTATTTATACAGTGAAGCTGCTGGTGAAAAGCAATACAACCAATTGCAGTGACACGGTATCGGCTGTAGTAACGGTTTATGCCAGTCCGGTTGCATCCTTTACGGTAAATGATACGGGCCAGTGTTTTAAGGATCGCCGCTTTGCGTTTACCAATACCAGTACTCCTTCCGCCGGTAGCATACAATACAACTGGAATATGGGTGATGGTACTTTATTCAATACCCGGGACGTTGCTTATAATTATTCTGTTCCGGGAAGTTACATGGTGAAGATGCTGGTAATGATGCCTGGCGGCTGTACAGACAGCAGCATACGTACTATTCAAATTTATCCCAGCCCTGTTGCAGGGTTTACGGTAAATACAACAACTCAGTGCCAGCTTAATAACCGGTTTGTATTTACCAATACCAGTACGGTCTCCTCCGGATCCATGCAGTATTACTGGAATTTTGGTGATGGCCTGGCAGATACGGTAGCCAGTCCTGTGCATACATACGCACAAGCCGGCGTTTACCAGGTTAAGATGGTAGTGACCGGGGAAGGAAATTGTGCTGATAGTACATCATACACGGTTACAGTATATCCTGTTGCACATGCGGCGTTTACTGTTTCGCCTGCATGCATCAATGTACGGGTACCGGTGATCAATCTGACAAGCAATATTCCCGGCACCACGGTTAATTACTCATGGGATTTCGGAAACGGGTACCGCTCAACTGACCGCATACCTGTTTATCAATATACAACACCGGGTACTTACAGCATTACATTAACGGTTACCACTGCCCAATGTCCTTTATCAGTAAGCACAAAAAAAATGGATGTTGTTATTGACGCACCATTGCCGGGCATTATGTACCCGGTGAAGAACGCCATCTCTTATTTTCCCGAAACATTACAGGCCAGAAATATCGGCAACAGTGTTATTTGGATACCGGCCACCAGCCTCGATAACAGAACGAGTTATATGCCGGTGTTTAAAGGACCTGCTGACCAGTTGTACCGCATACAATTACGAACAGCGAGTGGTTGTATTACGGTGGATACGCAATGGGTGGTTACACGTAAGAACATTAAGATTTATGTGCCCACGGTGTTTACCCCGGGCAACGATGGAAAAAACGACCTGTTGCGTCCCTTGCTGATGAGTTTTGTAAAAGTGAATTATTTCAGGATATACGACCGCTGGGGCAAATTGCTTTTTGAAATGAAGAACGACCGCCCGGGCTGGGATGGAAGGGTAAATGGCCAGCCCGTGGAAATGCAGACAGTGGTATGGGTGATAGAAGCCATCGATGTGGATGGAGTGGTTCATCGTGAGCAGGGAACCACTGTACTTATCCGTTAATGGATGCTGTTGGTATAATTACCGACTACTATTTCCCTTTCGAAAAATTTTTATTGATCCACACCACGGCCTTACGCACATAATATTCCGGATCGTTTTCCAGGGGTTTTACCAGTTTTTTTATGGCAGCATGAAGCGAAGGGTCCCGGGTATACCATTCCACCAGTACCAGGCTAAGCCGGCGCTCCCAGAAATTTTTGGAGGAATTGTACTTTTCAGCGAGGGCGAAAATTTCCTGCTGGTGTGTTTTTACAATGGGCTTTACCGACTGCATGCCGATGGTATCGCATACGGCCCAGTTGTCGATGCCCTTTGCGAACTGCCGGATCAGTTCCAGGGTTTTGTCTGGATCTTTTTTGGCAACCAGGCCCAGTATTTTGGCGGCCAGCATTTTTTCTTCCATCATACCGGCTTTCCATAATGAGGCGGCCAGCTCAAAGCCACCTGTCTTGAATTGTTTGGCCAGTTCATTCAATACCGGCATTCGAACGCCGTACGCGTTGAGTTCACCGGGAACAAATTTCTGCTGGGCTTCCAGTGCTTCGGGGTTGCTGTTGGCCTCCAGTATTTTTTGAATGGCTTTTACCTGTGCCGGAATAGTCATCATCTTTTTTTGGTTTTTGTTTTTGCCAGTATTTCTTCGTGCACCACCTGCAGTGCATCTTTAATCATGGACTGCTTAACTTTTCCGAGTTCAAAAATGGTACAGCCTTTTTGTCCCCAGGCACCGGGAACAGGATACACGATCGTTTTATCAAAGGCGCAAAATACCGATTGCTGCAGCGGGGAGAACATCAGCACGGCAATATTATCCTTCTCTTTCAGGGTGGCGAATATTTTTTTATTCACCCGGAAGGATGCCCGGTCGAAGTGCGGCAGTTCAACGGCCCCCGGTAGTGCAAGCGCCAGCTGCCGGAATCTTTCAGCAGTTACCATGTACTAATATAGTTTATTAAAGCAGGCAATCATACCTGGTCAGACGGGTACGTCAGGCCAGGGCTCCTCAACCTCTTTTTTGCCAGTGGCTTGAAGCGATAAAGGAAAGCGGCATACCAATCGCCACGATCAGTATCAGCCAGTTGACGATTGTTGTTTCACCCTTGTACTGGAACATTTTATGATTCCATACCGGCAGTATCACCAGGTTCATCATCGACCATACAAAACTTCCATACAGCACCGCTGTGATGATCCTGTTTGCCTGCAGGAATTTAAGCCGGGGGTAGAGGAGGAAGAAAAGGACCGTCCACCCGAATGCAATGGCAAAATGCACCAGCAAACCGGTCAGCTGCTGAACAGCGGTGCTGGAAAAGGTTTCTTTTCCCAGGGCGGTATTGGAAACATACGTAAGAACATTCAGCGGGTTCTTGCCCGTTTTGATATAATAATAGGTAAAGGCGGATAAGATGTCGAGGGTGCCTGCCAATAATCCGGCTTTGAGAATTACCGGAGCGCTGTGAGTTCTGCCTGGTTGGGAGTTCATTATCAGTAGTTTTAGTGCCATATGGATGAGCCTTCCCATCCGTTTGCACAGTTCAAGGTATATTATTTTTTCATCCTGCCGGCAGGGGCTGGTTTAAGAAGCTTTTTCGTATTAACTTTAGACCAGCCTTTTCACACATGAAAGCTCAGCCACCAACAACTACTGCCTGTAAACCGGGAGGTTTGCAGATCATCGTACTTGCCCTTTTACTCATCAGCAGTGCCGGGTTGCGGGCTCAATGTCCCCCTAATATCGATTTTGAATTTGGCGATTTCAGAAACTGGCAATGTTATACGGGAACATTTGTTTCACCGAGTAATCTTACACTCAATCCTTCGGCACCTACCCCTGGCAGGCATGAAATGTATTCTTCGGCTCCCCCGGGTGCCGGAAGGGATCCATACGGTAACTTCCCGATCAATTGTCCCAATGGCAGTGGTCATTCGATCAGGCTCGGGAATAATGGCGGCGGCGGACAGGCTGAAGGGGTTTCGTATACTTTCACCATCCCGGCAGGGCAAAACGAGTTCAACATCATATATAATTACGCCGTGGTATTGCAGGATGGCGGGGTTAACCACGACAGTACCAACCAGCCGAGACTGCTGATCAGGGTACGGAATGTTACCGATAACCAGTTGATCACCTGTTCATCATTTCCTTTTATTGTTGGCGGACTCACCGGTTTTGAACCTTATCCACCCAACCCAACCATTTTGTATAAAGACTGGGCTGCCAATTCGATCAACCTCGACGGGATGGCCGGTAAAACCATTGAGTTGTTCTTCATCACCACCGACTGTGGGTTCACGGCCCACTTTGGGTATGCCTATATCGATGTGAATACCGAATGCAGCAGCGCATTTACCGGTGCTGCTTATTGCCCGGATGATACCGCCATTACGGTAACAGCTCCCTTCGGGTATCAAAGCTATTCATGGTGGAATGCAGGCTTTACCCAGTTCCTGGGCAACAATCAATCTATTTATTTTAACCCTCCGCCTCCGCCGGGTACACAGATCGCGGTGATACTGGAGCCTTTTGCAGGATATGGCTGCCTGGATACGCTCTATGCAAACCTGCTTGATACATTAAATATACGGGCAGATGCGGGGCCAGACCAACTGGCTTGTAACCGGACAACGGTACAGATCGGTGTACCTCCCAGGCCATATCATTTATATTCCTGGAGCCCGGTTACGGGATTGAGTAACCCGAACGCATCAAATCCATTTGTAAATATAACCAGCACCACGCAATACATTCTTACTACGTCGAGTGCCGGAGGTGGATGTGTGAACAGGGATACGGTGATTGTACAGGCTGCGGTGCTCGACAGTTCAATACAATTGACCGGGGTTGATATGTATTGCCTCGGTGATCCGTTGGCCGCTGTTTTAAAAGTGCAGCCGGCCGACAGCATTCAATGGTACCGAAATGGAATAGCCATACCCGGCGCCACACAAACACAATATTCACCCACGCAAAGCGGAACCTACCATGCCACGGTGTTCAGTTTCATAGGGTGCCGTTCAAATACGCTTCCCAAAGCCATCACCGTGTACGACAACCCGGTGGCGGGATACAACATTACATCGGCGGCAACACAGTGTTTCAAAAACAACCAGTTTGTTTTTACCAACAGCAGCACCATCGCTTCGGGAAGCATGCAGTACTATTGGGACCTGGGTGATGGTAATACTTCCACGGCAACAGATGTAAATCACAGTTATGCCCGCACCGGAACCTTTACGGTTAAACTGAAAGTAACCTCCGGCAACGGATGTGTAGATAGTTTCTTCCGCACCGTAACCGTGAACGCCAATGCGGTGGTAAGCGCCGTGGCCGATACCTATGCCCAATGCTACCGGGATCATGTGTTTACGTTTACCAACAATACCACGGTGGAAGCCGGCAATGTGCTGCAATACCTGTGGAGTTTTGGTGATGGTAATTTCTCCACCCAAAAAGATATATCGCATAGTTATACATTACCCGGCGCCTATACCGTGAAACTGCTGGTTACAACCGATAAAGGTTGTGCCGACAGCCTCAGCATGAATGTGCGTGTGCATCCCACACCGGTGGCAGGATTTACGGTGAACAGTGCGCAGCAATGTTTTGGAGGCAATGATTTTGTGCTAACGAACACCAGCACCATTTATTCCGGTACGTCAAATTACAGCTGGACATTCGGCGATGGCAACAGCGCCACCGGCGTAAACGTGAATCACAGTTATGCCCAGCCCGGTGATTACCGTATTCGGATGATCGCCAGCTCCGACAGTGGTTGCGTGGACAGTACGTTCAGGGATGTGAACATCATTAAGTATCCGTTTGCCGACTTCTTTGTGAAAGATCCTGCCTGTGTGAACCAGGAAGTGCTCACCATCAACAAAACACTCAATAACACATCTTCCACGCTGATCTACCGCTGGGATTTTGGCAACGGTCAGTCTTCACCGGTACGGAGTCCGGGTTACAGTTACCCGGCAGCCGGTAATTTCAACCTGAGCCTTACCGTGAGTACGGCGCAATGCCCCACCACCTATACCAGCAAAACAATCCCCATTGTTATTGAAGCGCCGGCACCCGGTATGGTGTACCCGGTGAAGGAAGCGATCACCAACTTCCCGGAGAAATTACAGGCCAGGCAGATTGGCAATAATATCATCTGGAGCCCGGGCATCAGTCTCGACAGCCGCTTCATTTATACGCCTACCTTCCGCGGCGCCGTTTCGCAGCTGTACACCATTCAGCTGACTACGCCGAGCGGGTGTGTAACCGTGGATACCCAGTTTGTAAAAGTGAAGAAGAAGATCGAGATCTATGTGCCCACTGTATTCACTCCCGATAACAACGGCATTAACGATTTCCTGCGGCCGCTGCTGATGGGATTTGATCACGTAAATTATTTCCGCATTTATGATCGCTGGGGCAAAATGCTTTTCCAGATGAAGAGCGACCGCCCGGGTTGGGATGGTAAGTTCAACGGCCAGCCGGTCGACATGCAATCCGTAGTATGGATGATAGAAGCCGTGGATGTGGATGGGGTAACGCATCACAAGCAGGGAACAACGGTTATTCTCCGGTAAAATCGATTTTTGATCAATTATTTATAAGCAGCCCCGCCTATACGGGCTGATTATATTCATATTTTGCCGCTTCCTGCCCGATGTGGCAGGCTTTCTAATTTTCGCACTACCGCTTTGTGGTATTGTTTTATACAGTAAGGTTCTTTAAATTTTCATCCTACAATCTTTAAAATTTAATTTATGAAAAAGAGCATCTTACTCGTTCTATTTTTCCTGGGATTTAGCATTGGAAAAGCAATATCTCAAAAAGCTAGCCAGCCCTGGTGTAATGTTGGTAGTTCCTCTTCTGTCGATTTTTCACGAAAGATAATTCCTGTAAATCCAATTATTGCAAATACAAGCTTGATAGATCCTAATGGTGTGATTGTAATTCCGGTGGTATTTCACATATTAAATGATCCTGGTAAACCTGAGCAACACTTAAGTGAAAGTATAATTAACGATCAGATAAATAGATTAAATACTGATTTCAGCAAGCAGAATTCAGATGTCAATCAAGTGCCTCCGGTCTGGTCATCGCTTGCTTCTGATATGAAATTTCAATTTAAGTTAGCCTGCATTGATCCGAACGGAACACCAATGACTACGCCCGGAATAGTTTATAAATCGATTCCACCAAACTATGAATTTTGTGATGTGGGTCAACCAGCTGGAATATTGTGTGGAGATGCAAAACTTTCAGCATTGAATGGCGATGACGCCTGGCCAACCGACACCTATCTTAATATATGGGTTTTTGATATGATAAATACTCCCTATGCTGGCTATTCGGCATTTCCATGGGAGCGTTTCTTCCCAAACATTGTTATTACCATTGGAGGGAATCCTGTTTCCATACCAAGAACAGCATTAGATGGAATAATGCTTGACTATCGAGTTGTAGGAGACCCCAGTCCTTCAGCATACCATAATAAAGGTAGAGTACTGACTCATGAAGTCGGTCATTGGCTTGGTTTATTCCATCCATACCAACGTGGTCTTAATGATGATCAGGGATATTGCTCCGTTCCTGGAGATTTTGTAGGAGATACACCTCCTCAATACTACAGGTCTTTTTCTTGCCCCACATTTCCTGTGACTGATGCATGTAGCCCCAATTATCCCGGTATAATGTTTATGAATTACATGGATGCTTCCCAGGATGATTGTATGTATTTCTTTACAACCGGGCAAAAAGCGAGAGCAAGAGCCTACTTTAGTTCTGTGCCTAATGGAGGATTCCCGGAAACCCGGTATCCGTTTATACAGAATTATTTCAATATAAAACATTTTGCAACCACCCCGTATGTTGTGCAAAACAATACCATAACTGTAACCCTGAATAACCCGGCATGCCTGGATGTCTCTTATACTTTTACGGGACCTGTCACAATCCTGCATAGCAACAATCAGCAGATTGTTTTTTCTGTGCCCTGTAATACGACAGGGACAGTGTCAGTTAGCGCAACAGGTGGTATCACTTTGGCTACAGCAAACTATTTGGATACTTATACTTTTGATTTTGTTAATAATTCATCCTGTACCTGGCCAAAAGTGTATGATGCTGTAGAGCCGGGAGCAGCCGTTAAAGTTGATAATAATGGAAACTTGCTCTGTGATTTTTTAATAAATAATATGGCCAATAATCTGAACCACAATGGGCCGGTTATAGCTAATAGCGTTAATACTTACTGGATACAATATAATACAACAACTGGGGCTACCAATTGGGTTGGTCATAATGATTATACAGCTTTTACTATGAGTTCCGGTGAAGTTCAATTTAATGAACAAGGCACCCAATCAACTGCAGTTTATAGGAATGCAACAACGGGCGCTGTGACACCTGGACCAAATTATGTACCCGCAAACGAAAATATTATTGCTGAGGACAATGGGGTTTATGTTACAAGCCACATTGACAATAATACTTTTATTGATCAATTGTTGGTGCATGCATCGCCTAATATACATAACCCGATTACCATTCCGGCAATATCTACTTACTGGGTTAGTGTTGAGCGCACAATATTCGACCCCGGCACAAAAAAATTGTTTGTGAATTTTTGGTATCACCCGTTTATTGGGAATATGCCACAGAGATATTTTTTAGCTACCTACGTTTTGAATAATAACCAATTGACAAACCCGCTCTATTATGAAATCAATTATTTAGTTACTGAAATAAATACAGCAGGGGAGGTTTTTGTGGTTGACAATATTGGAGCGATTAATAGGTGCAATTATCAAAGTAACTCTTATATTCCCATAGGCATTAGCAACAATTCATCATACAGACCTATTTTTACTGCAAAGCAGACGGTTGAAGATAAGATTCTGGCTACCAGATCCAATGACAATTTTATTTACTGTATTAACACATTGAATCTGAGCGTAAAAAAAATAGCGGCAAACATAGATCCAAATAATCAAAGCCCTTTTATTGGCGGAGCTTTTTTTGATGGAAGTGATGTTTATATAGCAGGAGGTTTCTCAGGACCGGCTTTTACAATCGGGAATCAAACAATGCCACTTCTTGGTAACCAGTCTGCATTTGTTACTAAGTTTAATATCAATAACGATTTTACTTTACGTCCTTTGGCAAGTAAAATCGATGCTGTTGAAAAGAGCAATGGTTACGCCACTGATCTTGAAGGGGAATTTACAAAAACGAGAAGGCCGGCCATTATTTTGACTTTATCTCCAAATCCGGCAAAACAAACTGTGGTACTAGACATCAAACAACAGAATATGAAACAGACTGCGCCTTTCTTTGTTACCATAACCGACAGGGCCGGAGTACCGTTGTTAACAAGAACCGTCAGACAGACCATATCGTTACTGGATGTATCCCGGTTGAGGCCTGGTATGTACTATGTGACTGTCTCTACAGGAAAGGGAGGTAAGACAACGAGCAGCTTCATAAAGGAATAAGTATTATAAATATACCAATGGATTTGAAAGCAGCCCCGCCAACACGGGGCTGCTTTTTATTCATATTTTGCCTCTCCTTCCATTAGCATTTCAGAAATTTTAACAGTATCTTCATGGCCAATTCCCGCTTAACATATGCTAAAATTTTACAATCTTGACCCACATTCAGGAATTAAGTTGATTAAAAAGGTTCTAGCCGGACTTTTTGTAATCTTTTTTTCATCATTATCATCTTCTGCCCAGTGCCCTCCGAATATCGATTTTGAAGAAGGAAGTTTCAATGGATGGCAAGTGTTTACCGGCAGCTTTAATGGATCTGTATCTGTAACTCCAACCGTTCCTACAGCTGGCAGACACGATATAATATCTGCAGCTACACTGCCTGCACTGGATCCTTGGGGTGGTTTTCCAAAACTTTGCCCGAACGGGAGTAATTATTCGGTAAGAATGGGACTTGAGTCAACAGGTACAACAGCAGACAGGATCACCTATACGTTCACCATCCCTGCAGCCCAGAATGAATTCAGCCTGATATACAATTATGCGATTGTAATCAATAATTCCGGCGGCCACCCGGCAAATATTCAACCCCGACTCACCATTGCCGTAACAAACATTACAGATAATGTTGTACTCGCCTGCAGTTCCTTTGATATCGCATATTCAAATGCCAATCCTTTGCCGGGTTTTAAAGATGCACCCAGTAACCCCAATGTTAAATATAAACCCTGGGCAGCCAATTCAATCGATCTCGGTGGTAATGCCGGAAAGACAATTGAAGTTTCTTTTACTTCAACAGGCTGCGGGGCAACAAATGGATCGCATTTCGGGTATGCTTATATTGATCTGAATACAGAATGTACCAGTTCCTTCATCGGCGCAACCTTTTGCCCAGATGACGCATTCATCAACGTAACCGGACCATTCGGATATCAGTCATATGAATGGTGGGATCAGAATTATACAACACTTCTTGGAAGCACACAGACCATTAATTTCACACCTCCACCAGCGCCGGGTACAATACTAAGACTGATTGTTGAACCGTATACGGGCTACGGCTGTAAGGATACACTTACCGCCACGTTACAGGATACCTTAACCATCCAGGCCAATGCTGGTCCCGACAAGGTATTATGCAATGGTGCCTCTGCACAATTAGGAGTGATTCCCAAACCGGGGTATGTTTACTCATGGAGCCCGCCTACAGGCCTCAGTAATCCAAATATTTCCAACCCGGTAGCAAACCCCCTGGTAACGACTCAGTATATTCTTACTGTTACGCATGCTGGTGGGGGTTGTCTCACCCGTGATACGGTGATGGTATATGCTGCTACGCTTGACAATACACTTCAGGTGAATGGGTTGACCACATTCTGTCTCGATGATCCTCAGGCTGCGGTTCTTAGTGTGGCGCCGGCCGACAGTGTGCAGTGGTACCTAAACGGCGGAGCCATACCTGGAGCTACGCAACCGCAATACACACCCACACAAAGCGGGGTATATCATGCCGCCGTTTTCAGTTTTGTTGGCTGTACGATGACCACCACTACGGTGTCTATAACAATTTATGATGTGCCAACCGCCGGGTTTACAACCAATACATTGAACCAGTGTTTCCGTAATAACCAGTTTGTATTTACCAATACCAGCACAATCGCTTCCGGCAGTATGCAGTACGCTTGGGACTTTGGCGATGGTAACAATGCAAATACTGCGAATGCAACCCATAGTTATACGGCCGCAGGTACTTACCAGGTAAGGCTGATAGCCACCAGCAATAACGGCTGTAAGGATACCAGCATTGTAACCGTGCAGGTGTACGACCAGCCCGCCGCCGGCTTTAATGTAAACGCAGCGCAACAATGCTTCCGCAATAACCAGTTTATTTTTACCAATACCGGTACGCTGGCCAGCGGTACCATGCAGTATGCGTGGGACCTGGGCGATGGGGCCACCGCAAACACAAGAGACGTAACACATAACTATACTACTCCGGGAATATATCCCGTAAAACTCGTGATCACTTCTGATCATAACTGCATTGACCAGCTAAGCATCCCGGTTACGGCATTCCCTACTCCGGCGGCCAGCTTTGTACTCAATAGTCAGACCCAGCAGTGCTTTAAAGACAACCAGTTTGCCTTCACCAATACCAGCACCGTATTTGCCGGTAACATGTTGTATCGTTGGGATATGGGCAATGGAGCTGTGTTCACCACCCAGGACATTACCTATACCTACCCGGTTCCGGGCGTGTATACCGTTAAGTTGGTTACTACGGCCGTAAATGGCGGCTGCTCCGACAGCACCACCTATGGTGTAACGGTGTATCCCACACCCGTGGCAGCCTATGCCGTGAACCAGGTGGGGCAATGCCTCAACAATAACCAGTTTGTATTTACCAATAACAGTACGGTGTTCTCCGGCGGTTTGCAATACGCCTGGGATTTCGGCGATGGCGCCACTGCCAATACGCTCAACGCCACCCATAGCTATGCCGCACCGGGAACCTACCCGGTTAAACTGGTGGTAACGGGCATCAACGGTGGCTGTGTGGACAGCATCACTACCAACGTGATTGTGTTTGAATACCCGGTAGCCGACTTTCTCTTAACGCCATTAACCTGTACCAACAGTGCCATCTATGTGGTGAATAAAACGATCAACAAAACCACCACCACGCTGGATTACCTTTGGGAGTTTGGAAATGGGGCCACCGATAACAGCCGTACACCAAACTACAGTTACCCGGCGCCCGGTACATACCGGATAAAACTCACCGTTAATATCACGGGTTGTCCAACACCCGTAAGCATACAGGAAAAAGAGATTAAAATCGAAGCGCCGGTTCCCGGCATCCGCTATCCCGATTTCACTGCCCGTTATAATTTCCCGGAAGAACTGACGGCCAGGAACGTGGGCAACAGTGTGATCTGGAATCCACCCCTGTATCTCGACAACCGCTTCAGTTATAAACCAACCTTTAAAGGACTGAGTTCACAACTGTATACGATTGAACTGAAGACGGCTTCCAATGGCTGCATCACCACCGATTCGCTGCTGGTGAAAACAACCAAGAAGATTGAGATCTACGTGCCTACGGTGTTTACACCGGGTGGAGATGGCATCAATGACCTGCTTCGTCCGTTACTGTTCGGCTTTGATCATGTGAACTCATTCAGGGTCTACGACCGCTGGGGCAAACTGCTGTTCCAGATGAAGAGCGACCGCCCGGGATGGGATGGCAAGTTCAATGGCAACCCGGTTGACCAGCAAACCGTGGTTTGGATGATTGAGGCGGTGGATGTGGATGGCGTGCTTCATAAAAAGCAGGGTACCACTGTGGTGCTCCGATGAGCGGACCGTGATTAATTTTTCATGAATGTACCATGCCTTGCCGGGGCAGCCATATATTATTCCGTGAACCTGTTTGCTGTTATTTGATAATGGTTCTGTTGCTTCTTTGCAGCAACCATTTCAGCATGGCTCAATGCCCCGAGAACATCGATTTTGAAAAAGGCAATTTTTCCCGCTGGGATTGTGACACCGGTTCTCTTTTCAATTTTGGCGGCAACCGGGTGCTCATCATGAATTCTTCTCCACCAACCATCAACCGGCACGTGATGCAATCACTGGCCGATGGCAACGACAAAGATTACTACGGTGGTTTTCCTGTTAACTGTCCCAATGGAAGCGGTCACTCCATCCGGCTTGGCAATTCATTGGCGGGCGGCGGCGCCGAACGGGTATCATATACCTTCACCATTCCGGCAGGACAGGAAAAATTCAGCCTGGTATATAATTATGCCATCGTGCTGGAAGACCCGGATCATCTTCCCAAAGAACAACCCAGGCTGAGCATTGAAGTAATGAACGTAACAGATAATATCCTGGATACCTGTTCTTCCTTCGACTTTGTGGCCAATGGAAGCCTTCCCGGTTTTTTTATTTCGCCTAAGAGCGATCCCGGGGTTCCCATCCGTTGCAAGAACTGGTCGGCTGCATCTATTAACCTTGATAACAAGGCGGGCAAAACATTCAAAGTATCTTTTATCACCACCGACTGCCTGCTGGGCGAACACTTCGGGTATGCCTACATTGACGTGAATTCAAGTTGCAGCAATACCATTGAAGGAACAGTTTATTGTGCTTCTGATCCATCACTCACCCTCAAGGGGCCGCCGGGGTTCCAATCGTACCGTTGGTTCAATAATGCAAACATCACCTTAGGCTCAGCACAAACCATTACGTTCACGCCGCCGCCACAGGGAGGTGATACAGTATATGTTGAATTTGTTCCGTACAACGGGTATGGTTGTGTGGATACGGTTACTGCCTATTTATGGGATACACTGCGGGTTACGGCAAGCGCCGGGTTGGACCGGGAGTTTTGTGTGAACGATACCATTAAGATTGGCCAGCTACCGGTTGCAGGAATTGTGTATAGCTGGTCGCCGGCAGCGGGGCTCAGTGATACCCGATCAGCAAACCCGGTTGCAGTACCGGTATCCTCTGCCTTGTATACATTAACAGCAACAAGTCCCGGAGGTGGATGTATTGCCACTGATGCCGTGAGTCTTGTAAAGAAATGCAACCCCATCGATATTTATGTGCCCAATGCATTTTCACCCGACGGAGATGGGAAAAACGATGTGCTGCGTCCATCGCTTTATGGATTCCGCAACATCCGTTACTTCCGGGTGTATAACCGGTACGGGCAATTGTTGTATCATGGCGGCAACGGACTGACCGGCTGGGATGGAAAGATAAGAGGAAAGCCGGCTGCCACGCAAACGGTGGTGTGGATGATGGAAGCAGAAGATGCGTATGGCAGGATACACAAAGGACAGGGAACCAGCATACTGATCCGCTGATCAGGGATAGGGTACCGGTTCCAGGTTCAGCACCTGGTGAAGATGATGCAGCAGGTGCTTGTTATAGTCGGCCGCCAGCCATTTCACCGTGTGTACGTCACCCGTTATCACTTCTTTCTCCTGTACAGCGGCCGGCATGTTTTTCCAGAGGATTACAATATGTTTATTAAGAAGCAACCACAATGCAATGAGGTCTTTTGTAGGATAGTGCTGGTAATTGGCTGCCGCCACCCAGGTATCCTGCTGGTAAACGATATGGGGCTTGTCTTCGTACCGGGCCATCACAAAGCGGCGGATATTGGTTTGTGCCGAATCAATGAGATGACCAAGGTATTCTTTCCCGCTCCATTTAGCAGGAGATGGTTTTAACGAAAATTCCGCTTCGCTGAGTTGCTGTAACTGCGGTGTATAATCAGTAATAATCTGTTCCAGGCCGGCGATGATGGTTTGCATGGTTAAATGTACTGATTGCTTCCAGAAAATAATAAAGTAAAAAGCAGACAGGAATTTCCCCGGCAATAAAAATTATATCCTTCTTAAAATTACATTGGGTACTTTGATTGCCTTAAACTAGGATTTATGAAAAAAATATCCTTCCTTGGCTGCTTTCTGTTGGGCAGCATCGCTGTTCTTTCTCAATATAAAAACGACAATGTTCTTTTCAAAACTGTATACACGCAGGATCTCTGTCAAGAACTGGACAAGCATCCGAAATACCTGTTACTGGATGTACGTACCCCCGGGGAATTTGCCGACACGTCTTCCCGTGGCCTGAACCTCGGCAGGTTTAAAAATGCGGTGAACATAGAAGTGGGAGAACTCGGCAAACGCATTGCTGAACTCGGTGCGTATAAAGATCAGCCTGTGTTTGTGTATTGCTCTCACAGCCAGCGCAGCCGGCGGGCGGGGAAAATGCTTGCCGACAGTGGCTTCAAACAGGTATTCAACATCAATGCTGGTATGACGGGCCTTCGCCAGATGCCCATTGAGGGAAACAGGTGCCTGTATGAAAAGCTGGAATCATCAAACCAGTATGCCATCATATCAGCCGCAGAACTTTGTGATAAGATTGCGAAGACACCGGATAAAATTTTCCTGCTGGACGTAAGACCTGATTCTGCATTCAGGCACATCAGCACCGATGCAAAACTGAATGCGTACGGGTATTTTAAAAACACGGTCAATATTCCTCTGGCCGGACTTGAAAATAACCTGGCAAAGATTCCTGCCGGCAAAGAGATCATCATCACCGACCTGTTTGGCGGCGACGCCGGGAAGGCCGCCAGCCTGTTGAAAAATCACAGCTATAAAAATGTATCAGTCTTGCTGGAAGGCATCGACCGCCTGCTGTACACCGACAGCCGTACGCTCAACTGTCTTTCTTCTTCGTATATCTCCAATTTGCCATACCGCATTATGAATGCCATAGACCTGAAACGTTTTTTGGAAACCAATACCGGGTATCTTTTCCTGGATGTAAGAACCGAAGAGGAGTTTTCCAATAAGCACAAGAATTCCTGGCAAAATACCGGGCACCTGGTTAATGCGGTAAATATCCCCGCATCCGCACTGGATACACAGTGGAATAAAATTGAAACGTACCGGAACAAACCCGTGATCGTATATACCTTCAGCAGCAACACGTTGGGCTATGAAGCCGCCGGGCTGCTGGCAAAAAAGGGATTCACCCATGTAATCTTTCTGCAGGGAGGCATATTCAATGTGGGTTGGACGGCAGCCAATGTGAAAGGATACGCTTCACTGGCTTCTTTACGAACAGATGTACCTGCGGAGAACCAGTAAATAAAAAGCATCCGCCGGAAGGCGGATGCATGTTTTCATAGAGAAAGAAGTTTATCTCAAAGAATGGATGCGATGTTATTGCAGTCTTCTCAGCATGGAAGCGGCGGTACGTTGCCTTTTCTGCAGGTACCACATGTCGAGGGCACCAAAGTGGCGTTGATGGCCATCGGCCTTCATGTCAGCACTGTTTGTTTCTTTTGATTCCATTGATTCTTTCTGTTCCTTTTTGTTCGGGGTGATAACAACACCCATTGTTTCATTTTTCATATATCTCTGTTTTATTTCTATACACAATAAATTCTCCCTGAGTCAGGCGTGATATAGTCTGGCAGCGGATTAGGGGGCAAACAGGAGGTTTAAAAAACCATAGTCTAACGCGGTAGTTCTGAATTGCGGCGCAAATATACGAACAATCGGCTTACCGGCAATGGACAAAAGATGTTTACCGGCTTAAAATAATGTTAAACGCTTCACCTGCTCAATAGCCGGCCGGTTGCTTTTATTTTGATTTACCTTCGTCAACGTATGATTAGGAAATGAATGAACCGGATTTTTTTCACCAAACGTAAAAGCTGAACAATGAAGACAATTCGTTTTTTGCTGGTTGCCGTTTTCTCCACGATGGCTGTTGCTGTGCAGGCACAACCGGCATCGGCTGATGAAATATTAAGTAAAGCCATTGCTGAAGCGGCCAGGCAGGATAAAAAAGTGATGCTGATTTTTCATGCTTCCTGGTGCGGCTGGTGTCATAAAATGGATACTTCACTGAATGACATCGCCGTAAAGAAATTTTTCGACGATCGTTTTGTAATCACCCACGTAACCGTGCTGGAAAGCAAGGGAAAAGAATACCTGGAAAACCCGGGCGGAAAAGCCCTGATGGAAAAATACAACGGCAAAAACAACGGGATTCCCTACTGGGTTATTTTCGACAGTAAGGGTACCATGCTCGCCGATTCTCGGGCCATGGTGCGTGAACCTGATGGAACCGAAAGGGCATATAACGTGGGATGCCCGGCCAGCCGCAATGAAGTGAATTACTTTATATCGGTTCTTATTAAAACAACCAATCTCTCGGCAGATCAACTGGATATTATTTCAAAACGTTTCCGCGAAAATGAAAACTGAAATGAAAACTATCGGCCTGATCGGTGGTATTACCTGGCACTCCACCGTGGATTATTACCGGGCACTGAATGAAATGGTACAGGAACAGCTGGGGGGCGTTCACTCGGCAAAGATCATCCTCACCTCGGTTGACTTTGCAGAAATAAAATCACCCACGCTCCGGGAAGACTGGGATGAAATTGCCGCAATCATGTGCCAGGCAGCAAAAGAAGTGGAAGCAGCCGGGGCCTCTTGCCTGGTCATTTGCGCCAACACCATGCACAATATTGCTCATAAGATAGCGCCCGCTGTTTCAATCCCGCTTATTCATATTGCTGACGCAACAGCCAGTGCCATCAAGGATAAAGGACTGGATAAAGTAACGCTGCTGGGAACAAAGTATACCATGCAGATGGATTTTTATAAAGACCGCCTGGCGGCACAGGGCATCACCGTTATCATTCCCGGGGAAGCCGATATTGAATTCATCAACCATACCATCTACGAAGAATTCGGCAAAGGCATTTTCCTGCCCGACCGGAAAGAACAATACCTCCGTATCATTGATTCGATGCTGCAGCAGGGTGCAGAGGGGATTGTTCTCGGCTGTACCGAAATACCTATTCTCATCAGACAGGAAGACTGCCGCGTTCCTGTTTTCGATACCGCCTTCATTCATGCAAAAGCGGCGGTGAATTTCGCACTTTCCTGATCACCCCGGACGGCTTCTTTAAATAGTTATGTATATTTAAAGATGCAGAAACAAACAGGTCCCTCACTGAAGCGGGAGGTAGGTGCCATTGGTCTTGGCCTTAATGCCATCAACCTTACCGTGGGCTCTGGTATTTTTGTATTGCCTGCTATTGTTGCAAAGAACCTCGGCGCTGCCGGCTTCATCGCTTACCTGCTTTGCGGATTGCTTGTTGTACTCATCATGCTTTGTTATGCCGAAGTGGGATCGAAGATCGTTACCACCGGCGGTTCTTATGCTTACGTGGAAAAGGCATTTGGCCCCTTGCCAGGCTTCCTCATCAATACACTTTTCTGGGTGGGCTTCAGTTCCCTGGCGGATGCGGCTGTTGTTAATGCCATGGCCGATATGCTTACGATCTGGTTCCCCTTCTTTGAATTTATTTATGTACGAATACTTTTCTTCATCCTGTTGTTCGGTGGTATTGTGTGGGTGAACATCCGCGGTGTTAAACAGGGCTCCCGTTTTGCGGCTACTGCCACAGTATTGAAACTGGTACCTTTGATCCTGTTGGTGATCATCGGCCTGTTTAGTATCGATGGCTCAAACCTTGCTGTTCATTCAATACCCGGGATAAAAAGTATTGGTGAAACAGCCCTCGTCCTTTTCTTCGCTTTCATGGGTATCGAAACTTCCCTGGGTATCAGCGGCGAAATAAAAAATCCGGGAACGAATATTCCAAAGGGTATTTTCATTGGGGTAGCCGGCGTGCTGCTGATATACCTGCTGCTCCAGTTTGTAGCACAGGGTGTGCTGGGAAACCAGCTGGCTGCACATACCGATGCACCGCTCGTTGCGCTTGCAGAAAGACTTGCGGCCCCCGTTGGGGGAACCATCCTTTTGGTGACGAGTCTCATATCGATGTTTGGACTGATCAGTGGAGATATTCTTGCTTCATCACGGGTGGTATTTGCAGCCTCCGAAGATAAATTATTACCCGCCTTCCTTGGCCGGGTTCATCCAAAATTTGCTACGCCGTATTGGTCTATCATCGCCTACGCCGGCGCCGGGTTTATCTTTGCCACAGCCAGCGATTTTAAACGGCTCGCCGTACTCGCCAGTTCCTCATTGCTGATCATCTACCTTGCCGTGGTATTGGCAACGATCAGGCTACGCTATAAAAAAACAGGTGACGGAACACCTGGCTTCCGGGTTCCCGGAGGTCTCACCATTCCCATACTGGCGATCATTACTGTTTGCTGGTTCTTATCTTATATCACCCGGGATGAAATAATCGCCATGGCGATATTCTTTTCAGTGCTTACCGGGCTTTATTTTCTCAACAAGTACATCCGCCAGAAAACCGGCTTGCCTGCTCCGGAGATCAATGCCAAAAACTGAGATTGTTGTAACTTCAACATCCTTTCTCCATCATTATGAAAAAAATACTATTACTATTTCCGGCCATTGCTTTCGCAGCAATAATCCACGCACAAACGTCAACCGAATACAATAACCAGGGGCTGGCAAAATTCAAAGCCAAAGATTACAACGGCGCCCTGCCCGATTTCAATAAGGCCATTGAGCTGGATCCAAAGAATGAGAAAGCCCTGCACAACCGCGGACTGGTGAAATATGCCTTAAAGGACTATGAGGGAGCCATTAAAGACCATAGCAGCGCCATTCAGCTGAACCCGAACTATTCAAATGCATATAACGATCGTGGACTGGTGTATTACCGCCAGAATAAAACAAGCGAAGCCATACAGGATTATACCAAAGCGATTGCAGCCGACCCCGCTTATTTTGCCGCATACAAGAACCGGGCAGTTGCCTACTATTCTGTAAAGAATTACGCAGAGGCAACAAAAGACTATGGGAAATGCATCGAACTGCAACCCGGCAATGCCGACGGATATGCCGGGCTGGCCAACATAAAAAATATTCAGAAAGATTACCCCGGGGCCATCAAAGACTTTAACAAAGCCATTGAACTGGATCCAAATTCGGCGGCCACCTATCTTAACCGGGGCAACGCAAAATTCCTGGTGAATGATATGGAAGGCGCCCTGGTGGATTTTAAAAAGGTTACGGTATTGCAGCCGGACAACGGCAATGTGTATTTCAACCTCGGGGTTATTTATGCGGGGCAGAAAAAAAGCACCGAAGCCATTGCCGCGTTCAAAAAATACAATGCCATACTGCCCAATGAATGGAATGGATATAAAGGAACAGCTGATGTGTATTTCCTGCAGCTGAATAAATACGACAGCAGCGAATACTTCTACAGCAAGGCATACCAGATCAACAAACAGGAAAAAGATATCCTGCAGCACTACGGGTACAGCCTGCTTAACCAGAAGAAATTTTCCGAAGCCATTGCGATGTTCAAAAACCAAATTGCCTACCTGCCGGATGATTACTGGGGTTACTATAACCTGGGCGCTGCCTACAGCATGAACAAGCAGCCGAAAGAATCGATCAGCAGCCTGGAAACAGCTGTTAACAAAAGGATGACTGAACTCGATTACTGGCAAAGCGACAAGAACCTGAACAATGTGCGCATGCTCGAAGATTTCAAAGGGATGGTAAAGAAATACTTTACAAAAGAAACACTCGCCAAATACCCGATGCTTTTCGGTGGTTTTTAAGTTTCGATACATGAAATATTCAAACCTGTTTTTACTGGTAAATGCCCTTTTATTATTTAGCCGTTGCAACAACCAGCATTCCTCTTCAGCTCAGCCAGATACAACTGTTTGCTGCGGCGGAAACCTGCCGCAGCGGATCATGCCGGTAACTGATTCCTCCCTTATTTCTCCGGGTATTGTTTCTCATGCGGGAATGATATTCATCAGTGGGGGAGCATTTACGATGGGCGCTGCCGATGCCGAAGGCCGCAGCGATGAATACCCACAGCACAAAGTAAAGCTGGACGGATTCTGGATGGATGCCACCGAAGTGACCAATGCGCAATTCAGCAAATTTGTAGAAGCTACCGGTTATGTCACTACCGCCGAAAAAGCGCCCGATTGGGACGAAATGAAAAAACAATTACCGCCGGGAACGCCAAAACCGGATGACAGTTTATTGGTGGCGGCTTCGCTGGTGTTTGCGCTTCCTTCTCATACCGTATCATTAATCGACCCTTCGCAATGGTGGGTATGGAAAAAAGGAGCGGACTGGAAACATCCCGGCGGACCGGGAACCAGCATCACGGGTAAAGAAAACTACCCCGTGGTACAGGTCTCCTGGTATGATGCCATGGCTTATTGCAAATGGGCGGGCAAACGGTTGGCTACAGAAGCAGAGTGGGAATTTGCTGCAAGAGGAGGAAAACAAAATAATAAATATCCCTGGGGCAATGAGGATATTGATAAAGGGAAACCAAAAGCGAACACCTGGCAGGGAAATTTTCCGGGCAGGAATTTAAACAGCGATCATTTTGAAAGGCTGGCCCCGGCAGGATCCTTCCAGCCAAATAGTTACGGATTGTACGATATGGCAGGTAATGTATGGGAGTGGTGCAGCGATTGGTACGATCCGGGTTATTATGCTTCTGTAAAAAACCAATTGAGTATTAATCCGGCCGGCGCTTTGCAAAGCAATGACCCGGAAGAGCCGGGTGTTCCTAAAAAAGTGGTAAGAGGCGGTTCCTTCTTATGCAATGCTTCTTATTGTAAGGGTTATCGTGTGAGCGCCCGTATGAAAACCTCCCCGGATACGGGTTTGGAGCATACCGGTTTCCGTTGTGTAAGCAATAAATGATATCAACTGGGAAACCGGAACCATTTGCCATTCACCTCTATGAGCACATCGGCGGCACTGGGCCACAAAGGAGCGATCGTGTTTTTCGATTCCCATTCTTTCATGCCGTTTATCAATTCCTTCAGTTTGACAGGTTCGGTTTTGGAGCGGTCGTATTTTTCTTCCCGGTCCGTTGCGAGGTTAAAAAGATACGTGACTTTGTTCTTCTCATTCATGTATAATTTCCAGTCACCCTGGCGGAATGCTTTTGAATAACCGCTTCGCCAGAAGAATACGTCGTGCGGTGTATTGTTTGAATGGAGATAGGGCAACAGGTTTACCCCATCGTACACCCGGTCGGCCGGTAATGAGGCCCCGCTTGCTGCTGCAATGGTGCTGAAGATGTCGAGCGAGGATACTGCCTGTTCAAATATTTTCCCTCCAGGTACTGCACCGGGATATTGCACAAAGAAGGGGACAGACAGGCCACCATCGAAATGCGTGCACTTGCCGCCCCGCAACGGCGCATTGTCTGTAGCACGGGTGTAGGTGGCGCCTCCGTTGTCGCTGATGAAAAAGACAAGGCTGTTATTCAGCAATCCTTCCTTCTCCAGTGTATGCATAACATTGCCTACGGCATCGTCGAGTGCTTCAATCATTCCATAGTAAACACGCTTTACGGTATCTGTAACATTCACTATGCGGTCAAAATATTTTTTGGGAACCTGGAAAGGATCATGCGGCGCATTAAAGGAAAGCGTTAAGAAAAACGGTTTCGATTTGTTCTCTTTAATGAAACGGACCGCCTTATCTGCAAAAGAGAAGGTAAGGTAACTGCTGTCTTTTACCAGGTTTCTTCCTTCCCGGATGGCCGTGGATCCATGCCGCGGCGCCCAGGCCGGTATTTCTGAAAAAGCCCAGGGCAGGTGTTGGTTAATGTATTGGCTGGAGTCGGCTGTTTCATCCACATAGCGGGAGAGGGCTCCCTGGAAATAATACGAATAATCAAACCCATACATATCCGGGTACACATCCGGGCTTGAACTTAAATTCCATTTGCCCACATAGCCCGTCTGATATCCTTTTTGTTTCAGAAGCCCGGCAATGCTGATCTCACTGACGGGCAGGTCGGTGGCATACGCCGAGCGGTTGAGGAAAAAATCCGGTTTTAAGGTGGCAATGCCTTCCGGTTTCTTTTTGCCCGACAAAAAATGACGGGTGATGCTTTTCTTTACGGTGGGGGCAAATTTATCATACAGCATAAATTCAGCGCCAAACCGTTGCTGGTAACGGCCGGTAATAATGCCCATCCGGGAAGGCGCACAAATGGGAGAGGTAACGTAGGCCTGTGTAAAACGAACGCCCTTGTTTCCCAGCGCATCGATGTTTGGTGTTTTGATATTCTTATTTCCGTAAGAAGCCAGGTCGCTGTAACCAAGGTCATCCACCATGATGAGGATGATGTTGGGAGGAGGTTTGGTTTGTGCGGATGCCGCAGTGGGGCACACAAATAAAAACAGTAAAGGCAGCAGGTATAGTAACATAAGCTATTCGTAAATATAAAAAAACCCCCTCAAAATCTGAGGAGGTTTGCCTGGTGCCCAGAACAGGAATCGAACCTGCACATCCTTGCGAACGGCAGATTTTGAGTCTGCTGCGTCTACCAATTCCGCCATCTGGGCAGGTAGTTTACTGGTTTACCTGTTTAATTGTTTCCTGGTGAAGACAGGCTTACTGATAAACCATAAATGGGTTGCAATATTACATTATCCGGCCAACCTGTCCAAAATACGATTCAGGTATTTTTTCTTGTAATAATACTCTTTCAGCTTCAGCAGGTCGCCATGGGTAATGGTTTGGTCGTTGTAGTTTTCAACAATGGGTTCTGCTTCCGAATAAATATCCTGTTCCATGGCGGCGATCTGCCCGGCAGAATCATCCGACAGGTCTTCATTCAGTTCCATTACCTCCATTAAAAAATCCGGAGGCAGCTGGTATTTCTCTTCTTCTTCCAGCAAGCCCTTCAGCTGCAAAACGTATTTGATGGTTTCTTCCCGGCTTTTAAAAACCTTCAACGCTTTGTTGAGCTGCGATGATATTTCCAGCGCTTCTTCCTGCTCGTGTTCGGTGGCCTGCGTAAAAAAATCAGGATGATATTTTTTCTGGAGTTCAAAATATTTTTGTGCCAGTTTTCCCTGGTCGATCTTGAGAGAAACGGGGAGTTCAAACAGTTGGAAGTAGTTCATACGGCAAATGTAAACCTTGTATGTAAAATCAAAGCCGTAAATTGCCATCCAAAATTGAACGATTGATGCTTACGATTGGATTGATACGGGAAGGAAAGATTCCCCAGGACAACCGGGTGGCCCTTACCCCCGCCCATTGCAAATGGCTCCAGAAAAATTTTACCGATATTAAAGTGATTGCACAGCATTCTCCGAAACGCTGTTATGCGGATGTGGAATACGAGAAAGCCGGCGTGGAGGTAAAGGAAGACCTGGGCGAATGCAACCTGCTGCTTGGTATCAAGGAAGTGCCGGTTGATATGCTGCTGGAAGGAAAGACCTACATGTTCTTCTCTCACACAAAAAAAAAGCAGCCTTATAACCAGGCGTTGTTCCGAACCATCATTGATAAAAAAATCACCCTCATCGATTACGAATGCCTGGAACATGCCGACGGCACACGGATCATCGGCTTTGGTTTTTTTGCCGGAATTGTAGGTGCCCACAACGGCATGATGGCCTATGGCAACCGCACCGGCGCCTTTAAACTGGCCCGGGTGGGTTCGGTAAACAGTTTTCAGAAACTGGTGCATACCTATTTCGGCTTAAAACTTCCCAACATCAAAATTGCAGTAACCGGCACCGGAAGGGTGGCTCATGGGGTATTAGAGATCATGAACCTGCTGGGCATTCACGAAGTGGAACCGGATGAATACATGGAGCATGAATTTACCTACCCGGTATATGTGCATTTAAAAGGAGCCGACCTGTATGTGCATAAGCAAACCGGTAAGTATGTACGCAATGATTTTCACCAGAACCCGCAAAACTATCATTGCCGGTTTGCCGATTACCTGCCGCATACCGATATTCTCATGAATGGCATTTACTGGGAGAAGAATATTCCCCGGCTTTTTGAAATGGAAGACCTGAAAAGGAAAGACTTCCGGATCAAAACCATTGCGGATATCACCGACGACCGCCATGGTTCGGTTCCCTGCAATATCGGCGACTCAACCATTGATGATCCCGTGTATGGTGTAGACCTGAACAGTTTTAAACGCACCGCCCCTTATTTACCCGGATCGGTGGATGTGATGGCGGTGGGCAACCTGCCTAATGAACTGCCAAGAGACGCCAGCCGTTATTTTGGTGAACAGATGATAAAATTTGTACTCGATGATATCCGAAAAGGCGGCAGCATGATCATTGATAAAGCAACCATGGTAAAAGAAGGCAAACTGAATGAGCCGTTTCTTTACCTGAAAGACTATGCCGGGATGGTCTGACGTTCGGCCTGACCGTGAATTGTATTCAACGATTTATCCAAGGTATAAATAGTAATCCTTTAACAACACAGAAAACCCCGCTGTGTAATTCCCGAGGCTATCCTTAATGCTCATTTCCGAATAAACCGTTTCGGTCTTTTCGCGGGAGAAAAATAATACTCCCCGGAAGAAACCGTGTTTTTCTGTTTGTTTTACAAGCGCCTGTTTGCGGAGGTATAGCTGCCGCTTTCTGGCTTCATCAATAAAATAGTCAACCCGGTGATGCGGCAGCAATACTGCCAATGTGCCGCCTGAAGCCAGGTAATGTTCAGACACATCCAGTAATTGAGTCAGGCTGAATGTGGTATCATGTTTTGCTTTGTTCTTCGTGTCGTTGGGTGAGTGCAGGTCATTTTCAAAGAAAGGCGGATTGGAAACAATAAGATCAAATTCTGTTGGAGGCTTGTAGGAAAAAATATCCGCATGAATAAGTGACAATCTTTCTTTCCACGGCGATGCTGAAAAATTTTCAGCTGCCTGTTGTGCTGCCTGTTCATCCAGTTCCACTGCGGTAATGACTGCCCCAGGATCCCGTTGCGCAAGCATCAGCGACAATAATCCCGTTCCGGTTCCGATGTCAAGTACCTGGTTTGCCCCGACCGGCAACATGCTTCCGAACAAACAGGCATCGGTGCACACCTTCATGGCGCATTTGTCCTGGTAAATGGTGAATTGTTTGAATTGAAAATAATTGTTGGGCATATGAAGGTAAGATACAGGATGCAAGATACAGGATGCCGGATATAAGATATTGGTTGCCCGAACCTCAAATTCCTACTAGGGAGATTGCTTCGTCGTGCCTCCTCGCAATGACGTTTTGTAAAGGGTTTCAACCTCAAACCTCAAACTCTCACCACTCCGCTCTCGCCGAGGGGCTCACGCTGAGTTCGGTAAAATCCTTTTCCAGGAATTTATAATACCCCGTAATGGCAATCATGCCGGCGTTATCGGTGCAGTATTCAAAGGCGGGAATGAATGTCTGCCATCCTTCTTTTTCTCCTGTCTCGGTAAATGCCTTACGCAGCCCGCTGTTGGCGCTTACGCCACCGGCCAGGCAGATATGGGTAATGCCGGTTTCGGTGGCGGCCTTCTTTAATTTATTCAGCAGGATGCTGATGATCCGTTCCTGTACCGAAGCGCAGATGTCGGCCAGGTTCTCATCGATGAACTTTCTACTGGTTTCATCATCGGCTGCAAATTCTTCTTTATATAAATTGCTGGTTCCGGCATTTTTCAGGAAATAAAGAATAGAAGTCTTCAATCCTGAAAAACTGAAATTAAGAGCGGGTATCTGTGGCTCCGGAAATTTAAAACGCTTCGGGTTGCCTTCTTTGGCATATTTGTCGATCAGTGGTCCGCCCGGGTAGGGCAGTCCCAGCATCTTGGCTGTTTTATCAAATGCTTCGCCGGCGGCATCATCGATGGTTTCGCCGATCACTTTTAATTGGGTGGGAGAATCGCAGCGAACGATCTGTGTATGCCCGCCACTCACCGTCAGGCATAAAAATGGAAACGAAGGCTTTCTCTCCGGGATCAGGTTGGCCAGCACGTGAGCCTGCATGTGGTGCACTGCAATGAGCGGTTTGTTCAAGGCGAGCGATAATGATTTGGCGAATTGAGTACCCACCAGCAGGGACCCTATCAGCCCGGGCGCCTGTGTGAATGCAACGGCATCCAATGATTCTGCCTCTACGCCGGCATCCCGAAGGGCAGCATCCACCACTGGTACAATATTCTGCATGTGGGCACGGCTGGCCAGTTCAGGAACCACACCACCGAATTGTTCATGCACGGTTTGATTGGCGATCCTGTTCGACAGGATCTTTCCATTCACGCATACGGCGGCGGATGTTTCGTCGCAGGAGGACTCTATGGCAAGAATGGCTATGCGCCCATTTCCTGAAGTGGTGTTGTATACCTTGTCTGACATGCTGCAAAAATAGTTCACTTGAGATAGAAAAAATCTCCGGTTAATATTCCCCGGGCGTTAAGGGCAATTATTTAGAACGGATGGCGGCAACCGGATCCATGCGGGCCGCCTGTGAAGCAGGAATGATGCCCGCCAGCACACCCACGGCAATACAGATGATAATGGTGGTGATGAGCATCGGAACGGAAATATAAACGGGGAAGTGCAACGGCCCCGAGAGGATCAGGGTAAGGATGTAAACAAAGAGCAGCCCGAATGCACCGCCCAGTATGCAAAGCAGCGCCGCTTCCATCAGGAACTCGAACAGGATGGAACTTTTTTTGGCGCCAATGGCTTTCTTAAGCCCGATCACGCCGGTGCGTTCCCGTACGGTAACAAACATGATGTTGGCAATGCCGAACATGCCTACAATAAGGCTGATACTGCCGATGATGGCACCCACAATATTCACTGTTTTAAAGAAGCCGGTGATGGCTTTGCTGAATGCTTCCACGCTGTTCAGGGAGAAATTGTCTTCCTGTGTGGGGCTCAGCCGCCTGATCTGCCGCATGATGCCTTTCAGCTCATTGCTGAGATCATCGGTGGTAACACCTTCCTTCCCTTTTGCAATGAGGATGGGATTGGAGTATTCTTCCTGGAACAGCTGTTTGCAGAATTTATACGGAAGCATGATGCAGTTGTCATAATTCCAGCCGATGAAGTTGGTTCCTTCTTTTTTGATCACCCCGATGATGGTGGCTTTTTTACCCCTTACATCGATCTGCTTCCCCAGGGCACGTTCGGTGCTGCCAAAAAGCGTTTCGGCATTGGTAAAGCCGATGATGCATACGTTGGTACCTGCATTGAATTCGCTGGCCGAAAAGAAACGGCCGTTGGCAAAACTGATGGGCTGAATAACCATCTGTTCTTCCAGCACACCATATACACTGATGTTCTGCAGCAGGTCGTCTTTGTGGGAGATGCTGGTACCGGTTTGCATCAGGTAAGAGATGTCATCCAGCAGGGTAGAGCGCTCCCGGATCATGGCTGCTTCTTCGAACTTGGGAACAGGCCTTGCCCTGAACTTCCAGAAAGGCTGATCGGGTCCGCCGCTGTAATCCCATTTGTCGATGTAGATGGTATTGCTGCCAAGGCTTTTCACCTCGTTCTGGATATTGCGTTCGAGGCTGTTTACCGTAGCCAGTACGCCGATGATACAGAAGATGCCGAAGGCAACGCCGGTAAGGCTGAGGGCAGTACGCAGTTTATTCACCTTCAGTTCCTGCAGTGTAAGTTTTAAGGAATTGCGGATGATATTTAGTGATTTGCGCATCTTCCCAAAATTACGGCAAGCCGGGGGAATTGGCGGGTAAAATGTATGAATGGTTCTTTGTGGTTCAGGCCTTACCTTTGCGGCTCAAAAAATCAGCATAAAACTGGGGAACCGGGCATGAAGTACATCAACGAAATAAATAAACGGAAAACATTCGCCATCATCTCTCACCCGGATGCCGGTAAAACCACCCTAACGGAAAAGTTTCTGCTTTTTGGCGGGGCCATTCAGACAGCCGGCGCCGTAAAGAGCAATAAGATAAAGAAACACGCCACGAGTGATTTCATGGAAATCGAACGCCAGCGTGGTATCAGCGTGGCCACCAGTGTTATGACCTTCGAATACGAGGGACACCTGATCAACCTGCTGGATACCCCGGGTCACAAGGACTTTGCAGAGGATACCTACCGTACGCTTACGGCGGTGGACAGTGTGGTGCTGGTGATCGACAGCGTGAACGGGGTGGAAGCGCAGACAAGGCGGCTGATGGAAGTAATTTCCATGCGCAAAACACCGGTGATCGTTTTCATCAATAAAATGGACCGGGATGGGAAAAACCGGTTCGACCTGCTGGAAGAGATCGAAAAAGAACTAAAGATACAGCTTCACCCCATGACCATTCCCATCAACAGCGGTAAGGATTTTAAAGGGGTGTACGACCTGCACAAGAAAAGCCTGGTGCTGTTTACCGCAGGAACCAAAGCCAATGATGAAGACGTGGTGGAGATCAAAGACCTGCATGATAAAATACTGGATGCAAAAGTGGGCGAGAAGGATGCCGATACATTAAGGGAAGACGTGGAGCTGATTGAAGGGGTGTATGGAGAACTGAATGAAGCCGATTACCTGAGCGGTAAAACAGCGCCGGTATTCTTCGGCAGCGCCGTCAATAATTTCGGGGTGAAGGAGATGCTGGATACATTCATCCGTATTGCGCCTACGCCCCGGCCCCGGCATACCACCAGCCGCGACATTAAACCAGAGGAAGATAAGTTCAGCGGATTTGTGTTTAAGATCCACGCCAACCTGGATCCGAAGCACCGCGACCGCATCGCCTTTTTACGGGTATGCAGCGGCCGCTTTGAACGTAATAAATACTACCATCACGTGCGTAACGACCGCGACCTCCGCTTCAGCAATCCCTATAGTTTCCTGGCCCGGCAAAAGGATGTGATTGAAGAAGCCTACCCTGGCGATGTGGTGGGTTTGTTTGATACCGGCAACTTTAAAATAGGCGATACCCTTACCGAAGGAGAGAACTTTTACTTCACGGGGATACCCAGTTTTTCTCCGGAAATATTTAAAGAAGTAGTGAATAAAGATCCAATGAAAACCAAGCAATTGGAAAAAGGATTGTTGCAGCTTACAGACGAAGGTGTAGCCCAGTTATTCACCCAATTCGGGGGAAATAAGAAGATCATTGGTTGTGTGGGTGAGCTCCAGTTTGAAGTAATCCAGTACCGCCTGTTACAGGAATATGGTGCCTCGGTTCAGATGAATAACCTGCCCTTTTTCAAGGCCTGCTGGCTGGTGAGCAAGGATCCCAAAAAACTGGAAGACTTTATCAAATACAAACAGGCCAATATTGCGGAAGATAAAGACGGCCACCTGGTATACCTGGCGCAAAGTGAGTGGTTTCTGAACACCGAGATACAGAACAACCCGGATATTGAATTTCATTTTACCAGTGAGATACATAAATGATGTGGCGATTTGATGATTCATGAGCAGCCAAAGTTCCTAAGCCTATAATCCGCATATTACCAAATCAGCACATCATCAAATCACTCTCTCAGTTTAAACGACACCACCCCGTTACTCGTCTTGGTACTGCTTACATTCAGTTCGTACCGTTTGTCGCCGTCCATAATCACCATCAGTGCGGTATTGGGTGGAATGCTGCCCAGGTTTTCGGCATACATCACCAGTTCATTGGTATTGTTACCCGGACTGATCTTGAGAGTATAGGTAACGGGTTTATCGGTGAGCCGCTGGTGCGTGGTGATTACTTTGTTGTTGTAGATAAGGGTAACGCTGTCGCCGTCGATCTCGGCATTGTCGTACAGGGTAACCGTGATGGAGTCGTGGTCAACGGTGATTTCTCTTAGCACGTTGTTGTTCCTTTTTTCCAGCTTCACTTCCTTAACAGGCGTTTCAGGTTTTATTTCTTTAACAACAGGCTCGGGCTTATTCGTTTCCGGTTCTTCCTTGCATAAGGCAGTTATTTCGGCCATGCTCAAGGCCCGGTTATAGATACGTATATCATCCAGGTCGCCATTGAGCCAGAAAGGAAAGCGCTCGTCATCTGATTTTCCGAAGAACAGGTCTTCGTTGTTGGTAAAGGTTTCCGGGAATACTACGGAATATTTCAGTTCGCAGTCCACATACAGCCTGGCAGTCCGGCCATCATTGGTGTAGATGACCGAATACCATTGCCCTTTTTTTATAAAGCCGGGGTAAGGCACCAGGGTGGTTCCCGTTCCGCGGAAGTTCTGGTGGATGCTGTCGCAGGGGGTGCCGCTGCATCCGGTTCCGTTGGAGAACAGGGCATCATCAAAACGCAATGCATAGTTGCCGGGATTGTAATTGCCGCCTCCCTTGGCGAGTACCTGGCTGGCATGACAGATGTCGTAATAAAAACCGGTGGGCCGCACCCATACCGAAATGCTGATCTGGTTACCAAAGTTCAATGAAGGATGGTTGCGGATGCGCATGTACTGGTATATGCCATTGAAATGATAAGCGCTGTTGGCATTACCAAAGCGGTCGCTGGTGATGCTTGCATTATTGAATACGGGATGATTATTGTTGCCGCTGGCGTCATTGGCATTCCCATTAAAAGGGTAGTAGGCCTGCAGGCCTGATTTCAGATCCACCTGGGCATTGCAAACACCATAAAAGAGCAGGGAGGCATACAAGAGTATCTTCATAAAAACGCGGGCCGTAAATTTTTATAAAAATACGCAAGTTATGTGTAAGCGCCGTGTATCCCGTTTTACCGTGCCAGGATGAAATTGCCCTTTTGTTCTTCGGTACCGCAACTGGTTTCTGCCTTAATGTAAAAAACATAGGTGCCCTGGTCGGCGATCTTACCTTTATACTTTCCGTCCCAGCATTTGTTAGGATCGGATGTGCCAAACACCTGTTCGCCATAGCGGTTGAATATCCTGAATTCGAGTTTCTTTATGTACATCCAGTTCTTTAAGCCATAACAATCGTTCAGGCCATCGCCATTTGGCGTAAAGGCATTGGGCATGAAGCGGGCCAGGCTTTCAAGGTTTTTTACAAACACGGTTACCGAATCGGTATTGTCGCAACCGGCACCGCCCGATACACTCACCACGTATTTCTGTGTAGCCGTTAACCTGCTCACCACCGGGTTTGGAATGTTGGGATCGCTGAGCCCGGTTGAAGGCGACCAGGTATAATTATTTCCTCCCGACGCAAATAACTGAGCAGTTCTGTTGCTGCAATCAATGTCATTTGATTTACGGGCATTGATGATGGGCTTGGGTACCACATTCACCGTTACATTGAACGTGCTGTCGTAATTACAACCCCGGTTGGTAATGGTAACCGAATAAACAGTGGTTGCCGGCGGATTGGCCACCGGGTTAATGATGGTAGGATTGGTAAGCCAGGTGGCCGGGCTCCACAAATACTCCATGGCAGGTCCATTGTTGCCATCCAGTTGCACCGATGTATTCACACACATGGTTTTGTCGGGCGGTGCCTGGAAGAGGCCGGGCGCATTCACTACTATATTTACGGTATCCTTCGCCTTACAGCCATTGGCAGCGGTACCGGTTACGTAATAGGTTTGACTTTGGTTGCCGGTGAATACCGGGCTGGCAATATTCGGGTTGCTGAGGAATATGGCCGGCGACCAGGAATATGTTTGAGCCCCGGTAGTTGTCAGTATGATGGATGGATTGAAACTGCAGATATTAGAATCAGGAATGGAACGAACATTTGGCAATGGTTTTACATTCACATTGATGGTGTCTTTTGCAAAACAACCAAACCCGTTTGTGCCGGTCACGATGAGTGTTCCCGATCCATTGCCGGTATATGTGGGGCTGGCAATGGTTGAATCGTTTACCAATGTGCCAGGCGACCACTGATAGGTGCTGAGGCCGGGTGTGCTGGTAAGTACCAGCAGGTCGTTCTGGCAAATAGATGTATCGCCCAGCGTTTGTACTACCGGCAACGGGTTGATGGTGATGGTAACAGAATCAATGGAATTGCAGGCACTGGCGCCGCTAACGGTGAGGTAGAACTTTGTGGTTACACTGATTGTTGCAACCGGGTTGGCAATATTCGGGTTGTTGAGATAGATGGCCGGTGTCCAGCTGTAGGTTCCCACACCAGATCCCTGTAATGTATGTGTTATGGTTCCGTTTGAGCAGTATGCCGTGTCCTGGCCGGCATCAGCCACAATACCGGGTAAGGCGGTCACGGGTTTTGTTACACTATCCTTACAGCCATTGATATCGGTTACCACCAGTTTTACTGTGTACGTACCGGCGGCTCCGTATGCATGCGAGGTATTTTGTGTGTTGGCGGTATTGCCATCGCCAAAATCCCAGAACCAGGTGCTGATGGGGTTTGTATTTACGTAAGCAAGTCCTTTAAAGTCGAACCCGTTGCAGTTAAGCAGGCTGTCTTTAATGCGGACAGAATCGATGTTGGGCGTGAATAATACATTATCTACCGGCAGTACCAGGTTGAATAAGTTTATGCCGGCAGCTCCTGGAGTTGCTCCCCAGGGGTTGTTGGCATCCTGCGTCATTACCCCGTTGGCTCCGCCGGTATTGGTAACAGTAAGGTTGGCGGGCAGGGCAGCGCCTTTTACAAAAGTGAGTCCGCCACCGCCGCCACCGCCGGGCCCGATCCGGCCTGCTGCAGCAATGGGACCGCCGATCACATCCGATCCCCGTCCTCCTTTCACTTCCACCACCGAGTTATCATTGAGCTGGTTGATGCTCAGCAATACCGTACCGCCGGCACCACCACCTCCCATACCATCGTGGCAATCGGGCGAAGAAGGCATTGTACAAACCACGGCATTGGCTCCGTTGGCGGTGATTTTTTTATTGTTGGATACAATTTTATCGGCGTTGATGATGATGATGCCGGCGCCGTTGCCGCCTCCGGGAGGAATATTACCCGGGTTGTCGGCATGCCCGGCTCCGCCACCGCTTCCCATGAATATGCGGTTCGCTGCGGTGCTGTACGCCGGTTGTATACCACCGATACCGCGATTATTGTAAGGGGCGCTGCCGCAGGGTTCCAGCTGGTAACCGCCAAAGCCACCGATGCCTCCATTGCCGCCGCCGCCTCCACCGCTGTTGTGACCTGCGCCACCGCCACCGCCGGCAGCGAGGTTGCCCTTGCCGCAACTTTTAGCGGAGGAAATGGTAGCGATGCTTTCTCCTTTCTGAGCCGCATTGATGGTATTCGGTGGGTAGTAGTAGTTATTCTGGAAGCAGGTAAGTGATGCATTGCCGGGATTGTATCCAACACCTCCTTTGAATCCTTTTCCGCTTACGTTGATGTCGGCATTCATGTTCACCGTGTCTTTCACGTTAAATGCCAGGATACCTCCCTTGTTTCCATCCCAGGGCAGGCAGGTGAGTGTGTCGCTGATGGTTACACTGCCGTTGTAATAAGGCACCCGAACCAGCTGTACTTTTCCAACCGGGATATCATATTGCCGGGTGAGTTTGTTCAGCAGTTCAATTACGTTGCCTGCCTTGCTGCGTACGTAGTTGAATTCGTAGTTGCCGGCATTGTTGTAACTGCTGATGCTTCCGAATGCTGCGGTGTTGGAAGAATCAATCACAGCGCCTTTCATCTGTATCATCAGTACCGTATCACCCACGTTAAAGGTGGAAGCGTCTTCCACGGTGATTTTATTGTCGCAGGGATTGAGTGCAAGCACCGGAGTATAGGTGTTGATGATAATACTATTTCCGGTACAATTCAAAACGATTACCGGTTTGAATATGCTGTCTTTACATCCATTAATGTCGGTTACAACGAGTTTTACATTGTATGTTCCCCCGGTGGAGTAGGCATGTGTGGCATTTTGTGTGTTGGCTGTCCCTCCGTCGCCAAAATCCCACTGCCATTGACTGATGGGGTTCGTATTCACATAAGCAAGTCCTTTGAAATCATAATTTTTGCAGGAAATCAGGCTGTCTTTGATCCGCACTGAATCGATGTTGGGGGTAAAGACGACGGATGTAAAGAGCAGTTGCAGGTTAAAAACTGTTTGGCCGGCATTTCCCGGCTGTGCGCCCCATGCTACCGGAGGAGCAGTTTGCGACAATCCATTCAGTCCCCCAGCAAGATTGGTAATTATCGAAGCCGGAAGGGATGGGTTACTAAGAAATACAACTCCTCCGCTGCCACCACCACCAGGCCCATGGCTAAATATGCCATTATGAGGAGTATTATCGGTTCCCTTTCCACCCTTGCTGATGATATTGTTTGTAGCTGAAATAAAATTGCTGACATTGAGCAGTATTGTACCACCGGCACCGCCGCCGCCCATGCCTTCTTCGCAATTCGCAGTACAGGTTTTTCCATCATTGCCATTGGAAATGATGGAAAAACCATTTGTTTTTAAGAATCCTGCTTTGATAATAGCAATTGCACCGCCATTACCTCCATCAGGGTTGTAGGGGGATCCGGGATCATTGGCATCACCTGCACCGCCGCCACCGCCCATGAATATTTTATTGACAGCCGCGGAATAGGAGAGTCCTTTGCCAGGTAAGCCACCAACGTTATTGGGAGTAGCCACACATTCCTCGTATTGATCCCCACCCTTACCACCGATAGCAGAATTACTACCGCCGCCGCCGCCCGTATTGATCATGTTTCCGCCTCCACCACCATTGGCAAGCGGTCCCCGGCCCGACATTTTCTGTGCCGACACTTCGGCAATACCTTCTCCTTTCTCTTGCCTGGCCGTTGCGGTACTCGCCGAGTAATAGGTTTGCGTGCCACAAAATGCCTGGTAGTTGTTGATATGACTATTCAGTGCAATGCCTCCCCGGAAACCTTTCCCGCTTACATTGATGTCCTTATTCATGGTCACGGTATCCCGTACATTCAGCACCAGTACACCCCCTTTTGAGCCATCCCAGGGTAAACAAGTAAGGGTATCTGTAATATTCACGCTGTTGAAATAGGGTACCCGTATCAACTGAACCTTGCCCAGGGGAATATCATATTGGCGGAGGAGTTTGTTTTTGAGTTCGATCACATTGCCTGTCCTGCTCTTTACATAGTTGAATTCATAGTTGCCGGCGTTCTTATAATCTGTTACATTTCCAAAGGCAGCTGTATTGGTTGAATCGATGACAGCGCCCTTCATCTGGATCATGAGTACGGTATCACCCACGTTGAAGGTGGACCCATCCTGTACGGTGAGTTTGTTATCGCAGGGGTTGAGAGCGAGCACAGGTGTATAGGTATTGATCACCGTACTGATATTGCTGGTAACCGAACAGGAGTCGGCGGAAAAAACACAGTTGGGATTGGTGTTGTTGATGCTGGCGCCTCCATTCAGTGTTCCATTATAAGCCGGGTTACCTTGTTTGTTCAGCAGGTTATCGAAGGTATAATAACCCAGCAGCCCGGGCGTAGTGGTCGGATTCGGCAAAGAAGCATTCATGTAGGTCTGCAACTGCGACTGGCTTCTTGCTACGTTCCAGATCCGCACTTCGTTGATGTATCCAAGGAAGTTCGTGCCAACAGGATTGTTCACTGCGTAATCGCCGATGGTCGTGGGCCAGTTGTTCAGGATCAGGTTCCCGGTTACCGGCATCTGTCCCATTAAAAAACCATTCCGGTAGAATTTGAGGGTGGTGCCATCGTATACCAGTGCCACGTGAAAAGTTTTGTTCAGAACGAGGTTATCACAACCCGGCGACAGCAGGTAATGACCGGTAGTGGTGGTGATGGCTGCCAGGTCCATCCGCAACACATAATTGGCATCGGTTGTATTGGCATGTTTGGAAACAATGTCTTCCCATTTATCAGGCCGGTTAATGGGGAACGAGGAGCAGTTGAAATTTGCTTCGATGGTCATTTGGTTGCCACTGATGTCGAGATCACCCACAGTGACGCTCTGACCTACAGCCTGGGTACGAAGCCAGTTGGTACAGGATACAGTATTACTGGTTACGCACAGTGCATTTACTTCATCGGCATTAATTGCCCTGTTGTAGAAACGGACATCATCAATTTTTCCATTGAACCGTACGGGGTCATTTTGCCACCAGGAACCAATAATAAAGTTTGTATTTGTGCATTGTGTTGCATTGTTAAATGGCACTGTACTCTGTTTAACAAGTACTCCGTTCAGATACATCTTCTCGACACCATTCTCAAATGTATTTACTACGCAATACCATTGGTTTGGCTGAATGGCGGATGGAGAGAATATTGTATACACAAGGGTAGACGGTACCTGGGTAAAACAAGTTCCGGGCGAAGCGATTGTGCCGAAATATGCTTCTCCGGTATTCATAATGCCTGAGTTGTATGTGGCCGCATTCCCATCAGTGTAGTTGATCTTACCGATGCAATTCTGATAAACACCGGTTGCCTGGGTCATGAAATAATAGCAGATGCTGAATGCGGGGGTTGAAAATCCGCCATTATCGGATACAATAATGCGGTCATCGATACCATCAAATAAGTAGGCGCTGTTTGGGTTGCCAAATCGATCTGAAGTTAATTGTATACCTCCCTGCGGATTTCCGTTATATCCGTTTCCACTTACATCATTGGCATTTCCGGAAAAGGGATAATAGGCTTTCAGGCCAAGATTCAGGTTTACCTGTCCAGCACTTACAAGGCCAACAGTCAGCAGGAATAGCAGGATCAGGATCCGGTTCATGGGTATCTGTATGCAGTTATTATAAATATACAAAAAAACCGGAAAGCGGGATGCTTTTTGGATGGTATTTCAGCGCTTATAAACCGGTATAGGAGTAGGGTGTAATGCTTTTCAGTTCTTTTTTAAGGGCGGCCGATATCTTAAGGCTGTTAATGAAACGGTGCATCGAGCCTTTGTCGATCTTATTCTTTCCGCGGGTGAGTTCTTTCAGTGCCTCGTAAGGTTGTGGGTAATTTTCACGCCGCAGGATGGTTTGAATGGCTTCGGCCACCACGGCCCAGTTCGCATCAAGGTCTTCCCGGATCTTTGCTTCGTTGAGCACCAGTTTGCCGATGCCTTTTTCGATCGAGCGGATCGCCAGGATGGTATGGGAAACGGGCACGCCGATATTGCGCAATACCGTAGAATCGGTGAGGTCGCGTTGCAGGCGTGATACCGGAAGTTTGGAAGCAAGATGCTCAAGCAGGGCATTGGCAATACCCAGGTTACCTTCGGCATTCTCAAAATCGATCGGGTTTACCTTGTGGGGCATGGCGCTGCTTCCAATTTCTCCTTTCTTGGTCTTCTGTTTGAAATAATCCATGCTGATGTAGGTCCAAACATCGCGGCAAAAATCCACCAGGATGTTGTTGATCCGTTTGATGGCATCGAAATGGGCTGCCAGGGTATCGTAGTGTTCGATCTGCGTGGTGTACTGCTGGCGCTGCAATCCTAATTTATCTGCCGTGAACTCATTGGCAAATTTTGTCCAGTTGTATTTTGGATAGGCCACATGGTGTGCATTGAAATTGCCTGTGGCGCCGCCGAACTTTCCCATGAAAGGTATATAGCTGAACAACTGTATCTGGTTCTCGAGCCGCTCCACGAACACCATCATTTCTTTACCCAGGCGTGTCGGGCTCGCAGGCTGGCCGTGTGTACGGGCCAGCATGGGGATATCCTTCCATTCAACGGCCAGCTTGCCAATGGCATGCTGCAGGTTGATCACCGCCGGCAGGTATTCCCGTTCCACACTGTCTTTCCACAGCAGTGGAATGGCTGTGTTATTTACATCCTGCGACGTAAGTCCGAAATGCACCCATTCTTTCAATGCGGAGGCATCGCATTTATCCAGTTCTTTTTTGATGAAGTACTCAACAGCTTTCACATCGTGGTTGGTGATGCTTTCGGTTTTCTTTATTTCTTCTGCATCTGCCGGAGAAAAACTGGCTGCCACATTTTTTAAATGCTGTTTTGTTTTGGCATCGGCTTTAAAAAATTTCTTCTCTGCCAGGAACAGAAAGTATTCCACTTCCACGATCACCCGGTATTTCATAAGGGCATACTCGCTGTAATATTCACCGAGGTGCTGTACCTGTTTGCGGTAACGCCCGTCGATGGGAGAGAGAGCAGTAAGTTGATTCAAATCCATGATGTTGCTGTACATTTGCGGCAAAAATACGTTAATTGACACAGAAGATAAGAGTGGGAGCGGTTAGTTACCTGAACACCAAACCGCTGATTTATGGGTTTGAGCAGGGGAAGATGAAAGACCAGGTGGAACTTATTATTGATTACCCGGCCAATATTGCCTCACAACTGATCAACAACCAGGTTGATATAGGCCTAGTGCCGGTGGCCGTGATCCCTTTCCTGAAAGAACATCATGTTGTTTCGCCATACGGCATTGCCTGTGAGGGGGAGGTAGCCAGCGTATGCCTGTTCAGCGAAGTGCCGATGGAACATATCAGCCACATCCTGCTCGATTACCAGAGCCGCACTTCGGTGGCCCTGCTGAAAATACTGCTGCGTGATCATTGGAAGATATCCCCGCAACTTATCCCGGCTTCCAGCAATTATGAAAAGGATATTGCCGGAACCACTGCAGGATTGGTGATCGGCGACCGGGCATTAGAACAACGTACAAAATCAACCTATATCTACGACCTTGGCACTGCCTGGCATGAGATGACAGGACTGCCCTTCGTTTTTGCCGCCTGGGTCAGCAATAAAAAACTCCCCCAGCCCTTTATCGATGAATTCAGCGAGGCCAATGCTTATGGTTTTGATCACCTTGATGAAGTGATACAGCAAAACCCATTCACGGCATTTGATCTTCATTCGTATTATACTGACTTCATCAAATTCAGGCTGAATGAAAAGATGTTTGAAGCGGTAAGGGTGTTCTTCAGTAAGATGAAACAGGAAGGTTGAGCTAATCAGCCAGGGGAATGCTGAATCCATCTTTCAATCCCTGCACCAGTTTTTTCCGTTGTACCGCATCAAAGCGCAGGTAATAAAATACCCGGGTAAACAGGGTGTATGCAATCGCAAAATATTTTACCAGCCCCCGCAGATTCTTCCGGCTGAAATAGATCTTGTTGCGGTTGGAATAATAAACATAAAACGTGGAGTCTCCGCTGCTGGACGAAGAAACCTTGTGCAGCACGGTAAGCGAAGGTTCGTAATACATTTTATACCCCTGCTTCAGCGCCCGGAAAACAAAATCCGTATCGTCGTAATACGCAAAGTATTTTGCATCCATCATGCCGGTAGTTTCAAACACGCTGCTTTCAATCAGCATAAAACAGGTAGGGGCATAGGTAATGTATTTCGCCACATTGTATTCTGGTGCATCCGCTTTTCCATCGCCGTAATGAATGCCCAGCGCCCGCCATTTGTTCATGTAGCCGCCGGCCATCCATAGCTTACGGGTATCGAAATAAAATATTTTGGGTACGATGATTTTTTCGCCGTTGGTTTCGCATAAAGAAACCATATGGCCGAAAACAAAATCCTGTTCCAGTTCAATGTCGTTGTTCAGCAGCAGTACGTAGCCGCAACCGTCGGCCAGCGCATTGCGTATGCCGATATTGTTTCCTTCGGCCACGCCGATATTACCCGGACTTTTCAGGTGCTTCCATTGGGTAACCGGGTACTGCGACGCACACTGTTCAATAATGCTGTCGGAAACAGGATTGGGAGAATTATCGATGAGGTAGAGAATGTAGTTGCTGTATTTTTGTTTGGATACGCTTGCAAAAAAGCCGGGCAACACCTCATCGCTTTTGAACAATACCGTAACCAGGCCGATCTTTCCCATAGCGTTTATTTCAATAAACCTTTTGATCTCATTTCGGTGATGGAATCTTCATACCGGCTTTGCTGTACCTCCTGTTCATTCACCCATTCTGTAAATCGTTTAAGTCCGGATGTAAAATCAACGTCAGCAGTGAAACCGAGCAGGCGTTTGATTTTATCCGTATCGGCATAGTTGTGCCGGATATCGCCCAGCCGGTAATTGCCTGATACCTGCACGGGAACCTCTGTGGCATAATACTTCAGCAGCAGGGCCACCACTTCCGAAACCGGGATGGCTTTTCCGGATCCAACATTAAATACCTGTCCGTTTGCTTCTTCTTTTTCAATGCCCAGGCAGGTGGCTCTCACCACATCATCGATGTATACAAAGTCGCGGCTTTCTTTTCCGTCTTCAAATATGTTGATGGGCTTGTTGTTTTTTATAAGGGTGGAGAAGATAGACAGGATGCCCGTATACGGATTGCTTAATGATTGCCCGGGCCCATACACGTTCTGGTAGCGGAATGCCACCGGGGCAATGCCGATCGATGGACAAACCGTCATCACCATCTGTTCCTGGTTTTGCTTGGTGATGCCGTAAACTGAAGACGGATGGATCTTCGATTCTTCGTCGGTGGCCACCAGTTGCAGGGGTTTAGCGGCACCCGGCCAGGTTACTTCAAAATTGCCTGCATCCATATCTTTAGCGAGGCGGTGACCGGGATACACGGGGCCCAGTTCTTCCGACAGGTATTTTCCTTCACCATAAATGGCACGGGATGATGCTACTACCACTTTCTTAACTGCAGTTTTGGTATTCGCAAGTATATCCAGCATCAGGGCGGTGCCGCCGATGTTTACGTCGCTGTATTTTTTTATCTGGTACATCGACTGGCCGGTGCCTGTTTCAGCAGCGAGGTGAACAATCACGTCGTTTCCGGAGATGGCTTTGTTCCAGTCGTCAGCAGCCGTAACAGTTCCTTTGATGAATGTTACATTGTTTTTGATGCTGAGAAAAAGGGGAGAGGAAGATTCCGGGTTGACGCCATGTATCTGTTCGGATAGATTGTCGAGTACAGTTACTTTATGCCCGCGCTGCAGCAGCTGCAGCGCCAGGTTTGAGCCAATGAAACCTGCGCCACCTGATATCAGTACATTTAGTTTGTTCATGTTGTTCGTTTCAGATGAATTGTCCATCCTTATCTGTTTTCTGCCATTGGCCGGTGGCTGCATTATACCGTTTGATGATGACAGCGGGTGAGCCGATGGCCACACAATGGTCGGGTATGTTTCTGGTCACCACCGAGTTGGCGCCGATCACGCTGTTCTTTCCCACGCTGGCGCCGATGATGCACACGTTTTCACCGAGCCAGGCGCCGTCGCCGATGATTACGGATTCAGTCTGTTTGATGGGTTGATCGATCACGGGCATGGTTATATTTTCGTAACTGTGCAGGTTATCGCTGATGTATACTTTGTCGGCCATCAGTACTTTTTGCCCGATCTCTATTTTTGAAGTTGCATAAATGTGGCAGTAGCGGCCGATATAGCAGCCATCGCCGATGCTGAGGCGGGCTTCGTTGTTGCCGGTAAGGGGTACGCAGGCCAGCCATCCGCCGGTATTGATATACACTTTGGTGCCGATGAAAATACGTTCATGCCCATCCAGTGTAGCCTGGATGAGGCGGCTGGACGGGCCGATCTTTCCCAGCCTCATTTTGTAGAGAGGGTATTTGAACAGTTTGTACAAAACCAGGTTGATCATCCGGGTCATTGAATAGAATGCTGTTGATTCTGGGCAAAGTAACGTTATTTCGTTTAAAAGCTGACGCTGTTTCAATCCCTGCCGATACTTCTCCAAAATCGATTAATTTTGACCGCGGCAAAACGCAGCTTCATCCATGAATATATTCCAGCGGGTTTACATCGCTATTTTCAAAACGGGTTACAAAAGAATTTATAGTAAGGCTCTTTCCAAAGTAATTCCGCCTGATCTTTACCCGGCGTTGGATGCTGATGCCGTTCACTTCAAGCATTTCGGACTCATCGGCGATATTGTGTATGCCATTCCTGCCATGCAGGCATTGGCGCAGGGGCGGAAGATCCATCTGCATTTACAGATTAACCAGAAATCCCTGTACAAAAAAGGGATGAAACATGGGAACAAGGATAAGATACTGACCGAGAAAAGTGTGGAGATGCTGGCGCCCTTATTATTGGCGCAACCTGGTTTTGCTGTTTGCGATGTACTGCAAGACCAGCGCATCGATTATGACCTGGATTATTTCCGTAAATACCCGTTTGATTATAACAAGGGACATATCTGCCGCTGGTATTTTCAGACATACGGTGTTACGGCCGACCTGGGCAAAGCCTGGCTGCAGGTGGAACCGGATGTTAGGTATTCAAACGAAATTGTGATTGCCCGCAGTTTCCGGTACCGGGCCCCGGGCATCTCGTATGCCTTCCTCCATAAATATCCCAATCTTTCTTTTGTTGGTCTGAAGGAAGAGTACGAGGATATGAAAAAGCAACTGCCTTCATTAAGATATGTTCCGGTGAGTAATTTCCTTGAATTTGCCAGGGTGGTGGCTGGTAGTAAATTCTTTATCGGCAACCAGTCGTTTCCCTTTGCTGTGGCCGAGGCATTGAAAGTACGCAGGGCGCTGGAAGTGTATTTTGAATGTCCGAATGTAATACCGGAAGGGAAGGAGGCATATGAATTTTGTTACCAACCCCAGTTTGAAAAAGTGGTGAACCGTCTTTTTAACGGGTTATAAAAAACTCTTTTCTGTACGCAGGAATTCTTCGGCAATGATTGTATCGTTTTCATGAAAGATACAGATGTCGTAATAGCCCATCAGGTTTTTCTTTGATGAGATGTATTCATGCATGCCGGTGACAACTTCCGTATTCTGTATATCGGTGGAAAGTACCAGTGTTCCTTTGTGATCGAAGAAAGCAATCTTGCGGTATCCCATGGTTTCATAAGACAGCACTGTTGAAAGCCCGTCTTCATTGATGGCAATCATATTTTCCCGGTTGTATTCAAAGAAAAGAACAGGCTTGTGTTTTTCAATGATCCGGGATGCGCCCCGCAGAACGATGGTGTCAAATCCTTCCACATCCACTTTCAGTAATTTTATTTCTGCATTGTTGAACCCTCCTTCCGTGATCACATCATCCAGTGACTTCAGCGTTATCTGCTCATTCCCTTTGGCGTCCGGAATAATGGTGTTGTTCCAGCCCGACTTATCCATATTTACCGTTGCCTGCTGCGACCGTTCGCCCAGGAATGTTTTTACAACAGATACATGGCTGAACTGCCCGGTATTTTTTTGCAGGTATGCAAAGGATGTTGCATCTCCCTCAATACCGATCACCGGTACATCGACGGCCGATTTTACTACGGCGATCGTGTCGCCTACATTGGCCCCCACATCAATTACCGTCATACCCGGGTACTTCCGGAAAATAGATGCTGCCAATCTTCCGAACTGGCTGTTCAGGTCCGGGTAGATCTGGTAGTTGGCCAGCTGTACGTTATTGCCGGGCATAATGACCGGAAATTTTCCCACTTTCACTGTTCCTTCTCCCTTTACCGGGGGGATATAAGGAATGCCTGTTTTCACAATATCATATCCATACCGGTTTAAAAAATTCCTGATCAGTTTTCTCATCATCGTTATTTTTTAGTCCGCCATATTGTCCATGTGGTTTCATGACGGTGTAGGTGTTGTTTCTGTATCTTCGCAACGCTGCAAAAGATCATCATATGGCAAATCCTGTTATGGGTAAATTGAAAAAACAACTCGTGCATATCTTTTTTCCTTATGCCAGGAGAAGCTTTTCACAAAGTGGCGAAGATATAATTATTAGTGATTTATTCCAGCGTCTTAAAATACCCCATCCCAGCTATCTTGATATCGGGGCCAATGACCCGGTATCGCTGAGCAACACCTACCGGTTGTATACCAGGGGAAGCCGGGGTGTGTGTATGGAACCCAATCCTGTTATGTATAAAAAACTCAGGGAAAAGAGAAGCGGAGATGTATGCATCAATGCCGGCATTGCTTTCGACGACAGGCGGGAAGCTGATTTTTATGTATTTCCAGCGCAATTCCACGGGTTGAATACTTTTTCCAAAGAAGAAGCTGATTTCTGGGCGGAAACGGGAAACGAAGAAATAGGCAGGCATCAGTCCGAACGGGTAATCCGGATGAAGCTAATTCCGGTGAATGAAATCATCAGCCGCCATTTTACACCTTATCCCAATTTTATATCGGTGGATGTGGAAGGACTGGACCTTGAAATATTACGGACCATTGATTTTGAAAAATACAGGCCGGAAGTTTTTTGCCTCGAAACACTCGGCTTCCGGAAAGGAAACAAGGAGTTTAAGAAAACGGATATTATTGAATTTCTTGCCGGGAAGGGATACTTTGTTTACGCCGATACCTATATCAACACGATTTTCTGCCGCAGGGATGCTTACAAAAACATAGATTGATCAGGTCTTGCTGATCGCTTCCGCCGCCCGCTCTGCAATCTTTCCCCAGTAAAAATGATTATAAAAGTCCATGGGGGTTTGGGATGCCGTATTTATGGCCATAACCGAAGCCGCAAAAGAATCCCAGTCGCTGTTATTTACCAGTTTCATTTTATCGCCCGCCACCGTGGGTGGTATGCCGGTGGCGCCACTTTGCGTGCTTACCACAGAAAGACCATAACCCAGTGCTTCCACCAGTTTGGTTTTGATGCCCCCGCCATCAATAACCGGGTTCAGGAAAATGTCAGCGCCTTTAAAATAGGGGTTGATGTCGGGTACAAAGCCGGCATAAATAATGTTCTTGTTCTGGTAGGGAGATAAACCATTGTATTCGGCCGGAAGCTTGCTGCCGCAGATGATGATCTTGTACCGGAATCCTTCCGCCACCAGCAGCAATGGGTTTATTTTTTCCAGGATGATGTTCAATGCGTCCAGGTTTGGCTTGTAACTTAAGGTTCCGTTGAAAAGCAGAATTTTTTCAGTTTCATTAATTTCATGTGCCTGGGTAATGATACGGCGGCTGGCGGCTTTTTCATCAGGCGTGGGGGGGGCCGGATGTTCAAAGCCGTAGGTGATGGTAAAGCATTTACCCGGGTTCAGTTTAAAACGTTCGATGGCATAGTTGCGGTCGTCATCGTGAATGAAGAAGTTGAGATCGGCATGGCGGTGTGTGAACCGTTCATAATTCCACAGTATGCCCCACCACCATTTGTTCACGCTTTTAAAACGAAGCGCTTCTATGTTGTGCGAATGCACGATGAGCCTGACGCCGGTGAACCATTTCAGCCATACTGCCAGCCAGCCATAATACGGGTGTTCGATGATGAGATGCGTGATCTCATTCGTTTTTAGTATGCGGCGCAGGGTGAAGAAATAAAAAAGATTGATGTACCGGAGCCGGCTGTTGCTGAGTATGTTCATCACCGGGTATCCTTCGCCGGCGGATTGCGTATTTTCTTTTACGGTAATGCAAAGCAGGTTGCTGTTCTTAGCCAGGTAGCGGTTGAAGAACGCAATGCCCTTCTGTCCGCCCATATCCGGCGGCAGGAACTTATACGAAACCAGGCTGGCTATTTTTACCTTGTTCTCCATGATTGCATGTTACCCGGTTTGCGTTTACCTGGTCAGGCGGTTTCTTTTTTAGCCGTATTGCCCTTCCCCGTTTTCCATGCCATGAAGAGGCATAGCAATACAACCAATACTGAAACCATGTTTGTATAGCGGGATATTTTTTCTGCCGTTTTTAATGTAGGCGGATCAAAAATGAAATCAATGGTATGTTTACCGGCCGGGATGGCCAGGCCTCTCAGCGCATAGTTCACTTTGCAGTAAGGGGTTTCTTTTCCATCGATGTATGCCTTCCAGCCAAGCGGGTAATACACTTCACTGAATACGGCAAACTGGTTACCAGCTGCATTGAACTCGTATTTGATCTCATCATTGCGGTTCCATACCAGTTTGATGGAGGCAGCAGAATCCCAGGCCGGCATAAACGGTACCGATGTTTTGAATTTCTCATCCACAAAAGCAACCTGCGATGGGTCAAACGACGTGATGGCATTCATTTCTTCATCGGCATTCTTCACAAACTTCACTTCTTTTACCAGCCAGCAGGGGCCCATGGCAAAGGGGTTGAGAAGGGCCGTGTTCTGCCGGGGATCATTGCGGTCGGGCACAATCACATACTTCATGTTCAGCATATTCAATACCGGGAAGCTGTCTTTTACCATCGGGTTAATACTCCAGGCCTGTATATTATTGTATATCTGCCGTTCAATAAGGTCCTGGTATAGTCCCAGTTTGGCCGGACTGTAACCGCCAATATTGTTATGTTTATAAGAAGCGATGGCATCATTAAAGGCGGTGCTCATGGTTAATTCGTACCGGCCGTTTCCGCCTGGTGAAGCCAGGTTTACGATGCGGTAATAACCGGTATCGCTTTTCAGCTGGATGTCGGCACGGGTATCGGTATAAGCTGCTTCCAGGTCGGCAGGTTCCACAAAATTTTCTTCCTTCAGGTACCGGCGGGATACACCGAACAGGTCGAGTGTACACAGGATGATTATGGCGGCATACACGCCCCATGCTTTGAGGGCATTGCGTGCATACAGGAAGATGATAAGCATGCCGGCCAGCAGGAACCCGATCGTCCTCCACATGTCGCTCAGGTAAAAGGCCTGGCGGTCGGCTTTGAGGGCATTAAAATAGCTGCGGGTAAAATCGCTGCCTTTTCCCTGCAGGGCATCGTTTATATTCTTGCGCAGTTCATTGGTGGCATCGTTGGTAAAATTGGAGAAGAAGTAAAACAGGCCCAGCACGGCGATGGTACCGCCGGTGATGTACAGGCATTTCTTCATCAGCTGTTTCAGTTTCTCTTTATTGGAATTCACAAACTCATCCAGGAAAATGGAAGCCAGCAATGCCATGGAAAGCTGCGGTATCACCAGGGCCATGGAAGGCGCCCTGAATTTTTTATAAAACGGCATGTGATCGAAAAGGAAATAATTCACCGCTTCAAAATTCTTTCCCCAGGAAAGGATGATGCCGAAAACAGTAATGGCGATCAGCCACCATTTGTGTTCACTCTTTGATAAGAATGCACCGAACAGGAACAGCAGGCATACGATGGCGCCCATGTATACGGTGCCCTGTGTGCTCAGCAGTTCGCCCCAGTACATGGGGGATGACTGCGCCACCTGCTGTGCAAATCCCTGGGGAAGTGTTTGTGCATTTTCCTGCAGCACCTCAATGGCTTTTGAATTTTCGCCCAGTCCTTCAGAGGAGCTTCCGCCAAATGCATTGGGCACCAGCAGCGTCATGGTTTCGGCCTTGCCGTAGCTCCATTGAAAAGCATAGTCTTTATCGAGCCCGCCCTTGGTTTCGTTCTTTTTATCTTTTTGGGTGAGGTTGCTCCGGCCACCCCGCATCGTTTCTTTGGTAAACTCGTAGGTGGGCCAGTACAGCATGGCGATGGTGCCCAGCATAATGGCGCCCATAACAATGCAAAGTGCCGCAGAGGTAAAAAGATGTTTGATCTCTTTTTTCCGGAAGCACTGGATAGCAAAAGATACCGACATGAACACGGCGATGAGCAGCGTATAATACACAATCTGCTGGTGCAGCTGCCACAATAGAAGAACGCCTGCCACCAGCAACAGGGCACTGCCCAGCCAGTAGCTTCGTTTAAATATTAACTGGATGCCTGCCAGCACGGCCGGGGCATAAGCCATGGATAATAGTTTGGTGTCGTGCCCGCCTGCAATGAGTACGGGATCGTAGGAACAATAGGCATAGGCAATGCCGCCGAAGATACCCACCCAGGGGTTGAGCCCGATGACAAGGCAGAGCAGGTAAAAGCAAAGCGCTGCAATGAATAAATAAAAAACCGGTTTGGGAAAACCCAGGGTGAGGATATCATGTACATAGCCCAGGTGAATTACCATGGGATCTTTGGGCGCCAGGGCAATCTGGTAGGTGGGCATGCCACCCATCATGCTGTTGGTCCACTTGGGAAAATGCCCGTATTTTTCTTTGTATTCAAACGACTGCTGGGCCATGGCTTTCCACTGGATCACATCACCCTGCTGAACAGCTTTGCCTTCGAGGGCGGGCTTGGTGAGGAAAATGGAAAGGATTAAAAAGATCACCACGGCGGCGAGGTGGGGCAGTACCTGTTTGAAACTGATATTCTTCATATGTAATTTTTGCTTCGGCAAAATAATGCTAAAAAAATCAAATAAGCAGGCTAATTACAGGTAAACAGGGTTGAATAAAAAAAGCCACCGGTTGCAGTGGCTTTATAATACGATTGGTTGCCTGGTTAATTTCCTCCCATTCCCTGCTGGGCGTTCTGCATGTTCTCCATTTCGCCTTTCATGTTCTTTCTTTTGAAGAGCGATACGTCGATTTTACCGAAGCGCCAGTTAAAGTTGAGACGAACGAATTGCGGATCCCGGCGGCGTTCGTTGTCCTGCACAAACGAAGGACCTTCGGCATGGGTGGCATAGAGCCGGGTGCGGAAGATATCGCTGAACTGGAGGGTGATGGATGCGGCATTGTTCTTCAGGAATTCCTTGCGGATGGAAAAATCAGCGCCAAATATCGGTTTGATGTATCCATTGGAACTTGGCTGCGAACCACCGCCGAACATCATACCCATGCCGCCGCCACGGTTTCCGCCGGGCGCCACCAGGGTTTTGGCAGTATAGTCGCCTGAGAGTTGTATGGAGAAATTCTTCGGCAGTTTAAAGTTGTTGTTGATCTTGGCAAACCAGCTGAACAGCGAACTGTTGGTACTGCCGCTCAGGTTACCCGCCTTGATGGTTGAGTTAAACAGGTTCAGGTTGGTGGTCAGGTCCCACCACTTGGCCAGTTTATTTTTGCCCGTGAGTTCGAGGCCAACGGTATAACTCCTGTTTGCATTGGCATAGGTGTTCATGATCACCGTGCTTGTTTTGGTGGTATCGGGGTTGCTGGTGCGATACTGGTAACGGGTGATGAGGTTATCGGTATTGCGGAAATAAACCGTTGCCAGGAAGCTGTTTCCGGCCTTGTATTGGTTGGAATAAGATAACTCCAGCAGGTTGGTGAATTCAGGTACCAGCCCGGGATTACCCACCGAAAGATTCAAGGAATCGGAATAATCGATAAAGGGGATCAGTTGGAAGAAATTCGGCCGGTTGATCTTACGGGAATAGTTCAGCTGCATGTCCTGCTTGTCATCGAGTTTATAAGTAATAAAAGCACTCGGGAACAGGCTTAATGGATAATCGGTTTTAAACTTCTGGTTCTTGGTGATCAGGTTGCCGGTGTAAGAAGAACTTTCCACCCTTAATCCCAACTGGTAGCTGAGTTTTTTAAGCTGGTGGGAGAAGGTAAGGTAACCGGCATACAGTTCATCGTTGAATTTGTAGTTGTTGCTCAGTCTTGATATGAGTACGTACTGTCCGGGAGTGGTTTGTATGTAGTTGTCGTTGAAGCTGGTGAAATTCCGGAACGAAGCCCGGAGCCCTGCTTCCACTTTCATCTTGTCGGTGATGGGATCGGTATAATCCGTTTGTACGGTAAAGAACTGGGTGGTTCCGCCTCCTTTTGATTGTTCAACGATCAGGGGCGTTTTTGGATTATTGCTCGGGAAGAAATACTGGGTGTTGTAATCTCCGGTATTGTCGTTCTTGCTGTAGTTATAATTAAGGTCGGCGGTCCATTCTTTACTGGCTTTGGCAAAGTTGTGTTTAAAACTCATGGTGGCGCCGTAGTTACGGAAGTTGCCGATGCTTTTGCTGATGCGTTCGCCGCGGTCGCTGATGGTACCCGAAGGACGTACGGTATCCCGGTAGGTATTGATTACGTCATCTGTTTTAAACTCGCCTCTTACAATGTTGCCACCGATGGAAAGGGTGTTCCTGTTGTCGATGAAATAATCCATGCCCATTCTTCCAAAGGCAAAGAAACCGGTATTGATGGGTTTATTGCGCTGTTTCAGGTATGCAGTTGTATCTGCTATATAATCGATGCGGTCGGTTTTTACCGTGCTGATTGATTTTCGCATGCCGAACTGACCGGCTGCAAAGAAATTCACTTTGCCTTGTTTCAGGTTTACGTCACCGCCAAGGTTGGGCCTTCCCCGCATATCGATACCGGCACGAAGGTTACCGTTGTAACCGGCCTTTCGGTTCTTTTTCAGGATGATGTTGAGGATGCCGGCTCCGCCGCCGCTGGCATCGTATTTTGCCGAAGGATTGGTGATGATCTCTACCGAAGCGATGGCATCGGCAGGTATCTGTTCAAGGGTCATGGTGGTTGGTCTGCCATCCACGAATATCTGCGGGGTGGCGTTGCGCAGCGAAACATTACCATCAATGTCAACATTCACGGAAGGAACATTCTTCATTACGTCTACGGCGGTGCCGCCCACACTGTTCAGGTTCTTTTCCACATTGAAAACTTTCCGGTCGATCTTCATTTCCAGGGTGGCTTTACTGGCGCTTACCGTTACATTTTCCAGCTGCTTGGCATCGGCTTCCAGTTTTATGTTGCCAAGGTCTTTGTCAACCGCATTCAGCATGCTGCTCATGTCTCCATTACGGGCGCCGCTCATGTTCAGTTCAAAATTCACTTTGCGCTCGATGGTCTTAAAACCAATGGCGGTTATTTTCAGTTTATAGGTGGCCATGATGGCAAGGTTCTCGATGCTGAATTCACCTTTTTTGGTGGTAAGCATGCCACCCACTACCACGTCTTTTCTCTTTTTGGTGGCTGAATCGAATTTATTCTGAATGAGCTGTACAGATGCTGCTTCAAGAGGTTTTCCACTTGTGCTGTCGAGCACCTTACCATAAAAATGCCCCATGTTCATGCTTTGTCCGCCCATACCGCCCCGGTTTCCGCCGCCCCCAGGCATTTGCGAAAAGGCTGTTGAAAGCGAGCATGTTAAGAGCAGGATCATCAAAAGTTTACCAGTTCGTATCATTGATTGTTGTTTTATTTTTTAGCCGGGGGCAAAGTACCTTCAAAAAATGCGAAATACCCGGTACTATCAGGATGAGTGGCATATAGGAGTGGAGCAAGGAAAAATTCTTCTTACTGCCGCAGGAACAGGAAGATAAGCACCTGTACCAGTCCCAGCAGGAATCCGGCTCCAAATCCCAGCCATTGGAGGCATGTAAACAGTTTCCGGGCTGTTTTGTTCAGCAGGATGGCGGCGGGCTGGATGGGAAAGCTGGCCAGTTTTTCCCCAATCATGCTGCCTGGGTCAATTCCGGCTTCCAGGTTTGTTAGATAGGAATTCATGACGGCCGGGAAGAGGGATTCCAGTTCCTGTAAAAAAGCCGATTTCAGCTGGTTAATGGTTTTGTCTCCGATGAACATGGCAAGCATGGGAAAACTGTCCTTCAGTCTTTCCCGGAGAAAATGATCGATGTGCTGTTCAATTTCGGGTTTCATTTTTTCAAAGAGGGCAGGGTCGGACGCTTTTTGTTTGATGACGGGAAACGAAATGATTTCCCTGCTTACAAGGGCGCCCAGTTCTTTTGCTATCTCCGGCTGGTACTTCGGAAGGAAGCCCTGCAGCTTTATGCCCCATACACGAACGGGATTTTGCGGTCTGAAAGTGATGAATAAAACAATACGAATGACCAGCCAGCCGGTGATGCCGGAAAAAACAACGAGGAGTATGTAATGCAGCCAATGCATGGGTTTATCAGCGGGCTGCAAAGAAACTGATTAATGATGCCGGTTCAAAATGTTATTTTGAAGAAGAACGGTTTTTCTCTATTTTTGCAGCCTGTTTAAACGGTAGCCATAGCTCAGTTGGTTAGAGCATCAGATTGTGATTCTGAGGGTCGTGGGTTCGAGCCCCATTGGTTACCCAAACCCGGACCTGGTCCGGGTTTTTTATTTCCCATAAAGTAAAATTATGACGGGCCGATGGCATCAGGGAGGAAATAAAATGACCGCTCATCCGTTCTCATTTCCGGAAAACTCCTTTAACAAAACATTATTCAAAATCATACGTTTATCAGAAAGAGAAACCCCTGTTTTTCCGTTATTTTTACAACATGCAAAAAATTGCAAACTTTATGATGAGCAAAAAATTTATTCCGGTACTCCTTGTGCTTACCGCTGCAAGCCTGTTCCTTGCATTTCAAACCCAGGGTAAAGCAGATCACGACAACCCCAAATCAAAATATATCCGCATCCTGCGTAACGTGGGACTATTGCTTGAACAGGGGCATTACAGTCCTAAAAAAATCGACGATAATTTTTCCAAAGAAGTGTTGAAAAAATTCATCAGCGACCTGGATAATGACCGTAATATTTTCCTGCAGGGTGACCTGGATGATTTCAAAAAATACGAAGGCAGGGTGGACGACGAGATCCATGGTTCTGAGCTGCTGTCTTTTTATGGCATCAACGAGGTTTACCAGAAGCGTTTGAATGAAACATCGGTATTGTATAAAGACATCCTGGCCAAACCCTTTGATTTTTCAAAAGATGAAAATGTGCAGCTCGACCGGGAAAAGCTCTCTAATCCCAAAAATGAAGCTGAACGGAAAGAAATTTGGAGAAAACGCCTGAAATATATGGTTCTTGGCCGTTATGCAGACCTGCAGGAAAGCCGGGAAAAAAACAAAGGCAAAGAAGATTTCAAATACAAGGCAGATTCCACGCTGGAAAGAGAAGCTAGGGATGCCGTGAGAAAACAGATTGAACGTTATTTCACCACCAAAAAAAACCGGGAAACCAGTGATGAGAATTTCAGCACGTTCGTGAATGCCATTACCGGTGTGATGGACCCGCATACCAATTATTTTGCACCCATCGACAAGCGCTCTTTTGATGAAGGGATGAAAGGAAGCTTTTTTGGCATTGGCGCTGTACTGAAAGAAGACGATGGAAAGATCAAGATCGGATCACTGATCTCCGGCGGACCTGCCTGGAAAGGTGGCGATCTGAAAGTGGATGACGAGATTATTAAGATTGCCCAGGGAAATGCAGAACCCGTTGACGTTACCGGGTACGGTGTTACCGATGCTGTGAAACTGATCAGGGGACCCGAAAAAGGATCGGAAGTGAAACTGACAGTGCGTAAGATGGACGGTTCTGTAAAAGTGATTTCCCTGCTCCGGGATGAAATAAAACTGGATGACACATTTGCCAAGAGTGCCATTATCAATGGTGACCATAAAGTAGGATATATCTACCTGCCTGAGTTTTATATTGACTTTGCCAATCCCAACGGAGCTAAATGTTCAGAAGATGTTGCCAAAGAGATCAAGAAGCTGAAAGAAGAAAATGTAGAAGGTATTATCATTGACCTGCGGGGAAATGGTGGAGGTTCATTACCCGAAGTGGTAAAAATGGCCGGACTCTTCATCGAAGATGGACCCGTTTGCGTGGTGAAGGGCCGGGAAGAAAAACCCTACCAATGGAAAGATAAAGATAAGAGTGTGCTGTATACAGGTCCTTTGACCGTAATGGTGGACGAATTCAGCGCCAGCGCTTCCGAAATATTTGCAGCGGCTATCCAGGATTATAAACGTGGTATCATTATAGGAAGCAGCTCAACATTTGGAAAAGGAACGGTTCAGCGTACCATTCCGCTGAACCCCGAAAGTGAAAATCCCGCTTTAGCTGATAAGAATGCCGAAGACCTGGGTTCGGTGAAGCTTACCCTGCAGAAATACTATCGCATCAATGGCGGATCCGTTCAATTGAAAGGGGTTACGCCTGATATCGTCATCCCCAACCGCCTCGAATACCTGAAATTCAGGGAAAGAGATGAGTCATATTCACTTCCGTGGGACGAAATCGGCAAGGCAGACTACAAGCCATGGACCAGTACCATCAGTACCGACGCCGTAGTAAAATATGGTTCCGAACTGGTGGTGGAAAATCCCAATTTCAAAAAAATACGGGAAACGGTTGACTGGCTGGACAAATACAACGATAAAGAATATTCCCTGAATCTTAATAAATACAAGGAGGAACAGAAAGTACTGAAAGCCAAGGTTGCCGAGCTGGATAAGTTATATAAACTCAATAAAGACCTGAGCGTAAAAAACACGGAAGCCGACCAGGCCATCCTGAATGAGGCAAAGGACAAATTGGAAAAAAATAATCAATGGCTTAAGCGGGTAAGCGGGGATATTTATATAGATGAAACCGTTAAAGTGATGTATAATATGATCGGGCAAAGCAATACGGCCAAGAGTAATTAACCTGTTTCTGATAAGAAAATGCATTCAAATGGTGCAGCAGAGATTTTCTGCTGCACTTTTTTTATCTGCCTAACTGCCTGATTTCGCAAATTTTAAGTCCAGCTGCCTGAATATATCAGTGAACCCGGAAAGAAATTTCCCCTAAAATTTTTGAATTTTGGAAATAGCTCATATCTTTGCTCTACCTCTGATTTAATTGCTTACCGAAGTCCACGTATTCTTCCGAAATACCTTTTCCACATTCCTGCAATTTAATATCTACTGAAAAGTTGTCTTTGTGATTGTAATGCATCACAACCTGTCCTGTAATAACCGCATGCTTACCGCATAGTTTAACACTAAACCACAAGACAATGAAAAATTTTACCTCACGAGTAATCGTAGTTGCATGCATGATACTATTTGTATCCCTGGCTGCAACACAGCAATCAGCCAATGCGCAGGTTGTCCGGCCTTACGGCAATCCCATTTTTTCCGACAACATTCACGGAGGTCATACGATCTTCGGTAACACCATTACAGCTGTATATTCAAGCGGAAGCGGAAGTAGCGGTACGGTGAATACCACTGTAATGAATGATTTCAGCATGAGCGGTACCGGGAATTACAGCAATGGCCGGACCAGTGCTTACGGAAATGACAACTCCAACATTCAGTTTGTAGATGTGGATGGCGGAGCCAGCAGTACCTCGCTGTTATCATATGGCGGAATGTGGCGGTATTATTCCCTGAATAACTACAGCGCCGCCCCGGCTAATGTTTCCGGACTGAACTGGACAGAGGATGCATACAACGATGCATCCAACTGGACCAATACCGCCAATAACAGCAACGCCTTCGGATACAATGAGCCCAGTGTGAATTCACCTTCACAAACAAACCGGTTTACCTATTATTTAAGAAGGGACATCACTGTTTCCAATCCTTCACAGTATAACAGCATCACCCTTACGGTACAATATGACGATGGTTTTATTGTTTACGTGAACGGAACAGAAGTGGCCAGGGCAAACATGCCTTCCGGCTCAGCTCCATACGGTACCAACCCGAACAATAGCCGGAATTATACCGATGGTGATTATGTGCTCGACATTCCTTCATCCAGTTTTGTAAATGGCAACAACCAGATTGCGGTAGCCTTATATAACCGGAGCACCGGCACCAATGATTTTTATTATAACATGCAGCTTGTCGGCAATATTTTAAATACAACGTTTAATTCATCGGCTGCCGATCTGATCATGCCTTCCGGAACCAACACCGTGAAATTTGCACGGCTTTACTGGGGTGGACGGATCGCCGGAGGTACCGGTGGAAGCGCAAACATCAACCTGCGTACCGCCAAAATCCGCAAGGGAACTTCCGGTGCTTATACAAACATCACCGCACCGGTTTCACAGGTGGATAAAAGCCTGATTACTGGCTCGGATTCCGCCTACCAATCGTATGTTGACGTAACATCGTTTGTAAATACCAATGGTGGTGGTACCTATACAGTGGCTGATATCAGTGTGGCCACCGGCTCGGTAAACGGCGGCGGTAACTATGGCGGATGGGCCATGGTGGTGGTGTTTGAGAACCCGGCCGTGGCTTACTCAAGTGTACGGGTTTACGATGGTTTTATCCAGGTGTTCAGCGGTGGATCTCCCACCAGTCAGTCTATCCTTTTAACCGGGCTCAATGCACCGGGCTCGCCCGTACTTGCCTCCGATGCATATATGTCAACCGTATCATGGGAAGGCGACGCCAACCTGGCTGCTTCTTCTTCCAACCCGAATGGTGATTACATAAAAGTAAACGGCAATGTTGTTTCAAATGGTGTGAACCCGGGAACCAATTTCTGGAACGGTACCATTTCTAAAAACGGGGCGCATATAACAACCAAAAGTCCGCATTTCCTGAACCAGATGGGTATTGATATTGACGAGCAGGAAGTGGGTACCGGTTACGGTATCCCCGTGAATGCAACACAGGTTAACATTGAATTCGGTACCGAAGCTGACCAGTATTTCCCAAGTGTGTTTGCCTTTACGATCAAAGCAAAAGATCCGGAAGTGACACTGGATAAAACCGTAACTGATGCGGTGGCTCCTTTCGGCCTGATCCAGACGAATGAAATGCTTACGTATACCTTATCCGGATCAAATATCGGTTCCGCCGCTGCATTGAACTGTACCGTAGTGGATACGCTTCCAACCAACATAACCTATATACCGGGCTCGCTGCTGGTAGTGAACTCTCCCGGTTTTACGCCTAATACCACGCAAACTGATGCACAGGACGGAGACTTTGCTTTTGTGGGAACCAATGCCGGCAAAACATACATTAAATATTTTATCGGTACCGACAAAACAAGTTCATACGGCGGCACATTACAGCCGGGTGAAACATATACCCTTCGTTTTAAAGTGACGACTCCTGCATCAGCGGCACAATTATCTGCGGTAACCAATACAGCCCGTATTACCGGACAGAATGTTTTCGGTGATCTGTTTGTGGATGATGGAACAGCTACCATCGCTACCGGCGGTATCCTGCCCGTGAAGATGACTTCATTTACTGTTACTAAAGAGAACAGTACTGCCGTACTGAAATGGACAACCGCTACCGAAACCGGTAACGACCGCTTTGAGATCGAACGCAGCACCGATGGCATCAGCTTCTCAAAGATGGGAACCGTGGCAGGTAATGGTACTACCTCAATCAGTAAGAATTATACCTACGCGGATCCGCTGGCGAACATGGCTTCTGCTATTCTTTACTACCGCCTGCGTGTGGTGGATGTGGATGGCAAAGCATCGTATAGCCAGGTAGTGGCCCTGAGGCTGGATGGTTCTATTACCATGACCAACTTCACCGTTTACCCGAATCCATTTACCAGTCATATCAAACTGCAGGTACGCAGTGCCAAAGAGGAGATCAGCATGATCCGCTTCTTTAACATGAACGGGCAGGAAGTAGTAAAACGGAATGTGACCCTGATGGCAGGTGATAATGTGGTGATCGTAAAAGACCTGGAGACCATTGCACCCGGCATATACGTGATGGAGCTGAGAACCAGCACCGGTGCACTGACTCAACGGATCGTGAAACAATAACTATGTTCAGGTGGTTTAATAAACAACCCCGGCAGTTTTCTGCCGGGGTCTTTTATTATGGGAATGATTTATAAATAACGCTCTTCCACCACTTTTTTGTGGTGATTGAAATGCCCCAGCGTTACAAATCCAAAACAAAGTGCCGTAGCGGGGTTATTATTGGAAACACCAGAGAACTGCAACATCTCATCGGTAAAACTTTTATACATGAGTTCGGTACCTTTCCGTACAGCAATAAACTCATCCACCAGTTCCTGCCAGGGGCGTCGGTTGGCGTCGCAATGCACTGCATATTCGTTTTCATCAAAACCGGGCAGGGAAGCAGTTTCCCGGCGGGCAAAACAAAGCGACCGGTAATTGAATATGCGTTCGGCGTCAATGATATGCTGTAGCACTTCTTTTAATGTCCATTTGCCGGTATCATAGGCATACGCTGATTTCTCTTCAGAAATGGTTGCCAGGAATTTGCTGATCTGTGGCAACTGGTTTTCAAAAGCAGTCATCAGGTCATCCTCCGCCACCTGGTCAATATACCGTTTGAAGTAGGCGGGGTAGGAAGAGGGAGAAGGTTTTGGCATGGCTTATTCGTTTAATTTTTATTAAGATCGTTTTATCCTTTTTTATTCTTTTTCATTTTGGGCTTAGGCAATGTCTCTTTCTGTTCATTGCTTTCTGCTTTTAAGGTGGAAGCCAGTTTCACTGCTTCATACGCATTTACAATGCCGCCGGTACGGCAGAGCTCACTGAATTCAACGGTTTCGTCTGTTCCCGGTTTGGTGGCTTTGTAGGCCGGTTTCTGAGATGATTTTTCAATTACGTATTTCAACTGTTTGGCCGACAGGTGCGGAAAATATTCCAGGGTTAATGCCGCTATACCTGCCACGAGCGGACTGGCAAAACTGGTGCCCTGCAGGTTGCCGTAATTGTTTCCACCCGGTAAGGTGGAATACATTTTTATACCCGGTGCAAATACATCCACTCCCTTTTTTCCATAGTTGCTGAAATATGCCGTAAGTCCCCCGGCCTTCGGATCGCCGCTGGCGCCTACCGTAATCACATTACCTGCACTTCCGCCCGAGAGATAATCGGGGTTGGGAAAATTATCAGTGGAGTCTACATTCTTGTTGTCGTTTCCGGCAGCGTGTACCAGCAGTACATTCTTGCTTTCTGCATAGGCAAAGGCTTCATCCACCCATTGCTTTTGCGGAGAGAAACTTTTTCCAAAGCTCATGTTGATGATCTTGGCCCCGTTGTCAACGGCATAGCGGATGGCGAGTGCAATATCCTTGTCGTGTTCGTCTCCATCGGGTACGGCCCGCAGCATCATAATGCGCACATTGTCGGCGATGCCATCCATACCTTTCCCGTTATTGCGAACAGCGGCGATGATGCCTGAGCAATGGGTACCGTGCATCGGGGTAACGGACATTACATCATTATTACCATAGCCACGGGCATTGAAGTTGGTTTCGTCATCGCCGGTGATGTTCTTCCGGTATTCTTCCGGGGCCTTTGTTTTTGCTTCGGCCTTGCGTTGCTCTCCTTCCACGTATTCGATGTATTCATTCAGCCCGTCGGTCAGTTCCTTGCTCGTCTGGTCCATCAGGCTGTTTGCCTTCATGAGGCTGATAAAATCATTCTTGGCCTTTCTTTCAGCCAGCGATTTGGTTACGTATTTATCCAGGTCGTTGCCGGTAAAGGTATCCCTGCCCATGGCAATCCGTAATATACTGTCGCTTTTCAGCAGTGTATTGTACAGGTCTTTCAGGCTTTCCACGTCAATGCTGGCTGCTTCGGCTTCTTTTTCATCCACGGCCGTAATGCGTTCTTTCGCTTTCAGGAACATTTCATATTCATGCAGGTCTTGTTTGTTCAGCTTTGATTTATCCACGGGCTTGTTATCCCATTTCCCTTTAAGACTGTAGTAAACCCGTGCGCCTTCGTCGCTGTCTACTTTCACACTGCGCCCGTCTTTACCTCCCAGGAAATTCCAGCCATGTATGTCATCTACGTAGCCATTGCCATCGTCGTCAATACCATTTCCGGGAATCTCTTTGGGATTTGTCCACAGTACGGGTTTCAGATCTTCCTGCAGGGTATCTATACCACTGTCGATAACTGCAACGATCACCGTATTGCTTTTCAGGTTTTTGCTTTTCAGGAATTCATAGGCTTTATCAGCGCTTACTCCATAATAACCCGAAGCGGATTTGTCGAGCATATGCCAGCCCTTCGGCACATCTTCTTTGGAAGATCCCTGCGCATAGGAAAGCACGGTAAGTGTTAACAGGGTAGCCAGGATACTTAAAAACTTGTTCATGTATGCGTATTTTTTTACCGAAAATAGATGTTGCATGGGTACCGGCCATGCCGCCGGTGTTTATTTACAAAATTTTATAGGTCGAATTTAATGCCCTGGGCCAGGGGAAGTTTATCTGTAAAATTAATGGTATTGGTTTGCCGGCGCATGTAAACCTTCCAGGCGTCGCTGCCGCTTTCCCGTCCGCCGCCGGTTTCTTTCTCGCCGCCAAATGCGCCACCTATCTCGGCGCCCGACGTGCCGATATTTACATTGGCAATGCCGCAATCGCTTCCTGCATGCGACAGGAATTTTTCGGCCTCCCGCAAGTTGTTCGTCATGATGGCCGATGACAATCCCTGCGGCACCCCGTTCTGCATGGCAACCGCCTCATCCATTGTTTTGTATTTCATCAGGTAAAGAATGGGAGCGAAGGTCTCATGCTGTACAATGGCGAAACTGTTCTTCGCTTCGGCAATGCAGGGCTTTACGTAGCAGCCGCTTTCGTAGCCCTTGCCTTTTAATACACCGCCTTTCACAATGAACTTACCTCCTTGTTCTTTGCATTTTTCAATGGAATCGAGGTACATTTTTACCGCATCCTTATCAATCAATGGGCCTACATGATTTTTCTGGTCAAGGGGATCGCCGATTTTGAGCTGCTTGTATGCATTCACCAGTTTATCCCTGAATTTATTATAGATCTTTTCATGAATGATGAGGCGGCGGGTGCTGGTGCAGCGCTGGCCGGCCGTACCCACCGCTCCGAATGTGGCGCCGATCAGTGCCATATCAAGATCGGCATGTTCACTGATAATGATGGCATTGTTGCCACCCAGTTCCAGCAAACTTCTCCCCAGCCGCTGTGCAACAGCCGCCGCAACGGCCTTGCCCATTCTTGTGCTGCCGGTGGCAGATACAAGGGGAATTCTTGTGTCGTTGCTCATCCATTCGCCCACGTTTCTTCCGCCGCAGATGATGGTTGAAACACCTTCGGGAACATTGTTCTTTTTAAAAACAGGCGCAATGATGTTCTGGCAGGCGATGGCGCAGAGCGGCGTTTTTTCGCTGGGTTTCCATACGCATACATCGCCGCATATCCAGGCAAGGGCGGCATTCCAGCTCCATACCGCCACGGGAAAGTTGAAGGCAGAGATCACACCCACAATTCCCAGCGGGTGGTATTGTTCATACATCCGGTGACCTGGCCGTTCGCTGTGCATGGTTAGCCCGTGCAGCTGGCGGGAAAGACCCACGGCAAAATCACAGATGTCGATCATTTCCTGTACTTCACCCAGTCCTTCCTGCAGGCTCTTACCCATTTCAAAACTTACCAGTTGTCCAAGAGCCTGTTTGTTTTTACGGAGTTCTTCTCCTACCTGCCTCACTACTTCGCCGCGTTTGGGGGCGGGCCACAGGCGCCATTCGGCAAAAGCTTCCTGTGCTTTTTTTATTGCTGTGTCATAACTCCTGGCATCCGCGCCGGTTACGGAAGCAATCCGTTTTCCATTTACGGGCGATGAGGAGTCTAACTTTTCACCTTTTGATGAAATGGAAACAGAACCGGTGGAAACACCTTCATTGCTTGTCTTTACTTTCAATGTCTTCAGGAAATTCATATCAAACGATCGTTTATAACTTTAAAATAAACGTGCAAGTTACGGAATGTTGGAGAGTTGGGGGTGGTGGATCATAGTTAATGGATCATGGTTTATGGCATAAGGCATTACAGCCGGCTTGAACCATCCACCATGCTCCCATTTAATATTGTTCGCTCTCGTTGGGGAAATCGCGGCTCTTCACATCTTTGATGTACTGCTTTACAGCACCGTCAATCTGTTCATACAGGTTCAGGTACTGGCGCAGGAACCGGGGTTTGAATTCGGTATTGATGCCCAGCATATCATGCATCACCAGCACCTGGCCATCGCAGTAGCCGCCGGCGCCGATCCCGATGGTGGGTATGTGAATGCTTTCGCTTACTTCCCTGGCCAGGGCGGCCGGGATCTTTTCCAGCACCAGGGCAAACGCACCGGCTTCCTGCAGCAGGAGGGCATCCCGTTTTAGTTTATCGGCTTCGCTGGTTTCTTTGGCCCGTACATTATAGGTACCGAATTTATAAATGCTTTGCGGCGTTAATCCCAGGTGTCCCATCACGGGTATGCCGGCGCTCACAATCTTTTTTACCGAATCCAGCACTTCTTCGCCACCTTCCAGTTTTACCGAATGACCGCCGGTTTCTTTCATAATCTTAATGGCCGATGCCAGGGCAATCTCGGAATTGGATTGATAGGAACCGAAGGGCATGTCAACCACCACCAGGCAGCGGTCGATACCCCGTACCACGCTTTGTGCATGGTAAATCATCTGGTCGAGGGTGATGGGAAGGGTGGTTTCGTGGCCGGCCATCACGTTGCTGGCACTGTCGCCCACCAGGATAATGTCGATGCCGGCATGGTCGAATATTTTTGCAAACGAAAAATCATAGGCGGTGATCATGGAGATTTTTTCTCCGGCCGCTTTCATTTTCTGTAAGGTGTTGGTGGTTACTTTTTTGATCTCTTTGTTGACAGACATAACACTTGTTTTAAATTAACGGATGACACTGGTGGAGTTGGCTCTGCGTTAGAATAAAACAAATCCGGGGAGCAGTTGAGACTGTAAATGTAGAACGTTTTTTATTGACGGCCGATTTTTTAATTACGGATGTTGTAACCCAGGCAAACCACCCCGGAACCAAATACCCGGGAAGAAACCAGCTCCAGCTTCCGTAACTCCCGGACGTTCCTGAACACCGGAATGCCTTTTCCCAGGATGACCGGGTTTATAAATACCCACACGGCATCCACCAGTTCTTCGGCCAGCAGGGAATGTGTGGCAGTGGGGCTCCCGAAAATCAGGATATCTTTTTCAGTGGCGTTTTTCAGTTTGCTAACCTGTTCCTTTAAATCCCGGCTTATTACCTGCACGCCGGGAATTTCCTTTCCTTCCCAGGATTTTGACAGCACCACTTTCTTTGCATTTTTATACCAGTTTGCGTGATGTATATCGTGGCTGCTGGCGCCGGGTTTTTCGGCAGCGGTAGGCCAGTAGGATTCCATCATTTCAAAGGTTACCCGGCCATAGAGGGCGGTATCTGTTTCATCCACGCGGCTGCCTACGTAGTTAAAAATTTCTTCGTCTGCATAAATCCAGTGCATTTCACCATTTGGCCCGGCAGCATACATGTCGAGCGATGTGTGCATAAATAAAACCAGTTTTCCCATGGTTGTTTTTTTATGAAAGTACAGAAAATATTAAAGGCGCCGGCTGCAACAAGCAACGGGCGCCTTACTGAATTCTGTGATTTACTGTTTCTGCTCCTCGTGGAAGCTGATCATCCAGTTGATGCCGAATTTGTCGGTGAACATCCCGAAATAATCGCCCCAGAAGGTGGCGTTCATCGGCATGGTTATCGTTCCGTTGTTGGAAAGGCCGGTGAACAGGCGGTCGGCTTCTTCGCGGCTGCTCACGGTGAGGGAAATAGAAAAATTGTTTCCCTGGGTATAACCCGGGGCCCATTCACCGCCGGTATCACTTCCCATGAGCATGGTTTCTTTACTGATGGGCAAACAAACATGCATGATCTTTTCGGCGTCTTCGGCCGGAATGGGTTTTGATCCTTCGTAAGCAGGCATTTCATTAAAACGGCCCATGTAGGAAAATTCGCCGCCCAGTACGGAGCGGTAAAAGTTAAAAGCTTCCTCACAATTCCCATTAAAGGTGAGGTAGACGTTGGCTGATGGCATACTTTGGTTTTTAATGTTAGATAGTGAGCCAAAGTACAGAAATTCTATTTTGCGCCGGTTACCGTCTATACAATATAACAGGCGGCCCGCTGCTGAACTCTTTTACGATGAGTGTTTGTTTTCGCTTTTCCTGTTTTTAACAGAAAGGCTGATCATTTTTTTGAGCACGGCCACATCAATATCCGAGAGTTTTTTTATGTAGATACAGGCTTTGGCCGACCGGTGCTTGCCGAGCTTTTGCAGCAGTGCTTCTCTTTCTTTAAAGCCGGAAGAAAGATAGAGGGAGAATTCGGTCTTGCGGGGTGAAAAAGCGCAAAGGGGTGCATCGCCTTCCCGGCCGCTGTCGTATTTATAATGGTAGCTGCCGAAGCCGATGATGCCCGCGCCCCACATCTTTGGTTCGTACCCCGTTGCCTCTTCAAAGATTTCCAGCAGCTTGAGGCTGTCATCCTGTTTGTCTTTTCCCGCTTTTTTGATAAAACCAGTTACGCTGGCTGCTGTTTCTACCGTTTTTGCTTTTGCGTTTGCCATGGTTAATTTGTTTTTTTGAGTGGCAGGTTGTTGAACAGTACCAGCTGGAACTGGTTGCGGTTCGTGGTTTCCTGCGTTTGTGCCATAAAACCCAGTTCAGTGCGGAAGTTCCTGTTGATTACATAGCCCAGCGCTCCGTAGAGCCTGTTGCGGTCGAACACCGGGGACCGGGTGTTTAAAAATACTTCATTATATGCAGAAAAATAAATCGTGTTTTTGCTCATGGTTTTATGATTGAGCGGCAGGTTCAGTGAAAGAAAATACCGCAGCCTGAATTGAAAATCACCTGGCAGAAAACGTTCTTCTGCCCGGTAGCGGTGCTGGAGGAATACCCGGCCGAAGTTTTGCCGCGTAATGAACTGCTGGTAAAGCCGGTGTTCATTGCTGCCGGTTTTGTTTTCCGTACCCGCCAGGTAGCGTTGTGAATGAATGAACCCATATCCCAGCAGGAGGTTGTTATTGTTTTCACCCAGGTTATACCCGATGCCGGTTCTGAACAGCAGCTGCTGCAGGTCGCCGGCGAAATTGAAATTGCGGTACTGTACTTCGTTCCACCAGTTCCATTTTTTATTGATGGATTGGTTGCCGAAATAAATGAACCAGTTGCCTACATCAGAGCGTTGCGCCAGCGCAGGTACACTGTTGCATGCAAGCAGGATGACCAGGATCAGGCGTAAGGTGTTGAAATGTGTCATTGAATCAGGGCAGGGGTTAAGAATTTGCTGCGCTAAAATAAAGCAAGCGGGCCAATTCTATATGGCTGTATCAGGCTGTTGTTATCCAGTTTGTTTTTTCTTCGGCATGGATTCGTTTGCCCGGGGCAGAAGGAACCCCGATGTGCCCGATGTAAAAAAATCCGAGCAGTTTGTCATTTTCTTCCAGGCCCAGGTAGGGTTTTGCTTTTTCATTATAGGTAACACCCCCGGTTGTCCAATACCCCCCGAGGCCGTAAGCGGCAACAGAAAGATAAATATTTTGTACGGCGCAGGCCACCGCTTCAATGTCTTCAATTTCGGGGATGTTCTTTTTGGTGGAGCGCTTCATGCCAAGCGAAATAATATGCGATGCCTTTAATGGCTGTTGCTGCAGTTTAATGTATTTCGCCTCGTTAAACGCATCGCCGGCATCCTGTTTATAAAGGCCGCTTTGAAAATCGGCAAATGCTCTCAGTCCATCACCCGTGAAAACAGAGAATTGCCAGGGCTCCTGTTGCCCGTGATTGGGAGCCCAGGTGGCGTTGATCAGTATCTGCCTGATGATGGCATCATCCACTTTTTTTCCTGCTTTAAACTGGTCGGGAAAAACAGAGCGCCTGTTGCGGATGAGTTCATTCAATGATTCGGGGTTCATGGTTCTGTTGTTTGCTGCAAATTTCGCCGAACGGTGATTGATGTGCTAGTGAGATAGGAAAAAGTTTTCAGCTGCCGGCACCGGGAAAAGCAAAAGTTATCATCACAGGCATGTGATCACTGTACCGGCTCCAGGATGCATGATCGCCGATCTCCACCGATTGTATGCTTCTTGCCAGGTCGGATGATGCAAAGCAATAGTCCAGGTGATAGGGCTTGTCTTGATGTTTGTATAAATAGAATGTAGGATGTGCTTCCTTTCCCTGTTCCTGGTTGTAATGCAGGTGATAGCAGCTTTTAATGCCTTTCCTGTCCAGTTTATTCACTACGTGCGAATGGTTGCCCACCCGGTATTTCCTGTCCCAGATGCTATTGCTGTTGAAATCACCGATGAGCATGGTTTGGTTACTTTTTATCCGGCGGTTGTAATAATGAATGGCTTTCCACACCTGCTCTACGTACTGGCCATCTGCATCGCCGGGATTATTGGCCCATATGGCAAACAACGTAAAATCAAAACCGCCTCCCGTAACTGTGAGCGGAATGACCGTCTTCAGTTCTTTGTTGTAATTGCGCTGCAGTTTAAATCGGAATGGGCTGTAGGAGAAAATGCCGAGCCCTTTATTCCTGTTCTCTCCGAACCAGCACATATCTGCCGGCGCAGGGATGTCATCAGAAAAAATTAATTTATCGGGGTGCTCGCATTCCGGTACGATGAGGATATCAGGATGGTGCTCCAGGATAACGGACGCTTTTTTCCGGAAAGCCATGTTGCAGTTCCAGGTGGTGATCTTCATGTTGATCTTTATTTCACTTCTTCCCATAAATGCCTCACCAGCCCGTCTACGAGCCCGATCTTGGGCACATACATTTCATTGGCGCCGGCCCAGCGCATGGCATTGATGTAAATGAGCAGGGCCGGTACAATTACATCGGCCCGGTCGGGGCGGAGGTTGTACAATCTCATCCGTTCTTCCAGGGTAACGCTGCCCAGTTCTTTGTGGTAATCACGCAGCAGTTCCAGGCTGATGGGTTTTCCTTCTTTCTTTTTGCTTAAGGAAAACACTTTGTTGATGTTGCCGCCGCTGCCGATGGCCATCACTTCTTTTTGCCCTTTTGTTACGGTTTTGATGATTTCCTTCATCACTTCCCATGTTTTTTCATTCACCATATCCTGCAGTAAACGGATGGTGCCAATGTTGAAGGATTCTTTATAGATCAGTTTCCCGTTACTGAAGAATGAGAGCTCGGTGCTGCCACCGCCCACATCAATGTACATGTAGCTGTGGTCTTTGTCGAGGGTTTCGGCAATGTGGTTCTCAAAAACGATTCCGGCTTCCATGTCGCCGCTGATCACTTCTATGGCAATATCGGTTTCCAGTTTTACTTTCCGGATCAGGTCATCTGCATTCTTTGCATCCCGCATGGCGCTGGTGGCGCAGGCAATCACGTGTTTTACTTCGTAGGCATTCATCAGGTGTTTGAATGCCTTCATGGTCTGCAGCACCATGCCCGTTTTTTGTTTGGAAATAATGCCGTTCTCGAACACATCAAAACCAAGCCGCAGGGGAACCCGGACCAGGTTGAGTTTATTGAATACGGTTTCGCTCTTCCCCTCAGTGGATACTTCAGTGATCAATAACCGGGCGGCGTTGCTTCCTATGTCGATGGCGGCGAGTCTCAAAGACGTTTAAGGTTTAAGTCGTTGAACGATTTACTGGTTGATGTTTGCAACGAATTTACGGATTACCGCTTAAACGCCTGAACCTTTAAATCTTTCAACCATGTTTACCGGCATTATTGAACTTTGCGATAGAGATAATTGTACGTCTCCACCTGGCTGCGGATTTTTTTAGTGTTGCGGGGATTTACATAAAGGTTGCTGAGTTCGTTGTCGAGGATCCGGGCTTTGATGTTGTCTTTAAGCTGTATCTGGAGAATGTCTTTCAGTTCCTGCTGGATATTTTTTTCAAAGATGGGACAGGCCACTTCCACCCGGTGATCGATGTTACGCACCATCCAGTCGGCCGAAGAAATGAATACTTTTTCCTTTCCGCCGTTGTGGAAGATCATCAACCGGGCATGTTCCAGGTATTCGTCCACGATGCTGATGGCCTGGATGGGTATTTTAAATTTCTTGTTTTCGGTGAGCATGCAGCAGATGCCGCGAATCACCAGCCTGATCTCCACACCGGCTTTGGCTGCCTCATACAATTTATTGATGAGCTGGTCGTCGCTCAGTGAATTCAGTTTGAGAATGATTGCTGCCGGTTTTTTTTCATGGGCAGCCTTTATTTCTTTATTGATGAACTGCAGAAGCTGGGTGCGCATGCCGGTAGGACTTACCATCAGCGTATTGCATTCAAACAGTAACTGCATCCTCGTTTTGGGCTGTTCCAGGTAATTGAAAATGCGGTTTACGTCGGCCATGATGTTGCGGTCGGACGTGAGCAGGCAGGCATCGCCGTATACCAGTGCGGTTTTTTCATTGAGGTTGCCTGTGCTTACAAAACCATAGTGAATGGTTCGTTTGGCTGTTTTCTTTTTGATGAGGCAGAGTTTGGCGTGCACTTTCATATTGGGTACGCCCAGCAATACTTTGGCGCCGGCTTCTTCCAGTTCTTCTTTCCATTCCAGGTTGGCTTCTTCATCAAAACGGGCACGCAGTTCCAGCACCACCGTTACCAGCTTCCCGTTCCGCACGGCATTGGTTAATGTGTTGATGATCTTGGAACGGTCGGCCAGCCGGTAGCCCGTTATTTTAATACTGGTTACTTCGGGGTCGATGGCTGCTTCCCGCAGCAGGTCGATCAGGCTGTCGAAACTATGATAGGGGAAGTTGAGCAGCACGTCTTTTTCCATCACTACATCGGTTACGCTGTTCTTATTTTTCAGCGCCGGATGAATAAAGGGTTTTTTCCGTTGCTTTTTATGTTCAAAAACCGCATCAGGAAAATAGATGAAGTCTTTGAAGTTGTGAATGCGCCCGCCGGGAATCAGGTTGTCTTTGCGGTGCAGGTTCATCCGTTTAACCAGGTAGGTGAGCAGGGTGGGGTCGATGGCTTTGTCAAAGACAAAACGGACCGGCTTTCCTTTTTTCCGGTTCTTCAGTCCCTTTTCAATCTTCTGAATGAGCGAGGTGGATACGTCGTTGTCGATGTCAATTTCAGCATCACGGGTTACTTTAATAATATAGGAGGAGAAACTGTCGTACCCGAAGAAGGAAAAGATATGCGGCAGGCAGAAGCGGATGATGTCTTCCAGCAGGATGATGTGTTTTTCATTTCTGGCAGAAGGCAGGATGGTGAAGCGGGGCAGCCGCCGGGCGGGTACGGATACCAATGCAAATTTTTTTGGGATGCTCCGGTCTTTGCGGGAGAGCGTGCAGGCGAGGTAAATGGATTTATCACTCAGTACGGGAAAGTTCTGGATGCTTTCGATCATCAGCGGGATGATATTGCTGCGTATCTCTTCATTAAAGTAGTCGAGCACAAACTTCTGCTGTGTTTTGTTCAGTTGCTGCTCATTCACGAGGTGTATCTTTTCCTTTTTCAATTCCCTCAGAATTTCATTCCAGATGCGGTCGAACTCTTTTTGCTGTTCCAGTACAATTTCCTGTATCTCTTCCAGGATTGCCTGGGGTGTTTGTTCCAGGTGCATGTTGGATTTGCGGCCGAACTCGATCATGCGGTTGAGCGTGGCTACCCGTACCCGGAAGAACTCATCAAGGTTGTTGGAAAAAATACCGAGGAAACGGATGCGTTCCCGCAGGGGAACGGTATCGTCTGCTGCTTCCTGCAATACCCGTGCATTAAAGGAAAGCCAGCTGATGTCGCGGAATATTGTTTTTCGTTTATGCACGCTGGGGGTTCATTAAGTACCTGGCGAAATTAAAGGCATGAATGTGATCGGTAACTGAAACAGCCATTAAGTTTATGTGAAGTTTGGTTCCGGTTTATTTTGTTTGTTTCATCCGTTCAATGATGGATGTGGTGGAAAAGCCCTCCAGGATGGGAACGATCTTTACCACGCCGCCGTTGGCCATCACTTCTTTGGCGCCCACAATCTGCTCCAGGGTATAATCACCTCCTTTTACCAGCACATCGGGCAGGATCGCGGAAATAAGATTCAGCGGTGTGTCTTCTTCAAACAAAATGATGGCATCGGTCATCAGCAGGGAAGCGAGGATGAGCGCTCTTGAATTTTCATTATTCACGGGTCGGCTTTCTCCTTTCAGGCGTTTAACCGAAGCATCGGTATTCACGCCCACAATGAGCACGTGTCCGAAGGAAGCGGCATCACTCAGCGATGCAATATGTCCTTCGTGCAGGATATCGAATACGCCGTTGGTGAATACAATCTTTCTGTTCTGCAGCCGCCAGCGCCTCACCTGGTGCATCAGGGCATCAAGGTTGTATACCCGGTTCGGTATGCTGCTTACCTGTTTCATGTTTGCGTTTGTTTATGTAAGGTAAAATTAATAAACACAGGAAGCCCACCACCAGCACGATCAGAAACTGGGCCGACCATTGCAGCCATCCATTGGCGGTGCCGTAGCTCTGCGGTATGTTATATAATTTCATCGCTTCCATTAAAAATACCGGGTACAGGCCGATGCCGCCAGGCGTAAGGATCATGGCAATGGTGCCAAATGCCAGTACCGGAAAAGAAGCCAATACCGGGAGCTGGCTGGTTTGCTGGATGGCAAAAAAGCCAAGATAGGTGCCGCCGAGGTAACATCCCCATATAAAAAGACTGTGGAGGAGGAAGCGGCCCTTGTGTTGCATGTTTTTAATGGTGAGGATTCCTTCCATCACTCCCTTTACGATGCTTCTTATTTTCAGGATGAGTTTGCTTTCGGGGAATTTTTTTACCAGGTATCGAAGCAGGATGAAAAAAGCCGAAATGAGGAAGAGCAGCAATGCCAGTTTAAAAAGGGTGGTACCGGTGTTCTTCGACTGTACGTATACCCTGAATTTATCCATGGCATATTCGCCCACTACATTGGCCTGGGTAAGCAAGGAGATGAGGATGATGATGAAGAAAGAAACCAGGTCGATGGCTCTTTCCACCAGGATGGTGCCCACCAGTTTATCTGCCGGTACTTTTTCGTATTTGCCGAGGATGGTGCATTTGAGTACTTCACCCAGGCGGGGAAAGGCGAAATTGGCCAGGTAGCCAATCATCACCGCACAAAAAGTATTACTGGTCTTGGGATAATAGCCCATTGATTTCATCAGGATCTTCCAGCGGATGGCCCGGCTGAAATGACTGGCAATGAGAATGAAAAAAACGGGAATCAACAGGTAATAATTGGCCGTTTTAAGGGCATGCACAAAATCAGCATATTCTTCCGGCGACAGTTTATCAATGCTCCACCATACCAGGAAAATACCGGCTCCGAGGAACAGTGCATACTGGAATATGGCGAATACTGATTTTCGCATAATGGCTTCCAAATTACGAAGGATTGGCCTTGAAAAATTTTTAAAGATAAATTTAATAAAGGCTTATCAAACAGGGTGAGAATTAAAGCAGCATATTGTCGATGAGCCGCACATCCCCCAGGAAAGCAGCACAAAGGGCAACCAGTTTTGTTTTGCCATCCCAGTGATCTTTGAGGGCCAGGGTTTCTGCATCGGCAATCTCAACATAGTCGGTTTTAAAACCGGCATCGTTCAGTTTTTTTATGGCATTGCTTTTAAGGATGGAAAGATCGCCGGGCTGCAGCGATGTCTTTATATAATTAAGGGTGCTGGATATTTCCACCGCCCGGGTCCTGGCTTTTTCATCAAGCCGCATGTTGCGGCTGCTCATGGCAAGCCCGTCGGGTTCACGGAGGGTAGGGCAGATGACAATGGTTGTTTTAAGTCCCTGCAGCCCGATCATCTTTTTTATGACCATGCATTGCTGAAAATCCTTTTGTCCCAGGTACAGGAAATCCGCCGGGATGATGCCGAGCAGCCGGTGCACCACCTGGCATACGCCCTGGAAATGACCGGGGCGGTATTTGCCTTCCAGTACTGTTTCCAGGTACCCGAGTTCATAATGGGTTTTGCTGGTAAGTCCGTTGGGATACATTTCGGATACGGAAGGAAGGAACAGAACATCACATCCGGCTTTCTCCAGTTGATCAATATCACTTTCGATGGTAATGGGGTAGTTCTGGAAGTCTTTGGCGTCGTTGAACTGGGTGGGGTTTACAAAAATGCTGCAGATAACAAGATGGCCACGTTGCTTTGCGGTTTCAACCAGGGAAATATGCCCCGGGTGCAGGGCGCCCATGGTAGGTACAAAGCCGGTTTTTTGCTGTTTTGCTCCTGCTTTTTGCAGGAAAAGGTTCATATCTGGCGCTTTCTTAAAAACAATCATCGATTTGGGTAATTAGGCGTCAAATGCTTGTTCATTCCGAATTTCCGGGAAAAATACTGTACTTTTGCACTCCCTTTAAACTAAATGCCGGAACAAACTAAGCACAAATGTCAACAAAGAAAAGAATTTTATTTATTGCCAACGAGATGTCGCCTTACCTGGAGCTGACGGATTTTGCGGAGACGGTGAACAAACTGGCAATAAAAGCCAATGAAAGCGGGATGGAGGTTCGTTGTATTATGCCCCGGTTTGGTGTGATCAATGAAAGAAGACACCGGTTGCACGAAGTGGTCCGCCTGTCGGGCATCAATGTAACCATCGATAATGATGATTATCCCCTGGTGATCAAAGTGGCTTCGCTGCCCAATGCAAGACTGCAGATCTATTTCCTCGATAACGAGGATTTCTTCAAACGCAAATCCATTTTCCACGATGAGAAGGAAAACTGGTTTGAAGATAACGGCTTACGTACCGTACTGTTCTGCAAGGGAGCGCTGGAAACGGTAAAAAAATTCGGTTGGCCGCCCGATATCATTCATTGCAGTGGCTGGATGACCGGGCTGATCCCCATGTTTATTAAGAATGCCTACAAGAAAGAGCCTGTTTTCAGTAACAGTAAAATTGTATATACCATCGGGCAGCAGACCTTTAAGGAAAAACTCGGCAATGATTTCCTGAAGATTGCCACCATTAATGATCACGTTACCAAAAAAGAACTGGAACCCTTTAAGGAATGCAATAACCTTGCTATGTTCCGCGGCGGCGCCACCTTTGCCGATGCCATTACCTTTGGAGCGGATAAAGTGGATAAGAAACTGGTTGACCAGTTTGCGAAAGTGAAAGGGAAGAAAGTGATCCGTTATGATGAAGAAAGTGATTTAACAGACTATTTGCAATTGTATGCCGACCTTGCAAAGTAGTAAAAACTAACCGGTCTCATAAAATCAGTATGCTGCAGAAACGTATTCTATCCATTGGTTTAACCACCTTTGCCCTTTTCGCTTTATTCAACTGGAATTGCACCAAATTAGATACCACCCGTATCGGTGCAGATCTGTTACCGGCTGTTGACAATGTTACCACCTTTGATACGGTGCTGAACGTAAATTCCACCCAGGGAATTTTCCTGGATTCCACCTACATCAATAAATCGGAAGATTACGCACTTGGCAGTATCACATTTGATCCCCTGTTCGGGCTCACCACGGCCAATGCCTTCATGCAACTGAAACCGCCTTTTTTTCCCTACTATTTTGGTAATCCCAAAGACACCATCAGCGGATATTCCACTGTAGGACTGGATTCAATCGTTCTTTGCCTGAAGTATAAAGGTTTTTGGGGCGACAGTGCCCTGCCCATTCACCTGGATGTGCGGGAAGTAAATGAAGCTTTTTTCCGCGACTCGGTTAATTTTGAAAACTCCACGGCTTACCAGCCCGCCTATATGGGCACCAGCCTGGGTGCAAAAGACATTGACGTGCGCAGGCTGGGTGATTATATTAAATTCACGAACCGGCGGGATTCGGTTAACTACCAGATCCGCATCAAACTGAACCAGGCCTGGGCAGCACAGTTATTCGGCCGCGACAGCATCCAGGCAAATGGGGCTAATAATGCTTTCTACTCTGATTCGCTTTACCGCCGCTTTTACAATGGACTGGCCGTACTCGCCAGCGGAGGAAACGGGCTGATGTACGTGAACCTGGCCGATACCGCCACCAAACTGGAAGTGCATTACCGCCGTAAAAACCAGGGCGTGGTGGATACCGTGTACTCATCATTGCGGTTCAATACCTCTACACTTGCCAGCAGTTCGGCTCCGTCAAACGGTACCAATAATATCATTCGCACCCGTTCGGGATATCCGGTATCCAACCCGGCTCCGGGCGAACATTACCTGCAAACTGCACCAGGCACATATGTAAACGTTAGTGTTCCCGGCTTATCAACTTTATCAAACCGCATCATTCACCGGGCCGAGCTGATCCTGGAACAGATACCAACCGATCCTGTGCTGGATGAAAAACTATCCGCTCCAAATTTTCTTTACCTCGACCTCCGTGATACCACCACCGACGCCCGGTGGAAGCCCATCTACTTTGATCTGAATACTACGGTGATTTATGACCCGGATTACAAGACTAGTTATCCTTTCTATCCCGGCTCAGTCGACTTTAATTATTTCGGCGGGTACCGGCGCATTAAAAGCGATGCCTTCGGCAATTCCATCAAGCATTATACATTTAACATCTCCCGCTATGTGCAGCACCTCGTTACCCTGCATACGCCCAACTATGGCATGCGGGTATATGCGCCGTTCAATATTCATTACGGGCAGTACATACCTTCCTACATTCCTTATGGCAACAACCTGGCATTCGGACGGGTACGCATCGGAAGCGGAACCAACCCCAATTATAAACTGCGCCTGAGGATCGTATATTCAAAAATTTAAGCAATACACAATATGTGAATTAATAAAGTCCGCAGAAAGCCCTGCGGACTTTGTTCTTTAAGTCCCACCACCTTATCTTTGCCATCTCAAAAAAATAACATGCCATATTTATTTACATCAGAATCAGTAAGTGAAGGACATCCTGATAAAGTAGCTGACCAGATCAGTGATGCATTAATCGATAACTTTTTGGCTTTCGACTCCAGCAGTAAAGTTGCCTGCGAAACACTGGTAACCACCGGGCAGGTGATCCTGGCTGGTGAGGTAAAAAGCAAGGCCTACCTCGACGTGCAGGAAATTGCCCGTAAAGTGATCCGCAAAATCGGGTATACCGTAAGCGATTACATGTTTGAAGCCAACTCATGCGGTATCTTATCCGCCATTCATGAACAATCGTCCGACATCAACCAGGGTGTTGACCGTAAGAAAAAAGAAGAGCAGGGTGCCGGCGACCAGGGAATGATGTTTGGCTATGCCACCAATGAAACTGATAACTACATGCCGCTGGCACTGGACCTGGCTCATTATATCCTGATTGAGATGGCGGCCATCCGTCGGGAGAACAAACAGATCAAATACCTGCGCCCCGATGCCAAGAGCCAGGTTACCCTGGAATACGATGATAACAACCAGCCCGTACGCATTGATGCCATCGTGGTTTCTACCCAGCACGATGATTTCGACTCCGACGAAAAAATGCTGGCGAAAATCAAAAAAGATGTGATCAATATTGTGATCCCGAGAGTAAAAGCAAAGTATCCCAAGTATAACCATCTTTTCAACAATAAGATCAAATACCATATCAATCCAACCGGTAAGTTTGTGATTGGCGGTCCGCATGGCGATACCGGGTTAACCGGCCGTAAGATCATCGTGGATACTTATGGTGGAAAGGGTGCACACGGTGGTGGTGCCTTCAGCGGTAAAGACCCCAGCAAGGTAGACCGCAGCGCAGCTTATGCCACCCGGCACATTGCCAAGAACCTGGTAGCCGCCGGTTTGTGCGATGAAGTGCTGGTTCAGGTTTCTTATGCAATCGGGGTGGCCGAACCCACGTCAATCAACGTAAATACCTATGGCACTTCCAAAGTAAAGCTAAGCGATGGCCAGATTGCCGAAAAAGTAATGGGCATGAAATGCTTTGATATGCGTCCTTACTTCATCGAGCAGCGTCTGAAACTGCGCAACCCGATGTACAGTGAAACCGCTGCTTACGGGCACATGGGCCGCAAAAACGAAGTGATCGAAAAAACATTCACCTCACCCGATGGCAAAACAATCAAAAAGAAAGTGGAATTGTTTACCTGGGAAAAACTGGATGCCGTGAAGGACGTGAAAAAAGTATTCGGACTGAAATAAACCAACTGCTTACTATCCAAACCCTCCCGGATCCGGGAGGGTTTTTTATTTGATTTAACGCTACATTTGAAACGTGAAAAATTTCCGACAACAACAGCACCGGCCTAAGAAAAGCTCCCTTGTGGTGGGCCGCAGGGCGGTACTTGAAGCCATGCAAACGGGTAAACAGCTCGAACGTATTTACCTGCAGAGCAACGTACACGGCGAAACCGTGGATGAACTGAAGAGCTGGGCCGAGCGCACCCTTACACCCATTAACAAAGTGCCCGTTGAAAAACTGAACAGTTTCAATGTATTCAACCACGAAGGCTGCGTGGCACTTATTTCAAAAATTCAATACCAGGACCTCCAGGATGTCATCTCGCTGGTAGTAGACAGGGGAGAAGCACCCCTGCTGCTGATACTGGACGGCATCACCGACATACGCAATATCGGCGGCATTGCCCGTAGTGCTTATTGTTTCGGCGTGCACGCCATTATTATTCCCGATAAAGGTGTAGGAGCGTTGAATGAAGATGCATTGCTGACCTCCGCCGGCGCCCTGGAAAAGATAGCCGTGTGCCGGGTGAACAGCCTGATGAAAGCCGTGGACGACCTGCACATGAACGGCATAAAAGTATTTGCCAGCGAAATGAAAGCGCCGAAACAACTAGCCGAACTGGATATGAGAGAACCCTGCGCCATTGTAATGGGCGGCGAAGAGAAAGGCATCTACCCGGCCTTGCTGAAAATATGCGATGAACAGTTCCGGATACCAATGACGGGTGATTTTGATTCATTGAATGTGTCCGTTGCCTCCGGCATCATTTTATATGAAGCGTCCAGGCAGCGTACATAAACCCTATTGGGTAAACCGTACCCGGTATGCCAGCGATAGCCTGAAATAAACTCCATCATTCACCCGCAGATCGGTCTTTACTGTATTTTTCACGCCATTCCGCATTTTACGGATCAGTGATTGACCTGCTTCTGCATTTAATACAAGGTGATTGGTTAAATAAGCATCTGCATAAAACCCCAGTTGGTTCTCATCAATACGCCAATAGCCTCCTGCTTTTCCATATGAATTGGTGATGGCCCGGAAGCAGGCCCCGTAATAAAAATGCCTGTTTACTTTATGTTCGTAGGTTAGGTTTCCGGGCAAAATGCCAAAAAGATTGTTCGTTGCATTGATCCGCCAGTCGATACCGGCCAGCGGCATCACAAATAGCCCGAACAACTCATTATTCATATACAAGCCCAGTTTCCACGTCAGCGTTTTCCTGTTTTTATAAGTAACTACCAATGCACCACCAGCCTGCACGTTGTTTTTTTTGCTGATGGTGCTGTCGTTCATCCGCAGAATGCCATTCAGCAGGAAGCCCCATTTTGAACCTGGGAGCGTTTTAATGAATGACACCGGCAAGCCAATGCCGCTATAGCCTTGCATATTTCCTGCACTTACCTGTACCCACCATTTTTCATAATAGGGGCTGAAGATGAGGGCGTCTTTTTTATTCCGGAACTGAACGGGAATATTGGTATGCACACCTGTATACTGAAGCTTTACGTCGTTTTTATCCTGGTTAAGCATTCCTGCAGACGGGCTGTTTGAATATTTTCCGTTCACCACATCCAGGTAAGGTTGTGCCATTGCATGGTAACCGGCCAGGCTGCAGCCAATAAAAAAGACTGCAGCCTGTATGGATATATTTTTTTTCATCACATGGGCCTTTATATTCCAGATATTATTTGCCGATGGGGATGGTAATACTAAGGGCCGCATAATCTTTACTTACATTGGCAGGAACTCCCAAACCTGTCTTCTGGCTCTTCAGCATCAGCTTTGCTTTGTGATTGCTGGCGTGAGCCAGTACCATGAATGGAATGCTGGCGATGCCCGTAACCCCGCTGATCACAAATGCGGTAACGGCTGCCCTGTCGGCCCTGTCGGATGCAGCATAATCTGTGTAGTCCACTTCTTTGGTGGCTTCAAGGAGGCCGATCCCCCCGCTGATAAGTCCCACACCCAGTAACGACAGGCCGATGATTCGTTGTGTTCTTGCTCTCTTTTTGTAAAAATCATAACCCCTGTCATCGTCCGGCGCTGGTAGACTGAATCGTTGTCCGTTAGTGCCGAAGCGGATGCTGTTGTTATCAAGTTTGCTGTTTACTGCGCCGGCCAGCGTTGCCTGCTGGGCAGAAACGACTGTGCAGCAGGTAAAAAGTATTGCGAGTGTGAAGATGTTTTTTTTCATGAGATGAAGTTTAAGTAAAGGAAGGTTTAATGATTGAAAATGCCGGTATCTATTTTCCCATCGGGATTATAAGGCTTACACCCGTTACATATTTGCTTACCCCGGGCGGAATACCGAGGCCGGTACTTTGGCTGCTTACGCTTATACGGGCTTTTCTTTTATTTACGTTCGAGAGCACAAAGAAAGGGATACTGCCAAGCATCAATGCCGAACCGATTACGGTGATGGTGGTGGCCCGGTCGGCCTTTGTTTCTTCTTCGGCGCTGGGGAACAGGATGTCTCCATCTTTTGGAAAAGAGGCAAGTCCCACCACCAGCCCTACCGCACCGGCCCCAACAAAACACCAGCCGGCTGTTCGCTGGTTACGGCTTTTTCGCATCAGTTCCTCATTTACCCCGGAAGGGCCAGGAGGAGCCGCATTGTTTTTTACAATAAAAGAATTAGCCGGTACGCTAACCTGCTGTGCGTTGGTTGTTGTGGCAACAATGTAAAACAGTACGAAGAGAATTAACTGTTTCATGGTTTTGTTTTTTTTGGTTAAAAGAATTGGTTATTCAAAACTATCCGGTGGCGGAGCCCTTTCATAATTGATAAATGCATGCCTTTATACAGAATCCGTACGTACTGCATATTGTTACCCTGGCGGGGCAGGTGTATCAGTTTTTTGCAAAAAATGCAAGCTGTTTCTTGCAGTTTGGCAGCAGATGAAATAAATTAGGGTGCTATTTGCATTTATTACCAAACTTTTGGCATGAAAGCAGGCGACTCACAAACGGCGTTTTTCCAGCACATCAAATCCATATTGCCCGGGCATATTTCCCTGGTGGATGAGATAGCTGGGTTGCTGGAAATCAGCAACGACAGTGCTTACCGGCGCATCCGGGGCGAAAAGCAGATCAGCCTCGATGAAATGCAGAAGCTCGCCACCCATTTCAATATTTCCATCGACCAGTTCCTCCACCTGCATTCCGATTCGTATGTGTTTACCGGCGAACTGGCTTCGCCCGGTGAATTCATATTTGAGAAATGGATGGAAAATGTACTGAAGCAGCTTACCGTCATCAATAGCTTTTCGCACAAACACCTGTATTACCTCGCCAAAGACATTCCCATCATGGAACAGTTTATGGTGCCCGAATTGCTGACTTTCAAATCATTTTTGTGGCGCCGGTCCATCCTTCAGTACGAGAGCATGAAAGGGCTGAAGTTTTCCCTGGAAGATGCCGTGCCCGAACACATGGAAATGGGGCGGAAGATCGTACAGATGTACATGCAGATACCCACCACCGAGATCTGGAATCTCGAAAGCATCAACAGCACCATCCGCCAGATAGAATTTTACCGGGAAGCCAATATGTTTGAAAGCGAAGACGAGGTGAAGAAGATATACATGTCGCTCATCGGGCTGCTCAATCACCTTGAGCTGCAGGCGGAAACCGGTGTTAAATTCCCGCTGGGAGAAAAATCGGGCAACGGCGTTCCCTACCGGCTTTTCTGGAACGACCTGGTAACGGCCGACAATACCATCCTGGCCGAGCTCGATCTCAGGAAGATTACCTTCCTCAACCACAGTGTGATCAATTTTATATCCACCACCGACCTTAAGTTCAATACGTTTATGTTTAATATGCTCCAGAACCTGATCAAGCGCTCTACCCAGCTTAGCCTTGTGGGCGAAAAAGAACGTTACCGCTTTTTCAACCGCCTGCGTGATAAAATGAAATTGGCAGGCCGTCTTTAGTTATTTTTGCTGAATGAACCAGCAACCGGTTAAATTGATCGAATGCCCCCGAGATGCCATGCAGGGCTGGGCGCATTTCATTCCCACCGAAAAAAAGATTGATTACATCAACAATCTACTGCGAGTTGGATTTGATACCATCGACTTCGGCAGTTTTGTTTCACCCAAAGCCATCCCGCAGATGGCCGATACAAAAGAAGTCATTCAGAGATTAAACGTTCAGCATTCAAAAACAAAACTGCTCGCCATTATTGCCAATGAAAGAGGAGCGCAGGACGCCGTGGCCTATGATGCGATCAGCTACCTGGGCTTCCCGTTTTCTGTTTCCGAAACCTTCCAGAAACGAAACACCAATTCCACCATTGCCGAATCACTGGGCAGGGTGGAGGAGATACAGAATCTTTGTGTGAAAAATAATAAAGAGCTCGTGGTTTATATCTCCATGGGATTTGGAAACCCCTACGGTGATGTATACAATGAAGAGATCGTTTTCAATTGGGTGTATCAACTGGCAGGAATGGGTATCGGGATTATTTCGCTGGCCGATACCGTGGGACTGGCAACAGCCGCACAGGTTAAAACGGTTACGGGGCACCTGGTTCATTCCTTGTCCGGAACCGAGGTTGGTGTTCATCTTCATTCCACCGCAGTAAACTGGAAGGAAAAACTGGACGCAGCCTGGGAAGCCGGTTGCCGCCGGTTCGACGGTGCCCTCAAAGGTATCGGTGGTTGCCCCATGGCCAATGATGAACTCGTGGGCAATATGGACTCTGAGCGGATGATCCCGTATTTTCAGCAATTGAAAAAACTGGATGGATTAAATATGGACGCACTGGCTGCATGCAGCAGGATGGCAGCAGAGATTTTTGTATAATGATTCACGGTGTTTAGTTCATTGCCATCAACCAATAACCATTTACCATTAACATGGACTTTCATTTAGCATTTACTCCGAAGCCGTTCGATACAACAATCAGTCACCGGGATAAGCTGTTGCTGACCGGTTCCTGCTTTACCGAACAGATCGGGAGTAAACTGGCGGCTCATAAATTTTCTGTATTGGACAACCCGCATGGGATACTCTTTAACCCGGTTAGCATCGCCCGGGCCGTTTCATCATACATTGATCATCAGCAATACAAAAAAGAAGACCTCTTTTACCAGAATGAAAGCTGGAACAGCTGGGAACACCACAGCCGTTTTTCTCACCCGGATGCGGATGAGTGCCTGCGGCTGATCAATGAATCGCAAAGCAGGGCGCATGCCTTTTTGAAAGATGCCGGTTGGTTACTGATCACCTTAGGTTCGGCCTTTGTGTACGAACTGGAAAACAAGAGCGTGGTGGCCAATTGCCATAAAGTACCCACGGATAAATTCAATAAACGGTTACTGGCTGTTGATGAAGTGACCCGTGCTTTGCAAACCATGATCTCAAAAACGGTTGCATTCAACCCGGGCATCAGGATCATTTTCACCATCAGCCCGGTGCGCCACCTGCGGGATGGTTTTGTGGAGAACAACCGGAGCAAGGCCACCCTCATTCAGGCTGTTCACCAGTTGGTGGAAATGAACAGCAACTGTTTTTACTTCCCCGCCTATGAACTCGTGATCGACGACCTGCGTGATTACCGTTTTTATGCCGAAGACATGGTGCATCCCAACTACGCTGCCACCAATTATGTATGGGAGAAATTCATTGCCGCCTGTATTGATGAACCGTCGCAGCAGCTTATGAAGGAAATTGCTGTGATTACAGCAGCCAGGAACCACAAGCCTTTCAACCCAACTTCTCAACAACATAAGAAATTCCTACAGGCCAACCTGGAGAAACTGAGAAAACTGCAGGAGCAATACCCGTACATTAATTTTGAAGAAGAAGCAGCATTTTTTACAAGCTGGTAATCTCCGGTGGTTATAACCCTTCTTTATGAAAAAAACAGTACTCCTCTTCTTCCTTATCCCGGCGATAGATGGCGTAGCTCAAAAAGCATACAGGCATTCGCCTGTGCTGCAAAAGGGTTGGTACCTTAGTTTTAACCCGCATTCAATCCTGGAACCTGAACAGGGTGCTGTTGGGTTGGGTATTGGCAACCGCATCAGTAAGAAAGTTGAAGTGTGGACAGAGCTGAATTATCTCTATAAAGGATTTGCTTACGAGGGTGGCAGGTTTATAAACCTGAAGGGAATCCGCAGCATCACATCACTGAAATATTATTACAGCAATAAGCATGGTTTTTTTGTGGGTGCTGAATTCCGTATCAAAAATTATTCATTCGGAGATAATAATACATTCATAAACAAACAAACGAACGATACACTTACGTCATTCCGCTATACAGCCGTTCATACGTTAATAGGAGGCGGTATTTTCTGGGGCAAGCGTTTCAAACTTACCGCGAATGGAAAGTTTGAACTGGAAGGCAATCTTGGGATAGGAGTTAAACAACGGATAATCGCCAGGAAGAATGTGCCGGCAGGCTATTCACTCATTGAATATTTTGCCAAAGACAGGATAAGCCCTGTACCTGACAATGATGTGGAGCAAACCCTTCCGTATTTTCCGGCCATCGTCCGCTTCATCTATCATTTGTAGATCAATGGATACGGTCGCCCCGCAGTTCCATTTCTTTCATCACCTGCTTTTCATATTTCAGCCATTCGGCCCATCGCCTGCGTACGGCTTTTTTATCCAGGTAATGTTCGGCCAGGTTGATGAAGAGGGTATAATGCCCGGCCTCGCTTTCCATAAAGCGGCGGTAAAAATTGCGGAGGTATTTGTCTTCCAATCCCTCACTCAGCCGCTTAAAGCGTTCGCAGCTCCGGGCTTCTATCAATGCCATGGTGAGTAACTGATCCAGGAAGCGTTCATCAGGATGACCGCCCTTGCGCTGGAATTCGAGCAGTTTGTTCACATAAACGTCTTTACGTTGTTTGCCCAGCTGCAGTTTTCTTTTGTTCAGTTCGGCCAGCACCTGGCGGAAATGTCCCCATTCTTCGGTTACGATCGGACTCAATTCTTTCACCAGTTTCTCCTTATCCGAATAACGTTGTATCAGGCTGATGCAGGTGGTGGCGGCTTTCTGTTCGCAATATGCATGATCGGTGAGGATCTCCTCCAGCTGAAGTTCGGTAAGATTTACCCAGCGGGGATCGGTGGGCAATTGCAGACCGAGAATATTTTTTGTGTCGATGCTTAATTCTTCCATGCTGCAAAAATAAAGTTGCCCCGACAAACAGGGCAACTTTTTACTTAAAACCTCGAAACCACTAAAATATTGAGTAACAAAGATGCTGACTGCCTTGTTCACCAGCAATACCACTTTCGTGGTATGCTTATGGTTGTTTGTTAACGGTGAATACGGCTTCGCCGGTTGTGGCGGGGCTTAATCCCACTGTTCCCGAAAGCAAGGTTGATGTACCGGTAAACTTAGCCGCCAGCGAGTAAACAGCGCTTGATCCCGAATAACTGTAGGTGGCTTTAATGCTATCTGAAACCATTGCCCAGCTGCCATTTGCCACATCGGGAATTAAAGAGTTATTGGCATGCACCACCAGGGCGCCGCCCGACTTAAAAATGAGTGCAAAATAATTGGCAGGTCCGCCGGCGCCGTTATTGTATGTGCCTACCCATTTACCATCTAAACTTACGGTAGTGGTTGCGGGTTCGGGCGCTGACTTGCTGCATGAGTTTATGGAAAGAAAGGCAATCAATGCCAGCAAGGGAAAGAATGTTTTCTTTTTCATAGTTGTTGCATTTAGTAAGTGAACGATCCGGAAGTGTATTCATCCGTCTCAAACATCATACCACCGGCCCGTTTTGGTGGAACGTTAACACATCGGGAAGCAGGGATAATAACTTAACCGCTTTCACTTGCAGCTATTACATGGCTTTTTAGTATTTTACAGCAAATAATATTCTTCTATGAGAATAGTTCCTTTTCTGGTGAGCGCCGCTGTAACCACGGGGCTGGTATATGTACTGAATACCAGCTGGAAAATAGGAGGCAAGGATGCACCCCCGTTTGGCACCTTTTTAAGTCCGCAACACGGCTTTTGGCAGAATGCCGAACCGGTGAATACGGATTACGCGGCCGATCTTAAGTTCCCGCAGCTGGCAGGTAAAGTGGATGTGTATTTAGACGACCGGCTGGTGCCGCACATTTTTGCCGAGCAGGAAAACGATGCGTATTTTGTTCAGGGTTACCTGCATGCAAAATTCCGCCTGTGGCAGATGGAACTGCAAACTTTTGCGGCCGGCGGAAGAGCCAGTGAGATCATCGGTGCCAAAGCGCTGGATCACGACCGGGAATTCAGGAGACTGGGCATGGTATATGCGGCCGAGATTGCGTTGAAAGAGATGGAAAAAGACCCTGTCATCAATGCCCAATGTGATGCGTATACCAATGGAGTGAATGCTTATATTGACGGACTTACCGAAAGTACCTTACCGCTGGAATATAAACTCATCGGGTATAAACCCGAAAAGTGGGACAAGTTGAAAACCTGCTTATTCCTCAAATACATGAGTTATGACCTGGCTGCCCGGGAAGATGACCTGGAGATGACCAGTGCAAAAAGCTATTTCAACGCGGATGATTTTTCCAAATTGTACCCGTTGCTGCAGGATTCGCTCGACCCCATTATTCCGAAAGGAACCGCGTTTGAAAAACAGAAAGTATTCCCGGTGGCGCCGGCTGGTGCCGATTCGGTTTACCTGAATAATAAACAAATAACGGTGGCCGAAATTGCCAAGCCCGACCGGGATAACGGAAGTAATAACTGGGCCGTAAGCGGAAAGAAAACAAAAAGCGGTGCGCCCATCCTGTGCAATGATCCTCACCTGGGACTCAATCTTCCGTCGCTTTGGTACGAAGTGCAGATATCCACACCTACATTCAATGCATATGGCGTAAGCTTCCCGGGTGCACCTGGGGTGATCATCGGCTTCAATGACAGCTGTGCCTTCGGTTTCACCAACGGTGGCCGTGATGTACGGGATTACTATGAAATTAAATTCAAAGACGATACCCGGCAGGATTACCTCTTTAACGGCCAGTGGATGAAAACAAAATTCCGGATAGATACCATTAAGATAAAAGGGGCGGCGGATTTTATTGATTCGGTTGCTTACGTGCAACTTGGCAGCGACTGGTGCCCGGTGATGTTTGATAAATCCTTCGGCGGTGTACGCATCAACAACCATGCATATTATGCCGTTCGCTGGAAAGCACACGACGCCAGCAACGAACTGAGGATCTTTAATATGCTGAACCACGCAAAAAACTATGCCGACTACCAGGCTGCGGTTACCAACCTGCATACACCCGGCCAGAATGCAGTGTTTGCCTGTAAAAACGGAGACATTGCCCTCCGAACCCAAGGTGAGTGGCCGGCCAAATGGAAAGGCCAGGGCGATTTTGTGATGCCCGGCACCGATACCAGTTATTTATGGCAGGGAATGATACCGCAGGATGAAGTGCCTTATCAATACAACCCCGAAAGGGGTTTTGTGAGCAGTGCCAATCAAAAACCGGTGGATGATCAAACCTACCCCTATTACCTGGGCAGGGATTACCCACTGCACCGCGGTATTGCCATCAATAAGCGGTTGAATGAAATGACCGGCATCACTCCCCAGGACATGATGGCCCTGCAAACCGATAATCTCGACATTGGCGCAGCCATGGTACGTTCAGTGATCGTGGCCAACATGCGGGAAGGGGAGCTAAATGCGGCTGAAAAAAAATACTTTGACCTGTATAAAAACTGGGATTCAAAAAATGAAGCCGCTGCTTCCGGCCCGGTGATCTTTGAACAGTTCTGGAACTTTTTTGAAAAGCAGGTGTTTGATGATGAGTTTGCCGGTGCACCCAAAGGAGCCATGCGGCCCTTTTTCAGTACGCTGCAGGAAGCCATTCTGAAAGACTCTGCCTATAAATTTCTCGACAACATCAGCACCCCGCAAACAGAAACCATGGCCGATGATGTAACAGCGGCATTTAAAAAGGCGGCTGTGGAATTACAAAAGATAGAAGCCGGGGGAAAACTGGAATGGGCAAAGTACAAGGCCACCCGCATCAATCACCTGGGTAAACTGGTGCCCTTCAGCCGCATGAACCTTCCCATTGGCGGGGGTGTACGCAGCATCAATGCCACCAAGGTGGATCACGGTCCCAGCTGGCGGATGGTGGTAAGCCTTACAGCTAAAACAGAAGCCTATGGTGTGTACCCGGGCGGACAAAGCGGCAATCCCGGCAGTAAATACTACGACAGCTTTGTGGATCAATGGGCCGCCGGAAAATACTATTCACTGTGGATGATGACGAAGGCAGAAGCAGCTGATAAAAGAGTGAAAGCAAAAATGACATTCAATAATTGATGTGCTGATTAACTGATGTGCCGATTTGGTGATTAAGCAACCAACTAATCGCCAAATCACCAAATCTTCAAATCACCAAATTTTCAAATTGCAACATGAAATTCATCGTTTCCTTATTACTAACCGCCTTACTAAGTTTTGCCGCCTGCCTCTACCTTCCGTGGTGGAGCATTGCCCTGGCTGCCTTTGCGGTGGCCGCATTGATTCCGCAGAAACCAGGCCGTTCGTTCTTTGCGGGTTTTCTCGCCCTGTTCCTGTTATGGGGTTTGCTTAGTCTTTGGATGAGCAATGCCAATGAACATATCCTGGCGCATAAAATTTCCCTGCTGATGCTGAACATGGACAATCCCTGGTTGCTGGTGCTGGCAACGGCGCTGATCGGCGCACTCGTGGCAGGCTTTGCTGCACTGAGCGGCAGTTTCCTGCGCAGGAGTAACCGATAATTTTTTTAGTGTTTCAGTAACAAAATGCCGTTTATTTTTGTTCTTACTCAAAACTGAATATGCCCAGAGCCCTTCTGTTCCTTTTTTTACTTGCTTCTGTTCCTGCCTCTGCCCAAAAAATTTACGGTACTGTTTTTACCACGCAGGGCGACCTTCTGCCCTTTGCATCCATCACCATCAAGGGAACATCCATCGGCGCCAGCGCCAATGAAAAAGCAAAATTTTCTTTTGCAGTGGCTCCCGGCACCTACACCGTGGTATGCCAGCACATCGGTTACAAGAAAGAAGAAAAGAGCATCACGGTTACCAAAGGCGACCAGGAGATCACCTTCCTGTTAAATAACCTGCAGCTCGACCTGGCTGAAGTGGTGGTGAAGCAGGGAGAAGACCCGGCCTATGAGATTATGCGGAAGGCCATAAAGAAAAGGCCCTTTTATAATGAACAGGTAAAGGGATTTGAATGCGACCTCTATTCAAAGGACATGCTGAAACTGCGTACACTGCCGAAGCGGATACTTGGCCGGAAAATTTCGGAGGAAGACAGGAACGACATGGGGGTTGATTCATCCGGCAAAGGCATCATCTATCTTTCCGAATCGGTTTCAAAAGTGTACAGCCAGCTGCCTGATAAACTCAGGCTGGAAGTGATCAGCAGCCGGGTAAGCGGCAGCGATGGTTTTGGCTTCACCTTTCCCACCTTTATCAGTTTTTACCAGAATAACGTATCCATTTTCCTGAACCAGCTAAGCCCGCGGGGATTTGTTTCACCCATCGCCGATAATGCATTGAGCATTTACCGGTTTAAATTCCTCGGAAGTTTTTACGAAGACGGAAAAGAAATCAACAGCATCAAGGTAACGCCGCGACGCCTGTACGAACCGGCTTTTTCCGGGGTGATCAACATCACCGAGGGCGACTGGCGCATCCACAGCCTCGACCTGCGGCTGAATAAAACATCACAGCTGGAAATTGTAGATACCCTGCAGATCACCCAGATTCATGTGCCGGTGGGCAACGATGTATGGCGCACCAAGAACCAGCTCATCCATTTCAGCTTTAAACAATTCGGCATTGATGCCATCGGGAATTTTGTAACCGTATATTCGAACTATGCGATCAACCCGGTGTTTGCAAAGAACCGGTTTAACAACGTGATCATCCGGTATGATACCGCGGTGAACAAACGTTCGAAAGAATACTGGGATACCATCCGGCCGGTTCCGCTGGAAGTGGAAGAACGCATGGATTATGAAGTGAAAGACAGCCTGTTTGAGGTGCGGAAGGATTCCCTGCTCAGCCAGTCCTCTGTTGACTCATTGAAAAAGAAACAGGGAAAAATAAAACCGCTTAATATTTTCTGGAAGGGCATTCACCGTACGCATTACAGTAAAACCAACACCTACCGGTGGGGTATTGAGTCATTGGTTAAGGGACTTGAATACAACACAGTGGAAGGGCTGGTGGCAAACCTGAATATGTACTTCGACAAACATTTTGATAAACTGAAGACCAATATTTCGTTTGAACCAAATATCCGGTATGGGTTCAATAATACTCACCTTAATGCCTGGGCTTCGCTTGTTTTCCGCACCCGCGACTGGGATGCGGATAAAAAGATAAAACGCCAGAGCCTGGAACTCGGCGGTGGTAAACGGGTAAGCCAGTACAATAAACAAAGCCAGATGCTGCCCCTGAACAATGCGATCAGCACATTGCTGTGGGGTGATAATTTCCTGAAGATCTATGAAAACTATTTTGTTTCCGTGGGTTTCAGCAAACGTTTTGAAAGCGGTTTCCGCCTCGCCGTGGGCGCATTGTTTGAAGACAGGAGACAACTGGACAATACCACCGACTTTACCTTCTTTAAAAGCAACCTGAAAAATATTTCACCCAATTACCCCGTCGACAGTATACCTGTTCAGTACTTTGCTCCCAACAAGGCCCTGGTGCTTAGTTTGGACATGAGTTTCCGCCCGGGCCAGCGTTATATCCAGTATCCCAACCGCAAGATGTCGCTGGGTTCAAAATATCCTACATTCAGTATTAACTATACCATGGGCATCAAGAATGTGTTTGGCAGCGATGCCAATTTTGCCAAATGGCGTTTTAGTGTGGCAGATGCGGTGAACCTCAAACTGGCAGGCACGTTCAAATACAAACTGGGCATCGGCGGATTCATCAATCACCAATCGGTGTTTATCCAGGATTTTCAGCACTTCAACGGTAACCGTTCTACGGCCGCCAGCGAATACGTGAACAGTTTCCAGCTGGCTCCTTATTACCATAACAGCAATACAGAACCCTTCTTTTCATTCGGGCATATTGAACACCATTTCAACGGGCTGCTCACCAATAAGATTCCGCTCTTCCGTAGGCTCAACTGGAACCTGGTGGCCGGCAGCAATGCGTTTTACGTAAACAAGCACAACCACTTCATTGAAGGATTTGTAGGCCTGGAGAACATCCTGAAGCTGTTCCGGGTAGATTATGTGGTGGGCTATAGCAATAACCAGCGCATCACCGGTGAAGTACGGATTGGTGCCGGGGGGTTGCTGGGTAGTTCGGTACGGGTGAATTCAACACCCCGCCGCCGCAACGGCTCGCTTAGTTTAACCCTGTAGGCACCTGATGAATATCAGCGTTCTCCAGCCGGAAATACTCGTTTTCATTGATTATATTTGCACCCGAATTTGGTTTGCCCTGCAAGCATCCAATCTAAACAAGGCCTGATGTACCGTCGGATCTTGTATTACAGGTTTCCTGAAGACGGTCAGACGGGATGTCTGACCGGGGAAGGATCAAATTAAATCTTATGGCAGTATTACACAACCGGGTATCCCAGGCGGAGCTGAAAAAATTATTATACGCCGAAACCGAACACCGAAGCACCATCTCTTTTTACCAGTATTTTCCCATCAGCGATCCGAAACAATTCCGCGACGACCTGTACAAGGCATTGCATGCGCTGAAAGTTTTCGGGCGGATATACGTAGCCCACGAGGGGATCAATGCACAGATCAGTGTTCCGGAAAGTAATGTGGAGGCATTCCGGGAATACCTGTATTCCATCCCGGCGCTCAACGGCCTCCGGCTGAACATGGCGGTGGACGACGACGGTAAATCCTTCTGGGTGCTGAAGATAAAAGTGCGGGAGAAGATCGTGGCCGATGGCATCAGCGATCCCTCGTTTAGCATGGAAAACAAAGGAAGGTATGTGAATGCAGCGGAAATGAATGAACTGCTGAAGGAAAAAGAAACGATTGTGATTGATATGCGCAATCATTACGAATACGAAGTGGGGCATTTTGATAATGCCATTGAAATTCCCAGCGATACCTTCCGCGAACAACTGCCCATGGCGGTGGATATGATGAAGGACAACAGGGACAAGAACATCATCATGTACTGTACCGGCGGCATCCGTTGTGAAAAGGCCAGCGCTTACATGCTGCACAATGGATTTAAAAATGTTTTTCACCTCGAAGGCGGCATCATCAATTACGCAAAGCAGGCGAAGGAAAAAGGACTGGAGAGTAAATTCATCGGCAAAAATTTTGTGTTCGATGACCGGCTGGGAGAACGCATTACAGAGGACATCATTGCACACTGCCACCAGTGCGGCAAGCCCGCTGATACGCACACCAACTGTAAAAACGATGGCTGTCACCTGCTTTTTATCCAGTGCGAAGCGTGTGCCCGTACATTCGACGGATGCTGCAGCAGCGAATGCCAGTCTGTTCACAACCTTCCGGAAGAACAGCAAAAGGAATTGCGCAAGGGCATCGAAAAGGGGCACATGGTATTTAATAAAAGCCGGCAACGGCTGCGGCCCACCATTGAGCAGAATAAACAATACCGGGCAGCTTCTCAAAAACCACCCGGAAGCTGAACCCCTTCCGTTTACCACTGGTCCATATTCCGGGCCTGATTTATGCAGCCCGTGTTCGGGGAATATGAATCCGGCTTATATTTATTTCCGAAACCAAACCGAATTGTATGCAGGAATCAGGTAATGCCATCACCCGGTTTTATAACCGGGTAAAGTCGATCGGCTTTACTGGTAAAATGGACAGCTATGAGAAACGCCGGCTGGGAATTTTCAACAGCATCAATTTCCTGGGACTTATAACCGGTATATTCATTCCGCTTGCGGCTTCTTTTGGTAAAGGATATGTACCGATGATCACCTGGCTGGTGGCGGCATCGCCTGCCTTCATCAGCGGGGTGGTGCTTCTTGGTAATTATTTCCAGCGGCATTCTTTTGCCATGGTTTGGTACTTTATGGCATACCCTGCTGTTACGGCCCTCGTGTATGCCGGAAATGTTGACGTGGGTATTGAACTGCTTTTCGTTTTGTATGGCGTGCTTTCTGTTTTCTTCCTGCAGGAGATGCGCTATACCATTCTTACCATCTGTTTTACCACAGCCTGTTACCTGGCTGCCTTTGTGCTTCACAAGCAATATGAATTTGTACTGGCCGATATTAATTTTACGTATTATGTCATCAACCAGGTGCTCTGCCTGTCATTTATCTTCATTGGCCTGTTTCTAATTAAAAAAGAAAATACCGATTACCAGAAAGAGATGCTGTATGCCAATTGGGAACTGACCAATACCAATGAAGAGATTCAAAAGCAACGGCTGGAGCTGGCAGAAAAAGCTTCGGCACTGGAAGAACAAACCCTGCAGCTGGCCGAACTGAATACGGTGAAGAACCGCTTGTTCTCGGTAGTGTCGCATGACCTGAAACTGCCCATTTATGGATTGCGGAATCTTTTTAAAGCCATGCACGACCATGATACACCGGCGGAGGATATCAAATCGTATGTTCCTGAAATACTGAAAGACCTGAATTATACCACCGGGCTGATGGAGAACCTGCTGCTATGGGCCAAGAGCCAGATGCAGGGGGATGTAATCAATCACCAGCTGGTGGATATGTCGGACCTCATCAACGAAGTGAAGCAGTTGTTGCGCATGCAGGCCGAGAACAAAAAGATATACGTACAGGCAAGGGCAAACAAGGATATATACATTTATGCCGATAAGGAAATGATTAACCTGGTGCTTCGGAACCTGTTGTCCAATGCGATAAAATTCACTCCCGAAAACGGAGAGATATGGATTGATGCCGGCGTAAACGGGGAGATGGTGGAAGTACATGTACGGGATACGGGCAAGGGCATCAGCGAAGAGGATATGAAAAAACTTTTCGGCAATAATTATTTCACCACCCGGGGTACAGCCAATGAATCCGGCACGGGCCTCGGTTTGGTGCTTTGCAAGGAATTTCTGAATAAAAACGGTGGTGATATTTTCGTGGAGAGCGAACCGGGTAAGGGCAGCAGATTTTCCTTCACACTTCCCAAAGCATAGTTATCGTTTTTAACCACATAGGCCCATAGATATTCATTGAAGTTCTGTGGTTGTGCAATGTGTTCTATGTGCCTATGTGGTTCAAAAAAGAATACATTCTACTTGATCCACTTTATACAGGCAGGATTGGGTACATCAATCCGTTTGCCGGTGTCGGTAAGCAGGCCTGTTTGTTTATCCCGTTTAAAGATTACAATGTTGTTGCTTTCCTGGTTGGCAACCAGCAGAAAATCTTCCCCCGGACTGAAATTGAAATTACGAGGTTTTGTACCCATCACATATTGATGGCCTACAGAAGTTAATTTCCCCGTTACATTATCAATAGAAAAAATGCCGATTGTGTTGGCATTGCCCCGGTTGCTGCAATACAGGAACTTTCCGTCTTTCGATACATGTATGTCGGCTGCGCCGATTGGTCCTTTGTAATAAGGTGGCAGGGAAGAGAAAGTTTGCACTTCCTGCAGGTTTGCATGGCCGGCATTTTTGTATACGATTACTTCGCCCATCATCTCCAGCAACAGGTAAACATATTTTCCGTTGGGATGAATATCCAGGTGCCGGGGCCCGCTGCCCGGGCTTAGTTTTTCAAAAGGAATTTTTGCCGGCTGCAGGATACCGGCTTTGACATTAAATGTATAGTTCATCAGTTTGTCAATACCCAGGTCGGGCACAAACAGGTAGCGGTTGTCAGGCGATAAAAATGTTCCATGTACATGCGGGCTTTTCTGCCGCACGGGGTCGGCGCCACTGCCGCTATGCTGCACCACCTGTTTCAGCGAATCGAGGGAGCCATCTTTTTTAACGGCGATCAGGCCAATGCTGCCACTGGTATAATTGCCTGCAAAAACCCAGCTCCCCGTCTTGTCTACCGCCACATAGCAGGGGTGGTTGCCGCCGCTGGAAACCTTATTGATTTCAGTGAGCGTACCGTTCTTAAACCGGAAGGCGGAAATATAACCACCGGTCGTATGCATGGTGCTGTCGGCGTTTTCATTAACGGCATACACGGTTTTTTTACCCGGGGCCACGGCAAGAAATGAAGGATTGGATGTTTTGGCAATGCTTACCAGTTTACTCGCTGCTGTGACCGGGTTGAATGAATAAACATAGATGCCTTCTCCTTTGCCTGCGGTATAGGTACCCACGAGGAGATAGGCGGGTTGGGTCTTCTGCGCTGCTGCACCGGAAGCGATAAGCAGGATTAACGACAGCAGGAAGTAGATTCTTTTCAAAAGAGAATATTTTATACCAGCTTTTTTATTTCGTCTGTAATGATCCTTTCTGTTTCTTCATCATCCAGCTTTTGCGGAACGAAGGAGGAGCCGATCACTTTTTCGTAAAGTTCAATATACCGTTTGGAAATAGTGCCCACCCATTCATCACTCATGGCCGGTACGGTTTGTCCTTCTTTGCCCATGAAATTATTTTCGATGAGCCATTCCCTCACAAATTCCTTGCTCAGCTGTTTCTGCCGTTCTCCTTTGGCCTGCCGTTCTTCAAAACCATCGGCATAAAAATAGCGGGACGAATCGGGTGTGTGGATCTCATCCATGAGGATGATCTCCTCACCGATTTTACCAAACTCATATTTTGTATCCACCAGTATCAGTCCCTGCCTGGCAGCAATCTCTTTCCCTCTTGCAAAGAGTTTCAATGCATAACCCGATAAAGTGTCCCATTCCTGTTGGGTGGCCAGTCCCTGTTTAATGATCTCTTCCGGTGAAATGTCTTCATCATGTCCTTCTTCGGCCTTGGTACTTGGTGTGATGATGGGAGAAGGAAAGTAATCGTTTTCTTTCATGCCTTCGGGCATGGCAGCGCCGCAGAGCATTCTCTTTCCGGATGCATAGGTGCGCCAGGCATGACCGGTGAGATTGCCCCTTACCACCATCTCAATTCTGAAAGGTTCACATTTCCTTCCGATGCTTACATTGGGTGCCGGCACATTCAGCAGCCAGTTTGGACAGATGTCTTTTGTGGCATTCAGCATGTGTGCGGCAATTTGTGTCAGCACCTGGCCTTTGTATGGGATGGGGCGGGGGAGGATGACATCAAAAGCCGATATACGATCACTGGCCAGCATTACCAGGTATTTGCCGGATATCGTATAAACGTCTCTTACCTTGCCTTTATAGAAATTGGTTTGATGGGGGAAATTGAAGTTAGCCATGGAGCTAAATTAACACCCCGCGGGCGAATAAGGTCGTTTGGAAGCCCTTAGATTTCAACAGGATGGGTAAAAAATTAAATTTCCAGTTAAAAATAACAATGCTTAATTTGCTTTATATTTAAAACCAAAAAAAGCAATATGAGAAAAGTTACAAGCTATGTGGCTACTATTCTTATGGCTAATATTTTAACGATTGCGGCCTATGCACAGAATGTAACCATTAACGGCAATGTCCGGAACAGCAACTCCAAAGAAGGTGCAGGTGCTGTTTCCGTCATGGTAAAGGGGGGGGAAACAGGAACATTCACAGACGATAAAGGTAATTTTAGAATAACGGTGAAAAGCCTTCCGGTTACCTTGCTGATTTCATCAGTAGGTTTTGAATTACAGGAGGTTACCGTTTCCAGCGCCAGTAAAACGGTACAGGTTGACTTTGTACCGAGCAATGCCCTCGGACAGGAAGTGGTGGTAGCTGCCAACAGGGTTCCTCAACGGATACTTGAATCGCCTGTTTCCATTGAGCGGATCAGCGCTGCCAACATCCGCAACTCTCCCGTGTCAAACTATTACGATGTGGTGACCACACTCAAAGGTGTAGACATCACTACTTCATCCTTAACATTTAAAACTCCCACCACCCGCGGTTTCAACTCCAGCGGTAACACCCGTTTCAACCAGCTGGTGGATGGAATGGATAACCAGGCCCCGGGTCTGAACTTCTCGGTGGCTTCCATCATCGGGTTAAGTGAGCTGGATGTTGACAACATCGAATTGCTTTCGGGAGCATCCTCTGCATTATACGGCCCAGGCGGTATGAACGGAACACTGCTGATGACCAGCAAGAACCCGTTCAAATACCAGGGTTTATCCTTCCTGGCCAAAGTAGGCGTTATGCATGTAGGTGCATACCGGCAACGGGATGCAGGTGCTTACAATAACTGGAACCTGCGCTGGGGTAAAAAAGTATCTGAAAAATTTGCCTTCAAGATCAGCGCAGAACTTATCCAGGCAAAAGACTGGCTGGGTGTGGACACCCGCAACTACAGCCGTTCAGGTACCACCGGCCTGGTGATTGCCGGCGACCGCAAAACAGATCCCAACTACGATGGTATTAATGTATATGGAGACGAAACAACCGTGGACATGCGTGCTTTCTTTTCACAGATTGCCGCCAGCTTACCCGGCGCTGCCAACTTTATTGCAGCCAATGGATTGCTGACCACACCGCAGAACGTATCCCGTACCGGTTATACCGAAAAAGAACTGATCAACCCGAACACGGTTAACTTCAAACTGGGCGGTTCGCTTCACTACAAAATCAATAACAACACCGAAGCCATCCTGGCCGCTTACTGGGGTACAGGTAATACCATCTATACCGGAAGTGACCGTTATTCACTGAAAGATTTTAAAATGGGCCAGTACAAACTGGAAGTAAACAATAAAAACTGGGCCTTCCGTGCTTATACCACACAGGAAAACGCCGGCGAATCATACAACATGACCGCCACTACCCGTTTGTTCAACGAATCATGGAAAAGATCAGTGACCACCGATGCAGCCGGTAATCCAACACCGCTGCCCACCGACTGGTACATTCAATACACGTACAACTACCTGAGCAACCGCATGAGTGGCATGACCGCTTATGATGCTCACCAGGCAGCCAGGGCCATCGCCGACCAGGGAAGGCCTACAGCCGGTTCGCCCACTTTCCAGGCAGGCTACGATGCCATCCGCAAAAAACCAATCTCTCAAAATGGTGGTTTGCTGCTGGACCAGTCTGACCTGTACGCCCTGGAAGGAAACTACAACCTGTCGCACATCACCAAGAGTTTTGCCGACATCATTGTAGGTGCCAACTACAAAAATTATGTACTCAATTCAAAAGGTACATTGTTCGCTGATTCAACCGGGCCTAAGAAACTCTCTCAATACGGTGCATTTATCCAGGCAAGCCGCCAGATCATCGACCGGCTGAGCTTAACCGTTTCAGGCAGGTATGATAAGGCAGATAACTTTAAAGGACGCTTCACTCCAAGGATCACAGCGCTGTTCAAAGTGGCAAAAGATAATAATGTACGCCTGTCGTTCCAGACGGCTTACCGTTTCCCAAGCAACCAACAGCAGTTCATCAACCTGCAGGTGGGCAGTACCCGCCTGATCGGAAGCGATCCGTCATTTGCTGCACTTTATGGTTTCCCCGGAAATCCATTGTACACTTTTACCGTAGCTCCGGGCACCACCAACCCAACCAATTTCAAAGCCTACAATCCACCCGCAGTAAAGCCGGAATCTGTAAGTTCATTTGAACTGGGTTATAAGGGCCTGTTGCTGAACAGCAAACTGTTGATTGATGTATATGGTTACTATGGACAATACAAAGATTTCCTGGGCAGGGTGAATACCATCCAGACCACTTCCGGAATTGCAGCCGATACATCTAATCCCAACAAGAGAAGGAACATTTCCGTGGTGCTCAACTTCACCGAGAAAGTAAAGACTTATGGTTTCGGATTGGGTGTGGATTACAGGCTGCCAAAGAACTTTATAGTGAGTGCCAACCTTTCGTCAGATGTGCTGAGCGAAATACCCACCGAGTTTGTGGCATACTTTAATGCACCTAAATACAAATCAAACCTTTCATTGGGTAATACCGGATTTGGACCCGGTAAAAAACTGGGATTCAGCATTGCCTGGAGATGGCAACAGGGATTCTTCTACCAGGGTGATTTTGCAAACGGCAACCTGCCCGATGTTCACAACGTGGATGCACAGATCAGCCTGAAGATTCCGAAAGCAAACAAATCCATCATCAAGCTGGGTGCCACCAACCTGCTGAACCAGTATTATTATAATGCGATCGGTAACTCACAGATCGGCGGCTTATACTATGTAAGTTTCGGATATAATATTTATTGATCCACCGGTAAAACAATTATAAATCTAAAAATGACTATAATGAAAACAATGATTCATACACTCAGGGCCGGCCAGCTGGCGATCATTGCCAGCCTGTTTCTGATCACTTCCTGTAACAAGGACCTGGAGCAGTTAGCCCCGATTGCCAAACCGGTGTACCCATCCGGAAGCGGCATTGCTGCCACCCTGGCTGCCAATCCCAATTACAGCAACTATGCGGCATTGATTGCCAGGGCCGGTATGACTGCCACGCTGAACGACAGCACCAAATCCTATACTGTGTTTGCTACGGATAATAATGGAATGAACCTCTTTGCCAATGCGGCGTCCGGAGGGTTGGTTCCTTATCCTGCACCTACCGCAGTAGTACTTGGATTCATCAATACCAATTTACCGGTTGCCAGTGCAGCAGGCATTGTTTCGTATAATACCGTAGGGCAGAGATTTTCCGCTGCTGCTATTGGAAACAATTTTCCCAACTACCCGCTTACCACGCAGATCATTCTCGATCCCACGCAGCCTTTTGTGCGCATGCCGATCTTCCCGGTACGGGGTACCGTTTCGTACGTAAACAACCTGCCCTTGATTGGTACCGATATGGCCGCAGCCAACGGAATCATTCATACTGCATACAGCATTGCGGCTCCACCTTCCGCTACCCTAAAAACAATGATCGCCGGCGAAGCAACCCTGTCTTATTTCCGTGCAGCAGTAGCCCGTGCCGACAGCGGTGCCGTTGGCCTCTCAAGATTTGATTCTTTATTGAACTATGGTGTTACCAATATGACCGTGCTGGCACCCAATGACGCCGCTTTTCAGACCTTGATATTCGGATTGGTTTATTCACAGGTTCTGGCTGCAACCGGAAGCACTGTTATTGCAACTGCCCAGGCCAATGCAGCCGTTGCACTGGGCCCTGCGTTCTTCTCAACTCCGGCATTTTACGGTGCTGTTCCTGCAGCAACAGTGAAAGGAATTGTAGCGTACCACCTGCTGGCTTCACTTACATCAAGTACCACCACTCCTTATCAACCAAATATCCGGGTGTTTTCCAACAACATTCCGTCAACACCTTTGTTCTTTGTGAAGACACTGGTTAACGGTAGTATTGCCGCTCACCCGGGCGTAATGGCACAGGCAACGTATACAGGCCCTGTAGCCACTTCGGTGAACTTCAGCAGCTACGGAACTTTCCCTCCCGGAGGCGCTCCGTTCAGCTATGTAGCCAACAGTGTTTCACTGGATAAGCACGCCGTGAACGGGGTTTATCACATCATCAACAAGGTATTGCTTCCGCAATAAATCCTGTTAACATACACTTAATAAAAGGCTCCAGAAACGGAGCCTTTTATTATTACTTAATTTGCCACCACTTGTATAAATCCGGCAACACAAATACCATATCCTTTTATCTTTGTGCATTCCCTGTTATACAATGAAGCATACCAAAAAGATCGGCCGCATTACCCTCTGTTTATTGACCTGCATGACCCTCGCCGGCACACCTGTATGGGCACAAAGCAACAAAGCCGAAGATGAAAAGCAGGAGAAGCGGATGCTGGATTACCTGGAGCTGCTGCGGATCGGCTATAATACCCCGGGCAATATGTATGCCTCTGAAACCAGGATCCGGAACCTTGATTCTCTTTTTCATGTCATAAAAGATCCCACCGAAAACCTGAACCTGGCTTTCAAACTGGGACACGCTTACCTGGAAGCAGGGAGGGAACAAGACGCGGTGAACCTGTTCGACCGAATTGCACAATTTGTAAAAGACGTACCGGCCTCCCGTAAGTATGCAATACCGGCACTGGCCCTGGCCTATATGCGCCTCGCAGAAAGAAATAACTGCGTGAACTATCACTCTGCTGAAGCCTGCATTGCACCCATCCAGGGCAAAGGCGTTCACCAGGATAAAGTACCTGCACAAACCGCCATCCGCCTTTTTGAACTGGCCCTGAAAGAAGATCCCACCGACCTCGATTCCCGCTGGCTGCTAAACATCGCTTACATGACCACGGGTGGTTATCCCGCTAGGGTGCCGCCGCAATGGCTGATACCTGGCCTCGATGCCAAATCAAAAGTAAACGTAACCCCGTTTAAAGAGATAGCGGGCAACCTGGGACTTGATCTGAAAAGCCGCTCAGGCGGCATGATCGTGGATGATTTTAATAATGATGGTAACCTGGATATGATCGTTACCGGCTGGGGACTTGATGATGCCATGCATTATTATAAGAATAACGGCGATGGTACGTTTACTGATATGTCCGCCCAATCCGGTGTAAACCGTTTCAAAGGGGGATTGAACATCTGCCAGGTGGATTACAACAACGATGGTTGGATCGACATCTTCATCCTGCGGGGAGGATGGCAGGGACAGATGGCTGAACTGGAGCAGCCCAACTCACTCATCCGGAATAACGGCGACGGCACTTTTACCGACGTTACCTACCAGGCGGGCATATTCTCCGAACATCCTACACAAACCGCCACCTGGAACGATTTTAATAACGACGGGTGGTTGGATGTATTCATCGGCAATGAGAGCATGCAACCCACAAGACCGCATCCCTGTGAATTGTTCATCAATAATAAGAACGGCACCTTCACCAACATGGCGGCATCCATCGGGCTGAATATTGTTGCTTATGCAAAAGGCGTTACCTCGGGCGATTATGACAATGATGGATGGGCCGATATTTTTGTTTCCACCCTCGCCGGTAAAAAAGTATTGCTGCATAATGAAACGGGCAAGGGCAATGGACTGTCATTTAAAAATGTATCCGATGAAGCGGGTTTTGCCAATTCTGATTACCGCACATTTCCTACCTGGTTCTTTGATTTTAATAATGACGGCTGGCTCGACCTGTTTATGTGCAGTTATGAATTTGACCGGGCACTTTCTTATTACGCCGCCAAAGAAGCGCTGAACCCCTCTTCTGACCCGGCGGGTAAACCGATGCTGTTCCTGAATAATAAGAACGGAACCTTTACCAATGTATCGTCTTCCATGGATATAAACCAGGCTGCTTTTTCGATGGGCGCCAACTTCGGCGATATCGACAACGACGGCTACCTTGATTTTTACCTGGGCACGGGCAATCCCAGCTACAAATCGCTGGTGCCGAATAAACTTTATAAGAACATCAACGGAACCAACTTTGTGGACGTAACCAATACCGCCCGGGTGGGGCACCTGCAGAAAGGCCATGGTGTTGCCTTTGCCGATATCGACAACAACGGAACACAGGACATTGCCATTGAAATGGGCGGAGCCTACATCGGCGATGCTTATCACAATGCCTTGTTTTATAATTCAGCAAAAGGAAATAACTGGATCAGTCTCAAGCTGGAAGGAGTGAGGAGCAACCGGCAGGGTGTGGGAACAAAGATCAGCATTACCATTACTGAAAACGGCAAGCGACGCATGATGTACCGGGAACTGAATTCGGGCGGAAGCTTTGGCTGTTCACCACTCCGCCAGAGCATCGGTATCGGCAAAGCTGCCATGATTGATGAGATAAAGATCGTGTGGCCTGCATCGGGCACCACGCAGGTATTCAAAAACATTAAACCCAACCAGTTCCTGAAAATAAAAGAAGACAGCCAGGAGTTTGAAAAGCTGGACATCAAACCCATTATGCTGAATACCGGTGAAGGCGGGGCGATGCCGGGCATGCAGCATCACCAGCACTAAGCATGTTTTAACGGGAGGTTCAGTTATACGTTGAACCGGAAATGCATTACATCTCCATCCTGCACCAGGTATTCCTTTCCTTCAATGCGCAGGCGGCCATTGTCACGGGCTGCCGCCTCGGAGCCATATTTTATGAAGTCGTCGTAAGCGATCACTTCGGCCTTGATGAATCCTTTTTCAAAATCGGTATGGATTACGCTGGCGGCTTGTGGCGCTTTCCATCCTTTGTGAATGGTCCAGGCACGCACTTCCTGTACACCGGCGGTGAAGTAGGTGGAGAGGTTGAGTAATTTATACGTAGAGTGGATCAAACGGTCAAGTGCCGGCTCATCCATTTTGTATTCTTCCATGAACATGGCCTTATCATCCGGGTTTTCAAACTCGGCGATCTGCGCTTCAATGGCATTGGTCATCACGATCACTTCATTGCCTTCATTTTTTACGGCATCCATCAATGCTTCGGAAAATTTATTGCCGGTATGCATGCTGGCCTCATCTACATTGGCAACATACAGTACGGGTTTATCGGTAAGCAGGAACAGGTCGTCGATGGCCGATTTCTCTTCCTTACCCAGTCCGAGGGAGATGATATTCTTTCCTTTATTGAGGTGTTCCTGGCAACGTTGCAGTACGTCCAGTTCTGCCTTCATCTTAGGATCTGTTTTTGCCATTTTTTCGGTACGCTGCAGTTTCTTCTCCACGCTTTCCAGGTCTTTTAATTGCAGTTCTGTTTCAATGATCTCCTTATCACCCACGGGATTGATCGGGCCTTCGTCGCGTAAAATATTATCGTCTTCAAAGCAACGGATCACGTGAATGATGGCATCCACTTCGCGGATATTGGCCAGGAATTTATTTCCCAGTCCCTCGCCCTTGCTGGCGCCACGCACCAATCCTGCAATGTCCACGATCTCGATCTGGGTGGGTACAATGCGCTCGGGGTTCACCAGCGAAGCCAGTGCATTCAGCCGGGGATCGGGCACATTCACCAGCCCGGTATTGGGTTCGATGGTACAGAAGCGGTAGTTGCTGGCCTGTGCCTTGGCGCTGCTGCTAACTGCATTGAATAAAGTTGATTTACCAACGTTGGGAAGTCCTACAATTCCTGCTTTTAAAGCCATAATTCAAATCAAAATTAATAGTCAATAGTAAAAACCGGCGCAAAGGTAAGGGTTTCGGGGGTTTGGGTTTGTAGTTTGTGGTTTATAGTTTTTGGTTTGTGGTTTATGGTTGCTGATCAATGTCTTGAAAGAAATAACTAACTTTCGAACTGTAACCTCAAACTTCAAACTATAAACTGTTCTTATGGCCTTAAGCAGAATCTGGAGTGCCTTTATCATTGTGGCAATTGTGGTGGCGGGTATCAAATGTTTTTTCTTTGGCGAAACACAGATATTTTCCTGGATGATCAGCGGCAAGGCCGATGATCCCGCCAACCCGTTAAAGATGGATGGCGTGATAGAAACCTGCTGGACAGCCGTGAACATCTGCCTGAAGCTGGTTGGGGTACTGTCGTTATTCATCGGGTTTATGAGTATTGCCGAAAAAGCGGGCGGCATCCGGCTCTTATCCAGGATCGTGGGTCCGTTCTTTTCAAAACTTTTTCCCGAAGTGCCCCGCAACCACCCGGCGCATGGGCACATGATCATGAACTTTTCTGCCAACCTGCTGGGGCTGGATAATGCGGCTACTCCTTTCGGGCTAAAAGCCATGGAAAGCCTGCAGGAGCTGAACCCCAACAAAGAAGCGGCCTCCAATCCGCAGATCATGTTCCTGTGCCTGCATGCTGCAGGACTGAACCTGATACCCGTTAGTGTGATTGCCGTAAGAGCAGCACAAAAAGCCACAGACCCCACTGATATTTTTATTCCCTGCATGATCGTAACCTTTGTGGGTACCATAGCCGCCATGATCATTGTTTCAATGAAACAACGGATCAACCTGCTGCAGCCGGTGATCCTGCTGTGGGTACTGGGAATTTCTGCCGTGATTGCATCCCTGGTCTGGTATATTACCAGATTAAATGCTGATGGGCTGCAGCTGTTTTCCGGCCAGCTCAGCAATGGGCTCATTTTACTGGTATTCCTGCTGATTGTACTGGGTGCCCTGTATAAAAAGATTGATGTATTCTCCGCTTTCCTCGATGGGGCAAAGAACGGTTTCGATACCGCCATCCGCATCATCCCTTATATCCTCGGCATCCTGATTGCCGTAAGTATGCTGCGTACCAGTGGAACTTTTGATGCGATTATGAACGGGGTAAAACATTTCTTTGCCCTGTTTGGCGCCGATACCCGCTTCGTGGACGGCTTGCCAACAGCACTGATCAGGCCATTGAGCGGCGGGGCGGCAAGAGGAATGATGGTGGACACCATGAAAGCGTACGGACCGGATTCATTCGCCAGCAAACTCTCGGGTATATTCCAGGGAGCATCTGATACCACGTTTTACGTAGTGGCAGTTTATTTTGGTTCTGTCGGAATTAAAAATACAAGATACAGCATCGGGGCCATGCTATTGGCCGACCTGGTATGCATCATCACATCCATCGTATTGTGTTACCTGTTCTTTGGATAGGCGGAATTACTGCACTTCTTTTTCGGCATGCAGTAACCTGCCGTTCTTATCCATTCCCTCAACCACCACCTTGTATTTTTTACAAACATCGTCGTTGTAAAATTCAATGATGGCTTTGCCGTCTTTAACTTTTATTTCCGGGTTCCAGTACAGGGTGGTGCGGATGTCCTGGTCAACCGTTTCTTGTTTTACTTTTGAATAATCCATTTCATAAAATTCCCGGTTGGCCGAATAGCCCGAGCGGTTGAAGAAATCAAATCCTTTCTGCCGCCAGTCGCGGGTGGATTTTCCCTTGGTGGTATAAATGGCTATGGCGCCACGAATGGCTCCCAGGGCAATACCGGTATTTCCTTTGTATACTTTTACCATGGCCACATCCGAGGGGTCAAGACTTTCAATAAGCGAGATGTTCACGGCTACTTCGTTCAGGAAGAACTGCACCGAATTGTCGGTGGTGTTTTCTGAAAAAAGTTCGATCCCCTGGTAACGGGAAAAATTCACCTGTGTGCCGGTATCGGTTTGATTGATGGCAATGCCGGGTACGTTCATACGCAGGAACTGCCACATGTCGTAATAGTTGATGTTGGGATTAAGTGTAAGCGTCTGGTCGCTGTTGAAGAAAAGATCCGAGGCATATAAAAGATTGAGTGAATCGGCAACAGACCGCTTCTTGGCACGCAGCACCACTTCACGCAGGGTTTTGCTTTTCCCGGTATCGGTGGTTGCTTTTTCAGATGCCATTTTTTCCAGCAGGGGAACGGAAACCGTATTCGCCATCAACACATCATTGGGTGCGGTTCTGGCCAGGGTATCAAAATAAGCAGAATCAATTTTCACCGACACGATGGCTTCATTCTTTGATACATTGGTGCCCTGGTAATATACCGCAGCCGATTTCCGGAACTCCAGGTCGCTTACCACAAACACGGATGATTCATTTGTTTTGCCTTCGGCCATGATCCGGGTGGAATCCTCGCCCCGTATCACCAGGTTGATTTTTCCATCTTTAAGAACACTCTTTCCATTGCTCTGCATTACTTTCCCGGTGATGCTGAGCCCGGTTTCAAACGGGTAGTGCAGCGGCGGAAAGCGGTTGGCCATAATCTCTTCCAGGTTGTACCGGCGCCAGCCGTGCACCATCATCAACAGGTCGAGATGCTGCAGGGTTTCGGGTTCCTTGTCTTTGAAATAATAACCGGGTTCATGAATATTTCCTTTCAGGTCGGATGATAAAAGAAAGGAGGACAGGATACCGGGTGCGTATTGCCCATTGCCGCTGCCTGCATTGGTAATGGAAACAGCGGCCTGCAAATCGCTGAACCCGGCGGCATCCAGTACCCATACATTTTTTTTCCTTTTATCAAGATCGGTCGTTGTTGCCTGCAGTAATGGATTGCCCGGGTTGTAATTGGAAATGAACACAAGCCTTTCGGCCAGTGGCTGCCCAGCCTCGGTAAGTACGGTGATCTGCAGGATGCCGGAAGGGAAATTCTTTTTGTTAATGGCTGCGGCATCCAGTCCTTCATCCATATTCAGCTTGCCCACATAAGCCACCTGGTAGTTCAGCTGGGCCACCAGCAGCAGGTTATTGTATTTGTCTTTGTTTTTTTCAGCCCGGGTTACTTTGATAAAAATTTTTCCGGCACTGCTATTGTCGGCTGACAGTACAATGCCTTCATTTTTTGAAGCCGGCAGCGGAACATCTTTTGAAGTGCCCGGGCCTGTTTGTACCACGGCTTTATATGTTTCTCCGGTCAGTGGGGTGAATTCAAAATTACCCATGCCATCGTGTACGGATTTAAAGGTGGCCACTTTTTCATTTTTTGTATTGATGATATCTCCGTTAACGGATACCGGGTTTCCCCCGGCATCCAGCGCTTTAAACGCAACCGTGCTTTTTACACCGGCCACCAGGCTTCCTCCTTCCGGAAAGAAGCTGAGTTTTAGTGTTGCGGCCGCCACGGCATTATTTGTTGCTTTATCATTTTTTGTATTACTGAAGATGCTCACCTGTTTTACAAAAATAAAGTCCGGGAAATTGAGCATCCACAAGGTATAACACCGAAGCTGGTAAGCGCCTGCCGGTATATCTGTTTTCAGGTCCATCACCCCGCTGGCTGTTCCGTTCTTCAGTTTCAGCATTTTCTTTTCCACGATTGATCCTTCCTGGTTCACCAGGTCCACATAAATCACTTTGCTGAGGATAGTAGGCCGTTCATTCAGCAGGGTATAGGTCTTAAACCATATGCTTTCGCCTGCCACATAGCCATTGCGGTCGGTTTGCAGGTATGCCTTTTCCTGCGGGCGTATAAACGAAAAAGAATCGAGTGCATCCACAATCTTGTCCGGTACAGCTGTTTGAGCGGTTGAAAAAAAAGAGCAGGCTACCAGCAGGAGGGACAGAATAGTTTTTGGCATGGGGCTGTATTGTTCTGTAAAAGTATAATAATTAAAAGGGCACTAAAATTCAGTGCCCTTTTAATTATGAAGGTTTCGTTAAAAATTCGCAGTCGTCATGGTTTCAGCATACCGGTGATGTTCTGGAGTACCCCGTTACTGGCAGCCAGGTCAACCGGAGTGATCTGGAATGCTGTAGCATTGGTGGCACCTTTGATCAGCACGCCGCTTCCGAAACTTACGGTAACATAGGTGCTGGCCCCGGCATTAACATACAGTGTTTTTAATGTGCCAGTCTTTAGATCGGTGGAGAAGTTACGGGAGCCGATCACGTGATAGCGCAGGATGTTGGTGAGCGTGGTGAGTCCTGCACCACTGAGTCCGGCAATGGTGGTGGCATCATAGCCGTTTGCTGTCATCACTGAATTGGGAATGGCAAACACGGTGATGGGGGCGGAGGCCGCCGGTGAAAACACGCTGGTAAGTCCGGCCTTGGTGATGGCCTGTACCATCAGCGAATAATTCGTGTTGGCATTGAGCAGGTTGATGATTGACGTGTTCGGAGGCAGCAGTACCTTATCAATTTTATGAATGATGCCGTTGCTGCAGCGGATGTCCCGCTGGGTGATCATACAGCCACTCACAAATATCTTGTCATTCGCTTTGTCTTTATAGCTATAGTTGCTGTAGCCGGCAATGGAGCCCATGGGAGCATTGGGGCCATCTGGTATTTCATAACTGGTGCGTGCCGTGAAGGTTCCGGCAGCACTGGTTTGAAAATGGTTCAGCACCAACGCGGTCAATGTAACTGAATCGATGCTGGCCAGTGATGCGCTGGTGATGCCCGCTGCATTAAAAGCGGCATCGGTGGGTGCAAAGACGGTGAAAGGACCGGGGCCCTGTGTGAAGGTTTCCAGCTTTGCCTGTTTGATGGCCGCTTTCAGAATACTGAATTCGGAGGAGCTGCCAAGCGTAGCATCCAGGGAAGGTCCGGTTACAGGATCATCCGATTTGTCGCACTGGATGAAGAACAGGCTGCTGCAGATAAGCAGCGCCGGTACCAGTATGTATTTTTTTATTGTATTGTGCATAGATCGGTATTTATTGGTTAATGACTACAGATAATTGCGGGGCAAGATTGGTTGCAGTGGAACCGTTGTAGCCCCTGGCCACCAGTGTATAGATCCTACGGTTGGTGAGGTTTGCCGCAAAAGCCCTCCGCTGAATGGGTGTGGTGCTGGAAGCGGCGCCTGCGGGACGGATAAAGAATGAATCGGTTGGAATGGGTACATCAAAACTGTTGGAATATCCTTTGAAGGCAATGTTGCTGGCAATGATCGTGGCAACACCGTTATTGGCGCCGCGGTAAAGGTCAATGGCCGGTACATTGGGCATGGCATTCACGAATTTCATCCGAACAAAGCCACTGTCGGGTGCAGACCGGTCATCCGGAACACTGAAGCCCTTGGTATTGGCAGCGGTATCGGTGATGTAGTAGGTATAAAAACGATTCGCTTCAAAACTTTCCGTGAATTCAAACAGCTTGGTCATCTGGTTGCCCGTTCCCGGGATGGGAGTAAAGCCCTGAACCTTGGTGCTGCCGGGAGTTACCCATAGGTAATCGCCATTGCTGCTTCCGCCGGTATTGAATCCGCCACCCGGGAAACCGATGGGAGCGGTTAGCGTATTGCTCACCGGTTTGTCGTTGATATAAAGAATGGTGTTTGGCAGCACGGTATATGCAGCGAAATAACCCAGCTTCACCTGTGCCGAACCATCGCTGGAGGTTCGTTCTGTAATGTTGTACGAGTTTTTCTTGCAGCCCCAGAATACCAGGGAAGAGGCAGCAAACATCAGCGTTATAACTATTTTATGTTTCATAATTTAGAATTAAAGGTTTTGAATCAGGGTTTGCTGAACCAGCATTCATACGTATGATAATCGAGGTTCAGTCCTCCGATGCGCAGCAGTTCATCCCGGTTCCACACGTATTCACTGTTGTACCTCGGGCGTACCCGGTATACCGGTTTGCCCAGGTTGTCGGCAAAGAGCGGGGCAGGCAATACCATGGAACGGTAAACCTGCTGGCCTGTTAATGCATCAATGTCTGTCCAGTGATACCTCCGGATATCCACGAATGTTTCAAAGAAACCCCATCCCCACAGGGCGATGTATTTCTGCAGCATGATGTCGGAAAGGGTCAGCGTACCCGTGGTCCGCTTCACATTATTTCCATTCAGGTAAGCCGTTCTGTCGGCCGCACTGATAGGAGCGCCATTGAATATGGTCACGTTGCTCCTGGGGAAAGTGGCCCTGTTGATGAAATCAAAATGCAGGTTGATGCCGCTGGTGTAGGCAGCCAGTGCAGTAGTAAGGTCGTTTTTACGGAATGCTGCTTCGGCTTTGATGAACTGAATTTCGCTGGCGCTCATTATGGGCAGCACACAGCGGTCGGCGAAAAGATAATGTTTATACAACGGGTTGAAAACGGCAGCCGACGGATTGGCATTGAAAGAGATTTCTTTGAATGAACTGTCTGTCCACATACCGCTGATCCGTTTACGTGCATTGATCCAGTTGGCCGATCCCACGGCATAGCTGTTGGTGGGAAGGGTAAGGGTGGCATTGGGATCGCCGGTGGCAGGCGCCACACCCCGGTATCCTCCATTACCATTGGTGGTATCTTCCGAACACGTGAGCAGGTGTTTCATGCGGGGATCCCTGTTGAACGCCGTGGCGCTGCTGGCGGTAACGCCGGTAAGTACCGTGCCATCAAGCAACCGTACAATAAAATCACTCTGCCGGAAACTGGTGAGGTTATCCCGGTAGGTGCCGAAGAAATTGGCATCGTCGTTCTTGGCTGCATCAAAAGGAACCAGGAAATCGTCACTTACATCCACCAGTGCCCGGTTACAGAAAGTGATTACCGAGTCGGCATTGTAAATGGATTTATTGGTGATGCGGTGGGCATTGCGTGCCATCAGTCCCCAGGCAAATTTGATCCACCTGGATGCATTGCCGCTGTAAACATAATCGCCTTTTGCTAAACGCACGCTGGTCGGGTTAAGGTCGGTGCGGCTTAAATTGTAAATACCGAGGCGGAGAATGGAATCAATGCCTTCATAGATCTGTTCCTGGTCGTCGTATTTAAAGAAGGCTTTGTTTTCTTTGAAGGCTTCGGAGAAAATGATCTCGCCATGGTAATCGGTGGCGTACTGGAACATCATTGCTTTCAGCACCTGTGCTGCGCCTACATAATCCCACTGTCCTTTTTCACTGCCGTTCTTGATGATATAATCCAGGTTGGCACCCAGTCCGAAATAACACTGGCGCCAGATATCACCGTTCACGTCACTGCCGGCATTATATCCCTGGCGGTCCATGTTATTAACGGTGCCTGTAGTGGCAGCGCCGAAATTCTGTACATATTTACTGGCATAGCGGGCGTCAAATTGCAGGCCGCGTGGGATAGCGCCCAGCATGGCCGGGAATACCGAAGATGCGTCCGGGCTTTGCGGCGTATCCGGGTCGCTGTTTATATCCAGGTACTTTTTACAGCCAGTCATTACCAACAGGAATAAGATGGCTGCTGTTCCTAATAATAAAAAATTCTTTTTCATAATTGTCATTATTAATTTTTTTAGAATTGAACTTTACAACCAATATTTAATCCTCTTGGAGTTGAAATAGAACCATAGTCAATGCCGGCACCACCATATCCTCTTGAGAAGGCCGTGTTGGTATTCACGCTCGGATCGGCGCCGGTATAGTTGGTAATCATAAACAGGTCGGTTCCGGTGATGAACACCGAAGCGTTGCTGATTATTTTCTGCCTTTTCAGCAGGGATTTGGGCAGGTTGTAGGTGAGGGTGGCGTCACGCAGCCTCATCCAGTTTACGGTTTCAATGAAGTCGGCTTCTGAAACGTTGCCTGCTGCATAATAATCACTGCGGTAGTAGGGATAAACAGTAATGGTGTTTTGGGTTGGGTTGGTGGTGTTCTGCAACCCGTCATTCAGCACACCATTGATCACCACCGGGGTTTCCCTGTCGAGTGTACGTTTGCTCAAACCGGTGAGGTAGAGATAATATTCATTGCCGTTCCACACATCGCCTCCTTTGCGGAAGTCGAGGTTAAAGCTCAGCGTGAAATTCTTATAATAGAAGGTATTGATAAGCCCTATCTTGAAGTCCGGCTGGCGGTCGCCTGCAATCACAAAATCACCGGCGGCATTTACAGAAGGTAAACCGCTGGTTGGATTGATGAGAATCTGGCCGGCGGTGTTGCGCAGGATCGGGGTGGAAGCCAGGTTGCTGATAGAAGCACCGGGATACACCTGGCTGCGGAGGTTGCCAAATACCCAGGTATCACTGTCGTAGTATGTAGGCAGACCGGCTGGCAGTTCAATCACCTTACCCCTGTTGCGGTCGAAGTTTACGGTAACATCCCAGTTCAGTTTTTTTGACTTGATCACATTGCCGGTAATCACGGCTTCAATTCCTTTATTCTCTACCAAGCCACCATTCAGGTATTTCAACACAAAGCCGGTACCATAGCTAACGCGGTTGGCAATGATTTGTCCTTTACTTCTCAGCGAATAGCGGGTGATATCGATCGAGAGCCTGTTGTTGAAGAATTTCAGTTCGCCGCCGAACTCAAAGTTCTGGGTGCGTTCGGGTTCCAGTCCGAAGTTGTTTCCAAACACGCCGTTGGCAAAGCCACCGCCGGTGGAAGTGGCCTGGGCAAAGAGGCGGTCGATCAGGTAAGGCTGGTACAAACCTTTACCAGTGGTACCATAGCTGATTCTTGCCTTTCCGTAACTGAACCAGGGAAGTTTATCAAAAATCTTCAGGTCACCGAAGATGAAGCTGAGTGAAGCAGAACCGAAATTATAATACGGGTTCTTATCTACTTCCCGGCTCATAAAGGTGCTGGTTCCTTCCCGGGTTCCGGCGAAGGAAGCATATACCAGGTTGTTATACGAAACAGAGGCTGTTCCGAAGAAACGCACTTTCCTTGTATTCAGCACCGCTGTTTTGGCAAACAGGCTCAGCGGGTCGGTGTTGTTGAGTGATTTGAAATTGATCTCATAGAAGCGTTCGCCGCGTTGTGCCTCGATCTTTGTTTTATTGTCGTCGTTGGCAAAACCTACCGTCAGTGAACTGGATATCTTACCGAATTTCTTTTTCACGGTTCCTTTGAACACGTTGCTGAGGTTCTTGGTATTTTGTTCATACACGGTATAGAATCCATTCACGGCAAAACCGAAACGGCTTTGCGGGTGCATGAGGAAATCCCCTGTCTGACTGTAAATGTCCAGACCGGTGGTATTGCTCAGGTTCAGCCATTTGAACGGATCGGCATTTAATGTTAATGTGAGGGTAACCCGGTTGGTTTTATCCTGTGATGTGTTTTTGTTCACGTCCCAGAACGGGTTGTCAAATTCGGCCGACAGGGCCGAAGAGTTGGAACGGTATAATTTACGGGAGCCATCGGCATTCTGGTAATCACGTACATCCAGGTCGCTGGGATAGTTCAGCAGGTTCAGCAGGTATCCGCCGGCACCTTTGGAAGCCTTGTCGGTGGTGGAATTGGAATACGTGATGCCGGAATTGATGCTGAATTTTTTTGAAACCTTCGCACTGCCGGTCAATCCTACAGTAAGTTTTTCGTAACCGGTGTTGGGAATCACACCTTCCTGGTTAAAGTAGCTGCCTGATAAACGGTAGGTGGTTATGTCACCACCGCCTTCTACGTCCACGGTATGCTTTTGTGAAAAGCCGGTGCGGAAGAAGTTGCCGATATTATCATAGAGTTGTGTTCCTTCTTTGTACTTGGGCCCAAAATAGGCATACACGTTGCCGCTGGCAAATGGATTCACCACGGCATTGGGGTCGGCTATGCCGGCAGTACCACGGCCATACGTTGTTTGTATTTCGGGGAAGCGGTATAATTTTTCCCAGCGGAATGAATTACCATATCTTACCGTTGCCTTTCCCTGCTTGCCTTTTTTGGTGGTGATCACGATGGCACCCGATGCACCATCAGAACCATAGAGTGCAGTGGCCTCAGGTCCTTTTAATATGGTAACGCTTTCAATGTCTTCGGGGTTCAGGTCCATGGCCCGGTTGCCATAATCAGAGTTCCGGTTGGCAAAAGTAACAGAACTGGCGTTGGATGCTGAAGCGAGGTTTTCCTGGTTCATGGTTTGGTTATCGTATGGTACCCCATCCACCACAAACAGCGGTGAATTGCTGTTACCGATAGAAACGGCACCGCGTAATACAATGGTAGTGGATGCGCCTGGTGTACCCGAAGTGGGGGTGATGTTGGCACCTGCCACCCGGCCTGCCAGGGCATTGATCCAGTTGTCACGCTGTGTTTGTGAGATCTCTTCACCCTTTACGTCCTGGGCGGTATATCCCAATTCACGCTTACTTTTCTTTAAGCCGTAGGCGGTAACCACCACTTCGCCCATCTGTTTCTGGGCCTGTACCAGCCGCACATTGATCTTGTTATCGGCCCCCACGGATATTTCCTGTTTGGCATAATCCACGAAGGTGAATACAAGCACCTGCCCCTTGGCTGCCTGGATGCTGTAATAACCGGCCTGGTTGGTCTTGGTTGCTGTTTTTGTTCCTTTTACTGTTACAGTAACATCCCGCAGCGGGGCATTGTCATCGTCGCCGACAACAACACCGGTAACCTGGGCATTGGTAATGACCGGAACAAGAAAAAAGCACAAAGCAATCAATCTGGTTGTAAATTTTCTCATATAGTCGTGTTTTGGTTTGTTTTATGAGTTGATAAAATGGGTTTGGGTGTCAGTGGAAATTTCATGGGGAAGGGAGTTGGTAACTACATAAGGATTTTGGAAGTGGCCGACTGAACGGGCATGTAAAACGGAGGGTAAAACAGGTATAAATAAAAAAGCCTGTAACATTTTTTTATACAGACCTGACTGGTATAACGTGTACACCTGCATTCTCAGATAGCTTTAGTTTTATTGCATCTCAAAATAGTATTAAAAATGCAAAAAAGCGCAGAATCCGGCTAAAAATATTGCACATTCTATGTAAAAACGGGCATAAGTTGCTTTGCAGCTAAGCGGTTTTTTGCAGGAAATAACCAGGACTATTTTTGGGGTCTTGTTTTTTTTGAGCCTGCAGTCATTTCGGGTGCCGGTAATTTCAGCAAACTGTCTGCCGAATGCTTACCGATCAATGAATCGGTTTCTTCCTCTTCCGTGGTGCCAAAGTAATCGCCGAAGACCGAGGCCAGTATCCGGGAGTGATAAATGTTCCGGGTAAACCGGTTGCCAATGGCAATGATGGTTGCATCGTCGTTAATAAGCCGGATGAATGCGGCATTGGTTCCATGCCAGCGGCCATTGTGGTAAATTATTTTTTTGCCGGTGGGATATACATACATCCGCCATCCCAGGCCATAATTGCGGATGCCGGGCTTTTCATTGCTGTAAGGAGCATAAGCCTGTTCCAGGGTTTCTTTGCTGAGCAATACATGGCTGCTGAGTGCCCGGTCCCAGGTAAGCAGGTCTCTTACGGTGGTATATATATTCTTGTCGCCATAAACGCCATCCATAAAATCCAATGGCAGTAGTCTTCCCTTCCAGTCGTAACTGGGAACGGCTTTCAATGAATCGGATAAGCTGTATACATAGGTATCCTTCATTTGTAAAACCCGGAAGAAGGTTTGTTGGAGATAGGCGGCGTATGTTTCACCGGTTATTTTTTCAATGAGTAATGCCAGCAAGGCATAATTGGTATTTGAATAGGAGAAGCGGGTATCGGGCGGCGCCACATCCACCATTTCAGTCTTGCGGGCAATGAGAAAATCAAGGATGCCCTGGTTGGTTACAAATACTTTTTTATCCCATCCCATATTGTCGAGGAAGTGGGTATAGTTCGGCAGTCCGCTCCGGTGGTTCAATAAATTACGGATGGTTACGCCGGGATAATTGAAGGAAGGGAAGTAATGACTGTATTCCTCATCCAGGTTCAGTTTTTTATCCTGCCACAGTTTTAATATGGCCATCGCGGTAAAGGTTTTGGATACCGAGGCAATGTGGAGGGAAGTATGCGGGTTGATGGAGTCCTGCCCGGGCAGGTGACCGGTGCCGGCGTATTGTTCAAAAACGATATTACCTCCTTTTGCCACCAGGATGCCGCCGTTAAAGCCCCTTGGCCCCAGTGCCGAATCATACCAGGCCTGGCAGGCTGCACGTATCCGCTCTCTTTCTTCAGTGCTGATGGGAGCCGGGTTGGGAAGTGCAATTGCAGAACTGTCTTTCTTCTCTATTCCGGATGGCCTGGCAGACCGGTTGCAACCGGCAGTGATACTAAGCAATGCCGCAACGGCAAAGCAATAAAAGATGCGATGGGATATTGACGGCATGCAACCTAGCTTTAGATAGAATATATTTGTGCAAAATACGCTGTAATCGTCATGGCAGAAAATAAAAAAACAAGTTACCCCAAGGAAAAAATCAATATTCTCTTTTTAGAAAATATAAGCGATTCAGCTGTTAAACATTTTAATGCAGCGGGCTATACCAATGTAAAAAAACTCAATGGTGCCCTGAATGAAGAAGAGCTTATCGCAGCTGTTAAAAACGTACACCTGCTGGGTATCCGTAGTAAAACGCAGATTTCGAAAAAAATATTGGATGCAGCTGAGAAATTACAGGCGATTGGATGTTTCTGCATCGGTGTTAACCAGGTAGACCTGAAGACCGCTACTAAAAACGGGGTGGCCGTTTTCAATGCTCCTTATAGCAATACCCGCAGTGTGGCTGAACTGGTAATCGGCGCTTCCATCATTCTTATCCGCAAAGTACTTGACAAAAACAAAGCCGCCCACGAAGGCAGGTGGATGAAGGATGCCAGCGGCAGTTTTGAACTGCGAGGCAAAACACTCGGCATCATCGGCTATGGTAATATCGGCAAACAGGTAAGTGTACTGGCCGAAAGCCTCGGCATGAAAGTGATCTTTTACGACATCGAAACAAAACTTCCCCTGGGCAATGCAGAAGAACGGAAAACCCTGAAAGAGGTGCTTCAGCATGCCGACATAGTTACGCTTCATGTTCCCGAACTGGAAAGTACCAGGAACCTCGTGAATAAAAACAACCTGAAGTATTTTAAAAAAGGAAGTATCCTTATCAACTATGCAAGGGGCGAAGTAGTTGACCTGGATGCCCTGCGCAAAGCCCTGCTTGATGGCCAGCTGGGAGGTGCCGCGGTGGATGTGTTTCCCATCGAGCCTGAAAAGAACGGCGATTCTTTTTCTTCGCCCCTGCAGGGTTTGAGCAATGTATTGCTTACCCCGCATATTGGAGGAAGCACGCAGGAAGCCCAGCGTAACATTGGCGAAGACGTAAGTGTAAAATTGTTCAACTACCTCGAAAAAGGAACCAGCACCGGGTCACACAGCATTCCGGAATTATCGCTGCCACCACAGGAAGGCACCCACCGCATCCTGCACATACACAGCAATGTGCCCGGTGTGCTTTCGGAAATAAATACACAACTGAGCAAGCACAAAATAAATATCCTTGGCCAGTATCTTAAAACCAACGAAGCCATCGGCTACGTGGTGCTGGATGTAGATAAGAACCTCAGTAAAAATGCGGTGGAATTACTGAAGAAGGTGAAAGCCACCATTAAAGTACGGCTGCTTTATTGATCATTTCCCAACAGGCAGCAGTACGGAAACTTTTGTTCCCCTGTTCTTCTCGCTTTCAATGCGGAGTGTGGCACCCGTCATCTTCACGAGGTCTTTAATGATGAGATACCCCAGGCCGTTTCCCTTGCGGTTATCGATATTGGCTGAAGAGATGATAAACTGGTCGGCCATGATGTTCTTGATCTGGTCCGGTGTCATTCCCACGCCTTCATCCTGCACATTTATGGTTACCTGGTCATCCTGCCATCCAGCCGAAACGATGATGCGTCCTTTTTCCGAAAAATTAATGGCATTGGCCAGCAGGTTGTATACAAGAATCTTCAGCGGTTCAAAGTACTGGTGTATCTCCAGCTGTTCATCCACTTCGTTGATCAGTTCCAGCTTTTTCTGTTTGGCCAGCGAATTGAGTATGCCCGACACCTGGTTCACCAGTTCGTGCAGCCGGAATGTTTCCTTTACCAGCCGCCGGTTCTCATTCTGGTACTTGATCCAGTTGAGGATATTGGTGGAAAGCAATTGCAGTTCCTGTGCGGTATTGGTCATTTCCCGGATCGTTTCATCCTGCAGTTCATCCGGCATCAGGTTCCGTTTTTCGATCAGGTTCTTGCCGGCCACGGTCAAAAATTTCAGGGGTGTAACAATATCATGACTGATGATGGAGATGAGCCTGGTTTTGATGGTGTCATTCTTTTCCAGCACTTCATTTTTTTCCTGCAGCTCTTTTGTTTTTTCAGCCACCTGCTTCTCCAGTTTCTCCTGCCGGATCTGGTATTGCCGGGTACGGTAGCGTAAATAGATTGTTACCACGCCAAACAGCGAGAGTACACATAGTGCATAAAACCACCACTGCCTTGTCCACGGTGTGCTGATGCGGAAGCGGATTTCTTTGTATGAATAATTACCGGCGCCAAAGCCGTTCAGTTTGCGGATGCGCAGCACATAATTACCCGGGTTCAGGTTACTGAGCCGTATCAGCGCTTCGTTGGCTGTGTTCACCGGCTTCCAGCTGAGGGTATCGTTGAGCTGGTAATCGATGTAAATATTTTCTTTATTGCACCAGGCAGAAAAGCCGAGTTCAACAACCAGTTCCTGTGTTTGTGGCAGCAGGGTTTTGCCCTGGAGCGAATCCACATTCACTTTCTCGCCGTTCACCAGTACTTCATCAATAAAAATTTCGCCAACAGGTAATACCGGTTTTGCCCGTTGGGGATTCACCCACAGCAGGCCGTCCATGGTAGGGAAGGAGATGGTGCTGTCTTTCATCCGAAGGGCACAGGGTGTACAGCCTCCGTTCAGCTCCGTCATTTCCATTCCGTCTTTTTTACCGTAATAATGGTAATACACAGAAGGCCGTTTGTTTTCAAAGGCGTCAATCAGTTCGGGGAGGCTGGCCTTGAACAATCCGCGGTTGGTGCTGATCCAGCAATAATTTTCATCATCGGGTACAAAGCAATGCGGGTACAGCAGGTATTTATTCTTATCCAGCGGCATGGCCCGGATGATCCCGTTTTTATAAATATAATAGCCTCCGCCATAGGTACCGAAGAAAATATAGTTTTTGTATTTCCAGATGCTGCGCACGCAGATGTTTTCCTGCGAAAAAAGAATATCGAGCCGCTTGCTGCCGGTATGGAAGCGCAGCAATCCCCCGCAGGTGGCTACTGCCAGCATATCCTGCCCGATGGGTGCAAAATCAAAGATCACAGTGCCGTCCATTTCTTTGGGATACCGGCATAGATAACGCAGGCTATCGCCTTCCAGGATGCCGATGCCATAGAGGTTGGCCAGGTATATCTGTCCGTTCATCTCCGCAACAATTTCGCTGGAAATTATTTTGGGATAACGGATTGTTTGCCCCGTTGCCGGGTAATAGGCATGCAGGCAGTTATGGCCCACGGCCGGATCCACCTGCGAATACCAGAGTATGCCGCCGGTAATGGAAACATTGAATCCAAATTTTCCTTTTATGGGCAATATACGCTCATCAGTAGGATGATCGCCGATCACATCACTTTCATTGGTGAGAATATTTCCATCCGGAAGCTGAACCTGTGAATAATAGGAATTGCGGTTTTTCATGTTCACCACATCCCTTCGTTTGGAAAGCACCCGGTTGCGGCTGATCACAATCAATCCTTTTGATTCGGTGCCAATGAAGAGGAGATTATTTTTTTCGCTGTACTGAACCGATTTGATGTACAAGTCGGGCGGAATGCTGCTGGTAACCAGCCGGGCATTGATGCTGTTGCCGTCATAATCGAACAGCCAGGCTTTTTCTCCTGCAATGAATACCGGGCTGTTCATCCCGGTTTGCCAGAAAAGAATATTGCTGTTGTTCATGTCCTTCAGCAGGGCCATACCGCTGCCGGCGGGTGACACGGGCGATACGGTTCTTGTTCCGGGGTGAAAGAGGAATATCTCTTTCCGGTTGTTGATGATAAAACAGTTTTCCCCGATCAGGAATATTGAATTCAGTGTTTTTTCTTCCACGGGCACCAGTTCGGGCCCGGCTGATGTTGTGGAATAATAAAAAAGAGTATTGCCATTCTGAATGAAGCAGGATGTGTCGCTCGTGCAAATAGTGCGGTTGGCGCCCGAAGCAAATCTGCCGGGCCTCGGCTTGCTTACTTTCGATTTAAAAAGTGTTTCAGATACGGATAAGAGATAATACTGGCCCAGGTCAGGATTATTACCGCCAACCGGCGCCGTGCTTTTCTTCCACAGCACCGGCCTGCTTTTTTCGATGCGGAAAATATTACCGGGCTGATCGGATGTATAGATTCTGCCGGCATTATTACGTACCAGGAAGAGCATGCGTTCGGACCCAATCTCCGGCATGGTTTCTTTGGTGAAGGATTTAAAGTCGACCCCGTTGAAACGTACGATGCCGGCTTCGGTGGCCATCCACAAAAAACCCGTATTCTCATCCCATTGCAGCCCCTTGATGCCGTTAGATGGCAGACCGTTTTCGGTGGTGTATTGCTGTATGTTGGAAGCGGGTGCAGGTTGTGTGTGTGCTGCCGTTGCAGCGATGAATAAGGCGGCAGATAAAAGCAGGAATTTTTGCATACACGTTTTGCCCTAACAAGTTACTGCATCCGGCTTAATAATTCACATTGTACAGCGTGGCCAGTTCCATCAGTTCTTTAATATTGCCGGCGGTGGTTTTTTCAAAAATGCGGGTCTTGATGGTGGAGATGGTATTCATCTTCAGGTTAAGGGTATCGGCAATGTCTTTGGTACCCACGCCCTTCAGGATGTAATGCAGGATTTCCAGCTCACGCGGCGCCAGTGTTTTAAACGGATTGTCCTGGTGCTGAATGTTCTGCCGTACCGGGCTTTCGTTGTGCAGGAATTTGCGCAGCACTTCCACAATTTCTTCTTCTCCCACCGATTTGGAGAGGTAATGATTGATGCCGTATTGTTTCAATGCTTCACCATAGATCTCGGCCGGCTGCATGGAAAACACCAGTATGCTGAGGTCGGGATATACCCGGCGTATATTCGGAATCACTTCCAGGGTGCTGCCGTCACTGAGAATAATATCCAGTACCAGGTGGGTGTATTTCTTTTTTACCAGTTCACGCATAAGGTCGTTGCAGGTGCCTACTTCCTGTATGTCGGAAAAACCGAGGGTGAGTTGCATGTGCAGCTTCAGGCCCTTGCGTATCATGCTGTGATCGTCTGCTATCAGAATTTTTGGCTGCATCTTATTTCTTCTTCAAAGTTATTTTCAGTTGGTACTAATTTCAAAATAAATGTTCCGGTTATTTGTAGAATTACTTCTTTTACCGGATCAGTACAAAGCTTCCCTTCACTACCTGTGCATCCGGGTAGTTGGGGGCGCTGTAAGTAATAATATATATAAAGCCTCCGCCCAAAACCGGTTGTCCTTTCCATTTTCCATCCCAGCCCTGGTTCTTATCGCTGGTTTCAAAAACCAGCTGGCCATACCGGTTGAATATTTTAAAATTGAATTGTGTCACCATTTCTGTACCCAGTACCTTAAACAGGTCATTTTTACCGTCGTTGTTGGGTGTAAAGGCATTAGGTACCTGCACAATGCTGATGGGTTTTACCAATACACTGTCGCTAGCAGCGCAGTGCGTGCTTTTATCGGTAGCCACCACCGTGTAGATCATTTTCCTGTCGGGTGATGCCACCGGATTTAGTATGGTTGCCAGATTAAGGTATGTGGCAGGTGTCCATATAAAATCATAGTTGCCCGGGTTGCTGATGGAGGCATCCAGCGTTACCGGGTTCCCAAAGCGGAAATATTTATCGGGTCCTGCACTGATAACAGGTAATGAATTAATGGTGACGATGTTTGTTGCCGGCAATGAGCCGCATCCGTTTACATCTTTTACCACCAGGCTTACATTGAATGAACCGGCATTGGTAAAAGTATGTTGCAGGGGAGGTGATGCTGTGCTTGTACCGTTACCGAAATTCCACAACCAGGAACTGATTCCGGTGAGTGCAGCATTGAACTGCACCGGCCTTTTTTCGCAAAGCGTATCCGAAACAAAACTGAAAGCAGCCGTTGGATTGCTGTTGATAACGGGAATGATATACGTTACCGTATCGGTTCCGCATCCGGTTGTAAATCCTACAGCATGCCGTAGTGTTCTGGTTACGCCCAATGCCGTATAACTGTGTGTAATGGTATTGGAATTGGTAATGGTGGCAGAATTGCCGTCACCGAAATCCCAGTACCAGCTTGGCGGGTTAGCGGCATTTACCGGTATGGATGAGGTAAAGGTAAATACACTGTCGGCACAGGCTTTTCCAATGGCCTGAACGGATAAACTTACCGGACTTCCGATGACCACGGTTTTTGTAGTATCACCTGCACAGCCATTGTCGGCATAAATGCGGTACCGCACCGGGTAACTGCCGATGGCAGGGAAAGATTTTGTTGCATTAACGGTGGTTTGTGTGCTGCCATCGGGGAAGTTCCACAGGTAACTGCCTATGTTAAATCCATTGGTGGAGGATGTACCTGTTAATACAATGGATTGGTTGGGGCAGGCCGATGGAATGCTGAAATCGGCCTGTGGCCCGGGTTTTACCACTACGGTTACCGATGCATATTCTGTTTGGTTGCAATTGGGAATTAACGCAGCGGTATAGGATATGGGTATGGTGAATGTACCTTGATTTGCAAAAGTAAAATCCTGCTGAAGGGTGTACACATAATACGTACGTCCGTTGATCGATTCGGTATTCAATGGTATTGGGTTGTTGATGATCGAATCAACATTGGGTGTAATGCCAGGCACCTGGCTCAGCCTCCAGCGAATGGAAGTGGCCGGGTAAGCGATCTTTGCAAACAAACGTACGGGTGTATTGCGGCAGGTGAATGTATCAATATTGCCGCTGGTATTAAATGTATTTTTTATCGCACTGTAACTGTTCAGGTTATTGATATTGGTGCCTACGTTATAGCCATAGCTTTCATAGTATCCCAATCCATATACAATTGCTGTAAAAGTAGAGTCACAAGTAATTGTATGCTGTGCAGCTGGCCCGATCAATCTTTCCACAGCAACAGTATAATTAGGATTATTAGGATGAATTCTTGTATTAATACTTGAAATAGGGTTGCCGTCTACCTTTAGTGAATTGATTGCAGTTGTGGGTAAAATAATATTAGTGTAAACATAATTAATATTAGCATTGCGGCTTGTATAAAATAAAACTGATTTTTGCCCCTGCTCAATAGGACTTAAGTAGAACATCTCAGGGTCCCCATATGATCCGCCAGTCTGGGGAGGTGGCATCCAACATTGATTAGCGTTAGGCGTATATTGGGAAACTAACATTGGCTTATCTGATTCAAAATAATCCCCACCTGTTGAATCTGCACATTCGTAATAGAAATTATTGATCAAACCTGTCATTACCACGCCATTTCTTTTTACAATTGTTGTTGGATCTTGAACTGAGATACGGTAATAGTTTCTGTTGGTTTCGTTTATATCTGTGTTAGTGTTGCTTAGAGTGTGATAAGTAAGATATCTTGTACCCCATGCCTGAGTAGGGAAAACCTGTTGCTGCATTCCTTCTCCGCCATCATTTTTGCAGATATGAATACCTCCCGAACCTGAGAACAATCCAATAGGGTGACAGTTGCCATCCGCCCCAGAAATAGATACTATCCTGCTACCAGTCATATCCTTGCTTGCTTTATAAGCAGGACCCTGTATTGATGAAGTGTATTCAGCCTTGCCAAATACACTGTAAGTTTCTCCTTTATTAAGATTTACTGTATATGTTTGTCCTGGTAACCAACCATTTTTCGTCGTATCAGATGGGGTTATTAAAAGCCTGGTGTTATTTTCTGAGGCTACTACGTAAAACCAACTATACCATTTATCTATATTATAGGAATTACTGCTTGTTGGCGGAAGACTCGATAACCCACGAGACTGATCGTAATTGATAGAGTAGTAAGAGTAACCATAAGTTTCAACTGGCATGAGCATTGTTGCTGCCGAATACATAAGATTATACATATGTGCATAAGCAGCAACTGGTACATCACTGACAATATGAATTCCCTTTGTTGATAATCCATCTGATGTAATCCTTGCATCATTAACACCAGATTTCGGAATAAGTATGGAGGCATCAACAGTATTAGCAGGGATGTTTAACGTTTGTAACCAAGAAGTACCATTAATAGTAACAGTTACAACAGCCGCTTGTTCCGTACTTATGTATAATGCAAGTTCTTGGGTATTCACAGGGTCTGAAAGACCTTGTGTGGAGGGGAAAAAATTGGAATTGTACCCATACCCCAGCCAAAATTCTTTACCACGATTGGATTTGTTTTGTGCTGCAGACGACAGGCAGGCAAAAAAGAAAACCATGAGCAGCAGGCGATGGTGTTGGTTACTTCCTTTCATGGTACAATATTCTGAAACCCGGGAATGAAAACCGATAGAATTAATTCTACAAACAGCCCTTTCATATCACTGTAACATTGCCCTCGCATTTATATCAAAACATAAAAGATAACCAAAATGAACAAGCACTGCAATGGAAAAATGCTGAATTACCTGCTGGTGATTCTGTTTTCCTTTTCTTCGATGCTGGCAACGGGTCAGAGTAATTACAATACCACGAACTGGCGGTTCAGTAATCCAAAACAATTCGGCATCACCGTACTGGATGTTGATTTTTTTGACAACAACAATGCCATCGCCATTGGCAGCGACGGAGGAATTCTCCGTACGACCGATGGAGGTGCCAACTGGACCTACGGGGTATTCACTTTTGTAAATGCAGCCGGGCTGTGGCAGAAACCCGCTTTTACAGACGTGCACTTTGTAACAGCCACCACGGCTTATGCCGTAGGCAGTTTGGGAGTGATGGCAAAAAGCACTGACGCCGGTGTTACCTGGACACTGATAAAAAGTCCTTTGTATGCGAATGCAAAAAATATTAATGCCTGCTGGTTTCTGGATGCCAATAAAGGATATATCGGGGGCCAATGGAACAATACAGCTGATTCGCTGCCCAAATTATATGTTACACTGAACGGTGGAGCTACCTGGGATTCCATTGCAGCGCCGGCTTCCAACGGAGTAACCCGCTGCGGCTATATCAACAACCCGAATATACCGTCTGTGCTGTTGCCGGTGGATGCCAAGATGAAAGAAATATACCGGATTGAATTCACCAGCACCGGTATTGGATATATCTGCGGGCAGGCAAGCCCACTGTTTCCGGTAGTTAGCGTGAACGCAGTGGCGGCTACCTGTTTACCCGGCACGGGAACCTTAACAACCGGAGCCCATACGGCTGCATTGTTATGGAAATTCTCAAACGGTGTGTTAACCGATTATTCAATCAGTAAAGAACGGATCGGCTATTCCGGTATAAATACCAATACGGTTACCTGTACCACGGGCTTTGCCAATCTTACGCCGGCTGCACAAACATACCGGGCCATGAACATCATTAATGATTCCATGGTGGTGATCATGTCGTTCAATAATAATACCGTGGTAAGAATACGCACCGGTGCCAATGATTTTACCGCAAACTTAAATAACGCCAATGCCCCGGAAAAAGGGAAATACGAGGTGCTGAACTTTCCATTCCCTCCAACCGGCGGACCGCAGGCGGGTTCTCCCATTCCCAATCCCCAGGTATTACTCGCATCAAATCCCTACCAGATCCGGAGAGCTGCCAGCGGTAAATTATATGCAGCTGCCAATTTCGGCCGCATGTGGACATCGGTTGACACCGGCCGCAACTGGATTCAGGAAATCAGCTTACCGCAGGGACAGAACTACAGCAGTTTAGCCACCTGGGCTTTTGATATTTCTCCCAGCGGAAAATTTTTAACCATGGGCCAGAATGGCGTACTTGCTGATTCAACAGCCGGTTCACCGTGGAAAAGCAATTACAGCATGCAGGTAACCGGGGGCTACGGAAAGATTGAATTTGCCGATTGCAATAACGCCATTGCATCCGGCGGTTCCTCTATTGCTGTCACCAACGACGGCGGTAAAAACTGGTTCGATCGTACCAGGTCGGATTTTACCAGCCTCAACATCAGCATCAATTCCCATACTTATGTACCTAATGATCCCACCAAGGCTTATTTTGCCACCAGTGTGGGAACGATCTATAAGTCAACCAACATGAATGTAATACCCCCGGCAGTACCCACACTGGATCCGGTTTTTGCAAATGCCAACGAACAGATCTTTGATGTGGCCACAGCAGGTGTTGACAGTGTTTGGGGATGCGGCTACAGCGGGTTCTCAGTTGCTGCAGCAAGCCGTTCCCCGAAAATATTCCGTTCGGTGAATGGCGGGCTTACCTGGACCACGCTGGCCACCTTCCCGGTTGGAACCACTTCTCAGCAATTCACCCAGATTGAATTTCCCAGCCGCCTCATCGGTTATGTTGCGGGCAACAGGGATACCATATGGAAAACCATTGATGGAGGTGTAACCTGGAGTAAATTACCGTTACCCACTCCAGGCGTTACTCCCCAGATTACCTACACCAGCATGTTTGCACTGGATGTAAACACCGTATTCCTCACCGGCAATGGTTTCCCCCGCAAAGTTGTTTTCAAAACTACCGACGGCGGAAACACCTGGCAGGACATTACCAGCAATATCGCAGCCTTTGGTGGCGGTAACCTGAATGCGGTACTGTTTCATGATGCCAACAACGGGTATGTATTATCTCCCGGTGGTGTGTTATTTAAAACCAACAACGGAGGCGCCACCTGGGTACACGACCTTGCACCCACCAGCAGCCTCTTCAATTCACTGGCATTCTCCCAGGCCAAAGTGCCGGCGGGCATCAGCTTTGATAACAGGAAGGTATTTATTACAGGTTTCACGCTGCCAACCATTGCCGGCCATATCCTTGAATATGGTAACCCGGCACAGGTAAATGTAAACTCCACCGAAACATTATCCGGCAGCTGTTCAACCACTCCCACCGGATCGGCCGTGATCAATGCAAGCGGAGGTATTGCACCATATACCTATAGCGTGGATGGAGGCCCGTTCCAGTCATCGAATACATTCAATGGACTGAGCCAGGGAAATCACACGGTAACCATCAAAGATGCGTACTGTGGTATCCTTACCAAAACCATTACCATCAACATCAAACTGAATCCATATGTATATGCAGGGCCAGATTTTACTATTGTGAATGGCGATTCGGTAAGCCTGCAGGGAAGTTCAACCGGTAATGTGGGTTCGATTGTATGGACTCCCAATACAACGCTTACGGCAGCCAATACATTCAACCCGGTTGCCAAGCCAAGTGCCACCACCACGTATACCGTTACCGTAACCGATCAGAACGGTTGTGTGGGAAGTGATAATGCCGTGGTGATTGTTATTCCATACTGCGTGAAGCCGATGAATGCCTTTACACCCAATGGCGACGGCATCAACGACCGCTGGCTGGTGACAAGCGGCGGCGCCTGCACCAAACAGATCATTGCCAAAGTATTCAACCGCTATGGCGAACTGGTGTACAGCAATGAGAATTATAACAACGACTGGGATGGAACCTACAAGGGCAAGCCGGTGGCGGATGGTACGTACTACTTTGTACTGCAATACCGCCTGATCAACGGCAACTCTATTCCGGTGCGTGGCGACCTAACCATTTTACGATAAAAAATTATAACAACGAATATGAAAAAATTACTTTCAGCGGCGTTCGTGCTTGTAAGCGGTTTTACTGCCCATGCACAGCAACTGCAAACATCATCCTTATATGATCTGCAGGGCATCCTTCACAATCCATCGGTGGCCGGAACCGGAAAGAGCAATATGCTTGGCATCTCTTACCGCAGCCAGTGGTCGGGTATCAGCGGCAGTCCAAAGACCGCCACTGTATTTGGCTCCTTCGATATCCCGTCATTCGGCATCGGCATCGGCGGAAATATTTACCAGGATAAAACCGGACCCACTTCCCGAACCGGTATATCTCTTTCCCTGGCCAAACACATCAAAGGCGATAAGGGCGTGTTCTCAATCGGTATTGAAAACCGCCTGCAGCAATATGCGATTGATAAAGGCAAGCTGACCGAATCGCTCGGTGCTTCAGACCCGGTGCTGGGTGCCACCGACAGCCGGTTTAAATACGATGCCGGTTTCGGTATTTCCTGGACGGGAAAAAAATTACAGGTGGGCGCTTCCGTTTCCCAGCTGGTTCAATCCAAACTGAATTTTTACAGCGGTAACCTGTCGAGGGATGAAGAGGCGAGGTTATACCGGCATTATTACCTGCATGGATTGTACAACTGGAATGTGGATGGCAACACCGTCATTACACCCAATGTATTGTTCATCTACCTGCCCAATGCACCGCTTGCCTACCAGGTAGGGGCGAGGGTGGAATTCAATGAACTGTTCTGGTTTGGCGGCGGATACCGGTCGCACCAGAGCTACATGCTTTCTGCCGGCATACACATCGGCAAGAAGTTTACCATCGGGTATGCATTCGACAACTATATTACCCCCATCAGCAGTTTCGATAATGGCGCCAATGCCCATGAAGTGCTGCTGCGGTATAATTTTTCAAAGTAGGAATTTCACAGCGTTTAGTTTTAGTTGAGCAGCTTACGTCCGTAAGCTGCTTTTTTATGCCCGGAAGAAAATGTTTATTAAATTTTCAAAATTTATTGAAAATACCATATCTTTGTTGTGAAAAACAAAGCCCATGAAACTTGTAATACTTGGTGGAGGATTTGGCGGACTGAGGCTGGCCCGTAAACTCAGCAACAAAGCCGGGTTCGACATCACCTTAATAGACCGGTTCAATTATCACCAGTTCCAGCCCTTGTTTTACCAGGTGGCCACTGCCGGGCTTGATGCCAGCAATATCTCCTTCCCGCTTCGTAAGGTATTTCAAAAAAGCAGGAATGTCCGATTCCGCATGGCGGACGTGCAATCCATTGATGCCGCTGCGAAAAAAGTAATTACCAACACCGGCGACTATGCATACGATGCCCTGGTGATTGCCACCGGTGCCGATACCAATTTCTTTGGCAACGAAATGCTGAAAGAAAATGCCTTCCCGATGAAGAGTACGGTGGAAGCATTGCAATTACGTCACCGCCTGTTGCATAATTTTGAAGATGCACTGCATACGGCGTCGGACCTGGAAATGCAGCGACTGATGAACGTGGTGGTGGTGGGTGCCGGACCAACCGGTGTGGAACTGAGCGGCGCCATCGCCGACATGAAACGGTTTGTGCTGCCGAAAGACTATCCCGAACTGGACTTTTCGAAAATGAAGATCTACCTGCTGGAAGGATCGGGTAAAACACTGGCAGCAATGAGTGAGAAATCGGCCAGGCAATCACAAGCCTACCTGGAAAAACTGGGCGTAAACGTTTTGACAAACACCCTGCTTAAAGAATACGATGGCAAAACGGTTTATCTGCAGGATGGGAATACCATCGAAACGTCGATGCTGATCTGGGCAGCAGGCATCAAAGGGAACGTGCCGCCCGGCATCAAACCAGAAATGATTGCAAGAGGAAACCGCATCCGGGTTAACAGGTATTGCCAGGTGAATGGATCTGAAAATATCTATGCCGTCGGCGATGTGGCTTATATGGAAGAACCGGCATATCCGGCCGGGCATCCGCAGGTAGCACCGGTAGCCATGCAGATGGCCGACCTGGTAGCAAAGAACCTGCAAAGCAATACAATGAAGAAAGAATTTTTCTACCATGACAAAGGAAGTATGGCAACGGTTGGCCGCAACCTGGCCGTGGTTGATATGCCCAGGCCCAAACTTCATTTCGGTGGTTTCTTGGCCTGGATGATCTGGATGGGACTGCACCTGATGCTGATACTGGGCGTGAAGAACCGTTTTTTTGTGTTCTGCAACTGGTTGTACAATTATGTTACCTACGACCAGAACCTGCGGTTGATTTTCAAAGAATTTGACCGGGAATCAAAGCGATGAAATACCTGTTTAATTTTATCGGAGCCGCTTGTGTATCTCTTCTTATCATCGGGCTCTTTTTTGCCCCGTTCCTGTTACTGGCATATGTTTTTTTTGTAACCGGCTTTATGAATTGATCTGCTTCAGCACTTTTCTTGCGCAGCTTTTAAAACCCGGTGTTTGATCCGGCAGCTGATCTTCAATAAGTATTTTCAGCTCAGGTGCAATTTCAGGATAGCGGGTAGCCAGGTTGCCCAGCACTTTCATGGAAAAGACCTTCACGGCAACCGTTTCTTTGGGTGATCCCAGGTATTCAAAACAAATCGTCATTACTTCACCATGGTATTTTTCCGGTATCTTGATATCCTGCATCAGCCGGATGCTGTTCCGCTTCACTGCATCGTGGAGGTTTGTTTTATGCAGGTTCTCCAGCAACTGCTTCCAGTGTATGCCGATAAGGGAAGGATGTGCCTGAACACAATAACTCACCGGCCAGGAAGCCCGCTGCACCACCCGGTATTCATCGTGCAGGAACAGGCTGAACAATTCGGCAAAGCGTGACTGGTTGCTTCCCACCCATGTCACAATCTTTGCGCATTGGTTCTTTGAATGTTCTTTCAGTATTTCTTCTCTTAATTTCACCGATTACGTGAATTGCACGAATTTAGCTTTTATGGAGGAAGTTTTAAAGGAATATGGGTTCGCCGGCAGTCAGTACAATATTTCGCCATTGGGTAACGGGCTCATCAATACTACCTGGCTGGTAGAAGAAGGAGAGAAGAAGTACGTGCTCCAGCAGATCAACCAAAATGTCTTCCGCTCTCCGGAAGACATCGCTTACAATATCCGCCTGCTGGCAGCATACCTTGAAAAAAAGCAACCTGGCTATTTATTCGTGGCACCCTTGCATACGTTGAGTGGGGAAGACCTGGTGAAACAGGAACAGGATTACTTCCGCCTTTTCCCTTTCATGGATCATTCACACAGCATTGACGTGGTGCAAAAGCCGCAGCAGGCCTACGAAGCAGCAAAACAATTCGGCCGCTTTACAAAAATGCTTTCCGGTTTTGATGCCACAGAATTGAAAATAACATTGCCATCCTTTCACGACCTGTCTCTCCGCTACCGGCAGTTTGAAGCGGCGCTTACAACCGGTAATGAGCAAAGAATAGAACAGTCGGGATCACTTATTTCTTTTTTGCTGTCAAATAAAAAAATAGCGGATGAGTTTGAAACGGTAAAGAAACAGTTCAGGATCCGTTGCATTCATCACGATACCAAGATCAGCAATGTGCTGTTTGATGCGCAGGATAAAGGACTTTGTGTAATCGACCTGGATACGGTGATGCCGGGTTATTTCATCAGTGATGTGGGAGACATGATGCGTACCTATTTGTGCCCGGTGAGCGAGGAGGAAAAGGATTTTTCAAAAATTCACATCCGCGGCGAATTTTACCGGGCAATTGAGGAGGGGTATCTTTCAGAAATGGGTGCTGCGCTGACGGAGTTTGAAAAACAGTTTTTTCATTATGCCGGTACATTCATGATCTATATGCAGGCGCTCCGTTTCTTAACGGATCACCTGAATAACGATGTTTACTATGGTGCCCGGTACGAAGGGCACAATTTTATCCGTGCCGGCAACCAGGCTGTTTTATTGCAACGCCTGCTGGAATTTAATCCCGGTTAAGTTCGATCTTTTCGCCGATGGGATGGGCTGCCTGGTAGGTGAACCCGAGAATGGATGCAATCGTTTGTGCAAACTGTTTTTGATAGAACTGTTGTGCATTTTTTACTTCTCCTTTCTTTTTGATGCCCGGTCCCATGGCAGCAAACCATATCTGGTAGGCGTCTTTGATGTCGCTGCCGTGATCGGTCCATTGTTTCTTTTCCATATCCCCACGTCCGTGGTCCACCGTAATGAAAAGAGCCGTTTTGTTTTTATAGAAAGGATCGCTTTGTACATAATTCCAGATGTCCTGTATCCATTTGTCCACCATATTCGCCGCATTCAGGTAATCCTTGTACCTGCCACTGTGCGCCCATTCATCGGTCTCTCCATAAGCGATGTACAGTACTTTTGGTTTTTTGTTCTGCAGGTAGTTCATGGCGGCATAATGGGTGAATACATCCAGGCACTCCGCCTCATCAAAAGGTTTGTAAGAATCATGGTTGAGCTGATTGATGATTTGCTCGGCCACGGTAGGATTTGCCCCGCCCACTTTGTCGAATGCAGAGAATACAGGCACCTTGCTTCTTCCTTCATTCAATATGCGGTCGAATGCATCCCAGGCGCCAAATGCGGCGATCCTGTTTTGATATTTCGGCTGACTGTTTAAGAATTCAAGTAAGGTAACATGCGGATTGGGAGGAAAGGAGTTGCTGTTGACAGCTGTATCCGGGTACCCGGTGAATATTTCACTGTAACCGGGATACGAGAACCAATAGCGGTTTGCATTGTCCACCTTGTTTCCGTAATTTCTGTTGCCATAGATCTGCCCGTTTCCCGCCACGGTGCTCCAGAGAAAGGGCATGAGCTTCCTTCTTCTCGTTTCTGCATTGCCCGACCAGTATTTTTTAAAGATGCCGGCGCTGTCGTACTGGTTGAATTGTTTGTTATTGGCAATGGCGCTGTCCATGCCGCCAAATACTTCCTGCCAGCGGAATCCGTCGGTGGTGATGATGATGATGTTTTCGGCCGTTTGAGAATTTGCTGAATGAAAACCGATCAGCAGGAATAACCCCAGTAATCTTTTCATGTTACTCTTGTGTTTTGAATGCTAAGATAGGTTTTGCTTCGGTTTGCAGCAGATCGAATACGATGATTTCATTGTTCCCTTTTTTCAACCAGCCTGCCGGGCAGTACAACCTTTGTTGGGGTCCCACATTCCAGTGCCGGCCCAGGTTACGTCCGTTTATATAAACCATCCCCTTGCTGTACCCACTGAGATCAAAATAGGTATCGGCGGTTTTATCCAGGATGAAATTTCCTTTAAAGAACATGCCTTGTTTGTTATTTGTGTTAAGAGCAGGTTTAACGGCCGCCTCTGCAAATTCCGGGTCCATCGGGAGCCGGAATTGTTCCCAGTTCATGAGGGTCATGCCATTTAAGGTGACCCGGTCGGTGATCCCTTTCCGGTCGATCATAAACTGGGCAAAGTTGATGTGGCCCATTCCTTCCACTAAAATATCCAACACGGGATCTTTCACGTCAGTTTTGGGAAGATCCACTGTCCAGTTGCCGCCATCGCGGTAAACCGTATCGATGAATTTCCCATTTAAAAATACCAGTGCATAATCATGCGGTTCCCAAATTTTAAGTTTGCCGCTTTTGTGCCCGATCAGTTTGGTCCGGTACAGCATCAGTCCCTGGTTTTGGTTAAGCAATTCCATGGGCAGGGGTTGAGTACTGATCACCGGCGCCGGTAACTGGTTCCATACGGAACCGGCGTATTTCATTTCAATGGAAGGAATTTCCATTGCTGGTATAGGTGCAGGAATTGGAGGGATTTGCTTACCGGTATACGAAGCGATCAGCCGGCGCAGCATATGATATTTAGGAGTGGCATTTCCCTGTTCATTGATCGGCGCATCATAATCATAGCTGGTGATATCGGGCTGGTATTGGGTGGGCGAGAAGGCGTTGGCGCCGGCAGTAAAGCCAAAGTTTGTTCCGCCGTGTATTACATACAGGTTGAAGGATTTCTTATTCTTCAGCAGGTATTCCACTTCTTTTTTCAGGTCATTGGTATCGGGCCGTTGCCATTTCTCAAACCAATGGGTTAACCAGCCCGGGTAGGTTTCGCTGCTGAAGGCCGGCATATCCGGATCTGCTTTTTTCGCCTGGTCAAAGTCGGCATCGCTGCTGCCGCTGTCGAGCCCGATGGCGGTGCCCTTAACGTGTCCCGCTTCCAGCATGTACGCCGTGGGGCCGTCGGCGGTATAAAACGGAACCCGGATGCCGTTTTTCAGCCATTCTTTTCGCAATGCTTCCAGGTAGGTTTTATCATTGCCGTAGCTGCCGTACTCATTTTCCACCTGCACCATCAGTATGGGGCCCCCGTTCACACATTGCTGGGGCGCTACTTTTTTGGCCAGGGCAGTAATATACTTTTTTGCTGCCGCCATATACCTGCTGTCCATGCAGCGGATTTTTATATCCGGGTATTTTAAAAGATAGGGAGGCAGGCCGCCGAAATCCCATTCAGCGCAAACATACGGACCGGGTCTTAACAGCACCCACATATTTTCTTCCCGGCAGATGCGGATGAACCCGGCAATATCCCTGTTTCCCGTTCTAAAATCGAATATGCCTTCCTTTTCTTCGTGGTAATTCCAGAATACATAGGCAGCAATGGTATTGCAGCCCATGGCTTTTGTCATCTAAATGCGGTGCCGCCAGTATTCTTTTGGTATTCGTGCCGGGTGCAGTTCGCCGGAGATGATCTGGAAGGGTTTGCCATCGAGCAGGAAACCGGTTGCAGAGAGGGAGAATTGATGGGGTTGGGAATACCCGGTTAAGCCGGCAATGAGCATCAGTAAAATAGCGGATCCTTTTTTCATATAGTTCGTAGTTGAACCACATAGAAACATAGATATGACTGTTTATATTCTCTATGTTTCTATCTTCCTATGTGGTTATCATTTAGCATTACCGGTACAACACATCATACAACGACATCACCCGGATTGTTTTGGGGTCGAGTGTTTTATTGGCCGTGATCTTTTCATTAATGCCTTTGTAAAGATCAAAATAATTGGAAGAAAATACCACGCCGGGATCATCGCAGTGAATATACACATACTTGGCATTCTCGGTGGATGAAATGGAAATGGTATTGCCCTGGATCAGCAATGCATAATCCGGTTTGGATAATTTTAATTCCTTCGGCTTAAGTGCTTCCAGTGCCGGCTGTACATCTTCGCGGTAAGCTTCCCGTACGGCGTACCAGGCGGCTTTGGGTGCACGGCTGTAATCGGTGATGCTCCAGCTGGATACCGGCCAGCAATCATTCAGCTGCCAGAGCAGGGTTCCCATATTGGTGGGATATTTACTTCGGTGGGTAGCGATGCTGTTGCGTAAAATATAAAACTGCAGGCATTGTGTTAAGTAAGTGTATTTTTCCAGGGAGAGTTTGCGGAGTTTTACCGAATCAATGAAATAGCGGGTGAGGTAATGATCCAGCTTTTTGAAACCATCATTTGCTTTCTGGTGCGCCTGTATCACCGGGGATTGCAGCCACCGGTCGCTGCTGTCGGTAAATGTTGTTATGCTGTTCCAGTTGGGCATGGACTGCATGCCGTATTCGCTGATGAAGCGCCCTGTTTTGGTTTCAAAAACCTCCCAGTCTTCCAAACCCCACCACAGTCCCCAGTAATGACTGTCGCCTTCGGTAAAACTTTCTTTATGTCCCCAGCCATTTTTAGGCGAGGTGGAAACATATGGCCTTGTTCCATCAAACTGCTCCACCCATTTTTTCAGGCTGTCTTCAAACAACCGCTTGTAATCATTCCATATCGAAATGGAATCTGCTCCATGCAGGTTGAACTGTTTCTGCCAGCCCCAGTTCTTCCAGGCTTCATCAATTTCGTTATTGCCGCACCAGAGTACAATGCAGGGGTGATGACGCAGCCGGCCCACCTGGTACCTTATTTCTTCCCGCACATTATTCATAAAGGCTTCATCCGCGGGATACATGCCTCCGGCGAACATAAAATCCTGCCAAACCATAATACCGAGTGAATCGCAGAGGGTATAAAAATAATCGTCTTCATAAACCCCGCCGCCCCACACACGCAGCATGTTCATGTTGGCATCTTTGGCCATCAACAACAGTTTCCGGTATTCATCTTTACTCACCCTGGGCAGGAACATATCGGCCGGGATCCAGTTGGCCCCTTTGCAATAAACGGGTTTGCCGTTCTTTTCAAAATAGAAGGAAGTGCCCACAGCGTCTTTTTGCTGAATAAGCCTGGTGTGATCATTCCAGCTTTCTGTTACCGGTGCCATGAGCATCATATCTTCTCCGTCTTCGGCAAAGAGGGTTATTTTCTTCCATATTCCGCAGCCTACAAACGTTGGCCCCCAATCCCACCCGAAATGATATTGCGCCTTACGGACATACACCCGGTTGTTATCGGGCCTTACCAATGGTAATTGTGCTTTGGCAATGCTGTCGGCTTTGTTTTGTGCCGACCAGAATTTGATGAGTAGTTCGTTGCGTCCTTTCCGGATGCTTTTTTTTACATCCACTCTCCAGCCCCGAAACATGTTATCGGCTTTCAGGATTGGTTTCCCATTCAGGTAAACATCGGCATAGGTATCCAGTCCATCAAAATTCAGTTCAATGATTTTTCTTTTGTATGTTTCCTTGTCAATTTCAAAAATTGTTCTGTATTCCCAATTCTCTTTGTCAATCCACTGCAGCCTGGCTTCATTATCTCGGTAATATGGATCGGGGATGAGTTTATTGGCGAGCAGGTCGGTATGCACCGTGCCGGGAACCGAGGCCGGGTACCATTTGGTTTCTTTTTGATTTTTAAACTGCCAGTCTTTGTTCAGTTCAATGAATGAGAACTGAGAGAATGCCGTTTGTACAGAGATGAGTATTACAAAACTGAGTATGCTGAATTTCATTTTACAGGTCCTTGAGATTGTCCATGATCTTTTTTATTTCATCCGTGTTCACCGAAACCGATCGCATTTTTTCATTCATGGCTGGATTGATAAAACTCATTTTGCTCTCTGCATCCGCCCGGGCAGAAGTATGAAATTCCCTGGCCCCGGTCATTGTTGCCAGTTCCGCAACATTGGATGACTTCAGACCACTGCCTGGCATAAGGATGATGCGATCATCCGCCTGCTGAATGAGTTGGGCAATAAGATTGGCGCCATCCATTGCATTGGGCTTTTGCCCCGATGTAAGTATCCGCTCACAGCCGGTATCTATCGCATCTTCCAATGCCTGGAACACATCGGCTGTTCTGTCAAATGCCCGGTGCATGGTTACCCCCATGGGATAGGCCAGCTCAACCAGGAATGACATTCTTTTTTTGTCGACTGCTCCGTTTGCATGCAGCATGCCGAATACCACGCCGTTGCACCCGAGTTGTTTGCAGAGCTTGATATCCGTTTTCATCATTTCAAATTCCTCATCGCTGTATAAAAAATCGCCGCCCCTGGGGCGGATCATCGGGTACAGGTCTATATGGAGTTTTTCCCTGGCGGTTTTTATAAAACCATGGGAAGGGGTGGTGCCGCCTTCGCCCACATTGTCGCATAGCTCAATGCGGTGTACGCCGGCAGCCTGTGCCTGCATACATGCATCGATGGTAAAACCAATTACTTCCAGTTTGAAGTTCATAAGAATGTTCAGTATTCAATTCTCAATAATCAGCAAAGGCCTTTTGATCATTGAACATGGTGTTTGAAAATTTTAAACCAGGTATTTCGATTGATGGATCTGATTTTCTTTTTCACTCTTCACGCTGAACACAAATCCCTTTTGAATGGCATAGGCGCCGTACTGTCCTTTTTTATTCAAGGCAAGAAAACCAACCTGCAGCGTCTTTGCCTTTTCCAGGTTTCTTTTCACAATGCGCTCACAGGCTTTTTTACACGCTAGCTCGGGTGAATAGCCCTGCCGCATAAATTCCACCACCAGGTGAGTGCCGCAGATGCGGATCACTTCTTCGCCCAGGCCGCTGCTGGTGGCAGCGCCCACTTCATTATCCACAAACAGGCCGGCGCCGATGATGGGAGAGTCGCCTACCCGGCCATGAATTTTAAATGCCATGCCGCTGGTGGTTACCGCACCGGATAGATCATTGTTCATATCCATCGCCACCAACCCCATGGTATCGTGGTTGAGTGTTCCATCGTCGAAGAACTGGGGGGCAAAAGGGCCATTCTGTTTTTTATTTTCAATATTGATCACGGGTTTGTATTCACTCTTTTTCAGCCATTCGGCATAGGCTTTCTTGGCGCTTTCAGATAACTCCCCGCTTTCCAGGGGGAATCCATTCTCCACGGCGAATTGTTGTGCGCCGGTGCCCACGAGGATTACGTGCGGTGTTTTCTCCATCACTTTGCGTGCAACGGAAACCGGGTGTTTTATTTTTTCTATTCCTGCCACGGCACCGCAGTTCGACTGATGATCCATGATGCAGCTGTCGAGTGTAACAATGCCATCCCGGTCGGGGTAGCCACCCAGTCCCACACAGCAATCGATCCTGTCTTCCATATGGCGGGCGCCGGCTTCCACTGCATCCAATGCCGATCCTTTGGCAGACAATACTTTCCATGCCGCTGCATTTACCGGCATGCCGCTGTCCCAGGTAGAAATTACAATGGGGCGGTTGGCGGCCTCAAATCCCGAGGCGAAAGACCTGGTGGCGGTAAGCAGGGGGGCCGTAAGTGCGGAGAAGTGTAAGAATTTTCTTCTGTTCATATTGCGGAAGGTTCAAAAGAAGGAGGTGACTCCTCGTTTAGTTTATAATTTAATTGCTGAAAGTTTAAAAAAGGAAAAGGATAAACGCTCTTTTATTTCTTGCTCACCTTACTGCACCTGGCTAGAAATCATCAGTCAATGCAAAAGTCTGTTTCCTGTTATTCCACTTACCCCTGGTGAAGTCGGGGATGTTCTGCACCTGCCCGCCTTCAATAATGCTTTTCTCACTCAGGGGTGTGATGGCATACCAGCTGGCATAATCATATACGTCCAGCGGAAATTCAACGCCGCGTTTCACACACTCAATGAATGCATGGTCTACAAAGAAATCCATGCCGCCATGCCCGGCGCCTTCGGCCTGCGCCCCGTATTTCTTCCAGAGCGGGTGGTCATAATCGGTGAGCCATTTTTCAGTGCTGTCCCACTTATGGCTGTGCTTCATTTCTTTTTGAAAATAAATATGCCCCTGGCTTTTTCCGCCGCTGCCAAAGTCCTGCCACAGGCCTTCTGTTCCCTGCACCCGGAATCCCAGGTTGTAAGGGCGGGGCGACGAAACATCATGCGTTAACAGGATCGTTTCGCCATTGGCGCATTGTATCTGTGTGTTTACAATATCCCCGCACTTAAAATTCAGTTTGGCATTGGGATGATCTTTCCCTCCTTTGGGATGTTCCACTATGTATTTATGCAATCCCTTTGCTTTGGTGGCAATGGAAGAAAGCCGTGTCATCCGGTTGCCGCGGTTGATGTTCATCATTACGGCCACCGGGCCAAGGCCATGCGTGGGATACAATTCGCCGTTGCGTTTTAAATTATGTTCGGTACGCCACTGGGCTTCGCTGTATGCTTTGGGCCCGAATTCAACGCCGCTGTCATATGGCGTAACACCATCATTGAACAATACGCCACGCAGATCATGTTCGTACCCGCCCTGCCCATGAAGCAGTTCTCCAAACAAACCCTGCCGGGTCATGTTCAGCACGGCCATGATATCGCGGCGGTAGCAAACATTCTCCATCATCATCAGCGGCACTTTTGTTTTTTCAGAAGTGTTCACCAGGTCCCAGCATTCCTGCAGTTTTACTGCGCCGCATACTTCGGCACCCACCAGTTTTCCTGCATTCATGGCATCAATGGCTTGTATGCTGTGCCATTCCCACGGTGAACAGATGACCACCGCATCCACGTCATCCCGTTTCAATAAATTCTTATAATCAGTATTGCCGTTTTTGTAGATGGCTGGTTGCGGACGGTTGTAGTGTTTGAATACGGCCAGTGCCTCATCAATGCTCCGTTGCTGCGGATCGGCAATGGCAGTGATCTCCACGTCATCCCGCTGCAGGAAATTGCCCATGTGCTCATGGGAGCGAAGGCCCACACCAATGATGCCGATGCGGACTCTTTCTTTTTTCTCCGGGGCAAAGGCTTTTAACTGGCTGGTAAGTGCAATGCCTGCACCGGTCAGGGCTGTTTTTTCAATAAAATTCCTGCGGTTAATGATTTGCGGCATATAGCGGTCGATTAGTGATGCATGGTCAGTTTGCGGAGCAGCTCATCCGAAGCTGCTTCGGCATAGGTGCCAAAGGCGCCGGTGAGTACGCCCTTGATGTTTCCCTTTTTGGATTCGATGGCATATACCACGTCCTCGTCTGCGGGATTGGTATCGCCTTCAAAGCGGTGCACTTCGGTTATTTCAAATTCATCCGGGTTCAGTACATTCTTTTTCTCTGAACAGATAAGCTTATCAAAGGCAATGTTGAAATTGGTGGTGTATCCTTTTTGCTTCAGGCCATTCAGTGCTTCCACCACGGTATCGTATGCTTCCATAAAATTTATTTCTTTAAAGTTACGAATCGGCCCTGTCAGAAACCGTATTCACTGCAAGATAAATGATCGCACATACAGTTACCGCAGCGGTGGTTAAAAAAGTGGCAGTTGCTCCCCAGTTATACCAGATCAATCCGCACAGGCTGCTGGCCAGCAGGGCAGCAATACTTTGAAAGCCGGAGTAAGTACCGATGGCCGTTGCCGTTTCCGAGGTTGCAGTGATATTGCTGATCCATGCTTTTGATACGCCTTCGGTAGCCGCTGCATATACCCCGTATAATAAGAACAACAGGGCAAACAGTACTACGTGGTTGCAGAAGGCAAAGCCGGTATACACTACGGCAAACAAAAAAATCCCGGTGATGAATATTTTTTTCAGCCCGATCTTATCGGCCAGTATGCCCACCGGGTAGGCCAGCAGGGCATAAACGAGGTTGTAAAAAATATAGGTCCCGATCACCACACTGTCCGGCTGCCCCGATTCTTTCATCTTCAGCAGCAGAAAAACATCTGAGCTGTTGAAGAGGCCAAAGAGAAGCAGGCCGGTGAGCAGTTTTTTGTACCGGGGCGGACTGTTTTTCCAGTACCCTGTGAAAGCGAAGAACCCGGGACGCTGTACATGGCCGGCAGGCATTGGAACCTGTTTCTTTTTTTCTCGGATGACCAGGGTGGCGATGATGGCAAGTAATCCCGGGGCAAAAGCAAGCAGGAAAAGTGTTTTGTAATCATTGGGATAAAAATAGAGGTAAACCAGGGCGATCAAGGGTCCCAGTACAGCGCCGAAAGTATCCATGCTGCGGTGAAAACCAAAAACCCTCGCCTTGTTTTCTTTGCTGCACTCATCACTCAGCATCGCATCTCTTGCACCGGTACGTATGCCTTTGCCCAGGCGATCGATGGTACGGGATAAAAAGATCCACCAGGGATAAACAAAAACAGCCAGCATGGGTTTGCTGATGGCACTCAACCCATAACCCAGCTGTACAAAGGGCAGGCGTTTGCCGCTGCGGTCGCTCCATTTACCGAAATAACTTTTGCTTAACCCGGCCACGGCTTCGGCAATGCCTTCAAGGACGCCGATGAAGATAGCCGTATAACCGATGTGCTGAAGAAAGAGCGGCATCACGGGGTACAGCATTTCACTGGCCAGGTCGGTGAACAGGCTTACCAGCGAGAGGATCCAGATCGTTCTGGTAATGATCTTTTGTGGAGAATTTGTGAGCGGCTGCACCGTGCGTGATTTAACCGAATGTAGCAATTTGTTGGTACATTGCAGCATAAAATAACCAGCGTAACTGCCCCGTCAACAACGTTCCGTATTGCTTGTGGTACCCGGGTGTTTACAGTAATGTATGAGTAAGAAAAAAAAGAACAACGACAAGAAGAAATCCTCCCAGGTAATCAACTTAAAAGGAAGACTGGATATTTCAAGAAGCGGCATGGGCTATGTGATCATTGAAGGTGTGGAAAAAGACATCATGGTGCGGCCGAACGACTTTAACCGGGCCCTGCACGGAGACCTGGTGAGGGTGCAGGTAAATAAAAGCATCCGCAAAGACAAGCGTGCCGAAGGAAAGATCACCGACGTGGTGGAACGCAAACAAACCGAATTTGTAGGAACGATCCAAAAAAGCAGGAGTTTTGCATTCTTTATTCCCAATTCCGAAAAGCCGGTTCCTGACTTTTATATTTCCGACGACAAACTCAACGGTGCCCAGGATAATGACCGGGTAATTGTTAAACTGCTCAACTGGGATAAGAACGATAAAAAACCCGTGGGCGAAGTGCTGTCGGTACTCAAGGCCGAAGACGAGAATGATATGGCGATGAAAGAGATTCTCGTAGAAGCCGGCTTCCCGCTGGGATTTGACAACCAGGTACTGGAAGAAGTGAAACAGCTGATGCCCGATATCACCCGGGAAGAACTGCGTAAGCGCAAAGACTGCCGCGACATTCTCACCTTCACCATCGATCCCGTGGATGCAAAGGATTTTGATGATGCCATTTCCATCCGTAATATGGACAATGGTAATTACGAGATTGGAGTACACATTGCCGATGTGAGCCATTTTGTGAAGCCCGGCAGTGTGCTCGACAAAACCGCTTATGAACGTGCCACCAGCGTGTACCTGCCTGACCGGGTAAATCCCATGCTGCCCGAAAAAATATCCAACGAATTGTGTTCGCTGCGGCCTCATGAAGACAAGTATACCTTTTCGGCCATCTTCCAGATCACCAACCGGGCCGAGATCAAACATACCTGGATCGGGCGCACCGTAATACACAGCAACCACCGGTTTACGTATGAAGAAGTGCAGGAGATCATTGAGAAAAAAGAGGGGCTGCACTTCAAGCCGATTTTATTGCTGAACGACCTGGCGCAGAAGTTCCGCAAAGAACGTTTCCGCAACGGCGCCATTAACTTCTCATCGCAGGAAGTACGTTTTAAACTGGATGAAAAAGGGAAGCCACTGGGCATCGTGATTAAGGAAAGCAAGGAAGCGCATAAACTGATTGAGGAATTCATGTTGCTGGCTAACCGGGCAGTGGCCGAATACGTATCGAGGATCAAGATCAATAAGGAAGCCATTCCCTTCCCGTACCGCATTCACGATACCCCAGATGATGAAAAACTAAAACCCTTTGTAGCCTTTGCCCGGAAATTCGGGTATGTGTTTGATATGCATGATGAAAATGCGGTGGCCGCTTCGTTTAATAAACTCCTGAGCGATGTACAGGGAAAGCCTGAGCAGCATGTGCTGGAACAACTTGGCATCCGCACCATGGCCAAGGCGGTGTATACTTCGGAAAACATCGGTCATTACGGATTGGGATTTGAGCACTACTGCCATTTTACATCCCCCATACGCCGGTATCCCGACGTGCTGGTGCACCGCATTTTGCAGGAGTGCCTGGATAAGAACCTGAAACCGGATAAGAAGATGGAAGACAAATGCCGGCACTGCAGCGACCGGGAACGCAAGGCCATGGAAGCCGAACGGGCCGGGAATAAATACAAACAGGTGGAATTTATGAAAAACTACCTGGGCGAAGAATTTGACGGCATCATCAGCGGCGTGGCTTCGTTTGGATTCTTTGTAGAAACAGTAGAACACAAATGCGAGGGCATGGTTACCGTTCGGGAGCTGAATGAATACGACGACTTCAGGCTTGATGAAGCGGATTATGCCCTGGTGGGAATGCGTACCAAACATAAGTTCAGGATGGGAGATATGGTGCGTATTAAAGTGGTGGCCGCCAACCTCAGCAAACGGCAACTGGATTATGAATGGGTGCCTGCAGCCAAAGGAGTACAGGAGAGAAAGCCGTTCTCGCCGGATGCAGGAAGAAAGCACAAGCCGGCGCCGGACCATAAAAAATCCAAAAAGAAAAAATAAACCGGCAAACCAGTATGTTTGCCGCCAGAACAGATGACCATGCATTCGTTTACAGAACTCTTAAAACTGTTTGAAGAAAAATTCAACACCCGGCAGTTCCCGCAACAGCCCGTTACTTTATATGATCCGGCGCAGTACATACTCGGCATCGGCGGTAAACGTATCCGCCCCGTTTGTGTGCTGATGGGTAACCAGCTTTTTGAAGAGCCGGGAGCAGACGCCTATCATGCTGCTGCTGCCATCGAGCTGTTCCATAATTTCAGCCTTATACATGATGACATTATGGACAAAGCACCCGTGCGGCGGGGGATGGCAACCGTTCATACCAAATACGGAGAGTCAACAGCCATCCTTGCCGGCGATGTGATGTTTGTAAAAGCATACGAAAACCTGAATAAGATACAGCCTGCCAACCTGCAGAAAGTATTATTCCTCTTCAACGTTACCGCCAGCCAGGTTTGCGAAGGGCAGCAACTCGACATGGATTTTGAACAGCGGGAAATGGTGAGTTTTGATGAATACCTGAACATGATCACCCTCAAAACATCGGTGCTGGTGGCGGCCAGCCTGCAACTGGGTGCTATTCTTGGCGGGGCAGGAGAGGCCAATCAAAAACATTTATACGAATTTGGCAAGCACCTCGGCATTGCCTTCCAGGTGCAGGACGATTACCTGGATGCATTCGGCAACCCGGAGAAATTCGGAAAGACCGTAGGAGGTGATATCATCGCCAATAAAAAAACCTTCCTGATGATCCATGCCTTTGAAACGGCTTTGCCGGCTGCTCTGGCAGAATTGAAATCACTGATCAAAAACAATCCTGCTGATAAAGTGGAAAAAGTGCTGCAGATCTTCCGCGACTGCAAAGCGGATGACTGGGCGAAAGAACTTAAAAATAAATTCCTGCACACAGCGCTGAAGCACCTGGAAGACACCGCCGTTATTTCTTCCCGTAAAAAACCGCTCCAGGAACTGGCCGATTACCTGATGATGCGGGAGAGCTAGCAGGTTTGCAGTTTGAGGTTTGTGGTTGGGAGATCATACGTTGAAAGGTTCTTCTTAAATTCAAAAGACTGACTTTTTATTTGTTCGGGATATTGATTATCCTGGTTCACTTTCCCAGTTGCGTTTTTCATTTAACATTCCTTGTTCCTTGTTCGATATTCCAAAGATTTCCTTAATTTCCTACCTCACAAAACCAGGACTAACATGTCAAATTCCCTGTTCCGCACAAAAAAAGTAGAAAACATTATTGCCGAAGGCAGCGATGATTCACACGGAGGCGGAGGACTCAAAAGAGTATTGTCTGTTCGTGATCTTACTTTTTTCGGTATTGCCGCCATCCTGGGTGCCGGCAGTTTCAGCAGCCTGGGTGGTGCGGTGTTCAATGGCGGGCCGGGTGTGGTGGTGCTGTTCATAATAACCGCTATTGCCTGTGCATTCACCGCTTTTTGTTATTCAGAATTTGCCAGCCGCATACCCGTGGCGGGCAGCGCTTATACTTACGCCTATGCATCCTTTGGCGAACTGTTTGCCTGGATCATCGGCTGGGCATTGATCATGGAATATTCCATCGGCAATATTTATGTGGCCTACAGCTGGAGTGATTATTTTACGTCATTTCTCGGCAAACTGAACGTTCATATTCCCGAATACCTCTCCACCAGTTACATGGAAGCCAAACATACCATCGAAAGCGGCGGCACCAACCCCGATGATATTGCGGCATGGAACAACGCCCCCATGCTGGGCAGCCTGCGTATCATCTTCGATCTGCCCGCTCTTGTGATCAACCTGCTTATTACCTATCTCGTATACCGCGGCATCAAAGAGAGCCGCAACTTCAGCAACGTAATGGTGCTGTTGAAACTGGGCGTAGTGGCCCTGATTATTTTAGTTGGCGGTTATCTTGTCTTCTCAAACGGACTTACATTTAACTGGACTCCGGTAAATGACGCTGGTGTAAAATCATTTATGCCCAACGGCTTTTCTGGTGTAATGACGGCCGTTGCCGGTGTATTCTTTGCTTACATCGGCTTTGATGCGGTGAGTGTACTGGCCGAAGAAAGCAAGAACCCGCAGCGTGACCTGCCCCGGGGTATGGTGCTGTCGCTGGTGATCTGCACCGTTATTTATATTTTACTTACCCTGGTGCTTACCGGTGCAGTGCATTATAAGAACTTTGATGGGGTGGGCGATCCACTGGCTTTTATTTTTGAACCACAGAACCTCAACATCGGCTGGATGCAGTTCCTGGTAGCCATTTGTGCCGTGGTGGCCATGACGAGTGTATTACTTGTATTCCAGATGGGACAACCCAGGATCTGGATGAGCATGAGCCGTGATGGGTTACTGCCACCGGTATTCCAGAAAATTCATCCCAAATACCAAACACCTTCTTTCTCCACCATTGTAACCGGGCTGGTGGTTGGATTGCCGATTCTCTTCACCGATAAAACATTTGTGCTCGATTTTACCAGTATTGCCACCCTGTTTGCCTTCGTGCTTGTGTGCGGCGGAGTGTTGCTGATTCCGCGGAAAGAAAAGGTAGCCGGACGATTTCATCTTCCTTATATCAACGGACAGTTCATTTTCCCGGTGATCGTGATCGGCGCAATGGTGCTGGCTCAGAGTTTGTCCAAAACCTACTTTACCGATCTCTTCAATTTTGACTTTAGTGCCAACGAAGACTACAGGACCGGTAAGGCCGGCTTTATGAAACTGGCCATGCCGAATATTTCGCTGATCGCTTTCTGGATAAGTGCCATCCTGCTTGCCGTATTTGCCTTCATCAAAAAATACTCGCTCATTCCCCTGATGGGGCTCATCACCTGTCTTTATCTCTTAACGGGTATGACGGCCATGAACTGGGCCTGGTTCCTGGGCTGGCTGGGCATCGGGCTGGTGGTGTATTTTGTGTATGGCTATAAAAAAAGCAAACTGGCTTCGCAGCCTGCCTGATTACTGCCCGATATTATTTTCACGGCACAAGGGTTAACTTTGTGCCGTTTTATATTGTTCTATTATGAAGTTTGAACCGGGAGATAAAATAATTGTACGGCTTACCGAGGAAGAAGGTAAAGTAATTGAGATCATGAACGAAAATATGGTGATGATCGAAGTGAAAGGCGTTCGTTTTCCGGCCTACCAGGACCAGATCGACTTTCCTTACTTTAAAATGTTTACCGAGAAACGGAAGGCGGAGAAGAAAAAGGTCTTTATCGACAATGTGCAGAAGGAAAAACAGGCTCCGAGGAAAAAAGAAGGTAATGGCATGCGGCTGGCGTTTTTCCCCGTATTCGACAAAGATGTATTTGATGACGACGTGGTGGAAAAATTCAAACTCTACCTGGTGAACCAGGATGAAGTGGCTTATAGCTTTACCTACAACCTGATGATCGGCGGGCAAAGTGATTTTCAGCTGAAAAACAGCATTGAGCCCCTGCATGATTTCTACCTGCATGATGTGCCTTTCGAGGACCTGAGCGACAGTCCACGCTTTGATTTTGAGTTTCACCTGAAAGAACCCGATAAAAGAAAAGCCCCATACTGTGAAGCTTCTTTAAAACTGAAAGGCAAACAGCTTTTTAAAAAGATTGAAGAGATCCGGGTAAAGAATGAACCGTCCTTTGATTATATATTGTTTGAACGGTATCCCGATAAAGTGGAAGAAGAAAAACTGGACCTGGGGCGCCTTGGCAATAGCGGTTACCGCCTGTATGATGCATCAAAGATCCGGCATCACCTGGAAGCGCCCCGCAGTGTGGTAGACCTGCACATTGAAAAGCTCACCGACAGCTGGAAGCACCTCAGCAATTTTGAGATACTGAGCCTGCAGCTGAAGGCCTTTGAAAAATATTACCAGCTGGCCCTGTCTCATTACCAGCCTTCGCTGGTGGTGATACACGGGGTGGGGGAAGGAAAACTCCGGGATGAGATCCATGATATCCTGCGGTTAAAAAATGAGGTTAAGTCGTTCGTGAACCAGTACCATCACCTGTATGGCTACGGGGCCACCGAAATTTTCTTCCAATACAAGTAACGCCATGTTGATACCTGTTAACGAACTGCTTTCCTTTCTCACGCTGGTGATTGTGTTTGCCCTCAGCCCGGGACCTAACATGATGCTGTATCTCACGTATACATTTACGTATGGGCGAAAAGCCGGCTGGTCCACCGCTGCCGGGGTAATGAGTTCTTTCGTCGTTCACATCAGTGCGATCCTGCTTGGTATTACGGCCTTGCTGGTAACCACGCCGTATGCGCTGGATCTGCTCCGCTACTGCGGCATTGCTTACCTGGTTTACCTGGCCGTAAAAAATCTTCAGCCGGTCCGTTGGAAAGAGACAGCAGCAGAAAGGAAAACAACCGGCCTGTGGAAATTTTACCGGGATGGCTTCATCGGCAACATTCTTAATCCCGGATCCATGATGCTGTATTTTTCCATCCTGCCGCAATTTGTTCATCCCGAACGTGGCAATGTGCCGGGTCAGACCATTTTGCTGGGTGGTGTACAGATGCTGGGCAGCTTTGTCACCAACTGTACGATTGTTTTCTTTGCCGGCTATGCGGCCGACACATTTTTTAAGAATGAAAAATACCAGCAGCGGATCCGCTATGTGATGAGTGCACTGATTGTGGTGTTTGCTGTGAAGATGCTTTTCTTTAAGGTAAGACAGGCTTAGTGTTTCAGGGGCCGCTTCTTGATCATGCCTCCCTTGGTATCTTTTACGCTGGTCATAACAACAAAGGCGTTGGGATCGATCTTTACCAGTTCGGTTTTCAGTTTATTCAGTTCGAGGCGGGTGATTACGGTGAACACAATGTCCATGTTTCTTGTTTGCCCGCTTTTGCCGAATCCGCCCTTACCGCTGTACAGTGTTACGCCTCTTCCCATTTTATTGATGATCATTTCCCGTATCTGTTCGCTGTGCGATGAGATGATGGTAACCGAAGTATATTCTTCAATGCCTTCAATGATGAAGTCGAGTGTTTTGGAGGCGGCCAGGTAAGTGATCATGGCATACAGGGCCGTTTCTACATTGATGAAATAAGCGGCGGCTGAAAAAACCAGGATGTTGATGCCGATGATGATATCGCCGATGGTGGTTCCCAGTTTCCGGCTAAGGAAAATGGCGAGTACTTCGGTACCGTCTATCACGGCACCGCCTCTTACGGCAAGGCCGATTCCGGCGCCCAGGAAGAAGCCGCCGAAAGCGGCTACCAGTAATTTGTCATGCGTTACGTCGGGAAAATGTACAAAAGCCACGCAAAGAGCAAGGCCGGAAATGGCCAGGGCCGTTTTAATGGCGAACTGCTGCCCGATGGTGCGGTACCCCAGGAAAACAAAAGGTATGTTGACAAGAATGAGCAGGTAATAGAGGGGTATTTTTGCAATTTCACTGATCAGCAGTGAGATGCCGGTGGCTCCTCCATCGATGAAACGGCTGGGCAGTAAAAAACTCTCCAGTCCGAATGCAGCCGAAAAAATACCGAGTATGATCATGAAAATATCCCTGGCCGTTCTCAGCACCGTGATCTTAAGCTCCCGGAATCCCATGGCCAGTTCATAAGCAGTGTATTCCTGCTTTGTGCCCGCCTTTTTATGGAGAACGAATCGTTTTACAAGCCCGGTAATTAACGGTTTCATGCATGCCGAAGATAAACCATTATTTTTTATTGATGACCGAAGCAGGGCTGTTTACCGGAAGTTACCGGAAATGGTATAACATACTTTGTCGTTGATGCGGTGAAATACTTCACCGTTTATTTTGCGCAGGCGCCGAAGGGTTCTTTTATCCAGCAGGCGCCCTTCGCTGTCGTAGTATTGCGGCTGCTGATAGTACGTGAGCACATAGTATTTGTGATAGGAGAGCGGAGCTTTGAGTGCTACGGGTTTAATGGACATAAAGATGAGCGTATTCTTTTTTTCATCCACGTAATAATCGAGGCTGCGGATCCAGGTACAGCGGATGGAACGCATCCGGTTTAGGAGTTCCATCACGCGTGCCGGTTTGGGATGGTACCGGGTAAGCGTATCCAGCAACCGGGGTTCATTCACTCCAAATTCATATACGTAACTGAGCGTATCGGTAATAATCTCCAGCGATACATTCTCAAAATTCCGATCGGTAAATCCGGCGGTGAATGGAGCCAGCTGGTTCAGCTGTTTATACGATTCTTCTATTTTATCGAGTACGTTCTCGTTTTCATAATAATACCGGGATGAAATGTTTTTGGGCGAGCAGGAGAAAAGCAACCCCGCCGGTACCCACAGTAATGCTATGAGAGAATGGTTAATCCGCATCGGTTTCTTTTTTGGTGCAGTACGTAATGCCAAACACAATGCGTTTGAAAAAATCGGGCGACATCTGTAACAGTGTTTTGCGGCCATAATCCCAGTACACCAGGGTAATGCGGTCGTTTTCCCTGATGATCTGCTCGGCAATTACAAAATGGGTGGGTACGGCCAGCTTGATGGTTACATGGTTCTTCTTGTGAATAATGCGGTTGTTGATGTAGAGCACCACGATGCCTGTCTTCAGCCGCTGGCTGATGTATTCATACAGGTCATCAATGCGGGGGCGTGCAATGTCGGCGCCCCGGGCTTTTACCTTGTATTTCAGGAGGCGCCTTACCATGCGGTTGAACTTGGCAAAGTTGCAGGATGCCCAGAACGTATTTTCGTCACCGGGATCGTAGTTGCGGTTGAAGAAGTTCAGGTATCCTTTGTAATGATCTGCCAGGGTTAAGAACCACATCTGTTCGGCAGGCCGGATATCCAGTACGCCTTTAAAACGGAGCCGGCCCGCTGCTTTTTTTACGGCTTCGGATGGTTCTAGTGCAACGCCGTGCAGGGTGGCTTTACCTTCTTTGTACAGTTGCAGCAGCAATTGTGCATAGCCCAGCGGATCATCCTGCAGAAAGAGGTAACTGAGGGCGCCGTATCCGCAGAAATTAGTGCTGTTACCCGGGTAAATGCTCAGGGGTTGGTAAATATTGGTGCGCAGGTTCTGCAAAAAAACAGCGGGTTTAACATTGGGCCAGTGATCGCTTTTTTCCAGTGTGGTGATATTTTCTATAAAAGCAATGGCCTGCTCGCGGGTGGAGGTGGCTGGCATAGTACCCGGGAACAAACCGGCATGCATGTTGCCGGAATAAGCTCCCGTATGAACCGATATCCCCCATAAACAACAAATCAGTCTGAATAGCGTACGTAATCCGGGCATAGGTCTTTGTTCGGTGCTGATAATGCAGGTTAAAGGTAGCCAATAATCAGGCCATATTTTACATCCGGTGAAAGCAGGCAGCAAAAAATAATAACGCTTTTTTTACAAGTTTAGGACACACCGGCCACCTTTCAATGTTTAAACACTGTATATTTGCCAAGGCATTTGCCTTTCAGATTATGACAACAACCAAGAACAAACCCTGGAAAAAATGGCTGATTGCTGCGCTTGTAGTGCTGCTGTCCGGCGTGGCCGCCATCTGGTGGATCTTTACAGAAAAGTTCGATGATACCAAGAAGGTAAAAACTGATTTTACCGTGGAAGCAGTTTCTTTTATTAAGGAATTTCAGCAGAACCTGAAAACCGCAAATGAAAAATATGCGGAAAAGATACTCGTGGTGAACGGAACGGTGGCACAGATTGAAACGGTGGACACCACGGCGAATGTGAAGATGATTGATCCGGTAACGGGTGACTATATCATATTTGCCTTCCAGGAACAGCACCTGGCAGAAGCGAAAGCACTCAGGGAAGGTCAGCCTGTTTCCATCAAAGGCTCGTGCAGCAGCGGTGTGTACAGTGAAATTTTAGGTGTAACCAATATCAGTTTCAAACGGTGCGCCGTCAATAAATAACGAATTCAACAATCAAAAATCAACCAAATGAAAAAAACAATTCTTTCTCTTGCACTGGTACTTGCTGCCGGTTTTGTGTTTGCCCAAAAGAAAACAACCACGTCTGCCTCGGTGAGTTTTGATGCCACCACAGCCATCGACAAGCTGCCGAAGGCCGATAACAAAACCGCCATCGCATCGCTTGACACCAAGACCGGTAAACTTGCGTTTGAAGTAACCATCAAGAACTTTTCCTTTTCCAATCCACGCATCCAGGAGCATTTCAATGGAGAGGGCTGGATGAACAGCGACAAATTTCCTACAGCCACCTTTAAGGGCGACATCACCAACCTGAAAGAAATTAATTTCAGCAAAGACGGCACCTACCTGGTGGTGGTGAATGGCGAGATCAGCATTCATGGTGTAACCAGGCCGATGGAGGCAAATGGTTCCGTAGTGGTAAAAGGATCAAAGATCAGCACCACATCTGAATTTAAGATCAAGCTGGAGGATTTCGAAGTTAATGGCGGTGCTATTGCAGCCGGTAAAGTGTCTAAAGAGCCGGTAATTACTGTAGCAGCAGAATTTTAAGGAAACAAGATCCCCGTCAAATAGAAAAAGCTTTTGTCCTTACGGGCAAAAGCTTTTTTATTAAGGCACATTGCGTCAGTTCAGTTTAAATTCCGCATCAATGATGCTGTTGAAATCAGGTTCACTTTCCACCACCCAGTTGGGAAGCAGTTGCTGGCCCGTGATCTTCCAGTTGTTGTTGATGAGTTCCATCCGGAAGATGATACGGTTGCCGTTATCATCCATCACATCCACCGTAAATGTTCCTTCGTGGCGGCTGTTGGGTTTCCTGAAATTGAATTCTTTCAAACGTCCACCAACTTTCATGAGCTTGGTAAACTGGATGTTTTTTACAAAATCTAATTCCATGGGTGGGAGGGTTTGTACAAACTTAACATATTAGGACATCATATGTTTGTCAACTTATCCACCGTTCTCGCTAAGATTTTCACAATTTTTGTGCAGAAGTGGAAAACTATTTTACAGGTGAAATATTTTTATAAGAGGGTACCCGGTGAGCAGTACGGCAGAATAACTCTTTATTTTTTATCCGGTTAAAATTATCAATTGAAATTTTTGTTGGAGCAGTTGAACGAGGAAAAACGCTTGTCTGCCGGTGATGCACAGTACTAATAGTAGCTGTAATAAGTTCTTTCCACACCCAAAGGTTTGTTGTTCATGTAACCTGTTTTCTCAAAGCTTAATCCATCCGGGTAACGGGTGTAAAATGTTTTGTTCACCGTCTTCTGTTTTTTGGATGTGATGGTATTGATGACCTCATCGTTTTCACCTTTTTTGTTATAGTTGTATGTGGTCAGCTGTTGTGAACCGTTTCCTGAATAAACCCGCCGGATTTTTACCAGTTTCCCCCTGGCATTGTAGTTCCGGGTATAAACAGACGTGCCGGTTTGTTTGCTGCTGACAATGCTTTTGATCAGCAAATCATTCTCATCAAAAAAACTTTGTACCACCGTTGTGTCGGCGCTACGGTTATCGTACCCGGTTGATGTTAACGACCGCCCGGCCTCATCATACACAATGCCGGTATAATAATTAACCGAATCGCCTTGTACCCGCTGGGTAAGTAATTTGCCCGACGGGTTATACGTGAAAACCGATTCATAATAGAGCCTCCCATTGCTGAACGCAATCTGCCTGCTGAGTAAATGATTGCTGTCGTATATGAACGTGTCGGCCCTGGAAACAATGCCGTCTGAACCAAGCATCCGGGTACTCACCCGGCAACCATGCCGGTCGTATGTGTTTACGTGGGTGAGGATGCTGTCGGACTCCGTGGTAAAATAATAAATGGAAAGGCTGCGGACTCCTGCTTTTTGAATATGTTCTTTGTCGTTTCCATATCCATAATCGTACTGGGCAAATGAGTAACCAGTTATTAAAAGTAAACCGGAAATAAGGGAGAAAAATTTCATTGGTAATTTAACAGGGCTTGGATGCCTCTCAAAAATAAGCACTCCGTACTAAAACAACAATTTAATGGCAGGGAATGGGGGAAGTCATGATCAGCGCACCAGCACGGTTGTTCCCTTTGCTTTGTAAATTTTATTATCGGCGCCGAGCGCTTCCAGCATCCATACCACGGTTTGCATTTCGGCGGGGGCCGACTTCTGCAGGCCATCCCATCCCCGGGTGGCATCGTGGGTTTCAAATAATAGTTGTCCCCAGCGGTTGAACACCCGGAAGAAATTGAGCTGTTTGATACCGATCATATATGGCCGCAGCACATCATTACGGCCATCATTATTAGGGGTAAAGCTGTTGGGAACATAGATGGCAATTTCTTTTACGATCTTCACTGCCTGTGTATCGATGGTGACACAGCCTGATTTGGTTTTCAATTCTATGAAGTAGGTCTGCTCCCGCTCACCCACAAACACCGGCGTATAGCTTTTCGGGTTGTCGAGGCTTATAGCCGGGGTCCACAACACTTCATCGCCGATATTTCTTGCCTGTAAGGTGAGTGGTAAGTTGACAACCGCCACCTGCGGCGGATTGTTGCGGCCGGGCCTGGGTGCATCCACGTACACAAAACGTTTTTGTATGCTCAGGGGATGCGGGCATTGATCGGTGCTTACCGACAGGCTCATGATATAACTACCGGGCGAACGGTATATCTGCGGAGGTGGTGTACGCAGGGTGGAACTGTTGCCATTGCCCAGGTCCCACAGGTAATGGATACCGGAATTAGCCGGTTCAACAGTTGTATTCACCGGTATAACGGGGAGGTTGATACAAACCGGGTCCACCGTAAAGCTGGCCGACACGTTCGGGTATACATTCACGGTGAATACAGCGCTGTCGTAACAGAGAGTACTGGATCGTACATACAGCACTACTTTGTAGGTACCTGCAGCTTTATAGCTGTACGTGATATTGCGGGAGGTGGCTGTAAACCCATCGCCCAGGTTCCACTGGTACTGCATTTCGCCAACAGCATTGGTGCTGTTATTGATAAATACAAACCGGTTATTGAGCAGGCACTGATTGGGAGTATTCACCGAAAACGAAACCTGCGGAACCGAGGTAATACTTACTTCCTGTGTTGCCGTCGCCAGCACACATCCTGCAATACTGTATACAATCGCATAGTAAGTGCCCGACTGCGTCACCCGCAGATCGGTTTGATGTGCGCCTGCAATCGGAGCCCCGTCTTTATACCATTGGATGCTGTCGGCCGGCAATACTCTTAATAGGGTACTGTCGCCGCTGCCGAGACACCAGGTTGTTTTACCAATCACCTGCAGGGAATTGTCGAGTGTAACGGCTTTTACTTCCACAGTGTCCGTGCTTCTGCATCCGCCTCCGTTATGGGCAACAGAAAGCACATACGTGGTTGTCACGTCGGGGTTGGCAAGCGGGTTGGACGTACTGGCATTGCTCAATGCCGTGGAAGGATCCCAGGTATAAAACCACCCGGGTCTGGGAGGTACGCCGATCTGCACCGTTCGTTTATTGCACGAGATCTGGTCGGGCCCGGCCTGTGCCTTGTAACTGAGTGTATCATTCAGCTCGGTATATAATGTATCCAGGCAGCCATAGCCGTTGTAAGGAACCAGTATCACGGCAAGCTGGGTGCCGGCAGAGGGAGGAGGAGCCAGGGCCAGCGTTTGCTGGGTGCCGAGCACTTGTGTAAAGCTCAGGTTATACCAGGTATAGGTTTGATAGCCATAAGGCGCTGTTACAAATACAGCGGCATCATCGGGGCAGAAATCGGCTCCTTCAAAACGGTCGCTGCATTCTGTATTCACGTCAATGTAAGCATACCCGAAGTGCCTTCGGAAAGTACAGTCGGCCGTTTTAAAGAACAGCCGGATATGATTGCCGGCAAGATTGTTCAGGTTGATAGAAACGGCCGACCATCTTTTGAACCAGATGGGCGTGTTGGCAACTACGATGGGCGATAATTCAAATCCCGGCAGGGGAGACCCGTTGGCAAAAAAGGTAAAAGATGAACAGGTGATGAGTTCGCCGGTGGTCATATTCCTGATCTCAATCTCCATGCGGGGTTGTTCGCTGGGCAAGTGACCGGGATCCTGGAATACCACGGCATAATGATAAATGAGGTTATAGGTGTTGACGCCGGCCGGAATGGTAAAGTCGTACGAAATACCTTCGGCCTCAGTTCCTGCCTGGTCGTTGCCCAGTTTAATGGAATGGCCGCTTCCATTGGGGCAGTTCTTTGGAAAATTTCCATACTCATCCATCCCGTCGCCGGGATTGTAGGATAACATGGTATGCCGGTTAAAAACAGCAGCACCTTGTGAAGAGAACGTGATCACATTGGTATTATTAACCGATGCCACCGAACCGGTATAGCAGGTCCAGCCGGCAAAGGATCCGCTTTCAAAGTCGATGTTCTGCGGACAGTTTTGCGCACCGGAATCAACAGTAAAAAGACATAGTAATGCAACGGTAAGCCCAAGGGATGATATGTTACGGAAGGCCGGCATGGTACTGAAAACAGATTGGAGTATTTCCGGGTGCTGGATTATCCCTTTAAAGATAATCCAAAAAATACATGGTATAAAAGGATTTTTACTTTCATCACAACGCAGAAAAATCAGGTTCCGTTGCCCCTGACTTATGCGGATATAGCATCAACTCTTAGCGCCTAACGTTAAACCCCTTATCTTTGCGGTATGACAATCGAACATCTTAAGTCTATGAGGGACCGTGTACTGGTCCTGGGGAGGTTTCTTTGACGTCGCAAACAGAGAAGCCAAAATAGCAAACGACAAACAACTTTCCCTTTCACCGGGTTTTTGGGATGACAATGCACGTGCCACTTCCATCTTAAAGGAGATTAAGGTAAACGAGTACTGGATCAACCTGTATCATGCTGTTGATACGGCTGTGGAAGACTTTGCCGTGCTCTTTGAGTTCTGGAAAGCAGGCGAGACCACGGAAGAAGACGTGAAGCAGGCCTTTGATTCCGCCATTGAAAAGATCGAAGAAGCCGAGTTCAAGAGCACGCTCAATGAGCCGGAAGATGAACTGCCTGCCGTTCTGCAGATCAACAGTGGTGCCGGTGGTACCGAAAGCCAGGACTGGGCCGAAATGCTTGCCCGCATGTACCGCATGTATGGGGAAAAGCAGGGCTGGAAAGTGACCGAAATCGACTGGCAATGGGGCGATGGCGCCGGGATCAAAACATGCACCTACGAATTTGAAGGCGACTTTGCTTACGGATTCCTCAAATCCGAAAATGGAGTTCATCGCCTGGTAAGAATCTCTCCATTCGACAGCAATGCAAGACGCCATACTTCCTTCGCCAGCGTGAATGTATATCCACTCGTTGACGATACGATAAATATTGAAGTGAACCCTGCCGATGTGAAGATGGAAACATCCCGTAGCGGTGGTTCCGGCGGACAGAACGTGAACAAAGTGGAAACCAAGGTTCAGCTCACCCATATTCCCACCGGTATTGTGGTGGTTTGCCAGCAGGACCGGAGCCAGCTGGGTAACCGGGAACTGGCTATGCAGATGCTGAAGAGCCGGCTGTACGAGATTGAACTGCAGAAGCGCAATGCGCTGAAAGACGCTGCCAACAGCAAAAAGAAAAAGATCGAATGGGGCAGCCAGATACGCAGCTATGTTTTCCATCCCTATAAAATGATCAAGGATCACCGTACCGATTACGAGGTGGGCAATGTAGGCCCGGTGATGGATGGAGAACTGGATGGATTCATCAAGGCGTATCTGATGAGTGAGAAGGAAACGGAAGCTTAACTTACCAACAGCGGAAATTCTGTTCGGCATTGTGATGTCACTGACTTGTGCGGCATACCTTTGCTGAACTTTTACGAATACTAAAAATAATTACCATGCAATTTGGAGATTTTTATTACCCGATGCCGAGTAATGAACCTGTTTTGAGCTATGCTCCGGGCAGCAAAGAAAAAGCAGCATTAAAAGCCGCTTTGAAAGAACTGAAAAGTTCGAAGATCGACGTACCGATGTATATCGGTGGTGAAGAAATCCGTACGGGCAAAACAATCGAAATACGCCCGCCGCATGAACGTAAGCATTTGCTGGGCCAGTTTCACGTGGGAGAGGCAAAGCATGTGACCAAAGCCATTAATGTGGCCCTGAAAGTAAAAGACAAGTGGGCCAATATGAGCTGGGAGAACAGGGCCAATATATTTTTAAAAGCAGCCGACCTGATCGCCGGCAAGTACCGTCCGTATATGAACGGCACCACGATGCTTGGCCAGAGTAAGAATGCCTTCCAGGCAGAAATTGATTCAGCCTGCGAACTGATCGACTTCCTGCGATTCAATGTTCATTTCTTAAGTGAGATATACCGCCAGCAACCCATCAGCGGACCAGGTATGTATAACCGTATGGAGTACCGTCCGCTGGAAGGATTTGTATTTGCGTTGACGCCGTTCAATTTCACTGCAATCGGCGGTAACCTGCCCACTTCCGCAGCCATGTGCGGTAATGTGGTGATCTGGAAGTGCGCCAACACGCAGGTATACAGTGCCCAGATGTTCATGCGCATATTAAAAGAAGCCGGACTGCCTGATGGAGTGATCAACCTTGTATTCATTGATGGGCCTACCATCGGTGACGTGGTTTTCAACCACCCCGATTTTGCCGGCATACACTTTACCGGAAGCACCGGCGTATTCAATAAGATGTGGGAAACCATCGGAAAGAACATGGCGATGTACCGTTCTTATCCACGCATTGTGGGTGAAACAGGCGGTAAGGATTTTGTCATTGCCCACAAGAGTGCCGACCCGGATGTGGTGGTAACCGCATTGGCCAGGGGCGCCTTCGAATACCAGGGACAAAAATGTTCGGCGGCATCCCGGGCTTATATCCCTTCCAATATGGCTGCCGAAGTAAAAAAGAAACTGGTGGATGCCATAAAGAGTATGAAGATGGGTACCGTAGAAGACTTCACCAACTTTGTGAATGCGGTGATTGATGAGAAGAGTTTCGACAAACTGGAATCGTACATCAAAGGAGCCCGGAAGAAAGATGCCAAGGCGAAAATATGGGTGGGAGGCAAGTGCGATAAAACCGAAGGATACTTCATTGAGCCTACTGTTATCGAAGCCACCGATCCGTATTATGTAACCATGTGCGAAGAGTTGTTTGGCCCGGTATTAACTGTTTATATCTATGACGAAAACAAATACGAAGAAACACTGAAACTGGTGGACAATACCTCTTCCTACGCATTAACAGGCGCCGTGATTGCACAGGACCGTTTTGCGGTGGAACTGGCCACCGGCAAGCTCCGCAACAGTGCCGGCAATTTCTACATCAACGATAAGCCAACCGGTGCGGTGGTGGGGCAACAGCCATTCGGCGGTGCCCGGGGAAGCGGCACCAACGACAAAGCGGGTTCTATCCTGAACCTCTACCGCTGGCTCAGCGCAAGAACGATCAAAGAAACCTTTAATTCACCAACGGATTACCGGTACCCGTTCATGCAGGAGAAATAGCTTAATAAAAACGTATACGGTATTAAAGACCTTATAGGTTTTATTCAATAGTTCAACCAAAATACAGAAAGATGACAAAAGTTCGGTTTACATTACCGGCATCCAATATCATAGGTGCCACAGAATGTATTTTAGTGGGAGAATTCAATAACTGGAACCCGCAGGAAGGGATCCTGCTGAAAAAAGAAGAAGACGGTTCCATGAATGCAGAAGTAGAGCTGCCAACAGGCGATTACCAGTACCGGTACCTTCTCAGCAATGGCCGCTGGGTAAATGATGAAGGGGAGAAAATAACATCCGACCTCTATGGATACCCGGTGGAAAATTGTATAGTACGGGTGGCAGAAACAGCGATCGTTACAAAACCGGTGGCTAAAAAAGCCAAAGCCGTAAAAACAAAAACAGCACCCAAAGCAAAAAAAGAAGCAGCAAAGGATGATCTCACGAAAATAGAGGGGATCGGGAAAAAGATTGAATCACTCCTGAACAAAAGCGATATTCTTTCCTACAAACAACTGGCAAAAAGCACGGCTAAAAAACTGAAGCAGGTGCTGGATGAAGCCGGCAGTAAATTCAGTATGCACAATCCGGCTTCGTGGCCAAAGCAGGCCAAACTGGCTGCCGACGGCAACTGGGATGAACTGGAGGCGTTGCAGGAAAAACTGAAAGGAGGGAAATGAATTTGATAAGAACGGAAAAGTCCCTGTGAACAGGGACTTTTTTTATCGCTCAATAAAAGATAAATTCGCTGTGAAAATAAAACGGCTTGAAAACGATCTTAGATAAACAACAGCTTCACCTTACTTTATTACGGCTGGCACATCAGCTGCTGGAAAATCAACTTAGTCTGAACGATGTTGCCTTTATCGGTATTCAGCCCCGGGGCGTAAAAGTGGGAACAAAGCTCATGGAATGCATCGGGCTGTTATGCCCGGGTGAAAAACTGCAGTATGGGATCCTGGATATTACGTTTTACCGGGATGATGTGCGGGACGAACTGCACGTGGCCAACAAAACCGACATCCCCTTTTCCATTGAAGGAAAGAAAGTGATCCTGATAGATGATGTGCTGTATACTGGCCGCACCATACGGGCGGCTTTGGATGCCATACAGGATTTCGGCCGGCCGCAGAAAGTGGAACTTTGTGTACTGGTAGACCGGCGGTTCAACCGGGAACTACCCATTCAGCCGGACTATTGCGGAAAAGCCATTGATTCCATCATTTCGCAAAAAGTGAAGGTGGAGTGGGACAGGGAAGAGGTGGTTCTGTATTAAATCAAAAGTGAAGATCAAAACCGGAACGGGCAATCCATCAGGGTATTTCAGCTTTTGGCTTCTGACTTTCAGATTTTCACGTTAACTTCGCTGCTTAATGCAACTATCTACCAAACATCTATTGGGCATTAAACATCTCTCTCCTCAAGACATTTCTCTTATTTTATCCACCGCCGGCCAGTTCAAGGAAGTGCTTCAGCGTTCCGTTAAAAAAGTGCCTTCGCTACGGGATGTAACCATTGTAAATCTTTTTTACGAAAACTCAACCCGTACGAGGATATCCTTTGAGCTGGCAGAAAAAAGGCTGAGCGCCGATACCATCAATTTTACGGCTTCGGCCTCTTCGGTATCAAAAGGCGAAACCCTGCTGGATACCGTGAACAATATCTTAAGCATGAAGGTGGATATGGTGGTGATGAGGCACAGTGCCAGCGGCGCCCCTCATTTCCTGGCAAAACATATTCCTGCTGCCATCATCAATGCCGGCGATGGCATCAATGAACACCCTACCCAGGCATTACTGGATGCTTTTTCCATCCAGGAAAAACTGGGATCGCTGGAAGGAAAAAGGATTGTGCTGGTGGGCGACATCATGCACTCCCGGGTGGCCCTCAGTAATATTTATCTGTTGAATAAGATGGGCGCCGAAGTAATGGTGGCCGGTCCGCCCACGCTGATTCCCAAATACATCAGCGAAGCATTGAATGTAAAAGTGGAATACAACCTGGAAAAAGCCCTGCAATGGTGCGATGTGGCCAATGTACTTCGTATACAGCTGGAAAGACAGAACCAGGTATTGTTTTCTTCCCTGCGGGAATATAACCTGGCATACGGGGTAAGCAGGCGGCTGCTCGATGGATTAAAAAAAGAAATTTTGATCATGCACCCGGGGCCCATCAACCGGGGAGTGGAAATAGACAGTGACGTGGCCGACAGTAATCAATCCATTATTTTGCAGCAGGTGGAGAACGGGGTAGCCGTAAGGATGGCGGCCCTGTATCTTTTAGCCGGCAAAAAAACCGACCAGTAAACCAGTAAACCAATCACCGAAATGAAACGCATTTGTTTATTCCCGGGTACGTTTGATCCATTAACGCTTGGTCATACCGACATTATAGACAGAGCCCTGCCTTTGTTTGATAAACTGGTGATTGGTATCGGCCGTAACAGCAATAAAAAGCCCATGTTCAGCGAAAAGCAGCGGTTGAAATGGGTGAAGGATATTTATAAGAATAATCCCAAAGTAGAGGCGCTGGCTTATGATGGATTAACGGTGGATTGCTGCAAAAAAGTGGGCGCTACATTTATATTACGTGGCATCCGGTACGTAAATGACTTTGAGTATGAAAAAGCCATTGCCGACATGAACCGGAGCATCGACCCGGCCATTGAAACGATTTTTCTTACCTGTCTTCCTCAATATACCTCTGTAGCCTCCACACTTGTGAGAGATGTGCTGCGCAACGGCGGAGATGTTTCCCAATTTCTTCCTGAAGTGGTTAAGCGTTCAATCGGGAAAAAGAAATAATGTTTATGCCGATCTGGTTTAATAAATCGCTGTCTTTACCCAACCTGAACCCTCTTGGTCCCAATACCATGGGCGAATACCTGGGGATGGAGTGGGTGGCGCTGGGTGATGATTTTCTTAAGATGCGGATGCCGGTTGATCATCGTACCCACCAGCCCTATGGGTTATTACATGGTGGTGCAAGTTGTGCCCTGGCAGAAACAATCGGAAGTGTGGCGTCGCATTTTGTGATTGACCCGGAGAAATTCATTTGTGTGGGCCTGGAAATAAATGCCAACCATGTGCGTAGTGTGCGGAAGGGATATGTTACCGCTACCTGCACACCGTTGCACATCGGCGCATCCACCCATGTGTGGGATATCAAAATTCATGATGAACGGGAGAAACTCGTCTGCATCAGCCGTTTGACAGTTGCCATCTTAAAAAAGCCGGCTTCCTGATATCCCGTATGCGGGATCAATATATCAGGGAGTATCAAAAAAAGTACTGAGAATATCTTTGATGGAAGGATAGGTGTTCTTCATGGGTTCCTTGATATCGGCCGTTTTTATCCATTTTATTTCAGTGATGTGTTCTTCTGTTTGTGGTATGCCGGCTTGGTTCGCCGGGCAGGTCATATAGAACCAGTGTGAGATTTTGAGGTAATGCTTGCCGAACTGGTCGTATACATGATAGGTTTCGCCGATCTTTTTGCGCAGGCTGAGGTTGCGGGTGCCGGTTTCTTCCATTACTTCCCGGATGGCGCAGTCTTCTTCCTTTTCCCCTTTTTCAATCTTGCCCTTCGGCAGATCCCACTTGCCGAGGCGGTGAATGAACAGCATTTCCTTATGGCTGTTTTGAACAATGCCACCGGCAGCTTCTACCAGGGTAAAGTTTTTAAAAAATGCTTTTTTCAGTTCATCCAGGCTGGAATGCCACAGTACGCCGGCATGGAATTCTTCTTTTTTTATTTCGTGCAGCATGGATTTGATTGCCCGCGGAGAGATTTCGTCAACAAATACCGCATCGGGGTGGTGCAGTATCTCATTCAGTTCCTTGTTGATCTCGTTACAGAGGATCACCGGCTTTTCACCGAAATAGATCTTGATGTACATAAATAAATTTCAGTTTTCAGGTTTGATAGGTCAAATTTGCAGCATGACAAATGAAAAGGCCGTTGCCGAAAAGCTGTTACAAATTAATGCAATAAAGTTAAGTCCGCAACAACCCTTTACGTGGGCCAGCGGATGGAAAAGCCCGATCTATTGCGACAACCGGAAAGTATTGTCTTACCCCTATATCCGAGATTTCATCAAAAGTGAAATGTGCAGCGTGATCTTTGAAAAATTTCCGGAAGCCGATGTGCTGGCCGGTGTGGCAACTGCTGGCATTGCCTGGGGTGCCATGGCAGCGGACCAGTTGAAACTTCCCTATGTATACGTTCGCCCAAAGCCCAAGGAGCATGGACTTGGTAACCAGATAGAGGGCCAGCTTGAAAAAGGGCAAAAAGTACTGGTAATAGAAGACCTGATCTCTACCGGAAAAAGCAGCCTGCAGGTTTGCGATGTACTGAAAGAGGCGGGTGTGGAAGTGATTGGTATGGTTTCCATCTTCACCTATGGCTTTCCGGTGGCGGAGGAAGCTTTTAAAGCTGCCGGGATACCCTATTATTCGCTTACCAATTACCAGAACCTGATTGACCTGGCTTTGGAAAAGTCAATTGTAGGCCCGGATGAACAAAATACGCTGTTAAATTGGAGGGCAGATCCTTCCAATTGGATGCGCAATGCTTAATTTTAGCCAATGAAGTCGATTTTCTTATCCCTTGTACTGGTTGTAACAGCAGTTTTTGCCGGTTATGCCCAGTACAGCCAGCAGCAGAAAGTATCCGGTAAGGCTGTGATTAAAACCCCTACCGTGCAATGCGATGTTTGCAAGGACCGGGTGGAATTCTTTATCAGCAAGGAGCCGGGCGTTACGTCTGTAAAGGTCAATATCAGGCAAAAAACAACTACTGTTACCTGGCTGAACGACCGCACCACCCTGGAAAATATTAAAGTGGCTATTGCCAACCAGGGATTTGATGCCGATGATATTGAGGCAGAGGAATCGGCTATAAAAAGATTGCCGAAAGAGTGCAAATTGCACCGGGCGAGCCTTACACCTGCTGCTGCACCGGCCTCTAAACAGTAATATTTCCCTGAATTAAAAGACTACAAAGCGCTGCTTTCCTTCGTAATTAACAGGAAATGTTTTGTACACATTTGCCTTCCCCAATTTTACTTTCCCCGTGATTTTTACAGTAACCTCTTTCCCCAGAAAGGTAGGCAGGGCATTTTTGAGCAGGTTCTGCATATCCAGGTTTATCTGGAGGGGCAGGGTAAACTCAGATAACCGCTGTATGCTGATCTGATAATCCTGCGAGCTATGCCCGAGGTAATTGCCATCTATGAATATGTCCAGGTCGGTGTATTTGAGCTGCAGGCCAAAGTTGTTAGGATTGTAATAGATCACATCCAGTTTGAGGGAAGAGGCGCCAAATCCCAGTTTCTCCACTTTCAGGTTTTTAAAATCCCGGTAAACGAGTTCCTTCGGAGCCTGACATGATGGCGTAAAAAAGAGAAGACTAAAGAGGGTAAAAAAATGGAGGAGGGGGCTTCGGGTCATTGGGTATTTTTTACTGAAATTAAGACTTGCTGTTCACTTACACAAAAGCCGACCATCATATCACTTGAATTTAACAGGTAAATTTATTGGAATTTGCCTGGCAACCTTCCCAAAACACTAACCAATTATTGGCTATTTTATTTGAGTAGAAATAAATTATTTAATCAGTTAATAATGATTAATTTATTTAATTATACCAGTAATTTAAAACTTAATAAAATTAGACCTTATGGTTTAATAAAACAGTTTGCATGCCATTGCAAAATTGAATTCACAAATAGAAAATTTAATTATTGATAATCAATCTATAGTAATATTTATTTTGATTTTTTAAATTAACAAACTGATAATTCGTTGATAATTTGCATATAACGGCAGTAAGAATTTTCGGCTGGTCAACGTTGGCCAGGAATACCGGCATTTTCTTTTTCAAACGAAGGCGGGCTTCTGATCATTTAGTTATCCATTCCAGGACTTAATTCCCAAATGGTGTCATATTGTCTTTTTTCTAGCTTCGGATTTTATCTTCTAGTAAAGGGCACTGGTACTACTATATATAATGCTTAAAAATCGCTGAATCCTTACCATTTATGCACGATTATGTGATCTGACAAAAATCTTTTTCAAATTTTAGCTTAAAACCTTTGAAAATATCTTTTATCGAATGCTCAGCCATTTGAAAGCCATTCAAAAAAAATGGCAATCTAAGTGTTTTTACCACAAAGACGGTAAAATTACGGTCGGGGAGATTTGCGTTTTCCGAAAATCGCAGTATGTTTGCATCGAAATCAGAAACGGCCATTACCTCGGTTGTCCCGGTTTCAAAATCTAAAACTCCAATTGCTCCTCTAAAGACCATCCAATTTTGGTCCGGGTATAAAAGCCCTACGTCAAAGATCCTGTCAGAACCATTCTGAAACCTCAAACACAAGAAAATGAAATTGATTTTTACGTCTGCACTGGCGTGTCTTACCATACTTACGTCCTCTGCCCAGATCGAATCTTGTCCGGCAGGAACTGATACCAATGCCATCCCTAAATTTTCCGGTGTACCAAGCTTAGTGAGCGGATCTGCTTTGCAACAAGGTGCTGTTTACCGCTACGAAAATGTGGTAACCTCTCCGTTTACTATGTATGCCCTGGTTAAAATTGAAAACGTTGATAAGGCGAAGGTGGTAAATATCGATGAGCGTGACCTGTCGAACGCCGGAAATGACAACCGTTTTCAGCCGCAGATCGCCCCGGACAACACTACATTAAATGGCGACAGGAGGGGATTGATCACTTTCAGCATGACTTTCTACAGTGCGGCGACAAACCTGCCGGCCCCCATAACAGGCCTCCGGTTTACACATTATGATATGGACGGCTTTACAAATGGCACCACCGGCTGGTACAGGGAAATGGGTTGTGTAACCAATGCTACGGGCATTATTACCAGCAGCAACCCTGCTACGCAGCTTTTGAATGCCGGCGATTACACTGCAAACGGATACCTGTGGAAACAATACATGGGTTCTACAACAGAGCATGGCGGGGTTTCATCTGATCCGGAAGTGGCTCTTGTTGCCGAATACCTGGCCGCCTCTTCGGTTGTTTTCCGGATGGGATATGATTTTAAAAAAGGAAATGGTTCAAATTTATCCTCGCCGTCTTACCGGCAATACGCCGCTAAATTCGGTTGCTTCAGTTTTGTAAACGGAGGTACCATGCCGGTAACATACAGTTCATTTGACGCCGTGGTGAATGATAAATCGGTACTGGTGAAATGGATCACCGCCCAGGAAATGAACAACAGCCATTTTGAAGTGGAACGTTCATTCAACAATACAGATTTTACCACGGCCGGTATTGTGCTGGATGGATTTGCCGTGAACGGTACCGGTAAAAGCTACCAGTTTAAAGACAATTCGCCTGCACTGCAGGAGCAACCCGTTGCCTACTACCGTTTAAAACAGATCGATGTTGATGGAAAGGCAACCTATACCAAGGTGCTGGTGGTACGGTTACAGGCCAAACCGGGCATTACCATGCAGGTGTCGCCAAACCCTTTTGCCGAAAGCCTGAACCTGCGTTTCAATGCAGCCGCCAGCGGAACTGCCGAGATACGCATCGTGAATAACTATGGTCAAACTTTGTTATCCAAACAAGCTACAATAAGTAAAGGCTTCAACACCGTACAGGTTGACGGCCTCAATGGATTAACCCCGGGCATGTACATCGCCCAGTTAATCATGAATGGTACTGTAATTGACAACCAGCGTGTCATCAAGAATTAAGTACCCCGTACCCTAAACCAGTTTAACGGAAGCTGGTGGTAAGTGACTGTCAGCTTCCTTTTTTAAAAATCCATTATTCATTGTTAAACATTTATCCTATGGTATTTCAAACGATAAAAATGTTACACAATGAAAGCAATAAAAAATACTACATGCCTGCTGCTCATCGCCCTGTTTATTACAGGAACAGCAAATGCCCAGGTTTCACCCAATGGTTCTAAAATAACCATTACAAACTTTACCGTTTATGAAAAAAATGATCAGCTGGTTATTGACTGGCAAACCGATGGACTGGTGGAAGCAAATTACTGGCAGATCCAGCGCAGCGAGGACGGGAAGAACTTTAGAACCATTGCCCTCGTGCTTGGTCCTGATCCCCGCCAGGGTGCCAACCGGTACCAGTATAAAGGCAAGATGAGGAAGCGGGGAGAATCGGCTTTGAGCTACCGCCTGAGCCCGGTTGACCGGAGCGAACAGGAAATAAACACCGAAATTATACCAGCAACAAAATAATAAAGCCCTGAATCACGTTTAATGCCCGTGCCCCCGGTAGATAAACGTTAGTGCTTGGTTTACGAAGTTTTCTTTGGGGGTTACAGAATCGAAAGATTCTTAACAAAGGCCGCATTTCTATGCGGCTTTTTTGTTTTTTGCCCGCCCGGGCACATTCATTTTTGCTGGATTTGTAAATTTATTCTGTGTAAATTAAAATAAATTTACTCGAAATTAATTTGCATATTTCCGGGCAACACCGTTCCGTAAATAAAATACGATTCAGCTCGGGGTGTTTTTTTGATTTTGCTTCATAATCCTGCACAACGAGAAAACAACCCACCATAAGGTACTTCCCTTGTTAAAACATGGAAATTTTGCAATACCACCCACAAAATGTGGATAATCGACCTAAAAAGCCTCCTGAAAATGAGGCTTTTTAACATTTTATATATATATTTGGTTCTCCCAATTCCTCTGCAGAAACTGCTGTAATCCACTATCCTGTAATTAACATTCCCCCCAGGTAAGCATCCCGTAAACCGGGAACCAGTTTTTTATTGCAAAAAACCATCTTATAACCAAACAACATGAGAAAATTTTTACTTCTCTCTATCGCTGTAATATTTGCTGCAGCGGCCTCTGCACAGGATCAAACCAACAAGGGAAAGGAATTCTGGATCAGCTATCCTGAACACATCAACGGCACCAGTTCTGTAATGGGCTTGTATATCACCAGTGATGTGAATACCACCGGTGTTGTAACAGTGAACGGTACTAACATTCCGTTCGGCGTGAACGCTTACACTGTAACCAACCTGTTCCTCGGTCCCAATGGTGGGGGATCTGCTCCCAACTCATACATACACATGGGCGGAATCCAGGACGGGATAAAAACCGGCGCTGCCGTGCATATTGTTTCGCAGGAACCGGTGGTGGTATATTCTCATATTATTTTCTCGGCCCGTTCGGGTGCCAGTTTAATTCTTCCCACACAGGTTTGGGGCAAGGAATACATTGTACCCAGCTATCCAAACAGCGGGGGCAGCGGAGCTGGCCAGGGATATGGCGAATTGAATGTGATGGCGTCTTTGCCCAATACCGTTGTTGAAATTACTCCCCAGATCACATCCCGGAACGGGTTGCGGACTGCCGGTATTCCATACCAGATCACCTTGGTTAACCCCGGTGATGTGTACCAGTTGCAGTTCCCGCAAAACCAGGATCTTTCCGGAACCGTGGTACGTTCCATCGCATCCGGTACCTCCGGTTGTCAACCCATCGCTGTTGTGGCAGCCACCACCTGGACCGCCCTGAACTGCGGATCGGGAACAGGTGGTGACAATTTCTACCAGCAATTATTCCCGTATGGATCGTGGGGTAAAGAGTTTTTAACAGCCCCACTTAAAAAAGTGGTGACCAATCCAAATGATCACAACGTGGATATTGTGAGGGTATATGTTAAAGATCCAGCCACGGTGGTTCAGAAGACAGAAAATGGCACCACCACCACGTTGCTGGGTCTGAATTTTGGTAATTATTATGAATACAGCACAGAATACCCTACCTATATTAAGGCAGATCAGCCGATACAGCTGATGCAATACATCAAAACACAAAACTGTAATGCAGCGGGTAGTCCGCAAACGGAATCAGACCCTGAAATGATCGCTTTAAGTGCGGTGGAGCAAACGATCAATGACGTAACGGTATTCTCTGCATTCCAGGCATATGTTCCTCCCGGCCAGAGTAATGTAACCACGCATTACATCAACGTGATCATGAAGACGGCAAACACGGGTAGTTTCCGGGTGAATGGTGCAGCGCCAACGGCCACTTGGGTTGCCATTCCTGCTACCAATTATTCGTACCTGAAACAGAATATTATCACCACCGGACCGGGTGCAACCCCTGTAACCCGTTTGCAGGCTGACAGTGGTTTTAGTGCCATTGCATATGGATTCGGTAACGTAGAATCGTATGGGTATAATGCAGGAACGAATGTAATCGACCTGAGTCACCAACTGGAAGTACAATCACAGTACGGCATTGAAACAAGTCCGACCGTTTGTAAAGATGCTCCATTTAAATTCAAAGTATATTTCCCGGATTCAACCCTTTCTGTATCCCCGGTTGCTATCCGCTATGATTCCATTAAATGGTCGGTGAATAACCCCGGCGTGTTTGTGCCCAATAATTTCCCCATTACAGTTCTGGGTACGGTAGGAGCACCGCCCACGGTTGCGATAGATTCTGTTAATATCCGCAATGGCCGCCAGGTTGCCTGGTATTCATTACCTGGATTGTATTCAGTAAATACCCCCGGTGTTTATACCATTACCATTACCACATACCGCACCAGTTCAGAAGGATGCGGCAATCAACAGGATTATACATTTCAACTTACCGTTGTGGAGCCACCTGTAGCCGGTTTTACTTACACAGCCGGCAAGTGTGTGGCGGAGCCTTATCAGTTTACCGAAACTACCCCGCAGGCACCCAAACCAACTTATAGGTGGTATTGGAATTTCGGCGACCCGGGCAGCGGAGCAAGTAATACATCCACTGTACGTAACCCAACGCATATATTCAGCGCTCCGGGCACTTATACAGTTGCTTACGTAGCTTATACAACTGCCGGTTGCGAAACAGATACAGTAAGACAACAGGTAGTTGTTGATCCGATACCATCTGCAATTATTGACGGAACCAATACGGTATGTATCAACGGGGCACCACAAACCATAACGTTCACAGGTTCCGGAAGTACAGCTGCGGCACCATCTTATACATTCTATTACCACATGAATGCGGGAGGCCCTCTGAGCGTATCAAGTATAGGTACTTCAACGGCAAGCATTGTGCACAATCCTACCACAGCAGGACCCTATGTATATACGCTGGACAGTGTAAGAATAACCGGTTCTGCAGCCTGTGTTAAACAGATTGTTGGTCAGCAGATCACAATCACGGTTCTTCCCAATCATGCCATTGCACTAACTACTGCTAATAATGTGCAGACCCGCTGCATTAATAATGCGATTGCCGATATCAAGTACGATCTTCAGGGCGGTGCAACGGGCGCAACGGTAACCGGTTTACCGGCCGGTGTTACGTACTCAGTAACGGGTACGGTACTTACGATCACCGGTATACCCAACCCGGTATTCCCGGGCGCATCGGCCACGTATCCATTTAGCATAACCACCACAGGTAATGCGTGCCTGGTAGCCAATGCAAGCGGCAGCATTACGGTGAATGCGAATCATGTACTCACATTGAACGCAGGCTCGCAGAATATACAAACCTTATGTCTCAATAATCTCATCAGTCCTATACTGTATACCCTTGACGGCGGAGCAACAGGAGTTACGATCACTGGCTTACCGCCTGGGGTAACATATGGCGTTGTGGGTAATACGGTAACGATCCAGGGAACTCCGAGTACCACCACGGGCTCGCCCTTTACGTATACGGTGAACACCACGGGCAATGCCTGTTTGACTGCACCGCCGTTGAGTGGAACCATTACCGTAAATAACGTTCCTTCTGCAAGTATTTCCGGTTCAACCGAAGTTTGTCAGAACAACCCGGTATGGCCTGCCATTACCTTTACCGGTTCAGGCGGTACAAGACCTTATAAATTTACATACACTGTCAACGGTGGAGCACCACAAACTATCAGTACAACGGCGTTGAGTAATTCAGTGCCTGTATTACAGAGTACGGCAGTAGCCAATACATTCACTTATAAATTATTGAGTGTAGAAGATGGCAGCATAACAGCCTGCAGCCAGAATATGAATGTACCAGACCAGGTGATCAAAGTGAATCCATTGCCAACGGCATCATTCACTGCTTCCCGGACACTGGTTTGTATCAATGCAACATCACCAACCATTACATTCACCGGATCGGGCGGTACAGTGCCATATACATTCACATACCAGGTGTTGCCAGGCGGCCCGCTGCAAAACATCAGCACCACCGGCGCCAATACATCGGTATCATTACCGGTTCCAACCAATGCTGCCGGAACATTTACGTACCGGCTCATCAGCGTGCGTGACGGCAGTACAACCGCCTGTGTGCAAAACATGAGTGTGGCCGATGTAGTGATTGACGTAAGCAACGTATTCCCGAATACCAACTTCAGCTTCAGCAACTCGGTTTGTTTACCGAATGCACTGGTACAGTTCCAGAACCTGAGTACCATTGCCAACGGTACACCCATGACCTATTCCTGGTTATTCGGTGATGGTTCTCCTGCCAACACCGGTCTGAACCCATCGCACCAGTATACGGCTGTAGGACCGTTCAACGTGGTTCTTACCGCCACCAGCAATGCCGGTTGCGCCACACAGCGCATCATTCCGATGAATAATATCCATCCGCAGCCGAAAGCCGACTTCAGCTTCAGCAACCCGAATGGAGTTTGTATTGGTGATGCCGTTACACTTACTGATCTTACCGATGGTAAAGACGGCGTGGTAACCCAATGGAACTGGGATATGGGAGACGCCACCATCTTAACCACCAACCCGGTTACGTACACGTATACCACGGCCAAAACCTATACGATCAAATTCTATGCAGTGAACAGCATTGGCTGCAACAGTGATACCATCACCAAATCGTTCACGGTTCATCCATACCCGGTTGTTGACGCCGGACCAGACAGGTTTATCCTGGAAGGCGGACAGATCACCCTGAACCCCGTAGTGAGCGGTAACGACCTGCAGTTCCTGTGGACGCCGAATCAATACCTGATCAATAATACGATTGAAAAAGTGAAGGTGAACAAACCGCTCACGGATATGACCTACCGCCTCACCGTAACAGCAAGAGGTGGCTGTACCGCCAGCGACTTTGTATTCGTGAAACTGCTGAAGTTCCCGAAAATACCAAACACCTTTACTCCGAATGGCGACGGTATCAACGACACCTGGCGCATCGATTACCTGAACACCTATCCTGATAACAGGGTACAGGTATTTACCCGGACCGGACAACTGGTATTTGAATCACGTGGATACGATACACCATGGGATGGAACCATCAAGGGTAAACCATTGCCGTTCGATACGTATTATTATATCATTGAACCGGGCAACGGGCGTGATCCGCTCACCGGTTACGTGACCATCATTAAATAATAAACCCGGATGCAGTGAAGCTTGCTTCACTGCATCCCTTCTTAAATAACAATTGATTGAATAACGAATCCGACGTGTGAACATAAACTGAATGCCATGAAGAAAAATTTACTGATAACGGTCTTCGCCTGTCTCACCAGCCTTGCTGTTTTTTCACAGGCCAAGCCTTACTACACCCAGTACATTCTCAACAATTATATTCTTAACCCGGCCATTACCGGTATTGAGAATTATACCGATGTAAAACTGAGCTACCGCAATCAGTGGGCAGGCATTACCGGCGCACCTGTAACCACTTATCTCACTATACACGGCCCGCTGGGTAAAAAAGATTTCCGTACGGGCGCCACTTCGTATGAAATGGGCGGAAGCAACCCGGCCGGACCCAAAGCATGGGACGAATACGCCGTATCGCAACCGCATCACGGAATCGGGCTTACCGCCATCAACGACAAAACAGGATACATCACCCGCTGGGGCATTGCGGTGAATTATGCGTATCACCGCCCGCTTACGGCCAAAACAAGCATCTCTGCCGGGCTCAGTGCAGGCGTTACCAGTGTGGGGCTCGACCGGGAAAAGATCGAATGGGGAAACCTGGATCCCAATGATCCGGCCATCGGCATCAGCAACGGCGAGATCAAGAAAATTAAACCGGAGATCGGGGTAGGACTGTGGTTGTATTCTGCCCGCTATTTCCTGGGTGTTTCTGCATTGAACATTATTCCCGGCAAGGCCCGCTTTGTAAAGAACGATAAATACGGTTCCAGCTATACACTGAATTACTTTGCCACTGCCGGATACAAATTTGCACTTACTGAACAGCTTACTGCCACACCATCGGTAATGGTTCAGTACTGGCAACCACAGTTGCTCGGGCTTCATGCAAACCTGAAGCTCCAATACGAAGACTTTTTATGGATCGGGGGCAGCTACCGTTATGCCGACCTCATCGCCGGCTACTCGGGGATGATCGGCCTTAATATTTCACACACATTCAACATCAGCTACGCATACGAACATGCAACTTCTTCCCGCCTGCAAACGTATACGAAGGGCACCCACGAAGTGGTGCTTGGATTTTTGTTAGGAAATAAATACAAAGACACCTGTCCACGCTGCGCCTGGTAAACATATTCTGAATCTCCCTTACAAAAAGAAAGCCGTGAATGATCACGGCTTCTTTTATTCAGTAAATAATGGCTGTTGTTTATTGCTGGGCGGGCAGTATTCTTCTTGCCCTGCCATTGCTGCTGTCCATCTTCTTCAGCAGTGAATCTTCGGGAACCTGCCGGGTGGAGAGTGTCCATACGGGTTCCAGGATCCATTGGCCATGATCAAATCGCAGTACATAGGTTTTTACGCTGGCAGATTTTGTTGAACCGGAACTTTCTTCCTGGATAATGATCTGTTTGGCGCCATCGGCTTCGGTTACCGCTACGGGCATGGCATTTATTAATTCAACCTGGCGTTCAGCAAGCACTTTGGATTCCTGTGCAAGCTGATCGGCAGCAGCCTGAAGTTCCCTGCGTTTATTTTCAGAAACCATTTCCTGTTTTTCAGATTCTGCCTTCCTTCTGATACTTTCCTTGATTTCTTTTATTACCGGCTCACTGGCATAGGTGGTTGATTCCGGTATCTCGAGGCTGCTGAACGGCAGATAAGGCAGGCTGGTATTCGCCACGGAATCGGCGGGAGCAGGGTTGCCTGGCTTATACAGTAATCCGGAAGAAAACAAAAGCAGTACCAGTAAACCCAGGGCAGGCACAAAAATATTGAACCGGCCGGGTGCATGACTGAAGTTTATTTCACCGGAGAAAAAACGGATGCGGTTAAGCAATTGTTTCTTCCTGTTTACGGCGGCAAGCTGAAAGCCGGGAACCAGCTGCTTCATGCGTTCGGCCTGCAGCAGGGTTTCGGCGTACAATACAGGCGAGTATTCAAAGGCCATCACGCCCATGTCGCAGTTCTTTTCTCTTTCCATGCGTACCTGGCTGCAAAAGCGGTGAATGAACGGGTTAAAAAAGAAAACGGTTTCGGTAAACAACAGGAACCAGTTGAGCAGGTAATCGTTAGTACGTATGTGGATGAGTTCATGAATGATAAGGGTTTCGGCCTGGCGGGTGCTGATGTTATTTACCAGTGCAACAGGCAACAAAATAACCGGTTTAAAAAAGCCGAAGGTAACCGGTGTGTTGATCGTACTGCTGAACCAGAGTTTTACTTTCCGGGTGATGCCAAACTGGTGGGCTTTCAAACTTGTAAACAGCCTCAGGTCTACCCCCGGTTTCTGTAACCCCAGCTGGTATTGCTTTTTGAAGCCTGCCCATGAATATACTGCCCTCGTCAGTTTATAACCGATAACAAGGCTGTACAGCAGGAATAACCACGGAGCGGCCAGCTGCATGGTATCGTTGTAGAATAAACTGGTCACTACCCGTCCAATTCCTTTTTCTGCCTGGTATACCGGGCTGCCGGAATAGAATACAAAAAAAGTAAGGGTGAAAAGCAAAACCTGGGAAAAAAGAATGACAAAGAGAAAATTCCGTTTTACCAATGGTGTGTTCCTGCGCAGGAAGATGGCATCAGCAGCCAGGTACAGCAGCATCAGCAGTGCCGATTGCCAGAGGCTGTGCATCATCGCCATACAGAAGCTATAGGAGAACTCAGTCATAAGCAAACCAAGGGTTGGGGTTGGTTACCGGTAAATTTATTTGTCTTTTTTAAGCTGGTTAATCAGTTCCTGTATCTTTTCCAGCTCTTCCTCGCTGGCATCATGTCCGCCAAGGGCCTGCAATACCAGGTCGGAGGAGGAGCCGGCAAAGAGGGTATCAATCATCCTGTTCACAAACTGCTTTTGTGTTTTTTCCCGGGATACCGCCGGCTGGTAAACATGGGTTTTATTGCTTTCATCCCGGGTTACCAATCCTTTCTCAAACATGATCTGCATCAATTTGAGGGTGGTGGTATAGCCGGATTCCTTTGTTTTGGATAATTCCTCATGAACCGTCCGAACCGTGGCGGCCTTCTCATTCCATAATACCTGCAGGATCTCCAGTTCGCTCTCGGTGGGCCTGGTATGCTTGATTAATGTCATAATACGAGTGTTTTCGTAAAGCAATGTACGAATTTACTGGTAATTAGCAAATCCACTGATGTATTTTTTAAGAAGATTTAAGAGATGGCTTGGCGACAAATGGTTTCTGCATTGGCGGAACGAAAACGGCCTCCCAGGTGGAGGCCGTTTATGAGGAAAATATGTTCGGGATTATTTCTGACTGGTTTTTAATTCTATATCCACACCGTGCAGAGCTTCGATGAGGCCTTTGTATTTGCCAAGGGCTTCGTCCTTCTGCTCCACACCATCAATGGTTACTTTACCTTTCTTAACAGACAGGGTGTAGTTGTCTTTCTTAAGCAGGTTATCCGCAGCCAGTGCATCCACCAGTTGTTCAGCAGGGGCTGCATTTACCGTGGTGGTAACCTTTGTGGTTCCGGCGCTGTCGTTGTTAACAATAGAAATTTCTTTGATCACTTCCTGTTTCACTCCTTCATGCGAAGCGCTTTTGCCGTGCATACTGGCAAGTGTAGGAGCGATCACCAGCGAAACGATGCTCATCAGTTTGATGAGGATATTCATAGACGGACCGGATGTGTCTTTAAACGGATCACCTACGGTATCGCCGGTTACAGATGCCTTGTGCGGCTCTGATTTTTTATAATACATCTCGCCGTTTATCTCAACGCCCTTTTCAAATGATTTCTTGGCATTGTCCCATGCACCACCGGCATTGTTCTGAAACATTCCCATCAGTACACCACTTACGGTGGCGCCCGCCAGGAATCCACCCAAGGCCTCTGGTCCCAGGATAAAACCAATCACCAGGGGAGAGATGATGGCGAAAGCGCCCGGCCCGATCATTTTTTTGATAGAGGCATCGGTACTGATCGCAACGCATTTATCGTATTCCGGCTTGCCGGTACCTTCCATAATACCGGGGATGGTACGGAACTGGCGGCGTACTTCTTCCACCATCGCCATGGCTGCCTCTCCAACCGCACGAATGGCTAGTGAAGAGAAGATAAAGGGGATCATTCCTCCCACAAATAATGAAGCCAGTACATCGGCTTTATAAATATCAATGCCCGTGATACCGGCCACGCCAACGAAAGCGGCAAACAATGCCAGCGCCGTTAAGGCAGCCGAAGCAATGGCAAACCCTTTACCGGTGGCAGCTGTGGTGTTACCCACGGCATCCAATACGTCGGTCTTTTCACGAACTTCTTTTGGTAATTCACTCATTTCGGCAATCCCACCGGCATTATCGGCAATCGGCCCGAAGGCATCGATTGCTAACTGCATCGCCGTGGTGGCCATCATACCGGCTGCGGCAATGGCCACACCATATAAACCGGCACAGGCATATGAACCCCAGATACCACCGGCCAATACGAGGATCGGTAAGAAAGTACTTTCCATGCCAATGGCCAAACCTCCGATTACGTTGGTGGCATGACCGGTACCCGATTGACGGATGATGGAATTTACCGGGCGCTTGCCCATGGCAGTATAATATTCGGTGATAATGCTCATTAATGTGCCCACTGCCAAGCCAACTGCAATAGCGCCAAGCACACCATTGCGGGTGAACTCATGACCACGCAGCGACATTTGCTCCGGCAGAATATAATAAACCAGTCCTGCACAAGCCACGGCTGTTAAAATGATGGAACCCCAGTTACCCATATTCAATGCTTTCTGAACACTGGAAGTATTTACGCCAGCCGATTCGCTGATGCGTACAAAGAAGGTCCCGATGATGGAGAAAATAATACCTGCACCAGCGATGAGCATCGGCAGCAGGATGGGAGCGTATCCGCCAAAATTATCGGTGGAAAGGGTTTCCTGTCCGAGTACCATGGTTGCCAGAACGGTGGCTACATATGAGCCAAACAGGTCGGCGCCCATACCCGCTACGTCGCCCACGTTATCACCTACGTTATCGGCAATGGTAGCCGGGTTACGTGGATCATCTTCGGGAATACCCGCTTCTACTTTACCAACCAGGTCGGCACCTACATCGGCTGCTTTGGTATAAATACCGCCACCCACACGGGCAAACAAGGCAATACTTTCTGCACCCAGGCTGAAGCCGGTAAGCACTTCAATTGTTCTCAGCATTTCTTCGCTGTTGGCTGCTGCCTCGGGAGCGAACATCATTTTTAAAACAATGAACAAACCACCCAGTCCAAGTACAGCCAGGCCGGCCACACCCAAACCCATTACCGCACCGCCGGTGAACGAAACATTCAGCGCTTTACTGAGGCTGGTACGGGCCGCATGGGCGGTACGCACATTTGCCTTGGTAGCTGCCTTCATACCGATATAACCGGCCAGCGCACTGCATACAGCACCCAGTACAAATGCCAGGGAAATGCTCCAGTGGCTGTGGGTATTGCTCATACTCATTACAGCCAGCAACAGGGCAACGATGATTACGAAATACGTGAGGATCTTCCATTCGGCTTTTAAGAATGCCATGGCACCTTCAGCGATGTAGTTACTGATCTCTTTCATACGGTCGCTGCCGGCATCCTGCTTACTTACCCAGTTGAATTTCCACAGTGTGTAAAGTAAACCCAGGACTCCAAGAGCCGGAACGGCATAAATCAAATTAGTCATAAGTGTAGTGTTGTTCTGAATTTTGGACGGCAAAAATAGGGTAAAAGGGCCAAAAAACCGATATATCCGGCTGTTTTATTGCTTCTAACTCTGTATAAATGAGGATTTATTGGGGGATTGAGCTCAATTGAATGCATGCATCGGGCAGGCAGCTAACGATGTCCCCTGCAATCATGGCTTCCTGAGAGTACCTGGCTGCAGCGATATCACCGGCCGACCCATGCAGGTATGCTCCCAATAAGGCCGCTTCCAGAGGGGGATAGCCCCGGGCCAGCAGACCGGTAAGAATGCCTGTAAGAACATCACCGCTTCCTCCCGTTGCCATACCCGGGTTACCGGTACTGTTGAAATACCCCTTTTCATGGGGTGTGCTGATGAAACTAAAATGCCCTTTCAGGATGATATGGATATTGTATTCTTTTGAATGCTCCATGGCTTTATTCAGCCGGTCAAAATCATTGGCGCTGTGGCCAAACAGCCGTGCAAATTCAGCGGGATGCGGCGTAAGAATAGAACCGGACGGGATGGCATTGAGTAATTCCTTATGCTGTGAAATTGTATTCAGTGCATCGGCATCAATCACCAGGGGGGCGTTCGATTTTTTGAACACATCCATCAGCAATTCCTTGTGGGAGGCATGCAGCCCGATGCCCGGGCCAATACCTATCGCATTGTATTTTTCAGGATCAGCTGCCGACGAAATAAAATCATCACCCCGCGTAACACACATCGCTTCCGGTACAGCTGATTGCAGTATTTCGTAACCACAACCCGGTACCAGGCAGGTAACTTTACCGGCGCCACTGCGCAGGCAGGCACGGGTACTCAATATGGCTGCGCCCATCATGCCACGGGATCCGCATATCAACTGTGCATGACCATAGGTTCCTTTGTGTGCAAAGGCATCCCGGGTTTTAACAAAGGGGCGGATGAATGCTTCATCGACCCATTCAAAAACGGCGGGCTCATTATTTTCAAAATCCGGGTGCAGACCGATGTGAAGCAGGTGTACCTGGCCACAGTACGCTTCATTTTCCGGCAGCAAAAAAGCAAGCTTGTGATTTTGGAAGGAGAGGGTATGAGTAGCCCTGATGACAGTGGTTGCCTTTGAAGAGCTGTCGGGCAAAAGGCCTGAAGGAAGATCGATGGAAATTACCACGCTGCTGTTTTGATTAATGTGCTCCACCAGTTCTTTGTACAATCCGTCCAGCGGTTTATTAATACCCGTTCCGAACAATGCATCAATTACGATATCTGTTCCGGCCATGGCGGGGAAAAATTCAACTGACTGGATAAAATGGATGTCGGTGGTACACTGGTGCAGTTTTTCGAGATTGATTTGGAAGTCTGCCGTGCCGGGTTTCCCGAATTCGGGAATATAAACAGTTACATGGCATTGATGCTGAATGAGCATGCGGGCCAGGGCAAGTCCATCTCCGCCATTGTTGCCCTTGCCGCAAAAGATGCGGAAATGATAGCCACCGAAATTCTTTCCCAGCAGCCAGTTGCAGCAGGCTGTGGACGCCCGTTCCATCAGGTTGATGGAACTTATGGGTTCACAGGCAATCGTATAGGCATCCCATTGTTTGATCTGTTGGGCGGAAAAGATCTTCATGTATTAAAGTTACGAAAGAACGCCAGTGATTACAAGAGAAAACACAGCCCTGCTGTTTTAAGGTACCCCAAAAAAGCTGGGATATTTCTGGCTATTATATTAATTTTAGCTGGCACAGTTCATTCCGATATCCTCAGAACTATGTACATCATAAACTATCTGCAATGCTGCACCGATTTTTATTGGCTGTTATTTTTCTGTTCTTATCCCAAGTCACAGGCAACCTTTCGGTGGATTCCTCTGCCAGCTATCCAGCAGTTCCTTTTCCTCTTAGCTTTACCTATAGTCCCTTTGATCCTTGGAACCAGGCTAAACTAAATAATACCGATATCGCTTCCCTGAAACAAAGCAACTGGTATGCAGAGGCAATAGGGGGGATTGAAGAAAGCGAATACGAGATTAAATATGAAGAAGCATCAAAGGAGTATATATCTTCTAACAGGAAAAACAACCTGCGTTCTTATTTTTCACCTGCTACTTTCACACTGAAGCCCCGTAATGACAGTACAGGTAAATGGGATATGCAACTGACGACGCTGGGTGTGTATGCTGAAAATAAAATGGTTTATAAGCCCTCGCAAAATCCCGTTGTTTCACTCGATAAAAAAAATATCCGCTTCAGCCAAGATGATAATTTTATAACTGAATACCTCAATGGTAAAGATGGCGTGCGGCAGAATTTCATTATCAATAAGGAACCTGCCGGCAAACCGCAAATCTTAAACATCAAACTTCAAATCAACAAAGGTTGGTTTGTCAATAAAGTGCACGATCGGGAATTGCATTTTGCAAAAGCTTGCCTGAATGGATACGACAGGAAGATTACATACAACGGGTTGAAAGCCTGGGATGCAAATAACAATGAACTTACTGCAGCTTTTACGGTAAAGGGAAACACAATAGTTATTGATGTGAATGTTGATGGTGCCTTTTACCCGATTACCGTTGATCCGATCAGTACAACGCCAGCCGCTGTTCTCGATTGTAACCAGTCTAATTCCTTTTTTGGCCGGCAAGTGGCACCGGCTGGAGATGTAAACGGCGATGGCTACAGCGACGTAATCATCGGTGCGGAGACTTATTCAAACGGCCAGGCTAATGAAGGGGCAGCTTTTGTTTATCACGGTTCATCAAGCGGTATCAGTACAACGGCTGCCGTTGTTATCGAAGGCAATCAGGCTGATGCCTATTTAGGTGCTTCGGTAGCTACAGCCGGCGATGTGAATGGTGATGGGTACAGCGATATTGTCATTGGCGCCTCTTTATATGATAACGGGCAAAGCGATGAAGGGGCCGCCTTTGTGTATTATGGTTCAGCAACCGGAATCAACACGCCGGCATCGGCTGTATTGGAGGCCAATGTTGTGGGTATAATGTTTGGTTTTTCTGTTGCTTGTGCCGGTGATGTGAATGCCGATGGTTATAGCGATATTGTTTGCGGTGCATTATATTATTCCAATGGCCAGGTGCAGGAAGGGGCTGCATACTTCTTTTATGGATCTGCTGCAGGCATTAACACAACGGTGGCTGGTTCGGTTGAAAGCAATGTAGCCGTCGCTCAGATGGGATCATCGGTGGCTTCCGCAGGTGATATTAATGCCGATGGTTACAGCGACGTACTAATTGGGGCGCATTATTATGGCAATGGACAGGTCAATGAAGGAGCCGCATACATTTGCTATGGTTCCGCAGCTGGCTTAGGGCCGGCAACATTATTTGCAGAGAGCAACCAGGCTGCAGCTTTCCTAGGTGAAACAGTCAGCTCGGCAGGCGATGTTAATGGAGATGGTTATAGCGATGTGGTTATTGGTGCATGGGGATTTGATAACGGTCAGACCAATGAAGGGGTTTTTTATGTTTATCACGGTTCTTCAGGCGGTATCGTTACCCCGGCGGCAACCGTGGTGGAAGGAAATATTTCAGCACTCAGCCTGGGTATCGCTGTGGCATCAGCCGGAGATATAAACGGAGATGGATATGGAGATATCATTGTGGCGGCGCCTAATTACACAAATGGTGAATCGAATGAAGGGGCGGCTTTTGTTTACCAGGGTTCAGTAACAGGAATAAGCACGAGCCCGGTAGCTATTCTGCAAACTAACCAGGCAAATGCTTCGGTGTACTCGGTTGCTTGTGCGGGCGATGTCAATGGTGATGGATATTCCGATTTGTTGGAAGGTTCGCATTTATACGATAACGGCCAAACAAACGAAGGGGCAGCATTTGTTTATCATGGTTCAGCTTCAGGACTTTCCTTGAATAATACGGGTAGTGTCTCGTCTAATCAATCCGGGGCAAACACAGGCTTTTCAGTATCCTGTGCAGGTGATGTCAATGGGGATGGATATAGTGATGTGATCGTGGGAGCACCAAATTATGATAATGGACAAACGGATGAGGGCCGGGCATATGTTTATCATGGATCTATCGCGGGATATTCCACTACTCCGAACTGGACTGCTGAGAGTGATCAGAGCCCGGCTTACTTTGGTTTATCAGTAGCTGGTGCAGGAGATGTTAATGGAGACGGGTATAGTGACGTGATTGTAGGTGCCCCCAATTTTTCTAATGGGCAAAGCGGTGAGGGCAGGGCATATGTATATTTTGGGTCTTCTTCAGGTCTTGCATTAACAGCAAATTGGACGGCCGAAAGTGACCAGGCAGGAGCTTCATTCGGACAATCGGTTGCTTCTGCCGGGGATGTAAATGGGGATGGATATAGCGACGTCATTGTTGGCGCTTCTTTTTATACGAATGGACAATCATTGGAAGGCAGAGCATCCGTGTATTATGGTTCTGCTACAGGCCCCTCGGTAACAGCAAACTGGACGGCTGAGAGCGACCAGGTAAATGCCTGGTTCGGGATCAATGTAGCATCTGCCGGTGATGTAAATGGAGATGGTTATTCGGATGTAATCGTTGGTTCTCCGAATTTCAGTAACGGGCAAACCAGTGAAGGAAGAGCATTTGTATTTTATGGTTCAGCTTCCGGGCTTTCACTGTCATTTAACTGGACGGCCGAAAGCGACCAGGCAAATGCACTATTTGGGCAGTCCGTAGCTGCGGCCGGAGATGTGAATGGAGATGGTTTCTCGGATGTGATTGTAGGCGCTCCGAATTTCGATAATGGGCAAACAGATGAAGGCAGGGCTTATGTCTTTAATGGTTCTTCATCCGGTCTTTCAGTAATAGCCACCTGGACAGCAGAAATTGACGATCCCAGTGCATCCTTTGGAAGATCCGTTGCATCAGCCGGGGATGTTAATGGAGATGGTTATAGCGATGTAATTGTAGGTATACCTTACTACGGTGGAGCCGATGCCGGCATGACCTTGGTTTACCATGGCTCAGCAACCGGACCTAATACGAGTGCTAATAACTTAGTTGTGGGTTTAAACGCCGGCGATAATTTTGGATATTCAGTTTCTGGTGCCGGTGATTTGAATGCTGATGGATACAGCGATGTGATTGTAGGTGCTAAATCATGGAATACATTTGGGGCAGCTTTTTTTTATTTTGGGAACAATGTCAGTTATGGCAGCGCAAAAAAAAATAACCTGCGTTTATATAATCAGGATTTGATTACCCCCATCCAGCAACTGAATATTACACAACCAAACCTGTTTGGCGCCGGTTTGTTTGCAAGATCGCCGATAGGTAGGGTAAAAGGTAAACTGGTATGGGAAGTAAAAGCACAGGGTGTTGCTTTCAGTGGAAACCCAATCACCAACAGTACCGCCTATCTCGACAAACAAACCTCTTTTACCAATCTTGGAATAACCGGAACTGAGCTGAAAAGCAATGTACAGAAAGTAGGCAGTAAGACAAATAAAATAAGAACAAGGGTTGAGTATGATAAAGTAACCGCTATTACCGGCCAGGTGTACGGCCCCTGGCGCTATCCTGCCGGTTACACCATGGGCGCTTACGGTCAGAACTCGGTTCCTCTACCGGTAACCCTGCTCAGTTTCAATGGCCGCTATGCCTATGCATCCGATGTGCAGCTGAACTGGATCACCACCAATGAGATCAACATGCACTCATACTTTATTGAACGAAGCATTGATGGGGTGAATTTTACGGATATAGGAACGTTGTCTGCCAAAGGGCAGGGCAGCAACCGTTCTGATTATACCTTCACCGACAGGAACCCGGGGCAATACCTCCTCTATTACCGGCTGAGGCTGCTGGATAAGAATGGAGATATTGCCTATACAAAAACGATTACCCTGGGCGGAATGAACGGTTTAAAGAGCTATATAGCTCCCAACCCGGTACGGCGGGGGATGGATGCGCAGCTGGTGCTTAAATCTGCAGGGAATTATCCTGTTTCTATTCAGATTTACAATATTTCCGGCCAGCTTGTAAGTACGGAAGGCCGGATTTTGCGGGCAGGAAGAAATGAGATAAAGATATCAACCCGGAATTTAGCAGCAGGCACGTATGTGCTGACCGTTTTGCAGAATGGCACAAAAGAAAATTACCGGATGCTGGTACAATAGCATGTTAAATCCGTTCCAGTGCAGTTTTCGTCAATTCATTTTTCACTTCGCCGGTGTTCACGGTGGAAGCAGGTTCGAATAAGAGGATGTGCACTTCTTCCTTTGCCACCGGGCGGTGTTCAACGGTTCTTGGTACGATGAAGAACTCGCCTTCATGGATCGTGACCGTCTTATCTCTCAGTTCCATATCAAAACTTCCTTTCACCACCAGGAATAATTCATCCTCCTGCTCATGACTGTGCCAGGTAAACTCTCCCTGGAATTTCACCGCCTTTACATGCTGGCCGTTCAGCTCACCGATGATGCGGGGGTTCCAGTAGTCATTGAACAGGCGTAGTTTTTCGGCGATGTTGACTTTTTCCATAGTCGTTGATTTTTGAATACGGTATTATTTTGTACTGCTCCCGATTGCTTCAAATAAAATCGAGAAGAAATGGAGCAGGATGAAGAGTATTACAAGTACTGCCAGAATGATATTACGGATGTATTTGCCTTTATCCAGCATTGCTTTGTTGTGATAATGACACTAATTTTTTATGCAGTTCCAGCACCTGCGGCAGCAGCAGTTCCTGTTCATCATTCACCAGCACAAAATCACAGAGCCGCATTTTGGTGGATTCGTCCATCTGTTTATCCATGCGGACCAATACCTCTTCCCTGGTAACCTTATCCCGGTTCATGGTACGCAGGATACGCAGGGGAGCGGGGGCGGTAACACCGATCACATAATCCAGTTGCTGATGAGCGCCACTTTCAAATACAAGGGCCGCTTCTTTGATGGCATATGGTGTGTTTTGACGAAGCATCCATCTTTCTGCATCTGCAATGGTGGCTGGATGAGTGAGGGCGTTTAGCCGGACTAATTTTTCCGGGTTATTGAATACGATTTCTGCCAGCGCTTTGCGGTTCAGTGCCTCATCACTGTATACGGCTTCTCCAAATTCTTTCCTGATTTTCTGTTTCAGTTCCCCGTCTTCATTCATCAGGCGTTTGGCGGCATCATCGGCATAATATACGGGCACACCCAGTACTTCAAATACCCGGGCTACGGTGCTTTTACCGCTGCCGATACCGCCTGTAAGTCCGATGCGAAGCATGTGGTGGTTTATTGGTTCATGGGTTTGCTGGTTTATCGGGAGGCCTGCTTACTTACTGGTAAACCAATAAACAGGTTAACCGATAACCCAACCCATAAAAAAATCCGTAACCGAAGTTAAACCTCAATTACGGATTTTTAATTCAGAACTTCTTTCTTATTTCTTTACTTCAGCCACATTGTTCACATTGGCGGTCCACTCCATGCTGATGGCGCTCCGTTCGATCTTGATATAGCTGCCCGGGCTGGTTTCCAGTTCCAGGGTATTGTCGTCATTCAGTTTATTTACTTTGCCATGAATGCCGGCTATGGTTACGATCTTATCGCCCTTCTGCAGGTTGTTGATGAACTCTTTCTGTTTTTTTGCTTTTTTAGCCTGCGGTCTGATCATGAATAACCAGAACACCAGGATCATCAGTCCCATCATGATCGGGGTTGTCCATGAACTGGTTCCTGCGGTAGCCTGTAATAAAATGCTGTTGAATTGCATGGTTGTTTATTTAGTTGTTGATATGAATAATGGTTACGGTTGTTTCTTTGCTTCCACCTTGCCCTGCAGCATCAACTGCGGAAAAGCAGGGTTGGCATTGGAAGTTACCGTGATGGGTTTGTGATTCTCGCCCACTTTTCCCCGGCTGTCGAATACCACTTTAATAAAACCGGTTTCGCCCGGCAGGATGGGCTTTTCGGGCCGTTGCGGAACGGTGCACCCGCAACTGGCAGAGGCTGTGATAATTACCAGGGGCTTGCTTCCCGTGTTTTTGAAACGGTAGCTGAACTCCACCTTTTCGCCTTCGGCCACGGTGCCAAAATCATACAGCGAGTCGATGAGCTGCACGGTGGTGGAATCTTTCAGGGCCTGTTCGGTGATCTTTGCGTTGTCATCGGCTATCTTATCCTTCCGGCGGAAATCGCATGACAGCAGAAGGATTCCGCAACATACAGCCAGTGTGATCTTTTTTATCATGGTTTGCAAATGTATTATAATGTACTGTTTTTAAAACTCTTCTTCTGTATTTTATTGGCAGCGGAAAGTTCCTTATGAATATTATCGAGCAGCCCGTTTACAAACTGCCCGCTCTGCACCGTACTGTATTCCTTGGCCAGGTCGATGTATTCATTGATGGTTACCTTGGTGGGGATGGTTTCAAAGAACAGAAATTCGCAAACCCCCATCTGCAGGATGATCATATCGAGCGAGGCAATGCGGTCGGCATCCCAGTTTTTCAGTTTGGGTTTGATGAGTTCCATACACAGTTCCTTCTTGTCGATCACGGTTTGCAGCAGTCCTTTGGCAAATTCCCATTTGTCGGCACTCAGGATCTCGTTCAGGTTATAATGAGATGGTTTCTGCAGGTAATTGAGCACCAGCTGCTGCATCATTTCGGCATCATCATCCCAGTTGATGAAATGCTCTTCCACGTGTGCGATAAATGACTCATTGGGAAGCATCAGGTTGCTGAAAATGAATACCAGCATTTCCTTTTCCGTTTTTTTGTCGCGGGCCTGCACTTCAATATATTCGGCATATTCGGGAGAAGCCACCAGTTGCTGGTAAACCTTTTTCAGCAGTTCGGTATCGATGAGGTTGCCGGGTTTCAGATCGGTTACGGCTTTTTTATACGAAGGCTCTTCCAGTATCTTCCACAGCAGTTCATTGCCGGCAATCTTGGTATTGATGTTCAGGTCTTCGGCGGTGGGCAGGTGTTTGGAAGCACGCTGGCGGGCATCGGCCTCGGCATAACGGGCCACTTCGGTGATAAAATACAGGAGATAAGTGAGAAGCAGGCGGCTTTGTTCGATCTTTTTGGTAAGGATGGTGGCCGCTTCGCCGGGTTTCAGGTCTCCGCTCATGCTGTCGATGCTGTACAGGGTCTGCATCACTTTTACCCGGATATTTCTTCTGCTGATCATGCTCAAGAACTTTAAAGGCGCAAAGATAAGGGTTTCGGGTTTGGGTTTTCAGTTTAAGCTTTGTCCTTCGGCTACGCTCAGCATAAGTTTGAAGTTGAGTGCGTGCCGGTTATGACACATCCTGCCAAAAAATCGGTTTTTTTCTGTCAGACAATCAATTATAGCGGCTCCGCATGCCAATTTCTCACTGGCATCGCCAGTTGGTATAATATTTAGTAATACATTTGCCGTCCGAAATTCTGATCGGATTAATCTTTAAATCAATCAAAACAAATACGATTATGGCAAAAAAAGCTGCTAATTACGAGTTGTACGATGACAGGGTACTCGTTAGGCCGGCTGCAGCAGAGACAAAGTCTGCAGGCGGGATTATTATTCCAGATACTGCAAAGGAAAAACCGCAGAAAGGGACCGTTGTTGCTGTTGGACCTGGTAAATACGCCGAGCAAACAGGCAGTATCATCCCGGTTAAGCAAAAACCAGGTGATGTGGTACTGTATGGTAAATACGCCGGTACCGAGGTCAGCCTCGATGGTGAAGACCTGCTGATGATGCGTTCTTCAGATATTTTAATGAAAGTGGGATAAGTCAGCTGAAGTAGTTGAATGACGGTATGTGGTACAAGTGTACAGTGTAACGATGTTCATTACTGATCAGGCGCTGAGAACCTCAAACTATAAACCAAAAACCTAAAACTATTTTTATGTCTAAAATGATATTCTTCGATATTGAAGCAAGGAATAAAATGAAGAAAGGTGTGGACACCCTGTCCGACGCCGTTAAAGTAACCCTGGGCCCCAAAGGCCGCAACGTGGTGATCGAACGTAAATTCGGCGCCCCTTCTGTTACCAAAGACGGTGTTACCGTTGCCAAAGAAATTGAACTGGAAGATCCTATTGAAAACATGGGCGCCCAGATGGTGAAGGAAGTGGCTTCCAAAACTGCCGACATCGCCGGCGACGGCACCACCACGGCCACCGTACTGGCACAGGCCATCATCAGCGAAGGACTCAAAAATGTGGCAGCCGGGGCCAACCCGATGGACTTAAAGCGTGGTATCGACAAAGCAGTTGACGCTATTGTTGCCAACCTCAAAAAACAATCACAGACCGTAGGAAACGACAACAAGAAAATAGAACAGGTGGCTGCCATCTCAGCCAATAATGATTCAGCCATCGGATCACTCATTGCACAGGCAATGGCCAAAGTGGGTAAAGAAGGGGTGATCACTGTGGAAGAAGCAAAAGGTACCGATACCACTGTGGATGTGGTGGAAGGTATGCAGTTCGACCGCGGTTATATCTCTCCCTATTTCGTTACCAACAGCGAGAAAATGGAAGCGGAGCTCAGCAATCCATACATCCTGATCTACGACAAGAAGATATCCACCATGAAAGACATCCTCCACATCCTGGAGAAAGTGGCACAAAGCGGGCGCCCGCTGCTGATCATCGCCGAAGACCTCGACGGTGAAGCACTGGCAACCCTGGTGGTGAACAAACTGCGTGGCACCATTAAAGTGGCTGCCGTAAAAGCCCCGGGCTTTGGCGACCGCCGGAAAGAAATGCTGCAGGACATTGCGGTACTTACTGCCGGTACGGTGGTAAGCGAAGAACAGGGTTTCAAACTGGAGAATGCCGATCTTACTTATTTAGGTACTGCTGAAAGCGTAACCATCGATAAAGACAATACCACCATCGTGGGCGGTAAAGGCGCCAAGAAAGACATCACCGGCAGGGTGAACCAGATCAAAGCACAGATTGAAACCACTACGTCTGACTACGATCGTGAAAAATTACAGGAACGCCTGGCCAAGCTGGCCGGTGGTGTGGCTGTATTATATATCGGAGCAGCTACCGAAGTGGAAATGAAAGAAAAGAAAGACCGGGTGGATGATGCCCTGCACGCTACCCGTGCGGCCGTGGAAGAAGGGATTGTACCGGGCGGTGGTGTGGCCTACATCCGTGCAAGCGATGTACTGGCTAAGCTGGATGGTGACAATGAAGATGAAACCACTGGTATTGCCATCGTTCGCCGTGCCATTGAAGAACCGCTTCGCACCATCGTTGAAAACGCCGGCTTTGAAGGAAGCGTGGTGGTAAACAAGATCAAAGACGGTAAAGCCGACTTTGGTTTCAACGCCCGTACTGAAAAATACGAGAACCTGTTTAAAGCAGGGGTGATCGATCCAACCAAGGTAAGCCGTGTGGCTTTAGAAAACGCTGCTTCCATCGCAGGTATGATGCTGACCACCGAATGTGTGATCGCTGATAAACCTAAGAAAGAAGAGCCGCATTCTCACGGGGCACCCGACATGGGCGGAATGGGAGGATACTAAGAACCTGTGGTCTGACCAATTAATACCATAAATAATAAAGTCCCTTTGCCGTACAGCAGAGGGACTTTAAAATAAAGCTCTTTATAATTTATTGTTTAACAGTTAAAATGATGAAAGCCTATGAAAGTAAGTTGGAAACATTTGTATTGTTATTTCAAAAAATTAGTAAGATCAAAAAAAATGGATCACTGGGATAACAATCCTTACGTGGTTTTGTAAAAGAATCCCCGGTAGTACTGCCGGGGATTCTTTTTTGGTCTGATGCCGCCGCCTGGTCATTTTTATTTTATCCATTGATAGTATTGAACAGGCAGTATGATAAATGCGGTTACCGGATCAGGATCACCGTACCCGTGAGCATAATATCCCGCCGAAGGTCGGAGCCCTTTATAATATACGTGTATGTGCCGGCCGGCGCCTTTGTTCCCTTGTACGTTCCATCCCATCCATCTCCAATGTTGCTTGTGCGGAAGACCTCGTTTCCATACCTGTTGAAGATTGAAAAGGACTTCAGTGAAAACGAACTGCCAGGCGGTATCCTGAACACATCATTCAGTCCATCTCCATCCGGGGTAAATGAATTCGGAATGTAAATATCGCGGTATACTTTTACCAGCAGGTCTTTATTTGATGTACAATTATTCGTGGTTACTACTTTCAGGTTATATAAAGTAGTTGCCGATGGGCTGGCAATCGGGTTGTGAATTCCCGGGTTGCTCAGGCCCGCAGGCGGCGTCCACAGGTAAGTGGCAATGCTGCCTGTTACATTCGCATTCAGCTGCACTGAATTACCTGCCATCAGGGATGGACCGGCAGGATTGAATGTGATCACCGGGTTCGGGTTAACCGTGATGGCAATCGTATTTGAATTCACCAGTACGGAGGCTGAACAGGTATTTATTGTTCTCAGTTCACAACTGATATTGTCTCCGTTGATGAGGTTGTTACTGACAAAAGTCGCACTGTTTGTTCCGGTATTAATCCCGTTTATTTTCCACTGGTAAGAAGGATTGATGCCGCCGTTGATGGCCGTTGCATTAAATACCACGGCTGTTCCTTCGCAGATGATTGTTGCGGATGCTGCAATGCTTACCGATACCGGTGCCGGTACAATCACGGTGATGGCTATAGAATTGGACGTTGCCGTACCTGGCGTTGCACAGGCTGCATTTGAGTTCATGCGTACACTCACTACGTCGCCATTGTTTAATGCATTTGTTGTGAAGGATGGGGAATTGGTTCCTGCATTCACACCGTTTATCTTCCATTGATAAACCGGTAAACTGCCGCCATTAACCGGGCTTGCCGTAAAAGTTACTGCTGATCCTGAACAAATGGAGGTAGCGCTTGCAACAATGCTTACAGCCGGGGTTACCGGGCTGGCTACATTCATCACAACAGAATTGGACATTACAGTGACTGTGGTTGCACAAGCAGCATTGGAAGTAAGCACAACGGAAACAACATCGCCGTTTGTAAGGGAAGCATTGGAGTACGTTGGGGTATTGACACCCACATTTGTTCCATTCAGTTTCCATTGATAAGCAGGAGCCGTACCGCCGTTGGATGGAACAGCGGTAAAGCTGACCATGGTTCCCGTGCAGATCTGCCCGGCCGGGTTTGCCGAAACAAGGACGGCGGGAGTAACATTTGGATTCACCTGCATCGCGATGGTATTGGATGCAGCCGTAGCAGAAGTAAGACAGGTTCCGCCGCTGATCGTGATATCACAGGTAACCACATCCCCGTTGATAAGTGTTGAACTGTTGAATGATCCCAACGCTCCGTTCTGCACACTTATTCCATTCACTTTAAAATCATAGTTAACCGTTCCGCCACCGGTATTTACGGCAGTGGCGGTAAAAGTAACAGCAGTGCCTGAACAGACCGTATTCCCGGGTGTGGCAGCAATACTTACCGAAGGCGTAAGGGCTGTACTGATTGAAATAACAATGCTGTTGGAGGTAGCAGACGCCGGTACGGCACAAGGCAGGCTGGAAGTCATGACCAGGGTTACAATATCTCCATTCATCAACGCATTGGTGGTGAATGTTGGTGCATTGGTTCCTGTATTCACTCCATTCACCTGCCATTGATAGGTGGGCGAGCTTCCCTCATTTACTGGTACAGCGGTAAAGGTAACGGGCACACCGGCACAGATGGTGGTGCTGGCCGTGGTAATGGTTACTGCCGGTACAAAAGTGGAACCAACGGTAACCGGCAGCACGGCGGCGCTGCTGAATGCACAGCCATTGAAAGCGGTAACGGTTACATTTCCCGAAGAGGCGCCTGTAAAGTTTACCGTGATGATGGTATCACCCTGCGGACTGGTGATGGTTGCACCGGGCGGAACCGTCCAGGTATAACTGATAGCGCCGGCTGTGGGTGGTATGTGGTAAATCACTCCGGTTTGTCCTGCACATACCGCAGAAGGACCGATAATGTTGCCCGGGTTAGCGAGGGGAGGAAGTGTGCTGAAGTTCCAGCCCACATTGCCGCCCAGGTCAACGGAGTTGTAAGCAATGAAATTGGCGCCGCCGGTGGCAAAGATGTCGTGGATATGAAGATTGAAACCGGTTACGGTACCTGCATTTTTGATGATCGTGGAAATCAAACCCGGGGTGGCCGATTGTAGAATGATGTAGGAGGTACAGCTCCCTTGTATCTGCCAGCGGCCGGCAATGGTTTGTATTTTGCCTTCACGTAAGGTATATGTGAAATTGGGTGTGAAGGTAAGGTCATTGAAACTGTTGCTTCCATCCATGGCACCGTTCTTATTAAACACAACATTGTTGAAACTGTTATCGCCGTAAATAACACCGTCGGATGTAAAAGTTACGTTGTGAAAACTGTTGTTGTCAAAAATGGCACCGCGGATGCTGGCTGCATTGGTGAAGCGCAGGTCGTAATACTGGAGGTTACCTCCCAGGAAAGAACCAACAAAACCGGCGCCTACAGTTGAGTTAATCACAGAAGTGCCGCTGTTAAGCGTTAAGCCGGTTGAGATATTGGTGTTCCAGAATGTGGCTGATGAAAGATTAAATACCGATGCACCCATGTTGAGTGTACGGGCAGCGGTTGAACTGGAATAAAATACAGCGGCATTCACGGTTTGATCATTGGTATTGAGTGTACCATTCACCAGGGAGATGATATTGTTGCAGCTGAATGCATCCTGCAGTGTCCATGATCCGCCCACGCCATTGAAATTAACTGCACCGATGAATGATTTACCGCTGCACGTAATTGTTTTTCCGGTGCTGTTGGATTCAAAACTCACCGTTCCCTGGAAGAACTGGTTCATGGCGGCAGCAAAATTCAGCGAACCATAAATTTTTAACTGGTTGGCAAAAGAACCTGCCAGGGTGGGGTTATTGATCACGCCTGTCCAGTTCATATCCCTGCAAAGCGCTGTAGGAATATTGATACTGGTTGTTTGCGCCGGGATTGTGTAGGAGTTGGCATCAAAAAAAACATTATCCACCGGGGTGGGTGAACAGCCCGAGGGCGGCCCGCCACTGCTGAGCGACCAGTGGTTGCCGTCGTTCCAGTTTCCGCTGTTTCCGATCCAGTATAAATTTCTTGGCGTACTGGCATTGATGGTCCAACCGCTGTTATTGCCCAGGTCAATGGCATTGTTGGCAATAAAGGTTGCCCCGCCAATGGCATTGATGTCCTGCAGGGCAATGTATGAAACAGTAACGGTTCCCGGCGGGTGACTGATGCTGGTTTGGCTACCGGGTACAGAAGAGTTGACCGTGATGAGCGCCCCGCAATTGCCGGTGGCATTTAACCCATTAATGATCGTCTGCGTTTTGGCATCCCGGATGGTATACGTATAACCCGCCGTAAAGCTGAGGGTGCTGTAGATATTATTCCCGTTTATCGTTCCTTTTTTGCTGAAGACAACATTGTTGAAACTGTTGTTGTTGCTGATGGTTCCGTCTGACAGAAAATTCACATTGCGGAAATAATTATCGTCGGTGAGGTCACCGATGCCGTTAAAGTTCAGATCATAATAAATGAGGTTTCCGCCATGGAAGGTGGCATTGCCGGCAAGCGCATTAATGGTGCTGGTGCCGCAATTAAGGTTGAGACCCGACACATTCCAGCAGGTGCCGCCGCTCAGGTTGAAAACAGAAGATCCCATATTAAGCGTGCGGGTGCCCAGTGCAGAAGAATAAAACTGCGATGCATTTACGTTGTTATTGTTGGTATGGAGGGTACCGCTGTTTAAAAAAATGGTGTTGCTGCAGTTCAGGGCATCCATCAATGTCCAGGTTCCTCCCACACCATTGAATCGTACTTCACCAACAATAGTACGGCCCATGGATGTAATCGTTTGGCCGGCTGTTGATGCTTCAAAGCATACCGCACCGGCAAAGGGCGTAGTCATGGCATTGCTGAAATTGAGGGAACCAAAGATTTTAAGCTGGTTGGCTACGGATCCGTTCAGCGCAGGATTATTGGCAACTGATGTCCAGCTCATATTATTGCAATAAGCCGTAGGGATATTGATACTGGTTGTTTGCGCCGGGATTGTGTAGGAATTGGCATCAAAAAAAACATTGTCGATGGGCGTGGGAGCACATCCCGAAGGTGCACCTCCGCTGCTGAGCGACCAATGATTGCCGTCACTCCAGTTTCCGGCATTGCCGATCCAGTAAAGATCTTTCGGGGTGCTGGTGTTCAGTGTCCAGCCGGTATTATTCCCCAGGTCAACGGCATTGTTGGCAACAAAGCTGGCGCCACCGCCCGCATTAATATCTTTCAGTACGATAAAAGAAACCGTTACGGTTCCCGGCGGATGAACGATGCCCGCCTGGCTGCCGGCAATGCCACTGTTAACGGATATCAATGCGCCGCAATTGCCATTGGCTGTAAGGGTGCCATTGATCGTCTGGGTCATTCCATCTTTCAGGGTATAAGTATAACCGGCTGTAAATACCAGGTTATTAAAATTGTTGTTGCCGTACAGGATACCGTTTTTGCTGAATGTTAGATTACTGAAACTGTTATTGCCCGATACCGTTCCGTCGGAATTAAAAGTTACATTATGGAAGCTGTTGTTATCGGCTATGGCGCCTGCATTCAGGTTCAGGTCGTAATAGGTAAGATCGCCGCCGGCAAAACCGGTATTTACATTGGTGGCATTGATGGTGGATGTTCCGCAGTTCAATGTTAACCCCGACGAAGGAGACGTGTTCCAGCACTGGGTGGCTGATAAGTTGAAGATGGAAGAACCCATATTGAGGGCACGGGCACCCGGGGATACAGACGTAAACTGCGTTGCTGTAACGGTTTGATTATTTGTGTTGAGTGTGCCATTGTTGAGGGAAATGATGGCAGTGGCGCTGAAGGCATCCATCAGTGTCCAGGAGCCGCCTACACCATTGAAGGTTACTGTGTTCCGGAATTGTTTTCCTGCCGTGGTGATTGTCTTTCCTGCGGCCGTTGCTTCAAAACTCACCGAACCGGTGAAGCTTAGATTCATGGCAGGGATAAAACTGAGTGAACCATATATTTTCAACAGGGTTGAACCTGCCCCGGCCAGTACCGGGTTATTGGCGGCGCCTGTCCAGTCCATGTTCTGTGCCAGACATGCCGATGCATTGAGAGTGACTGTTTGTCCGGCAGCCGTAAATGAATTGGCATCAAAGAATACATCATCGAGTGCGGTGGGTATCTGCGTATGAAGCACCGAACCGCCTGAACTGGTGGCCCAATGGTTCAGGTCGGTCCAGTTTCCTGAACCACCCACCCAATAATAATTAAGCGCTGTTGCCCGGGTGCACAGCAAAATAACAAGGGATGATATGAACAGGAAGTTTCTGATAACCGGCGGTATTAAAAGGGCCAGCGAATTACTGTAAGATACGGCGGCTTGTCTGCATCTGCAAGGCCGTCCTGGCCAGGGGCTGACCGATTTTGACTATATTGAGAACCGGTATTAATCTGACTGCTATGCTTGGTTTAGTTATTCAGCTACTGGTTTCCTGGTTATTACTCTGGCTCTTCCAGAAAAAAGGGCTGGGCGTGCTGGGATTTTATCCCACCCGGCGGCGTATGCTGGGCTTCGGGCTGTTTTTTTTGGTTACGGCCATCTGCTGTACATCTGATTTTGTTATGCGCATGCTGTTTGCCCAACAAAGCTGGTATTTGAATCCAAGGCTGTCGGCCGGACTTATCTTCAGCGGATTATGGTGGAATATTAAATCAGTGCTGTTTGAAGAATTTATTTTCCGGGGCGCCTTGATGTATATCCTTATCAAACGGATCGGGCCTGTAAAAGCCATTCTCATATCTTCTATTTCTTTCGGTATTTATCACTGGTTCTCTCATGAACTGTTCGGCAACCCGTTCCTGATGCTGGTTGAGTTCATCACGACCGGGCTGATGGGCGTGGTGTATGCCTATGCGTATGCCAAAACCTTTTCACTGTATTATCCCATAGCCATTCACCTGGGCTGGAACCTGGTTCGCAGTGTGGTATTCTCCGAAACTGTAATCGGCGACCAGTTGCTGGTGCAGGTAAAACCCGTGCCGCAGGTAACCGTGGGTTATTTTATTTTTTTCTGCGTGGTATACCTGCCGATGCTGAGTGCCATGCTGATCAATTTCTTTATGATCCGGAGGATGCGGCAGGCAGAGGCATAAAAAAACTGCCGGTTTTGGCCGGCAGCTATTGATAGATAGACCTAAGCCTCAATATTTTTTGGCTACGGTGTAATAGAACATACTTGGTGCTCCTTCCACACCGCCTTCCTGCATTTTTTTCTTCAGAGCGTCTGATTTTCCAAACTCATCCGCTTTCTTCATGTCTGCCACCAGGAATACAAGAGATACCAGGTGGTTGTTGCCTATTTCATAGGACAGCGACCGGTCGGTGAGTCCGGCTGCTTCCCGGTTTGGTTTGTCGGCATCAAACACTTTTTTCCAGGCATCGTAGTCTTTTACTTTGTGTTTAACAAATAGCCGGGTGCTGGTGGTGTTGGGGGTTTGATCAAGCATCTGCACGTCGATGTAACTGATCTCCGGTGGTCCCACCACACCTGCTTTCTTCATGCGTTCTTTCAAACCAGGTGATGCAGCAAATGCTTTTGCCTTTGCGGTATCATCCATCACCATCATTACCATGATTGTATTGGTATCCTGAACACCCCGGGCAATCATGTAGCTGTGCAGGCCGGAAGCCAACCGTACGGAATCATGCGATTCGTATTCGGGCAGCCATTTGGCATAGTTGGCCACTTTTGATTTAATGACCATCATTTTGGGCGGAGGAGGCGGTGGTGGCGGAGGAGGGGTTTCTGCTTTGGCAGTAGTATCGGCAGGTTTATCGTCTGCCTTTTTTTCTTCTCCAGAATTGCAGGAGAAAAGGAAAGCCGTCATGCTCAGTCCCATCGCAAACGGCATCAGAAACTTGAATTGCTTCATGTTGTTTACTTGTTTTGATGATGAAAAATGAGGGAGCGGAGTAAAAGCAGTGGGGTTAGCAGCGCCTATAAATGTAAACAGATTCCCGGGGAAATCAAAGCTGTGGCAGGCGTTAACGAAAAATTAATGAACAATTTATTCCCCATCCACAATGCCGCCGTAATCGATCAGCAGTTCTTCGCCGGCAAGGATGTCCCGGGTGGTTTCAAAATAATCGCCGTCGTTGATGGAAATGAGATTCGGGGTATCGCTGTGGTTGAGGAAAAGTGAAAGGTCTATCTTTTTAAATCCCTGCGCCGGCACAAAATAATGGGAGTCGTCGTAGAGGCAGTAATTACCCACAATGAACTGGGCATGTGCGGGCAGGGCTTCAATTTCTTTTTTGGAAATGCTGATCCATTCATCCGCCGCATCGGGTTTGCCAAACATGTGGCGGCAGCCTTTGGGAATATCCCGCAGGGCAAATACACCCACGCCTTCCACGGGCGAAGGTTTCAGTATTACCCAGGTGTTGGAGGAGAGTTCGTTCAGCAGTTGGTCTTTGGTCATGATTCCTGTTCAATGTATCCGCGTACGATAAAATATTGGGCTGCACAGTAAGTGATCATGATCAATGCGCCGGCAGCGGCAAAGGGCTGGTAAAATTTGTTGACGGCCAGTAGTGAATCCGACAACACAAAAAATGCTGCGCCGGCAAGATAAGCGGCAGCGGCTTTCCGGTTTATTTTCAAAAAAACGTGCAGGCTGCTGAGCAGCATGCTGCAGATCACTGCAGCATACACCATCACCGGTATTTTCAGATCGGCCAGGTGGGGATACAAGAGCCAGACCAGGGAAACCCCATAGGCAGCAACAAGTGCAATAAGCAGCGGGTATTTTTTTAATAAGGAAGGATTGCCGGATTTTATTTTCAGAAAATAACTGATGTAAAATAAATGAGTGATGAGAAAACAAACCAGCCCGAAAATGAAAAACAACGCATTTTTTGATTCAAACAGCAGGAACACATCACCCGCCCAGGAAAAAAAGAGCCCGGTCATAAGTAATGTCTTTCCAGCCGCACGGGTGGGTGTTACATAAAGCAGCAGGAGCAAGGCAGGTACCAGCAGGGGTTTGGTGATGTAGTGCAGATTTTCCGATCCGGTAACAATGCCGGCGATGTTCATCAGCGCCAGCACCGCAAAGGCAAGGGTTATTTTTTTCTGGTTGGATGATTGCATGACAGGCGCCTTCTATTTTAATTCGATGAAGGTACGGAAGGCGTAGAACAGCCGCAATGAATCCTTGATCCGGGTGGTATCACTGAGGGGCAGGTTGAATCCTTCGGCCAGTTTATAATGCACCGAATCGGTGGTATACATGATCACGTTGGGCTTGTTCAGCTCAATTTTCTTTTTCAGCGCTCCGCCCTGGCTCAATACCCGGAATACCACTTTAAAGGTATAACTGCCTTGTGCAACGGGTGGGGGAACGGCTGTAACTGAATCTTTTTTTGCCAGGGTTGACGAGTCCGTAACGGCAGGTGTTGTGGTATTACTGCCGGTGTCTGTTTGAGGCGGGGTAACAGGTACTTGGGTGGCTGTTTCAACCGCAGCAGGCTGTGGATTGCGCATAAAAAAATACCAGGCTGCAGCGCCCAGTATTCCAACCACCAGCAAGGCAGCAACAGTCATAAATGTTTTTTTAGTTCCTCCTCCGGACCGGCCGCTGTCGTCGCGGAATGAAAGATCGCCGTCGTCGGCTTTTTCCTTTACCACGGCCGGGGGCGCTTCTTCGGGTTTGGTGCTGAAACTGTATCCCTGGGTGAACTGGTATTCGCCCTGCTGGTTTTTCAGCAGCATGCCCAGTCCTTCAATTTTAAATGGTTTGCCGATGTTGAGGAACTGCTTGCCCAGTACCAGGTAGGAATCAAGATCGGCGGCAGCAAGGGGCCGCATCTTTCTTGTTTGCTCAACGATATAACTGATCAGTGCATCGTCTTCTGCCGCCCTTGAATCAAACTGGAAGGAGATTGCATTCTCGGGAATGACGGTATCCTTGTCATTTTCTGCAGGCAGTACAAAGTCGGAAGAAAGGCGGAAGGTGCCGATTCCCTGGAGGGTAACTTCCTTGTGTTTGTAAAAATGCTGTACAAGCAGGTGTTCTATTTTCATCAGAATTGGTTGAGCGTAACAAACCTACAAGATATTCGCTACATAACAAAGGGTTATGAAAGACAGTTTGAGTCGTGTTGTCAGTGCTGAAACAGGATATGTAATGGATAAATCAGCTGTAAGCGCTGCTTCTTTGCGGCTCCTGTTCATTGCCCAAATTGCCTTAGTTTTGCATCATGATAACGGAAAAAGAGCAACAGTTTATTGTGTATTGGGAGCAGGAAAGAACGGCCCGGAGCACTGTACGCTCGAAGCTGCTGAGCGGCCTGCCGGTGGCGGTTTTGTTCAGTGTTCCGGTGTTGCTGCTGCTGTTTGTGGTATATGAGTTTTTCCCGGAGTGGTATACCAAAATGTCGAAAGCAACAACGGGTACCTTTGTCACCATTGTGATTGCCGTTTTCATCTCCGTTCTTTTCTTTGCCTACTTCCGCATGCATTATAAGTGGGAGATGAATGAACAGTATTACCGGGAGCTGAAGAAAAAGGCGACCATTCCCGGTTCTGAAATCAAACAATAGCTACTGATACATGAACAAAAGACAATTCTTCCTGGCGGGCATTACTGCCCTGCTTTTTTTAACCGGCGGATGTAAAAAATCATCCGACAATACCTGTGGGTATTCCGATGCCATTGTTACCATTCCGCCTTCCGAAGCCGCGGCTTTGCAGGCTTATGTGTCGGCCAACCGCCCGGCCGCCATTCAGCATTCCAGCGGTTTGTATTACGAAATGATCACCACGGGTACCGGCGCTTCTCCCGCTTCATTGTGCTCAAATGTAACGGTCAGGTATTCTGGTTACCTCACCAATGGAACCAAGTTCGACGAGAATCTTACGGGTGCCACTTTTGCTCTTGGACAATTGATTGTGGGCTGGCAAAAGGGATTGCCCCTGGCAAAAACAGGCGGTACCATCAACCTGTATATTCCGCCATCATTGGGATACGGAGCCAACCAGGTGGGCAGTATACCCCCTAATTCCATTCTTGTATTCAGCATTCAGCTGGTAGCTGTTCAATAATAAAATCAATTCCATTGAGCCACGAAGCTATTTCGGTTTTTGACATGTTTAAAATAGGCGTGGGACCATCCAGCAGTCACACCCTGGGTCCCTGGCGTGCTGCCCAGCGCTTTACCAAAAGCCTGGAACAACAGGGATTGCTTAACCGGGTAACTGAACTGCGGGTGATCCTCTATGGTTCGCTTGCCAAAACAGGAGTAGGCCATGGAACCGATGTGGCCGTGCAACTGGGTTTGTGTGGCGATGATCCCGTGACCTTCGACGTAAATAATATCAATGCCAAGATTGCCGACATTAAACACATGAAAAAGATGGTGCTGGCCGGTAAACATGAAATTGATTTTGACCCGGCGGAAGACATCGAATTCCTGATGAGCGAATCGCTTCCCTTTCATCCCAACGGCTTAAGTTTCCTGGTAGCGCTTTCGCATGGCGAAAACATTGCCGAAACCTATTACTCCGTAGGGGGAGGCTTTGTGGTGAAGGAAGGAGAAGACCAGCATGCCGGCAGCGAAGTGCATCTGCCTTTTCCCATCAACACTGCTGATGAACTGGTGCATTGGTGTATGAAGACCGGGCTGAACATCAGCGACGTGGTAATGGAAAATGAGCATGCCTGGCGCAGCGAAAAAGAAACGAAAGACGGTGTACTCAATATCTGGCGGGTGATGAAGGAATGCATTTACCGCGGTTGCCATGCCGAAGGGGTATTACCCGGAGGCCTCCAGGTAAAGCGAAGAGGTGCCGGGCTCAATAAAAAACTGGTTGGTGACAGAACCTATACTGATTATGATGGCTGGCTGAAAATTGTAAAAGAAGGCGGCAGCAATTTCACCTATATACTCGATTGGGTAAGTTGTTTTGCACTGGCGGTAAATGAAGAGAATGCCAGCTTTGGCCGGGTGGTAACGGCTCCCACAAACGGTGCTGCCGGTGTGATTCCTGCCGTGCTCCAGTATTATATTGCGTTTTGCGGAGGTGATTCGGAGGAAAAGATCATCCAGTTTTTATTAACGGCTTCCGAAGTGGGCAGCATCTTTAAAAAAGGAGCCACCATTTCTGCGGCCATGGGTGGATGCCAGGCCGAGATCGGTGTAAGCAGTGCCATGGCTGCTGCTGCATTAACCGAATGCCTCGGCGGAACGCAGCGGCAGACACTGATGGCGGCGGAGATTGCCATGGAACATCACCTCGGACTTACCTGCGATCCCATTGGCGGATTGGTGCAGGTACCCTGCATTGAACGCAATACCATGGGTGCCATCAAGGCCATAACAGCCAGCCAGCTGGCTTTGCAAAGCACACCGGATTATGCGAAAGTGAGTTTAGACGGTGTGATCAAAACCATGTGGGATACGGCACTTGACATGAACAGCAAGTATAAGGAAACGGCGGATGGCGGACTGGCGGTGAATGTGCCGTTGAGTTTGTCGGAATGCTAGTTTATTGTTTGACGTTTGAAGTTTATGGTTTGATGTTAAACCAGTAAAATGAATTAAAGAGCTTTTAACCAGCCTACACCAACCTCAAACTTCAAACCTTAAACTCCATATTTCCTCTTAATATCCCTGTCCATCTCTCTCTCTTTAATAGTTTCCCGTTTATCATAATGCTTTTTGCCTTTGCCGAGGCCGATTTCCATTTTAAAATAACCTGATTCGGCGAGGAAAATCCGAAGGGGGATGATGGAATATCCTTTCTCTTTTATTTTGGCTTCCAGGCGACTGAGCTCTTTTTTATTGAGCAGCAGTTTGCGTTCCTGCATGGGCTGGTGATTGGTGTAGGTACCAAAAGCGTATTCGGATATGTGGAGACTTTTTACAAACAGTTCTCCTTTGTGAAAGTAACAGTAAGCATCGATGAAGCTGGCCTTGCCGGCCCTCAATGATTTGATCTCAGTGCCCGCCAGCACCATGCCGGCAATATAAGTCTGCTCAAAAAAATAATCGTGGTATGCCTTGCGGTTCGAAATTTCCAATGCGTAAGTTTTGGCAAAGGTAGGGTTTATGACAATGGTGGTTGCTGGGGAGGCTACCAGTAACGGCTTGGTTATTTTATGATCGTCACATACCCCGTCACCGGTTCCCTGCCGCTGCCGGGCTCCAGTATATAATAATAGGTATCGTAGGGAAGGGGTTTGCCTTTATACTTTCCATCCCATGCTTTGTAATTGCCCCGGCTCTCATATACCAGCTGACCGGCTCGGGTGAATACCTGCAGGCGGTTATTGGGATAATCTTCGAGGTATTGAATTGTCCATACATCATTGATGCCATCGCCGTTGGGAGTAAAGGTATTCGGTATACGCGGCATCTTCAGCACTTTTACAAACACGTCATCGCTGGAAGTGCATCCACCTTCGGCGGTAACCCTCAGTGTATATGTGATGTCGTTCTGCGGCGCAATGCAGGTTGGATTGGGAATGTTTATGCTGTTCAGGTAAGTGGATGGCGTCCACAGATACTGCAGCTGGTTGCCGCTTACCTGGGAGAGCAGGGTAACCCGCCCGCCGGATAATACCACCCTGTCGGGACCGGCATATACTGTTGGATACGGGTACACCGTAATTTGTTTGGAAACGGTATCGCTGTAACAACCATGACTGTTGATCGTATACAAGGTTACCGAATATGTTTGTACAGATGAATACGTGTAGGTAAAGCTTGCGGTGGTTCTTACCGATCCGTCGCCCAGGGTCCAGTTCCATTGCAGGGTGGTTCCATCCATGGGGTTGGTCATATCGGTCATCGTTACGGCGTCGCCGATGCAGAGCGATGGCTTGCTGAAACTGAAATCCGTTCTGGGTTGCGGATGAATATTAGTAAAGACGATGGTCGTATCATGCACACAACCGCCGTTACTGGTCACCTGAAGGTTTACATTGAATGGCCCGGCCGAATTATATCTATGCGCTGGATCTTTCAGTGCGGAGGTATTGTTGGGTGTGCTTGCCGGGTCGCCAAAATTCCACAGGTATTGAAAAGTATTTTCTGTGCCATCAGCGATGGTTGAACGGTTAATGAAGTTTGCCACTGCATTGGGTAAACACAATGAAGCCGGCATGCTGAAATTGGCAACGGGCTTTGGTAAAATGGTAAAAGGAATAAAGGTTCCGGCAACAGATGGGGTATCGCATTTACTGAGTAAAGTATTGCCATCATTGCCCCGTTGTAAAACAACCCGGAAACTGCCTGGGACGGTCATGCCGCTGGAAAGCCTGATGATGATCCTTGTGGTGAGGCCATTGGCACAATATGCCGGCAATGCACTACTGATAGAGGTTGCGTAGGGACCGGTAATGATGAAGTCGGAACCATTGGGAGCAAGGGAACTGCACTGAACAGAATCAGCCATCAGCAATATTAGAGAATCGCTGCTGCAGCGGTTGTTCAGGATGGTGTCCATGGGAACGGGCACCGATGAAAGCACGGTAAAGGGAAGCCGTTCATCAACCGGGATCTCATTATCGCAGAGATCAAGTATTGTATTGACATCATTTCCGTGCTGTGCAATGAGATCATAATTACCGAATGGAAGCGGCTGACTGAAGGTAAGTAATACAGAATCGGTATCAAATCCATTGCTGCAGTTGATACCGGCTGCAGCAATCACGTTGGCAAGCGGGGGAAAGATCCTGAAATCGGAACCATTCGGGGCAATGCTGACACACTTCATCCGCTTGTTCAGTTTTACCATCACCTGGGTGGCATCGCAGCTGGCCCGGTTGGCATTGGCCATATGGGGCGGCAGGGTATCGGTGATCACGGCGGTATTGCCGGGGCCGCCGAATGAAAGGGTGTAACCAAGCTGGGTATTTTCAAAATGACTTACCAGTAAAAGATAGTTGCGCCCGGCAACCAGGTCGGGCATGCTGCTGAAAAGATTTACTCCGGCACCGGAACATTCAATCAGCGACACGCCGCCTAACGCATCCGAAGCGCCGGTGAGTCCTTTTTCCCCCGACCAGTTACAGGCCACAAACAAGGATGGGTCGGTATACACATCGGATGGGTTCCGGCCGGTTACATCAAAGAGCTGCCAGTCGTAATCTTCATTGATGTCATCGGGCAGTATTAAAAAAGAAAGTTTGCCACTGACAAAGCAGGTGAATTTATACCAGTAGGGATTTTTATTGGTGATGATGCCGGAAGGATCGGGGCAGGGGCTGATCATCAGAGCGCCGCCACAGGTGGGTACGATGCCCTGGTGAAACAGGGAAGTACCGCACACGGGAAAAGCAGTTTCTGGATTTTGCCCGAGGGTGGTACAGGGCACCTGGGAAAATAAACCGCCTGTTGAAATGAAAACGGCAACCGTTACTATGGAGAGTTTTTTCAGCAGCATATTTTTGGGTGCAGCCGCATCATCTCCGGGTTACGAACTGGCGGCTGTCAGCTTTTGAAGAGCAGCAACAAGTTAGCCAATTTTTCCTTCAGCTCCTTGCGGTGTACGATGAAATCGAGGAACCCATGTTCCAGCAAAAATTCGCTGCGCTGGAATCCTTCGGGCAGGTCTTTTTTGATGGTTTCCTTGATCACCCTCGGACCGGCAAAGCCGATTAGGGCGCCGGGTTCGCCGCAGATCACATCGCCCAGCATGGCGAATGAAGCGGTGGTGCCACCGAAAGTTGGATCGGTGCACAAAGAGATGTAGGGTATTTTGGCATCGCTGAGCTGCGATAATTTACCGGAGGTTTTGGCGAGCTGCATCAGGGAGAAAGCGCTTTCCATCATCCGGGCTCCGCCGCTTTTGTTGATGATCATGAACGGGATATTGTGTTCAAGGCAATAGTCGCAGCCGCGGCTGATCTTTTCGCCCATCACGCTTCCCAGGCTTCCGCCGATGAATTCAAAATCCATACAGGCCACCACCAGGTCGTGCCCGTTTACTTTGCCATGTGCCACGGTCATGGAATCGTGGATGCCGGTCTTGGAATAGGTTTCTTCCAGGCGTTTGTCGTATGGTTTCAGGTCTACAAAATGCAGAAAATCTTTTGAGCGGATGTTGGCAAAAAGTTCAATGTGCTCATCGTTGTCGAAAATGATCTCAAAGTATTCGTCGCTGCCGATGCGGTGATGGTATTCACACTTCGGGCAAACAAAATTATTCTCACTCAGCTCCGAAACGGTGCAGGTGTATTTGCAGGAGGGACATTTTGACCACAATCCTTCCGGGGCGTCTTTTTTATCCTTGGTGGAAGTGAGGATGCCTTTCTTCATACGTTTGAACCAGCTGCTCTTCACTTCGTCAGACGGGTCTCCTTCACCGGCAAGACTGGCATCGAAATCTTCTTCTTTTTTCATGTGTGTAGGTTTAAGGGTTTAGGGGTTGATGAGTTTAGATGCTTAGAATTTACGAATACTAAACCTCTGAACCCTAAACCCCTAAACGTTTTAAACAACATTATGCTATTGTAATACTCTTATCCAGATAAACATCCTGTATGGCATTCAGTAATTCCACACCGTCTTTCATCGGCTTCTGGAATGCTTTCCGTCCGCTGATGAGGCCCATACCACCGGCCCGCTTGTTGATCACGGCCGTAGTAACTGCTTCGGCCAGGTCGGTAGCACCTTTACTTTCGCCGCCGCTGTTGATCAATCCAACTTTACCCATATAGCATCCGGCCACCTGGTAGCGGGCCAGGTCAATCGGGTGGTCGGTGGTCAGTTTAGAATATACAAGGGGGGAGGTTTTGCCGTGTTTGGTGGCATTGTACCCGCCGTTGTTGGTAGGCAGTTTCTGTTTGATGATGTCGGCCTGGATGGTAACACCGAGGTGGTTGGCCTGGCTGGTAAGATCGGCGGCGGTATGATAATCCACTCCGTCTACTTTAAAACCATTGTTGCGCAGGTAGCACCACAGTACGGTCGTCATACCCAGTTCATGAGCCATTTCAAAAGCGGTGGACACTTCCTGTATCTGGCGGGTGCTTTCGGCGCTGCCAAAATAGATAGTGGCTCCAACAGAAGTGGCTCCCATGTTCCAGGCGTCTTTTATTTTACCAAACATGATCTGGTCGAACTTGTTGGGCAGGCTCAGGAATTCGTTGTGATTTACTTTCACCATCATCGGGATCTTGTGCGCATACTTACGGCTTACGATGCCCAGTACACCAAAGGTGGAGGCTACGGCATTGCATCCGCCCTCAATGGCCAGTTTCACGATATTTTCCGGGTCGAAATAAATGGGATTAGGTGCAAAGGAAGCGCCTGCACTGTGTTCAATACCCTGGTCAACGGGAAGGATGGATACATACCCGGTTCCGCCCAGGCGGCCTGTATTTAATATGCTTTGTAAACTCTTTAAGGTTTGATTGGTTCGGTTGCTCTGGCTCCATACCTGGTCCACGTGTCCCGGATCGGGTGTGGTGATCTCCTTTTTGGTAATGGTCTTGCATTCATGATTCAGCAGCGAATCGGCCTGGTCGCCCAGTAATTCAATGATTTTTTTATTAGCCATATTAGTTTTGTTTTGGGCAAATTTAATATAAAATGTGTGGAAAGAGAAGCCGTGTGAAAATTAAGCAATTATGGCTTTAACCGCATGGGAACAACGGGAACAGAAACCTGAAATGCGGCTCCATGTACACTATGTTTTACATGATTCTGTACCGGTGTATTCTTTCCATAAGTTCATAAAGTATTCAGGGGCCTGCAGTAACCGGCTTCCGTACCAGCTGAAATATTCTCCATCCACCAGCAGCACTTTGCAGCCGGGAAGCTGTGCTGAAAATTCATCCAGGTGTTGTTGTTTGAACGGGTAGGGCTCAGAGGAGAGGAGCAACAGGTTGAGGTTGGCGGATTGAAGTTCAATAATGGTTGTTTCCGGGTACCGTGTTTGGTCATGGAAAACATTATTAAAGCCGCAGCGGGTAAGCATGTCGTGAATGAAAGTATCACCGCCAACGGTCATGCAGGGGTTTTGCCAGATGAGGTAAGCGGTTCGGAGTTTTTGGTTTAAGGTTTGTAGTTGGGTTAACCCGTTGAATTTTTCTTTTATCGAATGAATGAGCGAAACGGCGGCGGTTTGTTTGCCGGTTAATTGGCCGATGTCGGTAATCATTTGCAATGCTTCTTCCAGATTGTTTACATCGGTTACCCACACAGGATAATGCCTGGCCAGTTCTTCCACCTGTTCTTTTACGTTTTCTTCTTTATTGGCTATAATAAGATCGGGCTGCAGTTTGTGTACCAGATCCATCTTTATGGTCTTTGTACCGCCCACTTTTGTTTTGGTTTGACACCAATCCTTTGGATGAATGCAGAATTTGGTTATGCCGATGGTTTCTTCATGCAGGCCGAGGTAATGCAATAGTTCTGTTTGGGAGGGAACCAGCGAAACGATTCGACTGGGAATATAACCGGGAGCAGTGGTGTGCCGGAGGATCATGATCAAAAATAAGGCATAAAAAAAGCTTCCACAGCCTTTTGATGAATCAAACAACTGTGGAAGCTAACATTTTAACCAACCAAGCACGGGAGTTGGTTTTCTCAGGATTTCATTGGATCTGCTTCCTTAAGGGGGTTACCTTATTTTAGCAGAGTGGTTCCTTAATAATTTAATCCTGGTTTCAGTGTTCTTCAAATTAGCCATCATCGCTTTTTACGGCATAGGCTGGATATTGGTTTTTCTTTGGTCTTTCATTGCCATCATCGCTTTTTACGGCATAGGCGGTGGATACTGTCTTCTTGGTTTTTCGTTGCCATCATCGCTTTTTACAGCATAGGCAGTGGATATTGGTTTTCAAATACTTAGAAACCTTTTGGTTTTTCAACGGACAAAGAACTTAAAGCGAATATTGGTTTTTAAAGATCTTGGTTTTAAAATTAAAAGAAGTTGACTGATACTGGATCGTTTGTTGGTTTTTTACAAGTATTGGATCGAGTTCTTTTGGCTTTAATCAGGATTTTGGATAACGATTGATATTTAATCTATCAATCAACTTCTGATACAAAGATGCAACAGTTCATCCTTCTGTACCAGAGCGATATTGCTCTTTTTTCGGGCTATTGTAATTACTATTCAAATCGTAGATCGGCTATTTAACGGGTAGGAGAGCTACGAATCGGCTGATCGTAAAACTACGTATGTAGTATGGCAAATTAAGTGTATATACAAAGTGCCGCATCAGTCAGATGCGGCACTGGTAAGGCTTTTAAGTGTTCGTAAAATCCCGGACGATTTATTTGCTCAGGCTCTGGATTATGTCATATTTGGTTACGATGTGATATGCTCCGCTGTCGTCCTTGCTTAAAACCGCCCCGTTTTCTTTGGTGATATAAGTGCTCAAACGCTCCACCGGGGTGTCAAAAGCCACTTCGGGATAGGCTTTTTCCATCACCGAAGCAATAGTCTGCGTTTTGATGTCGGGATTGTTGAGGATCTTATTAAATAAGCCGCCTTCAGAAATGGCGCCCTTGTTCTCGCCGTTCTCGAGCACAGGAATGTTTTCAATGTCGTATTTCTTCATCAGGTCGATGGCCGATGCAACGGTATCCCCGCTGGTAAGACTGATCAAACGCTGAGCACCACGGCCTCCCACCACATCTCGGAATGTTTTTACATCCAGGAATCCACGCTCCATCATCCACTGGTCGTTGTAGATCTTGGCCACATACCTGCTGCCGTGGTCATGAAAGATGCAGACAACAACATCGTCTTTGTTCAACCTCAATTTTCCATCGGCATCCTTCGATAACTGGAGCATACCCTGGAGGCAGCTGCCGGCGCTGTACCCGCAGAACATGCCTTCTTCCTTAGCAATACGGCGGGCCATTACGGCTCCGTCCTTGTCGGTTACCTTTACAAACTCATCAATCACACTCATATCGTAGTTCTCGGGTACAAAGTCTTCCCCGAAACCTTCACTTATATATGGGTATACCTCTTTCTGATCAATTTCGCCCGTCTCAAAATACTTTTTCAATAAAGAACCATAGGTGTCTATGGCCCATACTTTTATGTTGGGATTTTTTTCTTTCAAATACTTTGCGGTACCCACAATTGTACCGCCCGTTCCGGTAGCAACCACCAGGTGCGTTACTTTTCCTTCGGTTTGCTCCCAGATTTCAGGACCGGTTTGTTCATAGTGTGCCAGGCGGTTGGCCAGGTTATCGTATTGATTTACATACCAGCTGTTGGGTACTTCGGTAGCCAGCCGTTTTGAAACGGAATAATAGCTTCTTGGATCTTCTGGCTCTACGTTGGTTGGGCATACGATCACTTCGGCGCCTACGGCTTTCAATATGTCGGCTTTTTCCTTTGATTGCTTATCGGTGGTTGTGAAAATACACTTGTATCCTTTCACACAGGCGGCCAGGGCCAGTCCCATACCGGTATTGCCGCTGGTTCCTTCAATGATGGTGCCCCCGGGTTTTATTTTTCCTTCCTGTTCGGCCACTTCCAGCATTTTAAGGGCCATGCGATCTTTAATGCTGTTACCTGGATTGAAGTATTCCACTTTTGCCAGTACGGTGCAGGGGAGTTGTTTGGTAATCTTGTTGAGTTTGATGAGGGGCGTATTGCCGATGGTTTCTAAAATACTGTTGAGCCACATATAGAATCGTTATTTGCCGCAAAGGTAAGGAAATGGGCCGGGGGTGGCGAATATGCCGCAAAGCTTTAATTCGAAACTTATCTACAGATTATTTATACCGGGTTCTACCGGAATTAAAAGTGGGCCGGTGCATATTTGTGTTGTCCAAAATCCAAAGAAAACAACCCAAATCCATTGTCCTTAAAAAAACGATGAACCTCTGAAGCCGTACGCAATTTTTAAAAGCACCTGAAAGGGTCAACTATTGTGAACGACATTAAAAGGCCTCCCCCCGGGAGGCCTTTTTTATTTTGTCAATAATTCAAGCGATCGTTTGATGGCTTCGTCCGATGCATTCATGGTTTCAAAATACCCTTCATTGCGCCATAACTGGCGGGCAATGGAAGAACGGAGGCGGTTCACCAGGTCTGCTTTTCCCTTTCCACTTACCTCAATAAGATTTACAGAATCCCGGGCGGCTGCTTCCACGAACCGGTTCCAGTCATCGTCCGAAAAAACAAATCCGGTTGCAAAATCACCGGGGTTTTTAAATGTTTTCAGGGCAGTCTGGTGCTGCAGGTAATAATGATAGGCAAAATTGCTGATGGTATTCTTGCCGTAAATTTTCGCCGCATCGCCGCTGAAACCGGTAGTGTCCAGTGCAATGAAATAATCGGGTGTGATGCCGCCACCACCATATACTTTTTTGCCGTTCTTTGTTTTATATACTTTGCTGGTATCATTCTTCACCGAGTCGGCGTACTGCGTTTCGCCATCGTGGTAGCGGTTGGCGATCTCATCATAATACACCCTGGTTCCATTGCTGTAGGAGCGTTGTATACTACGCCCGATAGGAGTATAATAGCGGGCTACAGTAAGCCGTAAAGCGCTTTTATCACTCAGGTCAAACTGTTCCTGCACCAGGCCCTTGCCAAACGACCTGCGGCCCACGATGGTGGCACGGTCCCAGTCCTGCAGGGCGCCGATTAATATTTCACTGGCACTGGCCGTACCCTCATCAGCCAGTACAACCAGCGGCCCTTTTTCAAACTGGCCTTCACGCCTGCAGCGGTATTCTTTTTTATCGGTGTGTTTTCCTTCGGTATAGGTGATGAGTTTATCACCGTCCAGGAACTCATCGGCAATTTCAACAGCCTCGTCCAGCACACCGCCGCCATTGCCGCGCAGGTCAAGTACCAGTTTCTGCAGCCCGGCTTTTTTCAGATCCTGCAGGGCCAGCATAAACTCCCGGTAAGTTTGTGTGGAGAATTTATTGAGGCGGATATAACCCACACCGGGTGCAATTATGTAACTGGCATCCACACTGCTGAGTGGAATAGCATCCCGTTTAATGGTGGTTTTCCTCTGTTCGTTGCCGCGTAAATAAGTAATGGTTACTTCTGAACCCCGGTCGCCCCGCAGAAATTTGCGGAAAGTATCAGCGCCGGTTTTCTTACCCGCAACAATGCTGTCGCCCACCTTCAGGAATTTATCACCGATGAGTAACCCGGCTTTTTCACTGGGACCGTCCTTGAGTACATTGATTACATTCAGTGTATCGTCTAAAATCGTAAACTCAATGCCAATGCCGAAGAATTTACCGGCCAGGTCCTCATTCACCTGCTGCAGTTCTTCGGCAGGAATGAAAACGGAGTGGGGGTCCAGTTTGCTGAGCATGGCTTCAATGGCTGTATCGGCGAGGGACTCCATTTTCACGTCATCCACGTAGCGGTTTTTGATCAGGTCCATGATCTCCTGGATAGGCCGGCGCTTTTCCAGTGAAAAAAAACCACGACCGGGCATATTGTCTCTCATCTTGTATCCCATATACATACCCACGATCATGGTGATACTGAAAAGCAGGGGCAGCCAAACCTGTATCTTTTTATTGTTCATGTTGCGAAGTTAATTTTTTGATACGAACCGCTGATAAATTCCGGCAAATTCATTCCAATGAATTAACTTCAATGTATAATCTTGTAACGATTCAATGCCGATCAAACTAATTGCCGACAGTGGCTCCACCAAAACAGAATGGTGTTTGCTGAACGGGAAATCCGTCCGCACTTGGTACACACAGGGGCTTAGTCCTTATTTCCTTTCTGCCGAACAGATCGAATACATCATTACCGAAGAACTGAAACCAAAAATGAAAAAGGCCGAACCGGATGAGATCTATTTCTACGGTACCGGCTGCAGCAATGCCGAAAACGTGAAGCTGGTAAAGAAAGCCATCCAGAAAGTTTTCACAGGGGCAAAAGAAGTTTCAGTTGACCACGACCTGATGGGGGCGGCCAAGGCTTTATGCGGACACGAAAAAGGAGTGGCCTGTATCCTGGGCACCGGTTCCAATTCCTGTTATTATAACGGCAAGAAGATCATGAAGAACAGTCCTGGCCTGGGCTATGTACTGGGCGATGAAGGCAGCGGCGCTTACCTGGGCCGTAAAGTGATCCAGTATTTTTTATACAAAACATTCGACGGCGACCTGATGGATCGCTTCCAGGCAAAATTCAATACCAGCAGCGATGAGATACTCACGGCAGTATATAAAAAACCATTGCCCAACCGCTACCTGGCTTCTTTTGCCATTTTTTTGGCTGAGAACCGCGGGCATTACATGGTGGAGAACATCATCGAGGACGGGTTCAATGATTTTTTCTTTAACCATATTTATAAATACCGCGAAAGCTGGACATTACCCATTCATTTTACCGGCAGCGTGGCCTGGGGATTCCGGGACGTGCTGAAAGACCTTTGTCATTCGTATGAACTGGAACTGGGTAAAGTAATCAAAAAGCCCATGGACGGGCTGGTAAAATTTCACCGATAAAAGAATTTATGGCCTTTAAACAAATAACCGAATCTTCGTCACCATACCGGCACCTCGAAAAGATGCCCATACAGGATATCCTTACGAATATCAACAAAGAAGACAAAATAGTACCGGCAGCCATTGAACAGGTAATTCCCAACGTGGAGCAGCTGGTAAATGCCATTGTGGATAAGATGCTGGTGGGTGGCCGTTTGTTTTACATCGGCGCAGGAACCAGCGGCAGGCTGGGCATTGTGGATGCCAGTGAATGCCCACCCACCTATGGCGTGCCGCATGGATTGGTGATTGGTATTATTGCCGGCGGAAAAAAAGCCATCACCGAAGCCGTGGAGTTTGCCGAAGACGATGTGGAGCAGGGTTGGCTTGATCTGAAAGCATTTGATGTGAATGAAAAGGACGTGGTGATTGGTATAGCCGCCAGCGGAACCACCCCATACGTGATCAGCGCATTGAACCAATGCCGGGCACATCATATTGTTACCGGCAGCATCTGCTGCAATCCCGATGCGCCGCTGAGCGCCGCTTCCGATCACCCGATTGAAGTGGTGGTGGGTCCGGAGTTTGTTACCGGCAGTACCCGCATGAAAAGCGGCACGGCACAAAAACTTATTCTCAACATGATTTCCACCACCGTAATGATACAACTGGGCAGGGTGGAGGATAATAAGATGGTGAACATGCAGCTCACCAATGATAAACTGGTTGACCGCGGCGTGAAGATGCTGATGGAAAAAACAGACATTGCAGATTATGAAACCGCCAAAGAACTTCTGCTGAAAACCGGAAGTGTTAAAAAGGCCGTAGAGAGCCGCCACACATAAAAAAATCTTGGAAGGATTATGTAATTTGACTAATTTACGTATCATATCGTATTAGTCATACAAAAACTCCTCTTATGAATCGTAAACTTCTACTCTCCTCAATTTTTATTGCAGCTGGTTTGGTTTCTGCGGCACAGGATGCCAACAGAACTTTTGCCATTACCGGCGACGGCAACGGCGATTTTTTGTGGATGAATATCCGCCAGGTGGATATCGGCTCCGGTAAGATCACGCAGGATGTATTCCAGCGAAATAAGTCTACCTATGTGATGATGGATGCCGATAACAAACAATCCATTGCAAAATCCGGGTTGGCTTTTCCAACAGCCACCATGGTGGCCGCTGCAGCCTACGATAAAAATCATGATAAACTATTCTTTACGCCCATGCGTATCGGCGAACTGCGCTGGTTGGATCTGAATGCAAAAGGCGATGAACGGAAATTTTATACCCTCCAGTCTTCCTTGCTGAACTCCACCGAAAATGTGCGTGACGAAGCGAAGAATTTCACCCGCATGGTAATCAATGCCGACGGCAATGGCTATGCACTCACCAATGATGGCAACCGGCTGATCAGCTTCACCACCGGTAAGAAAGTTGTGATTACCGACCTGGGCGGACTGATCGATGATGAATCCAATAAAACCATTTCCATCCACAACCAGTGCAGCAGCTGGGGTGGCGATATGATTGCTGATGCTTACAATAAGCTCTACGTGATCTCTGCCAACCACTATGTGTTTTCTGTAGATGTGGAAAGCCGGATAGCTAAGTACATGGGTTACATCAACGGGCTGCCGGCCGGTTATTCAACCAATGGTGCTGCCGTTGATAAAGACGGAGCCGTTGTGGTGTGCAGTGCAAATATGTTCGCCGGTTATTACAAATTCAAAATGGGTGAATTCAATGCGGTAAAGATCGAAGGATCGGATATGGTATACAATGCATCCGACCTGGCAAATGGCAACCTGCTTTACCAGAAGGAAGCCGATGCAGCGAAGAATTTCGGTTCGGCTGATTTCAAAGCCGTGGTACCCGTGATTACCAACGAAGCACATATTTATCCCAACCCGGTTACAACCGGCGAGTTCAAAATTTCTTTTGACGGCCAGCAGGCAGGCAGGTATAACGTGATCATTACCGACCTGAGCGGCAAAGCCATGATGACCCGTACCGTGAACATTGCTTCCAAAACGCAGGTGGAAACCATCCAGCTTAACCGAAGCTTTGCCAAAGGTGTTTTCATGGTAAAAGTAACCGACGCAAATAATAAATTCATCTTTACTGAACGTATTGTAGTGCAGTAATACAACCTGATTAAATAAACAGGAGGTTGCCCCGAACGGCAACCTCTTTTTTTTATAAAACCGGTGTATGTCTTTTCCATTTAATTCCCGGAAATTTGCAGCAGGCATCTGCCGCAGAACATTTGCAGGACATAGAACCATATTACAACTGGAGACATCTTTATACCGCCGAGGAAGATGAGCGTTCGCCCTTTTACCGGAGAACCTACAGCGAATTTGAATTTTCCCACACGGTATATAATTATTTCATTCACCCGCAGTGGGATGAATTCGGTTCCCGTACGCTGTACATGAAGATCCTGTTTGCGGACTATGAACAAAGCTATGCCATCATTGAATTACTGGGCGAATGGAACGACGCCATTGAAAACGACATTATGACCCTTCGCAGAGACATCACCGACATCATGTTTGCCCAGGGCATCAGCAAATTCATTCTCATAGCCGAAAACGTACTGAACTTTCACAGCAGCGATGACAGCTATTACGAAGAATGGCGGGAACAACTGGAAGATTCAGGCGGCTGGGTGGTGATCCTGGATATGCCTTCCCAAAGCCAATATGATTTTAAACAGGCCCGGCTTACCAATTATATTGAACTTATCGAATTTCCCCAGTGGCGTACACTCAAGCCCGAGCTTATCTTTCAGCAAATCGATAATATGATGCTGCGCCGGATTAATTAAGTCAGGCATAATTACTGTTTTTGCCCGTCCTGCCGTATTTTTGTATCCCAACTAACAACCTAATGCTTTCGCTATGACCTGGAAACATTTTTTCACTTCTTCCATCGGTAAGAAACTGGTAATGGGCCTGACGGGGCTTTTTTTAATATCTTTCCTGGTGATCCACTGCACCATCAATTCCATGATCTTTTTCAACGACGGGGGAGAGATGTTCAACATCTATGCTCATTTTATGAGCCACAATTACATCGTCCGGGTGATTGAAATCGGTTTATTTGCCGGGCTGCTGGTTCACATCATCCAGGGGTTGATGCTGATGAAACAGAACAGCGCCGCCCGTCCCGTGAAATACGAGGTAAATGCTGTAAGCGAAAACAGCAAATGGTACAGCCGCAGCATGGGATTACTGGGAACCCTATTACTGTTTTTCCTCATCCTGCATATTTCCAAATTTTTTGTCAATACCAAGATAGCCCTGTACAGCGGCGATGAACCGCACAATACCTACGAAGAAATGAAAGAATACTTTCAGCAGTTGTGGGTGGTAGTCGCTTATATAGCCGGTGTTGTTTCTTTGTTCTGGCATTTGCTGCACGGGTTTCCCAGCGCCTTTCAAACACTGGGCATTAACCACAAACGCTATACCCCCATCATCCAAATGGCCGGCACGGCATTTTCCGTTATTGTGTGCATCCTGTTTGCGCTGATGCCCCTTGCCTTTTATCTTGGCTGGATCAATTAACATTACCTAATCAACCAATCAACTATACCATGGCTTTAGATTCTAAGATACCTCACGGCGAAATGGATAAAAAATGGACCGATTACAAAGGTCATGTGAAACTGGTTAATCCTGCCAACAAGCGTAAACTGGAAGTGATCGTTGTTGGAACCGGGCTTGCCGGCGCTTCGGCTGCCGCCTCCCTCGGCGAACTGGGATATAAAGTAAAAGCATTCTGTTTCCAGGACAGTCCACGCCGGGCGCACAGCATCGCCGCACAGGGTGGCATCAACGCTGCTAAAAATTACCAGAACGACGGGGATTCTGTTTTCCGCCTGTTTTATGATACGGTGAAGGGTGGCGACTACCGGGCAAGAGAAGCCAATGTTCACCGCCTGGCCGAAGTTAGTGCTGCCATCATTGATCAATGTGTGGCCCAGGGTGTTCCCTTCGCCAGGGAATATGGTGGATTATTAAGTAACCGCAGTTTTGGAGGTACACAGGTACAACGCACTTTTTATGCAGCCGGGCAAACCGGTCAGCAGTTACTGCTGGGTGCATACAGTGCATTGGAACGCCAGGTTGCCCTGGGCAATGTTACTCAGTATAGCCGACATGAAATGCTCGACGTGGTAATGATTGATGGAAAAGCACGGGGCATCATTGCCCGGGACCTTATCTCCGGTAAACTGGAACGGCATTTTGGACATGCGGTATTATTATGCACCGGCGGATACGGAAACGTTTTCTATTTAAGTACCAATGCCATGGGCAGCAATGTAACTGCAGCCTGGAAAGCGCATAAAAAGGGTGCCTTCTTCGGCAATCCCTGTTTTACACAGATACACCCCACCTGTATTCCCGTGAGCGGTGATCACCAGAGTAAGCTGACACTGATGAGTGAGAGTTTGCGTAACGACGGACGTATATGGGTACCCAAACAAAAAGATGATAAACGCAAGGCAGTAGACATACCGGAAGAGGAAAGAGATTATTACCTCGAAAGAAGATACCCTGCCTTTGGTAACCTGGTGCCCCGGGACGTGGCATCAAGGGCCGCCAAAGAAAGATGTGATGAAGGGTATGGCGTGGGCACAACAAAAATGGCTGTGTACCTCGACTTTGCCGATGCCATCAAACGCTATGGAAAAATCGAAGCCGGTAAACAGGGCAATCACAATCCTGATGATGCCAGCATCCTCAGCCTGGGCAAAGCAGTTGTGGAGGAAAAATACGGTAACCTTTTCGAGATGTATGAAAAGATTACCGGTGAAAATCCGTACGAAACGCCGATGCGCATTTACCCGGCGGTGCATTATACCATGGGCGGACTGTGGGTAGATTATGAATTACAAACAACCGTTCCGGGATTATATGCACTGGGAGAAGCCAACTTCAGCGACCACGGCGCCAACAGGCTGGGGGCCAGTGCGCTCATGCAGGGATTGGCCGATGGATACTTCGTTATTCCGTACACATTGGGCAATTACCTGGCAGATGATATCCGCACGGCATCGATCCCCACGTCTCATCCGGCATTTGCAGAAACAGAGAAAGCCGTAAGCGACCGCATCCATCAACTGATGAATATTAAAGGAAGCCAGAGCGTGGAAAGTTTTCACAAACGCCTCGGTAAGATCATGTGGGATAAATGCGGTATGGCACGCAATGCTAAAGGATTACAGGAAGCGATCGGGGAGATCCAGCAACTGAAAAAAGAATTCTGGAGCGATGTACGGATACCCGGCGAAATAAATGAAATGAACCCGGAACTGGACAAAGCCGGCCGGGTAGCTGATTTTATTGAACTGGGTGAGCTGATGTGCAAAGATGCCCTGAACCGCAATGAAAGCTGCGGCGGCCACTTCCGTGAAGAGTCACAAACCGAAGACGGTGAAGCAAAACGCGACGATGCCAATTTCAGTTATGTGGCAGCCTGGGAATACAAGGGTGAAAGCAACTGGGAGATGAATAAGGAGCCGTTGAATTTTGAAATTGTGAAGCCAACGCAGCGGAGTTACAAGTAATAATTAATTTAGTAATTAAGGATTAATAGTTAAGTTTTTTTCGGCCCAGGGAGTATGCAAGTCAGTAACGGCATTTTGTATTGAGGGAATTATTCATTATTTATTCTTAATTATGAAAGTAAGTGGATTCACGTTTGTAAAGAATGCCGTGAAATATGGCTACCCGGTTGTTGAATCCATTACATCGCTTTTGCCGATCGTGGATGAAATGGTGGTTTGCCTGGGGGATTCGGAAGACGAAACAAATAAGCTCATTGAATCAATAGGCTCTGACAAAATAAAGATCATTCATTCCGTATGGGATAACAGCCTGCGGGAAGGAGGTAAAGTGCTGGCGGTGGAAACCAACAAAGCCATGGATGCAACCGCCGCCGGCAGCGACTGGCTCTTTTACATACAGGCCGATGAAGTACTGCACGAAAAGTATCATCCGGTGATACTGGATGCGATGGAGAAGTATAAAGATGATAAACGGGTGGAAGGGTTGTTATTCCACTACCATCATTTTTACGGCAGTTATAGATTAATCGGTGATGGAAGAAAATGGTACTCGAAAGAGATCCGGGTGATCCGCAACAATAAAAAGATCCGCAGTTATCTCGATGCGCAGGGATTCAGGCTGGATGACCGGAAGCTGAATGTAAAACTGATCGATGCGTATATCTATCATTACGGCTGGGTACGTAACCCGGTAGCGATGAAAAAAAAGTATACCGACTTCAGCAAACTGTGGAATGAAGACCCTGTTCATAATGCCTGGGTGGCTGAAGAGGAGAAAAAGGGGCAGCAGTTCGATTATTCCAGCATCGACTCCGTAACTCTCTTCAATGGTACCCACCCGGCAGTAATGAAAGAGCTGGTAAGTAAGGAAGACTGGAACTTTGAGATTGACGTAAAGAAAAAAAACTTCAAAAATACAAAGCACAGGCTCCTGTATTTTATCTGGAAGAATTTTGGATGGAGGCCATTTGAGTACAGTAATTATAAAAAGATTTAACTGGTTAAATCATCAGTAACAACCAAGCAATTCAGCAGTTAAGCAATTTATCTATATGGAACACTACACAATGAACCTCACACTGAAAGTGTGGAAACAAAAGAACAGCACAGCAACCGGTAACTTTGAAACCTACCAGGTAAAAGACATCTCCTCCGAAATGTCGTTCCTCGAATTATTCGATGTGCTGAATGAACAGCTGATCCGTGAAGGGAAAGACCCGATCGCTTTTGACCACGATTGCCGCGAAGGAATCTGCGGCGCCTGCAGCATGTACATCAACGGGCGGGCGCATGGTCCCTGGGCTAAGAATACCACCTGCCAGCTGCACATGCGTGCATTCAAGGACGGGGATACCATTGTAGTGGAGCCATGGAGAGCCGGGGCCTTCCCCGTGATCAAAGACCTGATGGTTGACCGTACTGCTTTCGACCGCATCATCCAGGCCGGTGGCTATATTTCGGTAAATACCGGCAACGCGGTTGACGCCAACGCCATTCCCATTGATAAAAAAGATGCGGATGATGCATTCATGGCGGCGGCCTGCATCGGTTGCGGCGCCTGTGTAGCCACCTGTAAGAACAGCAGTGCCATGCTGTTTGTAAGTGCCAAAGTTTCGCAACTGGCTTTATTGCCCCAGGGCGAACCGGAAAGGGAATCGAGGGTGCTGAACATGGTGGCGCAAATGGACAAAGAAGGTTTCGGCAACTGCACCAACACCTATGCCTGCGAAGCGGAATGTCCCAAAGGAATTTCCGTGGCAAATATTGCACGTATGAACAGGGAATACCTGCGGGCCGGACTCAATGCCGACTAAGCCGTTTATTTCTTTCTGAACTTTTTATTCTTGATGGTGAACACCCTCGACAGGTTGAAGCCAAAGTGTATATCTCCTTTAAAGAAGTCGCCCGTGGTTTCGGTAATGAAGGTCTTCTCCGTCATGCCGGTTGAGTTGGTGAAATGAAGCTGGAATACGTGACCACCTGTTTCGATATCAAACCCTACCGCCAGCGAATTTTTGGTGCCGGGTAACCGGTAATCCTGTCCCTCTACCAGCGAGATAGGCAATACGTGATAATACTCCACATTGAAGCTTAGCCGTTTCGACAACTTGATTCTTCCTCCGGCGCCCAGTGCAAAAATATCATTGGGGTCGGTTGCTGCCTGTGCCAGGTTATAATGCACGTACGACGGCATCAGCTGCAGGGAAAGACCTTCGCTGAATTTACGGGCGATGATCAGCTGGTGTGCATAGGTGATGCGTGAGGTATAATAGTTCTGTCGTTTGGGGTCTTCCCATTTCAGCGTATTGAGCATAACAGAAGAAGTGGCGCTGATGGAAATGGGTGAAGAACCACGCCCGCCTTTTGACTGGCGCAGGATCTTGAATTTATAATACGCATCGTATTGTTTCTGGTAGGTGCTGCGGCCGATACCCACCATCAGCCGGTTGGATATGCCATAATCGAGCCCCATCCGCATGGTGGCCTGGTCGAGCCCGAAGAACTCATACGAGCCACGGTTCACCATGCCAAAGCGGTGAGAAATCTTAACGTCCATCACACCGGCTGCCACGTTCTCGATCGATTGACCATTGATCAGCCGGGTGGTTTTAAACGTAGCCGTAGCATAATCTTTTTTTCGTTCTTTTTTACTTTCATTTTCCAGCATTTTCATCAGGTCGTCCTGTGCACGCAGCAAGGGCGAAAGAAGATTCAGCAGGAGAAACAATACGAGGTATTTTTTCATGATCAGGATTTTAACGGGTTAACTTTTGGGTTCGTACTTACAATCTACAGTTACATCAATGTCCTCCGATATCTTGTCAGCCACCAGCGAGGGAATGCTCACATTGTAATCTTTCAGCTTGATGGAAAATCTGGACGTGGCATTTACTTTACCCGATTTGATGATAACAGAACCGGTGTAGCTCACTTGCCGGCTCACGCCATGCAGGTTCAGTTCACCTTCCACGGTAACCGGGTAGGCGCCGTCTTTGGAAAAATTCACCGAGCTGATGTTCACGATCTTTCCCTTGAAAGTGGATTTGGGGTATTTGTTGCTCTCCACGTAGTTTTCATTGAAATGCTCCTCCATGAGTGCTCTTTCAAAATGAAAACTCTTGAGCAGGATGGCAAACACCAGGTCGCCGGTTTGTGTGTTGAGCACACTGGATACTTCATTGTTATCCGCTTCCACTTTTTCGGGTGATTTGGCCCGCGAATAAAACGATACTTTTCCCGATTTGGTCATCTGGATGTTTTGGGCGGCGGCACCCGTTGCCAGGCCGGCAAGCAGTACGCCGAAGAACAGTTTTTTCATAGTTGTGTGTTTAATTATTTGGAGTTCCTGAATCGATCCATCGCTGAATACCCGCCAGGGTACAGGAGGGTAGTTTGGCTGCCCCTTTCGGCATGCTGCCATTTACTCCGGTAGAGCCCATCAGCCTGCCGTTAACAGCCTGCGTCTTCACACCGTTGTAGGTATCCAGTATCACCCCCGATGAGGCGGAGGCCGTGTTGTGGCACCCACTGCTGTTGCAGTGTGTATTCATCAACGGCAGTACATCCGTTGAAAACTTCATCACCGTGGTGGTATCGCAGGGTACCTTTCCATCGGGATATAATAGTTCTGCCTTGTCGTAATAACAGCTTTCAAAGCTGAGTAAAACAAGGAAGCTGGCCAGGATTGTTACAATGATTTTCATGATCGGTATTTTATGCGTGTTGTTTGATTAATTATTGGGCGAACCTGCCGAGATCCATTTCTGCACCTGCGTGATGCGGCAGGCGGATAATTTATTTCCTCCCTGCGGCATGGCAATAAAGCCGGCATCATGCCGGATGCTGCCCAGCAGTTTGCCATTGAGTGCAATGCTCCGTACGCCCGCATACGTACTCAGGTCGATGCCGCCGCCTGCTGATGCAGGGTTATGGCATCCCTTGCAGTAACTGTTCATCAATGGTGAAACAGCACCCGAGTAAGTGAACAGGGTGGTGTCGCAATCATTGCATGCATTGTTTTTGGCTCCCTGCAGGATCCATTTATAGATGAGGTCCTTTTGCGCCTGGGTAAAGGCAGCAGCCGGGGGAGGTGGCATCCGGTCTCCGCCCGTTTGGTTAAGCACTTTATAGAGTTTGCTGTTTGCCGGGTCTCCCGGACGAACACCACCCGTAGCCATCACGTTTCCATACGTGGTAAGATTTACACCTTCCTTATGGGTAATGGCATCATGACAACCACTCATGGCGCAACTGGAATTAAGCAGCGGCAATACGCTGTTCTGGAAGTAAACAGTATCCGCACTGCAGGTTTGTTCGCCGCCTGTAACAGGGGTTTCAATCACCTGTATGGGGATGTCGTGTTTACACGACATCATGATCAGCAGGAAAAGAAGAATTCCAATGATCTCCAGTAATCTTGAATTTACTGTATGCATGGTTTGTGCAGGGTTTTTAAAATGGTTCTTCAAAAAGTATTGATATTTTATTTTTCCTGGATCATGCATCGTACCAATATCACATCGGTAAGATACCCGGTGCAGATTCCCTTTATGGAAACCTGGGTTTTTGGTTTGATCTCATGCTGAACGATACCCTCCATGGTACACCGTACAGTGCCCATCCCGGTGCCATCCAGGGAAACGACGGTTTTTCCTTCCTGGTTTTTTGATACATCGGTCACGTAGCCCGACACTTCCAGTACCTTGTCCAGGTAATCGCGGTTCGCATTTGCTTCATTGGCTTCGTAAGCAGCCACCAGGTGCATGGCGGCAATGCGTACCGGCCTGATGTGCTGAACATCCCGGTGGGGTTTGGTATACATGCGGTATCCCACAAAACCTGCCGTGATCAATGTCAGCAGCAGCAAGCCCCCGGTGGCAATGAGTATTTTCTTTTTACTCCTGGTCATACAAACGGTTTTATTGTTATAAAGATGGACCCGGGTTGTATCATGCATTCCTTCTGCCTCTTTCAACCTTTATCTGAACATGCCGGACCTGGATATACTTTCGCAAACCAGGCCAGCATGTCAGTTTTCCTGATACGCACCCTGCCCGTGTTATTAATCTGAATACCGGTGTCCTGCATTCACCCAGTTGGTGATGATGGCTTTTTCCGCTGCAGTTAAAAACGGTTGAGGACTCTTAGGCATCTTCACCCATCCCGGGGCATACAATACACTGGTGTTGTTGATCTGGCTCCATTTTGATACGATATTGCAATCTGAATCAAAATTGTAACCGGCTGCACTGTTGCCGGATCCGATATGACATCCGCTGCCGTTGCAACGGGTGGATATTAAGTTCCGTACCTGGGCAAACAACGGACCGCTGGCGATCACACCCACCGTGGTTGTTTGTGTTTTGGTACAGCCATTGGCATCCTTTACACCCATCACATAATTGCCCGCATTAAGGTTGGCAAACACATTACTTGCCTGGTAAGCGCCTCCATTGATGTTGTAGGTGAAACCGGTAGAGCCGCTGGCTGTAACGGTAATGCTTCCGTTGTTGGTGGGTGTAACACAAGGGGTGGTGTTTACTACCGCTGTTGTAATTACAATGTTCACATTGCTGCATGGACTGGTTGCAGTAAGTGTTACCTGTGTACTGCCCAAACAGCCGTTGGAGTTTTTGGCAGTAACGGTATAGGTGCCGGCTGCCAGGTTACTGAATGTACCGCTGGCCTGGAAAGCACCATTATTCAGGCTATAGGTAAACCCGGTGCCGCCGGTAGCTGATGCAGTGATGGATCCGTTGCTTTGACCCGTAGTTGGATTAACGGTGGTGGTTGTTACCGTAACAGTTACCCCGGCACAGGGATTGGTGGATCCCAGTGCCACCGTTGCAACCCCGGTACATCCGTTGGAGTTCTTGGCTGTGATGGTATAGTTTCCGGCTGCCAGGTTGCTGAATGTACCGCTGGCCTGGAAAGCTCCGTTGTTCAAACTATATGTGAACCCGGTGCCCCCGGTGGCAGTAGCAGTAATAGAACCATTGCTTTGACCGGTGGTTGGCTGAACCACGGTGGTGGTGACCACTACGGTCACACCCGCACAGGGGTTATTTGTTCCAACAGTGATCTGGCCGGTACCAATACAACCCGCCGCACTCCTGGCTGCAACGACATATGTACCTGCTGCGAGGTTGTTGAAGGTGCCGCTGGCCTGGAATGGTCCGCCATTTAAGCTGTATGTAAACCCGGTACCGCCGGTAGCGGTGGCGGTAATGGTCCCGTTCGATTGATTGGGCGACGCATCGGTTTTTGATAAGTTAACAGTGATGGTAACACCCTGACAGGGATCATAAGAGTCCACCTGTATCACTACAGTGTCGGTGCAGCCAACAGAGTTTCGGCCCACTACATTGTACGTGCGGAAGGGTTCAAGCCCGGAGAAGAAACCTGTGTCCTGGTAAGCGCCGCCGTTCAGGCTGTATTGGAAACCTGACCCTCCTGTTGCTGAAGCGGTGATGGTACCATTGTTCTGGTTCAGCGTGGCGGGGGTTTGGGTTGCCGTAACCGAAAAACCAATGGCATCGCAGGATGGAGCAGGGATCTCATGCTTACAGGCAAACTGAACCAGGGTGATCAGCACCGCCATCAGCCCAACAATTCTGATTGTAAGATTTCTTTTCATAAACGTTATTGGATTTGTGTTTGAAAATTGAATAATCTCATTTTGTTATGCACCGGATTTTTCCCGTTTAAACACGAAAATCAGGCCTGTTAAAGTAAAAATCAGGTAAAATCACGCTGAACCTGCAGGAACGGGTGCTGAACCTGCAGGGCATTCCGGTATGGGAAGGAAGCTATTCGGAAAGCCAGTTTTTGAAGTCGTGTGCCCGGTCAATGGCAACGATGGTATCGAGGGGAGTGGGAGGGGAAAGTTTTACATTGATCCGGGACCGGGTATGTGCTTTCATTTCGTCAATGGCGTGATGACCGATGATGAACTGGCGGTTAATGCGGAAGAAATTTTTCGGGTTCAGCATCTGCTCCACCTGGTCAAGATTAAAATCCATTGGGAACCGTTTGCCTTCATTGGCACACAGAAAATTGGTCTTGTTCTCCGTATAGAAATAGGCAATGTCCGTAACCCGGATAGAACGGATGGTATCGCCAAGCCGGATGATGAACCGGTCTTTGTACTGCTTACCCGCCTGCGGGATGTTCTGGAGTATTTGTGCATAGTTCACCGAAAACGAACCCGAACGCTGCAGCAGTTTGAGTTTTTCCACGGCCCGGCGTACATCATCTTCGTCAATGGGTTTCAGCAGATAATCCACACTGTTTACCTTAAATGCCTGCAGGGCGTAGCTTTCGTAGGCCGTGGTAAAAATAACCGGGCAGGTGATGGTTACCAGGCTGAACAACTGAAAGCTGTTCCCGTCGGCCAGCTGGATATCCATAAATACCAGGTCGGGCATGGGGTTCCGGTCGAACCAGGCAACTGCTTCTTCGATGCTTGAAACCGTGCCGGCTGATTCGTACCCGGGTATTACAATGGATACAATCTTCTGCAGCCGCTGCAATGCCTGTTCTTCATCTTCCAGGATCAGTATTTTCATATTAAGCTGAATAAAGTAAAGGAAGCCGTATCACAAATTCCGTTCTCGTTTCTTCAATCACCACTTCCTTCGGTGTTAAAATTTTATAGCGGTTCTTTATGTTTTTCAATCCCACGCCCTCGCTTTCTTCTTTTTCAAATTTGGGATTGATGTTGTTGCTCATCACAATCTGCCCGGGTTCGGTGCGGATGTGAATGTACAGCGGTTTTTCCTTGCTGATGATGTTGTGCTTAACGGCGTTTTCGGCCAGCAACTGCAGTACCAGCGGCGGAATCAGTCCGGTACGCATCACGTTGTAATCCACATTCACCGTTACCTGCAGGGCACTGCCGTAGCGCTTACTCTGGATGAACAGGTACGATTTCAGCAGTTCCAGTTCTTCCGCCAGTGTTATCAGTTCCTTCTGGCTGAAGGCCGTCATCTTCCGGTAAAACTGTGATAAATGTTTGATCAGCACCGACGCTTCTTTGGGATTGTCTTCCACAATATTCATAAGCGCATTAAAACTGTTGAAGAGGAAATGAGGGTTTACCTGGTTCTTGAGCGCATCGTATTGCAGCTGGAATTTTTCCCGTTCTTCCTGTTCGGATCTGCGTACCTTTTTAATACGGCCGAGCAATACCAGGTATACCACAATGGCCGCAGCCAGCAGGCTTGCCAGGCGGAACCACCAGGTTGTCCAGAACGACCGCCGGATATAAAAAGAATAGGTTGCCACCGGCGATGCCTGGAAATTATTATTGACCGAAGCCCGTACTCTTATCTCATAACTACCCGGCCGCAGCTGTGAAAAGTTGATCACCCGGTCGCCGGTTGTTTCCCAGTGCTTGCTGTATCCTTCCAGCCAGTACTGGAACTTTATTTTTTCAGGCGCTTTGTAATACGCAGCAGACAGGGTGAAGCTGAAACTGTTCTGGTGGTAGTCAAATTCCTTTTGTGTGGCGGTATCAATTATTTCATTAAAGAGACGTACTTTTTCAATTACAGCTGCCGGTACAAAACCAAATGAAGATGAAGCGGTGTTCAGGCAAACGATGCCATTATTGGTACCAATCCAGATGCTGCCATCCCGGTTCCGGGTGATGGAGTTCAGGTTAGGTTGCTGTTCTTTAAATCCCGATTCGGTGCCAAAGTGCTGTACCACATTTTTTTTGGGATTGAATACATCAATTCCTTTTTTATTGACAGCAATGATATTATTGAATTCATCGGCGGCGATGGACGTGATGGTGATGTCTGTTAACCCGTTCCGGGTATCATAGTGGGTGAATTTTACATCATCGTATTCAAAAAGTCCGTCGTTGTAGGTGCTCACCCAGATGTGCCCGTTGTGGTCTTCAGCGAGTGAATACGCCACTTTCGACGGGAAGAGGCGGTGTGCATAGAAATTCATGAATTGACCTTTATCGAGCATGGTTACACCGGCGCCATCCGTGGCAAACCAAACCCGGTTCTTTTGATCGATGAGGATGGAATAGACGTAATCGCTGCCCAGTCCGTCCTTCTTGCTGTAATTTACATAGCGGATCTTTTCCTGCAGGTCGTAGTTGTTTTCTTCCAGGTAGAACCGGGCAACCCCATTCAGTGTGGAAATCCAAACCTGGTTGTCTTTACCCGCAATGTTCAGGATATTGCCATAGTAAGCAATGGGATTTTCGTCAATGCGCCGCCATTTACCGGTATGTATATTCAGGCGGAAAAGTCCTTCACCCATGGTTCCGATCCACAGGCAGCCGAACCGGTCTTTGTATAAACTGGTGATGTCGATATGATTTTCCGGAGCTGTGATATCGTATGCACGAAGCAGCCCATCACCCAGTGAATCCTGTGTGCTTCGGTACAGGCGCAGATCCGGGGTAAACCATAATTGGTTTTCGTCATCGGCCAGTATGGAATGTACATTCGTAAGTTTGGTATTGCCGGCCGCATACCAGTAACGCAGGTAATCGGCAGTGAAGCTGAGCAGTTTTCCTTCGCTGGTTGCCCATATATTGCCTTCGTTATCGTACTGGATATCGGTAATGCGTTTTAAATTTCCATCGGGCGACAGTGAATGGGCTGTGAAGCTGGCCGATGCTTTATTATAAGCAATGATCCCTTTTTCCTCGGTGGCAATGAAGATGGTATTGGCTGCATCGATCATATCGTTCACCTGTCCAAACTGCCACTGGCGCCGGAAGCTGGAGTCAATAATCCTGTTACCGGGAATTTCAAATACCAGGAAGCCCTTGGACTGCATGCCGATCAGCAGCCGGTCTTTCTGCCTGGCTGCCACCAGCGATGTAACGATATTATCCGGTAACCCGTTGCGGGCAGTAAAAAAACTGATGGTTCTTCTCCCGGTTTCAAAACGGATGAAAGACAGGCCGCGGTCGGTACCTGCAATTAACTGGATGCCATCGTTGATGTAAAGGCAATTCACATTGTCATCACTCAGGCCATCTTTTTTGCTGATCTGCTGCAGCCGGTTATTCTCATAACAGAAAATGCCTTCGCCGGCGGTGCCGATCCATAGCCTGCCGCCGGTATCACCGCATAAGGCGCTGATGGCCACCTGCGGCGCTTTTTCCCGGAATGAAAGCCGGGTGACACGCTGGTCATTCAGCAACAGGAGGCTGCCGTTTTTACAACCCACCCAAATGGCTCCCCGGCTGTCTTCATACAGGGCCGTGATATGCAGGTTGCCATTCACCGGCAATGAAATCTTTTCCGGATCGATGCCATTATACTTGAACAGGCCTTCCGATGTGCCGATCCACAAAAACCCCAGGTGGTCCCTGAGCAGCACGGTTGATTTAATGGTGAGATTATCTTCCTCGATGTTGACCGTTTTTGAAAAAGGGTATTGTGCAGTTGTGGTACCCGCAACCGAAAAGAGGAAAACAAGTAAGATTGCAGCTACCGGTTTCATTGTTTTGCAAATTCAGCGTTTACGGTAACATTTATTTCAGCCGCCAGTTTTTCATGAACGATCCGGGGTATTTTAATGTCGTGTTCGGAAAGTAATACGGTGAACATGCAGACCAGTTTGATCACCCCGTTCTTTACCACCAGGTCGCCCTGCAGCAGGCGTTCCTGCTCCACCCCGTGTATCACCAGTTTACCCTTGGCCCGCAGGTTGTAGCTGCCGTCTTTGGTAAAATCATCTTCTTCAATGATGTGACCGGTGAAGGTGGCGTTCGGATATTTGTCGCTTTCCATGTAGTTTTCGTTGAAGTGCTCTTTCTGCAACGGACCATTGAATCCATCGAATGATTTGATGCTGATGGAAAAGGCAAAGGTTCTTTTCTCTGCATCCATGATGCCTTTGAGCTGGGGAGATACCGCTTTGATCAGTTCAAGCCGGGCGGTGGAATGAAAGGTAACCGTTCCTTTCTTTATCACATAAATGGCTGTTCCTGTTTTTTGAGCAGGTATAACAGCCGGAAAAAGGAACAACAGGAATAATACGCTATGACATAGGTTCATTTCTATATTGTGGTCTGGGTTTAATATTAAACAGCCTGCCCGTCAATGAGTGTAACTTTGGTTACATTCATTGCGGGCTACAGTAGTATCAGGAATGCTCTGCAGGAAAATACAGGTGCGCTCACCTTACCGGTGAATAATAATTTTCTCTGTTATCACTTCCTCTTTCAGTTTCAGCCTTGCCAGGTAAACGCCCGTTTGCAGGAAGGGAAGATCAACCGGTAGTCTGCCTGAAAGGTTGTTGAACATTTTTTGAAATACCCGTTTGCCATCGGCGGCGTACAAGGTGATCCATTCCACCGGCCTGTCGGAATACACAAAGAGCTGGCTGCCGGTAACCGGCACCGGGTAAAGAAATACACTCCGGGCAAAGATTTTGCTTACACTTACGGTATCGGAGTAAGTAATTCTTCCCGACCGGTCGGTAATCTTCAAGCGGTAATACAGTTTTGTGAAAACGGGTATGTTGTGACGGAAACTGTAGTTGTTGGCAGGCGGGATATTAATGGCATTCACTCTTCCGGCAGCACTGAAACTGGTTCCGTCGGTGCCGAATTCCACTTCAAAAAATGAAACATTCTGTTCATTCAGCGTTCGCCATTTAATTTCATTGTAGCCGTTTAATGCCGTAGCGGAAAAATCAAGTACGGTTACCGGCAAAATAGTACTGGTGATCACTTTATATAATACACCGTTCCTCGACAAGGCATACAGGTCGCCATTTTCTGCTTCGCCAAAACCGGCGATATTGCCCGGCAATCCGGCCTGTATGCTGGCGTCAAAACCACCGGAGCCATTTTGTTTGATCACCCAGGTATTGCCCGACACATAATCGGAGCAGATATAATACCCATACATCGCGGCAAATTCGGCGCCCCGGTACACATGACCACCGGTGATGGAAAAACCACCCGTGGTTCCATTATGGGGATATACAAAAACAGGGGCAATGTAACTGCTTTGCGCCTGGCATCCTGCAGTGTTGTAAGCAGCATTGCCTTCGTAACAGCGCCATCCGTAATTAACACCGCCGGATGTGGCATAGGTGCGGAAATCAACTTCCTCCCAGGCGCCTTGTCCCACATCGGCAATCCACATATCATGGGTAAGCCGGTCGAAGCTCCAGCGCCAGGGATTGCGCAAGCCCATGGCAAAGATCTCGTCACGTACAGATGGATTGCTTACATAGGGGTTATCGGCAGGAATGGTATAGTATGGAGGGGTATTGAAATTATCCACGTTGATGCGGATCATTTTACCCAGCAATGAATTTCCGTTTTGAGAATTATTATCCGGGTCGCCGCCACTGCCGCCATCGCCGGTGCCAAAATACAGGTGGCCATCATGACCAAAGAGTAATTTCCCGCCATTGTGATTAGAATAAGTGGGATGCGGAATGGTGAGTATCACCCTGCCGGTTGTTTCATCGGCAGCATTGGGGTTGCCGGCCAGGGTTTGAAAACGGGTGATCCGTATGTCGCCGGCGGTATTGGTATAATAAACAAAGAAGTACCGGTTGCTTGCAAAGCCCGGGTGAAAAGCCATGCTTAATAAGCCACGCTCACCGCCACCGGCAATGCTATCCGGTATGTCCAGGAAATTGCCGGCCTGCAGTACGCCATTGGATACAATCCGTACCCGGCCATCCTGCTGTACAATGAAAAGCCGGTTGGTTCCGTCGCCGGCATTCACTATATCCACCGGCGCCGTTAGTCCCGATGATACTACCGGGTTAAATATCAGAACCGGGGTGGGTTGTGCTGAGGAACGGCCATAAAATAAAAATGGTACTGCTACAATCAGCAACAGTACCACCGTATTTCTTTTAGCTGTATACAATGTACTCATGATACAGGGTTTATCGGATGATAGACTTAACGCCTCCTTAACACAAATACAGTGCCAGAGGACCTTTTCGCCAGAATGAATACCAATTTACTGGATCACCACTTTTTCAACCAGGTATTCTTCTTTTGTTTTCAGGCGGAGCAGGTATACACCTTTGGGCAGGCTGGGCAATGAAATGGCAATGGAGCCAGCAGTGTTTTCCAGGTTACGGCGGAAGAGCAACCGTCCATCAGTGGTAAAAAGCTGAATCATTCCCACCGGTTTTTCAGTAATGAATTTCAGCTGGCCGCCGGTTACCGGGCTTGGAGATACTTTTACAGATGCTGCCTGTTTTCTATTAAGTACCAGCACCGTTGAATAGGTAACACGTCCATCTTTGGCCGTTGTTTTCAGCCGGTAAAAGAGTTTTTCAAAACCGGCTACTAAATGGCTGAAGCTGTATTGATTCTCTACGGTGCTGTTCAATGCGCTGATTTTCCCCGCATGTGCATACCTGCTGGCATCATCGCTGTATTCAATTTCGTAATGAAGGATATCCCGTTCGTTGGCGGTTTTCCATTTCAGTTCGTTGTACCCGGTAAATGCACGGGCAGTAAATTCAAGCAGTGATACAGCGAGCGGCCCCCCGCTGTTGGTGGTAACTTTATAAAGCGTGCCGGTTAAAGTAACAGCATAAAGGGCTCCGTTCTCATCTTCTCCAAATCCTACAATGGAAAGCGGTAGTCCCGTTTGCATGGAAGTGGTCCATCCGCCACTGCCATTGGGTTTTATCAGCCAGGCATTGCCGGACACATAATCGGCGCAGATATAATAACCATACAATGCAGCATATTCAATGCCACGGTATACGTGTCCGCCAATCACCGAAAATCCACCCGTTGCATTGTTGTGCGGATAAACAAAAATGGGAAAGCAGTAATTGGCAGGTGGTAAGCAACCGGCGGTTACAAAATCATCGTTGCCTTCGTAGCAACGCCAGCCGTAATTGATACCTCCCGAACCGCTGAGGGGCAGGTGATTGATCTCTTCCCAGGCTGCTTCACCCACATCGGCCACCCATACATCATGGTTCAGCCGGTCGAAACTCCAACGCCAGGCATTACGCAGGCCTATGGCATAGACTTCGTCTTTTACATTCGGATCATTTACGTATGGATTGTCCGCGGGGATGGTATAATACGGGGCCGTATTGAAATTATCCACGTTGAGCGGATCATTTTGCCCCAGAGTATATTTCCATTCTGTGCATGATTGTCGGGATCGCCACCCGGGCTTCCATCGCCGGGTGTGAAATACAAGTGACCATCGGGTCCGAAAAGCATTTTACCGCCGTTGTGATAACTGGTGGTAATGGCCGGAATGGTCATGATGACCACCCCCGTGGTTTGATTGATGGCTGTATTGGCGAGCGGGTTCGCTGCTTTAAACCGGGTTACCCTGATGTCATAATTGGATGTGAGGTAATAAATGAACAGGTATCCGTTGCTGGCATAATTGGGATGAAAGGCCATGCTGAGCAGCCCGTTTTCGTTGCCGGGGGGGAGGCTGTCGTGTATATCCAGGAAAGCAACTGCCTGCAGCACACCAGCCGAAACGATACGTACTTTGCCGGTTCGTTCCACAATAAATAACCGGTTGGTTCCGTCATTTGCATTCACAATATCGAGCGGGGAACTGAATCCTGTAGTAATCACCGGGGTGAATGTGAGTACCGGCGGCGATTGGGCGAAGGATGAAGCAATGGAAAAGAGTAGGGTGGAAGATGCCAACAGCACCGCTGCCAGATTTCGTTTTAAAGTGTACAGTTTGCACATGATGTAAGTTTAACAGGATATCCGGTAATGGCTTTTTCAAGCAATCATGTGGCTTCTGCAGGCGAAAGTAGCCCATCAATTTAAAAAATTGCTTTATGTTTCGCACAGTTTTCGCACATTCTGTCGTTCTAGTACCGGATGTTTATGAGAACGGGCAACGGGGTTGTGCAGGGTTTTGCTGTGCTGCATTTGCTTTTGTACAGCGCAACAGCCGATTTAGCCGTCTTGTACAATAATCACTAATTTTAGCACTACTAATCCCCAACGAACGTTTGAAGCTGATAAGGATATACCTATTCCTGCCTTTGATACTTTGCGTGCACTTTGCCGGTGCACAGGTAAATCCAGCGCCGCTTTCCAACCTGTATAAAAAGAGTTTTTCCACCCGGGAGAATGTTATCCGGCTAGATTCCATGAGTATTGTGCCCGGCAGCGTGGTGGTGGAGGGTATTTCTTCTTTCTATTATAAAATTGATGAAGTGAATGCCACGCTTACCTGGCTGCAAAACCCCGGGGTGGATAACGTAACCATTACATACCGGCTGTTTCCTTACCGGCTCAACAGCGTGGTGCGGCATTTCAGCTACGACAGCATCAAAAATAATTTTTTAAGCACCACGCCCTTTGTTTACCGGCCCGGTGCCAAACAAACCAGCCCGTTTACCGACTTCGGTAATATCCGTTCGGAGGGCAGTTTCGGACGAGGTATTTCCTTTGGCAACAGCCAGGATGCGGTAGTAAGTTCGAGCCTGAACCTGCAGCTGAACGGTTTTATCGGCGACAGCCTGGAGCTGACTGCCGCCATCACCGATAATAATATACCGGTACAGCCCGATGGAAACACGCAGGATCTTCGTGATTTCGACCGCATATACCTGCAGGTGAAGAAAAAAGGCTGGCAAGCCAATTTTGGAGATATTGATATCCGCCAGAGCAGAAACTATTTCCTCAACTTTTATAAACGCCTGCAGGGTGTTTCCTTCATTACTGATAACCGGCTTGCTAAAAACATAAACAATTCATTGTTGCTGAGCGGTGCCATCGCCAAAGGAAAATTCACCCGCAATGTTCTTACACCGCTGGAAGGCAACCAGGGACCATACCGGCTCAGCAGCCCCACCGGTGAATTATACTTCGTGATCCTGGCCGGCACCGAACGGGTGTTTATGGATGGCGAATTGCTGCAGCGGGGCGAAGACCAGGACTATGTGATCAACTACAATACCGCCGAACTTACTTTTACCCCGAAGCGGCTGATCACAAAAGACAAAAGGATTCAGGTGGAATTTGAATATGCCGACCGCAACTTCCTCAATTCCCAGATCTATGTGAATGATGAAGTAAAATTCAGTAACCGCTTTATCCTCAGCGTTGGGTTTTATAATAATGCCGATGCTAAAAATTCTTCCATCAACCAGGTGCTGGATACCAGGCAAAAGCAATTCCTGGCCGATATCGGCGACGGCATTGATACGGCCTACTACCAGAATGCGGTCCGGGATACTTTTTCGGTGAATAAGATTTTATATAAGAAGATTGATACATTATATAACGGATCGCTTCACGATTCTATTTTCGTGTATTCCATCAACCCGCTTGATACGCTGTACAGCCTCACTTTTACGTACCTGGGACCCGGCAAAGGAAATTACGTGGCACTGCCCAGTGTGGCCAATGGAAAAGTGTTTGGCTGGGTTTCGCCCGATGCCAATAATAAAAAGCAGGGAGAGTATGCACCGGTGCTGCTGCTTATTTCGCCGAAGAAACTGCAGGTGGTAACCGTGGCAGGGGAGTACCTCTTTTCTCCCAAAACAAAACTCAAGGCCGAAGTGGCCATGAGTGATTACGATGTAAATACGTTTTCCCGGAAAGACAAAACCAACGACAAAGGTTTTGCTGCCAAATTCCAGTTTCAGAATGATGATGCAAAGATCCGCCTGTTCAGCAAGCCGATGCAGCTGCAAACACGGTTGGGATACGAGTTTGTTCAGAACCGATTTAAACCGATTGAGCGGCTGCGGAACATTGAATTTCTTCGTGACTGGAGTTTACCGTATGATATTGCACCCGCCGACGAACACATCGGCAATGCCGGATTAAAACTCGGTGATGCAAGGGGCAATTTCTTCCAATACGACCTCACCAGTTATACCCGCAGTGATAAATACAGTGGATTGCGTCAATCGCTTACTACTTCCACCACTATGAGCGGATGGAAACTCAGTACGCAGATCAGTCTCACCACGCTCAACAATCTTTTGCAGAAAGGCAGTTTCTTCCGGCCAACGGTTGACCTCAATAAAGAGCTCACCCGCTATCGTAAAATGCAGGTGGGTTTCAAATATAACAGCGAACACAACCTTCTCCGCAATAAGCAAACGGATACACTAACCCCGCTAAGCTTTGCCTTCAACATCTGGCAGGTATACCTGCGGTCGGATCCCGAAAAGCCGAACCGTTGGGGAGTATCATATTTTACCCGTAACGACCTGTTGCCGATGGGATCGAAACTGGAAAAGGCCGACCGCAGTGATAACTACAATGTGTTTACCGAATTGATGAAGAGCGAACGGCACCAGTTCAAACTCAATCTTACCTACCGGAAACTGTATGTACAGAACCCTGCCGTCAGTGTGCAGAAAGAAGACAAGAGTTTGCTGGGGCGTGCGGAGTATTATGTTAATGAATGGGGTGGTTTTATAACCGGTAACATGCTGTATGAACTGGGATCGGGGCAGGAACAGAAACGCGAATACACTTATGTGGAGGTGCCCGCCGGCCAGGGCGAATATACCTGGATTGATTACAATGCCAACGGCATCCCCGAGCTGAATGAATTTGAGATTGCCCTTTTCCCCGATCAGAAAAAATACATCCGGGTGTTTACGCCCAGCAATCAATATGTAAAGGCCAATTACCTGCAGTTCAACTACAGTTTTGCCCTGAACCCGAAAATGCTGTTCCGGTCAAACAATCTCACGGGGTTTAAAAAACTGCTGTCACGTACCAGCACCAGTTCGGCCCTGCAGATCAGCAAGAAGGAAATTTCCACCGGTCATTTCCTGTTGAATCCCTTTGATAAAAAACTGGTGGATACCACGCTGATCACCCTCACGTCATTTTTGTCAAACACGTTTTATTTTAACCGCAGCAATATCAAATGGGGCTTTGATGTTACACACAGCGTGAACAACGGGAAGGCATTGCTGTCGTACGGGTTTGAGAGCCGGAAACTGCGTTCACTTTCCGGCAAAATACGATGGAACCCGAACCGGAGTATGGTAACAACGTTTGCCTACCGCAACATCAAGAATGTGCTTAATACCGTCGGGCCGAAATTCAATAACCGCAATTACCTCGTGCTGCAGGATGTGTTTGAACCCTCCGTGACGTATATCCATAAAAGCAATTTCAGGTTAAGCTTTACGTATGCCTACGGGCAGAAACGCAATACGATCGATTCGCTGGAACGGGCAAGCAGTCATACGCTTACTGCCGACATGCGGTATAATATACTTAACAATAGTACACTCAGTGCCCGTTTTTCACTCAACCAGATCAACTTCACCGCATATTCCGGTGCCGCCAATACCACTGTGGGATACATTCTGCTGGATGGATTGTTGCCCGGAAAGAATTACCTGTGGAATCTGGAATTCAGCAAAAGGCTGGCAGGCAATATCGAGATCAGCATCCAGTACGACGGAAGAAAGCCGGGCGATACCAGAACGGTGCATATTGGCCGGGCTTCTATCCGGGCCATCTTCTAACAAAAAAGCACCCGTGGATACCGGATGCTGCTGTTGTGAAATCAATATCTTTATATGTCAGCTGAAAATGCCGCCTTTTTTCAGGCTGCGGATTCCTTCGCCGATCTTGAAGCCGTTGTTGTACACTTCAATTTTATAATCGCCGGTGGCAAAGCTGCTGTTCTGCTTCAGGTCGATGCTTAAAGTTTGCCGCTGGCCCTGTGTGTAGTTCACGTCAATTTTCTGTGTAAAGGGTTTCTCTTTTCCATCCCGTGTATTGAACTTGCCGGAGCCGAGTGTTTCCATCGATACAGGGTTTCCATCGGGCGCATACACACATACATAAATGAATTTTGTGCCGGAGGTGGCGGTACGGTTTTCATCAATGTCGAAACTGATCCGTAATTTATCCACCCGCTTGGCTACCGTGGTGGTTTTTTCTTTGCCACTGCTTTTTTCGTTGATGCCAAGGATGGAAAAATTGGAAGCGTGCAGGGTGGAGGCGATGTCGATCACTTCATTTTTTTCGGTGATAATGGTTTTAGCCGAGTCGAGGTCATGCTGCACTTTATCACGCTGCTGCAGGGCTGTATTTTTTTCCTGGGTGAGTATGATTTTTTCGCCTTCGAGGGTTTCAATTTTTGTTTTGTAGGTGCTGATATCTGTATTCAGCGAAGCGATCAGTGTTCGGGCCTCGTTCAGGTCCGATTCGGTGGCGTTTACTTTGGCCAGCAGCTGCTGGATCTTTATTCTCTTCTGGGAAATATCACGATCCTGTTTGGTGATGATGCTGTCTTTGGTGTGCTCCATTTCGGCGCTGCTGGTCTTTATCATATCATACCGCATGGTGGCTTCTTCCAGTTCTTTCTGCAGCTGGTCACGCTGCGAAGAAGTGGTGGCAATCACTGTATCTTTTTGCTGGATGGTTTCCTTGGTCTGGTTCTTATCCCAGATGATATAACCCCAGGTACCCAGCAGGGCGATCACCAGTCCGGCGGTCAGGTAATTGCGCCAGTTGTTGTTCGCCGGCGGGGGCGTTATTTCACTTGACTTTTCGGTGCCGGGAAAATTTTCAAAAGCCATGGTTAAGGTTTTTCTTGTATTAAAATTAATGAATCTGCCCGTGGATTAAAATAGGGTAACCTCCTGGATATTGACGGCGGGCAGCCTGTTCTAAAACTGTACCAAAGGTACCAACAGCGGTTAAGAACGGATTCCGGCGGAAAGTTATTGCTGTGTTAAAAACATTTCAGAGGCCCGCAACGAACTTTTATCTTTGGGCCATGAGTGCCGAAAAGATCATCAGTGAATGGAAGAAAAAGAGCTTCAAACCAGTTTACTGGCTGGAAGGAGAAGAGGATTATTATATCGACCTGGTGGTTGATCATGCCGAGCATGCCATCATGGATGAATCGGAAGCCGGGTTTAACCTGACGGTTTTTTATGGCAAGGATGCCGACTGGGCGTCGGTGGTAAATGCCTGCCGGCGGTATCCCATGTTTGCCGAACGGCAGGTGGTGCTGCTGAAAGAAGCGCAGCAAATGAAGGACATTGAAAAGCTGGAAGGCTATTTTGAAAGCCCGCTGGCCTCCACCATTTTTGTGATTGCCTACAAGGGCAAGACATTTGACAAGCGGACCAAACTCTACAAGGTTCTTAAACAGCATGCCGAGATATTCAGCTCCGAAAAAGTAAAAGATTACAAACTACAGGAGTGGATCGGTGAGTTCGTGAAAGGAAAAGGATATAAGATCAATGCAAAAGCGATCAGCCTGCTTGATGAGCATATCGGGAATGACCTGAACCGCATTGCCAATGAAATAGAAAAACTGGCGCTGAACCTGAAGGGCAAAAAAGAGATCACGGAAGATGATATAGAGAAGTACATCGGCATCAGTAAAGAGTACAATGTTTTTGAGCTGCAGGCCGCCATAGCCAAAAAAGACCTGGCCAAAGCCATCACCATCATCCAGTATTTTGAAGGAAATCCCAAGGCTGGTCCCATCCAGATGGTGTTACCGGCGCTGTATGCCAGTTTCAGTAAAGTATATACCGTTTTCGGCATGCCCGATAAAAGCGAAGCTGCTTTAAAACCGCATTTCTATTTCAACAGCACGGCGGTGAAGAATGCAATGGAAACCATCCAGAATTATGGATACGATGGTATTGAACGGATATTACTCCTGCTGCACCATTATAATTTAAAAGGAGTGGGGGTGGACAATGCCGGAACCTCCGATGCATCACTGATGAAGGAGATGGTGGTGAAGATGATCGCTTAATAGAAGCCGGTGCGCTTCAGTGGCCTGGATTCCGGTACCGCTTTATAAATATTTCAGGCTTTCCTCTTTATCCTTATGCAATTGTTCTTTCAGTTCTTCCAGTCCGTTGAACTTTACTTCGCTGCGTAAATATTTCTGTACATGCACCCGGATGGTTTTACCGTAGATGTCTTTATTGAAATCAAAGAGATTAACCTCGGTTACCCGGGTACGGCCGTTTACTGTGGGGCGAAAGCCGATGCTCATCATCCCCTTGTAGCGTATTCCTTCCACATCAGCATGTACCGCATAAATGCCATCACCCATCACAATCTTTTCTTCATCGGTGCTTTTCAGGTTGGCGGTGGGATAACCGAGTTCACGCCCGATCTTGTCGCCATGAAATACCTCGCCTTCAAAGAAGAAGGTGTAGCCGAGTAAATGATTGGCTTCCTCCACGTTGCTGTGCAGGATGGCGTTGCGGATATTGGTACTGCTTACCTTGATGGCATCCAGGATGTGTTCCGATATTTCCTTCAGCTTATAGTTATACACGGCTGCCTTTTCTTCCATCATTTTATAATCACCGGCCCGTTCTTTTCCAAACCGGTGATCATAACCGATGATGATGGTATGCGGACGGAATTTCTCCACCAGGAAATCACGGATGTACTCCTCGGCTGTCTGGTTGGCGAAGTAATCGGTAAAGGGAACAATCACGAGGTGGTCGATGCCGGTCTTTTCGAGCAGTTCGATGCGTTCGGCAAGGGTGTTGATGAGCCGCACACCGGTAATGACCGACGACACCACTTTACGGGGGTGGGGATGAAAGGTGATGATCACCGATTCGCCGCCTGCGGTTGCCGCTTCCTGTTTCAGGCTGTCGATAATCTGGTGATGGCCCAGGTGAACGCCGTCGAACGTGCCGATGGTGATAACGGCGTTCCTGAATGAGGGTAGCTGGCTGATGTCGCGGTGTATCTGCATAAGTACGAAGTGCAAATGTAGTTGATAATTGAAAATGGTTTATTGCCGCCCGGCATTTAGTTTTGCGGTATGAGTTTATACACCAAACGAGGCGTTTCTGCCCAGAAAGAAGAAGTACATGCTGCCGTAAAACACCTTGACCAGGGACTTTTCCCCAAAGCATTCTGTAAAGTATATCCCGATTTCCTGGGAGGAGATGACCAGTTCGTAAACATCATGCATGCCGATGGCGCCGGAACCAAAAGTATCCTGGCTTACCTGTACTGGAAAGAAACCGGTGATATTTCTGTATGGAAGGGAATTGCACAGGATGCCATTGTGATGAACCTCGATGATCTGCTGTGCGTAGGAGTGTACGACAATATTGTTTTCAATTCCACCATCGACCGCAATAAAAACCTGATACCCGGCAACGTGCTGCAGCAGGTGATCGGTGGCTCGCAGGAATTGTTTGATACCTTGAGGTCATTTGGTGTACACATTCATTACCTGGGTGGCGAAACCGCCGATGTGGGTGATGTGGTACGTACCGTGGCAGTAAATGGCACCATGACCTGCCGCTGGCCAAAGAATAAGATCATCAGCAATGAAAAGATAAAAGCGGGTGATGTGATTGTAGGATTTGCCAGCTATGGACAGGCAACGTATGAAACAGCGTACAACAGCGGCATCGGCAGCAACGGGCTCACCAGCGCCCGCCACGACGTATTGGATAAGTTCTATGCCGAAAATTTTAAAGAGAGTTATGATAATGGCTTACAGGAGGAAGTAATATACATCGGTACACATAAATTATCAGACGCTGTTGAACCGCAAACATCAAACCATAAACGACAAACCATCGGCGAGCTCATTCTATCCCCAACAAGAACCTATGCACCGGTGATGAAACAATTGCTCGAAAATCAGTTCGATAAGATCCATGGCCTGGTCCATTGCAGCGGCGGCGGGCAAACCAAGTGCATGAAATACCTGCCTGGTAATTTCAGGGTGATCAAAGATAACCTGTTTGAAGCGCCGGAAATATTCCGCATTATTCAGCAGAACAGCGGCAGCAATAACAAAGAGATGTACGAAGTGTTCAACATGGGTTGCCGGCTGGAGATCTATTGCGAAGCTGCTGATGCTGCTGTCATGATCGATGCAGCCAGCCAGTTCGGGATAGATGCACAGGTGATCGGAAGGGTGGAGGCATCAGACAAGAAAGAACTGTTGATCAGGCTTGGCGGTGAAGAGATCCGGTATTGACAGGCAACAACATTTTTTCTCCTCCCGCTGATTTCTTTTGTTAACCAATTTCTTGCCGTATACATGCCGGTAAAAAAAGAAGGCCACCTTCAGGTGGCCTGTTGATGGCTTTACTTTAACTTATCTGTTTAATTTTCTGAAATCACAAAATTGATGGGCTGCTTGCGGTAGGCATTCACTTTTTTCCCGTTCTGTACAGCCGGCAGCCAGTTGGGTCCTTTCTGAATAACCTCGATGCAATGTTTGGCAGTTTTTGAACCTTTATAATTCTCGGTGGTTACATCACTGATCTTTCCATCCGTGTGCACAATGAACTTTACAATAACGGTATACTTTCCCGCTTTCCAGCCTTCATCTACCGGAACTGCCGCATTCAGGTTCCTTCTAAGGTATTCTCTCCAGGCATTGATACCACCCGGGAAGGAAGGTTCCACTTCTACTTTGGTAAATACGGGTGTCGTCTGCTGTATTGCCAGGAGGTCTTTCTGCTCGGCCAGAAGTGCTTCATTTTCCCCTTTCATAAGCTGCAACTTATACTGTTGTGCTTTTTCCAGTGCCAGTTTCTGGTTCTGAAATTCAGTCTCCTGTATTTTTCTGCCTGCTACGGTTTTTGCCAGCAAATCCTTATCGGCCCTTAGTTTCTGCTCCTGTATCTGCTGGCCTGCCACCAGTCTTTCCTTTAAATCATATGCCACCAGCAGCTGTTTTTCTTTAAGTTGTTTGTAATCCTGCTCCATTTTTAAATAGCTGGTACTGTCCATCTGGTATTTTGCGTCGAAATCGGTGGGGATCTTTCCGTTCACCGGGTCGGGCATGAATTTTACCCGGAATACCTGCTCAGACAGCATTACTTTCCTGTCATTCTGCACGGTGGCTACCCGGATGGTGGCAGTACCTGACTGGGTTACATGAGCAATATACCGGCCGTTGCTGCCGCTGATGCTTCCGTTATCGATCATCACAATCAGCTGATCGCTGGGTATATTGGGTACGGCAATGGTGAGTGGGTTATCCACCCCGATGTACAGCACATTCATTTTATCGAGTGCAATGGCAACCGGCACTTCTTTGTATGGTGAAGAGGCGTGTCCTTCCACCACCACTTCGGCAAGGGCAGATGGTTTTAAAGAAACATTAATGATGGCGGTTTTTCCCTTTGCTTCTGCTATATCGTCGAGTTTTTCGCCTTTCAGGATGTTGATTGCCTCTATATCTGCAGGGGGAATTTTGTTCAGTTCATCGGGTGTGATGAGTTTTCCATCCACATAAATGAGGGTGGATTCCAGGTCGCCCCGGAGTTTTGTATCCGGACCGGTGAGGTTGATGGACTTTGTTTTTTCATCGTAGGTAACCGCGTTGGCGGTAATGAAAACGGCGTCTTTCTGGGTGAGTTTGATGGCACCAAAACGTCCTTTATCGCCATAGGTCTTTACTGCTTCTGCCGGACCACAGATGCTGATACTGCTGAATTTTTCAGCACTTTTTTCCACGTAATTATTCCCCAGGTTGCCCACTTCCTTTGAGTCAACAATCACCAGGGCCTTGCTCATAAAATCATTACTTCTCAGGTAAGCGGAGTCTGCATTTTTTACATTTACAAACATGCCATTTTTTCTAGCCGGAAAAGTATCCAGTTTGGACAGTCCGGTGGGAGAACCCTGCAGGTTGGCAGGCACAGGCTGTTTTGTTTTAAATGTGAATGCGGCAAAGACCAGCACGGCCAGCGGCAATACCATCACACGGCCCAGGTAATTTACTTTCGGGTTTTTGTTTTTCGATAGCATGAGCAAGCGTCTTTTTATGGGTGAATAGAAGAAATTATTCGCCAGTTCAAAACGGTGCTGAGGATAAGCGGCTTGCAGGATCATGGCAGCAAAATCGGCGGTGTCATTGTCCTCCACGGCCTTTTTATCGGCAATGAACTCATGAATCATATTCAGTTCCCTGCGGTAGATCCAGAAGAATGGATTGCACCAGCAAAAGACCAGCACTGTGTTCACAAACAGTTTATCGTAGGTATGTTTTTCCTGGATATGTGCCACTTCATGCTTGAAGATCTGCCTGCCTGTATTGGTGTCTATGTCGATGTTGCTGTTCCAGAAAATGAAGCGCAGGAAGGAGAAGGGAGTGCTGTTGTCGTCCGTATTTACAAACGATACATCATCCACCATCTGCACCGGAAACTTCCGCAGCAGCCGGGTGATGAGGTACAGTGTACGCATCATCACAAACAGAAAACCGGCGCACACCGACCAGTAAAGCGCCAGGTAAAAATCCTGCATTGTCCAGTTGCTGCTTCGGGCACTAACCACGATGCTGTTCATATAATCATCGCCGGCCGAAACAGCCTGCAGCACCCGTACTACCTGGTTTTGCGATGCATCCTGCTGCCAGAAGCCGATCTTAAACAGGGGCAGCATCAGGGAAAGTACCATGGCCGACAACAGGTAAAACCGGTTGTAGCCATGAAATATCTTATTGCGCAGGAACAGCCAGTAGTATCCCAGCAGGATACCGGAACAGATCATCACTTTAAGCATGTACCAGAAAAAGGGTAGCATAAGATCAGTTTTTTGAGTGGGTGTTATTTGTTCTTCCTGAGTTGTTTCAATAAAGTTTCCAGGTCGTCGATGCTGAGGTTATTCTCTTTCACCATAAAGGATACGGCATTGCTGAAAGATCCTTCAAAATATCCTTTCACCAGGCTCTTCATCGTTGTTTTGCTGTAGGCATCTTTGCTGATGAGCGGGTAGTACTGGTGCATCCTTCCAAACACGGTAATGCCTACAAATTCTTTTTCCACCAGTATCTTCAGAATGGTGGCAACCGTATTGTTGTGTGGCTTGGGTGAAGGAAGTTCATCAATAATCTCCCGAAGAAATGCTTTGTCCAGTTTCCAGATGGCCTGCATGATCTGTTCTTCGGCTTTGGTTAATGTCTTCATGTTTGAACTGTTTATGTGATTGCTTCCGTAAACATAAAACTAATATTTTAGTTTTACAACTATTTTTTTAGTTGTTCACAGTTTTTAACAAATGGTGAAGAAATAATTTATTGGGGCAGAAGGGGTAAAGGTTAAATTTGCACGAATTGGTAACGCAAAAAAAAACTCCTAATTATCCATGTCTCAGTCGATCGTTGAATTAAAGCACGTAAATATCTACCAGAGCAACAGCCTTATTTTAAGTGATGTGAACATTTCGGTGGATAAAGGTGAGTTTGTTTACCTCGTAGGTAAAACAGGTACCGGCAAAAGCAGCCTGTTGAAGACGATGTATGGCGACCTTCAACTTACCGAGGGCGAGGGCTGGGTGGTGGGGCACGACCTTCGGAAACTGACCTGGAAGACGGTTCCCTTCCTGCGCCGTAACCTGGGCGTTGTTTTCCAGGATTTTCAATTGCTGACCGACCGTAATGTGAATGAGAACATGAAATTCGTGCTGAAAGCAACCGGCTGGAAGGATGAGAAACTGATGGATGAAAAGATTGCCGATGTGCTGGAAAAAGTGGGACTGAAAACAAAAGGGTTTAAAATGCCGTTTGAATTAAGCGGCGGCGAACAGCAGCGCATGGATATTGCCCGGGCACTGCTTAATTCACCCCGGTTGATCCTGGCCGATGAGCCCACCGGAAACCTGGATCCCGAAACAAGCGACGAGATTATGAACCTGTTGTTCCATATCTGCCGCGATTACAATACCACCATCATTATGGCCACGCATGATTACCTCGTGATCAAAAAATTTCCGGCCCGGACCATTAAAACGGAAATGGGTAAGGTATGGGACAATGCTACCATAGAAATGTCATAAGTCTTTCGGCATTCTTCTCACTATTGTATTCAGTAAGCAGTAACTGCTGGCGTTCCTGCGCCAGGTGATCGGTGAATTCGTTTTCGTATAACGAGATTATTTTTTCCCGGAAATCTTCGGCTGATGCCGCCAGCTCACAATAACGCTCAAGATCAGTACCTGCCACTGAAGCTTTATTCACCAGGCAGAATCGGCCATTAAACAAGGCATTCAGCAGTTTTAGTTTTATACCGGTATTATTCAGGGAAGGAAGAACGTGTACCTGTGCTTTACCGATCATGTCCTGCATTTCCTTATCGGATGGATTTGCCACCAGGCAGGTATGCGGATGATCATGTGCCAGTTTTGCCAATCGTTCCGAAGGGTTCTTCCCTGCAATTACAAAAGGAATGGATAACCGGCTGAATACTTCCTGTATCAGCCATATGGCGGCTTCTTCGTTTTCGTTTACCGAAAGATTACCGTGGTAAAGACAAAAGCATCCCTTTCCCTCTTTGCCGGTTGAAAGGGTGTAGGGAAGGAAAACCGGCAGGTAATGAACATCGCCTGCGGAAAATTCCTTTTGATACAATTCCACATCCTGTTTACTCACCGCCAGGAATTTTGTTTTATGGGCAATCGCCCGTTCGTGGTTTTTCAGCAGACGGCTTTCATACAGGAAATACAACCGTTTCCAGAAACCGGCTTCCTGCCTTGCCAGTTGTTTGTAGTATTCAAACTCTGCATTGTGCAGGCGTACGATCACTTTGCGGCTGTTCAGCCGTTCCCGGTGCAGGTAATACGTACAATGAATTCCTTCCAGCAGGATCGGGTGATCATCTTTTTCAAGATTCCAGATCAGTTCATTGTTTTTACGGCTGTTCACAATGAACGGAACGGTAAATGAAAAACCGCTGACACTTTTATTACGCGTATAATAATTCACGCTGGCGCAGTATTTATTAAGTTCCTCCTGCGGAGGACGCCCTTGTGTAAAACAATGCAGGTGCACCAGCACCCCCCGTTTGTGTAAAGCCTTGAGCTTATAAAAAAGATCCACCACGCCGCCATAATCTGCCGGCCAGGGAACATCGTGGGTTACTATGTGAAGGTGTTTTTCGCTCAAAACAGTTTTTTATAAAAATCCAGGAGCTTCGGCTCTTCATGCTGCCAGTTAAGCTGCTGCCTGGCGATTAAACAATTTTGCTGCAACCGCTCATACTGTTGCCTGTTGTGCAGCAATTCATTCACCGCCCGGCTGATGCTTTCTTCGTGCAGGTCGTTCAGCAGCAACGCCACTTCAAATTCATCATTGATCCGTTTGTATTCCGGGAAATTCATGGTTACCTGCGGCACTCCGTGCTGGATATAATCAAAGAATTTGTTGGCGAGCGAATAATATTGATTCAGGCCCCTGTTCTCCACCAGGTTCAGCCCGATACACGCCTGCTGTGTAATACGGTCCAGCTGATCCGGCAACACGTTTCCTTTCACAAACACTTTGCCGGCCAGATTGTTTTCGGCGATCAGCTTTTTTGTCTGTTCCATAAAATTCCCGTCGCCATAAATATCCAGTGGGGCATCAATTGCTTTCATTGCCGGAATAAGGTATTCAAATCCCCGGGCCTCATTTACGGCTCCCTGGTACAGGAGTCTTTTTTCCGCAGGTTGCGGCTTAGGCGGCAGTTCTTTCAAAGCAGGCATATTCCTTACCAGCTCATAATCCACGCCATAAAGTTTCTTAAATTCTTCCGCGATGCTTTGACTTACGGTGTATCCAAACCGGAAGCTGGGAACAAAGTTCTTCTCGATCCACTTCCATCCGGCATGCACCCGGGGCCGGCTGATCACTTCTTTTTGCTGCGAAAAATACTCATGGGCATCGTACACCCTTATTCCGCCCCGGATTTTGCTGGTGAGCCATACCGGTAACATGGTATCCAGGTCGATGCAGCACCGGGCATCTGCCTTACGGAAAAGCAGGTAAAAAAAGAGGCGGATATTGTATTCCGCATAAAAACCAGGTCCGGTTGTAAAGAAGCACCCCAGTCTTTTTTGCCGGTAAGTACGTTGCATCAGGGGAGAAGACCGGGGCTTTTCAACGCCCACCAATTCAATCTGGTAGCCGGCTGTAGCCAGGCTACTGCAGATCCGGATCATGCGCTGGTCGTGATTGAGGTCGTTGGTCACCGTAAATATGATCTTTTTCAAGTCACCCTGTTTTTGGAGATTGGCTGCTAAAGGCTGTTTTTCAGGAGCCATTATCCTGGTGAAGACCCGGCGACCCCGGTACCGGAGACCCGGTCTTTACAGGGGCAATATTCAAAAAAAATCCCCATTCTTCCGCCTGAAAACCAATATTTCTATGTACTTTTGCGCCGATAAAAAAAAGAAACATAACAAAGACGTTATTAAAAAAACAACGATGCCTTATTTAACAATCGAAAAAAAAGCAGACATTTTCACCAGTTTTGGTGCAAAAGCTACCAACACGGGGTCGATCGAAGGACAGATCGCCTTACTGACCGAAAGGATCAATCACATTTCTGATCACCTGAAGTCAAACAAAAAAGACTTCTCTTCTCAAAGAGGTCTGATGAAAATGGTAGGACAGCGCAAGCGTTTACTCACTTATCTCAGCAAGCACGACCTGACCGGGTACAGGGCATTGATCGAGAAATTAGGTCTGCGTAAATAAACTATTCCAACATGTAATACGAATGATTCCCAACTACGTTTAACCCGGTTGGGAATTCTTCTTTTTAAACAAGATTTGCTTTTGCCTGTTTACGACCCGTCAGCGGCCTGCTGCAGCCTGAGTAAAGCATAAACTTCAACATTTACTATGTCATTTTTAAAACCTCAATCAGTAACATTTGATATAGGTGGTGGCCGCATGGTTACCATCGAAACCGGCAAATTGGCCCGCCAGGCCGATGGCGCCGTAACCGTTCGCCAGGGAAACTGTATCATCCTGGCAACCGTGGTAGCCAACAAAGAACCAAAAGAAGGACAGAGCTTCTTCCCGTTATCAGTGGACTACCAGGAGAAATTTGCCTCTGCCGGCCGTGTACCGGGGTCTTTCTTTAAAAGAGAAGCAAGGCTGAACGACTACGAGATCCTCACCAGCCGGTTGATCGACCGTGCCCTGAGGCCGTTATTCCCGGAAGATTATTTCTGCGACGTGCAGGTATTGGTTACCCTCATCTCTTCGGATGATGAAGTATTACCGGATTCAATGGCTTGCCTGGCTGCTTCTGCTGCGCTGGCAGTATCTGATATTCCCATCCAGGAGATCATTTCGGAAGTACGTATCGGTCGGGTGAACGGCGAGATGATCGTTAACCCTACCCGTACCCAGTTGGAAGCATCTGACCTTGAATTCATCATCGCCGCCACCAGCAAAAACATCATGATGGTGGAAGGAGAGAGCAAGGAATGCCAGGAAGAAGACCTGGTGAAAGCACTGGAAATTGCACACGATGCCATCCGCATACAGGTGAAAGCCCAGGAAGAATTAAGGGCGTTGCTGGGTATCTCCGCCAAGCGTGAATACACCAAGCCTTACCGCAACGAAGAACTCAATCAAAAGATAATTGGTTTTGCAAAAGATAAAATGCATGCCATTGCTGCTTCGGCTTCTGCCAAACACGAACGTTCGGCTGCTTTCGACGCACTGAAGGAAGAAGTGAAAACCTTCCTGGGTGAAGAATTGCCCGATGAAGACAAAGCGCTCATCGGTCATTATTTCGGTGAACTGCAATATTACGTAGTACGGGATATGATCCTCGATGAAAGAAAACGCCTTGACGGCCGTGGTACCGAAGACATCCGCCAACTGGCGATGGAAACAGATATCCTGCCAACTCCGCACGGATCCGCTTTGTTTACACGCGGTGAAACACAATCGCTTACAACCGTTACTTTAGGAACTCCTTTAGATGAATTACTGGTTGAAAGCGCTTTCAAATCTGATTATTCAAAATTCATCCTGCACTATAATTTCCCGCCATTTTCAACCGGTGAGGTTAAGATGATGAGGGGCGTTGGCCGACGGGAAGTTGGTCATGGTAACCTCGCCATGCGTTCATTAAAACAAATGATGCCGGGCAGCGATTACGCTTATACCGTACGGGTGGTAAGTGATATCCTGGAAAGTAATGGTTCATCTTCGATGGCTACTGTTTGTGCCGGTTCACTGGCATTGATGGATGCCGGTGTACCATTGAAAAAGCACGTAAGCGGTGTGGCCATGGGATTGATCAAGAAAGACGACAAATTTGCGATCCTTACCGATATCCTGGGCGATGAAGATCACCTGGGTGATATGGATTTTAAAGTAACCGGAACCCGTGACGGTATCTGCGGCGTACAAATGGATATTAAAGTGGATGGTCTGAGCATGGACATTATGCGCCAGGCTCTGGCACAGGCCAAGAAAGGCCGTATGCACATCCTTGATGCCATGTATGCATGCACCGAAGCGCCACGGCCGGATGTGAAACCGCATGCACCACGCATGGTGAAAATTTCGATCGATAAGGAATTCATCGGTGCCGTAATCGGACCTGGTGGTAAAGTAATTCAGGAGATCCAGCGTGAAACCGGAACCACCATCAATATTGAAGAAATTGATAACCGCGGTGAGGTAAGCATCTTCTCCAAAGAGAAAGAAGGTCTGGATAAGGCTCTGGCCTGGATCAACGGGCTGGTTGCCGTACCGGTTGTAGGCGAAACCTACGAAGGAACGGTGAAGAGCATCAAAGAATTCGGTGCATTTGTTGAATTCCTGCCGAAGAAAGAAGGCTTACTGCATATCAGCGAAATAAGCTGGAAGCGCTTGGAAACCATGAATGGGGTGTTTAAAGAAGGCGATAAAGTGAAAGTAAAACTGCTGGATGTTGATCCGAAGACCGGCAAGTTCAAGTTGAGCCGCAAAGTGCTTTTACCAAAACCCGAGCAGCAGCCCAGGCCACAGCAACAGGAAGGTAAGGCATAATCTTATATGAAAAATGGTGTAACCGGCAGCAATAAAACTGCCGGTTATTTTTTCTGCAAAACTCATGAGTAAAGAATTTATTCAACTGACTTTTTCAACTGCAGAACCGGTAATGTCTGAAGTGCTCATCGCATTACTCAGTGATATCGGCTATTCGGGTTTTGAAGAATCCGATGTTGCGCTAAAAGCCTTTATTGATAAAGATCATTTTAACGAAGCGGAAGTTAAAAGGGCACTGGCCGGCCTTGCAGTGGAATATAATTGTGCGGAGATTGAGGAGCAAAACTGGAACGCCCAGTGGGAGAGTAGTTTTGACCCTATCATCATCGGTAATTTTGCAGCCATCCGTGCAGGTTTTCATTCACCGGTTCAACAGGTAAGTCACGAGATCATCATTACCCCCAAGATGAGTTTCGGTACCGGGCATCATGCCACCACGCATATGATGGTGGAACAAATGGCTGATATTGATTTTACCGGAAAGACAGTAATCGATTTCGGGACCGGCACCGGTGTGCTCGCTATTCTTGCCGAAAAACTGGGGGCAGGATCTGTTGACGCCATTGATAACGATGACTGGAGCATAGAAAACTCGGAAGAAAACACGGCTGCCAATGGATGCCGGCAGGTTCATGTATTTAAGGCGGATCAATTACCCGGTAACAAAACCTATCAGGTTATTCTGGCCAATATCAACCTGAATGTAATCGTTGATAGCCTTCCTTCCCTTGCCAGGGCATCCGCCAGAGGAACCGTGGTTCTGCTGAGCGGTTTTTTAAAAGAAGATGAGAGCGGCCTGCTGCAGCTTATAATGAGTTTAAATTTTAAACACCTGGATACCCGGCAAAAAGGAGAGTGGATCTGTATGAAACTGGAGATGAATTGATTTGATAAGTCATATCTAATCTACTGGCAGGCAACACACTAAATCTGCTATTCACATTTTACGGCATAATAGAGTAATTATACTACAAGGCGGAGTTAATTTATTATTACTTTTGCTTACTCAACTCAAGCTAAGAAACGGATGAAAGAATTACTTCTTATTGTTCTTGCATATTTGATAGGCTCTATTCCCACCGCATTGATTGTCAGCAGACGTTTTTTCGGCATTGATATACGTGACTATGGAAGTGGCAACATGGGCGCCACCAATACTTTCCGGGTACTGGGTTCAAAATACGGCACCATGGTTATGGCCATCGATATCCTGAAAGGAGCTGTTGCTGCGGGATTATACAGCCTCATTCCGTTTTATATGCACAATGAATGGGAGCGTACCAACTTTATGATCGGGTTGGGACTGGCAGCCGTTGTGGGGCATATATTCCCAATTTTTGCCGGTTTCAAAGGCGGTAAAGGCGTGGCTACCCTGTTTGGAATGATCCTGGCTGTTCAGCCGGTGATTGCCATCAGCTGCACCGGTGTATTTCTGCTGGTGCTTTATCTTACCCGCTATGTTTCGCTGAGTTCAATATTAGCTGCCGTGGCGCTTCCTGTTTGCGTGCTGTGGATATGGAATGAACATGAAGTGCTGTACCGCATATTTGCCCTGTTGGTGGCTGTGCTGGTTGTATTCACCCACCAGAAAAACATCGGCCGAATTTTGCGTGGTGTGGAAAGCCGGATACCTATTCTGAAGCACCGCGACAAAAGAAAATCACGCCGGCGGCAGGATTCCTAAACTCATTTACTCTTTTCTTCTCACTTCCCCGAATTTTGTACATTTATATTGTACCTGTTTTTAGATTGGTACGGCAATTGATTATTGGCACATCTAAAACCCCTAACAAAATGAAACGGTTCTTTTTATTCTTTGCCGGTATCGCCGCATTCATCGGATGCAGCACCAACTCGGTTACCGGCCGCAAACAATTGAAATTATTTCCTGAAGAAACGCTGCAGCAGCAGGCTGTAACAGAATACCGGTCTTTTCTTTCCCAGAACAAAGTACTGAGCGGAAATGTGAATAAAGATGCAGAAATGGTAAGCAGGGTAGGCAACCGCATTGCCAAAGCCATTACCGATTACTATACGCAAAAGGGACTGGCCAGCGAACTCAATGGCTATAAATGGGAATTTAATCTCGTGGAATCAAAAGAAGTAAACGCCTGGTGCATGCCCGGTGGCAAAGTGGTGGTATATACCGGCTTGCTGAACATTACACAAAATGAAGCGGCCCTGGCGGTAGTGATGGGACATGAGATCACCCATGCAGTAGCCCACCATGGTAATGAACGCATCAGCCAGGTAGCCCTGGCGCAGGGGCTCGAAATTGCCGGGAATATTTTTACTTCCGGTAACCAGAAAGCCAATAATATCTTCAATAATGTATTTTCACCCACGGCCCAGGTGGCTGTATTGCTTCCCAATTCCCGGAACCAGGAATACGAAGCGGATCATTTCGGACTGAATTTTGCGGCCATGGCGGGCTACAATCCAAGGGAAGCCGTTCCTTTCTGGCAACGCATGGCTGCAGCTTCAGGAAGTGGAAAACCACCCGAATTCCTGTCGACCCACCCCTCCGATGAAAACCGGATCGCCAAACTACAGAGCTTTATGGATGAGGCACTGAGCTATTACAAGCCTGTAAACAAGTAAAAAACATTCGAAATCTTCTAAAACTCCCGGAAACAGGGAGTTTTTTTTGCCCAAAACTTTTCTCAGACGGGCAGAATCATTAATTTTGCAGTCCAACTAACCCTGCTTGTTTGGTCTGTCCTGTAATACGGGCATATTTATTAAGTGAATTTCGTAATGCTTTTTTAACCATTAACGACCACCTTTTATGTCTTCACAATCACTCTTGGAAAAATTGCAATTAAAGGACGAAAAGAACCTGCTCATACAGGGTTTGCCATCTTCCATCGAGAAGCAATTCATTAAATTGTCGTTTTCAAAGAACGTAACTCCATTGCTCAAAAAACGCCGGATCGACTTTGCCCTCGTTTTTGCCGTGAGCCAGCGCCAGCTGAGTGATATTTTAAAAGACGTGGTTCCCTGCCTGCAGGAAGAAGCCAAATTATGGATCGCTTATCCAAAACCCACCTCCAAAATCGCCAGTGATCTTTCCCGCGACAAAAACTGGGACATAGTATCTGAACACGGATACGAAGCCGTTGACATGGTGGCACTCGACAATGTTTGGAATGCTGCTTCCTTCAACCGCCAGCTTGTGGCAGCAAGCCTTGGTTCCAAAAAGAGGTCACTTATTGCTGCCGAACTGCACCTGGCTTAAGTTCACACGCATTTTTTACTTATAACAGGTATCTTCCTTATTTTTAATGATGGGAGATAAGAAGCATATTGCCGTACTCACCGGCGCCGGTATCAGTGCCGAAAGCGGCCTCAAAACCTTCCGCGACAGCGATGGCCTCTGGATGGGATATGACGTGTATGAAGTGGCATCCCCACAGGGCTGGGTTAAAAACCCGCAGCTGGTTCTTGATTTTTACAATGCCCGCCGTAAAGACGTGGCTGCTGCCTTTCCCAATGCAGCCCACACCGGGCTGGCATCACTGGAAAAAGATTTCAATGTAACCATCATTACCCAGAACATTGATGACCTGCACGAACGGGCAGGATCGACGAACATATTACACCTGCATGGAGAAATATTTAAAATGAGGAGTGTGGCAGATGAAGACACGATCTACGAAATACGGAATGATATCATGCTGGGCGACCTGGCAGATGATGGCTGCCAGCTTCGTCCCCATATCGTCTGGTTTGGAGAAGCTGTACCCATGATGGAAGAGGCCGCTGCCATTGTACAGCAATGCGATTATTTTGTGGTGGTGGGAACTTCCCTACAGGTATACCCGGCGGCATCGCTGCTCTATTATACCCCGCCGCATCTGCCCAAATTTATCATTGATAAAAAAATACCCGCCACCGAACGGCAGCATAACCTTCGTTGCATTGAAATGCCTGCTACGGAGGGGGTGGAAGAACTGAAACGGATACTTGGTTCCGCCTGATTAATTCTATACCAAAATCAACAGCTATGTTTGAAAGTTATGAAAACTACACCGGCTCAGCGGTTATTATTTTTATCCTGATGGCCTTATTCCTGGTGCCCACCATTTTTTATTTCCTCGGCCTGCAACGGGCACTGGAGGCTGTTTCGGAAGAGAACCGTCAGATGCCTCCCGGGCAGGTATGGCTTTCCCTGATTCCCATTTTTAACCTGGTGTGGATGTTTTTTGTGGTGAATAAGATTGCTGAATCCTTTGCGCTGGAATGCGCACGCCTCAGCATACCTTCTACCGAAATGAAACCTACCCAGGGTATCGGCAATACAAAAAATATCCTGCGGCTCTGCTCATTTATTCCCATTGCAGGCGTTATCGCAACACTTGGTTTTGTGGTTTGCTGGATCATGCACTGGATAAGTGTAAATGAATACCGGAAGCTCATTATTGCCAACCGCGATAATTTTAAACTCGATGCCGAAAAAGGAATCTTCCACCAGTAATATCAATTCCGTGTTTCTGTAAACCGGATACCGGCCGATTCCAGTTCTTTCAACACCGGTTCATAAATCTCCCGTGAAGTAGGAATGTGCAATCCCTTTAACTGGAGCGTGCCATCCAGGATGAATTTGGCTGCAATGCCCAGGGGAAGTCCAACCGTTTTGGCCATGGCGGTACGCAAACTGTCTTCGCCTTTGGCTACCAGGCAGCTTTGTATTGAATGAGGCTCCCCGTCAAGGTTATATACAAATTCGTGCAGCATTACAATCATGTCTTTATCTCCGGAATGCATACCCAGCCTGGTTTCTACCAGGTGCTGCAGGATATCGGCCGATGATTTGGCGCTGGCCGGAACAGGTGTCTCTTCAAACAGGCCGAGGAACCTCAGCATAGCCTCATTCTCCGCCGTTACGAAATGATTCACCGGCTCCGACCATTTTTTAAATGTCAATCCTTTTGTATTCACGGTGTCGGTTTCATTGGTCAAACCGGCATGAACCACCGCATTCCATCCTTTGAAAAAATCGATATGGCGAAGAGTGGTGCGGATAAATGTGGCTGTATCCGGAAGTTTATAGGTGGAAATATAACTCAATGAATCGCGGTTGGGATAAAAGGCCAGTGAGTCCAGCCCCGCATAAACGATCCCGTTCGAAACATCGAACAGCTGCTGGTAACTTACATTCTTTATTTCGTTGTTCTCTTTGTACACAGCGCCCGACTGACCCGCCATGACAATATTCCTGGGATTCCAGCTGATCTTGTAATGCCAGGGATTGTCGTCGCTCTCAGGGGCCACCAGTCCGCCGCAATGACTTTTGAACGAAGTGATCTTACCACCGGTTGCTTTTATTTCGTCGATGATCTTCATGGCGCTCATGTGATCGATGCCCGGATCGAGCCCCATTTCACAAAGAAAGAATAGTTTCCGGTCATTTATTTCATCCTGCAGACTTCTGATCTTATCATCCAGGTAGGAAGCCGTAAGCAGGTGTTTCCGGTATTCCACGCAATCTTTGGCCACCAGAAAGTGCAGGGCAGGAGGCATCATAGAAATCACCACGTGTGCCCGCTGAATGAGTTTACTTCTTTGCTCGTCATTAATAACATCCAGCTGAACGGCTTCGGCAAAGGGGGAGTGGTTGGTTTTGGTAAGAATGATATCCCGGTTCGAATCCGCTATAATGAATTTCCAGTTATTGGCCTCCGATTCTTTGATGAGGTAGTCTATTAAAACGGTAGCCGATTTACCGGCGCCGATCAGTAAAATCGTTTTCAAGAGATTTTTTTTTCGGCAAGTTACCCTATAATTCGGTGATTTGCTGATGTGCCGTTCGATGATAAAACCATGCGCTGATGATGTAACAGATTTCTGATTGTACGTGCCTTTCAATCAGCAAATAATAAAATCACCAGATCAGCACATTTACTATCCACAAACCCCCAAAAAATGTGCAAAAACAGGCCTCAAAAACCGCTTTTTTGAGGCGGAAAAACGCCCCCTTTTCGGTATCTTCGCAACCTATTATTTTTTATGGAAAATACTGAACAATTACACGAACAAAATCCCAATAACAGGGGCAAAATAATCCCGGTGAATATTGAGGAGCAGATGAAAACTTCCTACATCGATTACTCCATGAGCGTGATCGTGGGAAGGGCGTTGCCGGACGTACGGGATGGATTAAAACCGGTTCACCGCCGTTGCCTGTACGGCATGAATGAGATGGGCAATAACAGCAACAAGGCCTATAAAAAGTCGGCCCGTATTGTGGGTGACGTAATGGGGCGTTACCATCCTCATGGCGACTCTGCCATTTACGATACCATCGTACGCATGGCGCAGGAATGGAACATGCGCTACAAACTGGTGGATGGGCAGGGTAACTTCGGCAGCCAGGGCGGCGATCCGCCGGCGGCCATGCGTTATACCGAGATCCGCATGCAGAAACTGGCCGAAGCCATGGTGGAAGACATCGATAAAGACACGGTTGACTTCCAGCTGAACTTCGACGATAGCCTCAAGGAACCCACCGTTCTTCCAACACGCATTCCCCAATTACTGGTGAATGGCAGCAGCGGTATTGCCGTAGGTATGGCTACCAACATGATGCCGCATAACCTGTCGGAAGTGATCGATGCATGTATTGCTTATATCGACGACAATAATATTTCCATTGAAGATCTCATCAAACATGTAAAAGGACCAGACTTCCCGACCGGGGGAACCATCTATGGTTTTGAGGGCGTGCGTGCCGCCATGCACATGGGAAGGGGAAGGGTGGTGCTGCGTGGTAAAGTGAATATTGAAACCGGCCCGGGCGGACGCGAAAAACTCGTGATCTATGAAGTGCCTTACCAGGTGAACATCGATAACCTGGCCGCTAAAATAGGCGAGATTACATCTGAAAAGATCGTGGAAGGCATTGCCAATGTAAACGACGAAAGTAACAGCAAGGAAGGCACACGTATCGTGGTTGATCTGAAAAGAGATGCCGTGGCACAGGTGGTGATCAACCAGCTGTACAAGCATACCGAACTCCAGACTTCATACGGCATCAACAATGTAGCCATCGTACGGGGAAGACCCTATACGCTCAACCTGAAAGAGCTGATCAAAGAATTTGTTGACTTCCGGCATGAAGTGGTAGTGCGTCGTACCAAATATGAATTACGCAAGGCAGAAGAGCGTGCCCATATTTTAGAAGGATACATCATTGCCCTCAACAACCTGGATGCCGTGATTGCATTGATCCGCAATTCATCCACCCCGGCCATTGCGCAGGAGGGATTGATGACCGAATTTGGCATGAGTGAGATACAGGCCAAAGCCGTGCTGGAACTGAGGCTGCAACGCCTTACCGGCATGGAGATTGAAAAGATCCGGGAAGAACACGCCGAGATCATGAAACTGATTGAACGCCTGAAAGAGATCCTGGCCAATGAAAGCATCCGCTTCGACATCATTAAAACCGAACTGAAGGAAGTAAAAGATAAATTCGGCGACGAACGCCGTACCGAGATCACCTACCTCGACGATGAGATCAAGATGATTGACCTGATTGAGGAAGAAGACGTGGTGGTTACCATCTCTCACCTCGGTTACATCAAACGTACGTCGGCCACCGAATACCGCCAGCAGCGCCGGGGCGGCAGGGGAGCCAGGGGCAGCAGCACCCGGCAGGAGGACTTCATCGAACACCTGTTCGTGGCGAGTACACACCACACATTGCTATTCTTTACCGAAAAAGGAAGATGCTTCTGGCTGCCGGTATACCAGATTCCGGAAGGAGATAAGACAAGCAAGGGAAGGGCCATTCAAAACCTGGTTCAGATACCGCCGGATGATAAGGTAAGGGCCATCATTGATGTGAAGAATTTTGAAGACAAGGATTTCGTGAACAGCCATTATATCGTTCTCTGCACCAAGAAAGGCATGATCAAGAAGACCGACCTGGAAGATTTCAGCCGGCCAAGGCAAACGGGTATCAATGCCATCACCATCCTGGAAGGCGACCAGTTGCTGGCAGCGAAATTAACCGATGGCAACTGCGAGATTATGATGGCGGTGAAGAGCGGACGTGCCATCCGTTTCCCCGAAGAAAAAGTACGCAGTACCGGCCGCGGCGGCCAGGGTGTGGCAGGCATTGAAGTGGATGATGAAAAAGATGAAGTGGTTGGCCTGGCCTGCGTAAACCGCGAAGACAATACCCGTACCATATTGGTGGTAAGTGAAAAAGGATTCGGTAAACGTACCGCCGTGGAAGAATACCGGGTTACCAACCGGGGCGGCAAGGGAGTTAAAACCATCAACGTAACAGACAAGACCGGCTCACTGGTTGGTCTGCTGGACGTAACGATGAGCGAAGACCTGATGATCACCTGCGAATCGGGTGTTACCATCCGCATGCCGGTGAACCAGATCAGCGAACAGGGAAGGGCTACCCAGGGTGTAAAACTGATACGGGTTGATGAAGGCGATGCCATCGCAGCGATCACGCAACTGGAAGAAAAAGAAGACGAAAACGGTCATGCAGAAGATGCTGAATCAACAACCGGCGAAGCGACCGAAACACCTGAAAGTTAATCGATACTAAAATGTATTCAATATTAAAACCCAATAGAGATATTGGGTTTTTTGTTGACCACAAATCTGAGCTGGAAATTTTTGTGTTACACAACCTGGATAAATTTTGGAGGCAGTAAGATCTGTGGCCATTTTTTGTGGTCGATTTTTTCGGCCACAAAAATCGACCACAACTTTGTAAAACTCGTCATCTAATACAGCATCGTTCATGATTTTTTTTTTACTATTCACCAATCTACGCCCAAATCCTCGCTCTATGGTGGCGAAGGGTTGCATTAAAATCTATTTTCGAAGGACTTACTTAACATAATGGTATGTTATAAAATCTCAATCACTTCCTTCATCCGCTTATTGCGATTTTTCCCGTTCTCCTATCATGGACTTATCGGAAAAATCGCAATAAGCGGATGCCTCCGGCGATAGCCGTATAAAAGAAAAGTGAGTGAGTTTTATAACTCAATATTATGTTAACGTAAGTTGGGTTATTGTGGAGCGAGGGTTGTAAGTTTTCCCACAACCCGAAGCGAAGGGTGGTGAAAATAGATTTTAATGCGAAGCTCACGGAGTGGGGCTGCGACAGCAGACCAGAAACTTCGAGAAAATAAAAAAGGGGAGTATCAGCTCCCCAATTATCAAAGTTCTTTGCCCAATAGAATTGGAATCCTATCGGAACAAAGTTAAATATTTTTCCGATGAAGCAAATTATCGACACTCTAAAAAGAATTTTTTGTAAATCTCCCAGCCAACGAGAAAAAAAGCGCCCAACCCGGCAAGCCAAGTTCCCAAAATCATCAGCCAGTCCTTCCGGTTTTGGCTTTTCATTTTCTGTCTTTCCATTTCTGCGGCGTTAGCGTACCCGCCCTGTTTGCAAAATATTTTTCCATCAAAAGTTATCGAATATTTTGTGCCTCCCTCATCGAAAAGATATTTGTCTTTAATTAGCTTTTGATAAATCAAGTTTTTCCATAAAAGAAATTCGGACGAATTTAATTCTATAAATTTTGCGGCTATGAGCCTGGAAGCGTCCTTTTCCAAAACATCAACTCTTGGAGTTGCCTGTTCACCTAATCCCATTTCATCCGGCTCCATTGAAAACCACTCAAGAACCTTGTCCAGCATATACATTGGTGTCAAATCAAAATTCATAAGCAATTATTTTACTCTCCACCAATCTACTACATAATCTTCGCTCTGATGTGGCGTTGGCCTGCATTAAAATATATTTTCGAAGGGCTTACTTAACATAATATTAATTATAAAACTTTTCATTGTACATTGTTTTTATTTGAAGGCAAGTTGCGATTTTTCCGAACAACTTTATTTTGATAAGTCCGTGAAAAATCGCAACTTGCCTTCTCGGTAATGAAAAGTTTTATAATCGCAATTATGTGTAAATAGGCACACAAGGTTATTATTTAAGAAACCCGGGCCACTATAGAGCGAAGATTGAATTTTAGATTATGGAGAATGAAAAAATAATGCAGTCGCCACCGATATCAGTAGCAGCAGCTGAGTTAACTTTAATTAGGCAGATACTTACAGCCTACATCAACGCAACCCTGACTAAGGAGCAAAAAGAGGTTTTTAAAAAGTCCTTAATCGAAAACGGGGTTACGCTCGAACCGGAACATCAACCCTAAATCCGGGTCGTTTTTAACAAAACATCTAATTCCCTCCCGCCTGTCGGCGTGATGCTCCGCAGCTTTTTTCTTAAACAATAACCGCCCTACACGGGTATCGTATATAGAAAACTTACGATACCAGCTAACCAATTTAACATAATTCGTAATTATAAATCCAAATTAGTGTATTTTTTTAAAAGAAGTATCTGCTTACCGGAAGTATTTTAAAATCTGACTCCGAAGAATTTGAGTAAGCAGGCAGGCGAAAGAAATTCAGTGCCAGCAAGCTTTTAGGCGGATATTGTTTTACAGAACAATTACTTAAGCAGCAGATTTTTAAGCGGTTCCGGATTTCGGCACAGCATTTGTCTGACAGAAATACCCATTTAATTCTCCGATTCGTACCCCAAGGAAATTCATCATTAGCCGTAAACATTTTTTGTAAGGTCCCGCATTAGAATCCCATACCGGGTTTGTGCTTGGTTATCTTTTAAACAACCCCGGCAAAGGTTATCTATTCGTGTCTAATACCGGTTTAAATAACCGATTTTCCTTTGAAACCAATCCCCCGGATCATTTCTGGTCCGGGGATTTCTTTTTCCAGGCCTTTAGTGAACCTGTAGGGTTTAAAAATCTTATTGGTCTATGCACAACCGGTGTTCCGGGAAATTATTTAAACGGATTACTCCATTTGGTATCTGTATATACATTATTACCCGATAATGTACGCAGGAATGCCACCATTGAATTCATGTCGGCTGCCGTTAGATTCAGGTGCTGCCCAAATCCATTGGGCCTGAGTTTGGGATCCAGGTTGGTATTGCCCGGGGCCAGGTTGAGACATTATAATGTGTAATGGCTCCCTGCAAATTGCGGATATCGCCCACATGCATCAGCGGCCCGTTTTCTATACCGGCTGCATTCACCACATCACGCAGACTGGGAGCTCTTGTTACCGTGATATCAATACCCGTTTGTGGAGGTATTTTCCCTATTACGCCGTTATTCCCGGAAACAGGTGCTATATCAAACTCGGGTGCATTATGACAACCATTGCAACCGGCACCACCACCAATGCGGTTGCCAGTTGCATCAAATACCGGCGGCGCAATAAACAATTGCTTGCCCTGGTTTTCCTGTGCGGTGAAATTCGGGAACGGTGCTCCATCATTGGGCGCCTGTGCCCTTCCTGCATCGTATTTAGAATCGAAAGACTGAATGCTGCGTACAAAAGACGACAGGCATTCCTGCAGTCTTGCTTCGGTTACATTCACATCGCCGTATACAAATTTGAAAAGTTCATTGTAATAACCGATGGCCTGTAGTTTTACCAGCAGATCGGCGATGCCCGGCCTCCCGCTTTGTCCGCTGAATCCCATCTCAGCATGATCCTGTATGGGTTTGGTGGTTTGTATCTCCAGCGTGGCAGCCCGTTCATCCCAGAAGAATTTTGTTTCCACAGCAAAGCGGGCATTGATCAGCCGCATCGAATGCCTGGCTGTCATACCGCCGGCCACTCCTTTACTGGAAACTGCGGTATCGCTGAAGGCGAATTGTTGTTTGTGACAGCTGCCGCAGGCAATGCTGTTGTCGATGCTCAGGTTTTTATCGTAAAACAATACCCTGCCCAGGGTGGCTTTGGCATTTGTAATAACGGCTCCTCCGCTGTTGTCTTTTACAATATAATTGGGCCTGCCCTGGTTGGCATAATTCAACAGGTTGTTGGGATCAATGTTGGTTCCGAAAGCCACTTTGATGGCGGCAAAGGGGTCCACGGGTGTAGGTGTGGTGGTGGATCCGGTTCCGGAATCATTGTTCTTGGAACAAAACTGGAACAACACTACCAGTGAACAGATCAATGCAAGCGTGATGGTCTTTTTTTGGTTCATATAGTTGGTTTAGGGTTCTGCTGGGTTATAATATTTATTCTCTTTTACCGGGAGGTGGGGGTGGTGGCCCCTCTCCTTCCGGTGGATGTATACCCGGGGGCGGCGGGCCCTGCCGCCGGGGCGGGGCCATACGCCGCAATGCATCCTGAATTATTTCGTCAAATCTTTTTTGTTGATCCGGGTTACACAAGGCACGCAGCTTCTGAAAATGATGAAACGTAAATTCATCCAGTTGCTGATCGGCCGCAGCGGCCCTGCCGCTGTACACATGCATTTCCGAATCGGAAACACCGGGTTTCTTCAGCAGGTTAAACAGGTCTTCCTTTGCTTTTTTCTGAACACTGTCCCGTATCGACCGAATGCCCGCCTGGTGTTCATCCCGCAATTTCGTATAGGCTTCCTGTTGTGCTGCATCCAGTTTCAGTTCGTGTGTAAGGAATTCAAAAACCTGTCCCTGGGGTACAGGCATTTTTACTTCTTCTTTTTCTCCTGGCTTTTTATTCGTCCACAGCAAAGCCAGTGTAACAATATTGGCCGTAAGCAACAGCAGGGTGATCACAGACAGCCATCGGTTATTGGTAAAGTTGCTCATGGTGTTTGTTTATTCATATACTGTTACTGAATTCATGTCATAGGCTTCAGCAAAACTTTCAATAGTGGCCGGTTTATTGGTTTGGTTGTACTGTCTGTTGCCTGAAGGCCTGTCCAGTTTCACCAGCGAAAACACATTTATGATCAATACCAGTGAAAGTGCTGCCGTGATAAATGCCGGCCTCAGTAAAAAGATTTTTTCTTTTACCGGTTCTGCTTCCCGCTGCATTCTGCCCAGCAGGCGGGTGTAAAAGAAATCCGGTGCCATGGCTTTTTGCAGGCCGCCGAGGCTTTCCAGTATTTGTTCAGTTTTTTGTTCGTTTTGCATGATTAAATATTGCCTGTTACTGATTAGATGCCGTTTTAAATAAAAACCTTCGGTCTATGGCGGTAATTCATTGATTTTTTTCCGGAGAGCCTGTTTTGCCCGCTGCAGCAGGGAATCCACCGCTGCTTCAGAGCTGTTTAGAATTTCAGCAATCTCCCGGTAACTCAGTTCTTCCACTTTATTTAAGATAAAAGCTGTACGCTGGCTCTCCGGCAATTGATCGATCAATTTAAAAAGCAGGGCCGCCTCTTCTTTCTTTTCTTTTTGTACGCCTGGATGATTGAAGTCTTCCGGCTCGTATACCGGTTTATTGTCATGGCCGAAGAGGCTGCTTAAAAGGCCCGATCTTTTTTTTCTTTTCCGGCTGCGCAGGTGGTCGAGTGATTTGGTTACGGTGATGCGGTAGATCCAGGTAGATAGTAATGATTCGCCTTTGAACTGCTGAATGGACCGGTAAACCTGGATAAATACTTCCTGGGCTATGTCTTCTGCTTCGGTATGGTGCTGGATAAGGCCGAGCGCTGTATTGAATACACGGTCCTGGAAAAGGGATACCAGTTCCTTAAATGCCAGTTCCTCCCCGTTCCGGAGGCCCGAAAGCAGCTCCTGCTCAGTCAAAGGTGATGCGGTTTTAAGTTAGACGTAACAAAATACAAAAACCTTCGTTGGGGGCGGAAATTTATTGGAACGCATTACCACATAGGTACAGCGGAAACAGAGGTTTCAGATAGCTTATGGTAGTTTCATTGTTTATCAGAAGTATTGCCAAACGATTCCACGAATTGCCGGATGCGGTTCTCAAACGCATGGGCTTCATTAAATAAAAAAGCATGTTTAATCGGTATCACATAGACAGGAAAATCATTCAGCTCATTCACAAATTTCTCCAGCCGTACGGCATCTTTCTCCGTGGTAAGAACGATTTTTTTATCGGCTTTCAGCCGTTCGAAATGTTGCTTGATGTCCCGCAGGTCGTTGCTGTGAAAGATATGATGATCGGCATAGCGCAGCATATCATAGGTGTGTACCGAATCGGTGAGGTGTTTTTTCAGTGGGGCCGGGTTGGCAATGCCACAAATCAACAGTACCGCATGTTCATGCGTAAGATCCATTCCCCGGCGGCTGAACAGATGATAGGGCCGGTCGTAAACAATCGTGGTGAAATAAACAGTTTGATTTCTGGTGGGATCGATTTCAAACACGATCTCATTCTTTTCTGTTTCGGAAAGGTCAGCGGGGCATTTGGTGACAATGATGATATCGGCTCTTTTGCTGCTGCTGCGTACATCACGGAGATTACCGGCCGGCAGCATCAGGTCTCTCGTATACAGATCAGCATATTCAGTGAGCATGATGTTGAGCCCCGCTTTTACCGACCGGTGCTGAAATGCATCATCCAGGATGATGACCTGCGTATCCGGCCGTTCGTGCAGCAACTGGGGTATGGCCACCAGGCGCTCCTCTCCCACGGCTACCACCAGGTCCGGAAATTTCTGGTGAAACTGCATGGGCTCATCGCCTATTTCCAGCGCTGTGGTGTTTTCTCCGGCAATGGCAAAGCCCGTTGTCTTTCTTTTATAACCACGGCTCAGTGTAGCTGTTTTAAAATCCTCCTTAAGAAATTTCACCAGGTACTCTGTCATCGGTGTTTTACCGGTACCTCCTGCTGCCAGGTTGCCCACACATATCAACGGGAAGTTGAAGGAGGCTGATTTTAAAATATCCTTATCAAACAACTTATTGCGCAGCCATACCACCGCTCCGTAAACAAGCGAAAAGGGAAAGAGAAGGTATCTGAAACTGCGGAGCACTGTTGAGGGTTTAAAAAGTTTTAAGGTTCATAACATATGGAGCATGGTTTGCAGTCAGCAATTTTGAATCCGTCCAGCTATCAACCATGAACCATTAACTACAAACTATGAACCGTTTATAAAGATAGAAAAGATCGTGGTGCCGTAATTGCGTTCGGTTTTATAATGCGGAAATTTTTTGTACTCATTCCGGGGAGTGTGTTCCAGCACAAACCATCCCCCGGGTTTTAATAAATTCTTTTCGAATACTTTTTTGGGAAGCTCATCAATGCTGGTAAGCGCATACGGCGGCCCGGCAAAGATGAAATCGTATTGCTGCCCGGTGGTTTCCATAAACCGGAATACGTCCGACTTCACTACCGTAAAATGTTCAAACCCCAGTTCTGCCGATGTTTTCTTAATAAAGGCATGCATCTTATCGTCTTTTTCCACGATGGTGATGGCAGGTGCTCCCCGGCTGGCCAGTTCATAACTGATGCAGCCGGTACCGCCAAACAGGTCAAGTACTTCGAGGGTATCGATGTCCAGGTTGTTCTGGAGAATATTGAACAATCCTTCTTTGGCAATATCGGTGGTGGGGCGGGTATGCGGCATGCTTGCCGGCGGGTTGATCCTTCTGCCGCCATGTGTACCACTGATTATACGCATATGGCCTGGTAAAATAAATGACTGAAAAAATGCGGGGGCTGGTTCTTTAATTCCTCTGCCACGCTGAAATGAGCGGGAATGGTATCAAATTCGATGTGCAGGAAATATTTGTAGATGGCCATATACAGGTTCGATTTCTTATCCACCAGCCCGCTCAGGCATAGCCGTACACGGGATGGGTCTGTATCAAAAGCACGACAGGTATCCAGCAAATGATATACGATATCTTCGGGTGTATTGAACAGGAAATTCTGGATGGCCTTCAGGTTACCGTCGCTGCAAAGCATGATGGTGAAACTGCCGGTATAAAACAATACAAACAGTTCTTCCCCTTCTTTCACCATACGGCCGGGCAGTAAGGAATACTGGTGGCTCTGTGGCACTGATGGCAGGATCGTATCAAAAAGGGACCCGGTATTTTCCGGTACCCGGTACACATTGTGCAGGTTGTGGCGGTACAAAAAATCGTGGTGAAGTACCGGCCGGCAGGCATCGCCGAATACCAGGTCAAGCATGGCGTCGCTGTTCTCTTTTTCAAAAAAAGCCGGTGGCACCAGGATGCTCTCGGGGAACGACCAGATGATGTGTGTTTCTTTGTATTTCTTCTTCAGCAATGGTTCGGTATTCAGGATCTCCTCCAATTCTTCGTTCACCTCTGCACGGGTAAGTTTGTTGGGAAAAGCATATATCACCACGGCCTGGAAACAATCGCCTGTATTAAGAATGATGAATGAAATACCCATGGGTCCGGCTTCGATCACCAGTTTGGCCGACTCGGTATAGATCTTCGGCGCCTGTATATTAAAAGATGGATTCACTTTTTGCGTTTGGGGTGGCAAAATAAGATAATTTTGGTGACTTTATGGAAAGTACAGCAACGCCCCGTGACCTGAAAGTAAAGGTTACCAATAAACAGATACTGTCCATTGCTTTACCCATCACACTGGCCATACTCATTCCCCAGGTGAACATGCTTACCAACAGCATCTTCCTCGGAAACCTGAGTACCGAAGCATTGGGAAACGCCGGCATCACCGGTGTGTTTTACCTGATATTTGCCGTAGCAGGCAATGGGCTCAACAATGCCCTGCAGGCCGTGTTTGCCCGCTATGCCGGAAGCGACAACAGCGAGGCATTTAAAATCATACTGGCACAAGGCATCCGCATCTGCCTGCAGTTTGCACTGGCCGGGATCCTCTTTACCTGGTTCATGGCACCCTTTATTATGCAACAGGTGGCCGACCCCAAAGCCTACCCGATCGAGATGGAGTTTCTTAAAATCCGTATACTGGGCCTTCCTTTTCTTTTTTTATTCCAGATGGGGAATGCCTTCCTCGTAGCATCGCTCAACAGCCGTTATCTCATGATCGGTTTCATTTGCGAAGCCGGCATTAATATCCTCCTGGATTTTTTACTCATCAAAGGACGGTTCGGCTTCCCTGCACTGGGATTCAACGGCGCCGCTGTTGCTTCGGTAATATCCGAAATCATCGGGATGATTGTAGTGCTGATCGTTTTATTCCGCACCGGGCTCAAAGAACAATACCAGCTGCTGGTGAACTGGACCTATGATAAAAAAATTACCAAACAGGTATTAACCATCTCGGCGCCGCTGATGCTCCAGTATGTGATCAGCGTTACCACCTGGCTGGTTTTTTTCATCCTCATTGAAGGATTGCATGATGAAACGGCCAAGGCCATCAGCAATACCATGCGGAATGTATTCGGACTAACCGGCGTATTCGTGTGGGCATTTGCCAGTACCACCAATGTGATGGTGAGCAACCTGATGGGACAAAAACGGGAAGAGAAAGTGCTGGAAGCCATCACCCGTATCATGATCCTGAGCATCAGCTTTTGTACAGTCATGTGCCTGATCGTGAATGTATTTCCACAGGCATTCTTCGGGTTATTCGGTCAGAACGATGATTTTGTGCAACAGGGAATACCAGTACTGCGGGTGGTAAGCGTTGGCCTGCTGTTCATGAGCATTGCCAACATATGGCTCAACGGGGTAACCGGCACCGCAAAAACAAAAGTGAACCTGGCGATTGAAATCGTTGCTATTGTGGTTTACCTGGTATATACCTGGTATTTTATTAAGATGAATTATATTTCGCTGGCCATGGCCTGGAGCAATGAACTGGTATACTGGTCGGGGATTTTCATTCTCTCATTCCTGTACCTGCGGAGTGGCCGCTGGAAAACAGGCCGGTAAGCTGCATGGTTAAAGCAGCCTGTTACTTTTTCCCTGGTTTAGCCTTTGCCTTCTTCATTTTTTCTTTTTCCAGGTTCTCCTTTACCCTGGCCTTTACGATCCGGGTGATCAGTGATGCCGGCAATGGGTTTTCTACTGTAAACTGGATGGTACCAGTGGATGTTTTATACCCCTTCAGCTCGTCTTTCAGTGAACGGATCAGTGATGAACTGCCCGGGAAAAAACTGGCGTGATTTTTAAAAGCCGCAAAATAAACCAGCATCCCATGATACCGGAATGCGGGCATGCCATAACTGATCATTTCTTCTACCTGCGGCGCCGCCCGGCGGATGATTTTACGCATCTTTTCCAGCAAGGGCCTGAGTTTTTGCGGAACAAGCGCCATATAGCTGTCGATGTCGGTGATCCGTATATCCTGCATGTTTATTTATGTTGATGATAATGTAACAACCAATGTACCCCGTACTTATCGGTAAGCCCACCGAACAATGCACCCCAGAAATTAATTTCCAGCGGATACGTGGCTTTCCCGCCACGGGATAGTTTTTCATAGGTGGCGTGGATCTCTTTTTTAGTACTGAACCGGAGCATCAGCGAAACGGCATTACCCCGCATCAGCCCATCATTGCTCACCAGGTCGGAACCCAGCAGCTGAAACCCTTTTTTAGTGAGTGTGGCATGCAGGATTGATTCTTTCATCCTTTCGGGCATTTTCTCCGACATCGCCGATTCTCCAACCGTTTGTAATTCGAGTTTACCGCCCAAGCAATCCCGGTAAAAGGTCATGGCCTCCCGGCAGTTTCCATCAAAGCTGAGGTAACTGGTGATGCCCTTCATCGTTCGGCAATTTCTTTTACTTTATTCATGGCTTTTGGAAAGGTATCATTGAAATACTGCTGAAAGTCTTCGGTACTTTGCAGTTCGGTATAAAGCAGGGTGCCTCCATCGCGGTCGGAAAGAAAATAACTTTCGGTGGATCCGGCCCAATCGGTGCCGGGGACGTCTTCGCCGTTTTTTATTTCACCTGCATGTTTGAATACCATGGTATCATTCAGCACTTTTTTATCGATGCTGGCAAATATTCCATTGCCCGACGGATTCAGGAAATCGATGCGGCTTCCTTCCTGCCAGTCGCTTTTTGCATAAGAGCCCTTGGTGAAAACCGATGTCCATTCCCGGTACGATTGATCGTCCCATAAAGCGGCCCATACCTTTTCACGGGGCGCATTGATCTCGATATTAAATTTGAGTGTGACCATCATTTATGTTTTAAATGTTAAGCCTTGTCTTGCCAGTGCCTCTTTAAGTTTGGGGATCGACGTCCTTCCCATTCCGTGCAGGGCCATTATTTCTCTTTCGGTGAACCGCGATAATTGTTTTTCTGTTTTTATCCCTTTTCCCTCCAGTGCCCGTCTTGCCGGTGCCGCCAACCCGGAAAGAAATCCTTCTGTTGGTTTGCGTTGCTGTTCGCAAACCGGGCAGGCTAAACAATCGCTGCTCTTATAATAGTGATGCCCCTGGCTGCATATCCGTATCGTTGCTTTCTTACCGGGCATGATACGCTTTACGCATTTTCCAGGTCGGCGATGATGAACTTTTTCATTTTCATAAATGCCTGCATCACCCGCTGCGACCGTGCCGGGTCTCTCATCAGTCTGCCCAATACGGCCGGTACAATCTGCCAGGACACACCGAACTTATCTTTCAGCCAGCCGCACTGGCTTTCGGCGCCTCCTTCGGTGAGTTTGTTCCAGCAATAATCAATTTCATCCTGTGTATCGCATTCCACCACCAGCGACACAGCTTCATTGAACACATAATCATGCCCGCCCGGACCATCCATCGCAATAAATTCATAGCCATCCAGTGCAAATTCGGAATACATCAGCATGCCGGCATGTGCTTTATCTTCGGCCGGATATCGTTCCATCCTGGTGACAGTTGAATTTTTAAATACCGACGAATAAAAACGAATCGCTTCTTCTGCCCTTCCAAGCTGTGCATGCGTGAAAAGCATCGAAGCTGTGATGCTTTGCCTGGTTCCTTCCTGGTAATGCAGCATCACCTGCCAGGTAACGCCGTATTTATCCTTTACCCAGCCATACCGCTCGCTCCAGGGGTATTTGTCCAATGGCATTAATGCCATTCCTCCTTCAGAAAGCTTATTCCATACTTCGTTGGTTTGTGTGATGGACTCGCATTTAACAAAGAACGAGATGGAAGGATTTACTTTGAACATGGGCCCGCCGTTAAGTCCCATGATTTTTTTACCGCAAAGATGGAAATTCACCACCATGGGTGTGTTGATGGTAATTTGTGAATCCTGGAAAATACCGCAGTAAAAGGCAGCGGCTTCCTGTGCCTGGCCATCAAACCAGATGCAGGGGTGAATTTGTTTGATCATACTGAAAGAGTTTAACTTATTCTTGTTGTTGGCAAATATTTATGCAGAACTACGCATCCGGTATCTCGGGTTCTACCAGTTTAATAAGTTTTTCCAGTGATTCCTGCCATCCCAGGTAGCACATCTCGGGCGGAATAACAGCGGGAATACCCTCCTGGGTAATTTTTAGCTCCGTTCCACATGATACTTTTGTCAGCCAGATTGAAGTAGTCATTTCACCGGGTAATCCGGGATCATCAAACTTGTCCGTATGCCTGATAAATTCATTTACCCTGATTTCAAGAAATTCGCCTCCGAAAGAATGACTGCTGCCTGTTGAAAAATTGGTAAAAGACATTTTATAGCTTCCTCCTGTCCTTGCGTCGAAATGCTGAACAGTACATAAGAATCCATAAGGCGGGATCCAGTAAGAAAGCGCAGCTGGTTCGGTAAAGGCTCGATAGATTTTTTCGGGATTTGTCTTGATAACCCGGTGAAGTGCTACACTATTTGACATATTTAACTGGTTTTACTTTCAAAATTCAGATGGCCTGTTTACCGGTACGGTCAATAATTATATTGATTCCGTATACTTTTTAAAGTTATCGAGTATTGCCTGCCAGCCGGCACGCTGCATTTCGACGGGATTTTGTGTTTCGGCCTCAAATGTCTCCACGATGTGCACCTGGTTGCCGGTGGTTTTGAATTCAATGGTTACCTTTCTTCCATCGCCTATGGTGTATTCAATATATTCATTGGGCCTCACCTCATCATACATGCCGCCGAAGTCGAAGCCAAAACTTCCGTCCTTTGCTTCCATGCGGTAAAGAAATTTTCCGCCGGTACGGATATCGTTTTCTGCACGGGGTGTATGCCAGTCGGGATGCGCCGTGCCCCACACAATAATATCTTCGGGCGTATTCCATACCTTCCATACTTTTTCGGGAGAAGCATTCACGGTTGTTTCAATGGTGATGGTTGTTTTTTCAGCAGCTGTCATGTCTATATTTTTTTACGTGAGTAGTATCGTTTAACAATACAAACATACGGCAGGTATTTGTATCCTGTATTGTACAAAAACGACAAATGAGGGGCCATTTGCGACAAACTATTTCCCTACCTTTAGCGCATGAAAAATGTAGCGATCCTTGTTCCGGAAAGTTCGGTTTTGCAGGCCATTGCCGATCCGCAGTACTGCTTCAGCGCCGTAAATCAATTCATGGCGGCTTCTGGAAGAAAGCCGCTGTTCAATGTACAACTCGTTGGGGCAAAAAAGGAGGTCAGGCTCAACGGGGGAACCTATTCAATTCACCCGGATAAACTGTTGAAAGAAGTAAAAAAAGCGGACCTGGTCTTCATTCCTGCTTTATTCGGGGATATGGAAGCAGCCGTAAAATCCAACCGTGTACTCAGCCCCTGGATAGTGGACCAGTATAAAAAAGGTGCTGAAGTGGCGTCGCTTTGTGTGGGCGCTTTTTTGCTGGCGTCTACCGGGCTGCTGAACGGAAAGAAATGTTCAACCCATTGGGGATTTACCAATGAGTTCAGGGACATGTTTCCCGAAGTGGAGGTGCAGGATGGCAGCATTGTTACCGAAGAAAACGGAATCTATTCAAGTGGTGGCGCCAATTCATACTGGAACCTTTTGCTGCACCTGGTGGAAAAATATACCGACCGGGAAACGGCCATTCTTGCCTCCAAGTATTTTGCCATCGATATTGACCGCAGCAGCCAATCGGCCTTTGCCATCTTTAAAGGACAGAAAGAACACAAGGATGATGCAGTAAAAAAAGCACAGGAATATATTGAACAGCACGTCGAAGACAAGATAAATGTGGATGAACTGGCAGCATCGGTGTCGGTAGGGCGTCGCAGTTTTGAACGACGGTTCAGGATGGCTACCAGTAATTCGGTACTGGAATACGTACAGCGCATCAAGATAGAAGCAGCCAAGCGGAGTTTTGAAACCAGCCGGAAGAATATCAACGAAGTGATGTTCAATGTAGGGTATACCGATACCAAGGGTTTCCGCACTACGTTCAAAAAAATAACCGGCCTCACACCGGTTGAATACCGGAATAAATACAACAAGATGGCAGCGGTGGATCAATAATCCATCGTCACAATTTTTGTATCTTTTCTGAGCGGTTGTTTCTTCCAATAAGTTAAACTTAGCCATACCCATTGCATCGGACCAAAGCGGAAGTATCTCAGCCAGATATAGCTCCCAATTATTTCCACCCGCCACAGGCCGGCCACTACATAATACAACTGGTGGTATTCCAGTCAGCAGAACATGCCTGCCCCGAACAGCATGGAGAAGATTCCACACAGGCAGTCGATGACCGTGATTCTTTCCTGTTCACCAATGGGCCCCATCAGCACCTGCAGTATTTGTTCATTTGACGTTACAGTAGTTTTGTTTACCCGGGTAAGAAATGATTTTTTAATGGAAGAACAAAGCAAAAAAAACCGCAGCCTGCTGGCTGCGGTTATCATATGATGAGTGAGTTAGTTTGATTGCCAGCTGTTGTTTTTGAAGTTTACATCCGGGAAAACCTTTTCGGCATCCAGGGTAACGTTCTTCAGTTCTTCGGTGGTGGGCAGTTTTACTTTCCAGTTGTTGGTGTTGTTCCAGACTTCTACCGGAAGTTTCACGGTTCCCTTCACGCCGCTTTTTGTTTCATAGCTGATATTGGTGGGCAGGGCCATCTGTTCCATGTTTACAATGTTTACGATGGCTCCTTTGGAAGCGTCGTTGCTGTCGTACGTTACCGAAGCAATCGCCTGGTCAAATTTATAGTTTTCAACGAACCAGGCTTTCCAGAACCAGTGCAGGTCTTCACCCGCCACGTTTTCCATGGTGCGGAAGAAATCCCAGGGGGTTGGGTGCTTAAATGCCCAGCGTTTGATGTATTCGCGGAAAGCATAATCAAAACGGTCAGGACCCAGGATTTCCTTGCGCAGTAAAGACAATCCCAAACCGGGCTTGAAATACAGGCACACACCGATGTTCCTTTCCTTCATCGCATCGGGTGTAAGCATAATGGGTTCGCTGCCGTCGGCAAACAGGAAACGGGCTACCTGTTCCATATTGGATGCATCTTCTTTGTATTCGCCGTTGTTAAAATCATCGTCGGCCAGGGAGTTGATGAAGGTGTTGAAACCTTCGTCCATCCAGCCGTATTTCCGTTCGTTGCTTCCCACGATCATCGGGAACCAGGTATGGCCGAATTCGTGATCGGTAACTCCAAACAGGTCGGCCTCCTGTGCATTGGATCCGCAGAAAACGATGCCGGGATATTCCATGCCGCCGATGTTGGTGGCCACATTCACTGCGCAGGGATACGGAAATTCAAACCAGCGTTTGCTGTAATTCTCTATACTTCCCTTGGTATATTCTGTTGCCCTTCCCCATCCTTTTGCCCCATCACTTTCCACCGGGTAAACACTCATGGCCAATCCCGTTTTGCCGCTGGGCAGGTTCATTTTCGCCGCATCCCAGATAAAGCTTTTGCTGCTGCTCCAGGCCACGTCTCTTGAATTGTTTATTTTAAAATGCCAGCTGAGTGTTTTCGTTTTTGATGGCCGCGAGGAGGCCTCGGTAACTTCGGAAGCCGAGCGGATCATCACGGTTTTGTCACTTTTCTTAGCCTGCGCCATTCGGGTAAGCTGTGCAGGAGTGAGTACTTCTGCTTCGTTCAGCAGTTCGCCGCTGCATACCACGATATGTGTTGATGGTGCATTGATGGTTACGTCAAAATCGCCATACTCGCAGTAAAATTCACTGGGTCCCAGGTAGGGTAAGGTATTCCATCCTTCCACGTCATCGAACACACACATGCGGGGAAACCATTGTGCCACGGCAAAGATGTTCCCGTTCTTTGTTTTAAGGATACCACAGCGGTCGGCTCCGTATTCAGGCAGGGTAAAAGAATATTCAATCTTTATTTTTGTTATATCCCCGCCCGGCTTCATGGCTTTGGGGAGACGGATCTGCATGCGGGTATCGGTAATCACGTAGTTGGCATCGGCATTTTCATTCACCAGTTTTACCGAGCTGATTTTGTAACCCCCATTGAAATTACTCTTGCTGTCGCCATACCGGCTTCGGCTGTTGAGCGGCATGCGTGCCTGTCCGCGGCTTTCTTTATTGAAAAGATTCTGGTCGAGCTGCAGCCAAAGGAATGGCAAAGCATGGGGACTGTTATTTTTATAAGTGATTGTTACCGTGCCGGTGATCTGGTTGGTCTCATCGTTCAAGGATGCGGAAATTACATAATCGGCTTTGTTCTGCCAGTATCCTACATTGGGTTCGCCGGTGGCGGCCCGGCTGATGGTTCCTGGGAAGCTGTAAAAGGTGGGCCCGAATAACGCATGCGGGTCATACTTTGATTGTTTGATGAGGTCATCCTGCGCCTGCGATGACAGTGCAATGATGCCCGAAGCCAGAAAGCTGAAAATCTTTTTTATCATAAAGGAAGTTTAATGTTCCGAAGGTAAATAAATCGCCGGGGAAATACGTGCCGTTTAACACAGAATTGTACAGGTAAACAGCTAAAAGCCTTTCAGGTACTGAACGGCTACCGATCCCTGCATGCCCGCAACAGGCGGGCCTTTCTTTTCTATGGAAACGGCGATGCGCTGGATACGCTTGTCCGATTCAGCAATTTCATCTGCAATCTCTTTTGCTACTGTTTCCAGAAGCGGTGTGGGAATGGCCATCCGTTTCTTCACGATATCGTAAACAGAAACATAATTAACGGTTTCCTCTATTTTGTTCACTCCGTCAACATAGGTTTTCAATGAGCACCTCAGGTTTACGATAAAGCTATTTCCCAATATCCGTTCTTCTTCATGAATGCCATGATGAGCAAAGAATTCAAGGTTATTAAGCTGGATAACGAACATGACTATTGAGAATTAAAAAAATAATTCTTTAGGGTTAAAGCGTGACAGGCAGTTTGCAACCATCACCAATTAAGTACATTATTAATCATTAATTAGTGAAGCCCCTTTTCTCCCAGGTAACGTTCAGCATCCAGGGCGGCCATGCAGCCGCTGCCTGCAGCCGTTACAGCCTGGCGGTAAATTTTATCCTGTACATCGCCGGAAGCGAATACACCTTCTATATTTGTTTTAGAAGAACCGGGAATGGTTTTGATATAACCGGCTTCATCCATATCGAGCCAGCCTTTGAAGATATCCGAGTTGGGCTGGTGACCGATGGCTACAAAGAAAGCGCTGACGGGTATCTCCTGCTTCTCTCCCGTTTTATTGTTTTTGATGCGTACGGCACTCACATTTTTATCACCAATCACTTCATCGGTTTCGCTGTTCCAGTAAATTTTTATGTTGGCCGTATTCTTTACCCGTTCCTGCATTACTTTGCTGGCACGCATTTCATCACGGCGTACAATCATGTGCACCTGTGAACATATTTTGGAAAGATAAAGCGCTTCTTCAGCAGCAGTGTCCCCCGCACCTACAATTGCCACTTCTTTTCCTTTAAAGAAGAATCCATCGCAAACCGCACAGGCACTTACACCATAGCCATTCAGCCGCTGTTCGCTTTCGATGCCGAGCCATTTGGCTGAAGCGCCGGTGGAGATGATCACCGAATCGGCTTCAATCCATTTCTCTTCATCAATTTCCACTTTCAGCGGGCGGGCAGAAAAATCCACTTTTGTTGCCAGTCCGTAGCGGATATCGGTACCCATGCGCCTTGCCTGGTTTTCGAAGTGCACCATCATCTCTGGGCCCTGGATCCCATCGGGATAGCCGGGATAATTTTCCACTTCGGTCGTGATGGTTAATTGCCCGCCGGGTTGAATGCCCTGGTACAAAACCGGGTTCAACCCCGCACGGGAAGCATAAATGGCTGCGGTGTACCCGGCAGGTCCCGAACCGATGATCAAACAATGTACTTTCTCTGTTGCCATAATATCTCCTGTCTTAAAATGATTGCAAATTTAACTGAATAATTCCAGTGGTTACCGGGCGATAACGCTCCCCACCTTTGAAGCATATCCACAAAATGCCCCCAAGGCCCCGTTGCTGATATTTCCGATTACTTTGCCTGGCTGGGCGAATGGATTGCCGATGCTTTGCTGGTTAAATTCCCAGGTATTCCAGAAGGTGTAGGTTGCTTTGTCGATGTTGGAAAGCTTGAAATAAATGGTATCACCCCGGTTGAAAAACTTATCATCGCCGGTAGGCAATGGCTGATTTCGGTCGATGCCCTGGTCAACCTTCGCCGAATACGTTGTTCCATCCACCACTTCGTCGTTAAATACAGAGTTTAGTCCGGGTAAAAAACGATCGCTGTTTTTTCTGGTATAATAGCGTACATAGTTACCGAGGCCAGGAGGATCGGTAGCCTTTGCCCATAGTTCACGCCTGGATGTGTCGGTTGGTGGAGGTGGTGTTTTAGTCCATATGGAATCAAATACCTTGGTCAGCAGCGGAATGGTTGTTTTAGCAAGGTAGGTCTTTCCATCTGTCTTGATGGTAAGGTTATATTGTTTACCGAATTCGCCCACAAAGGCCGTGGCCAGGCTGGATGAATCGACCCCGTAATAATACAGGAAATAGCCATTGCCGAGCGGAACGGTGTATTCTTTTAACTGGTGTGTACGTGTTCCGTTGCTCATGGTTACTTCGGCGGCATGTACAAAAGAAGAAGACAGTATCTGTGCGCTTATTTCGTTGAAATAGCTAAGGCTTTTTGAAAGCGCCACCCGCGGTGGTTGCCCGTTCTCAATCTGGGCGTCTACCACCAGTACCGGCTCAGCACTGTTCAGGTCAAAGTCGATATTCTTTTCGCAGGAGCAAAGCAGGAAGCAGGTACAGATAAATGGAATTAACCGGTTCATTAAAACAAATTTACGGAATGGTTCAATTACCGGTTGGAATAAGTTGCGTTTATTAATCGTTAAACATCCTGGTATACAAAAAAAATCCTCCGGCTTTTGGCTGGAGGACTCTTTATAACCCATCAAAATTCTGTTATCCTAAATAGGCTTTCAATGCACCGCTGTAGCGGGCTTTTTGTAAACGTTTAATGGCCCTTTCCTTGATCTGGCGGATGCGTTCTTTAGTCAGGTCGTACTTCTGCCCGATCTGCTCAATGGTAACACCGTTTTCTCCATCCAGTCCGAAATACGCATTCACAATCTCTGCTTCCCGTGGGCTTAGTGATTTAAGGACGCGGCGGATCTCATTTTTCAGTGAGTCATGCATTACGTCCTCATCGGTCTCATCACCACCTTTCAGCAGATCACCCATGGCTACATCTTCCGCTTCATGCACAGGGGCATCCAGGGAAGTATGACGGGTATTGCTTTGAAAGATGTTGTTGATCTCGGTTTCACTCATCTCCAGTAATTCGGCCAGTTCTTCGGTAGATGGTTCCCGTTCGTGTTCCTGTTCAAAAGCCATGTAGGCTTTGTTAGCCTTGTTGTAGGTGCCAATTTTGTTTTGAGGCAGGCGGACTAATCTACCCTGCTCTGCCAACGCCTGTAAAATGGACTGGCGGATCCACCATACAGCGTATGAAATGAATTTGAAACCCTTGGTTTCGTCGAAGCGTTGTGCCGCTTTAATTAAGCCGAGGTTACCCTCGTTGATCAAATCGCTCAGCGAAAGACCCTGGTGCTGGTACTGTTTGGCCACCGATACCACAAAACGGAGGTTGGCCTGAACCAGTTTGTCCAATGCCCGCTGATCTCCCATTTTGATCTTTTGGGCCAAAATGGTCTCCTCTTCAGGAGTAATCATCGAAATTTTGGAAATTTCCTGCAGATATTTCTCAACCGCTTGAGAATCACGGTTGGTAATCTGTGTTGCGATCTTTAGTTGCCTCATCTTCTATTATATTAAATTCTTATACTCGGAATCCTTAATTCTAAACAGATATTAGACACATTTTGTTGGGAAAAGGTTGCAAACGAATGGTTAATGCTTCTAATTCCGGCGAAAATTATTTGCAAAGGTACGCCTCAATGCCCGTATTTCATAGTGTTTGGGTAAAAAAAGGGATGAATGGGGATAAGAACAGGTGGTTTTAATCTTTCTCTAATATCCTCCTTACATCTTCTCATTGCAGCCTCATATAGGGCGCTTATCTTTACCATATGATAGCAGATTTAAGATCCGACACATTCACAAAACCCTCACAAGCCATGCTGGAAGCCATGTTCAGGGCTCAGGTAGGCGATGATGTTTTTGGCGAGGACCCTTCCGTAAACAAGCTGGAAGCTATGGCTGCCAAAATGTTTGGAATGGAAGCGGCCTTGTTTTGTCCCAGCGGTACCATGACCAACCAGATTGCCATTAAATGTCATACCCAACCGGGTGACGAAGTGATCTGCGAAAAAATGAGTCACGTATACATTTATGAAGGCGGTGGCATAGCCTTTAACAGCGGCTGCCAGGCAAAAGCCATTGAAGGAGACCGGGGACGGATTACGGCACAGCAGGTTGAAGAAGCCATCAACCCCGACGATGTTCATAAAGCAAGAACCCGCCTGGTAAGCCTGGAAAATACAGCCAACCGCGGTGGCGGAAGCTGTTATGATTTTTCTGAAATACAACGCATTAAGGAGATTTGCTTAAAAAATAACCTCATTCTCCACCTGGACGGCGCCCGGCTTTGGAATGCGATTGTGAACAACAACGAAACACCCGGACAATACGGGGCAACATTTGATAGTATTTCAGTTTGTCTGAGTAAAGGAATGGGTGCCCCTGTGGGCAGCCTGCTGCTTGGCAGTAGGGATTTCATCAAACAGGCACGCAGGGTACGTAAGGTATTTGGCGGCGGTATGCGGCAGGCCGGGTACCTGGCTGCGGCTGGTATTTATGCGCTGGAGAATAATATAGCCCGACTGGCTGAGGATCATGACCATGCCAGGCAGATTGCCGAAACACTGGCCAGAAAAGAATTTATTGGCCATATAATGCCGGTAGAAACCAATATTGTGATCTTTGAAGTAAAAGGTAATTATTGCTCTGCCAGGGAATTCTGCGACAGGCTGAAACAAAAAGACATCCTCTGCCTGCCCATTTCCCAAACCCAGGTACGCATGGTAACCCACCTTGATTTTACTAAAGAAATGCTAAAAGGACTTATTCACGTGCTTGAATCCATGCAGGCCTGAAATAAACCCGACCGGGCTGCGTTTCCATCCAAACAAACAAACCAACTATGAAGTTACAATCCATCCTGGCGATTGCCATCGCCGCTTTCTTTTTCCAATCCTGCCAGAAGAACCCCGAAACAAGCACCAGCGAAGCGAAAGTAAATTTCATTTTCAAATTTGATTCCACCCAGGTACGGCTCAATGCCATTGGCCAGCCATCGCCCATGCCGGCCGGGCATGCAGGCCAGTCGCCCCGCTTTAACCTGATGAGCGCTCATTATGTGGAAATGACCCCCTCTCCTTTTACCGGGCTGGGTGCCGGAGCAGTACTGTACAAAGCACCTGAAGTAACCACGGGCGGTACCAAGGCCATCGACTTTGCCAATTCAAAATTTGCCGGCAATAACCAGGTGTTCCTCAGCGTGCCCATCAAAAGTTTTGCATCCGGAACCTATACCTGGTTAAGGGTGTCACTGGCCTACCAGAATTACAATATTTACATGAACGCACTCGGACAAACCATTGATGCCACGGTCGCCTCTTTTATCGGGTATAACACCTACCTCACCAACTATAAGGTAAAAGATTCCACGGTAACCGTTAATGCCAATAAGCTACAGGGCTACTGGGCTGTGGAAGGCAAATACCTGGGGTATGGTTTTGTAAGCACCGGCCAGGCTCCTCCCGGGGCAACCACCGTTCCCAACCCCTTATTCGCCACTTCACCCATACCGCAGGGATCCTGCCTCGTTACGGGTGAATTCACTTCGCCTTTAGTGATTACGGGCAATGAAACCAACGATATTAACATCGTGGTTTCCCTTTCCGTAAACAAAAGTTTTGAATGGATTGATGTGGATGGCAACGGCACTTACGATCCCAACAACGGAGATACCGTCATCGACATGGGCATACGGGGTATGATACCAAAAAGACAATAAACATAAGCACGAATATGCAAAGCCGGGTTTTAAAGACCCGGCTTTCTTTTTGCCGATCACGGATGATCAAAAGCGGTGGTATAATAGTTAGCTGTTTTTAAATATCTTCGTTTCCATCATTCATGAATTTTTCATTCTTAACTCTTTATTGATACCCATGTTCCCGAACGTAAATCCCGTTACCACTCCCTCCTGGCAGGCATTACAACAGCATCGTCAATTGTTTGAAGAAGTGCACATGAAAGACCTTTTTTACAATGATGCTGACCGGTTCAACCGGTTTTCCATCCGTTTCGGCGACCTGCTTTTCGATTATTCCAAGAACATTATCACCGAAAACACCGTTGAACTGCTGATCCAGCTTGCCAATGAATGCGGATTGAAAGATGCCGTTGAAGCGATGTTCAGCGGGGAAAAGATCAACCAAACGGAAAACCGGGCTGTGCTGCATACCGCCTTAAGAAATTTTTCGGGCAACCCGGTAGTTACCGATGGCGCAGACGTGATGCCCGGCATTAAAAAAGTGCTGCAGCAAATGAACAACTTCTGCACAGCTATTCACAGCGGCAGCTGGAAAGGATATACCGGAAAAAAAATAAAGTACATTATAAACCTCGGCATCGGTGGCAGCGACCTTGGACCGGTGATGGCCACCGAAGCATTAAAGCCATACTGGCTGGAAGGAATTGAAACATATTTTGTAAGTAACGTGGACGGTACACATATTGCCGAAACACTCAAAAAGGTGAAAGCCGATGAAACGCTTTTTCTCATCGCCAGCAAAACCTTTACCACCCAGGAAACAATGACCAATGCCCATACGGCCAGGAATTGGTTCCTGCAACACGCAAAAGATGAGGCACTGGTGGCCAAACATTTTGTGGCGCTCAGCACCAATGAAAAAGAAGTGATCAAATTCGGGATTGACCCGGCCAATATGTTTGAATTCTGGGACTGGGTGGGCGGCCGTTACAGTTTGTGGAGTGCCATTGGCCTATCCATCGCTCTTACCATTGGCTATGAAAATTTTGAACAGCTTTTAAAAGGGGCCTATGAAACCGATCAGCATTTCCGGTCAACCCCCTTTGAAAAAAACATACCTGTACTGATGGCGCTCATTGGCATATGGTATGGAAATTTTTTTGGTACCAAAACAGAAGCCATCCTCCCTTACGATCAATACCTACACCGCTTTGCGGCCTATTTCCAGCAGGGAAATATGGAAAGCAATGGAAAATATGTTGACCGCAACGGAAATAAAGTAACCCATGCAACCGGACCGGTCATATGGGGAGAACCGGGAACCAATGGCCAGCATGCTTTTTACCAGCTTATACACCAGGGTACTCAACTAATTCCCTGCGACTTCATTGCTCCTGCCATCAGTCATAATGCTTTGGGGGATCATCATCAAAAACTGCTGAGTAATTTTTTTGCACAAACAGAAGCGCTGATGAATGGAACCGGCAATGACAATCCATACCGGGTGTTTGTGGGCAACCGCCCCACTAATTCATTCCTGGTAAAACAAATAACGCCGTTCACGCTTGGACAGCTCATTGCCCTGTATGAACATAAGATATTTACACAGGGTGTGATATGGAATATCTACAGTTTCGATCAATGGGGGGTGGAACTGGGAAAAGTGCTAGCAAATAAGATATTACCCGAACTGCAGACAGATGCTGTTATTGATACACACGACAGTTCAACAAACGGACTTATCAATTTTTTCAAAGGCATCCGGTAAATATGTACCTTTAGTAAAACAACCGGTATGAAAATAATTTACTTCCTGCTTGTTTTTATGGTATGCAGCGCCTGCTCCAATGCCCAAACATCCTTTCTTTCTTCAGAAAAAACGGCAGACAGGAACAAACAAACCCTTGCCTGGTTATTAAGCACCTCCCCCGGTCCGGCTTTCCGGTTAGTACCTGAAGGAACAACATACGCACTATCGCTTGATCATATGCCTTGCTATATCCCGAACGTTTCTGCCCAGGCAAAAATACCGGTTTACTGCAGTACTATGGGAATGGTAAATACTATTCCCAATCCGTACAACCAGCAGCAGGGCCCGTTCCCCGTTTTGGTACCGGTGGCAAGACCAACCGGGGAATAATGTCAATACATAGGCGGGCTGTACAACTCCGTTTCACCCTGGAGAACCTGGTATGTGCAGATTTTATCGCCCCGTTTCACTTTGATGACGATGTTTTTTGAAGGAGCAGGAACCGCTTGCTTTTCATCGATGGCTGCCAGCTCCAGTTTCCAGAAACTGTTCCCTTTCCGGGTGCGCAGGATGATGTCTTTTTCAGTCAGCGGATTTTTTCCGGCCACTACGGTTCTGCTCGCTGGCTGGCTGATGGATGAGCGGAATTCCCGGTTATCGTAGGTGATCGAATGGATCACCGGTTTTACAGTTCCTTTCCATTCGATGTAAATAAACCGGGTGATATGTGGCGCCTGCCGCACGGGGTTGCCGTTTTCATCCACCATCTGTGCACCCCCGATAGAAGACGTAAAATACGCATACCCCTTATTGATATTACACCGGGTTTGTGCGTACGAAAGGAAAAAGGTAAAGGCCAGAAGCGCCGCTAAAACAGGTTTTTTCATATTCCAAGTTACAATAAAAAATCCTCCCTGGTGGGGAGGACTTTCCGGCAATTAGGTTTGGTTTGTTTGGTTTACCACTTATCAACTTCCTCGGTGCTTCCGTTATCAACGGAGATGTTGGTACTATCTTCCTGCGGACTGCTGACAGGTGCTGATGCTTCAGCAATCACTTCTGCTTTTGTTTCAGCTACCGGCTGGCTGGGAGCAGGAGCTTGTCCTTCCTCCCCTTCATACGGTGTATCGTGATTGAATGCATCAAAATCAAAATCAGGCATCAGTTCCGTTTTAACATAGTCAACGGCTTCGCCCAGTCCTTTAATGAATTTGTTGAAGTCTTCCTTATACAAAAAAATCTTATGCCTGTCGTACCCGTCTGAATCAAACCGCTTCCGGCTTTCGGTGATGGTTAAATAATAATCATTGCCACGTGTTTCTCTTACATCAAAAAAGTAAGTTCTGCGTTTCCCGGCCCTGATGCGTTTACTGTAAACACTGTCCTGTTTTTTTTCGTTGTTCTCGTACGCCACTGTTTTAGGTTTTTAATTTTTAACGATACCCCGTTTTGGGATGAGCAAAGATAGAATTGTTTTCCATTCTGCAAAATATAAGTACATGCTTTTCAGGCGGCCTGTTCGCCGCCGCCGGCTCAGTCAGAAAGACCTTCCCGGTCCTGTTCCTGCTGCCTGGCGTACATATCGGCGTAATATCCTTTTTGTTCAAGCAGCTGGTGGTGGGTGCCCTGCTCCACGATCTGTCCTCTGTCAATCACGATGATCTTATCAAACTCAAACAGTGAAAATATCCGGTGTGTGATAATGATTGCTGTCTTGTCGTGCAGGTATTGATACAGGTTGCCGATAATCTCTTTTTCTGTACGGGCATCCACGGCGCTGAGGCAGTCATCGAAAATAACGATCCGGGGATCTTTGATCAATGCCCGGGCAATGGAGATGCGCTGTTTTTGTCCGCCGCTGAGCGTTACCCCCCGTTCCCCGATCAGGGTGCTGTATCCTTCCCGGAACTGGCCGATCTCCTGGTGAATACCCGCCTGCCTGGCTGCCTGTACCACCTGTTCTTCTGTGGCATCATCGATGCCAAAACGGATGTTGTTGCTCACGGTTTCGCTGAATAAAAAAACATCCTGCGGCACATAGCTTATCTGCCGCCGCAGCGACTGGGTGTCGATGCGGTTCATCGGTACCCCGTCGAATGTGATCAATCCTTTCTGGGGTTCGTACATGTGCAGCAGCAGCTGGGCAATGGTTGATTTGCCCGAACCCGTACGGCCTACAACCGCTACCTTCTCCCCTTTTTTTATCTGGAGAGAAAAATCCTTCAGCGCATGAATGCCGGTATGGGGATAAACAAAGTCGGCGTTGGTGAACTGGATACCACCTTCCAACGTGGGCATAACAGGGTCTTTTTCATTTTTAATGCCGGGGCTGGTATGAAGAAATTCATTGATCCTTCGTTGCGAAGTGGCTGCCCGCTGCGTCATGCTGGCCGTCCACCCGATTGCGCTCACGGGAAACGTAAGCATCTGTATATACATCACAAACTCGGCAATCTGCCCCACGCTGGCGTCTTTTACATGATTCACCACATCCAGGCTTCCCACCATAATGGTGATGAGGGTGCTTAACCCGATCAGCAATGCCATGCTGGGAAAATAAATGGCTTCTGTTCGGGCCAGGCTCAGTGCATTATCCCGGTAAGCTTCACTGTTTTTTTTAAAGAACCCAAGCATGGCCTTTTCCTGAACAAAAGATTTAATGACCCGGATGCCGGAATATGATTCCTGTGCATTGGTGGTAAGACTGCTCAGCAGCGACTGAATGCGTTCGCTTTTTTTGTTGATGATGGTGTTTACAAAATAAATGGTGATGGCCAGCACCGGCAGCGGCGACAGGGCCACCAGGGTAAGCTTGGGGCTCGACTTCATCATAAAAAAAATGCTGAATCCGATGACAGCAGCCAGGTTGATGAAATACATAAGGGCCGGGCCGGTATACATTCGTACCCGGCTCACGTCTTCCGAGATGCGATTCATCAGGTCGCCGGTGCTGTGCGTTTTGTAAAAACCCGTGTCCAGTTTCTGGTAATGGGTGAATATTTCGTTCTTCTGGTCGTATTCAATATGCCGGCTCATTACAATAATGGTTTGCCGCATCAGGAACATGAAAAAGCCACTGATGATGGCAATCACAAACAAGGTAAGCCCGGCGAATAATATTTTACGGTTGGGGTATTTTTCAAATCCGGCAATCACCTGCTGCACAGCAAAATCATAATTCTTCCCCGTTTCCTGTACAGAAGAAGCGGTTTCCGTACCCTGGTTTTTCCCGATGGAATGCACCACCGTGTTCACGACATAGCCGGTAAGCTGCGGGGAAAGAATCCGGAAATAGTTGGTGAGAATGATAAACAGGATGCCCAGCAAAAAATGCCAGCGGTACTTCCAGAAATATTTATTGAGGGAAGAGAGATGCTTCATGGCGGCATAAAGGTAAATGAAAAATCCTCCGTATATAACGGAGGATCAAGTCATTTGCGGAGAGAGAGGGATTCGAACCCCCGGACCTGTGACAGTCAACGGTTTTCAAGACCGCCGCATTCGACCGCTCTGCCATCTCTCCGGCGCAAAAATACATCTTGAATCCGTTCAACCCAAATCGTTTTAGGAAACTGTTTTCTCCTGTTCCTTATCTTTTACCACCACCAGGTCTTTCAGCTCCACGGTCATGGGCATCATACCTACCTGCAGGAGGGCTTTTTTACCACGTATCTCTTTCACGATCCCGGTGCTGCGGTTCTTCTTCATTTTAACCTTATCCCCCACTTTCACTTCTCCTCCTATTTCTTCAAATTTCTCATCCAGTTTTTTCTGCTGTTTTTCGGCCACCATCTTTTCTTTTTGCTTGAACAGGAGTGCATGGATCATTTTTACCACGCTGTTTTTATCATCGGCTTTGCGCCATTCAACCACCATTGCTTTCAGGCGCCGCTCCATGTCTTTTACATAGGCCAGTTTTTCTTCGGTGATCTTATTCTGCTGCTTCAGTCTTTCCATAACCTGGCGGTGGCGTTCCTTGTCCATCACCTGCTGCATTTCTTTCTTCAGCCGTTCATTTTCTTTCAGCAGTTTCTGCAGCGTGGCTTTTTCCTTATCGATGTGCTGCAGGTCCTGTTCCGTCCGGTTCAGCAGTTTATCGAGGTTGAAATGATCATCGTCTACCAGTTTCCGGGCTTTGTCGATCAGGCGTTTCTCCAGTCCGATCCGTTCGGCAATGGAAAAAGTATACGAACTGCCCGGCTTACCCACCACCAGTTTATATAAAGGAAGCAGTTTCTTTTCATCAAACTGCATGGCGCCGTTGATGATGCCCGGCACTTTATTGGCCATCACCTTCAGGTTCAGGTAATGCGTGGTAACAATGCCCATGCTGTGTTTAACAGCCAGTTCTTCCATGATCACTTCAGCAAAGGCACCGCCCAGGCTGGGATCACTGCCGCTGCCGAGTTCGTCGATAAAGAAGAGGGTTTTGCCGTTCGCACTTTCCATAAAGTGTTTCATGTTCTTCAGGTGCGAAGAATAGGTACTCAGTTCAAACTCCAGGCTCTGCGTATCGCCGATGTGTATCATCAGTTGTTTGAAGATCCCCATCACACTGTCGGGGTGCACGGGCACCAGCAGCCCGCTTTGCATCATCAGCTGCAGCAGCCCAACGGTTTTGAGGGTAACGGTTTTACCGCCGGCATTGGGTCCGCTGATTACCAGGATGCGTTGCTTTTCATGCAGGTTGATATCCACCGGGATGGTGGGTTTGTTGCTGGTTTTATTATAGAGATACAGCAACGGGTGAAAAGCCTGTATCAGCTGCACATGCGCCTGGTCTCTTACCTCCGGGAAATTACCGTTGTACTCAATGGCAAACCTTGCCTTCGCCCGTATGAAATCATATTCTCCTGCAATGGAATGATAGGTCTTCAGTAAGGACGCATATACACTCAGGTCCTGCGTAAGTTTCCGTAAGATGCGGTACACTTCTTTGCGTTCATCATTCTCCAGGGAGAAGATCGCATTATTAAGTTCTGTTGTTTCTTCGGGTTCAATAAAAGAGGTACGGCGACTGTCGCTTTCACCATGCAGTATTCCCTTGATCATCCGCTTCTGTTCGGCAAACACGGCCAGCACCCGCCGGCCATTCATAAAACTTTCTTCAATATCGGCCAGGTAACCCTGTTTGTTCATCTTGCTTACGATGCGGTCGAACACGCGGCGCAGTTCATTCCGCTTGCGGTACAGGTTCATGCGGATATTGGCGAGCTCTTCACTGGCACTGTCCTTTACCTGCCCGGTTTCGTCCAGTATATCATCGATCATCCCGTTAATGGCTTTCTCATAGTACGCATCGCTGGTCACCATAGCCATGGCAGGATAAGCGGTTCTGCGGTCATTGTCAAACCAACGGAAAATACTGTTGGCATTTTCGGTAAGCCGGCGGATCAGCAGAAACTGGTCACCGCTGAGCACGGCCCCGGGAATACCCAGCAGTTTTAATTCCTTGTGCAGGTTATGGGTGAAGTCGTTGGGAAAATGCAGGCCGCTTTGCTGCAGCAGTTTGAACTCGTTGGTTTGCTGCAGTTCGGTAACGATGAATTCCTTTTTGGTGTGGATGCGCAGGTTATCGGCTTTGAACTTTGCATATTCGGTACGGCAATGGAGCGACAGCAAGGTCTTCACCTTTTCATACTCCAGCTGTACAAGGGCGGATTCGGGAAAGAATTTCATTCAGGTTGCTTACTTGCTTTTTGACGGGCAAAGGTACAGCACTGACTCATTATTAGTAAACCGGGCAGACAATAGCTAAAAAAGAGGCTTCCGGATTTGGTTAAGGGGTATATTGCGGATAATTTCAACATACCTGCACCAAAAGCGAAAGGCCATGACCCTTTACGAAAAATTACAACTGGCAAAGAGCGAAGAAGACGTTAAGGACATTTACATCAAAGCCCTGGGCTTGAAAGGATACTCCAAAAACCTGATCGATATCCAGACCAAAGAAATATGGTTTGAAGCGAAGGAAGGTTACAAGCACAGCAGTTACCAGATGTTTACCCAGTTGCTGCACTATGTACAGCAGGCATTGGATAATGGCGAAGAGGTACCGCCTTTCTTATGCGTGATAGATACCCGCAAAGCTGCCCTGATGAAAACGGCGGATGCCCTGCCGCTGCTTAATAATAAGAAGCAGCCCATCAAATGGGGTAAATCTGCCAGCGGCTATACGCAGGAGGCATTGGATGTGGTATCGGCCTATATCGGTACCTACCTGGTGAGTTTTAAAATAGAAACCCACGAAGAGGAATTCATCAACACCATTAAAAATGCCATTAAAAGCGGCGACATCATCCGCACCCAGATTACGCCCGACAACCTGAAGCAGGTGTTTGATAAATGGGTGCTGATGATCGGCAATGAAATAAAAGGCGTGGCTGCCGACGATTATGCCCTCCTGTTCTTTGCGGATATCATGAGCGATGGCATGGTAAGCACCCACAAAGACCTGCCGGCAGAACTGTTGCACAAGGGCGGAGCCCCCGTGTTCAGCCTGGGTGGAAAAATCTATGAACTGGGTAATAAGGAAGGCTACCGTCAGTTTTGGGCCATCTACCACCGCCCGCCAAAAGAGGAGTACCGGAATTATTTGCTGGAACGGAGAGACAGCCTGATACCCCTGGATGAACGAAGTTTTAAAGGCGCTTACTACACACCCCTGCATGTGGTGGACAAGGCTTATGACAAACTAACCGAAACCCTGGGAAAGAACTGGCAGGAAAAATACATTGTGTGGGATATGTGCTGCGGCGTGGGTAACCTGGAGGTAAAACACAGCAACCCCAGGAATATTTACATGAGTACCCTCGACCAGGCCGATGTGGACGTAATGAAAGCTACCCGAACCTGTGTGGCCGCCACCCGCTTTCAATACGATTACCTGAACGACGATATTACCGATGATGGCAAAATTGACTACAGCCTTACCAATAAATTACCCGAAAGCCTGCGTAAAGCCATTGCCGAGGGGAAGAAGATATTGGTGCTGATTAATCCGCCGTATGCGGAATCAGGCGATACATTAGGTAGTATCGCTAAATCAGAAGTTGCAACAACAAGCATAGTAAAAAGCATGAAAGATTATGGATATGCAACCAGAGAATTGTTTACTCAATTTTTGGCTAGAATTGCTCAAGAAATTCCAACAGCAATAGTTGCAATGTTCAGCACTTTGAAATATTTCAATGCTCCAAATTTTGAAAAATTTAGAAATATTTGGAGGGCTGAATATTTAGGTGGCTTTGTTGTGCATAATCAAGCATTTGATGGTTTAAATGGCGATTTTCCTATTGGATTTTTAATTTGGAAGACAAATCAGAATGTTGTCAAAGACCAGCAAGTAGCTGAAATATCAGTAGAAGTTTTAGATAAAAAAGCACAACCGATTGGCGAAAAACGTTTCTATAATTCCTCAAAGAGTATTTCGCTTAATCTATGGATAAATCGTCCGAAGCCGAATGACACTTATGTTGTGCCCTTAAAAAATGCTGTTTATCCAGCCGTAAAGACAATTGATGTACGAGGCAAATATTGGTCAGATGGAGCTTTAGGTCAAATGTTATGTGATAGTAATGACTTGCAGCATGCGGGACAAAGGACAGCGATATTATCCTCTGGTTATTGTAGTCCAGGTGCATTTTATATTAATCCTGAAAATCTTTGGCAAGTAGCAATAATATTTTCTGTAAGAAGATTAGTAAAACCTACCTGGCTCAACGACCGGGATCAATTTCTGCAACCCACTGCCCCATTAACCGATGAGTTTAAAAATGATTGTTTAGTATGGATGCTGTTTAACGGCAGTAACCTTACGGCCAGTGCCAATAATTTAGAGTGGAATGGTAAACAATGGAGCATTGTCAATCACTTCATCCCTTTTACCGAAGAAGAAGTAAACGCCCCCGACCGTTTTGAGAGTGATTTTATGGTGCGGTACATGGCCGGTAAAACCTTCAGCGCCGAAGCGCAGGCTGTTTTGGCCGAAGGCAGAAAATTGTGGCAGGCCTATTTTGCCCATACCGATGTGCACAGTGTACGGGAAGAACTGAAACTGAACCGGCCGGATGTGGGCTGGTACCAGGTACGCAAGGCCCTGCAGGACCGCAATGCCAGCAGCGATTTTGCTCCCGTGAACTTTAAACCGTTTGAAGAAGCCTATAAAGCGCTTACGGAAAAACTGCAGCCGCAGGTATATGAACTGGGTTTTTTAAAGGCATAGCAGGATTTATGAAAAGAACAGTTTTAAAAAGATTTGAAAATTTCGACCATGATCCGGAGGAGTACATCCGCCATGCCTGGAACGCCTTTACGGTTCACCTGGATAAAGAACGGGGTTTATGGTTTGCGTACAAGGCCAAACAGTTTTTAGATACGCAGCAGCTGACCCGGGTAGATGGAAAATTGCAGGCCGAACAGGTGTACAAACAGGGATTGGGCTATCACGTGGTGGTGATGCTGTATGTATGGAACAACTGGTTTGCCGAAGCGTTTCAAATGGACCACCGGTTCCTGTACAACATGCACGTTGAACATTTTAGCGAAGGCATTGAGCAATACCTGGAGATGCTGATGGTAAAAAGGCAGCAGGCAAGGCTGAACGACTTATTCGGTTATCCTGAATTTAAAGAAGCTTTTTTGGATCATTACGATGCTTATCATTCCTTGCTCATAAACCCCAACCACCCAATAGCCGATATGAAAGCCTTTGTACCCCTGGTTAATAAAGTAAATAAACTGGCCGTTGGTTATGGCGAACCGGCCTTTATTAAAACTTAACAGCCGGTAACAACCCGCTTACTTCAGTTGTTCAATCTGCAGTTCCTCCCATTCAGTTGTTCCATCCTTCTCCCGTTTAAAAACAAATTCATCGGTGCTGAGGATGACGATCTCTGCGGTGGTATAAACCGTACAACCCTCCAGTAAATGCCCGCCGATGGTTTGACCGCTGCTGTCGCTGATGCTGATGTGGAGATGGGAGCCATTCACCGAGACCGTTCCGGCCAGGCTCAGGATCTCGAAATGGCCACTGTTGCTGCTGCCGTTGGGCTGATTGGCAAAACGGATATGGTAATTTGTCAGGCTGCCGACAGCAGTGCTGATCCAACCAGCTTTAATTTGCTGTTCGTTCACGAGTTTTTGTATCTCCGTCTTCAGGTCCTGCCCGGGCTTTAAGCGGAAAGCATGTGTATAGGTGTTTTGCATAGCCTTTTTTTGCTGGCAGGAGAATAAGATCGCAGATACTAAAATAAGGAAACAGGTTCTCATTGCAGTAAATTTAGAATACCAAATTGAACCACATAGACACATAGGACACAATAGAAAGACATAGATATTACCTTTTACCTATGTTTTCTATGTGTCTATGTGGTTCCAACTTTATCAACTGTTAAACTTTTGTTGCATACCGGGTGTTATATAAACCATGCCGGTTAACTTTGCGTAAGTAAATGAAAAATTTCCAGCCATGTTAAAAGTTTTATTCATTTCGGTAATGAGTTTTGCAGGATTAAGTTCCTGTGCACAAAAAGACAATTCAGCTAAAACAAAAAAGGATAATAAAATGAATACCTCGACTCCGCTCTCCCTTGATACGGCTACTTTCGGCACCGGATGCTTCTGGTGCACCGAAGCCATCTTTCAGCAACTGGAAGGCGTGGAAAAAGTAACCAGTGGCTACAGCGGCGGCACCGTGGCCAACCCAACCTACGAACAGGTATGCAGCAAAACAACCGGCCACGCCGAATGCCTGAACATTGTATACGACCCCAAAAAGATCAGTTTTGATGAGCTGCTGGAAGTGTTCTGGCAAACGCACGACCCCACCACCCTCAACCGCCAGGGCGCCGACGTTGGCACCCAATACCGCAGCGTGGTTTTTTATCACAACGAAGAGCAGAAGGCAAAGACATTAAAATATAAGGCTGAACTGGATAAAAGCGGGGCCTTCAGCAACCCGATCGTAACCACGCTGGAACCCTTCACCGTTTTTTACCCGGCCGAAGACTATCACCAGAATTATTACCGCAACAACACCGGACAGGGATACTGCCAGTTTGTGATCAGGCCCAAAGTGGAAAAATTTGAAAAAGTATTCAAAAACAAACTGAAGAAACATTAACCGCAATACACCGCGGGTGAAAGGAGCTACTTTTTAGCTCCTTTTGCTTTTTCAGGCATGGGGTTGCCGTGGTGGCAGGTGTAGCAGGTAACCGCCTGCACCTCACTGGCCTTCACGTCTTCATTAAAGTGAAAATATTTTTCGTTGATGTCGGCCGTCATCCGCATCATGTTTCGGGTGATCTCTTTTTCGGGCTTATCGTCGGTATGCCAGATCATAGAATCGGCTTTCTTATCATGTACGTGGCAATACTTGCAATCCACATTCAGGCTTGCACAAAAGCCGTCCATGATTTTGTCGAGCGAATCTTCGCTGATGTTCTTTGGCAATACCTGCAGGTTTTTAAACCGGTCGGTGTTGGGAGCCGGGTGCTTAACCGCCGCCACGCCAAGCAACACAAAGGAGGCCAGGGCGGCGATGACAATAATTTGTTTTTTTGTTTTCATGACTGCGTTTAGTTTACTGTTTTTTTGTTCGCCTCAGCTCCAGGAGGTTTAAGCTGTTGGGATAAAATTGCTGAATATTTTTATGAACCAGGTGAATCGCCATATCATACCACAGCGGCACCACGGGAGCATCGTTCATCACCAGCTGGTCCATCTGCCGGTAAAGCTGGTACCGCAGCGAATCGTTCTGCTGCGATAAAGCCCGCTCGTACAATACATCAAAGGCCGGGTTTTTATACCGGGTATAATTGGGCGGCGCCGGGTTTCTGCTGTAAAACACACTCAAATAATTTTCGGCATCGGGATAATCCGCTATCCAGCTTCCGCGGAAAAAAGGTGCCTGCGATTTGGATGTTTGTTCCATCAACAGGCTTTTCTGCACCACTTCCACTTCCACCCGGATGCCCGTTTGCATGAGTTCGTTGGCAATATAAGTTCCAAGGTCACCATAAATGGGTATCGTTAACAATTTAATGGCAGGCAGACCCTTCCCGTCGGCAAAGCCCGCTTCCGCCAGCAGCTGCTTTGCTTTGGCGGGGTCGTAATGATATCCAGTTACGAGGGAAGAATCGAAAGAAGGAAGTCCGGCCGGAACAAAACCGCTTTCCGCTGCAATGCCGATGCTGTTCCGTAGATACAGCATCATCTTCCTGCGGTCGAAACCATAGTTGATTGCCTGGCGGATCTTCTGTATCCGCAGGGGCGAATGCTGAACCAGCTCATTTTTTTCATCCACCAGGATGCCGAGGTATTCGATATTGAGGTACGGATGTTTGTGCAGTTCGATCTTATCCCGCCAGTTTTTTTTAAGGTTACCTGTTTTGGTCAGCACTTCGTCTTTAAAGGAAGGGTCAATGTCGTCGATAAAGTCAAGCCGGTTTTGCTGAAACTCCAGGAACTCCGTGGCCTTGCTGTCGTGAAACGAAACGGCAATGCCATCGAGATAAGGGAGGCGGTTGCCGCTGGCATCTGTTTCAAAATACTGCAGGTTCTTTTTTAAGATCAGTGCCTGCCCTTCTTCCCAGGCCACAAAACTAAAAGGCCCTGTGCCCACGGGGTGCCGCCGAAAATCCGTTTTATACATGTCCACCGCTTCCTTCGGAATCACCGAACAGTATTGCATGCTGAGGATACCGAGGATGGACTGGAAGGGATGAATAAGTGTTAACCGGAACGTGCTGTCGTCAACCGCCGTGAATGCATGAACGGAATCCACCCGGTTGTTGAATATCCAGGCACCCGGGCTGGCGGTGCTTTTGTCCATGATTCTGCTGAAGCTGTACTGAACATCCCTGGCCGTCAGTTTTCTTCCCCTGCCCTGTTTAAAACAGGCATCATCGGTAAAAAAAACATCGGTCCGCAGGTGAAAGGTAAACCGGAGGTTATCATCAGATACCTCCCAGCTTTTTGCCAGCGATGGTTTGATCTGCATATTGCTGTCGATCTCCACCAGGGTATTGTACAGCTGGTGCACCGCCCACATTACCTGCTTGTTTTTTGCAAAGGCAGGGTCCAGCGAAGCCAGCCCGCTGCTTTCATTATAACGGAATATCTTTTTATCGGAATGCCTGTGAGAATTGCAGGAAAGGAGGATACCAGATATGCCGAGACTAAATATCAGATAGAGGATGAAGGGCACCGGATACCGGATGCCGAGTGCCGGTTGCGGGGTCTTTAAGTAACTTCCCTTCCAGGGATGCGGGCAACCAGCTTTGTATTTATTTGTTGAACGGTGCATCTGCAATCAGAAAGAAATCTAAATTAGCATTTATAAATAAATATACATGAGGCAGATCACCGGAATCGCATCCATTTTGGTTTTTAACTTTTTACTGGTCGCTTCCGCACAGGCGCAACCGCTGAATCAGAAAAAGGGATTCACGCATGCCGATACCCTTCGGGGGTCGCTGCGGCCGGAAAGAACCAGCTGGGAAGTGCTGAAGTACGACATCACGGTAAAACCGGATTATACAAGCAAAACCATTGCCGGCAAAAACATTATCAGCCTGTTCGACAAAGGGGTTTACATCATGCAGATTGACCTGCAGGAACCGATGATACTCGACAGTGTTACCGAAAACAAAAATTCTTTTTCCTTCCGCCGGGAAGGAAATGTATACTGGGTGGAACTGCGTGACCCGGCAAAAAAATACAAGATTAAACCCGGGCCGCGATCCCTTGCTTTTTATTTTCATGGTAAACCGAGAGAAGCCGTTCGCCCCCCATGGGATGGTGGCTGGATCTGGAGAAAAAGCAAGGATGGAAGTCCCTGGATGAGCGTGGCCTGCCAGGGCCTGGGCGCCAGCGTATGGTATCCCTGCAAGGATCACCAGAGCGACGAACCCGACAGCGCCGCCCTGCACATGGTGGTGCCCGACAGTCTTACTGCCGTGGGCAATGGACGATTCAGGGGAAAACAGGCAAACGGTGATGGTACCAGCACCTACAGCTGGGCGGTAACAAACCCCATCAACAACTATAACATCATTCCCTACATCGGTAAGTATGTTCATTTTGGAGAAGTATACCCGGGTGAAAAAGGAAAACTGGATATGGATTACTGGGTATTGCAGGAGAACCTGGACAAAGCCAAAGAGCAATTTAAAGATGCACCTCGGATGATGAAGGCATTTGAGCATTGGTTTGGCCCCTATCCTTTTTATGAAGACGGTTACAAACTGGTAGAAGCGCCACACCTGGGCATGGAACACCAGAGCGCTACTGCTTATGGCAACGGCTACCGCAATGGATACCGCGGCAGCGACCTGAGTGGAAGCGGCTGGGGATTGAAATGGGATTTCATCATTGTGCACGAAAGCGGCCACGAATGGTTTGCCAACAACATTACCTCTAAAGACATTGCCGACATGTGGATACACGAGAGCTTCACCAATTACAGCGAAACATTGTTTACCGATTATTTCTATGGCAAAGAAGCCGGTAATGCATATGTACAGGGTACCCGCAAGAACATTACCAATGATATCCCCATCATTGGTGCGTACAACGTAAACCAGGAAGGGAGCGGTGATATGTATTACAAGGGTGGCAATATGCTGCATACCATCCGCCAGGTAGTGAATGATGATGAGAAATTCAGGCAGATACTGCGGGGCCTGAACAAAACCTTTTACCACCAGACGGTAACCACCCAGCAGGTGGAAACCTATATCAGCAAAGAAAGCCGGATCGATTTCAGCAAGGTGTTTGACCAATACCTGCGCACCACACAAATACCCGTACTCGAATACAAAGTGGAGGGAAACAAACTCTCCTACCGCTATACCAGTTGCGTTCCGGGATTTAATATGCCGCTGAAAGTAACATTCAAAACGGTGCAGTGGATAAAGCCCACCGAAGAATGGAAAACGCTTGACCTCTATCCCGAAGGTGATAACAGCTTTACGGTGGATTCAAATTTTTACATCAAAACAAAAAAGACAGAGTAATTTCGGGACAAACTAAACTATGTCGGAGATCCGAAAGCAAAGCATTGTTTCCTCTGTGGTGGTATATATCGGTTTTGCGATCGGTTTTATCAATACTTTCCTGTTCACCCGCCAGGGAGGATTTACCCAGGCCGAGTACGGACTCACCGGTATTTTCATGGCCATAGCCAATATCATGTATTCATTTGCCAACCTGGGCATGGTGGCATATATCTATAAGTTCTATCCCTATTACACCGACAACCTCCCCCGTAAAAAAAATGATATGCTCAGCTGGGCCCTGCTGGTTTCCCTGCTGGGGTTTTGCCTGGTCATCATCGCCGGCCTCGTATTCAAAGACCTGGTGATCCGTAAATACGGCACCAATTCGCCCGACCTCGTTAAGTATTACTATTATATTTTCCCGTTCGGAATGGGGCTTACTTTTTTTACCGTGCTGGAAGCCTATGCCTGGCAACTGAAACGGTCGGTACTCACCAATTTTTTGAAAGAGGTTCAGTTCCGGCTGCTCACCACGCTGCTCATCGTTTTAAGTTTTACCGGTATCATCGCTTCGTTCGACGTGTTCATCAAACTTTATTCATTCACCTTCCTGGCCGTGGCGGCCATTTTACTGTTTTACCTGCTGTACAGTAAACAGGTTTCTTTTACGGTTTCACCCAGCCGGGTAACCAAAAAATTTTTCCGCAAGATCATTGCACTCATTTCATTTGTGTATGGAGGGAGCCTGGTATTTACCATCTCCATGGTGGTGGACACCATTATCATTGCAGCCGTACTGCCCGACGGGCTGGCGCTGGCCGGTGTATACACACTGGCGCAAAACATTGCCAGCCTCATACAGGCGCCACAGCGGGGTGTTATCTCATCTTCCATTGGTCCGCTGTCGCAGGCCTGGAAGAACAAAGACATGCCGAAGATCAGCCGTATCTATCACAGCTCGTCTATCAACCTGCTTATTTTTTCTACCGCCATGTTTGCGCTCATCTGGATGAACTTTGATGATGCCGTGCTGAATTTTAACCTGCAGCACCGTTACCTGGAAGCGGCCTGGGTATTCTTTTTCATCGGACTGATGCGTATTGTGGACATGGGCACCGGAGTGAACACACAGATCATTGCCACTTCAACCCTGTGGCGTTTTGACTTTATTACCGGCGTCATTCTTCTTTCCGTTACCCTGCCGCTGAACTATGTACTCACCAAATATTATTTCGGGGTTACCGGCCCGGCCATTGCCAACCTCATCACCTTCAGCATTTATAACGGCATCCGGTATTGGTTTTTGTACAGCCGGTTCCGGTTGCAGCCTTTTACTGTTAAAACAATATATACCATCCTGCTTGGCGCCCTGGGGTATACGGCCTGTTATTTCCTGTTCAGGAACCTGCACGGTTTTGTGGGTATGGTTTGCCGCAGTTGTTTTTTCCTGCTGATCTTTGTGGCCGGAACCAAACTGCTTAACCTGTCACCCGATGTAAAGCCGGTATGGGCCGCCTTTCAGAAAAGGCTGGGCATAAAAAAAGGAGACCATTGATCTCCCGGTCATATCCAATAAAATTGTGGCTTACTGAACAGGCGCTTTTTGTATCCTTCCGCCGCCAATGTAGCGTTTGCTGTAATACGTTTCTTCGAGGTTGCTGATCATCACGCCGTTGCTGGTACTGGCATGTGTAAAAAAACCATTACCCAGGTAAACGCCTACATGACTAACGCCTCTCCGGGTCCTGAAAAAAACCAGGTCACCTTCCTGTAATTCGTCTTTGCGAACCTTCTCACATTCGTCGTACTGCGAGCGGGCGGTACGTGATAAAATGGTTCCGTACACATCATGGATCAAAGTGCCTGAATAGGCACTGCAGTCAATACCGTCTTTGGTGGCGCCGCCATATCGGTAAGGAGTGCCCCACCATTTTTCAATAAAGTTGTATAACCCGGTGTTGGCAAGCGCCTCCACTTCCACATTCAGCAGCTGGGCATATTTAAACTGGAGAGAGGTGCAGTTCTCGATATCCGATGAATTACCTGTTGATGAAACGGGAGTAACTTTTGCTTTCCGGTCGGTTTTGATCGCCGCCATGGGAGTCTTAACCGGAACGATTGGTTCGGGCCTGATCTCTATTCCTTCGATGAACTGGGGAGTTTTTTTTATGGCATTCGCCTCGGCCACTGTATTGACCGGGGTTTGTGCTTTGGCGTTAATGGATGTTCCTGAAAAAATGCCAACGGCTGCAGCAACAAAAATTAAGTGTTTCATACGATAAAATGAGGGGTTTTATACGTAAGTACAACTTAGTCTTCTGTTCTTTACTCGTCTTTGATTGTCGTTGATTCGGCTGTTATCGGATCCTTCCTGTGATTCCTGTCCTACTGACTTTATTAAAAAATGCTACGCAAAGGTAACCTCCACAGGCCGTAAATGCAACCCTTTAACGAATAATTAATCCGTGTTCCCTTTGTGGAAAAACGAATCACGTAAGCCGCTTATTGTTAACGATATTTGTGGCCGGAGCGGATACTGGATGCCTGATGCTGGTTGATTTCAACGAGTATCTGGAATACTTAATATTTACCGATCTTAGCCAGTGACCGGGATCCGGTATTCCGAATCAGGATTAATATGAAGTTTTCACACCTACACGTACATACTCAATTCTCCCTCCTGGATGGTGCCGCCTCCATCAAGGGACTTTATAAAAAAGCCATTGCCGACGGCATGCCTGCCCTGGCCATCAGCGACCATGGGAACATGTTTGGTGCTTTTGAATTTGTAAAGGAAGCATACAATCACAAAAATGAAGACGGGTCCCCCAAAATTAAGCCCATTGTTGGCTGCGAATTTTATATTACGCAGGACCGGCACCGGAAAACATTCAGCAAGGATGAAAAAGATCCCCGGCATCACCAGATACTGCTGGCAAAGAATGCACAGGGCTATAAGAATCTGGTGAAGCTTACTTCATTGGGATACATTGAAGGATTGTACTCCAAATACCCCCGGATCGACAAAGAACTCATTCATAAGTACCACGAAGGCCTGATTGCCACCACCTGCTGCCTCGGCGCCATGGTGCCGCAAACCATTTTAAAGAAAGGCGAGGAAGAAGGCGAAAATGAATTCAAATGGTGGTTGAATATTTTCCAGGACGACTATTACGTGGAACTGCAGAAACACGGAATCCCCGAACAGGAAAAAGTAAATGCCGTTCTGCTGAAATTTGCGAAAAAATACAATGTAAAGGTGATCGCCAGCAATGATTCGCACTATGTGGACCAGAAGGATTTCAACGCACACGACATCCTGCTCTGCATCAATACCGGCGAAAAGCAAAGCACCCCGGCCCTGCGGGAATTCACCGATGACGACATACTGGTAAAGAACAAACGTTTTGCATTCCCCAATGATCAGTTCTATTTCAAAACCACGGAGGAGATGAGCCAGGTGTTCGAAGAGCTTCCTGAAGCCATCGACAATACCAATGAGATCGTGGATAAAGTGGAATTGCTCGACCTGAAGAGAGACATCCTCCTTCCCCACTTTGTGGTGCCATCCAATTTTAAATCGCAGGATGATTACCTCGAAAGCATTACCTGGGCCGGCGCTAAAGAACGGTATAAGATATTAACGCCCGAAACAGAGGAACGGATAACATTTGAATTGGGCGTTATTAAACAGATGGGCTTTGCCGGTTACTTCCTGATCGTGAGTGATTTCATTAAAGCCGGCCGTGATATGGGCGTGTTTGTTGGCCCCGGCCGTGGTTCTGCCGCCGGTTCGGTGGTGGCCTATTGCATCGGCATCACCAATATTGATCCCATCAAATACAACCTGCTGTTCGAAAGGTTCCTCAATCCCGACCGGAAGAGCATGCCCGATATTGATACAGACTTTGATGATGATGGAAGACAAAAAGTAATTAATTACGTAGTTGACAAATACGGTAAAAACCAGGTAGCGCAGATCATCACCTATGGCACCATGGCTGCCAAAAGCAGTATTGCCGATGTGGCCCGGGTAATGGATCTGCCATTGGCAGAAAGCCGTGCCCTGTCAAAACTGGTTCCTGAAAGGCCGGGGATCAATTTAAAAAGATTGCTGCATGCCCCCTTTACTGCCAGGGAGGCCAAGAACGGCGACAAATCCCTGGAAGAAAAAGAAGCACTGGTGGCTGATGATATTGAAAGCGTAAAAAAACTGAGAGAGATTTATAATGCTCCAGGATTGCAAAGCACCATTCTTCATGAAGCGGAGATCCTGGAAGGATCGGTTCGCAACACCGGCATCCATGCGGCAGGTATCATCATTGCTCCTAAAGATCTTACCGATCTTATTCCTGTTGCAACTTCCAAAGAAAGTGATCTCTGGTTAACACAGATCGAAGGTGGTGTGATTGAAGAAGCAGGCGTAATCAAGATGGACTTCCTGGGATTGAAGACGCTCAGCATCCTAAAAACAGCATTATCCCTCATCAAACAAAACCACGGGGTGGAAATTGATATCGATACCATTCCGCTCGACGATGAAAAAACATACCAGCTTTACCAACGAGGTGATACCAACGGTACATTCCAGTTCGAAAGTCCGGGCATGCAGAAATACCTGCGTGAGCTGAAGCCCGATAAATTTGATGACCTGATTGCGATGAACGCCCTCTACCGCCCGGGGCCTATGAGTTATATCCCGGAATATGTAGACCGTAAGCATGGCAAGAAACAAGTGCAGTATGACCTGCCCGACATGGAAGAACACCTGAAAGAAACCTATGGCATTACCGTGTACCAGGAACAGGTGATGCTCCTTAGTCAAAAGCTGGCCGGCTTCAGTAAAGGCGATGCAGATGTGCTCCGTAAAGCAATGGGTAAAAAACAAATCGCCGTACTGAACAAGATGAAGGCGCAGTTCATCAGTGGCGCCACCGAAAGAAAACACCCGGCTGATAAACTCGAAAAAATCTGGACCGACTGGGAAGCCTTTGCCCAGTATGCGTTCAACAAATCGCATTCCACCTGTTATGCCTTTGTGGCTTATCAAACGGCGTATTTAAAAGCCCACTATCCCAGCGAATACATGGCGGCCGTACTAAATCATGCCGGCAGTATTGATAAGATCACATTCTTCATGGAAGAATGTAAGCGCATGGGCATAAAAGTGCTGGGGCCGGATATCAATGAGTCGCAGAATGGTTTTGCGGTGAACAGCAAGGGCGAGATCCGGTTTGGTTTCAGCGGACTGAAGGGCGTGGGCGAAAATGCGATCATTAATATCATTGAAGAAAGAAACAAACACGGGCATTTCACTTCTATCTTCGATTTTGCCAAACGGATCAATCACCGTTCGGCAAATAAAAAATCAGTAGAAAGCCTGGCTTATTCAGGTGCTTTTGATTGTTTCCCGGACATCATCCGTGCTCAATATTTCTATACCCCACCCGGCGACATCAGCGGACTGGAAAAGATACTGAAGTTCGGCAGCGTGTACCAGGCCAATGCGGCCAATACCACCAACACCCTGTTTGGCGACCTGCAGATGCCAGATGTGGTTCCTCCCCGGCTTCCCGTTTGCGAACCATGGCCACTGGCTGTGCAGCTGGATTATGAGAAAGAAGTAACGGGCATGTACATGAGCGGCCATCCGCTGGACAATTACCGGTTTGAGATGACGCATTATAACATTACGCCGCTAGCCGATTATAATGAATTTAAGGCAGCCGTTACCACGCACGCCAACCCCGCAAGGCCGTTCCGCCTGGCCGGCCTGGTGGTGGATGCCCAGCACCGGCTCACCAAAGCCGGCAAGAATTTCGGGGTACTCAGTATTGAAGATTACAGCGGCAAGAGCGAATTCATGCTGTGGAGTGAAGACTATGTGAAATACCAGAATTACCTGGAAAAGGGTATGATTGTAATGGTGGAAGGGTCATTCCGCCAACGGTACAACAGTGACCAGTGGGACTTCAGGCTGGCCAAACTGCACCTGCTCGATACAGTTAAATCCAGTCTTACCAAACAAGTGGTGATTGAGGTGGAACCGCAATTTGTGAATGAAGCGATGGTGAATTTCATCGATAAGAACATCAAAGAAAACCCCGGCAAAACTTCCATCAAGTTCAACATCATCGACAGCCGCCATAAATTTAAAGTGGGCATGTACAGCCTCGAACGAAGTGTAGCCATGAATGATGAGCTTGCCTTTTACCTGAACGGCAATAAGGATATTGAAGTGAGTGTGGTAACGGCGTAAAACATGTCATTGGCATCGGAGAATCCTCTGATGATTGGTTCTTTTTTGTCATTTGTCATTAGTTCTTGAATCATTTAGGCTCATGCAAACCGGCAAACTCCTTTCAATGGCTTATTGACCCAATGACCTAAAAGTGCTCACAAATTTCCTGTCCTGCCCGACAAGCCCCCGCCATATTGGCTCTCCCCGCCTGCCAGTTCTTTTTGGTCACATCCTGTGGATATGTCATAACAGCATCTTAACAGGATTGGGCCTAAATTTGTCCCCTTCTACTACAATAAAAAATAAACTTATGGCACTAGAATTCACAGATTCGAACTTTAAAACCAATGTCCTGGAATCCGATAAACTTTCTGTAATCGACTTTTGGGCAGAATGGTGCGGACCCTGCCGGGCAATAGGACCCGTTATTGAAGAATTGTCAAAAGAGTATGATGGCAAGGTAAATGTAGGCAAGGTGAATGTGGACAATAACCCGCAGATATCCATGAACTACGGCATCACCAGCATCCCGGCTATTCTTTTTGTAAAAGGCGGCCAGGTGGTTGACAAATTGGTGGGTGCACAGCCCAAGGCCAATTTTGTAAAGAAAATTGAACAGCACAAATAAGCGGTATATTTTCTTTGATATATGCGAATCCCCCGGAATACCGGGGGATTTTTTAATACAGCAATAGTTGAGTTGAATCAATGCTGTACGTTCGCTACTTCATTCGGATTGTGTTTATGTTTGAAGAGAATGGCGAATAACACGGCTACCACTAATGCATAGGCGGCAAAGCAGAGCCAGATGCCGTGCCAGTCCCTGGCCCCATCAGCACCCACAAAATATTTACCGATGATATACCCGCTGATCGTGCTTCCCAGCCAGGCGCCTACCCCGTTTGTCATCATCATAAACAGGCCCTGGGCGCTGGAGCGGATGCCGGCATCCGTTGTTGTTTCCACGAATAAGGAACCCGAGATATTAAAAAAGTCGAAGGCCATACCATATACGATACACGACAGCACAATGAGTACGGTTCCAAAAGCAGTAGGATCGCCATAACCGAATAGCCCAAACCGAAGCACCCAGGCCAGCATGGCAAACAACATCACGATCTTGATGCCAAAACGCTTGAGGAAAAACGGGATTGTAAGGATGAAAAGGGTTTCCGACATCTGTGAAATAGACAGGATGATGGTGGAATACTTCACCACAAAGGAATCCTTATACGCCGGAACCGCTTCAAAACCACTCAGGAAAGAATCACCATACATATTGGTGAGCTGCAAGGCAGCGCCCAGCATCATGGAAAACAGGAAGAACAGGGCCATTTTATAATTGCCGAAGAGTTTAAATGCTTTCAATCCCAGCTGTTCAACAATACCGGCGTCTTTGGAGATTGATTTGGGCGGCGGGCACTTGGGCAGACTGAAAGAATACAATCCCAGCAGCACTGCAGCCACAGCACCGATATAAAACTGGTTGGCATTGGCCTTACTGCCTGTAAGGTTGGTGATCCACATGGCAACAATAAACCCGATGGTACCCCATACCCGGATGGGCGGAAATACTTTTACTACATCAAAACCTCCTCCCTTAAGGATTGTATAGGCAATGGAATTAGACAGAGATATTGTTGGCATATAACAGATCATCGCACCAAAAATGACATAGTATAAGGTGTTGGGATCATTAACAGCCGGTACGTAAAACAATACGGCCCCGTAACAGATATGCAGGATCCCGTACAGCCGCTCTGCATTCATCCACTTATCGGCAATGATGCCGGTAATGGCGGGCATAAACAGGGAGGCCAGTGCCAGCGTGGAAAAGATGGCGCCGAACTGTGGAAAGCTCCACCCTTTTGCATTGAGGCAATAAGTTCCGATGGTGATCAACCAGGCTCCCCATACGAAGAACTGGAGAAAACTCATGAACGTAAGACGCAACTTGATACTCATATAGTTTGTTTTTTTCCGGCTTGGAAGATAACTATTTATTCTTCAATTAAAGCAGGCAATGGCTTGTTTAAAGCGGGATTATTTCCAAAAAAAGCAAATTTTCAAAACCGGTATCGGCGTAACTTTGCAAAAATGTTTTATCATGTCCTCCTCCATCGATACCCTGATCAGCAGTACAGAAGACCCCGGCCTAAAAACCATTGCCCAAAAAGTAAAGAAAAACGAACGCATTACCGACGAAGAATGCCTGCAGCTGTTTGAAAATGGAAGCCTGGCTTTTGTGGGCGGACTTGCCAATTACATCCGGGAACAGAAACATGGTGATACTACGTATTTCAACCGAAATTTTCATATCGAACCAACCAACGTGTGTGTGTTCAGTTGTAATTTCTGCTCCTACTCCCGCCTGTATGCCCATAAAGAAGACGGCTGGGAACTTAGCATTGACCAGATGCTGGACATTGTAAAGTCGTACGACGGAAAACCCATTACCGAAGTGCATATTGTTGGCGGCGTTCATCCCAAAATGAATATGGCCTATTTTATAGAGCTGATGCAGAAGATCAAGGCACATCGGCCTGGTCTTCATGTTAAAGCATTTACGGCCGTGGAACTTGATTATATGTTCCGGAAAGCAAAACTCAGCACCGAAGAAGGAATGAAACAACTGCATGCAGCCGGGCTCGACAGTTTACCCGGCGGCGGGGCCGAAATCTTCCACCCCGAAATACGGGAACAGATCTGCGCCGATAAAGTGAATGCCGATGGCTGGTTGTCCATTCATGAAGCAGCGCACAACCTGGGCATGCACAGCAATGCCACCATGTTGTATGGTCATATTGAAAAATACGAACACCGGATCGATCACATGCGCCGGCTGCGGGAACTTCAGGATAAAACCGGTGGATTCAATACTTTCATTCCGCTTAAATTCCGGAATAAGGACAATGCAATGAGCAACGTGCCCGAGTCGCCTGTTTCGGAAGATATGCGGCTGTATGCCATTGCCCGGATCTACCTTGATAATTTTCCGCACCTGAAAGCCTACTGGCCCATGCTGGGAAGGCAGAACGCACAATTGACGCTTTCTTTCGGCGTAAATGACATCGATGGTACCATCGACGACTCCACAAAAATATACAGCATGGCCGGCAGTGAAGAACAAAACCCCGCCATGAGCACCGAAGAACTGGTGATGCTGATCAGCCAGGCCAAACGCCGGCCGGTGGAACGGGATACCCTGTACAATGTGGTAAAAGACTACAGCGGCTCCCTTCCCCTGGATGTACAGGCTTCCCTGAATTAATGCATAAAAAACCGGCAAGCCCAGCCTGGCGATATTTCAGCCATGGTGAGCTTGCCGGTATTAATCCAAAACTATATACTGATAAGAGAGATGCGGTATTAATTCTTCGAAATGTACTGGCCCGGGTTGTTGTACATATCAGCGGTTACCAGCAGTTTCTTTGACTTGGGCGATACCTTCACCTTGCTGTTGTAATAATCTACCGCAGCGGTATTGTCTTTGATCAGTTCTTTCATGGCTGCCGGCGAATACGATACGATCTCGCCTTCGTCGCCTGATTGCAGGAAGTATTCTGTTACGGCTGTATTGCCATTGTAATACTTACGGCTGTAGATGTTCAGCTTGCCGCGGGCAATGCGTACAGCAAAACCGGGCAAGGTTTCCACCGCCACATAACTGGTTTTACTTGTTTTTAATAATTTCTGGGACACCGCAAAACGGCGTCCGTCCTGGTATGCCATTACATCCTTGGATTCAATTACTGTTTTGCCGTCGGCCAGCAGGTGTGGCGTAACCAGAACCCCGGTCACCAGTTTCAGCGTGGAATACTGCTGGGTGGATCCGTCTGTTTTTACCACGTAGCAGGAAGCAGCCGCCGGGTTCGCCTTCTCAGGCTCAGGGGCATTGGCAACAGCATTCTGGCTAACGGAACAAGCGTTAAATACGAGGAAAGTAATGCACAGGAGTGCAAGTGCGGGTATAGATTTCTTCATAGTTATCAGGGTTTGGCTAATAAACGGATTGTGAAAAAAAATATTGCTGTACCGGAGATGATTTTTAACAGGATTCAGTCTTTTTAAACCTTAATAATTATTGAAAATAAAAAACAAAAAGCCTTCAAAATGAAGGCTTTTTACTGAGAAAGAATTTTATCGGGAAATTTTTTTTACAGGTATTGGCTGGTTTCAGAGGTGAGGATATTGAAGCCACAAAACTAAGGTGGTACCATATCCTTACCCATCGACGGCCAAACCGATTTCCCGTAGAATTTTATCGAGTCGGCTTAATTAACCAGGCCGGTATATTGCTGCGTTACCTTTTTAATAATATACCCGCTGATCCATCCCACATAGGCATATTTGGCATAAATGAATTTTTTAGACGGGTTGGCAGTATTTACCTCCTTTATCAGCTCATCCAGCCAGATGGTACCAGCCAGCAGGGCTTTTTTGTCGTAGGTATTCAATACCCGTACAATATTTTTCTGCGATACTTTTACCTGTGCCGGGTCGGCCATAAAGGAAAGATCTGGCTTCAGCAGGTTTTCATAATCGGTATACAGGAGCTTGCGGAATTCGGATATATCGGCACTGGTGATCTCCGTATAATTGTAGTTGGCACTTTCGGGATGCATCAGCGACACGATTGCCCAAACCACCCCCCCGGAAATGTACATGATATCCCGGTTACGTACATCCCGTTTAATGAAAAATTCATTCATCACGATGCGCTTCAGGCTGTCACGCCAGATGTCTTCAGCTGTTTTAACGTAGTTATCCAGGCCTCCTTCCGTCTTCGATTCTATCAGCCGCTGAAACGACTTGGTCCCAAGCGGAAAGGTTACCGGTATGAAGGTCTTGTTCTCGTTGTAATATCCTCCCTTGGTATTGCCGCTTCCCACGTCAAGCTGGGTGGCGGTAAAGCGCCGTTTCTGGGGTACAATGCCCAGCAGGCTCAGTTGCGATTCCTGTTCGGGGGTGATGTAGGTTATTTTAATGGCGGGATCCAGGTTGGCGGGGCGGATGATGTGGGCAAAATAATCCACTTTGTTGTACTTATCCAGTTCCTGCTTTAATCCGCTGCTGATCACAATATGTACTTTGTTGTTGGGGATCTTGTACCGGCTGCTGAGGATGTTCCAGAGAACGGTGATGGCATCCTGGGATTCTTTTTCACTTTGATAAGACAGGGCGGCGGCATCGGTATTGATGCTTGTATCGCTGATGAGGGTGTAATCGTATTCCCGGTCCTTACTCAACTTCACTTCAATCACACTCAGCTTAATCCCCTTGGCCCCTATTTCGATGCCGGCATACATATCGCCGATACCCTGGGCACTTTTAAGCAGGCTTTCCACCACATCGGCAATTACTGTAAGGCCCAGGGTGCGGTAAATACGCACCGCTGATTTATAATTGGTAATGGCCAGTTCGGTACGTTCTGTTTTACTGTACAGGTTACCCAGCCCTTCATGGGCAAATGCCTGGCAATAGGTGTCGTAATTGGCCTTTGATTTCTCCAATCCCTTTTTAAAAAATTCTTCGGCTGCGTCAAACTGCTGGGCCTCCATTAAACTGGTGGCAGTTTTCAGCATGCGGAAGGTGGCCTGGCTTTTTATGGTTTGCCCGGTTCCGGCCGTATACACAAAAAAGAGGGAGACGATCAGGATGGTTTTTCTCAACATCACAATAAAATTTAGCGGTTAAAACAATGGCGTTGTTTATTCCGCAAATGTAGGGCAGTAAGCCCTCGGTTCCGGGGTTTTCCGGCTGCTGCGGCAACGGAAATCAAAAGATGTGACCATTTTGTGCAAAACTGCCAGTATAAGCCAGTTGCAGGGTATTTTTTAAATTAAAAGACCGGTACTTTTTTGAAGTACCGGCCACTTTCCATGGGTATACCGGTTCGTACATCCCGGCATATAATTTCGTTTATTGCTTAATGAAAAGCACAATAAGCAATACCAGGGCAATGAATAAAAGCGTGAGGCAACTGACAGCCAGGTAAGCAATGGTTCTCATACAATTGGATTTTTAGTGTATTTAATGAACAAAAACCGAACCAACCACCCTTCAAAAAGGCCTGAAAAATATACACAGATCTTTTACCAGGTAGATTTACGTATGATCTCAGAAACTTAAAGTATGTTTACAATCAATACCTGCATTCTACGCATCAAATTACTGTTATGAAACGACTGCCTTTCCTGCTCACTGCTTCGGTACTCAGCATCCTGCTTATTGTAATTTCCTGCAAAACCGTGGGGCGCATTGCCGCCAAATACTGGCTCAACAGGGAAATCAAGGAATTTGTTTCCGGCTGTGAAGACAAAGCCCGCCTGGTGGTAGGCAAGGACAATGCACATAAGTATTGCGACTGTGCCGTGGATGCGGTGGCCGAGCAATACCACAATTACCAGGACGCAAAAAAAATGTCGCTGGTTGAACTGCTCGACTTTGTGAACCGCTGCAAATAACAGCAGCACTAAATCTTCACCACCACATCAATCAACTGCTTCCGGTCGGGGCTTTCCCAGCGGAAACGCACGGTGTATGTCTTGGCCGTAGTATTCTTTGGCCGGTAAGGTATCTTCAGTGTGTAGTCTACGTTATTATTTTCCATAGCACCCTTCACCTGTTTCAATAGGATGTCGGTGATCTTTACTTCGTTCAGGTTATCATCGTATACCCAAAAACTTTCCTTTCCCTGGAAGATTCCGGAGATACTGGATCCCTCAATGGCCGAAATATCGAGGCTGGTATAAGCCATCTTTGGTGCAACCGTAATGCTGGTATCCAACGATACCAGTACGTTTTTAGCTTTTAATCCATTCACTACTCCCACAGCTCCGTTTTTAGCGGGGATCGACCGGGTGGCTTTCGACACCTGAAGGGGTTCATCTTTCCTGGCAAGGGTAATCGGTATCTCCAGCCGCATCTGGCTCTTTCCTTTCAGGTCGTACAATCTTATTTTCACCGTGCCATTCATATTGGCCCGGATCATTTCGGATGTGATGCCGAACTTAATGCTTAATGCCGACAGGTTTCCTCCAATAAACCCGGTTGACTGGTTTGCAGCCAGCAGGTTGGGTATCTGCGAAAGCAGTTCGCCCCTGGGCGAAACCAATGCAAACTCCGCACCGGCATACAGGATCTTATTGGATTCAGCAAAACCCGCCGGGCGGGTAAGCAGTATCTCAATGTCTTTATTCAGCGGGATGCGGTTATTGATCAACTGGGCGCCATCGATTCTTACTTCAATTGATTTGGCCGAAATCCCTTCATTGAAAAAGCGAAGCCCGGTAAGAGGCAACACGCCGTTGTTCTGCGAAAAGGATACGGAAGCGAACAAACAAACAAAGCTGAATGCAGCAAATAATCGCCGGGTCATGTACATTTGGTTTTGCATGTAAAATAAGAAGAAAAACGGGAGAACCGTTTTCACAGCGCCTCTGATAGAACGCAATACCCGGTAGATTATTTTATCATAGTTTTCCACCGGCAGGTGATTAAAATGAGAAAGCCTTGGTATTTTTCGCTACCTTAACCAGCCAAAACCCCTTTGCCGCTTATTAGCTATGACCAGCAAGATCTCCCTTTTCATCATATACCTGCTCCTCCCCGTTTTCCTGGTGGCGCAGAATCAAAGAGCCGACAGCCTGCAAAACGAACTCAACCGGGAGAAAACGGATACCGGGCGGGTAAAGCTCATGTGGAAGCTGGCTGGCAGCATCAACGTAAGTGACCCCGAAAGGGCCCTGGCCTTATCGCAGGAAGCACTGTTCCTGGCCACCCGGCTTAAATACACCGAAGGCCAGTCGATGGCATTGGGCACCATGGCCTACACTTTCAACATCATGGGCAACTATCCCAAATCACTTGAACTGAACCTGCGCAGGCTTAAACTTGAAGAAAGCGGCAAAAACCCCCGTAACCTCGCCATGTCGCTGCTCAATATCGGCATTGTGTACCGCTACCAGGAAGAATACAACGAAGCGCTGAAATATTATTACCGGGCCGATTCGGTGATCCGCCAACACAATATTGAAGAAGTCAAATACTATGTATACATGAACCTGGGCGACGTATACGACCGCCTGCACAATACCGATTCGGCATTCAGTTATTTCAATAAATCGCTCATCCTCTCCAACAGTTTAAAGAACGATGATTATATCGGGAATTCGATGACGGGACTCGGGCATACCTATTTCAAACAGGGCAATGCGCCTTTCTCGCTGCTGTATTATCAAACAGCCATCACCTATTTACAAAAATCGGGAAATGATGACGTGCTTTGCGAAGCCATGCTGGGACTGGCCCGTTTGTACCAGCAGCAGCTGCACAAGAATGATTCGGCGGCTTTCTACGCCCAGCAGGCCCTGCAGATTGCTGAAAGGGCCTACATCATGCCCAAACAACTGGAGGCGGCTAATGTTCTTACTGACTTTTATAAGAATTCCGGCAATACCGACAGCGCCTATCACTACCTCAGCAAAGTGCAGCAGCTGAATGATTCCATCAACAGCCGGGAAAAGATCCGGCAGCTGCAGATACTGTCTTCCAACGAAAGTTTCAGGCAGCTGGAAATCGAGGAAAATAAAAAGATCGCCAAAAAGGAACGCAAGCAACAGCTGCAGTTGCTGTTCATCGGCATCTTCATCCCTGGTTTTTTCCTGCTCACGTTGTTACTGAGCCGGATTCGCATTCATGCACGCATCATCAAACTGCTGGGCATCCTGTCGCTGCTTATCTTCTTCGAATACCTTACCCTGCTGCTTCATCCAACGGTGGCGGCACTCACCAATCATACGCCTGTTTACGAAATGTTCATCTTCGTTTCCATTGCGGCCGTACTTATCCCCGCCCATCACCGGGTGGAACAATGGCTCATCACAAAACTGATCCACCGCGATGGATCAATCCGCATGAAGAAATTTAAAATGAAAGTAAAAAGCCCTTCTGTGTAGAAGGGCCTGGTTTCTTTGTTATGCACCGCCTGGAGTAGGCCGTGTTTTTGCGGTATCTCTTTTTTGCGTTGAATCGGGTGCAGGAACCGGGGCTGGTTCTGCTTCCATTGACTTAGGTGTGCTGATGGAATCTTTGGCCGGCTCGGCCTTTTTTTCTTCGCTGCTGTTGTTGCAACCTGCAACCATAAACGAAGCGAACAATACAGCAGCCAGCATAAGCTGCATAGTAGTTTTGGTGATTTTTGTCATTGCTTTTGATTTTATGAGCATAAGTTTACAATTATTAATTCAATAATTCAAGCTTTCAGCTGCAAATCTTCTTTCGGCGCTTATTGATACCGGTACAGCTGGTTAAACAAAAAACGAAAAGTGCCATGTGACTGAGCCCGGAAAGTGATCTCAGGTGTAAATGCAAGCATTCTTCCTTTTCCAACCTGGGCTTCAAAAGCAGTAACCCCGTTTTTCAAATACGCCTGTCCCCAGGCCCAGCCGCTCCGCAATGGTTTGTCGCTGGCAAACCAGGCAAGGGGCTTAATCGTCCCGCTGCTCACCGCATCTGGATTGAGCCGGAATACCGGGCTGTTATCAAAATATACATGGGCCTCCGCCGGCATACCGGCAGCTGCCATCTCCGCGGTATTCACCGAAACTTTCAAGATACTGCCCGGCGTATAGAATTTTTCACGGCTCAGTACTTTCTCTGCGCCATTCTCAATTTCCACCATTGCGTCGGTAACCGGTAATTTAAGATGATAGGCCAGCTGAGTACTGCTGCCGATGGTAACCACGGTTCCGCCCTGTTCCATGAATTTCTTTAATTGCGGAATGGATTTATCCGAACTGATCCTTCCCAGCATGGGTCTGAACTCGGGCGGTACAAGGCTGTCGGTTCTGCGTTCTGCATTTGGATTGCCCCGGGCATTAAGCGAAGGAATAGCGCCGCCCACAAAAACGATCACGTCATATTTTGAAGCGATATCACCGCTGTCAATGTCTTTCGGGTAAATCACATCATACGCATAATTAAATTTTTCAAAGATCAGTCTCGTCCACCCTGAAGCCATCGAACCGCCATAAGTATCCCATAAGGCAATGCGTGCCCGGCTGATCTTCACCAGGGATGCAGGTTTCTTTGTTGCAGCAAGAAATTGAACACTCTGCTCTTTGACTATTTTATCAATGGCCGGTTTTACTTTTGCAGAAGCAGGGATATAAAAAGTACCTGTCGCTTCCCCTCCTCCACTGCCAACCCGGTAAACTTCTGCACCGCTGTTCAATAAAATATTTACGGCATTGAACGACTGGTTGGCATCCGCCTTCAACAGGTACCCTTTGGATGAAGCGGCTGCCGATCCAGTTAATTTCAGCAACACACCTCGTGGGTTGGTTACAAAGGGGCCATCAAATCCATCCATAATGCGGTCGAATTGCACGCCCATCTGGTAAGCCAGTGTCCACCCGGCGGCGTCATACGGAGGTACAGGCGGACCACCTGGGTATTGAAAATCGTTGGGATGATCCTGCGGTTCAAACAGGTCGATGATGTGCGGGCGGAATGCCTGGTTGTTCTTGATTACATACGAACCAGCCGGGTATTTTTTCCCGGCAACAGTAAATTCAGCATTTGCCTGCTGCACGACCACACCCGTACGTATCAGGGCATTTAAAAATTCTACGGCCGTGGCCAGGTCGGGCTGATCGGCCGGAATGATGTATCCACGGGCATCCCGGTTGCCGGGGTTCTTCATCACGGAATCGTAAAACTTCAGGGAAACAGATCCAGCTGTTCCGGTACGGTTTGCTTTTTTCAATGAATCCTGGTACAGCCTGTTGATTTCTTCAGCCTTTGAAGGAGATAAGGACCAGTTATCGCGGCTGCCCCTATCAACCGAGTTCCTTCCCATGCGGTAAATATTCATCAGCAATTCATCGCGGTTGCGGGATGCATAGTTGAGAACTGCATAGTTCAGCGAAACGGAATAATCAATCGACTGCCGGAAGTACCATTTCTGGGGCAATACCGGGTTGGGTGTGGCTGCATTGGGAACAAGCCGGCTGGTAACAACGGGTATGTCCATCGGTGTTGGATTGCCGATGATCTCTGTAAGCAACCCAATCATGTTATGAAAGTAGGTGGTGGTACGCAAGCCTCCATTATACCAGGTGGAGTACACAGATCCTGCCTTACTGGTGTAACCGGGTTTGTTCTCCGCATTCAACCGGTTTTGCATGGCAGCGCCAATGGCATCCAGCCCGGTAATGATCAGCGGATCGAAGGCATAATTAAACGGATCGCGGTAAGGTGCACCAGCCACCACAGAACCGGGAGGTCCGGCCTGGTGATGATTGTACATGATCTGCGGTATCCATTCAATGTACAGTTGCCGGGCAATGTTCTGCGTTTCTTTCAGGTTCATCATGTAAAAATCCCGGTTGTTATCGTGTCCTGCATATTTTTCATACAGCTTGGGAAGATTACCAGTGGAACGTTTCTCCGGCTTTGGATCACGCATGTACCAGTTGCTCACCAGTTCCTGCCCATCCGGGTTGGCATGCGTGATGAGGATGATTACATCATTCAGTATACGCATGGTTTCTTCATCAGTCCGGCTCGTAAGCTGGTAGGCGGTTTCAATCAGTTGATGAATGCCCACTACTTCATTGGCGTGCAGACCGCCGTCGATCCACACCACGGCCTTTCCTTCTTTGGCCAGTTGGGCGGCCTCTTCCATCCCGATATCGGCGTTTCCCATTTTCTGCGAAATCTGTTTATAATGTTCAAGCCGCTGGTGGTTCTGCGGCGAGGTAACAATCAGCATAAACTGGTCTCTCCCCTCTTCGGTTTTACCGATCACGGTGTACCTTGCCCGGTTGGATGTTTCAGCAATTTTTTTGAAATACGCTTCGGTTTGGGTGAAATTGGCGAGCTGGTAATTGTCGCCGATAGCAAACCCGAAATGTTCTTTGGGCGAAGGGACTTGCTGTGCGGCAACAACAGCAATAAAACAGATAAAGAAAGAAAAGCAAACAAACTTTTTAATGACCATGATTTTCTTTTTAGCAGTTAATGTTGGTAAAAGACTTTGTAACAGACTCCGGAAGTTTTAAAAACTTCCGGAGTCTTCGATCTAGTTTTTTGCCAGTCGCAATGCATTGCTGAACGCATCCACGATGGCAGCGCTTTCCCTCACCAGCAGGGTTTCATTCACACTGATCATCACCTGGTTTTTTGCATTGGGCATGGCCATGCGGATGGTATGGGTATCACGGAGTGTATCCCGGAACTTTTTTCCATCGATATTCTTACCCAATTCCAGCTGATATATATTGGTCCCGTTGTCGAGCACATTTACCTTGATGCCATCCAGCTGGTTAAGCGCTGTAAACAAAGCCGTCGCCCTTTTTACCGTTTCCTTCATCCGGTCTTCAAATCCATCCAACCGGTGAAGCGCCATAGCGGCATTGGTCCAGTTACCGTACATATTACCACCATGTATTTTTATCATATGCGGCAGGGTTTCGATCAGCTTTTTTTCGCCGCACAGCACTGCGCCCCCTGAAGCACCGAGGTATTTGTACAATGAAATATAGATGGTATCAAAGTACGAGGCGTATTCCCTTACCGAAACACCCGACCAGGCCGAAGCCATGTAGATCCTTGCCCCATCGAGGTGAAGGCGGATATTATTGCTGCGGCAGTATTCGCTGATCTTTTTTATTTCATCTATGGGAATCAGGCGGCCATCGGTACGCCGTACCGGGTTCTCGATGGATACCGCACCAATGCCGCTGCTGAATACTTCCTGTTCTTTAAGCGAATCGATGGCCTGCTTCAGTTCTTCGGCGGTAAACCAGGTTTTGTCTTTTGCCAGGGGCATCAGCCTTTTTTTAAATACCGATTGCGCTGCATCGGCTTCATCACGGTAAACATGACTGGTATCCTGCACAAATACTTTGGTGTTTTCCCCGCTCAATGCCGCAATGGCAAACTGGTTGGCCATGGTGCCGCTGGGCATGAAGATGGCTTTTTCTTTGCCGGTGATCTCTTCAAATTTTTTCTCCAGCGCCGCCACGGCACCACCGGTGCCATACCGGTCCTGTTCAATGGCATGCAGGCTGTTTGCCTTTTGCAATTCGGCGAGATACGCGGCAGGTGCATACATGATGCCGTCGCCGAAAAAATTTACCGGATCTTCATTGCCCGTCCCCCACCGTTCTATTTTTTCAGCGGCCCGTAAACTGCCGGCCGGAATAAAAGCCGGTAACAGGGCCATCCCCGATCCCTTGATGAAATTCCTTCTGTTCTGATCAGCCATAATGGATGTGTTTGAATGACGTAATTTATGAAAAATAAACTTCCTTTCTTTTAACCTGATTTTAGTTCATCAAAAAAAATATAAGCGGTAAATTGCAGGCAGCTGAATCAAAAACACCCCAATGACAGACGACGATATTTTTAAACTGGTGGCCTGGATCCTGGCAGGATTTGCTTTTGGTTTTATCATTCACCGATGGGTGATGCCCATATTGTCTAAACTGGCTTCCCGAACCAGGCTTAAGTCAGATGACCTCATTGTGGAAACCATCCGCCAATGGATCATTTCCTGGTTTGTTGCCCTGGGCCTTTTCATCGGGCTTCGGCGCATCGACATGGACATGCGTTACCACAACTGGCTGGCCAACGGGCTCATGATCTTCTATATCATCTCCGCTACCTTTATCCTCGCCAGGGTTATCTCGGGCATGCTGCGGATAAAAGCCAGCGGCACCGATACCGTCATTCCTTCCTCTTCCATCATCGGCAATATTGTACGGGCCATCATATATATTATCGGATTGCTTATCATCCTGCAGTCGCAGGGTATTTCCATTACACCCATCCTTACTGCATTGGGTGTGGGCGGACTGGCTGTGGCGCTGGCATTGCAGCCCACGCTTTCCAACTTATTCGCCGGGTTGCAGATCATAGCATCGGGAAAGATCAACCACGGCGATTTTGTAAAGCTATCCACCGGCGAAGAAGGCTTTATTGACGATATCACCTGGCGAAGCACTTGCATTCGCGGCGATGCTGACCATACCGTAATTGTTCCCAACTCCAAGCTGGCCGATATGATCGTAACCAACTATTTCTTGCCAGAGAAAGAACTTTCTTTTTCCGTGGAAGCTGCCATCAGTCCGGATAATGACCTTGACAAGGTGGAAAAGATTACCCGGGAAGTAATTGCTGCCACCCAAAAAGAATGTGAGGGAACTGTAAAAGATTTTGAACCGGTAGTCAGGTATTTTTCGGTGGGTGATAACCGCATTAACCTGCGGGCCATATTGCGGGTGAGTGAGTATTCATACAAATTTCCCGTTCGCCACCAGTTTATAAAAAACCTGCACAAACGGTTTCAGCAGGAAAGGATTAATATGGCAGTCAGCCTGCAAACCCTCTACATAAAAAAAGAAGACGCTGGCGGCGATGCTTAATTTCCGGTATTATTTTTTTCCGGCTCCTTCTTTGGGGCGGGCAGCAATTTGAAATACGTTACCCTGAACTGGTCGTTCACCACTTCTCCCTGCACTTCAGCTTTGCGGATGGCATTGCAAAAACCATCCTTGTCATGGGCATCTCCAAAATCGTCGATGGAGGCGCCCTGGACATAATATGCATCCATGCCGGTGCGTACAGCCAGCTCACAATTTTTACCGGGTAACCCGAACTTACATTTTCCGCAGGATGCTTCCACAGACAACAATGGTTTTGCCGGGTCGGGTTTTGCAGACAGTTTTTTTCCTGTTTGAGCTGATGCCACAGTGGCCAGCAACAGGCTGAACAGAAAAAAGAATAACCGTTTCATATGAATCATTTAATCAACCGCAAAGCGGTGTGTTGGTTTTATACATTGCTGTTTCCGGTAAAGTCCAGCTGCACTTCTTCCTCGTGATCGCATTTGGTGATCTGTGCAAAGGCACTGTACAGGGCACCGATAGAAAGCGGCAAACTGAACAGCAAACCGATACCACAGGGAATGGCACTGATGATTATGATGATACCCAGCAGGATGAAAAGCCCGATCAGCGGAAACATGTTTTTGGTGCAAACCTTCCTCGACATTTCCATGGCCGGCCATCCTTCCATTTTATAAATAACAATGAAGTGAAGACGGAATGCCCAGATGGCGGAGATCACCAGGGAAATCAAAACAAATACCAGGATGAGCAGGATCATTTTTGATCCCAGGAACAATTGCCTGGCCAGTTGCTCTATTTCTGCCTGGTTGCTGTATGCACCGGAACCCTGCGTCAGTTTCACCAGCTCAATAATGTCGGGAAGAAAATTAAAGAACAGCAACAGGATCAACACAGCATATACCGCTGCCTGTATCAATGAACTCACCATAATGGGGGTAAGATAACTGAACCCCTTGAACATGTCGCCAAAATCAGTCCACGCATTTCCTTTCGAAACCTGCCAGGTAATATAAATGGCACCTGCCATTAAACAGGGACTGATGATCAGGTTACCGGCCAAACTGCCGATGAACGGAATCATACCCGCAGCCATGGTGATCAGCGTAGCCAGGATACCAGCGAGGATATAATAACCCAGGTGTTTGGCAATAATGTTCCATCCGTCTGAGATGGCCTGGCCGATGGAAAACCCATCGTTGGAAGTAGTGAGCTCTTCGATCGTTTTCATGTATCTTTTTTTGTCAAGATAATGATTTTATCCGTGTATCTGCAAACGCTTCCGGTAAATATCTGCCTCCGCGGCGGCGGTGGTAGCTGCAAAGGAACCCGTTGCCCGACCAGCCATCTAAAAAAAATTGCCGTTGTTGTATTTTGACATTCCCCCGGCGCTGCAAAGCCGTAACATTGGGTAATGAAAAAGTATAGCCTGCTTTTCCTCACATTGCTTGTGACCCTTACTGCTGTGCATGCCCTTCCGGGCGACAGCAGCATTATCCGTAAAAAATACCAGACCAACCGTCTCCAGGGCGGTCCCATTGTGCTGGATGGTATCGCTTCAGAAGAAGCCTGGAACAGCGTGGAATGGGGCGGCGATTTTACTCAATGGCAACCGGCCGAAGGAAAGGCACCTTCCTACCCCACCCGCTTTAAAATCCTCTACGACGACCGTTTCCTGTACATTGCCTACGATTGTATTGACCTGGCTGCTGATTCCATCGTAAAACGCATGGGCCGCCGAGATGATTTCCCAGGTGATTTTGTAGAAATAAATATCGACAGCTACCACGACCTCCGCACTGCATTTTCATTCACCCTTTCCGTGTCCGGTGTGCGGGGTGATGAGTTTGTTTCCAACGACGGCAATAAATGGGATCCCAACTGGAATCCTGTCTGGTATGCCAAAACACATATTCACAAAGGAGGCTGGACCGCCGAAGTGAAGATACCCCTCAGCCAGCTGCGCTATGGCAACGAAAAAGAAAAAGTGTGGGGCATACAGGTGATGCGTCGCCTGTTCCGCAAAGAAGAACGCTCCACCTGGCAACTCATTCCGCAAACATCGGGTGTTTGGGTAAGCCGCTTTGGTGAGTTGCACGGACTGAATAACATTCCATTTCACCGGCAGGTGGAAATAGCACCCTATGTAACCATACAGGCTGATAAATATAAAAAGCAGGCCGGCAATCCCTTTGCAGACGGGCTTGATATGAAAGTTTCCGGTGGCCTCGATGGAAAAGTGGCCGTAACAAACGACCTGATCCTCGACTTCACCATCAACCCCGATTTTGGGCAGGTGGAGGCCGACCCTTCGCAGGTACGTATTGATGGATTTCAGAACTTCTTCAGCGAACGAAGACCCTTCTTTATTGAAAGCAGCAATATTTTCGATTACCAGCTTACCGGCTCTGCTGCCGGCGGCGAGTACGATTCGGATCTTTTATTCTATTCACGCCGCATCGGCAGTTCACCGCACGGTTATCCAAGTACCAATGGCAATGAGTATGTGAAATTTCCACAGAATACCAGCATACTGGGCGCTGCCAAATTCAGTGGCAAAACAAAAAACGGCTGGAGCATCGGCATCCTGGAAAGTGTTACCGAACGGGAAAAAGCCACCATCGACGACAACGGTAAAAGAAGAAAAGAACTGGTGGAACCTCTCAGTAATTATTTTGTGGGAAGATTGCAAAAGGACATCAACAGCGGCAATACCGTGATCGGCGGCATCTTTACAGCGGTGAACCGGGAGCATGGACTGGATGATGTGCTTCACCGAAGCGCCTACTCCGGCGGTGTGGATTTTCTGCACTACTGGAAAAACCGTTTCTGGTATGTACGGGGAAACTTCGTGTACAGCCGGGTGAACGGAACCCGCCAGGCGATCCTGAATACACAAAATGCATTTGAACATTTATTTCAGCGTACCGACGCCAAAGAAGTATCGGTGGATACCAGCCGCACTTCCCTCACCGGTACCGGCGGAACTATCCGTTTCGGTAAAAATGCGGGTAAGCCCGGAAAGAAAGGACAGATACTCCGGTTCGAAACCGGCGTTACCGTTCGCTCACCTGAACTGGAACTGAATGATATCGGCTTTATGCTTACCGCCAATGAAATCAATCACTGGACATGGGTGGGATTGCATTATCAACGTCCGTTTTCTTTTTTCCGGAATGCCAGGCTGAATTACAATCACTGGTTCCGCTGGGACTTTGGCGGGCAGCTTTTGTATGAACAGTTTAATGTAAACAGCCATGCCACGTTCCGCAACAACTGGCAAAGCGGCACGGGTGTTACCTGGAATCCATACGATGTTTCCAACACCGCATTGCGTGGTGCAGGTTCGCTGAGAAGGCCACCCGGCATCGGATGGACATATTATGTAAACAGCGATTACCGGAAGAAAGTCTATGCCAGTGTTAACCTTTTCAAATGGTGGGGATTCGACAACAGCATGATCATTAACAGCGCCGGGCTTACCGTAAACCTGGTGCCTATGAATGCACTCAAGCTCAGCATTGGGGTTAATTATAATTACAACTGGCGCCGCCAGGACCAGTTTGTGGAGAGTGCAACCTACAATAATAAACAGCGTACCATTGTGGGTGAAGTGGATCAAACCACGCTGCGGTTCACCGGCCGGCTCAGCTACAACATTACCCCCGACCTGACCATACAATACTATGGCCAGCCATTCATCACCCGGCCTGAATACCGGAATTTTGCGTGGGTATCTAACCCGCTGGCAAAAGACCTGGATGACCGCTTCACAAAATTCACCCCGGCACAAATCAGTTTCAACAATGACACCTACCTGGTGGATGAAGATAAAGATGGCAATACTGATTACAGTTTCGGCAAGCCTGATTTCAATTTTGTTCAGTTTCGTTCCAACCTCATCATACGTTGGGAATATAAGCCAGGGTCAGAATTTTATCTCGTATGGTCGCAGGGAAATACACCGGATGCATTTGGCGATCTTGATTCGCCCATCACCAGCAGCCTATTCAAAAATGCATTCAGCGGGGGAAACGCACGCAATATCTTCCTGGTAAAATGGACGTACCGTTTCCTGAAGTAAGCTTAATCAATATCAGCAGGGTCTTTGTTGAACATTGAATATTGAGCATTGCGTATTGAATATTTAATAATGCACAATATCCAACTATCAATGATCAATTAAACTTCACCACTTCAAAATCACTTCCGTGTAACTGTCCGAGTTTGCGGAGGTCGTCATTGTTCCATCGGTCATCGGGTGCCCCGCTGATGTAGAGATTGCTGCCGATATCGGCCAGGATCAACCCGTATTTTTTCATGGCACGCAGGATGATTTGATTCGTGGCTGAATAAGTGCTGATGTTGAACCCTGCTTTCAACCGGATTCTTGCTCCAAACGGCAGGGAGTATTGTCCCCCGCTGCTGTTTACTTTATGACGGGCGGGATAAATATAAGCGGGCTTAACATTACTGCTGGTAAGCGTAAAGCGGATGGGATGATCGATCTCTCCTTTCAGTATTTCTTCATAACGCACCAGGCCCGGGAAGATAGGCAGTCCGGCTGCATCGGCCGAGGTCCAGCCCTCGGGACGCATCTGGTTAGAAGTAAAATCGAAGATGGCACCGGAAGAAGCATCCCAATGATTTCCGTTCACGTGCGCATTAAAGAGTTCGTATAATTTTTTATTCTCCACATCCACACTGATCACGTGCGAATCACCCGTGCCGTTGCCTTCAATGGGTGCATTCAGCGGCGTGGGATACGGACCGGGGTCACTTTCATCGCCATAATCGGTAAAGTTGATGTTGATCTTTGGCTGGCTGCCGCAAACAACCACATATGGAATCCCGATGGGCGCTCCGTTCCATAAGCCGCTGCCAAAATCGGCTTTGATAGCGGGTGCTGAAATGGCCGCAATGATCTGCGTGTTGTATGGATCAACGGGTGATGCTGAAATGTCTTTGTTCCAGGGATTATCTGCCGGGAATAGCTGGATGTTTTCTGCTGCGGCTTTTGTGGCGGAACAAAGCGTACCGCCGGTGCCTCCTCCTCCATTACCCGATCCACCGCCATCGTTGTTCAAAGGCTGAACGTCTTCTGTGTTCTTGCTGCAGGAAGATGTAACCAGAATAAAAAAAATGAAAAGAAAAAAAAGCGACTTTGGCTGCATTCTCATAGTAGGGATTTTAGCTGCCACTACCGCCCAAAAATTAAGCCAATAGATCGTTTATGAACGCTTATTTATCCCGGGTAGTAGTTCTACTTCGTAAAAACCTTTCCCCGGGCAGTTGCAGAAGATATAACGGGCACTATTTCAAAATCAACCAGGTCGCTCCAGCAACGGATCCATTCCTGCAGTTTCTCTTCTGAATCACTTTCCATCAGCTGGTAACAGACTGTTACGTCTGTGTTGATCCAGCTGCCAATATATTTAACCCCTTCCGGCATCATCCTGCCCTTTTCATCAAAACGCTCGTAAATTTCTTTTACCCTGTCGGGGCGGTACCGTTCAATGATCATGTATTGCATATCACCTATTGCTTTCTTTTTGGAATAAGATCACTTGCCAATAAATACTGCCCTGCCAGGCTGGCTATTTTTTCATATCCCCGTTCATTGGGGTGACCATCATAGCGGAAAAAATAATCACCGTTGTCATTCATCAATTTCGTGAGCTCCAGGTAGGGAACCTGGTTTACGTCTGCCACCCACCGGTACAACGAGTCAACCTGGTTGTTGGATGCATACCAGCCATCCAGCTCATCACCCGGCAAGGCAGGCTGCTTGTGCCCGGCAAAAGAATGTGTAGGCAGGTTCAGGAAAAGCAGCTTTGCACCATGTGAAGCACAGAACGAACTCACCGAAGCAATATCTTTAGTCATTTCTGCCATGGCAAATTGTACTTCCTTTCCAACCGGGTTGTTGAATGTATTTACCCGGTTGGGAAAATGGATGTAATAATACAGTACCGAAGGACTGATAGCTGCATTGCGGAACATGGTCTTCATGGAATCACTCAACAGGTTAAACCGGGCAAGTTCGCTGGCAGAGAAATTTTCGATCATGGCCCCGGCAGATGCTGACCATTCCGGCTTGATGCTGATTTCCTGGTCATCTTTTTTTACCAGCCGGCGGATATGATCCGTTGAATGCTGAAACAGTATTTTCGCCGCGTACCATATCTTTTCAATGGCTGAATGTTTGTCTTTTTTTACAGGCCTGTGCGCTTCTTCATACGATTGAGCCAGGTCGTCCAGCTGAAGCATTCCCAGTATTACCAGGTCCGGTTTCAAAGCGGGGATCATTTTTTTGAGTGCTGTTTTATAACTACGGCTGTACATACCCGGCTTCCCGGCATTGATGACCTGCACATGGCTGATGCCGTTTTCTTTTAAGTACCTCTCCAGACTGGCAGGCCAGCTGTTTTCGATATTTACTCCCCAGCCAAAGGTCCACGAATCACCCACACAAAGAATACGGAAGTTCTCTTTCTTATCGATATCAATTTCTGCATTGCGCAGTCCCAGGCTGTTGATGGAGGCCAGGTAATTAAACTCACAGGTTTCGTAACGAACCCGGCTGCCCGGCTCAAACAACCAGCCTGTTCTGGCAGGCCATATCCATCCGCATGCAGCATTTACCAGCACGATCAGTGAAAACAGGATGCCGGCAGTGCTGAATGAAAAGAACAGGTTCTTCCACCGGTTGCCGATGCGGTTTCTGCGGAGCATAAAAACAATAATGAGTCCGGCAACACATACAAACCAGAACAACACATGCAGCAGCTTGAAATCATACAGCTCCGTATCTTGATAAAGCAGGTAAAAGCTGGCAGGGTTCCAGTAAACCAATGCCAGTAAAATGAAAAGCCGGTATGTGTTGTTTTTCGGATCCATACAGGTTGAACAAAAATACACATGCATTAATCGGGGAAAACAGGAAAAGGTTAGCCTGGGGTTGATTTTATTTTAATGCAGGAATTTTTCGAGGACCATAAACTCCAGTTGCTGGAGGTGTTTACCCGAAGAAGCATCTTCTTCAAAAGATTCCCGCTCGCCGGTATCTGAATATCCATGCCGTTTGTACCAGTCGACCAGTTCTGTTCTGACAGAGATCACCCGCATGTAAATAGAAGAACAGTTGAGAGAAACGGCATGCGCCTCCGATGCGCTTAATAATTTTTTTCCGATACCGCCTCCCTGCAGTTTGGGCGATACGCTGAACATGCCGAGATAAATGCGGTTGCCATGTTGCTGCAGGTTTACACAGCCGATGAGCTGCCCGTCTGCGGCTGTGTATTTCAGCATCACGCTGCCTGGCCTTTCCATTACGCTGAGGAGGGTATTGTCGGTTGTACGAACGTTGCCGGCAATCAAATGCGCTTCGGTTGTCCAGCCCTGCCGGGAATCTTCCCCGCGGTAGGCGCTGTTGAGCAGGTCTCGTATCGCCGGGATGTCATCCGTGTTGGCGTACGCAATGGCGCTATCGTTGAATATGCTCTGCATATGAATTACCGGTTACTCAATCCACGTATCCCCTTCCTTTGGCCATCACCAGGAAAACAATGGCCGTAACAAAACCCATCAGTAAAAATCCAACGATCCACAAAGCCTTCTCCCCATCGGATACTTTTTTATTGCGGGCCACATACACAATACCGAGGATACGGTATACCAGGCTGAACACAGCCATGGCCAGCAGCGACAGCAATACCTGCGGACTGAATATCCCGAAGAAAATACCCAGGGGATCTCCGCTGCCATGGGGCTCATGAAAAGGAAGTGCAAACGAAAAAATGGCATGCAGGTAAAAATAAAAAAACACGATGGACGCCACAAAAGACAGGATAAAGAACATGAGAAAACTCGTATACCGGTTCATGGTTTTCTTTTAAAAGTACAACATTCCCCGGAGGACAACAGCATGCTTCGGGGTAAAATTTGTTTCTTTGCAGCGCATGTCACTACACATCACTTCTCTCAACTCCGGCAGCAACGGCAATTGCTATTATATCGGCAACGAAACCGATGCCGTACTGATCGACGCCGGCATTTCCTGCCGGGAAACGGAAAAACGCATGAAGGCACTGGGATTATCGCTGCAAAAAGTAAGGGCGGTTTTTGTGTCGCATGAGCATACCGATCATATCAAGGGGCTGAGTACGCTTGCCAACAAATACAAGATGACGGTTTATATTACCGGGCAAACGGCCAAACAGGGTCCGGGCCTCATCCGCCACCTGTCTAAACCCTTTACCGCCAATGAATCCATTGCCATCGGCGAACTGCTGGTAACTCCCTTTACCAAACAGCACGATGCTGTTGATCCGCACAGCTTCATCATCAGCTGTAATGGAATCACGGTGGGTGTATTCACCGATATCGGCGCTCCTTGTAAAGAAGTGATCCGTCATTTCAAACAATGCCACGCTGCCTTTCTCGAATCAAATTATGATGAAGCCATGCTTGAGAACGGCAAATACCCGCTGCACCTGAAGAACCGCATCCGCGGCAGCGAGGGGCATTTATCAAACAACCAGGCGCTGGAACTTTTTATCAGGCACCGGCCTCCCTTCATGAGTCACCTGCTGCTGGCACACCTTTCCAAAGAAAACAATGAACCGGCGCTGGTGGAAGAACTTTTTGCCAGGCATGCCAACGGCACCCATATCACCGTAGCTTCCCGCTATGAGGCAACGGCGGTATTCAGCATCGGTAACAGCATTGCCGGTACAACCCGGAAAAGCCTGCGCCCCCAGCAGCTTGACCTATTCGGGTAAAGAAAAGAACCGGTTATTTTAATTAGCTTTATAAAGCACAACCCTTCCATCAAAAAAACGGATTGAACACATGAAGATCATTCTGTCCATTCTTTTCAGCACCATCGTCATGAATGGATTCTCCCAACTTAAACCGGTTCCTTCCGGTGTGATCCGCTGGAACGACCTGCCGGTAAAAAAAGAAGGCCTGCGGGAAAGCCGTAAACTGGTGGAAGGAACCACCAATGAATTTTCTTATTTTGAAATACATGCCACTACGCAGCAGAAAGGTGCTGTGCCACGGCCGCCACACACACAACCCGATATTGAAGAGCTGATCATCATCAAAGAAGGAAAGCTCAAGTGCAGCATCGGAAACAAAACCACCGAGCTTGGTAAAGGCAGTGTATTGATCATTCCCCCGCATGAACCCCAGGTTTTTGAGAACACGGGCGATGGACCGGTTACGTATTATGTGCTCATGTTCCGTTCTAAAAAACCGGTTGATATGGAACGGAGTGCAAAGGGAGGCGGCATCCTGATGGTGAACTTTGATACCACCACCTATACCGAAAAAAACAACCGTGGCACCCGCAAATTCTTCGACCGGCCAACAGCCATGTGCGAAAACTACGAGATGCACATCACGTATTTAAAACAGAAAGGCCCCAGCCATGCACCCCACCAGCATGTGGATACCGAGATTATCCTGATGATTGACGGAGAATCGGAAATGGTGATCGATGGCCAAACCTACCATGGAAGTGCCGGCGATCTCTACATCATGGAATCGGGAAAAATGCACGGCGTAGCCAATGCCACCGATCAGCCCTGCAGTTACTTTGCGTTTAAATGGAGATGAGTTAATCTTTGTCGATCCACAGTACCGAGTTGCCCGTTCCGAATTCATTCTGTTCCCATAATTTATTCGAAGGATCGAGTATCCATTTACCATCCACCACAAACTTATACCGGTGTTTGCCTTTGTTGAGATGAGCTTTAAACACCCACTCATCCCCTTCCCGCTTCATGGCAATGGAAGAAGGATTCCAGTTATTGAGATCGCCGGAGAGGCATACCGTTTTGGCCAGTGCGAATCCTTTCAGCCGGAAGGTGAAATTCGGTTGTATCACCAGCACCATGCTGGTACGTGTGCCGGAATCGTTGAACGGTTTACCATCGATCACCAGTTTATATTCGTAATTACCCGGACCAATGGTATATGGAAGTTCCCAGCCGGTTTCGGTTCGGTTCATAAACAGCTCATTGTCTTTCCAGTTATTGAACGAACCCATCAGGGCCACTTTTTTTGCCGTGAGGTAACCCGTAAGTTTAAATACATAGGGTTTGCCGATACGGATCACCGAATTGAATTCATTGTATTCATTGGGCAGTTTATCTTCATTGGCCGGATCGCTGATCCAGTTTCCGTCAACAATGAAGCGGTAGGTATGTGTGCCATCGGATAAATAAACCGGCAGGCTCCAGCCCGTTGTTGTGCGCTGCATCAGCAGGCTCCGTTCCTTCCACTGGTTAAAGCTGCCGGCGAGGTAAATCCGTTTGGCATTGCTGTAACCTTCCAGCCTGAACGTGTGGTTGGTTTTATAGTACACTGAATTGTCGTTGCCCATGCCATCATTCTCCACATTTACATTGTCTTTATCAGTAGCCCAGTTGCCGTCGATGATAAATTTGTAGAGGTATTTACCCGGAGCCAGTTTCACGGTTACCATCCAGCCGCTGTCGTTCTTCGTCATTGGCAAAGCACCCGGTTGCCAGTTGGTAAAACTGCCAGCCAGCAATACACGGGCGGCGTTTACATTTCCCCTCAAAAAGAAGTTGACGGTGGAATCAGTGGCTTCAAATGCCTGCCTGTTGCGGAAACGGTTGTATCCAAAATGCACCTGTGCCATGGGCGCCGGGTCGCCTGATTTTTGAGTGAAGATGATTTTGTCGGCTGCATTATTGATGTTGTCGGCGCTGAACAGCGGTTTACTGATAACAAAGAGTTCATTGTTGTTGATGTCGATCTTCCAGCCAAGTTTTTTCAGGGTATCGGTTACTCCGGTGCTGATGCAGGCAGACAGGTCGAGGTCATACAATTCGTACCGGGAAACAAAACTGTCGAGTGATGCTTTTTGGATATCCTTGCCCAGGGCAATAAACATCTTCCCGTTCTTCACAGTATACGATCGAACCGGCTGCTGGGCATGCAGCTGCCAGGGTGCCAGCAGCAGCAACAGCATCACCCATGCTTTCAGCCATCTATATTTGTTTGTATCGGTCCGCCTCATTTCCATATATACATTTTACTGGTTACAAAGTTAAATCCTATTTTATGCAATGAAAGAAAATCAAATCCCAAAATGCCGTCGATACAACTGTTCTCGGCCAGGCATGTTTTTTCCAGGTTGGTGATGATCACGGGCAGGCTGCCGGTGAGCTGGTTACCGATCTGCAGGTTATTGAGATTCCCATACAGGGCTTCCACTTTTTTTTCGCCGGCACCGGTAAGCTGGATACGTCGCAGGATCTCCACGTTGTCGAAAATCTTATCGGGTAACCGGCTGTCGAGCAGGTTTGACTCGGCGCCGGAGTCAATCATCAGCCGAAGCTTTTTGCCGGCCAGTACCGTACGGGTGGTTAGTTTATGATTCCATATTTCAATGGACACGGTGCTGTAAGCCGAGGTATCTGCCAGCAACGGATTTCTTTCGGTAATGGATTCCCTCCTGGAAGATTTCCGGAAATGAAGTTCACTGTTTTCGTAATCGATGATGAGCTCATAAGCCATCAGTTGTGCCAGCCCGATCAATCCAAAGATGCGTATGCCCCGGGTGTTTTCGAGATGGCCCAGGTTGAGCAGGTCAGCAGATACGGCCTGGCTTTTTATGCAACCGAAGCTGAGCACTCCGACCTGCGTTTTTTTTACCGATGAAACGGCGCCGGTGATGCCGCTTTGTTCTTCACCCGCTTCGGTGGTGGATGGATAGCTGCGGAAATAGGTCAGGTTCAGTACCAGGCCCGGGGCACCGGTATCGAGAATGAAATTGCCTTCGGTGGTATCGGCTTTTGCTTTTATCAAAATGAGGTTGCCGGCCCGGCTGAATGGAATGGTGCAGAAAACAGGCCCGGCATCCGGCAGAATCATATGTTTTACCCGGGGCAAAGGATGCATGCCATCATTGGCTGATGCAATCAATACCGGCATAACAAACAGCAGGGAAAACAGGAAACGGCGATATGCAGGAAGATGGTTGATGAATGGCTATTTACCCGCTAATTTAACTCAAAGCGGGCATGAACCCATGCCCGCTTTTTATTTCCGGTATTTTTATCATAAAGGCTTTACCTGTTTCCTTGCCTGGATGATCCGGTTTACCCGGTATGCCATGAAGATGCTGATAAGAATAATACCCACGATCACAAAACCGAGAGTGTCGAAATGCTGGAGCGGACTGGTTTTGCTTTTCTGCACCACAATCACCCCGCCCACTGCTGCCGCCAGTCCGCCGGCCATTTGCTGCAGCGAAGTGTTGATACTCATGAAAGCACCCCTGTCCTGCATCTGCGGCAATGCCGTTGTTAATGCCATGGCAGGAACCATGCGGCTGAGGATACCAATCATCATCACAATGTTCATTACGATGATGAACCAGAATGGTACCCGGCCGAGATGGGTGTAAATCACTACCGTAATCATCATCCAAACAGCGGCAATGGTAAAGATGGTAAACTTATCAAAGCGGTCGCTTAGTTTTCCCACCAGGGGCATAATCACTAAAGAAGCCACTCCACTCACCATGAAAAGAATGGGCAGCTGTTCGTTGGTAACACCGAGGTTATTAATGGCAAAGGCGCTGCCCCAGGGCATCATCATAAAACCACCGAGCGACATCAGCGCCGTGGTTAAAAATCCAATGCGGTAATTGCGCAGGCGCAGGGTATGCCAGAGATGGGTGATGGCCGTTTTATCATTTTTCAACGCCAGGTGTTTATCAACAGGCTGCATTTTGATTACCACGATCAGCCAGATGATGAAGGCCAGTATTACGATCATGATAAAGGGCGCCTGCCATTTCCAGTGATTGGCAATGTAAAGGCTGATGGGAATACCCAGCACCTGGCTGGCACCAAAACCCATCTGCATGATGCCCATGGCCCGGCCTCTTTGTTCCAGTGGAAAAATATCGGCCATGATGGCGAGCGAAATAGAACCGATCACCCCGCCAAACAAACCGGTGATGATGCGTGCCGCCAGCAGCATGGGATAACTGGTGGCCAGCCCGCAGAATAAGGTACCGGCTATAAAACCAATATAAAAGAAGAGCAATAATTTTTTGCGGTCGAATTTATCGGCAAAGCCTGCCGTAAGCAAACCCGATACTCCGGCACTTAATGCATACCCGGATACGGCAAAACCAAATTGCCTTGTGGTGAGCGACATGGATTTCATCAGCATATCCCCCAATGGATTCATCACCATAAAATCAAGGATCACGGTAAACTGGGTAAGTCCGAGTAAGATGATCACTAAAAGCTGGTACGGGGTGAATGCTGTTTTTTCAGCCGGGGGATTGTTGCTCATGGGTTCCTGTTCAGGAATCAAAAGTACGGATTTAGCGGCCGGTAAAAGGGAAGCCGTTATTTCTCATCCGCTTTTTCAAATGCCTTTCTCCATCTTGCATTTACCCGCAATGCTTCGGCCTTTCGGTTCTGTGCCAGCAGTGATTGATACAATCCACGCAGTGCCCAGCCGTTCTCATTATTATACAGCAGATCTTTGCGGAAGACCTTTTCGGCATCTACGGCATCACCCTTTTGCAGGTATGCATCGCCCAGGAAATGTTTGGGATTCAGCAGCCAGTCGCGGGGTTCGTTGTATACCATGTTTGCTTCGATGGAATCGGCCTGTTTAAAATGCCGGATGGCACCGTCGTACAGTTTACGGTCGAGGTGAATGGCGCCCAGCAATAACTGTTCGGCCACTTTGGCTCCTTCTAATGCAGGAGAAAAAGGTGTGAGCGGAACCAGCAGTGAACTGTCTTTCATCAGTTCCCGCAGCTGGTCCAGTTCTTTTCCCGCCTCATCAAATTTCTGCCGGGCCGAAAAAGCCATCCCTCTTCCAAAATGATACAGCAGCCCGGCATATATTTCCGGCACAGCCGGTTGTTTCAGCTTCAGCAATTCATCCCATTTCTCAAAGCGGATATATACAAACAGCGGGGTCATGCTGAGGTACTGCATATAGCTGCCCATGGGCGCTGGTGCTGATAGGTAATCGGCCGGAACGGCATTTTTTGTTTCCTGTGCGGCGGCATCAGCGATGGAATAACTGCCCATCATCATGGCATTGTTCGTTTTCATGTGAAGGTTGTGGATATTGTACAGGAAGTCGGCTCCTGTTACCGGTGCATACAGGGGAATGGTACGCTGGTAACTTTTCACGGCAGTGATGTTCACTTCCACTCCCTTTGCATAATTACCCGTACGCAGGTAAATGTGCGAGGGCATGTGCACGAGGTGCGAAAGACCGGGATTGGTGACTCCGAGCCTGTTGGCACTTGGCAATGCCAGTGAGGCGTAGGGCGAAGGTTCCATCACATGTACATAATAATGATTGGCACCCGGGTGATCGGGAAATTTTGCCAGCAGTTTTTCGAGTGTAGACCGGATGAGCGGCGTCCAGCTTTTGGGTGTTCCGTCGGTATTCCAGAGATCCCATGGATGCTGCAGCATCATGGCATCGGCATACAATGCCTGTGCATCGGCCAGTGATCCGAATTTGTCCTGCAACTTCTTCATCGCATCACTGTATACCTGGTTCAGTTGTGTACGGGTTACATCGGTGGAATCAGCCGTATAGCGAACCGACATGGCATGGATCAGTGCTTTTTCAAAAGCGCTGGCGTTGCCGGATAATTCATTTGCTTTGTTCACCGCGGCCAGTGCTTCAGGCGAAGCCCGGTAACCAAAGTCGTTGATGTTTGGACCATAACCAAGTGCCTGTGCCCAGTATAACATAGCACAGGAAGGATCGAAGCGTTCCGCTTTTTTGAAGGAGGCCATGGCTTCGATGATATGAAAGCCGTAGTACATATTGATGCCCTGGTTAAAATAGAACTGGGCACTGTCGCTGCGGGTGGAAATTTTCCATTGGTAGTTTCCGGCGCCTGGTATGGGCGGAATGTCAGACTCTTCGATCCAGGTGTTAAGATCCTTCCAGTCGGGCCGGCAGCTGATCGCTTTTTTTATTTTGTATTGGGCCGTGTTGAGAACAACCTGCTTCGGTTCTGCCATAAAACGGAAAGCCAGCAAAGCAGCAACTGAAAATGCTGCCATGGAAAAGAAAGCCCCTTTGCGCATACCGATTGATTTGTTATGTGGTAAGATACAACCCTACTGTACCTGAAGCCAAATTAAATTACTGACAACCTGTTCAGGAGCGCCATTTGATTGTTCCTTCGCTGCTTTCCTTCACCCTGAATTTAACCATTCTTCCAATCAATGGAAGCGGCAATGGTTTGTCCAACGGAAACTGAACAGAACCGGAAGCAGTTGAATATCCTGCCAGGTCTTTGGCAAATGCTTCCATGGCAGAGGGCATGGGATAGAAACCAATGTGTTTTTTGAACACCGCAAATGTTACCAGTATTTTCTGGTATGAATATGCAGGCATGTTCCATTTCAATCCTTCGGCAGCACCCGGTGCTGCTTTCCGGATACATTGGTGCAGTTTCCACAGCCGTTCCTGTACATCGGGCGGGGCTGCGTCAATGTATTCTTCAATACTGGTGGGTTTAAGTTTCCGGGTTGCCATGTGTTATTATATTATATGGGGGTGAATGAATCATTTATTGGTGGAAATATTCGCCTCTACTTTCCAGGTTCCCTGCTGTTTGCGGTAGATGGACGTCCAGGCATACTGTGTGGTATCGTACAAAGGTTTGCCAAGGCTGTCGGGATAGGTAACGATCACCAGTTTTTGCACAACCGCATAAGCCAGGGAGCCGTCGTCTGAAAAGCGTATGATGGGTTCTGCCACATCATCCCATTTAAGGAATGAAACACTGCCGAAATACGGCGTGATTCTTTTTTTATTTTCTGCCGGAGACATGATGTTCACTTTTCCGCGGTTTACCGACAGCATACTGTCGGCAAATTCAGATACAAAGAGATCCACGTTCCGGTCAAAATGGGCCTTGCGCTCCTGCTGCAGGAGGCGGGTGATCTCCTGCCTCGATGCTTCGATGCCTGGATTATTTCTGCAGGAAATTACCAAGGGAATGATAAACAGGAGAAGAAATGCATTACGATTCATATGATTGTAGTATATAGCTACACTAAAATAAGCTTAACGGGTGAAGCATTTTTCCTGTTTATACAGGCGGTAACCTGAATTTCGATAATTTTAATGAAGTACTTAAATCATTTTTTATGAACGCTGCTGAATTAAAGAACCTGCAGGCTCCGTTGAAAGATAAATACCGGGAAGATCCGGGTGCCGCCGTAATCACGTTAAAAGCACAGGGCAAAGCGGGTGAAGGAATTTCCTGCAAAGTGGATACGGGCAGGGCTGTTGTGGAAGCCGGGCTTCATCCCGCTACCGGCGGAAACGGGCTGCTGGCCTGCTCCGGCGATATGCTGCTGGAAGCATTGGTGGCCTGTGCCGGCGTAACCTTACAGGCGGTGGCAACGGCCATTGGCGTGGAACTTGGTGATGCAGTAATCCGGGCCGAGGGCGACCTGGATTTTAAAGGAACGCTGGGGGTATCAAAAGAATCACCCGTTGGTTTCAAAGCGATCCGGCTTTACTTCGATATCGGGTCGGGGGCCAGCGATGAACAGCTGGCGAGCCTGGCAAAGCTCACAGAAAGATACTGCGTGGTATACCAAACACTGGTGAAGGGGGTGAATGTGCAAACAAAATTCAATCAAACAAAATAAAATGAACCACATAGTAACATAGATCAGGTAGCTATGTGCCTATGTGGTTCACATGCAGCAGGCTGGTTTATTTTGCTGTTGCCGGACTGATTGTGGTTGCCACTTCCACGATGGTATTGGCAGGAAAACCTCCCCGCTTGGCATGTTCCCGGATGATGTCGGGATTGGTCGCTTTATAAATGCAATAGATTTTATTGCCGGTTACATAGCTGTGGATCCATTGGATGTCGGGTCCCAGTTCGGTGATCACGGAACAGGATTTCTGGGAGATGCCTTTCAGTTGTTCGGGGGTGAGTTTACCGGCATCGGGTATTTCACGTTCGATGAGATAGGTTTTCATTTCTGTTTTGTTTTTTGTTTGTGATGAATTGTTTGTTTTTTGCGCCGTGGCGGTGAGGCCTGTAAAAAAAAGGATGCCTGCCAGGAGGGCGCTGCGGAAAGTGACAAGTTTCATGTTGTTTATTTTAATTGTGAATGATGAAGCAAAGCTACTATCCGGAACGGCCGGCGAACTGTAACAAATCGTTCAATGAATGGAAAGGTGGCTGAAAGAAAACGGTCAATAAATGATAAAATCAGGTCAGCAGGCAGCCATAAAGGATGGAATAAAACAATCCGTTCAGGAAATGGTAAAAATAATTCAGCGCCGGTATCAATGCATCCGGTCGAGATAGGCCATGGGCAGCAGGCCGTATTTCTTTTTAAAGCACTTGGTGAAATACGAAGGACTGGTGAAGCCGGAATCGAAGGTGATCTGCGAAATGGAACAGCGCTGCTTCTTCATAAGTTCCTTGGCTTTTTCGAGCCGGAATTCCTTGAGCAGTATATTCGGCGACATGCCGGTAAGCACAATGGTTTTGCGGTATAACTGCGATTTGCTCATGGCCATGGCCTGGCAATAGTCCTCAATGTCGAACTCAGCGTTCTGCCAGTTTGCTTCCAGGTTAGTGAAAAGCGAAACCAGTAATGACTCATCCTGCGGCGACAGCAACAACAGGTGCCGCTGCCTTGTTTGAAAATGATCTTTGCTTACCAGTTCCTTCACCGAAGGCGCTATCACCATCTGCATATCCTGTGCAATGCTGCACATATAACCGGCCTGCTTCAGTGCATCGCCAAAAAGTGTATTGCTTTTTTCAACGGGTTCTCCGGCGGTGAGTGCCATCCGGAAACCGGTAGAGGCCACTTCTCCCTCCTGCATCTCATGCAGTATATTTATGGCACAGGAAACGGCTTTGGTGGCCGAGGTAAAGGAAATCACAAAACCGGTACCTACATGCTCAGCTTCCCGTCCGCCGGCTGCCACCCCGTTCCGGCGAATGATCTCATTGTGCCGGCTTAACAATGCATGTGTTTGCCCCTCTCCCAGCTTTTCTTTAAGTAAAACGGGATCCGTGGTTTTTGTAACCAGCAGCACCCGGAAGGACGGGTCATGAAAAACTTTCAGTCCGTCGTCGGTGGTGGCTGCTTCCTCCGGGTCGTATATCCTCCCGAGGAAGGATGAAACCACATCCGGGCTTACTTCGATGATCCGGTTGGGAATGAGTCCGTGTGCCTTGCCATGCATTTCTTCCACGGCTTCTTTGTTGGGGGCTTCAATGAGGCAGAATACATTCTCCCGTTCCTCGTCAATCCAGTAGGTCATGCATTTGCACTGGAAATCGTCCTGGTGGGCCAGGTCTTTGCTGTGCGCTTCGGCGACGCCTTTCGCCTTTACGCCTGGAACAATATGAACGTCCATGTAGATGGGCATGTGATTACTGATTTACTGAAAAACGATACCAAAGATATACTGCAAAAATGAGCGGTGCAATAATGGTTACTGGTATTACGGGCGCTGCCGTTGGGTGTTCCATTTCTGCCATTGGGAGAAACAGCTATTTCAAATCCCGTTTTTATTTTCTATTTTGTTCGTCTTAACCAAAACTTGTAATATGAAAAAAATGATCGTAGGCGCTCTTGTTGGCGGCCTGATTCTTTTTGTATGGCAGTTTCTTACCTGGGGCGCCCTCAATCTTCATGAGGCGCAGCAGAAATAAACTCCCAAACAAGACAGTATTTTAAGCTACCTGAATTCGCAGTTCAGCGAAGACGGCGCTTACTTCCTTCCCACCTATGCACCCGGTACATCCCGGGAAGAAATGGAAAAGCAGATGAAGGCCATGGAAGGCAAGCCCTGGGCGCAGGTGGTATACCACAAATCCATGCCCGGCATGAACAAGATGTTTATGAACATGGGCCGCAGCTTGCTGGTGAACATGGTGGTGGTTTGGCTGCTTTGCTGGCTGCTGGTGAAAATTCCCACACCATCCTTCGGCACTGTTTTCATCGGAACCATCGGAACCGGGCTTATCGTGTTCCTCAATGCGCCTTACCTGATGCATATCTGGTATGGAAGCTTTGACCTGATGGCTCATTTTGTAGATGCACTCGTAGGTTGGGGTGTTACCGGTTTATGGCTGGGCTGGTGGCTGCGCAGAGGGAATGCATAAGAAGACGAAAAGTAAATAGAGTACATAATGTAGTAAAGGCGGGTTGAAGAACCTGCCTTTACTTTTTAGGTACATGCGGTGATTGTTATCCTTCTTTGCGCAGGGCCTGCCATGTCCATATTGCACCCAGCAGGTCAACCCCGCCAAAGCCTGCCAGGATCGGCGGCGCCAGCTTCAGCAGTACCAGGCCGGCAAAAGCAACGCATACAAATACCCGGGCATGCACCGTGAACCCGAACATCGGTTTGTTATTGGCGGCACCATTGCGATGATAATAATAAGCAATGCAAAGCGTAAGAATGCCCACCACCCGGATCCATACTTCATTGGTTTCGGGAAGCTGGATCGTTTTCAGAAAAAAATTGGGGATGAAGAGCAATGTAGCGCCTACTACATACAGGTAGAGCCCAAAATAGAAGATTGTTTTAGCGGATGAAGACATAACAACTGTTTTGGTGAAGAAACAAAATAATATTTCCATACGAATAGTGCAAACAACCGTGCTGCCCGTTGTTAACCACTTGTTTACAATCGTTATATTTCTGTGAAGGCAGATGTTGTGGTAAGATTCTTGTGTTTATGCATTGTCAAACAATCTGAATTCAACACAATTTTTCACATCTAAACAAAGGCAAATGAAAAAAAATTACAGGCTGAGTAACCTTGCTTCCGGATCGTTTGTACCGGTAAAGGTCATGCTTGCCCTTCTGCTTACCGTTATGGTAACGGCCGGCTCGCTTGCGCAGGGTAACCGGCGTGGCGGCGACCGTGGCAACGGGGGCTGGAAGGAACGGGACGAACGCCGAAACGATGTGGCTATGGAACGGGGTAATAAGGGCGACTGGAAACGGAACGATGAAAATCGTAACCGAAACTATGATCCCGGCAACACAAACCGTGGTCGCAACGACGAATGGCGTAACAACCGTGGCAATGATCAATGGAACAGCCGGAGGGGCAATGACAATCCCGGCAACCGCGGTAATGAACAATGGAATAACCGCCAGCGGAATGAAAACCGGGGTAACAGCGATTGGGGTCGTGAACGCCGCGGCGATAACGACATGGCCCGCAGGAACGATGGCTACCGCAGGAATATGTACACCCGCGACCGGCCCGGTTCTCGCCCGGTATACAATTACGACCGCCGGCCCGTTTACAACCGCTACGATCCATGCTGGCGTTACAGTTACCTCCCGAGGCGAAACAGTTATTTCTACAGCGTACCGGCATCGTATTTCAGCATCAGTTTCGGCGGATTCAGTTACCGCTACTGGGATGGCGTGTTTTACCGTCCGTACAACAACCTGTTCACGGTTTGCGCACCACCCGTGGGTATCAGTATAAATATACTGCCCGCCGGGTGCAGCCGCATTTATGTAAGGAACTACCCGTATTATTATTACAACGGAACCTATTACGACCAGCGTGGAAGCAACTACTATGTGGTATCACCGCCGGTAGGTGCTGTAGTGGAAAGCATACCTGACGGGTATGAAACCGTGGTGATCGACGGGGAAACCTATTACGTGGTGGACGGAGCCCAGTACAAACCCGTGATCGTGGAAAACGGAGAGATATGGTATGAAGTGATCAAGGCGAACTGAGCAAATCATTCGTAAAAGAAACAGGAAGGCCAAGCACTTCCTGTTTTCATTTATATAACCACCTAACTAACGCCTTGTTGGTACAAAAGAACAGGAAGGCCAATCCTTCCTGTTGGGTTTCATCTTTATTCTTCGAGGTTCTAAGTAACTTCTTAATAACGCCTCCCGCCTTGTGAACGAGATAAGCACCGGGAGGCGTTTATGATCCGGCTTTCAAAAGTCCGGTTGCTGCCGCCAGGTTTTTTGTCCGGTACAACAACACATAATAAGCTGGTTGAGGGGTATATAAAAAGCCTTCATTGCTAAAGGCTTTTCACAGGATTCTTAATTTGGTAACGATGGCCCATCGGGTTCACCGGGTTTTCATAGAAAGGATTCAATCGGTTTCGGAGGATCAGGATTTCTTAACAACACAAAGATGCAGGGAGGCAGATGAATAAACCGTAAACCCTTTTGTGATTCTGTTGTAGATGTTTTACGATGTGGATAAACCGGCTGCAAAAAAAGGAGATGTCATTCAATCAACCGTGAAGAGTAAACTTAGTCCGGCAATATACCCGCTGCCCGTGGTTATGCTTTTCCCGGCATGAAACATTAGTATGGGCCCTACTACCCCCTGATCTTTGCCAAAGCAGAGACCTGCCTGAAGCTGGTATCCCCAGAATTCCTTATGGGCTCTTTTATCATTTGAATTTTCATAGTAGTTTACAATATTGGTATACCCGGCACCTGCTCCAATAATGAACCCGAACCGGGAATGATCGCCGTTCCCGGATGCGGCACCAAGCCGTAAGCTCAGCATCAGCGGGGCATTGATGCCGAAGAATGTACCCTTGTCGAGATTCCATCCCACAGTTACGGGAAGGTTGAGCAACAGGGAAAAACTGCTTGTTTTAAAAAATTTAATTCCCGGGCCAATGGTTATTGAAGGCAGCCAGGCCACCTTGGAATTATCTTTCCAGGCACCAAAAATGGAAATGCCACCTTCCAGGTTTGCACCGACCGTTTTTTGCGAACGTGCTGTAAAAAAAGAAGCAACGCTGAAAACAGTTATTAATACCAATTTTTGCATGTGACTGGTTGAAATAAATAATATTCCTGCTGCCACCACAGAAGACAGGCTATTGGTATATCAGCCCGTAGAAAAAATTGTTACCTGGTTTAAAGAAATCTTTTACCGGTCACCGGCCGTAATCACTTCTATCCAGCGCATCACTTCCGCTCCCTCGTGCCCGCTGCAGGGATTGGCATCTCCGCCGGAAAAATACCGCACCACCTGTTCAATCATGGGTTGCTGAACATGGGTCAATGCATCAAAGTGAAAGATCTCTGATTTATCAGGCACGGTAAGGGTAATGCGGGTATCGCTGAAAAAACTGAAGCCAATGCTGCCCCCGCTTCCGGTAATAATACATTGATCCATGCTTCCGCCTGCACAAAAACACCAGTGGCCGGAGAAGAATATCCCATTCTCAAAAATGATGTTGCCGGTTACCGTATCTGCTGCCGGGTACAGGGCGGCTTTGTTGATGGCTTTGCCGCCGATAGTTGCAGCTTCGCCAAACAGCCAGTACATAATATCCAGCTGGTGCGGCGCCAGGTCGTGAAATAACCCGCCGCCGGAGATGGCCGGGTTCACCCGCCAGGCTGTTTTTTCAACGGCCAGTTCGTCTTTGCCCAATGGCGGCCGGTTAAATTCCAGTTTCACTTCACGAACCTCTCCGATCATTTTATCATGGAGCAGTTCTTTTATTTTTTTGAACATCGGCCATTCACGGCGGTAATGCGCCACCACCAGTTTTACATTCTTCTCTTTGGCATAGTGGGCCATTCTTACAGCGGCATCCTCATTTAGCGCCATAGGTTTCTCCACGTATACCGGTTTGCCTGCATTCATCGCTGCCAAAGCATATTCTTCATGCGAAGAAGGCGGTGTGGCAATATAGATGGCATTCACTTCCGGATCATGAATGAGCTGTGCGGCATCATGGTACCACCTGGGAACCTGGTGCCGCATTGCATAATCCGCTGCCTTCGCAGCATTGCGGCGCATCACAGCCACCAATGCCGAACCCGGTACCTTATTAAATGCCGGCCCGCTTTTCAGCTCCGTAACGTCGCCGCAACCGATGATGCCCCAGTTGATTGTTGTCATGCTTCAATTTAATCATAAATCCAAAATTCCCGGATATGAAAAATCAATACATTTGTTGAGCATGACCTTACTCGCCATCATATTTCCCTGGCTTTCTTTTATGCTGCGGGGAAAGATCCTGACCGGCATTATCTGTTTTATCCTGCAGGCAACACTCATCGGCTGGATACCGGCAGCAGCATGGGCTGTTATTTCGCTGAATAACGCCCGGGCCGACCGGCGAACAGACCGGATCATTAAAGCGATGAATAAGAAAAAATAAATGGTTAGGCAGGACATCCCAGCCTAGACCGGGACGAAAGAAAATTTCTTACATTCGGCTCCGCAAATCAATCGTTTTGAATAAGAGACAAGATTATATTTCCTGGGATGAATATTTTATGGGCGTGGCCCTGCTTAGTGCCCGCCGCAGCAAGGATCCCAACACCCAGGTGGGTGCCTGTATCGTAAATGAAAAAAATAAAATCGTGGGCGCCGGGTACAACGGCTTGCCCATCGGATGCGATGATGATGATTTTCCCTGGGAAAAAGAAGGCGATTTCCTCAATACCAAGTATCCGTACATCTGCCATGCCGAACTGAATGCCATTCTCAACAACATCGGCATGGACCTGAAAGGATGTAAAATATATACCGCCTTATTCCCCTGCAACGAATGCACCAAGGCCATCATACAGGCCGGCATCGGCGAAGTGATCTATCTCTCCGATAAATACGAAGGAACCGATGTGTTCAAAGCATCGAAGATCATGCTGGATAAGGCAGGCGTTACGTACCGGAAGGTGAAGTCGAAAGTACACAGCATCAGCCTGTCGTTCGACGAGAAAGATGTATGAATGCCCGGCGCTCCGGTTGCTTACCGGATCAGGATGCTGGTCCCCTTTTGTTCAAAATAAATGTGTCTCACTTCATCATAGGCTTTCAGCACCCATGTGTAGGTACCGCCATCAGACCGCTTTCCGTTTATCGTTCCATCCCACCCCTTCGTAAAGTCAGATGAACTGAATACCAGCTGACCATATACATTGTATACATAAAAATACTGAAGCACCAGGGGCCCAACGGCAACCGGTTTCAGCACATCGTTCTTACCATCACCATTGGGTGTAAATGCACCCGGTACATACACATCTGATCGCTTGATTACTTTCACCTTCACCGGGGTAAGAGTACTGCCACAGGAACCGAAGAGACGTTTGATATAAAAAACCGTATCCGAAGTGAGTCTGCCTGTTGTAAATAGGCCCGTGGTATTGCGGCCAATCTCAATACCTGCACCCGCATCTTTATATATAATATAAGTGCCGTTTTGCAAATTACGGATAGATAATATAGCCGGCGAGTTGTTGTTTACCGTTTGATCATCATACAAGGGCGGAGCCAAGGTAATATCATTGTTGTTCACCATTATCCAGGGTGATTCCACCAAACAGCCCGGACCATCATTTACAGTAAGTTTATACTGGCCGGTACCCAGGTTGGATACGAACGGGTTATTGCCGGCGGGCACATTGCCCTGGTCGGTCCAGCTATAGGTGGTTGGCCCCAGCAACCCGGTTACCAGAATGCCGCTTATGCTGCCATTTTTTTGTGAACATTGTTCATGTGTGATGCTTATGCCTGTAAGATCAACAACTGGTTTGGCATAAGCAAGCAGGGAACGTTTGTATATTTCCTTTTCACACCCATTGATATCCGTGGCAATAAGCAGGTATGTTCCCGCCCCGAGATTGGTAAGTGAAAATCCGGTCGACAATACCTGGGAAGTTGCACTATCCACCCACCTGAATGTATACGAGGCCGGGCTGCTGGTGAACGCCGTAATGGTAATGCTTCCGTTTTGCTGACTGCAGGTGGCATGGTTAAACTGAACGGACTGCACAGCAATCGGCATAAAAGCCGATTGAGCCACTACAATAACTGGTGATGTGGCCGAACAACCCAGTGCATTGGTAGCGGTAAGCTGGTAATTACCTGCTGATAAATTGAAGAGCGAAACCGTATTGCCGGCCGAACTGCCCGTACTGAGATTTTGCCATTGGTACGTATCGGCCCCGGTGACGGAAATATTTTCAATGCTGCCGTTGCTTACGGTACAACCAGCCGGACGCACAATTTTTCCCGTGGTATCGATGGTGATCTTCCCTGCATCGGTGATAACATAGAAGTTGGTGATGATGGTATCGCAGCCGCTCTGGTCTTTGAATTTCATCCGGTAACTGCCGGCCTGTACATTGGTAAGATTAAGAGAAGCGCCCACTGGTGTGTTGGATGCATTTACCCATTGAATAAATGCGGTGCCGGTAACATTGGTGGCTGTAATGCCGGTGATGCTGCCGTGGGGGTTTCCACAGGTGGTATTGGTAATCTGTACGTTCCCAAGCTGGAGCGACGGGCCTGAATTATTGGTAAGTACAAAGGGACCATACACGGAAAAACAAGCCGTGTCTTCGTACAGGTATAATTTAAAAAAATATTGCCCGGGTGAAAGATTGATAATGCTGTCGCCATACAATTGCACCAGGTTACCGGCATTGTCGAGCCATTTATTAACGGAGCCCGGCGGCCGGGTACCGGTGAATACCACTTTCCCGTTCGATTGTCCGCAGGAAGGATGGGTAATGGTAAACGGGTTGCCGGTGATCACCGGTTGAGGAAATTGCAACACTTCATAAAAGCCGGTGATCACTGAACAAGCTGAATTGGTTTCCTGCAGCACCAGCCGGTAACGGCCAGGTGGCAGGTTCAGGAGATTGGTATCACTGGTGCTGATGACCTGTCCAAGATCATTTTCCCAATACCAAGAGGATGCATTATAGATCACAATACCGGTGATGCTGCCGTTATTATTTCCGCAGGTGGCGTTCTTAATCACGGCATGTGACGTATCTACTTTCACACCATTGAATTCCGAAGTGATGCTGTCCGTGCTGGTTGCCGTAGCAGTATACAAGCCCGTATTACTGATGGGGAAACTGAAATCTCCATTGCTGTTGGCGATGGTGGTACCTAAAGAAAGTTTGCCGTTTTCACAGATGCTGGTGCAGGTATCGGTAAAGAATACTTCCACTTTGCTGCCCGGCATCGTTGTACCGGCAAGCGTACCGGAATTGATGCTGGTGATGGAAACGGTGGGAACGGCCAGTGTTGACTGGATGTAAATTCCTTTACTGTTGCAATAGATGCTGTTGTTGCCTATGAATGTACGTCCGCAGGATCCCAGCCAGATCCCTCTTTTACGGTTTTGAATGATGTTATTGGTGATACGGGTGGCGTTGGTGGTTGCGCAACGGATCATGGCCAGGCCATAACTTTCATCCGGCAAGGGCTTCATATCATAATGGGCGCCCAGTTCATTGTTATCGATTACAATATCCCCCTTCATATCCCACAGGATAATGCAATACTGGGTGGCACTGGTGAGTTTATTGCCTGTCACCTCAAGCCGGTACCTTACAAACGAAGAGGTGAACCCCGATTTGGTTACTGCAAAAGACCCAAAACCATATTGTGAAGGATCCACGGCATTGGCAAAATTATTATTGGTGAATTTTATATAGCCATTATTTTCTTCGGTGGCCGAACCCACCATTACAGCACAGTTCCCGATATTATCATTGATGGTTACGTTTCTGCCGTTGGCGAGTGAAATTCCTTCATTCATTGTTGTTAGCTGCACTCCGGAAGCATCGTCTTTCAACCCGAATATATTATGGCCTATTTGAACGGTATCTGCAAATGCATCCTGTACAAATATGTTGATGCCATAATAATTCTTATGCCAGATAGTATATGGATGGCTGGTACTGAATGCATTTCCTTTCCCCTGCTTCCCGATGGTAACATTGGTTACCTGGTTCATGAGAATGGTAAATTGATGACAATCGCCGGTGAGATTGAAAACATATTCAAATCCCTTGAACCAGAGGCCATATAATTCCACGTTGGTAAGTGTGAACATATACAAGCCGGAACACATGAAGCTGGATCCTCTTTTGATGATCACTTTTGTATCGGAAATACCAAAAGGAGATCCGGGCTGCGACGTACCATCAATCACCAGTTTACTGGAAAGGATGAGGGTACCACCAATGGTGATGGTTCGGTTGGCTTCGGTGCCACCGGGCATGTTGAACAGAACAGTGTCGAACGAAGCGCTTCCGTTTGCAGTTGCCTGCTGGAGTATGTCACGTAATGAGCCTGGCCCGGAATCTGCATTGGTGGTAACAGTAAATGTACCGGCCAGGGAACGGAAAAACGGGAAAAGCAGCAGTAAACAGAAAATGGCTCTTTTCATAAGGCAGTTATCACCACTAAAATAAGGCAATTCTGAGGAAAACAAAACAGTCAACTGTGGATGTTTTTCAAAAAAAGTCCCGTAGAAAACGTACTGCATTCCCATACACAAACAGGTCGACGATCTCTTCGGCCGAAATGCGGTTCACCTGCTGCCTTAATTGCTGAAAATGACGGTCGGCCGATTCGTCTTTTGTATAATGCGGTGTGTGCTGATAACTGGCAGACATTACCTGGGTTTAGGTAAGGTAAGGTAGTGATTTGGGAAGAAAATAAAAAGGTTTGAAGTTTGAGGTATGAAGTCCCGAGCACACAAGCACCCGGCTTATTCCTTGCTGAGCTTGATGATGCGGTACAGTTTTTCACCGGAATGAAGTGTGCCTTCCATCGTATTTCCTTTTATAGTGAGCTTGACCGTAACCTTGTATTTTTCAATATAGCAGAACAGGGTATTGTCTTTCGGGTTAAAGCTATAATCACTTTCTCCCATGTCTTCTTCCACCCCATTTACCAGCTTATTCATTACCATACGGTAAACACCTGGCCCCGGGCCTTTGGAGATATGGTACACCGCAATTTCATCATGGCAGGGTGATGGCCGCACCTGGCATATAGAAGTTCCCTTCCAGGTGCCGGTAAGCAGGCTATCGGTATTGCCCTGCTGGCCGTAGGAACAGGATGCAAAAAAAAGCATCAGGATGGAGCTGAGAATAGAAATCCGCATATTATAAATATAGGAATCCTAAGAGCCGGTACTGTCCTGTTTCCATAAAACAGGGTGAATTAAAGGATGGCCGGTATCAGGCGGAACAGCAGCGCCCGCAGGGAGGGGCGGCGGATCGGGAAATGAATGGGCATTTTATGCGCTTTTGAGTGATTAACCCATACTAAACTGTTTTTGCAGAAAATTATTGTTTCGGGCAGGGAAACGGCACTTACCTGTCCGGTATTCTTTATTCCTTTCCTGACCCCTGTCATTGCTTTGGGCTGCCTGCCATCTGTATCTTCAAGAGTAAATAGTTTGTTTACACTAGAAACAAAAACAATGAAAAAGTTGCTATTGCTATGTATGATGCTTGCAATAGGCAATGCATCATTCAGCCAGTTTATTGCACGTAATTCTGCGTATACCGTGGAAGATTACCTGCTGAAAAGCCGCAACCAGAAAACCGGTGCCTGGATATTACTGGGTGGCGGTGCGGCGCTCACCGTGGTGGGCATTGTTGCATTCGACAGGAATTTTAATGTTATGAGCAACGATGAGAGCGGCCTGGGTGAGGCCATTTTAACAGGCGTTGGTATTGCTGCCATGGGCGGCAGTATCCCGTTGTTTGCCAGTGCCGCCAAAAACAAAAAAAGGGCAGCACAGGTACATGCAGGCCTGAAAATGGACAGCTATTTCAAACCCAACGAGGGCTTTGCCGGTTACCCGGCTTTGTCGCTAAAGATAGGGCTGAAATAAGTGAAGTGCCTCTCACAGGATTAATAAAGAAACAGCAGCTTCGCCGGTAATAGCTTTATATCAAGTGCATATGCTTCCCGGTATTCACCATCGAGGTGAAACTGGATGGGAGTATCAGATTGGATGTGTATGGCGGTGCTGCGGAAGTGACGGATGAATCCCATCTGCAGGTGTTTGCCTTTTTCAATTACCGGCAGGTAACGCAGCCGCTGCAGCGGGGTAAGGGCATCGGCGATGACCACATCAAAAAGGCCATCAGCGGCACTGGATTCGGGAGCAATATGAAATCCTCCGCCAGCCCGTCTTCCATTGGCAATATCAACCAGGAGTTTTTTACCGGATCCCTCCCATTCAGCCGAACGGATGGAATAGTGCCGGGAGCGGTAAGAAAATATTTTTCGCAGGATGCAGAAGAGGAAAGAGGTTTTGCCGGGTCTTTTCTTTTGCCCGGTAAGCGCCTTGGCCACTTCGCCTTCAAAGCCGGCGCCCACTCCGTTGATGAAATAGAATTCATTACAACGGCCAAGGTCAACGGGCTGCGGACTGGCAGATAACACTGTGTTCAATTGCTCATCGACAGTTTGATTGCCATACAGCAACCAGTGAAAATCATTGCCGGTACCGGCATTAAAGATGACAAGGGGTAAGCGGATGTTGGGATATTTGTTTACAAAGTAGTTGAGCGTACCATCGCCGCCGGCAATGTATACTTCGGTAAAGCCGTCAAAATAATCCGGCCAGTCATTCTTAAAAAGAAAGAACGCCAATTGCCGTTTGGCAAGTTCATCACAGAGCCTGTTGGCAAAATCAACCGCCCTGCCGGCACCGGCAAGCGGGTTGCATACAAGGGCAATATTCCTGTTTTTATTGATAAGCATATAGCAGGTAACCGGGAATAAATCTACAGGAAGTTAAAGAGAAATCTGCGTTTACTTCCTGGCCGGAACCCCCGTTAAAATGTACCGGCCTGCCGTTGGGAAGATACCCGGTTGGTTCCATAAGTACTTCCCTATCTTCATACCCAAAAATAACATGAACAACCGGGAGAATATCAACAGCAGCAGGGTGCCCAGGATGAGTGATGCATTTCCCCAGGCCGTGATGGCCGGCGGATTTATTTTCATTTCGGGTACCCCCGGCCTCAACCCGGCTACCGGCCAGGTGGTGAGCGCCGATTTTGAACAGCAGCTTCGCCAGAGTTTTGTGAACATCAAAGCCATCCTGGAAGATGCAGGATCAGGCATTGAGAAAGTGGTAAAGACTACCATCTTTGCCGTTGCGGGGAACGACTTTTCTTCGATCAATACGGTGTACAAGGAATTCTTTCCGGAACATGCACCGGCGAGAAGCGCCCCGCAGGTAATGCCTTTTCCCGCCGGGATCCTTGTTTCCGTGGAATGTATTGCACAGGCCTGAGAAGATTTTACTTAGTTACTGAACCCTACCATCCGGTGCAGTACCCGCGGATCATATACCTGTCCTTCCTTGATCACCGTATTCACTTTCCGGATATTGCTTATCCCGGTAAGCGGATCGGCATCCAGTATCAGCAGGTCGGCCTGCTTACCGGCTTTGATGGATCCGGTAAGTTTATCCATCTTCATTACCTGAGCCGGAATGATGCTGGCGGTTTGTATTGCCTGCATGGGTGTTAGTCCCGACTGAACATACAACTCCAGTTCACGGTGCAGGCTGTAACCGGGAAAACCCATATCGGTACCAGCCACCACGGTGATTCCTTTGTCGTGCAGCTCTTTTATCAGGCCCAGCATGGCATCATAGCGAGGCTTATTTGCCTTTGCTGCAGCGGGCGGCATTCCCATTGTTGAGAAAAGTGTTTGCAGGGGTAAGGGCAGGCTGTGGTAATTAGGCTCCATGTCCTTTATATCGTCTTTGTCGCTCCGCATCATCATTTCATATACACCCACGGTGGCATCAACAACGGTATGATGATTCTTCAACAGTTCAAACCCGGCCTGGCTCATCGAATCCTGCAGGTTGAGGGATCCATCTTTATTCTTCTTCATCATGGCGTACACATATGAGATGTGGTTGATCATATCCATTCCCGAATCGATGCCGGCCTTCGTGGTCATATTTTGCGGAATATGCCCCGTAACGGTAAGTCCCTGCCGGTGCGCTTCATCGCAAATGGCTTTCACGATGTCGGGTTTTACCGAGCTGTATATTTTTATCTGAACAAACCCGTTGTTCTTATACATATTCACCACCTTAACAGCGTCTTCCTTGGTGGCGGCTTTCACGGTTCCGAGTCCCATCGGTCCCGTGCCATCCACAATCCCGGCTTTCAGTATCAGCGGGCCAACACCCTTGTGCGAATCGATGGCATCCTTGATGGAATTGATGTATTCATATTCATTGCCGCAATCCCGTACGGTGGTTACCCCGGCTGCCAGGTAGGCCGGCCCCCACTCTGCCTGCTGGAAATGCGCATGCATGTCCCATAAACCAGGAACAATCGTTTTCCCTTCGGCATGAATGATGGTTGCACCGGCCGGAACCTTTATTTCCGAAGCCTTGCCAACCTGTTTGATCAGCCCGTTCTCCACGATGATGGTTGCATTGCTGATGTTCGCCGAGCTCTCCACATCAATCACATTACCTCCCACAATGGCCAGCATTTTATTTTTTGCCATGTCCATTTTCATGGAACTGCTGAAGAGCCTCATGCAATATGTGGCCGCCCGGCTGATGAGTTCGGGTAACAATTCCTCGTACGGTTCGCTCATCATCTCCAGTTTATCGCCTTCGGCATCGTTGGTGATGAGGCAGATGAGGTTTCCTTTTTGGTCGGTCCACACAATTTCATTGCCCCAGATGAGCCCGCTTACGATATAGCGTTCCAGTACCAGCTGTTTGTTTTTAAAGTTCAGTGTTTCGGTTCCATCTTTACTGATCATTACGGTTCCTCCGGGCAGCATGGCCATGCTTTTGGGCCGGCCATGCCTGTTCCAGTATTTAAGCAACATCATCTGTACCGTTCCCGGCGAATAACCGGCAACGGGGAATGCAGGAGTTTTCAATGTTGCCGTGCTTACCACACTGTCGACCCAGATGGTTGCCTGCTTATTGCGGATGCGGATGCTGTCGTTGATGGTCGAGAAACGGGAAGTGCTTCCTTTGATGAACAGGGCCAGGGGCTCGTTATCACTGGTCAATACCAGTTGTGCGTTCAGCGGAACAGGTCTTCCCCTGTCGGTGAATTTGAAATTAACATCGTAAGTAAGTTCGTTCCCATTCTTACTGAGCACATAGGTCTCCCGTCCGATGTTTTGCGCAAACTTGTGCAGGAAGAATGATCCGCTGTCGATAACCGTTTGGGAAAAACCGTTATAAGCAAGAACCAGTAAAGCGAAAAGGATCGTGTATTTTTTCACGTGCAGGAAGTTTAGGACTACAAGATAGCAAAACCGGGTGATTCGGTTCCGGGATCATCCCGGGTATTGTAAACATTGGAAAGGCAGCAGAAAGCCTATCATGTCATAAGACCGCTTGCCATATTACAGAAACCGGTCCGGCTCATTGTGTTAAATTCAAACAACTAAACAATCGTTATGAAAGCATTGATCTGCCTGCTATGCTTCCTGGTACCGGCGGCTGCCTTCTCCCAATCGAAGCTGGGCTATAAGGATATCATCGGGAAAGGATTGACCTATTCATTTACAGGAGGAGACATATTTATTAAGATCAGTTCTGATTCCACGCTCTTCTGGCGGGACGACAGCAAACCAAAAGAAGCGCATGAAAAGACAAAGACCATCCACATCAATGAGTATACCGTGATGACGGCATGGTATGAAGCCGATAAAACCTTTGTAACCCTTCTTTCGGATTTTGATAAAATGACGGTTTCGGGTATGGTGTGCTGGACCGATGGCCGGTTTTATCCCATCGTTGGAACCATCAGGCTGAAAAATAATTAACAGCGGATTCAGCCTGGTTTTCGATAGGCAAGGCTTAGGTTTGTTTACTAAACTCCTTTACACTATAATAAAAAAGCCTGCTACGTGTAGCGGGCTTTTTTATTTTTCCAACCGGGAGATTCCCGGTCAGTAATCGTTACAACTCCACCGGCACCAGTACTTCCTTCTCCCAGGCACTGTATTTCTTTTTTAACTGCTGAAAGCGGGCGGGCTCTTTTTCTTTCTGGTCATTTTTTTCACCCGGGTCCTGGATGAGGTTGAACAAAAATTCTCCTTTCTCCGTTTGAAGGTATTTCCAGTCGCCGTCACGTACGGCTTTGTGTTTTACTTCCTGGAAAAGACGCCAGTACAAAGTGCGGCTTACCGGTTTTTTCTTCCCGGTGCAGATGGGCAGCAGGTTAATGCCATCCAGTGGAAAGGCCGGATCCGGCTTCGCTCCTGCCGCCGCAAGGATGGTAGCCGTCCAGTCCATGGTAACCGCCACCTGCTGCGTGTTGCTGCCGGCCGTAATCACCCCGGGCCAGCGTATAAATGCCGGTTCACGGATCCCTCCTTCCCATAATTCTTCTTTCATTCCGGAATACATGCCCATATCGGAAAATTCTTCACCCCCGTTATCGCTGGTGAAAATGACCAGTGTATTGGCGGCCAGTTTCTCATCGTCTATCGCCTGCATGATCCTGCCCACGGCTTCATCCATGCTTTTTACCATGGCCGCATATTTTTCTTTACTGCCTCCCTTATGCCAGTTCAATGTATCCGGGTAAGGTTTATCGCCCGGCGCCTGCCAGGGCCAGTGCGGAGCGTTGAACATGATGCTCAGGAAGAATGGCTTGCTGTGTTTTTGTTTGATGATTTCAACCGCCTTCTCTCTCCATATATCTGTTACATATCCTTCCCGGGTAATGGCTTTTTCATTTTCATACAGATCAGGACGGCCCCGGGGATTTTTGTGTGACACATAATCGATGCCGCCGGCATTGAAACCAAAGAAATAATCAAAGCCATTTTTATCGGGACTGAACTTTGGATCGAAGCCCAGGTGCCATTTACCTACGAGGAAGGTTTCATACCCATTGTTCCGTAACAGCGTGGCAATGGAAGTATATTCAGGAGTAAGTCCCACCATACTGTCTTTGCGTCCCCACCGCAGGGGCTCCATCAATCCAACCGGTGTACGGGCCGGGTAACGGCCGGTCATGAAGGAAGTGCGGGTGGGTGTGCACAGCGGCGCCCCGGCATAGGCATTCATAAACTTTACTCCCTGCGATGCCAGCTTATCGAGATGGGGTGTTTGGTAATCGTTGCGGCCATAGCAGCTGAGGTCGGCATAGCCCAGGTCATCTGCCATGATGTAAATGATATTGGGCCTGGCTGTTTGAGATTGTGCCTGCAATACCAGAAGAACAAGGATTACCGGGAAGAAGGAACGTAGCATGGCTTTTTTTAGTAAGGTACATAATCGGGAAAGGAATAGCAATGGGTAGTTTTTATGATCTGGGGGCAAGTGAGGTCAAACCTGAATAACGAACAGATGAACAAGGAACAAGGAATAATGAAGTAAGCACCGTTCCTTGTTCGATATTCGAAAACGTAATGGCGAGGAGACATGACTGGCTGATAAACAATTACGCCGGTGATTCTTCCTGGCAACTGTTAAACCTACGGATATATTTTTGCTTTCAATACCGGCCGTACGCTGTCGGCAATGGCCTGGAAGAGATTCAACGGAACGCCTGCGGCATTGGCTTCGGTTTCGAGGCTGTTAACGGACGTGATGTAGTTCCGCCAGTCGTTGCTGCCGCTGGTGGTATACAACCGGTTGTCATTGGGCATGTCAACCGCCAGTACGATGGCAGTGCTGTTTATCCGTGCCAGGTCATTAATTCCTTTGGGTATGATCAGTATTACTTTCCATACTTTGGAAGGAACGGTTACACGGCCTGCATCGATCGTATTGAACAATGTATTCGATGAATTGTATCCTCCCTGCCCGAAATTACCCATCACGATATAGGCTTCGTTATTGCTGCCAACGAGGCTGCTGCGGATAAAACTTTCCAGCCCTGCCCATGGCCCCTGGTTAAATGTGGGCGCCTGCGGAATCATATTGGTCATCAGGAACGTGGAGGAATTGGCGGCTACCGTGGATGTACGGTCAGCCGATGGACAATTATGTCCCCTGTCGAACCCGCTGCCGGAGTAACTGTAGGATTGCACCTGGTACCATCCGAGCGGCAGGTTGGTATCCGGCCTGAAATCATCCTGCCGGGGGGTGGATCCAAGGTCATCGCTTTGCAGGTGCCAGGCCACCCAAACGGCTGTTCCGCGGCTTTGACTGTAGGCCAGTTTGTAATAGGTATTATCCTTTAAATAATTTTCGGGGAACGATACAGAAGCCAGCGCATTGGTGGGGTTGCCGGGAAGCAGGGGTTCGTTATCACCGGGTACACCGGGGGCAGGAAGGGTAACAAAACTTTTCAGATCGCCATACACCGTACCCGATTGGTTGGTAGCATAGGCCCTTACATAATACAGGGTGCTGGGAGAAAGCCCGGTTATATAACTGGTAAAACTTCCGGTACCTGCGCCATCCACCGTTTTTGAAGCGGTGGCCAGGGTGGGGTTTGCATTGATGTCCCACACCACACCCCTTGCGGTTACAGCTGCTCCCCCATCGCTGCTGACCGTGCCGCCGCTTACGGCATTTACAGAACTGATCGAAGTAATGGTTGCGGTGGTTATGCTGGGCAGGCCGGGAGCCGGAGGCGGAGACAGTTCATCCGTGTTCTTTGAGCAGGAGTACAGGATGGTACAAACTGCAAAAAGTTTTAAATAACGGGATGATCTCATGGATTTCCGGAAGACATTTTTCCGGTACCATAAAGTTAGTTTAAACAGGGAAATGGTGGGGAAAATATCCCGGGAAACTGAGGTTTTTCTTTTGGTTCGTGAGATGAAACCAAGGCAAAGCGTTTTTCAGCGTAAAGAACCTGTGCCGGTTTGAAAAATAAAATTTCTGTGCCTTTTTTAAAATCTCCTTTTTGTGCCGGCACGTTTTACGTTTTAAATTTCGGCACATTTTACTTTGATGCCAGGTGACTGCAGCAAAAAAAAATAAAGCGCACTCACTCATAAACGGCGTACCAATTTTGAACTGCTCAAAATGGCTTATAAGGTTCAGGCCGGCGAAGTATGGGAATTCTTGTTCCGTCCGGCCCGGGATGTATTTAAAGAAACGAAATTTTGAGTGTATTGTTCCCGCTGGTCGGGAGACCAGACGGGGGCGTTCGGAAAGGGAGGAACTTCAACAACGGCGCAGAAAATCTTATCTGCACGAATTGTATTCTTCAATAATCCTAAGCAGGATTTCTACTTTTTTAGTATTTCCAAGTGTGTAGGTGGGCAGGAAATATCCCTTTGCCTTGGTTTCCACCTTACGGGACAGGTCTGGGCAGTTTTCAATTAACTTACTCATTTTTTCATCAAAATTCGGGATCAGCTTGTTGCTTGCCACGTTGATGGGCCTGCTTATGTCCCGGCCGGGAAAGGAAACGAAGTAATAATAAGCATCTGCCGTATTTGAATTTTCAGTCTTCCTTTTATACAGTTCAAATAAATGCATCCGTGAATTTTCAGCAGACAGCCGTTTCACAAACAACAAATTTTCTGATCCGTTTAATTCATAGTCCAGAATTTTGGGATAATAAAAGCTGCCATTTACTTCGTAGCACTTAATATCCGCCACCGGAATTTTTTCATTCAGGTTATTGCGTTCAAATTCCACGTAGTTCTTTACATCATATCCTCTTTCATATTGTATGGTCAGTTTCCCTTCCTGCCGGCTTCCATTCTGCAGGTATAAAACACAATTGGTTTTAAACAGTTCATTCGGGGTATTAAAATACGAAACAGTTTTACATCCCGGGAAAAGGGCCATGGTAAGTAAAACAGCAATAGGGCAAAAACGCATATACTATTTTTGGGTGTAAAGTACATTATTTCAAGCCGGGGAGCAAGGCTGCAGTTGCAGCGGGTCACTTATAACATGAAACCTATAAAGGTTTGTATTGATTTTTAAGACAGTTGATTTAGCAAACCCTGAGTCTTTTATCATGTGTCTTTTTTAGGAAATAGCTTGGCAGTATTGTTCCCGCTGGTCGGGAGACCAGGCGGGGGCGTTCGGAAAAAGAGGAACACCAACAAAGGCAGGAAGATATATTAAAGGCAGGAACGCTATTCGTCAGCTCCAGTATGGTAAAAAAACATGTTCGCTTTGGTTATAGTTTAGTAAACTCAACACGTCGATTTATGGCTTTAGCATCATGGGTATTTTTGGGATCAATGGGCTGAGTTGAACCATAGCCTTTTGCTTCCAGTCTTTCTGCTGGTATTCCCATGCTAACAAGTTGCGCTTTAACAGCATCGGCTCTTTGTTGAGAAAGAACTTTATTATGCTCTGGCGTCCCATCGCTGTCTGTGTGCCCACCTATTTCGAAACGTTCTTGACTATGGTTGATTAAGTATTGATAAAACTTTTTTATAACAGAAATACTTTCAGGTTTCAAATCAAACCTGTCAACATCAAACTTAATAGCATGTGTAGTAAATTTTCCATTTTGCAGAGATATTCCGCCAGGGAATGATGTGGCGATTTGAAAATTTTTAAATAGTATTTTCATATCCTGAGACATATTGCCTGTAACCAATACCTCTTCAGGTAAAAGCTTGGCGTCTGCAATGTCGATCAGTAAATACTGGTCAAGATACACTTTTAAGTGTTTTTGAAGTTTAGCAATGGAAATGTGCACCCATCTGTTATAAAATTTATTTTCACCAAAATAAGCCTCTGGATTTTCTTTACTCGCATTACCATTATCAGGGTATGAGACTGTCATTTCATGCTTATTGGGGGTTATTATAATTTCAGCATCATTTTTAATAAGGTGAATTTGTATGCCAGGATTCCCATCATATCCCTGATCAAGCCATGTATCATATTCAATTGAGAAGCTATCGGGGAGACTTTTTTTAGAAAACAATAATGGCTTCAGTTTAGTATAATAAGCGTTAATGGAAAGGCACTTTTGATCTTCAAAGTCTATAGTGGAGGCTGCCCCTTCTTTTAGCTGCCACAAACTATTTCCTTGATTACTAAAATCAATTTTGAGTTTGTCTTCAAAAATGATCTTTTCACCTGCAACAAAATCAAAATCATTGTATGATTTGTCAATAGTCTGACTCAATGCAGAAATTGATGCGAATTGGAAAATGTATACTAGTAGGTGTTTCATAAATTAATCACAGCTAATGATTGTATTGACGCCATTGCTTTTAATTAGCTTCACTATTCTGTAAATCTTTCCCTAAAATCCAACCCATTCTTCCTCAACGTATCCAATGCAATATCATACCCGGAGTCCGCATGCCGTATCACTCCCATCCCCGGGTCATTGCGCAATACACGGCTAAGCCTTGCTGCTGCTTCATCGGTTCCATCGGCCACAATCACCATACCGGCGTGGATACTATAGCCCATGCCTACGCCGCCGCCGTGGTGTAAGCTAACCCAGCTGGCGCCGCCGGCGGTATTCACCAGGGCATTTAATATCGGCCAGTCGGCAACGGCATCGCTGCCGTCCATCATGGCTTCGGTTTCCCGGTTGGGAGAAGCCACGGAGCCGGTATCGAGGTGGTCACGGCCAATTACGATCGGGGCTTTCACCTTACCGGTACGAACGAGTTCATTAAAAGCAAGCCCGGCTTTTTCCCGGTCGCCCTGCCCGATCCAGCAGATCCTGGCCGGTAATCCCTGGAAAGCGATCCTTTCCTTGGCCAGCCTGAACCAACGCTGCAGGGATTTATTCTCCGGGAACAGGTTAATCATGAGTTCATCGGTCACGGCAATATCGGCCGGGTCGCCACTCAATGCCGCCCAGCGGAAAGGCCCCTTGCCTTCGCAGAACAGCGGACGAATATAAGCAGGCACAAAGCCGGGGAAGTTGAAGCAACGGCCGGGTTTGAAGTTTGAGGTTTGAGGTTTGAAGTTTGGCGACTGCTCATGTTCCTGTGCACGGGCTCTTATATTATTACCATAGTCGAAGGTGATGGCTCCTTTATCCATCAGCTGCAACATTAATTGCACATGCAGGTGCATGCTCTCGTAACTCAGCTTAATGTATTCATCGGGATTCTTCTCCCGCAACACATTCGCCTGTTCGTTGGTAAGCGTATGAGGAATATAACCGATCAGGGGATCGTGTGCCGATGTTTGATCGGTAAGGGTATCGGGAATAATATTCCGTTCCAGCAGCCGCTGCAGCAAATGAACGGCATTGCAGAGCACGCCGATGCTGATGCCCTGTCCTTCGGACTTATATTTCAATGCCGCATCAATGGCAGCATCAATATCTGTGTATTTCTCGTCGAGGTACCTGGTCTCGATGCGTTTGTCGATGCGCCACTCCTCTACTTCTGCTACCAGGGCCACGCCTTCATTCATGGTGATGGCCAGGGGCTGTGCGCCGCCCATGCCACCAAGTCCGGCGGTTACGTTCAGCGTTCCCTTCAGTGTTCCGCCGAAATCTTTATTGGCAGCTGCTGCATAGGTTTCATAGGTTCCCTGCACAATGCCCTGCGAGCCGATGTAGATCCAGCTGCCGGCCGTCATCTGCCCGTACATCATCAGTCCTTTTTTTTCCAGCTCATCAAAATGTTCCCAGGTGGCCCATTTGGGAACCAGCTGGCTGTTGCTGATGAGCACCCTCGGCGAATCCTTGTGCGTTTTGAGCATGGCAACCGGCTTGCCGCTCTGGATGAGCAGGGTTTCATCTTCGTTCAGGTCTTTCAATGCTTTGATGATGAGGTCGAGGCTTTCAAAATTGCGGGCTGCTTTGCCGCGGCCGCCATACACGATGAGGTCGTCGGGACGTTCGGCCACTTCGGGATCGAGGTTATTGAGCAGCATGCGTAAGGCCGCTTCCTGTATCCAGCCCTTACACGAAAGCTTATTACCGGTCGGGGTTTTGTATTTAACGGCGTCGTATTTATTGATGGCTTGTACTGACATATAGCGAAACGGGTAGTTTATTGGTTTATTTGTTTACCGGTTTATTGGTGGGTAAAATTACTCAAAACGGGGTTTATCATCAAATAAGGCAATATATCGTTTTGAACCACATAGGCACAAAGGAAACATAGCCTATTTGATGGTTTTCTATGTGTTCTATGTGCCTATGTGGTTCATTTTCCAAATTAATGGATACCTTCACGCCGCATGAAAGCTACTGTATGAGTATACACATCAGCGCCAAAAACGGCGAGATCGCAAAAATTGTTTTACTGGCGGGCGACCCGTTGCGGGCCAAACACATCGCCGACGAAATGCTGGAAGACGTGAAGCTGGTAAGCACCGTACGCAACGCCTTTTATTTCACCGGCACCTACAACGGAACGCCCGTTACCATCGGGGCCAGCGGCATGGGCTGCCCTTCCATCGGCATCTATTCCTACGAACTGTATAATGAATACGGGGTGCAATGCATCATCCGCATCGGCACGGCCGGGGCTTATGAAACCAGCACCAGGGTATACGATGTGATCAATGCGGAAAAAGCCTTCAGCGAATCCACCTATGCCAGCGAAGCATTCGGCATCCGGGGCGATTGCATTGAACACCAGGGAATGGCGTACGCTATCATCAATGAAACGGCCAAAGCGCTGAACATGCCGGTGAAGGCAGCCGGCATTCATTCCAGCGACGTGTTTTACCGCAGCACCAGCGGAACACCTCCCCTGGCCGTAAAAAATAATTGTGTGTGCGTGGAGATGGAAGCGTTTGCGTTATTTGCCAATGCGCAATACCTCAAAAAAATGGCTGCCACCATTCTTACCATATCGGATGTGATTCCCACCCACGAAAGCATGTCGGCCGACCAGCGGCAAACATCGCTGGATAGTATGGCCAAACTGGCGCTGGAGTCCGTGGTGAGGATTAATGAATTGATTTGATGATTTGATGATTTGATGATTTGATGATTTGAAAATTGTTCGATTCGCCGGAGTTCGTTAATCATTAAATTACCAAATCATCAAATTGCTTAATAAATTTCACCGCCTTCATCATATCCTCATGCAGTATCCGGTCGCTATCGTTGAACGGAACTTCTTTTCTAAAAGCAGTCACGATCTTCTCCAGTTCAGGAGATGTTTTTAAGGGCCGCCGGAATTCCAGGGCCTGCACAGCAGTAAGCAATTCAATGGCCAGCACTTTCTCCACGTTATCAATTACCCGCCTGCATTTGGTGGCTGCATTGGCGCCCATGCTCACGTGATCTTCCTGGTTATTGCTGGAGGGAATGGAATCCACCGATGACGGTGTACACAACTGCTTGTTCTCACTTACAATACCCGCCGCGGTGTATTGCGGTATCATCAGGCCGGAATGAAGTCCCGGGTTCTTCACCAAAAACAAAGGCAACCCCCGCTGCCCGCTGATGAGCTGGTAGGTTCTTCTTTCGGATATGCTTCCGATCTCGGCCATGGCAATGGATAAAAAATCCAGCGCCAGCGCCAGCGGCTGACCGTGAAAATTACCACCACTCACGATGAGATCATCATCGGGGAAAATATTGGGATTGTCTGTAACGGAGTTGATCTCTTTGATGAACACGCCCGATACATGATCAAAACTGTCTTTGCTGGCGCCATGCACCTGCGGGATGCAGCGGAAGGAATACGCATCCTGCACCTGCGGTTTTTTTTGTGCGGCCATTTCACTGCCGGTCAGCAGGCTGCGGATGGCCGCAGCGGTATCCACCTGCCCTTTGTGCGAACGCACCGCATGAATGTTTTCATGAAAGGGTTGCAGTGTGCAATCGAACGCATCGATACTGATGGCGGCAATGACATCCGCCCAGCGGATCAGCCGCTCACTTTGAACCAGATTATGTATGCCATAAGCGCTCATAAACTGGGTTCCGTTGATCAGCGCCAGTCCCTCCTTGCTCTTCAGCTCAATCGGCTGCCAGTTGAATTTATTCAGGGCTTCTGCGGCCGGCATTTTTTTTCCGCCTGCATATACATCGCCCAAACCCAGTAAGGGAAGACTCAGGTGACTCAGCGGCGCCAGGTCGCCCGAGGCGCCCAGCGATCCCTGTGTATAGATCACCGGCAGCACATTATTATTATACATGCTTACCAGCCGCTGCACGGTTTCTTCCTGTACACCCGAATGGCCGTAGCTGAGTGAGCGGATCTTCAGGGCAATCATCAGCTTTACAATATCCGCAGGTACTTCCTCTCCCATGCCGCAGGCGTGCGACTGGATGAGGTTACGCTGAAGTTCCTGCAGCTGCGCCTTGTCGATCTTTACATTCTGCAAAAAACCAAAACCGGTATTGATGCCATAGAACAATTCATCGGAGCTGCTCATTTTATCATCGAGGTAATTCCGGCATTTATTGATACGGCCGATGGCTTCGGTGGAAACAGTAATGGGCTGGTTAGAAAAAAGAAGGGTCTTCAGCTGGCCGAGGCCAGCAATATTCTGATCAACGGGTAAATGATGGTCGCTCATGAATGCGCAGTTGGGTTGGCAATCGTAAAAAAAAATTAACTTGGGCAAAACTAATACAAAAACCCTTTCCGGATATGGGATTATTAGCCCTCGCCATTGCCCCGGGTATTGCCATCTGCCTGTTTATTTATTTCAAAGACAAATACAACAAGGAACCGCTGTGGCTGCTGCTCTGGTTGTTCGTGCTGGGTATGTTCAGCGTGATACCGGCGTTGCTGGCCGAGGCATCACTTACCAAACCGGTTGAACGGGCAATGGGTGAAGGCATGTTTTATACCGCGGTGTTTTCGTACCTCATCGTTGGACTGAGTGAAGAGCTGAGTAAATCCCTGGTGCTGCGGTATTATGCCTTCAACCGAAAGGCCTTTGACGATCCCTTCGACGGGATTGTATATGCCGTTATGGTGGGCATGGGCTTTGCCACCCTCGAAAACGTGAGCTATGTAAACAGCTACGGGCTGGGCACGGCCATCACCCGCATGTTCCTATCCGTTCCGGCTCATGGAACTTTTGCGGTGCTGATGGGCTATCACCTGGGACTTGCAAAATTTGATACGGCCCGCCGGGGAAGGTTCCTGCTGCTGGCGGTTTTCTGGCCGGTGTTTTTTCACGGCACCTTCGATTTCTTTCTGTTCCTGGGAAAAACCTGGCTGCACTTCATCGGGGCGCTGGTTTCCTTTGTGGTGGCCGTACGGCTTTCGCTGAAACTGATCCGGCGTAAACAACAACTCTCCAAAGATCACCAGCAGGGAATCGATTCCATCACAGGTAATAATCATGATATCATTTAACTTGCAGCTATGAAAAAGATCATTCTTCTCTTCCTGGTTGCCTGCTTTGTTACGGCAGCAGCCCATGCACAAACCGTAAAACTGCTCAATTCCGGAAGCAAGGCTTCGTTCCGGGGACTGAGCGTGGTAACAGATGACATCGTATGGGTAAGCGGTACCGGCGGTACCGTAGGCCGTTCCACCGACGGCGGCAACAGCTGGACATGGATGACGGTGAAAGGATTTGAAAAAATGGATTTCCGCGACATCGAAGCTTTCGATGCTAAAACAGCAGTGATCATGGGCATTGATGCACCGGCGTATATTTTAAAGACAACCGACGGTGGTGAAAACTGGAACGTGGTTTTTAAAGATACCACCAGGGGCATGTTCCTGGATGCGATGGATTTTTCGGGCGACGAACGGGGCATCGTAATTGGTGATCCCATCAACGGAAATATTTACCTGGCACAAACGCTCGACGGCGGCAACAACTGGCGGGAGATGAAGGTGAACACCTTTGCTGTTGATTCGGGCGAAGCCTGCTTTGCCAGCAGCGGCACCAATATCCGTAAGCTGAACCAGTCGGGTAACATCTATGTTACCGGTGGCAAGGCATCCCATGTTTTTGTTCACAATGAAAAAAGGGAAATTCCATTCGTTCGGGGAACCGAAACCTCCGGCGCCAATTCCATTGCCTTTAAAACCGCCAAATCATTCATCGTGGTGGGCGGCGACTTTAATAAAAAAGACAATGCCGAAAAGAACTGCTTTATTACCATGGATGCGGGAAAGACATGGATGACACCCCAATCTGCCCCCCATGGTTACCGCAGCTGCGTGGAATACCTGGATAAAGAAAGCTGGGTTTGCTGCGGGCTGAACGGTGTTGATTTCAGCAAAGACGGAGGTATGAACTGGGACTGGATCAGCAAAGACGGGTACCATGCAGTTCGCAAAGCCAAAAAAGGAAAAGCGGTTTACTTCTCCGGTGGCGGCGGACGCATCGGGAAACTGGTTCAATAAAAAAGCCGGTGAAGAATCACCGGCCCCATCAGGTATGTTAGACACTACCTGTGTAAAACAATGCGTCCCAAATGAGTGTCTTCGCCAAGTCTTACAGGAACATTGTTTATGACTGAATCCTTATAACCATTGGAAGGTTTGATAATAACAGTGGCTGTGGTTGACCGGATTCCCCTGATCTTAAATTCTCCATCGTGTTCCGGGATGGCGGTAAGCGTATCGGTTCCGGAAACCGCCATTACAAGGGCTGGTAATGCAGCACCCGGCTGTATCTCGCCTTCTATTTCACCCGAATTGCCGTGGCAGAAATGTCCCAACCGCAACTTCAGTTCCAGCCGGCCATTGCTTTTTATACGGATAGAGCCATGTCCATCCATATCAAGCCATATACGGAAGCGCCTGATGCCGGTACTGTCAAAGCTGCCATGGTGCACATCAATGGTTATCACGGCATCGCTGCTGTTGAGGTCGAGCGGGATGGAAACGCCGTTGAGCATTACATAATTCCCGGTACCAAGTGTAAGCCGTATTTTCTTTATTTCACCGGCGGGAATATTACCCGACGCCAGCAGGGTATCGAGCCCGTTGCGGAAACGGAGGATATTATAAACACCGGGCCGGATGGTAAGCACATCCCAATGTTCTGCCCCGGTTGAATCTTCTGTTTTCACTTCCAGCTTCTGGATATTGATAAATATAGAATCAAAAAGCTGCGAAGGATCGTCGGTGAGCATTACCTCCAGCCTGCTTTGGCCGGCCGGGATATTTCCCGAATCATCCCGGGCTTCTTTCTGGCAGGAAAAAATGGTGACGGCAGCTGTGATAAGAATGAAAAGGAACCAGGGTGTTTTTCTGTTTTTCATACAAGTTGTTTTTCGATGATGAATTTAGTACGGGATAACACAACCAAATTAGTGCCTTAAACATGTTCGGGTAAATCAACCCTGCCGGGCAGTAATAATCGGGTACCGAATTGGGAAATCGGGCTGCTGAATGAAAACATGCCAAAAAAAAGCCCGGCAATGCCGGGCCCGGGTAAATGAGTTTTTGTTTCTTATTCAAGTCCGGTTATCACCTTTACCTTCACGTATTCTTTGAGCGTGGAGTTGTAGATCTCTTTTTCCACGTAACTAACTTTAACGGTTTTGTTGAGGTACTTCGCCGGTTCGTTCACGAGTTTGTTGGAACCTTCAAAGTATTCCATCCACCAGATCTTCTCCATCTTGCCGCTTCCGTCTTTTACCTGTATGTACGAAATATCACCGGGTACAATTTTGGTAAGCGTACCGGAAATACTAGAAGGCATTACCTCCATCTTCTCCTTTGCGGTATTGCCGCTTTTGCCGGCAATTTCTTTCAGTGCCGCGGGATTGTTCACAAACATCTTTAAAAAAGCGGGACAGTCTTTGGCCAGCTGCATACCCACATCTTTTCCCATGTTCATCATACTCTGCTGGTCTTCCATATCATACCCGCCGTTTTTCAGCTGGTCCTGGTATTTAAGAATGGCGGGCATCATGGCAAGGCCCAGTTCCATCTCCAGCTCTTCCATGGTTTTATTGGAAAAATCTTTTTTAGTGATCTCTTCACAGGTTTCTTTGGTGATCAGTTTTACCAGGCTGTCTTTTGAAAGCTGGGCAGATGTGAACAGGGAAACGGATAACAGGGTGCAGATAAGGAGCAGGCTTTTTTTCATAACGGGTGATTTGGTTTAATGCGGGTGTAAAATGCGGTATTATTTTTTAAAAGTAAAATAAACAGCGCCGAGAATCAGGATAAAACTGACCAGGTATTTCCAGTGAAAGGGTTCTTTCAGGTACAGCACGGCAAATACAGCAAACACAATAAGAGTAATCACTTCCTGGGTGATCTTGAGCTGGAAACCGGTAAACCCGTTTACATAACCCAGGCGGTTGGCCGGCACCATCAGGCAGTATTCAAACAGGGCAATACCCCAGCTGATGAGCACGGCTTTCCACAAGGTCATGCCGGTATTTTTAAGGTGGCCATACCAGGCCACCGTCATGAAAATATTGGAGGCGGTGAGGAGTAAGATGGTTCGGAGCATGAAGTGGAATTATAAATTATGAATTAAAATGGCGGTCAGAAGCGGTTCTTTAAATTAAAAATGGCTTACAGGATGTAAACCATTTTTAATTTTATTTATTAATTCTTAATTAATTCAGACTTCTGAAATCCACCGGTACCAGCTTGCTTACGCCGGCTTCCTGCATGGTTACCCCGTAGATTACGTCCACGGCACTCATGGTCATTTTATTGTGGGTAACGATGATGAACTGGCTGTTCTCGCTGAACTTTTTAATCATCTGCGTGAACTTGCCCACGTTGGCATCATCCAGCGGGGCGTCCACCTCATCAAGGATACAGAACGGGGCCGGCTTGATCAGGTAAATGGCGAATAACAAAGCCGTTGCAGTCAGTGTCTTCTCTCCCCCGCTCAGCTGTCCAATGGATGAAGGACGCTTGCCCTTTGGCTTTGCAACAATGTCAATCGCTGTATCGGCCAGGTTCTCCGGGTCCACCATAATCATATCGGCGGTATCGTCTTCGGTAAAGAGCGCTTTAAACACTTTCTGGAAATTTTCCCGTACCTGGTTAAAGGTATCCAGGAACTGCTGGTTGGCAGTGGCTTCCACTTCCTGAATGGTTTGCATCAGGCTTTCCCTGGCCGTTACCAGGTCGTTCTTCTGTTCCAGGATGAAGTCGTACCGCTTTTTCATTTCGGTATAGGCTTCAATCGCCGTGGGGTTGATTTCCCCGATATTTTCCAGGCGCTTGCGCTGGCGTTCGTTCTTTTCTTTCAGTTCTTCCAGCGGTGTATCGGTAGTACGTGGTTCGTCGATGATCTCATCCAGGTCAACTTTGAATTCCACGTTCAGCCTTTCTTTCATTCCGGCCAGCTGCAGTTTCAGATCAGTGAGTTTATCCTTGATCTCGTTCAGCAGGGTATCGATGCCTTCCTTTGATTTATGTTTCAGGCGAAGCTCGCTTTCCTTTTCGGCCAGTTCATTGCGCAGGTTATAATACGCCTGGTCGGCTTCGTTCAGTTTTTTCTCTTCGGCTTCTTTGTCGTGCAGCATGGTGATCACCAGCTGCTCGAGGCCGCTGAGTTTTTCCGATGTTTCGGTGATGCTGGCCGCCGCTTCGCTCAGCTGTACATTGCTGCTTTCGATCTGCAGTTTCAGGTCGTTCAGCTGGTTGCTCTTGAATTCAAATTCCTGTTTCAGGGATGCGATCTTGCTTTGCTGTTTGGCAAAATGCAGGTTGGCATCATTGAAACCAGTGGTGGCCGTATTGTATTCCTGTTCTGCCAATGCATAGTCCTGCTCACCCAACTGTACTTTTTCGGTAAGATCTTTTAACCGGGTATTGAACTCCTCCAGCAGGGTACGTGTGCTGGCAATCTCCGAATGATTGGTATCCAGCTGCTGCTGCAGGTCGTTCACCCGGTGGGTGCTTGTTTCCTCGAGGTGATACAGGTTCTCAATCTTATTCTGTAATGAGAAGACGAGGTTGGTGAGGTTATTGATATCAGCCTGCGTTTGGCGGATGGCATTTTCCTTCAGTTGTTCATTGTAAGCAATCACATCGTTGTGATGGCTTTGAATGGTTTCTTTCAGTGCATTCACCACCGATTCCTGTGAAAGAATTTCTTCGGCCAGTTTTTCCAGGTTCTTAGCCCTTCCGATCTTCTTCCCTTCAAACAATCCCACACTTCCACCGGTGAGTGAATATTTTCCTTTTACGTATTTACCGGTTTTTTCCAGCACCACCGATCCGTTGCTGTTGCGCAGGGCATCGTCGTTTTCAGCAATGAACACATTGCCGAGTAAATGCCTGGCCAGGTCGGCGTATTTGCCATCGATCTCCACCACGCTCAATGCGGGAATGGTATCCTGCGGCTGGTGCTGCGCTTCAAAACTGCCGAACTTATCCAGCAAAAAGAAATTGGCCTTGCCTTTCTTGTTCTCATCCAGCAGGTGAACGGCCTGCAGGCCTTCTTCGAGGTTGTTTACCACATAATAGTTCAGGTATGGCTCCAGCACGTTCTCCACGGCTGCCCGGTATTCTTCTTTTACGTAGATAATATCACTCAGCAACGGAGCTGCATGATTCCAGCCCGCATTGTTGTGCAGGAACTTCACACTTTCAGGATAGCCTTCCATGGAATCGATCAGGCTTTTCAACAGGTCGTGTTCGTTCTTGCGGCTGTCTAATTTCCTGCTTTCGTTGGCCAGCTCATTACGCAGGCCTTCCATTTTATTCTGTGTCTGCAGGATCTGTTCCTTGGTGAATTCATGCTGTTCCTGCAGCTGCTGCAGGTTTCCTTTCTTTTGATCCAGTTCTTCTTCCTTAGCTTTCTTTTCGGGTTCCAGCTGCTGCAGCTGGTTCTGGCGCTGTGCTTTTTCTTCCTGCACCTGGTTGATGGTACGCTGCAGGTTAAGGATGGACGTATCGGCAACCGCCACTTTCTTCTCCGCTTCAAACTGGTTGCGCTGGATGGACTGGTTGTTCCTTCTTAATTCGTCAATGGCGCTGCGTTTCTCATCAAACACCCGGCGCTTGTCCTCTACGGTATTTTTTAACTCAGCCAGTTTTGTTTCAAATTCTTTCAGCTGTACTTCGTCGTCTTCAATCTGCTTGCGGGTGAACTGGATGCTTTCATCCAGGCCGGAAAGCTGTCCGCCTGCTTTTTGCAGAAATTCATTCAGCCCGGTTTCCCGTTCTTTTAAATACTGCAGGCGCTGGCTGGTTAAACTCTTGTCATTCTCTTTGCTGCGCACGGCATCCAGCATTTCGTTAAAGGCATGCTGCATCTGCTGCAGGGCTTTCTCCTTCTCTACCAGTCCCAGTTTTTCCTGTTCCAGTGCCGCTTCTTCTTTGGCGATGGCCGTTTCCAGTTCAATCCGCTTGTCCACTTCTGATTTCTGCTTTTCATTCAGGTCGTGGTAGGTGATGTTGAATCCTTCCAGGGCGGCTTTGGCCAGTTCAATGCTTACTTCTTTGTATTCTTTTTTTATTTCGAAATATTTCTCGGCTTTCTTTGCCTGGCTTTCGAGGCTTTTCAACTGGTTGTTGATCTCGAACAGCAGGTCTTCAATACGGGCAAGGTCCTGTTCGGCTGCATCCAGTTTCAGTTTGGCTTCTTTCTTCCGTGTTTTGTAGATGGAAATGCCGGCGGCCTGTTCAAGCATGCGGCGGCGGCTGTTGTCTTTGTCTTTGATGATATCGTCCACCATGCCCAGTTCGATGATGGCATAGCTGTCGTTGCTCACACCGGTATCCATGAAAAGATTGTGGATGTCTTTCAAACGGCATGCTACGTCATTGAGGCGGTATTCACTCTCCCCGCTTTTATAATATTTGCGGGTGATGGTTACGGTGCTGAACTCGGTGGGAAGAAGATTCTTGGTATTTTCAAACGTCAGGCTCACTTCGGCCAGGCCACTGGCGCTGCGTGTTTTGGAACCGTTGAATACAAGGCTTTCGAGGTTTTCGCTGCGCAGGTTGCTGATCTTGTGTTCGCCAATCACCCAGCGGATGCTGTCGACAATGTTGCTTTTTCCACAGCCATTGGGGCCAATTACCCCGGTTATTCCTTCGTCAAAATTGAGTACGGTTTTATCGGCAAAACTTTTAAATCCTTTGATTTCGAGACTCTTTAAGCGCACAGTTTTCTATATTTTTTGTCAGACGGCAAATATAAAGGAATGAAGCAATTAAAATTTTTGATTTTTTACAGTAAATCGGTTAGTTATGCACAGTTTGAAAAGAGTAAATATTAAACTAATCCCCAAGGTGTTTCCACCGGGAATGAGGTATTTACGAAGCTGGTTGAGCAAAAACCCTCGATTTCCTTCCCCCCGTGATAAACGGCTGTATTATAGAAGCTTTTCGACAATATTTTAGAAAAACAATCCGTTTTGAAATGAAGAATCTGTTATCAATAACCTCTAAATCCAATCTTATGAAAAGTTTGTTTACACTACTCACCGCTGCCCTTGTATTAACGGTTTCCTCCTGCCAGAAAGCGGCTGTTGAACCACAAGTCCTGTCCAATGACCAGGGTAAAGTTGATACACCAGAGGGTACATGTCCGGCTACCGAAGTGAACCTCATTGCCGGGCAAACCATCAATTCCGGTACGGTAACCGTTACCAATGATGCTGCATACATTTATGTAACCTATACCACAGCCCCGGGCTGGTACATGACGCAGACACACCTCTTCGTTGGTGACTGCAATGCTGTACCGGTAAATGGCCAGGGTAATCCAATGCCGGGTCAGTTTCCATATGCCAACAATCATAACAATGCTACCAGTTATACTTACCAGGTTCCCATTTCTGCGATACCGGCGGGCGGTTGCGGTTGTATTGCTGCTCATGCCGTGGTGGTTCAGATGAATGCTTCGGGCCAGGTTATACAAACACAAACTGGCTGGGGTAATGGAATCCGTATCAATCCAACCGGCGGTAACTGGGGTATGAAGTTCAGTTATTGCAGCTGCGTTCAATAAAACAATTACACAACATCATTACAGCCGGTGCATACATGCTCCGGCTTTTTTTATGCCCGGTGTTAAAAACATACAAATTGTACCAGACGGGGCGTTTGTTACGAACCAATTCGTATATTTGGCGGCAAATAATTTCTGTATGAAAAAAACGATTACCCTTTTATTACTTGCAGTTTCAGCAGGCAGTTATGCCCAGCCTAAACTGCTAAGCCAGGCCACCATTACCACCAAAACCACCATTGTTTCACCAGAAGGTGATGAGCCGCCTCCCGGAAACTTTACTTCCGAAAACGGCGACCAGGTCCGGGTAATGCGTTTTGGCGGCGACGGCGAAACAAAAACCACCACCTGGATCAAGAATGACCTGGTAAAAACCTTTTCAGAGACGGAAATGGGCAGAACCACGGTGATCAGGGACAACAGTAAAAAACTCACCACCACCATCATGGAGATGATGGGACGTAAGAACGGTTTTTATGCCACCGATGCCGACCAGGAAGAAATGAGAAAGCGGATGGACAGTATGATGCGGACCCGGAACCAGAATGGTGGAATCAATGGTTCAGTTACTCCACCCGAGTACAGCATCGCATACCTCGATGAATCAAAAAAGATTGCCGGGTACACATGTAAAAAAGCCCTGGTGATTGCCAGCCGTTCAAATGGCCGGAAGGATACCACGGCTGTATGGTATTGCCCCGAATTTAGACTGCAGGGTGTTTCCAGTACCGGTGGCGCTATGGGCGGCTTTGGCGGATTTGTGAGCCAGGCGGGAGGAAACGGCATGGATAAACTGGAAGGCTTCCCGATGCAATATGAACGCAACATGGGACGTGGACGTAAAATGACTGTGCAGGTGACCAAACTGGTTACCGACAAAGACATCAGCGACAAGGAATTTGAAATTCCGAAAGACATAGAGGTAAAAGCCATGAAAGATATGCAGAACGGAGGAGCCCCCGGCACTTTCCAGATGAGGGTTGGCGGATAACGATGATGATTATAATGACAAGCAATAAAAAGAGCCTCCTGCAAAACAGGAGGCTCTTTCTTTATTTACTAATTCCCTTCTCTTACAGTTTATCCACCTCTCCCTTCCGCTTGTTGTATTCCTCCGCTTTCTTCAGATCGCCTTTTTGTTTGTAGGCAGCGGCCAGTACATCCAGTATCTGTTTGTAGTTCACCTTCTCCGACTCCTTAAATGTTTTTTGCTTGGAGAAAAGGTCTACCGTTGCTTCGCCGTACGGGATGCATTCCAGCAGGATGGATTTGCTCTGCGCCATCAGGTCGTTCTTCTTCTTTACGTCATCCGGTTTGGTACCCTTGATTTTATTGGCTTCTTCCACGATATCGAAAGAGGAATTGTAATAGTGATTGGCGAGCAGCATATTGGCATCAATGGTGGAATTAGCGGCAATGGCTTTTTTAAAGAGTTCCGGTATCTTCTTTTTCATCCCGGAGATGTCTTTTCCTTTGGCATCCTGCGAGTAAATGAATTTTTCCAGTTCGTACCCGTAGTTGAAGTTTACCATGTAGTTGTTCGGGTGGGTTACCAGCAGGTCTTCATACGCTTTAAACAATTCCTCCCCTTCCAGTCCTTTAACAGCAAACTCAATCTCCACGGCTTCCCAGTATGGATCAGAAGAATAATGTTTCTTGGCCTTGGTGATGTATTTATTGAACAGTTCCTTGTTGCCTTCCTTGCGGTATTTTTTCACCAGTTCATCGTAGGCTTCTGCATATTTTTCATCGCCGAGGTCGGCATCGGCAATGCGCTGGTAATACATCAGGGCATCATCGGTTCTTTTCAGCTCATTGCTCAGCACGGCCAGGTTCCATACAATATCGGTATCGTGGGCGGCAAACTTAAGGCCGTTCGGTCCGTTAAGGTTATGGCTGTATGCATAATCATGAACATCCAATGTTTTTTTGAACAGGTCGCAGGAACTTTCATAATCCTTCACATTGTACATTTTCACACCCAGGTCATATAGCCCGTAATACAGGTTATAAAGCGTAGAGTTATTTTCTTCGCTGGTAAGCGGTGCTTTGGCATCGAGCTCCATGTATTTTTTCAGTGCATCAAAGGCATCCTGGCTCAGGACTTTGCTTTCCGGAACCGGTTTGTTTGCCTGGCGGGCCAGGTTGCTGTAAACATATGCTTTATAGTACCAGCCGGGTGCACTGGTGGCATTTTTTGCATTGGCAAGGTATTTATCCAGTTCGGGCTTTGCCTTGTCAAACTGGTTAAGGATAATGTATTTTTTGATGTCGTCCAGGTCTTGTCCACGGCCTGCCAGTCCGCTCAATACCAACACCAATGCTAATAGTTTACTCTTCATGATTGCATTTTTTTTGAAGGTTAAAGGTAATTATTATTGTTATGCAGGATGAATTTTGCGTGGTTTTTTCACAAATGATTCCGGGTTTTTATATTTGCCGCCCGGCGCAGCCGCATCAATTAAAAGCGTAAATTACCGGTTCATTACTTGGCACGTGATATCCCAGAACAGCATACAACAGATCCTCAGCCGCATCGACATCATCGAGATCGTTGGAGCTTTTGTGAAGCTGAAAAAACGGGGAGCCAATTACCTGGGCCTCTGCCCTTTTCACAACGAAAAAACGCCTTCCTTCACGGTATCGCCTGCCAAGGAAATTTATAAATGTTTCGGTTGCGGGCGCAGCGGCAACAGCATCAGTTTTTTGATGGAGCATGAAAAGTACAGCTACGTGGAGGCACTCCGCTGGCTGGCGGCCCGCTACAATGTGGAGATTGAGGAAACAGAAACCAGTCCCGAATTCAAACAACAGCAACAGGTAGCCGACAGCCTGTACATCATCAATAACTTTGCACAGAAATTCTTCAGCGACCATTTGTTCAATACCGAAGAAGGCAGGGACATTGGTCTCAGTTACCTGAAAGAACGCGGATTCCGGGAAGACATCATCAAAAAATTCCAGATAGGCTTTAATCCCGAAGCCCGGGAGGGCTTTACCAAAGCCGCCCTGGCAAACCAGTTCAGCCTGGAGTACCTGCAGAAGAGCGGGCTGGTGAATGTACGGGACGGCAATGCGTATGATAATTACCGCGGCCGCATTATTTTCCCGGTACACAACCAAAGCGGCAAAGTAATGGGCTTCGGCGCCCGCATCATCAAAAGCAATGACAAGGCGCCCAAGTACATCAATACACCCGAGAATGAAATTTATGTAAAAAGTAAAATTCTTTACGGTTCTTATTTCGCCCGGCAAGCCATTGATAAAGCCGATGAATGCCTGCTGGTGGAAGGGTATACCGATGTGGTAAGCCTGCACCAGGCCGGCATCGAAAACGTGGTGGCCAGCGGCGGTACGGCTCTTACGCCCGACCAGTTACGCCTGATAAAAAAATACACCAATAACCTCACCATCATTTACGACGGTGACAATGCCGGTATTAAGGCAGCGCTGCGGGGACTTGACCTGGCCCTGGAAGAAAGCCTGAATGTAAAACTGGTGTTGATCCCTGATAAAGAAGACCCCGATAGCTATGTGAATAAGGTGGGCACCATGGCGTTCAATGAATTCATCCGCACCAACAAAAAAGACGTCATCCTCTTTCAGCTGGATATTGCACTGAAAGACGCCGGGAACGACAGCAATAAAAAATCCATCGTGGTGAACCAGGTAGCCGAAACCATTTCCCGGATCAATAAGGCAGAGGATTTTACCAAGCAGCAGGATTACATCAAGCAGTGCGCCGAAATATTAAAAATTGAAGAAAGCGGCCTGCATGCGCTGGTGAATAAATTCATCCGCGAAAAGGTGAGCAAGGAGGAGTTCCGGTCGAACCGGGAACAGCGGCTGGAAGAAGAAGCGGGTTCGGGTATGCACGACATGCCCGCAGATGCGGAAACGCTTGCCCTGTTCAACAAAGACGAAATTCACGAACAGGCGATGATCCGGAGCCTGCTGGAGTTTGGTCATAAACAATGGAATGAAGAACTGAAAGTGGCCGAATACATTTTTAAAGAGATGGATGAGAATCACCTGGAAGAACTGATCGATAACCGCGAACTGGTAAGGATATACCAAACCTACAAAGCCTGGTACGAAGCCGGCATAGAACCCACCGCCAGGAATTTCCTGTACCATGATGACCTGAAGATGAGTTCCCTGGTGGTGAGTATCATGGATTTCAACTACGAGATCAGCCCCAACTGGAAAGAACATTTCGACGGACATATTGCCACCCGGGATGAACTGTTTGCCGAAGAGGTATTTTCCACCCTCAATTATTTAAAGCTGCGTAAAATAAAAAGGCTGATGGATGAAAACCAGCGTGACCTGGAAAAAGCCACCTCGGCCGAAGACCAACTGATGCTGGTGCAAACACACCAGCACCTGAAGCAGATGGAGATTGAACTTACCCGGCAGCTGGGAACCGTTATTTTCCGGTAAACATCAAAAAGTATTGAACATTGAATGTTGCAATGTTCAATACTCAAGAAACAATGCTCAATTGGTAACGCTGTTGTTTGCCGTTACCTTCCCCGGTTTCATCCTTTTCCACACGAGGTAAATGCCTGCTGCCAGCAGCAACAAGGGCCAGATACTGATCAGTCCAACAAACAGGTCGGCTACGAATGCGCCACCGGTTTTAAATGCCGCCGCAATCCGGGATGTAATACCGGGATGTTCCTCCGGTCCCACGTATCCGGCCGCAGGCTGAAAAAATGTGAGCTGGATGGTGCTGAATAATGCCTGCCGGGAAAGCGATTGAATACGGCCTGCTGCCGACTCCAGTTCTTCCTGTATGTTGTTTACGCTGTTCTGTACCTGCAGCACGTCTTCCATGTTTTTCGATTGCTGCATCAGCTCCAGGTATTTTGCCCGCATCTTCTTTTTTGCCTCCAGCCTTGATTGGGTATCGATAATATCGGTGGTAACGTCTTCGGTACTTATCTTCCGCTCCAGCACTTTGTCTTCTTCACCAGACAATTGGTTGATCATGTTTTCAAACTGGTCTACCGGCACTTTAATGGTGATGACGGTTTCGGTTTTCTCTCCGCTGCTGTTCTGTTCTTCCTGGGCGATATAACCGCCGTACTGTTTGATGGTGTTGTGAACCGCGTTGCTGAAATTCCGGAAGTTCTTCACTTCCACTTTCAGTGTTCCTGTTTTTATCATTTTCTTATCCCAACCGGGATTGAGTGATGTGGGCTTTTGCAACGGGGCTGCTGAATCGGCGAATACCGGTTGCGGGGGAGCTACGGGTATTTGTTGCTTTTCGTTATCCACCTTTGTCTGGGGAGGTTCGTTCTGGGGTTTCAGTTCAATAAGATCGGCCGTCATCGCCTTTTGTTCACTGTTCCGGCTGCAGGAAAAGAAAATAACGGCAAGTAGCAGGAAAACGGCAATTGGTTTTGTTTTCATAACAATGAGTTTAGATGAATGAGATACTCATTGATACAAAATGCATAAAGAATGTAACCGGGAGAAGATGTTAAATGAAACCAAAGATGATTGGGTGATTTGATAATTTGGTGATTTGATGATGTGCTGATTGGATGATTCAATAATAAACAGCGACAACGGAATTTGTGAATCACCAAATAGCCACATCATCAAATTGTCACTTCTCGCCCGCCAGCTTCATAATCAATTCCCACTCTCCTGGTTTTACCGTTTGCACACTCAGCCTTCCGAGGCGCACGAGGTCCATATCGGCGAAGCGCTTATCTGCTTTTAATACCGTAAGCGGAACCGGTTTCTTCAATGCTTTCACCGCTTTGATATCAACGGCCACCCAGCGGTCGTCATCGATTGTGGGATCGGGATAGGCTTCCTTCACCACTTTGGCTATGCCTACAATCTCCACACCTTCATTGCTGTGGTAATACAATACTTCATCGCCTTTTTTCATTGCCCGCAGGTTGATCCGGGCTGCGTAATTGCGTACACCGCTCCAGCAGGTTTGTTTGTCGCTTACCAGCTGATCCCAGCTGTATGCGGAGGGTTCTGATTTTACAAGCCAATATGACATGGGAAAGGGTTGATGGTTGATGATTAATAGTTGATGGCTGTAAAAATACTATGCAGCCCGGATAATTAAGTAATGACACAATTATTTTTTTGATCCGCCAATCCAACCAGCATCATATCCCGTAATTGATGAAGTGTCGGCTTTACGACAAACAGCTATATCATTAATCTAAAAACAAGTACAATGAAAAGAAAAAAACTGTTGCTGGCAGCCCTTGTTGCAGCAACGATCATTACCGGGGGCCTTATCTATGCGGCTGATCACATAGACACTCCCGCGGTTACCAACCAGCCTACCGACATCACGGATGTGTATGTGTTCCGGGCACAGGACCCCAACAACCTGGTATTTGCAGTGAATACGCAGGGCCTGCTTTCTCCGGGTTCCACCGCCGCTGCAAAATTTGATGCCAATACCCTCATCGAATTAAACATCGACAACACCGGCGACAATATTGAAGACCTGGTGATCCAGTGTAAGTACGATGCGGCATCAAACAGCATGCAGGTATACGGCCCTGCTGTACCATCTGAAAAAGGAACAAGAAGCAAAATTGAAGGAAACGTGACCGCCGCTGCCGTGGTTACCGCGTATGGCGCGGCTTCTCCCACCATCGGAACAGGCGCCAATGGCATCAAGGTATTTGCCGGGCCCAGGGATGATCCTTTCTTCTTCGACCTGGATCAATATAAAAAAATCCTTGCGGGTACGGCCAGTGGATTCAGAACACCCGGCATCGACACATTTGCAGGAACCAATGTGCTGAGCATTGTAGTGGAGGTTCCCAAAACCCTGTTGGGCACGGCTGCAAAAATCAACGTATGGGCAGAAGGCAAAAAGAAAATCTGATTAATTCAACAGTTAAAACAAGTAAAATGAAAACAATAAAGATCATGACGATCATACTGGGAGGAAGCCTGCTTGCATCCTCCTGCAAAAAAAATGACGACGACACCCCGGCTCCAACCGTTTATTATCAAACGCAGGACCAGATGGCAAGGCCGGCGATCAATACCGTGTTCAATGCCATGGCAGCCGATAAAGACGTATTCAACGTAACAACACCCTCAAGCCAGAATGCTGCTTTCCAGGCAAAATTCCAGGCGAGGCTGCTTGCCCTCAACCCGGGTTATACCAGCAATGCCCTGGGACAGGATGCCGCCACATTTACCACCCTGCTTTCAACCGATGTACTGAATGCTTCCACTACCGGCACCACTACATTTTTTGATGGTGTTCCCGCCAACACATTAAGCGGAAGAGCACTGGCAGATGATGTGATCGATGTGGAATTATTGCTGATATTCGGCGGACCCGCCGGCGTCAGCAACCCGGCACTCACCAAGGATAATGTAAATGGCAACGACAAACCATTCCTGAGTTCCTTCCCTTATTTAGCAGCGCCTTTTTAGGTTTTACCAACCTAAGCACAGCATTGGCGGAGATATGTTCTCCGCCTTTTGCTTTTAAAAAAAAATCCCTCCCGGTCCTCCCTTTTTAAATCCGGCCATACCATTAATGCGTATATTAAAACAGAGATCATTATTTTACACGCAAACATTCAACTGCATCGAACCAAAACATGAAAAAGACGGCATTATACATTCTGCTCTTTGCCTTCAGCACAGCCATGTTAAAGCCGGTTACGCCTTATATATCGGATGTAGTTGCACATATTTTTTATAAAGCTAGGCACATGGCAACAGTGCATTATGAAAACGGAAAATTTCATGTACATAAAGAAGTAGTGAAAAATGAAAGGGAGAATGACAATGCCAGAGAAAAACCTTCTTCCAAAAAAGACATTCCCTCGAACGATCAGTTTTGTTCATCCACCCTGGATGAAACGCAGCAACGGTTATCAGATAATGAACATAGTTTTTTTATCACCGCTGCTCTCCCCTTCTCCAACTGTGGAAAGTACGATCCCCCTCCAAAAGCATAACAGGAATTTATTTGATCCGCATGAGAATGCGGTTCGTGCAACTGCCCATCATTCCCTATGAAGAGAGTGGTTCGTTTATGTCTTACTATTTAAAAGAATCTATGCAATTCAGAACAATCATAGTGGCCTTGCTTTGCCTTATTGTAACACCGGCGGCATTGGCTCAAAAAAATATTCATGGCAAGGTGGTGGATGCCGTAAGCAGGCAGCCGCTTGAAGGAGTAACCATCGTTGATGCAGTTGCCGGCTCCACCAAAGCGATCTCTGATCACGATGGAAATTTCAGCATCCGTTCCGGTGAAAAGATCATGGTCACCTATATCGGCTATAAAGCCGTTACCCTCAACGCAGAAAAAAACAAGAACAACCTGGTGGCGCTTCAGCCCGACGGAGTGAACCTGAAAGCCGTGGTGCTCGAAAGCAAGGTGGCTTCCCGTTTCAGCACCATCAGCAGGATCGACCTTGATCTTAAACCCGTAAAGAACACCCAGGAATTATTACGCACCATTCCAGGCTTATTCATCGCCCAGCACGCCGGTGGCGGGAAAGCAGAACAGATCTTTCTGAGAGGATTTGACTGCGACCACGGCACCGACATCCAGGTGAGCGTGGATGGCATGCCCATCAACATGGTGAGCCATGCACACGGGCAGGGATATGCCGATGCACATTTCATCATTCCCGAAACCATCAACAACATCGATTTCGGTGCAGGACCTTATTATACCCGACAGGGAAACCTTAACACGGCAGGATATGTATCCTTCTCCACGTTCAGGAGTATTCCGGGAAGCATGATACAGGTTGAGGGCGGCCGGTTCAATACCTTCCGCAGCCTGGCCATGATTGACCTGCTTAAAAAAGACAAGGACAAACAAAGCGCATACATCGCTGCGGATTATAATTATACCGATGGACCCACCATCAGCAAACAACGGTTCAAAAGACTGAACCTGTTTGGAAAGTACAATACCCTGTTATCGCCTTCCACCCAGTTGTCATTTTCTGCATCTGCTTTCAGCAGTAAGTGGGATGCCAGCGGACAGGTGCCCGACCGGGCGGTAAAAGACGGAACCATCGACCGCTTTGGTTCCATCGATCCTTCGGAAGGCGGCAACACCGAACGGTACAATGCCAACCTTGTTCTTTCCACCCGGTTGAAAAAAGGCGGAAGCTGGCAGAACCAGTTTTTTTACAGCCGGTACATCTTCAACCTGTATTCGAATTTTACTTTTTTTATGAACGACCCCGTAAACGGCGACGAGATCAACCAACGGGAGAAAAGGGATATTTTCGGATACAGCAGCACGCTTTCGAAGAAAACATATATTGGAAAGGCAACGCTTTTATCAACGGATGGGGCCGGGCTGCGGTATGATGCCACCCGCAACAGCCAGCTTGCCACTGCGGTGAACAGAAGTTTCCTGGACAATATCAAACTCGGTGATATAAAAGAACTGAATGCATTTGCCTTCACCGATCAGCAGCTCACCATCGGCAACTGGCTGATCAATGCAGGTCTGCGATTTGATTATTTTCATTTCGGTTACCACGACCGGCTGGTGGATCCACAGCTTCCTTCCCGGCAAAAAGCCATCCTCAGTCCAAAACTCAATATCCAGTACAGCATCAGCAAAGCCGCACAGGTTTACGTAAAGGGTGGAAAAGGTTTTCACAGCAACGACACCCGGGTGGTGATTGAAAATGCCGGAAAAGAAATACTGCCGGCTGCGTATGGTGCCGACCTGGGTGTGATATTGAAACCGTTTGATAATTTATTCCTCAATATCGCCGCCTGGTACCTGTACCTTGACCAGGAATTTGTATATGTAGGTGATGCCGGCGTGATTGAACCCAGCGGCAAAAGCAAAAGGCAGGGCGTTGACGTAATTGCCCGGTACCAGTTTACCCGGAACCTGTTTGCAACGGGCAATTTCAATTTCACGAAACCCCGTACCATTGGCGAACCCAAAGGTGCCGATTATATTCCACTGGCTCCCACTTTTACCAGCGTGGGTGGTATTTATTACAACAAGAAGAAAGGTTTCAATGGCGGCATCAGTTACCGGTATCTCAAAAACAGACCCGCCAATAAAGACAACAGCATCACAGCCAAAGGGTACTTCCTGCTGGATGCGTCCATCAACTATACAAGACCCCGCTATGAGGTTGGTGTTGCCGTTGAGAATATCTTCAATGTAAAATGGAACGAAGCACAATTTGCCACCGAATCGCAACTGAGAAACGAGGTAAGCCCGGTGAATGAACTGCATTATACGCCGGGAACTCCCTTGTTTGCCCGGGTGAAATTTGCTATCAGTTTTTAGACCGATTTAACTATTTTGAACCACATAGGCACATAGAAACACAGAAGGTTTTACAGGGATCCTGTATGGTTCATATATTTTGCATGGACAGATTGAATTCAAATAACAGCAACCTTATACAAAAGTCAATAGGACTGGCGATCATTTTTTTGCTGGTTAGCCAGTCTGTGTATGCACACGATAATGTGCAGGAACTGGAAAAACTCAGTCGCTCCGAAGCGGCGATACTATACCTTCAGCTGGGCTTCACCCATATCCTGCCGCTCGGTTTCGATCATATCCTTTTTGTACTGAGTCTTTATTTGCTGAGCCCGGAATTAAAACCCGTGCTCTGGCAGGCAACCGCATTCACCGTTGCGCATTCCATTACGCTTGGATTGGCCATGTTTAATGTATTCACCCCGTCACCGGGGATCGTTGAGCCCATCATTGCCTTATCCATCATATATGTAGCGCTGGAAAATATTCTCTCCCCCTCACTGAAAAGATCAAGGATCGGCATTGTTTTCCTCTTCGGGCTGGTACATGGGATGGGATTTGCCAATGCATTGGGCACACTTGGGTTGCCGCAGCATTCCTACCTCACTTCACTGGTGATGTTCAATGTGGGTGTGGAACTCGGGCAACTGGCCGTTATTGTATCGGCATTCCTGCTGTTTGGAAAATGGTTTGGCAAAAAACCATATTACCGCAACACGGTGGTAATACCCCTTTCCGTCCTAATTACGTTAGTTGCGGCATACTGGACTATTGAGCGGATATTTTTCTGAACTGAATTATTTGCGCCGGTACTGAACAAGGATACCGTCGTTGGCATTGTCGGAAAGTTCCAGTGTTGAACCGATGGGCTTCTCAATCATCATCGGCAGTTCGAGCGGGTTGGAAAATACGATTACTTTTTTACTGCTGTTGTCGTGAATGCATACCTGCGATGTGAAATCGATGGTTCCCTGGTTGGTGATCACCCCATTGGTGATGACCTGGTAGCTGTTATTGCCGCTGATCCGGAGGACAATATTCTTACCGGTGGAAGCAGGTGTTTCATGAATGTGGTTTGCAATGCCCCCGTCGGTCTGCACCCAATCCCAATCACCTGCCAGTCCGGTGCCGGTATCGTCTTTTGCAGGCTTTGTACAGGAAGAAACAGCCAAGAGCGTACATACAAGAATAAAAAAGGGTGGTTTAAAAACGGGCTTCATACATTCAGTTTATAGCAAGACATCCGGATAAATAAAATCGTTGCTTGCCGTATTTATTTTTTTATACCGCAAGAACCGGGTTTTATTTAGTGCTTGGCTCATTTACTTTTGTACAATGATAACCGATTACGAACGCATCGAAAAAGCCATTGTTTACCTGAAAGAGAATTTCAAAGAACAACCGGCGTTGGATGAAGTGGCCCGGCAGGTGCACCTGAGTCCTTTTCATTTTCAACGGCTGTTTAAGGAATGGGCCGGTGTAAGCCCGAAGAAATTTCTTCAGTTCATCAGCGTGGAATATGCCAAAGGATTGCTGAAAAAAGATTGGCCGCTGTCGGATGTAAGTTTTGAAACCGGGCTTTCGGGTACCAGCCGGCTGCATGACCTGTTTATCGGCATTGAAGGAATGACCCCCGGTGAATTCAAAAATGGCGGGGAAGCATTAAAGATCAATTACAGTTTTGCAGAAACTCCTTTCGGTGATATCCTTATTGCTTCCACAGCCAAAGGCATCTGCCAGCTTGCTTTTGTAAAGGATGAGAAAGAAGGTCTCATCAACCTTCAGCATTTCTTCCCCCATGCAGCACTTGTTCAAAAAACCGACATGATACAGCAGGATGCTTTGCGGTTTTTTTCCGGCGACTGGGCCGACCTGCAGAAAGTAAAACTGCATTTAAAAGGAACTCCGTTTCAACTGAAAGTATGGCAATCTTTACTACGTATACCGTTTGGTGATATTTCCACATACTCATCCATTGCGGAAGATATTAAACACCCCGGTGCTTCCAGGGCTGTCGGAACAGCCATCGGCAGTAACCCGGTTGCCTTCCTCATCCCCTGTCACCGGGTAATAAAGTCATCGGGTATCATCGGCGATTATCATTGGGGCAGCGGAAAAAAGACGGCCATTCTGGGCTGGGAAGCTGCAAAAATTTTCCCGGGGGAATAAAGTCCGCAAGTTCCGGGTTGGTCATCATTCCTGCCTGCTGCAGTTTCGTATTCTAAATTATTCAAGATGAAAAAATTCAGGATCGTTCCCCTCAGCCGGGAATATGCCCAACAGATAAGAGCGAGCCGCAGAGACGATTTCGGCCATGAAGTAATTGAGCAGGTAGCCAGGGGAAAGGGCCCCTGCCGGGTTTCCTTAAAAGCATTCAGCGTGGGTGAAGACAAGCGGTTGCTTTTATCGCATAGTCCGTTTGGAATTGACAATGCCTTTAATCAACCCGGTCCCATCTTTATACATGCTGCTGATGTGGAGCCGTATGCAGATGTTCACCGGTTTCCACCGGAGATCAAGGCCGATAAAGAAAACTTTCCGTTATCCCTGATCGGCTACAGTACGTCGCAGAAAATGGTATTTGCAAAACTGGTGGGTGATGCCGATGTGGATGAACTGATACCGGAGATCTTTGCGGAAAATCCGTACGTAGCGTACCTGCATGCACGGAATGCAGAGGCCTGCTGCTTTATTTGCCGTATTGAAAGAGCATAAACGTTCTGCGTTGTAAAACAGATCCTGCGTATCCGGGTCTGCCACCGGAGAAGGCAGCACGAAGACCGTAGTATAACATTCCTTTCACGAATGGAATATTATTTTGGGGTACCATTCCTCACCATCAAAACCCCGCAAAATGAAGTACCTGATCCTTTCCATTCTGCCGGCACTGTTTCCGGCAACCGAACACATCCGCCCTACCAACAATGCAATGACAGCAGCATCCGTTTCGCCTGCCGTCAGCAAAGAAGTTAATACTCTTAACTTCCAGGAAAAAGACGAGCCTGGTAAAATGCTGGCAACCGTTTTCAGGGCACAACAGTACTGCCGTGCCGAAGTGGAAGACTTCGTATTTGATGCCCCGTTTAAAGTGGTGAGCGCCACGGTTTATTTTTCCGGGGCCAACTTCCGGAACGTGGAGACAGGGTTCATCAACAGCAACAGCCTGGCGCCCGTTAAAAAATTAATGGAGCGCTGTGCACCCGGTTCCATCGTGATCTTCGACGATGTAAAAGTAGAAGGGCCCGACAAAAAGGTACGGTCCATCCGGGGATTAAGTCTCCGGCTTCATTAATCTATTAACAAAGCCCCTGCATTGACGCGGGGGCTTTACTTTCCGGTGCCGTATTACTCAGCCAGTGCTTTTTCCAGGTCTTTTACCATACCGGGGGCAAGATCATACCGGTTCTTATACGCTGCTTTAAAAAACTGCTGTGCATTATACCCCCGTTTCAGCCCCTGCATCATCTTTCCCATCCAGTAAAGTTCCAATCCTTCGAGTGGCTTACCGGAAACATACTGCTTGTACACATTATCCGCATCAGCGATCCGGCCATTGCAATAATGCGCCCAGGCAACCCAGGCCTGGGTTTGGGGAGTTGACCGGTTATTCAATTCATTTTCCGCAAGCGCTTCAGCTTTCATGGGTTCCCTGAGGACGCCTGTATAAAGTTCAATCAGGTATTTGTTATACATGTTTCCATAAACAGGTTCAGTTACCACCGCCGCAAACTGAAGGGCATATTTTTTCTGCAGCACCGTATCACCTCTTGCCTCAGCCACCTGTGATAATTTATACAGGATGTCGGGTGCTTTTGTTTTTGACTGAACAAAAAGAAACAGTCTTTCTGCCAGGGAATCGTTTTTATCATGCACGAGGGATATCCATCCCAGGCCGATGATGGAATGAAGATCGGCAGTACTTAATCGTATCGACTGCAGGTAAAGTTCGGCTGCCCTTTGCAGGTTGCCGTTATGAAGTTCCAGATCGGCTGTATTGGATAAAGCAGCCTGCTGCAATGAAATATCCGGCCCGGCCATTTCTGCCGCCCGGTTCATGGCAGCAATGGCACTGTCCAGTTCACCCTTGTAATGAGCCATTTTTGCCCGCCGGAAATGATACCCATAGTCAGTGGCACTACTGATTTTTTTCAGGGAGGTTTCTGCCAGCAGGTATTGTCCCAGTTCGAACGATACATCAAATGTGGCAGCATAATCGTCGTAGGGTTTCAGGTTTGCTTTCCGGGCCACTTCCAGCAATGTAGCGGCTTTTTTAAATTGATGTTGCAGAATACTGTTGCGCAGCAAAGCCATCACAGGCGCCGGCTCTTTATGATCATAGATGCTGTCAACCAGGTGCAACACACTGTCGGCAGCAACGAGGTGACTGACATCTCCCGAAAGATGAAAACGCTGAACAAGTGCAGAAGCATAACGCAGTTCATTCACCAGTCCGGGATGAGCCGGGTCTATACGTTTCTTCCAGAACAAAAGATCGGCTTCATTGGAGCGGTATTCGGGCGGTTCGGTGTAATGACTGACCAGGCTATCGGCAAACACAGCCGTTACCAGCGGTGCCTGGTTATTGCGGCAGGAAATAAAGCATGCAGACAGGATTAGTCCGGCAGTAAGTTGTTTCAAGGTTAACGTTTAACCTTATATACGGTAAAAATACGGGGACAGTTCTTTGAAAATCTTGACAAATCCTTACGGTTTTACTCCCAGCCGCTGGCAAGCACATCGGCTATGTGCATGGTTTTGATCGGCAGGTTTTTGCCTTTGATGAATCCATCCAGCTGCATCAGGCAGCTCTGGTCGGTGGAAATGATGTACTCGGCGCCGGTGGCCATGGCATTGGTTATTTTCTGGTCGGCCATGCCGGCAGAGATGGAATCGAATTTTACGGCAAAAGTTCCGCCGAAACCGCAGCAGGTTTCCACGTCGTTCATTTCCACCAGCTCCAGTCCTTTTACATGACCCAGCAGTTTTCTCGGACCTTCTTTGATGCGGCATTCCCTGAGTGCGGCACAACTATCGTGGTAGGTGGCTTTGGCATTCAGCACGGCCCCGTAGTTTTCAATCTTCAGTACATCAATCAAAAATTCGGAGAATTCATAAATGCGTTTACCAAGTTCTTTCACCTGGTTGTGTTGCGATGAGTTATCGAAAAGGGTGCTGTAATAATTACGTACAAAGCCAACACAACTGGCGCTGGGCGCTACGATGTAATCAGCGCCGTCAAAGTCTTTCAAAAACTTGGAGCAAACAGCCCGGGCATCATCCCGGAATCCTGCGTTAAAAGCGGGCTGCCCGCAGCAGGTTTGGTTGCTGTTGTACAGCACTTCGCAGGTGGCTTTTTCCAGCACCTTTACCATGTTAAAGGCGGTTTGCGGGTAAAGCTGATCAATAAAACAGGGAATGAATAACTGGACTTTCATTTATTTCAATGTCTTTAAATACTCTTTTACAGAACGTGTTTTATCCTCCACGGGGTCGTACACCTGTATTTCCATGGTACGGGGGTTCACATAAAAATGATAATAGGTTTCGAAACGCTGCTCGCCATTGTATCCTGCCTGTACCGATACCAGGTTGTCTTTTGCGCTGTCGAGCATAAAGGAAATTCCCTGTTTATGATTACTCAGCGAGTCGATATAACTGTTGCTTTTCTGAACAAAAGATAATCTGAGAAGGGCCGCCGTTATTTTATGCTCCAGTACCGTATCGGGGAAACGGTGGATATAACTGGCTTCTTTTTCATTGCTCACCTGCGGGGGAAGTGAATCTTTAGTTACACTCACGTCTTTAGCCGGCGCATCGGTGCTGTTATTACAGGATGCAAACGCAATAAGCGCCCATAAAAGCAACAGGTACCTCATGTATCTTTTATTTAATAAAGGTATTAACTAATCCGATCATCTTCAGTGCGGTGATGGCAGCCTCCTCTCCCTTGTGCCCGTGTTTGCCTCCGGTACGGTCATCGGCCTGCTGCTGGTTGTCCACCGTAAGTACGCCAAAGATGGTGGGTACGGGCAGGCACATATTCAGTTGCTGAATACCGTCGGTTACGGCCCTGCATACATATTCAAAGTGAGGCGTATCGCCCCGAAGCACACAGCCAAGTGCAATAAAGGCATGTGGTTTGTCTTCCCGGTATTTACAGGCGTCCCAGTATTTTTTTATGGCAAAGGGAATTTCAAAGGCGCCGGGCACGGTAATCAGTGTGAAATTTACCCGGTGCTGCTGCAGGAGGCGTATGCAACCTTCTTCCAGCTTGCCAACGGTGGCATCATTCCATTCGGTACGGATGATTACAACACAGGCATCCGCTGGTAGCCGGATGCCTGTGATATCGTTTACGTGCTCGTTTGAAGCAGACATATTTTTTTATTTGGTTACACCTAAGCGGGCCAGGTATTTTTCTGTATCACCCGATCTTACGTGCTGGCTGGCGGGATATTTATCACTCAGCTTCTGGAAAAGTTCAATCGCTTCCTTGCTTTTGCCGGTGGCATCTGCATAGCGGCCTGCCAGGAACAGGGCTTCCGAAGCCATGCCTTCATCCCGCTCTGCCACAGAAGCAGCCTTTTCGTAGTAAGAAAGGGCGTCTTCAGTTTTCTTTTGTTCTGCATAGGCATGGCCAAGCATGATATAGGCCTTGCTCTGTATCTGGTTGGCGCCGTTGCCGTCAAATTCTTTCAGGTGCTTGATGGCTTTGTCGAACTGTTTCAGTTGCAGGTAGCAGGCTCCCGCCATATACTGGGCCCTGTTACCAGCCGGTGTGCTGCCGTAGCTGCTGATGATCTTGAGTAAACCGGTTACGCCGGCTGCTTTATCACCATTTAATACGGTATTCACGGTGTCTTTGCCAAATGAAGAAGTATTGGCCATGGCGCCAAACAGTTTTTCGGCCGGGAATATTTTTTCGCTGGCTTCTTTCTCTTTGGGTAAACGGAACATGTATTTGTAAATCATGTATCCGCCAATGAGAAGGATAACGGCCGAACCGGCCCATATGATGGGCTTGCTGAATTTTGCCCAAAAACCTTTTGCTTTTTCAATCACATCTGCAGCTTCCACGGGTGCTGCGCCTGTTTTAATCTCTGCCATTATAAAAATTAAGAATTAAAAATTAAACGTTTACATTAATTAGTCTACAATGAACGGATAGTCTTCCTGCACATATACATCTTTCAGCAGTTCATCATCCGACGGCCAGGGGCTTTCTTCGGCAAACTTCACCGACTCTTCCACTTCGGCCCTTACCCTTTCCACGATCACTTCAATATCCGCATCACTCACTTTATATTGCTCTTTCAGTACTTTTTGTACATGATCGATCGGGTCTTTTTCCTTGTATTCTTCCAGCTCTTCCTTAGTACGGTATTTCTGCGGATCACTCATACTGTGACCTTTATACCGGTATGTTTTAATTTCCAGTAAGGTTGGTCCGCCTTTTTCCCTGGCACGGTTCACAGCCCGTAAAACACCGTTGTGTACGGTTTCCGGACTCATACCATCGAGGCTGTCGCTGGGCATATCATACGCATCGGCCAGTTTATAAATATCCAGTACATTACTTGTACGGGCAACAGATGTACCCATTGCATAGTGGTTATTCTCACAAATGAACACCACGGGCAATTGCCAGAGCATGGCCATATTGAAAGTTTCGTGCAGCATTCCCTGGCGGGCAGCGCCGTCACCAAAGAAACAAAGGACCACGTTATTTGAATTGCGGTATTTCTCCGCAAAAGCAAGTCCGGCACCAGTACCGATCTGTGCACCCACTATACCATGACCACCAAAGAAATTCTCCTTCACGCCAAAGAAGTGCATACTTCCACCCTTTCCTTTACTGCAACCGGTGGCTTTGCCATACAGTTCGGCCATACATGATTTGGCCGAAACGCCTTTGGCAATAGCCAGTCCATGATCGCGGTAGGCGGTGATGAACTTATCATCCGGGTTGGTAGCGGTCATACAACCAGCCGCAACGGCTTCCTGGCCGATGTACAGGTGACAGAAGCCACGGATCTTTTGCATTCCGTATAACTGGCCGGTCTTTTCCTCAAAGCGGCGTAAAAGCAGCATCAGCTCGAACCAGTACAGGTAGGTTTCTTTGGAAAACTTAGTAGCCAATGGGTTTTAATTTTTAGGCGGCAAAGATAAGGGAGAAAACGGAATTAATAATCAGGAATAACCCACACAAAATGAGGGGGTTTTTAAGGTTTAAGTACCCTGGCTTTCCTGCTACCGGATCAGCATAATGTTTCCTTTATATTGGTGCAGCCGGCTGTTCGCATCAAGGATGGTTACCTGGTATACATAGGTTCCCGGATCGAGGGGCTGGTCCTTATACCTTCCATCCCAGCCTTTGCTGATGTCATTTGATTGGAAGAGGAGCTGACCGTTTCGGTTGAATACCTGTAGTTGATAAGAATTCACTTCGATATTCTGGGATGGCCGGAAAACATCATTCCTGCCATCATTGTTTGGCGTAAATGCATTGGGTATGCCGATGGGAATACAATCTGCTTTGGTTACGATTATTGAATCGGAACCGGTGCAGTTATCCGGATCGGTCACGGTAACGTAATACATGCCGGCTGTTCTTATTTCCAGTGAAGAGGCCGTTGCACCGGTATTCCATGCCCAGGAACGATATCCCGGCAGGCTTATCTTCAGCACATTACCGGAACAAAGCGATTGATCGGGTGGCAGGAAATTGGCCGGCGGGGATACCAGTTTATGTATAACTACTCTTGCTGTGGCTGAACAGTTGTATTGGTTGGTAACGGTCACACGGTATGTACCCGGTGATGACACGGTGTAAACTGCCTGGTTACTGTTGTCTTGCCATAAATAACTATCGAATAAACCGGGATCAAGAACAATGTTCTGTCCTTTACAGAGGTTACGGTCGGGGCCAAGATTTGGTTTTGGCGCCGGCTGAACAGTAAGATCGGTTATACGGATCGAATCACAACCGGCTGCTGTGCGGAGCGTATCATAATAGATGCCCGTTCTCGTTTGCGGTCTTCCCCCTGCAAAATAGGATTGTCCCTGGCAAATATTAACCTGCTGGGTACTGCCCGGCCGGTTAATGGTAAGATGAAGATTAGTGATGATACTGTCGCAGCCACGCTCATTCAGCAGAATATTGATATAATCCCCGCTGCTGCTATACGTTCTTCCATTCAATGTATACGACGTGCAGGCATTGACGGTAAGATCTCTTGTAACAGCAGCATTGGCGCATTGCCGCAGTTTTTCAATGAATATCTCGCTCTCTCCTGCTGAAGTGAGCTTGTATTCATCAGGCCCCGGATCGAAATCCTTGGTCCCTTCAAATGTTCCCGCCACATAAATATTATTCTGTTGATCCAGTTTCAATGCATACCCGCTTCCATAAAAATTACCTGTTCCCTGCGCCACCCATTGAAAGGCACCGGAAGCATTCAGCTTTAACACGAATATATCCGGGTCATTGCTGGCAGTAAGAATATGTGTGCCCGGACCGGGATCAAAATCTGCAGAGCCATTGTAGTGACCGGTGGCATATACATTTCCATCGGGATCAACATCCAGTGCAAAGCTTCGCTGGAAAGAAGGGCCGGTGATATGCTGCACCCAGATAAGGTTAAGATTAAGATCATACTTCGCTATGAACACATCCTCATCTCCCACCGGCGAACTGAGAATATGCGTTCCGCTGCCCGGATCAAAATCGGTATCGCCATCAAAATACCCGGTGATAAACAACCCATCGCTGTTATCCATTTTCAAATAAGTGCAGCGGGTACGACTATCGCCGCCGAGCCTCGCTGCCTTTATAAAATTTCCTCCATTGTTCAGTTTCAGGATGAAGCCATCGCCGAATCCATTCGACACCAGGTCATGCACACCGGGACCAGGATCAAAATCAACCGTACCCCAGAAGAAGCCGGTAGCATATACGTTGTTCTGTGCATCCAGTCCGATCGAATACGCCGATTCAGAAGAGGGGCCGCCTACCTGTTTTGCCCACACAAAATTTCCGTTGTTGGTGAACTTGCAGATGTAGATATCGGTAGATCCGGCGGATGTCATGTTGTACACGCCGGTGCCGGGATCAAAATCCGACGTGCCGTCGAAATAACCGCATATATAAATATTCCCGGTTTTATCCAATACAATGGCATTGCTGAAATCATTGGAAGCTCCACCGATTTTTTTTGCCCAGATTAAATCTCCGTCGTTGGTGAACTTGCTGATGAACACGTCTTCGTTACCGGCAGAACTCAGGGTGGTAACACCGGGTCCCGGGTCAAAATCGAGCGAACCAAAGAAAATGCCCGTTATATAAATATTACCTGCCGCATCAAGGGTGATGCTGTACCCGGCCTGGTATCTGAAATCGCCGATGCTTTTGGCCCATACCAGTTTTCCGTCGGGATTGTATTTGGCCAGGAAGATGTCTTCGGCATTTAACGAGTGAAGATTGAAAACACCCGGACCTGGATCGAAATCAGTAGTAGTGGAAAAATAGCCGGTGGCGTACACATTGCCGGCAGCGTCGAGGGCGATGGCCTGGCAAACGTCGAAAGAACTGCCCTTCATCTGGCTGGCCCATTCCAGTTTGGCGCTCTGACCTTTCGTTGCAAAAGGAAGGCAATACAAAACCGTCAGTATGAAAAGAATGGTTCTCATTCCCTGGATTAAACGTAAAAAACAAGTGAAAGGTTTGGTGCCGCACCGTATTAAGGCAAAAGTAATGGCTAAGATGCTGCTTTACGGCAGGGCAATAACGGTATTGTTATCGTATCAGCAGCACCGTTCCGTTATTCTCCGGGCTCCAGCCAAAAATATTGGTGAAACGGATGAGGTATACATAAGAACCGGCGGGCTGATCCTTACCCTTGTATTTTCCATCCCAGCCTTTTCCATATTCATGGGTTTCAAATATTTTTTCTCCATAGCGGTTAAACACCGTGAAATAAAATCGCTTTACTTCCTGGTTGATCGTTGGCCTGAATACGTCATTCAATCCATCGCCGTTCGGCGTAAAGGCATTGGGTATGGCAATGGGAACACAATTGGCCCGGGTAACAGTAATGGAATCGGTTCCGGTGCAGTCATTAAAATCTTTCACGGTAAGATAAAAGATTCCAAAGTTTCTCAACGTAATGGAAGAAGAAACGGCACCGGTACTCCAGCGGTAATCCTGGTAACCCGGCACTGCTATCTTCAATTCATTGCCGTAACATAGTTGCTGATTGGCGGGTAAAAAATTCTTCGGTATCGTATCCAGTGCCAGTATGGTCAGTGTATCGGAAGCCGAACAGTTGTTTGCATCCGTAACCCGAACCCAATAGTTGCCTGTCTGGTTCAGCACAAACGTAGGTTGGGTACTATTGTCCTGCCACAGGTAGCCTGCAAACACCCCGGGTGTAATGAATACTGATGAACCCGTACAGATCTTCCTGTCGGGGCCAAGATCAGGTGTTGGGTTTGTATGCACAGTAAGGACGGTGGTAACAATCGAATCGCATCCAAGGGAAGTAACCAGGGTGTCTTTATAAATTCCAGTGGTTGTTTGATTGGCACCGCCGGCATAATACGACTGCCCTTCGCAGATGGCTGCATTTACGGTACTGAATTTTGCATCGATGGTAAGATTCAATGTGAGGATGCTGTCGCAACCCGATGTATTCATCAGCACCTGGTAATACGTACCGGATGCAGCGTACAATTGCCCGTTTAAAACATAAGCACCACAGGTTACAACAGAGAGGGTTTGGTAGGTGGTGGAATTGCATTGTGCCAATTTCAGGAAAAAAGGATCCGAATCATCGGCAGTAAGAAAGTACGTGGATGCTTCCAGGTCAAAATCCACCGTTCGGCCGAAATGACCGGTTACATATATATTGTTGTATGGATCCACCACTACCGACATGCCCTGGTCGTTTCCATTGGCGCCGGCCGATTTTGCCCAGATAAAGTTTCCGTTATTATCCAGCTTCAGTAAAAAAATATCCACCACCTGCGATTGCATGATAAAGATGCCGGGGCCCGGATCAAAATCAGCCGGGCCAATGAAGAAACCAGTTGTATATACATTGCCATTCCTGTCAAGCGCAATACCCAATCCCCAGTTGTTGCTGATGGGGCCTCCGGCAGAGCGAACCCATACCAGGTTTCCGGCCGCATTTAATTTCAGTACAAACATGGCATCGGCGCCGGGCGAAGAAACATTAAAAGTTCCGGGGCCCGGATCAAAGTCCGCCGTGCCCGTGAAGAAGCCGGTAGTGTACACATTCCCCGCTGCATCAACCACCGTTTTGTATCCCCATTCCGTATTACTTCCCCCCACTCCCGCAGCCCATACAAAATTCCCGCTTGCATTAAGTTTTAAAATGAAAATGTCTGACAAGCCTCTTGTCATGATAAAATTATTACCCGGCCCGGGATCAAAGTCCACGATGGAACTGAAACTTCCGGTTACATGAATATTGTCGGCCTGGTCGATGTTGATGCCATTGGCAAAATCCTGCTGGTTACCGCCCACCGCAACAGCCCACATAAAATTACCGGAGGGATCAAGTTTACAGATAAAAATATCCGAACCGGCGTTTGAAACAGCCGTAAGAAAAAAACTGCCGGCACCCGGATCAAAATCCACCGTGCCGGTAAAACCTCCTGCAATGCAGATATTGCCCTGCGAATCGGTAGCCGCCGCCATACTGCTTCCCTGCAAAGTACCATTCAACTGTTTTGCCCAAACCAGGCTTCCCTGTGATGATAGTTTCAATACAAACATATCTATACTGCCGGTGGCAATAAAGGGAAGTATGCCCGGCCCCGGATCCATATCCACGGTATCGGAAAAAGAACCTGTTACATAAACATTCGATTGCTTATCGATGGCAAGCGACCGGTTGTTCATTGATTTAACAGAATACAATTGTTTTGCCCAGAGGAAATTTCCGAATACGTCGAGCTTCAGCATGAACACATTACCGTTTGACCCGGAAGTCATATTGAAAACACCCGGCCCCGGATCAAAGTCAACCGTCCCGGAAAAGGTTCCGGATGAATACACATTACCGTTTGCATCCACGGCCAGCCCCCAGGCCTGATCGTAGGTGGTGCTTACTCCACCCGATGCCTGCTTTGCCCACCTGAGATAGGTATCCTGTGACAATAAAACGACGGGAAAAAAGACCAGTAATATCAGCGTAAGAACGGACTTCATTTTGTAACTGGATTAATGTACAGGTTCCGGCCAATCAGCTTCTATAAAAATAACAATAATAACCGACTATAAAACAGTTGCTACATTGCGTATCTTGCAACCCCATGTTGCTCCTGTCCAAAATCATCCTTACACAATTCAAGAATTATCCTTTCTCTTCTTTCCGTTTTAGCGAACGGGTGGTGGGCATCTGCGGGCTCAATGGCCGGGGCAAGACCAACCTGCTGGATGCCATTTACTATGGCTGTTTTACCCGTAGTTATTTTGCCAACAACGATAACCTGAACATACAGTTTGATCATGACGGGTTCCGCCTGGAAGCGCATTTTGAAAAAAACACCGAAGCGCTGAAACTCACCTGCATCAACCGGCTGGCTGGTAAGAAAGAATTATTGCTGAACGATGTACCCTATATTAAATTTTCTCAACACATCGGGAAGATCCCGGCGGTGATGGTGGCGCCCGATGATATTGAACTGATTACCGGTGGCAGCGAAGAGCGGCGCCGCTTTATGGATACCGTACTCAGCCAGATGGATGCCGGATACCTGCAGCATCTTATTACCTACAACAAGATATTGCAGCAGCGGAACAGCTTATTAAAACGGTTTGCCGAACAGGGTAAAACCGACTGGCCCCTGCTGGAAGTGATGGATGAACAGCTGGTGGAACCGGGTAACCAGATCCACGAATGCAGAAAACAATTCACCCAGGCCATGATACCGCTGGTGCAACGCTTCTATGTACAGATTGCAGGAAAGGAAGAGCAGGTAACGCTTCAGTACCAAAGCCAGCTGAACGATACGGATTTTTACAGCCTGCTTAATAACTGCCGCGATAAAGACTTTATCCTTCAGCGAAGCAATGGCGGCATTCATAAAGATGATATCACGATGCAGCTGAACGGCCAGCCGTTTAAAACAACCGCTTCCCAGGGCCAGCGCAAAAGTTTGTTATTCGCCCTGAAGCTGGCAGAATTTGAACTACTGAAACAGAATAAAGGATTCGCTCCTCTCCTGCTACTGGATGATGTTTTTGAAAAACTCGACGACAACCGCATGAACCAGCTCCTGCATTGGGTATGTAAAGAAAACAGCGGCCAGGTGTTCATCACCGACACACACAAAGAAAGGCTGGAAGAGGCATTTGAACGGCTGGGGGTTGCTTACCAGGTGATTGAATTGTAGATCATGAACCATTAACTATTAACTACCTTTACCCTATGGGAGAAATTTCCTTACAAGACGCCATCAAACAGTTTTTGCAGAAAAGCCGTCTCCGGAGCGGCATACAGGCCATGCGGATAGAAGACATCTGGGAAGAACTGATGGGCAAAACCATTGCCAAGTATACCGACAAGATACAGATCATCAACTCCACCCTGTTCATCACCACCTCGGTGGCTCCTTTAAAGAATGAGCTGCTGTATCAAAAGGAAACCATCATCGAACGCATCAACGAAGCCATGGGAGAAAAAGTGGTGAAGGAAGTGATTATTAAATAAGAAGGTGCTGAATACTGAATGCCGGATACCTGATCTGTTTTGCCCAACATGGTAACCAGAATGACCCAATGACTTAATGACGAATGACAAGCATCATTCTTTATTCTCCACCGGCCTCACCGTATATCCTTCTTTACGCAGCAGGCCAATCAATCCGTCTTTACCGGGGAGGTGACCGGCCCCCACGGCAACAAATACCGCATCCGTTTTCATAATAACCTTCAGCTGCTCCACCCAGTTCTTATTGCGTTTATACAGCAATATATCCTGGTTGCTTTCCATGCCATACTCATCATCAGTAAGCATGCGCTCGATCAGCTGCATGTTCTGGCTTTTGTATGCCAGCACCATCGAGTCGAACAACAGTTTTGATTTGGGCAGACTGTCGATCGTTTTCAACAATTCCTTTGCCTGTTCGGCATAAGGAATACTGTCGAATACCGATGATTGAAAGGCCATGGTTTCCAGTCCGCGTATTTCCTTTTTATATTCCTTCGCCAGTTTCACCAGCTGGTCTTCCACCCCCGTTACCGGGGTACAGGCCATCAGCTTGGGATAAATCAGCGACGTAAGCACCTTGGGCTTCATGCTTCCCAGGAATTCAAGCGATGACTTCAATGAATCCCTGAAATACGCATCCACCCGTTTGTATTCTGCTTCCGTAAGCAGGTCTTTTAACTTCTTCCCGTCTTTCATGTTCATCAGGCTAAGTCCGCCCAGCATCAGCATCGGATCGTCCATGTCCAGTTCCATGTACAGCAGCGAAGCATTGCCCACTATTGTTTTCAGCGTCCCGCTGAAAACAATATCATTCCGGCAAAGCAGGTGAAAGGTGCCAAAGAGATAACTGGGTTTTGAAAGTCCGTGGCCGCTCACTTCCCACAACAGCGAGTTGTCGTTGGCATTGATTTTAACCGGGCTGCCTTCCTGTGCCTGCAGCGTTCCTGTTATCAGCAGGATGAAAGAGAAGAATAAAAAACGCATCGGGTGATTTTATGTTTAAAAGTACAATTAACTGTTTTATCAAAACTCCTTTTTATTATATTAGCTGAAACATTCCCTGTATGCGATGTGCCCTGTTTACCGCCACCCTCTTCCTGCTGAGTACAACGCTGTGTGTTGCGCAAAAAGGATTTCCCGAACCGGGCAAAATTGACAAAGCCGATCTGCAGATGACCGATTGTGATTTTGACAAGGGTGCCGAAGCAGTAAAGCTGATCGACTGGGGCAAGGTGACCTATGCCTATATCCTGCGTAATCTTTCCGGTTTCGGAACCGTATATGAACGCAGGGTACGTATTAAGGTGCTCAAGGAAAAAGGGCTATCGAAGGCCAATGTTGTTATCCCCTATATGTCGTACAGCGATTACGAGGAGATCACCAAAATGGAAGCCTATACCTATAACCTGGATGAAGCCGGGAATGTAAAGACCACCCGGGTGAGCAAAAGTTCGATCTATAAAAAAAGCATCAACGCCGGCATCAGCGAAATGATCATTGCCTTCCCTGAAGTGAAAGTGGGCAGCGTGATAGAATACGTCTATACCATGGAACGGGGGCCTGCCCTGCACATCAACGACTGGAATTTCCAGGACAATATCCCGGTTAAGTACAGCGAATATGAAGTGAGCATCCCTTCTTTTCTTCACTTCAAGGTGAATCCCATGATTACTGATCCCATGCAAACGCGGAGCGAAGAAGCCAAAGGCGCCGGTGAACTGAATCCTTCCACCGGCGTACGGGAAACCACCATCAAAAAATTTTACAGCATGCAGAACCTGGTGGCGCTGCGGGATGAACCCTACATGGGATCGATGAATGATTACCGGCAGCGCATCGAATTCCTGCTTACCCAGGTGGAAGTGTACAACAATGACATCGTGGACCTCCAAACCTCATGGACGCAGGTGGTGGAAGGATTGAAGAAATCGGAATATTTCGGGCAGCAGCTGGAAAAGCAACTCCCCCGTACCATCGATCTTTTTGAACAATGGAAAGCCATTCCCGATCCGCTGTCCAGGATGAAAACCGTTTTTCAATACGTGAAAGAACACATGACCTGGGATGACCAGGAAACCATTGTATCGTACGACGGTGTGGAAAAAGCATACGCCGCCAAAACCGGCAACAGCGCCGACATCAATCTCCTGCTCATCAATTTTCTGAACCAGGTAAAAGTGAAGGCAGATCCCATTTTATTCAGCACCCGCAAAAACGGGCTGGTGAATACCATGTACCCGGGAATGGACCAGTTCAACATGGTGATGGCACATGTGGCCATCGGCAGCCGGTATTATATACTGGATGCCACTGATAAATCGGGCAGCCACCTGTTGATTCCGGAAGAGGTAGTGAACACCAACGGCTTCCTGGTACAGGGCGAAAGCGGCAAATGGCTGGAGGTGCTGGATGATAAAAACAAATACAAAATATTTTCAGCCGTACATGCCGAAATTGATATGAATGGTAAAATGACGGGCGAGGTTACCGTGAACAGTTCGGGCTATTCAAAAAAAGAACGGTGCAAAGCCTGGGCAAAGAACAAAGACGAATTTAAAAAACAATATTTCATGCAGGGTGCCATACCCATAAGCCTCGAAGAGCTGGAAGTGAATAATGTGTATGCCGACTCGCTGCCACTGGAACAGAAAGCAAAATTCAGTTCGGTGCTGAACCGGTCGGGTGAGTACACCTATTTCCCGGTGAACCTGTTTGCGGGACTCGATAAGAATCCGTTCATTGCCGAGAAACGGGTATCGGATATTGAATACGGGTTCCTGCAGGATTTTATCCTCGTGGGCAACTACAACATTCCCGACGGGTACAGCTTTGATGCCTTGCCCGAAAACATTTCACTGCTGATGCCCGACAAGAGCATTGTATTTAACCGGTTCATTAATGCAAGCGGCAATGTGCTGAATGTGCGCATGACGCTGGAGTTTAAAAATTCGTATTACCCGGTGGCGGATTATCCCGAGTTCAGGGAGTATTACAAAAAACTGTCGGCGGCGCTGGACGAACAGATCATCATGAAAAAGAAATAACCGAAGTCCTTAAACAGATTCCGTATGAAGCGTATAGTTACTGTAGTATTGATGCTGGCACTCGTGCAGGGAACCCGGGCTCAAAAAGGGCTGCCGGGATTCGGCAAGGTGGATAAGGCTGACCTGCTGCTCACCGACTGCGATTTTGATAAGGGAGCCGGCGCCCTGGTACTCATTGACTACGGGCATACCTATTACGACCGCGGCACGGTTGGCTTTTCGGCATTTAAAACGGTTTTTGAACGCCGCATCCGGATCAAGATCCTGAAAGAAAGCGGTATGCCCTATGCCGATGTACGCATCCCCTATTACACCCGCAACAACGAACAACGGATCCTGAAACTGAATGCCAGCACTTACAACCTGGACGCCGCCGGAAAAGTGCAGGCCACCGAAGTAAAAAAATCATCCATCTATGCCAAACGGCTGGATGCTGATTACTCTTCCATGATCATCACTTTTCCGGAAGTGAAAGTGGGAAGCATTATAGAATACAGTTACAGCATGGAATCGGAAACCATCAGCCTGAACGACTGGTATTTCCAGCGCCGCATCCCGGTTCGCTACAGCGAGTACAAACTGGAGATCCCGCAGATGTTCCGTTTTTCCATCCAGCCCAACATTACCGATTCCATCGAAGACAAACAGGAAGTAACCACCAAAAGCATTTCTCTCTCGGAAGGATATATTGAAACACCCGTACTCACCAGCCAGTATATCATGCGCAACCTCGTGGGCATAAAAGAGGAACCGTTTATGGGCGCCGTTCGTGATTACCTGCAACGCATCGAATTTCACCTGATGCAGATCGATTACGGCGACCGTACCGACGACCGGCGCACCAAGTGGGCGGATATTGTTGCATCGCTGAAGAAAAGCGAAAGTTTCGGTAAGCAGCTGGAAACACCTGTGCCCGGCACGGCTTCGCTGCTGGCAGAAGCCAGGGCCATTACTGACCCCGAACAACGGATGCGCTTTGTATACGAATACCTCCGCCGCAACCTTACCTGGAATGATGAGGACGGCATTTTTGCCGATGCCGGTATTGTGAAAACATGGGAAACCAAAACCGGCAACCAGGCCGACATCAACCTGCTGCTGATCAGCCTGCTCAACGACGCAGGACTGAAAGCATCTCCGGTGCTGCTGAGCACCCGGAGCAACGGACTTACCCTCACCAATTATCCCAATACCGAACAGTTCAACAGCCTGATGGCCTATGTAACCATCAAAGAAGGCTATTTTATACTGGATGCCACCAACCGCATCATTCATTATAAACTTACACCCGAACAGGTGGTGAATACCAATGGTTTTATTGTGGAAGGTGAAACGGGCCGGTGGAAAGAGATCCTTTCCGGTAAATACCATTATAAAGTAACGGCCGCCGTACAGGGAGAAATTGATGCAGAAGGCAACATGAAAGGCAATTGCCTGGTGAACTGTTACGACTATGCCCGGGTGCAGCGCTGCGAAGAACTGGCAAGCAATCCCGGCAAATTCAAAGATGACTATTTTTATAAACCCTACCCTTCCGTAAAAGTGGAAGACATCAGCATCAATAATGCTACGGCCGACTCCCTGCCGCTGGAACAGAAGATTAAATTCAGTACCTCACTGAACAGCTCGGGTAATTACCGTTATTTTACCGTGAATCTTTTTTCGGACCTTGACAAAAATCATTTCATTGCCGAGAAACGGTTTTCCGATGTTGACTTTGGCATTCACCAGGATTATAACCTCTTCGGCAATTTCACCATCCCGGCTGATTATGTGTTCGACGGGCTGCCGGAAACCACCTCCTTTTCCACCCCCGACCGTGGTATCCTGTTCACCCGTACGGTAAATGCCGATGGCAACCTGCTTAACATCCGCATCACCGTGGAATTCAAACGCAATTTTTATGGTGCAGACAGTTATGCCGACTTCAGGGAGTTTCATAAAAAGATGTTTGAGAAACTGAATGAACAGGTGGTGATTAAAAAGAAAACATCGCCGTAGAGGCAACTGAATTTTTCTTTTTTTGTGCATAACAAATTCACAGCGGAACAAGAATTTCGCCAGTACTTATCTATCTTTACAACAGGAAATCATCACTGCATTTCCAGTCCATCCCCACCCCCTGAATTCCGGCATTTCACTGCTTAGCTATTCATTACATAAACCGAGACCATGAATAAGATCAATCGTCTACTTATTGCTGCTGCCAGCATTCTTGCTTCCTCTGCCTCCTCTTTTGCCCAGATTCCCGCATCTAAAGTGCTGGAAGTACGTCCAGTAAAAACAGAAACCACGGCAGCTATAATGGAGCGGGCCAAAAATTATCCTGCACGGTTGATTGACCGGGGAGAAAGGGAATATCCCAGCAGGAAGAACTTACCGCAGAACCCGCTGGCACCGGCTGTTTCAAGTTATCCGGCCCCCCAAGGCCTTAATCCGCCGGTTTCAAACAACGCTGCTCAAACACCCAGCACCAGTTTTAATGGCGCCACAGGACCAGATGATACAAATGCATTTCCTCCCGACAACCAGGGAGCCGTTGGACCAACGCAATTCATTGTATTTGTAAATGGAAGGCTCAGGTCTTTTAACAAAACCACGGGTGTTGCCGACGGTGTTTTAAATGCAGATCCTGATGTTTTCTTCGCATCCGTAATGACACCTGTTGGTGGTGGTGTTACACAGGTATTTACCTCTGATCCAAGGATACGGTATGACCGGATATCTGCCCGGTGGCTTTTGTTGATTATTGATGTCCCCTGCGCCAATGCAACCTGTACCTCAACTGCAGCCAACCGCTGCCTGCTGGCAGTAAGCAATTCATCCACGATTACTGCCGGCACCATATGGACTTTTACCCAGTTTACAGGCCAGGCCACTGCTTTTTTAGACTACCCGACTTTGGGTATGGATATAAACGGAATTTATATCGGTGGGAATATGTTCACATTGGCCGGGGCCTTCCAGGGAACAAATGGCTATGTTATTAACCGGGCAAACGTGATGTCCGGCGCAGCATATACCGTTTATTCTTTTAATAACCTTGCAGCAGGCACTGGTGCTGGGCCGTTTACGCCGCAGGGAGTTAATAATTTTGACCTTAACGCAACAGAAGGATATTTTATCGGAGTTGACAATGCTGCTTTCAGCCTGTTGCAGATCCGCAGAGTCAGCACGCCCGCCGGTGTACCAACCATATCGGCCAATATCAGCCTGACGGTACCAACTACCACCAGTCCGAACCCTGTTACCCATTCCGGTAATACGGGGGGAAATAACGGTCGGTTGGATGCATTGGATGATCGCTTATACGCCGCTATGATGAGGAATGGTAGATTATGGACTGCCCATAATTTCCGGGTGAGCACTACCGGGGTGGCAAATACAGCCGCTGCGGCAAGAAACGCTACCCGCTGGTATGAGATACAAAACCTCACCGGCACTCCCTCCTTAGTGCAATCGGGAACTGTTTTTGACAATGCTGCAACCCTTGCTGCAGCGGCCCAGTACTGGATCCCAAGTGTAATGGTATCCGGGCAAGGTCATGCTGCAATAAGTATGTCAGCGGCTGGAACACCCTATTTTATTAATGCAGCTACCGTAGGCCGTCTTTCCGGCGATGCGCTTGGAACCACATCAGGCGCACCGGTGCTTGTCACTGCCAGTTCAACTGCATATAACCCGCCAAGTGATCCGGGAGGAGCAAGTGGTAGAAGATGGGGTGATTACTCTTTTGTTTCGCTGGATCCCCTGGATGATATGACCATGTGGCAGATAAACCAGTTTTGCGTTGCAACCAACAAATATGGTTGTAATGTTACCAAACTCCTTGCACCGCCCCCGGCAACACCAGCAAGCACTAACCCAATATCAACACCTGCAGGACAGGCTTCTGTTAATGTGATCGTGAACGGAACCTCAGTAAATGGAAGTGGATTCTATGACCCGGGGGCTAACCTTGCTCCTCCTGCCCTTCCGTTTAACCATATAACTGCATCAGTCTCGGGTGGTGTTGTGGTGAACAGTGTAACATATACGGATCCAACGCATGTAACACTTAACCTCAATACGGTTGGTGTACCCACCGGCCTCAAAAATGTAACGATCACCAATCCAGACGGGCAAAGCCTCACCGGAAATAATATACTTGACATTACCGCAGGGCCACTGCCGGTAACCTTACTCGATCTGCAGGGAAAACTCAATAATAACCTCACTGTTCTTCTGAACTGGGCTACGGCCACCGAAAGCAATAACAAGGGATTTTATGTAGAACGCAGCGAAACAGGTGCCGCCAATACCTGGAGCGATATCGGCTTTGTTGCAGGTGCCGGCAGCAGTTCTACCCGGAAGAATTATTCCCTGACCGATGCCGGTATACAGCTGAGCAAGATCTACTATTACCGGTTAAGGCAGGTTGACCTGGACGGAAACATCAGTTACTCCAACGAGATTGTGGTGAAGGTAAAAGACCTGCAGAAAGACAAGCTGATGATGACCAGTTACCCGAATCCATTTAAAGGATTATCAACCATTAAATACAATCTTCCTTCCGGTGGCGGACAGGTAAGTCTGAAAGTATATGACATTACCGGTAAGGAAGTAAGCAGCCTGGCCGATGGTTTCCAGCAATCAGGACTTTACACAAAAGAATTCAATGCCACCCGCCTGAGCCCCGGCATTTATTTCTGTAAACTTGTTTTTGAAGGAGAAACCATCACCAACCGCATCATGCTTATCCGTTAAAACAGAAAGAATAAAAATTCAGGGAGTGGATGATCCACTCCCTTTTTTATTTTTTGCCCAGGCTGTGCAGGCTGCCACCCGGTTCAAACAGCCGGTTGATTTTTGTTTCAACCGCCGGGTCCTTTTCCACCGGCGGCGCATGATGTGGTTTTATTCTTGCATCAATCAGCAGCGGCCCACGGCAGCCCCAATGTTTATTTTCGGTAAAACTGTTTATGCCGTACATATCATGCGAAGGATTGCATCGGGTGAAGGTTACCCACAGGAAATTATTCAGCGTTTGACTGGTAAAAGAGGCATCATCACAGATCACGATCAGCGGGGTATTGGCTAGTTGATCCTGGCTCAGGGCACATTGGTCACTCAAGGCCTGCATCTCCTTTGCAGCCGCTTCATAATCGGTAAACGGTGCTGCCTGCAGCGCAATAACGCCCGGCATGATCATCCTTGCATTTCCGCAACCTGGTATTCCATTCAAACAGGCAGGCAGTTCCGTTGCCAGTTCTCTCCGTTTATCTCCGTATGCAGCCAGCACCACTTTACTCCCGCAGTTGAGGCCGGTGCCGGAATAATCCAGTGTGTCAATGCTGGTGTTGGTGTAAAAGTGAATGTCTCTTTCCAGGTTAATCCGCTGCAACACATATTGCAGGTATTCTGTAACATGATGTGTACTCAGCTGGTTGCTTTCTTCGGCGGTGATGAATAAAAATTTGGCAAGACTTAATTGCCCGGTTCCTAAAATATGATTGGCGATGGTTAGTATTTCGGCGGGCTGTTTCGTTTGTGCATAGGGCGTGTACCGTTCGTTGCCAATGGCAAGCAGCAAGGGATGAACGCCGGCGGCATCCACGGCATGCACTTCTTTAAGCCCGGGTATCTCCTGCTGCAATGCTTTGCCCGTTATTTTATGAATGAGCAGGCCGAAGCTGGTATCTTCCTGCGGAGGCCTCCCTACCACGGTAAAAGGCCAGATGGCATTTTTTCTTGCATAAACCTTGTGCACCCGCATTACCGGGAAATCGTGTTTCAGGCTATAATAGCCGAGGTGATCGCCAAAGGGACCTTCGGGTTTGTTGTCATGGGGATACACTTCCCCGGTAATCACAAAATCAGCGTCGGTGCTGATGCAAAATCCGTCTTCATAAACATACCGGAACCTTCTTCCCCCCAGTACACCGGCAAAGGTCATTTCGCTGATGCCTTCGGGCAGGGGCATTACAGCTGCCACACTATGTGATGGAGGACCACCTACAAACACACTTACCTTAAGTGGTTGTCCTTTTTTATTTGCCTTTGACTGGTGAACACCAATGCCCCGGTGAAGCTGGTAATGCAACCCAACTTCTTTGCCGGGTTCATAACTATTGCCTGCCAGTTGTATGCGGTACATACCCAGGTTGGCATTCATGATGCCAGGCTTATCAACGTCTTCTGTATATACCTGCGGAAGGGTAACAAAAGCACCCCCATCCATAGGCCAGTGATGGATCTGTGGAAGACCGGAAATCTTTATTTCTTCAAAAAGAACAGGTTTTGAAGCGGGGTTCTTTTTAGGCAATGCTTTTAAAGCCGCCAGCCCGGTATTAAAATTTCTAATGGGGCTTTTGATCGCCTTTACCGGGTCATTTTTCAGTTCGATCAGTTGCTGAACTGTTTTTAAGCGGTCGCGGAAAATAAACTCGCTTCTTTCGAGGGTACCGAAGATATTGGAGGCAGCCCTGAACTTGCTTCCCTTCACCTTTTCGAAGAGCAATGCCGGTCCGCCGGTTTCATGAACACGCAAATGGATGGCCGCCATTTCCAGGTATGGATCCACTTCCTCTTTAATGCGGATGAGATGGCCGTTTTTCTCCAGGTCGAGTAAACATTCTTCAAGCGTGCGGTAGGCCATGCGGTGAGTAATTGAATGCAAAGGTAATTCAGAAGATGCAAGATACAGGATACCGGATACCGGATAAAAAAACCCTTCCATCAGAAGGGTCAATCTTGTATCCGGTATCCGGTATCTATTTCTTCAAGTACATCACTTCCTTCACCAGTTTCACGGTTCTTGGAACATCGGGTAAATAGGCCGCCACCAGGTTGGGTGCATAGTGCATGGGTGCATCGGCAGAAGTAATGCGGCGGATGGGTGCATCCAGGTAATCGAATCCTTCTTTTTGGATGCGGTAACTGATCTCGGAAGAAACAGAAGCGAACGGCCATTGTTCTTCCACGATCACGAGGCGGTTTGTTTTTTTCACACTTTCCAGGATGGTGAACCAGTCGAGCGGACGAATCGTTGCCAGGTCAATTACTTCGGCTTCGATGCCTTCTTTGGCCAGTTCTTCCGCCGCAGCCAGGGCAATCTTCATCATTTTATTGAACGAAACGATGGTTACGTCCTTTCCCGGCCTTTTGATGAATGCCTTCCCGATCGGTAGCAGGTATTCCTCTTCAGGAACTTCACCTTTATCGCCATACATCACTTCGCTTTCCATAAACATCACCGGATCGTCGTCCCGGATGGCGCTTTTCAATAAACCTTTCGCATCGTATGGGTTGGAAACTGAAATAACTTTTAAGCCCGGGATGTTGGCATATAATGATTCAAAAGCTGTCGAGTGTTGGGCTCCCAACTGGCCGGCGCTTCCGTTTGCGCCGCGGAATACAATGGGACATCCAACCTGTCCGCCGCTCATTGCCAGCATTTTGGAAGCTGTATTTAAAATTTGATCTAAAGGCAATACGGCAAAGTTCCAGGTCATGAATTCAACAATGGGACGGAGCCCGTTTTGGGCGGCGCCCACAGCTATAGCTGCAAAACCCAGTTCTGCAATGGGGGTATCAATCACCCTTTTTTCGCCAAACTCATCCAGCATACCCTGGCTTACTTTGTAAGCGCCATTGTATTCGGCTACTTCCTCTCCCATCAAAAAAACCCGTTCATCTCTTCTCATTTCTTCCTGCATGGCTTCCCGGAGGGCTTCTCTAAAAGCTATTTGTCGCATTGCTATTGTTTGGTTTATAAGGTTGCAAATTTATCCCATCAGGGGCAGATGAACAAATCCGGTTAGCTGCTTTTAACGGCATGGATGAAATGCTGCAGTTTCTGTACATCCAGCTTACCGTTGGTACGAACACCGCTGCATATATCAACGGCATAGGGCTTTACCGTACCGATGGCTTCCTGAACATTGCCGGCATGCAGTCCCCCGGCAAGGAATACCGGAACATCCACGGCTTCCACCAGCTCACGACTGATGTTCCAGTTGTGCGTATTGCCCGTACCGCCCAGGGTTTTTATGGCGGCTTTGGGATTGCCGCTGTCGAGCAGGAGAGCATCCACATGCTGCTGTATATCCTGGGCTTGGCGGATGCTCTCGTTGCCGGTTACATGAATAACCTGTACCAGTTTCAGGTGCGGTAATGCGGCACGTATTTCATCATAGGTTCCTTCGGACAGTTCATCAACAATCTGCACCGTGTTGGTATGCACCCGGTTCACGTGTGCAATGATTTCTTTGGATGATTGCTCACTGGTAAGCAGGAAGGAGGCAATGGGCGGATGAATGGTTTTGGCGATGGATGCGATGAGCTCATCGTCTATCGGGCCGGGACCGCTGGGCATTCTTCCAACAAGACCTACTGCATCTGCTCCGTAACGGATAGCAAGCTTTGCTTCCTCGGGAGAACTGATGCAACATATCTTTATTCTGCAGTGCATAAAAAAGCCATCATTTTTTTGATGGCTGAAGTTATGAAAAACGGGATTCTAAATATTTTTTTCCAACAGCACTTTTACATTATGCGGCAGGTACTTAAAGATTTCCTCATTATCGCACACATACCGTTTCACCACCTGGAAACCATTTTTCTGATGCATTTTTATACTGGTCTGGTTTGTTTCAAAACACGACACCTGCATTACTGTGATAGACGAATTCAGGTCCTTTGCATAGGCCCGGTGCGCTTCCATAAGCCGGTCTGTGATCCGTTTACCGCGGTGTTCGTTATCTACATAACCGTATTCGATCTGGTAGGTACCGGCCGGGCGTTCTATCTGCAGCATTTCCCTGATCATTCCGAGTCTTTCCTGCGCCTTGATAATATTTTCCTTTGGAAAAACATAATTGACCAGGTTCGACTTAACCAGGTTGGAGGATAATCCATTGTTATATCCTTCGGGCCAGCCACCTACGGCGCCAACGGGCTTGCCCTGGTGCCAGGCTATGAAAAAACTGCTTACGGAGAATTCACACCCGTCTACCTCTTCCTTTAACATGGCAACGATCAATCCTTTCACAGCGTCTTCTGAAAGATCAAACAGGTTTGCCAGCCCCAGGTTATTGGTAAAGCTTTTTTCTGCCCCGATTATTACATCGGCCAGAAATTCCACATCATTTACGGTGGCTTTTTTTATAAGGTAATCTGTATCAGTGTTACTCATATACTGAATTTAATAAAAAAATCACCGTGCATAAATGACGGCTCTTTCTGGCAATAATATTTAATTGGGGGAATGGTTTGAAATAGCTGGATCCTGTAAGCAGATCTTCAAAAATACCTGGTTGAAAACCTGCCCCTAAATTAATATTTAATTTCAGAAAACAGAAAGTATCTAAAGATTATTTTCTTCGGGCCCTGTGTTTTCCCGGTAATGGTTTACTAAAAGCTCTTTTCAAGCAGTACTTTCACGTTGAAAGGAAGGTATTTCAGGATTTCTTCGTTATCGCAAACATATCTTTTCATGCGAACGTACCCGTTTCTTTCATGTGCTTTGATAATGGATTCATTATTTTCAAAGCAGGATAACTGCGCCCGGCATACATTCGGGTCCAGTTCCTTGGCATAGGCCAGGTGCACATCCATCAGTTGCTGGGTAATGCGTTTGCCACGGTGGTCATTGTCCACGTACACATATTCCAGCTGGTATGTACCCATGGGCCGTTCAATGTGCAGCATTTCTTTGATCATCTCCATCTTAGCCTGCGCTTTGATCACACTTTCTTTGGGGAACACGTAGGCGATGAGGTTCGACTTGAGCAGGTTGGATGACATGCCGTCGTAATAGCCTTCCACCCAGCCACCGAGGGCTCCCACGGGTTTATCGCCGTACCAGGCAATGAAGAAGCTGCTCACCGAAAAATCGCAGCCATCCACTTCCTCTTCCAGCATCTTAATGATGAGCTGTTTTACTTCTTCTTCTGACAGTTCAAAAAAATTGGCGAGGCCGAGGTTATCGGTCAGACTTTTTTCGGCACCAATGATCACATCGGCGATGAAGTCAACATCATTAAGGGTTGCTTTTTTGATTACGTACTCTGATGACATGTTTGTTTATATTTCCTTTACTGAATATTCTCAATCACCATGGCGCTGGCTCCTCCTCCTCCGTGACAGATGCCTGCAGCGCCGTATTTTGCCTTGTTCTGTTTCAGCACATTGATCAGTGTTACCACAATCCTGGCCCCGCTGCATCCCAGTGGATGGCCGAGTGAAACGGCGCCTCCATTCACATTAACCTTGGCCGGATCCAGTTTCATCCGGCGGCTGTTTTCAATACCCACCACCGAAAACGCTTCATTCAGTTCCCAGTACTGGATATCGTCCATTTTAAGGCCTGCTTTGGCAACCGCTTTCGGAACGGCCAATGCCGGCGCCGTGGTAAACCATACCGGCTCCTGAGTGGCGTCGGCGTAAGATAATATTTTTGCAATGGGTTTCAAACCCAGTTCTGTAGCTTTTTCTTTGCTCATCAGCACCAGGGCCACAGCTCCGTCATTCATGGTGGATGCATTGGCTGCCGTTACGGTTCCGTCTTTCTGGAAAGCACCTTTCAGGGAAGCAATTTTATCAAACTTCACTTTATAAGGTTCTTCATCCTTTGCTACTACAACGGGATCGCCTTTTTTCTGTGGAATTTCCACCGGCACAATCTCAGCGTCAAATTTTCCGGCTTCGATGGCCGCCTGGCTTCGTTTATAACTTTCAATGGCAAATGCATCCTGGTCTTCCCGGCTGATGCCGCAGGTGGACGCACACAACTCGGCTGCATTACCCATTGCCTTGCCATCATAAGCATCCGTGAGCCCGTCTTTTGCGAGGCCATCTATAAACTGAACATTTCCATATTTATTGCCCCAGCGTAAACTATCGGAATAAAAAGGCGCATTGCTCATACTTTCCATGCCGCCTGCAATCACCACATCGGCATCTCCCAGCCGGATGCTTTGTGCACCCTGGGCAAGGGCTTTCATGGCACTGGCGCACACTTTATTCACGGTGGTGCTGTTCACGGTATCAGACAAACCGGCAAAACGAGCTGCCTGGTGCGCAGGCGCCTGTCCCAGGTTCGCCTGTACCACCGAACCCATCAGTACCTCCTCCACCATAGTTGGGTCAACCCCTGCTTTTTTCAGTGCACCTTTGATGGCGATGGCTCCCAGCTGGGTGGCGCTAAGATCTTTCAAAGAGCCTCCAAAGCTTCCGATTGGGGTACGAACGGCTGAAATGATATACACTTCTCTCATATAGCTTGACATTTAGATTGCAAATATACGCAATAGGCGCTTAGGCGATGACGCTCCCGTCATGGATGCCGGTGGTGGAAGCTACTGTTCATATTTCCTGCTTGCAAATGACAATTCTTGTTTGTAGATTAACTGCCCCATTGAATTACTGTTTTATTTTTTCAAACCAAACTTCCAAAAAAATGAACAAGAACGAAACAGGAATTTCACCCCGCCGTAAATTCCTGGGAACTATTGCTACCGGAGCTGCCGCACTCGGACTTTCCACTTTGGGCGCTCCTTCTACTGCCCATGCAGGTATGCTTTCATCTTTTGATCATGAAACGGGTAAACCCGGCGACCCCGACGAATGGTTTAACCAGGTAAAAGGAAAGCACCGGATGGTGTTTGATGTGGTGGAACCGAAACAGGGGCATGAATCCATACTTCCCTTTGCCTGGCCAAAGGTTTTTTTACTCACCAATGCCGCCACGGGTACACCCGAAAAAGATAATTCGGCGGTGGTGATACTCCGTCACAATGCCATCCCTTATGCCATGGAGGACCGGCTTTGGGCCAAATATAAATTCGGGGAGTTCTTCAATATTAAAGACGATACCACCGACGCCCCCTCCGTTCGCAATCGCTTCTGGAAACCAAACCCCGGCTACAGTGTGCCGGGTGTGGGTCCGGTCCCCATCGGCATCAATGAACTGCAGGAAAGCGGCGTGATGTTCTGCGTATGCAGCATGGCCATCAACGTAATCAGCGCCGTGGTGGCCGGCAGCATGAAGATGAAACATGAGGACGTAAAAAACGACTGGATTTCCGGCATACTCCCCGGCATCCAGCAGGTACCCTCTGGCTTGTGGGCCGTGGGCAGGGCGCAGGAACACAAGTGCGCCTATGTGCATGTGTAAACAGAGACCATCATACATACACAAATGAGAAATGGCCGCTGAATCAGCGGCCATTCTTTTTGCCGGTTTCCATCACCACGCTTCCTCTGAAACAGGTTTACCATCTTTCGTAACGACGTACAGGATACAGGAACCGGTTCCTGCGGTCGGTGAATTTATCCATCACAGCGTTTACTTCACAGTTGCGTTGTTCCTGCAAAAAGCTGATCTGGCGTTTCTTTTCCCTCCAGCTCATGAAGTACTTATTCTGCACTGCCTGTATTTTATAGTCGTAGTTGCGGTTGATCTGGGCAATCTGCATGTCTTTCTCCCGGTCTGAGAAGTAATAACCACCCCGGCGATTGTCGTGCTTATCGTATTTATCATACCTGCCGTACTGGTCTTTTCCGTCGCGGTCGTAACCGTCGTTGCCGCGGCTGGCCCAGTCGCCACCTTTGTTATCGTTTTGCGCAAAGGCAGTGCTGATGGTAAATACGGAAATCAAAATGGTAAAAATCTTTTTCATAGTTGTAATTTTTAAGTTGTTATCAATGACTATAAGATGGATTCTTACCTGTCCTGTTTACAAAGGGGTTGTTAAGGGATATTAATCGGTCGTTAACTGGAATTAAACCACTTATAAAAAAACAGTTTGCTGTTCCCGTATTTTAAGTAGCTTAGGTTTTAAAATAAAAAATCAACGGCATGAAACAGTTTCTCTCCGCACTCACACTTATTACTTTGATTGTTATTGCATCCTGCGCAAAAAAAACAGCGCCGGCCACCAGTGCTGCTGAACCACCCAAAGCAAAAGCCACTTCGTTCACAGCAGAAGTATCGCCGTTGCTGCAGGCCAAATGCACTCCCTGTCACTTCCCTTCCAAGGGTGGTAACAAAGCCAATTTTGAAACCTATGCAACCGCCTCAAAATTCGGAGCTGCCATGTTAGAGCGTGTACAAAAGAACCCGGGCGAACGGGGATTCATGCCCATGCGTAATCCAAAACTTTCAGATACTGAAATCGCCACCCTGAAGAAATGGGTGGAAGGCGGCATGGCAGAGAATTAATGGCGGTATTACACTGATTTTATTCTTGGATCAACAACCCGGTACAACACATCGGCCAGCAGGTTGATGAGGATGAATATGCATGCACTGAGCAATACGGAACCCATCACCACGGGATAATCCAGTTTCTCCAGTGCATCCACGGTTATTTTACCGATTCCCTTCCAGCCAAAAATGTATTCGATGAAGAAAGCACCGGCCAGCAGTTCGGCAAACCAGCCGGTTACCGCGGTGATCACCGGGTTAAGTGCGTTACGTAAAGCATGGCGGAAGATGATGTCTCGATGGGATAATCCTTTTGCATACGCCGTGCGGATATAATCCTGGCTCAATACATCCAGCATGGAGCTGCGAGTAAGCTGGGTAATGATGGCGAGTGGACGGATGCCCAGCGTAAAGGCAGGCAGCACAAGGTTTTTTAACACAAGGTACTTTTCACCGGTCACCTGGTCTATTTCGTACCAACTGCCGGTTAAATTAAGACCGGTGTATGCGTGCAGCACCACACCGAAAACAAAGGCAATGATGATGGCCATGAAAAAAGAAGGAGCAGAAATGCCGGCGATGCTGGAAAAAACCGCAGTGCTATCCATCCAGGTTCCTTTTTTAACGGCAGCCAGCATACCCAGTAATATTCCGATGATGCTGGCAAAAAGCATGGCCGTAAATGCCAGGATCAGTGTTCCGGGCAATGCTTCCAGTAATACAGCACCTACTTCTTTCTTCGTTTGATAACTTTTACGCAGGTAAGGAATTTTTATTCCCACTTTTGTATCCCCACCAACAAAGAACCCTTTCAGCTCTTTCTTATTGATGTCGGCCCGGCTGTGAACACAAAGGGGGGAAACATCATTGAGGTAAAGTATAAACTGTTTCCATTTTGGCTGATCGAGGTACAGGTCGCTTCGGATATTGTCTATTGTTTTTTTATCCCCGGTCTGGCCAACGATCATTCTTGCCGGATCGCCAAAACCCTGGAACATGATAAAAACAAGCACCACCACTCCCAGCAGGACCAGCACCGAATAGAACAGTTTTTTTAACAGGTACATCATCTGAGAATACCTTAATCAGTTTAATACATCCCCCATCGATCGGAATCTACCGATGGCGTAGTTCTTTTTAAAATCCGGCCAGCCCCATTTATTCAGCACCACCGGTCCTTTCATAAGATACAGGGCCGGATTGGTACGGGCGGCTGTTTTTATGGACGTACCATCACAGCTCAGGATCGGAACATTCACCGAATCCCGGCCACGGTTGAACAGACGGTCCATTTCTTTTGGCTGGGCCGTTACTATATAATGCGGAATGTTCCTGTTCCGCCGCATCATGTATGTTATAGCAGCACCCCATTCCTCATCACCCGGGTATTCTTTCATAAACAACAGGTAATATTCATCCGGGGTGCTCAGCAAAGCTTCGGTTGTGTCGTTTCCGCTTTGCGTGGTCAACGAAAAGTCATTGATAAGCGGAATATTATTTTCCCCTTTCTGAACCAGTTCCTGTTTTCTTTCCACGAATTCCCAGCTGCTGTCGGGCAATGCACTTACGGTGAACTCTTTTGACAGCCCGTTCTTTTTATAAACAAACACGTATTCGTATTTGTCCGGTATGGCACCTTTCGGCATTTTGCGCAACTCCAGGATATTATTTCCTTTTTTAAACGGAAGGCAGTCAACAATGGGCAGGTAACGAAGTACATACCATTGTAACCCCAAAACGGCAGCCAGGGACAATAATACAAGGAACAAATTGATGCCTTTTGAAAATAATGGTATGATGTATTTCCGGTTAAGCAGGATCAGCAGCACCAGCACCAGCAGGATAATATCTTTGGTAAATGTTTGTACCGGTGTTAGCGGGATGCAATCGCCGAAACAGCCACAGGCCCTGATCTTTCCGCTGAACAGTACATATGCGGTGAGAAAAGTAAAGAAAAGTGTGAGCAGTAATAACAGCCAGGAGATGAAGCGGGTACTCCATCCCACCAGTAATGCAATTCCCAATACCACTTCCAGGGCAATCATGAGCACAGAAAAAAGCAGGGCATGGTCGTACAAACTTTCCATCAGGTTTTTCAAATACCCGGCAGCCGCCCATACTTCAAAAAATTCCTGCATTTTGTATGCCAGTCCCAGCGGATCAATGGCTTTCACCAGGCCGGAAAAAACAAACAAAAAACCTACCAGCACCCTGGCCGCATTAACAACGTATTTCATGAAATAGTTTTCTGGTTACAAACAGCAGATCAACCCGGGTGCACTTCCTCTTCAATCAATATCAGTCCGAATACCGCATAGTTGATGATGTCGTAAAAATTGGCGTCAATGCCTTCGCTGATGAGGGTCTTTCCTTCGTTGGCAAGGATCTGTTTGATGCGCAGGATCTTGGCCAGTATCAGGTCTACAAAACTTTCCTGGCTCATCTCCCGCCAGGCTTCGCCGTAATCGTGGTTTTTGTCCTGCATCAGTTTTTTGGCCATGCCGATCTTTTCATTGTACAGTTTTTCAACGGCAGCAACCGGAAGTTCTTCCTGGCCGTCGCCTGCATTATCCAGCTGGATGAGCCCGATAATGCCATAGTTGAGGATGCCTTTGAATTCGCTGATCACGTCATCCCCGATCTTCTGAACGCCGGTTTCCTGTATGGTACGTATGCGCTTTGCCTTTATGTAAATCTGATCGGCCACCGAAATGGTGCGGTATACCCGCCAGGAGGTTCCGTAATCTTTTGTCTTTTTCAGGAATACCTCCCTGCATGAGTCAACGGCCTTGTCGTATTGTTCGTTCGTGTTCATTAATCGGTTGGTTGTAACTTCGTGTGATTGTAACTCAAAAATAACTGAAAATACGGATGTACAGCATAAACTGCCGGGGAACACTGTTGAGCATGGACGCACCGCTGGTGATGGGCATCATCAATGCCACACCTGATTCTTTTTATGAAGGACACCTGGATGCAGGAACGGATGCCATTGTTCGGATAGCCGGAAAGATGATGAGCGAAGGCGCTGACATACTGGATGTGGGCGGGTTAAGTACAAGGCCCGGAAGCAAACCGGTTGCGGTGGAGGAAGAAACAGCCCGGGTGGTTCCGGTTATCAAGGGTATTCTTGAAAAATACCCTGCGGCCATTCTTTCCGTGGATACCTATCACAGCGCAGTAGCCGAAGCGGCACTGCAGGCAGGCGCTGTTATTGTAAACGACATCAGTGGCGGCGAACTGGACAGTAACATGCTGGCAACCGTTGCCCGCTGGCAGGTACCGTATATCTGTATGCACATGAAAGGAACACCGGCCACCATGCAGCAGGATCCACAGTATGAGGATGTGGTGAAGGAAGTGCTTGATTATTTTATTACAAAAACGGAAGCCTGCCGCAGGCACGGCATCAAAGATGTAATAATTGATCCTGGTTTTGGTTTCGGCAAAACCATTCAGCACAATTTCCGGTTATTGGAGCAGCTGGAAGTATTTTCCATACTGAATATGCCCTTGCTGGCCGGACTATCGAGAAAAAGCAGTATTTATAAAACACTGGGTGTTTCGGCAGCCGAAGCACTCAACGGCACTTCGGTGTTAAACACCATCGCGTTGATGCATGGCGCTTCCATCCTGCGGGTGCACGACGTAAAGGAAGCGAAGGAAGCCGTTACGCTTTTTACGGCGTATAAAAAAGCGGCCCGGTAAACCGGGCCGCAAAAAAAAAATCCTGCAGGCAAATATTATTTATTAGTTGCTTTCTGAACGCTGTCGACTTTATTCCTTTCAGCTTCCTGTGCTTTCTGCATTGCTTCTTCCTGCAATTTCATCATTTTGGCATTATATGCTTCTTCGCCCAATGCTTCTTTCACTTCAATGTCAAAAACGAGGATTGCATTCGGTTTGATGCGGTCGCCGCTGCCGCTGGCGCCGTAACCGAGTGAAGAAGGAATATAAACGGTTACTTTGGAGCCCTGCTTCATCTGCAGCAGTGCATCGTACCAGCCGGGGATCACACCTTCGGGTGAACCGATGGCCCAGATTTTCACATCGTAAGGAGCCACATGCCCGAATTTAGGATCAACGTTCGAATCAAACACGATGGCGCTGTCGAGTGTTTTCCCGGTGTAGTTAACCGTGGCAACGGTATTATAATTGATGAAGTCGCCGGTACCTTCTGTTTGCACTGCAATATAAGTTCCCAGTTTGGTCTTTTCGGCCTTGATGTTGTTGGCGGCGAGGTAGGCAGCAATGATCTTGTCGTCTTTTGCAAGCTGATCTTTTTCTTTTAAGACCGCTGTCTGCATTTCTTCCCATTGTTTTTTAAACATCTTAGGTTTCAATACCCGCTTTTCTGCATTGTTGGCGCTGTCGGCCTGCTCTCTTGTTTTGAAGATATTTACCAGTTTCACATAGGTGTACATGTATTTGCCCTTTTTCATGAACGGGGGCATCTGGTCGCCCACTCTTTTCATCAGCGTATCGGTCAGCAGGCGGATCACCAGGCTGTCGCCGATGCGCAGGTTACGCATTACATTAAAATATTCGAGGGGTGTATTGATGGAATCGAATACCTGTATGCGGGGCATAAATTCGTGGCTGTCGTACAACACGGTGTCTTTTGAACCGCTGTAGGTTTGTTTGATGTGGAGCTGGATGTAATCGCCGTAGTTAATTTTATTCCCGCTGCCGTTGGCAATGATCTTATACTCCAGGCCTTTGTCGCCTTTTTTAAACCCGCCCTTGCAGGCCGCCAGTGCCAGAACACAAATAGCCAGATAAAAGAATTGTTTCATGGTGTTTTATTGTTTTAAAATTTATAACTGCTTAACTGGTCCGCATTCTCCTTCATGGCGGACTTGAATTTGATCACCACTTCTTCCAGCGGTTCTTTATTGAACCCGCCGGCTGCATTAAAATGACCGCCACCATTGAAATACTTCCGGGCAAACGTGTTTACATCAAAACCTCCCTTGCTGCGGAATGAACTTTTCCGTTCTTCGCCCCGGTCGATGATGATGGCCGCCAGCCGGATGCCCTGGATGCTAAGGGGGTAGTTCACCAACCCTTCGGTATCCCCTGTTTTAATGTTGTATTTCACCAGGTCGGCCTGGGGTATGGCGATGAGGGCGGTGTTGTATTCATAAAAGATCTCCATCCGGTTCAGCAGCACATGGCCGATGAAACGGAAACGGTTCTCTAAAAAATTATCAAAAAGTTCTTCATGCACCCGGCTGTGCCGCAATCCCTTTTCTTTCAGGTCGGCCACCATGCGGTGCACACTGGCTGTAGTGGAAGGAAAACGGAACGAACCGGTATCGGTCATCACGCCGGCATACAAACATTCAGCCAGCATTTCATTGATCTTTTCGTCCTGCCCGGTACCCTTGATAAAGTCGTACACCATTTCGGCGGTGGAACTTTTACCCGTATCGCTGTTGCCATAGGCAAACACCTCCACCTGTGGTTCCTGGTGGTGATCAATCAGGATGCGTTCGGCTTTTGCAGCAGCCAGTTTTGCCTCCATCCGCTTGGTACGGCTCAGCACATTAAAATCAAGGCAGAAAATCCAGTCGGCGGCATCAATCGCGGCATTGGCTTTGGCTTCCGACGCTTCGTAATCCAGCACCTTTTTGCAATCCGGCATCCAGTTCAGGAAGGAGGCCCAGTTGGTGGGCGAAATTACGGTTACGGTGTGCCCGAACTGAACCAGGAAATGATACAATGCCAGCGATGAACCCATGGCATCGGCATCGGGTTTCTGGTGCATGGTAATCACCACATTCCGGGGCTGCGACAATTGACTGTTTAAATACTGTAATGGCTGCATAGAGCGGCGCAAAAGTAATTGAAAGTTTTGAGTTTGTGGTTTGTAGTTTATGGTTTGTGGTTTTATAACAGTTTTCTGACTAAAATTCACCAAAAAACTTCAAGCCTCAAACCTCAAACGACCTATCTTTGCGGCTCAAAAAACATCATAATGAGCAACAGAACATTTACCATGATCAAACCCGATGCAACAGGCAAGGGAAATACAGGCGCCATCTTATCCATGATCAATGCTGCCGGTTTCCGCATTGTTGCTATGAAAATGACCAAACTGAGCAAGGAAAAAGCCGGGGAATTTTATGCCGTACACGCCGCCAGGCCTTTTTATGGCGAACTGGTTGAATTTATGAGCAGCGGCCCGATCACCGCCGCCATCCTGGAAAAAGACAATGCCGTGGAAGACTTCCGCAAACTGATAGGCTCCACCAATCCAGCCGAAGCTGCCGAAGGAACCATCCGTAAATTATATGCTGCATCCATCGGCGAAAATGCTGTTCATGGAAGCGACAGTAACGAGAATGCAAAAATTGAAGGAGATTTCTTCTTCAGCAAACTGGAACAATTCTGATCAATACATACCTGATTAAAAAAGCCCCTGCAATCCAGGGGCTTTTTCGTTAAATCAAGCACAAACAAACATGATTTAGGGTTTGGGGGTAAAAGCAGTTGAGTTTTCAGGGATTGCCTGCCTTTTTAACGCCGGCAACCGGTCAATATTGCATGAAAATCCTTCAAAAGCCCTGTTTATGCGGCAAATAAGGTCCGCCGGGGCAATAATCCCTTAAAAGGAATGTTGTAGATTTGAACCCTCTACAACGAAGCTTCTTTATGAAAAATATCAAACTGATTGAAGTACCCTCCGAAATAGGTGCTGGCACCCGTGGCGCCAGTTTAGGCATCGATGCCATCAAGATTGCCGCCCTCGACTTTATGAGTAATTTCTTTGTTCACTTCCCTTCCGAAAAAATTGAGGTGGAGAACAGGATCCTGTTCGAACCCATCCAGTCGCCCTATGCCAAACGGATGCAGGGCGTACTTACCATGTATGAACGGGTGAGCAAGGCGGTATGCGATTCCATCAAAGGGCATTTTTTTCCCGTGGTGATCAGCGGCGACCACAGCATTGCCGGCGGAACCATGGCCGGTATTAAAATGGCGAAACCCAAAAGCAAACTCGGTGTAATATGGATTGATGCCCATGCCGACCTGCATACCCCCTATACTACCCCATCGGGCAATATGCATGGCATGCCCCTGGCTGCCTCCATCGGGGAAGACAACCAGGAAAGCAAAGTGCATGAACTGGATGAAAAAACCGCACGCCAATGGGAACAACTGAAGAACATGGGAAAGACCGGCCAGAAAGTATTGCCGGAAGACGTGGTGTTTATTTCCCTGCGTGATTTTGAAAAAGAGGAAAAACACCTGATCGAAAAACACGGCATGAAAGTGATCACCACTTCAGAAGTACGGCGTACCGGTGCCGAGAATGTTTGCCGGAAAGTATTGCGCTACTTAAGCGACTGCACCGATATTTATGTGAGTTTTGATGTGGACAGCCTGGATGCCTCCATCTCCCGGGGAACCGGCACCCCCGTAAGCAACGGGTTGAAGGAACGGGAAGTGGAAGACCTCATCAGTAAATTTATGCAGAACCGGAAGATCTGCTGCTTCGAGATCACGGAAGTAAATCCCACCCTCGATAAAGAGAACCTGATGGCAGAAATTGCATTCAACATCCTGCAGCGGAGTGTGAATGTGCTGATGATGAACTAATTCCTTTTCTGAACCACATAGAAACATAGAACACAACAGAAAGCTATGTTTCCTATGTGCCTGTGTGGTTCTATTATTCAATATTGTTTATGATTCGGATTTTTTTCTTGTTTATCACTCTTTTTATTTCGCAAACAATCATTGCCCAAAAGGATTTTTATACCCAGCGTATAAAAGCCTATCAGAAAAAATACGTGGACTCCCACGAAGTGGTAGGGAAAACCGATAAAAAATATTTCCGCTTTTTTCCTGTCAATAAACAATATGATGTAACCTGCCGGTTTGAAAAGATAACCGACACGGTTGGTTTTACCATGAAAACATCGGCCGGAACCCAAAAGCATTATTTCAAATACGGCAAACTGAATTTTTCCGTTTCCGGAACGGCCTGCTCGCTATTTGTGTACCAGAGCCAGGACCTGATGAAAACCGAACGATACAAGGACTATCTTTTTGTCCCCTTCACTGATCTTACTACCGGTGATGAGAGTTATGGCAGCGGGCGTTACCTGGAATTTTACATCCAGGACATCCGCAACAACACACTGGAACTCGATTTCAACAAGGCGTACAACCCCTATTGTGCTTACTCAGCCGGGTACAAATGCCCCATCCCGCCCCGCGAAAATTTCCTGAACGTTCCCATTAAAGCCGGTGAAAAGAATTTTGCCAAACCTCATTGATATGCAGGCAAACACCCACCAGTTACTGATGATCCGGCCGGTGAATTTCGGCTTCAATGCCGAAACTGCCCGTAACAATACTTTCCAGAAAAACATCAAAGACGATGTACAGCAACAGGCATTGGCAGAGTTTGACCGTTTTGTAACCAAACTCCGGGAGAACCAGGTGGAGGTACTGGTTGTGAACGACACGCCGGATCCTTTCACGCCTGATTCCATATTCCCCAATAACTGGATATCTTTTCACGAAGACGGAAGAATCATCCTCTACCCCATGTTTGCACCCAACCGCAGAAAGGAAAGAAAAGAAACCGTACTTGAAGCGGTTAGAAAACATTTTCACGTTTCAGCCATCCTTGACCTGGGCAGATATGAATCCGGTGATCTTTTCCTGGAAGGAACGGGCAGCATGGTGCTCGACAGGGAGCATAAAATTGCCTACGCCTGCCGCTCGCCCCGTACGCACGAAGAAGTATTGAATGAATACTGCCGGCTTACAGGTTATACTGCAGTCACATTCACATCTGTTGATAAAGGACGAAACCCGGTCTACCATACCAATGTGATGATGTGCATCGGGAAAACCTATGCGGTAATTTGTCTTGAATCAATTCCTTATCCGGCAGAAAGAAAAAAACTTATTGACTCCCTGCTGGCCACAAACAAAGAAATCATTGATATCTCTTTTACCCAGCTGGATCATTTTGCAGGCAATATGCTGCAGGTGAAAAATGTGACGGGCGAATTGTTGCTTGTAATGTCATCACAGGCGTACGCCTCGTTGACAACGGCACAGGTGGACAAACTCCAAAAGCATAACCGTATCATTCATTCTCCGTTGGATACGATTGAAACCGCCGGGGGCGGAAGTGCCCGCTGCATGATGGCAGAAGTGTTCCTGGAAAAGAACTGATGCCTGAACCGGGAAACTGATGGCAGCAGGAAAGCCGGGCGGCAAAAAAAACTTTATTATCTTGCCATTGACAAATTATTTTTATGAGCGACTATAACCGTATCGTACTGGATGAACTTTTTTTTGAAGCCGATAACCTGATCAAGGAAAAGCGGTTCACCGAAGCCATCCAGAAACTGGAAGCCATCCTCACCGACGACCCGATGTATGGCAAGGCCTACAATCACCTGGGCTGGATCTATGAAACGCAGTACCGGGATTACATCAAATCGGAGGAACTGTACCGAAAGTGCATTGCCATCAGCCCGCAGTACACCGCCGCCTACGGCAATCTTTCCATTACCCTTTCCACCCTCAATAAATTTGATGACCAGGAACTGTTGCTGAACCAGGCATTAGTGGTGCCGGGTATCGACAAGCCGATGATCTTAAATGAATTCGGAATCCTGTACGAAATGAAAGGAGATTTCGACAAAGCCATTGAATACTACAAGAAAGCCATCATCGCTTCATTGAATGATGCCAATATCGATATCTATTCCAAATCGGTGGAACGTTGCAAGAAGAAAAAGGAAATGATGAAGATGTGACCCGGTATAAAAAATATCTGCTACACATTACTTCGCTTATACTTGCTGCCCGGTTATTTCGATCGTAGATGGCTTCGGCCCATCATCATAGACATCCTTACCGAAAGCATCAGGAAACACATTTCATTCAGCCGGTACCGCAGTTCATACATGGTTCATATAGAAAACACCATTGGCTTGATAGTTTTGTCTCCGTTTCAAAACGATCAAACTAAAAGCCATGAAAAAGTATTTATTCGGTGCCGCCGTCTCTGCATGCATATTGCTCGGCACGGTCGCTAAAGCCCAAAACAGCAGCTTCACCCAATCCATCAAAGGAACAGTAATTGACGCTGAATCGAAGAAACCCCTGCCTAATGCAACGGTTACCATCAACAGTTTCTCCAAAGGAGTGATCACAGATTCACTGGGAAATTTCACCATCATCAACATTCCTGTCGGCAGGCAAACACTGCACGTCAGCCTGATGGGTTATGATAGCAAAGAAGTTCCGGAGATATTGCTCAGTTCCGGGAAAGAAGCATTCCTCAGCGTTTCATTAACAGAAAAGATCAAAGTGCTGGATGAAGTAAAAGTGTCTACCCGCAGGAATAAACTGAAAGCCACCAATGAGTTTGCCACTGTAAGTGCCCGTGCATTTTCAGTTGAGGATACCAAACGCTATGCTGCTTCCGTTTCTGACCCGGGAAGGATGGCACAAAATTTTGCCGGCGTAAGCAATAATGGAGATATGGATAATTCCATCGTGGTACGGGGCAACTCGCCCAAAGGAGTGCTGTGGCGTTTAGAAGGTATCGAAATACCAAGCCCCAACCACTTTGGTGGATTAGGATCATCCGGTGGTGCCATCAGTATGCTCAGCAGCAGCATGATCGGAAACAGCGATTTTTATACGGGTGCCTTCCCGGCCGAGTTCGGCAATGCGCTATCCGGTGCATTTGACCTAAACTTCCGGAATGGCAACAAGGATAAGATGGAAAGGATGTTATCCATAGGCGCATTGGGGATCGAAGCTTCCGCAGAAGGACCTCTTTCAAAAAGACACAAAGCCTCTTACCTTTTCAATTACCGCTATTCCACCCTGGCTTTGCTGAAGAATTTCCTTAACCTGGATGAAGGAGTTATTCCGGAATACCAGGACCTCTCCGTCAAATTGAATTTCCCAACACGGAAGGCCGGCACTTTTTCTTTATTTGGCATCGGCGGCACCAATGCGGCAGAACGTGATATAGAAAAAGATAAAACAAAGTGGAATGAAGACAATGAAAATGTGAATTACAAAGCCAAAGGTAAACTCGGAGTCATCGGTTTTTCGCACCAGTATTTCCTTACAACTGATTCATACCTGAAAACAATCATCAGTGTAACCGGCGACCGGTATACTGCGGGCGTTGACACACTTAACCCGGCAAATGAGTATTCAAGAGTCGACATTACAAGAACGAAATTCATTAACTCGGCTTACCGGGCAAGCATTTTGTATAACAATAAGGTCAGCACCAAACACGTATTTCGTGCAGGAATTATTGCAAGCAGGCTTGCATTTAATTACAGCAGTGAATATTTCGACGAACCGGATGGTGTGTGGAAGAATTTCATCAAGGGCAAAGGAAATGCCATGTATTACCAGGCCTATGCTCAATGGAAGTGGCGGCTGAACAATAAATGGACCGTGAACACCGGGCTGCATGCCTCACTTTTTGACCTGAATGACAGCAAGAGCCTGGAACCACGTGCGTCGGTAGCCTACCAATTCAAGCCCGGAGAATCGCTGACCGTTTCCGCAGGGCTGCACAGCAAGCCTGAACACCTGTCCACATATTATTTCAAGAATACAGAATTGTCTGCAGGAATAAGCGATATCAATAAATCACTGGATCTCGTCAGAGCCGCTCACTTCGTTCTTGCCTATGAGCGGATCATCTTCCGGAATATCCGGGTAAAAGCAGAAGCCTATTACCAGCACCTTTATAAAATCCCGGTTGAAAAAGACAGGGAAAGTTATTTCTCTATGCTCAATGCCAGTGATGTTTACTCACTGATAAATGTGGATTCATCGCTGGTGAGCCGTGGCAAAGGAAAGAACTATGGTATCGACCTGAGCATGGAAAAACCATTTGCCAACAATTGGTATTTTCTTTTTTCTTCCTCTTTATTCCGGTCCACTTTCACAACATACAGTGGCAAGGAATTTAATACAAGGTATGCAAGAGATTACCAGTTCAACCTGGTAGCCGGCAAAGAATGGAAGCCGAAGAAGAACCAGCTGCTCGGGGTGAATGCAAAGATCCTTGCCAGCGGTTCTCTTCGTGATTCTCCCATCGACCTGGAAAAATCGAAGCAAAAAGGGGATGCGGTTTACGTAAAAGACCGGTACTACACTTTAAAGGGATCTCCTTATTACAGACTCGATATCGGTTTCTCTTACAAAATAAACAGTAAGAAGACCACACAAACGCTCATGTTTGATATCCAGAACATCACCAACCATAAGAACCTGTTCTATTCCTATTATGACCGTGACAGACAGAAAATGCGGAAGATGAACCAGACAGGCATATTCCCGACAGTAAGCTACCGGGTTGAATTTTAAGTTTGATATACAGAAAGATAAAACCGCCCGGAATCCGGACGGTTTCATTTAAAAGATCCAAATAAAAAACCGGGAGTTTCCTCCCGGCTACAAACTAAACATCAATCGCAAAAGCGGTGGTATATCTTATAACCCTACGGTCATTTTTTTCTGGCGTAATTTATTAAGGGATGGATCGAGTTCTATTCCGCGGTCGCACATCTGCTGCCCCCGCTGTACCTGACCTTTCTTAATAAAGCAGAGCCCTGCCTGGTAAATTGCCCTGCCATCGTTTTTATCGGCTTCCAGTAATTTCTGGCAGATGTCGAGTGATTTATCATACATCTTACTGTCGTAATAAGCCTGTGCCATATCCCGCAGGATGTCTTTATCGCCGGGGCGGCGTTCGTAGATCTCCAGCAGCATCTTTTCTCCTTTTTCGTATTCACCGCTGTACAGGTAGGCAAATCCCAGGTTCTCGTTAAAGTCGTTGCTTTGAACAAAGCCTTTTTCGGCGGCCTGGTTAAACGAAACCACGGCCTGCTTGAATTTATTGTTGTTATAATAAAGCAGTCCAAGTTCAAAAAACCAGCTGCTGTGGCTCTCATCCAGCTGAACGGCTTTTTCATAATAAATGATGGCTTTATCTTCAAGCCCCATTTCCATGTAATTGCGCCCGGTGGTGTAGGTAAGTTCTGCATCGCCGGGATTTTTTTCCAAAAGCGGCAACAGGTTTTTTTCAGCTTTCGGGTAATTCTCCAGCTGGTAATATGAAAGAGCAACAATGCGGTCGGCATTGGGACAGCTTTTGCATTTCTCTGCCAGCTCAATGGCCTTTTGAAAATGACGGTAGTTGTAATTCAGTTCCACCAGTTCTTTCAGGGCAGCATCATTAGCGGGGTCCAGTTCATAGGCCCGGGTGAAGTTCTGTTTGGCTTCATCAATACGCCGCATTTCGAGATTGGCATAGCCGTTCTCCATATAGGCAACAGTATAGGAAGGGTTGAGCTGGATGGCATCGCTGAAATACTTACTGGCCACCTGGTAGCGTTTGGCTTCCTTTTCTTCAATGCCTTTTTTGAAATAATAGCTGGAACTGTCCTGCGCCTGTGCAAATAAGGCAGCAGAAGGGAATACTAAAAGAATAGTAAGGATGCGTTTCATATGGTTTTGGGGCACAAATTTTATTCCGTTTTACCGGAATATTACCCCACCTAACGCCGGAAGGTGGAGGTTTATTTCGTAAATGCCCGCTTTTTTATCTACCAGTTTTACTTTTGGCGAGGGGTTGTATACTTTCCCGGTTCCCCAATAGCCTTTACTGTCGCTGTTGAATATCTCTTTCCAGGCGGCTTTCCCCTTTACCCTGAATTTCCAGTCATGACGCACCACGGGGGTCATATTCAGCACCACCAGGATATCGTCTTTCCGGTTTTTTGCCTTACGCATATAGGCTACCACCGATTCCTGGCGGTGATTGAGATCAACCCATTCAAAGCCCTTCGGGTCAAATTGGAGTTTATGAAGGGCCGGGCATTCTTGATACAAAAGGTTAAGATCTTTCACACATTCCTGCATCAGTTTATGGCAATCAAACTGAAGCAAAGGCCAGTCAAGTTCTGTTTTATAATTCCATTCCGAGGTTTGTGCAAATTCATTTCCCATGAACAGCAGTTTGGCCCCCGGGTGGGTGTACATATATGTATAAAGCAGGCGAAGGTTGGCAAATTTCTGCCATTCGTCGCCCGGCATTTTATAGATCATGGGGCTTTTTCCGTGCACCACTTCATCATGACTGAAGGGGAGCATGAAGTTCTCATCATAATAATACATCATGCTGAATGAAAACTTATTCTGGTGAAACTGTCTCATCAGCGGATCCATTTTAAAATAATCCAGCGTGTCGTGCATCCAGCCCATCATCCATTTCATTCCAAATCCAAGCCCTCCCTGCGTGGTGGGGTGCGATACCTGCGGCCAGTCGGATGCTTCTTCGGCGATGGTTTGAATATCCGGGAAATCACGATAAACTGTTTCATTGAATTGCTTAACGAACTCAATTGCCTCCAGGTTGCCATTACCTCCGAATTCGTTTGGTTCCCACTCCCCTTCTTTCCGTGAGTAATCCAGTCGCAAGATCGAATTCACCGCATCCACCCGCAATCCATCCACATGAAATTCATCCAGCCAGTAGCGGGCGCTGCTAACAAGAAATGACCGCACTTCAGAACGGCGGTAATTGAAAATATAACTGTTCCAGTCCTGGTGATAGCCTTTGCGCATATCGGCATACTCGTAAGTATGTGTTCCATCGAACATAAATAACCCATGTGCATCATACGGAAAATGCGAAGGCACCCAGTCGAGGATCACACCGATGTCTTGTTGATGAAACGCATTGATGAGCTGCTTGAATTCATCCGGGGTTCCAAAGCGGGACGTAGGAGAAAAATAACCGGTGCCCTGGTAACCCCAGCTTCCGTCAAAAGGAAATTCCATCACGGGCATCAGTTCCACGTGGGTAAATCCCATGTGCTTCACATACGGAACCAGGTGTTCGATGAGCTGGGCATATGTATTGAAACTTTCTTCATCCGTTGGCACCGGCCGCTGCCAGCTTCCCAGGTGCACTTCGTATACACTCCAGGGGGCCGTAAGGGCATTGTGTTTTTTTCTTTTTTTCATCCAGGCAGCATCGGTCCATTGGTATTCCGAATGCCAGCTGATGGATGAAGTGGCAGGACGCAATTCGGCATAACGGGCATACGGATCTGCTTTCATCAGTTCCACACCCTTGTAACCTTTTATAAAAAATTTATAGGCTTCTCCTTTTTGAATATGCGGAATAAACCCCTCCCAGATACCCGACTGGTCGAGCCGTACATAAAGCGGGTGCAGTTGTTTTTTCCAGCCATTAAAATCACCCACCACCGACACTTTTGTAGCATTGGGCGCCCAAACGGCAAAATAAAATCCTGCTGTATTCAATACCGTAACAGCATGGGCACCGAATTTCCGGTAGCCATTGTACAGCGTACCATTTTTAAAGTTAACAATGTCTTCGTCCGTAAAGAGAGAGTAATTCCACACCGGTTTTTGAGAGTCGATGAAATGTGCTTCTTCATATTTATGGGTAGACGGGGAAGGCGCCGGCGATGCCTGTTTGCGTGTGCGGTTAACCGGTTGTCGTTTAGTTGTTGCCATTGATGGAATTGAGTTCAGGAGCCTGCGTTAAAATATTGAAATTCGCTTTAACGTAAATTTAAGAATTGAGTTTTAGTTATTCTCAACAATTATATTGACCTTTAACTAAGAATTTAGTTTTAGATTCAAAACAGCCAATTAAAGTATATGCCTAAACTATCTGCCCTGTTGATAGCCATGTTGTTCTGTACACTTACCGGAACAGCACAAACCAACTCTCTTTCCGGCACCGTTGCCGATACCAGTCAAAACAAAGGAATTGCCAACGCTGTGGTACTACTGCTAACGCCGGTAGATTCCATCCTGTACAAATTTACCCGGACGGACAGCAAGGGTAACTATTCTTTTAAGAATGTGAAGCAGGGGAATTACATCGTTATGACAACGCACCCCTATTTCGCCGATTTTGTGGATACCCTTACCGTAAATGGCAACACCACGGGTATACCTACCATTGCGGTTACTTCCAAGAGCAAACTGCTGCAGGAAGTGATTGTAAAAAGCGGTAACCCCATCCGGGTGAAGGGAGATACCACTATTTACACAGCCGACAGCTTTAAAGTAAGCGCCAACGCCAACGTGGAAGAACTGTTGAAGAAATTACCGGGTATCCAGGTGGATAAGAGCGGTAAGATTACCGCCATGGGCGAACAGGTGACCAAAGTACTGGTTGATGGCGAAGAATTTTTCGGCGACGATCCCGGTATGGCTGTAAAAAACCTGCGAGCCGATGCGGTGAAAGAAGTACAGGTATTCGACAAAAAAAGTGAGCAGGCTGAGTTCACCGGTATTGACGACGGCAAAACGCAGAAAACGATTAACCTGAAGATGAAAGAGGACCGCAAAAAGGGTTATTTCGGCAAGTTTGATATTGCAGGCGGACTGCTCAATAAACCGCTCGACGACCGTTACAACGGCAATCTCCTGCTCAGTTCGTTCAAAGGAAAAAGAAAGATATCAGGCTTTTTATTGACCGGCAATACCGGGCAGGACGGGCTGAACTGGGAGGATGCAGAAAAATTCGGCAGCGAGAACGAGAATGTGAGCATGTCGATGGACGACAACGGAGATGTATCATTTACCTGGACCGGAGGCAGTTCTGATGATGAACCCTATGTGAACACGGAAAACGGTTTCATCCGGAACATCAATGCCGGTATCCAGTACAGCAATAAATGGAACGATAAACATACACTGAACCTCTCCCCGAAATACAACAACCAGATTTATAACAACGCCATGAAACGGTATGCACAATCGCAATATGGCGATTCGGTGCTGATCGACCAGTCGACCACCAGCACCTATGTAAACCGGTATAATTTTAAAACAAACGGCAGCTACGAAATAAAAATTGATTCAAACAACACCCTGAAACTGACTGCCCGCGCTAATTTCTACCATACCGAAAGCGAGGAAGACAAAGCCTCTACCAGCACCGGTGGCTTCGGAACACTCAAGAACTCGATGAACAGCAATGTACGGGTGAAGAACGACAAACAATCTTTATCGGCCAGTTTGATCTACAAGCACCGGTTCAAAAAACCAAGAAGAACCCTTTCGCTGAATACCGATTGGAACAGCCTGTCCACCGACGGATCAAATTTCCTCCGGTCGTTTAACCAGGTATACCTGAACGGGCTCCCCAGTTCCTCCCAGGATATCAACCAGCAGCGCATCAGTGATAAAAATACCCAGCGCATCTCTTCAAGGCTGGTATATACTGAACCACTGGCAGCAAAGTATGCACTGGAACTGGGCTATGAGCTGAGTTACAACTACGGCACCAATGACCAAACCACCTACACCTACTCACCTGCTTCGCAGAAATACGACCAGGAAGTGGATTCACTCACCAATGATTTCACCCAATCAATCACCATTCACAAACCATCAGCACGCATCAGCTACAGCGACAAGAAAATCAAATTCAACTTCGGCTCTGGGTTCGGGTTCACCCATTTCGACCTGGTGAACAACAGCCTGCAGAAAGATTATATCCGCAATTACACCAATTTTTTCCCGTCGGCCAGTTTCAACTATACGTACAAGAGCCAGCATAACCTGCGCATCAACTACAACGGAAGCACCAACCAGCCTTCCATCAACCAACTGCAGCCGCTGCGCAACAATACCGATTACTTTAACCAGTACATCGGTAATCCCGACCTGAAACCTTCGTTCACGAACTCATTCAACATTTCGCATAACAGTTACAATTTCCTGAAGGATATGTTTATGTACCAGTCGTTCAACATCCGGTTCACCAGCAATGCAATCACCAATAACCGTACGGTAGACCTGGATTCGGGCAAAACCGTAACCAAGCCCATCAACACCAACGGGAATTATTCGATGAGTATGTGGACTGGCATCGGCTTCAAGATCAAAAAAATCGATACCCGGGTGAATTTTGGGCCCAATTTCTGGTACAACCGTACAGCCGATGTATTCAACAGCCAGGTGAACTATTCCAAGAACCTCAACTTCGGGATGAACATGTGGGTGTCCAAATCAAAAGAAAAGAAATACGACCTCAGCCTGAATGATAATTTCACGTACAGTAACAGCAAAACTTCACTGAGCAAAAGCTCTGTCAACTATTTTGTCAATACGGTGCAGCTGAATGCAACGGTCTATTTCACCAAAAGTCTTTCCCTCAACTCCGATTATGAATTCTTCAGTCAGCAAAAAACCACTCAGCTGCCGGGCATCAGCCGGCATTTCTGGAATGCAAAGCTGCAGAAGACCTTCAAGAATGATGAATTCACTGCGTACTTCCTGGTGCGTGACCTCCTGAACCAGAATGTAGGCATCAACCGCAACTTCAGCAGCAATACCTTTACCGAAGTACAGAATGACCGGCTGAGAAGGTACTGGATGATCGGGTTTACCTGGAATTTCAAAAACGCAGGTGCGAAAGCATCCGGAAAATAATTAAAACCATGAAAGCAATGAACATGAAAAATATTCTGTTTGCCATTCTCCTTTCTGGAGCAGCATCAACGGTAAAAGCACAGCAGTTCATCGACAAAGCGGTGATCGAATACGAAGTAAAGACCAATGTTAAGAAGACCATGGGTAGCAGTTCCTGGGAAGAGATGATCAAAGATCAGATGCCCCAGTTTAAAACCGGGTATTACCTGTATACATTTGCCGATAATAAAAGCGTGTATAAGTTTGATCACTGGGCACCTTCCGCAAAAGTGCCCGAGTGGCTCCGGAGAAACGACGAAGACAATATCTGGTACTTCGACCACAGCAACAATAAATTTTCCATGCAAAAAAACGTTTTCGGTTCCAGCTTCATCACAGAAGATTCCATCCGTGCCATTGACTGGAAGATCAGCAACGAGAACCGGGTGATTGCCGGGTTCAACTGCCGCAAGGCGGAAGGAAAGATCAACGATAGTGTATACGTGTTTGCTTTTTATACCGATGAGATCACCATCTCCGGTGGTCCCTGCTCCATCAACGGGTTACCGGGCATGATACTTGGCCTTACCATTCCCCGTATGTATACTTCCTGGATAGCCACCAAGATATCGGTGAACGGCGTACCCGTTGCGACTATCAAACCCGTTACCGCCAAGAAACCTTATACAATGAACACCCTGTACGCTACCATTAAAGACCGTACAAAAGACTGGGTAAGGTCCGACGACCCCGATTCGAAAAAGTGGATGGAACAATTATTGTGGAATATTCTTCTGTAAGGATTAACCTCCCTAGATGGTAAACCCGTCGGGAAGGATGGCTCCTTTCTTGATCACCACGATGCCGTCTTTTACGGTAAACAAGGCATGATCACTGTCGGGCAGGTGAGCGCCGCCTGCAATGACCACATCATTCCCGATGCGGCAGTCTTTATCCACGATGGCATTCTTGATGTGGCAGCGTTCGCCGATACCGAGCTTGGGAATTCCTTTCTGAATGGAATATGCCATTTCCGGAATGGTCTCGTAATAATCACTTCCCATAATATAAGTGCTTTCTATCTCGGTGTCTTTCCCGATACGGGTCCGGATGCCGATTACACTATTGGATATTTTTGAACAGTGCAGGATGCATCCTTCGGCCAGTATGCTGCTTTCGATCATGGTGCCGGTCACTTTCATCGGCGGCAGCATGCGGGCACGGCTGAAGATGGCCTTGGTATTATCAAAAAGGTTGAACGGAGGAATCTCCATCGTAAGCGCCAGGTTGGCTTCGTAAAAAGAGTAAATATTACCAATGTCGGTCCAATACCCATCGTACTGGTAACTCAGTACTTTATATTTATCGATGGAAGACGGGATGATCTCCTTTCCGAAATCGGTGGCATCTTTTTTATCATTCAGCAACTGGTCGAACAGCAATTTTCGGTTGAAGATGTAGATACCCATGGAAGCAAGGTAATTGCGGCCAAGCACCTGCATGTCGTTGCCGGTATCGCTGGTCCAGTCGGGCAGCAATTCTTTGGCCGGTTTTTCAATGAAGGAGCTGATGTAGTTATCGGCATTGGTTTTCAGTATGCCGAATTCGGATGCTTCCCGTTCAGCAACAGGAATGGTGGCAATGCTGATATCGGCGCCCTTGCTGATGTGCGCTTCCAGCATATCGCCGAAATCCATCTGGTACAACTGGTCGCCACTGAGGATGAGCAGGTATTCAAATTCATTATTGCCGATGTGTTTGAGCGACTGGCGCACGGCATCGGCCGTTCCCTGGAACCAGCCCAGGCTGTCGGGTGTTTGTTCGGCGGCCAGTATGTCAACAAAACCGCTGCTGAATGCGCTGAACTGGTAGGTATTTTTTATGTGCTTATTGAGCGAAGCGGAATTGTACTGCGTTAACACAAACATGCGGTTGATGTTTGAGTTGATGCAGTTGGAAATGGGTATATCCACCAGGCGGTATTTACCGGCAATGGGTACGGCGGGTTTACTGCGGGTAGAGGTAAGCGGGTATAAACGACTGCCTGCACCACCGCCGAGGATAACGGCTACTACTGATTTGCTGATCATATGGGGACCTAAATTTGACGTATTGAGTTGTATAGATTAATGTACTTGGTTGAACTGGATTCCCAGCTGTTGTCGATGGCCATGACCTGTTCAAGGATCTCATCCATCTTTTCTTTGTCGCCGTAAAGTTCCACTGCCCGGTGGATAGAATAAGTAATATCCCAGACAGTTGCGTAATTAAAACAGATGCCATAACCACCCGGTTCACCAAAGTCGACCACTGTATCTTTCAACCCGCCGGTGCGGCGCACCACCGGGATGGTTCCGTAGCGGAGGGCATACATCTGGTTGAGTCCGCAGGGCTCCACCCGGCTGGGCATCAGCAGAAAGTCGGCCCCGGCATACATCTGGTGAGCCAACTTTTCATTATAGCCAATCTGTGAATTGTAGTAGCCCACATAACCGTTGTTCATGGCGCTCAGCTGTGACTCCACAGATGAATCGCCGCTCCCTAAAATTAAAAAATTCATTTTATTTCCAATGTGGCTGAATGAATCATTTATGGCCTGGGGAAGCAGGTCGGCAGCCTTCTCTCCCACCATGCGGCCGATAAAAATAAACAGCGGCTTGCCGGCATCCAGGTTAAAATCGTCGCATAGCTTTTTCTTATTAAGCCGCTTTCCCTCTTTGGCATCAGCGGCTGAAAAATTATCAAGGATATAGGTATCGGTGGCCGGGTTCCACACTTTGGTATCAATGCCGTTGAGGATGCCGCTGCACTTGCCCCGTTCCATCACAAACAATTGTTCCAGCCCGTTGGCATCCTGGGTAAGTTCTTCCATATAACTTGGGCTGACGGTGGTAACCCGGTCGGCACATTTTACCCCGCATGCCAGCGGATTGATGGTATTGCTCCAGTCGAGCAGCCCCCATTGCCAGGTATCCCAGGCGGGTATATAAAAGCTTTTATCCCAGCCCATCCATCCCTGGTACTGACCGTTGTGGATGGTAAGAATGGTGGGTACTGAAGCCAGGTGCCGGTAAGCAAAACAATGCCGCATCATAAACGGGATAAGGGCAGTGTGATGATCGTGCACATGCACCACATCGGGCCGGTGCTCCCAGTGACTGATCCAGTCCACCACCGCTATCTGGAAAGCTGTAAAGCGCTCGGGATCGTCGTCGTAGCTGTAAATGTTTTCCCGGTCGAGTAAACCGTAAATATCCACACAGTAAAGATCGAAACCCAGTTTATTCGTTTTCTCTTTGATGATGGTATAATCGAGGTAGCGGTCACTGAGCATAATCCCGCCTTTGTGTTCAACATTCCATTCGTTATCGTACAGGAATTTGGTCCGGTGCATCGGCACCACCACTTTGGCAATATGATTGGATTGCTGCTGGTATTTTGGTAAGGTTCCCACCACATCTGCCAGTCCACCGGCCTTTGCATACGGATAGCATTCTGCACTCACGTGTATGATTTCCATGCTGCTGTTTTAAACAATTAAACAATTGAATTTAGTAATGATTTTGCTGTAAACCAATTAAATTAAATTTTTCGTGCTGCTTAAATTATTTTACTTTCAGCCATAAAATTTTTAACGACATGCAAACAGCACAAAAAGATTTATCATCCATTGAGGGAGTCACCTCCCAGAAGACGAGATGGGGTCAATTTGCGACCCTGATCAGCGTTTTCTTCTTTTGGGGTTTCGTGGCAGCGAGTAACGATGTTTTAATTCCGGTATTTAAGGAAAAGTTGCAGCTTTCCCAGGTACAGGCACAAATGGTTTCATTTGCTTTTTACGTTGCGTACTCAGTTGGTTCCATCCTCTATTTCATCATCAGCAAGGCCATTGGGCAAGACCTGCTTAACCGGATCGGTTACAAGAACGGTATCAGCGTGGGACTGATCATTTCAGCTATTGGTACCCTGTTGTTTATTCCTGCTGCCAGTTCAGAATCCTTCCTGCTTTTCATTTCCGGTTTATTTGTGATTGGCCTTGGATTTTCGCTGCAGCAAACTGCAGCCAACCCGCTGGCCATTAACATGGGAAGTGCCAGTACCGGATCGCAACGCCTCAGCATGGCCGGCGGTATCAATAACCTCGGAACCACCATTGGCCCGCTGATCGTAAACCTGGCCATTTTCGGTTCCGTATCCGCCATCGCGGTAAGTTCATTAAGCGTGGTAAAAACACCTTACCTGGTATTGGGCGCTGCCTTTTTGGTGGTGGCGGCTATATTCTATTTCTCATCGGTACCCAACAAACTCGTAAGTAATACCGAAGAACTGGCAGAATCAAAGTCAAACTGGGTGGATCGTGGATCCCCGTTTAAATATCCCCAATTGGTATTGGGTATGATCGCCATCTTCGTATACGTAGGTGTTGAAGTGAGCACGGCCGCCAATCTCCCTGAATTCATGAAACAAAAACTGGGAACCCCCACCAGCGGATCGGCTCCCTACATTTCTCTTTTCTGGGCAAGTTTAATGATCGGCCGCTGGACCTCATCAGCCGGAGCTTTCGGTTTCAGCGAGGGCACAAAAAAAGTATTACAATTCCTGATGCCTTACCTGGCCTTTGGCGTATTCCTGCTGGTAAATGCAATTGCCAAACACGACCTTGAGGATTTCTATGTATATGCTTTGGTGATCATTGCCTTGATCATCGCAACACTGCTTAGTAAAGGAAACCCTGCCAGGCAGTTACTGATATTCAGCGCCTGCGGTATCATTGCATTGCTCGTCGTGATGTTCTCTCCCAATCACCAGATCAGCGTATATGCTATTTGCAGTGTGGGTTTATTCTGCTCTACTCTATGGCCTTGTATCTTCACCCTGTCCATCTCGGGCCTGGGTAAACATACCAGTGAAGGATCCAACTTCCTGATCTTTATGATCTGTGGTGGAGGTTTGGTGAGTCTTCTACAGGGGTACCTTTCAGCCGATCACCTGCTTGGCATCAGCATGTCTTATGTTGTAGGCATCGGTTGCTTCCTTTACCTGGCTTACTATGCCGTCAGGTCAAAGGCCGAACTGAAGAACCAGGGCATTGACCTGGATGAACTGGCCGGCACCAAAGGTGGCGGACACTAAACCGGTCTGAATTCCGGCATTGTTTCAACATTAATTGCAAGTACAATGGCAACAACAAAAAAGTTTGCTGTGGGCATTGATATCGGCGGAACCACCACTAAATTCGGTATTGTGAACAGCACCGGTGAAATAGTGGAGCAGGACCGCATCCCCAGCAATGAACACGATATAGCAGAAGATTTTATAGAAGACCTGCATAAAAAACTGATGCCCATGATCGAACGTTCGGGAGGCATCCAGCAGTTTGCAGGCATCGGCATCGGCGCTCCCAACGGCAATATCTATACGGGCACCATTGAATATGCACCTAACCTGAAATGGAAGGGCATCATTCCGCTGGCCGAGCTCACCCATAAAAAGTTCGGTCTGCCTACCCGGCTCACCAACGATGCCAATGCAGCGGCCATGGGTGAAATGATGTATGGCGCCTGTAAAGACATGAAACATTTCATTACCATCACACTCGGAACCGGTGTAGGCAGCGGCATAGTGATTGATGGAAAGATTGTAGTGGGTCATGATGGATTTGCCGGCGAACTGGGGCATACCATCATCCGGCCGGGCGGAAGGCTGCACAAAAGCACCGGCATGCGGGGCAGCCTCGAATCCTATGCCTCGGCAACCGGAGTACGGGAAACAGCCATTGAAATGCTCACCAAGCATCCCGAAGAGCCGAGCCTCCTACGCAATTACAGCATCAACGACCTTACCAGTGAATCGGTATACGAATGCGCCATGCAGGGCGATAGCATCGCCAACAGCATCTTTGAATTTACGGGGCAGATACTGGGAGAATCGCTGGCCAATTTCATCATGTTCTCTTCACCGGAAGCGATTGTGCTATTTGGCGGGCTGACGAAGGCCGGGAACTTATTGCTCAACCCCACCCGCAGGCACATGGAGATGAACCTGCTTCCTATTTTCCAGAATAAAGTGAAACTGGTATTCAGCGAACTGAAAGAAGCCGATGCCGCCATCCTGGGTGCCAGTGCCCTGGTATGGGAATAATGAGTTCAGCATCGAACTAATTAAAAAAGCCCCCAGTAATGAGGGCTTTTTAATTAGTTTACATAGAATTTATCTGACTCTTAAAACGGGCCTTAATTTGTAATCACCTGTTCCTTCCTTTTTAACAGAAAGAGCAGCATCAAAGTCAATAACAATGGTTTCGAGAGTTTCGTGTAGCTGCCTGTTCACTTTTATCTTCAACCCCGACTCTGAACCACTTGGAATGGTCAATGGATAAACCGCTCCAAGAGAATCAACGATTGTATTGTTGGGACCGAGTATGAACCGGATTTCTTTCACCACCTGCAGCGGAAAGGCTCCGGTAGCCAGCAACGTATCCACCCCATTCTGGTAGTCCAGCAGGTTGTAGATGCCTGGGTATGTATTCAATGTAACCCAGCCATTGTTACTAAGTGTGTCGTCGGAAAATTTCACCCGTACTTCCCTGATGTCAACATTCACTTCATCGAAGGGAACAGGTGCATCGGTAAGACGAACTTGCAGCGTAGAAGTGCCTCCCTGCCCGGTGCTATTTTTCTGGCAGGACGGCAAAACAATCAGAAAGCCCAAAAAGGCTGTTACCAAGCTCAGGTACAACTTCTTCATAAATGTTTAATTAATCGGCATTATCAATGCCGGAATCCGGATCGGGATCAACTGTTATGGATAATTGCCACTACCACTGCCACGAGGGATATGGATAATAAAAAGATCAGTTTTTTCATAAAGATGTTTGTTTGTTACCTAAATGTTACTAAAAATCGTGCCAGTAATACAATAATTATTACTGGTTAATAAATGGGGAAAAAATGCGGAAAAATCAGTTCCGGGAGATGAGAAAAACGGCTGGAACCGGGCGCTGGCCTTCTTTATCACTGGGTTTGATGGTTTCCTTTCCGTTCACCAGCAGGCAGCTGCTGCCACCGCCGTCGAGGTTCAGGGCCTCCACACAGCCCAATTCAATAAGCAGCCTCCCCTCCTGCTCCAGCGTGGCTCCTTCGGCGATGCCCGGGAAACGGCCCTGGATTACCATGATAATCAGGTCACCGGTGGAAGTATAACCCATACAGGTCCTGGGGTGCTTATCGTTGATGGCCTTCCCGGCGAATTTCAGTTCTTCGTTATTGCTGACACTCAGCTTTCCTTCCTGAACAATAACCGGACCTCCTCCGACAGCGGTCTTCATTTTCCATTTTGTTAGAAGAGATTCCTCATTTTTCATTGCTCCATACTTACTTAACACAGAAATAGTATTCCTTGATATTCTTTTATAAGGATAGGCTGCAACAGAATCTTTGTAAGGAGTATAGGTGTTTTGTCTTGCATACGCTGCTTTCAGGGTAGAATCAGTATAAACCCAGGCAATATCTGCTTTTCTTTTTTTGCTGATACCAATGGCGCTGGCCAGGGGGTGACGGTATTGAAAAGTATCCCTGCCCCTCATCGGAATTGAATGATTATTATAACCAACCAGGTTGCCTTCCTTTATCACCAGGTTCAGGTTCTGGTTTTTATCAAAGTTAAAAAAGGTACAGTTTACAAGCAGCAAGGGCTTATCGTTCTTCTCATAGAATTTAGAAGGTGTCAGCCTTCTTCCCAGTGTGGTATCAACTGTAAAAGCAATATTCCTGTCAGTAAGCCCTGCCCTTACATAATACGCAATAAATGGTTTCCCTTCCAGCGAATCGGTGGTTTTAAAAACATGCACAGACCCAGGCAGCGGACCGTACAATGAATCAACGTTTACCCATTTTACCTGGGTACAGGCCGTTGCCGGTAAAAGGGCAAACAACTGAACAAAAAACCGTTTACGGGTATTCATATGATGATCGTTAAATGCGGTTCACTCCTCTTTTTCTGCAGTCCACTCCTTTCTGCTATGAAGATATTATTATATCGGTTAGCCTTGTAATCAAATTTAATCGCACTCATTTTTATAACCAATTAAAATAATCGCCATGAAAGTAAAATTGTTAATGATGGCCACCCTGCTGGCCACTGTTTTTTCTCCTGTACTTGCCCAGGATATACCCGCCGGCTTTGTAAAGGGATCCGTTACAACCGGTGATGGTTCGGTAAGCGAAGGATATATCAAAGACAATATCAAGAAATCGGCTTCGGTGGTTTTCATTGATGCAAAAGGTGCAAAGAAAACCTACAACGGCAGCCAGCTGAATGCCGTAAAAGTAGATGGCACCCCGTATATCTGTATCGGCGGTGATTTCTTTAAACCGCTCAGTACCGGCAAGATGAACTTTTTGCAAAAAGCCAGCAATGCATCCGGCAGCCTTACCTATAACGGTACTGAAGCCGTTGTAAACAATGGCACCGAAGGAAAAATCGGTGATTATTTTGTGTACGCCGGTAACAAGCTGAAACTGCTGAATAAAAAGACCCTGGAGGCATTCATCAATACCGACCTGGCCGTATGCGCCCCCGCCGTTGAAAAAGCAAAATCGGTGAACGGAGACATTGCCCGGCTGCAGGAAGCCGTTGATATTTTCAACAACAACTGATCCCGCTGGTCCGATATCCTGTAAGCCCGGCCTATTTTATATCTTTACTGCATGAAAAGGACCCATTGCAAAATAGCGTTCAATGATTTTCCCTTGATGCTTTTTGCAATTCCTGTACTCAGCTTTATTGTTCCCATTGTATTCTTTGGCTGCCGTTTCAACCGGCAGCCCTACTTAAGCTGGTCACAATATATTATCACGTTTGTGGTGGTAACCCTCCTTTGGGCAGGTGCCCGGTATATCCTGATATGGTGCCGCACCCGCTACCCGCTTTTTAAACAGGTACGCAAGCGGCTTTTCATTCAGTCATCTGCCATGCTGGGCTTTACCATTGCAGGCGATAACCTGCTTCATTTCATCATTGTGCGGTTTATATATTCGGGTGGCAGCATTGCCCTTTTTGATACCGATGAGCTAATCAACAGAACAGCGGCTGATGTGTTTTGTGTAATTACAATCATGTGCATTTACGAAAGCATCTATTTCATGCATGCACTGAAAGATTCTGTGCAAGAAACTGAAATGCTGAAACGGGAAAGCCTGCAGGCACAGCTGAACGCATTACGTACACAGGTGAATCCTCATTTTCTTTTCAACAACCTGAACACCCTCAGTTCGCTGATACCCGAAAACCCGAAGCATGCGGTGGACTTCGTTCAGCAGCTGTCCAAAGTATACCGTCATATCCTGGAAGTAAAGGATGAAAAAAGCATTTCACTCAAAGATGAACTGGAAGTACTGCATGCCTACAGCTTCCTACTGAAAACAAGGTTTGGCAATAACCTGGAAGTACATATTAATATCCCCGAAGAAAAAATGAACCGGAAGATCGTTCCCCTTTCGCTGCAGATACTGATGGAGAATGCCATCAAACACAATGTCGTTTCATCCGACAAGCCTTTACAGATAGATGTTTTTACCGACCACGGAAGTCTGGTCCTGAGCAATAACCTGCAGGTAAAGAAGCAGGTGAGCGAATCCACCGGCATCGGGCTCAACAATATACGCAACCGGTATAAACTCCTGGGCGATGAAGAGGTGAAGGTGACCGAAGATGAAAACAGTTTCACCGTTTCCATTCCACTCATTGAACATTGACATGCGGGTACTCATTATAGAAGACGAAACACCGGCCGCCAACAGGCTCGAGAAAATGCTCCTGAACCTGGACAGTGACCTGGTGGTACTGAACAGGCTCGACAGCGTGGAGTCAGCCGTACGGTACCTTATATCCGCCGAAGACGGGATCGATCTTATCTTTATGGACATCCAGCTGGCCGACGGGCTGAGTTTCGACATCTTTGAGCAGGCTGCTATTTCAGCGCCCGTCATTTTTACCACCGCATTTGACCAGTACACGTTAAAAGCATTTAAGGTGAACAGCATCGATTACCTGCTTAAGCCGATCGATGAAAACGAACTGGAACAGGCCCTGGCCAAATTCCGGAAGCTATACCAGAAAAAGAACAGCAACTACCCGGAAAAACTGCTGAAGCTGGTGCAGGAGATGAACGCTGCCAGGTACAAGGAACGTTTGCTCATTAAAAGAGGTCAGCAGCTGAGCTACCTGAAGACAGGCTCGGTGGCCTATTGTTTTGCAGACGGAAAACTTTGTTATGCCGTAGACTTCAATGGGACAAAGTACCTATTGGAAAGCAATCTTTCACAACTGGAAGAACAATTACATCCCGGCGATTTCTACCGCATTAACCGGCACCTGCTGGTAAATATTGAAGCCGTAAAAAAAGTACATACCTGGCTCGGCGGACGATTAAAGATAGAAGTACAGCCAGCCGCACTTGCAGAAACCATCGTAAGCCGCGAACGGGTAAACGGTTTTAAAGACTGGTTGGGGAAATAAGTTTATTGATTTTTTTCTTCCTGCCACCGGGCACGCCCCCACCCGGGTATCACATGTTTTTCGCTGTGATAAGAAGAACGAACCAACGGGCCGCTTTCCACATAATCAAAACCAAGGTCATACCCGATCTCCCTGAATTCGGCGAATTCATCGGGATGAACGAAACGGGCAACGGGTAAATGTTTTTTAGTGGGTTGTAGATATTGCCCGATGGTCACCACATCCACCTGGCTTTCTTTGAGGTCTTTCAGTGTTTGTATCACTTCTTCTTTTGTTTCACCCAGGCCCAGCATGATACCGCTTTTGGTACGCATGCCCCCTGCTTTGAGTATACGCAGCGTTTCCATGCTGCGCCGGTATTTGGCCTGAATGCGCACCTGCCGGGTAAGGCGTTCGGTTGTTTCAATATTATGACTCACTACTTCCGGGGCCGCCTCTATCACCCGCTGTATGTTTTCTTTTTCTCCTTTAAAATCGGGAATCAGTGTTTCAAGTGTGGTTTCCGGGTTCAGAGCCTTTACTGCCTTGATGGTGTTGTACCAGATGATAGAACCACCGTCTTTCAGCTCATCCCGGTCAACAGACGTAATCACCGCATGTTTCACCTTCATCAGGTTAATGGCTTCTGCCACCCGCTGCGGCTCATCCCAGTCCACTTCCAGTGGCCGGCCCGTTGCTACATTGCAAAACCCGCAGCTGCGGGTGCAGATATTGCCGAGTATCATGAACGTGGCGGTTCCTTCGCCCCAGCATTCGCCCATGTTGGGACAGTTGCCGCTTTCGCAGATCGTGTGCAGTTTATGGGTATCAACTAAATTCCGCACGTGGCGGTATTCTTCACCGATGGGTAATTTTACCCGCAGCCAGTTCGGCTTTTTGGGTTTCTGCTCAACAACTCCGTCGATTACGGGTAATTCGGTCATCCGGAAAAATATAGGTGGTAATAATGTTATTTTCTTCGTCCAAACTCCACGGCCACAAATGCCGTGAAAAAAAACTGTTTTTGTTTATTGTACAGCATCTGGGGGATCTTCTTTGCGTAAAACTCACCGGTAACACCCACTTCCAATGCAGATACCAGGTCGTTAAAACGACCATAGTCGAACCGGAGTGCCGGTTTTATATATAGACCGGGCGTCATCTTCAGGTGGTTCCATCCCCTTCCTAAATTCGGCCCGCCATAATACGGCCCGTTCACAAAAAGCAGGCTGTCTTCCGAATCATACCGCACATAGGTTCTTTGCCCGGCCTTATCCACTTCCACTTCATAGGCCCGTAAAAGTCCGAGCGCCAGGCCACCGCCAATATTACCGGTAATGGCCACCCCATTCTTATTGCTTTTGTTGCCGAGCAGGTATTGCAGTTGCACACCCAGTTTTACCGGGTAAAAATAATTCAGCTTGCCATAGATCAGCGGGGCGGTAGATGCCAGGGGGTTGCTTTGCTTCTCTTCTTTCTGGTGTTTGCGTTCGCTTATTTCAACCTGGTACAGCATGGATCGCTTCACCGATTTGGCATAACCTTTTTCAAAGAATAAACCATACCCATCGGATACCAGCTTTACGCCGAATAAAAAATGCTTTTTGTAGGCAATCACCCCTTCTTCCTCGGCCCTGATCATGGCATTGACCTTTGCCCGTTTCTCTTCCTTCCTGGTTTTACGGGTGTTTTTGTTTGTTTGCTGGGCAAAAACAGCAAGCGACAAACTGACCAGGGCGGTGAGGATCACGATTCTTTTCATGTAAGCTTTTTACTGTCGTAAATTTATGCAAAAATAGGGTGTCGTCAGTAAAGATGATACATTTGCGGCAAGAACCGCTGCATTTACACGCATAAACTCCTTAAATAATAAATTTTAACAAATGACTGCCTCCATCCTTTACAAAGGTGATCTCCGTTGCGAATGCACCCACCTGCAAAGCGGCACCGTAATAGAAACGGATGCTCCCACGGATAACCGCGGCAAGGGCCAACGCTTCAGTCCAACCGACACCGTTTGTGTGGCCCTGGCAACCTGCATCATCACCACCATGGGCATCCGGGCACAGGACATGAATATCGACCTGGCCAATACCTCTATTTCGGTTACCAAGCATATGCTGAGCGACCCAAGGCGCATCGGCAGGATTGATGTAATCCTTCAACTTCCCTCCACCCTTCAGCTTGATGAAAAAGACAGGATCGTTTTAGAACGGACCGGCGACAACTGCCCGGTTATGAAAAGCCTGCACCCCGATATCCAGGCCAATGTTGAATACCGGTGGGCATAATCTTCTTGAATGCTTTTACAGTAATGCCAGTTGATCAGACCATCCATCAGCTCCTGAGCAGTTTATTGCCTATTGCACAATCGAGGCAGCGTTTCCGGTCGCAATAGGTATTTTTCAGCTGTAACAAAGCCTGCGAGTCAAAAGCGTTTGTATTGGGTACTCCCAGGGAAGCAAACCCATCAGTAATACTGTTTTGTTCGGCGTCTGTTTCTTCCAGCCACCGGAGCGCTTTGTCTTTATACGCCTGTTCATGCTGCCATAAACCATACGCAAATACAAGGGGCACCACCGTATTGATGAGCAGGCTGCGAAGCATTTGGCTACCCGTATGTTTCTTTTTGAACCGGGAGGTTTCGCCAAACACATAATGGGTATTCCAGTATTCGCTGGCGGTAACGGATAGCATTTTAGTAACCGGCTCCGGACCAGGGGATTCCTTTATAAAAGAAAACAGGCGATGGCATTGATGCAGCAACATGGCCAGCTGGGCCAGCCTTATGGTTGGGAAATTAGAAGGCCTCATCCGCAAAAGAACCAGCCGGGTTCTGACCGGTTTTAGTTTGTATTTTTTCTGAAGAAAGCGGTATTCACGTTGCAGAGTGCGGGGATAATCTTCTTCAAAAATCATTTCCAGCAGGCCTGCCTGACCAAACAGCAGGGCTTCCAGCTGCAGAAGCTGGTGACGGTGTTTGGCAACCAGGCTGAATGGTACCGACCGGGCAATGGCTTCAAATGTGGTGCTGTTCAGCTTCGCCCCGAAATTTTTTGCCATCAGCCACCACAATGTTTCTTCCCAGTGGTTATTGGTTGCCGCCAGGAATTTGAAGATGCCTGTTGTTTTTACCTGCAGCCTTTCTATCAGCAGGCGTTCTTTCCACGCAACCCAGGTAATTGTATTCACCTGCCGGATATTTCCTCCGCAGGGAATGAACGAACCGGTATTCATTAATTCTTCATACCTGCTCAGCAGAATTTTTGGTACTTTATCCTGCAGCACCAGCGTGGAAAAAGGAAGGCCGGTGCCGGTATCGTGTTCCCATACCACGTGCAGGATTACATTATTGAAGTTTGGATCCTGGCCATGGCCGTGATTGTTCCACCCCGAACTGCAGATATGCAGTTCGATGCTGCCGGCCCAAACGGTTTTACCCAGACGGATCTTGGCATCGGTGAAGTCGGGCCCCTGGTTGGTGTTGTAAATGCCTGGTTGTATTACCTGCAGGCTTTCCCCTTCTGCAGTGGTAAGCTGTTTGGAATTGAAGTATTGAAACTGCCAGATGAATTGAAGCAGGCGCTCGGTCATTACTGCATAAAGTTTGAGGTTGAAGTTATTCAGCGATTTACCTGATAAAAGGGGTTAATTCCCCCCCGGACAAACGCTTTTTTCAACATCAAACATCAAACCTTTTCCAACGCCCTCACCACCCTGCTCACCGGCAATCCCATCACGTTATAAAAATCGCCTTTGATGGATTTAATGCCCACCACGCCGATCCACTCCTGGATGGCATAGGCGCCGGCCTTATCATACGGCTTATATTGATCTACGTAAAATTCAAGTTGTGCTTTGCTGAGCTCATGAAACTCCACATCGGTTGTTTCGGCAAATGCAATCTCGCTGCTGCCGGATAAAATAACAACCCCCGTAATCACTTTGTGATGCTGCCCCGATAGTTTTGAAAGAATAGCAATGGCATCATCCCTGTCCTTGGGCTTGCCGATGATTTCACTGTTGAGCACCACGATGGTATCGGCTGCCAGGATGGGTTTGCCGGGAGCGGCAGATGCTTTTATTGCCAATGCTTTGTTGCGGGCAATGTGGATGGCTGTCTCTTCCACGGTAAGCGTGGCCGGGTAAGATTCGTCGGTTTCCTGTACCTGTATTTCGAAAGGAACTTCGGCCCATTCCAGTAATTGTTTGCGGCGTGGCGATTGGGATGCCAGGATGATCGGTTGCATAATTATCATGAGTATATCCTGAAAACAAGCATGGAAAAAATACCGGCAAGCATTACGTACTTAATAACCGAGCTCAGCCGGCGGTAATCGGCAGCGCTTTGTGCCGCCCGCAGTTTAAAGATGATCCATATCAACGGCAGGATGAGGAGTACAATAGAATAGGCAGCACTCCACCACCAGCCAAACTGCAGCACATATACCTGCACCACGCAGATGATACTGATGAGCACCACCAGCCATACGGCCGCAAATATTTTGCTGGCCGGGATGCCCCACACGATGGGCATGGTGCGGCAACCATAACGGGCATCACCATCCATGTCTTCCATGTCTTTCACCACTTCCCGGATCAGCGAAATGATGAAGGCAAAGCCGGCATACAATACCGAAATCCGGATGAGGCGGTGCACATACACATCAAAATAACCCTGGTTGCAGCCGGCACAATAAATGGTGCGGTAATAACAAAGAAAGGCAACGATGATCACCCAGGCGGTGAGGGCGGAAATAAGCAGGTTGCCGATGAGCAGTTTTTTTTTGAGGCTGATGGAGTACCCGAACAGGAGCATCACGCAGATAAAATTGGAGATACCCAGCCAGAACGTACGGGTGGTGAGATCGATATACACACTGATAAGGATACCGGCCAGCGACAGCAGGATGTGCTGTACAATGGCCCATCGTCTTTTAATGGTTTTATCGATTACGGTGCGTCCGGGTTTATTCACCTGGTCGATGTTGAGATCAAAATAATCATTGATGATATAGCCGGCTGCGGCAATGAATACCGAAGCAATGATCAGCAGCATAAAATGGATCCTGTCGAACTGGAAATAAATGCCCTTGCCGTAAAGCGGTTGTATCAATGAGAAATAAAACAACAGCTGCGTAATGGCGATGAAAGCCAGGTTTTGCCAGCGGACCAGTCTGAAAAAAGCAGCGATTAATTTCATGAGGGATTTATGCTGTGAAAATAAGCATCAAAAATGTAACCTGCGCAATTACTTCGCGGCAACGGTGGTATCCAGGTCCCAGTGGTTGTTCAGCTTCAGTACTTTTTCAATCACATCCCGGGCGCAGCCCTTCCCTCCTTTCACCGGTGAAATATAGAGGCTGATCTGTTTTATTTCAGGCGCGGCGTCTGCCGGGCAGCAGGGCAAGCCGGTGAGTTGCATCGATATATAATCGGGAATATCGTCGCCCATGAACAGTACTTCTTCCCAGTTAAGTCCATGCTGCAAAACGTATCCGGTAAGCTTTTCTTTTTTGTTCTCCACCTTCATGAAACAATCTTTCACCCCCAGTTTGTTCAGCCGCATCTCCACAGCGTCTGAAGTTCCGCCGGAAATAACCAGCACCCGGTACCCTTTTTTGACAGCCAGCTGCAGGGCATACCCGTCGCGGATGTTCATGCTGCGTGCCTGCTGCCCGTCGTTCAGCAGCAGCAGGGTGCCGTCGGTGAGCACGCCATCCACATCAAACACGAATGTTTTAATGGGCTTGAATTTTTCGAGAACGTTCATTTTAATTTGATGATTTGGGAATTTGATGATTGAAAAGCTGCACTCTCATTTTAAAATCAGCACATCATTAAATTTTCAAATTATTTCTGGTTATCCCTCCACTCATATACCCATGAGCTCTGGATCATTTCCAGGTGCCCTTCGTTGCTCTCTTCGGCCTTGCCTGAAAAATTTGGTATCTCCATCACCCATTTGTGCAGGTCGGTAAAACGGATGCGGTATATCTGGCTTTCGCCGAAGTCATTCCCGAAGCGTTCGTACAGCTTCATGGCAATGTCCTCGTAATCGTTCCAGTGAATGGGGGGCTCGAAAGTCATAATGGTTTATTAGTTGATTGGTGAGTTGGTTTATTTGTTAAGCAGTATAAAATGTGATCACTTGCAACTAATCACAGTAAACAGGTAAATCAATAAACTACTTATCTCTTTTGTTCTTATTCGCCCAGGAATTGCGTTTGGTCGGGCAAAGTAACCAAAATTTCTCCACCGCCATCCTGCAGTACACATTGACAACCCAGCCTGGAATTAAGCCGTGGATTTACCGCCCGGTCAATAAAATCCTCCTCCCGGTCGGTAAGCTCTTCCAGGAAATCCTCTCCTTTGTCTACATACAGGTGGCAGGTACTGCAGGCGCAAACGCCGCCGCAGTTATGATGAAGTTCAATATCATTTTTCAGGGCTACTTCCAGCAGCGATTGATCGGGTTCAATACCGGTGAGGGTGATGGGTTCCAGTCCTTTCTGTTCAAATTTGAATGTTATACTGTACATAATCCGCAAATTTCGGGTTGCAAACCTACTTTAATATTACTAATTAAGGAAAATATAGATTTCCGGGAAATCCGTGGGAGTTTGCAGTGTAAAAAGGTTTTACTATTTTACCCTGCTAAATCAATTTACCGCTCAGATGAAAACAAGTTCCTTCCTGCAATACATATCCATGATACTGCTTGCCTGTATCCTGTTCCCTGCCTGTAAAAACAGTAAAAAGGAACCTGCGGCACCTAAAAAAGACACGCTCATTGTTCCCGTAAAACGAACCGAGAAGACAGACGATAAACCAAGGCCTCCCATTATTAATATCATCGACACCCTGGCACCCAGGCGCATCGTAATCTTTGCCAAAGACAGTGCAAAGACATACGAACGCATCGGCATGAAACTCGGAAAAGTGTACGGTACCAAACTGGCCGAGTCCCTTAAAAAGAATAAGCTCAAAATGACCGGCGCCCCCCTGGCCTGGTACAAAACAACCAAAGCGCCCTATTACTTTGAAGCCGGTATCCAGGTAGATAAAAAGCCCGCCAAAGCAGTAAACAGTGTGCAGGTACGAGAAATGCCTGCAGGCAATGTGGTGGTGGCTCATTTTTATGGCCCCTACGACATGATGTCGCAGGGATATGATGCCATCAGGGAATGGATGAAAGTAAATAAGAAATCTCCCGCAGGCGCTCCTTACGAGATCTATATCACCGATCCCATCGGAAAAGATGGTAAGCCCCTTGATCCCTATAAGGTTTTAACAGACATCGTTTTCCCGGTTAAATAATCAACCTTGCACAGCAGCGGGGAAGACATGTATTACTTTGGTTGCATCCGGGCGATGTAATGCAAAAAAATCATTTCTTTTTCATAATGCTGTCCGTCAGCTTCAGGTAAATGTATTTCAGCTGCGGGTAATTGGTGAGCATGCGCAGGTGCTTGTCCAGCGTAAATATATCGTTGCGGATGGCAGGTCCCGTTTGCACCGAAGCAGGTGAATGATGTTCCACCCGTACAGCCGTTTCTTTAATGAGCGGGGCCAGCAGTTTAAAATCGATTTTTTCAGCAGCACAGAATTCTTCGGCCAGCGCATATAAGTGATTGGTAAAATTGCTTACAACCACCGCCGCCACATGAAGTTTCAGCCGTTCGTCATCCGAAGCCTTGCCCACTTTCCCGGACAAGGTCCGGGCAAAGTCTTCAAGCAGGGTGATCGTTTCTTCCGAATTGCCATCAATCAGAAAGGGTATGTCATCGGTATACTCCATTTCCTTGCGCAAACTCTGCAGCGGGTATATCACACCAAAATTGGCTGAACTGTCTTTCAGTACCTCTTTTGAAACAGAACCCGCCGTATGAACGATCAGCTTATTGCCGATGTGAAATGATTTGTTCAGTTCATACAGGGCACTGTCACTTACGGCCACCAGGTACAGGTCGGCATCCCGGTCCACCGCATCATTGCTGCCCGACCAGGAGCAACCCAGTTCATCAGCCAGTTGTTTGGCGTGTTCCGTGTTACGGCTTACCACCTGTACCACTTCATGTTTGTTTCGGAAGATAAGCCGGCCCATCACCGTGGCCACATTTCCCGAGCCGATCAGTACAACTCTCATACCCTATCTTTGATTTTGTATGAAACTCTTACAAAGGTTAACCATTGGTTACATACGAACCAAATTTAAATTGTTAAGCCGTCTGTCGAAGCAAAAAACAGCAGAGCAGGCATTCAGGCTCTTCTGCACACCCTTCATCCGTTCAAAAAACAAACTACCGCTGCACCGTGCCCAGGCATTGAGTTTCCGACTGGGCGATATCACCATTCATGGATACCGGTGGAATCACCCGCAGCCAAAAAAAGCATTGATTCTTCATGGCTTTAATTCAGCGGCCCATAAATTTTCCGAGTACGCCCTGCGGCTTTCCGAAAAAGGATATGAAGTGCTGGCTTTTGATGCGCCTGCGCATGGCAACAGCGGCGGTAAAACCACCAATGCCCTAGAGTACGGAGCCATGATCAAAAAAATACAGGAAGAATTCGGACCCGTTACCAGTTACCTGGCCCATTCCTTTGGGGGTATTTCACTGAGCCTGGCGCTGGAAGAAATGGAGCACGGACCCGACACCCGGGTGGTGCTGATTGCCCCGGCTACCGAAACCACTTCGGCTGTTGACGGTGCCTTCCGCATGCTGGGACTGAACGACAAAAAGGTAAGGGCCGCTTTTGACCATATTATATATATGCGCAGCGGCAGAGAAACGGCCTGGTTTTCTATCCGCCGGGCCATGAAAAAGATACAGGCCAGCGTGTTGTGGGTACATGATGAAGAAGACGATATCACTCCCTGGGCCGATGCAGAAAAAGTGAAAGAAGACAACCACCCGAACATACATTTCGTTATCACAAAAGGACTCGGGCACCAGAAAATATACCGGGACGACACAATAAAAAACAAAGTGATCGAGTTCATGTAGTGCGTTAAAAAAGCGTTGCAATCATCACGATTTATTTTGATTTTTCAATTTTGAACTAATATTGCAGAAAACCTGACGCTGCTTTCGTGTTCACAGTCCGATCAGAAGCAACGCAGTCTGGAGTTGGTCCGGATCTATTGAAACGCTCTGCCGGCGCAGGTTATAAAACAAATACCGCAAGCTCAATATGGCTAAAAACCTGTTAATCGTGGAGTCCCCGGCGAAAGCCAAAACCATTGAATCCATCCTTGGAAAAGACTTTACCGTGAAAAGTTGTTTCGGGCACATCCGTGACCTTGAAAAGAACGACATGGGCATCGATCTCAAAAATAATTTCAAACCCACCTATATTGTTCCGGCCGACAAACAAAAAGTGGTGAACGACCTGAAGGCACTCGCCAAAAAAAGCGAGACCGTATGGCTGGCATCGGATGAGGACCGGGAAGGAGAAAGCATCAGCTGGCACCTGGCCGAAGTGCTGGGCCTCGACCCGAAAACGACCAAGCGTATTGTTTTCCACGAGATCACCAAACCGGCCATTCAGAACGCTGTTCAGAACCCCCGCTTCATCGATATGAACCTGGTGAATGCGCAGCAGGCACGCCGGGTGGTTGACCGCATCGTGGGTTTTGAACTTAGCCCCGTTCTCTGGAGAAAAGTGGGCGCCACCGGCGGGCTCAGTGCCGGCCGTGTGCAAAGTGTGGCCGTTAAATTAATCGTGGAGAAAGAAAGAGAGATCAACCAGTTCACGGCAGTAAGCAGTTTTAAACTGGAAGCACTGCTGGCGGCCACCGATCTGAATAATAAAACCGTTCTGTTCCGTGCCGAAGGAAACAAATTCGACAAGGAAGAAGACGCCGAGAAATTTCTGCAGAGCTGCAAAGGTGCCAATTATACGGTGAAGGACATCCAGGTTCGCCCGGGTAAACGTACTCCGGCAGCGCCTTTTACCACCTCCACCCTGCAACAGGAAGCCAGCCGGAAACTGGGCTATGGAGTAAGTAAAACCATGCTGCTTGCACAAAAGCTGTATGAAAGCGGTAAGATCACCTACATGCGTACCGACAGCGTCAACCTGAGCGGCACGGCCATGGAAGCAATCACTTCGGAGATCAAAAGCAATTACGGCGATAAGTACTTACAGGTTCGTAAGTACAAGAATAAAAATGAAAGTGCCCAGGAAGCACACGAAGCCATCCGGCCCACCTACATGGAAAACAAATCCGTGAGCGATCCGGACCTGAACCGCTTGTATGAACTGATCTGGAAACGCACCATCGCTTCGCAGATGGCCGATGCTGAACTGGAAAAAACAACAGCTAAAATAAACATCAGCACCAACAATGAAGAACTCACCGCCAGCGGTGAAGTGCTGAAGTTCGATGGCTTTCTGAAAGTATATTTGGAAGGAACCGATGACGATGAGAACGAAGCTGGTGACGACAGCCGCCTGCCCGACCTTACCGTTGGACAGGTACTCGACTTCCAGAGCATGACCGCCACCGAACGTTTTACCAAACACGCCGCCAGGTATACCGAAGCATCGCTGGTGAAGAAACTGGAAGAACTGGGTATCGGCCGCCCCAGCACCTACGCTCCTACCATCTCCACCATTATCAAACGCAACTATGTGGAGAAGCGTGACAAGGAACCGGTGAAAAGAGACTTCCGCATTTTACGATTGAAAAACGATGCGATTCAAAAGATCACCGAACAGGAAAATACCGGCGCCGAAAAAGCCAAACTCTTCCCTACGGATCTCGGAATTGTGGTAACTGATTTCCTTAACCAGCACTTTGAGCAGGTGATGGATTATTCCTTCACCGCCGAAATAGAAAAAGAGTTTGATGAAATTGCCGATGGCAGAATGAAGTGGGCCCAGATGGTGGGGAACTTCTACTCGCCTTTCCACGATGGTGTTGAACATACCCTGGAAAATGCAGAACGTGCCGTTGGCGAACGGGTGCTGGGAACAGATCCGGTGACAGGGAAACCGGTAACAGCACGAATGGGGCGATATGGTCCGATGGTGCAGCTCGGCACACTGGATGATGTGGAGAAACCAAAATTTGCCAAGCTGAAAGTAAACCAGAGCATCGAAACCATCAGCATGGATGAAGCCATGGAACTGTTCAAACTGCCGATGACACTGGGTGAATATGAGGGATTGGAAGTATCGGTAAATGTTGGGCGCTACGGACCTTATATCAAATTCGGGGAGCAGTTTATATCCATACCCCGGGGAGAAGAGCCCACCGAAATGGAACTGGACAGGGCCATCGAACTCATCGAGGCAAAACGAATTGAGGATGCACCGGTTGGTTATTATGATGAAAAACCAATCACCAAAGGGAAAGGCCGCTTTGGCCCCTTCATTAAATGGAACGATATGTTCATTAACGTGCCCAGGGCCTATGATTTTGATAATTTAAGCCAGTCCGACCTGGATGAGCTGGTGGAAAAGAAGATCGCCAAGGAAGCCAACCGCTTTATTAAACAATGGCCCGAAGAAAAGATCTCCATAGAAAATGCACGCTGGGGCGCCATCATCAAATTTGGCAAGAATACGTATAAACCCGGGCTGAATGCCAATGGCACAAAGTACACACCCGATGAACTGGCCACACTGGAGCTGGATGACGTGAAGAAGATCATCCTGGAACAGGATCCCAAAGCATTTGATGCAAAAGGAAAAAAGAAAGCGGCACCAAAGAAAAAAGCGGCCGTGGCAGCTAAATCAGCACCGAAGAAAACAGCAAGCCGGAAAAAATAGCCCGTAATTTCTGTTCGCTAATTCTTCCCAACCACATCAATGGTAATGGATGAAAAATTGGTACAGTCGTACCGCAAACCGTTTATTTCAACACCGGCGGTGATGGATTGTCCCTTCAATCCCCTTGTATCCACTTTTATTACCGGGGTTCCCTGTCCGGAAATGATGGTACCGGTGCTCACCGACCAGTTATAGGTAAGCCTGTACTTTTCATACGCTTTCCCAAAGGGTTTTACACTTATTACCGCAGGTTTGCCTTCGTTCACCACATATTTAACAGGTCCGGTCAGCGTGATAACCGGACAGGCCAGGGTATCTTTTGTCTGTGCATTTACGTACCCGCTAAAAAAGATAGTAGTCGCCAGCAGTAGTATGGTTCTTTTTTTCATTAATGAAGTTGATTGAAGAAATAAATATACAAAACCGTATGTGGTTACCATCCGTGCTGCCGGGTATTTTGATGGCTTGTTTAATACCGGCTTGATATACGAAACAGGTACATGGCATCGTTCTTTGTGAGAAAGGGTCACTTTATCACACCTGTGGAAAAGTAAAATTTCCCCGTTCAGGTTCCTTTTACGATTTTGAACTCAAATCGTTACCACTTGAAAGAAAATAAAGAAATAACCGCCCTGCTTCACCTGATCGACGATCCGGATGAAGATGTATACAGCACCGTAAGTGATAAAATCATTTCCTTCGGCAAAGACATCATCCCCAACCTCGAACATTTATGGGAAAACACCAGCAGCGAAGAAGTACAGGAGCGGATTGAATTGCTGATTCACCGCCTTCACTTCCGTGACCTCTCCGAAGACTTTTCACGCTGGACCGCCACCGAGGCCGACCTGTTGCAGGGAGCCCTGCTGGTGGCCCGCTACCATTATCCCGACATGGATACGACGGTTATATTGCAGGAAATTGAGAAACTGCGCCGCAATACCTGGCTGGAACTGAATAATTACCTCACCCCCATTGAGCAGATCAACGTGGTGACCAGCATCTTTTATAATTATTACAAACAAAAGGGGGTGGAGTTCGCTTACAACAATCCCGATGATTACCTTATCAATAAAGCCCTGGATGGTAAAAAAGGAAACGCACTCAGCAACGGTATCATCTATTTAACACTTTGCGAACTGCTCGACATCCCCGTAAAAGCCATCAACATTCCCCGCCAGTTTATCCTGGCCTATTTTGATCCCAGTCACGACATCCTCAACCCGGTAGGCCATGCTTCCGAAAAAATAAATTTTTACATCGATCCGCTGAACGGGCAGATGTACAGCCACAAAGATGTGGAAGCATATTTCAAGCGCATTTCGGTTCCGCCGGTACCTTCTTATTTCCGGCCGATGAATAACCGCCGCATCATCCAGTACCTGCTGGAAGAACTGAGCAAGTGCTTCGACAACGACCGTAACCGGTATAAAATGGATGAATTGCTTTTACTGGCCAGCCTGCTCGACGAATGATCTACCACGTTCTTCCCAAAACCGATTGGCAGCAAGCCCTGGAACAGGGCGAATACAAAGCCGCTTCACTGGCAACAGAAGGTTTTATACATGCCAGCAAGGCACACCAGGTATCCGGTGTGCTGGAACGGTATTTCAAAGGAAAGAATGACCTGCTGCTGCTTCACATCGACGAGCACAAACTCACCGCCCCCTTTACGTATGAACTTTCTCCTTCAGTGAATGAAGAGTTTCCGCATATCTTTGGACCAATAAATCTCGATGCCGTCCTTAAAGTGCAATCCATATGATTTCCTGGAATGATTTTGAAAAAATAGATATCCGGTCGGGCACCATCCTGGAAGCACATGTTTTTCCGAATGCCAAAAAACCGGCCTACCAGCTCCGCATCGACTTTGGTGAACTGGGTATTAAACGGTCTTCTGCACAGGTAACAGCCCTCTACAAAAAAGAAGAACTGGTGGGCCGCCAGGTAATTGCCGTAGTGAACTTTCCCGTAAAACAGATCGCCAATTTTTTCAGCGAATGCCTCGTACTGGGAGTATACAATGAAAACAATGAAGTGGTGTTGCTGCAACCTACAATGCCGGTGAAGAATGGAAGTAAGATTGGGTAACCGATATTAGATGTTGGTTATTGGATGAAACCAGTGCGTTGAACATTTATTAAACATTAATACCCGCCCGGGAATCAGTATCAAGCACTCAGTACCGGCTTACTCCCCGAATTTCTCAAAATACTGTCCCAGCTTTTTAAAATTTGCCTTGTTCAGCCGGAAGAAGATATTCCGTCCCTGCTTGCGGCATTCAATCAGTTCACTTTGAGAAAGTAGTTTAATATGGTGTGAACAGGTGGGTTGCGATAAACCGGTGAGGTCCACCACATCGGTACAGCGGAGTACTCCCTTTTTTGAGATCTCCTGCAGGATACTCAGGCGGCAGGGATCGGCCACAGCTGCCATGGCTTTTTCATAAAATGTTGTGTCGTTCTTCATACCCGGTTTCTTAGCGGCGTCAAAGAAATTGTTTTTTATTCAATCGGGCAAAATAAAAAAACTAAATTTGGAAGCGTCACAGCAGGGAGAAACCGGCAAAGCTATCTTTTAAAATGGCGATTGCTTCTCCACGGGCTCGCCATGACGCTGCCGGAATGAATGTTGAAATCGTATATTATAAATCTCCCATTGGTGCGCTTGAAATAAGAAGTGCCGGCAGTGCCATTTCCGATGTGCTGTTTGTGAATTCATGGAAAGGAGCCAAAGTGGATGAGGCGGCCCTGAGTTTTGTAAAACCCAAATCGGTCATCATTAAAACCTGCATGAAGCAGCTGGATGAATATTTTGCCGGCAGGCGCACGGAATTTAACATGCACATGGCACAGGTAGGCACCGATTTCCAGCAGCAGGTATGGAAGGAGCTTTGCAAGATCCCTTACGGCCGTACCATCAGCTATCTTGAACTCAGCAAACGCATCGGTAATGTAAAAGCCATCCGGGCCGTGGGAACAGCAAACGGCAATAACAGCATCTCCATCATTGTACCCTGCCACCGCGTAATCGGCAGCAATGGTGAACTGGTAGGCTATGGCGGCGACCTGTGGAGAAAAAAATGGTTACTGGAACACGAAGCAAAGATCGCCAACGGTGTGCAAACACTCTTTTAAATCCCCATACTTTATTTCAGATCCGCACTGCCGAAGGAAAGCGGCAGCAGCAGGCCGGCTGTTTGTATGATGAACACTTTTCCACCCATACCACTCAGGATAAGACGGATGGGATGTTTGGTGCGTTCTTCGTATTCCACCAGGCTTTGCCGGCAAATGCCGCAGGGCGAAATGGGATGGTTACTTTCTCCATTGATATTATTGTAACTGATGGCCATGGTATCGATGGCCACATGAGGGTATAAAGTGGCTGCTGAAGAAAGGAGCACCCGTTCGGCGCAAAGCCCGGCCGGGTACGATGCATTTTCCTGGTTGGTACCGGCCACAATTTCCCCGTTCGAAAGTTTGGCCACGGCACCCACATTAAAATTGGAGTAAGGCGCATAAGCCGCCGCTGTTACTTCCCTGGCTTCGTTCAGCAGCCAGGCATCGGGGGCGCTCAGTTCCTCCACTGAGTTGTATACTTCATAGTTGAACTGGTAGGCTTCTTTTTTCATACGCTGGGTTTTACTTTTCGGGTACAGACAAAAAGTCCTCCCTGCATTGCTGCGGGAGGACCCATCTATGTTTTAAAATTAAACATTTAAATTCAATTCGCTGCATTTATTTGATCCAGCGGAAGAGCCTTTTCCAGCGTGGCCCTTTCTCCCAGCTGAACCAGATGAGCGAGGCTTTGCCCACCACGTGGTCCTCGGGTACAAAGCCCCAGTAACGGCTGTCAAGCGAGTTATGGCGGTTATCTCCCATCAGCCAGTAATAATCCATTTTAAACGTATAGCTGGCCGCTTCCTGGCCATTGATGAAATATTTACCGTTCCGCTCTTCAAACTTATTCCCTTCGTACACTTCAATGCAGCGCTGGTAACGGATGAGGTTATCGTGTGTAAGCTGAATGCTCGCTCCTTTCTTGGGAATCCAGAGCGGACCGTAGTTGTCGCCCGACCAGTTTTTACCCGTGGAATCGCTGTAATACGGGAACAGGTCGTTCTGGTGTTCCATCACAAAATCGGAAAGTATATAACCATTGGGCAGTTTCAATTTTGCTTTTTCGGCATTGGTGATGTTTACCTGGTACAGGTTATTCTTTACCTGTCCGAAATCATTCTGTTCTTCACGAACATCAATACCCAGGTCGTGCAGCCTGTCTTTATCCAGGTAGGCGCCATCCGGAACCTGCAGCAGGTAATACCGTTGTGCCTGCGGAAACAGGTCGCCGGGTTTTCCATTCACCATCAGCTTACCGTTTACGATCTGGATGGTATCACCGGCAATGCCCACGCAGCGCTTGATGAAATTCTCCCGTTTGTCGACTGGCCGGGTGATGATGAGGTCACCGTAATCCTGCCAAACCCGTTCACGTCCCAGTTGCCGTACCGCTTCATAATAAGTAACGCGGCTGCCAAAGTTCACTTCATCGTTGATCAATGTATCGTTCACCGGGAAGTTGAATACCACGGCATCGTTTCTTTTTACCGGGCTGGCAAACCAGCGGATATAAGGTATGTGTACCCACTCTACATATGATTTCACATTCACAACGGGAATGGTGTGATGCACAAAAGGCATGGCGATCGGTGTATTGGGCAGGCGCGGGCCATAGGTTGATTTACTTACAAACAAAAAATCATTCACCAGCAGGGTTTTTTCCATTGAGGGCGTGGGAATGGTGTAGGCTTCAAACACGAAAGTGCGGATGAGCGTAGCGGCTACGATGGCAAATACGGCTGCATCCACCCACTCACGAACGGTGGATTTCTTGTACAGCTTCACTCCTTCGGGACCGATGTACCGGTCTTTTTTATTCAGCCCGATGTAGAGGAAATAAATAAATGCAGCCAGTGCAGTGGCTGCATGCTGATAGAATTTGAATTTGCCGAAACACTTCACAAACTCGATGAGAATGGCAAAACTGAAGAACCATCCCACCACCGGTATAAACTGGGCAAAAAACCACCACTTGGGTCTTTTGGCAATGTCCAGCATGAACCAGGTGTTCATAAACGGAATCAGTGCTTTCCAGGCCGGGTAACCGGCCTTGCGGAACATGGTGTACAGACCGAATACCGGCGCTACAACAATGAATAAAGCAATAAGTAATAGAATGGTAATTTGTCCGTAATCCATCGGCTATGTTTTTTAAGCGTGCCAAAAATACCATAATTAGGCGGTTGGCAAAGATTTACGCAGATAATGTTTGTAAATGTTTAACATCCCCCTTCATCCTGCTGCAGGATGCTGCTGATGCAGCGGCTTATTTCGGCCGCCTTGTTCATAATCATAAAATGGCCGCCGTTCTTTATGGTAAACGTGGGATGGATATTTTTTATTGGAAACATGTGGTCGCGGTCGCCATGAATGTGAATTGTATCCGGGTGCAGCCAGTCGTTTTTCCAGGTGATGGCTTCATGCACTGCCCAGTTGGTGTATTCTATGTTTACCTTTTTCCGGTATTCCGATGCAATCAGTTTTTCTTCTTCCGAAGCGGCACCCAGCATCCGGTTCTGGATGGGCTCCGTTAATCTGGATGACTTGAGGGGAACAATTTTGTGGAGCCGTAAGCGGGCTACCAGTTTCATCCAGGCGGGCAGTTCGCCGGATGATTTTACACTGGAAATGAGGATGAGTTTTTTTACCGGCAGTTGTTTGGCAATTTCGGTACACATCATACCGCCGAATGAAAGTCCCATCAATACAGGATGATCCTCTTCAATCCCAGCGCTCATCCGGGTTGCATATTCCTGGATGGTTTCATTCTTTCCAGGCATCAGCCAGGGAATTATTTTCAGTTGGTAACCGGGTATGCGGAGTTTTGAAAAAGCCCGTTCATCGGCACCCAAACCACTGATGCAATAAATCGTTTTCATAGTCATGCACCATTTATTACTAAACAAATATGCCTGTCTTGTTATGCCGCTCATCAACCTCAAATCCCGAACGATAAACTACCTCTTCGGCAGCACATAACTTTCCACATCGTCCAGGCTGATTGTTTTTCCAGAAAGGATTACCAGTCGCTCCACCACATTTCGCAACTCCCGGATATTTCCCGTCCAGTTATAGGCCTGCAGGGCGTCCATCGCATTTTTATCAACCGATTTTTTGGGTTGACCGTATTCGCTGGCAATGATGTCGAGGAAATAATCAACCAGCAGGGGAATGTCTTGCCGCCGTTCATTGAGCGACGGAACGTGTATGATGATCACGCCAAGACGGTGATACAGGTCGAGCCGGAAATTCTTATCATCCACTTCCTTCAGCAGGTCTTTATTGGTGGCGGCAATCACCCGTACGTCTACCGATATATCTTTTTCGCCTCCCACCCGGGTAATCTTTCCTTCCTGGAGGGCACGCAGCACTTTGGCCTGGGCAGTGAGGCTCATATCGCCGATCTCGTCGAGGAACAAGGAGCCGCCGTTGGCCGTTTCAAATTTGCCGATGCGTTGTTTTACTGCTGAAGTGAAAGATCCTTTTTCATGGCCGAACAATTCGCTTTCGATGAGTTCGCCGGGAATGGCAGCACAGTTCACTTCCACCAGCGGTGCGCTGTTGCGGTTGCTTTTTTCATGAATCCACCGGGCCACCAGTTCTTTACCCACCCCGTTCTCGCCGGTAATAAGTACCCGGGCATCGGTGGGAGCTACTTTTTCAATCGTGTCTTTTATTTTCTGGATGGGTGCACTCTCTCCCACCATTTCAATCACCTTCCCTACTTTACGCTTGAGCACTTTGGTTTCGGTAACCAGGTTCTGTTTGTCGAGCGCATTGCGCAGGGTGATGAGCAGGCGGTTCAGGTCGGGTGGCTTGCTGATATAATCAAAAGCACCTTTTTTTACGGCTTCCACGGCGGTATCAATGTTTCCATGGCCGCTGATCATTATTACAGGAACATCCGGGTTAACGGCTTTTGACTTTTCGAGGAACTCGATGCCGTCGAGCTTGGGCATTTTGATGTCGCAGAGGACCACATCGTACGCTTTGTCGGAGAATTTTTTCAATCCTTCTTCCCCGTCTCCCGCCTCATCGATCTTATACCCTTCATAGCTGAGGATCTCGCTGAGGGTTTTACGGATCGATTTTTCATCATCGATAATTAAAATATTGGCCATGTGTTTTAAATCTCTTTTATGTGAACCGGCACGGGCAATGCCATGCAGGCAGATGATCAAAAGTAACCAATAGTTGATTAAAATGATTATGCCCTGGTTTTTGAAATCTTGCGAATTGCCAGTACATTTGCAACTCCTTGTTCGGGACGTAGCGCAGCCCGGTAGCGCACACGTCTGGGGGGCGTGTGGTCGCTGGTTCGAATCCAGTCGTCCCGACAAAAAAAGCCTTTGCATTTGCAGAGGCTTTTTTATTACCACCTGCAGTAAAATCTCTACTTTACAGGATATGAGCCAAACCGAGATACTCAGAAAATCTGTCACATCCATTTATCATCCGGGTGATGCCGCCCTGGAGGCTTTCCTTTCCATCTGGCAGGAAGAACAGGCCCCCCGCAAAACAATCCTTACCCGGTCGGGTGAAGTGGAACGGAGCCTGTATTTCATCACCGAAGGCATCCAGCGGGTATATTATTATGATGAACAGGACCGGGAAGCTACGATTGTGTTCACATATGCACCTTCTTTCGGGGGTGTGGCCGATAGTTTTCTGACGCAGACCCCTTCCCGTTTTTTTGTAGAAACGCTGACGCCTTGTACTTTTTTAAAAACCGGGTTCAGGCAACTCGACGAACTGATGAAAGCGCATCATTCCATTGAGCACCTCATCCGCATCTCCACCAATTACGCCTTTGCCGGAGTGCTGGAACGGATGATTGAAGTACAATGCTTTACTGCCGAAGAAAAGTTCAGGGCATTGATGAAACGCAGTCCGCATATCCTCAACATGATCCCGCACAAATACATCGCCAACTACCTCGGCATGGATGCCACCAACTTCAGTAAGCTGCTTGGGAAAATAAGACTCTGAAGAATTTGAACCACATAGGCATATTGCAGACATAGAAGTCACATCTGAATGTTCTATGCCGCCTGTCTTTCTATACAGTTCAGATAATTCCGCCGAAAATCTTGGTATTTACCAATAATTAGTTTTTGAAGACAGAACAATTTTGTGTCAACAAAAAACAATTATTATGAAGTATCAATCAAAAGTATTACTGGACAACCTGTTTACACAAACAGAAATCCTGCTCAACAAAGCCATCAGCGAATGGCAGCTACAGCCCGCTGATTTTTTCACGGCGCAACCCGGCCCCGGTAAATGGAGTGCTGCCCAGTGCCTGGAACACCTAAACAGTTATGGCCGCTATTACCTGCCCGCCATAGAAAAAGCCATCGGCCGTGAAAAGGAAGAACTGTACTACACGCATTTTAAAAGCGGCTGGCTGGGTAATTATTTTTACAAACTTATGCTGACGGACCTCTCGGGCAACCCAACCAAAAAAATGAACGCTCCCAAAGCACACCGTCCGGCCGGGCAGCTGAACAGCACCCAGGTGCTCAGCGAATTCATCAGCCAGCAGGAACAGCTGCAGCAGCTCCTTATTCTCTCCCGGAAGAAAAACCTGAACAGCATCCGCATTCCCATCTCCATTGCTTCGTTCATTAAACTGAAACTGGGTGATGTGCTGCTGTTTTACACCGCCCATATCAACCGCCATATATCGCAGGCCGAACGGGCCATGAAAGCTGCCGGATACCAGCCGGAAAAAACCGTACCGGTTTACCGGCCGGCAAACCGGGTGATGGCCTGATCTGAAAATACAGTTCATCCGCCTGCTTCATCATTTCATTCAGCTGTTCATTGATAAAAAATCGAGGTATCCGGAATTTTGGTCCATCAATCACTTTAAAAAAGTAAAGCCATGAAACGTTACAACATCTTCTACCAGATTCATAAAGGACTCAGAGCAATGCTCTATGAATCCGCCATCCTGGTTCAGCAAACCGATTTCAGCAATGAGGAAGAAACCGCCGGTATTGCCGGTCGCCTTGGCCAGGTGGTGCAGCTGTTCGACAAACACGCCCATTCCGAGGATACCAATATCCTCGATAAGATTGAATCACTGGAACCATCAGTGGCCACGCTGTTTGCCGAAGAACATGTAAAGGATCACATCCTCAGCAACCGGCTTACCGCATTAATCAACATGCTGCAGTCTGCCGGCTCTGCTGCAGAAAAAGAAGAACTGGGCAGCGCCATCCGGGTGGCATTCACCGAGTTCGTGGTATTTAACCTGGAACACATGGCCAAGGAAGAAAGGGAACTGAACAAGCTTTTATGGGACCATTTCACCGATGAAGATCTGCATGCCGTAACCATGCAGATCATCTCCGGGATTTCACCCGACCTGCTGCAGTCATACAACTACTGGATGATGCGTGGACTGAGCAACAACGAAATCAGCAGCTGGCTGATACAGGTCAAGAACACAGCACCCGATGGAGTTTTCAACGGACTGATGCAGCTGGCCGAAGCCGAACTCCCGTACGAGCGGTTCGCCCTCATTACCGAATCACTTACAGAAGGCGCCATGCTGGCCGATTAAGTATTTATCGTATAACCATAAAAAACAAAAGCCATGAAAGTAAAAACAATCCTTGCCGCATTACTCCTTGTTGCATCAACCGGGGTATTTGCACAAACTGCCGAAAAAAAACAGGCAGTTAAAAAAACAGAAGTATCGTCCTTTAAAAGCATTGATGTGGATGCACAGATCGATGTGGTTCTCATTGAAGATTCAAAGCCAGGTGGCATTTACCTGGTGGGCGAAGAAAAGCTGTTCGGCGACATCAAGCTGGCAGTAAAAGACGGCGAGCTGCAGATCACTTCCCGTAAAGACATGAACTACAAATCACGTATCACCGTGGAAGTACATGTGAACGGGCTGGAAAAAATAACCGTACAGAAAGAAGCCGTGGTATTCTCCGGCAACACCATCCGCTCCGGCAAGATCAGCGTATTGCTGGTGGGCGGCGGTAAAGCAAGCCTGAAGTCGAGCGGCGACATCAGCATCAGTTCCGGCGAAGACACCGAACTGATGGTGCTGCACAAAACAGCCGGTGTAACCGTGGTAAACAAATAATACTAATAAAGGATAACAGGTAGTTTGAATGAGACAGGGGCCCCATGGCTCCTGTCTTTATTTACGGGAAATGAAGCCCTGGTTTCGCATCCTGAGTTTTTTTTAGGATATTTGCCCAATCTCCTGAAAAATGAAGGTATTAATCAAGCAAGCGCAGGTAATTTCTTCTTCCTCTCCTTTTAACGGGCAAACCAAAGACATTTTGATCGATGACGGCAGGATCGTAAAGATTGCTGATGCCATTACCGAAAAAGCCGGGCAGGTGATTGAGGAGAAAGGGCTATGCGTGAGCGTGGGCTGGATGGATGTATTTGCTGATTTTGCCGACCCGGGATCGGAATACAAGGAAACCATCGCCTCCGGCGCCAAAGCAGCGGCAGCCGGCGGATTCACCGACGTGATGCTGATCCCCAATACCCAGCCCGTTACCGACAGCAAGCCACAGGTTGATTATATTGTACACAAGGCAAAAGACACAGCCGTTTCCATTCACCCCATCGCCGCCATTACCAAACAAACCGAAGGAAAGGAACTGGCGGAGATGTACGACATGCAGCAGACAGGTGCCATAGCTTTCAGCGACGGCATACACCCGGTTCAGAATTCGGGGTTATTATTGAAAGCATTGCAATATGTGAAAACAGTGGGCGGAACGGTGATACAACTGCCCGATGATACCAGCATTGGTGCCAACGGCCTGATGAATGAAGGACTCATCTCCACCCAGATGGGCTTACCCGGAAAACCGGCCATGGCCGAAGAACTGATGGTGGCCAGGGATATCAAGCTCACCCGCTATGCTGCCAGCAAACTGCACTTTACCGGTGTTTCATCGCCCAAAAGCATGGAATACATACGGCGGGCAAAAGAAGGCGGCATAAATGTCAGCTGTTCCATCACACCTTACCAGGTATTCTTCTGCGATGAAGACCTGCAGGAATACGATACCAACTTAAAACTCAACCCGCCCCTCCGCAATAAAACAGACATGCTTGCCATGAGAAAGGCATTGCTGGATGGAAACATCGACTGCATCGCTTCTCATCACCTGCCACAGCATTGGGATGCCAAGACCTGCGAGTTTGAATACGCCAAACCGGGCATGATCAGCCTGGAAACAGTGTTTGCTGTTGTTACCAGCCTGGGATTACCTGCCGGGCTTTTTGTAGAAATGCAGGCCGTGAATACAAGAAAGATATTCGGGCTTCCCATCCCGGAAATAAAAGAAGGCGAAAACGCCTGTCTCACCCTGTTCAATCCCACGGCCTCCTTTACATACGACCCCGCGGGGATAAAATCAAAATCAAAGAATTCGCCGTTTACCGGGAAAGAGCTGAAAGGGAAAGTAACCGGCATCATCCATAAAGGACAAACAGCACTGAACTGATATGCTTCCGTTAAATGCATCCAAAAGAGGACTGATCACCGGTATGCTGATGATCGCCATCATCCTGCTGTTTTATTACGGGCTTAAGTATCCCCTCAACGGCAACGAGCAGTACCTTATTTACAGCGTGTATGTGGCCGGCATTGTCTGGAGCCTGTGGGCATACATGCGCTCGCAGGAAGGAGCTCCCACCTTTAAAGAATATTTTTCAACCGGTTTCCGCACTTTTATTGTGGTTACCCTGTTGATGGTGGTGTTTACCTTTATCTTCTTTAGTTTTGATACAGCGTACCGGGAGTCAGGCATTGCAGCCAATAATAAACTACTTTTGGCGGAAGGCAATCATACGCCGGCCGAAATCGAAAGCAATGCGCAGCAGCTGCGGAAGATATTTATGCCCATGATGCTGGGGATCACCACATTCAAATACCTCATCCTGGGCGCTTTGATCACCGCCGTGGGCGCTGGTTTTTTAAGTCAACGAAAACAATAAACAACAGGCATGGACCTTTCAATTGTAATACCGCTTTATAACGAGGATGAATCTTTGCCTGAACTGAGTGCATGGATCGGCCGGGTGATGACGGAAAATAATTTTTCGTACGAAATGATCATGGTGGATGACGGCAGTACCGACAATTCGTGGAGCGTGATTGAAGAACTCCGCAGCGGGAATGCGAACATTAAAGGAATAAAATTCCAGCGCAATTACGGCAAAAGTGCCGCCCTCAATGAAGGATTCAAAGCAGCGCAGGGTGATGTGGTGATCACCATGGATGCCGACATGCAGGACAGCCCGGATGAAATACCCGAACTGCGCCGTATGATCGTGGAAGACGGGTACGATATGGTAAGCGGCTGGAAAAAGAAACGGTACGACAATACCCTCACCAAGAATATCCCCTCAAAATTATTCAACGCCGCTGCCCGGGGCATGAGTAAAATAAAGCTGCATGATTTCAACTGCGGGCTCAAATCGTACAATAAAAAAGTAATTAAGAGCATTGAAGTATACGGCGAAATGCACCGCTATGTGCCGGTACTGGCCAAGTGGGCAGGCTTCCGCAAGATTGGCGAGAAGGTGGTGGAACACCGGGCCCGCAAGTACGGGGTTACCAAATTCGGCTGGAGCCGTTTCGTGAACGGGTTCCTCGACCTGATGACCATTTTCTTTGTGGGTAAGTTCGGCAAACGGCCTATGCACTTCTTCGGTTTGTGGGGCACGGTTTGCTTCCTGTTCGGCCTGGTCATATTTCTTTACCTCACCATCTCCAAATTCTTTTTTGATCAAACCGGGTTAACGCAGCGTCCGTTGTTCTTCTTTGCCATCCTGGCCATGATCATCGGTTCGCAGTTATTCCTGGCCGGGTTCATCGGGGAACTGATCTCCCGGAATTCGCCGGAAAGGAATAATTATTTAATAGAAAAGAAAACCGGTTTATAACAACCTCCAGGTATGAATGTAGTCATCATCGGTCCTGCACATCCTTTGCGTGGAGGATTACGCACATTCAATGAACGCCTGGCCCTCCAGTTCCAAAAGGAAGGACACTCGGTTTCCATTTATTCCTTTTCCTTGCAATACCCCGGCTTTCTCTTTCCCGGCGAATCGCAATACACGGATGAACCGGCGCCGGCAAACATCGACATACATACGCGGATCAACTCCATTAACCCGTTCAACTGGCTTTCGGCAGGCCGTGAATTAAAGAAACGCAGACCCGACATCATCGTGGTGCGTTACTGGCTGCCGCTGATGGGTCCCTGCCTGGGAACCATCCTGCGCCTGGTTAAACGGAACAAACACACCCGGATCATCTGCATCGCCGACAACATCATCCCGCATGAAAAAAGAACCGGCGACACATTGTTCACCCGGTACTTTGTAAAACCGGTGGATGCCTTCATCACCATGAGTGAGAAAGTAATGAACGACCTGCATGCATTCACTTCCAAACCGGCGCAACTGGTGATGCATCCCCTCTATGATAATTTCGGGGAAAAGATCAGCCAGACAGAAGCAAGAGGACAATTAAGAATTGGCAATGAAGAATTAATAATTCTGTTTTTCGGGTTTATCAGAAAATACAAGGGACTTGACATACTGCTTGAGGCCATGAAATTCCTTCACAACTTTAAACCTCAAACCTCCAACATTAAGCTCCTCATCGCCGGCGAATTTTATGAAGACCGTAAACCATACGACGAACAAATTGAGTCGCTGGGCATCAAAGATGATCTCATCATTCACACCCGCTTCATCCCCAATGACGACGTAAAGTATTATATGTGTGCGGCCGACCTGGTGGTGCAGCCCTACCGCAATGCCACCCAAAGCGGCGTTACTCCCCTCGCCTATCATTTTGAAGTACCCATGGTGGTAACCAATGTGGGCGGCCTGCCGGCCATGGTTCCCGATAACAAAGCTGGCCTGGTGGCGGAACCAACTGCGGAGTCCGTTGCGCAGAAGATCAGGGAGTATTTTGAAAAAGGAAAAGAATATTTTATACCCGGGCTACTGGAAGAAAAAAAGAAACTCAGCTGGACGAAGATGACGGAGACGATTTTAAAAGTTTAGAAGTTTAGGAGTTTAGGAGTTTAGTAATGATCCGCTTTTCTCAACTTCTAAACTTCTAAACTCCTAAACATCTAAACACCCCTTACATCTCCTAAACATATTTACAGTAAATTGCGCCTTTAAACGACTACATGATTTTCAGAAGCAAAGCTCCTCTTCGGATCGGACTGGCCGGCGGCGGTACCGATGTGAGTCCCTACAGCGATCAATTTGGTGGAGCCATTCTAAATACCACCATCTCCCTTTCGGCTTACGCATCCATTGAACCATTGAATGAGCAACGCATCATCATCCGGGCGTTTGACCGCAATGAAGAACAGGTGTTTGATGCAGCCAATCAGTTACCCATTGATGGAACCCTTGACCTGCTCAAAGGTGTGTACAACCGGGTTCAGAAAGACCACCCCGCACCACTGCAGGGCATGAAGCTTTCTACCTTTGTGGATGCGCCGGCCGGCTCAGGACTGGGAACCTCTTCCACCCTGGTAGTGGCAGTGCTGGGCGCCTTCCTCGAAATGCGCAAGATAAAAATGGACGAATATGCCATTGCGAGGTATGCATATGACATTGAGCGCAACGACCTGAAACTGGCCGGCGGAAAGCAGGATCAGTATGCCGCCACCTTCGGCGGGGTAAACTTCATGGAGTTTTATGCAGACGACAAAGTGATCGTAAACCCGCTCCGGATAAAACCGGAATACCTGCATGAACTGGAGAACAACCTGGTACTCTACTTTACGTCCACTTCCCGGGAAAGCGCTGCCATCATCAGGGAACAGGTAAAGAACGTGAATGAGAAGAATGAAAAAAGCATTGAAGCCATGCACCACCTGAAAGACCAGGCACGGATGATGAAGGAAGCCCTGCTGCAGGGAAAGCTGGATGAGATTGGGGTGATCCTCAATTACGGGTTTGAACAGAAACGGAACATGGCTGCCAACATCAGCAACGACAGCATTGAAAAAGTATATGAAGCCGCTAAAGCGGCCGGTGCCACCGGCGGAAAGATCAGTGGTGCGGGCGGCGGCGGATTCATGATCTTCTATTGCCCGGGCAATACCCGCCATGCGGTTATAAAAACATTGAATAATTTTGGCGGACAGGTACGGGACTATTCATTCACCAAACACGGACTTACCACCTGGAGCGTTTAATCAACAACTATGGACCAGATAAAAAATATTGTACAGGCCTCCATCGATGTAAAGCAGGCCGTTTTACAAAACGAACAACTGCTTATCACGGTAAAAGAATGTGTTGCCGTGATTGTACATGCATTTAAAAACGGAAACAAAGTGCTGTTCTGCGGAAACGGCGGCAGTGCTGCCGATGCGCAGCACCTGGCGGCCGAATTCAGCGGACGTTTTTATACCGACCGGGATGCACTGCCCGCCGAAGCCCTGCACTGTAATACATCCTACCTTACCGCCGTGGCCAACGATTACAGCTATGATGTGATCTACTCCCGCCTCATCAAAGGCACGGGCAACAAAGGCGATGTGCTCATCGGTTTAAGTACATCCGGTAACAGTAAAAATATTTACAATGCCTTTGAAGTGGCCAAAGAAAAAGGCATGATCACCATTGCCTTTACAGGCGCCACCGGCGGAACCATGAAAGCACTGGCCGATCACCTGGTCAATGTTCCTTCGACCGATACACCCCGTATCCAGGAAAGCCATATCATGCTGGGCCACATCATCTGTCAACTGGTGGAAGCCGAATATTTCGGATGATAAAAGAAGCGATCATACTGGCCGGCGGGTTGGGAACAAGACTCAGAAGCGTGGTAAACGATGTGCCCAAATGCATGGCCCCGGTAAACGGCATTCCCTTTCTCAATTTTGTGATCGCTTATCTCAAAAATGAAGGCATTGAACGGATCATTCTTTCACTGGGGTACAAAAGCGAGCTGATTATTGAGCACATAGAAAAGAATTTTACCCATGCCGGCATTGAAATTGACTACGTGATTGAAGCATCTCCGCTTGGAACCGGCGGCGCCATCAAACTGGCCTGCAGCAAAGTAAAAGGCAATCAGGTACTGGTGCTGAACGGCGATACTCTTTTCAATATCAACCTCAGGGATTTTGCCGGGTTTCATCTTTCCAAAAAGGCCGATTTTACTGCCGCTCTTAAAGAGATGAAGGATTTTTCACGATACGGGGCCGTTGATACCGACGTGAATCACCGGCTCACAGCCTTTCACGAAAAAACCTATTGTGAGAAAGGACTGATCAACGGCGGAATTTATGCCCTGAGCAAAGAACATTTCCTGGCCATTGATTTCCCTGCCGTGTTTTCTTTTGAAAAAGATTTTTTGGAGGCATACCTCACCCGCATGAAATTTTACGGGTTCCCCTTCAATGATTACTTTATTGACATCGGCATTCCGGAAGACTACCAGCACTTCGCTGAAAACTACGCATACATTTTATCAAGAACCAGGAACCGGCAGACCGGATCAGCCGGGTTTGGTATTGTGGAGGGATTTTTTGAATACCTGGGAGAATTGCTTTTATAAAACCGGCAATGAATCAACATGCAAAAACGAGACCTGGCCATTGAACTGGAACATATCGACCAAAGCTGGACCCTCTTCCTCGACCGGGATGGGGTGATCAATCATGAAAAACACAAAGACTATATTCATACCTGGGATGAGTTTTATTTTTACGACGGTGTGAAAGAAGCCATGGCTGTGTTTGCCAAAACCTTCAGGTACATAATTGTGGTTACCAACCAGCGGGGCATCGGCAAAGGTGTTACCCGGCCAGAAGACCTGGAACGTATCCACCGGAACATGAAAGCGGAAATAGAACATGCCGGCGGTCGAATTGATGCCATTTATTTTTGCCCCGACCTGGACGATGCCAGTCCCAACCGCAAACCCAATCCCGGTATGGGATTACAGGCCATGAACGATTTTCCGGGTATTGATGCAAGCAGGAGCATCATGATCGGCAATACACTCAGCGATATGCAGTTTGGCCGCAACCTGGGATGCAAAACTATTTTTCTCCCCACCACCCGGCCCGAAGTAGATCAGCAGGATGAACGGATTGACGCCGTGTATGATTCGCTGCTCTCTTTTTCCAAAGCGCTGCATTGAGGCATGCCCTGCCCGTTCTAAGCTTTCGTTAAATTTTATGCACCGGCGGCTGTTTTACTGGCAATATGTGGAAGGAATAACTAAATTTAACGCATGAAGAAACCCCTTATCCTGCTGGCGCTGATGCTGTACTGTACACTTTCCTTTTCTCAGGGGCTCAGCAATTCCGGCCTCCGTATCCTGCAGCAAAAAGAAGATTCCCTGAAAAGCTATGCCCGGCAGATCATCCAGGGCATCAATTCGGATGACCGCTTTACGGCTGACAGTATGTTCACCCGTATGCTGGTAAGGGCATTGAAAACACCGCATTCATTCAGTTACCCGTTCGATTCACTGGAAACCATTTCCCGGTTGTATTCGCCCGACAGTTTTTTCAGGATCTTCACCTGGCAGCTTGTTATTCCTACGATAAACGGCAACACGATACGCCAGCACGGCGCCATCCAGATGAAGACTTACGACGGCTCGCTGAAATTATACCCGCTCATTGATAAGTCAGATGTAACCATTAACATGGCTGATACCATCGGCAACAATTACGGATGGATCGGCGCCATTTATTACCGCATCATCCAGAAGCGCAGCGGCAACCAGAATTATTATACCCTGCTGGGCTATGACGAGAATACCATCAGTACCAGCCGCAAGATCATTGAAGTGCTGAACTTCCTCAATGATGAACCCACCTTCGGCGGCCGTTATTTCAGTTACGAGGAAGATACCCTGTTCAAAACATCACACAGCCGGTACATCATGGAGTTCAAGAAAGAAGCGGGTCCCCGGCTCACCTATGATGAAGACCTTGACCTGATCATTGTAGAGCACCTCGTTTCTGAATCCAACGAACCCAAAAAGAAATGGACCCTGGTAGGCGATGGCGATTATGAAGGATTCAAATGGAAGGCAGGCAAATGGGTGCATGTGGAAAAAGTATTCAACTACGTAACCCCGCAGGGGCAGGCGCCGGTGCCCAATCCCGTGCGTGACCAGTCGGGCAACCTGATGGAAGATAAATTAAACGCCGGCGATCCGGCTGCTGCCGAAGCGGAAAAAAAACCGGTTAAGAAGAAAGGAAAAGGATAAACTGACCAGGGTTAAACATCCACCAGGAAGGTTCCCAGGTCCACCACTTCACCGCTGCCCATTTCAAATTTTTCCAAACCCGCAATATCGATGTCCCTTATTACCTTACTCTGAAAGATGAGTGCTTCACCGCGGTACAATGCAAAATAAAGGTCTGGTTCTTTTTCCGGGTTCAGAAAATCCATGTAATCGCCGTGGCGGAATATAACCTTAGCGGTACCGTTGCCATCCAGTGCACTGCGTCCGAGGAAATCATCTTCCATCAGGTCTTTTTCAAACAAACGAAGTTCATAGTCGGCGCCGGTAAGGGGTGCATCACTGCCTTTGGCAATGAAACGGGCCATCACTTCAATGTTCATGTCGGGATTCAGTGAAAAGCGGCTCATGGTCTTTGTATTTGAAAACAAAGCTACGGGTAATAATGCCGCAAAAAAATTAATCGTCCAGTTTCAATACAGCCAGGAAAGCTTCCTGAGGCACTTCCACATTCCCGATCTGGCGCATGCGCTTTTTCCCTTCTTTCTGCTTTTCCAGCAGTTTGCGCTTACGGCTGATGTCGCCGCCATAACATTTGGCGGTAACGTCCTTGCGCATGGCGCTGATGTTTTCACGGGCAATCACTTTGGCGCCGATGGCCGCCTGGATGGCAATCTGGAATTGCTGTCGGGGCAGCAGTTCTTTGAGTTTTTCGCAAAGCTTGCGGCCAAAGTCCTGGCTGCGGCTGCGGTGAATGAGGGCGCTGAGGGCATCCACTTTATCGCCATTGAGGAGGATATCCATTTTCACGATATCACTCGCCCGCATATCGAGCGGATGGTAGTCGAAAGAAGCATACCCCCGGGTTTGTGACTTGAGTTTATCGTAGAAGTCGAATACAATTTCTGTAAGCGGCATTTCAAAGGTCAGTTCCACCCGGGTGGTGGTAAGATACCCCTGGTGGGTAAGAATACCCCGTTTGCCGATGCAGAGGTTCATGATGTTGCCGATGTATTCGGGCTTGGTGATGATCTGCGCCTTGATAAAGGGCTCATCGATGTGATCAATGCGGGTGGGATCGGGCATTTCGGTGGGATTATTCACCGTTACCTTCTCTCCCTTATTGGTGGTGGCCACAAAACTTACGTTGGGTACGGTGGTGATCACGGTTTGATTGAATTCCCGTTCCAGTCTTTCCTGGATAATCTCCATGTGCAGCAAACCAAGGAATCCGCAGCGGAAACCAAAGCCAAGGGCCTGGGAGGTTTCCAGTTCAAATGTAAGCGATGCGTCATTGAGCTGGAGTTTTTCCATGCAGTCACGCAGCTCTTCAAAATCGTCGGTATTCACCGGGAAGATGCCCGCAAACACCATGGGCTTCACGTCTTCAAAGCCTTTGATGCTGTCGGTACATGGGTTGACCACGTTGGTGATGGTATCGCCCACTTTCACTTCCTTGGCATTTTTTATACCGGTGATGATATAGCCCACGTCGCCGGCCTTCACTTCGTTCTTCTGTTCCATTCCCAGTTTCAGGATGCCCACTTCATCGGCAAAGTATTCGCCGCCGGTATTGAAGAATTTGATCTTTTCTCCCTTTCTGAGGGTACCGTTAAAAATGCGGTAGTAAACGATGATGCCGCGGAATGAGTTGAACACGCTGTCGAAGATCAATGCCTGTAAGGGCGCTTCCGTATCTCCTTTGGGTGCAGGTATCCGTTCCACGATAGCCTGTAATATCTCCTCGATGCCGATGCCGCTTTTGCCACTGGCGAGCAGTATCTCTTCTTCTTTACAGCCGATGAGGTCAATGATCTGGTCCTTCACCTCCGGTATCATGGCACCATCCATATCAATCTTATTGATCACCGGAATTATTTCAAGATCATTTTCAAGTGCAAGGTATAAATTGCTGATAGTCTGCGCCTGGATGCCTTGTGTTGCATCCACTAAAAGCAGGGCGCCTTCGCAGGCAGCCAGGGCCCGGCTCACTTCATAACTGAAATCCACATGGCCTGGGGTATCGATGAGGTTGAGTACATATTGTTCCCCATTGTGCTGGTAATTGATTTGTATAGCGTGGCTCTTAATGGTGATGCCTTTTTCCCTTTCCAGGTCCATATCATCCAGCACCTGGGCCTGCATATCCCGTTCGCCGATGGTGTGGGTGAATTCCAGGAGCCGGTCGGCAAGGGTACTCTTTCCGTGGTCGATATGGGCAATGATGCAGAAATTGCGGATGTTCTTCATGTACTGTCTCCTCGTTTTTAGGAGTGGCAAAAGTAGCTTAAAATGGCGGATTTTCCGCTGCTCATTCCTTAGCTACTAATGGGCTGCCGTGGCCCTGCTGCTTACCCAGTTCTTATGGGAATAAAGACTTATTATCAACCGGCCTATCACTTTTTTTAACCTTTTCATCCAATACGGAATGCCTATTTTGCAACGAATGAATCAAAATATTTCTACCCGTATCACCATGCTTTTTGCCAAAACACGCAACTCCTTCCTTCTTCTCGCCCTGGTTAGTTTTCTTTTCACCGGACTTACCGGGTTCCATACAAAACCCATTACCGGACTTGCCGAAGACCTGCTCGCTGAAACCAACGAATTCCGCCGGCAAAGCAATCTTCCCGAACTGGAACTGAGTGATGAACTGAGTGCCATTGCACAAAAGCACAGCGAAAACATGGCCACCGCCCGGGTGGGTTTTGGACACGGCGGCTTTTCAAAACGGTCGGCCCAGGCAAGGAAGCAACTGGATGACGTGATAAGCGTGGCCGAAAATGTGGCTTACGGACCAACATCAGCTTCCGAACTGATGCAGCTATGGAAAAACTCTACGGGCCACCGGCGCAATATGCTGGGGAAATACAAATACGTAGGCATCGGTATTGCCAAAAACCGGCGGGGTATTCTCTATTATACCATGCTGCTGGCTGGTTGAAAAGAGGTTTCAAAAAGCATTGCCTATCTTTAAACAATGCGGATATTACCAGCACTCATCCTCAGTTTCTTCCTGCTTTCCTGTTCCCGAAACAGCAAACCTGTTATATTGAGGATAGAACTTACCTGCACCCCCGGTAATTATTTCGACAGCCTTGATGCCGTTCTGCTGAGCGATAGTTATTCCGAGTTCGATGGAAAAGGGAGATCGGCATTCGACCGGCTATTTGGCAACCGGCTGCTCACCCGAAATGTAAAACGTTCCCCCGGAAATGTATTCTTCATCCCACATGTAAAACGAACCTCCTACGGATACCTTTTTATAAAAGCCTCCATTTCCGATGCAACTTTCTCGGCCATCACCCGTAACCCCGATTTCAGCGGCACCATCGGTGATACCGCCGACATAAAGATCTGCATACAGGGAACGGTAAGGCAGATGAATTGAGTGGGTTGAAGGTTATTGTTTGTAGTTTATGGTTCATAGTTAATGGCAGATAAACACCAGCAGAGCCCCGACCACTAACCATTAATCCCTCTCCCTATGCAGCCACATACTCCAATCCAAAGGCTTCTGCCACGCCTTTATACACCACATGTCCGGCAACAATATTCAATCCTTTTGCCAGTTCAGCATTTTCGCTGCAGGCACGCTGCCAGCCTTTATCTGCCAGTTGCAGAACATAAGGAAGCGTGGAATTGGTAAGCGCAATGGTGGATGTATATGGAACCGCTCCCGGCATATTGGCTACGCAGTAGTGCAGCACTCCATCAATGATGTACGTGGGATTCTCGTGTGTGGTGGGTACACAGGTCTCGATACAGCCCCCCTGGTCAACGGCCACATCCACAATGACGGCACCGGGATGCAGCAGTTTCAACATATCACGGGTAATGAGCTTGGGTGCTTTAGCACCCGGTATCAGCACCGATCCAACGACCAGGTCGGTTTCGGGCAACAACCGCCGGATATTGTATTCACTCGAAAACATGGTGATCACATGTGGTGGCAATACGTCGTTGATATAACGCAGGCGCTGCAGGTTTACATCCAGTATGGTAACATGTGCTCCAAGTCCTGCCGCCATCTTCGCTGCCTGCACTCCCACCACGCCGGCTCCCAGTATCAATACATTACCCGGAGGCACGCCGGGCACGCCTCCCAGCAACACTCCTCTTCCCTTTACAGGCTTTTCGAGGTAACGGGCACCCTGTTGAATGGCCATGCGGCCGGCCACCTCCGACATGGGCACCAGCAACGGAAGCGATCCATCGGCTCTCTCCACTGTTTCATAAGCCAGGCACACAGCGCCGCTGCCGAGCATGGCCATCGTGAGTTCCTGGCTGCTGGCAAAATGAAAGTATGTGAAAATGAGCTGGTCTTTCCTGGCCAGCTTATATTCACTGGCAATGGGTTCCTTTACCTTGATGATCATCTCTGCCGTTGCCCATATAGTGGGTGCATTGCTGATGGATGCCCCGGCCAGCAGGTAATCTTCATCAGAAAAGCCACTGCCTTCACCGGCCTGCGATTCCACCATTACTGTATGTCCGCGTTTGGAAAGTTCATTTGCCCCGCCAGGAGTGAGGGCAACACGGTTTTCGTGGCTCTTGATTTCTTTTAGTACACCAATGATCATGCTTTTGTATTTTAAAATGAAACAAAAGCAGGCAACCGTTAAAAAGATATCGCAATAAACGAAATTTTTCGGGTAAAAGTATACACTTAAAAAACAGAATGAAAATAAAGTGCATCAACCCATGCCTCTTCCCCCGGTAACAAAATGATAAACCTTTGGCAGCAAGCGGCGGAGGGAAGCGCCAAATATCACCGACATCAGGATCAAACAGAGCGGCAATACGATAAACGTAATCATGCGGTACCCTGGCCAGTGACTGATCTGTCCGAAGACAGCATATGTGGCGTATACCACCAGTGGCGCATGCAGCACATAGATCATGAACGAGAAGGCCGAGAGCCAAACAAACCATTGCCTGCTCATACACCATTTTACCACGGAGTCACATCCATACCAAGCACAGATGAGTCCGCTCAATACAACTATTTTATGCAGGATCAGCAACACCGGCTCCACCGGGGCAAACGGCGGGTAAAAAGCGAGGACGGTTTTTGCCACCGAGCAAACGATAAAAATAATCAACCAGCCGCCTGGCTTCAGCCATTTATTGGGTGTATCAATATTAAATCCCGTTTTCTGAATCCAGATACCGAGGGAAAAGAAAAGCAAGCCCTCTCCTTCTATAATGATAAAACCAGCCGTGGCAAGCCATAACAGCATGGCAACAGATAAGAATATCCACCGGCCGGTGCGGTGCATCACCAGCCATTTCAACACCGGGTATGCCAGGTTGTAGATCAATAATACACGGATGAACCAAAGCTGGTACGATGCCGGGAAAAACAGCCAGCGTGCCAGCACTTCGTACCAATGATACTGGTGTAATAATATCCTGCTTTCATCGATCTGCATCATATGGGTGCCGGCAACAACACTTCGGCTGTACGGAAAAAATTCAAGTACAAACGTGAGCAGCAGTCCGGCCGCACTCCAGATAAGATATGGATAAAGTAATGTCTTGACTCTTTTTGCCGACCGTTCTTTATAGGGCTTATTATCGCTGAGTGCAAACAGGTAACCCGATATGATGAACAACATGGGAATGCGGAAGCGGAAAATGCCGTTGGCCAGCCAGTATTCAGTGAATGCCGTTGCCGTCATCGGTTCGCCGGGAACCGTCCATGGCTGCAGGTAGCTGATCTGCAGGTTGTACCCATGCACAAATACCAGCAGAAACATGGATACAAAGGACCAGAACCTGAATTTTTGTGAATTGAATGCGGAAAGCATCGCCGGGAATTATTTGCAATTATAATCATAACTTCAAAGAAAAAATATCATGGATCAGAAAATCATTGATCTCTACGACGAATATACCCATGCACCGCTCACCCGGGGCGAATTCATCAACCGCCTTGTGCTGCTCACGGGCAGTTTAACTGCAGCCATGTCGGTATTACCGATGATAGAAGTGAATGCGGCCGGGATGAAGATCACACCCGATGATGACCTGTTCACCGAACGCATCAGCTATCCCGGTGTACCCGGCGCCATGAGCGCCTACATTGCCCGGCCCAAAGAAGACAGGAAATACCCGGCCATCATTGTTATCCACGAGAACCGGGGACTGAATGCACATATTGAAGACGTGGCACGCCGGGCTGCCAAAGAAGGTTTCCTGGCCTTTGCACCCAATGCGCTATCAGCACTGGGCGTTACCCCGGCCAATGAGGATGAAGCCCGGCAAAAATTCCAGGAATTAAAAGCAGAGAACAACCTGCAGAATTTCATCAACGCATATGATTACCTCGGCAGCCGCAAAGATTACAACGGCACGGCTGGCTGCGTGGGTTTTTGCTGGGGCGGCGCCATGGCCAACAACCTGGCCGTAAAACTGCCGGGATTGAAAGCCGCCGTTGCCTTTTACGGGCGGCAGCCGGCCGCCGAAGATGTTCCCAACATCAAAGCAGTTCTGCAGCTGCATTACGCCGGACTTGATGAACGGGTGAATGCAGGTATCTCTGCCTATGAAGAAGCACTGAAGAAAAACAATGTGCGGTACGAACTATACATGTACGAAGGCGTGAACCACGCTTTTCATAATGATACAGCGCCCAACCGCTACAACGAAGCTGCGGCCAAACTGGCCTGGCAGCGAACGATAGAGTTCTTTCGTAAAAATGTGAAGTAAGCTGCATCCTTATCATGAACCGCCGCTCATTTTTATTCAACAGCATCCTGGCCGGCGCCGGGTATTCATTGCTCAATGATTCCTGCAGTCCGGCGAGAATAACAGGAAATCATTACGAAGTACCGGCTGACTTACAGGAGAAAATGTATACCGCAGCCCTTAGCATTGCCAAAAACAAGATCCGTGGAGGACCCGGAGACCCGGTTTACAAAAAACCATTTGTAGATGCGGCCTTTTCTCCCAATATATTTTACTGGGATACCTGCTTCATTGCCTCTTATGCAAAGTATCATCCCGCTGAACTGCCCATTGCCAATGCACTGGATAATTTTTACAACCGGATGGATGACGATGGTTTCATCAGCCGGGAATACACCCGTGACGGTAAAACCATGTGGCCCAAAGATCATCCCGTAAGCGTGAACCCTCCCCTGCTTGCCTTTGCCGAACTGGAATTGTACGGACAACTAAACGATGCAGAAAGATTAAAAAGGGTTTATCCGTTCTTACATAAACACTTTCAATTTCTGCTGACACATTACCGCATGGATGATCATCTTTTTTTCAGTGATGCATTCGGCTCGGGTATGGATAATATTCCGCGGTACCCCGATGGATGGCAGGATGATGGCCAGGGAATAAAACTGCACAACCTGTACCCGGAGATATTCAATTATGACGGGCTGAGCCCGGCATGGAATAAACAGGGACGCTCGGTTGATTTTTCATCGCAGATGGCATTGTTTGCAGAAAACCTGGTGAGCATTGCCCGCATTATACATCAACAGGAACATGTTACTGAATACCGGCGGGTGTATGAAGAAACAAAAAAAGCGGTGAATGAATTATGCTGGAGTGATGCCGATGGATTTTATTACGACCTGGGTTATGGTAAACAGATCCGGCGCAAACACATCGGTATGTTCTGGACACTGATGGCCGGACTGGTGCCGGAAGAAAGGATAAACAGGATGCTGAAACATCTTACCAATCCCGGTGAATTCTGGCGAACCATTCCTGTTGCCAGTTACCCCGCCGATCAGCCCGGGTTTTCAAAAGAAGGGAGTTACTGGCTGGGATCGGTGTGGGCGCCCACCAATTACATGGTGCTGCGTGGACTGCAGCGTTATCATCAGCAAAAGACCGCTTCAAAACTGGCAAAGCAGTACTATTGGGCTGTTGCCGAAGTATACAAACAAACCGGCAGCTTCTTTGAAAATTATGCACCGGATGCGGTTGCTAAAGGAAACCAGTCGAGACCCGATTTCTGCGGCTGGACGGGATTGGTGCCCATTGCCATTTTCCGGGAGTTTATCAAACAATGAGTTTACCGGGTAATGTCGGTAAACACTCCGTTGGTGACCACCACACTGTCCCACACACCGGGTGAAATATACCGGCCCAGTTTAAAATCAAAATTGCCGCTCATCTTCTCTCCGTCAAATTTGGTAATGCGCAAACGGGCCTCCGCACGGGGAAACGTCATATTATTTGCCACAATGCCTCCATAAATATTATTCTGCGAATTGAAGGAAATATAAAACCCCTGGTCGGATGGCCACACCGGGTAAAGAAGACCATAATCCGCATTAAGGGTAATGGCATTGTACACCAGGTTGAACTGGATTGATTGTCCGTTGTTGAGATTTTGCCCCGTAATTCGCCAGAGCGTAACCGGCCTTGATGTATCCTTTAACCAGGTAACAGGCAGGTTGGAATTATCAAAATTGGCACTCGTCCAGCTTTGGCCATTAAGTGTGGCCCTCATCTGGTAATTCACCGTTGAAGGATCAACCTTATTGTTGTTAGTGGGTTTTGAGCAGGCTGCCAGCAGCAGCATCAACAGGATTGATACGGTGTATTTCATGGGCGGTTGTTTAAAGATGCAGAAATACTATTTCTTTTTTGACAACTGCGCCTTTCATTTCGCTGCATTTATTTCTTTCCACGATCAGTTTTCCGGCTTTCCCTAAAAAGAAAAATGTAGTTTTGCCTCAAATTTCAAGCATGAAGAAAGCAATCCTCTGTTGCCTTGCCCTTTTCGTCACGTGCATGATTCACGCACAAACCAGTATTAAACTGGAAGATGTGAAACAGCACATTGGCGACAGCGTAACCGTATGTGGGAAAGTAGAGGACCTCCGTTATTTTGAATCATCCAAAAACTCACCCACCTTTCTCAACATCGGCGGTAAATATCCCAACCAGTTACTCACGGTAGTGATCTGGGGCGATGTGCGGAAGCAGTTCAAAAAAAGTCCGGACGACCTTAAGAATAAAGAGGTTTGTTTTACCGGCCGTATTATTCTTTACAAAGACAGGCCCGAGATTGTGATTGAAAAACCCGAACAACTGGTGGAACAATAAATTAAACGCCTGCCCGGATTGTTTTGCCCGCTTCTGTGCTGATGGCTGCTTTGTGCAGGATCAGTTTTTCCTGCTGCATATCGAAGGATAATTCAATCCAGCCATGGTACAGGTTCCCGTTTTTCTGCAACTGAACCGGCAGGTATTGGTGATTGGCCTGGCGCCAGTTTCCCTGCCAAAAGGAGGCACCCGTTTCCGGGATGATTTTTTCGGCCAGCAACTGCGACGTTACTTCAAACCACCCGTACCCGGTATGCTGTAATTTGATCTCCTCATTCTTATTCAGTACCGGAGATTGATTGTTTGCGTCCTGCAGCATGCGGACATTCACAGCTGAACTGATAAAATACATTCGGCGGTCCCGGCGAAGAATGGGATCGCCCACCAGCAGGGTGCTTGCCAGGAAATCGTCGGTTCCATCACTATTGATATCAATTTTTTTCAATTGGCCGAAACCAACCGTTGCATCCTGCAGGTTGAGGTATTGCATTACAGGCTGCGGTGTTGGTGAAACCGGTTGCGGGGATTCTGATTTTTTGCAGGCTGCCAGTAAGGTTACGGCCAGCAAAAGGGTGCTGAGTGTTTTCATATCTGCTATACTTTAAATGAAGCTGCAACCTCGGCATCCGGGGCGAAGTTGTAAACCGGGTTGTGCAGGAATTGCTTAAAAAGCAGTATGAATTGTATGTGCTGGCGTGCATAAAAAACCTGCGGCCCTGCAAAACAGGGCCGCAGGCATATGGTATCAATCGTCTTCGTCCTTCTCTTCTTTTGTTTGTGTATTCTTTTCTTCACCACCCCCCTCTTGTCCAGTACCAGGCTGAAGTGCATTGTTGCCCCTGATCTCGGTATGACGTATCTGTCCGCCATAATACCCTGTACGGGCCATGGCCGCAAAACAAAGGGCCGACATTACAAATGCCAGTACAAAAAGTGGTGCCGTCATTTTATGTTTGCGCCATGCCAGCACCAGGGAGATCAGCGAAACAAGCCCGGTAACGGCCATCAGCCAGATGGCGAACTCTGCGGCTTCTTCATGTAAATGGATCATTTGTTCGGATACGCCGGGCAGTTTCTCCACGCTTTCCTCCGCCGGTTCACCGGTAAGAAAAACAGGAACGGCCATCAATGCCATGCCGGCCAGGATCAATGCGGCGATCGATTTTGTTTGTTGCTGCTTACGGATAATACCCCATAGCAGAACCAGGCTGCCGATCAATGTTCCGATAATCGGAAAATGATTCAGCAGCAGGTGAATATGTGTTGCATTCATTGCTGTAGATTTTAAAAATGAAAAAATGTTACGGACAAAAACTCAGCAACGGGGAGGCTGCCAGATGGCATCGAGATATCGGGAAGGAAGTACATCCTGCCGGTGACAGGGGAAGCTGTTCCGGGGAATGATTTCAACAAAACCTGTCAATAAAAACTGGGGAGGCTTCAGGGAAACAAAAGAAGCCAGGGTATTTTCCGGCGATTTAAAAGGAAGCTGGTTGTCTTCCGCTGCATCCTGGTCGGTGCCGTCTTCGGTAGAATAGTGCTGAACGAGGTAAGTAATAAAAGAACCAGGCCGCCCTTCTTTTTCAGCGGCATGATCGAAATAATGCTCTACCAGCAACGGCAGCTTAAGAAACTCCCTGCTGCCGCTGGCCGAGAAAAGATACAGCATGGCAAAAACAAATGCCGGTATTTTCTTAGTGAATTTCACACTGCAAGATTAGGAAAAAAGACGGCAGGCGCCAATGATCTTCATCATACACCCTATTCACAGAGTTTGATGGCGTCGGTACTTCTGCTGCAGATCTGGATCTTATTTATTTTACCCGCTTTATTATAGTACAGGATCAGTGTTCCGTATCCCATTTGAAATGCATCCCAGTCGGTATCCTTCAGTTTAGGATGCCCGAGCAGGTTGAACAGGGTACTGCGGCTGGTGCCCATAAGGGCGGGACTCAGTTTGCCTTTAAATTGCTCATTAATCTCAATGTATCGCCGTTCGCTGAAAAAAGAAAGGCCCTTGTCTTTATAAAAAACGCCGGCACAACGGGAAGCAGAATCCGTTTCCACCACATCGGTAAAACAGGGCAGGGCCGTTTTAATTTCACTGATCGCCGATTTTGGCTGCAGCAATTCATTTACCTGGCCGGCCATTACGTCTACCTGGATAGGCGGGCAAACCACTTTTGCTTTTAACTGGGCACCGGCCATGGTGGCAAACAGCATTAAGGAAAAGAGGATGGATAGATTTTTCATCTGGGTGATTTTTTTTGATATTGAAAAGTTTGTTTACCTACTGCAAATACCCTGCTACATTTTAAGCTGCGTGAATTTCCCTGGGGTTTTCCACATGCTTAGTGTTTACCAGCCCCGCCCCACCAGAGCAGGTATCCTTTCAGCTGATAATGCGAGATCACGGTTTGTGCGGTAAGCGATACGCTGATATCGGGCAGCATTTCTTCCTTTTTTATCCCGATAAAATTCATGGCCTGGCCGCAGGCAATGAATTTGGCCCCCACGCCCAGCTTCTTCAGGTCCTCCACCACTTTGATATTCGGGTTATCTGTTTTGAATTTTTCCTTATAATAGGCATTGGTGCCAAATGCCTTCAGTGCTGCGGCATGTATCACAATCACCACGCTGATTTTTTTGAGCGGAACACCCGAGGCAACATGCAGGTTAATAACCCTCGCCACTTCGGAAAGTCCATAGTCCACTTCCTTGGCTGCGGAATCGGGATTCAGCGACGTAAGCTCAAAGAGGAATTTATAATTCAGTGTTGGATCCGGCTTTTCGGTGGCCTCCGGAACGGGAATGATTCCAGACCAGTCGCCTGCCCTGATCACCGGGTATTGGGCACGTGCCAGGATGCTGTCCCATTTCTTACCTTCTTTATATTCTTTTTCAACCGCCAGGGAATCGGCCCGGAATGCAGCCCGGTGTATGCTGTCTTTTACACGCAGGGTGCTGTCACGCTGCGCTTTGTGTACAGTAAGCAAACTATCAAGGTTACCACTTTGCGCAAAGGAAATAAAACAAGAAATACTTGCTAACAGGAGCAGGAAGAATTTTCGCATAATGTTGGTTTAGAAAGTTAAAGTACATGATTATTTCAAATAATCTGAATCCGGCTGCCGGATTTTTCCACGCATTTTCGCAAGGTCTTTGTTCAGCAGCACATCATAGGCTGAACGGGGGCTCTTGAAATTGCTGAACACAAGGAGTATCAGTAAACCGGAAAAGGATACTCAAATTGTATTAGCCGGTTCTGTTGTTTCAGGCAGGCACAAAAAAGCCACCCGTTAACGGGTGGCCTTTACCACTCTGCGATCACACTGCTTGTGTTGCCGTTGGCGCCTGCCTCTTTCAGAGAGAGAATGATTGCCTATTCCTGCAGACTTCCCTGAGAAAATCCAAAACTAAAGCGGGGGTTGCAGGAATTGTTGACCAGGTAATGGAATTCTTGTAACGAAATGCCGAAGGGGCGCCAACGGCAACACAGAAAATATCATTATTCAATAAAACTTATGTTCAGATTTTTTAAGCGTGTATTCATACATGACTTTGTTTTGTAATAGGGATTGGGATACAATAATCAGGAGCCCGTACTCATACATAATTTGTAATTTTCTCGAGGATAGATTATTTGTACAAGTATGAAATTATCGAAGCAGCGCATGAGTGCATCACCACACCCGTAATCTAATTGACTTTTAATTGTTTTTTAAGTTGATTTTAATTATGCTTTAATTGAATTTTAATAAAGCATGTATTCATGTAAGAATCAGCCGTCAATAATGTGCCATGCTCACTTGCTGGAAGGGAGAATTATGATGAAAGAAGTGCTTATCTGCTGATCAGATTTTACATAGATAAATCCTTTGTGCAGTTTTACAATCTGGTTGGCCAGTGACAGACCAAGCCCAAATCCTTCTTGCGAATTGGCGGAAGCTGTTCGGTAAAAGGGCTGAAAAATGTATTCGAGTTCGGATGCAGGTATGCCGGGGCCGGTATCGATCACTTCAATCACGATCTCTTTTGTTTTCACCCGCAGGCTAACCACGGCGGTATTGGTGGAAGAATACTTGCAGGCATTCAGCACAATGTTTTTAACGGCGGTAAGCAGCAGTTCCCCGTTCCCGTATACCAGTAGTTTGTCTTCTTCGGTAGGCATATCGGCAAAATCAGGCTTTACCAGGTAGCGGCTGTCAATACGGGGCAGTTCATTTACCACCTGCAGGATGATTTCGTCCACCCGTACCGGTTCAATCTCCAGCCCGCCTGCACTGCCCGACGCTTTGGCAAACTCCAGCAGTGTCTGAGTAAGCTTGCTCATGTGCAGTACATCCTGCTGTACGGAGCGCATCACGTTGCGGTATTCTTCGGCTTCACGGTTGCGCTGCAGTGACACTTCCAGCTGGTTGGAAACGGAAGTAAGCGGAGTCGACAATTCGTGCGATGCATTCGAAATAAAACGACGCTGCACCTCAAAACTTTCCTGCAGGCGGTTGAGCAGGCTGTTAAGAGTTTCACCGAGGTAATACCATTCATCACCACTGGTTCCGGTTTTGATGCGGCGGTTGAGATTCTTTGCTGATATCTCATTCACGTCATCTGCAATGTGCTTGATGGGCTGAAGCAGGCGGCCTGATACAATATACCCGCCCCCCAATGAAAGCACAGTGCCACCCAACAAACTGAGCAGCAGGATGGTCTTCAGCTGCGAAAGATATTTAAGACCGGCTTCATCATAAGTAGCAGACACAATCACCATATCTTTCTCTTTACTATGCAAGGCCATCACCTCCCGTTTGCCTTTTGTAAAGTAAACACTTCCCTGCTTACGGGCATCGCTAAGCAGTTGCGGATCGATGGTGAGCACGTCGGCCGGTTTATCAGAAAAGAAATATACCTTTTGATTGTTCTTATCATACACCTGGATCTCCTTGTCCCGGAACTGGAAAGAAGTGGTGGAGTCCACTTTCTGCACCAGCTCGCTGTTGAACACAGCCGATTTGTTCAGCAGGTTCATGGTGTTCAGTCCCCGGTTGGTAAGCCTGGTCTTGATGAGTTCGAGCCGGTTGTTATACGATACATAATACACCACGCCGCAAAGCAGTGACAGTATCACAAATACCGCCAGGGCAAACAACAGGGTTATGCGGATCCGTACCGGCATCAGCTTTCCTTTATTTTAAGGATATAGCCCATGCCCATCTGGGTATGAATAAGACGGGGAGAAAAATGCTTATCAATCTTGTTGCGCAGGTAGTTGATATACACGTCGATGATATTGGTGTTGGTATCAAAATCAATGCCCCATACATTCAGTGCTATCTCGGCCCGGGAAACCACTTTGTTCTGGTTGTGCAGGAAATATTCAAGTAACTGAAATTCCTTGGCGGTAAGATTGATGCGGGTGCTGCCCCGCCATACTTCCTTACTGTCTGCATTCATCACCAGGTCTGCCACCTGTAATATATTTGCTTGAGCCTGCTGCGCCTGCTTGCTCCGTTTAAGCAATACATTTATCTTCAGCAGAAGCTCTTTAAACTCAAACGGTTTTACCAGGTAGTCGTCCGCACCAACATTATACCCTTCCACTTTATCGGCCAGGGCTCCCATTGAGGTAAGCATCATCACCGGCAGAGAACTGTCCTGCTGCCGCACTTTCCGGCATATCTCCAGTCCGCTGATGCCGGGCAGGTTGATGTCCAGGATGAGGAGATTAAACCGGCCTGTGGTAAAATGATGTAAACCCATACCTCCGTCGTACGCTACCTGCACCTGGTACCCGTTTTCTGTGAGTCCCACCTGTAAGGTATCAGCGATTTTACGTTCGTCTTCTACAATTAATATCCTGGCAGCTTCCATTCCTGCAACTATTTTATGCGCAAGGGGCAAGTTACAGATTCCATTTTAGTGACTGGACTTATCTAATGGAATTCTAATTTTACAGGATGGAAAATATACTCATACGAAAAGCGGTGCAAACCGACCTCCCAAAGCTTCTTGATTTTGAACAGGGGGTCATCAGTACCGAACGTCCCTTTGACCCCACATTAAAAACAGAACCCACCCGCTACTATGACATTGAACTGATGCTTGCGGCGGATCATATTGAACTGGTGGTGGCCGAATGTGATGAACAGCTCATCGGCAGCGGTTATGCACGCATTGAAGAAGCCAAACCATACCTGCAGCACCGGCAGCATGCCTACCTGGGCTTCATGTATGTAGTGCCGCAGTTTCGTGGAAAAGGCGTCAATAAAATGATCATGGATCGCCTGGCCGACTGGGCTGCTGCCCGCAATATCCGGGAACTTCGGCTGGATGTTTACCAGCAGAATGAACCCGCCATCCATGCGTATGAACGGGCGGGCTTTGTAAAACACATGCTTGCCATGCGGAAGGGATTGTAAAAACAGTCCTTTTATGAAATGTAGGAACGGCAAGCAGTCCATCAAAAAAATGATTTTCTTTACGCCAGCCAAAAAAACAAAATACATGAATCGGAAAACAATCAGACTTCTCACCGCCGGCATTGCCATTTTTATCACTGCTGTCCCGGCAACAGCCCAGCAATCATATAAATACCATGTAGACCTTACCCGGGTAACCGACGACCAGCTTACCGTGGAACTGGAATGCCCGCCTGTGGATAAAAAAGAAATTAGTTTTTACCTGCCCAAGATCGTTCCGGGCACTTATATGAACAGCAATTATGGTAAATACGTTCACCTGCTGAAGGCATTTGATAAAGGTGGTAAGGAGTTGCCGGTAACTCAATCGGGCGACAATGCCTGGCTTATTAAAAAAGCCAACAAAGTTCACCACATCCGTTACCAGGTAGAAGATACCTGGGATGCATCGCTGAAGAATATGGTGTATCCCATGTGCGGCACCAGCTTTGAAGAAGGAAAGAATTTCGTGATCAACACACCAGGCCTCTTCGGCTATTTCGACGGCATGAAGAAGATCCCCTTTGAAATTTCCTTTACCAAGCCCGCCGGTTTTTATGCCGCAACCGGGTTAAAAGCTGCCGAAACAAGCAGTACCAGCGACAAATTCATCTGCCGCAATGCCGACCACCTGTATGACTCGCCGATTATGTTTTCGCTCCCCGATACCACGGTAATCAGGGTGGGTAATGCCGATGTGGTGGTGGCCGTGTATTCACCAAAGAAGGAAGTCAGTTCCAAATTCATCGCCGCCGGTTTGAATAAACTATTGCAGGGTTCCAATGAGTACCTCGGCGGCCGGCTGCCGGTTGACAAATACGCATTCATCTATTATTTCAACGGGGAACAGAAACGGCTCGCCATTACCGGAGCCTGGGAACACTCCTACTCTTCTTTTTATGCGCTGAATGAAGCGCCCGAAAAAAAGATCATCGAAAACGTGGTAGATATTTCTTCCCATGAATTCTTTCACATCATCACCCCGCTTACCATCAGTTCACGGGAAGTGAAGGAGTTTAACTTCAACGAAACGGTTTTATCCAAACACGTATGGCTGTATGAAGGAAGCACCGAATACACGGCGCATCATGTGCAGGTATGGTCGGGATTGAAAACACCGGAACAGTTCCTGCAAACCCTGGCCGAAAAGATCAACTATTCCCGCTCGTTCATGAACGATACGCTTTCTTTTGTGGAGCTGAGTAAGGAAAGCGCCGGTAAATGGGCGCCGCAATACCTGAATGTATACATGAAGGGAGCACTCATCTCCGCCTGCCTCGATCTTTATTTACTGCAGCTTTCCGGTGGCCAGTACGGCATTAAAAACCTGAAGCATGATCTTTCCATAAAATACGGCAAGGATAAATTTTTTGAAGATGAAGAACTGTTCGGCGTGATTGAAGAAATGACCTTTGCGCCGGTGAGGGATTTCTTTACCGACTACGTAGAGCATGGCAACCCCATTCCCTACAACCGTTTTTTTGCCATGGCGGGGGTGGAATACCTGCCTGCAGAAACCTACCGGGAGTTCAGCATCGGCGGGGTGCAGATCAATCCAACAGCCGATGGAAAAATAAAGGTTGGCGTGAAGGGTATGAATGCAGTGGGGGAAAAATTGGGTTACCAGGAAGGCGATGAACTGGTAAGCATCAACGACTCAGTGATTACCTCCGATAACTTCGGGGAGGTGCTGGAACATGTATATGCTGTACTGAAAGAAGGTGATGTACTCAGCATCCGGGTAAACCGGAAAGATGCCGATGGAAAAAACCAAACAGTAACCCTTCGTACATCTGCTGTGAAGATTGAGAAGACCCGCAAACATGTGCTGCGGTTTTTATCCAACCCGTCGGCAGCACAATTAAAAGTGCGTAATGCCTGGCTTAATAATCATGCTGCGGCTTTACCCAATGCCAGCCCGGCTGATGTGTCAGGCATTGATCCCGTCATCAAAGCCCTGTATGAGGTGATCTCCGGGCCGGCAGGTCCCAGGGACTGGAACCGTTTCCGCAGCCTGTTTCATCCCGATGCATTTATGGCTGCCTTTACAGCAAAGCGGGAGTTGCGGAAATTTTCTCCGGCGCAGTATGTGCAGAACAACGGCCCCTTCTTCATGCAGAATTCATTTAATGAAAAAGAAATCGGGCGAAAGGTAAATGAGTTCGGTAATGTGGCGCAGGTATTCACCGCTTATGAATTTGTAGCCGGCACCACCCCACCAATGACCAAGCGGGGCATCAACAGCATTGAGCTGGTGAAAGAAAAAGGAAGATGGTTTATCATGAGCATCACCTGGGATGAGGAAACAAAGGATCAGCCCATCCCGCTGCCCTATCTTTCCAAATAAAATACAGCGCATCTTGTTATAATGAAAGAGGGGCTGCCTGAACAGGCAGCCCCGTTTATAGGGTATGGCTCAAAAACTTTTCTTATTTGCGGACAACAATCTTTGCCATCTGAACATCCGGTCCGTTCTGTATGCGGATAAAGTACATACCATTCGACAGTGAACGAACATCCAGCTGACGCACATTCTCTCCTTCATTCACCTGCATATTCCTGCTCAATACCGTCATGCCATCCTGGTTTACCACGCTTACGGTTACCATACGTGATACATCCGAATTGAAACGCAGGTTGGCTACCGTGGCCACCGGGTTCGGGAAGATCGATATCCAGTTATTGGCAAACAATACATCCTCGTTGGTTTCTCCGCGGCTGGCAGTACCTGTTTGAACCCGCAGTGTATAACAGCTTGAAGCATTCCAGTTATTGTTATTGCTGGGGTATACACGGGCGTAATAGGTGCCCGCGGCAACGGTTCTGTTGATGGTTTCATTGCTGGTGCCGCTGTTGCTGGATGTTTGCAGGGTGCTTCCGCTGCTGTTCAGCAGGCGCAGGTGATAGTTGGCTGGCAGCGTGGTTAATGTCATGGTGATGGTTCCACCCGTTGTGATTACAAATTTGTAATAGTCGTTATCACCCGATGGATTAACCAGCCCCTTGATGTCGGTATTTAATGGAATGACAGCCGCACCGGAAATGCTTCCGTTGGTACTTATGTCATATGGACCCGGGCACACAACCGGCGGAGTGGCCGTAGTGAACTGCGACTGCACATAATTACCGGCGCCTTCTGTACAGTTGGCACGAATCCTCCAGTCGTACACGGTGGAGGCGGTTAAGCCAGACAGGTCTACTGAAACAGCTGTAGTGGCCGTAGCGGCATTGATCCAGGTAGATGAAGATGCAGCTTTATAATCCACATCGTAATTATTGGCGCTGGTCACCGCATTCCAGCTGATGGTAGCCGATGTTTGAGTTACAGCAGATGCTGTTAACCCGGTTGCATCACCGCATAATGCCGGAGCTCCAATGGTAAAGTTGGTGTTTGAAATATCAAAGAATATATTACCCACGGCTTCCACCTTCACACGGCAGGTAGTGCTTTGTGAAGCAGGAACGCTGATCAGCTCCGATCCGTCGTTGGCCGTTGCTGATGCAAGTACCGTTGGGAAGGTTTGTCCCCCATCGGTGGATAATAAAATGTTCACCGTTGCACAGTTCACCGAGCCTGCATTGGTGCCATTCACACTCCAGGTAACGGTGGCGCTGCCGCCTGCACTCCAGGTAACAGCAGTATTGGGAGCTGTTACAGCAAACGGACCGGCGGTATTGGTTACAGTAACCACGGCATCGGCAAAAGCTGTTTGACCAATGGCGATTGGCGATACTGAACTGTATGCATGATTATCCCGTACCGTTAATCGGAAATTGAGGGTACGGGAAACTGAACTCAGCGCTTCTATATTGGCACCGGCATCACCACCCGGCAATGGCCCTGTTACATTTAAACCAGCGAGGATGGTTGACAGCCTTGGGAATAAACGGGTTCCGGATGCGGTTGGCAAAAACGACAACCAGTTGGGCCCGGTAGCTTTGGTGGGCGAAGCCACACTGCCGGTACCGGATGTGGTGGAGTTATCATTCTGTTCCCAGCAATATGTAAGTGCATCACCATTGGCATCGGTTGCCGAACCGGTGAGTGCAAATGGGGTGCTGATGGGAATGGTATAGTTGCTGAGTGGTTCTATTACAGGCGCCACGTTATTGGCGGTGATGTCGGTAGATACCGGGCAGGTTTTACCGGCCAGGTTGGCCTGTATCTGTGCAATGGTGGTTTCGTGAAAGATGTCAATGGAATGCGGGGCCACATCCTGTGATGTGATACCGGCATATCCCATGATGGTGATGCCCGAACCCACTTCTTTATTTTGCCCTGTTCCTTCCAGCGACATGGAAAAGGTATGATTGCCTCCCAGCTGGTGACCTACTTCATGCGCCACATAATCGATATCAAAATTATCTCCCTGCGGAATTCCGTCGGCAGGAGAAGTGATGCCGGCTCCTTTACCCAATGATGAACTGTTGGCCGGGTTGGTACATACACAACCAATGCACCCGGCATTTCCACCGCCACCCGATGCACCAAACATATGGCCGATATCGTAATTGGCATTGCCGATTATGTTGGTGAGTGTTTGCTGCAGCTGCAGGTTCCACTGGCTGAGCGTGGTTGAATAAGGATCTGTTGAGGGATTATAATAAATAACCGAAGTGGTATTGGCAATCAGGTTCAGGTGCAGGGCCAGGTCTTTTTCGTAGCAACCGTTACAACGGGTAAGGGTGGCATTATAAGCCGCCAATACCAATGCCACATCCGCAGCACTGGTGGCGCCAAACCAGTTGGCGTATTCACCATTGCACGACTGCGCCAAACGCATGGTTTTTAACTGGCCGGTTGAACTGCCCGTTGCATTTGATACGGGAAGCTGCGCTTTTAACTGTGCATCGTATTGCTGCTCTTCGGTTGAACAGGTCCAGGGCAGTCTGCCCTTTTCACGGTGCGAACGGTATACAGCATATACACTATGATCTTTTGAATAGGGTTCGATGAATTCATTCTCCCGGTCGGTGCGGAACACCATGGTTTGAATTCCCTGTGGAGAGATACTCAGTTTAAGCATGGCATACTGGTCAGTGATGCCCTTACCGGTATAAGCCCTGATCTGCGGGAAGCGGGCCTGCAGTTCCGGTTCAAAGTTCGATGCTTCGTACACTTCAAACTGCTCGATATTACCATCGGCATTGGGCAGGGAAATAACGGTGGAATGTTTGGCCGACCGGTCAGTGACAGAAAACAATTCCTGGCGGAGCGGTTCAATCACCAGGTTGTACAGCCGGAATTCTTTCGGGTACGACAAGCGGGCTACCGCTTTGTCGGTAACAATATTTCCTCGGCTTTCGCTGCTGGCCGACCAGTATTTATCTGTTTGGGAAAATCCGGCACCGGTAATCAATACCGATACCAGGATCAGGAGTATATATTTTTTCATCTGGGGTTGGTTTTTAAACTGGAAAATGGAAGGCTAAATCTATAATAAGAAAAGCGGCCGTCAAATAGTAAAACTACCCACATGGAGATGGGTATTATACGATAACCGGGTTAACCGGTTAAGGATCAGTAATAGAAAAAACGGCCCTGTGGAAAAAATGGCCGCAAGGATCAATAGTTCTTCAGGTAATATTTAATGCCATTTGCATTGAGGAGGGAGGAACCCGTTTTCATGGCTCCGCTGAATTGTTCAAAAGAAGAATAGTAGGTGATTGTGGAGCGGTCGATGCTTTTTATTTTTCCGCGGAAGGCCTTATCCTCGAAGGAACCATAATAAGTAAGCGCCGTGGATCCGATTGTTTTCAGCTTACCTCGCAATGCTTCATTTTCGTATGATGCATACCAGGTAAGGTTGTTGGGGCCCAGTGTTTTTATCAACCCCTTATAAGCGGCGTCTTCATACGAAAGATAATAATCAAAGCTGATGCTGCCGATACTCTTGATTTTTCCCTGCAGCATTTCATTCTCGTAAGAGGGGAAATAAGTGACAAGTGTTTTGCCGATGTATTTTACTTTCCCCCGCAGTGAGGCGTCATCCAGCTGGCTGTAGTATTCCACCCGGCCGGCATAGGTATCCAGTTTGCCGGTATAGTTTTCCTGGTAACCGATGTACCGGTCGTACCCCCATTTGCTGATGGTGCCTTCCTTCGTAACATATATCTCCACCTGTTCATCGAGCCCGATAGAGAACATCTCCACCTGCCCGTTCCCGCTTAGGGTGATCTTGGATATACGCTGACCGATGGCGGTAGCAGCATACGAGAAGATGGCAACACATAAAAGGATACGCTTCATATGAACTCCTGTTTATACAATAAAGATACAGGTAAATTGGCTTGCCGGCACCGGCCATTGCAAAACGGCTTAATTTGCAGGTATGAAAAAACTGATCATCCTGCTCGCCGTGGTTGCCTGTTCCTGTAAACGGGGTAACGATAAAACGCCACATGTTATTATCGAAACAAGTCTCGGTGATATTGAGATAGAACTGTATGCTGAAAAGGCACCGGTAACCACGGCGGCCTTCCTTTCTTATATCGATTCGGGGTACTACAGCAAAAGCAGTTTTTACCGGGTGTTGAAAGCCGATGAACTTCCCAATGATAATAATACCGGCGTCATCCAGGGCGGCATCTGGAAATCCAACCCCGAACGAAAAGTAAAGATCCCCGGCATCAAACATGAACCCACTTCACAAACCGGCCTGAGTCATGTATCCGGTACCATCTCACTGGCACGTCTGCAACCCGGCACCGCCAATACCGAATTTTTTATCTGCATCGGCGACCAAAACCAGTTCGACTATGGGCAAACAGATACGGAAGACGGATTGGGCTATGCTGCTTTCGGCAAAGTGGTTACCGGCATGCCGGTGGTAAGGGAAATACAGGAGCAAAAGAGTCATGGCGACCAGTTCGACAAACCCATCCAGATCTACCGCATCAAAAGAGACTGATACCTGAACCATTTTCCCTGGATCTTGTTAGAGAAATAAAACAATACGTGATGAAGTACATTTATTATACGGTTGTGATTGCCCTCCTTGGCTCCTGCTCTTTTTCTGCCAGAACCACTGAACGCTATCTACGGGAGGCCACCCAGAAAAGCTATGACATGATTGTGGTGCCCGGTGTTCCATTTACTGAACAGGGATGGGATAGTACGATGAAGGCGAGGGTATACTGGTCGAAGTACCTGTTTGACAAAGGCATTGCAAAGAACATCATGTATTCGGGTTCAGCCGTTCATTCGCCGTATTACGAAGGACAGATCATGGCCCTGTATGCTGTTGCCATAGGGATACCCGCCAGTCATGTATTTTCAGAAACAAAAGCAGAACACAGCACAGAAAATCTATATTATTCTTTTCATAAATCGAAGCAACTGGGATTTGGCAGCGTAGCGCTGGCCACCGATCCTTTCCAGGCAAAGCAGTTGCGCCGGTATGCCCGGGTAAGGGTGGATGAGTCGGTAGGCATTATACCCATCGTATTTGATACCCTGCGTGCCATGCATCCATACATGACCGATCCGGCCATCAATTACAAAGAAGCCTATAAAGAAAATTTTGTTCCGCTTGGTTCCCGTGAATCATTCTGGAAACGGTTCAGGGGAACCATGGGAAAGAATGTAGATAAGAATGCGTATAAAGAACCGGTGCCTATTTCACGGTAAAGTCAACCTCCATATCTCCCCACTGCAGGGCAACCAATCCTTCTGCCGAAATGCTGAAGGTCATTTTTTCCGCCTCCGGAGCCAGCTTTTTTGATTTTACTTTGACCCGAAGCACATCATCGGCCTCTGCATATTTGAAGGCGCCCCACTGGTCCCAGGTTTTATTGAAGATGATGGTCCATTCATCGCCGTTCTTGATGCTGAACAAACCATATTTCCCTTTGGCCAGCGCCTTGCCTTCCACCATCACGTCTTTATCTGTTTCAAATACGGTAGCCTCGTTGGCACCGGTGCGCCAAACCTTTCCGTCCATGGGTTCCAGGTCTTTACCGATCGTTCTGCCTTTTATGGATGGCTGACTGTAATTGATACTGATGGTAGCCTCTCCCACTTTTTGAGTAGCTAAGGCCGGGGGACTGGGGCGTTTTGATTTATCCTTTTGTGCGCAGGAATTGAAGGAAGCCAGCATTACAAATGAGAAGAGTACAAGTGAAAACAGGTATTTCATGATAACAAACGTTGGGGGTTACAAAATCGATGGGCACAGCTAACTATATATGCTGCGGCATCATTGCCGGATAAAGATAAATGAAAGTTTGTTACAGGATTTACCGCTCAACCAAGTCTTTCCCAGACAATATCGCCTACCAGGCTCTTGGTCTCATCGATCACCACGTAAGCGGCATAGGCGGTATTTTTTTGCCTGGATGCCCGCAACATTACTTTGTGGGTTTCGTATTCACTCAGTTTGAAGGGGCGGTTGGGGTGAAGGAAGGTTCGCACCAGAACAATGATGTTCTCCAGCGTTCCGGTGGCTCGTATTTCTTTCTCCTGCGGAAAAAGGGTTTCCTTGGTGATATTGCTGTACCCGTTCTCCGCCAGCCACGATTCTACGTGATTTTCACCGGTAAGCTCAATTTCGGTAGAGGTCATATTTCCCATAGTGATTTAGTTTCAGTAACCAAATATATGGGTTTATCAATACAAACCAAGTGTTTCTACCCTGAAAAAATAGTAATTTCCACATTCAGTTTAAGAAACCGGGCATTGATAATTAATTATTTGCATGCTTGTGTTATAGAAGTCATTCTACGGGTTTGTCATCGCGGCACCAACCCCACCGGAATGATGATCTCCCAGCGGTTTTTAACAAGGGGGTTTAACAGGTCGGTATCCAGCAGGTGAGAAAAACGTACGCCAAAGCTTACCGGCAGTGCATTCCACAGTTTTGTATCGAAGTATAATTCTCCCCCGGTGCTTCGGCTTTTTATGTCGGTGAGCACCCCATTCAACCTGGCCCGGGCACTGGTATAATCATAAAATGCATTGGCCCGGATGCGTTGAAAAAAAAGGATATTGGCAAATCCCAAGTCTGGATAAATTATTGGGAAGTGATAGTTTACGCCCAGTTTATACATCGCTCTTGTTGACAAGGCTTCGTACCCTCTCGAATAAGAGAAGCTCTTACTGAAAAGATCGGGAAGTGTATCTCTCTTTTGCCAGGATGCGTCAATAACCAGGCTGTGGTTGGGAGAAAAGCCCGGGAAATAAAATGAACTGTTGACAACAAACTTATGCCGGTTGCTGAAATTAAATGCATCGCGGTAAATGAGTGAAACGGATTGCGCCCAGCGTGGGTTGATATGCTGCCTGGCCTGCTGGCTTATATTACTAAACCGTAAAAAAGAAGAAAGGTATTTGATCGAATTGTTGGAGAACACATTTTTCCCCACTCCCCTGTAATAATACTGTTCTATATTATAATCAGCCCCGAATGAAAGGAATTTTCTTGTTCGGCCATTGATGAATTGCAGCGGAATGGAAATACCGGCATTCAGTTTTGCTGAATTATACATCACTGACCTCCCCACGGCTGTATCAACGGTACGGTTGAAACTTTCTTCGGCACTCAACCCGATCACCGGGAACCAGCCTGCATATACGCCGCTGAAACCAAGGGTATGACTCCGGTCGCTGCGGTTGTAGGTATAACTGACCGTATTGCTGAAACTGCTGAGCACATTATCGCTGAAAAAAGAATAGCCAAACTCCGGGTCATCAATAACCGGCCGCCAGCTGTGGAAGTTGAACAGGCGGAATGATTTACGGTATTTCGTTACCGGGTTCCTGATACTACCGGCCTTGCTTTCCGCAAAGCTGCTGTCACGCAGGGAATACAAAGCCCCGGCACCGGTCATGGCAAACAACGAATCTGTATAATAATGGCTGTTCCCTAAAATGAAGTCGAGGGCAGCCACCCGTTTCCAGCTGGTCTTTAGTTTTGCCAGCCGGTACCCATCGGCCGTAAAGGCCGACACCAGCAGCTCCCCTTTTGAATTCACCGCAGGGTGATACACACCGTTATTGTTGTCCGCCACCAGGTATATCTTTTCATCTTTCAGATTTACCGCAATCACTTTATCTGCATTCTTGTGCATACCGCTGAAATAAACGGTATCTCCTTTCACCAGCGGGTATCCCAGCACATTGAATGAGAACGGAGTGAGATTATCCACAGCACCGGTTGCCAGATCTACTTTCAGCAGTACCATATTCCCTTCCATATTACGGGCGGCACTCACGGCTGTATGAGCCGTAACATATTTTGTCTGCGTGAAAAAATAATTGACCGGGTTTGGCAATGCTTTTATCAATTCGCCATTGGCGGCATTCAACCGGCAGAGGCGGTTGGATCCGTCGGACCTTACTTCCACCGCCAGTATCTCTTTTCCATCCGGGCTTATATCGGGAGAAAAATATTTCGACTTTGAGCTGAGCTGTTGCTGCTGCCCGGTGGCAATATCCACCAGTTTTATCACGCTGTAATCCCGGTTGGACCAACGTGGATCTGACTGGTAGGCCACGTACACAATCTTCCCGTTCCGGTACGAGTAGTAATCATCCACCACCACATCACGAACCCGTATCTTTTTTTCTTGCCCGCCGGTAAGCAAACAAAAACTGCTGATTTCCTTATATGAAGTTTTTGCAACCAGTATGCTGTCGTCGCTTATATAAACAGGGTACTTGTAGTCGGTAACGGTTTTACTTACCGGGGTAATGTATTCCATTTCCGACGGTTGTACCCCGGCAAAGGCTTTGTCTTTAAAATAGCTCATGGCTGTTTCCCTGAATGCCCGGTATGTTTTACCCGAGTAGCGTTCTATGGCCCGGTTGAACGGATAGAACAATCCCCGGAAAGCAACTGCATCGCCCGTTACATTTTTCCAGAATGATTCGCCATACTTTTCATACCCATAAGCAGTTAACAGGTAACCCAGCTGGTAGTGATCGGGCGTATAATCTTTGTACGAACCGCTCCGCAATTTCATCCAGGAGTAATTCTTTTTCTGAAGCCACAGGGATTTAAATCCGTTATAAAATGAGGGCATCCGCCCCCTGCCCTGTGCACTCACCAGGGTTTCCTGCCAAACCGCATCTCCTTCAAAGAAATAGTCCGGCACGGCCATTCCGTTCGCCAGCATTTGCCCTTCCTGCCCGAGCAGGAATGAAAACACTTTTGTGAACCCCCTGTTGAAATTGCTGAACTGCTGTATGTGCCTGTCTTCATGAATGATGAGGTTATCATCCCATCGTATGCTGCCGGTTGAAAAATTATCCTGGGCAGGCGTCATGTACAGTTCACTCATCACAGGCGCCATGCGTACGTATGCATTGGAGAGGGTGGTATAATACTGCAGCACCACATTCCATTTTCGCTGTTTGCCTCCGATGCTGGACGCCGTGCGGCTCCCCATCAGTCTGATCACGTTCGCAATACGGTTGGCCTGGCTGTCGAGCCCTTTTGGAAAAATCACCCGGGCCGACGGCGTATTTACCTGGTACCAGTTTACCGAAGAAGGATTTCCGCCAAACTGCTGTGCCCGAACGCCGGGTGCCATAAGAAGAATGAAAAAGAAGGCAGAAAAAAAATGCAGCTTAAACATGTCTAAAGTTAAAGAAAGAAATTCCACAAAAGCCAGCGGCGCATTAACTTTAGGTTGAATTGAACCACATGCATGTATTAGAAACAAAACGACTGATCCTTTCGCGGTTCACGCTGAAGGATGCCCCCTTTATTCTCGAGCTGCTGAATGACCCGGGATGGATCCGTTTTATCGGCGATAAAAAAGTAAGAACCCTGAAAGCAGCAAAGGAGTATATCCGGAACGGTCCGCAGAAAAGTTATGCCCAGCTCGGCTTTGGTTTGTATGCCGTAAAACTGAAACGCAGCGGCCGTACCATCGGCATGTGCGGACTGCTGCGAAGAGACACACTGGATGATGCCGATATCGGCTTTGCCTTTCTGCCCAGGTACACCGGTAAAGGATATGCATTTGAATCCTCTGCAGCCATACTGGATGATGCACATGAATCGTGGGGCATGAAACGCATCCTTGCCATTACGTCGGTGGACAATGAACGTTCGGGACGCCTGCTCGAACGGCTGGGCTTCCGTTACCTGAAACGGATCTGTTTCACACCCGGCGCCGAAGAACTGAAACTTTTTGAGAAGAAAAAAGCCGGTTCCTCACACACCCGCAAGAAATAAAAGAGAAAATATGAATACCTCAATAAGTTTTGTACTTTCGTCAAAAATCACCTGTATGAAACTTTTTGTTGCCGGGCTTCCTTATGACCTGGACGATGCCGAACTAACAGAAATATTTGAAAAATTCGGCACGATTGCCTCTGCTAAAGTTGCTATTGACCGGGAGACCGGTAAAAGCAAAGGATTTGCTTTTGTAGATATGCCCAACGCCGAAGAGGCAAGAGATGCCATCGAAAACCTGAATGATATTTCACTCGGAAAAAAGCCACTGGTGGTGAAAGAAGCCGATGAACGTTCTGGTCCTCCCGGGGGTGGCTCCCGAAACGGAGGCGGTGGATTTAACAGAGGAGGTGGCGGCGGTTTCAACAATGGTGGACAACGTGGCGGCGGTGGCGGTGGATTTAACAGAGGTGGTAGCGGTGGGTACGGCAACAACCGCAGTGGCCGATATTGATACGAACTTCTTCTTTACAAAATATTTAAACAGCAGCGGGTCTGCTGTTTTTTATTTCCTGCCTTCGCAGAAATTAAATTACCTTGACTGAAACAACCACTGCAATGAAAATCGCTTTAACCGGCGCAAGCGGGCACCTGGGTTCTGCATTGATACAGGATATCTGTAACCGGTTTATCCCGGTAAACGCATTGGTAAGGGACGAACACTGTGCTTCCCTGGAGAACATGCCCGCAGAAAAAATAAGGGGAGACCTTCATGATACCGAAGCACTGAAACGGTTGCTGGATGGTTGCGATGTACTCATTCATTCCGCCGCTCTTATCTCTGTAAACGGAGATCCACAAGGACTGGTACACCGGACCAATGTGGAAGGCACACAGCATCTCATGGAGCAGGCGTTAAGCGCCGGTATCAAACGATGCATACATATCAGCTCCATACATGCTTACCAGCAGGAGCCCGCCGGTGAAATACTGAATGAACAGCGGCAAACCGTTACGGCCGGAGCATTTGCCTACGATCGTTCCAAACTGGCCGGCCAGCAGATCGCACTGGCGGCAAACGGAAAAAAGATGGAAGTGATCGTGGTAAATCCAACCTCCATCATCGGGCCATACGATTATAAACCTTCCCTCATGGGACAGGTACTTATTGACCTGTATAAAGGACGGCTCCCCTTCATCTTCAACGGGGGATTTGATTTTTGCGACTGCCGGGATATTGCCGGTGCCATCCTGAATGCAACAGCAATGGGACAGCCCGGCAGTTCTTACCTGCTTTCCGGTAAATGGTACAGCCTGCAGGAACTGGTGCAACTGCTTTCCGGTGCTTCGTCAAAAAAAATCAGCGTCATTGCTTTACCCGAATGGGCCGGCAAGGCGGGATTGCCTTTTGTAAAACTGCTGGGTAAAATACAGGGCAAGGAACCGCTCTATACCATTGAAGCCCTGGAAGCACTATTCAGGGGCAACCGGCGTATCAGCAGCGAGAAGGCAAAGGCTGAACTGAATTATGTGGCACGGCCCCTGGCAGAAACCCTCCGGGATACGTTTGAGTGGTTTACAAATAAAGGTTATCTTGTCTGATAAACCCTTTACTCCCTGACATGCCCATCAGTTTCACTACTTATCAAACGATGACCTACGTGTGGATCGGCATTGCCCTGTTTATTTTCTTTTTGCTGCTGAAGATCACGGCTCCCTATGGCAGGCACAGTTCGTCCAAATGGGGGCCTCAGATCGCCAATCACCTCGGGTGGTTCTTCATGGAATTCCCGGCGTTGGTAATTATGACCTATGTGCTGGTTATTAATTTTTCCACACAGGACCTGGTAACCGAAGTGATGATCGGGCTGTACTGCCTGCATTATTTCAACCGCAGTTTTATTTTTCCATTCCGCCTGCATACCCGGGGAAAGAAAATGCCCGTGCTGATCATGGCATCCGGTATTTTCTTCAACCTGTGTAATACTTTTTTGCTGGGTTATTACTTCACACACTTTGCCGGTAATGAAAGCAGTTGGTTCACCGACCCCAGGTTCATCATTGGAGTATTGGTCTTTGTATCGGGGGTATGGATCAACTGGAAGGCAGACAATATCCTTATTCACCTGCGCAAACCCAGTGAAACGGGTTATAAAATACCAACCGGCTGGTTATTCAACCGCATCAGTTGCCCGAACTTATTTGGAGAATTGATCGAATGGGCGGGGTTTGCCATCCTGTGCTGGAACATGCCGGCGCTTACTTTTTTTATCTGGACGGCAGCCAATCTTATTCCAAGAGCCATCTCGCATCACAAATGGTACAGGGAACAGTTTGAGGAATACCCGGCGGAACGTAAAGCTGTATTACCTTATTTACTTTAGATACTTATCAAACCAATCGATAAAATTCTTCTCCTCCACTTCGCGGTTACGCCAGCCATGCCCGCCGCCTTCTTTGAGGATAAACTGGCAGGGCACTTTGGCTTCTTTGAATTTTGCCAGGATGGATTCTGATTGCTGCAGGGGAACCACCATGTCTTTATTACCATGAATGATGAAAGTGGGCGGATCATCGGCACTCACCTGATTGATCGGTGAAATTTCTTTGGCGATCTTCATCTTTTGCTCCATACTGGTTACGGGCACATAGGTACGGGTGGTGTCGTTCCATACCTTAAAATCGAATGCACCGGCCACGCCCATCAATGCCAGTCCAGCCTGGCTTACCTGCGAAAATGAATTCGCTTTACCGTAATTCAGGAAATCGGTGGGCGGATAAAACACAGCGGCTGCCTGCACCCGGCTGGACACTTTATCTACCGGATCAAAAGACTTTGGCACCGGAACATTATCGGCGGTGGCAATCATCAATGATAAATGACCGCCCGAAGAAGAGCCCGTGATGCCGATATGATCGGGATCGATCTTATACGTTGCGGCGTTATACCGTACAAACCGTACGGCCCGTTTCAGGTCTTCAATCTCATCAGGGATGGCATAGCGGGGCTGGCATCCCACCATAACACCAAATAGTGTATACCCGGCATCGATGTATAATCCCGACCTTTCGGGGAAAGCCTCCAGCATCCGTTCAGAGGAAACCCAGTTGCCGCTGAGCACATAGATAATGGCCTTGCCATTCGCATTTTTTTTGGGAGCCAGCTCGGTCATGGTGAGCGCCATGCCGTCTTTACGCCCGTAAATGATTTCTGTTTTTTTGTACGGCAATGTGTCCTGCGCAACGCTGTTCAGCGTTGTGAAGCCGAAAGCCAGGAGAAAAAAATATCGCATAAGATTCTGTTTCTGCCTATTCAAACAATTCGGGTTGCGAATTGTTCGATGCGGTACGCACCCATTCCATTTCGGTCGATTTGCTGTAGTCGGCCAGTTTGGACCCAACGGTACGGTAGCCGGTTACCTCCGCCATTTTGGCGATCTTGAGTTTACCCCGGCGTACCTGTTCGCCCCTGCCCTGCTGCATGGCCAGCACCGGTTCTTCGTCGGTGGTAACGGCTTCAATATAATTACCGTCGCCTTCTTTGATGATGAGGAATTTACTCTTCAGTGTGGTTGTTTCAATTTTGAAGCGCTTGGCCATAAACTGTTTTGCCTTCAGGTCGGCATACACCAGCGTAACAATCCTTGCCGGATCGAACTTCTGGATAAAGATCACTTTCTCCGAATCCAGTTTCTGCGTCAGCTCCTGGTCGGTGATCTCGTAATAACCATCGCTGTATACCACCAGTATTCTGTCATCGGCGTCAAAGGTTCCGAGGTATTCGCCTTTCTCTTCGGTATTCAACCGGCCAAACTGGTCATCGTACCATAGTTTTTTACCTGCAATGGTGGATACGCCCGCTTCTTTGAACTTCACCGCCTTGATCGGGTACTTGGTTACCTGGTTACCGATGCTGCTCCTGCCCTTGATCTCCATTTCTTCAAAATAAAAATCAAATTCCTTGATCCGGGCGCTGCAGTTTGGACTCAGCACCACTTTCACCACTTCAGCCTCGCCATTCGGGTTGGCAGTGAAATAATGCACTTTGCTTTTTTCTGAACCCTTGGTCAGGTCGTATTCTTTATCCCGGGTGATGCCGGTAACATTGAAACGCTTGGAATAACTGATGCCGCTTTTTCCATCGGCATAGATCATATTGTATGTAGTGCGTTCATCATTCTTCTGGAACACGGCTACATGGATGATGTCTTTGCCGATAAAGGTTTTGTCCGACACTTTCACCACCTTCATCACACCGCCCTTGGTGAAGGCAATGATGTCATCAAGGTCGGAAACATCTGCTACAAACTCATCTTTCTTAAGTCCGGATCCGATAAATCCATCCGCCCGGTTCACGTACAATTTGGTATTGGCAATGGCAACGGTTTTGGCCTGGATGATATCAAAAAGTTTGATCTCGGTTTTCCGCTCCCTGCCTTTTCCGTATTTCTTCAGCAGGTTTTCATAATAGGCCACTGCATAGTCTACGAGGTTGGCCAGGTCATGCTTCACCTGTTTGATATCGGCTTCCAGCGCTTTGATCTGGTCGTTCAGCTCATCAATATCCAGTTTATAAATACGGCGAACGGGTTTTTCAGTAAGCTTCACAATGTCTTCTCTTGTGATGGCCCGCTTCAGTTGTTTTTTGAAAGGCGTAAAGGCCTTGTCAATCGCTTCCAGCACTTTGTCCCAGGTTTCGTGCTTTTTCTCCAGCTCCTTGTATATTTTTTCTTCAAAGAAGATTTTTTCCAGCGAGGTATAATGCCACTTCTCCTGCAATTCGGCCAGCCTGATCTCCAGTTCACGCTTCAGCAGTTCTTTGGTATTGTCGGCCGATGCCTTAAGCAGGTCACTTACCTTCATGAACTGGGGCTTATCATCCACAATCACGCAGGCATTGGGCGAAATGCTCACTTCGCAGTCGGTGAAGGCGTACAATGCATCAATGGTGATATCCGGTGAAATGCCGGCGGCCAACTCCACGATGATCTCCACTTCGGCCGCTGTATGATCGGTTACTTTTTTGATCTTGATCTTTCCCTGGTCGTTGGCCTTTACAATGCTTTCCATCAGCTGGGTAGTGGTAACGCCGTAGGGAACGCTTTTGATCACCAGGGTTTTCTTATCCTGTTCTTCAATGATGGCACGCACCCTGATTTTTCCGCCCCGCACACCATCGTTGTAATTGCTGGCATCCATGGTTCCGCCGGTCTGGAAGTCGGGCAGAATCTCGAATCGTTTGCCTCTTAAATATTTTACAGATGCTTCGATGAGTTCACAGAAATTGTGCGGAAGAATTTTTGTTGCCAAACCCACGGCAATACCTTCGGCGCCCTGTGCCAGCAGCAGTGGGAATTTCATCGGCAGTGTTACCGGCTCGTTCTTCCGGCCATCATAACTCAATGCCCATTCGGTTGTTTTTGCATTGAAGGCAACCTCCAGTGCAAACTTGCTTAGCCGTGCCTCGATGTACCGGGATGCTGCGGCTTCATCACCGGTGCGTACATCGCCCCAGTTACCCTGCGTATCAACCAGCAGGTCTTTTTGGCCCAGGTTTACCAACGCATCGCCGATAGAAGCATCGCCATGAGGGTGATAGGCCATGCTTTGCCCGATGATATTGGCCACCTTGTTGAAACGGCCGTCGTCCATTTCCTTCATGGCATGCAGGATGCGGCGCTGCACAGGTTTTAACCCGTCTTCGATGGCGGGCACCGCCCGTTCCAGTATCACATAGCTGGCATAATCCAGGAACCATGTTTTGTACTGTCCCCCGATACCCGATTCGGTGTGTTCGTATTCTTCTTTGCTTTTGCTTTTCGCCATTTATCTTAAATGCAGATTTTCAATATTTTCAGTTAGCTGTTTTCAGTTTCACTTCAAAATCCTTCATCTTTCCCACATTGCCCTGCACATCAAACAGGTCCATGGCCAGCATTGTTTTCAAACGCCACAATAAGTACATGTCGCCGGTAGTATGCTTTGCCTTGCTTAAAAACTGGTGAATGACCTTCGATGCTTTCTGCCAGTCGGGGGTGACGAATTTCTTCAGTTCGGCATCGTAAAAATCATAATCCTGCTGGATGAGTTTCTTTCCTCCTTCCAGCAGGCGTACGCCCCTGGCTTCCTGGCATATCTTCATCCATTCATCGGGGTCCACTTCAAACTCACTCAGTGTGATCTCCCTGGCCAGTTTTTTTGCTTTCAGAAATTCCTTGGCAGGGATCTCACTCAGCCAGGCCGGGTAAAAGATATTCCCCTTCTCATTCAGGAAGGGCAGGTTATTGAGATAGAGAATGAATATCCTTCCCTGGTATTCCTTCAGCTGGCTCATCAGCCAGTAGTAACTGCACACATCGTGTTTGTTTTGGGCAGCCCAGATCCAGATCACTTCATCCGGGTTGCTGTTCAGGCGTTCAATCAGTTCACCAACTGTTTTTTGGTCATCCACTTCACCGCTGTCTGCCGCACCATCATAATCGCCGCCCGCAAGCACATCACGCTGCCATTGTTTACGGTTCTCTATTCCTTCGGCTGTGTAAATATCCTGGAGGGGACCAACGGCATAGTCGTCTTTTACCTGGATAACATCTCCTGCCAGTGTTTCGTCGAGTTCGATGGCCTTCTGCAAAACGTCTACATCGGCCGCATTATGTACAATATGGATCATTTTCAAATAATAATTAAGAAATTAATACTTCTTTAAAATAGAAACTTGTTTTACCAGGTTAAACCGCTGCCCTGCTGAAGAAACACTTAATTTTTAGTTTCCTCTGCAAGGTCAAGTTCTACTTTTAAGTTTTCAATAATAAAATCCTGCCGGCTGGGGGTATTCTTACCCATGTAATATTCCAGCAGTTGCTGGATATGCGTTTCGGGCAGCAGCATTACCGGCTGCAGTTTCATGTCGTCGCCGATGAAGCGGGCAAATTCATCCGGGCTGATCTCTCCCAATCCCTTGAAGCGGGTGGTTTCGGGCTTGTTGCCGAGCTTTTTGGTGGCTTCCTGTTTTTCGGCTTCGTTGTAGCAATAAATTGTTTCCTGCTTATTGCGTACCCGGAACAAGGGTGTTTCCAGTATATATACATGCCCGTTCTTCACCAGGTCGGGGAAGAACTGCAGGAAGAAGGTCATCAGCAGCAGCCGGATGTGCATGCCATCCACGTCGGCATCGGTGGCAATTACTATATTATTATAACGCAGGTCGTCGTAACTCTCCTCGATATTAAGCGCATGCTGCAACAGGTTGAACTCTTCATTCTCGTACACCACTTTCTTGGTGAGACCAAAACAGTTGAGTGGCTTGCCACGCAGACTGAACACCGCCTGTGTATCCACGTTCCTTGCCTTGGTGATGCTGCCGCTGGCACTGTCTCCCTCGGTAATAAAGATGGTGCTCTCTTTTTGCTTTTCCTGGATCCTGTCTTTGTCTTTTCCCGTTGCCTCGTCGTTGTAATGAAACTTACAATCTCTCAGTTTTTTATTATGCAGGTTTGCCTTCTTTGCCCGTTCGTTGGCCAGTTTTTTAATTCCTGCCATGTCTTTCCGCTCCCGTTCATTCTGCTCAATCCGGCGCTTTAATGCATCGGCCGTTTCGGGATTGCGGTGGAGATAGTTGTCAAGTTCCTTGCCCAGGAAGTCGCCCACAAAATTCCGCATAGATGGCCCGCCCTCGTACACCGTTTGTGAACCCAGCTTTGTTTTGGTCTGACTTTCAAATACCGGTTCCTGCACCCGTACACTAACCGCGGCACAGATGCTGCCCCGTATGTCGGCGGCATCGTAATCTTTTTTATAAAATTCGCGGATGGTCTTTACGTATGCTTCACGAAAAGCAGCCAGGTGGGTGCCGCCCTGGGTGGTGAACTGTCCGTTTACAAAACTGTAATATTCTTCGCCGTAATCATTCTCGTGGGTGATGGCCACTTCAATGTCATCTCCCTTCAGGTGGATGATCGGGTAGCGGATCTCGTCTTCGTTGGTTTTGCGCTGCAGCAGGTCGAGCAAACCGTTTTTGCTTACGTACCGTTTGCCGTTCAGGTTCATCACCAGGCCGGCGTTCAGGTAACAATAATTCCAGAACTGGTTATCGAGGTATTCCTGAACAAAATGAAATTTTTTGAATACGGTATCATCCGGTATAAAAGTTACCAGTGTTCCGTTCTCGCCGGTTGATTTGGCTTCCTTGTGCTCCTTGATGAGCACGCCTCTTTCAAACTCGGCCGTTTTTTCTTTTCCTTCGCGGAAGGAGGTTACTTTAAAATAATTACTGAGTGCATTCACGGCCTTGGTACCCACACCGTTCAATCCCACGCTTTTCTGGAATGCCTTGCTGTCGTATTTGGCGCCGGTATTAATCTTACTCACCACATCCACCACTTTTCCGAGAGGAATGCCGCGGCCATAATCCCGGATGGTGATCGTTTTGTCTTTGATCTCCACATCCACGTGCTTGCCATAGCCCATGGTGTGTTCATCGATACAGTTGTCGATCACTTCCTTTAATAATACGTAGATGCCGTCGTCGGGACTGCTTCCATCGCCCAGTTTACCAATATACATACCAGGGCGAAGGCGGATATGTTCCTTCCAGTCGAGGCTTTTTATGGATTCTTCGGTATAATCGAAAAGGTCTTTCTCTGCCATTTCATTTTTCATTTATTGGCTTACCGGCTTACCGGTTTATTAGTAATCAGGGTGCTGTTCCGGATAAACAAATAAACCAATAAACTAATAAACCTGCACAGTTCAAGGCTGCGAATATAAATGAATGCAGGGATTCAGACGGGCCTGTAATTATCCACATTCAGTATTAAAATGTGCGAAAACAAAGGGCTGCTGATCCCGGTTTTTTGAAAGCATTTCCGGCGTAATGACCAATGTTTGCATCCGGCCTGCCCCTGGTCATACGCCCAAAATGACAAAGCCAGTATCTTTATGAAAATTTAAGTCATGAAAACATGGAAGCTACTACTGGCATCTGCAGGAATTGTTTTTCTTTTTTCCTGCAGCAGCACCAAACTCACTTCTTCGTGGAAAGCGAATAATGCGGTAACCAGACCATACTATAATATTATGGTGTGGGGCATTCTCACCGAAAAAGACAGCACCCTGCGGGCAACAATGGAAACACACCTGGTGAACGACCTGGCTGCCAAGGGGTATCATGCCATTTCCTCGGTGGCGGTGTTTGGGTCCCGTTCGTATAAAAAACTAACCGAGAAAGAGATTGTGGACCAGTTCCGCAACAGCGGCGTGGATGCGGTAATGACCATGGTATTGCTGGATAAACAAAAAGAAGAGACCTGGGTTCCGCCCAGCCTGATCAATAACCCTGCACCCAATGGCAATGTGGAACGGTATTATTCTTCGGTGTATGACAAAGTGTTTACGCCCGGGTATTATGTTACCACCACCAATTACTTCTGGGAAAGCAACCTGTTTGAAGTGGTCCGGGATAAATTAGTGTATTCAGCACGAACAAAGTCCTTCGACCCGGCATCGGCCAACATGCAGGCGCATGAGAACGGTCTGCTGCTGATAAAAGACATGCTGAAAAAGAAAGTGATTGTTAACCAGGTGAAGAAAGAACAGTAACAGAATCCCGGTTAGCCTTTTTATAGTAGCTTTATACAAATCATTTACATGAATCTTGATCTTACCGGGAAAACGGCCGTGGTGTGCGGAAGCACGCAGGGCCTTGGATATGCCAGCGCAGTGGAACTGGCGCAGCTTGGTTGTTCCGTGGTGTTGGTTGCACGCAACGAAGAGAAGCTGAAAGAAACGGTAACCAGGCTGGATACAACGAAAGGACAAAAACACCGGTACCTGGTGGCCGATTTCGGCGATACCGTGGCAGTTAAAACGACCATCGATGATTTTGTGAAAAGCAATACCGTGCATATCCTGGTAAACAATACCGGCGGACCGGCAGGTGGTACGGCCCTGCATGCAAAAGCAGCGGAATTTTTATCGGCATTCAGCAATCACCTGGTCAACAACCAGCACCTTACCCAGGCCGTGGTGCCAGGAATGAAGGCCGCCGGTTTTGGCAGGATCATCAATATCATTTCCACTTCAGTGAAAAGCCCTATCGCCGGACTGGGAGTAAGCAATACTATCCGGGCGGCTGTTGCCAACTGGGCAAAAACACTGGCAACCGAACTGGGACCCTTTGGAATAACGGTGAATAATGTGCTGCCCGGTTTCACCAAAACAGTACGTGCCGATTATGTGATAGCGTCCAAAGCAAAAGCTACGGGAAAAACAGAAGAAGAAGTAATGAAGGACCTGGTGTCAGAGATACCGGCGGGAAGAATCGGGCAACCGGAAGAATTTGGCGCCGCTGTTGCTTTTCTGTGCTCTCCTGCCGCTGCCTACATCAATGGAATTAATTTGCCGGTGGACGGAGGAAGACTGGGGTGTTTGTGAAAAAAGAATGCTGCATGCCGGATGCCGAACATCATGAACCTTTAACTATTAACTAAGAACCAATAACCACAAACCATGAACTATGTATTTCGTCTTGTGAAAACCGCCTTGCTCTCCATCCTGTTGATGTCGTGCCTGGCACAACCCAAGACAAGTCTCACCGCCGATGAATTTGAAAAGCAGGTAAACAGCAATCCAAATGCACAATTGCTGGATGTACGTACCCCGGATGAATTCTTCTCGGGTCATATTAAAAATGCATTGCTGGCCGATTGGACCAACGCCGAAGAATTTCAAAGGAGGGTATCATTCATCGACAAAGCCAAACCCCTTTACGTGTATTGTTTGTCGGGTGGCCGCAGCGCTGCCGCCGCCGCCAAACTCAGAAAGATGGGTTACGAAAATGTATACGAACTGCGAGGAGGCACCAATGCCTGGAGAGCCGCCGGCAAACCGCTGGAAGGAAACAGCCATGCGGTACAAATGACCCTCGATGACCTGTATAAAGCCATTAACAGCTCACCCACTGTGCTCGTTGATTTTGGTGCTTCCTGGTGTCCGCCCTGCCTGAAAATGGAACCTGTTTTAAAAAGCCTGGAAACAAACAATCCCGGCAAGTATACATTGGTAAAAGTGGATGGCGGCCGCGACCAAAACATATTGCAGCAGTTTAAAGTAACTGCCCTGCCCGTTTTTATTGTGTTCAAGAACGGTAAACAGGTATGGCGCCGCGATGGAATGGCTGATGAGAAGGAACTGGCGGAACAGTTGAAATAAGGTCAGGCTTTTTTCTTACTGATATATTTCCCTGCTGCAACCAGGAATAAGGAAAGCCCAAGAAAGGCAATAAACAATCCCCCGCAGTTGATCAGCACCCGCCGGTAACCCAGTTCCGTAACATTTACAAAGGGATAGGGATAGTAGGCCGTGATGGCTCCGTGTATGAACGTCCATACCAGGTATACCAGTGGATAAAGGAGCCACACAAATGCATGCCGGTATTCCAATTCATTTTTGGAAACAAATAATATCCAGCATAAAAGAAATAATAGCGGAATGACCGTATGCAGCAGTTCATCTGTAATGTATTGCAGGCCTTGCGGGTTCCATAAAAAGCGAAGAATGGCATTGTACACCACCCCCACGATAACAATATAAACGGTGATGGCGGTAAGCGTTGTTTGCCTGGCAAAAAAATGACCTGGTTTTGAAGCGGGTTTAATCCATAAAAAACTTACGCAAACAGCCACCAGCAGGTTGGTAAGGATGGTAAAGAAACTGAAGTACCGGATGATGGTTTCCGGAACAGGAACCAGCCTGTTCTGAATAATCAGGTAAAGCTGGGAAATAAGAGCAAACCACCCGAGTACACTCAGCATTGCAAGCCAGGCCGCCGGAATTTTAACTGTCTTTTCTTTCATTGGCTTTACTGGGATGATTCCTTAATAAAATCGCTCACCAGGTAACTGATCAGTTTACCGGTGGATTCGCTTTTTCTTCCGTCTGCCAGCTGGGTGGCGCCTTCGGCAATATGCAGGTAGGCCACTTTTGCATCCTGTGCAGCAAAGGTTACAAACTTGCGTGCATGCAAAGCGGTGACACCGCTGGGTGTGGAAGCGCTGCTGAGGGTATATTCCACACAATCCAGGTCCAGTTCAATACCGGTATAACTGTCTTCGGTGAAGCCCGTGGCATGTGCCACCGCCTGGATGAAATTTTTACGTTCATGAATGAAAATGTCTTCGTAACTGATGTAATCCATAAAAGGATTGTTGTGAATATCCATCAGTACATTCTGTGTGATGTAATTTTCGTGCAGACCGATCATGCAGTATTTGCCAAGATATCCATCTTCTTCCGCATACCGGAATCCATTGCCGCTGTGCCGGCCTTCGGCTACGTTGTAATCGGTATGTGCATCTAAATTAATACAATTGATCTGCGCAAGCGGGATGATCTCCGCCTTATGCAGCCCTTTCGCCACGCCCTTGATGATGGGATAGGCATTGTTGTGCCCGCCGCCGATCACAACCGGTATCTTTTTGGCAGAAGCGATTACTTTAATGATGTTCTCCACTTCTTCATCAATGATGTTGATGGCATGGCGGTATGCATTTACTTTTTCATCGGCGTTGTAGGCATTGTTCTCAATCAGGAATTTGAGGTCACCGAAGTCAAAATGGCCAAGCAGCAGGATCTGTTCGCCGGTAAAAAAATCATTACTCTGTACATTCAGGAAAGCCGACAGGAAGGAAAGCCAGGCGGTATCTGTTCCACCGATGCCGTAGTTGGCTCGTACGCCAAAATCTTCCGGGATACCGAGGATCACATATTTTGCGGCTGACTGCTGGATTACTTCGGGCCATTCTTCACCGGACCTGAGGTATTGCAGCCGTTCCCCAATCTTTGTTTCAAAGCGGCGCACTTTTGTCAACGACAGAATATCTTCCTTGCTGTAAAAACTGAAATGTTTCATATCGGGAAGATAATGAAATTCCCTGTTCCGCCTCCACCCCGTTCATCAGCCCGCAAATTACATAACTTAGCAGCATGAAGAATATCTTACGGGGTTGCTGCCTGTTTCTCATTTCCCTGCTGATTTATTCCTGCTCGGCAAACAAGGAAAAGAAAACCGGTGAAGTTCCGGCTCCGGCAGAAACGGTAAAACCTGAAACCGATACGGTAAAAATAAAACTGAAACAGGCCATCGAAAAAATGGCGGTGGCAGATTTGAAAGCCGGTGGCTTTACCCTGGAATACCTGCTGGTGGAAAACCTGGATTACAAAACCGCTTCATTAAAAGAGTATTACTTGTACCGGAAAGAGCAACTGGAAAAATCACGGGAAGAATACCGGAAACTCACACAACGGCTGCGCCAATCCAATACACCGGTTGATATGAACCGCTACCGGGACGATTCACTGAAAAGCAATAAAGCGGCAGCAGAACTGTCAGAACTCATTAACATCGCAGACACAAACATGACCCTTTACCGGGTAACCTATCACCTCAATGCAAAAACAAACAGTGCCCGCTACAATAATGACTTCCTGAAATTCCTGTTCATGCATGACCTTACAGAAGTAAAGCTGCGGTTTGGTAATACGCCCTGACGGACCCCTTATCAGAGCAACGGATCAGCGGTAATTATTTTTTAAAAATTATTAACTGAACCCCTGTTCGGGCATTTTCCCGTTGGTATAATATTTGTTCAGGGGGGTGCATGAAAAAACAAAACACAATCCCAGCAATTTTATTGGCCCTTGGAGTTTTATTCACTTCAGCAGCATCTGCGCAAAAGCGGGGCGATGGTTCCACCTTTGAAAAAGGAAGTATTACGTTCAATGCCGGTGTGGGCGCCGGCACGGAATACAAAAGTGATTATTACAATTCGGCCCTCGGCACCAAGGGCTCGCTTGAGTTTGGTCTCTGGCAGGCCGGTCCGGGTGTGATCAGCCTGGGCGTGGAAGCCGGCACTTCATTTTCCAACGGAGGCTATTACAATGATTACAAAACAAGCACCGTGGTGGTGGCCGGCCGCTCGGCCTGGCATCATGGCTGGAATGTACGCAACCTGGATACCTATGCAGGTCTTTCCGCCGGCGTTGGCTTTCATCAATACCGTTATTCCAATAACGGGAAAGTAAAGCAGGATGAAATAATCCCGGTATTCGGAGGCTTCGTGGGCGCCTCGTACTTCATCACACCTTCTTTCGGGCTTAATATTGAAGCCGGCTACGATATTACGCAGGTGCAGGGCGGAATTATCATCAAATTAAAATAAGCTGAACTCCTTGCCTTACTTTTGTTGCTGACGGAAAATCATCCATGTCAGCAACAAAAGTTTATATCCCCCACCGCATTTTTACCGGCGGCGACTGGCTCAGCGATCACGCTGTGATTACTGAGCAGGGTATTATCAAAGAGGTATTGCCCGTTGCATCGATCAACAAACAGCTTTCTACCGACTATTTCCCCAAACATATTCTTGCTCCTGCTTTTATCGACCTGCAGATTTACGGGGCATACGAAAAACTACTTGCTGTTCATCCCACCGTTTCCTCGTTGCAATTATTACATCAATACTGCCGGGAAGGCGGCGCTGCATACTGCATGCCTACGGTAGCCACCAATGAAATACAGGTTTTTCATCAATGCATAGATGCGGTAAGGGAATACTGGAAACAGGGCGGCGAAGGCATCCTGGGACTGCACCTGGAAGGACCGTGGATCAATAAGAGCAAAAGAGGGGCGCATATTGAATCGCTTATTCACAGTCCATCGGTGGAAGAGGCAGGAAATTTACTGGAATACGGAAAGGATGTTATAAAGATCATCACCCTGGCACCGGAAGTTTGCAGCCTGGAAGTGTTACAGCTCATTCAGTCATACAACATACAGATTTTTGCCGGACACAGCAACGCCAGGTACGAAGAAGCCATGCATGGTTTTATAAACGGCATTACCGGGGTTACACATTTATACAATGCCATGAGTTCGCTGCAGCACCGCAATCCCGGGCTGGTAGGCGCCACGCTCGACAGCAGGACAACGGTGGCGAGTATCATTGCCGACGGGCATCACGTGGATTACCCCGCCATCCGTATTGCAAAGAAAATAATGGGCGAACGCCTGTTTGCCATCACCGATGCAGTAACCGGCACCACGGAAGGATATTACCCCCATTACAAAGACGGCGATAAATATACAGCCGGTGGCATCCTCAGTGGCTCGGCGCTCACCATGTACCAGGCCTTTGTTAATTTAACCAGCCAGGCCGGCATTGATGCCGGGGAGTCACTGCGCATGTGCAGCCTGTACCCCGCCCGGGTAATGAAGTTGGATGACCGGTTGGGAAAGATTGAAAAAGGATATGAGGCAAAGCTGGTATTATTTCCTGCCGGACTCACTAACGGTGAGCCGAAACTGCTTGGCTGACCAATCTCACCCGCCTCCTGTTGCATCTCTGGAATAAATGATTTAAATTTAGAGGAGTTCTTTCTTTCACGCTTTAAATCATCTGTTATGAACCTCATCGAAAAATTTGAATACTGGGGTGACAGGCATCATCCTAAGTGGCTGGATATTATCCGCATTGCTTTAGGTATCTTTCTCTGTTATAAAGGCGTTGAATTCTTACGCAACACCAGCGATCTTATCACCCTGATGAAGAACCAATCTCCCTTCGGCGAATTTGTGATTATCCTTCTGGCACACTATGTGGCGTTTGCACATATCCTGGGCGGATTGTTTTTAACCATTGGTATGTTTACCCGGGCCGCCTGTCTTATCCAGGTCCCCATTCTCATCGGCGCCATTGTATTTGTAAACATCAATGCCACGAAGGAAGCATTCAGTCCGTATTCCGAACTGTTTCTTTCTGTGATCATCCTGTTACTGCTGGTTTATTTCATGATCATCGGTAACGGGCCGTTGTCTGTAAAAATGCCACCCGAAGAACACCAGAAGGAACACGAGGACTATATCCGGCGTATCAAGGAAGATGAAAAGAAACCCTGAACGGCTGTTATTCAAAGATGATCCGCTCGTTCACTACGTTGCCATCGAATGATACATTCAGGATGTACAATGTTTTTACGCTGAACAGGTTGGGCACTTTAAATTTAATGCTCCTGCTTCCTGCCGGGCTGAACTGGTTGTAATACAATTTTTCACCCCGCATGCCGTAAATGGTTACTTCCACATTGCCGGTAACCCGGGAAAGAAATTCCACGTTGATGGTGAAATTGGTAACCGGGTTTGGAAACACACGGATATCCTGCCGGTTGCTGTTCTTCAGTTTAACAACAGCCGAATAAACCGGCGCTCCCTGTTTGGTAATACCTTTAATGCGGTAGTATACTTCCGGTGCAGGGATGCGTTCATCCCGGTAGGTATATTTTTCCTGTGCCGCATTGCTGAGATTGCGTACAAAATTCACTTCCGTGAAATCGGTGGAGTTTACCGAACGCTCAATGATGAATTTATCGAAATGATCATTCTCGTATACGTCAAAATCAAGTTTGGCCCAACCCATATCCCAGACTGCTTTCAGTTCAATACCTTCCAGTGGCAGTAATATTTCGTTGAAGATGGGAACTGTTTGATAGGTTCCGCCCAGCACGGTCTCCGATTCCGTTACCGACATGCACAACCATTTCTGCATGACCGTGGCATACAGCTGGCGGTAATCGTACTGCAGCGGCACCTGTGTGCTGCCGGTTGGGTTGGTGGGCAATACCGGCGATGTACCCGTTACTCCCCCGTTCAGTACAGCGCCGAAGAAAATAACCGGTGCACCGGAACCATGGTCGGTGCCAAAACTGGTATTGCTGATCACGCGGCGACCGAATTCACTGAAGGTCATTCCCGTTACTTTATTGGCCTTACCCATTAATGTAATGTCATCCTGGAAGGCAGCAATGGCCACGGAAAGTTTCGAAAGAATATTCGCATGATAACCAACTGTTGTATTTCCGGAAGTAACCTGGTCAACATGCGAATCAAAACTATCAGGGTGATTCACGATATAAACCGGCGTTTGCAATCCACCACCGATCAATCGTGCCACAATCTTCAGCTGGTCGGCCAGTGTATTGCCCGATGCAGGATATTGTGCCGATTGGGTAGCCTGAGCATTGTAGGCCGTTGATATCCTCGACGTATATGCATTGCTTTGATCTTTCATCAACCGAAGGAACGTAAGCTCGGTGCCATAGTCGCTCACCGGTGCCGGACCGGGGGTACCCGTGGCTACATTGATGAGCGCCGCCGGGTTGGGTGCATTATATCCCATGTTGATGTTGGGACCCGCCAGCGACAAAGGCAATGCTCCGCCGATCTGTATAGCAAGCGGATCAGGATTGCTTGCATTGGGATATCCATTCGGGAAACCGGGATACGAAATATCCAGCTGACGTCCCAGCCATCCCGTGCTTGGTGATGGAATGGCCGTGGAACCCGTGAACCAAATATCCTGTGCCTGGAAGTGACTGAAGTTTGGATTGGGATATGTAACCCCCTGCACCAGGTTTACTTTACCTGCATCAAAAAGACTCTTTAGCCCTGTCATCGACGGGTGAAGGCCGGTGGTGCTGGTTCCGGTAAGGGGCAATACCGATGCCTGCGGCAGCAGGATGCTGGCCCTGGCATTGGATAATTCGGTATAGCGGTCAAGAGGTACCACCATATTCAGTCCGTCATTACCACCGTTCATCTGGATGATGACGAGCACCCGGTCGCAATTGGCGGTGGGCATCGAGAGTGCCTGCAGCAGCGGATGCAGGTTGGCATCGCCGGCATACACAGGAATTCCCTTGATCATCATCGGCACTGAAAAAAGTGCGGTGTTTCCTAAAAATTTTCTACGGTTCATGATAAGAATATTTTTACATCAACTGGTATTCGGCCAGCTGCAGCATGGTTGTTAATAAAGAATTGAGCCGGGTTTTTACCGTGTTGGTATTGGCCGTGGTTGGATTGGCGATGTAGTTGTTCCAGGCCGTGGTCCAGTAACTGTTGGTTACCTGTCCGCCCAATAAGGTCTGTATCTTGGTATCCGTTTTATACTGGGCCGGAAGATCCACCGGCAACAAATATTGAATAACGATATCGATCAGCAGGTCCGGGTCCTGTATGGTGGCATTGGGCCATTGCTGTACCCAGGCAATGGCATCCACTTTTATGCTGAGCCCGCCCGAAGTAAATCCATTAATGAAGCTGGTGAGCAGTGATGCCCGTTTCTGGATGCTGAACGAATTGATCCAGTTCTGGTAAAACATCGGCTCCTGGTAATAGGCCTTCCAGCCCGATACATTCGGCACCAGTCCATACCCCTGTTCCAGGTTGGTATAGGCATAACTGTGAAAGTACTGCCAGATGGTATATTGGTTAACGATCTGCGGATTGGTGGTAGCCACCGCCGTGGTGTTGATGTTGAGTGTACGCAGTGTGCCGGCGATGAAATCGACCGGGCTCTTGATCATTACACCTTTGTTGGCTACGTCGTAAAAATGCTCGCTCTTAAACAGCTTGCTTACCACGGGCGCCATCTCCCAGTTGTTGCTTACAAGGAAGGCCGCCAGCGGAACAATCACGTTTGCCTCCACGTTGGCATCAATATCGTAATACACGAAGTACCGGTACAGGCGTCGGCAGATATACTTAGCAATCGTATCCTGCTGGTACGTGAAAAGCATATCAAAGAACAGATCGAATTCATTGGCGCCATTGGCCCCGGCCTGGTTGGCAATGGTGGTATTTCCAAAGAACGAAGAGAATACTTTATTCGTCTGGTTGTGATAGGCCGAATTGAAACCCGGGTTAAATGGATAAGCCGCTACAAAACTCGGTACCCGCCATCCCGAAAATACTTTCGATGCGGCAATGATATCCGGTTCGGTATAATTCTGCGTGGGTACTTTACCCAGGGTGAACAATTCCATCAGTTCCCGGGCAAAATTTTCATTAGGCACCGAAGCGGTGCTGTACTGGTTACTCAGGTATACCAGCATGGCCGGCGTTTTGGCAATGGCCTTGATCAGTGTTTTGAAATTGCCCAGCGCATTGGTGCGGAGCAGTTTCATGTAATCGTGGCACATGGTGGAGGAATTGTTCTGCATGCCCCGTACGTCATCAAAGTTTACCGGGATAAAATGGTACCAGAACATGGTCATCTTTTCCCGGATCGTTGTATTCTCATTAATACATAGTCCCCAGCTCCAGTCCACCAGGCTGTTCTGCCGGTACGAATTCACCGTGCCGTCGTTGCTGCCCGCAAGATAGGCCAGGTTGTTGGACGTCCAGCTGTCGCCCAGCAGTATGTTGCCGCTGTCTACCGCGGTATTATTATAGTGATTGAGTGGTGTAGCCGAAACATTGGTGATGGCACCCAGGGTAAGCATGGCATCCACCGCCGCAGAGGGAGTGAGCGCAAGCAAGGCTTCCAGTTCTGCTTTCTTTACACCAAACCCAACGCGGCGCAACAGGTGGGTGGCTTCCCATACCGTCCAGGGGCCGGCATAGGGATTGAGCCCGCTGGTTACATTGCCCACCCGGTCGGTGGTACCCGGGTCTTCCTGCGTGGGATTTTCCACAATACGCTGGGTGTACTTTCTTGGCCCCAGCGTGCGCCTTGCATATTTTTTAAAAAGCGGATCCGGCTCATTCGGTGGCCCGTCGGTTTCCACACCCGGTTCTGCAGTGGTAAGCCCTGCCAGGCTTTTTAAAAACTCTTTTCGCTTTAGTTTTTCGTTTCCCATAAAAAGTTATTTAGAAAATGGTTTCAATACATTCCCTATCGGGTATCACCGTTCATAGATCAAGCTTGCTAAAAATTAACCCGTAACAGGTTGCGTAAACAAAGGGTAGAGAATGGTTGCCGGTTAAAGACGATTAGGTGTGATGAAGATAAAATATTTATTTTCTAATTGAAAATTAATTCTTTGTTTCCACTGGATTTTGTGAAAAGAAAAGTCCGCCGGGTGGCGGACTGAAAAATCTTGAAAATCAATGGACAATTGACCCTGTTTGGAATTTATTTCGGCTTATACTCCAGGACCAGTACGGCATTTTCGGTAAGGCTGGCGCTTGAATGCAGCTCGTACCGTTTGTCGCCGGCCTTTACCACGATGGTTGCTGTATTGGGCGGGATGCTGCCCAGGTTATTGGCAAAAAGTACAATCTCGTGTTGTGCGGCTTTTTCATCCAGCAACAGGTTTACGGTGAGCGGTTTGTCGGTAAGGCCCCTGTTGCTTACGAGCAGTTTGCTGTTATAATAGACACTGATGGAATCTCCGTCGATCGTTCCGTTGTCAAATATATCCAGGGTAATGTTGGTTACCGATACCGGCAGGCGGCTGAATACCGTATTCTTGCGGGTTGATACAACACTCACACTGTCTTTCTTTACCGGGGTCGTGTTTGTATTTGTATTGATCTTATACTCTTTGGGCACTTCAGCACCCATCAGGTTTTTACCAAAATAATCCCAGCGGCGGCGGGTCATGTATAAGGCGTCGGCACCATACCCATGCCGGGCATTGGGAAATACCACCAGGTCGAAATCTTTATTGGCCTTTTGCAGGGCTTCCACCACCAGGTAGGTATTGTAGGGAGGCACATTGTCGTCCATACCACCATGCGCCAGCAACAGCTTGCCCCGCAGGTTCCCGGCATTAAGCTGGTTGGCCTGTTCTTCGTAATTGGTTTTGCCATTGGGCCCTTTTGCCTCAAGGCCGATATAACGTTCTCCCCAATCGTCTTCATAATTGCGGTTATCGTGATTACCCGATTCGGAGATGCCCACTTTATAAAAATCGGGATAGGTGAACATGGCATCGGCAGTGGCAAAGCCTCCACCGGAGTGACCCCAGATACCTACTTTATCAAGGTCCATATAAGGCCTTGATGCGGCCAGTTGTTTGATACCCGCCACCTGGTCGTTCAGGGTATTATCGCCCATATTTCCATAACACACATCGTGGAATGACTTGGAGCGGTCGGGGTTGCAGGATCCATCAATGATCACCACAATAAAACCAAGATCCGCCAGTGCCTGGTGATCGCCGCGGGAAGGACCGAAATTACGGGTGCCTACTCCTCCACCCTGCGGACCGGGATACACATAATTGACAATGGGATATTTTTTCGACGGATCAAAGTCTTTGGGTTTGAACATGAGTCCGTACAAATCCCACTTCCCATCGTTTGACTTTACCTTGATGGGTTCAGCCGGCTTCCAGCCGGTGGCCAGCAGTTTGCTGATATCGGTACGTTCCAGTTCGGTGATCAGCTTTCCCTTCATGTCCCGCAACACAGAAACCGGTGGCACATTGGGTTGAGAATAATTATCCGTAAAATATTTTCCGTCGGGCGACAGGTTGATATTATGATTGCCGTCTTCCGGTGTAAGCAATTTTAAATTACTGCCATCAAAATGAACACTGTAAAAATGAGCGAAGTAGGGATCACGTCCGGGCTCACGGCCATTGGCCATGAAGTACAGCAAGCGGTTCGCTTCATCTATTTTCAATAACTGGGTAACCACGAAGTTGCCTTTGGTAATTTGATTTTTTAGTTTACCTGTTGCTGCATCATATAGGTACAGGTGACCCCAGTCGTCCCGCTCACTATACCAGATGATCTCATTTGTTTTATCGAGGAAGCGGTTATTGATGGTTCCCTGGCCGCTTTCGTACTGGGTGGCCACTTTCTCTTCAAAAACATCTCTTACATCCCCGGTGAGGGCATTGGCAATACGTACTTTTTCAATTTTATGATCGCGGCTGGTGGACACAAACATCAGTTTGCTGGCATCGGCATTCCATTCATTATCATCATAGGGACTGCCGGAGGCGATGTCATCACTGAGAGTTCCCCGCCGGTCATCGGAAGGCATTTTCAGGCGGATCATTTTACCGTTGTCCACTTCAATGATCACCCGTTCTATCTGAATGATCTTTTTGTCTTCGGGGAGGGGGTATTTCCATTGCTCCAGTTCGGGCGCACCTACTTTTGTTTTTACGAGGTACATATCATGCACGTGGCGCTGGTCCTGCTGAAAAGTGGCGATCTTTTTCGAGTCGGGGCTCCACAGCAGGATGGGCCGGTCGCTGTGTGTCCACCCCGCATTATCGGTTGCATAACCATAGTCCTTTACGCCATCGGTGGTAAGCTGAGTTTCCTTTTTGGTTTCGAGATCACGCACCCACAGGTTCCAGTCTTTGATAAAAACCGCTTTTTTCCCGTCGGGAGAAACGCTTTCCATTCCTCCTCCTCTTCTGCGGCCGGCGCCTGCCGCGGCCCCGCCATCAGCTTCGGGCAGGATTGATTTTTTATCGGGACCGGTTTTGCGGGCACCGGTAGCAGGATCGATCAACACAAATTCCACTCCACCGGGAACCGAAACAGAATACCAGAACTTACCATCTGGCAGCCAGATGGGATTTACATTATACCGGTAAACCAGCTTGCTGGCATTGAAACCAAGCGCCTTGGTGGCTTCGTCATAATCTTTTGTAGTAAGAACTTTTTTGTCGGATTGTGCATGAGCGCCAAGTGCAAACAACGAAATACAGGCGGATGCAATAAGAATATGCTTCTTCATATATCATTCAGCGGGTTTATACACTGAAGAATAAAAGTAGCGAATCTCTCCTAGATGCTGTTTTGGAAAGAGATGAGCGGCGGAACAGATTTTTCCCCCGACATTCAAAGTAACGCAGCACAGAGAACACAAAGGCATATGTAAAAAACGGCCTTGTGCTCTCTGTGAAAACCTGGTTCCGGGGTGGTACTCCTCCCTATAAACACCGATAGGGCAACAAGTGCCCTACGGTTCCCGGCGTACCGGGTTGGTTCAACAATCAAACACTTAGCTACCGGTTTTGATCCATTCGATGGCTCTTTCCAGTACCCTGTCTCTTTTATGCTGAATATCGCTCAGGCTGTTGGTTGTTTCAATATCGGGTTTAATGCCTGTAAAATCTTTTTCGTCTCCATTGGCCCGTAAAAAAATCTTGGTGGACGTGGTGGCTACAATGTGGGTGTTGGGCAGCATGAAGGAAAATATTTCGCCAGAGTCGTTTCCGGATTCTGCCGTTGATTCACCGATGAGGGTGGCCAGTTTAAAATCTTTGAGCGCATTGGCCAGCATGTTGGCGCTGCTGAAAGTGCCGGCTCCAATGAGCACACTTACTTTTCCGGTATACCGAAGGTCATTCGGCCGCGGCTTAATCAGCTCTTTTGTTTTGTATTCGTACAATGTTCCGTTTTTCCATTTTTTAAACCCGTCGGGTAAGCCGTTCATTTTTGCATACAGTTTGGAATGACTGCTGATCCTCACTTTCACACCACTGGCGCTGCAATAGGCCTTGTCGCTGATGTAGCTGATGAGGGTGTCGCCCAGGCCACTGTCGCCACCGCCGTTCTTTCGGATATCGATGATTACACCTGCCGCCTTCCTGCCGCGGATCTCCCGGAATGCATTGCGCAGGAACAGGGCAAAGCTGTCCCTGAGTTTAGTATTCATGTTGTTGAATTCGATCAGCGCAATATTATCACCGGTAAAACGAATAGAAAAAAGTTGTGTGGGCACCGACAGTTCGGCAACGATTATTTTACTCATGCTGTCGGCCTGCCGAAATGTATATCCTTCGGTGCTGAATTCCACCGGGATATTATCCACCAGCGCTTTGATGCGGAAGGGACTTTGTATGCCATCCATGTACAACAGTTTGCGGATATTATTTTTAACCTGCAGCTTTCGCCAGGGCTCCAGTCCGCCATACAGTTTTGCATAGCGCTCGTATAACTGCTGAACGGGTATGCCGTTGATCTCGGTGATGCGGCTGAAGGGTGGTAATTTATTTTCATTGCTAAGGTCACGCTGAACGATCAGTTGCCCTTCTTCAAAATCGTATGGCAGAAAAGGAAAGCGTACACAGTGGTAGGCATACAAACTATCGCTTACCTGGTTGGTGGCAAAACCCAGGTGACCTTCGTCGAGGGCGCCGATCAGCTGACTGATGGCCATGCATGCCTGGAAATGCGTTACGCTGTCGGGCAATGCCGACAACAGGTTTCCCTGCAGTTTATCCATTGCTTCCTTACTGATGGCATGATAAGGATTCACGTGGCTTTCTTCCAGCACTTTTTGCCAGAACAGCATATCCTCTTTCAGCAAGGATTTGGCAATCTTTGAAGATGCAAAGCCCAGCGGCGCCTCTGTATAATACAAGGGCTTCCGCTGGGCCTGCACACCCACAAACAGTACCAGGCAAAGGATGGCCGGTATCAGGCGGAAGAGCAGCGCCCTTAATGAAAAGATTCGCATACGGCTGAATTTTAGTTCACTCAAAATTCGTATAAAGATCTTTTCATTTCAATCCGGCGTGCCATGAATTGAGGATAGCACGGCATGAACTGATTGTAATGCTCTCCCGCTTCTCAGAAATTTTCTTTCCGGAACCTGATGGCTTCCCTGGCCGCGTTGGCCAATCCCGATTTTGTATCGCTTGACAGAACGGTGAGCAGGTCTGCTACCTGTTTCCCTTCAATCAGCCGGATGGCTGAAACCGACGATTCACGCAGGGGCATAGAAAGCGCCTCATTATATATATAGCTGCGCATCAGTGGAAAGATGAGCGGCGAGCCGGTATTGCCCAGCACCAGCAGCTTCTGCATGGTATCCGGTTCATTGGTTAGTTTATCGAGCAGGTAACGGGTGATTTCATCTGATTGCTTCGGATCCTGTTTCCTGAAATGATACGCCAGTCCGCCAAGTGTTAACTGTGCCGTTGAGCTGATGGCTTCACCGGCAGCAGGGTCAAATGCCATTGCTTTCACAATATCTACCGCTTCTTCGGTAGGAAAGGATGTGGTTGCCAAAACAGGTAATAAATCAATCTGCAGGTCTTCTTCGCCGCTGCGTTCTTTTACCACACCTGCCAGTGCATTCACCGCTTCTTTTGTTTCTGCCGCTGCCAGTGCATGGCTTAGTACCCGGTAGCTGTATGAACCCACCGGTTCTTTTTTGAGCAGGGAAGCCATTTTATTGCAAACAGATGGTTCCAGGTATGCCAGTGCACGGAATTTAAGCACCAGTGAATCTTCAGCGGTTTTATCATTACCTGCAGTTGCGTTTTCCAGTTTCAGCATCAGCGTTTCCCATCCGTCTGTTCTCAGTGTATTGCGGTAAGCCATGCGGTTGATCTTTTCTTCTGAAAGCGATTCACTTAAGGTGGTTTTGCTGCTGTATTCATCCCGGCGGCGAAGTGTTGCCAGTGCTGCAAGTTCTTCATCCGCTGCCCTTCCGGCCCATCGCAGGCTGAAGCTGGCCCTGGTTCCTGATGCGGTGATCGTATCGGCGCCAAACAATACATACTGCGATTCAAACACAGTAATATTTTTTATCCCCCCGGCAGAATCCGTGCGGAAATCCGTTTCATGATCGGCAATGATGCGTTCTTCTTTTTTCGATGACTTCAGTTTGGTGTACCCTAGGTTTGTTTTCTTATACGTGGCGCCACTCCTGTCCTGTTTCAGTAACTGGTATTTAGCCTGGAAGGTACCGGAGGTATTTTCTTCTGTCACCTGCCAACCCTGGTTAGTTTTGATGGGTTTTACAAACTGCAGATGGCTGAGCATTTCTTTGAGGAGGTTGGCCGATAATTCGGAGATGCTGGTATCAATCCATAGCTGGCTGATCTGGCTTCCCCGGGTGAGTTCAGCAAGCACCGGATGTTTCAGTTCCTGAAGGACACCGCTGGTGTTGAGCGGAACGCCGGCTTGCTCGATCTGAAGTACGGGGTTCATCACTTCAAAAGCTGCCAGCAGAGACGATGAACGAATGCCGGTTATTGTTTTGCGGATATCGCAGGTGAGATTCACCTGGATGATTTGCAGCGATCGGCGTTTAAAAAAACCGGTATGCTGTTCAGTGGTGTCAGACGAATAGAGTTTACCGATGTCGCTGTACCCGATGCTTTCTCCCTGGTAGGAATAGATGAAGCGGTCGCCTACGGCTGCATCACCTCCTGCCCTGAACAAAAACCAGGAAACAGCAGCCACAATGGTAATACTGATTGATAAAAGCAGTTTCATAACCCTGGTATTTACTGGTGAAAAGGATAACAGGTTGTTTCAATAAAAGATTGAAACAACCTGTTATGATGATTAAATATTGGCAAGCACATAGCTTTTTGATCCTTCGGCGATGGTTCCTGACTTTTTGTAGCCCGACCAGCTGAACAGATCGTGTTCGAATTTTTTGAAAAGCAGTTCGGCATATACATACATATTTCCGTTCAGCATTTCCAGGTTGTACCCGAAATAATAACTGTACGCCACCACCACCTGTGTTGCATTCTGCGTCCAGATGCCTGCAAAGCCCTGCAGTTCCAGGTCGCCTTTGATGAAGGTGAGGTTGCCGCCCACACCTATTTCCGCCAGGCCTGAAACACCCACACCAGCTTCTGCATAACCGGCGATCTCGGCCAGGGGCCTGGCCTGCAGGCTGGCAAACGTGCGGTAGATGGAAGCGCCGTATTCAAGCCCGGCTGTTCCGCGGATGCCGATGCGGCCGCTGAAGTTGATGCCGGCCACGATGGGCACTTCAATGGAAAAGGATTTGTCGATGCTCCGTGATTTGATACCGGAAAGATTTTTCGATTGGGAATAACTTTCATTCAGGTTCAGGATGGTGGTGGTTCCCAGTTTGATCACCAGTTTGGCTGTAATCTTTTTGGATGTGTTGGATGGGGCAAACACTTCGGCATTCCCCTTGAGCAGGTCTACTGAATTTCCAAACAGGGCACCATACACTTTACCTTCGGCAGATACTTTGAATTCATCCATATTGCCATCGGGATTGGTGGGATCAAAATTGTAAATCTTCGCATACCGTGTAAGAGTTCCCTTGATACCGGCTTTAAACGTGTTTGAATTACCAAAGCTCCATTCCTTGGTGGTGGTTTCATTGATCGTTTTCAGCAACCTGGATGCGATGGCTGAATGCGTTACCGCTGCTGATGTATCAACAGATCCGGCAGCAGTAATCACCTCATTATTCACTGCGAATTTGGTGGATTTTACCACTGATTTTTCTGCGGCGGAATATTTCTCCATCGGCTTCAGCACCAGGTTACCCACTTTCTTTTCCGGGTTCATGAATACTTTCAGATTTTCTTCACTGCGGAGAGGGCTAACCGGTACCGGCATGCTGCTTACTTTGCCATCAAGATCCTGGGTGGCTGTAACGGTTTTGGAAACAATGGCATTTTGCCCGCTGCGCAATGAATAGCCCTGCGCATTCAGTTTTTTTTCGATCTCGTTCAGTTTGGCATAATAATCCTGTGCGGTCATTTTTGTGCCGTTCTTCAGGGTGATCATTTCATCGGGTTGCAGGGTACGGCCGTTGGCATCTTTCATGGGCAACGGTTGATACGGGATTGCGGTTTTGGATACGGCTTTCCAGTTCGGGTTGCTGGTGGTGATGCGTACTTTGCTCAACTGGGTTTTTTCTGTTGTTTCGCCCTGTGCGGCCTGTTTAAGGCGGGTAAAGGCATTGTCCTGGGCGGCTGCTTTCTGTACCCCGGATACAAGTACAAACAGGGTGAGCAGCAGAACCGGTATGCATGGCACCAAACCGGTCCGTTTGATTGAATAGATGGTCTGTTTCATTTTTCAGTTTTTTTTTGTTTGCTTACTCTTTTACAGGTTTTCAGCAATTCCTGGTAGTAATGGATCATGCATGAAGCCATTTGAAAACTCGATGCAAATCTGCAAACAGAAAAAAGCGGAATCAATGGTGCCAAAACGATTAATGGCGGTTGAGGAAGCGGAAATTGCTTCCGTTAAATAACGGAAAAGTGATGGGGCATTGACTGATTTTGCTACTGCGTCATTTGCAGTAACCGATGGAAACACATGCAGTTAGCGGAAAACTGTTCCGGCAAAACTTTACCGGCCTGCTACGGGGTATGGTGCCGGTGGTATTTTATGTATACTTTTAAAACGTCAACCATTTTTCACACCAGCAAATTAACGTTATGAAAAAAGTATTGATCATCCTGAACATCCTGCTGCTTGGGATTATTATTTTCCAGGCGTGCAAACCCAAAAAAACATCCATCACGGATAAATCGTTGAGTGGTGCAGAAACATCCGCTCCCCGGGATTGCAGAATAGATTCCTGCGGAAGAGCTATATGCAAGGATTACAGTACAATACCCCTCAATGGCATTATTGATGGCGCAACCCTGCGTGACCTTTCCGTTGCGTATTCAGAAGATCCAAACAAGGCTAACATCAGTGATGTCCTTAAAGCAGACGGTTCTCCGCAAGGGGATGCCCTTTCTGTTTACTTCACCCTGGAACAGCTCAAAAACCTGATCTGGAGGATGGAAAAAACGGCTTGCATCTCTGGTTGTGACAGTGCTACTGAACTTGCAATCAGGCTTTACTTTATTAAATACCCGAAGAATATGGGGACAGCTGAAGTGCCTGAATGTCTTCGTGGACTCTCGCCCGATTGTTCCAATAAACATTCACTGGCGATGGTACCCGCCTACAGGAGAGGCAGCGAGTTCTACGATTTTACGATCAACGCATTGAACCCATACTGTTTCAAAACTCCTGTAATATATGATAACCCCACCATGGCCGCAACTGCTGCTCTCATTTCCACTCCGGGCACCGGCGATAACCATGGCGGCATTGGTCCACCACCGGGCGTGGGTACCTATCCAACCAACCCGGAATAATCATCTTGTTTTATAACACACAACCAAAGAAGATCATGAACCCGCTTATCACTGTGCTGGATATTTTTGAGGGGATCGCCTGCATCACGGGCTTCGTATACTGGAAACGGGTAAGGAACAGCTACTGGCGCTGGTTCCCGTTTTACCTCGCTGCCATTGTGATCAACGAAGTAACCGGTGTGTACCTGCTGCACGTGAAAAGAAATCTCAGCCTCAACACGGCACTCTACAGTTACTGGGGAATACCCCTGCAGTTCTTTTTCTTCTTCTGGCTGTTTCACCGGTATTTTAAAGAAGCAGGCATTAAAACAAAATGGCCGCCGCTGGCGGCGGCCATTTACGGAATCTGCTGGCTCTCGGATATTTTTTCCTGGCCCGATCTTTACTACCTGAGCCAGGTTAAACTGTACTTCGACTCATTTTCATATACCATCGGCAACATCGGGCTGCTGGTGCTGTTGCTCATCTTCTTCCTGCGGTTCAGCAAAAGCGATGAAGTACTCCATTACCGGTCGAGCCGCATGTTCTGGGTATGCCTGGGACTGCTGATCTTTTACGTGGGCAGCATGCCCTTTTATGGTATACGCACCACGCTGTATTACCAGTACCCCGACATTTTTTATCCTTACTGGAACATCCAGTTCATCATGGGCTGCCTGATGTACCTGTTCTTTTCAATATCATTCATATGGGGGAAAGCGAAATAAAAATATTCATCATTCTCACCGGAATTATTGTGCTGGTGTTCATCACGGGCATTATCATATTCATATTTCAGTACCGGGAACGGAAACTGCTGTATAATAAAGAAAAAGCCATGATTGAAGAGCAACACCAGAGCGACCTTCTTAACAAACAACTCGAGATCCGGCAGCAAACCATGCAGTTCATCGGACGAGAACTGCACGACAGCGTTACACAGAAACTTACCCTGGCTTCCATTTATACCCAGCAGATGGAATTTGAAAACCTGTACCCGGGCATGCAGGAAAAACTGAAAGGCATCAGCACCATCATCAACGATTCGCTGGTGGAGCTGAGAGACCTGTCGAAAAGTCTTACCGAAAGCAAAATCGAAAACAGCTCCCTATCCGACCTGCTGATGCTGGAATGCGAACGGGTGAATGATACCGGTATCTGCCGGGCATTACTGCAAACCACCGGTGAAGCGCCTCTCACCATCACCGTGAAAAGTTTCCTGCTGCGAACCATGCAGGAGTTCATCCAGAACAGCCTGAAACATTCCAACTGCCGGGAGATCAGTATCCGGCTCCGGCATGATGAAAAAGGATTGGCCCTGAATGCCGCGGATGATGGAAAAGGTTTTGATGTAACTACGGTGCAAAGCCGTGGAATCGGGCTGAATAATATGCGGCGGCGCATACAAATTCTGGGCGGTTCCTTTAACTTACAGAGCGAAGCCGGCCGGGGAACTTCCCTGGAGCTGTTTGTTCCGATTGATCATGTAAACAGTCAGTAAACAACATGCCTTACAGCATTGCCATTGTGGATGATCACCTCCTGATTGCCAAAGCCATTGGTTCCGTCATCGGGCAGTTCCCTAATTACCAGGTGCTGTACGAGGTGGAAAACGGAAGCGAACTGACTGATCGGTTCAGGCAGAAAAAAAATATTCCCGATATCGTGCTGCTCGACATTTCCATGCCGGTAATGGATGGATTTGAAACAGCGGCCTGGCTGAAACAACATCACCCCGGAGTAAAAATACTGGTGCTGAGTATGCAGGGCGATGATGAATCGCTGGTGAAAATGATCAAGGCGGGCGCCATCGGTTACCTCAACAAAAATGTACATCCCGCCGAACTGGAAAAAGCGCTGGATGCACTCATCGAAAAAGGTTTTTATTACCCCGACTGGGCAACCAGCCGGGTACTGCACGCACTGGCCACCAGCGACAACAACGACTCGGTAAAACTTTCCGAACGGGAGATTGAATTTCTGAAATACAGTTGCACGGAAATGACTTACAAAGAAATTGGTGAAAAAATGTTCTGCAGCGCCCGGACAGTGGAAAGTTACCGGGATTCTCTTTTTGAAAAACTGTCGGTAAAAACCCGGGTGGCCCTGGCCCTGTACGCAGTTAAATCCGGCCTGCATAAATTGTGAACATGCAAACAGAAGCGGCATTCAGTAATACGCATGCACTTGTTTTATGCGGCGGACAAAGCAGCCGCATGGGCACTGATAAGAGCATGCTCGTTTACCACCAAAAGCCCCAGCGCTATCACGTATACGATATGCTGCAGCCCTTTTGTGAAAAAACATTTATCTCCTGCAAACACGCCGGCATTCATACCATTGAACATGGTTATGCCTGCCTGGCCGATGATCACCGGTATACCAACAGCGGACCGGTTGCAGCGCTGCTTACGGCTTTTGAAAAATTTCCCGGCAAAAATATCCTGCTGGTTGGTTGTGATTATCCTTTTCTTTCAACAGCCGATCTCAGGCAACTGGCTTCCCATTGTCATGGGAACAGGGCTGCCGGTTTTACTAATGGGAAAACATACGAACCCCTCCTCGCCTGGTATCCGCATACTTTATATATGGAGTTAAAAGAAAGATTCCAGGCAGGCAGGCAGTCAATGAAACATTTGCTGGAAGAGACCGGGGCGGTGAAAGTAATTCCGGAAAATGAACAAAGCCTCTTCAGTGTTGATACCAAAGACAAGTATGAAATGGCAAAAGATGCTTTAAAAAGGTGATACCGGGTGCCTGATAGCAAAGATATTACCGGCATCTGTATTCTACCCCGGTCACCAGTTCCCGTCAAGCAGCAACAAGTATCCCGCATCCATTTTCTTTTCGTAATTTCAGTATGTGAACAAAAACCAGGCAGAACATATCAGCATTCAGCGGATTATTGGCGATGAATTATCTGAATCGGGCGATGTGGTGGCCGTGGAAGAGCCCCTCGAAATTCAGCTCAGTTACAGTACCGCCACCGGGCTCATGCACAAGAACGTAGCCGTTACCATGCGTACACCTGGAAACGACACCGAACTGGCCGCCGGTTTTTTATTCACCGAAGGAATCATCAACGGCAGACAGGCTGTTCATGAGATCCGGCAATCGTCCTCCGACGACAGCCGGGTGCTGGTGGTGCTGGAAGAAAATGTGCAACCGGTTCTTTCAAATATGGCCCGGAACTTTTACAGTACGTCCAGCTGCGGCGTGTGCGGCAAGGCCAGCATCGATGCCATACGCATTGCTTCTCCGTATACAAATGATAAAGATGAAATCAAAATAAGCGCTGCCGTTCTCTATGCCCTGCAGGAGAACAGCAGGAAGCAACAGGACGTATTTGAAGAAACCGGCGGCATTCATGCCAGCGCCCTGTTTACGTTGAACGGAGAATTTATTATGTTGCGGGAAGACGTGGGCCGGCACAATGCACTGGATAAACTCATTGGCACCGCCCTGCTCAATAATCAGCTGCCATTGAACAATTGTATTTTATTTTTAAGCGGACGGGCGAGTTTTGAACTTATACAAAAAGCCGCCATGGCAGGAATAAAGGTTGTGGCTGCTGTTGGAGCACCATCAAGCCTGGCAGTAGAGATGGCAAAAGAACAGGGAATAACCCTGGTGGGATTTTTAAAGAGTAACCGGTTTAATGTTTATGCAGGAAAAGAAAGAATCAATCTAAAATAACCCCTCTGTGTTTTTTGGACCGAATCTTTGGAGTTTGTGGTGAATAAACAATCTAAGCGCAGAGACACACAGATTTTCATAAAGAATACAGAGAAAACGGCTGTATGAAACTACGCATTAAAGGAAATTCATTAAGGATCAGGCTTACTAAAACCGAAGTAAGCACACTGGCTGATACCGGCTACCTGGAAGAACGTACTTCTTTTGGAAACAATACATTCATCTATGCATTGCAAAGAACAGATACCGGGAATGAGCTGTCTGCCGCAATGGAAGGAAATAAAATAACCATGTTCATTCCTTCCTCTCTTACCAAAGACTGGCCGGAGAATGAAGTAGTTGGTTTTAATGCAAAAATGCCGATCGGGGAAAATGAAACACTGTACCTGTTGCTGGAGAAAGATTTCGTTTGCCTCGATCATACCGAAGAAGACCAGAGCGACAATTACGAAAACCCAAATAAAGTCTGTTGATCCCCGGGGTTGAAGCACATAGAAAACGTAAAATACTAGACAGGTCTTCAATGTGGTTCAAAAAATCATGTAGAAACATTTTTATACTTTCCTTTACTCTTCCGGATATTCACCGCCACCACCTTATATTCCGGGCACATGGCTTCTGAATCAGAAAGGTCGGATGTAATGTTGTTCATCATAATCTCCGGGAAATGGAAGGTGGAACTTAAAATACCGGGCTTCACTTCATCGGTGATCCTGGCACGTACATCCACCTTACCCCTTGCCGATTCCACACATACCATATCACCCTCGTTGATCAGGTGCCTGGCCGCATCTTCGGGGTTGATCATGAGATAATCCTCTTTCAATATCTTTTCATTGCCTGTCCGCCGCGTCATGGCACCGCAGTTATAATGTTCCAGTTCACGGTTGGTGGTAATAATATACGGGTACTCTTTCCCATGCTGAACGATCTCCTCGGTCTCTTTAAAACTGTTGTACACAAATTTTCCCAGTCCCCGTTTGAAGCTTTCCACGTGCAGCATATCAGAATCGGTTCCGTCTTTGGCCACCGGCCATTGCTTACCATTATCTCCCAGCTCTTCCCATTTTACTCCGGCGAAGAATGGAACGACCTGTGCTATCTCTTCGAGCAGGATACCCGGATCGTAATCCGGCTGTGCATAACCCATCCGGTTCATAATATCAACGATGATCTGCCCGTCGGGCTTTGTTCCTTCCAGTGGCTCCACCACTTTATTTACCCGCTGTATTCTTCTTTCGCCATTGGTGAATGTTCCGCTCTTTTCTAAAAATGATGCGCCGGGTAAAATAACGGTTGCCAGTTTTGCCGTTTCAGTCATGAATAATTCCTGCACCACAAACAGTTCAAGATTCTTCAATGCAGCCACCACTTTATGCGTGTTGGGATCTGTCTGTGCCATGTCTTCGCCGATTACCCAGATGGCTTTCAGCTTATCATTGAGTGAGGCCTCGTACATCTGTGGGATTTTATACCCAACGTGCAAGGGAAGTTTCACGCCATAGAACGCTTCATACATTTTATGATTCTCCGGCAGGGTAACGTCCAAATATCCGGCGCCCTGGTAAGGCTGGCAGCCCATATCGGCAGCGCCCTGTACATTGTTTTGCCCGCGGAGCGGATTTACACCAACTCCCCTCCTCCCGATATTACCGGTGATCATGGCCAGGTCGGCGATCAGCATCACGGTGAATGTTCCCTGCGAATGTTCCGTTACTCCCAGTCCGTGGAACGACATGGCATTGGGAGCCGATGCATAAGCGATGGCAGCGTCACGAACAAGGTTTCGGTCAACTCCGGTAATTTTTTCCAGTTCGTCAATATTGAGATGGAGAATATGATCCCGGAAGTCATCGAAACCTTCGGTCCTTTTGCTGATAAAATCTTTGTCTTCCAGTTTTTCACTGATTATGTAGTACAGCATCATATTAAGAAGGGCTACATTGGTACCCGGGCGTAACTGCAGGTGGTAATTGGCATACCGGGCCAGTTCGGTCCTTCTCGGATCGATTACAATCAGCGTTTTTCCTTTGATGGCCTGTTGTTTGATCTTGGCCCCGGTAACCGGGTGGGCATCGGTGGGGTTGGCACCGATCACCATCATGCAATCTGTATAGGCCAGGTCCTTGATGGAATTGGTGGCAGCGCCGGTTCCGAATGTGCGTTGCATGCCGATGGCTGTTGGCGAGTGACAAACCCTTGCACAACTGTCGATATTATTGGTACCGATTACTGCCCGGATGAATTTCTGCATCAGGTAGTTTTCTTCATTTGTGCAACGGGCGGAAGAGATACCGGCAATATAATCCGGACCGTACTTCGCTTTGATCTCCGTTAATTTGTTTGCTATAAAATCATAGGCCTCTTCCCAGCTCACCGCTACGAACGCTCCGTCCTTTTTGATCAATGGTGTTCTGATTCGGTCGGCATGGTTATAAAAAGAAAATGCAAAGCGGCCTTTCAGGCAGGTATGGCCCTGGTTGGCTTCCGCATCATAAGGCGCCTGGATGGAATGAACTTTATTCTGCTTTACAGCAACATCCAGGTTACAACCAACACCGCAGTAGGTACAAACAGTACGCACTTTTTTATCAACGGCGATTGATTTGGATTCAAACACGTCGGAGATGGCCGAGGTTGGACAAGCCTGGGCACAGGCACCGCAACTCACGCAATCGGATTGCTCAAAACTAGTGTTGAGGCTCTTGATTATATGGCTGTTGAACCCCCTGCCGGCCATGCTCAGCACAAACTCACCCTGCACTTCATCACAGGCCCGCACACAACGGTAGCAATTGATGCATTTTGAAAAATCAGAGGTCATGTAAGGATGGCTCAGGTCTTTCTTTCTGTCCAGGTGATTTTTTCCTTCAGGATACCGTACATCCCTCACCCCCACTTTTGCCGCCACGGTTTGCAGTTCGCAATTGTTGTTCACTTCGCAGGTGAGGCAATCGAGCGGGTGATCGGTTAGTACCAGTTCGATAATATTCTTTCGGAGTTTCTGAATCTTATCAGAATGGGGGTAGATATATGAGTTTGCCATCACGGGTGTATGGCAGCTGGCCTGTGCTTTGGTTTGACCATTTTCTGTCAATGCAACATCTACGCTGCATACCCGGCAGGAACCAAAGGGTTCCAGGTTGGGTGCATCACAGAGCGTAGGCACATAATCATTCCCGAAATTGCGTTTGATGAATGCAAGGATTGTTTCGCCTTCCCGTATTTCATAAGGTTTATTGTCTATAAAGGCGATACCGGCTTTTGGTTTACCATTGGTTGAGCCATAGGTAAAGGTTGCTCCCTGGGCAGCCTGCCCCTGTTTTTCTTCTTTTCTGTAAACGATACCCATGTTATCTTTTTATATCACCATTACCAGGTTAACGAAAATATCTCCCGGAATCATGATTTAAAATACGGTTTCAACTCTTCATCAAAATACTGCATTGCATTTTTGATAGGCAATGGCAGTCCACCACCCAATGCACAAAGCGATCCTGTTTCCATTGTCTCTACCAGGTCATTCATCAACTGCCGTTCGATTTTATAATCTGATGTACGGGCTTTATTAATCAGTTCATATCCCCTGGTTGAGCCCAGCCGGCACGGAAAACATTTACCGCAGCTTTCATGGGCCGTGAAAGCGAACAGGTGTTCGAGGTAATCAATCAATGGGAAATGTTCCGGTATGCAAACAATGGACGCATGCCCCAGTAAAAATCCGTTTTGATTAAAGGATTCAAAATCCACCGTTAGATCCTTAATCTTGTGAACCGGAACCAGTCCGCCGAGCGGGCCGCCGATATGCATGGCTTTGATCTTCGCTGTGAATCCTCCTCCCAGTTCATTCACTACCATATCCAGCGGAGTACCCATGTCTACTTCATAGATCCCGGGCTTTTTGAAGTAACCATCTAGGGATACCAGTTTGGTGCCGGTTGACTTCCCCTTACCGATGGAAGCAAATTGTTTTCCGCCATGCTGAATGATATATGGAATGCAGGCAAGTGTTTCCACATTATTTACCACGGTGGGTTTATTGAACAGGCCTTCCTGTGTGGGATAAGGCGGACGCACACGTACTTCCGGCCTTTGTCCTTCAATGCTGGAGAGCAGGGCTGTTTCTTCTCCGCAGATATAAGCCCCCATGGCCCGAATGAGCTTGAATTTGAAACAGAAGGCTGAACCAAGAATATGATCTCCCAGTAAATTTTCTTTTACAAGGTCATCAATCGCCTGCTGCATCACCAGCTGTGATTCAGGATATTCTGCACGGATATACAGTACTCCGGTATCAGCCCCAGCGATATAACCGGCGATCATCATGCCCAGCAATATACTGTGTGGCTGGTGTTCCATCAGGTACCGGTCGCTGTAGGCGCCGGGATCGCCTTCATCGGCATTGCACACGATGAATTTTTGATTGCCTGCGGTATTCCGGCATGATTCCAGTTTGAATGCGATAGGAAAACCGGCACCTCCTCTTCCTCTCAGCCCGGACTCTTTCAGTCCGGCCAATAATGTCTCCGGAGATTGTTTTAGTGCCGAAGCGAGGGTTTGATAATATTCTTTGATGGTACTGAACGTTGCAGTAAGAACAGCCGTTCCATAAGAAGCAACAGTATAGCTGTCTTCAATCTTCGACGGTTGCTTTTTGATTTCCTGGATCTTTTCTGCCGCATTCCCGGAATAGTTCGTTCCCTTGTAATTGAAAGCACTGTTCTCGTGGCAGCGGCCGAGGCAGCACATCTCCCCGATTTCATCTGCAGCAAAGGCGGCACCCAGTTTTTCTTTCAGTGCATCCTGTGTTCCGGCTGTCAGGCATGCGCTTCCATTGCATACATAAACCTTCTTGCCCTTATTGTCTTCTTTGAGAAAATCGTAGAAACTGGCGGTGCCGAAAACATTGGCCTTGCCCATGAGGAATTCTTTGGAAAGCTCCTCCATCCGTTCCCGGGAAGGGGTACCTGTTTCCTGGGCCGCCACACCCAGCGACTCAAAAAGGTTAGCGTGAAACCCCTTTCTTCCGGCAAGCTCTCCCAGGTTCTTCGACATGAGAATCGTTTCAGGCAATTTACAAAATTCCGGGCGAAGAATACAGCTTTTGTTGATGAAAGCCCAAACGGGCATCTGCCGGAAAACAACCACGCACCAGGTCAATCATTCCATCATGTTCACCCTTAATTTCCGCTCGATCTTAAACGGCATTTCAAACGCACATTCCTTATACCCGTCATTGCAATTAATTTTCATTTTAAACGTAAGCGAATTGTCCATCGTGGCGGATAAAAGCCTCCCGGTACGGGTATTTACTTTTGATTCAATGGTAAATTCTTCCCTGCCCCACTGCACATTGAACTTATCTTTTGCCGGCATTACCATCTGAATATTATTATTAACGCCATCCACCACCTGGGTACTCATCTCGGGCAGGTAATAACTAATGCAGCTTTCCCTGGGTGCCTGGAAGCTGGTGATAAGAGTAGCCAGTTTTTTCTTTTTAGATGCATACTTCAGCTGTACGTGAAAACAATCCGCTCCTTTGAGTATAAAATTGCCGCTGGTGAGATCGCCGGTAATAATCCTGGGGACATCATACACATCTCCCTGCCGGTGCAGGTGATTGATGCCAAGTTGCGGGCTGATGGCGACAAAAAAGGTAGTAAAGTCCTGAATGGGCTGGGTCATTTCTGGTATATGGATCTTCGGTAATTCCATTTTTCCAATGCTGTCGAGAGCAATCCGGTATGCTGTTACCCGGGCAGCCAGACTGTCGAGCACCAGGGTATCTTTTTCTTTATACTGCACCATCGATATCCACTTCACTTCTTCATACCAGGCCCCGGAATCTTGTATGGTAGTGAGTTCACAGACAGATACCACATGATCATTCAGTTTGCCATTGTACCATTGCTCCATAACAAGCTGGTACCTCTTTTTTATTCCGGGTTCGAATTTTTTCCTGAAAGGCTGGACCCAGTTGACTGATGCCAAAAGTAATAAAGGCAGTAACAGGGATGCTGATCTTTTCTTCATCTGTATCATGATTTATTTTTCCGGTAATAGGTTATTAATTTATTGATCCATGCAGATGTGTGCCGGAACGCCTCCAATCCCCGTTCAAAGGCAAACCGTCCGCTTGCAGACAAGCCTTCCTGCCCATCGAACGAAAATTTTTCCAGCTCCTTTATATAGTCATCCACTTCTTTGCGGTAAGATGTAAGCATATTCAGTTTGAGTGTTTGCTCCTCGAATGAGTCCATAAAGGCAATACGTAGCATGAGTACCCCGGAATTGCGGATCACGTCATTACGGGTAATGGGGCGGAATATCCATGTCTTTAATTGGCGCCGGCCCTTTTCCGCGATAGTATACAGGCTTTGCGATGTACCTGGCTTGCCGGTCTTTTTAATAAAGCCTGATCGTTCAATGCGGGCAAGTGCCGGGTACAGGGAGCCCGGGCTGCTGCTGTAATTGCCGAGGGCCGTGTCTTCAAATATCTTCCGGATGCGGTAGCCGGAAAGATTGCCCCCTGACAGCAGGCCAAGGATGGCATGATCGAGATCGGTTACTTTGGATTGGGGCATGGGGGTTGTTTATGGTTGATGGCTGTAAAGATAATACGAATCGTACTAAAACAATACGAATCGTACTATTTTCATTTCAAGGAGATCCTACTGAGCTTTAGGGTTGTATTTCCGGGAGGGAGAACTCGTTCTATTCTGGAATGATCTTTAACCCCGCTCTTTTCAGGAAAGTTGAAAAAAATATTTTCTTTTTTTCCGGATAAGCAACCTTTTGATTCCCAGGAACTCTGGCATGATCCGATTATCATTTGAATAAATATTTAGCGATATTTCATAAATATTTATTGTTTTTCAATAATTATTTATCTATGTTTGCATACTCAAACAAACACGATAACCATGAACAAAAAATTAAATCCAAAGCCCTGGCTCACTGTTCTTCACGTAATATGCTGGGTTATATTCATTGGACTGTGCATTAAAACCGGGGCAATTATTTACTCTACTTTTGTAAGCCTCGTCATCAACCCGGAGGCGGCTAAAGACCTTTACATGGGTCTCGATCTTTCGAACCTCTTTGTCTTCAGCAAGCAGCATTACATAAAGCTATTGTCCTTTATCATCTTCCTGGGTGTTTTAAAAGCTTATATCTTCTACCTGGGTATCAGGATATTCCTGAAGATCAATTTTCAGCACCCGTTCAGTAAAGAAGTGTCCAGTCTTATATCCAATATCAGTTATTGTGCATTGAGTATCGGTGTGATCACAATCCTTACCGGCAGTTACAGGGGCTGGCTGAGTAAACGAGGGGTGATTTTTCCGGATATGCAGGACTATATCGGTGGCGGCGTGGAATTTTTGATGCTGGGAGGAATGATCTACATGATCGCAGAGATATTCAAAAGAGGAATCGAAATACAATCTGAAAACGAATTAACCGTATAACTATGCCGATCATTGTAAACCTAGACGTAATGATGGCCAAAAGGAAGATGTCGCTGAACGAACTTTCTGAAAAAGTTGATCTCACCCTGGCCAATCTTTCCATCCTTAAAACGGGTAAAGCAAAGGCCGTGCGGTTCAGTACGCTGGAAGCCATCTGCAAAGCACTTGATTGCCAGCCAGGTGACCTGCTCGAATTCAGGAAAGAAGAAGAATAGCGTATCGCCGAGCCTTGATAATGCTTAAAGTATAGCCATTTTATAATCTTTTAAAAGTATAGCCATGAACAAACAAACCATTTCATTAAAACTGATCGTACTATTCACATTACTCACTACAGTATTGAGTACAAACTCCTGCTACGCACAGGCAGACAGTATAAAAAACGCAATTTCCCCGGTGGGTAAAAAAAACAAGGCGCCAAAAATTGACATCCACACTGCTGTCATCAATGGAGACCTGAATGCACTCCGGCAGCATATTGCTGCGGGAACCAACCTGGATGAGCCCGACCCGGTCGGAGGATCCAGTCCTTTAATAACTGCCGCACTTTTTGATAAGAAAGAAATGGCAAAGGCCTTGCTTGAAGCCGGGGCAAAGATCAATTTCCGGAACAACGACGGCTCCACCGCCCTTCACACCGCTGCATTCTTCTGCAGAACTGAAATCGTAAAATTGCTTTTGGAAAAAGGGGCAGATAAAACCATCCGCAACAAATGGGGCAGCACTCCTTTTGAATCGGTGAAAGCGCCCTTTGTGGAAGCAAAGGACATTTATGATATAATGAGCCAGTTGCTGGAGCCCTGGGGTATCAACCTCGATTATACCTGGATTGAAAAAACAAGGCCGGAAATTGCCGCCATGCTGAAACTACCATAGTCGTCAGTTAGCCAAAGCCAATTTAAAGGCATGGCATTCGCATTCTTTTCAACCACTATCCTGTTATGCCCGGAGAACAGTGGTTGAAAAGAAGCAACCGTAAATTTTCGGGAAATTCCGGGCTGTTGATTTATCCTGATCTGTTAAAGACAGTTGAAAATTTTTCAACACAGGCTTTAATAGCTCAGCGAAAAGTATCTTTATACAATAATGGCTGTTTATGAAAAGTATCCTTCTTTTAGTACTGTTGTTCCCGGCTCTACTGCCTGCACAGAACAAGATACCGGAAGAAAAATACCGGTGCATCATCAGCGCCGACAAAGAAATTTACCAGCCCGGTGAATCCCCTAAGATCGTGGTGGAGATAAAGAATAATTCTGCAGAACCATTGTTTCTGGCAAAAGCACTTGACGGTTCCGATTACCAATGGCGGTTTCCCCATGCCTACTTCACGATAACCCGCATTGGCGATACCAGCTATCGTACTAAGCCGGCCATACGTTGTGGCAATGTAAACGATATAAGGCCTGCTGATTTTGCAGACATACCACCAGGCACTACGTTTAACCCTTACCAGGTATTTTATCCCACCAGAACCGATAACTATTATGCCTTTGATAACAAACTATTCAATCCGGACAATTTTGCCCAGCCCGGGAAATACCTGATCCGCTTCTATTACTCTACCAAGGAAAATGATTTTAAAAAATGGAGGGGCAGGATGTATGGCCGGGAACCTGATCCTGCCGTATACCAGGAGATGCTCACTCTATTTGCAAAGGTTTCCAGGATGGAAATGGTAAGTAATAAGCTGATCATTGAGGTGAGATAGGCGACTTGCACTAAGCCATTTATTAATTTTACCGGCTGGCCCCGGACTTTTCATCATCATTTTATTCGTCGAAGTAGTGATTGCTGTAGAAAATGCAGCCATGAATTTATTGCTGACCTGCAGCTGATGTTGCTCGATGAAATTTATTACCTGGGTTCATTTTTCATACCCGGTTCAGGACTAAGGCTGGCAACCAATCCCATAGGAAAGTACCCGGAACTTGCCTGATTCGCACGATTGAATTATTTTTACCATACCCTCTAATTTTAGCAAAAAGATACTATGAAAAGAATATTCTACCTGGGCCTGGTGCTTATGCTGAACCTGTATGCGGCTGCACAAAAATCTTCTGATGATGTTGTAATCAAACTCAACGGTGAAGAGCTGACTGGGAAAGTAACAGAAATTAATGATACAGATATTAAATTCATTTACAAAGGGGAAACCCTTACCTACACGATAAAGAAATCGGATATCCTTAAAATTAAATTTGCCAGCGGGCGGGAAGAAATCATTACTAAAGTACAATCAGAGCCTGCCGGCGGGCAATCTGTTTCTTCTGCCCCGGCAAGCAACCCAGCCGACCGGAAGAACAAACTGGCAATCCTGCCCTTTCGTTTTATTACCGACCGCCAGTCGGCCGACGAGGAGATGAGCTATAAGGTACAGGATGAGGCATTCAGTTTACTCAATTCACATTCAGGCACACTCGAGTTACAGGCTACCAGTACCACCAATGCATTATTATTGAAAGCCGGCATCACGCAATCCAACTTTCGGGCATTCACCCCGGCAGAGGTTTGCACTGTACTCGGCGTGGAATATATAGTACAGGGAACAATTACTCAGAACAAGGGTACGGCCACCACCACGCAGTCGAACAACGGCTCTATCAATACGCAGAACAATACCGGCAAATCGGGTAACGACCGGAAAACCACCGTGTCGAGTTCATCTTCCTCAAGTACATACCAGAATTATAAAACAAGCGTAAACCTGGCAATCTTCAAAGACAACGGCACTTCTGTTTACAGTGATGACCATACTGCATTCTGGAGTACTGCAGACGCCTATAAGAATGCCATCAAATACCTGTTGAAAAGAACACCGGTATACAAAAAATAAATCTTACTGCCCTGCACCCGGCGGCTCCGGGTTTACTTCCATCACCTTGATGCCATGCCTGGCCGCATAAGCTTTGCCGGATTCATGAAGCGCATTGTACCGTTCTGTAAATTTTGCATAGTATTTATCGCTGATGGATTTTTCCAGGGCGGCGATCCTGTCTGCCCCGGCATTACTGTCGTATAATGCTGCCAGTTCCTTGTATTCATTCCTGTAAACCGGCAAAACAAATTCAAACAGGGCGAGGGAAGCACTGACCATTTCCCGGTTGTCATCTGAGATTTTCAGTGCTTTTATTTTGTTGTAAGCTGCCTCAACAGCGTCCCGTTTTGCATTAAGCACTTCTTCCCTTTTCATCGGGGCGGTTGCGCCGGTATTTGCATCGGTAAGTTTAACCGAAGGACTGGCAAATTCCCGCTGCATGCCATTTCCGGCAAAACCATAGAGCAGGTTGCTGTTGAGCGCAGCCTGTGAGAAATATTGTTCGGGGGTTGTATTGCTGCAGGAAACAAGCAGCAGGGTGCATAACAACGTAAAGAAGCTCCTGTTCATTTTTTTATTTAAATATACAAAGGAAATTGCTGATGGTACCGGCCCAGACTTTATTGTGCCGGCGGGCATGCCGGAGCTTAGCAACTGTCCTGATCCGTATCATCTTTTCCAGGCTCCGGGAGATGTATCTTTCTTAAAAACCAACGCCATGTTAATACGATTTTTATTTGCATTTTTCTGCAGCGTCATCTTTGCCTTTATACTCACGTATTTCTTCAAACGCCGAGGCCCGGGACCTTTTCATGGCATAATGTACTTCTTCGCCATTATATTCCTGTTCACGGCGGCCGTAGGACTATTGCTTACCCCGATCGGTCCCATGTTCCGCAATGTACCCTGGCTCAGCATTGCTGCTTTCGGCTTACTCATCACCCTGCTGATCGCTGAAATGCTGCCGCACCATGAAAAAGCAGTAATCATTAAACGGAAAACCGAAGAAGACGAAGACGAGGAAGTGCTGGAGAAAGAATTCGGGATCATCCTGGTTCTGATCCTTGTGATACTGGCAGCGGCCATCGTATATGCCCTCACCAGCAAGCCAGATACTTTCAAAATGACGTTCTGATGAGGCACCGGTTGACCGTACATGCCGGCAAGCTGGCCGCTATTCGTATTTTTTCAGTTAAATGTACGTATAAGCGAAGCGGCTGATGTACTTTTACAAAGTCCGCATTCACTAAACAGACAACTATGAAACACGGCATATCAGCATTGTGTATACTTCTATGCAGCAGCCTGAACACACACGCACAAACTGACAGCAGCCTGCTGTTAAATGAAGAATTCAACCGCAACAAGCTGGGATGGATCGAAGAATTCACCGATGCGCATTTTACCGGTATCAAGGACGGGTTCCTGTACATCATTTCCAAAGACACGTCGAAATACCAGACCAGTAATTCGCCCAATAATGTTTCCTTTCTGTGGGACCTTCCATCCGACTTCGAGATATCGGCTCCTTTTTACCGGCTCAAGGATAATAATTCCGCTCATTTTGGCATCACCCTTCACAGTGCCACTATCTCTTACCGCTTTGCCTATTCCGATTCCTGCATGGCCGAAGTATCAGAATACAATTACAGCACCGAAGAAGAAACCTATCTATTCAGTAAAAAATTCGGCAAGCGCCGTATACTCGATACCGAATCGGCTGAACTCATCATCCGCATCTCCGGACGTAATTTCAGTTTCCTCATCAACAACCAGCTTATCGGTGAAGGAAAGATGAAAGCAAGGTCCTGGGGTGATATACGCCTCTTCGTTACCTCGGGCTCGGCTGTAAAAATTGATTATTTACGGATAAAAAAACTGGAACCGAAAACTCCGGAGCCAAAAGCCGAAAAAACATTCTGAGCCCGGTTTACATTATGAACAAAACAGTCCTTTCAAAATACCTGTGTTATCTATTCTCCTGCAGCCTTGTTTCCTGTCATGCACAGAAAGAAGATAACCGCAGCCCGCTTACCAGCAGTACATGGAAGGTAACCAGCTGCATTGCAGCAAAACCAGTCGACCTTAATTCCCGGGGCAATGCTTCCACCAACCTCCTCACGCAAAGTCCTTCCTGCATCAATGACGACATCTACCTGTTTAAAAAGAACGGGGTATTCCTGGTAGATGATAATAATGACGTTTGCACATCCATTACCCGGGTGCCGGGCTCCTGGAAACTGACCGGCACTGATCAGTTGTTTGTTGATTTTGGAGGAGATGGCGTAAAGATCCGCTTCCGGATCGTGGAGATAAGCTCCCGACGGATGCAGCTGCTGGCCCGGATGCCATTTGTGACGGGCGGTGTGAACGTTACCTATACGTATGTGCCTGCCGGTAACTGACCGGATTTAAATGACTATGCCATCCCCCTTTCCTCACCGGTCCTTCTTACCTTTGTTGTATGAACGAGGCCTTTAAAATCTTCCAGGTAGATGCCGCTGGCAGCGGTACCACTGGCAGGAGCAGCTATGAAATTAAATGAACTGAATAAAATGACGGCCCCTTTGAGCAGTACGGATAAAATGCCCGTGCTGTTCCTGGGTCATGGCAGCCCGATGAACGCCATCGAGGAAAATGAATTCGTAACAGGCTTCCGGAATGTGGCCAGAGAGATTCCGAAACCCAATGCCATACTTTGTGTATCGGCACACTGGGAAACAAGAGGCACCATGGTAACAGCCATGGAACACCCGGTTACCATTCATGATTTTGGCGGGTTCCCGAAAGAATTATATGACGTGCAGTACCCGGCACCCGGCAGCCCGGAACTGGCAAAGGAAACAAAGGAGCTTGTAAAGAAAGCAGAGGTGAAACTGGATGAAAAATGGGGACTGGACCATGGAGCCTGGAGTGTGATCAAACACCTGTACCCGAAGGCAGATGTACCCGTGATACAGATGAGTCTTGATTATTACCAGGGTCCGCAGTATCATTACGAACTGGCCAAAGAACTGGCTTCACTCCGCAACAAAGGCGTGCTCATCATTGGCAGTGGCAACATGGTGCACAACCTGCGCATGGTGGCCTGGGATAAACTGAATACCGATGATTACGGGTACGACTGGGCCCTGGAAGCCAGGGAGAAGATGAAGCATTTTATACTGGATGACGACCACAAAGCACTTATCAATTACAGTGCACAGGGAAAACCATTCCAGCTATCTGTTCCCACCCCGGAACACTACCTGCCCTTGCTGTATACACTGGCTTTAAAAGAAAAGGGTGATGAAATCAGCCTGTTTAATGACAAAGCAGTTGGCGGTTCATTAACCATGACATCGGTGAAGATCGGTCATGCATAAACGGGTTATCTGTATCTTTGGCGTATGATCGACAGCAGCATTACTCCCTCCCGCCGTAAAAAAGAGATTGCCAGGCAATACATACATGAACTCGACAAACACATCGCCGATCTGAAAGCCGGCAAGGTGGATCGTGCTAATGAGATCCGGGATTTTGCCGCCATCATGCACCTGCACCCCGTTCACTTAAGCAATACAGTAAAGGAAGTTACCGGAGAGTCTACTTGCGACCTCTACGAGAACCGGCTGCTGGCTATTTCCAAAGAGTTACTCCTCACCACCGATATGTCCATTGGCGAAGTGGCCACACGCCTCACCTATGACCCATCCAATTTTACCAAGTTTTTCAAAGCATATACCGGCACCACGCCCAAAAAATTCAGGGAGCAAAACGGGTAAGCACTTAAATACTCACCATTTTTACTTAAGCACTCACCATTTTATCTTATACTGTCACCAGTGAAGGTATTTGCTGTAGCAGAACTTTGTATTCTAAAAAACAAAAAGTTATGTCAGCAAAAATTGTATTGGTAACAGGCGGCAGCCGGGGCCTTGGAAAAGACATGGCCCTTAGCATTGCCCGCAATGGGATGGATGTGATCATCACCTGGAACAGCAACCTGGAACAGGCCTCCGCCGTGGTAAAAGAGATTGAAGCCATGGGGCAAAAAGCCGCTGCCCTGCAACTCAACATGAGCGACTTTGGCTCATTGGATGGATTCATTAAAAAGGTAAGCAGCACACTGCAGTCTGTATGGAATGTAAATACGTTCGATTACCTGGTAAACAATGCCGGTATCGGCGGCACGGTTCCGTTTAAAGATGTGACTGAAGAATTCTTCAACGATTTTCTCAACGTGCATTTCAAGGGAGTATATTTTCTTTCACAAAAGTCGCTGCCGCTGATGAATGATGGCGGTGGCATCATCAACATCTCCACCGGCACGGCCCGTTTCAGTTACCCGGGCTACTCGGTATATGCATCCATGAAGGGTGCTGTGGAAGTATTCACAAAGTATCTTGCCAAAGAACTGGGTGTTCGTGGCATACGGGCTAACGTGGTGGCACCCGGACCGGTAGAAACTGATTTCAACAATGCGGCCATCCGCAGCAACCCACAGCTGAAAGCCACGTTGAGTTCACTTTCACCGCTGGGGCGGGTGGGCGCCGCTGATGATATCGGGCCGGTAGTAGCCTTTTTGTGCAGCGATGCCGCAAAATGGATAAATGGCCAGCGCATTGAAGTAAGCGGGGGCATCAACGGGTAAATGATTTTGAGTTGGCAGCAGCCGGTATGGCTGCTGCTAACCAAAAATTTCCGTTAGTGATTTTTTATTGGCCCGATCCATTTCTCAAATGAAGCAATCAATTGTTCCTTCTTTACATAATGCATGATGCTTCTTCCGTATTCGCCGGCGCTTTTGGATAGTTTAGTGCCTCTGTCACCGGTGATCAATGAATGATGCCAGAACGTGCATTGGCTTAAATATGATTTGTCAAGCAGCCCGTCGAGATGCAGTTGCATGGCCGTGGAAGGAAGGAGGTCTTCTCCCCTGCCGATATGTGTAACGCCGAAATGACGGTCATCGGCCAGTGATGCAAGGTGGTAGGCGGCAATGCCGTCTTTTCTTCTCACTACAAATGAATTCCGGAGCGGAAGATAATGTTTCACTTCGCCGGCGGCTTTGTCTGTGAACGTAATGATCTCACCTTTTGTTGGCATGCGCCAGGCAATTCCTGCTTTGGCAAGAGAGATATGCTTATCGATGCATTCACAAGGCGCCGATGCCAGTTGTGTGCGGGTGCATTCGCAGGCATAGATCAGTTCTTTCGCCGTAAGTTCCTGCAATATTCCATCGTACATCTCTTTCCGGTGAAGCTGTGACCAGTTCTTTTCCAAATCATCCGGACCGGCAGGGCCCAAATCCCAGTCAATGCCCAGCCAATCCAGTACCCTGAAAATATCTTCTACGTATTCGGTACGTTTCCGTTCGGCATCGGCATCGTCAATGCGCAAAAGCACTTTACCATTATTACTTCTTGCCCAATGCCAGTTGAGCAGGAAGTTGAAAATATTACCCGGGTGAAGAAAGCCGCTGGGTGTAGGTGCAATCCTGGTGATCATACCGCAAAGATAAAACCTGTAAGGTCTTGTAAACCTTGCAGGTTTACCAGCTGAACATGATAATAAAAAAGGCCCGCATGGTGCGGACCTTTTGAAGTTGTAGAATGATCTCAGTTCATTTTGAACATCGGTGTTTGCCGGCATTGCTTGATTATTTTCGGATCTTCCGGCTGCGGGCAATCGGAATAACCGGCCACGGTGGCGGTTTGCAACTGCACATTTTCCGTTACCTGTTGCCAGCTGATGTTTTGATACGCAATGCTCATGAATTTCTGCAGGGCATCCCGGAACTGACCGGTAAAAATGCCCCCGTCGGCCGGGTTGCCCGCTGATACCTGGCCCTTGGCAGCGGCCGTCATCAGTATCGATGTACGGTTGGGATTCATAAACAGTGAACGCATGTTTTCCACGCTCAATCCCACCGGCGAAGGCCGGGTATTGGCAATATTGGTGCTTCGGGCATTGGAAACAGACGAATGCCAGTTGCAGCAATCGCTGATCACCAGGTTCAGCCGCGATGGTTTGGCTTTTACCAGGTCATAGATTTCTTCCATATTCAGTTCATTCACTCCTTTCTTGATTGGAATGTCTTTGTCGGACCGAAGATCAAGGTATGGAAAGAGGCGTCCATCTTCCCGGCTGTATCCATGCCCGGAGTAATAAAAAACAACGATATCATTTTTGGAAGGATTGATCTCGTTGATTTTTTTCAGCACATTGTCGCGGCTCAGTTCTTTACCCAGTACTTCCTTTATTTCAATGGGTACTTCCAGTTTGCCGGCGATCTTGGTAAAGTAGGCCTGCTGTTTTTTCCGGTCGGTTTCGCAATCAGGTCCGATGCTTTCGTCTTCATTGTCGATCACCGTAAGCAGGTACATGCGGGTTGCCTTCAGGTCAGTAGGCAGTGTACGTATATTGGCTTGAAAAAGATTTTTATAGATCTCATCATCCTTGGTAAAATAGGTAAGAATCAGTTCCCGGGTAAGGTCCTTGTCTTCCAGCAAACGAACCCTCCCGTCAATCACCCCCTGCAGGTTTTTCCCTTCATGGTCTTTGGTCATCACCGCCCAGGGAAGGTATTCATCCGTTGCTGCATTGTATTGAAACCAAAAGGAAATCGGCGGCAAGTCATTGTCAGCACTGTCTGTGGCCACGTCAATGAAGTTCTTACCGGTATAATACATCTTGGTATAATCGGTATTCCCTTGCTTGTCTTTGGCAAAGCCCTGCGTAAGGTCGCATTCCACCCGGAAACTTTCTTCCGGGGCATTCCCGGTATAACTGATCCGCATCACACCCGTACCATCGTCGTTTAAAAAGAAAAAAGCTCCGTAACGGGGCGCTTCAGCAGGAGTCGATTTTTCATTGCCAAAATGAAAGTGCAACTCATAAAAGGATTGAGCCTCAGCCTTACTGAAACACAGCAGCAAAAGAGCCAGTATAAAATGCTTTAATTTCATAAACAGGTTTTTGGGACCATCAATTTACAATTACCCGCGGTAAAATCAAAATTTCATCCCCCTGCCTTTAACAAAGCTTATAGCATTTGAATCATAGGATGACAATAATTTCAGGCAACCAAACCGGATGGATATGAAACGAACCCTCTTTTTCCTGGCAAGCAGCTTCAGCTTTTTTTATTCCACTGCCCAGCACAATACCGTAGTAAAAAACCTGGTTTTTGAAGGTGCCGGTATAAGAGGGATTGCCTATTGTGGCGCATTGGGCGAACTGGAAAAACAGGGTCTGCTCCGGCAGGTGGAAAAAGTGGGCGGTACATCGGCCGGGGCCATCATGGCGCTTACAGTGGCACTTGGGTACAGCAGCGATGAAATAAACCGGATCATCGCCGCAACGGATTTCAGGCAATTCAATGACGGCCGTTATTTTTTTGCAGGTGGCATCAACCGCACCAACCGGTACTTTGGCTGGTACCGGGGAAAAAAGTTTGAAGGCTGGCTGGAAAAAATCATTGCAGATAAAACCGGTGATGCCGGCATTACCTTCGAAGAACTGCACCAGCGGGGATATAAAGATCTTTGTGTTACCGGAACCAACCTCAACAAACAGCAGCTTGTTTTCTTTTCCAAAGAAACCTATCCCCGTATGAAAGTAAAAGATGCGGTCCGCATTTCCATGAGCATTCCGCTGTATTTTGAAGCCGTATTTATTGATACCGCAGGCAGGGTGATGCCTCACCCTAAAAATAAAGAAGGGCTGGATGTAATGGTGGATGGCGGCTTCACCGGTAATTTTCCGCTGCACATGTTTGATGGTGCTGGCGGCATCAATGGTGGTACACTCGGTTTCCGGATCGACAGTGATGAACAGATCAGGAACGATAAGGTAAACTATAAACTGGCCCCCATGCCTGTGAACAATTTCAGGCAATATACCAGTGCCTTTTACAACCTGGTGATTGAAAGCATGAACCGGCAGCAGTTATCCGGCGACGACTGGAAACGAACCGTATCCATCAGCGATGGAAAGATCGGCCCCCGGATCCGGAAACTTTCGGCAGCAGAAAAAAACAGGCTTATCGAAAACGGCAGGCAGGCAACCCGGCTTTTCCTGGAACAGCAGGGCTAAATGAAAAAACCTTCATTGCTGAAGGTTTTTCACAGGAGTTAGTAATTTTTGCGAGGACCACGGCCGCAGCTCGCAGGCTTCACAGGACACGGATTAAGTTTCAGAGGTGTTTGGATACTTGGATTTTTTAACAGCACAAAGATGCCGTTCCCGTGAAAAACAGGTTATAGACCGCAATGGGAAAATGATGTAGATGTTTTACGAAGCCGCTTATAAATTACTCGATAGGATGCCGGAACTTTATTGTTTCGGCGGTGCTTTAAAGTCTTCATTCTCAAACATGCCCGTACGGAAGAGATAGTATTTTCCGTCGCGGTTATTGCGCCAGTAGCGCCTGCCTTCCAGGTCATAATAATAACGGCCGTCCACGCTTCTTTTTGCCACGCTGTCGTTCACCACAATCACTTTGGGAACCGCCGTTTTTACCGTTGTCCGTTTCACTGTTTTGGTTTCGCTGGATTTGGCAGCCGAACCGGCAGCAGGATTTGACCGTTTACTGCAACCGGCTATACAAAAGCCGATTAACAAGGCGGAAAGAATAAGACAGTTTCTTTTCATACAGGAATTTGGGGTATTATACCAACAAGCTTACCAAACTTTGTTAAAGCGGTAAATAAATAATGCCTCCTGCCAGGCAGTACACCATTACCACTTTGCGGTATTGACACAGCCTTCTTATCCCGCTATCTTGTACTGCTCTTATCATTTACTCATCAAACCCTGTAACATGAACTCCTGTACCAACACCTGGCGCCGGGCATCTTTTCTGCTGCTGGCAGCTGCTTTTTTTTCCTGCAAACGCACTTCCAAAGACGATGCAATGAAAGACATACCGGTGAATGCTGCTTTTGAAATGGACCCACCCATTGCCGAAGACGTGCTGGTAAAAAAGATCAAGGGTGATGACAACCATGTATTGATGATTGCCCGGTTCCTGCCCGAACAATTCAAGGAAAAATACCTGGCCTTTAATTACGACAGCAGCCGGCTGGTGATGAGAGACGATGGCAAAGGCGACGATGAAAAAGCCGGGGATGGATTGTTCACCGTTAAGGTAACAGCAAACGCCGCCGAATTTGAAAAATCGGCTGCTGCGCTGCAGAAAGAAGCAATGAAAAACAAGCGCTTTATTTTTAAAGAACGCTCCATCATAGCCGATACCATTTTGCCGGCTTTTGACGAAAAAAAATTTGCAGCCATGGAAGCCGTTTCCATCCGCAACCTGCCCCCTCCACCGCCGCCTCCATCATTAAAAGATCATAGCCTTACCATTACCGCTCTCGACGTGGTGGAAGACCCATCCCGTACCTATAACTTCTGCACTCAAACGGGCAATATTGATGGGCCGTGGACCTTTAAAACACTGATGAAGGAAATGGCTAAAACCAGCCCCGGGGCGGTGGTAACCGATATACAGTTATCCGATTTTGTCACCAATTTTTTTAATGAATGGTTTGGCAGCAAGGTGGTGAATGGAGAAACAGTGGCGGGCCGCATATTGGTGGACCGCCTGCTCCAGTCGTGGAGGGGTAAAAGCCAGGTATTGCCGCCGCCCAATGTTCCGAGGGGAAAACTTGACATGCGGGCCGTTCCGTTCAAACTTACGGCCATTGTAAACCGGCTCGATCTGCGTGGCAATTCGGGCTATGGAAGAAGTAATGCAGGCGAAGCGAGGTTTGTTTTCTGCATGATGTCGACACAGGGCTGCGATGAAGCACCCTTCAATATCATTTTCGAATACGGTGTTCCTAAAAAGAACTGCGGTGATATACAGGAATACGCCAATGAATGGTATGCTCTCAATGGCATGTCATTCAATGATCCGCAGTTCAACGTACGCCTGCAGGCCATTACCGACCAGTTTACTTTATGCGGCACCAGTCCGTCGAAGCCCAACCAGAGTTCAATTAACCAGGTACGGTCAAATGAAAAGGCACTGCATGAATTTCTGTGGGAGCTGCGGGAGTTTCACCTCGATAACAGCACGGGTCAGTTAAAATCGGCCACCACCGCACAATCACCGGCTGTAAAATACAATGCCAAAACAAACAATGCCGATGTGCAGCTGCTGGCCAGTTTCATCAATACCAAACAGTCCGCCATTTTAGCCGGCCGGTACAAGGTTCCACTTTCCTACAACGGCACTCCATTCCTGGGCGGCCATGATTTTACCGGCAAGTCCGGTGTCATTCCTCCGCTCATGCCGATCGGCATGCCGTCGGGTATTGAACCCCATCATTGGAATGGCACGACCACCACCGGACCTTCGTTCATCAACAGCGATGATGCCCGTCAGCAATTTTCCCTGAACACCTGCAGCGGATGTCATAGCGGCGAAACACAGACCGGCTTCACCATGATCGATCCCGTTCCTTATGGCACCCCGGCCAGGTTGTCTGGCTTTCTTACCGGTACGCCGGGCATTGCCGTCAATGGCGTTACCCCGGTTGATCTCGACGGCCCGAATGGAATGATGAACGTGCCTGATCCTGCCGGCAGGGCTTCTTCCAACAACCTGCGCAGATTTAACGACCTGCAGCGCAGGGCCGATGATTTGCAGGCATTGGTATCCGGTTCATGTGTTTCTATTTTTCATATCAGGGAGATACTGATGCGCAAGCCATTGAATTCGGTGCATTAAAAAAATACGGTGATGCCGGCCAGCCTGCTTATGATACCGGATTAGTTGATTATCTTTAACCGGCAAAACATGAAAAAACAGGCATTCATATTGCTTTTTCCATTGGCGGTGTTTCTTACCGAAACAGCCAGTTACCTGCCCTGCTGGGAAGACATCTGTACAAGCGTGGGTATTCAACCCTGCACAGGCAAAAGTGAAGCAGCCGCCTGTGCTGTACAAAAAGAAAAAACATCTTGTGGCGTTGCAGCCGGTTCTGCCGGTTGTTCTGCATCAAAGCAGCGAAACACCTGTTCAAAAACTTCCATGCCGGGTAAATGCAGCAGTAAAAAAGATGCTGGCAAAAAATCACCGGGTAAGGATTGTACCGACGAAAGTGATTGCAGCACCTGCCCGGTTTGTTACCTGTTCATCCTGCAGTCGCCCTTTGAATGGAACGACCGGCCGGTGAGCATAGAAAGAAAATACAATTTACTCGATACCCGTTTTATCTCTTCATACAGTAATAATGTGTGGAAGCCACCCAATGGCAGCACCCTCCTTGTTTAAACACACATATTTAACATCATTAAAATAAATTAGTATGAAAAAGATTCTGATGCTGGCAATGGTATGCACATTGGCTACCGGCGCCTTCGCCACTAACGGCAAACCTAAAAAAGGCAAGAAAGCCAAACAACAATGCACCCAGCAAAACTGCAAACCATCCGATTGCAAACCAACCGGATGCTGCCCGATGCCTGGCTGTGCAAAGGCATAATGAATGCAGGGCATTCAAAACAAAACCCCGGCCATGGCCGGGGTTTTCTATTCGCTTATTTTTCGGGGAAATGTATTTCCGGTTCTTTAGAAGCCTTACTATCCCTTGTATTTTTCTGCACTGCAATGGCGGCAAACACACTCAGTACAAAAGACATGGCATAAAAGCCTTTTTCGCTTTTTTCGAGGTCGGCATTCCACAGTCCAACCGTTAACAGCACGATCGATAACAGTGTGGTGAACCAGGCAATACCGTAATAAAGATTGGTTACCGGGATACCTTCCAGCTGATCCCTTACCGCCTTTTGTACCGATATGGCCGAGAAAAGACCAAACATAAGCACGGTGAAATAATATCCCTTTTCATTCAGCTGCATGTCGGCATTCCATAAGCCGATGATGAATGCAATTGTTCCTGTAAAGAAAGCAAGCCATGATGCGCCGATAAAAGCGGCGGATGGCTGGTTGATTGGTTTTTGTTCCATATTGATTGTTTTATGGAACAAATCTATCAGCGGCATGGGAAGCCGCCTTTGACATTTGTCAAAAATCAAAACCGGAATTGTTAAAGCCTGCTGCGTATGCGGCTGAGTGTTTCCTGGCTGATGCCGAGGTAAGAAGCGACACATCCCAGCGGTACCCGTTCCAGGATATGCGGTGATTGCTGCAAGAGGTTTTCGTATCGCTCAGCAGCTGTTCTGAACTGTGCATTCACAAAGCGTTCTTCCAGCCGGATATAATACTTTTCATAAGTGATACGCACCAGTCGTTCAATTTCATGGTACTGGTTGAACAGGGTGGTTAGCCGTTCCTTTGAAATGGCCCACAGAATACTGCCTTCCAGCAGTTGTATATTTTCCACGGCCGCAAGGCCGGTGATAAAGCTGTGGAAGGAAGTCACAAAATCATTTTCAAAACCAAACCAGTGGGTTACTTCCTTACCATCGAGGTTGTAATAGCCCCGCAGCGCTCCTTTTTCGAGGAAATACAAATTCCGGCAGACAGTTCCCTGCGTAAGCAGGTGTTCATTTTTAGCCAGGGTGATTTTATCAAAGCAGTCGTGCAGGCTGTTCAACGCCCCGTTACTGAGGGGGTAATAGGCTGATATATGCCGGATCAGTTCATCCATTCAACAGGTATGATGCTGTTAAAGATAAGGAAGCCGCTTATATAAATAGTCTGCCACGATATGATCAATAAATTTTATCTTGACAGATCAAAACAACTCCCATGCGAATACTATTCTCCCTTATGCTGGTCATTTCCTTGTTTGCTGCCACGGCACAAAACCTGAAATCGGGCGGCAAGCTGAAACCCGAACAGGCCATCATGGACATCCGGCATTACACACTTGCATTGGATGTGGACCCGGAACAGAAGTCCATCAACGGCTACACCGAGATCGACCTCAACCTTTCACAATCCACCGGCCTGCTGCTGTTCGACTTCTGGCATGGGCTGCAGATTCAGCAGGTTTGGGTAAACGATAAAGCGGCCAGTTATACACATACGGATGACGACCTCGTACGGATCACCACGCCGCAGCCATTACCCGCCGGGAAAGTGAAAGTAAAAATAGCTTATGGCGGCAAACCCGCCATTGCCACCCGGCCGCCATGGACAGGAGGTTTTCAATGGGAAAAAGACAGCAAGGGCAATCCATGGATATCTATTACCTGCCAGGGCGAAGGAGCCAAGATCTATTTTCCCTGCAAGGATCATCCAAGCGACGAACCCAATGAGGGCGCCGACATGATCATCACCGTTCCGAAAGGACTGGTAGTGGCCGCTCCAGGCCTGTTACAGAAAGTAACCGACAAAAAAGATAAAGCTACCTATCATTATAAAACCAATTATACCATCAGCAATTACTGCCTGGTATTCAACGTCGGAAAATACCAGGTTGCCAAACGCACCTATACCACCTGCGATGGCCACAAAGTACCGATGGAATATTATGTACTGGAAGAAAATTACGATAAGGCAGAAAAACTTCTTGATCTCTACGAACAAAGCTGCCGCATCCAGGAAAAATATTTTGGTGAGTACCCCTGGGTGAAGGAACGCATCGCCGCATCGGAAACACCACACCTGGGAATGGAACACCAGACGAACATCGCCTATGGCAATAAATACAAATACACCAAACTCGGTGATAAGGATTTCGACTGGTTGCTGCATCATGAGTTCGGTCACGAATGGTGGGCCAATAAAGTAACTAACCGCGACTGGGGACACATGTGGATACAGGAAGGCATCTGCAGTTATGGCGATGCATTGGCAACAAGGGAACTGGCCGGCGAAGAAGCCTACCAGGCCCGGATGCGGCAAACGGCCCGCAATACTCAAAACAAATACCCGGTGGTTCGGGGCGATGAAGTGGATTCGGACAGTGCTTACCAGGGAGATATCTATGGAAAGGGCGCCTTCTTCATGCACACACTGCGTTATGTAATGGGCGATGAAGCCTTCTTCCCCACCCTGAAAAAACTGGCAACAGCACCGCAATACACCTACGATAATACCGTCGTTACATCCGACGTGGAAGAATTATTCAGCGGCGCTCATGGAAAAAGCCTGAAGCCCCTGTTCCAGTTATTCCTGTACTCGACAGATAAACTGGAGATCAGTGTAAAACAAACCGCCGACGACAAATACCTGGTAAAACTGCTTAACATCGATATGCCCTTGCCGGTGGAAGTGGATACCGATTCCGGAACGCAGCGACTTACACTCGAGAAAAAACCAGTAACCCTTACCAGCAAAACACCCCTGCAGGTGGATCCAAAAGGATTTTACCTGAAGAAAGTAATTCTTGAATGATAACAAAAACTCCCGGCAGGCCGGGAGTTTTTGTTTGTAAACATCACCTATGGCAGGAAAGAATATCCATGCCTTAGCTTCCACATGAAATATTTTTCGAGCAGCACTTTATTTATATCATAAAAAACATTCGGCAGCATCAGGGCGAATGAACGGGGCCTGAACAGGTGATTGCTAACGATCAGCACTTCTTTCTTCCCCGCATCCATTACACAAAGGCCGGCTATCTGTCCCCATTTTTTTGATTTCAGTTTGGTTTTACCCTGCATGATGCGGATGATATTCTCCGCAACGATCTTCCCGGTTTCATCACTGGGGTAACCGGTTTTTGGCGCTGCGTACGGAACCTTGCGGCAGCTGAAAGGCGCCGGTACATCCACGGTTAATCCGGCACCCCATACATTCGGGTATTTCTTATGCTGGTAGGTACCTTCCACATCCAGGAACCCGTTTGCTTTCGGATCCAGCCCGGGTGAGTTGCGGATAAAATCCACCCCGGTGAAAGGAGGCATCAGCATAATGAATTTGCTGGCGATGGTTTCACCGTTGCTCAGGCTGATGCCCTCGGCGGTTACTTCCTTTACACCCACCTGCAGGCGGTAGTGAATGTTGAACATTTTCATGAACATTTTCAGCATGGCTTCGCCGCCGGGCATGCCATCAATACCAAAATGACCAAGGTAATCTTCGGGAGTGATCCAGTACAGGTCTACTTTTTTCCGGATGTGCTGGTCACGCAGCCACTTTTCAATATTGAAAAGAAATTCATAGGCCGCCCCCATACACCCTGCATTCTGGGTGGCGCCTATCACAATGGGTCCTGGGTTCCTTTTGAATTCATCCAGTTTGGTTCGTGTTTTCATGGCGCCCACCGGTGTACCGATGTACAGGGCATGTTCCCGCACACCGGGTGCAATATCAAAATTCACTTTTGGCCCGGTGGCGATGATCAGTTCATCATAAGGAAAATCAGTTTTTTCGGTATACACGATTTGTGCATCGGGGTCTACCCGAAGGGCGGTGGTGCAAACAAAATTCACACCATGACTTTCAAATACCGCACGGCGTGGAGTGGAGATATCACTCAGCTCGCGGCGGTGAATGGGCACCCATATAAGGGATGGAATATATAAGAAGTCTTCATTGCGGTCGATCACCGTAACCTCCGCCTCTTTTTTTAGTTTTCTTTTCAGTTCGAGGGCCGCAGTGGATCCTGCGAAATTACCTCCAACAACAACTATCTTTTTCATAACGGCTTTTTTAAATGGTGGTTGAATGTTTACCGTGTAAAGTTCCGAACCGCTGCAGCGTATGCTGTAACAAATGTTACCGAGCCTGTGGATACTGACAACAATCAGCTAAGGCGGCATCCCGCATCAGCCAGGGTACTTACAGCTATCATTGTTTTTGATGGCACCGGTGGTTAAGACCGTAAATAAAAATGTTCCGCCGGGCGGAACATGGATAATAACATGGCTATACCGGAAACCGGATCTTATTTCAGCAGGCTCTTCAGCTCCACAATCTCAAATTCAGGCGAGGAATAAAAGCAGTGACGCAACAGCGGCATGTGCCCGTTGCCAAACAGCACCAGGATCCTGTCTTCTGCCGATGGTTTGCTGGTGAGGATATTATTAAAGATGCGGAGGTTGCGGTTGTACCACCAGATGGACATGGCATCGGGCCCCGCATTATCAACCGTATTGAAGCCACCGCAAAGGTAATGTCCGTGAATGCGTTGTATGGTGGTTGGCTCAGCCATCAGCAAAAAATTCTCCAGCATGGTAAGGGTGGTCTCAACCGAATCCGCGGCTGTATACATCTGGCTGTATTTCTTATCCCAGTATTTATCACGCAGGCTGTCTGCCGGCTTACTGTAATCCCACAGGCTGTCGATCCATTTGTATTTCTTTTCAAACTCAGCCGAAAAAGGCCAGGTATCCACGGCATATAATTTCGGATGTTTCATCTGCCCGGCAATCCGGAACCCAAGCTGGTAGATTTCGTTGCGGCCCAGTTGGTACTTCCCCCTCATGTATTCCCCATACAGCGAATCCAGCCAGGGTTGATTGGATGATTCGATATAGATGCGGGTTGGCTTGAATCTTTTGATCACATCAGCCAGTTCCTGTATTTCTTTCTGGCGCTGCGGTGACTTTACATCAATGAATTTAGAAGAATCGGTTTTGTGTCCATCGAGGTTTGGATAGCCGAAATGAAAGGTTCCCAGCAACAAAACTTTGGTGGGTTTCCGTTCTCCGTTCAGCAATATCCGGTCGGGTTGCAGTGACTGTAATTTTTTCCAATCCACTTGCTGGGCCGGCACCAGCAGGGGAAACAGGGTGAAAATGCAGGCGGTTATTTTTTTCATACCAATTTTATTTGCCCGTAAAATTTGCTTACCGGTGCCGTTGTAAAAAACAAAATCTGCCAAGAAGGAATGTTTATCTGCAAAACGGGCCGCCCTTTGCCGGGGAGTTGGCAGATAAAATAACCGGGCTTGCAGACAACCATTCACCAAACCCGGGCATTATCGTAGATTAGCAGCATGACAAAAAAGGGGTTGCTTATCGCCTACACATTTTTCTTTTTCATGTATTTCATCGGCTTCGGGCTGATGGGAAACCTGAATGCAGGGATCCCTTTTCCCTGGAAAAGTTTACTGGAACCTCTTACCCTTTCTCATTTTTTCTATACCGTGCTGGTTACGCTCCTGGCGCATTTTGTGCTGTTCCGCCAATTCTATTACCGCCGGCCACGCTGGCAGTTGCTGGCTGCGGTGGCCGGCCTGCTTATCTTCTTTATTTTATTCCGTTACCTGCTGGAAGAACTGATTTTCCCGGCTACCATCGGCTACGGAAACTATAACCCGAAAACATCGTTCCGCTACTATGTGGTGGACAATATTTACTTCGGATCGATCAACATCCTCATCGGCTTTGTATTCTTTCTTTTTGATGAAATGTTCCGCAACCGGAAAAAGCAGTCCGAACTGGAAGAACAAAACAAACAAGCCGAACTGAATTTCCTGCAGGCACAGATGAACCCGCATTTCCTGTTCAATTCACTCAACAATATTTATTCGCTGGCCTATGAGCAGAATCCGCAGACAGCCGCTGCCGTGCTGAAGCTGAGTGATATGATGCGGTACGTAACCTACCAGAAGAAAGACAAGGTAAGCCTGGAAAAAGAAATGGAATATGTAAACAGCCTGCTTGACCTGGAGCAACTGCGCCGTGATTATAAACTGGCGGCCCGGATCAGTATTTCTGCCGCGGCAGCCCAAACACTCATCACACCCCTTACTGTGATCCCATTGATAGAAAATGCACTGAAGCATGGCGATTTCTCCGATCCGGATCATCCTTTCTGCATGGAAGCTTCCGTGTACAATCACCAGCTCTGCATAGAAGTAACCAACAAACTGAACACGGCAAAGGCGGATTCCGGGGGTGGTATGGGACTGAAGAACCTGCAGCGCAGGCTTGAGCTGCTTTACAAACCGGGTGAATTCCGTTTTGGTACCGAGAAAAAAGAAATTGTTTTTTATGCCACCTTAATCCTTCCTGCCTGATGTACCGCTGTATGGTAATAGACGATGAACCCCTGGCGCTGAATGTGCTGGCCGATTATATCCGGCAGACAGACGGGCTGGAACTGGTTGATATAACCACCAGTCCCATCAAAGGACTGCAGCGCATTCAGAATAACGAAGTTGATCTTGTGTTCCTCGACATACAGATGCCCGAGCTTACCGGTATACAGGTGATGAAAATAATTGACCAGCGCTGCAAAGTGATCCTGACCACGGCTTACCCCGAATTTGCCCTGGAAGGATATGAATACAACGTGGTGGATTACCTTTTGAAGCCGGTTTCCTTTGAACGCTTTACCAAAGCTGTTCAGAAATTACCCGCTGTTGTAAATACCGGGCCGGTAAAAACAATGCCGCAAGACTATTTTTTTGTAAAAAGCGAATACAAATTATTGCGTATCGACATCAGCCAGGTTTTGTATTTTGAAGCATTGCGGGATTATGTAGCCATTCATACGGCAGATGGGAACAAAGTACTTACACTGCAAAGCCTGTCGTCTTTTGAAAAAGAATTGCCGGCTCATTTATTTTCCCGCATTCATAAATCGTACCTCATTTCCCTCAGCAAGATCAGTTTCATTGAAAAGAACCGGGTAGTGATCAACAACCGGTTTTTGCCCATCGGGGAAACCTATAAAACCACCTTCCTGCAAAAGATCAATCACCCGGAAGGGAAATAGCATTTCAGTTGCCGGTCTCTTCCAGGATAAAGATGGCATTCCTGTTCAGGTCGAAGAAACCGAATTCGTTGGTACCCCAGGGCGTACCGGCCACGAATTTATTTTCGGGCACGGTTCCTCTTGCTACAAATTCTTCAAACAGCGGCCGGATATTCTCCACGCAGATGCGGATCACCGAGCCGCCCAGCAACGGATCATCATCCGTATCTGCATGCCATTGCAGGTGCAGGTAAATATTTTCCCGTCTGATCACCGCATACATGGTATCGGCAAATACTGCTTCAAACCCGGTCTTTTCTTTGTACCAGGCCAGGTCGCGGGCAATATCCGACGAAGGCAGTACCGGTACAGTACAGATGAATTTTGTTCCAGGTGGCATACCGATGTTTTCACTAAATATACAAAACCCTGATGGTCTGCCCTTTAAAAGAAGAATTTGAGGATTTAATAAGAAATATTTTCACCCGGTTTACGTTATTAACCATAAAATATCCCCGTGAAAAAAATATACGCCGCTTCCCTCTATCTTCTCCCCTTGTTTACCGTTGCCCAAAAAAAGGTAGACCTGGACCGCTACAGTTTTACTGTTCAATGGAGGGCATTACCGGCCATGAGGATCGACAGCACCTACCGTACCTATAATGTGGTGGTGGAAGGAACCAATATGACAAGATCATACCTCGACCTGCTATCGCCTGAAAATACCGTACAACTGGATGGCTGGAAAAAGTTACCCGAAGGCGGTCATATCACCGTTAAGATAAACTTTGAAGACCTGCTCCCCGAATCGGTCTCAGTAAAAGAAAGAGCCGAGTCGGTGAAAGACCGCACCGGGCAGATGACCGGAACCCGTACCTATTATTACGAGGAAGTACGGTATAGCTTTGCTGCCAAAGCAAGTATTACAGATTACAAAGGGGCCCATATCATGGATCTTGACCTGGCCAACCGGGGCAGAAAATACACGTACAACAGTCCCGAGTTTGCTTCCCGGATACTGGCACAGGGATATTTTGTACTGAATACAGCGAAAGTAACCGCCGACCTTTACCGGGGCCTGGTGAACAATACCATGCATTACCTGAACGAACACCTGAATGACAATCTGGGATTCAGCAAAACAAGCTCAAATGATATCATGTGGATTGTAGACAGCAAGAAACATCCAGAGTATGAAGCGCACCGGGAGGCATTCCGTAAACTCACCGATGTACTGTTCAGCATGAATGCCGACAGTTCCATCGATAAGGCTAAACAACAGCTGAAACCGGTAATTGACTATTTTGAAAGCATCAAGACAAATTATACCAGCACAAGCAAACACGACCGCAAAATGCGTTATGCCAGCTATTATAACCTGGCTGTGTTATATTATTACCTGGATGATCCCCAGAACATGATGAAAGAAGCACAGGGATTAATTATGAATGATTATGATGCCCGCGACGGCGAAGGCTTTAAAAAAACCGCCCTTTGGCTGAAAGATCTTTTCGAGACCAATCATATCTATACCCGCCACTTCCCCATTGATCCGTCTTTGTTTAAAGGTCCTTTTGAAAAAGAAGCGGTTTCGGTGAAATAATTAGCGGGCCTTTTTCAGCGCTTTAACTTCTTTGATGAGTACATCAATCATTTCCTCTTGCTGTTTGATCGCTTCCACCAGTACGGGTGTAAGCCGCCCGTAGTCCACCGATTTATATCCGCGGCTGTCGGTAACCACCAGTTCGGGCAACAGCTTCTCTACTTCCTGAGCGGCAAATCCAAGCTGCCGTTCGCTGCTGAACTGCATACCGGGAAACTCATCCTGCTTCCAGTAATAATACATGCCGTTTAATGAACGGATCTTCTCCAGGGGGTCATTAATGGCAGAAAAATCGTGTTTGTACCGGATGTCGGAACAGGCAACGATGCTGCCGGTATAACAAATATTACCGACTACGTGCAGCCTTTGTGAAGGATTATTAGTTCCGATGCCCACGTTTCCATTTCCCCGGACACGCATGTTTTCAGTAAACGAAGTGCTGTTGCCGTAACCAAAGGCAATATCTGATGAAATATCGATGGTGTACAGTTGCATCAGGGAAGCCTGTATGCCCAGCCCGTAATGATTGCCACTACTACCCCACAAGGCAATCTTATTTCCGGTGGTGGAAGCAAAGTTCAGCGGGAAGCCGGGGTTTGATTCGCCAATGCCTACCCGCCCGTTTCCCTTGATGCGCATGTTTTCGGAGAAAGCACCGCTGCTGCCATAACCAAAAGCGATGTCGTTGCTGTTATCCATGGTGTACATCTGTAATAAAGAAGCCTGTATACCCAGGCCATAGTGACTGGCACCATTTCCCCACAAAGCGATTTTATTCCCGGTTGTTGAAGTGAAATTCAGCGGCACCGATGGATTCAGTTCCCCGATGCCGATATTCCCATTTTGCAAAATGGTAAGGGCATTGCTTCGGGCAATATCAGATGTGCCGTTACCGACCTGAAAGACACGGTTAAGGCTGTTGACGGAGGCGGAATTGGCTGCATTGGTAGTGTCATTGAATAAGCCTGTTACACTGCCCCCGAAAGATTTTGATTTTAAAGAATAGCCCGTTGCCATAGAGAAAACTCCGCTTGCACTGGTATAGCCGCCCAATGCCATAGAGTATAATCCGTTTGCCGTATTGGAATATCCCCAGGCATGACTATAAAAATTAGTCGCTTTATTGTCCAATCCAATTGTAGTGGAGTAATCACCGCTGGCAACGCAACCTAATCCCAACGCTATTGCTCCTTCTCCGCTGGCTGTTGCATGTTCTATGGCGATAGAATAATCTCCGCTGGCAATACTTTGATCGCCCATTGCAATTCCATAGTTGCCAGAGGCCGAGCTGCGATATCCTGTCACCAATGAATAAGTCCCCGAAGCAACCGTATGTGAACCCATAGAAAATGAACTGGCACCTACGGCAACTGTGCTGTCCCCAAATGCTACAGCCAGGTTACCCAGCGAACGACAACTGTCTCCGAAAGAAAAAGACTGATTGCCGGAAGCAATAGAAAAATTACCTCCCGCAAATGACGCTGAACCGTTAGATAAGGTGCCATATCCAATAACAAAAGCATCACCAATACCACTTGCCTGTGATGATGTACCAAGTGAAAAAGTCCTGTAACCGGTTGCAGTTCCTGTTCCCAATGAGATACATTGGTCTCCGGAAGCATTGGCATTTGCGCCTAAGGCTATGGAGTAACTACCAGAGGCACGTACATTCCAACCGGCAGCAAAAGAAAACAAACCGATATTGGAATCATCCCACTGCGTACCAGTCACCCGCCCGGCCCGGAATGCTATTTTTTCCGGTATCCACATCATCCGTGTTCCTGCCCCGTTGACAGGCGTAACACCAATGGTGCTGTCAAATAATACAGTTCCTCCCTTTACCTGCAACAGGCTCTGCGGAGCGGATATACCAATACCCACCCTTCCGGTATTGGCGCTGTATATATCATTGCTGTTTTTCCGCCATAATTTATTGCTGTCGGCAAATAACTCCAGCCAGGTATTTCCATCGTGGTAATAGAAATTATTAACCGTGCTGTCGTAAACCAGCAAGCCTTTACCCGGGGCCGCAATGGCGTTGCGTTGTGCTGTGGTAAGCCTGGGAATAAGAATACCCCGGATATTACTTTTCACGTCAAGAATGGCGCTGCTGTGGGCCGTACTCCCATCGGTATTGATGCTGAAGGATTGGGATTGCGTGGAGAGGGATGCCGTACATGCGATGGCCAGCAGGATCAGTGTCTTCATGGTTTTTCTTTTAAAATTCTAAAAGAAAAAGAAGCGGTCTTCTACCCAATTTTGTAGAGCTTACACCAATCGTTGCCGGATGGCCTTGGCCACTGCTTCGCTGGCGGAGTTAACGTGCAGTTTGTCGTAGATGTTTTTTACATGGGTGTGTACGGTGCCAAAACTGATGTCCAGTTGTGCGGCGATCATTTTATAACTCAGCCCGTCAACCAGTAATTGCAGCACATCTTTTTCCCGGCCGGTAAGCTGGATGTATTCAGCCCGGGCAGGGTGCTGAAACGACTGCAATACTTTCTTTGCAATCGACGGGGTAAAGAAAGTACCTCCTTCGGCTACTTCCCGGATGGCCTGTATCACCCTTGCGGGCTCGGTGTTTTTCAGGATATACCCGGAAGCACCGGCACAAAGGGAAGCAAATACTTTATCATCTGCATCAAACACGGTTTGCATCAATACCTGTACACCGGGGAACTGCTGACGGATCAGCTGCACTGCTTCAATGCCACTGATGCCCGGCATCTGAATGTCCATCAGTACCACATCGGGCATGGTTTGTTCGATGCGTGCCTTCAGGCGGGAAGCATCGGGGAATACAGCTTCCAGTTCAATATCGTCTGCCGTTTGCAATAACAGCGCCAGGCTGTCCCGCAAGGCAGGATTGTCTTCAAATACCACCACCTTTATCGGCCGGTTTTTATCCATGCTGTTTAAAGTTCTGTATATGTACTGCCACTCCATCTACCCAATTCAGGGGATGGGGCAGGTTAATTCAATACTGGTTCCTTTATTCGCTGCAGATATGATCTGAAGGGTTCCTCCCAGTTCCCCTGCCCGCTTTACCATATTCAGCAATCCGTTTCCACCGGTTGCTTGGCCCGTATCAAATCCTTTCCCGTTATCTTTTACAGATACCTGCAGGCGTTTCTGCCCGGCTTCAATCTTTACAGCAAGCAGGCTGCAACCGGAATATTTCATTGCATTGTTCACCGCCTCTTTGAAAATAAGGTAGATGTTCTTCCTCGATTCAATATCCAGTGACCGTTTATCAAGACCGGCACCTGGTTCAAAGTCCAGTTGTACGTTCTTCAGCTGGCAAAGCTCTGCCGCATAATCATGCATCCGTTTGAACAGCGAGCCTGCTGCATCGTTCACCGGGTTGATGGCCCATACAATGTCACTCATATTGCCCACCATGCTGCGGCTGGTTTCACCCATTTTCTCCAGGATAGGTTCTGTTTCGGGAAGTTTGTCTTTTATTTTTTTCCGCACGGCTTCACTGTAAAATGAAATGCTGCTGAGTGTGGCCCCGATATCATCGTGCAGGTCGGTGGCAATCCTCGTGCGCAGTTTTTCCAGCGCCAATGCCTGGTTCAGGCGATACCGGTAAAGCGCATATCCTGCCAGTACCAGGAAAAGAAGCACGGCAGCAATGAACCACCAGCTTAGATAAAATGGAGGCATTACCCTGAATTTCACAGAAGCATATTCTTTACTCCATTCACCGGCTGCATTGGCGGACCGGACGAGGAAAGTATATACTCCCGGCGACAGCGAGGTGAATGCCTGGGTGGTTTGATTGCCCGCCGGGTGCCATTTTTCATCAAATCCTTCCAGTTTCCATTGATATTGGTTGGCTTCGGCGTTGAGGTAAGTAAGACTAATATAGTTGAACCGGATACCCTGTTTATACTCTATTGTAAAAAGCGAATCGCTTCCCGGGAGATGATGTACCTGTTTTTCATCCACAATAAGCCCGGTGATTTGCGGAGGCGGGCTATAGGTTTGCTTTTTCACATCAGCCGGGTTAAAAAGAAGAATACCGCCGTTTATTCCAACAGCCATCCGGCCATCCTGCAATTTTCGTAACACCGAAAAATTTCCTGGCCAGCCGTTCTGGCTGTTGAATACAAGGATGCTTTTATCAACCGGGCTGTATTTCAGCATCCCCGAAAAACTAATCATCCAGATATTTCCTTCCACATCCGTTTCCAGTTCATTGATCACCTGGTTTACATGTGAAGGGAACGGATGAGCCGTCATCTTTTTCAGTTGTTCATCGTATTCAAATAAGCCGTTCATGGTGCCGATCCAGATCCGATGGCCCTGTGCTTTCAGCTTCAGCACATTGGTTACAGAAACCGTACTGTCGGAGGAAACCGGCAACGCAAACCTGTTTGTCTTACTGTTGTATACATACAGTTGCCTGCCGCCTGCATAAATAGTTCCGCTGCCAGTTTCCATGATGCTGTTCATATAATAACCAAGACTGTTGAGCCCGGCAGAATCATGGAGGTATTTGGTAACGCTTCCATCTACGGCGCTTATCTTACGGATGCCATATCGGGTGGTACCGATCCACAGGTTCCCCTGCCGGTCGTGGAGTGCACAAATCATATTGGCAACAGCACCATTGGGTAATTTTTCGGTAACAGATCTTTTCAGTTTGAAATGCGGATCATAGAGATACAGGCCGGTTTGCCCGGGAAGGAAAAAACCATCGCCATCTTTATAAAGTCCATGCCGCTTCTTTCCCCGGATATCAACGAGAATTTTATGAAATGAATTTTTCTCCAGGTTGAATCCAAGCACTTCGTGTTCCACCACCATATACAACTCGCCGTACTGCTGGGTGATGCTTACCGGGGGCCATTCGGGCAGGTTCACCAGTTTATCATATGTATAGAAGTGATAAAACCGGCTGTTTACATTGAGTTGAGACAGCCCGTTTGCTCCGCCCACCCATACAGTTCCGTCAACACCATTGATAACGCTGCTGTTCTCATTCGACCCGAGGCTGAACGGATCATTGGGTACCGACACATGACTTGTATACCCGGAAAAGGAAGGATCAGCCAGGTTTTTCTCGCTGCAGGTAAACAGACCGCTGATGCCGGCAAAATAAATGAGGGAGTCTTGCTGTGCAAAATCAAATACCACGGGAGACGGAAGAAAATTCCCTTCTGTTTTATCCTGTATGGCGAACGCTTTTGCAGCTTCATTATACCAGATAAAACCTGCATTCCAGGTACCGCAGAGTATCAGGCCGCCTTTCGTTTCGAATAACCTGGTACAGGCATTCAGGCTTGCTTCTCCTTTTTGTGAAGGAGGAAAACGAAATGACGTGACCGATAACGTTTTTTTATCCACCTGGTATACGCCATAGGACGAACCGATCCATATGCGGTTGCGGCTGTCGTGCAAAAAACCACTGATGAATTCATTTTGCAGACGGGTGGACGGCCGCAACACCAGGGGGATGACTTCAAATTTCTGGACCTCGTGTTTGTATAAAAAAACATGACCATTGCTGCTGCCGATCCAGACATCTCCCTCGCGGTCACAAAAAGTTTTCACCTGCGACAGGTTGCCGATGAATGTATTGCCTGCCCGGATTTCCGCATACGAGCTGAATTTCCCTGACCGTATATCATAAACAGACACGCCCCCATCGGTGCCCAGCCATAAACGCTGCTGGCGGTCTTCGGCAATGCTGTTGATTTTGTTGGAGAGAAGACTGGTGCTGTCGCCTGGTTTATGGAACCATTTTTCGAAACGAACACCGTCAAAGCGGTTGAGGCCAAAGTCGGTTCCGATCCATAAAAATCCACGGCTGTCTTTAAATAAACAGTTCACCATTTCGTTCGAAAGGCCCTCTTTCATACCGTAGCGGATAAACCGTACCTGTTGTGCAGTAAGTTGCCATACAGTAATGCAGCATAGCGTAGTTATGGTGAAATATTTCCTCAACCATAGAAAGATAAAAAAGTATTCGGTTAAAACGAAATGCTGAAACCCCATTTGAATGCCCAGTTATCAGCAGTTTTGGGCAGGGCATACGATCCGTACCGGTAGAATACACCACCGCCGATACCGATATAAGCCACCGACAAAATACTGCGGCGGTAGAGGTTGCGGATCACCAGTCCCGATTCGAACAATCCTTTTTCCGGAACGGTGAATGAAATGAATTTGTGTGCAGTTGCATTGCGGAGGCTGCCATAACTGATGCTCTGGACAAGGATGATCTCAGGACGGAACGAAAGATTGTCTGGTTTTAAAAGCAGGTTACCGAAATTATGCTCCAGGAAAAGCGATGCCGACCGGTCGGCTGCAAACTCGTACAAGCCAGCCGTCTGAAAACTGTTGGGCACATACAAGGTCAGTTTCCTGCCGGTATTGGTTGCCCGGGTGTTGAACAGGTACGAATAAGGCAGTTCGCCCCAGGCGCCGCCTGCCTCCAGCTGCACCGATGTTTCGCCCAGTTTTTTAAACAGGAATTTGTGATTGAACCGGATTACCACACGGGTATAATCAAGATCCCCCTTCCAGAAACCGGGTAATCCTTTGGAAAGCTGGATGAGTAATTGCGTGCTGGCTGGCTTTGTCCGGACTTTTGAACGGCCCATGCGGATAAAACTTTCTCCTTTTGCAAAGCGTATCCCCACACCTGCTTCGGTGTTGTGAAAAAAGCGGAACTGTTTGCCGGCTGAGATATCGTCGTATTCATACGCATACATGGCAGGGCTTCGGTTCTCTTTAAGCAGCCAAAGGTCTGACTGAACGGCCGGCGATAGTTTTGTACTGAAATTGATGCGCACCAGCTCCACGCTGTCCATTCGCGAACGCTGGAAGTTGCGCAGCGACTGGTTGGAGAAAACAGAACCGTTGCGCAAAAAATAATCCACGTTGCCGGGTTCGGCAATGTCACGACTATAATCGAAACGCAGCGAGGTGGCTGTACGCTGATGAATATTCAGCTGCAGGTTTCCCCCGTATTTCCAGGCCTGGTCACGGATTCCATAACCGGCATACCCGCCCACCGAAAACCATTTGCTGAGGAGGCTGTTGGTTTGCAGCCCCGCGCCGATACGGAAGCTTTCATACTTATTGATACCTGAGATGATGTATTTGAAGGGAATATCCACTTTACCCCAGGGAATTCCTTCGATGGCGAGTACCTGGAAGGCTTTATTTACTTTTTCGATCGTGTTTTTATACCGCGGCGGTAGCAGTTCATAGGTTTCGTATGTGAGTTTGCTTTTTTCATTAAGGGTATCGGTCCGCATTCTTGTCCATGCCGAATCGGGTTGTTTGCCTGCCTGGGGATGATATTCCAGCTGCACATCAGAGAAACCTTTTTTGGCAATCTCTGCGCCCACCTGCACATTGGTGATGTATGAACGGGAATCCCAGTACAGCATTACCGAATCGGTGCGCAGGTCTTTTTGCGAAAGCGTGGTGTTGAGTTGCGCAGGGAACCAGTTGCCATTTACCCGTTCGTATTTCTGCTGCAGGCGGAAGGTGAAGATCATCCCTTTTTCACTGGCCGGCGAAGCAATGATGTTCTCAATGGCATAGCCATCGGAATTGATGTACATCAATCCTTTCAGCCCGGTAAAGTTTTTCCCTTTCTGTGGTTCAAAGCCGATGATGTAAGTGGTATCCTTTTCGTGCAGTATCGTTTCCTTAAGCCGGTATTTATACATACTGATGCTTCCATCGGTGATGGGGCTTACATAATTAATATTATTCATCACGAGGTAATCCTTGTAAAAACCAAAGGGTTGGAAATTAGACGTGGTTACCCCGAATGCCGGGTTCTTTAATCCCGAGAACTTGGTAGCAAGTACCGTTTCTTTGCTGTAGTTGGGAAATTTAAAAATCCGTTCGGTATAGGATTCCGTCAGCAGCAGGTAATTCTCCTTAAAACGTTTGGCAAGCAGGGCTCCCCTGCTGTTGCCGGCAGTATCTTTTGCTTTTTCCGCCAGCCTGTTCAGTTGATCGGTTGGCTGTTGCTGCCCGCTTTGCCGGTTTTTGGTTTTGGCCGAATCGTTCCTGTTCATATTCCAGAAGCGGTTGCCGGCGGCCAGGGCGGCAATGGTGTAAGCATTGTATCTGAAAGAAGTCTGTTGTTCGGGATCGTTCCGTTTCCGGTTTTGCTGAACCAGGCGAATGATCCGGTGGGCGGGGTTTTCCCCGGATGAAATGACAACCGTTTCGAGCTGCTCCTTCGATCGTTCAATGAAAAAAGAAACAGGTCCTTTTGTTTTTTCAACCCGGTATTCTTTGCTGGCATAGCCAATATAACTGATCAGCAGGGTGGCATTAGCAGGCAGCTGCCCGAAAGAAAATTGTCCGTCGATATCAGTCACCGTTCCGGTATTGGTTCCCTTAACGGTAACACTCACAAAGGCCAGCGGCGATTTGGAACCGGCGTCATAGATGATTCCTGAAAAGGCAGAGGATTGAGCATAGGAAATAAGAGAGAAGAACAATACCGGCAGCAAACAGGAAAGCTTTGTCAGCATTTGATTAGATTAAGGGGACCAGTAACCAGGTTATAAAAATAACGAGATTTACCTGCAGGCGGATTTTAATTGTTTAAGAAAACCATAAAGTTCATACCCGCAAAAAAACAAGAGGGATTTTTTATAAACCAACGGCCCGTCGTTCGACGGGCCGTTGGTTGCTCTTATACCAGGGCAGCTTCCTGTGCTACCGTTTCTTTTACAAACTGTACTTCTGCCAGGATTTTCACTTCATCGCCCAGCAATAAACCGCCGGTTTCGGTAACAGCGCCAAAGCTCATCCCGAAATCGAAGCGGTTAATCTTTCCACTCACCGAAAAGCCCGTACGGGTATTTCCCCAGGGATCGGTGGTGATACCGCCGAAATCTGCATTTAATACCACTTCCTTGCTGATGCCACGCATCGTAAGGGTGCCGTGCAGTTTAAATGAATCGTCGCCAGCTCTCACCATCCTGCTGCTTTCAAAAGTTATGACCGGGTATTTCCCGGTATCAAAGAAATCGCCGTTCTTCAGGTGGGCATCCCGTTGTTCGTTATTGGTGGAAATGGAATCCACGTCCGCCTCAAAACGAACGGCGGCGGTGGAAAAATCGTCGCCTGCCGTGGTAACCGTTGCCTTAAAGCGGCTGAACTGCCCGCTTACGGTGGATATCATCAGGTGTTTGATCTTGAATTGTAATTCAGAATGTGTGGGGTCTAATACCCAGGTTTGATTTGCCATGATTTTATTTTTTTTGTTACGGCACAAAATTATGTACATTTGCTATCTATTTTATAGTACTATACCGTTGTATAGTACTATACTTCGGGAAAGCGACTAAATACAACACATGCCATTCAGTAAAGCAAAAGAACCGGGTCGAACACAGGAAACCTGTACCAAGGCCCTGGTACCCGTACGGGACGCATTGGACATTTTAAGCGGCAAGTGGAAACTGCCCATTCTTCTTGCCCTCTCCTTCGGCAACCGCCGGTTCCGTGAACTGGCCAGACAGGTGCATGGCATCACCGACAAAATGCTGTCGAAAGAATTGCGTGAACTGGAGATGAATGAACTGGTAAAACGAACCGTATACGATACCGTTCCGGTAACGGTGGAATATTCAATGACCCCTTATGGCGAAACGCTCGAAAAACTGATTGAGGAGTTACAGGCTTGGGGTACACAGCACCGGAAGCGGATACTCAAGAAGGGAAAGAACAATTAAGAATGAAAGGAAGACGTATCCCCGCAGAATGCCTGCTGCAAGCAGAGAGCAAATTTTTTATTGTTAATTATTTACTGGTATTGTATATACACCGGCCTGGGCACCATCTGCATTAATTCGCCGGGTGTAAATATTGTGGCGGAACCGGCATTGTCATTTTTATAAAACAGCTTAAAACCGGTAAACTGAACCGGTTCCTTATAGATGTACTGCTTATACGTGGCTTTTTTCAGTTCCTTATCACCAAACCCATCCATATCAATCACCACCTGCACTTCCGGCACAATGCGGATCTTCTCATAATCCGTTATCATCCCTCTTGTAAACCGGTGTACCACCAATACCTTGGGACTGAGTTTGTGTTTTCGCACCAAGGCTGCCAGGAAATCAACCGCATCGTTAATGTCATCCGCTGAAAAGGTACCGATCTTTGACCCGGGCCGTTCGCCGTTCTTCATGGAAAACTCCGGGTCGATGCCGAGGTGTACATTGGGCTGTGCCAGGTATTTTTCAAAAAGCGGCACTTCTTCCTTTACCGTACTATGCCCTACCTGCACGTCAACAAATGTAAGTGCATTGATCTCTTTCGCCCATTTCAGAATGGTATCAATCTGGTGATGCGGCATACGCAACCGGTATTTACCATCCCGGCCGGCGGCTCCCTGTGCCGTGGTGGCTATATAATGAAGCGCCGGTATTGCCTTTGTGGACGGGTCGGCCAGTTGCCAGGCTGCCACTTCCTCTTTTAATTTTCCAAGCATCGAATCCCTGGGTATTTCGCCCAATATACCCATCCGCTTTGAATACAGGTTACCGTAAAATGCCACTACCCGGTGATCGGGAAAAACAGCACCCGGTAATGGATAAACTGTTTTCACCGGCCATTTACCGGCAGGATCATTATTACCCAATGCGAGCATTTTCTGGTTGTACTCCGCTGTATCAATGGCAACAGCTAGCGGCGTAATAGTGGCAGGCTCATCTGCACCGGTCTCAGCATGCGCCGTATCCATAACATTCACCGCCGAAACAATGCTGATCGATCCGGCCTTTCCGGATTCGTTACAATTAACTGTACCAATTATTATAAGAGTAAAAAGCAGGTAAACGGGGAATGGTTTCTTCATAGTCCGGCTAATTGATGATCTGTTTGTCAAATACAATGCCTTAAACTGAAAAACACGGCCCTTTATTATGCAAAACGGCTTAAAACGGGATTAGTTTTCCACAACAGTAATTATCATGTGAATGGAGCAGGGAAAACACGAACCCCCGGGTGGATTATTACGCATCTTTTTGGATATTTGGCCGGGTTTCGGCCCGCCACTAACTCATTCGTTCTATATGTCCAAGCTATCTTATTATAAAACGATGGTAAAGGGTATCCTTTTGCTGTCATTGGTATTTTCAGCGATCCCGGCCATAAAAGCCCAAACCAGTTTTGGTATTACAGCGGGATATGGTAAATCATCGCTGACCAAGATCCAGGGTTCCATTGAGCCGTTCAGCAGGTACTCGTCCCGAAATTCATTCTGGGGCGGGCTGAATGCCCGGTTTGCTCTCGGTGAACACGGTTTTTTCCTGGCCACCTCACTCATCTACAACCAGCGGGGATACGATTATAAATTACAGAACACCACCGGGGCCAATAATACCCTTAAGGATTCCGCTTTTTTACAAACGCTCAACTACACCGATCTTAACCTGATCCTTCTCAAAAAATTCTCTCTCGATGAACGCAGTGGTTTTTTTGTTGGCGTGGGACCGGTGGTAAACGTATTTGTTTCCGGCAAGGAAAAAATTTCCATGAATTATTTCGGCAATACCATTCCTTCCAGCAGCACCACCAAGAGCAACCTGCAAACCGGAAGTGCAGCCGGGAATTACAAACGCATCTACCCTTCCCTGAGTGTGATGGCGGGTTTTGAATACAGGCGCTTTTCCGTGGCCGTGCATTACAACATGCCACTGGATTATTATTATATAGATGCCGGCAAAAAATTACAGCACAGCATACGCTCATTTGGTGTAAGCGCCGGCTTCACTCTCTTTACCAGTCATAAGGGCGACCCGGTACTGCGGGAAAGAAAAGTATTTGTTCCCAAAGAAACCAAGGAACCAAAAGTGGTTCAGCCCGTGAAGATTGATTCAACGCTTGATACGGATGGTGACAGTATTCCTGATTATAAAGACAAATGCCCCGGACATAAAGGAACGGCCACGTATGAAGGATGCCCTGTACCCGATAGTGACGGCGATGGAGTTAACGACGACGCTGATAAATGCCCGCAGGTGGAAGGACCGGTCAGCAACAATGGTTGCCCCGAGTTTAAAGAACCCGAGGTTCCGAATTCACCCGATACCATCCGGTTCACTATTTACTTTGAACAGGCGAAATCGGAACTTAAAACAACCGGGTTTAAAACCCTGGATGAGGTAGTACGGCTGATGAAGGCCAATCCCAGGCTGGTTGCCCAGTTCAACGGGCACACCGATGCACACGGAAGCGTGGAAGCAAACAGCATCCGGGCATTCAGCCGGGCCGCCATCTGCGCCGATTATGTGGCCAGCTTCTTCATCGAAAGAACCCGCCTCACCGTAGCTGCCTTCTCCAACCGGAAACCCGTGGCCGATCTCAACGATCCATCCGTACAATGGAAGAACCGGCGGGTGGAAATACTGCTGTACCAAAAATAATTCCGGGTTATTCCGGGTATAAAAAATGGCCTGTTGTATAAACAGGCCATTTTAATGTTGTTACGTTACTAAGGAGTTCGAAATACAACCTGCGGACCATAGGAAGTGGCTACGCTGTTTGTGGCATAGGCCCGGACATAATACCCGGTGGCCGGGCTCAAACCGGTAAGTGTGCTGGTAAAGGTACCCGGACCTGTTCCATCGCTTGTTTTAAAATGTGTAATGGTGGGATTCACAGAAGTGCTCCAGCATACACCTCTTGCAGTAATGGTACCCCCGCCGTCATTGGCAATGGTTCCGCCACTAACGGCCGACGTGGATGTTATGGAAGTTGCATCCGCAGTGGAACTGATATTCGGCGCTGTAACTGTCGGGCTCGGCAGCGGGGGATTCAGCTTATCCCGTTTACTGCAGCTGCTGATGCCCAGTAAAGAACAAATACCTCCGGCTATTAAAAATGTTTTCATCATGGCGGGTAAATGATGGTGAATGATGATTTACGCATCTAATATATACAATTCCTTCCGGTAAAAAAGGCCATCCGCATTGCGGATGGCCTTAACAACCAGGTTGATGGTATTTACTGCTTGACCACTTTTGTCCGTAATATCTTTCCTGCCTGGTTTACTTCTATGATGTAAACACCCGAAACCACATTATTGCCAAACTGGTAGGTATTTCCGGGTGCTCCCCGTTGCACCTGAACCAGTTTGCCCGCCATATCCATCATCCGGATCTCCAGGGTTTCTTTTGCCTGGCTGTTTACTTTCAGGTTAAAGTAACTGCTGGATGGATTGGGCCATGCCGTAATCGAAAGCCCGGGAACTTCTGACTCTACAGGTTTTGTATTAACTGCCGGGCCGGTGATCGGTTGCGGTGTGCAAAGCGGGTTTGTGGTAGCCACAACGGTTACGGTGGTGGCACAGGTGGCGGTATTTCCATTCACATCCTTCACCGTCCAGGTAATGGTAGAAACACCCTGGTTGAATGTACCGCTGGCGTTGGTTCCTGTACCGGTACGGCTGGTTACACCGGTGATTTTATAGGTGGTACTTACAATCACACAATTATCACTCTGAACCAATACCGGAACTGTGTACGTATTGTTGGGCACCTTACAGAAGGTTTGTGCAGGCGGACAAACAAGCGTTGGCGGTGTTACATCTTTTACCGTAACTGTGAACGAACACATTTTTGCATTACCGGTTGCATCTGTTACAGTATATGTAATGGTACTTACACCCGTTGCATAGTTCATGGTAGGAACAAAGTTGATACCGGTAAGTGGAGATCCGCCTGAGGTAACTCCCGTCATAGCCCAGGTTAATTTTGCAACGCCGCAGTTATCATTAAATACCGGTTGCGGTACGGTTACCGGTGTGGCAGAACATACCGGGCCGGTGTTTGCCAGCACATTGGCCGGACAGGTAATGGTCGGCGCCTCATTATCATTCACCGTTACTCTTTGTACACAGCTACGGCTATTGCCACTCTTGTCTGTCACCGTCCAGGTAACATAATTCACACCGATATTATAAACAGCCGGTGCATTATTGGTAACCGATGCGATGCCGCAATTATCATTTGTTGATGGTGTACCCAGGTTTACCGGTCCGGTGCGGTAGCATTTGCCGGCGTCGGTATTTACGTGTACGTCAAGCGGGCAATAGATGTTTGGTGGTACAGTTTCTATTACCAGCACGGTGAATGAGCATGTTTTTACAACTCCACCCGTAAACGTGGCGGTGTAGGTAACCGTTGTTGTTCCCACGTTCATATTCCGTAAACCAAGGTAGTTGATGCCTGATGTAGGCGAATTCAATACCGTAGCACCTGTCAGTTTCCAGGTAAGCTTGGTAAGCGTACCACAGAATACAGGATTCGGTGTGTTCACCGCCTTAAAGCAAGGAATGTTAAGGTCGGTGATCGTTTCGGTCATATTGCCCGGGCAGGAGAAATACTGGTTGGAATTTACAGTCACTGTTGCTGTAACCGGTGTACCCGAACATCCATTGGCTGTTGGTGTAATGGTAAATGTAACCGTTACGGGGGCGCCTGTTGTATTTGTCAGTGTTCCACTAATGTCGCCGCTGCCATTGGCCGCTATGCCTGTTACCGTTGCTGTATTATCCCTTGTCCAGTTAAATGTTGTTCCACTTACAGCCCCGCTGTTAACAATGGTTGCGATGGCATTACCCGAACAAATGGTTTGTGTTGCTGGCGTGGCCACTGCATTTGGTGCTGTGTTCACGGTTACCGTTGCTGTGATTGCTGTACCAGTACAGGTTACTCCCGCATTTGTGTAAGAAGGCGTGATGGTAAAGGTTACCGTGATGGCTGCATTGGTGGTATTTACCAATGTGCCTGTAATATCACCTGTGCCACTGGCTGCAATGCCTGTTACATCAGCGGTATGATCCCGGGTCCAGTTGAATTCCGTACCGCTCACAGCGCCGCTGTTAACAATCGTAGTGATTGCTGAACCGGTACATATGGATTGCGAAGCCGGAGTTGCAACGGCATCCGGCACAGGATTAACCGTTACCGGCACAATCGGTGAAGTAGCTGAACAACCGTTCTCATCAGTTGCCTGAACGGAGTAGCTGCCACTTTGAGTAACATTTATCCCGGTTGTAGTTGCCCCGTTCGACCAGAGATAAGTATACGTATGCGTCAATGTATTACCGGTTGTTGTTCCCAGCGCAATCATGTTTTTCAGGATTGCTCCATCCAGCTGGCTTACCATAACAACAGGAATGGTGATCGAAGGATCTGCACCGCCCATGGTGATTGGGTTGCCGGCTACATTATTAACAATAACCACCGCAATGGCACCTGCGTCCTGTGCATTTTTTGTTTTAAGAGTAAATAAGCATGTTCCCCTGTCTATCACAGCCACTTTACCGGTTAAAGATCCGGGCGCATACGGAGAGCATCCTAAATAACTCGCCGATCCATCAGGAATATAAACGAAGTCTCCATTTACCGGTGTGCTTGTGATTGATGGTCCGAACACAGCAACGTTCACAGGGAAATCAATGGCATAGGGCACCTGCATTCTCAGGTAATGCGGTAATTCTATCACCGGATTCAGGCTTACCGATCCACCTTCGCAGAATGTGATGGGCCCATTGGCGCTCACAGCAACGATGGGTGTTACCGGCGCATGAATTACCACCGGGTTACCGGCGTACGTTTCAGAGCAGGATGGATCACTGATCTTGCGTACCACAATTATATAATAATTACTAGTTGCCAGGCCGCTGAAGGTGGGGGAAGGCTGCCAGTTGGCGCCGTTATCAACACTGTATTCCAATGGACCGGTTCCGGTTGCATTCACCACGATGGTGCCGGTTGGCGTTGTGCAGGTAGGCTGCGTAACAGTGGGTGCCTGTACAGCTACATTACAGGATGGCGCATAGCAAATGTCGAGCGACCAGTGATTGAGTGTACCAATATCCTGTGCAGCATTATCGGAGATCCGTAACGTCCAGGTTCCGGAAACTTCCTGCCCGATGAAGGCCGATAGTGCGGCAAAAGGTATATATGTTCCGTTATTGGTTGGCGGACAAGGGAAGGTTGCCGTAGCCGCCTGATCATCGAAATTAATAAGAATATTATCTTCTCCGGCACATGGACGGTTCATCAGCCTTACGGTAATGCCGCCGGGGCTGGTAAGCTCAATGATCAGGTCATCGATCCAGGTATGTGTAACATCCAGGTTCTTCACATTCAGATCAGAGATCGTTCCACCGGTAGGAATAGTAATGGTGGAGATAATGGTTCCCAGATCCGGAATCGGAACCGGAACATTGGTGCTTGCCACCGTACTACAGATGATATTTGCGGTGGTAAAGGAGAATGCACTGCTGTAATCGCCGTTGCCGCAACTGTTTACAGCCCTTACCCGCCAGTAATGAACGGTAAGATTTATCAATCCGTTTGTTTGGTAATTTGTATTTGTTAATCCCGTTGCACTGGCAACAATATTGGTGAAGCCGGCATCGGTTGCCACCTGAATTTCGTAACTCTCTGCATTGGAAACTGCAGCCCAGGTAAGCAGTGGACTGATCTGGTTGGCTGCCCCGTTGGCAGGTGAAGTTAATACAGGAGCTGCAGGTGCAGACGACTGAATGACCAACGTTACATTTTGATTAATGACGTTTGCACCATTCGTTGCCGTTACGGTTATTACATACGTACCGGCAGCTGCTGAAGCGGTATTGCTGACCGTCATGGTACCTGTACTGTTGCCGGGAATGGGATTTGACGAGAAAGTAACCGTTGTACCCGCAGGCTGGCCTGTGGTGCTCATGGTGTAGTTTATAGCTGTACCATTTGAAACATTATACACGGCATCTGCCGGTTGACAAACAGAAAGTTTTTTAGGCGTAACATCTACTAGGCAGGACAAAGGAAGGTCGAATGCCTGCACACCATCCTGCACACTGTTTGAACTTCCCTGGGTTGCGCTGGCACCCAACCCACGCCTGGCGAATACTTCCCAGATGAGGCATTGATTCACGCCGCCGTATAAAGCCTGGTCGGCTGCAAGAATGGCGTTGCGGCCATCCACAAAACCAGGGCTGCAGGGCTGCAGTTTCATACCATCCATTACCAGTTGCATGGTTTTTTGATACCCATCCGCAAATCCGTACACGTCGATCATCTTCCAGTTAAGATCCCAGAGCATGCTGGCCCAAACGTATCCCACACCATGTGGGATAGCTACTGTCTTAATGGTATTATAAGTAGAAGGATTCACGGCCATATTGGTTGAATAAGGTGTTGGCCGGATGCCGGGCCCGTTGGCCGGCTGGCCAAACAGGTAAGTACCGATTCCCCTCGAGGCGGTACCAACATCCGTGGGTTTCATGGTGAGCATAAAACCAAAAAAATCACTCCAGCCTTCACCCATTTGTTCTACGTTACCCAGGCAACTGGTATTTGCAGGCCCGCCGGTGAGGCGGTTGGAAATACCATGTCCGTATTCGTGAGCGATCACTGCATTATCCAGGTCGCCATCCACATCCGGTGTTGGATTTACGCCGATGTACATCTGCATACGGGGTTTAGAACCATCGGGAGGAGTTGCAAAATTGGCATTGTTGGTGCCGCTGCCGTCCTGCGCTTCTGCCTGCACATAATCATTACCCACTCCCCCATTGCCATAATTATTCTGCTGGAAATTTCCACTTGCTTCATTAAAACCATATAAGTACATAAAGTCATGGATATAATTGTTCCAGTAAAAAAGATTGGTTACTGCTGCCGGCCGATAAGTGCTTGGCGCCTGGGTTAGATCGAGCGGAAAATCAAAAATCAGGTTAGCGCCGCCATCCGGACTGGAACCGGCATCCGGTACGTTGTTGGCATCTATATCCGTATAGGCATGCACATTGTTTCCCTGCGTGGTGGTAAACTCAGCACCGGCTGCACCGTTTGTATCGTGCCAGCCAAAAGGAGAAGCCGTAACATTGGCAGGATTACTTACCAGTGTACGGCCATCTGCCGGGGCAGCGGGCGTGGAATGGTTCGGACTTTCAACCGGTGGGGCATAAACACGGTAGTCATTGGAACCAACCGGGTTATTCACCGATTTGAAATTGAGGAAACCATAAGCGGGTACTGCGTTACCCGGGTGCGGTTCATTCAAACCATGGTTGCATGTTTCATTATTGGTATTGCCGAAATCGCAGGTCACCACATAATTATTCTTATCCAGCAATTCACCGGTAAAAGCATCCACCCTGGCCGACCAGTAATTTTTTGCATCGCTGGCATATATTTCAACCTGCCATGCCAGCCGCAGGCCAGAGATCTGCTGTGATTTTTTTTCTTTCTCAGTCTTTTCAGTTTTTTCTTCCATCGGCTGATAAACGAGCTGCACTTTTATGTCTTCAAGTGCCCATGTTCCTTTATCAAACACAGTTAAATAAACCGGGGCACTACCCATTTGTTTTTTTTCCAGCAAACCTGCTGCCGGCATGCCAAGGGATGTCATCGCAGCATTCACCGCCTGTTCAGGAGTTAATGCCGGGCTGGTCATTCCCATCCGGGCAGCAGCATCCACTCTTACAAAGCGGTTGCCATAGGTGAGCAGTTTGTTATCCCGGGTGACATGCACATTCATCATGGCATTGAAAACCGGGATGCCGTTCACCGTTTGCTGAAAATAAACATTGGTAATGCCGCTTTGATTACTGTAGGTTTCGGATGAAACCTTCATCTGATCCAGGTCAGACAAAGCGATTCCGTCAGTTGCTGCCTTTGTTTTTACAAGCTCTTTGGCCATCGTTGCTTTTGGGCTGAACAGCAGATTCTGCTGGGCCCATGAAGCAAGTACACAAAACAAAGCAGCCAGGATTAAAACTGATTTTTTCATAAAAGTGTTTTAAGCAGGTGGAAAGAATATAAATTGAAACAAGAAGAGACGGGTTGGTGTGCCTGTTTTCCCGGGCGGAAACGGAGAGTGTTGTAATCATATGGAGGCATTCCAGGATGAACCTGGTTGCAGTATATGCTCATACAGCAGTTGTTTAAGTGCACAAGTATCCTGTCCGGAATAATTGCCGGTTAAAAATCAATACATCAATGAGGCAAGAAAAAACGCAGAGGAGGTATTAGATCAATGGTTATTGGAGAATTCTGTAGGGACATGCCACTTTTGTATGCGGCCGATTTTTATTGAAAGCAAATATTACCTTAATAAAGCAAAAAAGCAAATTTTATTTTGAAAAAATCGGGTACCTCAAAAAAACACTGTGCATAAAATGTAAAAAAGAAAAGACTTGATTAATACAAACCCCCGTACAAAGGGAACCGTTAGTTCACCCTTTAACCAGGCGGTGCAGTGCAAGGTCATAAGAAATACATAATGCAGGCTGAAAGAAAATTCAATTACATTTGACTTCATTACTATTAACTGTATTTCTATGCGCTTAACGTATCGGTACCTGCTGCTGGCCTTACCGGCCCTGTTTTTATCTGCCTGCAAAAAATCAGGAAATGATTGCGCACAGAAAGCGGGCATCACCCTAAGCCCCGGCAGCACCAACATCACAGAGGGATGGGATCTTACACTTTCTGTAAATGCGAATTACAATCCGCTTAATAAGTATGTGTTTTCGGGCCCTAACGGATGGAGCGTGCAGCTGAATGGCGCAACTGCCGTACGGCCGGGCCTGCAGATGCAGGATGCAGGCACATACATGGTACGGGCATATGATGTGAACAACTGCCAGGTACAGGAAGGTTCCGTGTCCGTTACGGTAACACCTGTAACCAATCCACCCTGCCAGGCAGGTATTGCGAATAATACGATCACTTCGGATATCAACGGCATTTCCAGTTTCACGTTCAATGCCGTTTACTTTGGCAACAGCCCCACCACCAACAGTTCCACAATAACCTGCTACCTGGCGCCTCCCGCTCCCGGCAATCCATCCATGTCGTTCACCTTCCTGGGTTATAACCGCCCAAAACCCGGTTTGTATAAAACCATTTATGGCTTCAATGCCTTCCGCAATGAAAATGAAGTCAGCTTCTATTTATATGATCCCGTTTCCGGTAAAACATACATCGCCTCGCAGGGACAGGATGTGTATGTAAACCTCGTGAGCGGAAAGATCCAGGTATGTTTCTGCAACACAGAAGTGAGAGACGCTCCTTCCGGTAACCTGAAATACATGACAGGAAAACTGACAGTAGGCAATTAACCGGTCTTTTTTATTTGCTGTACCTGCAGACATAAATTCTTTTTCTTTTTGTTCACAGCATTCCAACAAATGGCCCGGGCTGTATCGAACCGGTATTATTCTGTAACTTAGAAACAACCAAATACCAAACTAATGACCAAATACTCCTGCCTGCTCTTCATCGCTTTTCTTTCCTGCACCCAGGAAAAAAGAAATGACTCCTTATCTCAAACCATTGCTGCTGGAAAATGGATTGACCTTACCTATACCTTTTCTGAAGAAACATTATACTGGCCAACGGCCGACCGTTTTCACCTGGATACTGTTTTTGTAGGTGAAAATCCGGCGGGCTTTCATTATGAAGCCTTCAATTATGCGGCGGCCGAACACGGCGGCACCCACCTGGATGCACCGGTACATTTTGCCAAAGGCAAATGGACGACCGACCAGGTGCCGGTTGACAATCTTACCGGCGATGCCGTAGTGGTGGATGTTTCTGCTCATGCATTAAAGGATCCCGACTATCAAATAACAACCGCTGACATAGAAGCCTGGGAGAAAACAAACGGACACATCCCCGATAACAGCATACTTTTATTCCGCACCGGCTACGGCGCTTTTTATCCCGATGCAAAAAAATATTTAGGAACCGATGAACGTGGCGCCGCAGCTGTTGCCAAACTGCACTTCCCCGGCATTCACCCGGATGCCGCCGCATGGCTGGTGGCCAACCGGAAAATAAAAGCCGTTGGACTGGATGTGGCCAGTGTTGACTATGGCCAGTCTACCACATTTAAAACACACCAGGTACTGTACGGTAATAATATACCCGGCTTCGAAAACGTAGCCCACCTTGATCAGCTTCCGGCCAAAGGAGCGTATGTAGTTGCCCTGCCCATGAATATAAAAGGAGGCAGCGGAGCACCGCTGCGGATGGTGGCGTGGGTAAAGGGTAATTAAAAAGACTGATGGTCAATAGCTGTAAATGAGCAATCCCTTTCACTAAAATGAAAGGGATTGCCGTTTATATCATTCAGTATTGGAGAAGTGACCGGGTTATTTCTTTACCAGTCGTTTTACCAGTTTGGAGTTCCTTCCCGACAACACAACCATGTAAATACCGGAGCGAAGATCCTGTGTTTGCAGCTGCATGGTTTGTGTACCAGTCCGGATTATTTCCGTTCTCAGCACTTGTCCAACCGGGTTGATGATCTGCAGTTGCATATCCTCTGTAACTGCTTCCGTAAATACCAGGTTTGTATAGGCGGATGCAGGATTGGGTGTAATAACCAGGTCTTGTTGGAGGGCATCTTCTCTTGTTATTACCCGTACATTGCTGAGTTTGTAAGTTCCGTTCCTGTCTATAGCCTTTACCCGGTAATAAAGTATGCGGCCACCTGGTTGAAGATCGCTAAACCGGTACTGGCTTACCTGTGTGCTGTTACCGGCAGCGGGTACCTGGCCGGCCTTTGTAAATGCAATACCATCATTGCTTCGCTCCACATCAAAATAAGCACTGTTCTGCTCAGATTGTGTCGTCCAGTTGAGGAGCACATTTGTACCCTGGCGAACCGCCCTGAGTTCAAGGCCATTCACGGCAAGTACAACTGTTGGCGTGGTAAATATTTGGGTGGTGCTGAATCCCGATGGACCCGATGGGCACACCGCTTCACAGGCATATTCATAAGTGGTTAACGCCGAAAGTCCGTTGACGGTAACCGTGGGAACATTCACAGATACACTGTTCCATACTGTTTCAACACTTTGCTTATAACGAAGGTGATAAAGATAAGCGCTGCTTACCGGTGTCCAAGAGAAGATGGCCGTTGTTCCGCTCGGATTTGAAACACTCTGGCCTGTTGGAATTGTACATGGCCCGGTTCCTGTATGATCCAGGAAATGAAACGCAGTGGTATAGGCATCACTTACCACGTAAAGACTGTTATCACTTGCCAGGGCACAGGCCATGCCCCTGCCACTGTAGATATTGACCGAATCCACCCATTTACGGGTTCCGGTATTGTCGTATTTCAGGGTGATCATGCGTAGAAAAGAGCTTCCGGTTGGCTGGGTATACAAGGGTCCTCCCCTTCCGGTTACAAACACTTCCCCGTTTTCTTTGGCTACGATATAACCCGGCTGCTCATCATTGATGGTTGTCTCGTTATACCTGGTGTTCCACAGCATGTTGCCGGCTGCATCCAGTTGAAAAGTAAGCCAATCAAAATACCCTCCGCCCACCGACCCATACCCGATTGCACTTAGCCTGCCTGCCACCAGTGTAAAACGTACCGGAAAATCACTGCCGCCAAAATCGAAATTCTTTACCCACAATTGCGACCCCGTGCTGTTAAGTTTATATACCAGTATATCCTGGGCACTGGAGGGAGAAACCTGGTTGGGGTATGATGTGAATGCGTATACATCACCTGCATCATCAAGTTCAACATCGTTGGTGGATTGACCCGTGAGTGCTGCCGTCCACAACAGGTTACCGGAAGTATCCCAGGCTACCAATGGCGCCAGGCTCAGGTTTCCCGAACTGCCGCCGAAGATGATCCTGTTCCCTTTCAGCCGCATTGACCTGAACATGGTTACCCCGTTCAGGTTGTTATTGACTGTGTATACTATTGCCCCGGAGGGATCGAGTTTAGTAAGTACAAAACCCGATGGCGTAACGGCCACGGTACCGATGTAAAGATTACCAGCGGCATCCACTTCGCTTCGCAGGTTAAAACTGATGAAGTTGTTGACAAAGATGGTCATGGCAATTGTGTTCTTCCAGAGGAGGGTTCCCGCTGCGTCGTATTTCAGCACCACCAGGGCATTCGGATAAATAGTACCTGATGCCGTTGAATGACGGTACCCCACAACGAATATATTGCCCGTACTGTCTGCATTGGCCCATACCGGTTTCTCGTAATTGCCGGCAACCCCGGATGTGGAGGATCGTTCCCACTGGAGGTTTCCAAACTTGTCGTACTTGCGTGTATAGATATTGTTGGAAGGATAATAACCGGTAACCACTACATTGTCATCCCTGTCCTGCACCAGCATTACGCCGGTTTTCTGAAACATGTCACCGGGCCGGATCCAGTCGGTAGAGTACTGGGCAAAAGAAACGGAAACAATCAGCATCAACCATACGGAAATTGTAAGTGTTTTTTTCATAAGTGATCCAATTTTCAGTTAGCGTATTTTTAGCCAACCATTGATCCCGGCATAAGGGACTTCCGGCGGTTGTACCTTTCATTTCTGCTTTGGGTATCCGGCTACTAATTTCGTTCCTGTTTCTTTTCCGTAGAAAGCGATCCTGCTGAAAGGGGAAATTCGGCTGCTGAATATGCCGCAACGGAAACTGAATGGCTGTAATTGCTTCCCGGGCCGGCCATCCTGCTTATTAAAAGGATCACCAATGCCGCATGGCAAAATAAGCGGCAATGGCCAGCTGTTCCGGCTCAGTAGCCTTGCTGTAGAGCCATATCCGGGGTTTCGAAAGCGTGGACAGTGCGTAGTTTTGCATCACTGCATAAACAACCTCTCCTTTGATAAGATGAAAGCCATCAGAAATGTACACGGATCCTTTTTCCCTTTCCTTTACATATTTTAATACAAAACTGTCCTTACCGATCTTGAACATATTCAAGCTATCCCTTCCGAAAGAATACCGGATGGAATCGGCGAACCCGGGTATCGTAATGGTTCCCTTTCCGGTGGCATACCGGTAAACAGATTCCTGGTCTTTTGAAAAATCGTGTTTACCTTTTTCCAGGGCAACACCCAGCAAGGACGATCCGCTGCTGGTATGTGTTTCGATGAAGTAGGTATAATGAACCACACATTTGACGGAATCGTTTCCAAACAGCAGTTCGCCGGTAAGCATATGTTTCTTAACCCGGGTAAGAGGAAATACTATTCCCAGGTTGGAATATTTATCCACCAGCTGGTAACCAATGATGCTGTCTTTATACCCCCGGTAACCCAATAACGAAATATTCGGAAAATCCTGGGCGCTACCCTTGATTTCAGAACTGCGGTTGTTAGCAACCAACTCTGCAGGCAGGGTTACTTCTTTCGATCCGGTGCAGGCCTGAAAAAGCAACAGGCAACTGAATAAATAATATGGCAGACAAGTATTGAACACCTGGCTCCCGTTTATATCAGCAAGTTAACACAGGCGCCGGGTTGAATACTATGACTGGAGTCAGGAAAAAATATGAAGCTGCTCAAAATCCGGGGGATAATGCTGTTCTGGCAATGATGAAATTCAAAAATTCCGGGTTTATGAACAAATGAAGAAGAATCAGTTCTCATCCACGTTTCTATCAACCGCTTCGCTCATTGATTCGCCGTGCCGTTCACTCAATGACTATTTAACAAAAATGGACATAGCCGCCGTACCCCGGGCACCACTTACAAAAGATGTAAGCAATCCGTTCTTCCAAACCCTTGAATAATGCAATGATCCTATCTCTTCAAAACCTGCCACGTAAACATCTGTTCCGAAAACGAACACCGAATGCACATAAACATTATTGGTACCATCGCTCAGCACAGTGGCAACCCCGTTCTTCCAGACCTTACCCACATATTTTGTTCCCACCAGTTCATACCCGGCTACATATATATCCGTTCCTGAAACGAATATGGACCTGGCGATGCTATTACTGGTGAGACCTGTTAAAGGAGTATTGGCTCCATTCTTCCAAAAGCTGGCAACATAATTGGCCCCGGTTGCGTCTGTATTATCAATACCACAGGCATATACATCCGTTCCTGAAATAAAAACAGACGTGACCGCACCGCCGAAACCCATCGTTGACAGCGGAACAGGTACTGTATTCTTCCAGAGCCTGGGCATTGTCTTTGAACAGTCGGATTCAAATCCGCCCACATACACATCGGTTCCGGAAACAGAAACAGCATGGGCACGGGACGCACAGGTGCCCGGAGACAATGCCGTAACCACCCCGTTCTTCCACAATTTTGCCACTTCCACGCTGGCGGCATTAAATTCCGATCCCGCTACGTAAACATCCGTACCACTCACAAAGGTATTAAGGCCGATCGCATTGAATGACCCGTTTGTTAAAGCAGTGGGCGTGCCATTCTTCCAGACCATGGCTATTTCTTTACTTCCGCTAGTTTCAGATCCGGATACATAAACATCTGTTCCGCTTACATAGATTGAATATGCCTGAGAAACATTCGCTGATACAGGGGAAGGCATACCATTAACCCAGGTTTGTGCAACACTATTTATACCTGCCGCCTCCCGCCCGGCCACATACACATCCCGGCCGGGAATGTTGGCCGTGGCAAATGTATCCTCGTTGCCGTACACTGTTCCATTGCTGTTTGTGGCATAGGCACGTACATAATAAATAGTGGATGAAGTGAGTGATGTCATGTGGCTGATATAAACACCGAGCCCGTTTCCATCTGTAGTGAAGTTGCCTGCAATGGTCGGGTTTGATGAAGTGCCCCAGCAGATTCCCCGTGCCGTTACGGGCGAGCCGCCATCAGCGGTAATATTACCTCCGCATGCCGCCGAAGTAGTGGAGGCAGCGCTTACAATCGCCGTGATAACTGTGGGCAATCCACCGGAACTGGCGAAACTTACTTCATTACCATAACCCGTACCGTTTGCATTGGTTGCATAAGCCCGTACATAATAGGTGGTGCCAATGGCAAGCCCCAGGAGGTTACTGGTGAATATTCCTGTGCCAGTTCCGTCTGCGGTATGATTACCCGTTATATCCGGGTTGTGTGAAGTACTCCAGCAAATGCCACGGGCGGTCACCGGGTAGCCGCCATCGTCTGTAACATGGCCGCCCGATACGGCCGTGCTGCTGGTGATAGAAGAAGCTGCCGAGGTAATCACGGTTGGTACCGGGGTAGCCGGCCAGTTCAGTTCTTTCTGGCAGGTGAGGGAAATAGCCGGGAGCAGGAATATGAAAATCCATTTTCGCATCTGGCTGATTTTGTTTCTTAAAGGTATACAATAACCGGCGCTTTCAAAACAGAAGCCCTGCGAAAAACGAATTGCCGGTTCGGCTCAGGTAAAACAGTACCCGGTCAATAAAAAATAAAAAGATTCCGCAGGTTTTCTCTACCTTGAAAAAAAATTATTTATGAAAAAGATATTGGTAAGTTTCAGTTTGATTTTTACACTTTCGGCATTCCTGTTCTCGAACCAGTGCACCGCCCAGGTAATGAGCAACGACGACCTCAAAACCCTGATGACCGCCGAATGGCAGCGGGCAAAAGCCTATACCCAGGAATACCTGAATACCATGCCGGCCGATAAGTATTCATTCAAAGCAGTGGACAGCTTGCGCAGTTTCGCCCAGCAAATGCTGCACCTTGCCTCCGCCAATGTTTTCCTGATGGCCCAGGCTACGGGTCAGCCCCCGGCATCATGGGCCAGTTTCGGACTTGAAAAAAGAGCCTCCGCTCAAAGCAGGGATTCAGTCCAGTATTTTGTAAATGCCAGCTACGATTATGCTTCAAACGCAGTTGCGAAAAGTGATCCTTCCAAATGGAAAGATGAAGTAACACTCTTCGGGTTTAAAACAACCAAGTTTGCATTGATGCTGAAAACATTTGAACACCAGACGCATCACCGCGGACAAACCACTATTTACATAAGGGAACTGAATATTATTCCTCCCCAGGAGAAATTATTTTAGGAATTGAAATCTTTTTTCCAGCTGCTGATCAGGTGATCAGCAGTTTTTTTATGCCTGCTTGAAAGCGGTAATTTACTTTATTGAGCAGTTGGCTTTTGGCTGGCCAGGTAATATTTGATAAATGCCCCCGCCACACCCTCGTGGCCGTATTTTGTATAGTGATCATAAATCACATCGTTGCCTTTTTTTTGTAGCGCAGTAAGCTCATCAGTGGGGTCGATAAACGGAATATTATTTTCCCGGCAGAACTTTTCCACCATGGATTTCCAGGAGTTTTGTTCCGTGGCCGGGATCATGACTGTCTTCGGCGTATAAAGAACTGCAAATCGCTTTTTGTTTTTTATAGCCTCATTCTTCCAGGCCAGTAGAACAGCTTTCTGCAAGCCGGTTGCAAGCACTTTTAAAGAGTCGGGCCATAAAGAAGGATCATCCATCTGGTTGAGTTGGGGCGGGCAGATGGTTAAACCGATGCCATCTTTACCCCCAGTGCCGGTGCGGTCTTTTTCCGTCACTCTCATTTTTATTCCATACCGTTTCAGCAGTTGTATCCTTTCTGCCAGCGTATTGAGAACAAGGGAATTTTCCTTTAAATAATCGAGGAAACGGTTATACGGCGTGGATTGCTGTTTCACCAGTTCTTTGAAAGATGTATCTGCCACCAATTGCCCGTTCCGCAACAGCGGGTAAGGCATGGCAGCCGACTTCTTTATTATCCTCAGCTGGTCGCCCGGGTCATTCTCGCAGAAAACATACACGATCATATCGAGATCAAAATAATCAGCCCACCGGTTGCTGTTGAGGTACGACTGGTACGTACTGAACCCGCTGAAACCAAATGCGAGTGTTTCGATCTGTTGTTCTTTCAGGCTGTCGCCGATGCGGTAATGAAATGTTTCGGTAAGCGGCACCTGTATGGCCTGGGTATATGAATCGCCGAAAAAACCGATACGGGTAATGCCGGCTTTTTTCTCCCTGGTATGGTCCTTATCAAAGAAACCCCAGCGGTTGGTTCTTGTTTTGGCATAGTCCCCCCGGTCGTTGCGGTAAACAACTGTCCTGTTTGGGAAATAAGAAGCCCCGGTTAATGTATCTAAATGAGCGATGCTGAACCCAACGCCGGGAATAGGAACAACCCTCAAAACAATTTCAGCAATAACCAGTGCACCAAGCAGTGTCCCTGCAACCATGATGAGAAAAAAAAGGATCTTTTTCCGGGGAGACATCTTTTGCAAATCGGTTTCATTCTTCATTACAGGATTCTGCGTTGATCTTTCTTATATCATTCCAAACAAAAACGGAAGCATTTTGCAGGGAGTTGCTTTTGGGGGTGAATAAATTATTGAGCATTTGAAGCTGAAGGGAATATTTGCCATTCATCCCGGTTCGAGTACCCCGAACGGGCCACGCATCTTTGAGTATTTTTTTTCTGATCACCTTCATTGATTTCTATGATGCCGGTCATTGAAACCGGCTTTTGTAAATCTTAACTTACGATGCTTCAGATAAAATGCGGCCATCCGGCTGCAGGAGGGTATTTATGCCGAAACAATATTCTTCACGTTAAAAATCATCTTATGAACAAGAAAATAATCAAGTTGACATCTGCATCAGGCATTCCTTATGCAGAACACGAAAATTCGCTCACCGCCGGCCCACGGGGCCCGGTATTGCTGCAGGATTATATCCTTCATGAAAAAATGGCCCATTTCAACAGGGAACGGATCCCCGAAAGGGTTGTTCATGCAAAAGGCACCGGCGTTTTCGGAAAATTCACCGTTACCCATGATATTACCAGATTCACTAAGGCAAAACTGTTTGACAGGATCGGGAAAGAAACAAACGTATTTGTACGCTTCTCCACCGTGGGCGGTGAAAAGGGTTCGGCCGACAGTGAAAGAGATCCCCGTGGGTTTGCCGTGAAGTTTTACACCGAGGATGGCAACTGGGATCTTACCGGTAATAACACACCTGTGTTTTTTATTAAGGACCCCAAAAAATTCAGCGACTTCATTCATACCCAGAAAAGAGATCCAGGCACAAATTGTAAAAGCCCCACAATGATGTGGGATTTCTGGTCGCTGAACCCCGAAAGCCTGCACCAGGTATTGATATTAATGAGCAACCGGGGTACTCCGTTCAGCTACCGGAACATGCATGGTTTTGGCAGCCATACCTATTCATTCATCAATGCACAAAATCAGAAATACTGGGTGAAGTTTCATTTTGTGTGCAAACAGGGCATTAAGAATTTCAACAACGAGGAAGCCATTGAGATGAAAGGAACAGATCCGGATCATGCACAGCGTGATATGGTGGAAGCCATCGCCAAAGGCAATTTCCCGAAATGGACGCTGAACGTACAGATCATGACGGAAAAAGAAGCAAAGAATTATCCATGGAACCCATTCGACCTTACCAAGGTTTGGCTGCATAAGGATTTTCCGCTGATTGAAGTAGGTGAACTGGAATTAAACAGAATGCCGGAGAACTATTTCCGCGATGTGGAACAGGCTGCCTTTGCACCGGCCAACGTGGTGGATGGCATCAGCTACTCGCCCGATAAAATGCTGCAGGGCAGAATACTCTCTTACCCCGATGCACAGCGGTACCGCCTCGGCGTGAATTTTGAACAGATACCGGTGAACCGGTGTCCCTTTGCCGTGAATAACTATCACCGGGACGGAATGATGCGTATAGATGAGAATGGCGGTAGTGCTGCCAATTATTACCCCAACAGTTTTGATGAAGTATTTGTTGACCTGAAATACCAGCAACCTGCCATGGTGCTGGAAACCCCGGTAGCAGACTGGTACGACCGAAATGCGGAAGGTGAAAATGACCATTATACACAACCGGGCTTGCTGTTCCGGAATGTGATGAATGAAAAAGAGAAGAGAGACACCATTCACAACATCGTTGAAGCCATGAAAGGCATCAGCGGGCCGGAAAAAGAGGCCATCATCAACCGCCAGCTCTGTCACTGGTTCAGGGCAGATGAACAGCTGGGAGAAGAAGTGGCAAAAGGATTGAAAGTGAATATAAATGAAGTAATGGGGCAATTGAAACGTCATCCTGAAATGGCTTAGGATGTTTGGTTATGACAAAAAAGGGGAACATGTTTATGTTCCCTTTTTTATACGCCGGGGTTCCTGCTGGCCGGTGATATTTTTCATAACCATCCATTACCTGACAAAAACGCCGGCCACATGGCCTCCGCCGCCTGAACCCTGCAGCAGCACCTCGAGGCCATTCTTCCAGAGTTTGGGTATGTTCTTTGTTCCGTCATTCTCATATCCTCCTACATATACATCATTGCCTATGCCATGCACGGAAGTGGCAAACCCGTTTTGAGTTCCGTCAGTAAGCGAGGTGGGTACTCCATTCTTCCAGAGCTTTGCTACGTTTTTGGTACCATTATTCTCATACCCGGCCACATATATATCCGTTCCATTGGGGGCTACGTATACAGAATATGCCCTTGCATTGAAGTTCCCGTTCGTGAGAAAGGTCCGGGTACCGTTTTTCCAAATGGTGGCAGCCAATGTAGCGCCAACCATTTCTGATCCGGCCGCATATACATCCGGGAAAAAGTAAGTGACCCAGTAATTGGTGGCTGCCGAAGAGCCGTTGCTTGCATGCAATGTGCTGCCGTTCTTCCAGATCTTCGCCACATTGCCATCGTTTCCCGCCACAAATACATCCCCTGCGCCGGACACACATACACTGTACGCAAAACCGGGGCCCGACGAAAGGTAGGAAGGAACCGCATTTTTCCAGAGTGTTGCTTTAACAACTCCTGCATCGGTGCATTCGCCCGACACATATACATCGGAGGCCGTTGCAAAAACAGACCAGCCAATGCCGCCTGAGTTGGAACTGTTGGTAAGAAAGGTACCTGCCCCGTTCTTCCATACCCGGGCCATATCAATCGATCCGTTCTTTTCGTACCCGGAAACATATTTGTCGCCGCCGGCAGAAACAAACACTGAATACCCATGGCCAGGATTGATATTCGTGGTGAGCGGTGCCGGGATTCCATTGGTCCAGAGCGTTGCCGCATTATACCCGGTTTGAAAAAGATCGCCGGCTGCGTATACATCGGTGGCGGTTGGACCCGGGGTGGTTACGGTAAACATGACCGCAGTTCCATAACCCGTTCCGGCGCTGTTGGTTGCAAAAGCCCGTACAAAATAGCTGGCACCTACGGTAAGGTTATGCATGGAAGCCCCGAATGATCCGGTGCCGGCACCGAGACCGCTATTGATAACATTATCTGCCAATGTTGGAGTGGAATGTGTTGCATAACAAATGCCCCTGGCAGTTATGCTGGCGCCACCGTTTGTTACCACTTCACCAGTGGCTGAGGCCGAGGTAACATTGAATATTGTAACGGTGCTGTTGGTGGTAACAAGCGGAACGCCGGGTGGTGTTCCTCCCCCTCCGCCCGACCCACCACTGTCTTTGGAGCAACGGAAAGAAATGATGGCGAGAAGGAATAAGAAAGAGTATTTACGCATGGGGTAAGGTTTGGCGTAAGGTAGATATTTTTTTGAAAATACTGGGTATTGTGCTGGTGCAGATTAAAGCCGGACACGGCCGGGCAGAATTAAAACGCATTAATTGATCCCACAAGCATTAGTTCATATGTATCAGGCTTTGCATGGAGGAACACTTGCGCCAGCATAGGCACAAATACCCAATACAGGGTACTTGCTTAATTATACTAAATAATACTTTTATCAAAAAAATAATTATGAGAACGATCCTTTTTTTCCTGGTTATTATTACATCTGTATCTGTTTGCCGGGCACAGCAAAAAGCGGAAGGCATTTACGACAGCCTGAATGGAAAGATCAGGAGCATGACTGTTTACTTTTACAAAGTCATCAAAAACTCAAAGGGTAATTTTGAAGCGCAACCTGATTATTTTACCCACCACCAGGAGTTCATTTATGATGATAACAATGTGCTGGTACTCCGCAATTTTTTCGAAGACAAGAAGAAGATCAGGGAATCAAGGGACATGCTGGCGTTTAATAAGCCCGATCCTTCCGTGAAAGATGATACGGCTTATTCGGTTACCGACAGCAGCAAGGAAATGCTTATCACCCGCTACCGCAATGGTAAGATCAACGAATACAGGAAATACATTACACTGCTACGAACCGGTTCCGTTTATTACCAGGTTTATATGAATGCTGATGGGGCGATCAGTGGTTACAATAAGTTTGTGTTATCAGCCGACGGGAAGGAGAAATTCCGCTGGCAGCTTTTTACAGGCAAGCCGGTTAACCTTAACGAAGAACCATACCTCTGGGAGAAATACAATGAACACGGGCACCTGATGCTTTCTGTATATAATATGGGCAATGGAACTAAAAAAAGCACTGGCCGGAAATACAAATACGACGATCATAACAATGCGGTATGGATCCAGTTCTCTGAATGGAACCCTCAAACCGATAAATATGACCCGGTAAGGGAAACAGAAATATCATATAAGTACGCGAAATAAAATAATATTACTACCACCTTTTATACAGTTTTCAAACCTAAAAGGTCTTTCCAGGCTGTATGGCCTTGCAAGGCCTTTTAGGTTTAATGTGCGGCTAACTGGTGTGAAAACAATTTTGCAGGAAAATTTCCCTGGAAACATACTCTGAATGCTTCCCATTTTCAGTTCTCCTCAAGTTCCTTCATGGCATCTTAAGTTTTAATATTTCCACAGAATATTTCTCATTTCCAGCTTTTCCATCAGCTGTTTATAACAGCCTGCATTGCAATCGTAATTACCTGCTGCATTCCGCTGTAATAAATGGCTGAATAAAATAGTGAGCCCGGTTGAAAGTTGCCCGGGGCGGCAGCTTTTTTTACTTAACAAGTTTTACATTAATTGCATTGGATCCACGGGGACCCATTTCAATTTCAAAACTTACTTTATTATTTTCTGCAACCGTTTCCGATAATGCATTGACGTGTACAAATACACTCTCTTGTGTTTTCAGGTCTTTTATAAACCCAAATCCTTTGTCGTGATTAAAAAAACTGATGATGCCTGTCCGGGTGGCTGGAAGATCATTGGCCGGATCGTATCTGGGTGTGCTGATCTCTATATCTTCTGCTTTGATAATGATCCTTTTTCTTAAATCGGGGGGCGTATCTGAGAGGTTGCCGTACTCATCCACATAAGCGATCATGCTTGCCGGGTTTGCGGCTTTGTTTGAGTTTTCCTTTTGTTCCTGTTTTTTTTGTGCTTTCTCGTTTCTTTTCTGCTTTTTTTTCTTTTCTCTTTCTTTTTTATTCCATGTTTCTGCCATAGTACAACTCCTTGTTTGTGGTGATAAATTAAAATACCGTACCTGGAGAAAAAGCGCTACTGTTTTCGGCAGATGGCTGTAAAGGTACGCTAATAAAAGCTAACATGACATGGCTGTTTTAATATGCAAAATCTGCTACTTCAATGGTCAGAGCACAGACGCCGTAACGTGAATACCTGCGCCAGATGGCGGTGCTTCTCACCTAGCATCAACCCGGATGAAAATAACAGTTATTGTTTCATGACAGGCATTTTATTATAAGGACAAAAAGATGCCTGGATTGTTGCATGTGAAAAAAGCAGGACAACGAAACGGTTTTACACCCCAATCTTCTCATTCACCAGTTTAAGTATCTCTGTTTCCAGGGCCATGGTCTTACTTTCAATAGCAGCGCCACGGGCAATGATATCGGTTACAAAAGCTTTATCGTCGTAGCTGGTTGCATTGATACGCACATTCATATAAGCGCCGATTACCGCACTGCGGGCACAAAGGGCGCCCACGCCGGCATCGGTAACGGAATTGGGGTTGCCTTCGATCACCATCTGCTTCATCACGTCCATGCTGGCATAAGCCGTTTCCATCACTTTGTATGGTATTTCAATGGCAAATTTTGTGGCTTCCTGTATGGCCTGCTTACGGATTTTCTTTTCCTCATCAGTCGATTTCGGCAACCCAAATGCCTGCATGATCTTATTAAAGGCAAGCGTATCGGCATCCACCAGTTTCACCAGTTCATTTTTGTACTGCTCCCCTTTCTCCGCCCAGTCGCTGAATTCCTTCCAGCGATCGTCCCACCCCTTCTTATGCGAAGAGAGGTTTGCCACCATCGTTCCCAGGGAAACCCCGAGTGCACCCACATAAGCGGAGATGGAGCCACCGCCCGGGGCCGGGCTCTCACTCGCTGTTTCATTGGCGAAGTCAGTAAGGGTCATACTCACCAGGCGGCTGGATGCTTTATCAGCCAGCATGTATTCAATAATGCGCTCTTCGGGCTTGAAGGGACCTAGTTCATCCAGTCCCATGCTTTTGATAGCAATCTTGATCAGTTCTTTTTCGCTTACACCGGTGCTGCGTTTTTGTTTCTGTAAAAAATATTTACCGGCATCGGTCATGGCTTTTAAGGGTATCAGTCCTACCAGTTCACTACCTGTTACTCGTATTCCTCTTGCTGTTGCTTTGGTGCACACTTCATCAAAAGCTATATGCACCGGGGTGATGTTGATGTTGGTGAGGTTCATGGATATCTGTGCCACGCCGTATTCCTCAATGAACCAACCTATCGCTTTCACCGATTTTAATGTGCCGGGCTGGTTTACCTTTTTTCCACCCACTTCAATATTTCTTCCGGCTTCACGCACATCAAAAGCGATGGCATTTGCCCGGCGGGTGGAAGTGGTGTTGAGGTTCACATTATATGCTACCAAAAAATCCCGGGCGCCGATAACCGTTCCGCCTCTTTTGGCATCAAACTCCGCCGGACCAAAATCGGGTTTCCACTGCGGCTCTTTGATCTTCTTAAAAAAACCTTCGTATTCTCCCGCCCGTATCAACGAAAGATTGCTGCGTTCTTTATTGGGCTGTGCATCCTCATACAAATAAACAGGAATGCTGAGTTCTTCTCCCACCCTTTTGGCAAGCTGTTGTGCATATTTTGCCGTTTCTTCCATGCTGATGTTGGCAATGGGTATCAGCGGGCAAACATCCGTGGCGCCCATGCGGGGGTGTTCGCCCTTGTGTTTGCTCATGTCGATCAGTTCGCCGGCTTTTTTAATGCCGCGGTATGCCGCTTCAATAACTGCAGCGGGTTCGCCCACCATCGTAACAACGGTGCGGTTGGTGGCTTTTCCCGGATCCACGTTGAGGAGGCGCACGCCTTCCACTTTTTCTATTTCATCGGTAATCTGCTTGATGATGTTCAGGTCATTCCCTTCTGAGAAATTGGGGACACATTCAATAAGCTGCATGTTTTTATTTTAAAATTAAAGAAATTTAACCGCAAAGAATGCAAAGATAAGCGCAAAGGGCGCTAAGCTGTTCTTTATATCCTTTGCGTTCTTACTCTGCGTTCTTTGCGGTTAAATTTAAAGTTCCCGTATCAAAATCATGCCCCTGCATGATAAAAATTACCCGGAACCTTATCAATAAACCGCATTTTTGCAGGGAATAAACGAACAGAAATGATACATCCCTACAATTACGTTACCCCGCAGGAAGCTTTATCCATCATACAGAGCAATACCCGGGTATTTATTCATGGCAGTGTATGCACCCCCCTATACCTGCTGCACGAGCTGGCCAAAGAAAAAGACAGGCTCAGGAATGTGGAACTCGTTTCCATTACCCTCAAAGGCGATATTGAACTGGATAAGCCTGAGTACGTCGACAGTTTTCACATCAACTCCCTGTTTGTATCGGGTCCCATCCGCAATGCCGTTGCCGAAGGACGGGCCGATTTTATCCCCGTTTTCTTAAGTGATATTCCCGACCTCTTTATCAATAAGATCCTGGAACTGGACACCGCCATTGTGCAGGTATCACCGCCCGACCGGCATGGCTACTGTTCCCTGGGTGTTTCTGTCGACATAGCCCGTGCGGCTGTTGACAGTGCACGCCAGATTATTGCCCTGGTGAATCCGCTGATGCCCCGTACACATGGCGACGGGATGATACATACCGACCGCTTTACCAAAATGGTGTTTCATGAAACGCCGCTACCCGAAGAAAGCTACAGCAGCAAAGTGGGAGAAACCGAACGCATCATCGGCCGCCACATCGCCGGCATGATTGAAGACGGCAGCACCCTGCAGATGGGCATCGGAACCATACCCGATGCAGTGCTTTCTTTTTTGGGCAATCACAAAAACCTGGGCGTGCATACCGAGATGCTGAGCGACGGCATCATCGACCTGGTGGAAAAAGACGTAATCAACAATAAATTCAAGTTCAAGCATCCCAATAAAACGGTTACATCTTTCGCCATCGGCAGCCGCCGCCTGTACGAATACGTGAATGATAATTCATCATTCAACTTCCTCGACATCGACTATGTAAACAACCCGCATGTGATACGCCAGAACCCAAAAGTGATTGCCATCAACAGCGCCATTGAAGTGGACCTTACCGGCCAGGTTTGTGCCGACAGCATCGGCGAGCTGCAGTACAGCGGTATTGGCGGGCAAATGGATTTTATGCGGGGGGCTGCATTGAGCGTGGGCGGCAAACCCATCATTGCCCTGAACAGCCGGACCAACAAAGGCGTTCCCCGTATTGTTCCCTGCCTTAAAGAAGGAGCCGGCGTGGTTACCACCCGGGGACATGTGCACTATGTGGTGACTGAATACGGCGTGGCTTACCTGTTTGGAAAAAACCTGCGCCAGCGGGCAAAGGAACTCATCAGTATTTCTCACCCGGATGACCGGGAGATGCTGATGAAATATTGCTATGACCGGTTTAAAGTGTTTCTGTAATGAAGAACTAAATGAATACTCCGCTTATCATCACTTTATCAATCAGGTTAGTTCCGAACGAATAAGGCAGGTAGGCCAGTGAAGGAATGGGCCTGGTGAAGATGAGGTTCGCTTTTTTACCTACCGAAATACTGCCCGTTTCTTTTTCCAGTTCCATGGCATAGGCGCCGTTGAGGGTGGCCGCATTGACGGCTTCTTCGGGCAGCATCTTCATCTGGATACAGCTTAATGCCGTTATAAAATTCATATTGCCGCTGGGCGATGAGCCTGGGTTGTAATCCGTTGCCAGCGCAATGGCACAGCCCGAATCAATCAGCTGCCTGGCCGGCTGGTACTGCATGCGCAGGAAGAAAGCGGCGGTAGGCAGTAAGGTTCCAATAACAGGGGAAGCAGCAAGAGCTGTTACATCTGCATCCGTCATTGTTTCCAGGTGATCTACAGACACCGCATTTAATTCAATGGCTGATTCAATGCCGCCGATGCTGTTAAGCTGGTTGATATGCAGCTTGGGTTTTAGTCCGTAACTCATTCCTGCTTTGCAGATTATTTCCATTTCGGATGGAGAAAAGAAACCTGTTTCACAAAACACATCAATGTAATCGGCCAGTTTTTCGTTGGCGATCACCGGCAACATATCGTTGATGATGCTGTTGATATATCCCTGGTGGTTCTCTTTATACGCAAGTGGGTATGTGTGTGCACCCAGGAAGGTGGCTTTTATGGAAAGGGATGATTTTTCCTTAAGTTTTTTTATTACCCGCAGCATTTTCAGTTCACCTTCCACAGTTAATCCATAGCCGCTTTTTATTTCCACGGCGCCTGTTCCCAGTTTGCTGATCTCCTCTAACCTTGCCCAGGCGCTGTTGAACAGTTCATCTTCGCTTGCGGCATTCAGCTTATTGGCTGAATTGAGGATGCCACCGCCTTTTGCAGCTATTTCTGCATAACTCATCCCCCGGATCTTATCAATGAATTCTTCTTCCCGGGTACTGGCAAAAACAAGATGCGTATGACTATCGCACCAGGCCGGTAATATAAATTGTCCGCCTGCTTCAATAACAACCTTCGGCAACTGTGGAACTTTTACCGCCAGTTCGTACATGGGTCCATACTCGGCGATGATACCGTCTTCTACCAGTATAAACGCATCATCAATCACAGGCAGGTGTGCCAATGCACGGCCGCGAAGCAGTTCCTGCTGCTCACGGACATTTACCAGTTGCCGGATATGGGTAATCAGTGTTGTCATTTTTTTTAATGGCCGGGCGGGGTGCCGAACCCGGTTGCAGTTATTTATTTTTTGTGAGTGTTACTCTTTTCCGGATGAAATACGCATCCGACATATCCATGTAGCGTATTCCCTTTGTATAATTCAAAATTCCAGGCCCCAGGTTAATCATCTCCTGGAAATCGGCCGAGCGAAAATTATCCACTCCTTCCCTCTCGGCAATAAGGGTAACCCGTATACCCCTGCGCCTGGTATCCACAATATCAAACTGGGCGCTGTCGAAACTCAGCCGGTTGCCCTCTTCATAAATGCGGAAGCTGTTCTTTTCAATCCATTGTTTTCCATCCGGGCCCGTATGTGTGAAGTTAAAGATCAATGAATCTTTTGCATCCAGCACTTCCAGTTTTGTCTGGTAAGTCACCTGTACTTTTTCATTGCTGCTGCCCGTGTACACCATGGTACCCGACCAGTTGCCAACGAGATCTTTTATTTCTTTTTCCGTAAGCGCCACGCTTCTTTGCGCCAGCATACCAGCCGGTAAAAAGAACAATAACATGCTTGCAATTAACTTCATTTTACTTTTTATCAGTTGAAAAAGAATAAGGCACATCGGCCGCAGCAGCGCCCCATTTGCCCGGACTGTCGGTCATTTGTATATCAAGCTTCCCGCCTTTCTGTATGTCGAAATGATTCAGCCAGTTCTTTGTATAGGCCGCTCCGTCTTTGGAAACGGCTTTTACATATTTATTTTGCCCGCTGTTTTGCGGGGCAGATACGATAAACTTTTTACCATTTTCGAGATTCAAGGTTACTTTTTTAAAAAGCGGCGCTCCGATCACGTATTGGTCTGTTGCCGGGCATACGGGATAAAAACCCATGGCCGAAAAGATATACCAGGCACTGGTTTGCCCATTGTCTTCATCGCCGCAATATCCATCCGGCGTGGCTTTGTACATCCGGTTCATCACTTCCCTTGCCCAGTATTGTGTTTTCCAGGGCTGGCCAGCATAATTATATAAGTAGATCATGTGCTGGATGGGTTGGTTGCCGTGTGCATATTGCCCCATACCGGCGATCTGCATTTCCCGGATCTCGTGAATGGTGCCTCCGTAATAACTGTCGTCGAAGGTGGGCGCCATGGAGAAAACCGAATCCAGCATTTTACAAAACACATCCTTTCCACCCATCAGGCCAATCAAACCCTGCACATCATGGAACACACTCCAACTGTAATGCCAGCTGTTGCCTTCGGTAAATGCATCGCCCCACTTAACAGGATTGAACGGGGATTGAAATTTTCCATCCTCATTCTTCCCCCGCATCAATTTTGTTTCTGGATCAAAAAGATTGCGGTAGTTCTGGCAACGCTTTGCAAACAATGCAATCTCTTCTTTGGGTTTGTTCAATGCTTTGGCGAGCTGATAAATACTGAAATCGTCGTACGCATATTCCAGCGTTCTTGCCGCATTTTCATTGATCTTAACATCGTAGGGAACGTAGCCCAGCCGGTTGTAATACTCCACGCCTTTGCGGCCCACGGCACTCACCGGTCCTTCGTTGCCGGCCCCGTGCAGCAATGCCTGGTACAGGGTTTCAATATCGTATCCCCGCAATCCTTTTATATATGCTTCACTCACCACCGATGCCGAATTATTACCGATCATGATATCGGCATAACCCGGGCTGCTCCATTCGGGCAGCCAGCCGCCTTCTTTATAATCATTGATGAGGCCTTCCTGCATTTCTTTGTTGATGGAAGGGAACAACACGTTCAGCAAGGGGTACAGGGCCCGGAAGGTATCCCAGAAACCGGTGCCGCCAAACATATAACCCGGTAATACCTGCCCGTTGTAGGGACTGTAATGAACGGGCTTACCGGCCGCATTCATTTCGTACAGTTTATTCGGAAACATTACGGTGCGGTACAGGCAGGAATAAAAAGTACGAAGCTGCTCATCTGTTCCGCCCTCCACCTGCACAGCGTTCAGCACTTTTTCCCATCTATTCTTAATATCCGATTTCAAAGACTCAAAACTTTTTATTTGAGTACCCAGTTCTTTCAGGTTCAGTTCGGCCTGTTCAAAACTGATGAAGGAGGAGGCCACTCTTGCGTGTACCAGTTCTCCTTTTTTTGTCCGGAACCCAACCACAGCCATTGCATGACTGTTGGTTATTTCCAGTGAATCGATGGCCGAATTGGTTTCACTGATGGTTTTGGTAAAGTCGAATGCCTTATCAAAATAAATGACGAAATAATTTTTGAAATTGATCAGTTTGCCCCGGCGGTAGCGGGTGCTGTAGCCAATGATCTTCCGTTGCGCTGGAATGATCTTTATATAAGAACCTTTGTCGAACGCATCGATCACAAAAGACGAGCTGTCGGATTTTGGAAACGTAAACTGGAAATGAGCCGCCCGTTCCGTAGCGGTGAGCTCGGTGGTGAGGTCGGCATCGGCGAGGTATACTTTATAATAATAGGGCCTGGCTTCTTCCGCCTTGTGCGAGAACCAGGAAGCCCTGTCTGTTTCTTTCCATTTCAGTCCGCCGGTGCAAGGCATAATAGAAAACTGGCCATAATCATTCATCCAGGGCGAAGGCTGGTGGGTTTGTTTAAAGCCAATGATCTTTTCGGCGCTGTACATATATTGCCAGCCGTCGCCGTTCTTATTTGTCTGCGGCGTCCAGTAATTCATGCCCCAGGGGGTTCCGATGGCAGGATAGGTATTTCCATTGGAGAGGTCGGGCTTTGAATAAGTGCCCATCAGGGTATTCACCAGGTCGGCCTTGTATACCGACTGTGCATTCAACAAAAGAATATTAAAACTTAACAGAACGAGTAAGCCGGTTTTTCTTATCATATGGCCTGTTGATTTTATAATTGTTCGTACACTTTTTTTGAAAAGGTTTCCAAAGAGGGGTCCCTCGCCCCCATTAAAAGTAATACAGAATTGCCGGATAAATGCGTGCGTACGGATTCAACAAACCCGTCCCTGTTTTCCACGAAGAAGGCGTTCTTACCGGTTGCTTTAATATCCATAATGAGATCATTGGATGAGATGTCTTTTACTGCGGTACCTCCGGCATAAAATATTTCACTCATCCATATTTCGTCCTGCGGGCGCAATGCTTCGGCTATTTCTTTTACAAAATCGTTGCGCAAAAAACGGGTGGGGCCATATCCGTGCGGCTGAAACCAGGCCACTACTTTTTCCGCCACCGGCTGGCAGGCTTTGATGGCGGCAGCACATTTCACGGGGTTGTGTGCATAATCGTCGATCACCCAGATACCATTCTTATTGCCCAGTACCTGGTTGCGGCGGTAAATGCCTTCGTAGTGCTGTAATACCTCGGCGCAGGTTTGCAGGTCAACGCCAACCTGGTTGGCTACCGCCACGGCGGCAAGGGCATTCTCCATGTTGTGACGACCGATGGTATTTATTGAGAATTGAATATTTAAGATTGAATATTGAATATTAAATCCCTCCTGCTTGAAATTCCTGGCGATATACCCGGCTGCTGAGTTTTCGTCGGATGAAAAATCGTTCTTATTATTTTGAGAAAGTTTCTTCGCCAATGCATTGGATTGGTTGACGATAAACTTTTTACTGTTGTTTTTAAAGATGGTAAAGATATTCATCAACTCATCGATCTCCTGGTGGTCTTTGTCGATGTTCAGCAGCAGGCCGATCTCCGGCCGGTACTGCACAATGGAACCATCGCTTTCATCGGCTTCTATCACCAGCCACTCTCCGGCGCCGACGTGGGCATTGCCGATCTTTCCCTGTTTGATGATGCTTACGAGGCCGGCGCCGCTGATGATGCTGGGTTGCAGACCGGCCCGGTCGAGTATATCAAACAGCATGGCACTGGTGGTGCTTTTGCCGGAAGTGCCGCCCACGGCAATTGTTTTTTTGCTTTGGGCTATCAGTGCCAGTAATTCTGAGCGGCGGATGATGGGGATGTTCAGCTGCTTTGCTTTCTGCACTTCAAACACGGTGTCTTCAATGGCGGTGGAAACAACAACAAGGTCTGTTTCACCGGTTATACCTTCTCCGTTCTGCAAAAAACACCGGATTCCTTCTGCTTCCAGTTTCTCTTTTGTTTCGTTGAACTCGCCTTCTTTGAAATAGCGGTCGCTGCCACTCACCTTTTTTCCAATGCCCTGCAGGTATTGGGCAATGGCACTCATACCCACACCGGCTACACCGATAAAAAAAACGCTGTTGAAGTCACGGATATCTTTCATGTTGCTTTCTGAACTTTTGACGGATGTAATGTATAATACGCAATCACAAAACTGGTGGCCATTAATACGGCGCCCAGGAAAAAAGGGGCTCCCGGTAAATATACTTTTGCATTTTTTTGCGTGTAGTACGCAAACAGGTTGTTCATGATGTATGGCCCGATGATGGCGGCCAAACTCATGGTGCTGGTAATGGCGCCCTGCAGTTCGCCCTGTGCGTTGGCGGGTATTTTGCCGGCCATTACCGATTGTATGGCGGGTTGTGCAATACCGCCGAGGCAATAGGGAACCAGGAAGGCAAACATCATCCAGCTCTGGTTGGCGAGACCAAAGAGCAACATACCAGCCGAGTAAAATGCCATCCCATAATAAAGACTTTTTTCGCTGCCGATCTTCGGGTTGATGACACGGGTGAGCCCGGCCTGCACCAGTCCGACCAGCAAACCCACCACACCCAGTGAGGCGCCTACGGTGGCTTTATCCCACCCGAAACGGTGAATGGTGAAATAACTCCAGTTACTCATTACGGCATGAGCGGCCACATATAGCAAAAGGATGCTAAGCAATAATGAAGTCACCGATGGAAATTTCATCATCTGCATGAGTGACCCAACCGGGTTGGCCCGCTTTAATTGAAAAGGCCGCCTGTTTTCTTTATTCAATGATTCGGGCAGCACAAAATAACCATACAACCAGTTGAGCAGGGCCAGGATAGCGGCGGCATAAAAAGGAGTACGGTGCCCGAACAGGTCGCCGATGACGCCGCCGAGTGCCGGCCCGATGATGAATCCTAGTCCGAATGCAGCGCCCAGCATGCCGAAATTTTTTGCCCGGTTGTCAACAGTGCTGATGTCGGCAATATATGCCCCGGCTGTTGAGAAGCTGGAGCCGGTAATGCCGGCAATGATCCGTCCCAGGAACAACCACCCGTAGGTGGGCGCCAGTGCCATGAAGATATAATCGATGCCGAAACCGAAAAGAGAGCAAAGCAGTACAGTTCTTCGCCCGTAGCGGTCACTTAGGTTACCAAGCACGGGAGCAAAGATGAACTGGGTGAATGCATAGGCAACAGTGAGATAACTGCCGTATTTGGCGGCCGTACTTACATCAACGCCTTTCAATTCGCCGATCAACCCCGGCATCACCGGTATGATGATTCCAAACCCGATGACGTCGATCAATACAGTAATGAAGATAAAACCGACGGCGGCATTTCTGTTGGAGGCCATAATTGAGCAGGATATTTCCTTCTGCTAAAATAAAGGTAATTATTAAGTTCACTCTATAAAAAAAGGCTCATTGCTGAGCCCTTTATCTGTAAGTTAAACGGTTATTACCATCTTCTTCCGCCATTTCCGCGGTTGTTTGAATAACCACCCTGGTTTCCGCCGAAACTGCTTCTTTCAGTTTTTTCCCGGGCCACAGAAACGGCCATGGCACGTCCTTCCACTTCTTTGTTGTTGAGACCAAGGATGGCATCATTGCCCTCCTGTTCGGAAGACATTTCCACAAAACCAAAGCCACGTGACCTTCCGGTTCCTTTATCGGTGATAACCTTGGCAGAAGTAACCTGCCCGAATGCTGAAAAAAGTTCGTTCAATTCAGCATCGCTGGTGTTGAAACTCAGATTTGAAACATAAATGTTCATAAAATAAATTAAAATAAATAAATAAAATACCTGTGCAATAAAAAGAAAGCAACTAAAAAGGAGAATAAACTGTTACGGGAGGAAGGTTGTAAAAATTGAATCTATCCTTTACTGTGTGCTCACAGTATTAATGTACCGGACAAAGGTACACTTAAATACCGGGAATAACTAATCTATTTTCAAGGCGGATGGGTGCTGGATACCGGCTATCCGTAAGGGAATTCCCGCGGGTTCGGACAAAAAAATGCCTTCATCACAAGTTATTCTGATGACAGATAAAAAAGGGTACTTGTGATGAAGGACTATAATTATGCTAGGCAGCCTTCTTGCCCATGCCCATTACCATGGCAGTGATGGCACCAATGATCCCCGACATGACGGTGGAAGCAGCCACATCCGCTGCCATGGCAGTTTTGCTGATGATCGTAGTGGTGGCATAAGTGATGCAGTCAAAACCAATGCTTACCAGCAGGCCGATGACGGCCGCCGTAATAAAGCCATTGGCAGCCGTATTCACATTGGCTCTTACAAAAATGTAAGCCATCATAAAGCCCGAAGCCAGGTTGCCGATAACCAGGTAAAGCATATTGGGTTCCTGCAGCATCACATTACCTGCAGCCCCGGTATGGTTTTTCATAAAATCCATCAACAACATTCCATAGATCAACCAACCCAATACAAAAAAGAGGATCGAAGCGACGATTCCTCCCATGAAGAGTTTTTTAAGGTCCATAAGTATAGTTTTTGATGAGTAAATAATACCACCAACAAAATAGAGTTTACCTGTGCAAAATGCAAGCTGGCAGGGGAATAGCTTTCCACAAATGGGTAGCCGAATGTTAGCAACCGGCGCCGCTTATAGCTGAACGGTCATTTTTTGGAGAAGGATTTGTCGACCTGTTTACCGAAGAAATATCCGCCGGCCGCACCGGCCAGGGCACCCACACCCAGCCAAAGCGGATCGGACCCGGCTGCAAAAAAGGCAATACCGATTCCCACGAGGGTAAAGAAAACAATGCCTGCCGGCACCGCACTTTTATTCTTTTGTGATTTTTCGGCATTGGCCGGCGCATGAAATTCGTGGTGGTGTTTTCTTTTCTTTGAGCGTGGCATCGTTTTTATTTTGAAAGTACAAAAATCCCGGAATATTTACTCCAATCCTTTCAGTTCCTTCCTGTACTCGTACTGCAGGTCTTCGTGCATGCCGCTGATGATCTTCCCGATTTTCTTCAACTGGTTCCGGTACAGGTTGCTGATAACGGGGCTGCTTTCGAATGCAATCCCCGACTCTTTAAGGCGGCGGCAGAAGAACAACAGGAGGCGTGCTTCCGTTTCGGCGGCGCCGCTGAACCGGGCGGTTTTGGCGGCATAGCGGAGTATCTTGCGCAGGCTTTTCTTTACAAAATACAGGCTGCCGGTATTCATCTCCTCAAACAACCGGTTGATTTCTTCCTGTGCACCGGTGATGTACGCTTCTTCATCAAATGCTTCAAACAGCAGGTAGGTAAGCAGTTCCTTATTTTCTTTTTTGAATTTTGCCAGCCGTAAGCAAAGTTCGGCCAGTTGCGGGGCTTCCAGGTTATTCAGTTCCGATTTTATCTCGGCAATGGTGGCTGTTTTCATGCCGCTAATGTAATCCTTTTGAGGAAGCGGGGCCGGCACCTTAAAGAAAAATGAAAAGTGATAAAAACAAAAAAACCTTCAGTACTGAAGGTTCTTCATAGTGAATTCCCATGCTTGAACAAGTTTCACAGGTAGGCGGATTTTAAACGGAGCCTTTTCAGGTGCAAAGTTGCAACAAGGAGGATATCCGGCTTGTAGGGTGATTTTATTTTTTGTGTCAATCTATTACTACATGAAAATGGGCAGTCAAAGGCTCAGGAAAGGATCTTGGAAGCTTTCCCGATCATCACCCCATTATAATATACCTGCATGGTGTAGCTTCCTTTCTGGTATTTATCGCTTTTGAGGGAAAAGAGCAGGCGTTTCTGTTCACCCTTCATATAATTGAAGTTCACTTTATAGGAGTATATTTTTTTTCCATCGGGTGTATTAAAAGAACCCGAATCCCATTCTGAATTCTTCAGCACCCGGCCATCGGGCTGCACCACCACCACCATCATTTCCACGTTGCTCAGCTGGCTGATGTTGTTGGTTACGGTAAAGGTGCCCACCAGCTTATTGGCCTGCTCGGCCCAGGTGGTTTCTGTTTCATTGTCGTTGTTCACGGCAACGGCCGAAAGTTTCAGGTCGGATGCATTGAATACGGCAAATACCGGGCTTCCCCTGTCGGGTGCTGCATTCGTGGTTACCTCTGTGTCTAATGGTTTTGAATTGTTATCTGGCTTCTTAGCCGGTTTATCCAATTGCTGAATGATGGTACTGAGGGATTGGTTCTGGCTGTCCACCAGGTTCCGCTTTTCACGCAGGTCATCGGCCCTGTTCTGCAGTTCGCCCAGTTTTTGTTTGGCTACTGTAAAATCCCTGCCGGTATTGCGGCTGTCGAGCAGTGCTTTGATCTCGTTGCTGAGCCGGAAGAACTCGGCCAGTTTTTCATCAAGTTGTGTTTTCAATGAGTCGGAACTCACCAGGGAGGAATCGAGCCTTGCATCCAGGTTATGGATGGTTGATTCATATACTTTCTGCAGGGAATCACGTATCCGGTTTGCCATGGCGGTGGAATCGGTAAGAACGATCTTCGCATTCACCTTGTATTCGTCCTTATTGGTATAGTAGCGGTAACCCCAGGTCCATATGAGTACAAAAGACACGAGAACCAACAAAAATGAAACCAGCAGCAGCAGGAGTGATTTTGCATCTTTCATCGGCTCAAAAAATAAGGTTCATAGGTTTTGGGGTGAGGATTGACTATTTGGGAAAGTTTTGATTTACGAATGCGGATATCCAGCCCACCGACCCATTCTTTACAAGGTAAAAGTTCTTGCGTTCGTTCACGCTCTGGAACTGGCGCATGATCTTGAGTAAAAGACCCGTTCCGGCCATTAAGGAGCGTTGGTCAAACACCTGGTTCACCCGTTTCACTTCTTTATTGATGGCATCCATGTTCAGGTTTTTATCGCCGGCGGTTTTTGCCATATACTGGTCGGTAAGGGTGCTGTAATTCTTTAGCAGTTTTTCACTGAAGGCGGCCACGTCTTCATACGTAACGGGCACCACTGAATTTTCAATCAGTTCCGGGTAAATGAGGGTGGCAAGCGACCAGGCAATACCACCGCTGAAGGCCACGTTATCGCTCATCGGAAAAGAGCCGCTTTCATTCACCGAATAAATAATTTCAGCATTTTCTGCCGTGGTGAGCACCCGGGCCATCTGCCGGTTATAATTGTCCAGGCTGTTATCTGATCCCAGGTTCTTTTCTGTGGCGTTGGCCACGCTTTTAGTACCCCAGGTAAGCTGAAAGAGTTTGAAGTCGTTGGTATTTCCGTTCGGAAAATAACCACCCTTGGTGTTCCCGCTTCCGATATCGATGAGAAAGGTATTGTAACGCCTTGAATCGGGAACAATACCCAGGTGAGAAAGCCTGGCTTCTTCCTTCACATCCACCACGGTTACTTTGCGTTCGGGCTCGTTGAAGTTGAACCGGAACGCATTGATCAACTGATCCACCCAGTTTTGTTTGTTCTCTTTTTCAGCTTGTATATGCACCCCGCTGCTGATGGCAGTGAACACATTGGCCGGCGGAATGCGGTAGGTTTTTGTGGCTACGTCGTAAAGGCTGTTGAGGGCACCTACGGTGGCCAGGTAGCTTGACTGGGTGAAGGAGATAAAATCGGTATTTACGGTGGTGTCGCGGATGATGTGGAAGGCCCCGGTTTGCCGGGCGTTTTTCTCCATCTGGAGCACGCTCATTTTCACGCCTTTAGAGCCTACTTCGATCCCGGCATACACGTTGGCCACTTCATAATTGGCTACATAGGTGTTTTGGGCAATACCGGAAAAAAGGCTAAACAGTATCAAAGATGCAGTAAGGGATATGCACCTGAAGGTAGTATTCATGACTGGTCAGTAAAATTTATTTAAAATTACTAAAAAACACATCTGCCAATTCTCTAATTGGTTCATTGTGAAAAAAATGTGCAAACAATCCGGCCCCCTGGGGCAATGAAAAAAGGGGCCCTTAAAGGGGAATATGGACAGGAAAAACAGGCGGCAAACAAATGATTTTGAGATAAAGTTTGCACGGGCCGGGTTTTCATCTTATCTTGCACTCAATCCTACACCTCTGACATAGCCCTCCCCCCAGGATTCAACTCTTTACGCTACAATCCTGTATTTTACGAAAGCCTTCAATTAAATTTTTTAATTTTTAATCGTAGGTTATGAAAAAGATCTATTCACCTGTAGTTACAGATGTATTTGCTGCTATCGGTATCATTGCCAGCTATTATGCTATCATGGCACTGATTGCTTACATCGCCTGGTAAACAAACCATTTAAGAAGGAAAAATTAATTCCCCATACAGGGTTTAAAACCTGTTCGGGGAATTTTTTATTTTATCTCAGGCCTGGCTAAAACTCAGTTTAGGATCACTTTTTCCATCTTATCCCCCGCCCGGATAGCATCCACCACATCCAATCCTTCCGTTATCCTCCCAAAGCAGGTATGGTTCCCATCCAGGTGTTTGGTGTTGGAGCGGTTATGGCAGATGAAGAACTGGGATCCTCCGGTATTGCGGCCACGGTGTGCCATCGACATCACGCCCCGGTCGTGTATTTGCTTTTTCCCTTTCAGTTCGCAGTTGATGGTATAGCCAGGTCCGCCGGCGCCGGTTCCATCGGGACAACCACCTTGTACCATAAAATCGGGTATCACCCGGTGAAAGCTGAGTCCGTTATAAAATCCTTCACTGATCAGCTTTTTGAAATTGGCAACGGCAATCGGCGCATCGTCATCGTAGAGTTCAAATTTCATCACTCCCTTGTTGGTGTGTATCTCTCCTGTGGTTAGTGTTATTTCGCTCATGGTGGTTATTTTTTGCGAAAATAAGATATCGGGTTGACTGAACCACATGGAACATCGTGCACATAGAAAACAACAGGAATTCGATGGGAAGCCTGTGTTTTCTATGTTCCTATGTGGTTGAAAGAATAAAGGCTAATTTTAAACATCAACAGGAACGGAACAACTGCCAATGAACAACAATACGAAAATGGTTTTACCGGTGATTGTGATCGCCCAGTTCCTGTGCACCTCACTTTGGTTTGCCGGCAATGCCATCATTCCCGACCTGGCCATTGAATTCAATCTCGACCGGCCTGCATTGGGACATATCACGTCAGCCGTACAATCGGGGTTCATCACCGGAACCTTTGTGTATGCTTTCTTCCTGATTGCCGACCGGTTCAAAGCTTCTTCGGTATTTCTTGTAAGCGCTTTGCTGGGCGCAGTTTCCAACCTGGGAATGCTGACCGGTGAACAAAGTATCAGCAGCCTGATGGTATTCCGTTTTCTGACCGGTTTCTTTTTAGCCGGCATTTACCCGGTGGGCATGAAGATCGCCTCCGATCACTTTGAAAAAGGATTGGGCAGGGCGTTGGGATTCTTAGTAGGAGCACTGGTGGTTGGAACGGCATTCCCTCATTTATTAAAAAGCCTCACCACCTCTTTATCCTGGAAAACAGTGTTGATACTTACTGCTTTACTTTCGGTATGCGGCGGCCTGCTGATGAAATTATTTGTTCCTGAAGGCCGGTATCAAAAAAGAGCCCAGGCACTTCAGCTCAATGCCCTGTTCCGTGTTTTTAGAAATCCGGAATTCCGGTCAGCCGCCATGGGTTATTTCGGGCATATGTGGGAGCTATATACTTTCTGGGCCTTTGTTCCGGTAATGATCGTCACGTATAAAAATCTTCATCCAGGCACCGGGCTGCCAGTTTCATCCTGGTCGTTCTGGATCATTGCATTGGGCGGACTGGCCTGTGTAGCCGGTGGTTACCTGTCGGTAAAATCCGGTGCGAAAAAAATTGCTTCCAGCGCTTTATTGCTTTCGGGCTGCTGCTGCCTGGTATCCCCGATTGCATTTCAATTTCCCGTTGTTATCTTTCTTGCTTTTTTGATTTTCTGGGGATTGGTGGTGATCGCCGATTCGCCCCTGTTCTCCACCCTGGTGGCTTTAAATGCCATCCCGGAGATAAAAGGTACGGCGCTGACTACAGTAACCTGTATCGGGTTTTCCATTACCATCGCAAGCATCGAGTTGATGAATTATCTTGCAACAGTATTAAACCAATCCGTCATTTTTATGTTTCTGGCCATAGGGCCTGTGACCGGTTTATTCTTTATGTTTTCAGGACGTAAACAAACCAACGCCGGGCAACAGTCATGAACACGGTACGATCCATATTACACAGAACAGGAATGCTGCAACGCATCAAGTACTCATTTGCGGGAAGCATCTATCTGTACCTGTTCAGGCCGGAATTAAAAAAACAGGCAGAAAAAGAATCCGGGTTTTACAGATCCTTTCTTCCGCACTGCAAACTCATTTTCGATATCGGCGCCAACGACGGACACAAGACAATTGTTTTCCGGGAACTGGCCGGCAAAGTGGTTGCTGTTGAGCCCGATCCAACAAATCTGCAAATATTAAATGCGAGGTTTCACAGAAGCAGGACTGTATTTATTGAACCCGTTGCCGTAACCGATAAAGCCGGGGAATGTGAACTCTATATTGAAAAGCCGGGCTCTGCATTGAATAGTATAAACCCCGAATGGAAAAGGATCCTGGAAGAAGAGAACCGTGACCGATGGGCAGAACCCATTAAATTCTCGGGAACTTCCATCAACGTTCCTGCAAAAACACTTGATGAGCTTATTCAGAAACACGGGGTGCCGGATTTTATAAAGATTGATGTAGAAGGAAATGAAAAGAATGTGCTGAAAGGATTGTCACATGCCATAAACTGTATCTCGTTTGAAGTGCTGTTACCCGAGTTCAGGCAGGATGCCATCGACTGTATGGAAATGATCCATGCAAACAACCCCCGCCTACTGTTTAACTACGCAGTGAAAGAAAGGCTGGTGCTGGATAAATTCAGGCCGCTCGCCTCATTCAGGGAAATACTTGCCGGCTTGCCGATGCCGCATCTCGAGATCATTGCCAGGGCTCCGGTTTTTTCCTGAACGGCACTTTATTTTCCGCCAAACAGATGGCGGGTGACAGAATTAGTAAAGCCCAGTTGCTTATGAAGAAAGACAGCGAGTAAGAATGTATAAAGCAGTATACTCAACCAGGATATGTATACCGCCGCAGGAAGCCCGTACCCCGGGATGAAAAAATAATTGGCTGCTGCTTCAAGAACCAACACCACAAGCAACGCATAGAATGAATACCGCTCGTTGCCGGATGTTTTTAATACCAGGTTAGAACTCCCGAACAGGGAATAGAACAGGGGCGCCGTACACATGATGGCAAGCAGCCTATACATTTCTCCAGACGCAATGCCAAAACTCTGCAGGTAAAAATACCCGATTGACAGAACCCCGGCCAGGCAAAGCAGCTGAAGCAGCAGTATCGTTTTTGATGAATTGCGGAACAAGGCCTTTGATTCATCCGCCTGCCCGTTGGCAAATGCATACGAGAATTTTTGCGGAAGAAAGTAGTTGAACAGGAAGTCCGGAATCAGTACGATATCAGATATCCGAAGCAGGATCTGGAATTTTGCCGCATCGGCATTCCTGCCGAAATAACCCAGGAACAATAATTCCATCCGCGAAAAGATGCTGTACCCAAGATAGATGCACATGAAGTAAAAGCATTTCTTCATCCACTTCTCCGCCACATAACGCTGTTCCGGGGAAACAAGTTCTTTTTTATAAACCCGTACAGTCATTACAAGAAGCGCCAGCAGTAGCCCGCCAAAGACAAGGCAGTTGATTAAATACAGTTCACTCAGTGAAAGTGATGCTTTGCTGTAATAGTAATATATGATCACCCCAAACAGCAGCAGTGGTTTCAGCACATCCTCGAACCACTGCACCTGTGTAACGATGTGGAATATCTTCAGGAATGCCTTGATGAGGGCCAGCAGCGAGAACAGCAGCAACAGGGTAAGAAAAAGATAAAGCTGGTCAGCTTCCAGGAAACCCAGGAGATCTTTTTTATAAAATGTGCCTGCTACCAGTAATATACCGAGTAAAATATACAGCAATAAAAAAGTGAGCAGGGCTTTTTCCACAAGATACCTCCCTCCTGCTTTTCCCTTCTCACTGCCCAATAACTGCGGTAATTTCTGAATGAGATAGCCATCCCATCCAAACGTGAGGATCATGCTGCCCAGCGACACCCAGCTGATGAAGACGGTGTATTTGCCATATACCTCCAATCCCGTTACTTTTGTGAGATAAACATTGGTGATATACACCAGCGCCAGGCTGATGGCCCATAACAAAAATGTTTTGCTGAGTTTGGAGAATTCCACGGTATTGTCAAAATAATTTTTCCGTACCGTAAGAAGGAGTTTCTTCATTTTTTACACTTCACAGAATTAAAATTAATGAAACTGCTCGCAGGAAAAAAAAGAAAGGTAGCCGTGCTGTTCCCCTCGGGCCTGGGCGACTCCCTGCTTTTTATCCCCTTGCTCAAAGAACTGAAGCGAAAGGATTTTCACATCACGGGCATTTTTTATTCTGCCTTTGACAACGATGTTTTCTACCACGCCCCCTTCGTGGATAAAAAAGTATTCATCCGGTCAAAAGCTTCGCTGCTGCTTTATTCACTCGGCCGCCTCCGGCATTTCGCCAATTATTACATCAATCACCTCGGAAACGGATCGGCCATTCAGCTTTCGGCCCGGCTATGCAGCAGGCGGGTGACGAGAACGCTCATCAATGGCATCCATACCGCCAAACGTCAAAGAACGCCCGTGCCTGGTTTGTCGGATGCTGAACAGAACCTGCATTTACTGTACAGCACGTTAAACTCGAAGATCAGTAACATCAGCAGTTTCCTGCTTCCGCCTTTACCAGTGGCTGAAAAAAGAGTGAAGCCGTATTTTATTATCCAGGTTTCTGCCGGCAACAACACTACTCCCTTCAAGAACTGGCCCATGAAGAACTGGGTAATACTGATTGAACGTTTTTGTAAAACATATCCCGGCATTGATTTCCTGGTACTGGGCGACAATACCGAGACCGGTTATATACGGGAACTGGAGAAGGTATCGTGCAGCAATTGCCACATACTCATCGGGCAAACATCCATTAAACAGGTAATGAGTATTACGCAGAACGGCCTGGGTTATATCGGGCTCGACAGCGGCATCATGCACATTGCCGTTGCACTGCAGAAAAAAACGCTTACCATTTTCGGCGGCAGCAATGAACAGTTATACGGTTATGAGAAGATAGATCCTGCGAATCATAAAATAGTAAAGGCAGGTATACACTGCAGACCCTGTTCAGGCTGGAAGGATGCAAACCAAACCCGTGTAAGTGACCCGATGCAATGCCCTGATTTCGCCTGCCTGCATTTGATCTCACCGGAAATTGTTTTCGACGAAGCTGTTGCACATTTCGGGTTATAGGATCATGTCTTTATTTCTTCTGCACCCGGCTCCTCGTGCCTCGAAAACCAGAAACATCCCAGGAAAGCAACCCATGCAAAATAGTTGATCCGCATCAGTACAAAATCAAACAGCACAAACAATACGAAGAACCCGGCAAGCCAGCGGTCGTATTTTTTGGTAAAGAACCCGGCAACAAAAACAAGTTCCAGCAGGGTAACCAGCAGGTATAGCAGGTAGGAAATATTTTTGTGCATGATGAGGTATTGAATGATCCGGGAGAACCAGTTGCCCGGTGCATCTGCCAGGTAAACCGCGTGCTGGTGAACCAGGATGGCACTCATCTGGCCGGAATGAAACAAGGCCCCCGTTCTTATCTTCCATAAACCGGCCGAAAAAAAGAAGAGCAGGAAAATATACCGCATGGCATGCATCATAAAATAAAAACCCTTTGCAGAGGAAGGCACGAGTATCCAGGGAAGTAATATCCAGCCGGCAAATCCAGCAATACTAAGGGGCGTGAAGGAAGAAAGCAGCAGCGCATACACCAGGTTGAAAACAGCATGCAAAGCTGCCATGATACCCCCCCGCCGGCTATTGATAAAACCCAGGGTTAACAGGGGCAGCAGCAGGTAAAGCAGGTCGAACAGCAACTGAATCCCGTAATTATTTTTAATAGCCTGCTGGATGCCGGTAACAAAAAAAAGGTTGAGGGTAAGATCCAGCCGGTTTAAGAAAAAAACGGGCTGCAGTTGGTGAAAAAGCAGGTGATTGAAGAACAACCATGCATAGCTTACCAGGAAGCAGGCGGTATAAAAAACCGCAAATTTTCTTTTATGCGATTGATCAATTACCAATGCTGTATAATTTAACAGCCATACCGGCCGGTTGCAGCCGGTTGTTCTGCCAGGTAAGGTCTTGTTTATAAATGGTAAGATGTGACACCGGTTTTCCGGTAGTTCTTTGCACACAGCCGGCATACCAGCGGAGGAATACACTGTCGGTAATGCGGTTGGTATAACGATCAATTGTCATCCCTGATGAGATGCCGGTATAACCAACGTATTTTTTCATTGTGGCAAATGCATCTTCGTTGATCTGCTGCTGGCGGGCATAGATGTCGGGATAGATCTGCAGAATGTCGCGGTTGGTAAGTGAAGCACCCGCATTGTTCACCGGGACATGGTCTGCTTCCACCCGGTAAACCGTTTGTGTATCGTTTATGTGCAGGATGCTGCTGTACATCCCGTATTGCAGTACCGGCGTTGCCACCAGTCCCCACTTGTAATTGATCACTACAAAAGAAATGATGTACAGGGTAAACAGGCCACCAAGTACTTTATTATACCGGTATAGTTTTTTGATGAACATCCGAGAATTATATTGCTGAACCGGAGGCCGGTTTATTTCAGGCTGTTGATGATGGCAGCAAAATCAGCAGCCACTAAACTGGCGCCTCCTACCAACCCTCCGTCCACATCCGGCTGGGCAAATATCTCTTTGGCATTATTTGCTTTCACACTCCCCCCATAAAGAATGGAAATACTGTCTGCTATGGCCTGCCCATATTGCTTCGCCAGTACGCTGCGTATATGTGCATGCATCTGCTGAGCCTGCTCGTTGCTGGCGGTTTTACCGGTGCCGATGGCCCAGATGGGTTCGTAGGCAATCACAAAACCGGTCATTTGCGCTGCAGACAAATGAAAAAGGCTTTCCTTGAGTTGTGTTTCTACAAAGTTGTTTTCATTTCCTGCTTCCCGAACGGCCAATGCTTCGCCACAGCAAAAGATCGGTTTCAACCCGTTTTCTAAACTAATATTCACTTTGGCGGCCAGCATGGCATGGCTTTCATGGAAGTATTCCCTGCGTTCGCTGTGCCCCAGTATCACGTAATCCACCGAAATGCTTTTCAGCATTTCGGCACTTACTTCACCGGTGTAGGCGCCGCTTTTTTTATCATAGCAGTTCTGAGCAGCAACAAATGCGTTCTTTTTTCCCGACAGTTTATTCTTTACATTGATGAGGTAAGGAAAGGGAACGCCGAACACAGCCTGCTGGTTTTCGTTAAGGGTATGAGGAATGGCCAGCAGTTCGTTCATTAACGCCTCAGATTGTTGCAGGGTAAGATTCATTTTCCAGTTTGCGGCAGCAATTTGTTTACGCATGATCAGTTGGTTTTAGTATAATTTGTAAATATCTGTCAAAATCTTTTTTTCCTCTTCACGGATAGCCATTCCTTTCATTTTTTTCCAGTTGTTGATATCAGTAATGGCTTTATCCAGTTTATACCGGGTGATACCGTCTACACCCCAGGAAAAATTGGGAATGAGTTTGGGTGTAAGCGCGGGAGACACCACATTGCAACACACGCCCACCACGGTGCCGGTATTGAAAGAGGTATTGATGGCCGCTTTGGAATAATCGCCCATCAGCAGTCCGCCCTTGTTACCGGCGGCCATTTCTTTTTTGTCGGCATCCAGCCAGTATTTCACTTCGCCAGCGTTGTTTTTTACATTGCTGTTGGTGGTACCGGCACCCAGGTTGCACCATTCGCCCAGCACGCTATCGCCGAGATAGCCATCATGGGCTTTATTGCTGAATGCAAACAGTACAGAGTTCTTTATCTCTCCGCCAACGGTACAGTACGGGCCAACCGTGGTGGCGCCGTATATCTTTGTTCCCATCTTTACCACAGCGCCTTCGCCAATAGCCACGGGGCCCCTGATACAGGTGCCTTCCATTATGGTGGCGTTCTTGCCGATATACACCGGTCCTTCGTCCGCATTAATAAAGCAATGTTCCATTTTAGCGCCGGGTTCCAGGAATACCTGCGATGGTTTCACCACCCGGTTTGTTTTTGAAAGGGGTTTGCTTTTTCGTTTGGCAGTGATCAATGCATAATCTTCCCGGATGGCCCAATCATTCAGCTGGAAGATCTGCCAGGGGTAATGGATGGCTTTCAGTTCGCCCCGGTAGCCCACTGAATGGCTCACCTTAATCTTGTGCAGGCCCAGCACTTCTTTATTGGAAAACTTGTAAGCCACCCCTCCTTCATCACCGGAAGAAAGGAATTCGCCGTTTTGCAGTTTTTTAATCCGGCTGATTAAAGCGGCCGTTGGCAATACGTTGGCGTGAACCAGCAGGTAATCATCTTTACCGATGCCCTTTTCTATTTTAACGGAATGTTCATCGTCGAGGTAGTTGTCTTCCCATTTGTTGGCGGAAGGAATTTTCAGCCAGCGCTCCCATTTTTCACGGATGGTGAGTATACCGATGCGGATGTCCTGGATATGACGGGTGTAGGTGAAGGGATGAAGATTCTCCGGTTTACAGTATTCCTCTGTAAAGATGATCTTTTGCATGGGTAAAACTACTAAAAATAAAAATCCCCCCGGAGAACCGAAGGGACTTAAAGTATAGCCATGAAAAACAAACTTTAAATAAAGATAATAATCTGAATTAAATATTTTAACTTTTTTTGTAGCGCTTGTTGAACTTGTCGATACGTCCTGCTGTATCCACCAGTACGTTTTTACCGGTGTAAAAAGGGTGAGAGGTGTTGGAAATTTCCAGTTTAATTACCGGGTATTCTTTACCATCTTCTTCGAAAATAACGGTCTCTTTTGAGGGAGCGGTTGACCGGCTTAAGAACTGGTGCCCGTTACTCATGTCTTTGAAAACAACCAGTCTGTAACTTTCCGGGTGAATGCCTTGTTTCATAATTTGTTATGGTTTATGTACGGATTTTGCCGTACTGATTATACAAAGGGCAAAGATAGGGCAAAATCCTGAATTTTACCGTTGAAACATCAAAAAATCAGCTTTTCATGTTCACATATTGCATGGCAATACCCAATCCCCAGCCTTTGGAGGCCTGGATAACGGCCTGCAGATCGTCTATTTTCTTGCCCGAAACCCGGATAATATCATCCATTATAGCGGCCTGCACCTTAAAACCGCCTTCTTTTATCAGTTTCACGATCTTTTTGGCGTCTTCCTGTTTTATGCCGTTCCGCACCGGCACCTCTTTTTTCACCACTTTTCCACTTTGGAAAGGTTCCTTACTTAGGTCATAGATCTCTCCCGCCAGGCCCTGTTTCATACTGCGGCTGATCATCACATCGGTGATCTGGTTGATCTTCATTTCGCTGTCGGCTTCCAGGTTTACTTTAAAGTCCTTTTTATTCAGTTCAATCACCACATGCGAATCCTTGAAGTCGAAACGGTTGGTGATTTCCTTACTGGTTACATTTATGGCGTTGTCAAGAGTCTGCAGGTCTACTTTGCTGACAAGATCAAATGATGGCATAGTTGTATTTTTTTCAAAAGTAAAAAACCTGTCGCACAAAGACGACAGGTTTTACAAAAAGGGCCAGGTTCTTAAATAGCTTCTTAGTTGCCGCTCTTTACCCGGTTCTGCTCATCACCGGCTCCCCCGTTCTTCCGGCTGCTGGTAGCTTTCAGTTTACCCTTGCTGAAGCGGTAGGTAAAGCTCAGGGAAACGGCCCGGCTATCGTTCACATTCCGGAACTGGGCATCCACGGTTCCATACTTGCTGTATCCTTTGAACACCCCGCCGGCAAAAATATCACGTACATTCAGGCGCACACTTCCTTTGTTCTTCAACACCTGTTTGCTGAAACCGGCATTCACCTGTACAATCGGCTTGATATAAATCACCCCCTCAAGGCCCTTGGTTCTGTAGAACCCGCTCAATTCGGCTCCCCATCCTTTACCCCATTTAAACTGGTGCTGCATCTGTGCCAGGAAAGTGGTAACCCCTATTGAAATGGGTTCATTGTTCACCGTTCCTTTAAAATGGTTATTGTACACGTTGGTGTATATATTGGCGCTCCACCATTTGGTGATTGACTTGTTGGCAGAAACGGCCAGTCCAACCTGTTTGCTGCTGGCGATGTTGGCTTTTTTAATAAAGGTTTCGTTGTTCACTTCGTTTTGTTCCAGTACCTGCTGAATGATATTGGTGGTGCTGGTGTAGTTTACGGTAGTGGTCAGGAACCCTTTGTAGGTATGGCTCAGTTCAATGTTGTGTGCAAATTGCGGACTCAGGTTGGGGTTACCCTGTTCAAAGGTATACCTGTCGAGGAAGTGAACGAATGGATTCATATCCTCGTAGTCCGGACGCTGGATCCTTCTGCCGTAATTGATCACGAACTGGTTCTTTTCACTGGCGGTGTACTGCAGGTATACAGTAGGGAACAGTTGTGAGTACGACCTGTTGAATTTTGTTTCGGTGTATTCAAATTTCTTCAGCTGTGTATTATAAGCATACCCCTTGGAGATGCCTTTTGCATTGGTGTTCTCCAGGCGAAGACCAAACTGGGCACTCCATTTCTTACCTAACGGACGGCTGTAGTTTACATAAGCTGCATTGATATTTTCATCGTAGATGAAGTGATTGCTACGGGCACTGTCAAGTACCATCATATTTGTTTTTATGCTGTCGTACCGGGCATTGTTATCATTCTTCACATAACTTGATTTAATGCCTGCTTCAAACTTTGCTCCTTTCTTCAGTGGCAGGGTATAATCCACCTTGCCGCTGTAGATCCGGATATCGGTGGGCAGGTTACCCATCAACACTTCGGGGGCTTTGGTGAGGTTGCCCATGTTATCGTAATAGTAGCTGGTAAGGGGTTGTGTGCTGGCAGCGCCGTAGCTGATGTAATCCACATCGGCTGTAATCTCCTGCCCGGCTGAATCCAGCACGGTGCGGAAGTTCAGGTTGCCGCTGAAATTTTTCCATTTCTCATCGTTGCGGGTGGTAGCACCGGTTTTGCTGGTAAGCACATAGTTAGGGTCGTAAATGTCTGTATTGGTTACACTTTCCCATGTACTGGGATTGTAAAATCCATTCAGCACAACGCCCAGTGTGGTTTTCTTTGAAACAAAGAAATCGGCGCCGATCTTGGCATTGTAATAATGGCGCTGATTTTCCATGCTCGATTTCTGATCGAAGATGGATTTGATTTCTTTGGTGGCTGATTCACGGAAATTCCGGGTAATGTACAGTTCTTCTGACCGGTGGTTGCGGTTGTAGTTCAGGGTGGAGAAGAAATTCACTTTCTGGTTGCGATAGTTAAAACTCAGCGATTCATTAAACCGGGCATAACGTCCCTGGGTATAACCGCTGGTGATACTTCCGTTGTAACCAAATTGCTTATTCTTCTTTGTTTTGATGTTGATCACGCCGGCATTTCCTGCTGCGTCGTATTTGGCAGGCGGGTTGGTCATGATCTCGATCTGCTCCAGCTGGCTGGCGGTCATGTTGCGCAGCATGTTGGCAAGGTCCTGCCCGCTGAGGTAGCTGGGCCGGCCATCAATATAAATAACCACACCGGATTTTCCTTTCAGGCTGATGTTGCCGTCTTTATCAACGGTAACTCCGGGCGATTTTTCCAGCACTTCCAGTGCCGTGTTGCCGGCATTGGTAATGGATGCTTCCACATTCACAATGGTACGGTCGAGCTTTCTTTCAATCAGCGGTTTTTTGGAGCTAACCGAAACTTCCTGCAGGTTTTTGCTGAGGGGAACCAGCTGCATCACTTCCAGGGTTACCTGGGGCTGGGTGGCAGAAAGATTAAACGGCTTACTGTACACCTTTGAATGGCCTACAGATGCTGCCATCACCAGGTAATTACCGTCTTTCAGGTTTTCAAAAGAAAACAGTCCGTTTTTGTCGGCAACAGCTGTTTTTACCAGGCTGGAATCTTTTGCGTGTAAGAGAGAAACTGAAGCGGCATCGATTACTTTCTGATTACCGCCGTCTTTAATACTTCCGGAGACTTTACCCCCGGATTGGGCATAACTGCATACGGCAATGCTCATAGCAGCCAGCAGGCTGAAAAAATTTTTCATGGCTTTACTTTTTGTTTTTTTGGCTATTAATGAATGTAGTTACTATACTTTGATAACTACTTCACAAAAGTAAGTACTTGGTTTTGCATAGTACATTGTTTTGTATTCAACGGTAAATTTCAGGGATATGTGGTAATATCACTGTATACGTAAAAGAAGAAGGATGGTTACAGCGTGGAAAATTATTCAGTTGCTTCCCGGGATGCTCTTAATTTAGAATAGATGATCAGTGCAAGTCCGGCAATTACCAGACAGGTGGAAATAATCTCGGCTTGTGAAGGATGAAGTCCAAATAATGAATAGGTACTATTTACCCGTATTAATTCTACAGTAAAACGCTCTAATCCATTTAAAACGAGATAGATACCAAAAAATACACCTGGCGTTGTTACCCGTTTCCTGATGGTCCATAAGAACAGGAAGAGCAAGCTGCAGATAATTGTTTCATAGAAAGGGGTGGGAAAAACCGGCATAGGAAGTGCCCGGCAATGTTCTTCTTCGCAGCCGGGTATTTTCACCCCGTCTTTATTCACATTCCGGGGAAAGCTGTAGGCCACCATCCAGGTTGGTATAAAAGAGGGAGCCCTAAATGATTTGTGGGGTACCAGTTCCAGGCTTTCGTAGCGTCGGTCTGTAACGTAGAATGTACTATCCTGCCCGGCAGCCGTTTTTTCCGTAACCGTGCCGTGTAAAAAATAATCAGCATGCTTTTGCAGCCCTTTTTCATAATCTCCGGCAGCCGCAGGTACAACCACCCCTGATTCATTTACGGTATAGGCGCTGTTGTAAACACCCCAATCGCCATCGCCGGCTACCTGGCAGCCGATGCGGCCAATGGCATAAGCAATCATTAACGCCATGGCGGCTGAATCAACCAGGTGAATCACTTTAATTCCCTTCTTAACAGCATACCAGCAAATGGCAATGGCTGCCACAATGAGGCCCCCATAAAAAGTAAGTCCGCTGGCAGAGAACAGGTGCCCCACGGGATCCTTTACAAATTCGTCCCAGTTCTCGAGGTTATCAAACAGTTTGGCGCCCAGAATACCGAATACCAATCCGAGGATAATAATATCTCCCACCCTGTCGTGCGGCCAGATGCGCACATTGCGGTTTTCAGGTTCTTTTAATTTCTGTTTGTTCTTGTCCCACCATTTCATACCGGTAAGTACAGCCGCAACCAGTAACCCGCCGGCAATGCTTCCATCACCGGAAAAAATATAATCCTGCGGATTTACATCCGCCGGCTTAGAAAAGAAAAGACCAATGAGCTTATAGCCAAAGATAAATCCCAGGATGGCGTTCGTGATCAGTTCACTGATCGTTGCGGGTTTTCCTACCACGATCATTTCCTGCCGGGGAGTTAAAAGTCCCATTTTCTCCCTGCGCTGCAGTTCTTTACTCAAACTGATGGCTGCAGCCACAAAACCCAGGGCAACCATCAGCCCGAATGTATTCAGGAAACCCAGTGCTCTCCACTCCACACCAAACCAGTCTTTGAACACATAATATAAGTTGGGATACATGGTAAGTTTATTCGTTTAAAAAATAAGGAGTGCAATATATTCATTTATTCAACGCAGAATAAAACAAAACCTCCCGTTACCGGGAGGTTTGCTGGTGGGATCTCGTATAACGTGTACTATCAGTTACAGTATTGTTCAAATGCCCCGATCAGGTTATCGGCAATCATCCGGGCACTGCGCCCTTCAATATTATGACGCTCGATAAAGTGTACCAGCCGGCCATCTTTAAACAGTGCAATGGCCGGTGAAGAAGGCGGGTAAGGAAGCAGGTGTTCTCTCAGTTTTTTTACCGCCTCCAGGTCAAACCCCGCAAAGGTGGTGGTGATATGATCGGGTTTCTTGCCGGTATTGCTTACAGCCATCAGTACGCCAGGCCTGGCGGTGCCGGCGCTGCAGCCACATACAGAATTAATCATTACCAGTGTTGTTCCTTTTTCGGCCAGGGCTTGTTCTACCGCGTCAGCCGTTAATAATTCAGAAAAGCCGTTCTCGGTGAGCTCTTCCTTCATCGGTATTACTATTTCTTCCGGATACATATGATTTGCTTGTTTTTTAATGAACCACAAAATTAGACCGTTCTTTTCAATAACCGAGAATACCCGGGTTACATTTCCCGATATCGAAATTGCCTGATCCGGAAATTCTGGCACCACTTAGCAACCGATCCGGCCAATATGACTTTAAAAGAATTGTGTTTGGGAAATTTTGTCTCTCGGAAATGGGGTGGAATACTGTTTGACGCACCTTGCCTGAAATCAACATTCAAAAACTAAAAAAAAATAGCTATGACACTCGTAAAAGTTAACAACCCGATCAACCGGTCATTTGATGGTTTAATGAACGATCTGTTCAACGAACTGCCGCTCAGCTTTGGTAAAACACTGAGAGAAGATGTACTTCATTTTCCACCGGCCAATATCACGGAGAAAAAAGACGTGTACCAGATTGAACTGGCCGTACCGGGATTTAACAAGGCTGACTTCAACGTAAAACTGGAAGACAGTATTCTTACCATCAGCGCAGAAAAGAAAACAGAAAACGTTTCAGAAACCGATAAAACGGTGAGAAAAGAATTCAGTCACAAATCATTTAAACGCAGTTTCACAATCGACGAAAAGATCGATACCACAAACATTTCTGCAAAGTATGAAAACGGTATCCTTGCCCTTGAACTGCCGAAAAAAGAAGACGTGAAGAACGGAACCAAGGAAATCACCATCCAGTAAAGCAGTAGTTTTTTTTCATAAATGAGCATACAGTTGGTTTGTTCCCGGTCGTAACCGGGAGGGCCTTTCCAGTCGTGGAAAGGCTCTTTACTTTATGGCTCACATCCTGCCCTTCTGCGGGTATCAATCAGGTACTGTATCCTCCAGCTTCCATTGAACCGTACCAGCTGAAATGAATTGGCCCCGCAATGACTGAACTTTCCGTTGAAATAAAATTTATAGGGTGTCCATACAATTGCCAATGCTCCATCCACCCTTACCACATCAAACGTAATGCGTTCATCGGCTGCATCCTTCGGCAGCTTACTGATCTGGTCCACAAATCCCGACACTTCATCTGTCTTTACCTGGGTCTTTCCTTCTTTGGTACGGGTAATGGTTTGCAGGATGGCGCTGTCGGCAAACACCGATTTAAGTAATACTGCGTCGGCATTCTTCATTGCCGTAAACAGGTCGTTCACGGTGGCTTTCACCGAATCTTCTGCGGTTTGTGCTGATGCGGCTACCGACAGGCAAAGGACTGAGAAAAGGATCACATAATATTTCATGGCATATATTTTACATTGTTAATAGCCGAGTATTTTCAGCATACTCTGCGATGTTTGTTCCTTGGCATATACCCAGTCGGTGAGTTTCCCGTTTTTATCATACCCCACAATGATGTGCTTCGGCGACGGAATCAGGCAGTGCTTGATGCCGCCGTACCCGCTGATCTGGTCCTGGTAAGCCCCTGTATGGAAAAAACCCACATACAATGGTTCCCCTTCACCGGTCTTGGGCAGAAACACTTCGTTAATGTGTTCTTCACTGTCGTAATAATCATGGCTGTCGCAGGTAATGCCCCCCAATACCACCCGGTGGTATTCATTCTCCCATTTATTGATCGGCAGCATCAGGAATTTTTCGCCAATGCCCCAGGTATCGGGCAGGGTGGTAATGAAGGAAGAGTCGATCATGTACCAGGTTTCACGGTCATTCTGATTTTTTTGACCAATCACACTGTATATATGCGCCATACTCTCTCCCACTGTGTAACTTCCGAATTCGGTAAACAGGTTTGGCATCGGTACTTTGTTCTTCTTACACGCAACTTTGATGTTGCGTACAATTTCATTGATCATGAACTGGTAGTCGTATTCGAAGGCCAGAGAATGCTTGATCGGGAATCCTCCGCCGATATTGATGGAATCCAGTTCGGGGCATATTTTCTTCAGCTGGCAGTACAGGTTGATGACCTTATTCAATTCACTCCAGTAATAGATATCATCCTTGATCCCTTTATTCAGGAAGATGTGCAACATCTTCAGCTGAAAACGATGTTCATTTCCCTCGATCTTGTCTACGTAGAATTCCAGGATATCCTTTGCCCGGATACCAAGCCTGGATGTATAGAAGGGAAAGCTGGGTTCTTCTTCGGCCGCCACCCGGATTCCGAGGTTGAAGGGCACCTTAACAGATTTGATATACGCCCGCAGCTCGTCCACGTTGTCAAGGATGGGAACCACGTTCTTAAAACCGCTGTTTAACAGTCCTGCGATACGGCTGGTATAGGACTTCTGTTTATACCCGTTGCAGATGATAAAGGTCTCCTTGGTGATCTTGCGTTTTGCATAAAGTTTCTTGATGATCTCTATATCATATGCATAGGATGTCTCCAGGTGAATATCACTCTTCAAGGCTTCTTCCACGATAAAGGAAAAGTGAGAACTTTTGGTGCAGTAACAATAGTTATACTGTCCTTCATATTTGTGTTTCTTGAATGCCGCAGCAAACATCTTCTTTGCCTTGCTGATCTGCATCCCGATCTTGGGCAGGTAGGTAAGTTTTAAGGGAGTGCCATATTTGTCGATCAGGGCCTTTATGTCGAGATCATTGTATTGCAGGTAGCTGTTCTTTACTTTAAAATCTTCCTGCGGAAAGTTGAAGGTCTGATTTACAAGGTCGTTGTACGTATTGTTATTATCCATTGACGAGGGGCTTACTCGGTTAGTAAATATTTTTACAAATGTAAACGAATGTGGAAATTTCAGGCACAAAAAAACCGGGAGCTCATCAAGGCTCCCGGCTGTCTATAATTTACGTCGGCTTATTTTACCGATTCCACCAGTTTTTTGAATGTTTCCGGTTCATTCATTGCCAGGTCGGCCAGTACCTTGCGGTTCAGATCGATTTTTTTGGCAGCTAATTTATTGATGAACTGGCTGTAGGTCATTCCTTCTTCCCGTACAGCGGCATTGATACGTGCAATCCACAAGGTGCGGTATTCACGCTTTTTATTTTTACGGCCAACATAGCTGTATGTTAAGCCTTTTTCCATTACGTTTTTGGCAACGGTATATACATTTTTACGTTTGCCATAGAAGCCTTTGGCGGCTTTTAATATTCTTTTGCGGCGGGCCCGGCTGGCTACTGCATTTACTGAACGTGGCATATTTGAATTAGTTTATTGTTAATGGTTGATGGTTAAGATGATCAGTTCCCCTGATCGTGGTGCATTACTTAAGTGCAAGTAATCTCTTTACAAAATGCAGGTTGGCATCGCTTACCATCCCATCTTTACGCATGGCACGCTTGCGTTTTTTGGTCTTTTTGGTGAGGATGTGACGTTTGAAAGCTTTCTGGTGAGTGATCTTACCGGAACCGGTAACTTTGAAGCGCTTCTTGGCGCTGCTGTTGGTTTTAACCTTTGGCATTACATAACTTTTTTTAGTTACTCCCTGCTGGCGCCCCAAAATGATGGGAACTTTTTGAGCCTTGTGGGAAATGTCTGGAAAAAGAGCTTTTCTTTTTCGGGCCGCAAAGATAAGGGAAAATTGCCGGGAATTGGCAGATTTTTAGAAGTTTTTGGGGTTATTCGTCCATCCCTTCGGCTCCTTCAGCCGTTTTACTGGAATTTTTCAGCATTTCATTGATGGTAGCGATCTCAGCGGGGGTGAAATAACGCCATTTCCCCGGCGGTAATCCGCTGAGGGTCATACTCATGATCCGGGTCCGCTTCAGGGATGTAACATTGTACCCTAACACTTCGCACATGCGCCGTATCTGCCGGTTCAGGCCCTGGGTAAGGATTATTTTAAACCGGTCGGCACCCTCCTGCTTCACAAAACACTTTTGTGTAATGGTTCCCAATATCCTTACCCCGTTCCGCATTTTCTGAATGAATTCCGGGGTAATAGGTTTATCAACCGAAACGATGTATTCCTTTTCGTGCTTATTACCCGCCCGCAGGATCTTGTTTACTATATCCCCGTCGTTGGTTAAAAAGATCAGCCCCTCGCTTCGTTTATCCAGCCGGCCGATGGGAAATATCCTTGTCTTGTAATTTACAAAATCGATGATATTGGTCTTATCCTTCTGGTCGGTGGTGCAGGTAATGCCCTTGGGCTTGTTAAGTGCCAGGTAAACGGTATCCTTTTTCTTTTTGATGGGCTCCCCGTCCACCAGCACCACATCGCCCTCTTTAACCCGGTTGCCCTTCACCGCTTCAATGCCGTTGATGGTTACACGGCATTGCTCAATGTATTTATCTGCTTCCCGGCGGGAGCAGAATCCTGTTTCGCTGATGTATTTGTTCAGGCTTGTATCCATCTCCTGCAAAAATAAAAAGGGAAGTAACAACTTCCCCTTTCGTTTATGAATCCGGTAATGTTATTTATTGTCGGCCGGCTGTGGCTTCTTTTTGGCCGATGATTTCGATTTGGGTGCAAACATCACCTGCATGCGCTTCCCTTCCATCTTCGGCAAGCCTTCCAGGGCGCCGATGTCTTTCAGGCGGTCGGCAAATTTCAGCAGCAGCAATTCCCCTCTTTCCTTGAACATGATGGCACGGCCCTTAAACTGAACGTGTGCCTTTACTTTATCACCATCTGCCAGGAATTTTTCGGCATGTTTCACCTTGAATTCAAAGTCGTGATCATCCGTATTGGGGGTGAAACGAATCTCTTTCACCTCGCTGGTCTTCGACTTGGCCTTCATCTCCTTTTTCTTTTTCTTCTCGTCGTACAGGAATTTATTATAATCGATGACCTTGCACACGGGCGGGTTGGCACCGGGCGAAATTTCTACGAGGTCTAATTCAAGCGATTGAGCGATTTTAAGGGCGTCCTGGGTGGAATAAACGCCTACTTCTACGTTGTCACCTACGAGCCGTACTTCGGGAACCCTGATCATGTGGTTGGTACGGTGTTCCTGTTGTTGTTCTTTTCTGAATCGGGGATTAAATCCTCCCCGGTTGGGTCTTGGTGGAAATGCCATTTACGTGTTTTAGTTTACAATAGTATTTATATGATTTGAAATTGTACTGATTTGAAAATTTGAAGATACAGGCATCACCTGATTTTCAAATTATCAAATTATTCAGCTCTTCTTTCGTTTATTTCTGAAGTTATTTCTTTTACGAACTCACTTACCTCTTTAGCTCCCAGATCTCCTTTGCCTTGGCGGCGGATGGATGCTTTTCCTTCGTTCATTTCCTTCTCGCCGATGACGAGCATGTAAGGTACTTTGGCCAGCTCGGTATCCCGGATCTTCTTACCGATTTTCTCGTTGCGGTCGTCGATTTCGGCACGAATATCCGCATTTTTCAGCGTTTGCAAAATAGTATTTGCATAATCCATGAATTTGTCGCTGATGGGCAGGATCTTCACCTGCAGCGGGGCCAGCCAGGTGGGAAATTTACCGGCATAATGTTCCAGCAAAAAGCCGATGAATCGCTCATGGGTACCCAGCGGAGCCCGGTGAATGATCAGCGGCACTTCGGGCTGGTTGTGCTGGTTGGCAAAGGATAACTTAAAACTGCGTGACTGGGCAAAATCCACCTGGTTGGTAGCGAGGGTGAATTCTCTTCCGATGGCACTCCATATCTGTACGTCAATCTTGGGACCATAAAAAGCGCCTTCACCTTTGACTTCCACAAAGGGAACACCGGTATCAACCAACACATTTCGCACCAGCTCTTCGGTCTCTTTCCATAGTTCCGGTTCATTCACGTATTTCTGTCCAAGTTTTTCGGGGTCATGCAGTGAAAGGCGCATCACATATTTTTCAATACCGAAGATTTTAAAATACTTCAGGTACATATCGTTCACCGCCTTGAACTCCTGGGCAAACTGCTCTTTGCTGCAATAAATATGCGCATCGTTCATGTGGAGGCAACGCACACGCATCAGTCCGAACAACTCACCGCTTTGTTCGTACCGGTAACAGGTTCCGTATTCGGCAAGACGGTAAGGGAGATCTTTATAACTGCGCTGCTCGGCATCAAATATTTTATGGTGATGCGGACAGTTCATTGCTTTCAGGTAATAGCGTTCCCCATCCATTTCCATCGGGGGAAACATGCTGTCGGCATAATACGGAAGGTGACCGCTGGTAAGGTACATGCTTTCTTTTGCAATATGCGGTGTTACCACGCGGTGATACCCGGCAGCCTTCTCTGTTTCTTTCGCCAGTTTTTCCAGCTCTTCAATGATCACGGTTCCGTTCGGCATCCATAATATCAAACCCGGACCCACATTATCATCCATGGTATAAATGCCCAGCTCTTTTCCCAGTTTACGATGGTCCCTTTTCTTTGCTTCTTCCAGCATGGTAAGGTATTCATCCAGTTCTTTCTGGTTGGGAAAACTGATGCCGTACACACGGGTGAGCTGTTTGTTTTTCTCATCTCCTTTCCAGTAAGCACCGGCAACGCTGGTGAGTTTTATTGCTTTGATAGCACCTGTTGAAGGGATATGTGGCCCCCGGCAGAGATCGGTGAAATTTCCCTGTGTATAGAAAGTAATGCTGCCGTCTTCCAGGTTCTGCAGCAGGTCGAGTTTGTACTCATCTCCCTTTTCAGTAAAATAGCTGATGGCGTCTGCCTTGGATTTTTCTATGCGCTGGTAAACGTTGTTCTGTTTTGCCAGCTCATTCATTTTCTTTTCCAACTCGGCAAGATCTTCTTCTGTCATTTTACGGTCGCCGAGATCCATATCATAATAGAAACCCTTTTCTATAGCCGGGCCTACCCAGAATTTTACGCCGGGGAAAAGACATTCCACCGCTTCGGCCATGAGGTGTGCCGACGAATGCCAGAATGTTGATTTGCCATCGGTATCATCCCAGGTAAGCAGTTTAAGTGTGGCATCTCCATTGATTGGTCTTGATGCATCCCACACTTCGCCGTTTACGCTAGCGGCCAATACTTTTTTTGCCAGCCCTTCACTGATCGATTTGGCAATGCCAAAGGCAGAAGTTCCTTGCTCGTATTCCCGTACGGCACCATCCGGTAATGTTATCTTTATCATATCTTTATAAGCCCGTATTGGACAGGCTTTCGGACTGCAAATTTAACGAAGTATTAGCGACTGAAAAATTAATCTAAAATATCTTTGTGATCCGTACTTTGAAAAAAAACAGTAACCGAAAGTGAAGGGGATCAACCTGCAGGCGAATATGAAAAAAATTATACCACTTCTTTTTGTTTTATTTTTCTCCTTGCATCTTACCGCTCAGGATTTTACCGGGCAATGGAAGGGCCAGTTTGTAGATAAAAGCACCACGTTCAGTGGCTGGGGCGGCGACCGCTGCGACTATGTTCTGGAAATAGAATGCCGGGGAAAGAACGTAACAGGCTATTCCTATACCTACTTCAGCGACGGAGGCAAACGCTATTATACCATCTGCAAACTGAAAGGCACGCTGAATACCGCCAGCAAGTACATTGAGGTAACCGAATTTGAACGCACCAAAACCAATGTGCCCGTTAATATCCGCAACTGCTTCCAGGTGCATAAACTGAGTTTTTCGCAGCAGGGAGATGACCAGACGCTGGAAGGAACCTGGGTTCCTGCCGCCAACCAGGTAGGCGACTGTGGTTATGGCACCACCCTGCTTACCCGGAGAACCCTTCAAAAAAACTCAGCCTTTTACAACAAGAAGAACAATAATAACAGTACGGCCAAAGTAATCAAACCTAAAACCGTTACGCCGGAAGAAAAGCCCAAGTCAAAACCGGTTGTTACGGCCCCCCCGGTTGCGAAAAGTACTCCGCCGGTAAAGCCCCCACAGATTATCGAAAACAAGGATATCAGCAAACCCAATACGGATAAACAGGAACCCGACCGGGTACAGATGGACCGGCCGGCATCCGAGGAAAAGAAACCCACCGACAGCCGGTTTGAAAAACGCAACAGCGATGTACTTAAGACCATCGAGATTGACAATAAAACCTTTTCTGTTGACCTTTATGACAATGGCGAAATTGACGGCGACAGTATTTCCTTATTTTTCAATGGCAGACTGATAATATCTCATAAACGTTTAAGCGATAAAGCACTCAGTCTCAAACTGAATGTAGACGAAAGTCGCGACCTGAACGAGCTGGTAATGTATGCCGAAAACCTGGGAACCATCCCTCCCAACACCGCCCTGATGGTGGTTACCGACGGTGATAACCGCTACGAAGTACGTATTTCATCCGACCTCCAGAAAAGCGGGGTGATCCGCTTTATCCACAAGCCAAAAAAGGCGCAATAAAAGGATAAATATCCCGTTATAAAGCGTAACCAATATCTACTATTGAGATGAAAACGTTTTTTAGTGCCCTTTTTGTAACTGCTGGCTTATTTTCCGTTGTATTAGTTTCAAATTCCTGCTCCAAGCCGGATCACAGTGCCGACCTGCCCAAAGAACAGCAGGTGGTAGGCGATTGGTGGATCAACCGGATCCAGCTCCGGATTTACCAGGGAGGTGTATTTTTGAAAGATACCATCCTGAAACAAACACCCCACCCGAGAAATTATGTACAGTTTGATGCCGATGGTTCATTCAGGTATCAGTTCAATACCTATTCGCCCGACGCCGGTACGTACCGGTTTGCAGGAGCCGATTCACTCATCTCTACTTCTGCCCCGCAGAATTACCGCTGGAAAATGCTCACCCTTACCAATGTATTATTTACGGTGGTAAGTAAAGGAACCGATCCCGCTTACCCGGGCGCCGTGGTGGAGAGGTACCAAACCTTTGTACGCTAACTAACCCTCATTGAAATATGCACAGCGCTGCCCTTGAAAAAGGGCAGTTTTATTTTTTAGAAGCGTACGTTCCAGGTAATGGCCGGAATGATGGGAAACAGCGAAACCTGTTTGGCCTGTATCTGAAGTGTTCCGTTGAAAGGACTTCCAGTCTGGTCGAAATAAATGAAGTAGGGATTCTTCCGGCTGTATGCATTGTATACGCTGAACACCCATTCACTTTTCCATTTGCGTTTTGCATTCTTTTTAGGCGTCATAATGGCTGCCAGGTCGAGCCGGTGATACGCCGGAAGACGGTACTCATTGATCTTACTGTACTCCTGCGTAAGAATACCATCCACGATATAAAACCGTTCGGGCAGGGTTGCTGCATTACCGGTACCGAATACAAAGGATGCGGAAAAGCGCCATTTTTTATTCAGTTCATAAATGGCTACAATACTCATGTCGTTACGCCGGTCGTATTTAGCGGGGTATTTATTACCAAAGTTGAGACCGGGAAACTGGCGCCAAGTCCAGCTGAGGGTATAACCCAGCCAGCCCGTTAACCGGCCCTTTGTTTTGTTTACAAAGAATTCGGCACCGTAACTCCAGCCTTTGCCGAATACAAAAGAATTTTCGGTATCATCGATGGATGTGGGCGTATAGCCTTCTTTATATTCAATCTGGTTCTGCATCTGTTTATAATAAAGTTCCACCGACGTTTCATACATATTGTCTTTGAAGTTTTTGAACAGCCCCGCTGCATACAGCCAGCTTACCTGCGGCCTTACCTTGTATGTGCTGGGCACCCAGATATCGGTGGGCAATGTTGTACCGGCATTACTTACCAGGTGAATGTATTGCAGGTTCCTGGTAACCGATGCTTTCAGGGAGGTCTCATCGTTCAATGCATACCGGATGGTGAGCCGGGGTTCCAGTCCGCCATAATTCTTCACTCCTTTCCCGCTTCCAAAAACCGTACTGTCTGTTCTGTTTCCGTTATCATCAGTTGTATAAATTTTGTACGGGCCAATCTGCTGAAACCAGCTGTAGCGTATCCCTGCATTTACTTTCAGCTTTTCATTTACTTCCCAATCGTCCTGCAGATAAACAGCGGCTTCATGACCGTATTTGATCTGTGCATTGTTGGGTTTAAAAACAGTGGAGTCCTGCTTACCGCTCACCACCGAAGGAGTAAACTTGTGGTAGGTATAGATGCCGCCGAACTTGAGTTTATGCCCGGTATAGGGATACAGGTCAAAATCCTGCTTGAGGCTGATATCCCGGATACCGGAAGCCAGCTTCAGTTCAAAATTATTCTGTGCGGCATTGAAGGTGAAATTATAATCGTTGTATACCAGCGTCGTGTTGCCGAATAATTTCTGGTTGTACACATGATTCCAGCGCAGTGTTCCGGTGGCATTGCCCCAGGGAATATTTATTTTGAGGCTTTGTTTGCTGTTTTCAAAATCAAATACGTCTCTTCCGAAATAACCGCTCAGGTACAGCCGGTCTTTCTCGGAGAAAATATAATTCACCTTCGCATTCAGGTCATAGAAATAATAACCGGACCCATGAAACTGGCTTGTCTTCTTTACAAAGGGCTTCATGATCGCATCAATATAGGTACGCCGTGCAGAGATGATGAACGAGGACTTGTTTTTTTTGATGGGTCCCTGTATGGAAAGCCGGGAAGCGATCACCCCCAGGCCGGCATCCACCTGCAGTTTCTGGTTATTTCCTTCTTTCATGGAAACATCCAGCACACTCGAAAGCCTTCCGCCGTATTGGGCCGGCATGCCTCCCTTTATCAGTGAAACATTTTTGATGGCATCCGCATTGAAGATGGAAAAGAAGCCAAACAGGTGACCGGTATTATACACCGGTGCATCATCGAGTAAGATGAGGTTCTGATCCGGTCCCCCGCCCCGTACATAAATGCCCGCACTACCCTCACCTGCATTGCGCACTCCCGGCAGAAACTGCACCGTTTTCAGCAGGTCCACTTCTCCCAAAAAAGCCGGAACCGACTTGATCTGTTCCATGGGCAAAGTGAACTTACCCATCTGCGCATTCTTCACGTTGGCATCCCGTTTTTTTGAACTTACCACCACCTCTTCAAACTGGTACGATTTGGGCACTACCAGAAAGTTAATATGCTGATCCCGGTCGAGTTTCAGTTCAACCAACCGTTCCCGGTACCCAATATAGGTGCAGATAAGTGAATAGTTTCCGTCTTCGAGCGTAATGGAGAAAAAGCCGTATTGATTACTGCTGATGCCTTTCGACTGACCTTTTACCGATACTGTGGCGCCAATCAGGGTCTCGCCATTCAGAGAATCCCTGATGTACCCACTGATGGTATGCCTGGTTTGCGCAAACGAGGTTACAGGGCACAGGAACAGAATGATGATAACAGGAAAAATTTTCATAGCTGTTTATTCAATGCGCAGCCGGTTGGTAAAACACCTCCTTATTTGGCTTTGATGGTGTCTTTCACCTCACCGCAATGAAGCATGGTTGCTTTATACTCCGGGTGATTTTTACCCAGGTAAGGATTGACGATCTCCACAGTACTGCTGATCCAGTTGGCTCCTTTGTCTTCTCCAAAGGCCATCGGGCAGTTTTGCCAGTACATTTTTTCGCCTTCGTAATTAATGGTACGGAAAAACGGGTACAGGTTTTCCGATACGCTGCTGAAATCTTTCCGCATTTCGGTGATATCGCTTTGCTGCAGCACGGATTGCGCACTGCTTTTGATATCTCCCTGGGTAGCCACGGCTGCATCGTATATATTAAGTGTATCGGTCTTCAGTTCCGCCATTGGAATACTGTCGAGCAACTGGATGAACCGGCGGCAACCATCCTTCACTTTTGTGGTATCAGCATCCACAAACGCATCTTTCATGGAAAAATAGGCATTCATAGCAGAGGCAACCGCCTGGTTGAACTGGTCTGAATGTTTTTTAAGGGCAAGCGGCTGTTGTTTAGGTCCATCGGCTCCTTTGCCGGCATTGCTGAATTTATACCAGTAAAATCCACCAATGCCCAGGATCAGCAGTGCCAGTATCCACAGAATTTTTTTCATAACGGTAAGTATTTTGTACAAATCTAACCTGTACCAACATACGTTCCTCGCCGGAAGAAGGATTTTTTGTTATTATAACAGGAATTGGTGCCGGAGGTTCGATAATCGTTATTTTTGCGGCCGTAAAATCAGTACATGCTTTTAGGATTACAAAACGTGACGTTTGAATTTGGTGCCCGTACCATTGTGGAAGATGCCACCTGGCACATCCAGCCCAATGAACGCATTGGGCTTATCGGGTATAATGGTACCGGTAAATCCACCCTTCTGAAGGTGCTTACCGGCCAATACAGCCCGGCAAAAGGAACCGTGGAAAAAGGAAGGGAGACCACCATCGGGTTCCTGCACCAGGATTTACTAAGTTTTGATACCGAAGATTCCATCCTGGACGTGGCCATGGGGGCTTTCGAGCGGGTAAAACAACTGGAAAAAGAAATTGAAGAAATCGGGAAAAAGCTGGAAGAAACAGGCGATGAATCCCTGGCACATGATTATGCCGACCGCCTGCACGAAATGGAAGTGCTGGATGGCTATAACATTCATCACAAAACGGAAGAGATACTGCAGGGGCTTGGTTTTGCCAATGCCGACCTGCAGAAGCCCTATAAACAGTTCAGCGGTGGCTGGCGCATGCGTGTGCTGCTGGCCAAGATGATATTAATGCATCCCGATGTGCTGCTGCTGGATGAACCTACCAACCACCTCGACCTTCCCAGTATTGAATGGCTTGAAAAATACCTGCAGCATTATCCTGGTGCCGTAGTAATCGTTAGTCACGACCGGTATTTCCTCGACCGTATGGTGACCAAGGTGGTAGAACTGTACCAGCAGCAACTGCATTTTTATACCGGCAATTATTCGTTTTACGAAACGGAAAAAGCCATGCGAATCGATATTCAAAAAAAGGCCTACGAGAACCAGCAGGATTATATCCGCCAGCAGGAACGTTTTGTGGAACGCTTTAAGGCAAAGGCCAGTAAGGCGGCACAGGCACAAAGCATTGTTAAGCGGCTCGATAAACTGGAACGCATTGAAGACGTGGAAATAGAACGGCCGAATATCCGCATCAATTTTTCGGTGGATAAACAACCCGGCCGCACCCTGTGCACACTGAAACATGTTTCCAAAAGTTTTGGTAACCTGAAAATCATTGAAGATACCGGGGCAGAAATTGACCGGGGCGATAAAGTGGCGCTGATTGGTGCAAACGGGAAGGGTAAATCAACATTGCTGCGCATCATTGCCGGCACCGAGCCGTTTACCGGCGAACGCATCTGGGGCCATAACGTGGATGATTCATTCTATGCCCAGCACCAGCTGGAAGCACTTGATATCAACAACAATATCCTGGAAGAAATGCAGAGCAGCCGCAGCGGCAAGAATGATCTTGAGCTGCGTAGCTTGCTGGGATGCTTCTTATTCAGCGGGGATGATGTTGATAAGAAAATTAAAGTGCTGAGCGGAGGTGAAAAGGCACGGGTGGCACTGGCCAAAACAATTGTAAGCAAGGCCAACTTTCTTTTACTGGATGAACCTACCAACCACCTCGACCTGCATTCGGTGGAGCTATTGATTGAAGCCCTGAATAAATACGAAGGCAGCATTGTACTCGTGAGCCACGACCGTTATTTTATCAGCCGCATCGCCAACAAGATATGGGAGATAGAAGATCATAAGATACGGGAGTTCAAAGGAACCTATAAGGAATGGGAAGACTGGAAAGAAAGAAGGGACGCAGAAAAAGCAAAAGAAGCAAAAGCGCCCAAACCTGTTCAGCCCGAGGTTCAACCGGAAAAGAAACAGAAAGAACCGGAGAAACCGGTTCAGCGCAATTCCATCGATAAAGACCTGAAAAAAGAATTGCAGAAACAAAAGAATCTTTTTAACCAGCTGGAAGAAAAGATCGCCAGGCTCAACCAGCAGAAGACCCAACTGGAAGCGGACCTGGCCTCTCCGGCCGTTTACAACGATAAGAACCGTTTTGTTGAAACAGAAACTGCCTACAAGAATACCGCAGCCGAACTTCAGAAACTGAATGCCGATTATGAAGTGGCGTTTGAAAAGCTGATGCAGCTGGAAGAAAAGGCGAAATAATCCCTCCTTATTTTTTACTTGATGGATAAAAAAATCCCCGGCATAACCGGGGACTTTTTTTATCATTTGGAATCCGTTCTCGATTAGTAATTCCTTACGGTCATTTCAACCCTTCTGTTCTTGGCACGGCCGGCTGCTGTTTTGTTATCAGCAACTGGTTTGGTTTCGCCATAACCGGTTGAAGTAAGGCGGCTTTCGTCGATGCCTTTGCTTACGAGGTATGCTTTTACAGAAGAAGCTCTTTTCTCAGACAATACCTGGTTGTTTTCATCCTTACCAACGTCATCGGTGTGACCATCGATGTTCACTTTGTAAGAAGGATTTTCTTTCAGGATGCTAACCACGTCATTCAGTTTAGGGAATGATTTAGCCAGGAGTTTATCGCTTCCTGTTGCAAAGAATACGTTCTGTGCAGCTTTATTTACACGCTCAACGATTTTTTCGTCGATTACGGGGCAACCGTAATTAGAGGCAGGTCCTTTTTCGTTTACACATTTATCTTCTTCGTCGTTTACACCATCACCATCGGTATCCGGAATCGGGCAACCCTGGTAACGGGCAACACCTGGAACGGTAGGACATTTATCCTGTTCGTCGTTGATACCGTCTTTATCTGTATCCGGGATCGGGCAACCCTGGTAGCGTGCCAAGCCGGCAACATCCGGGCATTTGTCATCTGCATCAGCAATGCCGTCACCATCACGGTCGGGGCAACCTTTCAAAGAAGCAAGACCTTTTACATCCGGGCATTTGTCATCCACGTCCAGAACGCCGTCGCCATCGCGGTCAGCTGGTGGTGGCGGTGGTGGCGGAGGAGGAGGAGCCACAGGCTTTACTTTTTCTTTTCCAATGTTCTGTGCAAGACCCACTGAATAGAACAGGTGATCGCCTAATACCGATTTTTTCAGTGTCCACCTGTATTGAGCCTGTGCAAGAATGTATGTTGCGCTGTTCAGGTTAATTTGTAAACCAAGACCAGCAGGTACATAACCGGCAAATTTATCAGTATAGTATCCGGCGCCAACACCTACAGTCAGGAATGGGTTCATTAACGCTCCGTCGTCGAAAGGACGCAGGTTGATGCTTGGTTCGAGTTCGATACCAATATCAGTTTTTTGAGTCTGGCCTGAATTTACAGCACTGTAATCACGGAACATTCCGCTCAGTTTCAGAGAGAAATCGATTTTAGACCTCAGGCCTCTCCAGTAGGAAATAGAGAACCCTTTGTCCATATCTCTGAGTTTGCTGTAAGTCTTTCCGGTGCTGGGGTTTTTAATACCGATAGGAGCATTAAAATCAGCCATGTTGTAATGCAGGCCCAAAAGTGTTCCTTTCTTGCTGCCGTTACTCATTTTTTTCTGGGAAAAACCACTTGTGGCTAAGAGAGTTAATGCCAGAATTAGCGTTAGTTTTTGTTTCATAAACTTCAATTTTATTAAAATTTTTGTCTGAGTTATGTGCAAATATAATGTTAAATTAATGGAAAGGCAAAATTTGCATACAAATTTCTTATTCACCCAAAAATAGTCAAAATCAGACCTTTACCAGCTTCCATTTACCCTTTTTGAAGATGATTATGGCCACAATTGCCAGGGCTGTTTCGGCCACATTTATAGCCACATAAACCCCCGTAGTTCCCATCTTAAGATAGGTAGCCAGCAGGTAGGCCAGCGGTATCTGAAACAGCCAATAGATAAAGATGTTGATATAGGTTGGTGTACGGGTATCTCCTGCCCCGTTGAATGCCTGTGTAAGCACCATGCCATAGGCAAAGAACATATACCCGATCGACAGGATGTACAGGCACCTGGTTCCCTCCTTTACCGCGGCTTCGTCACTCGTAAAAAACCGCATGAAGGTTTCTCCCAGCGAAAAGAACATAATGGCCACCAGCCCGAAAAAGCAGAACGTAAGAAAGGCACTCCTCCATACCGATTTCTCAGCCCTGCCAGCCTGGCCGGCACCCAGGTTTTGCCCCGTAAGTGTGGCGGCTGCATTGGCAATACCCCAGGCCGGTAAAATGGTGAATATACAGATCCGGATGGCGGTGCCATATCCCGATGTGATGGATTCCTTCATGGCATCAGTATCTCCTACCTGCGAAACAATCTTGATCAGAAAGATCCAGCTGCAACTGCCGATGATAAACTGGAACATACCGCCGAACGACGTATTAAGGATGTGCCCCATCGCTTTAAAGTCGGGCACGAAATAACTTGTGGCAAGTTTTACCAGGTTCTTTCCATTGAACAAATGATACAGCTGGTACAAAACACCCACGCTTCTACCGATGGTGGTGGCAACCGCCGCACCGGTAACTCCCATTTTCGGGAAAGGCCCGATACCAAGAATCAATAAAGGATCCAGCACAATGTTGATGAGGTTGGCCACCAGCAAGGAACGCATGGCAATGGAGGCATCGCCCACACCCCGGAAAATGGCATTGTTTACAAACAGCAGCATGATCACCACATTTCCAGTAAGCATGATCTGGGTAAACCGGTAATTTTCCTTCACCAGTTGATCTGATCCGCCCATGAAAGAAAGCAGTTCTTTGGAATAGAAAATACCGGTGATGCTAACAAGTATGGAAAATGCAGCAGCAATGATGATGCCCTGTGCCGCAAGCAGGGAAGCACCGTTGAAATTCTTCTCCCCTGCCCTTCGTGCCACCATGGCCGTAATGCCCATCGATAAGCCCCAGGCAATGGAATAGAGGATGGTCAACGACCCTTCGGTAAGCACCACAGTGGCTGATGCTTTTGAGTCAACCTTGTTTACAAAATAAATGTCCACAAGTGCAAACGTGGCTTCCAGCACCATTTCCAGCACCATGGGTACGGCCAGCAGGAAGATAGCCCGGTCAATGCTGCCGGTGGTGAAATCCTTTACATCACCCCGTATTGCCTGTTTGAAGAGTTTAAAAAAAGATATTTTCTCCTGATTGATTGATTCAGTCATTATTGATAAAAATTAAAAATAGCGAAATACTTCCGGAGGAAGCTGTTTAAGAGAGAAAGACCCGAAGAGAGGAATAGTTTCCTTTTACATGCACAAGCAGTGTTCTCCGGGTTAAATCAGGACTTCATATTACGTAGCGTTGAAAAAATGATGTGATCTGGATTGGATTCGAACCAATGACCCTCAGCTTAGAAGGCTGATGCTCTATCCAGCTGAGCTACCAGACCATTTTTTGCTGCCGCAAAGCTAAGAAATTTTTACTTTGCATGTAATCTCTACAGCAATGGAAGTAAAAATTGAATCATCATGGAAAGAAGTGTTGCAGCATGAATTCAGCAAACCCTACTTCCAGCAGGTGGTTACCTTCCTGAAAACAGAAAAAGCAGCCGGCAAGACCATCTACCCCCCGGGCTCCCTTATCTTCAATGCCTTTAATCAAACGCCTTTTTCAAAAGTTAAAGTGGTATTGCTTGGCCAGGATCCGTACCACGGCGCCGGGCAGGCTCACGGGCTCAGCTTCTCTGTTCCCAACGGCATCAAACCCCCGCCATCGCTCGTAAATATTTTCAAAGAGATACAAAACGACATCGGCGTTGCCATGCCCGCTTCCTATGGAAACCTCACCCGCTGGGCCGAACAAGGAGTACTGCTGCTCAACGCTGCCTTAACGGTTCGGGCCAACGAACCTTTCAGTCATGCCAAAAGCGGCTGGGCCGAATTCACCGATGCCGTAATCCAGAAAATATCGGATGAAAAAAAAGGCATCGTGTTTTTGTTGTGGGGACGCTTTGCGCAGGACAAACAGATCCTCATCGACGAAACCAAACATTTTGTGCTGAAGGCGGCACATCCCTCTCCTTTTTCGGCCGACAAAGGTTTCTTTGGCTGCAAACATTTTTCAAAAACAAATGAGTTGCTGGTAAAACAGGGCATAGCCCCCATCGACTGGAAACTATTAACACCGTAGATTTGCCGGAATGAAATTCGTCAAAAACATTTTCGGACATATCTGGGCATGCTGGGGACTCATTACTTTTCTCATCAGTTTCCTCGTCATCATCATCCCGGCAATGCTTACACACCTGGTTAAGGACCCCAAAGGGCAGGATTATTTTATCCGTATTGCCAGGGCCTGGATGAATGTGTGGCTGTTTGTGGTGGGATGCCCCGTAACCATCCGCGGCAAAGAACATTTTAGGAAAGGAGAAACCTATGTGGTGGTATTCAACCACAATGCTTTTTTAGATGTGCCTTTATCGGCGCCCTATGTACCTGGCCCCAATAAAACCATTGCCAAAGCTTCTTTTGCAAAAATCCCGCTGTTCGGTGCTTTTTACAGCAAGGGATCGGTGCTGGTTGACCGTAAAGATGAAAAAAGCCGCGGCAAAAGTTTTGATGCCATGAAAAAAGTGCTGTCCTCGGGCATGCACATGTGTATCTACCCCGAAGGAACCCGCAACCGCAGCGACAAACCCATCAAACCATTTTACGACGGCGCTTTCCGCCTGGCAGCGGCCGCACAAAAGGACATTGTTCCCTGCGTAATCAGGGGAACAAAAGAAGCCATGCCCATCCATAAAAAATTCTTTTTTCTGCCCACCCGTTTATCCATGCAATTCTTACCTCCGGTTTCATCTGCCAATATCAGCGTGGAGCAATTGAAAGAAAAGGTGTATAACATTATGCTGGAAGAATACACTAAGAAATGATCCTGTTTTACAGATCATAGAAATACCTCGTCCGGTTAATGCGAAGGTCTCTCAACAAACCCGACTTCGGGTTAATGGTGATTGTAAAGAATCTTGATTTACCCACCGGCGATAGATTAATGGACATCTGCCAGCAATGCATCTCACGGGTAAGGTACATGCTGATCATGCCCAGTTGCTTATCGGTGATGTTGTATGAACCATTCACCCCGATCTGCCACTTGGGTGTAAGATTGAGCGTACCCGACCAGGTAACGTTTTGGGTAACGTAACCCTTATAGCCGGTACCCAGTCCATTCGGTATGCGGGAATAGTTAAGGGCGTAGGAAAGACTGATGCTCCACGGAATATTGAAGTTGGCAAACTCGCCCGGGTTATTGCGGATATACGCCGCTTCCTGCTGGTATTCATCCAGCGGCATGCCGGTGTATGGATTCACCTGGTTAAGCACCGGGTTGGTATTGGGCAGCTTTTCACTTTTATCGCCGCCTTTGAACTGGCTCTGCAAGGCGATGCTACCGCTGGTCATTTTACCAAGGGAAATTTTCCGGTTCCATACCAGCTTATCAATGAATTCGCCCCGATCATTCGTCAGGTAAGGAACCACAATGGCATTGGCGGATATACTGATCTTGTCAAAAAGATTGGTACGCATGTTAATGTTGAAAGGAGCAAGCTGGAAAGAGTCCTGCAGGAAATTATAACTGCTGGTGATGCTGAACCCATCAATGAGAGTTACTTTCTTCATCGCATCAGCGCTGGTATCTTTCCGGTTGCGGACTTTCATCTGCAGGTTATTGTCGATACCAAAACTGATGCCCCCGAATTTACCTTCTCCAAATGCGCCGAAAACGCCCCGCTGGTATACCGAATTTCTCCTAATGGTGCCGAAAGTATCCACCTGTGTGGAATACCAGAATCTACGGTTCATATCAGGCTTATAACTCACCGAAAATTGCGGGCGCAGTTCATGCCTTATTGCTTTTACCGGGCTTTTCTTTCCGAACGTGAACAACCCGAAGATGCGGGTAGACACGCCCAGGCCAAAGTTCATTTCACGGGCGGTATAAAATCCCTTCTTAATGCTGGTATCTAATTTTTTATTGGCTGCATCCCAGCTGAGCAGGAATTTTTCCTGGTACCATTTCTCGGTATAACTCACACTGGGTGAAAATTGAAAATTACCCAACTGCGGCAGTGACAACGTAAGTGGTACAATGTGACTGGCACCCCATTGGTAGTTTTTTGAAAAGGAATTCAGGAAACCACCCGCTGTATCATAAAAAGAGGAAAGGCTACGCACATTGGTGTTGAGTGCAAGCCCGATGTTCTCGTACCATTTATAGGACCCGATCACTTCGTTGCGGCGGAAGGGATAGAGCGTATTTACATTGAACCCGATATCAGGCAGGTTAATATTAAACTGTTTGGTATTGGTGTTCTGGTTGTGGTTGGCACTGACGTTCAGGTTAAAGGGCTTGTTCTTCCATATCTTGGTATAGGTGATGGAAGAGCTGAGGATGTTCTGGAAATTGCGCTGCGGGCTGTTGGGCACCGATGAATTAAATCCGCTGCTTCCGGCATTCACGCTGGCATTGAAACTAACACCCGGCCTGGCCTTGGTATCGGAGGAGTGCGACCAGCGGATATTGAAACTCCGGGAGCCGGATTTATCCAGGTCACGCAGGTGCTGTATATCCAGTCCTAAGTTGCCCTGGTACTTATATCTTTTATAATACCGGGGCGACAGGTTAGCCGTCCACCCGCCATAAGAATAAAGCGTGCCTCTTACCGTAACATCCCACTTGTCGTTGATTACTTTATAATATCCCAGTCCTTCCAGGGCCAGCCCCAGTTGTTCATTGGCATTGAAAGAAGGTGCCAGGATGCCCGAATGCCTTCCCTGGCTGAGGGGGTAAATGCCAAAAGGAAGCACCACTGGTACGGGCACGTCTTCAAACTCGGGATGCACGGGGCCGGTAATGGCCATTTTTTTATTGATGAATTTGATCCGCTTGCTCACAAAGGCAAAATGCGGAGTATCGAGGTTACAGGTGGTGAAGCGGCCGCGGTAAGCATAAAAAGTATTGGCATCCGTTTTCTTGATCCGTTCGCCGTACACAAACATTTCGTCCTGCTGGGTATAGGTTCCCTTGGTAATGCCCTTGCCGGTTTTCATGTTGACTTTGATGGAGTCGCTCATCGTTTTAAAATCGGCCTGGTTGAATTTGGGGTAGCTGATCACATTGCCATTGCTGTCCTTTACCAGGTAAGCGCTCACCAGGTTGGTGCGCTGGTCAAATTCAATGCGGGGCGAAACGAGTTTATTGTCAATATAGCTCACCCTTGTTTCCTTACCATACAGCGTGATTTTTTTGGCCGGGATGTCCATGATCATGGAGTCATCGGCGTGGTAGGTAACGGGTGCATCCAGCGAATCTTTGGAAGAACGGAAAGCAAATGTGTCTTTGGTTACAACAATGTTCGTATCTGTTCGTTTCCTGATAGCGGAAGGTTCTTCCGGTGGCGGCACGTTGCCTGTTTTACCGGAATCGGTTTTATTCAATGGCTTTACCGGGATGGTATCGGCCGTTAAAAAACTGTGAAAGTGCATGGGGCCCGAACCAGCGGCCACACAGTAAAGCGTTATCGTCGATAACAGCAACACACATACCCATGCCGAACTGTATTTTGCCTTACCTTTGTTTAGTTGGTTCATAGCGAAGATTGGCAAAAATAGCCATTAAGTGGCGATTGTTACCGGTAGAATTTGTGAATATTGTTTTACTCTAACCCCATTAAAAACGCATTCAAGTATGCCAAGGATCCAAGTGCCTGTTTTATTTTTATTTGCTGCTTTGCATTTGTTAATATTACCTCACTGTTTTTCGCAGGCTCCTAAAAAGATCAAGACCATCGTGGTGGATGCCGGTCATGGCGGCACCAAAGATCCCGGCGCCACCGGCCAGTATGAAAATTCACTCCGCTCAAAAGAAAAAGACATTACACTCGCCATTGCGCTCAAACTGGTGGATGAATTAAAAAAAGCATTGCCGGGTGTAAACATTGTTCCTACCCGTACCACCGATATTTACCAGGATCCCCGCGAAAAAGCCCGCATTGCCAATGAAGCCAAAGGCGATCTGTTCCTATGCATTCATGCCGACAGCGGTCCGCTCAAAACCGGCAGAAGGCAGGTGGGAACAAGAACCGTTACCCGGTATAAAGTGAGCGGCAAAGGGCGCAAAAAGAAACGTACTCCATACCAGGTGGTGGAACCCGTATACGAATATTTTAAACTGCCTCTTCAGCGCAGCGGCACCAGCGTATGGATATTTGCGGCGCATAAAACCAGTGATAAACTGAAAGCCATTATGGATGGTGACGAAAACTTTGAAATTGAAGCAGGCGGTGTGGACAGTGTGGTTAATAATTTTGATTTCAATACTACCGAAGGCAGAATCATCGCTAATATTTACGCAACCCGTTACCAGTTCCGCAGCGACCTGCTGGCCACCATGGTGAATGATGAAGTGAGGGAAACAGGCAGGCAGGACCTGGGCGTGAGCCAGCGGCAAAAAGGCATCTGGGTATTGCAGGCCACCAATATGCCTGCCATCCTGGTGGAAACCGGTTTTATTAACAACCCCGAAGACGAACGTTACCTCAACAGCGAAAAAGGACAACAGGAACTGGCCGAGGCAATTACCCGGGCAGTTCAACGTTATAAAGAACAGGTGGAAAGCCTCAACAACAACAACGGTAATACCAGGCCCGCCACCAGTGGGAATGGTTCGGGAGGCAACGGAGCCGAAAAAACCAAGGCCGACCCCCTTCCCGATGCACTCGAGAAAAGACCCGTGAAGGATGTAAAAGTGCTGGAAGTAAAAAGCAACAAAATAAAAGTTGACCTGTTCGACGATGGAGAAATCGACAACGACATCGTATCGGTATATTTCAACAATGCGCTGGTGGTGGATAAGAAATCAATCACCGCACAGGCACATTCATTTACCCTCAGCCTGGCGCCGGGAAAAACAAATGAGCTGGTACTGGTTGCCGAAAACCTGGGCAGCATACCGCCCAATACAGCGCTGATGATCATCACCGACGGAACCTCGCGGCATGAAGTGCGCCTCTCGGCAGACCTCAAAAACAATGCTTCGGTGCGGTTTGAATTAAAAAATAATAACTAATTTTCCATACGCTTTGGCGCCGTCGCCTGCAAAGCGCCCAACCAAAATGAAAATTTCTAACGAAACCAAGATAGGTATCCTCGCTGCCTTCGCCATTACCCTGCTGATCCTCGGATTTAATTTCTTAAAGGGAAAAACATTCTTTGGCAAAAGCCATACACTCTATGCCAAGTATTCCAATGTACAGGGGCTGGCCAACTCTAACCCCGTAATGATAAACGGCCTGCAGGTGGGAACAGTATACAGCATCACGCCCGACAAAAGCATGAAGCAGATCCTGGTGAACATGACCCTTACCAAGGATGTGGATATACCGAAGAACTCCATTGCCACCATCAATACCGACCTGCTCGGATCAAAAAGCATTGTGATTCACCTGGGCGATGCCACCCAGTTCATTCCCAAGAACGATACCATTGCCACCGAACCCACCACCGGCATCTTCAACGAAATACTCAGCAAGTTTGATCCGGTACTCGGTCAGCTCAAGCACGCCGTTACATCGGTTGATTCGGTGCTGGGCAATTTCAACAAGATCCTTGATCCTTCTGCCAAAAACAATATCGGGGCCATGCTGGAGAATTTAAATAAAACAACAGCCAACCTCATCACGGCATCCGCTTCGCTGAACGTGTTGCTGAACACACAGACCGGGGCGCTGGCAGGCACACTCAATAACCTGAACAGCTTTACGGGTAATCTTTCCAAGAACAATGACAAGATAAACAGCCTGGTGGATAACCTTGATAAAACAGCCGGAAACCTTTCCAAACTGGAACTGGAAAAAACACTCAATACCCTAAACAGCACCATCGGCGACCTGAAGACCACCATCGGCAAACTCAACAGTTCGTCAGGTACCGTGGGCCTGCTGCTGAACGATACCAAGTTGTACAACAACCTTACCGCCACGGCCAATAAACTCAACCTGCTGATCGACGACCTGAAGACAAATCCCAAACGCTATGTGAATATTTCGGTATTTGGTAAAAAGAACAAGAGCACAGGTTTAACAGTTCCTTTGCCTGATACGGTGAATGCTCCGTATACAAAGCAGTAATATTTTACCATTCTGTTTAAAAATAAAAATGCAATTTACAGGCTGATAAAAACAGCCACATTGCGATTAACGTTTACCAGCAGTCTTGTTTTATTATTTATTCTTTCCGGGAGCACCGCTGCTGCACAGCAGGTCATTAATGCCGCATCTTCATCCGATACCACCCGCATCATCCAGATTGTAAAGGGTAAGAATCTTCGCCAGAAAACCACCGACTCCACCGTGCTGGAAATGATTGCCGGGGATGTGGTAATCAAGGAAGGACTGACCACTTTTTATTGCGACAGCGCTTCGCTCAACCGCAAAACAAATATCCTGGAAGCCTTCGGCAATATTCACATCAACGACAACGACAGCATTCATACCTATGCACAAAGCCTGCGCTATGTAGGCGCCGAACGCATTGCCTACCTGAAGAAGAATGTTAAACTCACCGACAAAAAGGGAACCCTGTATACCGACGAACTGGAATACAATTTACGCACCGGCATTGCCACCTATAAAAACGGCGGCCGCATCACCAATGAAAAAACGGTACTCACCAGCGAAGACGGTGTTTACCTCGCCGATACCAAAGACGTGTACTTTAAAAAGAATGTGCACCTGAAAGATCCCGACCGGGATATATGGACCGACAGCCTGTTGTATAATATCAAAACCAATATCGCCACGTTTATTGCCCCCACCCGCATCGTTGGCAAAGACGGAACGGTGATCTATACCAAGAGCGGCACTTATAACCTGGCCACGGGCGAAGCTATTTTTTACGACCGTACGTATTTCAGCGACAGTACCCACAGCGGCACCGCTGATAAAATAGCCTACGACAAGGCCAGCGGCATTTTGCAAATGGAAGGCAATGCAAAACTGGTGGACAGTGTAAACAACGTTACCGTGGTGGGTAACGAGATCTATGTGGATACAAAGATGAATTCATTCCTTGCCACCCGTAAACCGGTGATGATCTTTTACCGCGATGGCGACAGTACCTATGTAGCCGCCGATACACTTTTCTCAGGCCTGCGCAAATACGACAGTCTTGAAAGTAAAATAATCACCACCCGGGATACACTCACCAAAACAATGGTGGTGAATACTGAAAAAAAGGATAGTTCCATAAGGTATTTTCTGGCCTTTCACCACGTACGCATCTTTAATGATTCCCTGCAGGCCGTGAGCGACAGCCTCCACTACTCCACCGTGGACTCCACCTTTAAATTATTCGGTGATCCCATTGTATGGAGTGAACAATCGCAGGTAACCGGCGATACCATTTATATGTATACCGAGAACCAGAAGGCAAAACGGTTGTACGTGTTCAACAACGGTATGATCATCAATAAATCGAACGAGGCCATGTACAACCAGATTGCCGGCCGCACACTCAACGGGTATTTTGTAAACGGAACCATCGACTATGTACGCATCAAGGGATCGCCGGCTGAAAGCATTTACTACCCGCAGGACGACGACAGCGCCTACATCGGCATGAACCGCAGCAGCGGCGATGTGATCGACATTTATTTTGTGAAGAAGGAGCTGAACAAGGTAAAATTCATCAACAACGTGGATGGTGTGTTATACCCGTTGAAACAGATACCGGAAGACAAAAAGCAGCTGAAGGGCTTTAAATGGCTGGATAAAAAAAGACCCAAGAACAAACTGGAATTATTTGAATAAAAAAAGCACCGGCAACCTCCGGCGCTTCTCATTTATCAAAATCAAACCTTAACTTTTTCCTTTGGCCTTGGTGGCTGTCTTGTTTTCTTTGTACCGCATGTCGGGCGTACCATCTGCTTTTGTGGGTCCGGCCGGCTTGGCGGCCGTTTTGTTTTCTTTGTACCGCATATCCGGTGTACCATCGGCCTTTAACGGCTTCCCTGATTTTGCCGGTGCGGCGGCCGCAGCCGGTTTGGCGTCTGTGGCTTTTTTATCGGCAGCCACTTTGGTGGCAGCGGGTTTAGCGGCAGTTTTGGCGGCAGGGGTTTGCGCAGTGGCAAAGGCGGTAAAGCCCAGCACCAGGCAGGAAGCGATCAATAACTTTTTCATTGTTTGTTTTTTTTAAGATTTGAAGAAAAGTTTTTTAAAACTACCGGGGAAAAAATATTCCTGTTGTTAGCCGCTCGTTAAGCAGGTCTGTTCAGCGCCGCATTAGTAAACGGTTAACAAAAGCAACGGAATTTTACAGGCACAAAAGATGAAACCGGGAAAAGCGGGTACGAAACTTCAAAAGCTAAGAATAAAACCGTGAATAGGTACACAGACAACCTGCTGCCCAGGTATATTTTTTTTATTGAGGACTATTACTTGTAACAGGTTGGTCAGCCGGGAACCTCAAACCAGTTTTGCCAGCGCCTCTTTGATCTTCGCAAATCCCTTCTCAATATTCTCCATGCTGTTGGCAAAGGAAATACGGATGCAATTGGGTTCGCCGAATGCTTTCCCGGTAACGGTTGAAACATGCGCTTTATTCAGCAGGTACATACAAAGGTCATCGGCATTCTCAATTTTCTCCTCTCCGTCTGATTTACCGAAATAGTTGTTCACTTTCGGGAAAACATAAAAGGCCCCTTCAGGCTGGCTGCATTCCATACCGGGAATATCCTGTGCCAGTTCCATCACTTTTTTCCTTCGGTTGGTGAATTCGTTCACCATGGCTTCAGTAGGTTTCATATCGCCTGTTAATGCGGCAATAGCTGCACGCTGCGTAACGGCGTTGGTACCGCTGGTGGTTTGCCCCTGTATTTTTTCGCAGGCTTTTGCAATAGCAGGATGCGCAGCAATATAACCCAGGCGCCAGCCAGTCATGGCATAGCCTTTACTGAGTCCGTTGATGAGAATCACCCGGTCTTTTAAAAAATCAAAAGACGCAATGCTTTCGTGGTTACCCACGTAGTTGATGAACTCATAGATCTCATCACTCATGATGAAAATACCCGGATGTTTTTTAAATACGTCTGCCAATGCACTTAGCTCTTCTTTTGAATAAACCGCACCTGAGGGATTACAGGGCGATGAGAACATAAAGAGTTTGGTGGCGGGGGTAATGGCTGCTTCCAGTTCAGCAGGCGTTATTTTATAGCCATTAGCGAGGGTGGTGTTTACAAACTTCACCACGCCACCGGCCATTTTTACGATTTCTGAATACGTTACCCAGTATGGGGTTGGTATAATCACTTCCTCGCCTGCATCCACGATGGCCATTACCGTATTGAATATGCTTTGCTTGGCCCCGGTGCTTACCATGATCTGGTCCGGGGTATAATCAAGTCCATTGTCCCTTTTCAATTTTGCGCAGATGGCCTCCCGCAGATCGAGGTATCCTGCCACCGGCGTATAATGGCTGAAATTATCGTCGATGGCTTTTTTGGCGGCGAGTTTGATATGATCGGGCGTATCAAAATCGGGTTCTCCCAGGCTGAGGTCGGTGATGTCGAATCCTTTTGCCCGCAGTTCCCTGCCCAGTTTGGCCATCTTAAGTGTTTCGGGTTCGTTAAAGCGTTGCAGTAAAGACGATAATTGCATGAGCCGTTGTTTGGTGATGGACAAAAATAACTATTTATCGTACGTAAACCGAAGACCGGAAAGATCGGGTTTGATTTTATATTCCCGTTTCAGTTCGTACTCATAAAGTACCTGCCCGAGATTTTTCATAAAGGGAAGTCCAACGGTTTTATAATCATAAGTATCGTCGTTCAGAATCCCGTCTGAGTTGCAATAAATGATGGCCGAAACAAAGAACTCGATGTTGTTTTTATAATCAGCCACGTAGGCCACATCGATCATGTGCCCGTATGCATCACCGGGTTTATTGAAAATGCGGATGTTCTCCGGAAGTTTTTCTTTACCGGCACCGAATAAAATGAATTTGCAGTACGCAGGCCAGTACGAGGCTGTATCAGCTGAATAGGGCGGGTAAATGCTTTCTGTTGGGTATTGGCTCATGTATTTCATAACAAACTGACGGTCGTCTTCACTGATATTAAAGCGCTGGCCCGATGGCACTTTATCCGGGAAAATCACACTCAGCAGGATCTGGTGCAGGTCTTCAAGACTAAGCCTGTTCTTTCTTGAAAAATCCATCGGCCCGTTCATCAGTACCCCGCCTTTGTAAAATCCCTGGCCCAGGCTGTCGGTACGCTGTACATACACAGCCCCGTTTCGTAAAGCCGGCAGCCGGTATACGGTATTTCCACTGCTGTCCAGAAACAGGATGGGATTTGTTTGCCTGTTTTCTTCGGGGGTTAAGAACACATCCAGGCGGTGGAGGATCTGGGCATCTTCGTATCCTTTTTTATGGAGTTCAGTATTAATGTATTCCTGGCCCAAAAACTCATAGAGGCGGTTATAGGCATCGTTATCGCTCACCATCAGTATTTTTTTGATGTAATGCCCGATGGATGGCTTTCCATCCGGCGCCGTGGGATCGTTGTAAACAGCGGTTTGTCCGCTGAACGAGGTTTCGGTGATCATGGTGGTATTCCGGTCGATGCCGGTTGCTTTTAACTCTTGCAGCTTTTGCAGGGCCAGCAGTACAATGGGCAGCTTTACCGTGGAAGCCGGGTAGAAATAACGGGCGGGGTTCACGTTAAAGTAATGGTTCCTGAGGGAGGCAATGCCATTTCGCCCCCTGTTTACCTGGGTATAGATCACCTGTACATTCAGGTCGCTTCGGTTGCTTAAGATGGCTGAAAAATACTGGGGGAACTGCTTCAGCAGGGATTCAAGAAAATGATCTGTTTTTACTGTATCGGCCGGCCTGGCAGCAGTGATGGTAACAGGCTTGTTATCCATGTTGCAGGTATGCCTGGTGGCTGAACAGGAAAGCAGGAATGCCAATCCTGCCAGTAAATGCGGGAATCCCGGGAATTTGGGCATCATATTGCCGATTTAACTGCAAAATCCGGAAAATTCTAAAATTAACCGCCAACAGGAGCAAACGGGTTTTTCCCCTATCTTTGCACACTTCTAAAATTCAACAAACTAGCTACTAAAAGTTACTTATTATGAAATTAAAAGGTTTGGTGTGGTTCTTCACGATTGCGTTGATAGTGATCTCTCTGTGGGAGTTATCCTATACATGGGTTGTGCGTAACTATGAAAACTCCGTAACAGCAAAAGCCGAGAAGATTGTTAAGTCCACGATGCCCGACTTAAAAGGTGCAGAAAGAACGGCAGCGATTGAAGCCCGGAAAAAAAGAATCCTCGACAGCACCGGCGAAAAAAGCATCTATCCCGTTTTTGGTACCACTTACCAGCAATGCAAGGCCAATGAACTGAACCTGGGCCTCGACCTGCAGGGCGGTATCAGTGTAACCATGGATGTAAACCTGAATGACCTGGTAAAATCCCTCAGCAATAATTCAAAAGACCCGCAGCTGCTGAATGCCCTCCGAACAGCCATCCAGCAAAAGGGTAAGGTGGAAGGTGATTTCATCACCCTGTTCACCAAAGAATACATCAAACAGAACGGGCCCGGTAAGCTGGCCGCTTTATTTGCCGGGCCAGGTAAAGAAGTGAAGATCGGTGATAACGACGAAGCCGTTACAACCAAAATAAAAACCATCGCTGCCGGTGCCATCAAAGAAACCTATAAAGTACTGGTTCGCCGTATTGATAAATTCGGTGTAGCCCAGCCCAACATCAACTTTGATGAAAACAAAGGCATCATCAACGTGGAACTGGCCGGCGTTACCGATATTGAAAGGGTACGTAAATTATTACAGGCATCTGCTCACCTGCAGTTCTGGGAAGTGTACCGCCTGGATGACCTGGATCCTTTCCTGAACACCGCCAACAAAAGTCTCCAGAATTATCTCAATGGCGTTACCGATACTACCAAAGTGGATACCACCAAGGTTACCGGTAATGAAAATGCGCTCATCCGGGTGATGAACGTGATCGCTCCGCAGCGTGATAACAATAGCGGTAAAGTGTTCTTCTCCCCCAATATTGGTATGGTGGCGTTAAAGGATACCGGTTTGTTTTATGAATACATCAACAACGATGTGGTAAAGAATGCCCTGCCTGCCAATTGCAAATTCCTGCTGGGTATAGAAGAGAAAGCAGCCAAAGGTTCTGAACGCATCTTCCCGCTGTATGCCATTAAAATGCAGACCGGCACCGACAAAGCTCCGCTGGAAGGTGAAGGCGTTCGGGAAGCCCGCCAGGATTTCGACGATAAAGGACGCCCGGCCATTAAAATGGAAATGACAGAGACAGGTGCCAAAACATGGGCCCGTCTTACCGGTAAAAACGTAAGCCGCCCCATTGCCATTGCCCTGGATGATATCGTATACTCAGCTCCGAATGTAAACGAGGCCATCGAAGGCGGAAGCTCCGAGATCGCCGGTAATTTCACCGTTCAGGAAGCGCAGGATCTTGCCAACATCTTAAAATCTGGTAAACTGGATGCGCCCGCCAAAATTGTGGCCCAGCAGGTGGTTGGACCCACCCTTGGCAACGAAGCGGTAAAAGGCGGCGCCATGGCATTCGGCATCTCTTTCCTGGTGATCTTTATCCTGATGCTGGTATATTATAACACCGGCGGATGGGTGGCTAATATTGCATTGATCTTAAACCTGCTGTTCACCATCGGTGTATTAACCGCCATGGGCTTTACCCTCACAGCTGCCGGTATCGCCGGTCTGGTGCTTACCATTGGTATGGCAGTGGATACTAACGTAATCATCTTTGAAAGGATAAAAGAAGAACTCGTTAAAGGAAAATCGTACCAGCTGGCGGTGCAGGACGGCTACCGTCGTTCACTGGCCCCGGTTATTGACGCCCACGTAACGTCATTGCTGACGGCCGTGATCCTGTTCTATTTCGGCCTTGGACCTGTGCTTGGTTTTGCCACCACACAGATCATCGGTATCCTGTTGTCGCTGTTCTGCGGTATCCTCGTATCGAGGCTCATCACCGATTTCTGGACAAAAAAGAACCGCCACTTCAATTATTTCACAGCAATTTCTAAAAAGATATTTAAACACGCCAACTACCGTTTCATCGAATTCAGGAAGTATGCCTACATGATATCGGTGGTGGTGCTGATTGGCGGCGTGGCTTCTTATTTCAACGGGTTCCACCTTGGTGTTGAATTCAAGGGAGGCCGCAGCTATACCGTTCAGTTCGACAAGGCCATACGCCCCGACGAGATCCGCGACGATCTTAAAGTTGCACTGGAAGGAGATAACCCCACCATCAAAACGGTAAATGACTCCCGCCACCTGAACATTACCACGGCCTACCTGAAGGAAAAAGACAATGCCGACAGTGCCGTGATTGCCAAATTATACGAAGGCCTTAAAAAAGTATTACCGGCCAATACCACCGAAGCACAGTTCGCCAAAAATAATATCCAGGGATTCTCTGCCGTACAGCCGAGCATTTCGGAAGACCTGAAACGGGGCTCCATCAAGGCCACCATCTTTGCGATCCTGATCATCTTCCTGTACATCTTCATCCGCTTCCGCGACTGGAGGTATTCCATGGGAACGATCTTCACCCTGCTGCACGACGTATTTGTTACCCTGGCGGTGTTCTCGTTCTTCAAGAACATAGTACCCTTCCCCCTGGAAATCGATCAGCACTTCATTGCTGCGATACTTACGGTGATTGGTTTCTCAATGAACGATACCGTGATTGTGTTCGACCGTATCCGTGAATACAGCCGCGATATGAAAGGTGCCACCAAAACCACCATCATCAACCGGGCCATCAACGATACCCTTAGCCGTACCATCATGACCTCGCTCACGGTATTCCTCACCCTGCTGATCCTGTTCATCTTTGGTGGCGAGGTAACACGTGGTTTCGCTTTTGCCATGCTGATCGGTGTAATCACCGGTACGTATTCATCCATTTTTGTGGGTGCCCCTGTACTGGTTGATTTTGCCAAGAACAAGCCATTGGGCGCTGCCGACGCGGCAGAAGAAGTGAAAAAATAAATTACCTTCTTAGTTATAAACAAAGAGCCCCGTTAAAACGGGGCTCTTTGTTTAGCAGAAATGTTTTTAACCGGTATACTTCCCATGAAGATGCAGAACTTATCAAAGGCAGCAGCCATACTGATTCAGGCAACGAAATACATTTTAAGCATCCCTTTATTTTTGGCCTCTATTTCACCCCGGTAAATACAGGGAATTTGTGTATGCACGGCGGCGTAAACCGATTCTGAGATATTAATTTTACCGCCCTCTCCATTTTGTTCAAGCCTTGATGCTGTATTCACGGTATCACCCCAGATATCATAGGCAAATTTAGAACTGCCCACCACGCCCGCCACCACTGGCCCGGAATGGATACCGATGCGTAGCTTGAAGAAGTCTTTATTGGTTTTAGCCCTTTCGGTAAACGTATCCTGCATCCATTGCTGGATTTCAATGGAAGCCCTGACGGCATTGAGGGCATGGTCGCTGCTTTCCGTGGGTATACCGCCCACACACAGGTATGCATCGCCAATTGTTTTGATCTTCTCAATGCCATGGCGTGCAATGATCCCATCAAATGCTTTAAAACAAAGATCAAGCTCCTCGATCAGTTCTTCAGCCGTTAGTTTTTCGGCACGCCGGGTAAAGTTCACAATATCACAAAATAATACTGTTGCATCCCGGTAATACCTGGGCGTGGCCTTGCCATGCTCCTTTAATTCAGTTGCCACTTCCTGTGGCAGAATGTTAAGAAGCAGGCTGTCTGTCTTCAGCATTTGCTGTGCCAGCTGTTCCGTTCTCTTCTCTACCAGCTTTTCCATGTTCTCATACAGGATGGCATTTTGGAGGCTCACCCCCATCTGCCCCGCCAGCATTTTCAGCAAGCCCACCCGTTCTTCGGTGAATACAGATTTAGAAAGCTGGTTGGCGAGGTACAGCATGCCGATCGATGCGTTCTGGTGAATGATGGGCACACACATAACCGATTTTTCGGCAGCGGCCAGCACATCAGGGTCGTTATTATAAGGAGCCGTATCAGAAGCAGCGTCCAGTATCAATGGCTCACCGGTATGGTTTACATAATTGAAGATACTTACCGGTATACCATTGGGCCTGCCCTTGTTTTTTTCCTGCTCATCCGCAAACTTCTGCGACACCAGTTCGTACCGGTTGTCTTTCTTAATCATGAAACACCCATACCGGGCCCCGGCATTTTCCATCGCAAACTGCATCATCTTGTCAATGAGTTTGTCCAGCACAATTTCACCGCTCAATATTTCGGTGGTTTTAATGATGGTCCGGGCATCAAATTGGTCTGCCGTAAATGTGTCGCTGTTTTGCGCTCCCCGGTTATTGCTTTTTTTCTGCTCCTTCAGCTCCGGGTATTTGGTTTCCCAGGCATAGATGACACTGTGCATCTCAAAGTAAGACAGGTTTGCTTTAATGGCACTAAAATAATCATACGCTCCATTCAATTTCAGGTATTTCATTTTCTGAATCCGCATCAATTCGATGAGCAGCGCCGGGAAATGAAACCCGTATTTTTTTGCTTTATCTGATGCCTGGCTGTACAACTGGTGATTGACCACCCGCTTTTCAAACGACTCCATTTCAGCATCCATCAGGTCCAGTATCCAGCCAACATTTCCTTCAAAAAGGGTATTGGCTGCTGCAATCTTTTTCCGGTCGCTCTTTATTTCCTTTTTTATTTTTTTATAGTCCAGCGCATTTTCAAAAGCACAGTTAATGTATATAACCGTTTTAAGGGCCCTGAAATAAGGCTGCCAGTATAAACTCGCTGTATTTTCAATGTCCTTTTGATTCTGAAGAACATTTTTAAGCACATCTGCATACTGATTGTGCCAGGCACCCGTGAAGATTTTCATGAAGTTGTACACGAATAAAAAAACGGTGTTGTTGGCCTTACTTTCCACGTTGAACAGCTGCTGCTCTTCCTGGTCATCCAGCAGCGAAACATAGCCCGGATCAAGCAGTTTGTTCAGCGTATTTTTAATGACCAGTGAAGCTCCGTACGCATTGAGCTGGCGATGGCGGACGTAGAATTTCTCATAGCTCTCAAACATTTCAACGATCTCCGAAATTTTACCTCCCCTGAAAAAGACGGAATTGGAATGGGTGTACAGGTTCCAGGCCGCATATTCCAGGTTACCGGTATTCAATCCTTTCTCATAATAAGTCAGGCACTCTTTTTCAAAAGACACCAGCGATTCTTTCCAGTGTGAGATCATGGTGGTATCAACAAACCCGGCTGCTGATACCAGCTGCGGTGCATCAAATGTTTCAAAAAGTTTCATTGCCTCCTTGCCCGCCGAATAGCCTGCTTCTGGTTTATGCATTACCCCGGCAAGGATCAATCCATATGAGCCATAACCGATGATGGATTCCGGTGTATTGCCCAGCTTATTACTCAGGTTGATCATTTTAAAAATGAGCAACGGATACGTATTCCGTTCCACAAAAAAGAAAGCTTCCAGGGCATTGTAAATAAGCTGCATCAATGCTATACCTACTTCATCCGTCATTTTTGGGAAACGGGTGATCTCTTTGATTTTTTTACTCGGAAAAGTAATCTGTGTTTTGATGGCAGCCCATACTACCTGGAATTTACCCGCCTGCTTCCTGGGAATAGTAAAGCCAAGTTCCTGGAACGCTTTCCGGGCAGTGGCTATGGCCTCATTCAACTGGTTCATGGCAATACTCCCCTTCAATACGGCTTCATAAATGCCTGACCGCTCAATTTTCCCTTTTGCCATGCCAAACGCCTTATCAGTATACTCCCGCACCTTGTCTTCCTTTTTATTGAGATAAGCTGACTGAATGAGCAGGCTGTAATTACTGATGTTTATTTCCCCTTCCTGTTCCGCAATTTTTTCAAAAAGGCTTAAGAATACGTAAGAAGATTCATAAGCCCCGGAAGAAAATGCCCACTGCCCGGCTTCCAGCAGAATTTCAGCTGATTCTTTACGGTGTTTGCTGTTCTGTAACAGGTTGCCGCAGGAAGCCAGGTGATTGGCGGTTATAAAAACGTTTTCAATTTCTGCCGGATTGGTAATGATGAATTCTGCCGCTTTAAAGTGAAGCTCTTCACGTTGTGCCGGTTCGGTAAGGCTGTAGAGTGCCTGCTGTATACGGTCGTGTGTAAAGCGGAATTTGATTCTCGTTTTATTTTTTTCGTAAAAGCCGGGTACAAATTTGTAATCAGAGTCAACGGGCTCAATAATATTTTCCCGGATGGCTTCCCACAGCTGGTTGTGTAAGTCCGGTTCGGGTATCTGGGTAATAAAATGCAGGGATGCCAGGCTGAAATCATTACCAAGGCAGGATGCATACGTAAGTACCTCGAGGTTTTGCGGTGAGTTATTTTTGATCTTATCAATGATGACGGTGGCGATGTTTTCGTTAACCGCCAGTTCACGGATACCGGCGATATTCCATTTCCATGTATTATCGGCAGCGTTGAGCCAGATGTATTTTTTGCCGTAGAGGTGATCGAGCAGCTGGTTAATAAAAAACGGGTTGCCCTGGGTTTTTGCATAAATCAGGTCGCCCAGCTCCTTGGTATCCGTTTTAGCGATGGAGAATGTTTCGGAAAGAATTTCATTGGTATCATCCGCTGTAAGGGGTATCAGTTCCAGGAAATCAACAATGAGGTTATGATCGGCCAGCACCTCCTGCTGGTTTGTTTCTATATCGTTTAATACCCGAACAAAGGGATGTGTTGAATTGGCTTCGTTATGGCGGTACGACATTACCATAAACAAGGTGCGCAGGCTACCATCTCCGGAAATGCTTCGTAAAAGCTCGATGGATGCATCATCGGCCCACTGCCAGTCGTCGATAAAAAGCAGGAGCGGTTTAGTGATCTTTAAAATGCTTTGAAAAAACAGAGAAACCGCAAATCGTACCCGGCTTTGCTGTTCTTTTGGATTCAACTGGGGCAATACAGGTACGTCAACCAGGATGGCTTTCCACCTGGGTGCGATCGCTAAAATGTCGGCCTCCAGGCCCTGCATTGTTTCGTTTAAAAGGCGCCGGCACAGCGCTATGTCCTCTTCACTTTCAGTAAGCAGTAATTCGGCCAGCTGATCCAATGCCTGCGACCAGCCATAATACGGTACGTTCCGCTGCAGCGAATCAAATTTGCCTGTTATGTATGCTCCTTTGCCGGCCGTCAGTAATCTTGCTGTTTCCCGTACCAGCATGGTCTTGCCCAAACCACTTAGGCCCCTGAGCCCCAGTAATATTTTTTTTCCGGAAGCGGCTTCTTCAAACAGTGAAAATATCTTTTCAGTTTCGGCTTTACGGCCAACCAGTTTCTGGGTTACATTCAGCCGGACGGGCAGATCCCCTTTGCGCAATTCAAAATCAGCCACGGTCCCTGTCCTGATCCATTCTTTTTTGCAATGCTCCAGGTCAATCAGCAGCCCGGTCAGCGACTGGTATCGTTCTTCCGCATTCTTAGCCATCAATTTATTGATGACCGCTGCCAGCATTGCAGGGATCTGCCCGTCGACCGCAGTTAATGAGGGCGGCACCATGGCAATATGGCAATGAATAAGTTCCTGGGCAGAGAGGTGCTCAAATGGTTTTTTGCCACAAAGGACTTCGTAAAATATAACGCCCAGGGAATAATAATCCGAACGGTAATCAACTCCCCTGTTCATCCGCCCTGTCTGTTCGGGCGAAATATAGGCAAGGTTTCCTTCGATCACCGAAAGCCCTTTATAATTTGTATTCTGGAACTGCTGCCTGGTGCCGAATTCGAAATCAATAATATGTACTTTATCCTCTGAAAGATTTACGAGTATGTTTTCGGGACTAAGGTCTTTGTGGATTATTTTTTTGCTGTGTATCTTCTGGAGTTCCTCAATTATTTTAAAACAGACATTGAAGAAAAAAACCAGCCCGTAATTTTTACTGTCAATTTCCTGCCGCAGACTCTTCCCGTTGTAAAACGGCCGCATCAGTACCGGCACCTTGGCCAGTTCAGTAATCTCAATTTCAGAACTGTCTTCTTCCTGGTCAAGCAGCAGGTTATATTCATTATAAAGCCCTGCATTTGCGGGATTTTTGCTTTGCTTCAAAATAACCTCCTTCCCGCTTTTATCATGCCTGGTCCGGTAAATAGTGGAATGATCGCCGTCGTAAATGGTCTCCAGAATTTCGTATTTTTTTTCTGATGCCATGAACACTGATTTAATTCTTTACCCGTATCACAACCTTATTCCTTATGGAGTTTTTTGAGCGTACCAGTCTTTGTAAACATAGTTATTGAAAAAATCCTTCATCACGCCTCCGTCAATCAAACGGTCAATTACGGCATTGTAATCCTTCTGCACGTCCACATCATAGTCGAGGTTAAAGGGCAATGCCTGTTCCAGCCAGGCCGAATGTAATGTAAAGCAAAACTGGATTCCATCAAATTTAAACTTACATACCGGCCCTTCAGCAATCCGGGCTGCATCAAAAACCCAGTATTCCGACCGGTATGCTGTAGGTGCCGCCTGCGGCATACCGGCCTGCATGGTACAAAAAATATGACCATCCAGTTCATAAGCAATGCCGGCGGATGGCTGGGGCCTTGGTATAAAATGCAGGCTTCTTATAAAGACATTCTTTTGAAACTGGTAATGGTCATCGGGCTGCATGGTCTGGCAGTTCAGCCTTACCAATGTTTGCGGAAGGTCTTGGCTGGTGAGACGGAGTATTTGTTCTACAGGAACTATCCTGTTTTTATAATCGGTATATAAATTATAAATGAATTCAGTGAGCATTCTTGAATCAAGTCCGTTGGCAACATACCACAGGCATTTTATTTGTGCCACCGTTTTTGTTGGCGAAATCATGTCCCGAAAAGTATACAGGCCGAGCGTCCAGGTATTGGGTCCTATGTCCGGTTCATCTGTTTTCCCGGTATCATAATACTGTTTTGAATTGGTTTCGTCGATCTGCAATGCGTTTACATCGATTACCCATTTACCGATGCGGTTAATATCCATGCTGCCCAGTGCAAAAAGGCTGATCATAGAATTAGAGACCGGCTCTCCCGTCAGTTTAGACAGGTCATAACTCCGTATCCATTCTGCCACGCAGGCAGCCGTATTGTGTATTCCATAAAGGGTGATCTTTCCTTCCGGGTTTTCGTAATCGCAGGAATAATGAATGGTCTCTACGGGAATGGGCGCCTTAAGCTTAAAAGCGGTTGCCGCCCCGCCGCCTGCTGCAAGCGAAGACCTTTTTACAATATAACAATCGGTATAAGGCTGCATGGTTCCGGCCAGGTGTTTACGCAAAAAGCCGTCGATAAAAGGATCATCGGGAAAAGGATTATTGACAAGCAGGTCATAAGAAAATTTGAACGCACAATCCGTTAACACAATAAAATCCCTTGTAAGCGCCGTCTGGTGCATGCATTCTGATATCAGCAGCCTGTTTCCGGATTGATCCGTAAGTACCCATTTTTCAATCTGCTGTTTTCCTTTCCACCGCATGAGCCATACACTCGGTTCAACCGTCGCCTTATGGCCTTCCGTTTTAATTTTGCTGTCTCCTACATAATAATCCAGGTTATCGAAGAAATCCTTTAACCGTTCCTTGACCGCTTCGTTATTCATTTCCTTAACCATTCCCCGGCACAATGCTGCCAGCTTTTCCTTGAATTTTTCAGGATCCTTCCGCAAATAATAAATCGTCTTCGGGTTACATACATACGCTTTGCCATCCGACATCTGCGAATAATTAACCGTAAACACCTCTTCCGTATCAGGGTCAAAACTGGGATGGGCGGTGGTTTGAACCAACTGGAATGCCCAGGGCACTTCAGGCGGTGTACCAATGACCCAATCATCATGCCCGCCAACAGGTGTTTTCAATTTCAGGCTGGCCGGGTCCATAATAAATGGACGGCCCACATCATACGTAGCCAGTAAAAAAGGGTTGGAATCAGAAAATTTTACCGGTATCGCTGCTGTATTCAACAGGTTACGTGACCCCATAAACAGGCTCATTCTTGTAATACCAAAATTTTCAAATCCGAAAAAGCCATATTCATTGGTACCCTGCCGTGAATGGAGATCGGCAAAATAGCAAGGGGTTTTCATCAAACTTGATTTAAACACAGGAGCCTGGGTTCCGTTAAACCTTACTGAAATGATCATCCCGTCGCCATTCATGATGGGCGTTCCATATTCTTTGTTATACGTACCATTGATCTGTTCGGGAAAGGGCAAGCCCCTGCTGTTTACACTGCCGGCGGGATAAACGGAATAGAATACTCCGTGGAGGTCATTGGGAATGGTTCCTTCAAAAATATCCAGCTGCCCGCTCACCTCGTTCCGGTTCGTCATTAATAATATCCTGTCTTCGGGCGATTGCAACCTTGGTTTTAACCGGTCATTCAGTTTTATTTCCTTAATGATCCAGTCTATAATTTTTTTGAAAAAGGATATTATCGCATTCCAGATTTTTTTGAACACTGTTGGCAGGTTTTAAGTAAGGTGATACAAGCGGAAATCAAAGGGTGTCTTGAGCAGAAATCAAAGGGTGTTCTAAATTACTTATTTTTTTCCCAAATAATAATAAGGGCCTCCGCATCGGGTTCTTGCTGAAAGAACAACCCCGCAGCATGTAAAATCAATAAAAAAAGAGCCTTGTAAATAACAAGGCTCCCGGAAATCATTTTTTGCTGATCCAGCTACACGGCAAAACTAGTTCCGCATCCGCAGGTCTTGCTTGCATTGGGATTATTAAACGTAAACCCCCGGCTGTTTAATCCATCCTGCCAGTCAACCTCCATCCCAGCCAGGTAAATACCATGCGACCGTTCCATGATCACAGGTATGCCTTCAATATCAAAGCGCTCATCTTTTTCAGAACGGTCATCAAAACCCAGCACATAGGTCATGCCGCTGCACCCCCCGCCTTTTACGCCAATGCGCAGGAATTTGCCCGAGGCGCTTTCCTCCCCCATCAGCCGTTTTATTTCTGCCACGGCAGGTGCCGTGAATGATACGGGTACCGAAGTTGTTTCCATGTTCTTTCTTTTTTACAAAATTAGAAATTTCATCTTTTATGCTTTTACGAATTGCGATTTTATAATTACTGGCCGGCATGCCTCATTATTCCCTTAATTTTGTCCAAAACCAGTTATTTATGGACCTGTCGGCCACCATGGTACAGAATATCATCTTCGGAGCCATTTTCATGTTCTTCATTGCCATTGCCTGGCTTCTGGCCGAATTCAAGGGTATGAAAGACGAAATCCGGGAACGCCTCGGTATCAATAACGAAACATTGAAGCTGAAGTTGCAGGCTTACGAACGTTTTACCCTCTTTGCCGAACGGTCATCGCTTAAAAACCTGGTTTCCCGTACATCGGCAGCCGGCCTGTCGGTGGTAGACCTTCAGCTGGCCCTGATGGAAACCCTGCGTTCGGAATATGAATACAACGTAAGCCAGCAGATCTACATAAGCGCTGATATGTGGAAAGCCATCGGGAACCTGAAAGACCAGAATATCTTTATCATCAACCAGCTGGCAGCCACCCTGCCTCCCAATGGCAATGGTATTGAATTAAGCAAACGGATCCTCGAATATGTAGCCACCACAAACTCCGATCTTAGCGCTGTGGTTTTGAGCGCTTTACAGTTTGAAGCTAAAAAACTGCTTTAAATATAACGACTGCAACAACGCCTATGCCTGCAGAAAAGAAAATATTCACCGATTCTGGAATTGAAATTAAACCACTTTACGACCGGCCCGTTAACCGGGATGAAAAGCCGGGTGAGTTTCCCTTTACCCGGGGTGTACAGCCCGATATGTACCGGGGGAAATTATGGACCATGCGCCAGTATGCCGGTTTTTCCACGGCCGAAGAAAGCAACCAGCGTTATCATTACCTGCTGAGCCAGGGAGTGAGCGGCCTGAGCGTTGCTTTCGATCTTCCCACGCAAATCGGGTACGACAGCGACCATCCCCTGGCGGATGGCGAAGTAGGGAAAGTAGGCGTGGCCATCGACAGCCTGGAAGACATGGAGATCCTCTTCCGGGGCATCAAACTGGACGAGGTGTCGAGTTCCATGACCATCAACGCAAGCGGTTTTATCCTGCTGGCATTGTATGTGGCACTGGCAAAGAAACAAGGCGCCGATCTATCCAAACTATCAGGCACTATTCAGAATGACATCTTAAAAGAATACGCCGCCCGCGGAACCTATATCTATCCTCCCAAGGCATCTATGCGCATCATCACCGATATTTTTGAATGGTGTGCCAGGGAACTGCCGAAATGGAATACCATTTCTATTTCCGGGTACCATATCCGGGAAGCCGGGAGTACGGCGGTACAGGAGATTGCCTTCACCCTCAGCAATGGAAAAGCTTATGTAAAGGCAGCCCTGGAGAAAGGGCTCGACATTAACGTATTTGGTAAGCGCCTCTCCTTCTTCTTTAATGCACACAATAACCTGTTTGAGGAAGTGGCCAAATTCAGGGCGGCACGCCGGATGTGGGCTGCCATCATGAAAGAACTGGGTGCTACGGATCCCAAAGCCATGATGCTGCGTTTTCATACCCAAACCGGGGGAAGCACTTTAACAGCCCAGCAGCCGTATAACAACATCAGCCGGGTAACCGTGCAAACGCTGGCTGCCGTTTTGGGAGGCACCCAATCCCTGCATACCAATGGTTTCGACGAAGCCCTGAGTCTGCCCACGGAGGAAGCCGCGGCCATTGCCCTTCGCACCCAGCAGATTGTAGCCTTTGAAAGCGGGGCGCCTGATACAGTGGATCCGCTGGCCGGAAGTTATTTTGTTGAATCGCTTACGGATGAAGTAGAGGCAGCCGCCTGGAAACTGATTGAAAAAATCGATGTAATGGGAGGAAGCGTGGCTGCCATTGAACAGGGTTTCATACAGGATGAAATTGCCCGAAGCGCCTATGAGTACCAGCGGCAGATTGAAAGCGGAGAGAAAATTATCGTAGGCGTGAATAAGTTTCAGAACCAGGAAACAAACAGCATCCCCCTTTTAAAAATCGACGACAGCGTGCAGCATGTGCAGGTGGCCAAACTGAAAGCCTTAAAAGACAACCGGGATGCTGCCGGCGTAAATGCGGCATTGAAAAAACTAAATAACTATGCTGTCAGCGGACAGAACCTGATGCCCGCGGTACTGGAAGCGGTGGAACAATACAGCACCCTGGGTGAGATTGCCGATGAACTGCGAAAGGTGTTCGGTGAATATAAATAACCTGTATACAACCACTTTATTATATCCCCGGCAACCCCGGGGATTTTTTATTGGCGAAATGATCCCGCCGCCTGCTTCATCCGTTTAAACATTACCGCATAAAAAAGTCCCCCGGGGAAAACCCGGGGGACTTTAAAATCTATATCAGTATTTACTGATTATTGTATTACGACCCTGCACATTGTGAGACGGTTACCATTCAGGTCTCCGATCTCAACCCAGTACAGGCCTTTTCCGCTCTTACGCAGATCCACGTCCATCCGGTCATAAGGCCTTCCGATGGTGTATTTCTGTGTGAGGATACGGTCACCTTTGGCATCGTATACGGTTAATGTCCTTGGCAGTACGTTGTTAGCTGCGCTGTAGTACCTAACCTGGAACTTGCCGTCGGTTGGGTTTGGATAGATGAAGCACTTGCTGCTAACCGAATCTTTAATAGACAACAGGTTAGAGTTGTTGGTACATCCATTCACATCCGTAACCCTCAGTACGTAATCGCCCAGTTCATCCACGCCCACATTCAGTGTGCCGGTGGTTGCACCTGCAACAGCGATTCCGTTCCGTAACCAGGTGTATGTCTGCGCTGCGTTCGGGCTAACAGTAGATGAAATCACTGTGCGTAATCCCGGGAACAGGCGTACATATGGTGAAGCCGAAATGGTGATTACCGGTAACGGATTCACGATCAGCCTGGCCTGGAATGAAGTGGCACTTGCACAAGGTGCAGCACCGGTAATGATGCAACGGTAGAGGTTGGTGCTCAGCGTTACCGGAGGAGCGGTGATGGTGAGTGTAGCGGTTGTTGCACCTGCATACACACCACCGTTGGCTACGTTGGCCCATGTGTTACCGTTGTCAGTACTTGTCTGCCACTGGTAAGAGAACGGACCAGAACCACCGGCTGTTACGCTGAAGGTTGCCACCTTATCGGTACAAATGGTTTGGTTAACCGGCTGCGTAGTTACGCTGGTTGGCTGGTTAACAGTTACCGTAACTGTCCTGGCCGGTGAAGTACAAGCCGGGAAGTTAGCTACAAAGCTGATGCTTCCGTTGAAGTTACGTGGGTTATTGGCAGGAGTACCAGGCGCTGCCGGGCCACCCCAACCAACGTTACCGTCGGTGATGATGTCACATCCGCCTGCACTGTAGGTAATCACGGTACCAGTACCGTTGGTGTAGGCAGGGAATGTAGCACCGGTCATGTCAAGAGCGATCGCATAGGTGGTATTTGCAGGTATGGTCAGTGTTAAACCGGTCATCAACAGGTTCAATGTACCCGCAGCCACGTTGTTGTTGGCAGTACCAAACTGTGTCCAGCCATTGGCTGCACTGATGGCACCCGGGTTACCTGCAATTGGAGTAGCCCTCCAGAATACCCTTGATACAACAGCACCAGAACCGAAGGTGTTGCTGGAGATGCTGGAGAAAGTAACAGCATAGCTGTTGTTGTTTCGTACGTTGAAAGCAACCAGGTTGTTACCGTTACCACCTGCCATTGGTGTGTTCACCACAGCCGGAGGAACAGGCAAACTCTGAACAGTTACCTGGTAAGGATAAACACCAGCAGGTGTTGGCCTTGTCCATACGGTATCTGTTGGAGTACCGGTATAAGGGATGGTCGCATTGGCATCAGTGAATAATCCTGAACCAACACCGTTCGGAGTCCATACCGCACGTGTGGCAGGAACACCACAGGTATAGGTGATGTTCAGGCACCATGAAGTAAGGGTACCGAGGTCACCACCACCACCGTCGTACATACCCAGTGTGTAGGTTCCGTTAGGAACTGAATACAGACCAGCCCATGTAGTAACGTTTGGCAGCATGCCGTTCGGACCGGCAGGGCCAAAGGCACCTGTCAGAACCGCATCGGCCCTGAATGTTCCGGTGTATGGGTTTGAACCAGAGCTCAGCGCAGCAGTGCCTGCAGAACTGATGGTTGTATTGGTGAATCCGGTAGTTGCACCGGCACCACCTGTACCAGACAGGAAGTAATCCAGGTTCAGGATATTTCCATTCGGTGCACGCAGAACAAATACCATGTCACCATCCCATGTATGTGTCATGTTGAAGGTAACAGACATCGCAGAGATGTTACAGGTTGCAGGGATACCAGTTACGTTGAGGTTGCTGGTAGCACCTACGGTAGAAGCATCCGGAACAGCCACACTGATCGGACCTGAACAGAACTGAACAGATGTGTTGCTGGATGTTGAACTTGTTAAACGAACAGCCGGATCTCCGAGGCACATGGTCACGGATGACGGTGTGATGTTTGGAGCTGGCGGTGTGTAATTGATCAATGCAACCGCGGTGTTTTGACAACCTGTACCTGCAGCAGTACCTGTTACCGTGTAAGCGGTAAAGGTTGATGGAGCTGCATACACTGTTGCTGTGTTACCACCGGTGTATGGGATGGTGGCAATGGCGTTGGTGTACAAGCCTGTTTGCGGAGCCCATGTATAAGAGCTAGCGCCGCTGGCTGTAAGCAACAGACCATTGATTCCCGGTACACCACCGCAACCGGTTGTTGGTGTTACAGTAACGGTAGGTAACGCATTAACGGTTAAGATCGCATCGTTGGAGATGTGAGCAGAACCAGGTGTCAGCGGAGGACAGGTACCGCTCAGTATGCAACGGTAGCGGTAACCGCTCATTGCAACAGTTACAGGGTTCACTGTTAAAGTTGCGGTGTTAACACCTGAATAAGGAGCACCGTTGGCCAGGTTGGTCCATGGACCACCGGCACCTGTTGTGCTTAACTGCCATTGATAAGCCAGGCCGGTTCCCACACCACCTACGGTAAATGTTGCAGTTGATGTTGCACAAGCTGTAACATTGGTTGGTTGTGCGGTTACTGTAGGACGCAGGTTCACATTAATGGTAATGTTTCCTTGACGTACGCAACCGGCTCCGTTATCATGAAGAACAGTATAGGTTGTTGTTGTTGATGGAGAAGCTGCAACCGGGTTGGTGGTTGTTGAACTTAAACCGGCAGCCGGGCTCCACAGGAAGGTACCGGTGGTAACCTGTGTAAGGCTACCCAGGGTAGTACCAGCCAGGTTCAGGATGATGTGCATATTGGGGAAACCAATGGCAGCAAGATCCGTTGGAGCAGCAACACCGCAAGCCGCAGCAGAGATATAGCTTGGGCCTGTTTGTGCAGCCGCATTACTTCCGATGAAGAATGAACGTCCGGTTGCCTGTCCGCTTGGAGTGAACAGCTCAACCACCAGGATAGCAGTGTTCGGTACAGTCACCGGTGTGGTGAATGTTCCGGTGAACAGGGTCAGTGCCTGGTTAGGAACGCTGAATGTTTGTGTACCTACCAGGGTACGTACGCCACCCGGGAATGCACCTGCACTGGTGTACAGGTTAACAGTAACCGGTTGAGCACCGCCGGCAGCCTGTTCAATACCGAATGTAACGGTGTTGATGGTAACAGGACCAGGCAGACCCATGGTAGCCAAATTGTATGCCCTCCAGTAGCTGTTATCAGTATGCAATCCACCGGCATTACAAGAAACAGAGTTGAACTGTGTAATGGCAGTTGAAGTAGACTGTGTAAGCGTTACCGGAGCAAAACCTGAACTCTCAAATACAGTCAGTGCTGCAGGATCGCCCTGGCAGAGTGTTGTACCTGGTACAGCCACAATCACCAAAGGATTGGCAGCATTGAATGTTACCGTAGCAATAGACGAGTTGGCCGGAGCACAACCTGCAAATTGAACCACTGCACGGAAATAAGTAGTTTGAGTAAGGTTTGTATAAACTAATGTTGTTGATGTATTTACTATCGGCGTATAAGGACCGGCAATGTTTGTTGCAGATTCCCAACGGATAACAGAACCGGTATGACCCGATAAGGTTAATGTACCGCTGTTGGTTACACCGCAAACAGAAGCGTTTGCAGGCGTTACGTTACCACCTACGGAAGCAGCCGCTACTGTTAACACTCCTGGAGTACTGATCGCATCCGGAGGACAGGTACCGGTAACCACGCAACGGTACTGGTAGTTGTTCATACCAACCGCTGTAGGGTTAATGGTTAATGTAGAAGTGGTAACACCTGAATAAGGAGCACCATTGGCCAGGTTGGTCCACGGACCACCGGCGCCTGTGGTGCTTACCTGCCACTGGTAGGTTACACCACCGGTAGCAGTACCCACGCAGGTAAATGAAGCGCTTGATCCGGCGCAGGCAGAAGCATTGATCGGCTGTTGGTTGATTACAGCCTGGCAAGCTACCAGCTGGGTGATCTCGGTTACATTGTCTTTGAATGAAACACGAACGTTAGATGCATTGAACAGGCTGGTGCGCATGTTCACCGCTGCCACTACGTTCAGCACCACGTCATCAACCCACCATCCTGCCGGAGTGGTTGGAGCTGAAGTGTTGTTGTCTGAACCGAAACGGAAACGGATCTTCACGTTGCTTTGGCCTGCATACGGAGCCAGGCTGATGATTGTATTGATGAACGTAGATTGAAGCCCTGTGAAAGCTGCACGTCCACCGATCGGGTTGTTAGGTGAAACACCCAGTGCACCATTGTATCCGTTCTGGATGGCATTGCCTCCCAGGTCGGTCCAGGTGGTACCACCGTTGGTGCTGATTTCCACTACACCACCATCCCATCCGTCTTCTGTATTCCACCTGTGCCAGAAGCTCAGTTTAGCATACGAATTGAGAGGAATAGCAAAAGCAGTGGTTGTTTCAAGACGCTGGTCGCCGTCAGCACCTAGGTTATCTACATAGAATGAGTTAGGGGCGCTATGGCTTTGTGTATTGGTAACTGTCCATACAGTTCCCAGCGGAGCATTGGTTGTCCAGCTGGCAGGAATACCTGCACCGGCTACAGGCTCATTAATAATAGTTGATGGCGGGAAGTAGCTACCGGCATTCACGTTAACTGTGAATGGATAGTTGGTAGTACCGGCAGCCTGGTTAACTGCGAAGCTAACCACCCGGTTTACGGCATCATACGTACCACCACTTACATAAGTAACGTTGGTAGGCAGGGTATCTCTTAATGTATGGTTGGTTACTGCAGAACAAGTGAATACTGAATTGGTATAAACCAGGTTCTGAGTTTCCGGGATCGTAGCTGCACTCACCGAAGCATTCATGGTTACTGGTGGTGAGAAGTCAGGAGTCTGGTCGGTTACACTGCTGGTAGAACCTTCAGATGCATATGCACCCATACCCCTTCTGCGGAACGCTTCCCAGATGGCGCAGCTGTAAGCACCGCCATATAAAAGCTGATCTGCCTGCAGGATTGCATTTCTGCCGCTGATAAAACCGGGACTGCACTGTTGCAAACGCAAACCTTCTGTAACCAGTTTCAGGGCAATGTTATTACCACCGCCACCGGCCAGGTTATATAAGTTTGAATTGATGGTGCCAACCTGGTTGATGATGTTCCAGGTCATATCCCACAGTGTTGCACACCAGATTTCACCACGGTCGTGCGGTGCTGCAGGAATAGATGCAGCATACACTTTATTATTAATGGTGAAATCCGTGCAATACCGCTGAGAACGAATTCCCAAACCTGTAGGAGGCTGGTTCAACGCATAGGTACCAATTCCGCGGGGGGAATTGAAACCGGTATTCAGTGTGGCTGCTGCCCAATCCTGTGTAAACATCAGGCAATAGTAGTCACTCCATCCTTCACCCATTTGCTCGGCATTACCCAAACAACCTGAGTTGGCCGGGCCACCGGTGAAACGGTTACTGATACCATGACCGAATTCGTGAGTGATGATGCCGTTATCAACGTCGCCATCACGGTTCGGTGTTACGGTCGTCCACAGGTACATCTGCATACGTCCGCTGGTGCCATCGGCCGGAGTAGAGAAGTTGGCATTGTTGGTACCGCTTCCGTCCTGTGCTTCGGCATTTACATGGTCGTTACCGGCACCACCCCTTCCCTGGTTATCATCCTGGAAGTTACCATTCACCTCGTTGAAACCATATATATACATCACATCATGAATGATGTTGTTCCAGTAGAACAGGTTGGTGATGTTGAATTGCTGGTTAGGTGGACTGGTAGTAGTGGGAGCCTGGGTATAATCAGGCGTAAAATCAAAGGTGAGGTTTGGTAAAGCAGTAGAAGACGTGGCTGAACGGGTAGGATCACCAACGTTCAGGTTGGTCCGGTCGTGGTAAGCCCAAACGTTATTACCACGGCTATAGTTATAATCGGTACCACCGGTTCCGGTATGCCATTTCAAGGAAGTGGCGTTTCCGGGAGCTGCTGTCCATGGGTCGGTCCTTAACGCATGAGCACCATTGGGGAAAGTCGGCGCTTCAGCCGGGAAAGGAATTACCCGGTAGGTAGCAGTTGTAATGATGGAAGGATCTTCATTCACTTGTTTAAAGTCGAATAACGCGGGTACGGTATTGGATGCCTGCGCTTTTCCAAATAAGAACTCAGGATAGTTCAGCCCCTGGTTGGCCGTGAGCGGACTTCCCCAGTTGTCATAATCAGTATAGTTATCCATACCGATGATGCGGCTGTCGCTTGCATTTACATTAACCATCCAGTAGTCGGAAGCTGTTTTAGGCACGAGCTTAACCTGCCAGGCCAGTTCCATTTTGGTTACTGTAAGTACGTTATTCACCATTTCTTCTTTTGGAACCCAGATCAGTTGAGCAGTGATGTTCTCACGGGATACACCCATGTCACTGAATTCAACCGAATGCCCGTTGTCCTTGGTGCGGATGGCAATGGCCATCTGGCCTGGACGCATGCCGCGGTCGGACAAAGCAGACTGTACTGCAGATTCTGCAGATACAGAAGGCATTGCTGGTTTACCGGCAGTAAACTTCTCCATGCTGTGGTTGAATTTACCCGCATTGGAAACAAGCTTGCCGTTTTTGAATGCTAGTACAAGCATTTGATTGAGCACCGGAATTCCTTTGTACGTCTGGTTCAGGTACACCATGCGGATACCAGTTGCCTGGTCCTGCATCGTACTTGAAACCATAACATTACTCAGGTCTTCGGCAGACAGGCCTAAAGAAGCCCTGTTTGCTCCAACCAACTGCATGGCTGCATCATTATCCGCATTACCGAACTGTGCGTTTACCGTAAACACACTGATCAGAAGCGGAATCAAGAAGAGCAGAAGTTTTTTCATAATCTGATAGTTTGCTTTAAAATAAATAAGAAGGTTTACCCTGAAGAATTAGATCAGCATCGCTTTCAATCAGGGTTTTTGAGCAATAACCTGCTCAGAACTTTTTTGTAGTGACGTTATGAAATTGGGAGAAAGATGTAAAGGTGTCTACCATAAGCGTTTGGTTTATTTGATGAAATTAAAAAAACAGTGCACAATTATACTGATTATTGAGAATATAATATCAAAACAGGCTTATTTTTTTTAAGAATTTTATTCACCGATATTTACTACTCAACAATTTAGCGCTTCCATGAACCGGACTGTCTTTTTGAAAACCTTACTGCTGCTTGCTCTCCCCTTTTCGGCGGTGAATGCCCAGGAAATTTACCCCTTTTTGACTGGTAAGGCCGAGGCCATGCAACCCCTGCTCACCGAATGGCGGAGGCACCTTCACCAGAACCCCGAGCTGGGAAACCGGGAGTTTAAAACGGCTGCCTATATCGCCGCACAATTGAAAGACCTGGGGCTGGATGTGCGCACCGGCATCGGTAAAACCGGCGTGGTGGCCATTCTTAAAGGAGAAAAGCCCGGTCCTTGTATCGCTCTCCGGGCCGACATGGATGCCTTGCCGGTGAAAGAAAGGGTGAACATCCCTTACGCTTCCTCCGACAGCACCGATTACGGGGGCCGCAAAGTACCCGTGATGCACGCCTGTGGCCATGATGCACACGTGGCCATGCTGATTGGCACTGCCCGGCTGCTTGCGTCCATGAAAAAAGAGATCAAAGGAACCGTCAAGTTTATTTTCCAGCCGGCTGAGGAGGGTCCGCCCGAAGGTGAAGAAGGCGGTGCCGGGTTGCTGGTAAAAGAAGGGGTAATGGACAACCCGAAAGTGGATGCCATTTTTGGCATGCACATCGAATCGTTTATCCCGGCCGGAGATATCCAGTACAAACCGGGTGCTTTTATGGCTTCGGCGCACCAGTTTACAGTGAAAGTGAAGGGAAAATCATCCCATGGTTCCCAACCCTGGCTCGGTATCGACCCCATTGCTGTATCGGCGCAGATCATCGAAGGCTTTCAGAATATTGTTAGCCGGCAGATGGATCTTACCAAGGCACCCGTGGTGATCACCGTGGCCAAATTCAACAGCGGGGTACGCTTCAACATCATCCCCGAAGAAGCCATGCTGGAAGGCACACTCCGCACACTCGACAGCAAGATGCTGGAAGACGTACAGCAACGGATGAAATTCACGGCCGCAAAAATTGCAGAAGCATCCAACGCTGCTGCCGAAGTGAACTTTTATGAAAAAACCCTGGTCACGTATAACGATCCGCAGCTGGTGGAAAAAATGGTTCCGTCTTTACAGGCCGCAGCCGGTAAAAATAATGTTCGTGCCATGAACTGGGTAACCGGTGCAGAAGACTTCAGTTATTATGGCACCAAAGCCCCGGCCTTCTTTTTTTATTTCGGCGGAATGCCGGTGGGCAATGATCCCAAAGCCGCACCACCGCATCATACATCCGAATTCATGATTGACGACAGCCGGTTGTATGTGGGCGTAAAAGCCTTTTGCCAGCTGGTTTTTGATTATGCAAAACAGGCGGGTTATTAGCAGGCAGCTTTTAATGAGTTTTTAATCTCTGTTATAAAAAACAACCGTTTGTCATTTTTTGAATGCATTATGGCGTCAACCATTTTTTTTGCGTTAGCATTGCATTCCTTTAAAACCTTGCCTTATAATCTCATGCTGCGAGCTCAAAAAAAAATCCTGTACCTCATCTCCTCCTTCACCGGTTTCATGCTTTGTTCGGCATTGCCTGTTTTTGCCCAGACCGGTTTTAAAGGCCGGGTGATTTATGATAAAGACGGACAGCCTGCTGCAGGCGCCAGCATCGAATTGCTGAAACAGAAAAAAGGAGTGTACAGCGACCGCAATGGTAATTTCAGCTTATCGGTTTCATCCGTAGCAAAGAACGACACGCTGCAGGTATCGATGGTGGGGTATGAACTATTGAAGATACCGGTTGGCCGTGCCGCAAACATGGATGAATTTGTTTTGAAAGAAAAAGCAAAGAGCCTGCAGGGGGTAACCGTTAAAACCTTCAGCACACGGGATGTACAGGGCTCCACGTCTGAATCCGTAGGCTTTTTCCGCAGCTGGAACACCGAACATACCGGTGGCGAAATCGGCCGCATCTTCCGCCTGCCTTACGAGGAATACAAACTGGACAAAATCCGTTTTAAAGTGAGTAACATGTGCGACACCTGTCTCATCCGCCTGCGCATCCGCGAAGTGGTGGACGAGATGCCGGGCGACGAGATCCTCGAAGATTCCATCACAACCACCATTCATAAACTCACGCTTGATGACAAGGCTGCGGAATTCGACATCAGCGAAAAAAACATTGTTTTTGACGTACCCGTGATTTTTGTAAGTTTTGAAGTGCTGAACTGCCGCAGCAAAACAGGCCCCTCCTGTTATTTTTCTTTTGCCGGAACAGAAATGGGAGATTATATCTTCAAATCAAAAAGCAAAACCGACTGGCGGGTGGTAAAGGATGATTATACGATTTATATGAAGTTGTTCTTGAGGTATTAACTATCGTTGGCTACCTGGAAATTTTCCTTGCCGCATACATATCTTTATTAACTGTGTTTTTTCTTCGATTTCAGTTATCCTTTCGTCTTTAATCTCAAAGCTGTTAATAAAAAAATCTCGCAATTCAATATTTGTATCTGGCTGTTCATGTTTAATAAAAAACTGTATTTGCACCAATTTGGAATTGTTGACTGAATCAAGTGTCGGTGAAAATGAAAACGGGATATCTTTCAACGTGGCATTATAGCAGAGATACGCTGAATCATAAAAGTAGTGATGGAAAAGATATCTCCAGATTACAATTTCTCCTGAACCTGTTTTACTTTGTATTGACAGCGGTTTTACCTCTTTAAACACATCGACCATGTCATGAAATTGACCATAGGCCCGTAATTTAAGGACGCTGTCGCTGTTAACCCTGGTAAAAGAAGAATCGGAAAGGGATTTGAAAAGGCAGCCGGCTGAACCGGATTTATTGCAGATTAAATATTCATACTTAACCGAATCGTAAATTAGCCGGTTATCGATTTCAAACGTTTTATGATAAGGCAATTCATAGACCATGCAATCAGTAAAGTAATTAATATAGAATGTTATTACTGAAGTTTTCGGTTGCCCGTCTTCAATAGTAACTGGCATTTTTGTTGTTACCGATATTCTCCTTAACTGGTTTTGTCCTCCTGGTCCACAGGCGATAGTCATACATACTAGTATAGCAATAGCAGTTATTGAAAGGATCTTAAACATATTCAGAGAATTGAACCCTTTGATATCCTTATTAAAGATACCAAAGGGCAGTATTATATTGCTTATTCAACTACCACCGAATTCGGTGCATAGAAAGTCTTGTTTGCATTGTATGGAATTGTGACAGGATTTGCAAAACAGATTACTTTTGAAGAAACAGAGAAATCTATCCTAACCCAGGCACTCATTTTCGTGGGTGTTATATTGATTGTTGCACCCAGATCCTGAAATGTCCTGGTTCCCCCAAATACGATTCCCGACTCCGCAATCTTGATGTGATCAAAAGACTGGAATTCCCACCTGCTTTGGTTATTGGGGTAATGTATTTTCTCCAAAGTACCCCGTTCATAACTCAGCAATCCCCAGGTCCCGGCCTGGAAAATAAGCCAATTGTAATTCTTTATCCAGGTGGCTCCATTATAAAACTCAGTTCCTGAATGTACCGGGCCATTCACAGCATGCCCCTGGTTAACAAATACTTCATTCTGTTCTTCGCAAGTTGGGCCATTACCTCCAGAACCACCCCCACCGGTAGCTTCACAATAAATCACAGTAGATGAAAACAAATATTCCTCACTAACCAGTACTCCATTTTCCCAGGTTTGCCAGTACCAATCAACGGTAACATAACTGCATCCTTCATCCAATGGCATAGTACTCTCCACCGGCGCCTGTCCTTTGTTTTTCCTGAATACCATTTTATCAGTCTGCGTAGCTGAAAAAACAGGATTATAGTGCCTGGATGAAAGTAAATTATCATTAAGATCATACTTTAAAACAGCTCCCTTGAAATTTCTGCCATTGGTTGGCGATGTAAGAAATGCCGGCGTGACTTCCGGCAGCGAAACAGGATTCAGCGCTGTTTTATCTGCCAGCACAATGTAGTAGTTGGCCGATCTGATATTTCCTGCCGGATCGTATTCCATCAGCAGAAACTTATGAACAGGCATATCTCCGTTTACTGACTTAACGATCACCGGGGTAATCCCGGCAGCTTCATTTTCAAAAGAGATTGTCTTTTCCCACAGTACCTGTTGCGGCATCTTTACCGTCTTTCCATCCAGGAGGATTTTGTGATAAACCGGCGAAGGGGCCTGTTTCTCTAACCATCTTTTTGCATGTTGGAACGAAGAGGCTGTTACAGATTGGTTTTCTTCTTTTAAATCCTGCTTTTTACAGCTTGTCAACAGAAACAAAGAAAAAAGGCCAACCAGCAGTTTGTTTGTCGTTTTCATAATTGTTTAGTTTAGATTAAGAAATCAATTACTAAACAAAGAATGGAAGCCGGATATTAGTTTCTATGTAGTTTACTACAGATCCTTTTGTATTTTTTCACCCCGTTCTGTGTTCTTTTGTGGAGATCAATTCCACTAATGCGCAAAATCCGCTTCAAAATTCCCCCGGATCCGCTCCATGGATGGATTAAAATACCCAAATTTCAACTGAGGAAATTCCTCCCGGATCAATTCCATCATCTGCTTCACACCCATGCATTCGCCGGTATCTGAAACACCGATCTTGCCCAGGTACCAATCCGGATCGATATTGAAATTGCGCCACTGGATCATACACAGGTCCGTTTCCCTGATCAGCTTGCGCAATGCTTCGTATTCTTCTATGCTGTCGGTCATGCCCGGGAATACAAAATAGTTGATGCTCGTCCAGCCGCCATAACCACGCACCACTTTAAGGCTTTCGATGAGATCGCTGAATGTATAATTATTGGGCCGGTAGTAAGGCGTGTAAATTTTTTCCCGTGCCGAATTGGTACTCACCCGTATGCTGTTCAATCCCGCTTCACACAATTCCTTCACCGCATCGGGCCGGCTGCCATTGGTGTTGATGTTGATGCTTCCCTTTTTTGTATGCTTCCGTATCTCGGTGATCGCTTCTTTAATGGTTTCCCACATCAGGATGGGCTCCCCTTCGCATCCCTGTCCAAAACTGATGATGGGATACGGCGCCGTTTCCAGGTGCGGCACGGTAAACTCCACGATCTCTTCAGGTGTGGGTTTAAACGTTAGCCGGTCCTGTGTACTGAAGATGGTTTCTTCTTCGGGCTGAAACGAAATACAACCGATGCAGTTGGCATTGCAGGCGGGCGATACAGGTACCGGGCATTCCCATCGCCCGATGGCCAGGTTTCTTGCCGCCGGGCAGGTGTAGGTCATGCAGCAGTTTTCCATTAAATGCTTTACCAGCCGGTTGTGCGGATAGGCATTCAATAAATGCCTGGTTCCTTTTTCAATCACGGTGTCATCATAGCCGGCTGCTTCCTGGCGGATATCCTGTTCAATACGCACGGCAGGAACATAGATCCTGCCATCATGCCATCCGGCAGCGGTATAACAAAACAGGGGAAGCGTGGGTGCATTCTTTTCTGTTTCGTAGGCAGCCATGTACAGCCCGGTATGCGCCGGCGGAATGAACGCCGCCACGGCCCAGCCTTTTTCACAAAGCCGCATCTCCCCCGTCTGCACATCAATACCGATTCCTTTGCGGCCGGGTAGCTCATATAGGTTGCCGCCTTCCGGCAGTTCAATCCATTCATCGGCCGGAACGGGCAATGCATCCCATCCGCTGCGGCCGGTAACAAATAATGATGTGTCTTCGAAAATATTTCCGTTGCCGTCGGAGTATAGTATATAAGGACTTTCTTTCAGCATGTGATTACGGTGCAAGTTAGGCCTTGTTTCCTGATTGTTCCTTACAAAAACGGTTGAAATCCGTTTCATTGATTGCTTCATTTTCTCCGGCGAGGTCCGCCTGTATGATCTTATTCGACTTAAAATCGATGGTAAGCACATTGTCTTTCAAAATCACATTGTCCAATTGATCCCATGGATACAATACGGTTTTGAAAATCTTTTTTATGTGTACACCGGATCCGGAAATGCCAACAATTGTTTTTTGCTGCTGAACAAATAGTATGAAAAGATAGATGGCTGCAAAGATGAGCAGGGCCATGAGACCAACATATTTCATCCAGAAAAAAGCATATACGGCGCCCAACGCTGCATTAAACAATTCCTGTTTTCTTTTTTCCGGACCGGATATATGCCTGGAAATAAAAAGCCCGACGTACAGGATCATAAGCACATACAACCCGAGCCTCGTATTTTTTTCACCAGCATTAAAGGCCAGTACACCCGCCGCTGCCAGCTGCATAAAAAACAAGAACCAGGTAAATGCCCGGAAAGAACGTTGGTTATTATCGGTAAGGATGAAGCGGTACTGCATCAGGCAGGGTTTGAAGCAATCATCAGGTTGCAGAGCCTGAACAAACACCTTGCCCCCACGTTCTCATCCCACTCATCGTGGCTTACACCCACTTCATTCAGGTCGAAGCCCACCAGTTTACGGCCGCTTTGTATCAGTTTTTTGAAAAGATAAAATACCTGTTCGGTTTCAAAACCGCCCTGTACCGGGGTGCCGGTATGCGGACAAAGTTTGGGATCAAGCCCGTCGATATCAAAACTCACAAACACTTTTTCGGGCAGTTCATCGATGATGCCGTTGCAGATCTGCTGCCAGCTGGCGCCTTCGTACTGGCGCTCCTTGATGTCTTTGTCAAAATGGGTAACCACCCGTCCGTTGCTGGACTGGATGTACTGTACTTCTTCTTCACAATAATCCCGGATGCCCACCTGCACCAGTTTTTTCAGCTGCGGAATTTCTTCCAGCGCATTGTACATAATGGAGGCATGCGAATATTTAAATCCTTCATACCCTTTGCGGAGGTCACAGTGAGCATCAATCTGAAGGATGCCGAAATCACCATGCTTTTCAGCAATGGCTTTAAAGTAACCCAGCGGCGTACTGTGGTCGCCGCCCAGCAGTCCCACCAGTTTTCCTTTGCCGAGCAGTTCTTTTGTTTGTTCAAACACCCAGTTGTTCAGGAACAGGCTGCCTTCATTAATTTCTTTCTGTGATTTGCACATGAATTTATTATCGGCCACTTCCTCGCCCTGGGCGATGTAGTTAATATACAGTTCCGCTTCCTTGCGCAGGTAATCACTTTTCATCAGCACTTTCTTATCACAGGAACGCATAAAGAATCCCTGCTTCCAGCCGTCCTTCACTTCCGGGTCGTACAGGTCTACCTGCAGGCTCGATTTAAAAATGTGTTCCGGTGCCCGGGCTGTTCCGGCATTGTAACTCACTGTTACTTCCCAGGGAACGGGCAGTATCACGAGCCTTGCTTCTTCTTCTGAAAAAGGTAAACCAAAAATGTTGTTGTTGGGATTGCCAACCGAATTAGGATCAAATGTTGAAAGATCAGTCATCACTAGTGGGTATTTGTAGCCGTTCTGTCCATGCACGCCATGGCAAAAACGCTGCAAAGATAAGTGTCTGCTCCACAAACGGAATATGCAATAACAATAAATTTACGAGGTAAAAAACAAGCCCGGCAGCCAGCAACCACAAGTCGAACCGCTTGCTGAAAACACCGGTTACCATCAACAGGCTTATGAAAATACCCGCCCGGTATACCAGCATCCCGGTGTCTCCTCCTACCGGCAACGGAAACCGATTGAAGACAAACCATCCCGCCGCATCTGCTCCGTTGTTTGGCATCAGTATATATATAATCAACCAGGTACCGGCCGCCGCATACAGCAAACAAACCAGGTACCGGAACAGGCTCCAGAGCCGGGTAAAGTTTTCATCTGTAAGCGCAAGAAAAGGAAGCAGTGTAATCAGGTAAGCTGCCTGCGCCGGGTTTCGCTGAAGGGCGGCAGCATACAGGATGTGCAGGATAATCATCCCGGCCAGGGTGAGCCAGGTAAAAAAACGTTGCTGCGGTATGATAAAACAGATGATGCAGGAACAGGTAAGCAGGATATCGAAACCAAGAGCTGCGGGATAGTGCTGCAACAGGCCCATCCGTTCACTTACGAGGCCGGCCTGCTGCAACCGGGTTGCCAGCCCCTGCGTGAAAAAGAAATACAGCAGCACAACAAAAAGCCAGCCGAATACCAGCCTGGCTGCGAGTTCTCTTGAATACCAACCTGACTTGTTTTGCTGCGGCATAAATTGATTATATGAACCGGTTTTGATTGAACCGGGGCGTAAAATACACCCTTGAAAACGATCTTGTGCAGGTTCAGCAACTATATTGTACAAAATGCCGCCGGAAAGGTTCAATTGAGTTAACTTTGCCACGAATTTTTTACTATGAAAAAGACGCACATCATCATCCTGGTAGCCATTGCTGCCCTGATCGTTACCCTGATCATTTTTTCCGCCGGCGATTTCTCCACCTACGATACCATTAACTCTGCCAAAGAAAAGCAGGGAAAATATGTTCATCTCATTGCCAAGGTAGACAAGAGCCAGCCCATTGAATACGACCCCATCAAAAACCCCAACTACCTTTCGTTTTATGCCGTTGACAGCCTGGGCGGCCGCACCAAAGTGGTTTTCCACAACAGCAAGCCCACCGACCTGGAAAAAAGCGAACGCATTGTGATGAAGGGAAAGATGCAGGCCGATCATTTTGAATGCAATGACATTTTACTGAAATGCCCGAGTAAATACAAGGATGATAAACAGCAGTTGCAAAAAACGATCACCGACCAGGCGGCCCCTTCTGGTACTGCTCAAACAGATTCTTCTTACAAAAAATAATCACGCTGATGGAATTTGAAGGCGAACACTTACTGCCCGGAAAGATTGGACACTTCTTCGTATTGCTTGCTTTTGCAGCATCCATCCTTTCCACCATTGCTTATTTTACGGCAGGAAGAAAAAATGAGCCGGCTGAAAAAGCATCCTGGCTCCGTTTTGCAAGAACCGCCTTCCTTACCCAACTGGCTTCCATCATCGTCATCTTCGGCATCATCTTTTACATCTGCTCCAACCATTTTTTCGAATACCTGTATGCCTACAAGCATGCATCGAAAGAACTGGAATCAAAATATTTACTGGCCTGTATCTGGGAAGGACAGGAAGGAAGCTTTTTATTGTGGGCCATCTGGCACGGCGTGCTGGGCGTCATCATCATGTTCCGCTCCAAAGCCTGGGAAGCACCGGTGATGACGGTCATCAGCTTCGCCCAGTTTTTTTTACTGATGATGCTGATTGGCCTGTACGTGGGCGATGTGCGCCTCGGAAGCAGTCCGTTTACCTTAACCCGCAATGAAATTGCCGGCCCCATTTTCAGCCAGCCCAATTATTTAAGTTTTATCAAAGACGGGGTGGGACTGAATGTACTGCTCCGCAATTACTGGATGGTGATTCATCCGCCTGTTTTATTCCTGGGCTTTGCCAGCACCATTATTCCTTTTGCCTTTGCCTATGCAGGCATGCAGACAAAACGTTTCGGCGACTGGGTGGCGCCTGCCCTTCCCTGGGCATTGTTTGGCGCCTGTGTGCTGGGCGTGGGTATTATGATGGGAGGCAAATGGGCCTACGAATCTTTATCCTTTGGCGGATACTGGGCATGGGATCCCGTGGAGAACGCCTCGCTGGTGCCCTGGATGATACTGGTAGCCGGGCTGCACACCATGGTGATCTTTAAAGCCACCGGCCACTCACTGAAGGCAAGTTATCTTTTTGCTTTTTTGAGTTTTGTTTTTGTACTCTATTCCACTTTTTTAACCCGTACAGGAATACTGGGCGATACCTCGGTGCATTCATTCACCGATGCCGGGCAGGCCATCAACGTGATGATACTGACCTTTCTCGCTGCCTTCACCATTCCATCGCTGGCATTGTTCTTTGTTCACCTGAAGAATATGCCTTCCGAAAAAAAGGAAGAAAGCTCCAGCTCCAGGGAATTCTGGATGTTCATCGGCGCCCTCGTTATATTCCTGGCTGCCATCTTCATCATTGCCAAAACCTCGGTTCCGGTTTACAATAAAATATTCGGCACCAGCATTGCCCAACCCGAGAACGTGGAGTTCTCGTACAACAAAGTGATCATCCTCGTGGCCATCATCATCGGGGTGCTGAGCGCCATTGCACAATATTTCAAATACAAAAAAACGGAACCGGGCCTGGTGCTTAAGAAAATTGCGGTACCTACGCTCATCGCAGCGCTTATCACTGTACTGCTGGCCGTGTTCTCCCCCATCCAGTATCACAAGGGAGGACCAGGCTTCCTCGGCGCCATTTATGTGGCCCTGTTTGCGGCCGTATATGCCTTTGTGGCCAATACCATGTACATCTGGACCGGACTGAACGGTAAACTGAAAGCCGCCGGCGGATCGGTTGCCCACCTGGGTTTTGCCCTGATGCTGGTGGGTATCCTCATCTCGGCCAGCAACAAGGAAGTGATCAGCAGCAGCATGACCAACGGCATTAACCTGCCCATATCGGGTAAAGACCCGATGACCAAGCAAACCGATAACCCACTGGAAAACCTCACGCTCATACGCCAGGTACCGGCTGCCATGGGACCCTATGAAGTGACCTACCTGAAAGATTCGCTGGGCAATGAAAAAGGCCGCCGCTTTTACGAACTCCTTTTCCAGCGCAAGGATAAGCAAACGAAAAAAGTGCTGGAAGAATTTACGCTCAACCCGGATGTGTACCTGATGAAGGGGAACAACATGAGCAGCAATCCCGATACCAAGACCTACCTCGGTAAAGATGTATTTACGTTCATCTCCTACACCATCAACAAAGACAATATGCCGGCCGATACGGCCCAGTTTAAAATAAGCGAACTGGCCGAAGGCGATACCGGTTTCTACAGCAAGGGCATGTTTATCCTGAACCGCGTGGTGAAGAACCCCGATAACGGCAAATACCATTTCAAAGCGGATGATGCGGCGCTGATGGCCGACATTACATTCCTGAGCAATGACAGCATGCATTACAAAGCATCACCCCTGATCCAGCTGGATCAATACGGGCTGAACCAGGTGGACGACACCGTATATGCACAAAACCTGTATGTGAAGTTTGCCGGTGTAACCGAAGGAAGAAAAGTGAAGATCGGCATCAAGGAATCCGACAAGATCATTGAATACGTAACGCTCAAGGCCTATATATTTCCGCACATCAACCTCGTATGGCTGGGACTCATCATCATGGCCATCGGAACTGTTATGAGTGCCGTGCAGCGGGCAAAACTTTCGGCTTTCTACGGGGCGCTGGCGCTGATCGCTTCCTGTGTTGGACTATTCTATATGTTTCTCTTTGCAAATTAGAATCACAGTCGGCCTGCAGCTGCCGGATCACTTGCTGTACTTTCTGATCGGCATCGGAAAACAGCGCCGTTGAATCAAAGTATTTTTTCAATGCCAGGCTGTCTTTCAGCAGCGAATCGGCCAGGGCAGATGCCTTGTATTTAACCAGGGTATCGCAGTTCTGCCGGATAACGGTGTAGGCAGAATCGATCCTTGCCTCGGAGGCAGAATCGGCCCGGTGCAGGATTTCCAGGTCAGGCCCCTCCTTTTTGGCCTCCGTACAGCCCAAAAACAGGAAAAAAAGACAATAAACAGCAAACTTTATGGTTACATTAAGCATCTGAAGGTATAAACTAGTGACCGGCTTTGTAAATTTACAACTATACATGCTGAAGCGTGGCATACATATTAAAGTCTGTACCCTCCTGCTGGTATTTATTGCAGCCGGGAGCCATACCCTGTATGCCCAGGAGCCCAGCCCCACAGCCACGGATACGGCTGCAAAAGAGAAAAAGTACTATGCCATGCAGTATGGTGCAAACGATACCATTACCTCCTATGCCGTGATTTATAAGGGCGATACCATGGAAGCAAAAACATTGTACCCTGTTGACCTCTTTGCAAAATACCCTGCCGGCAAAACTTCCCTTTATGCCCAGTACAACCGCCTGCGCAATGCTGTGTATGTTACCTACCCGTATGCACTTAAAGCAGGTTGGGTGCTTAATGACATCAATAACAAACTCGAAGGCATCACCGATAAATCAGAACGCAGGAAATACATCAAGTCGAGGGAAAAAGAATTAAAAAAAGAATTCACCGATCCACTCAGCAATCTTTCCATTTACCAGGGCCGGGTGCTGATGAAGCTGATCAACCGCGAAACCGGCAACAACTGTTACGAGATCATCAAGGAATACAAGGGTGGGCTCACCGCACGCTTTTACCAAACCGTGGCTTTCTTTTTCAGCAGCAACCTCAAACAGCCTTATGATGCCGCCGGCGAAGACCTCCAGATCGAACGTTTTGTGCAGGAAGTATGCCGCAGCTATGGTTACAATTATGTACCCGGCGGCCCCCTCAAGCCGATGTGATACTTTTCCTGGCCAATATCCCCGCCTGGGCATTTACAGGCCGTATTTCATGGTCGCAGGTCCCGGTCTGATCATGCATAGTTCCCCACTTTCCGTTTTTTACTGTTAATAACTGCACAATTGATATAATTATCAATCTGATACTACAGGTTGAATGATGAAATGAGCTAAATTGCAGCCACAAATTTTCAGGCATTGATTAAACTTGATCTTCTGGCTTTCGGCGTTCATCCGGACGATGTGGAACTGAGCTGTGCCGGTGTACTGCTGCTTGAAAAAAAGAAGGGCAAGAAAACCGGCATCATCGATCTCACGCAGGGTGAGCTGGGAACGCGGGGAACCGCACAAAGCCGCCTGCAGGAAGCATCCGACGCCGCCATGATCCTTGGTGTGGACATACGGGACAACCTGAATATGGCCGATGGATTTTTCCAGAACAACGAAGCACACCAGCGTAAAATAATCACAGCCCTCCGGGCTTATCAACCCGAAATAGTCCTGTGCAATGCCATTGAAGACCGCCATCCCGACCACGGCCGTTCTTCCAGACTGGTTTCCGATGCCGCCTTTCTCTCGGGGCTGATGAAGATTGATACCGAACTGAACGGGAAACCCCAAACCGCCTGGCGCCCCAAATACGTGCTGAGCTATATCCAGGACCGTATGCTGAAACCCGACTTTGTGGTGGACATCAGCGATGTTTTTGAGCAGAAGATTGAGGCAATAAAAGCATACAAAACGCAGTTTCATACCGGGGAGATGGAAGGGCCATCCACTTATATCTCCACCCCCGATTTTCTGGACAGCGTGGTGTACCGGCATAAGTGGTTCGGCAAAATGATCGGGGTGAAATACGCCGAAGGATTTATTTCAGAAAAAATGATCGGGCTCAGCAGTTTTGACGCCCTGATACAACATAATACCTAACACATTAAATTCAGTCATTACCATGGCAGCACCCAAGTTTTTAAACGCAAAAGGAACCAACTTTCACCAGGAATTAAAAAAACGGGTGAACGACTATTTTGCCGAAAGCAAGAAGTCCATCACCGGCAACTTCAGCCTGTACTTTAAGGCCATTTTATTCTGGACCGTTTACATTGGCCTGTATGTACACGTGCTGTTCTTTACTCCGGCTACCTGGGTTGCCCTCCTCGAATGCGTGGTGATGGGCGGACTCACCGCCGGCATTGGCTTTAACGTGATGCACGACGGGGGCCACGGCAGCTTCAGCAAAAGCAAATTCTGGAATTACATTGCCGCCTTTTCGGTTAATGCCCTCGGCGCCAGCGCCATCATGTGGAACAACAAACACAACATCGTTCACCATACCTATACCAATATCGACGGCGTGGACGACGACATCGAAATCAAACCCATGCTGCGCATGTGCAGCACGCAGAAAAAATATTTCCTGCACCGCTTCCAGCATTATTATTTCTGGGCCCTGTATGCCCTGCTGCTGCTGGTATGGGTGTTTAAATCCGATTACGCAAAATATTTCAGGCGCAAAGTGGGGGTGGTTCCCATTAAAAAAATGAGCATCTTCGAACACTTCGCATTCTGGATTGCCAAAGTGGGCTATATTTTTATGATGATGGTGCTTCCCATCATGCTGGTGGGCTTCCTCCCCTGGCTCATCGGTTTCCTTACCATCGCCATGGTGGCAGGCTTTGTACTGAGCATCGTTTTCCAGCTGGCGCATACTGTGGAAGAAACGGCATTTCCTGTTCCGGCCGACAGCAATAAGATTGAAGAAGAATGGGCCCTGCACCAGATAAAAACAACCGCCAACTTTGCCACCCGCAACAAACTTATTTCCTGGCTGGTGGGCGGATTGAATTTCCAGATCGAGCATCACCTCTTTCCGAAGATATCGCACATCCATTACCCCGCCATCAGCAAAATCATCAAGCAAACCTGCGAAGAATACGGCATCCATTACATCGAGCACCGCCGCATGCGCCATGCCATCGTTTCGCATGTATCGCACTTGAAGCGGATGGGCCGGGCATAAATAATGAACAAAATATCTGGAAGCGCCTTTTGGGCGCTTTTTTATTGAACCGCATAGGCCACATACAAACCATTGTTCACTATGTGGCCTATCTTACTATGTGGTTCAACATTTTATTTAGTTATTTTTATAGAAATAATTAGCTCTTCACAATAAAACTCTAGACAATGTCAGTAAAAACCTGGCTCGATAAACATACCGAATCACTCACCGTGGGACAACGGCTGGCCGACTGGGTGGCCAACGGCATGGGCTCCTGGCGCTTCATCATCTGGCAAACCGTTTTTGTAGCCGTATGGATGCTCTTGAATGTGATCGGGTACATACGGCACTGGGATGCTTACCCCTTCATCCTGCTCAACCTCATCTTCTCCACCCAGGCAGCCTATGCAGCCCCCATCATCATGATGAGCCAGAACAGGCAGAGTGAGCGTGACCGCATGCAGGCCCTCGAAGACTACCGCACCAACCAGGAAGCCAAACTGGAGATTGAAGCCCTGCAAATTCAGCTCAACAAAATAGAAACCGAAAAACTGGATAAGATTATGCTGATGATCGAAGAGATCAAAAAACGAATTAATGATTAATAATTAATCATCAATTCCTTTGTAAATTTGCTCCTCAATTACAACCAACAACGATGAGTGAAGAAAAAAGCCTCAACTTTATTGAGGAAATTATTGAAGAAGACCTGAAGAACGGAAAATACAAAAGCATCCTTACCCGCTTTCCCCCGGAGCCCAATGGCTACCTGCACATCGGCCACGCCAAAAGCATCTGCCTCAATTTCGGACTCGGCATCAAATACGGCGGCAAAACAAACCTCCGCTTCGACGATACCAATCCCGTTACCGAAGAAACCGAATACGTGGAAAGCATCAAAGACGATATCCGCTGGCTGGGCTTTAACTGGGCCAACGAATTCTATGCCTCCGACTACTTCGACACATTATATGAATACGCAGTAAAGCTCATCAGCAAAGGCCTTGCTTACGTTGACGATTCCACCGCCGATGAAATTGCCGCCGGGAAAGGTACCCCCACCGAACCGGGTAAAGACAACCGGTACCGCAGCCGCAGCATCGAAGAAAACCTTGCCCTGTTCACCGCCATGAAGGAAGGGAAATACAAAGACGGTGAAAAAGTACTGCGGGCAAAGATCGACATGGCGCATACCAACATGCTCATGCGTGACCCCATCATCTACCGCATCAAGCATGCGCACCATCACCGCACGGGCGACAAGTGGTGCATCTACCCCATGTATGATTTTGCACACGGGCAAAGCGACAGCATCGAAAACATCACCCACTCCATCTGCACACTCGAATTCATTCCGCACCGGGAGTTGTATGATTGGCTGATTGAGAAACTGGAAATATTCCCATCCCATCAATACGAGTTCGCCCGCCTGAACATGACCTATACCGTGATGAGCAAGCGCCGCCTGCTGCAACTGGTGAACGAAGGACATGTAAGCGGCTGGGACGATCCCCGCATGCCCACCCTCAGCGGCTTCCGCCGCAAGGGATATACGCCGGCTGCCATCCGCGACTTCTGCGACCGCATCGGCGTGGCCAAGCGGGAAAATTTTATCGACCTGAGCCTGCTCGAATTCTGCCTGCGGGAAGACCTGAATAAAAAATCACCCCGGGTGATGGCCGTGCTGGACCCCGTAAAACTCATCATTGATAATTACGAAGACGGCAAAGTGGAAGAGCTGACCACCGAAAACGGTCCCGACGAAAGCATGGGCACCCGTACCGTTCCCTTCAGCAAAGAACTGTGGATTGAACGGGAAGACTTCATGGAAGTGCCGGCCAAAAAATGGTTCCGCCTGGCGCCGGGCGCCATGGTGCGGTTGAAGAGCGCCTACATTGTAAAATGCGAAAGCTTTGTAAAAGACGGCGCCGGCAACATCACCGAAATACACTGCAGCTACCTGCCGCAAACAAAAAGCGGCCTCGATGACGGCAGCATCAGCGTAAAAGGAACCATTCACTGGGTGAGTGCCGCACATGCCGCCACAGCCGAAGTGCGTTTGTACGACCGCCTCTTTACATCTGAAAACCCGATGGGCGAAGAAGGCGATTTTAAAGATACCATCAACCCCAACTCCCTCGAAGTGATCCGCAACGCCATGATGGAACCATCATTGAAAAATGCCGTAACAGGATCAATACCCTACCAGTTCATCCGCAAGGGTTATTTCTGCCTGGATAAAGATTCCACAACCGATAAGCTGGTATTCAACCGCACCGTTACGCTGAAAGATGCGTGGGCGAAGGAAGTAAAAAGAGGTTAAAAGGTTTGAAGTTTGAGGTTTGAAGTTTGAGGTTGGCAGCTCATTAATTGTTGGCACTTACATTTCATGAACTCCTGACCTCAAACCTCAAACTTCAAACCATAAACTTAGACCTTCCCCTTCGGAAAAACAGCCGCAATCATCATCACCGACACTGCAGCCAGCATCAGGTAAAGTCCGTACAGCCTTTCGGGGCAGTAATTATTGTAGCAGGATCCAAAGCGGATATAGTTGGTGATGCCATAGGCCAGTAGCAGCGCACAAATGAACAGGTTGGCCCGCTTGGCCCATACTTTCGGGATGAGCATGAATACAAATACCACGGTTCCGAGGAAGGTCAAAAACTTACCAGGCTTACCATACTGGTTCTGGTAACTGTAAAAGCCGGTAAAATCCTGGTTAATATCGGCATAATGCCCCCAGGGCAGAAAACAGGAAACAACCAGGGCAATGCAGGCAGCGAGGCCCAGCCAGTGTAAAACTTTTAAAACCATAGCAGTAATGTGAGGGGCAAAGTTAAGGTCTGCTGCTCAAAGCATGGTACCCATTAAGACCCTTGCACAGTAAATATTTCTAGCCTATCTTAGGCATGCCCGCCCGGGCGCCCTGCCAAGCATTTGATTGATCTGCGAAGGAGAATTATTTCATACTTCCCTTATGGTATAGAGTGTTCATTTATGCAGGTAACCGATTTAAGAAGCATGCTATCAATTATTTGGCACTCAACCCATTTACAATGTGCTTATGTATATTAAGCGCATAAATGCAAATGTTATGCGTCATGCTTTGGCGGCAGTGCGAACTCCAACTTGACTGCAAGAAATTTACAATTACATTGACTAACGTGGACGCTAAAAATCGAATAGAGTAAATACAAACAGTTAAACAATTTATAAAA